>Ga0316204_10000014_pt1 | contig 843340 bp, 815 predicted proteins | sample 6monrhotite_MG_2_FD_205661 | JGI IMG/M metagenome (GOLD analysis project Ga0316204, IMG submission 205661) | Microbial mat bacterial communities from mineral coupon in-situ incubated in ocean water Damariscotta River, Maine, United States -... | ecosystem: Environmental > Aquatic > Marine >... | reverse complement strand
AGGTGTAGGTCGCCCGTAGAATCGGTGAGTACCTGATTTGATTCTAAGCCAGATGTGAGCTCGAGTACTGCGTTGTTAAGTGCATCTGTATTGGTTACAGATATTTTTGCCTCAGCGGCATCTTCGACACTCACATTACTGGTTGGACTCACCGTGCCAACGCCTAGCTTGTTTTTTATGTATACATCATCACCGAATCCAGCTTTTCCTTCTGTATAGAAGCCGAGATTATTAATAACTGTGGAGAAGAAAACACTGGCATCACTAGCGAACACATAAGCGCCACTCGTGCCAAGTGCGAGGGTGATGGCAATAGTGATGATTATGGAGCGAGGGGGGATCATAAGTATGTATTAAAAATATATAAAAAGAATTATTAAATTCATAAAATGAGTAATAACTTCGATTAGAAATGCTATAGCGTTTTATCTGAAGTGCAATTATTTCATAATCATTTCATTAACTTTTTCTGAGCACTTTGTGTAAGAGCTGATATGAGACAAAAATATTTGGCGATCAAAAGTTATGAGCAAGAAAAAAACTTTTTTATTACAAACAAGCGTCGTGACAATATATTTCACGCACTGCTGTGTCATACCCTGAGGACATGAGTGCGTATCTGCATACAAAGAAGCTATTCCACAGCAAAGCGATAGTACAATACTGGAAAAACGATGAGTGTCAGCATAGTTGAAATAGTCAGCCCAAAGACGATGGCCCATGCCAACCCGCTCCAGACAGGATCGCTCGCGATGGTCAGTGACGCGAGGATGGTGGTGAGTGAGGTCAGCAAGATCGGCCGGAGACGAGTCTGCGTGGTTTCGATAATCGCCATCTTGGCGGTAAAACCGCGGTCGCGGAGCTGCTCGAGGAATTCCAGCAGGATGATCGCATTATTCACCACGATACCACCCAGCGCGATGAGCCCGATCATGGATGTTGCTGTGAAGTAGATGCCGAAGAGGTCGAGCAGTGCAAAACCCGGCATGACCCCGCCAAAGGCGAGTACGATGGAGCTCATGACCAGCAGCGGCACGAGGAAGCTGCGAAACTGCGCAACCAGCACCGCGTAAACTAGAAAGAATGCGACGAGCATGGCCAGCCCGAGATCGCGGAAATTTTCGAGGGTCATCTCGAATTCCCCGCCCCACTCGATGCGGTACATCTCGCCCGACTGGACGTGCTGCAAATCGCAGCCAAAGAGATTCCAGCTGGTTAACTCTAAATCTGCATTGCGGTAATCAAGCAAGCGGAAGATCAGATCTTTGACGACATACACCACCGAGCGACCTGCCAGCTCGGCTGAGACAAGGGTCGTTGGCTCGCGATCAGCATGCCACAGCGCGGGCGACTGGCTAGCGTCAGTCATGCGGGACACGCTGGAAAGCGCGACCAATTCGCCAGTATCATTGCGCAGGGAAATACGCTGCAAGTCGGCTGGGTCATCGCGGGCGGCAGGATCGAAACGCACGAAAATATCGGTCGTCTCGCGGGTGCCGAGATGCGCGATGCCTGCAACCTGCCCAGCCAAAGCAGTCTGCAAGGTATCGATCGCTTCACGCACCGACACGCCCGAGTGCGCCAGCCGCTCGTGATCGAGCGTGATGAGCCGCTGCGATCGACCGACAGGCAGCGAACTGTCCAGATCGACAACGCCCTCGACCGCGCGAAACTCAGCCAGCAGATCGCGCGCCAACGCTTCGCGGAGCTCGGGATCGGGGCCCTGCACGCGAGCGAGCAGCGTCGCCAATACGGGCGGTCCCGGCGGGTCCTCCACGAGGCTCACACGGACATCTGGCTCAGCGACGAAGAGCTGCTGCAGCGCGGGGCGCAGCCGCTCGACGATATTTTCTGACTTTTCCCAGCGATCATCGGGGTGCGTGAGATTTACTTTCAGCGTTGCTTGAAATGACTCGACGCGGGCATCTGCTCCTTTGAATAGTCCATTGAAATCCATAACGGGCGCCGTGCCGACGAAGCTCTGCACCGACTGAATCTCGGTGTCGGAAAGCAGGAAATTTGCGGCGGTCTGGCTAAGTGCGTCTGTCGCGGCCAGTGGCGTGCCAGCGGGCGCATCGAGATAGATAAAAAACTGCTCTTTGTCCGCTTTGGGCAGCATACGGAAGTGAATCAGCTCCAGCACGGGAAAGCTAAATGTCACGATCACGGCGATCAAGACGCCGCCGATTATCCGATTTTGCAGCTGGCGTGAGTCAAGAATTGTCTGAATTAATTTGCGATACCAAACCGAAAGTCGATCCGTCTTTTGCTCATCTTTTGCTTCGACAGAATTGAAAAACTGCGCCGCGAGAAAAGGTGAAAGTGTGTAGGCAATAATGAGGCTGACAATCAGCGCGGCCGGCACGAAGAATGCGATCGGACCCATGTACGCCCCCATCATACCCGTGACGAAGCTCATCGGCAGGAAAACAATGACCGACGTCAGTGTGGACATCAGCAGTCCCGAGCCAACCTCCCCCACCGCGTTTGCGACCGCATCCGTGCAGCTCTCAGTGCCTTTTGAGATGTGTCGATAAATATTTTCCACGACGACCGTCGCTGAGTCTACCAGCAGACCGAGCGAGAGAATCAACGCAAACAACGTAATCCGATTGATCGTCTCGCCTGCCAGATAGCCGATCAACAGCACACCCGCGAAGGTCAGCGGAATTGCCAGCGCGACCACGAGCGCCGCCCGCCAGCGCAGGAAAGCGACTAAAAGTAATGTCACGATCAAAATCGAAGTCGCAAGATTACTTGCCAGCCCACCGATGGATTCTGCCGCCACGCGCCCGTCATCACGGACTATTTTTAACTCAATGCCATCTGGCACGAAGCTGTTTTGCAGCTCGGCCAAACGCTCGCGCACCGCGGCGGCAACCGCGATGCCATTCGTGCCTTTTTGCTTGGCGAGCGAAAGATAGACAGCATCGGCTGGCGCGGTATTTTCGCCTGCCTGCTGGAAACGAACAAAGTTTGTAATTGACTCAAAGCCATTGGCGACCGTCGCAACATCGGACAGACGCACGCCAGGCGCGACCGCGACTCGCGCGAGACTCGCGGCGGTGAGATTACCATCGACTTCGACGAGCAAATCCTCCGCACTGCCCTCCAGCATGCCGACGGGCATCCGCGTATTGGCAGACTGAATAGCGGACGCAACATCGGACACCGCCACGCCACGCGCGGTAAGACTCTCGGGATCCAGCTGCACGGACAGCTGCCTTTTGCGCCCGCCGAGCACCTGCAGATTAGTCACGCCTTCCACCGTCTTCAGCTGCTCGCGCAGATCGAAGGCGAACTCACGCAGGCCATTCACATCGAAAATCAGACTCGTAATCGCCAGCGTCATGATCGGCACATTCTCAGGATTGACCTGCTGAATCAGCGGCGGCTGCACGCCGAGTGGCGCGAGATCGAGGTTGCTTTGCATTTTTTCGTGTAGCTTCGTCTTGCTCGCCTCCAGATCCTGCCCGATGTGAAATGAAACCGTCACGGTCGACTGCCCCGCAGTCGTCACCGAGCTGGTCTCGTCCACGCCAGGGATTTCATAGATTTTGTTTTCAATTTCATTCGTCACGATTCGCTCCATCTCGGCAGTCGTCGCACCTGGCCAGTCTGTCACGACGCGAAAAGCTGGCAGCGAAATCTCAGGATTATACTGCTTGGGGGTGGCAAGGAAAGCGAAAACACCCGCCGCAAAAATTGCTAGCACGAGCAGCAGACTCAGCTGCCGATTCGTCACGAAGACGCGCGCAATGCGGGAATACATATTCTGCATGTTTATTCGGCTAATTCAATACCTTGCAGCTCCACCGCATCACCATTGCGCAGCCAGCTATTACCCTTGATGATAACCACCTCACCCACCGCAAGACCCGACTCGATAGCGATGAGCTGGCTCGTGCGCGTGCCCAGTGTGACCTGTCGCTGTACCGCATGACTATCTTCGACAATGAAGACAAAATGCTGACCGTAGCGTGAGATCAGCGCACTCGCAGGAATCACGATGCCGTCGATCTCAGGCAGACTAAAGTGAACGCGCGCAAAGAGCCCAAGCGACAAGCCCTCATCATTCGCCAAGCTCAGCTCGACGGCGCGCTTTTTGGTAATCGGATCGGCTGCGGGCGATACCTTGCTGATCATCGCGAGGAATGTCTGTCCGCTCAAATTATCCAGCGTCACCTCGGCCGTGTCGCCGACGAGCAGCGCGGGTGCGACCGTGTCAGGCGCTTCGACAATGATTTGCAGCGTCGCGTCATTTGCCAGCTCAAAGATCGGCGTACCAGCGGCGACCACTTGCCCCACTTCGCCGTATTGCTCCGTGATGACCCCGCTGATCGGTGCGGTGATCGTCGTGTCGGCGAGCGTCGTCCCCGAGACTGCCAGCTCACCCCGAAAACGGGTAATCTGCGCCTCGACTTCGGACAGCTTGACTGCCTTTTCTTTTTTTACATTTTCGAGTGCCAGCTCAGCAGTCTGAATCTGCGCAGCGACCGCTGCCCGGGTTTGCGTTAGCTCACCCGCCAATACAGCTATCGAGCTCGCCCCAAGTAGGTCCTGCACGACAGCCAGCTGTGACTCGACCGCGCCACCCAGCGTCAGCACGCTCGTCTTGTGCGCAGCCAAATCGACGGCGGTATAGGCTGGCGAGGTTGTACTTTTGAGCAGCAAGCTGTGTGCTGCCTCCAGCGCAACTTTCGCCTCTGCGAAGGCGTCTTTTGTTAAAAGTAAAACGGCGCGCAGCTCATCTTCGGACGGTTCGCTCGAGAGAATCTGTTCATCAAAAGCAGTCCGAAAGATAGCCTCAACACGCAAGAACTCTCGCACGGCGTCCGTGGCAGCAGGTCGTGTCGCCGAATCTAGCGCGCCGAGATATTGCTCAAACACATCATTCGCTGTGCGGTTTTTATCGGTCACGCCGACCAGCATGTCCAGCATGTCAGCCGTCTGCTCCAACAGAATGGCAGCCGTCGTCAGTGCCGATGCTTTTGTCCGTTCGGTATCCTGCGTTGCTGTACGCAGCCGCGTCTCAACCAACGCAACCTGTGCCTGTCCGCTCGTACGAACAGAATCAAAGCTCGCCTCTGCGCTACTAATTCGCTCATCATACAACGCGCGAATTGTCACGAGCTGCTTTTCCGCTTCAGCAAGATTCTTTTGCAGACTCGATGAAACCGCCGACTCCGTCGCGGCATCAAGTCGCGCCAGCACATCCCCGCGTGCGACGCGATCGCCCGTTTCGTGAGTCAACGACCCGATACGTCCGCCAGCTTTCGCAGATATTTGAATAGAACTATCTGGCTCCAGCACGCCCGTCAGTAGTAGCTGCTCAGGCAGACTCGCTTCCGCCGCGACTGTCGTGACGACAGGCACCGCTGGTGCAACATTTTCAGCAGCGCCGCAGCCCGCGAGCAGTGCAGTACATACGAAAAGGGTAAAAAGTTTTTTCAAAATAAAAAATATAATTAATCGCGGGGCACGCCGAGCTTTGCCAGTACGATTGCACTCGGACACCAGCCCGTCAGTGCAAAGACAATCTGCATCACGCCAACAAAAGCAGCGAGCAGCAGCCAGCACGGCTGATCGAGATAGTAGCTGAGTGCTACCGAGCCAAAAGTAAAGAGTCCTGCAAAGAGAAAATTGAGACGGAGCACGTGCCAGCGTGTAGTTGAGAGTTTGAAAAGTGACATAAAAAAGGGATTAATGGATTATTTTTTAACAAGCTCGAGAAGTATCTTCTCCAATTCTGCCTCATTTATCGGTTGCTTGCGCAGACAGGTCTTGAGATTTTGCTGGATAAAAAGTGCAGTTGCCTTGTCCACACCAGCTCGTGCAGCCTTGAGCTGTGGCAAGACCGTGAAGCAATCGCGCCCTTCTTCGAGCATCTTCGAGACACCGACCAGCTGGCCAGCTACATTATTGAGACGACGGATAAGTAAGGTTTTTTCATCAGGCATAATAATTTTTTAAATGACATACACAGTCTACACGACACCCCCATGGGGTGTCAAGAAGATTATAAATTTAAAAATAGCTGAGTAGCGCAGTTTATGCGAGCTCACAGACTATCGGTAATAATTACGAAACCCATGCAATTGAGCTGCGCTTTGGTAATCCAAGCGCAGCCGAATGTGCTTTGATATTTAGATAATAAACATTAGTCTTTTGACAAGTGGATTTTTTTGCGTCGATACAAAAGATACGAATATACAATTGGCACAACGATCATTACAAATGTTACCGTTATTAACATGAGGCTTACATACTGGCTTTGGTAAAAAATAGCTAAGGCTAATACGATGAATCCACCCGCTATGAAACCCCAGCCACCGACGCGTTGCGACTTTTGCCAGACCTCGGGATCGGAGAGTGTCCATGGAGTTTTGAGTCCTATAAAAAAGTTTTGGCGAATTTTGCCCATCAAATTACCGAGTAAAATAAAGAGTACGCCGACACCGACCAGCATCAACCGTGGCATCAAGCTTTCCGCTGCTGGCGAAAGCGTGACAAAAAGCTGTACGCCATAAAAGTACGCAAATGCTGCGACAATCAAGGTTTGCAGCCACTCCCATGTGGCGCAAAATTTCGTATAATTTTCCTTTTTTGGGTCAATCTTGGCAAGCAGCGGGAAAAGAGTCAGGAAGAATAACGCCAATCCTGGCAGTAAAAATGCGCCGAATGCTTTGCTTGCGAAGTTGTCCGCCTCGCCGGCGAAGTTCCAATGCACGGGCACCTCCGCGGGAAGCTGCGGGTAAAAGTAGAATGCGGCAGCAACCATGGCCGCGAAGATGAGGTGGCGGAGGAGTTTCATTTTTGAAATAGATTAAAAAATAATTGAGTAGCTTCTTCAAATGCCGAGAGGTTGAGTGAATAACGGATAAATTGTCCTTCGCGTTCGGCAATAACAAGATTGGCGCGCTTCAGAATATCGAGGTGGTGTGAGAGTGTCGCCGCCGTAAAACTGAAATGTTTTTGGATCTCGGAAACGGTCAGATCGTGCTTTTTGAGCAGCGTAAGAATATGGCGACGGTGCGGATCGGCGAGAGCTTTGAAGGTAGAATCCAAATTAGATATTTAGATAGATATCTAAATCTTAACGCAGTGAAAAATAAATTGCAAGGGATTTTTTAATTAATTTTAATATGTAAGTTTAAATCTAAAAACTCTCCCTTATGACGGAGGAATAGTCATTTCGTTCCTGCTCTCGCTCGCTCAATCACTCAATCACAGCCGCAAGTCTCAAAGAGGCCCTTTCGGGATAAGCCTGCGCTGTATTTCGCTCACTGCGGCATCGAACCCCGAGGCCGTGAGTGCTCGCCCTCCGCCTCTGTCAAAGAAAATAACCCCACCACTTCGTGGTGAGAACATTTTCTTGGCTGGGGCGGAGGGATTCGAACCCCCGAATGCCGGAACCAAAATCCGGTGCCTTACCACTTGGCGACGCCCCAATACGGCGATGAGTTTAAACAAAAAATGTCTTTCCTGCCAGCTGAATCATGCCTTCTTTTTGCAAGCCTGCGAGTGCCTGCTCAATACGATATTTCTCAAAGCCTATTTCTCGTACAAGCTGCGTTGCTGTCTGCCCTCCGCTACTCGTAAGAGATTTCAAAACTGCACCACGCACCTGTCGCAGGCTTCCTTCGAATTTTGATTGTCGCGTGTGATGCCGACCCTTTTGACTCGGATTGGGATTGTCAGCCTTGAGCTGCGTGCCGTAATCCATGATCGCTGAATACCAACGATGCGGCGCGCTGCGATCAAGCGTCTGATCAACAATTGGTAATATCTCAGCATCATCTATCCCCTCTTTGTCCGCAAAGAAATGATGAATAATGACTGAGCGGATATTTGTCTCAATAAAGACCGTCGGCTGATCGAAGCCGAATGCAGCGATGCTCGCGGCAGTATTTGGCCCGATGCCTGGAAAGCTAATGAGCTCAGCTGGATCGCTCGGGAGACGGCCTTTGTGTACTTCGAGCACACGCTTGGCGGACTCATGCAGCCATTTTCCACGACGGTTGTAGCCCATGCCCTGCCAGACCTGCAGCACCTCTTTTAACGATGCTCCTGCTAAGACCTTCCAGCTTGGGAAGGCACGCATCCATTCACGATATTTGGAAATCACGCGTGACACTTGTGTCTGCTGCAGCATGACCTCAGAGACAAATGTCGAGTATGGCGTCACCCGCCCGCGCCGCCATGGCAGATCGTGTCGACCGTGCGCATCATAAAAATCGTACACCGTTTTTTGGAATGATCGAACTTGAGCTGGGGTCAGACGTTTCATACAAAGCTAATTATACCCCGTCACAGCAGCCCTGTTTATATCCACAGTTTGGACAGCGGTCATCTTTACCACCAGCGACAAACTCACGGATTACCGCGCCGCAGCGATCGCAGGTGGTGAATCCAGCGGGAATATTTTCTGCTCTCATGGCATGAAAATTAATATTCGATTCCAGATCGTGACTGTTGTCCGATTTCAAAATAATGTTTGCGCAACTTCATCTCGGTGATCAGATCGGCCCGCTCTGCAATCTCGTCTGGCAACCCCCTGCCAGTCAGCACGACATCCAGCTCGGCACTGCCGATAGCGGGCGCGACAGCATCGAGCACTTCCTGTTCGGTGAGCATTTTGAGGCGAATACAATTCAAAGCCTCGTCGAGTACGACGAGTCCTTTTGGCAGTTTCTGAATCTCGGCAGCTGCGACAGCTAGTCCGTCCAGCGCCATCTGCCGGTCCTCGGGCAAGATACTGAAATCAAAACGGCCAGCTGCGTCGATCCGATCACGCCCGCTGACATGTACGCCAATACCAAGCTGCTGCAAGCCTGCGCGCTCGGCGTAGTTGTTGCCGCCTTTGTCGAAAAAATGAATGCTGGTAGCCAAACCAGCCCCAGTCGCTCGCACGGCGAGTCCAACTGAGGCTGTTGTTTTACCTTTTCCGTCACCGTAATAAATGTGAAGCATTAAAAAGTATTATCTAAAGAATCTGAAAAAAGCTGCCTATTATTCTTTCGTAAGTTATTCAAAGACTCACTCATTCTTCGACATAAATCAGCAATATCATTTAAATTTTTGCTAGTATTTTTATGCTCTTTAAATTCTTTTTCAATTCTTACTGCAATATCTAAAAATGCATCTGACTTACTAAGTAAAAATTTTGAACTACCTAATGTGAAATCATCCATCAATTGGGCAATTTTCATTGGAAGCCACAATGCAGTATCAATTGTTATCAGTAATAGCTGAGGCAGCAATTCAGATGATTTTACTAGCCTGGCCCCAAGACTGCTGGATTCAAAAGATTCTTTTTGAAAATGTATTAAAACTAAATGTAAATTATCTCGAACATATCTAGTTATAGACTCCGAATTGCGACAAGAGCTGTTCAATAACAGATTTATATCACTTTCAATGGCTATTATCGCATTTTTCGGAGTTAAGATTAAAGTCATATCTCACTATACACTACAGGCTGAGTACCCGCAGGCGTGACAGGTGATGCAGCCTTCACCGAGGTCGACAGACTTGCTACCACACTCGGGACATTTGCCTTCTTTTTTGATCTGAGCCTTACTCTTTGGTTTTTTATTTGTGCCATTTGGCTTATCAGCACAAGCTGTCTCGACGACATGCTTCATGACCGCTGGCTTCGTGTCTCCTTTTTTATTTACCTTACCGATATTGAGCACCTGCGCATCACGGCTACCGTCACGGTAGACAGTGACACCCTTACACTTCAGCTTGTAGGCGAGCAGGTAACCCTGCTCGACCTCGTCCATCGTCGCACTGGCTGGGAAGTTGATCGTCTTGCTGATCGCAGCATCGACATGTTTTTGGAAGGCTGCCTGCATGCGGATATGTGACTCTGGAGAGATATCTTGGCTGGTGACGAAGACCTCACGGATTTTCTTGGGGATTTGACTAAAGCCTTGCACGCTACCGACCTGTGCGATTTCCCGCATGAGCTCTTTGCTATGGAATCCCTCTTTCTTTGCCATCTTTTCGAAATGCTCATTGACATAGACCAGCTCGGTGCCGTCCATCACATTCTTGATGAAGCTGATAGCGAAGTTTGGCTCGATACCGCCGCTGGCTTCTGCCAGCATGCCGATGGTGCCAGTCGGCGCCTGCGTCGTGAGACAAGCATTGCGAATCTTGATGCCTTTCTTTTCCCACGTCGAGCCTTTCCATGCAGGAAAAGTACCGCGCTTCTTGGCGAGCTCCATTGATTTCTCTTGAGCGTACTTCGTAAGCGTCTTCATGACCTTCTCTGCCATCTTTAGACCTGCTTCACTGTTGTACGGGATGCCCAGGCGATAGAGAATGTCAGCAAAGCCCATCACGCCAAGACCAATCTTTCGCGTGCTACGCGTCATATCAGAGATCTCTTTGATTGGGTAATTATTCGCATCGATGACATTATCGAGGAAGTGCGTACAGGTATAGACCGTCTCACGGAACTTGTCCCAGCCAAAGGCTTTGTCGCCTTCTGTAAGGAACTTATTCAGATTGATAGAGCCGAGATTGCAGCTCTCGTATGGGAGGAGTGGCTGCTCACCACATGGGTTGGTCGCCTCGATCGGTGCAATGTGTCCGACAGGTGATTTGCGGTTGATCTCGTCGATGAAGACGATGCCTGGCTCGCCTGACTGCCATGCATTTGCCACAACACGCTCGAAGACTTCGCTCGCAGGGAGCGTGCCAGCGACACTACCATCGCGTGGGTTGTACAGTTCATAGTCACCACCCTTCTCGAGGGCTTTCATAAATTTGTCTGTGATCGCGACAGAGACATTGAAGTTCGTCAGCGTTGTGAGATCAGACTTTGCAGTGATGAAGTCGATAATATTCGGATGATCCACGCGTAGGATACCCATGTTTGCGCCGCGGCGTTTGCCACCCTGTTTGATCTGCTCAGTCGCCGCATCAAAGATCTTCATGAAACTGATCGGACCTGAGCTGACACCTGTGGTTGAAGCGACGACATCATTACTTGGGCGTAGGCGAGAAAATGAGAAGCCCGTGCCACCACCAGACTTGTGGATGAGGGCGGTGTGTTTGAGGCTGTCAAAGATGCCGCCGATAGAGTCAGCAACTGGCAATACAAAACACGCAGAGAGCTGTCCAATATCTGTGCCAGCGTTCATGAGTGTCGGGCTGTTTGGGAGGAACTCCAGCTTTGCCATCATATTGTAAAACTTCTCCTCAGAGTCTTTTGGATTACCGCCATACTTCTTGTCGACCTTTGAGATGCTGCTCGCGACGCGACGAAGCAGCTGCTGCGGTGATTCAACAGTTTTACCTTTTTCGTCTTTCAATAAATAGCGCTTTTCGAGAACCTGTAGCGCGTTCATGCTGAAATCGAGAGCTTCTGCTTCGCCTTTTCCAAGGATCTCCTCACGCTGTTCACGCTTTTCACGCTGCTTCTCGCGGTAGATAATGTAGGCCTTCGAAGTAGCAACATGACCTTCTTCGATGAGGATCTGCTCGACGATATCCTGTACTTCTTCCACGGCAGGTATACTACGTGCGTGGAACTTTGCATTGACGCGCTCGATCACGAGATCAGTCAGACGCTCCGACTCGGCGCGATCGTGTCCACCGACCGATGCGGCAGCCTTGAAAATCGCATCGACAATTTTGTCTGTTTCAAATGAGGCGACATCGCCATTCCGTTTCAATATTTTTTTGACTTGAGGGGCCATGGAAAAAAGGATTAAAAATGAATATATAAATGTTTTATTTCTATCAGTTAGCGTTGCAGACGCAACAGTTCTTTTTGGAAGCTCGCCACATCTTTGAATTGGCGATACACGCTGGCATACCGGATATACGCGACGTCATCCAGCCCTTTCAAATGTTTCATCAGTAGCTGCCCGAGACGACGACTATCCACCTCCTTCTCGCCGCGTAGCTCCTCTTCTATGCCATTGACTGTCGCCTCTACTTGATCCTGTCGTACCGGCCGCTTGCGGCAGGCGATCCAGATCGACTTCTCTATCTTCTCACGGTCATACGGCTCACGTGTACCATCGGTCTTTACGACGATAAACTTCGCTGCATCCACACGCTCGTAGGTCGTGAAGCGGTGCTGACACTTGTCGCACTCACGGCGACGGCGGATAGCCAGCCCTCCTTCGGTCTCACGACTATCCACGACAGATGTGTCTTCGTTATTACAGGCGGGGCATTTCATAAGTACAAAGTAAATAGATCTCCGTATCTCAAATCATACACTATATCTAGTGGGTACCCCAAATATATAATACTAAATATAGAACAAGCCCATTTCGGGGTTTTATGGCTATTTCTGAAAATTACGAAATAAAACGTACCAAAAGGCAAGTAGAAATCAGTGACTATTGCTGGAGTCGAGCGAGGAAATCCTCAGCGTAATTGTCAGTCATGCCCGCGATGAAGTCAGCTACAACCACGTGCAAAGGCGCATCAGCCAGCCGCGCAGCAAACTCTGGTGGCAGACGACTCTCATCAGCTATGAGCCGCTGAAAGATCTCCCCGATCACCACAGCGCCTGCTGCCGACTTCACAGAGACCGGCTCAGACAGGTAGAAGTGCTTGTAGAGAAATGAGCGCAGCAGAGCGACATCCTTACCAAAATCAGCACTAAAGCCGACCAATCGCTCATCTGCCTGCTGCACTGCCGTGAGTGAGTCGACACCCGCTGCTGCGATGCGCTCCTCTGTTGCTGCGAGCAAATCACGCGTCATGCGATCGATGATTGCCGATACAGCACGGTGATTGTAGGCCTCAGTCGGCAGCGATGGGTCGACCTCAGCAGTCGCCTCCTCCCACAGTACGAGCCCGGTGAAGTCTACCCGCTGCAAGATGCCCGCGCGCAGCCCATCATCGATGTCATGATTGGTATAGGCGATCTCATCGGCGATATCCACCACTTGTGCCTCCAGACTCGGCCACTGGCTCAGTGACTCCCCTGCGCGGTCGTAGGGCGTCTGATGTTTGGCCAAACCATCGAGTAGATCATTCGTCAGATTCAATCCACGAAAGTCGGGATACTTCTTCTCCAGATCAGTGAGGATACGTCGACTCTGCTGATTATGCTCGAAAGTCATATCAAATGGCTGGACGAGCTCATTGAGCTTACGCTCGCCGACATGTCCAAAAGGTGTGTGTCCGAGGTCGTGTGCCAGCGCGATGCACTCGGCGAGATCTTCATTTAGCCCGAGGTTGCGCGCGAGGTCGCGGCTGATCTGTGCCACTTCGAGTGAGTGGCTCAGACGATTGCGATAATGATCTCCCGCATGCGCGACGAAAACCTGCGTCTTACCCTTCAGTCGGCGAAAGGCTTTGCTATGAATAATACGCCCACGATCACGCTGGAACGCTGTGCGATAGTCATCATCAGGATCAGCATGCACACGCACCGCATCCGCCGAAAAAGTTGCGTACGGCGCGAGCATCTCCTTTTCCTTTGCTTCGAGTTGGGCGCGGGTCAGTAACATGATCGCAGTTTAACCCAATTTTGAGCTAAGAATCGAGGCATCTCCTCGCAGCCAGTCCGCTGCAGCCGTCGCCTGCTTACCCTCTGGTTGCACTTTCAATAATTCGATAGCTGTGCCACCCGCCGCTGCAACGAATACCTTCCCGTCTATTTCAAAGACCTGCCCCGGCTCTACCGTGCTGGCAGTCGCTATTTTGAAATTCAATATTTTCAAACGCTTGCCATTACAAAATGTGAATAACCCCGGCCACGGTGAATATGCCCGCAGCTTCTTTTCGAGGATCTCGGCTGTATCGGCCTGCCAGTCGATCTGCCCATCTTTTTTCATAATCTTTGGCGCGAAACTCGGCTCGCCAACTTGCGGCTGGGCGACGAGCTCACCCGCGGCGATCTGACTCAGTACATCTGGCAGCTCCGCAGCGCTTTGCTCGGCGAGCTCGGTGTACAGCTCGAAGGCTGTCCGGTCGAGCGGCAAGTCCATTGGGCGAGCGAGATAGACGGGGCCGCTATCCAGCCCCAGCTCCATCTGCGCAAAGCTGACGCCAAATCCTTTTCCGTCATTAAAAATAGCCGGCTGAATTGGCGCTGCGCCACGCCACGCTGGCAACAGGCTGAAATGAATATTGACTAGAGCGACTGCTGGCACGTCGAGGATGTCTTGCGAAAGAATCTGTCCGTAGGCAACCACCACGAGGAAGTCAGGCGCGAGCTGCTGCATATTTTTTAAATCATCGTCAGCAAGTCGCTCGGGCTGGCGCACGACAATCCCTGCCTCCTCGGCGAGCACCTTCACGGGCGGCGGGGTCAGCTGCTGTCCGCGACCCGCGGGACGATCTGGCTGGGTGTAGACAGCGACCACTTCGAAGCGCGGATCAGCCAGCAAGGCCGCAAGGCTCGGCACGGCGAAGCTGGGCGTACCCATGAAAACGACGCGAAGTGGTGCTTCATTCATAAATAGAGTTTAGCGTCTTTATGTTTCGCGCTCCACGCGGTAAGCTGACGTCGATGAAAAAACGATCTGACCAAATAAACGCCCTCATAAAGAAGCATGTCGCCGAGCTGCTGCGCAAGCATCTCCGCGAGGATAAATTTGGCATGCTGACCGTGACCCACGTCGAGGCGGCGCGCGGGCTAGATAGCTGCAAAGTATTCATCAGCTGCATGAAAAATGGGCACCAGATGGAAGAAGAGGTCGGCAAGGTAATTATGAAAATACAGGCAGACCTCAATAAGCTGCTGGTCATGCGCCGCGTACCAAAGCTCATCATCGTCCGTGACAATACCAGCGCGCTCACGGAGAAATTAGATTCACTTTTAAATTAGAAAAATAAGACTAAAACACATTTCTTGCTACTTTCAAGTCATTTCACTTGGCAGCTCTTTTGCTTGGCAGTAAACTGTTACATTAATCAAAAGTATGAAACTCGATCTCAAAGAACTATCACGATTCGAAACGGCGGTAATGAAGGCAAAGAAAATATTCATCACTCCGCACAAAAGCCCCGACGGCGACGCGCTGGGCGGCAGCCTGTCGCTGTACCTCGCGCTGACCCGCGCTGGTCGCGATGTGACCATCGGCTGTGTCGATCCCGTGCCCGATGCGTTTAAATTCTTGCCAGGTAGCGAGCGAATGGTCGATGATATCAATCCCAAGGAATACGATCTCGTGATCAGCGTGGACGCTGGCGATACTAAGCAGCTCGGCTGGGATGTCCGCTATCCCGAGCTGTTCGATGGCAGCGACCCTGCCCGCACGCTTATAAAGATCGACCATCACCCCTTCGCCCGCGATTTTGGCGATATCCGACTGGTCTACACCGATGCCTGCGCCAGCTGTTTTGTGCTGACCGAGATGTACGACGCGCTCGGCATCCGCATCCGCCCCGACATGGCGACCTGCCTGCTCAATGGCTTGCATACTGACACCGGCAGCTTCAAGCATGACAACACCAGCCCCGAAGTGCTGCGCATGGCAGCACGGCTCATGCGCGCCGGCGCAAACCTGCCCGTCATTAGCAAAGAGGTATTTCACTCGACACCGATCTCGGCAATGCGGCTCTGGGGTCGTATCCTCGCGGGCATGCGAATGACAGACAACGGCATCACCCTCGCCGTCGCCAAGGCACACGACTTTACCGATTCCCACGCGACGCAGGAGGATCTCACTGGCGTGGTGGACTATATCAACGCCGTGCCCGATGCGAAGTTCAGCATGCTACTCAGCGAGCGCGGCGACCTGATCAAAGGCAGTCTGCGCACCAAACGCAAAGATGTAAATGTTGCCAAGATCGCCGCTACCTTTGGTGGAGGTGGACATGTGATGGCAGCCGGCTTCGCGGTGCCAGGCAAGCTGGAAAAGGTCGAGCAGTGGAAAATAACTCCTGCAAATGATTAAAACATGTCCGAGCTACCACCAAGCCTCGCAGATCTAGAAGCAACAAGCCGCAAACTTGCGCAAGAAATAGAAAAGCTAACAAAATGGCTGGATAATGATCGCCAGAGGTATGAAGCGCGATATAAAAAAGAGATGCCAGACGAAGGAAGGAGAATGATAGGAGCTATACTGCCATTACAAGACCAAGCTGAAAATGCTGAAGTAGATGAAGATTGGGAGAGCGTGACTCTTTTATTGCAAGATGTGAGAAATGCGATCATTCGCGCCCGCACGGTTATTAACCAGCAGACAAATGCTAACGATCCTCCAGTTAATTAATTCAGATACTTCGCGGGTACATCTTTTATTCTCAGATGCTCGAGTGGCAGATAATCGAGTGGATCGCGGTGTTCACCGTGATCGAAGACTTCGAAGTGGAGATGCGGCCCCGTGGTCATCAGCCCTGCGCCACGCGTGCCGGGTGAGCCACCCGATAGCCCGATCGCCTGCCCTGCCTGCACGGTGTCGCCTTCGCGCACCAGCATCTTGGACATATGTCCGTAGACCGTCTGCAGCTCGCCAGCGTGCGCCAGCATAATGTAGCTATAGCGCAGTCCATTGTCTTTTACTTTGTACACCACGCCTGGTGCGGCGGCCCGCACGACCGTACCCTGCCGTGCACGATAATCGATGGCATTGTGCAGCACACCAAACATTGCTTCGTACTCACGATCATGAAAGACGGCGGTGATCCCTCGCCCAGGATCGACTGGCCAGATCAGGCGTGGAATATGCCCAGGAAAGCTGAGTCCATTTGTCTGCGGCAGTCCACTATCACGCAGCAGTTCAGCAAACTCCTCGGCGTCTTCGGGTGCGATCTTTTCGAGCAATGCATTAATCGTGTCAAGGTCTTCGCGCAGCGTGGCAATCTCCCGCAGCGCATCTGCCTGATCGACACGCGCCTGCTCCAGTAGGCGTTCGTATTCACTTTCTTGCCCCTTTGTCTCGGTGAGCAGCTGCTCTTTGCTCGCACGTAGATCGGCAAGACTATGCTGTCGCACGAGGAAGTCACGCTGGAGAGATATTAGCTTGCCGCGCCTCACGAGCAGATCACCACGTGACTCTTCGTAGAGCTCTTGGGCAGACTGTAATTTGCTGATCAGCTGTTGCGCCGTACCCTGCAAGACGAGTAAATACTCCCGCTGCAGCTCGGCATCTGCCAGACTGCTATCAGACAAGAGAAACTTCAGCGTGGATATCTCACCTGTCGCTGCATCGGTGTACTGCTCCTGCTCGGCTGCGGCGAGTCGGATGAATTCGAGGAGGACACGCCGTGCCTGTACGAGCTCGACAGAGCGAGTCTCGACCAGCTCGGATAAGTCATGCAGTCCGATCTCAGTGCCCGCCGTCTCCCGCTGGAGATCAGCCAGCTCGGCTTCAGCACGCTCAATATCGGCATCCATCACTGCCAGCTGATCGCTGAGCGACTCGATGCGCTGTCGCACAGGCGCCAGCTCTGCCTCGGCGGCAGCGATAGCGCCCTCGCTATTTACATAAATCTGATAGCTGTCATCCAGCTCTTTTCGCAACGTCACGAGGCTATCCAGGGTTGCCTCCACTTTGTCCAGCAGCCCCACTGAAACTGCCAGCACTGGCGCGATATAGATAAGGCACGTAAGCGAGATGGCGATGAGTACGCGATACACGGACACCATTCTCGCAGATTTCACGCGCGAGCGACACTGGACATATATATTTGAAGCAGCCGCCAACACAGCGTAAACTAGCAGCACATTAATCCCCTTCTTTATGGGCATCCTTCCAAACAAATCTGGCCTCATCATCGGTTCACTCATTGGTTCAGCGCTCGGTCTCCTCTTCGCCCGTGAGGCTGGTAAAGACTTTCGCAGCAAGCTCAGTGGTGCACGTAGCTCACAAAAGAAATTTGAAGTGCTCTTTCAAGAGTATCTTCGTGTCGGCAAAGATGTCTTCAAGGAGGTCGAAAAATCTGAGCTCACCAAAGAGCTCGCAGCCAGCGGCAAAGTTATTTTAAAAGAACTACAGAAACGCGCGAAGAAAGAAGGTGGCGTAGCGGTCAAATTTGCTGAAAAGAAGGCGGCAGAGATACTCAAGGAGGTCGAGAAGAAAGTCGTAAAAAAAGTGACGAAAGTAGCGAAGAAGACAACTTCCGCAAAGAAAAATACGGCGACGAAAAAGCCTGCAAAAAAAGTAGCCAAAAAGACCACAGCTCGTAAAACTAAAAAGTAGTCGTGCATCGATTCTTTCTGCCGCCCGACTGCTTCGATGAAGACGATGTCTCCATCACCGACCCCGAGCTCATCCATCAGCTATCTCGGGTGCTTCGGTGTGGCAAAGGCGACCAAGTCGTGTGCCTCGACGGACTCGGCAGCGAGTGCGTGACCGAGCTGCTGACTTTCGCAAAAGATGAAATCACGGGGCAGGTCATCAGCCGCCAGCCGAGCAAAGCCGAGCCGCCTGTCTTTATCACGCTGTATCAAGCTCTGCCAAAGAAGCCGTCACTCTTTGAAGAAGTACTCCAACACGGCACTGAAGTCGGCATCAGCCGATTTGTGCCGCTGCTGTCTGCGCGCACCGAGATGCAATCAGTAAAAAATACCGAGCGCGCTGCGCGGATTCTTCGCGAGGCTGCGGAGCAGTCCGAGCGGGGCATCGTGCCCGAGCTGGTCGAAGTAGTTAGTTTCGAAGCCACGATTCAAAACCCGCCCGACGGACTAAATATCATCGCCGACAGTTATTGCAGTGAACCGTTGCTGGGCGAGTTATTCACTGATCGTCGCAAAAAGCCGCTCATTAATATCTTTGTCGGACCCGAGGGCGGCTTCGCTGAGAGTGAGATCGCTGCCGCGACTGCCGCTGGCTGGAAAAACTTCTCACTCGGTCCACGCATACTACGCACTGAGACGGCGGGCGTGGCCATCGTCAGCACAATTTTATTTCGCTAAAATCCCTGCATGAAAAAGACTCCGATCATCGGCATCATCGGCGGGCGCGGAGCTCTCGGCAGCGTGCTCGTGCGCGAATTTGAGAAGCTGGGAGGCAGCGTGCTCGTCGCCGACACTGCGGGTGGCACAGGCGCTGTCTCGACAGCGAAGCTGTTAAAAAACGCCGACATCGTCATCGTCTCAGTACCACTGCTCGTGACTGAGAAGGTTTTGAAAAATATCGTGCCAAAGATGCGGAAGAGCCAGCTGCTCGTAGATGTGACCAGTGTGAAGGAAATGCCCGTCGAGGTCATGCTCGAGTCAAAAGCCGAAGTCGTCGGGCTGCATCCGATGTTTGGGCCTGTGCCATCTGTCGCTGGGCTGAACTGCTATGTCTGCCCTGCCCGTCCAGGCAAGCTGTGGCCATGGCTGCAAGCCGAACTGAGGAAGATGCAGCTACGTCTCATTCGCACCACCCCCAGCAAGCACGACAAGCTGATGGCGACCCACCAAAGTCTGCAGCATTTGCTGATGCTCGCGCTCGGTACCTTCCTCGATCGCCGCAAGATCGACATCGCCCAGCTGCACGCGACGACCACCCCCAGCATGCAGATCGCGCTGCTGCTCACCGGCCGCCTGTTGCACGCCGACCCCGATCTTTACAAAGGAATCGAGTTCCTGAATCCGCACAGCGTCAGCGTCGTGGAGGACCTCCGCCAAGTCGTCGATGAGCTTGCCGAGATCGTCGAGACCCGCGACGACGCAGGATTCGATCAGCTAATTGGACACGCCAGCACGCACTTTGGCGACTTCGCCAGCTTTGCGCACGCCGAGACGAGTCGCATGTTTGGCAATACAACGAATGCCCTCCAGTCAATCGTCGACTTCCCGTCGAGTAAAAAACCAGCAACACTCGCCGTCCTCGGCCCTGCTACGCAGACCGAGCTCGCCGCACACGCGATCATCTGCCAGCTCGGCATGTCGGTCACGCCCCGCTACGCGACAAATATCGCGGATATCTTCCAGCTCGTCGCGAAGGGCAAGGCGGCGTACGGCGTCATTCCGCTCGAAAATTACCAGATCGGACCCGTGCGCGAGACGGTGAAGTCTCTCTTTGCTGCGGGTGGAAAGATCCAAATACTCAGTGAGCTCAGCCGCCCTATCGCCCATACTCTCCTTGGTAAGCGAAGGCTATCTACAAAGAAAGTCAGCCGCATCTTTGCTCATCCACAAGCCCATGCGCAGTGCCGCCACTTCCTCGAGAAGCACTATCCAACAGCCGAGATCGTGGAGACCGCGCACACCGGCGAATCCGTCGCCCGCGCTGCCAGCGACGAGACAGCGCTCGCCATCGGCCCCGCCGAAGCAGCTGCCAATTATAAATTGATTATTTTGAGGAAAAACATCGAAGACGACCCAAAAAATCGCACACGCTTCATCTTGATCGGGCGAAAAGGTGCGAAAATGAATAGTCGGAAAATACGTGTCCATAAGACAGCTCTTGGCTTCAATTTCCGCAAAGATCAGTCGGGCAGCCTCGCGCGTGCTCTCGCTATCTTCGCCAAGCACGACGTCAATCTCAGCCGTATCGAAAGTGTCCCGACCGAAAAGAAACTCGGTGATTATTTCTTCTTCATCGAGGCCGCGGGCAAAAATACCGATTCCAACTGCAAAAAAGCACTCAGCGAGCTTGGCAAGATCGCCCATGTGGCGCTATTTGGCAGCTACTCAGCAGCCTGAGGAATGGCGTTTGCCACACCAATATCCTTTTCTAATAATTGCTGAATTTCCCTAGCTACATGCTGATATTTGCGTGCAGGACAATCAGTGCATGCACCTTCGGCTGGAGAGACGAAAGTGCGACCACACTCGCTGCGCGCTCTTTCGCGCTCAATAGTGAGACTTGCCTTCTCGTACAAATCACGAGCAGGATGATCAGCGCCAGTACGTATGAGAAGTCTGTAATCACTATCGTTAGCCTGAGCAAGATGCGTCAAAGACTTTACAATCCGTAAGCACAATGGTGTAGGATCTTCATAGTCCGTGACAATATCATGAGGATTACTGGTAACGTGATTTGGAGGAGATAGTATATTCATAGCTAGAATTGTTAAGCAGTGAAGTGCCGTAAAATATAGAGAAATAAAGATGAAATAAAGATGAAATATAAAAAAATAACTGTATAAAAAAAGTAGACAATAAAACCATAAAAACAACATCAGACAAGTTCTCTTAATTGATAAAAAGCCTGTTTTTTGGTAAAATGAACTGATATAAAAACAAAAAAACATGCCAAAACTGCTATCAAAACAAACAATCCTCGCGGGCATTCTGCTCATCAGCTTACTCGCTGGAAACGTCTCGACAGTATTCGCCAGCACGAGTTTTGAGCCATACCAAGAGACATTCATCATCTCAGCATACTACTCGCCACTCCCCGATCAGGCGGTGTATTTTCGCGGTAGCTATGACGCCGACCGCAGGCTAAATGGTAACGGTACCAACGGCGCCGATGGCACGCCCGTCTTCCCTGGCATGCTCGCCGCCCCCAAGAGCTATTCCTTCGGCATAAAACTACAAATCCCTGGGCTCGGCGTCGGCAGTATTCACGACCGCGGTGGTGCAATTGTCGAAGCAGGCGTCCGCACCAATGCGCACGATCGCATCGACGTCTGGATGGGCCACGGCGAAGAAGGCCTCGCCCGTGCGCTCAATTGGGGCATGCGCACCGTGACTGCCACCGTCTACCCAGCTAGTTACGATCTCGCCGATTCGTTTACCCTCCCGACCAACCTCGCCAGTCTCGATCGACTCAAAAAACTCCCCTTCCCCAAGAATCTCGGAACTGGCGACAGCGGTGATCTCGTGAAGTCACTCCAGGCAGAGCTCAAAACCCTCGGCTACTACCGCGGCGTCGAGCACGGCAATTTTGACGCGATGACCGAAGAGGCAGTCCTGAAATATCAATTTGCCCGCCGCATCGTCGGCGAAGATACTGATCCGGGTGCGGGCTATGTCGGCCCTGCCACCCGCACCGCGCTGAATAAAGATGTAAATAGTCGCGGCAAAAAGATCAGTCCGACTGCACTCCTTGCAAGTAATATCCTCCAAAGTGGCGGCGCAGCTCCTGCTGTCGGCAGCAGCCGCTTCCCCGTTACCTTGAGCCGAGGTGACACTGGCGACCGCGTTCGCGACATGCAGATCGCACTCGCGAAGCTCGGCATGTACGAATGCGATATCAACGGCATTTACGATGAGCGCGCCGAAGTCTGCGTGCTGAAATTTCAAGAAGCACACGACATCGTCGCAGCAGGCGAGCTCGGTGCTGGCACCTTCGGCCCGCAGACCAGCCAGACCCTCGCGTCCGTCCTGACCGCAGCTGAGAATAAGCAAAACGAACAGATCGCCAGCAGCCTGCCAGCAGGCACGGCCACGCCGGGCGATACAAATGAAACCGTCACTCGCATACAGACTGGCCTCGCGAAGATGGATTATTACATGAATGAGATCAATGGCAATTATGATGCTGCAACTCGCGCAGCGCTCGCGCAGTTCCAGGTTGCCGCCGGCATCATCGAGACCGAGACTAGCTACGGCGCCGGCCACTTTGGTCCGAAGACGAAGACCCTCTTCATCGCGAAGTACCGCGAGACTCTCCTCGCCACCCTTGCCCTCCCCGAGAACCCCAGCTGGGAGCGCAAAGTGCAGGTCGCCTACACGCCAGTTTTCAATACAACGCTCAGCCTCGGTGATAGCAGCGACACGGTTCGCGAGCTGCAAGAGACACTGCAGAAGCTCGGACATTTCGAAGGCGAACCGACAGGAACCTTTGGTAACGAAACTCGCGCGGCACTCATCAAATTCCAACTGGAGAATAATGTCGTGGCAGATGCGGCGAGCTATGGCGCGGGTACGTTTGGGCCAAAGACGCGGGCTGCGTTGAATGCGACAGTCGCACGCGAGCAAGTCGCGCTGATGAAATTTGAGACAGCTTAACTCTCGTCATTCTCGCGAAAGCGGGAATCCAGACAAATTATTTTTTTAAAAAAACTAAAAATCTTTTTCCAAATTGAGTGAAATAAAATTGATTCACTACGCCGCCCCCTCCGTCAAATGTTCCCGATTTTTCTCCATACGCTTTAAATCTAAAAACACCAATATTCACTAATTCAGTATTAAGCTCCTCAATCTTTGATCTTTCTCGTTTTTCTATATCAAAAATTTTTTGCAAGAGTATGTTGTTTTCATCTTTCTCTGCATCGTAATTCCATCGATCTTTTGCCTTGCTTCCATTTGGACTGAGTTCATCATGTATCCAGTCATCAATATTCCTAGATATAGGAGTATCCATTTCATGATGCTGAATCCACCACTCACGGCTCGGACTTTTATCTGTTAGCTTCAAGTCATTAACTCTTTCGTTAATAGACTCTTCTCTAATTGGAGAAATCACATCTTCAATAAATTTTAAGTGCTTGATAGCTTCAATAGATATATTCGATAGAGCATAAAAATATCTCTCTAGCTCAAAAGCCTCCTTATCTTCTGCTGAAGCTAGACCGAGAAGCATCTTCTTTGCAATCTCTTGCTTTGATTCACTTCTTGTTTTTATCCAGTTATCAAAGAAAACTAAAAATCCATCTTGGAATTCTTTTGACTCAACAATTTCCTTCGGAAATTTATCTATTTCTGCCTGAATAAAGTGGACTAAGTTTTCAACTTTATCACGATTATATTGCAGATAAACGCCATAAGCCCCCACTATTGATATCCATGCTATTGTAAATGATGGACTGGCTGCTATAAGAGGCGCAACTGCTGTCCCGATCATAGGCAACCCTGCATGCTCAGTAGCGGCAAGCCATCCGTCCTTTTTAGAGTTATTACTCATTCTTATCCTAGAAACTTTTTCATCACCACTTTCTGTCCCTTCAGGGTGATGCGTGCGCTGGCGCGGCTCTTGGTCACAGCAGGTGCGATGGTGTTTGCCAGCTTCTGGCGTTCTTTATTCAGCTTTTCCAGCTCTGCTTCTTTTTTCGCGACCTTCTTCTCCAGCGTTTCAAATTTCTTCACATGACTCGCGAACCACATTGCTGGTTTTATATTCTTGTACCCCTTGAGAACCTTCGGATACGCGCGATATCCCTTTAGAAATGAAGAAATCTGTGCAACAACACGGGTGATATTTTGATTTTTAGGCATGATTTGAAAGGGGTGAGAGAGTAGATACTATAAAACTAAGTCTTTTAATGTTCATTTGCAAATGTCATTACGAAAGATGAAATCGCTATTACGAGCGGTGAAACTAGCGTTACGAGCGATGAGCCTCTCGTTACGAGCTATGAAATTGTCATTACAGATCATGAAGCTATCGTGACAAGTCTCGTAAGACCTCATACGAGCCTCGTCTCTCCCCATACACACACTGTCATTCCGGACGCGAACAACGTGAGCAGATCCGGAATCTCAGAAAGGTGAATGTACCAAGTGTCCGAGATCCTGAAACAAGCGGCAAAGCCGCCCCTTCGGGGTTCAGGATGACAAACAAGAGTATTTTCTTTTATTTAATCTTCTGCACCTGCACGCCCTCGGCTAGTTCGGCGAGTACCCAGCCGATCACCAGCCAGAGCATTGCCTGTCCAGCGAAGCTCGTCGTGAGGTAGTGATCGAACTGTGCCAGTACGAGCGCGGATAACAGTACGGCAAGAGCTGCGTAGCGTCGCGCGCGATACGCCCAGTAGATGAGGCTGACGAAAAGCGCGAGCCATGCCACCAGCACGAGTCGTGAGCCTTCCGCTGCTTGCAGTGCGAAGAAGTGATGGACGGGCTGCAGCTGATAATCCGCAAGCTCGGGGCTCGACTCGGCAAGGATGTTTGTGTACTGCCCCTGTCCGACACCCAGCGGATGCTCTTGGATGATCTCGAGTGATTGCCACAGCTGGACAACGCGCCCTTGCTCTATCGCTGGCGTGATGATCGAGCTATCGCCCGTGCCGACGCGTGCGACGAAGATGCCCGCGAAGAAACCAGCGAAGAGCGCGAAGATGATTCCTGCTGCGAGCACCGATACGATGCGCCGACGAAACTCGAAGATGAGCAGCAGCGCCATGCCGAGTGCAAAGGCGAGCCATGCCGCGCGTGAAAAAGTGAAGAAGAGCCCCGCCAGCATGACCGCGCCGAGGACATAATCCTCCACCCGCTTCGCGGGCTGCCCTGCCAGCAGCAGCAGGCCCAGCGCGAGTAATCCCCCGAGGATATTCGCGTGCGCCAGCGTGCCCATGCCGCGCACCCAGCTACCCGCCTCGGTAACGACTTTGGCAATATTTAAGGTATCCGAAGTAAAGCTACTCTCCCCGAGCAGCTGCAGGCCGAGATCAGTCCCGCCAGCAAACTGCGCGATGGCGAGCACCGCTTGCAGAAAGAGCGCGACAGCCAGCACCCGCAGCACCAGCCAGCGATCGAGCAGTCCGACCGCGAGCAGCAGCGCGATCCCCGCAAAAAGCACCGTCCGCCACAGCCCGAGCAAGCTGAGCACGGGATCAGCAGAAAAAGGAATGACGGCCGCCGATGCGCCGAGCAGGAGCACGACTGGCCACGCGTATTTTTTTAGCGGTGCGAGATGAATGATGGGCAAGCGCTGTGCGCGTACATAATGTATCCCAAGTAATGCAAAGCCAAGCAGAAAAAATAATTCCGAGATGTTCACTGCAAACGCAGCGAAGAAATTGAAGAAGCCGAGCTGCCACGCGCTGTCCGTCCAGATGACCGAGCTGATCCGCAGCGGCAGTACAAAGACACCCCCGAGAAACGCGAGCTGTGCCAGCTGGAGGAGCGTGATCTTTTTGAGATATTTCTGCACAAGTAGATAATATATTTTAATGTGTCATGCTGAATTTATTTCAGCATCTCAGAGAAGTGAGGCTACCAAGTATCCGAGATCCCGAAACAAGTTCGGGATGACAAAAAAGCTGATTAACCACCGAGCACACATGATCCCTTAGCCTGTTCAAGACATTTTAGATAACGATCCAGCACCGAAATGCCATCGCGCGGCTGCACATCGCCATCTGCCACACGTGTCATGACTTCTGTCACCGCCATATGAAACTTGTCGGGATCGGTCATCTTCAAGGTCTCGGCATAGACCGCCTGTCGCGCAAAAGCTGCGACTGGCCCGTCGGACTGCTGTTGTCCAACTAAAACATCGCGGCGGCTCGCGGGACGACCCGTTGCCTCCGCATATTTTGAGACAGCTTCGCGGCTCGTGAGGTACAGAATTGCCTGCCAGGCCTGCGTTGGATATTTGGATGACTGTGCGACCGACAGCGCAAAGTAATCAGCCAACGCGACCTTCGGATCGCCGCTCGACGGATCGGATAGCTGTGGGATCGGCGCGGCCATCACGTCGGATAGATCGACCAGCCCGGTGATATTCTTCCGCTGATATTGATGAACCGATTTGGCGATCTGATCGTAATAATAAGAATAGCCCGCGATACTCGCGACCTTGCCGCGGACGAAGGCGTCGATCTCCATCTCGGGTGCACCCTGCCCCATCTCGGCGTTCCAGCTGTACTCGGGCAGCTCGGCATCCCGCGTGAAGCGGCTGAGAAAGTCCAGCGCCGATGTACCCGCGTTGCCCGTGCGCACGCGACCGCTGCTGGCGACCTGCGGATAGCTGGCGTCATTTGTCGCTTGACTGCCACCGTATTGGAGGAAGAGTGTGTAAAAGAGTTCTTTGCCCCGCGAGATATTATCCGCCCGCCCCGCTGCAATACCCGTCAGTCGAAAGCCTTCTTGCGTCTCGGTATCGATCACCGACAAGCCGGCTGCATCGCGCTTGATCCCCGCCCAGGTTGGCTCGGGCCTGGCAAATGGCTTCCCCAACACGCGCTTAAAAATATCGGCGTTGTACCAAAGAGCGAGTGAATCGACATATTGTGGCAGCCCGAGGATCTGATCGACTGGCTTGAACTTGCGTAGATTTTTCGTATTTTCAGATGGACGAATAAAATCAACTGCAACCGTATCGACAAACTGTTCGCGCATTTTGTCGGGCGTGAAACCCAGCTGATCTTCGGGCAGCGGTGTCGTGAGCGCGCGATACTTCGACAGCCAGGTATTGTGCATCGCAAAGATGTCAGGCCCCTGCCCGCTCGCCAGCTCGGTCAGCAGCGTCTCGCGATACTCTGCCATATCAGTGAAGCTGCGGTAATTCACCTTGATCCCGTACTTGTTGCGCAGATCGGTCAGGATCGGCTGCATATCATCAGACGTATCAAAGACACCCCACATCTCCAGCTCTGCTTGGGTCGCGACCGTACCGTTACTGCCGCGATGAAACGCGTTTGAACCGACGACGACTAGCGCATACACGAGCACTATCCCGAGCAGTACCGCAGCGATCTTGAGGAGCTTTGTGTTCATTACCGTGAAGTTTAACAAAAAATATTTTTAATAGTGTCATTCCTGCCTCTTCTTCGTCATCCTGGAAGCAAGTGAAACGAGCTATCCAGGATCCATATTCCACAAAATCTGCAGGATTCTCTGGATCCCTGCTTCCGCAGGGATGACGATTTCTTTATACTGCCTCGGATACGCCCGCGAGAAACGCCCGCTTTGCCTGCGCCCAAAATGTCCAAAAAAACATACGAGAAAGTAGCCATTGTGCAGTATATTTCCAGCCGCGCGGAATAATATTAATTTCTGGATGCTTTGACTGAAAGAGTGCTGCATTGCGTCCTGCCTGTCGTTGACGCTCAGCGAGATTGTCCGAAGAGATAGCATGCAAATGCTCGACCAGCGCATCGGGATAGTAGAGCAGCTTCATTCCTTTCTTTTCGAGGCGCAGCCCCAGCTCGGTATCTTCGAATCCCCAACCGGTGAAATCAGAGTCAAAGCGTTCCGTGCCAAGCAGCTCTTTTTTTAAGGAAACATTCGAGGTATAAAACCGCCAAAAATCCGTCGGCTGCTCCGGCTGTAAATCACGAAATTTGAACTGCGTACCCGAGGTATCCAGCCACCGCATAAAGCGTGTAATGTCGAGCTCAGGATGCCAGCGCACCAGCCCCAGTGCAGCGGCCTCCGTCTCGGGATGGTGGATGTGAAAGCGCAGATGCGCTTCGAGTAAGCCAGGTCGCGGCAGCATGTCATCGCCAAGGATGAGTAATATCTTCCCTTCTGCAAGTTCAAATCCGCGGTTTCGAGCAGCACCCTGTCCTGCATTTGCCTGCGATTCCCATTTCAAAGTAAAAATATTCTTTTCTTGAAACTCTGCCAAAACGCGCGGGGTTTCGTCGGTCGAGCCGTCGTCGATCACGATCGCCTCCCATTCAGTTTTCGCCAGCGTCTGCACGGCGAGCAGATTGAGCATGCGACGCAGCACGTCGGCACGATTGAAAGTCGGGATAATAATGGACAACTGCGGCATGTGAGAAGTGTAGCAGATCACCTATATGCAAGTAATATACCACGATATTTTTCACTGAAAGACAAGTGAGATTCGCAAGGATTTCATCTTTATTTGATAAAATCTCACATCATGCAAGAATATCCTGATTTACCAGAAAAAGATCGCGAAGCGATTCAGTACTTACGTCAACTCTTTCGTGGAGAAATAGCAGACGATCAAGGCGTAAGGGCAACCATTGCCGCTGGGCTGCACTACTGGACGAGCTACGCCCCCGAAGGCAACCCCATTCCATACCCAAGTGAATTCCGACATCCAAATCTACAAGATGCACTCATGCAGATATCTGTTGCCGAAAGGCTGCATGAAGATCTATGGGATCATTTTATTGATTCAGAAAAGGGAAAAGACTTAATCATAAAAAATCTCGAACACTACTTCGATCTATTTAATGCCGTCTACAAATTAACAATTTTCTCAGAAGAGCACCCAGAGCTTACTGCCAAATTTTTATCTCTTATAAAGAGCTACAAGCTGCTGCAAGACGAGAGTCGAACAATGATGAGTGAGCTGTTTGGTACAGCATTTTTATTAGATAAAGTGGCTAGTCAAGAAGGCGCCCTAAAAAAACTAGAACAAATGGCAAACACCGATCCGTTAACAGAACTCGGTTCTCGTAGGGCACTTGATGCACAGCTAAAAGAGCTCGATAGCGAGAAAGTTGCCATTGCGCATATTGATTTAGATAATTTTAAAACGCTCAATGATACATTCGGTCATGAAGTTGGTGATCAGGCGCTCAAGGATATTGCTAAGCTATTACGACATTTTGTTGGGAAAGAAGGTCATGTCTTTCGGCAAGGCGGTGATGAGTTAGTAATTATTTTTCACGAACAATCAATAGAGATCGTGCGAGAGCTACTCGCAAATATTTTAGACGCAGTTATGCATGGCTATATGATAGGCACTCGGCCGCAAACTGCTATCGAATATGGAGATGGTAATAGAAAAGTAAAACTTGGAGCATCAATTGGGCTTGCCACGAATCAAAATGAAAAATATGCATCTGCCTCACCTCAGGAGATATTGGAGCTTGCTGATAAATGTATGTATTTCGCCAAGCAAAATGGCAAGAGTCAAATCTATTTCTGCGCGGAAACTGATCCCCCTCAGACAAATATACAAGAAGCAGAAGGCAGGGCAATGCTAAAAGAGGAGTCTGAAAGGGCATGGATACCTAAATCCTTTTGGCCAAGATAATTACGATTAGTTCAATCTAAATATCTGTTAAAATCTCTCGGCTTAACCTTTTTTATCATGCCAAAAGTCACCAAAAAGACTGCCACCCCGACCCTGAAAAAAGGACTCGCCCAAATGCTAAAAGGCGGTGTGATCATGGATGTCATCAATGCCAAAGAAGCGCGCATCGCCGAGAAAGCTGGCGCGGTCAGTGTGATGGCACTCGAACGCGTGCCGAGTGATATTCGCAAAGACGGTGGCGTCGCCCGCATGAGCGACCCGCAGATGATCAAGGAAATCCAAAAAGCTGTCAGCATCCCTGTCATGGCAAAAGTCCGCATCGGCCACTTTGTCGAAGCGCAGATCCTCGAAGCTTTGGAGGTCGATTATATCGATGAAAGTGAAGTGCTCACCCCCGCCGACGACTGGCGACACGTCACGAAAAGTGACTTCAAAATCCCCTTTGTCTGCGGCGCAACGAATCTCGGCGAGGCCATGCGCCGTATCGACGAAGGTGCCTGCATGATCCGCACCAAAGGCGAGGCGGGCACGGGCAATGTCGTGGAAGCCGTCCGCCACATCCGCACGATCAATCAAGAGATCGCTGCACTGAAAAAGATGAACGAAGCGCAGCTAAAGAAATATGCCAAAGAGCAACGTGCTCCCCTCGCGCTCGTAAAAAAAATTCGTAAAGACGGTCGCCTGCCAGTCGTCAATTTCGCTGCGGGTGGCGTGGCTACTCCTGCCGATGCCGCACTGCTCATGCAGCTCGGCTGCGATGGTGTCTTCGTTGGATCGGGCATTTTCAAGAGCAAAAACCCTGTCAAGATGGCACGTGCAATCGTGGAAGCAACCATGAACTATGACAAGCCAAAGATCCTCGCCAAGGTCAGCACAGGTCTCGGCGGCGCAATGCCAGGACTCGAGATCAGCACGCTCGAGACTAAGCTCGCTACGCGTGGCTGGTAAGCGAAAAAAGATCGGCATTCTTGCGATCCACGGATCAGTCGCCGAGCACGCGACTATTTTGGAGAAATTAAATATGATCCCCGTCGAAGTCCGCAAAGCGGATGATCTGAATGATCTCGATGGACTCATCCTGCCCGGCGGCGAGAGCACTGCCCTGTCCGACCTCGGGCATGTTTATCAGCTGGAGCAAGCAATCAGGAAATTCGCGAAGTCGGGCATGCCAATCTTCGGCACCTGCGCTGGCATGATTCTGCTCGTGCGTTGGGGCATGCTCGACGCAACCATCGAGCGCAACGCCTACGGTCGTCAAGTGCATTCTTTTGAGGCAAATTTGAATATTCCCCAGCTCGGCAAAAAGAGCTTTCCTGGCATTTTTATCCGCGCACCGCGCATTGCAAAACTCGGGCAGCACGCCGAGGAAATCGCCAGTTTTGAAGGAGCACCCGTGCTCGTGCAGCAGGGCACGATCTGGGCGAGCAGCTTTCATCCCGAGCTAAGCGACGACACGCGCATTCATCAGTTTATATTTAGTTAGTTGGCACTGGATTAGTTGGCCCAGAATCGCTCTCCATTTTTTCCAAAAGTTGCTCCACTAAATGACGTGCACCTCTTTTTTTACGCTTTTGATCATCAATATTTTTGTCAAAAATCATGTATGTTACGAGCGTGCTGAGAACAATATTATAGACAGGTACTTCCAAATATCTATTTAGCGTAGCTGTAAATATTGCAGTAAAAATAAAAAACATAACACGCCCCATTCTAATTTTTTCACTATCAGGAAGCTTATCAAAATGAGGTATTTTTTTAGCGGGCGTCATTTCTCTTATTATTAAGGACTGTAAAGCACCTAAGCCAGGCAAAATAAAAGAAAGGTTATTATTTTCAATCCCTTCGTATGCCCCCAAAGCCATCACCCCTGCGACATAAATAAAATCAATCCTTTTCCGCGTCAGCACGGCAATGTTCTGACTTAAAACCTCTTTAGCCTCATCCATGCAAGTTTCCAAGAGCTGGTCAGCTCGGACTAAAATATTTTCATCGGGATTTTCTTCTGGTTGTTCGCTCACTTTTTAAATTAGATTAAGGCCTAATTATATCAATAATAAATCTTTTCGTAAAACAAAATGTTAACATGAAGAAAATATTCTGCACTTATATTCATGCCTACCCCCACTTCCCTCGCCAAACTCGCGAACCAACTCCGCCTCGATGCGCTGCAAATGATTCACGATGCCAACTCGGGGCACACTGGCGGTAGCCTGTCGTGCATCGACATCATCACCGCGCTCTACTGCGGCGGATTTTTGAATCACAATCCGAAGAAGCTCACCGATCCGAAACGCGACTTCTTTTCCCTGAGCAAGGCCCACGCCAGTCCCGCTATCTACGCAGTCCTCGCCGAGCGCGGATTCTTTCCAAAGAAAGAATTGAAATCATTCCGCCAAGTAAATAGCCTCCTCCAAGGACATCCCAACCAGCACGTGCCAGGGGTCGAGGTCGCGGGTGGCAGCCTCGGACAAGGACTCAGCATCGCCGCAGGCACCGCGATGGGTCTCCTGACTGCCGGCAAGAAAAACCGTGTCTTTTGTGTCATGGGTGATGGCGAACTGCAAGAAGGGCAAATCTGGGAAGCAGCGATGACAGCCGCGCATTACAAATTAGGTAATCTCACGGCATTTGTCGATAATAATACTTTGCAAATCGATGGCGATAATGATGAAGTCATGCGTGTCACGCCGATCGCTGCGAAGTTCAGATCATTTGGTTGGGAGGTAATGACCATCGATGGACACAACATGAGTCAGATCGTCGACGCACTAAAGAAAGCAAAGAAAGCCCGCAAGGCGCCGCTGCTCATCCTCGCAAAGACGGTAAAGGGCAAAGGCGCTCCGATGGCGGAAGGAAACTATGCCTACCACGGCGCCCCGCTAAATGCGGAGGAAATGAAGACCACGAAGAAGCACCTCGCAGCAAAATGCTAAATGACAAACCGTCATCCTCGGGCTTGACCCGGGGATCCAGTTTACAAAAGCTGCTCTGGATTCCCGCTTTTGTGGGAATAATATTACTTTTCACAGCTTGCAGTCCAGCTCCCGATCTCCCAAAGCTCCAATTCGCAGGCACAGAATTCCAAGTCGAAATCGTCGATACGCCAGCCACCCGCGCGACTGGCCTGATGAACCGCAGCGAGCTCGCTGCCGATCACGGCATGCTCTTTGTTTTTGAGTCGGCACAACCAGTCGCCTTTTGGATGAAAAACACGCTCATCCCGCTCGATATTTTATATTTCAATCTCGAACAAGAACTCATCGAAATACATGCCGACACGCCACCTTGTCAGACCGATCCCTGCGCCAGCTATCCCAGCCAGCACGCGGTGAAATATGTGCTCGAGCTGCCCGCCGGCACAGCGGCAAAGATCGGTGCTAAACTTGGCGAGAAATTTGAGTTACTCAATTAAATGAAAACCTGCCCCGCCTGCAACGAAAAGATAAAAGATGACGCGCTGCGCTGCAAGCACTGCGGAACCGATCTGCCCGTGCGCCGCTGCCCGTGGTGCGCCGAGATCATCGATGAGCATGCAAAGAAATGCAAGCACTGCAAAAGCTACGTCGACAAGATCCGCTGTGGCGACTGCGGCACGCATGTCGAGGTCGCAGACATGAGCTGCGCCACCTGTGTGCACGACCACATCGAGCACGGCCTCGTGGAGCGCTGGGCGAATGAGCGCTTTAAGATGAAGATAAAAAACTGGATTCTCATCGGCGTGACGATCTTTGCACTCATCTTTGGGATTATAAAGAGCATCTAAACATATAAAATGAGCACGCTAGAATTCTTCTTTCTGTTGATGCTTGGCATTCAACTCGCACATTCCATTGAAGAACTAGCGAATGATTTTCATAAGTTATTTCCGCTATTTAAAATGAGTTTTCGATTCTTTTTTAGTTTTGAAATCATCTTTTTTAGTTTTTGGTCTGCCATTTTCTTATTCCAAGATTTTGTCTTTAGAGATCAATTTATGCTCCTTTTCATATTTCTCATGCTAGTAAATGGTATTTGGCACAGTATTTGGTGGATGACAAAAAGAAAATATGTACCCGGCATCTACACTGCCCCTTTATTTATTCTTGTATTTCTTCTGTTTCATTTTAATTAAAAAACCGCCCGATTTCTCGGACGGCTCTTTATAATTAAGTAAGACTTAATTAGCCATTGCGCTGCTTATCAAAACAGTCACGGCAGTACACTGGCTTGTCGCCAGTTGGTACAAAAGGAACGGTTGTCTGGCAACCGCAGCCACCACAGGTCACTTCCGTGTCCTGACGTTGTGTCTGGCGCTCGTCGCGCTTCTTCTGACGGCAATCACCGCAACGCTTTGGGGCGCTGAGATCCTTGCTCGCGTAGAATTCCTGCTCACCAGCTGTGAAGGTGAACTCTGCAGCACAGTCGCCACAGGTGAGGGTTTGGTCCTCGTACATAAAATGGGGGGTTAAAAGCTTTCTTGTAACGCGGACTGGAAAGATAGATATCCCCCGTGCACCCGTTTCCGAAAGTACAACTATTTTACTCGAAGTATCTGGCTAAATGCAAATGAAAAACTCTGCTAAAATCCTGTCAATGACTACCTCAAAAGCTACTCGCGCAGGGTTTGGAGACGGCCTCCTCGATATCGCCGCGAAATATCCCAAAATCGTCACGATCGACGCGGATCTTCGCCACTCGGTGCAGACAATGGGCTTCGCGAAGAAGTACCCAAAACGCGCATTTCAGGTCGGTATCGCCGAGCAAAATATGATTGGTGTCGCAGCAGGTCTCGCGACGGCTGGCTACATTCCATTCGCCGCGACATTTGCGGTCTTTGCGACGGGGCTTTGTTATAACCAAATACGCCAGTCGGTCTGCTACTCCGAGAAGAATGTGAAAATCGTCGGCACACACGCGGGCATCCTGACTGGCGAAGACGGCGCGACCCACCAAGCTCTCGAAGACATCGCGCTCATGCGCGGCCTGCCAAACATGCGCGTCTACTGCCCTGCCGATTACAACGAAGCGCGTGCGATGATGCCGCTGATCGCCGTGGAAGATGCCCCCTGCTACCTGCGCCTCGGTCGCCAGACGGTCACGGGGATTTATGATGAGAAATACAAGCCGAAGCTCGGCAAGATGGACATCCTTCATCCTTCGACAGGCTCAGGAGGTGCAAAATACGCCATCTTTGCGACGGGCACGGAAGTCAGCTTTGCGCTGGCAGCAGCAGAGATCGTGAAGGAAAAGACAGGCAAGAGGCTGACGGTCATAAATGTCAGCACGCTGAAGCCATTTGATACGAAGACGACGCTGGCTGTGGCGAAGGGCTGCGCGCGTGTCTTCACGGCGGAGGATCACAGCATCATCGGCGGGCTGGGCAGCTGCGTGGCGGAGACGCTGGCGGAGGCTGGACTCGGCGTACCGCTGACGCGACTGGGCATGCAGGATTGCTTTGGGGAGTCAGGTACGAGCAATGACTTGCTGAAGAAGTACCAGCTGGATACCGCGGGGCTGGCAAAGCAGATTATTAAAGCAATTAAGTAATGAAAGATTATTTTGATAAAAGTTTTTTCGCAGAAGATCCAATCGCATTCCTCCGCGCAACGATTGATGCAGGTGGGAGTATGAGCGGAAAAATAGCTATCGGTCAGCCAGCGGATTTTTTAGAAATTTCTCCCGAAGAGCTAGCAGATCAGCTAGGCATTCAACCAGAAGAATTTGCACAATTTCGTGAAAAATTTGATCACACTCTGCGTGCGATTGAGCCAAAAATATTACATTAAAAAATTATAATGCAAAAAACTACTCTCCCCTCTGGCCTGCGTGTCATCACGCAGAGTCTGCCTGGTACCGATAGCCTGACCTGCCTCGTGCTGGTCGGCGCAGGTAGCCGCTATGAAACGAAAGAAGAGAACGGCATTGCTCACTTCCTCGAGCACATGTTTTTCAAAGGTGGAAAGGAGTTTCCAAAGCCAAAGGATGTCGCGGAGGCGATCGATGCTGTCGGCGGTGATTTCAATGCTTTCACGGGCAAAGAATACGCGGGTTATTATGTGAAAGTCGCCGCTGCCAAAGCGGACACGGCTTATCGAGTTTTGTCCGACATGATGCTGCATGCGACCTTCCCTGCCGAGGAGATTGAAAAGGAGCGCGGTGTCATACTCGAGGAGTACAACATGTACCAAGACATGCCGATGTATCAAGTCGGATGGAATTTTGAAGAGCTGCTCTACGGCGATCAGCCAATGGGCTGGGATCAGCTGGGGCCGCCAGCAAATATTAAGAAATTCCAGCGGGAAGATTTTGTGAGCTTTAAGGAGGAGCTCTATCAACCTGAAAATATCGTGATCTCCGTCGCGGGAAACTGCGAGCACAATGCCGTCGTCGCCGAGATCGAGAAATACTTTGCCTTTGAGACAGCCGAGCGTGAAGCCACAAACTGGCTGCCACTCGCCGATTGGAACATGGCCAGCCGCCTGACTATTCAAAACAAGAAAACCGAGCAGGGCCACCTCATCCTCGGCGTGCCAGGCGTGAGCCACGAAGACGAGCGATACAGCGTGCAGCGCGTGCTGGCGACCATCCTCGGCGGCAATATGAGCAGCCGCATGTTCCTCACCGTCCGCGAAGAAAAGGGGCTGTGCTACACCGTGCGCACCAGCACCGATGATTATCTCGATAGCGGTGTGCTGTCCACCTACGCCGGCGTCACGCTGGATAAGCTACCGCTCGCCGTGGCTGCGATCCGCGAAGAATACGAAAAAATGAGCGCCGATGGCGTGACCGCAGCCGAGCTGCAAAAGGCAAAAGATTACCTGAAGGGCAAGATGACCCTGCGCCTCGAGGACAGCGAGAGCTATGCGAATCTCCTCGCTAGCCAGCATCTGCTCTACAGCGAACAAAAAACGATCGAGCAAATCTTTGCCGAGATCGACGCCGTGACAGCCGAGCAAATTCAAATTTTGGCAAAAGAAATCTTCCAGCCGAGCGAGCTGCGCCTCGCAGTCATCGGGCCATTTGAAGAGAAGAAAGAGGAGCTAGAAGCCCTTCTAAAATAGGCAGTCCCCTGCTAAACTCATTGCACTTATTTTTAACTCCCAAACTATGGAAACTACTCTCGTACTCCTCAAGCCCGACTGCATCATCCGTGGTCTCACTGGCACGATCATCGACCGTTTCGTGCAGCGTGGTCTGCGCGTCGTCGGCATGAAAATGATGGCACTTTCAGATGATATTCTGAAGGAACATTACGCTCACATCGCTGACAAGCCTTTCTTCCCAGGAGTTATGGCGAGCATGCAAAAGATGCCCGTCATCGCTATCGCGCTGGCTGGTAAGGACGCAGCGAGCGTAGCCCGTGGTATGGCTGGCACGACAAATGCCCGCGAAGCGACACCGGGCACGATCCGTGGTGATTTTGCCGTCAGCATTCAGAATAACATCGTGCATATCAGCGAAGATAGCGCAGCCGCAGCAACTGAGGTTGCTCGTTTCTTCGCAGCTGATGAGCTCTTTGCTCCCGTCGGTCTCGACACGGTCTACAGCCCAGATGAGCTGAACTAAATATGATCAAATCTCCAAAATGGCCCTGCTCGCGCGGGGCTTTTTTGTGTGTTGAATCGATCTATTTTACTTGAGTTTTTCGGTGTTTTCTGCTAAAATGAGAAGAAATAAACTCAAATATAAACCCAAAAATGGTAGATCCTACTGCCATCTCGGACACGGGCGCGCAGCCAAGCTCACTTGGCGACAATATGAATGCGCACCTCGCAAATATCAATCAAGATTTTGCTGAAGAAGGTGTGCGAGCGCGGGCGGCAGAGCTGAGTATGCCGTACGTCGATCTCCCACAAACCGTCATAAATAGTGATCTAACGCGCCATTTGGATCTTGATCATGCAACCACGGCCCTCGCGCTGCCATGCATGCGTGTCGGCGGACGCTTGCGCATCGCGGTGGCCGATCCGGACAACGCCACGATGAAGGCCTATATCGACGAATTGCGCGCGACGCATGCCGATGTACAGATCGTACTGGCGAGCAGCTCGGGTATTTTGGCAAAGATAGCTGAGCTCCGAAAAACAGAAACGGTCGCACGCGAGACCTATCAAAATGTGCAAGCTGAGAAAGATGTTGCGAACTATTCAGACGAAATCGGCAAGCTGCAAGGTCTCAAAGATGACGCACGCGGTCTCGCTGCGGCAGAAAGTCTAAATAGAATTTTGATCGGTGGACTACGCACGGGCGCGAGCGATGTTCATTTTCAGATGGAAGAGAACGACATGCTACTGCGCTTTCGCGTAGACGGCATGCTGCAGGAGATCCTGCGCCTCGATCGCCACACCGGCGAGCAAATCGTAGATCATGTGAAATACGAATCAAAGCTCCGCCTGAATATAAAAAACACACCGCAAGACGGTCGCTTTAGCTTCAATGCGAGCGGTCGTGAAATAGACGTCCGCGTCAGCAGTCTGCCGACCGCCTACGGCGAGAGCGTGGTCTGTCGACTGCTCGATAGCCAGCGCGATGTGCTCAGCTTTGAGCAGCTCGGCTTTGAGGATCACATCCTCCCATCGATTGTGAAGGCGCTCAGTCAGCGCAGTGGCCTCGTCCTCGTGACTGGCCCAACGGGCAGTGGTAAGACGACGACACTCTACGCGATGCTGGAGCGACTCAATCGCCCCGACATGAAAATCGCCACGCTGGAAGATCCAATTGAATATCATCTCCCGCAGATTGCCCAGAGCCAGATAAACGAAGAAGTCGGCTACGGCTTTGCCAGCGGTCTGCGCGCGCTGCTCCGTCAGGACCCCGACGCGATCATGGTCGGTGAAATCCGCGACCACGAGACCGCCGAGACAGCCGCCCAAGCCGCCATGACCGGACACATTGTCCTCTCGACTTTGCACACAAATAGCGCTATTGAGACGGTCCCCCGCCTCGTGAATATCGGCCTGCCACCGTACATGCTATCTGCCAGCCTCGGACTCGTGCTCGCCCAGCGCCTCGTGCGCCGCGTGCACACCGACTGTGCCAAGACTGTGCAGCCAAGCGACAAAGAGCGCGAATTACTCAGCCGCCACATCGCCGAGATCAAACGAATAAATCCAGCTGCAACTGTCGAGATGCCAAAAGAAATCCTGCAGGCAGGCGGTTGCCCTATCTGTAGCCACACTGGCTACCACGGACAGGTCGCCCTGACGGAAGGCTTTGCTGTCGATGACAAGCTTCGCGAGCTGATCCTCGCAGGCAGCGGTGAAGAAGTCATCGCAAAATATGCGAGAGAAACACAGGGCGTGCTCAGCCTCGCTGAAGACGGCATTATCAAGGTCGCCCGTGGCCAAACCACGCTCGTCGAAGTATCTCGTGTCACCCCACTCAATTAAAAAATGAACGATAAAATCCTCCAGTTCGTAACCAAGCTCGTGAGCGACCCCGCTCATGCGAGCCGTGGCGTGCTCGCGAGTTTTCTCGTGATCGGGCTGACGGCAGCCACGCTGAATCTCGGCACAATAAACGCCGAGCTTTTTGGCGCACGCTTGCTGACGCCGCTGACGGTCGATGAAATTACGAGGCAAAAATATATGGCAGATAGAGAGGAACTCGGGTCATTGGTAAATGGATGCCTAACTAATCGTCAAGATGGCAAAGGCGAAGCTCTTTTGTCTGCCTTCGAAGACAGCTTCCGCGGCGTGCTGCCCGGCGCGGGCAAGCTGCTACTCGAAGAGCCAGCCACCGTGCAGGAACGCAAAACAAAGCTCATCTTTGAAACGATTACGAAATACGGTGAACTGAAATATTGCCTAAATAAAGATCGATTTATCAAAAGCTACGGCCAAGAATATCAAAATGACTTCTCTATTGATCTACAGGCCTACATGCAGACAAAGAATCAAGAGACCTTTAAGGAAAGTGTGGCGCAGTGGAATCGAGCAGACAAAGACACGAGAGGAGATCTCCCAAAAGAAAGTGATCGACTCTTCATCGGCATCATCAAGGATGAGTATGCCGTAGTAGAAAAAGACATGCGCGAGACACACGCTTACATCACCGACATTGTAAATCGTGCCATCGACTCGGCCGTCGCCATCGATCAGCAGACCGAGCTGCGCCTCGCGAGTCTGTCGAGCAGCACCCAGCTGCGCCTCCTCGCCATGGGTAATGCCATCGGCGACATCGGTAATGAAATCAGCAATCGTCAGATCGTGCAGGGCGAAGTTCAGAATAACTTCCTGCAAAAGCAGTCAGAAATGCTCGATAAAATAGCTGACATAAAAGCCTACGAAAACTGGAATAAATGTTTTGATGATCCAACAGCGACTATTTGTTCCAATGGCAAATTTGGCAGCAATACCTACGATCAAGAAAGTTTTGATAAATATAAAGACTACAACGAAGATGAATTTGATATTCTTCGCAATACAGTCGTTGGCGAGACCGACGATGGGACGGTCGTTGCCTACAAAGGCAAAAAGCTGCGTCTCGAAAGTAGCCTGCGAAACTTTACGGGACTAGCGGATACGCTCGCACAAACGCAGGCAGAAATACAAAAGGCAATGAGCGGCGCATCAACCGCTAGCGAAACTGGGAAAGATGAAGCTGCGCTCAAGGCAGGAACGGCTGCGATGAATGATGGCAAGCGCGGCAGCTTCCGTTTTGGCCTGCTGAATCTAGTCGATGCAGATAGCCGCGCGCGATTCCTCGATAGTAAAGGCGGCTTCAAGCTCGCTACGCTCATGTACTTCGCGGCGAATGCGATGGTCGATGTCTTTATCCCTGGTCAGGAAGTAACAAACTACACCAACTATTTAGATACGATCACGGCAGATGCATACGAAAATCAAATCTGTGCAGCCGTCGATCCTGATGGCACGACTTGCTTTGGCCAATAATCAACACCAACTAACTCATTCCCATGCTCTCTCATTACTCAGCTCCACCCGCCACGGCTCCACAGTTTGGATTGCGCACCACGCTCAGCATCGCTGCAGCCTGTGTGATCAGCTTCGCAGCTGGACTCCTGCTCGGCGGTGGACAGACGACGCTACAAGCCGACCAACTACAAAGTAGCATACTTACCGTCGATGCCGATGAGGCTGCTGCCGTAGAAAAAATGAAGGCAGGTAAAGCGGGTGAGAGTACCGGCAGCTTGTCTAGCGATCTAGATGCTGTGAGCGGCACAATCGGCGGCTGGTTTGATGACGGCTCAGCAGCTAGCACGACACAAACAGCCAGTAACGCAGCAAGTACAACAGGCACATCCAGCGCGATCAACTCACTGCTCGGTGGCGCCACGAATATTGGCACCGATGCTGCAGTAGGTGCTGGGCTCGGCTATCTCGGTGGTGGCAAAGATGGCGCAAAGAAAGGTGCACTCGGCATGGCAGCCCTCAGTGCGGCAAATCAATCTGGCATGCTCGGCGCAAGCAATGGACAGTCGCTCACGGGACGCGCCGTCGATGGCGTCAGTGGCCTCTTTGGTAGTACGGAAAAAACGGAAGAGAAAAGTCATAACTCTGGTTCGGTCTGCCTTTCTCCAGAAGAAGCGTCTGCTTGGCGTACGGCAAATCCAGTACCCGTAGAAGAAATTGATTTACGAAAAGCATCAGGGGTATCTACTGGTGGCAAGCCGGAAACTATTGCAAATCTTGCCGAACTCAAATAAATAATGCTCAAAACTATTTCTACCATCCCGCTGGAAAAACGAAAGCTCGCAGCGGTGAGCTATATTCCCCTGCTCGGCCCTGTCGTACTGATCGGGCATCGAGGCGATCCTTTTATCTACTTTCATGCACTACAGGGCAGCCTGCTCTCGCTGTATCTCATCGCTGGGTATTTCATACCTATCGCGGGACCGTACATCGCACTGGGCCTAGCTGGACTGGCTGTGGCAGGATTCCTCCATGCTGTACATGGACGTGAGTATCTCATCTTTGGACTAGGACATTTCATCCGATTCGTGATCAAAAAATAAAAAATGTTTTGACAGAGGGGCATCCCCTGCTAGACTAGCCGCGTTGCCACTTGGCAACAGATATTCTGTAATACAAGCGAATCTCGCCACCCCTTTTGGCTACGGATACCAAACTCATTTCGGCTTTTTCTGAAGCGCCTTTTAGCGTGATCGAGAAAGAGCTCGGCGCCAAGCATGCACTGACCTTATCTGGCGCAGGCAACCTCTCTGCGAAGGCGCTCCTCATCGGACATCTCGCACGCACACGCACCCAGCCAATCCTCTGGGCAGTGAATGACCCTGGCGAAGCGCGCGCGCTCGCACAGCATCTCGCGGTCTGGCAGGGTCATCCGACGACGACATTCATCGCAGAAGACGCAGACGAATCCCCGCGCGATCGCACCATTCGACTGATGCGGGCATATTTTGAGCTGCAAGAGGCGGGGCATATCCTCATCACGAGCTATGCCGATGCGCAGACGCGCCTACCCGACAAAGCGCAGCTCGATGCGAACAGCCTCGTGATCCGCGCGGGCGAGGAGCTATCACGAACGTATTTTTTCAATGACCTCATTACCCGTGGCTATGAGAATGTCGCCAGCTCAGATGAGCTCGTGCCAGGCAGCTACATGAGCAGCGGCAGCACAGTGCAAATATTCCCACCCGACATGACCGCGCCCGTCACCGTCGATCTCGATGGCGATCGCGTAGACAGCATCCTCGGCGGTCCCGATCCGAAAGAGCTGGTACTCTTCCCGATCGACACCGAGCACGAAGGTCAACCGATGGCGGCAGCAATGCCCGCAGGCAGTCTCGTACTCGCTGATGAGATCATCATCGATGAGCGTGACGACAGTCTGCCCGACTCGGCCAGCTGGCTTGCCGAAGGCAGCAATATTGATACCATTCATTTCACATCATTTCCCGAGGAAGAGACTGACTTTATTCATTTGCGCTTTTTGTCGGTGCTGAAGTATGTCACAGTGCAGGATCTCATTACCGATCTGCGTACGAAGAAAGAGCAGGGCTGGCACGTGCTGATCCCGACGAAACAGGGCGCCGAGCTGAAGGTTATTTTGAATGAACATAACTTCGTATTTGACGAAGGGCTCGGCGAGGCAAAGCCTGGTGTGCATATTTTGGAAATCGAAGATGATACTTTCGTCCCGCAGGCCTTCCAAAATCCAGAGCTAAAAATGGCGCTGATGACTGATCGTGAAATCTTTGGCTTTCAGCGAGCGGGCAAGAGTGTATCTGAACAAAAGGTCTATCTCGACTTTATTACCAGTCTCCGCGATGGCGATTTCGTCGTACATCTCGATCACGGTATTGGCATCTTCCGCGGCATCGAGCAAAAGACCGTTGAGGATGTCACCCGCGAATATTTACGAATTGATTATGCCGAGCAAGATAAGCTCTTTGTCCCGATTGATCAGGCAGAGAAGGTAAACCGCTACATCGGTGCTGGCGATACCGCACCGAAGCTCACGCGCCTCGGCTCTGCTGAGTGGACGACCGTCACAAAGAAAGTCGCTGCTGAAACAGAGAAAGTCGCCAAAGAACTACTCGCACTCTATGCCACTCGCGAGCTCGCAAAAGGACAAGCATTTGGCAGTGATGGTGAGAAGCAGGCTGCCTTTGAGGCAGGCTTCCCCTACGAAGAGACGCCTGGTCAGCTGCGCGCTATCCAAGATGTGAAGCAGGACATGGAGTCCGATCAGCCGATGGATCGCCTCGTCTGTGGTGATGTCGGCTTTGGTAAGACCGAAGTCGCGATGCGCGCCGCATTCAAAGCGGCTCTTGCGGGCAGGCAAGTCGCTTTTATTTCACCTATTACGATCCTTACGGATCAACATTACCGATCATTTAAAAAGCGTCTCGAGGGATTCGATATTTCCTGCGAAATGATGAGTCGCTTCAAAAGTGCCGCCGAACAAAAGAAGGTATTGGAAGGGATGGCGGATGGCAGTGTACAAATCGTGATTGGTACACACCGCCTGATTCAGCCCGATGTGAAGTTCAAAGACCTCGGCCTCGTCATCATCGACGAAGAACAGCGCTTTGGCGTAAAACAAAAGGAGAAGCTGAAGGCATTGCGTAACCAGGTCGACATCCTCACGATGACAGCTACGCCGATCCCACGCACACTGAATATGGCGCTGAATAAACTGCGTGATATCACGACCATCACCACGCCACCACCAGGTCGCCTGCCGATCGTGACGGAGGTGCGCCACATGAGCTGGAAGCTGATCACCGATGCCATCCGCGCGGAGCTAGCTCGTGGTGGGCAGCTATATTTCCTGCATAATCGCGTCGCGACTATCGAGGGCATCGCCGACCGCCTGCGTGATCTCGTGCCCGAGGCCAGCTTTGTCGTGACCCATGGACAGCTCAAGCCAGAGGAAATGGAAGATCGTATTATGAATTTTAAGAATGGCAAATTCGATGTGCTCATCAGCTCGACGATTATTGAAAATGGCATCGACGTGCCAAATGCCAATACGCTGATCGTAAATAACGCCGAGAACTTTGGGCTCAGCCAGCTCTACCAGCTGCGCGGTCGTGTCGGACGCAGCCGCACGCAGGCCTACGCATACTTTTTGTACCAAACGAAGTCGCTCAAGACTGATGCCAAGAAGCGCCTCCGCGCGATCGTCGAAGCCAGCGAGCTGGGCAGCGGATTCGAAGTGGCGATGAAAGACCTCGAAATTCGCGGCGCGGGCGATATCCTCGGTGCGAGCCAGTCTGGTGCGATCAATACCATCGGCGTCAGTCATTTTGTCCGCATGCTGAATAAAGCTGTCGAAGATCTGAAGGCGGGTAAAAATCTAAATCCCGAAGATGCTGCTGACGCAGCAGCAGAGAAAGACGTCGCTCTCGAAATCCCGCTTACGGCATTCATTCCCGTTAGCTACATCTCCGATACCAAAGAAAAGATTCGCGCCTACCAACGCCTCTCGTCAGCCGACAGTGACCAAGCGCTCGAGGAGCTACGCAGCGATCTCGTAGAGGAATACGGTCGTCTGCCGATCGAAGTAGTGAACCTCGTGAAAGTCCTACGCCTCAAGCTCGCCTGCCGCGCCGCGGGCGTCACTGCGGTGAAGGTCGCACGCACGGGCGTCAAATCACGCGAGGGCATCCTCATGCTAGGAAAGCGCGTGAAGCCAGCGCACATCATGAACGCACTATCGGTCAATCCAAAGTGGGCCATTGCGGGCGACAAGCTACGCATCGATGTCATCGACCTCGGGCTCGATTGGATCGCTGGTCTGCAAGCAAGCGCCGAGGCACTGCAGGCGGAATTCAAGGCGGATGCTGTCCAAGCAAAAGATTAAACCTTAAACTAAATTCATGAAGCGCTATTTTTCTTGTATCGACTGTGGCACGACGTATGACGATATCACGTCCGTCCGCTTTGCCTGTGACTGTGGTGGACTGCTCGACCTCGTACAACCACTGGAGGAATTGAAGAAGCTTGATTTGAAAAAAATCTTCGACGATCGACTCAGTGCACACGACCTACCTGATGCGAGTGGCGTATGGCGCTTCCGTGAGCTGCTCTTCGATGCGCCCGAGAATAAGATCATCAGTCGATTCGAAGGCAACACGCGCCTCTATCCTGCAAAGAAGCTAAGTGACGAGCTCGGCATCGAACTGCGATTCAAACACGAAGGCGAAAACCCGACAGGCTCATTCAAAGACCGCGGACTCAATGTCGCCATGACAGCCGGATATATCGCTGGTGCAGAGAAATTTGTCTGCGCGTCCACAGGCAATACCAGCGCAGGTCTCGCCAGCTATGCAGCCAGTCGCGGGCTCACGGGCATCGTCATCATCCCCGAAGGGAAGATCAGCTACAGCAAACTCAGCCAAGCCATGGCCTATGGTGCCAAGGTATTGCAGATCCAAGGTGACTTCGATGTCGCCATGAAGCTCGTACAAGAGATCGCTGAGAACTTTGAGAAGACAGGTATTTACGTTTTGAATTCACTCAACCCCTTTCGTGTCGAAGGGCAGAAAACCATTGTTTTTGAGATTCTCCAGCAGCTCCACTGGCGAGCGCCCGACTGGATCGTCGCACCAGGTGGCAATCTCGGCAACACCTCAGCCTTTGGCAAAGCGATCAGTGAAGCATATGAGCTGGGACTCATTGATAAGAAGCCTCGCCTCGCCATCATTCAAGCCGAAGGTGCAAATCCTTTTTACGCTGCGTACAAAGCAGGATTTCCTACAAGTCACGAGCCCGTCACCGCCGACACCATCGCCACTGCTATCAAGATCGGCAATCCTGTCAGCTACCCACGTGCCGTTCGCTCCATCACTGAGACAGATGGTGTCGTCGAGCAGGTCACCGATACCGAGATCATGGATGCCAAGGCAGCCATCGACGGCTGCGGCATCGGCTGTGAGCCAGCCAGTGCGACTACCCTCGCGGGCATCCGACGGCTACGTGCAGACGGAACAATACAAGATGGCGAGCAAGTCATCGGCATTCTCACGGGGCATATTTTGAAAGATCCCGACGCGACCACGGGCTATCATCTCGGACAGCTCGACGGCATCGAAAGTGCACATGCAAACAAGCCGCAGTCGGTCGAAGCAAGCCTCGAGGCAGTGATTGCCGCAATATAAAATAAGTCAAGATCGATAATATTTACTTATTGGTATTAAAATCAGTAAAGAAAAATATTTGACTTATTTAAGTAAATAGCGTAATATATTTGGATACAAATCCATAAGCTAATCTATATACCATGGCTGAGACGCCTGATAAAACCCTCGAAAGTTATAGAGATAGAGATGCGAGCAGAGCTCTTATAGAGGGAGCGTTGAATAATCATGATTATACTTCTGCTCCAAAAACGCGAGATGAAAGAGAATCAATCATTGCTGCCAAATTGCAAATTTTAAAGCAAAATAATGAGCATGGCGAGCGATGTAAAGAACAATCGCTAAATGAGCTTCTTGATAATGAAGAAGAACATTACAAAACCCTCCTTGAGACAGCAATTACTTACGATCAAATTAATAACTGGGTGGAACATTGTTCGGTTATTTTAGATCTAAAGGCGCTACTAGCTAATAGCCCAGAAATTTCTCTAAATGGCATACAGCAAAAATATATCAGTAATGCTTTAGCGTACACAATACAAATAGGTGAAGGATGGAGCAGATTCACAGACCCAACTCAAGTACTTGCCTTAGCTACTTATATACAATCAATTGCAAAAAATAAGCCCTAGTTATTCTTTACTTTTATATTACCTTTCTGTGCGCCGAGCTTTTTCAGCTTGATCGCATAAAAATATACGCCGATCATAATCAGTGGCACGGTAAAGAGCCCCAGCGAACGACCATTTGGATGCAGCTCCCAGAGCAGGTTGAAGCCTGTGTGCAGCAGCACCGCCAGCACAAAACCAGCCACGAGAATGAAGCTTGAATAAATCTTTTTATTTTTCATTCCAATTGCCGCACGCAGCGTATCGAGAAAGCCAAGTCCGAGTGCCTTCCATGGCTTTGTTGCCCAACGACTCTTTGGCACACCCAGATACGCGTATGCGTATGCAAAGCCAAACGCACCCGTGAAGAGCACATGCCCCATCATCGTGACGAGACTACGAATGAAGTAAGTCGTCGCTAGCTCCAAGGAAAAGCCAGTGCCTGTATACAGCAAGAAGAAATACATAATATTCTCAGCAAAGGCAAAGCCCAGCGCGACAGCTACTGCATATTCAAACCCATCTTCCAGCCGATCAAACCATTGCTTGTTGATTTCTACACCAGCAATCAATGCCAGTCCTTTGACCAGCTCTTCTGCAAGAGCTAATACGACAATCAGCACAACCGAAGAGGAAATAACACTTAGGAAATTCTGCTCGGGGAAAGTCGTCAGATACTCACGTAGCATGACCAGCGGTACCGCAGAAAATACACCAAAGAAAAAGAGCTGAAAGAGTACACAGCCTGGTTCTTTGTCCTTGAACTGTCTTTGCCAAAAGAGCAACCACAGCACGACAGGCGGCAGAGCAATGAGCGCGATGAGTACGCCAAGTGAGAAAGTCATGTACGTAGCTTAACGAAAGGCAGGAATGAAACCAAGCCGACGCAGCCCGAGAATCCCAAACGCCAACGTCAGTCCTGCCAGCTCAAATGGCAGCCATGGATTTCCCCGTGCCTGAATCTGACTAACAGTAAGTGGAAGCTTCTCCGCAGACTGAAAGCTATCCAGCACGAATCCTTCCGCCGACTCGCGCACAAACATATCAATCTGTTCCCCTGCTCGTAGCACTGCCCGCGCAAGCAATCCGACTCCCTGCTCAGGCAAATGGATCGAGAGCTCGCCAGTGTCTGTCTCGAGAATGAGATGAGCTTCTCCCACATAGCGCACCATACCACTCAGCCGCTGCGTATCAAATATGTTCATCGCAGCAGGCGTTGGAATACGTGTATTTCGATATGCCCCATTATCGTATGCCATGCTCACACCCTCAGCTAGGTCTACAAAACCTACCTTGAAAACCAATTCACCGCGCCAGTCGCGTAATTCGGCAAACTCCGTACCACTATTATTAAGAGCTAATTTTGTGTCACTACGGGTCAGAGTGCGATATTCTCCTTCATTCAAGGCAAATGAGTCTGGCAGGATAAATACTCTTCCGCTTGCCTCACTAAGCGTCCAGTTACCAAGATTTACCATAATAGTTCCACTGTTCCACAGCTCAATAAACTCTGCTTCCGTATCCGAGCCAATCGGATTTGGCAGGACCTCGGAGATGAAGACGGCATCCGATAGATCACCATTGTGATAATACGCTGTAGGCTTCTTCGCACTTGTTATTGGTGCAAGAATACTATTCGCCGCATTTGATGTAGGACGTACTGTCTCGCCCGCAGGTGTGAATGCATGATCATCTTTTGCGTTCTCCCATCCCAGACTCGAAACCACCCTACCAGTCGGCAACATAAGCGACACCTCGCCACTCGTATTCGGCAACGTCAGTCCTGTCTCCGCATGGGTAAAAGAATGAAACTCATCAGGCTGCAGTGTGATCGCTGGCAGCTGATATTCCCTCGAGCCAATCTGCAATTTCCAGTCTGTCAGATCAGCGACTTCCGCACCTGTATTTTGAATCTCGATGAATTCGCCTTCAGTATCAGCGCCTGCAGGATTGGGTAAGACCTCAGAAATTATGATCCCCTCAGCAAATGTCGGTGGCATGAAATCTTGCTCCAGAGTGAATGCCAAGACACGCTCAGCGACGCCCGCAAAGCCCAGTGGATCAAGTGGCTGCATGAAAAGATGATGATCCCCAGCCGCGAGCTCGGTATCCAGCGCATAGCTCCACGAGCCATCTGCATCGACAGGCACATCGATGATCTGCAGCTCTGACTGAAGAAAGAGGCGCATAATACCGCCAGGGATGCCCTGCCCTGACAGCACGACACCCTGCTCTCCGTCTGGCTCTGCCAAGAGGTCACCTCGTGCCAGCTGCGTCAGCTGCCTGCGATACATCTGCTGCTGCTCAATGGAAGAATCATATGCTGTCGGATCTGACGCAGTCTCCAACTCAAATCTATCAGGCAATCCATCACCATCCGTATCAAATAAATACGGATCTGTACCCAGCTCGAGCTCAAATTCATCTGACAAACCATCTGCATCTGCATCAGATGAAAGTGCGCTCAGAAAGTTATTTGGTGCGTCAGGCGTAGCGAGCGTTGTCGCCTCCCAACCAGAGAAGCTCAGTGCATAACAGGTATTCTCTTTCAGGCTGGGATACTCGACTGCATCCATCACTTGCCCTTCAGCATCCAACAGGCGAAACTCGCCGCCACTATTACGAATCGGGAGCAGGCCTGTAAAAGTGCGATACGCACCTGCCGTGATGATCTCCGATGTCTCGAATATGTACTGGGAACTGCCCACCAGCACCTGCCAACCGAGAAGATCTATATCAGCATCGCTCAGATTGCGCAGCTCAAACCACTCCATCCCCATGTCCACGCCTGCGGGATTGGGCAAGAATTCGCTCAGAACGACAGACTGATCTGTAAACATATCTTGCTCCTCAGTTACGAGATCCAGCTCCTCCGTAAGGAGCACTAACTCCTCTTCAGATAGCTCACTCAGGATCGCCAAAGGATCGAGTGCAACACTCCACTCTTGCTGGCTCAGTGTGTACGCAGCTCCGAGTGCTGCAAAGCGATCACTCAAGCGAAAAGGAAAGCGCAAGTACGGCTCAGAGTAGCCCTGACGAATGAGCTCTTCATTGAAGAGCGTCCCGTCGGGTAGATAGATGTACGCCAGCAGTCGACCATACGCATCAAAGACGCGCTCATCATAGCTGAGGCGGATCGTCTGCTCGCGCAATGCCTGATGGGTGAAGACGGTCGCCGCAAAAGCCAGCTCGCGAATCGCAGGATCACGGTCATTCTTCTCCAGCGTATTCACGCCGAGGAAACGCACGGTATATGACTCGTCATCTATCAGCACTTTGATCGTATCACCATCCACACCACGCACGACAGTCACCTCCTCAGTCGAGCCAAAGGGCTGGAAGGAGTGATGATATACCGCATGATCAGGTGCCTTGTGCCACGAGATGCTGTTAATCATATCTCCATGCGTATCTCGCAGCGTGAGCGTGTCATCCGTATTCGTCAGCGTAAGAGCGAGATCAGACGCAGGGAATGACACGGTGCTAACTGGCGGGATAATCTCGTTAGTAAAAGTGTGTATGCCATTACTTGTCGCGAGTGTCCATCCCGTCAGGTAGAGCGCCTCTGCGGATAGATTTTGAATTTGCAGCCACTCCTTACCGCGATCCGCTCCCTTGGGATTTGGCATCACTGCGTAGAGCAGCAGCTCATCAGACGCAGCCTGCCGTGCCGAGAGCGACCAGTCCGTGAGTGAGGCATTTGCCTCGTCGAGCGTAAGGACATCTGTCCACAGCCACGATCCACTTGCTTGTCGCGCGTAACTCTCGCCTACACGCGCTCGTGTGTATGTCAGCTCATCTTTGACAAGACTATCTGGCGAAAGAAGACGAACAGAGTCGCCATCATTATTGAGTGCAATACCAGACTCCTGCCGCAGAACCGAGAGATATCCCTGTGCGGAGATCAGAGAGTCTACAGGAAATGTGTATGGACTACTCCCGCCATCTGCCACATCATCCAGTTGCCAGCCAGCCAGATCTACATCGATATCAGAAGAGTTGAATAACTCGATCCACTCGCCCTCGGTATCCAGCCCTTCAGGATCAGGGAGGAGCTCATTCATCTGAATGTCATCGGAATAATCCTGATAGACAATCCTTGCGGTAGACGAGCCACCGCCGCCACCACAGCTCGATGACACAGTGAAGACCTGTGTCACCGTGTCAGTAGTCAGTGAATCGCTCACGGTCAGCGTGACGGTGTACTCACCTGTGCTGAAATAAAAAGCTGCAGGATTCTCATTCGTGCTCGACTCTCCATTACCAAAGTCCCAGCTGTAGGTCAGCGTATCGCCATCAGAGTCAGATGAATCCTCTGCCGTGAGATTGGTATACAAAGTGCAGCTACCGTTCGTCGCACCACTATTTTGGATAGTCATCACCGCAGTCGGCGCAGTGTTGATTTCACTATTTGCTGCACCCTGTGTCGGATGTAGCAGTGTCATCCAGCTCGTCACATTCCCATCCTCTCGTGCGTGACTACCGCCTGCTGTGACTGTAGTGTAGGTAAATGAATCAACCAGTCCATCAGCCGCATCACGCAGCTCGACTGTATCCGCAGTATTCGATAGCGCCGTCCAACTCCCCGTCCACGCCAACTCTGTGTCACCCTGAGCCTGTCGAAGGGCATAATCCGCTTTGACGAAGGCAAATGCAGCAGGATCAATCGTCGCAGCATCCAGTGTGATACCGCCAATTGTGAAGTTTTCCAAGTCAATCGCTGCAGCCGTTGGATTGTAGAGCTCGATCCACTCCTCTGTCGTATCTGCCCCCTCGGGGTCAGGCACAATTTCAGAGAGCAACAGATGCTTGCTCACAGTGATGGTGGCTGTATCCTGATCATTGGCATTATCTAAGTCCGCAGCAAAAACAGTCTGTGCATAAAAATCAAAACGCCCCGCACTCACCGTCTGATCAAATGTCACTGTATCCGTCACGAAACTCGCGAGAGAATCAATCGTCACTTCATCTAACTTCACCCCATCCACAGCAGGATCACCCTGCCATAATTCGATGGTAAAACTTGTTGCCTCATTCAAGCCAACATTTTGAAATGACACCGTGAATGTCACTACTTCATCAGGTAGCGGCACCGTCGTGTTTGCAGACAAGCTCGTGATAGTCAGATCATCATCGAGAAAATTCGCAGCCCCAGGCGTCCCGAGATCAGGAATGCTAGCATCAAAATTTACTGCACGTGTCGCCGCCCCAGGGCTTAGATCAGGTAGGCGAACCATGCTCGCAGGTGTAGCGGAATCCCCAGACGCAGGCGTGCCACCATCATCCACAGAATCAATTTCGGTATCTGCAGAATCTTTGAGGATCAATGCAAAATCAGAGTTAGACAGTGAAACGTCTGCTGAGATGAAGTCTGGTGTGATATTCAGCACTGATTCACCACCTGTAAAGGTATGATTCTCAGTATTATTGGCAATCAGGAAATAACTATCCGCTGCCAACATCCCACTCGTGATCGTAAGGTCTCCGCCACCACTCGTTGCCCCGCTGATTATCCAGCCCGTCAGATCAAATCCCTTGCTTGTTGTATTTTGAAGCTCAATCCATTCATCAGACGTCGAGATCGACGAACCTGCCCACGCCACTTCGCTAATCAATACCTCGCCAGCCGATGCTATCGTCACCACGCTCACTGGTGTCGCTGCGACCGTCACACCAATTGACTCATTACCTGTGACATCCATCGCAGTTATTTTGAACGTATACGCCACATCATTCGTCAGACCAGTAGCCGTAAATGCCGTGACAGCACCCAGGCTCGCACCCGCATCATAGCCACTTCCAGAATCTATATATAGATTGTAATGATCCAGATCAGCAGAAATAGAGGCCACCCAAGTCAAATCAACCTGTGTGAAATCCGCCACGGCCACCACATCAGTCACCTCATCAGGCGCTGTCACGTCTGACGGCTCGGCATAAATACTGTTCTGAGCACGCGGCGTCGCCATCAGCGCACTACTCAGTGAATCCAACCCACTAATAGTCACGCCATTATTACTCGCCCAATTCGATATCTCTGTCCCTACAATATCGCTACGAACCCGCTCCATCGACGCCTTTGTATCATTATTACCTGCATGCCAGCTGTCCACCTCATCCACGACGGAGCTCGCAGCATCCAGCAACTGTAAAATCTCGCCCGTGTTGCCCAATGTGCCAGTGTAAATCAGATCAGCCGCGACATCCGAGACTGTCGTGTCATCTGTCCGCTCCAGCAGGAAATAACTCCCCGCGGCAATCGTGCCCGACAGCGCTATCGATGGTGCGCCATCCGTAGCATTCAGATGCCAGCCCGCCAAATCAATCGCCGATCCAGTTGTGTTAAAAATCTCAATCCACTCATCATTTGCGCTCGCAGCGGTGCCCATCCAACCAACCTCTGAGATCACCACATCACGCAGCTCTGCCGCGCCTGCGACAGCGCTAGAAAAAAGGAAAATAATGAAAGATAATATGAAAGATGAAATCCGCATAGACCGCGGATAGTATCAAAGCTAATATGAAATTTAGATGAAATAACTCATGAAACTATACATAAAATGAAAATGCTAATTGAATTTATTTAAGAAATATGTTATAATAACAAATATAATACTCAAAAATATGCCTAAAACAAACACCCAAGCCGCTTTGCAATCCGAGCTCGAGCGAGCAGCTTATATTCGCGCTGCTGCTCCCGCACCACGACGACAGTCAAGCTCTCCGCTATGGATGCCAAAAGGGTCTGTGCGAGCAATAATCACTATTATGGCTATTGTCGGCTTTAGCGCAGCAGTCGCCTATTCTATGGCAACTGGCATAGCGATCCCCGAGAGCCTGAATACGATTGTCATCACCGTCGTTGCCTTTTACTTTGGCACACGGGCGGCTGGCAAAGAGGTCGATGGTAATGAAATCGAAGTCACTGGCAATTTCTCTGGCGAAGCAGATGTCGTCGCTGGTAGCAAAAATCTCGCCAAACAGCGCTAAATAATTTCTTTTTAAAAAAAGAGCCGCCTCCATGCGAAGCGGCTTTTTAGCGCGGCAGACGAATACTCCATGAGCCACTTGGCAGACTGCCCCCCACAATCCACGAATTAAGTTCTTTGAGCGCACGCAGATTGCTGCCCTGCTCTACCGCCCAAGCTGCCAGATTGGGCACGCTCTCCGCTACCACTTCGCGTGTATCTGGCCAAGCGAAGTAATCATCACCACCGAGATCATAGCCATAAGCCGCTGGATCGGACATGATCTGCTTGATCGCAAGAATGCGGAAGACATACCGCGCCGTTTCACTATTTAAATAAAGATCATAATAACTACCTACTTGCTGACTCTCGATATCCCGCGCGAGTCCATTTTCGCCGCGATTGTAGGCAGCGGCGGCCAGGCTCCAGCTACCAAACTGGCGATACAACTTTCCGAGGTAATCCAGCGCTGCGTCTGTGGCCTTTGTGAAATGCTGTCGCTCATCTATTTGATCATCCACTCGCAGGCCATACTGTCGACCTGTCGCGGGGATAAATTGCCAAATACCCGCCGCACCAGCTGACGAGCTGACCGACTCACGCAGCCCTGACTCTGCCACGGCAAGATACTTTAGATCATCTGGCAAATCGCGCTCGGCGAGTTTTCGTTCAATCTCGGGGAAGTATTTTGCCGATCTCTTGAGATACAATAAATTTTGATAGTCCTGATCAAGATTCACGAGAAACTCCTTATCCCAAGCCTCCCGCACATAAAAGTCTTCCAAGGGCACATCTTCGCCAGCGAAATCGATCTCGCTTGGCCACGGCACTACCAGTAAATCCTTGCCGATGAGAATCCGCGATTCGCTTGAGCACCATGCTAGAGCAATCAATAAAAATAGCGTTGCAGCTCCAAACATGAAATAGCGGCGAAAGTGATTGACAGTTGGCGGACGGGCATATTCAAAAGGCATGCCATCATTTTAGCTCATCTCAGCGCAAAAACTAACTTGCAAACTCAAACATGAAATAAAGATCAGACAAGCTATTTTTCGTTCGATTGCGTCAATTTGGATTAAAATTGCATATTATATTTTTCAAAAAACTCAATAATGAGTGAAGCTACCCCAACATCACCGACCGATCCAGAATGCCAAAAGTCTGGCGTGGAACAAGCAGTGACAGACGCACTAGCAGCCATACCAAATGGATTCATTGGCTCAGCTGAACTCGGAGGGCTAATTGTAAAAAAATTGCCTGAAGAATGTCTAAGCTGCTCCAAACTATCCTGCGTCTCCGAAGTGCAAGATAGAAGCGATCTTTGTTATGAAATCTTGAGCATATTAAAAAAAGTTGTTCCTAGGAAAAGAGTTAATATAAAAAATGAGAGCGGATCAAGCTTGGGGCTTACTAATTTTTATGGCGAAGTAGCAGCCGAAATAATACGGCAAATGAATTTAAAACAAAGCGATTCCTAAAAAATAGACAGAAGGCGTGTCGCGAAGCTGCCATGGACATGCTTTTTGACATGCGCGATGTGATGCCTACGAGGCGCATGTATTTTCATGATTTTGCGGAATTCCTCGGCGATGATAACGATTGATGACAAGCCCAAAACCGCTCCCCACTCTCCGAGCGAGAGCCCCGTCGTACCAAAGAAAGTCTGTGCGAGCGGCAGCTCGACGATTACCAAAACTAAAACAGCCGATACCAGCACCGCCCCCCAGACAAATGGATTTGTTTGCATCTTCATGCTTGCCAGCGAATAGCGCACCGAGCGAACATTGAAGGTGTTGAAGAGCTGAATCACGACCAGCGTCGCAAAGGCAAAGGTCGCAGCCTGCGCGTGCAAGCCGTCTTCGACTGCCTGCCCCCAGCTCCAGCCGCCGCCCGACAGCACGCCGAGATAGCCACCCAGCACCAGCCCACCGATCAGCAGCCCGAGCCAGCAGAAATGAATCACAAAATCGCGCTGCATAATCCGCTTGCTCGGGTCGTGCGGTGGCTGCTGCATGACATCTGGCTCGGCAGGATCGACACCCAGCGCGAGACTCGGCAAGACATCTGTGCCGAGGTCGATGAGCAAGATGAGAATCGCCGTCAGTGGCATCGGCAGCCCCAGCGCGATCGCGAGAAAGACGACAACCAGCTCGCCGATATTGCAGCTAAAAATATAAAAAATGAACTTCTGCATGTTGGCATAAATCGCGCGCCCCTCGCGGATCGCCGCGACGATCGAAGCGAGGCTGTCATCCGTCAAAACCAATTTTGAAGCTTCCTTCGCGACGTCCGTGCCGCCGCGCCCCATCGCGATGCCGACATCTGCCTTCTTCAGCGCGGGCGCGTCATTCACGCCATCGCCGGTCACCGCGACGACTTCGCCGAGCGATTTGTAGGCGGTCACAATTCGTAATTTATCTGCCGGTTTCATGCGGGCAAAGATCAGATTCTCTTTCTTGCCGAGTATTTTTTTCAATTCATCGCCCGACATGTCGTGAAATTCATCGCCCGAAATAATGCGTGTCTTTTCATTGGCAATGCCGATCTGCTCGGCGATTGCTTTGGCAGTCGGTCCGTAATCGCCCGTGACCACCGAGATGCGGATCCCCGCCCGACCAGCTGCTGCGACCGCCTCGGCGACCTCGGCACGCGGTGGATCGATCATACCGATCAGCCCGACGAAGATCAGTCGTTCCTCCGCCGTGCCAGCCGTCAGCTTCGCGATTTCGCGCGACTCGATCTCGCGGTAGCCCAGCGCCAGCACGCGCAAGGCCTGCTCGGCAAAGTCATGATTTTGCTGAAGAATCTGCGCTTTTACTTCTGGCGTCAGCATCTTTACATGCCCATTTTCCAGATAATGCGTGCACTTCTCGAGGAAGTCATCTGGCGCACCTTTCGCCAGCACGCGCATGCTGTCATCCTGAGTCTGTCGAAGGGCGACCGACATGCGCTTGCGATGACTATCGAAGGGAAAGGTCTTCACGAGCTCGGTAGTCGACTCGTCCGCGCCGTATTTTCGTGCCAGCACTTTTAAAGCGCCTTCCGTCGGGTCGCCGAGAATATGCCAATCTTCGCGCTCTTTTGTGTCGGGATTATCACCGCGGACAAGTTTCGATTCATTACAAATATCTCCGATTGAAATGAGCAGATCCGCGTCGGCAGATTTTTTCAATTCGACTGAGCCGCTCGCGGGATCGTAGCCTGTGCCAGACACGGCAAATGAACCGCTCGGCAACCAGCCCGCCGTAACCGTCATTTGATTCTCTGTCAGCGTGCCCGTCTTGTCCGAACAAATAACGGTCGTCGCGCCGAGCACCTCCACCGCAGGCAGCTCGCGAATGAGCGCGCCTTTCTTCGCGAGGCGTCGCACGCCGAGCGCGAGAGCCGCCGTAATCGTCAGCTGCAGTCCTTCGGGGACAGCCGCGACCGCGACCGCCACGCCAAAGAGCACTGACTCGATCAGGCCGCGCTCCAGCACGAAGTAGCCGAGCAAAAAGAGCAGCAATGAAATGCCCAGCGAGACCTTGCCCACGAAACTGCCAATCGAGCCCATTTCTTTTTCCAGCTGGCTCGTGCCGCTGTCGGTGCCCGTCGTCAGCTCGGCGACCTTGCCAAATTCCGTCGCCATGCCCGTCGCCGTCACGATGAAGCTCCCCGAGCCTGCCGCGACGGAAGTGCCCGAGAAGACGCGCTTTTTGTCCGTGTCTTCGAGATTTTTGAGAACAGGAACCGACTCGCCCGTCAGCGCACTCTCCTCGACATGTAGCTCGTTGGCCGCTGTCAGCTCGCCGTCCGCTGGCACGCGCATGCCCTCTTCGAGAATTATAAAATCGCCCGGCACCAGCTCGGCAGCTGGAATGACCGCCTCCACGCCATCGCGCACGACCCGCGCTTCGGGAGCCGTCATATTTTTTAGCGCGTCCAGCGCCTGCTCAGTTTTGTATTCTTGAATGAATCCGATGACCGCATTCAGCACGACGATCGCGAGGATCACCAGCGCATCCACCCCCTCGCCAAATATGAAAGCTAAGCTGCCAGCTCCGAGCAAAATCAGCGTGAGAATATCAGTAAATTGATTCAGGAAACGACGCCACATCGGCATCGGCGGCTTGCCAGCCAATTCGTTGGCACCATATTTGGTGAGTAAGGAAGCAGCTTCGGCAGCAGATAGTCCAGTAGAGATAGTATTCATATTTATATATTAGATGCCTATCTTATTATTATACCATATTTAGAATAAATAAGCAAGTTTTGTATTAGATGGCTATTCTGCTGTTTCTGGCGCGGCCGTGTCCGCAGCTGGCGCAAGACTGTCTACATAATCCACCAAATCCCCTCGGCGATAGCGCACCGCTCGCATGACCAGCTCTGCCATCTGTCCGCGTGTCAGCGCGTCCCCCGCTGCTGCAAAGCCTGCTGGCAAGATCTGCAGCTTCTCCGCGCGCGCGATAAATGGCGCAAACCATGCCTCGCCCGCGGCTGCTGGATCGACAGCGAAGCCGTAACTCGCGACGATGATCTTGGTCGCCTCGGCGAGATTCACGGGATTTGCTGGCTGGAAGCTGCCGTCGGGGTAGCCACCGATGACCCCCTGCGCCTTGGCTAGACAGACGTAGCGAGCGAACCACGCGTCCGTCGGCACGTCGGGGAAGCAGGACTCAGTCAGCTCGGGCAAACGAGCAAGCTCTGTGCGGAAGCGTGCTTCCATGAGTATCTTGGCAAATTCCGCACGGTTGATGCCCGCCTCGGGGCGATAGCTGCCGTCATCATAACCGCCGACGATGCCTGCCTGCTTCACAAAGCCGATGGCATCGCGGTAGTCGGTCTCGGGTGCGAGATCGGTGAAGGCGTCTGCCGCTTCGGTGATAGCCAACGCCTCTACTGCCTCCAGATCAGCCAGCACGGGCGCAAGTGACTCTGCGGTCAGCAAGGTGATGTAGGCCCCGAGTGTATCGGTGAAAACCTGTTGGCTGTTTTGATTGAAGACACCGTGCACGCGTAGGATATCATCGACGCGCGGGCGATACCCAAAGAGGAGCTCACGATTTTCATCGCGAAACTGCGTCGCATCACTCATCGCGACCGTGAACGTCTCGCGCTGCACCGTTTCCAATTGAAATGAATCCGCTGCGACCGCGCGCACCCAACCGTAAAAGTTCTGATCGCAAATAAGTAGATCGTAGTCTTGCACGGCGGTGAGCTCGCCTGCTGTCGTGCCAATGAAGCGCACGCGATCACCCGCGGCAAATTCGCGTGCAGCAGCAGTCGATGCACCATCGCGATACTTAAAAATATCGACAAAAGGTGCGGTAAAACGTTCGCTTGCCTCATTTTCGACTGTCAACGTATCGCCAGATATTTCAGCCACCACGCCCTCGAATACCTGCTCAGGCTCTTCGAGAGAGGAAAAGGGGTTTGGCACAGGGTCAGTCGCAGCAGCGACCAAACTCGTACTTGCCAAAAGGACGAAAATAAAGCAGAAAATGTATTTCATGCCAAGCAGTCTAACGTGGGCAGCCTCTGCGTCAAATGTTAAACTGTAGATAATTTGACAAATAACACGTCTTCTATGCCAACACTCGTCCTCCTCCGCCATGGCCAATCCGAGTGGAATCTGCAAAACCGTTTTACGGGCTGGCGTGATCCAGATCTCACCGAGCAAGGTGTCGCCGAAGCTCACGCGGCAGGCGTGAAACTAAAGGAGCTCGGGCTAACGTTTGACCTCGCTTTCACCAGCGAGCTGCAGCGCGCGCAGCGGACGCTCGATCTCGTGCTGAGTGAGCTGGGGCAACAGCCGCCGATTACGCGCAATCAAGCCTTAAACGAGCGCGATTATGGCAATCTCAGCGGGCAAAACAAAGCCGAAGCAGCTGAGAAATTTGGTGAAGAGCAAGTGAGGATTTGGCGACGTAGCTATGATGTACCGCCACCTAGCGGTGAGAGCCTCGAAATGACCGCTCAGCGTGTCTTGCCCTACTTTGAGGCCGAGATATTCCCACAGCTGGCAGCTGGTAAAAACGTACTCGTAGCAGCTCATGGCAACAGCCTGCGCGCGCTCGTCATGCAACTAGAAAAACTCAGCCCTGATGAGATTGTGAAATATGAAATCGCAACAGGCATCCCTATAGTCTATCATTTCGATGAAGCTGGTGTAGTACAGCAAGTGCAAACTCTCTCTTAAATAAGATCATTTGAATATCGGCATTGACCTTCGCGCGCTCAGCTCTGGCACGACATCAGGCGTGACGACCTATCTTCGTGAAGTACTATCCGAACTGATAAAAATAGATAAAAAGAATAATTATTTCCTCTGGTGGCACGCGCCACGCAATAGTCTCACGTCACCTTTGAAGTTTCGTAGTCCGCGAATCAAAACCATCATCACCCACGGCAGTAGCCTACGGATGAATCTACGCATGCACTGGCAAGATGAACCTGCTATCGACCGCCTACTGCTGACCAAGGCTCGCCGCGGCAATGAAAAGATGGATGTTTTTTGGTCGCCTGACCCACGCCCCATCGCACTGTCGCCCGACTGTCGGCTCATCAGCACAATCCACGATCTCTCACCGCTACGCTATCCGCAGTTTTTTAATGTAAAGACGCGTCTTTGGCATCTCTTTTTGAATATCCCTACGCTGATCAGACGATCAGATCACATCATCACTGTATCAGAGGCAATCAAGCAAGAGCTGAGACAGACGACCAACACTGCAACCGAGCTGATCACGGCGACACCACTCGGTGTACGCGATGACCTACGCAGACCGAGCGCAGCTGTCGTAAAAAAAGTGCGAGCAAAATACAATCTCCCTGATCACTTTGTACTCAGCCTGTCCGTTCTCGAGCCACGAAAAAATCTCGCACAGCTCATTCGCGCCTTTGCAAAACTAAAAGAGGAAACTGATCTACCGCATCAGCTGGTACTCGCGGGCAGTGCCGATCCGAGCATCTTTGCCAATGCAGGACTAGGCAAATACGATTGGCTGCACTTCACAGGATTTATCCCCGAAGCAGACAAGGCAGCCATGCTCAGCGCAGCCGATGCGTTTGCCTTCCCGAGTATCTACGAAGGCTTTGGACTGCCTGTGTTAGAAGCAATGACATGTGGCACGCCCGTGCTAGCAAGCGATATTCCCGCCTTACGTGAAGTCGCAGGCGATGCAGCCATCTTTATCGATCCTTTGAATATTAATGCGTGGAGCATCGCACTACGAAAGCTACTCATAGAACCAAAACGTGCAGCTCGACTGACACAGATTGGTACGACGCGTACAAAAGGAATGAATTGGGAAAAAACAGCACGAAAAACACTGGAAATATTACAAAAAAGAAATAAAAAAAACAGATAGCAATATTATTGCTAAATAATACTAAAAGTGGTAAAATACCATAAACATAAATATATATTTTCATGCAGATGCTCACAAAAATAGTCAGTGGCCTCCTCGGTATCACAGTGCTCTTGGGCGGCGCTGTCTACCAATATCCTGACCTTATTTTGCCATCACTTTTTGCAAGTGAAGTAGACTATGCAGATATTTTTTTGAATGAGAATTCATCTATCACTGATCTAACTGGCGATCTAACAATTAATGGTGAGATAGCCATGATTGGCTCAATAGTAAAAGCTGGCGATACACTTATTACTGGCAACAACAGTCGTGCAACTATTACCTATTTTGAAGACTCTGTTACACGCCTTGAGGCAGATACGACATTTCATATTGCCGCACTCGCAAGTGACGCAGTAAATCCACTCAAGACAAATATTCGCGGTAAGATCACCGTCGGTACTGCCTGGAGCAAGGTTATTAGACCGCTTGATCCTGATAGCGAATTTGCTGTTGGATCAGCCACAACCGTGGCGACTATCCGTGGCTCTGCCTTTGCCGTGACTGTCGATGATGCTGGCGACACCACCGCTTACTCGACAGAGCATGGTCTCTCCCTCGCCGTACTAGACCCGACGACGCAAGAAGTTGTTGGTCGACTCGTAGTGCCAGAAAGTGAGCAAGCAAAAGTGAGGGCTGAAAGCGCACGGCGCATTGGCGAGATTGCCCGTACAATCCGTACAGAAAAGGGCATCAGCTCAGATCGCATCGCTGAACTTACCCATCTTGCTGAACAGACACTTGAAAAAATAGAAACACCTATCGAGATTGAGCAGGCTGCATGGTTTCAGGAAAACACAAATGCTGATAAGACTCATGTCAAAATTATCGAAGAAAAAATCGAGCGCAAAAAACATGCAGCGATAAAGGTGCAGCCTGATTCTATTTTATATGCATTACAAGAGCGCGCAGACAAACGCCAACTCGCACGAGCCGAGACAGATGAAGAAAAGGCTGAACTGAAGATAAATAAACTCAAGCGAAATATCATCGCGCAAGAAGTCGTCAATCATTCGTCAGAAGAGGTCGAGATGGCTATTACCGAGCTAAAAGAAGCAACTGCCATATTCGCCAAAGATGAACGTTTTCGTAATATCACATCTGTAGCTGATCTTGCCTTGATAGAAAAAGGCTATGCCACACTTCTACCTGACGCAGAAAACTATGCTCTCAAAGAGAGGGTGCTTGAGGCACGCGCCGAGGTGGCGTCAACTGAGCAAGCCCGTGCGGCATTACATGAACGTGCCATTCGTGAGCGCGAGCTAGATATTCACGATGTGCTCAAACAGTCTGAAGGCAATGAAAATATAGCACCTGAAAAGCTCGAACGCATCCAAAAGAGATATGAAACCCTGCAAGAAAATATATTGGCCGATAACATTATCAATGATGAAGCGGCTCGTATCCCCGATCTTGATGAGCGTTTTGAAAAACAGATTGAAAAACAAATGAAAGAGAATGTAAGAACACGCCACGAGCAGGTGGATAATGCGGACCATGCCGATATCGAGCAGACACGCACAACTATAAATGAGGAAGAGCCGAAGACGGAGAAGGCCGCGCCAGCTGCAAATACTATAATTAACACGCCGTCCCGTGAGTTAGCCAAACAACTCGAAGAGCTCCAGCAAGAAGCTGCTGTTGCGGAGGAAAAGAAACGCAGCATTCGAGCTGATCGCAAAGAGCGTCAGCAAGCTCTGCGCAAACCAGCATTCGAAATAGAGATCGAACAGGCAACGAAGCCAACCGTCGATACGATCGTGCCAACAAATAAAAATGCAAAAGCAGAAGAAAAAATGAACGACGTGCAAGAGAGCCCTACAGAAAAGGCTCTTGATGAGGAAATACTACCTGTAAAAGAAGAGGTAGAGAAGGCTTATATAATAAAACAAGAAAATCTTGAACGAGAAAAAGAGCAGAAACAGAAAGAGCAAGAAGAGATAAACAAGCTCAAGCAAACAGAGCTTGAACGAGAAAAAGAGCTACAACACATTACACAAGAAATACACCGCATCGAGCAAGAGCAGAAAAAGACGGACGAGCATACAAATAAACAAGAAGAGCGAAAAGTGGATATATCATCCGATATGACAAATGACCTTGAGGAGAGCGCCGCAGAAAAACTGCGTGAGGATGCGAAGCAAGATGCAAAGAATCGTAACGAGCAAACTACCGACGCAAAAGAGCGCACGGAAGAAGTCGCGCCTACAGCGGATATGCAAAAAAAAGACACGCGCAACAATGATATCGATACAATGCAACTCGAAGGTCGGCTACTCAAAGCCGATCCGCCACAAAATATGCAAACATCTATCGATACGATGCGCAACGTACGCAAACAAAATTCAGTGCGGACGAAGAAGAAGGAAATAAAATCAAATAGCCAAGCGAATCCATTTACGCATGCCACGGATAGCACAAAATATATGGAATTTAATCATCCATTTGAGCAACAGCCACCGACAGCAGGGATACCCAAAAAATATACAACGCCTGAAATGGATCGCCAGCCATTTACGCATAATGTAGCTAAATAGCTACTTCTTCTTTTCTGCATAATCATGCACGAAAACCGAGATCGCTGTCGCAACTGGTACCGACAAGATAATACCAACGATAGGATTGATAAACTCAGGGAAACTCGCACCGACCAGCATGGCAAACATGATCACCACTGGTGATAGGCCGACGGCTTTTTCCATGATGAGTGGCACGAGGACGTTGCCCTCCAGCTGCTGCAAAGCGAGATAGACAGCCAAGATAATCGCCGCAAAGAAAATGCCACCCTGACTCGCACCGATAATAAGTGCAGGAATGAGCGCAATCATTGGTCCGACGTACGGAATCAACTCGGCGAAGGCAGCCAGCGTCGCGAGCGACAATGCATAATTAACGCCGAGGATTTTGAGTGCGATGAAGGTAATGACACCCATCGCGAGCATGAGCACGAGCTGTCCGCGAAACCATGAGCCGAACTTATTTTCGACGGCATTTGATTTTTCGATGACATAGCGATGATAACGGCGTGGTACGAGCGCCATGATAAAGCTCTTGATACCCTCCTCTTCGATGACCATGAAGAAAGTCACAACGAGCACAAGACCAAAAGCAAAGACACCACCCGCAACTGACTTAAATACAGCGAGCGCATTACCACCGATCGTGCCGAGGATATCGAGACCTGCCGAGATATTTTCACGATTGAGGTTCGCTTGGATGTCACCAAGATAGGTCTGCAAGGCATTGACCTGCTCTTGGAATAACGATGTATCAATGCCAAAATATTGATTGATCCAACTAAGCACTTGTGTGACGAGCACTGGTATTTCCGTCGTGAGGATCGGCACAAAACTAGAAATAACCATGCCGAGCAGTCCGATGAAGACAATGTAAATGCCGAGCGTGCTAATCGCACGTGGAATACGGAAGCTCTGCAAGCGATCAACGAGTGGATCTATCGCAATGGCGAGAAAAGCCGAGATAAAAAAGAGAATAATAATCGCGGATATTTCGCCGAGGAACCATGCCAATGCTGCGAGCCCCATGACAGCAAGCGTCGCTTTCACGACGGAGGCTATCGAGACATCGATCGTTTGGCGCGTACTGCCTGCTGCTGCCTCCATGGCAAGCTGGTGCTCCGACTGACGGAGTATTTTTTGCTCAGCTTTTATACGGTCAGCCTGCTCTTTGAGGCGGCGAAGTGTCTTGGTCGCTTTGTCAAAAAGACGTTGCGGATTGAGATCAGGGAGGCCAGATGGATTCATGAGCAAAAAGTTAGTTCAAAGAAAGATTAGCTCGAAAAGCCACCTTCAGCAACTATTTACTGTGTCACACCACGCATGCCGAGCTGTACACTGCCTGCCTCGGCAACCTCGATAAATGTCTGCCCAATAGGCAATGTGATTGACTCGCCAGCTGCGTTGAGAAACTGGGTCACCCCGCCTGCTGCGCGCTGCCACGTGCCCTGCCAGTAGCGACCACCGGAGAAGTACCAAGCCGCCCCCGTGCCCGTCGTGCGCATATCCAGCCTGCCTTCATCATCGAGCACGGTGTATTCGGTGAATTGCACGATAATATTCGTCGGACGCACGCGCGTGCCCAGCTGATCGCGGTGCACGGTGCTGCCGATTTGGCGATCGTAGACACCCAGCTCAGCATTGAAATCATATTCGACGAGATAGCTCGGAAAACTGAAATCAATTGATAGGCCAGCGACGAGCTCAGCATCATCTGGTAAATCATCTTCGCGCTCAAAACGTGGCGCTGTCAGCCCGCTCTGCCAATCGCGTAACAGCAAGAAGTCCTGCACGGCGTCGAGATCAACAAAGAGATTGTGTGGTTTGGTAAATTGGAAATCGCGATACAGCAGCTCGCCATCTTCATCAAAGTCGCGCAGCGGTGCCGTGACCAGCTGGCGAAGCGCTGCGTTGCTGCCGCCAGCGTGCGCGTATCCCCCGCCGTATTCACTCGCCCAATCTACAAAATAAGGGCGGGCGCTGCGCACAGGTCCGACCTTGTCGAGATCTTGATAATCAAAGAGTGCCATATACCGCGTAATGCCGCCTTCGGCGAGCGTCTCATAGACGATGCCTGCCTCGGGAATACCACGCTGTTGCGGGCGACTGACAGGATGATTCTCGACCATTACCGCGACCAACTGATCATTTGTCGTGATCGGATAGGTCGTACCATCGAGCACAGAAATACGCGTCGTCGGTTCGCGCTTGCGCGGGAAGATGCTGATCTTGCCTTCCGCACCAAAAAGGCGACTGAAGGCCGAGGCCGTCTCCGCTTGCGGCTGCGCGGGCGCAAAGGCCTGCTCAACGCGCCATTCGAGGAAGAGACGCGTGCCCACAAGGAGCAGCGCCAAAATGAAAAAACCCGCGAGGGCAGAGACTGCCCACACGAGTTTTCGATTGTTCATTTGAAAGAACGTCATGAAAAAGGTTGATTTACTTGTCGCCCTTGCCGCCAGTATCACTAGCTTTGCTTTCTTCAGCAGCAGCTTTCTCAGCCTCTGCTTCAGCTTTGACATCCTCTGGTACAGCCTCAGCAGCTGCCTCTGCTTCAGCAGCCTCTTCAGCATCGACCTGCTCCTGCGTCTTTGGTGCAGCGATACTGACAATGACTACGTCATCCGCATCGAGCAGTTCGACCTTAGTGCGATCGGCAACGAGATCAGCTACCGTAAGTGAGCTGTGGAATTCTTCCAGTCCAGAGATATCGGCAATCAGCTCGTGCGGCAGGTCTGCTGGCAGACATTTCACGCTGATCTCCGACTTGGTGTGCATCAGCACGCCACCCAGCTTGACTGCCGGTGACTCACCCGTGAGTACGACTGGCACGTGCGTCGTGACTGGCTTGTTCATATCCACATTGATGAAATCAACATGCATGAACTCATCGCTCACGGGATGAAACTGCACACTGTGCACCAGCACCTTCTTTGGTGCGCTCTCACCTTCGATCATGAGATCGATCACCGTGCTCTCACCGTGCTCTTTAAAGAGACGACGAAAGGTCTGATAATCCATCGAAAGAGACATGTTTTCGACGCCAGCGCCGTAATACTCGGCAGGAATGCGGCGCTCAGCAAGCAGATCGCGGGCGATCGTAGTTTTTGTATCGCGTTTTGCTGCGTCGAGGGTGACAGGAGTGGAGGTCATAGTTTATAAATTAAGCCGAAAGATTTTAAGGGAAGCACAATAAAAAGACAAGTAAAAAGCCCCGCAAGGCGGGGCAATACTCGAAGCCAATGCGACATCAAAATTATTTATCAGAAATATATCCCTGAAGCTTCGCAAATACTATGGCAGCATGCCCAACTATGAGATGCTCATCTTGTCCTAAACAATCCTCGTACTGCTCTACGAGCATTTCAGTTAAATGAGCTACTGCTTCTTCCTCTGTTTCTCCTATGCCAGGGAGAATCAGTCCAATCTCTGGAGCTTCGGCATTATAAAGTCCATCAATCTTGCTGCAAACAACGCGAATGGGCTTAATAAGCTCATAAAGATCACTTGATAATTCAGTGATAAATGTCTCACTTTCAGATTCAGCATCCTCCACTGGCGTTGCAGCTAACTCAACAGCAGATCGTACTTGCACAATGTCGTTAGTAGTTTCGACTGCTTCAGCTTGGTTTTCTGCCTCTGTTCCTGCCTCTGTATGATCAGCCATAATTTTTAAAATTAAATAAGTAAGATCTCATCTAAGCAAAGATTTACTGACTTGTCAAATATTTTGCGTTAAACTAGCTGTACATGGACACTCCTCCTTTCCAAACTGTCGCGATCATCGGTCGACCTGAGCTGGGCGAACATCGCGCCTATTTTACAAAATTAGCCAATTATCTCACCCGCGCGGGCAAGGCCGTGCTGTGGGAAACGGAGCTTGCCAAGACAATTCGACGAAAAGAATCAAACTTCGCCGACATCAAACGCCAAGCTGATCTCGTCATCATCTTCGGTGGCGATGGCACCTTTCTGCATGCCGTGCGACATCTGGCAGGCTGCAAGGCTTATTTCATCGGCAGCAAGCTTGGTGGTCATCTCGGCTTCCTGACCGAGCATGATCACACCCAGCTGGAGGCAACCCTGCGAAAGGTATTTGCGGGCAACTTCAAACATGACGAACGCCTGCTGCTCACCGCGCGTGTCGAACGGAATAAGAAAGTAGTAAAAAGTTTTACCGCGCTGAATGAAGTCGTCATCAATCAGCAGGGCCTTTCCAAGCTGATTCAGCTCAATCTATCAACAGAACGATGCCCCGTGACCAATCTACTCGCCGATGGCGTCATTATTGCCACGCCGACGGGTTCGACGGCCTATTCCCTCTCGGCTGGCGGTCCGATCATGTATCCGAGTCTTTCGGGCTTTGTCATCACGCCGATCAACCCGCACATCCTCGCCAATCGCCCGATTGTCGTGCCAGACGATTTCACACTACATATCAGCACAGATCATGAGGCCGTCAGTCTCACAGTAGACGGCCAAAAAAGCATAAAGCTCCAAAAAAGCGACGCGGTACATGTCAAACAGGCAACCTGGCGTCTGCCCGTTATCCATCCCAGCAAGCGAAATTACTTCGCACTTCTCCGTGGCAAACTGCACTGGAGCGAACGCGAATAAACCCCCTTTGCTATTCCTAATTCCCAACTAAACTTGTCCTCGGCTTGATCGGGGAATCAAGAATCCAGACAATATAAAACTTTCAGGATACCTAGACCCCAGATCAAGCGGCAAAGTCACCCCTTCGGGGTCTGGGATGACGGTTTTTTTGGGGGGAACTTAAAAACTATTGCACCGTTTCTTTGCGTACCCATTTGAAATACAAGCCCTTCACGACATCTGTCGTCGCATCCAGGATACTTGCAAAGAGATCCTTGAGGCTGCGTAGTCGCGAGACCATCTCCGCCAGCTTATTCGGTGCCACTTTCTTCAGCCCGACATAGGCAAAGAGCACATCCCGCTCCTGCTTACGTATTTCCTTTCGTATCACCTTTGTCAGTTCCTTTTTCATCACGGGCGGCGGTGGCAATGGATGAGCGGCCGTGTGGGCATCATCTTCAGCATCCTGTACAGCTTTTGTGCCACTTCCTTGCTTTGCTTTGCCCTGCTTCTCGCCTTCTTTGAATCCCTCACCTCCTTCATCCATGCCCTCGGCAGACTCTACCGACTCAACACCACCAATCACATCTGCAGCTGCGCCAGCGACGTCTGCTTGGGTAGACATGAGCTCGACAGTCCCCTGTACATCGACTGCCTCAGCCTTCGCTGCGGGCGCTTCTGTCTGTGTTTCAGCCTGTTCGGGTGCGACTTTTTGCACGTTATTCATTGCTGGCATATTAGCATGTATTCTGCCCAGTTTAGCAAAAATATGGTGCTATTGCAATGAATAGGACTGTATTAACAGCATTTCAATGCTGAGCTTTTTAATAAAAATCTGGCAGATACGTCGCTGCCTTGATCTCCGGCATCTTGGATACAATCGGCAAATCCTCCAGCTTCATCTTGGCTGCGTAGAGCTCCTTCAGGTCGCCGCCATCTTCTACAAAAGCTTTCACTTTGAGATAGCCAGAGAAATAAACATGCTCTTTGGTAAAGCCACCGACGACGCTAGTGTCGGCGAGGCCACGCTTTATCTTGAGCGTCGTCTTCCATGCGCGGTCGTCATCAAAGCCATAGTCACGAATGAACTGATACAATTCGGCAAAGGAATGAGTCGCGGCGAAGTGTACGGCCAGCGTGCCGATAACCGACCAATAGCGCTTTTCGCTTTCCGCGGGCATGACGAGCTCTTGATTGTACATGGCGAGACCTTCTTCCGTTTCGAGATAGTTTGCCAGGCCGCGAGAGAAAATATCGTAGGGCTGGGCAGCACCGTTTTCCCCGCGAAGCACGTGTGTGCCGACTTCGTGAGCGATGGTGCCAGCGAGGCGCTTGGGCGCAAAGACTGCCCCGCTGCGGACGAAGAGAATGCCCTTTTTATTGGCGAGGGCATCGGAGGCGAGATCATCCTTGAGCTTTGCTTTCCAGTTCTTCAGGCCATACCGCTTAAAGGCTTTTTCAAACTCCTGTACAGCCATATCGGCATCTAGCGTGGCTGGATCAGGCACAAATTTCGTGGGCTTTTGCCGCATGAGTCGCTCGGCTGCGGCGATGGTCTCGGCGGTTGGCTGACCATAAAGATCAATCGAACGCGCGGTAAAGTCGTCGGTGCCGATAGCCTCGAGCAGAGCAATCTTGCGCTCGATCTCGACCTTCTTTTCACGGAATATCTGCCCGAGCGGTGTCTCAGGAAAACTGAGAGCACGCAGTTCAGCAAGCAGCTCGGCTGGGTCAAAGCGAAGCTGAGGATAATGGAACTGCGGATTGTAATCGCCCTTCGCGGCGTTGAACTTCTTTTGCTCGGAGAGGAGATTGGTCGGCTTCAGGTGATAAAGTAGCTTGATCTTCTTATCCACGGCCGCGAGTACGGTGTCAATAGCATGATAATCGACGGTCGGCTCGTCTTTCTTTGGCTCGGCTGTTGGCAATGCCTTCGCCTTGCGCGAAACTGGATCGATGAGGAAACCACCGAGATCGCGACGACCGAGGATAACCTTGTAATCGTCACCCGACAGGTCGGTCAGCTCGGCTGCGGTCTGGATGCGCTGCCCGCCGATGCGAAACTTCAACAAGACGGATTGGCTATCTTCCTGCACGCTCTCCAGCCCCAGCTTGGTCGCGAGTGCGGTGTCGATCGCGGTGGTTTCGTGGGTCGGGTCCAGCTCGGCGCGCACGCGGTGCGTGCCTTCATCCAGAATGATTTCACCCGGCTCGATATAGCCGAGGATCACCTTGTCTTTATGTGCATCCTTCTTTTTGATCCCCTTACCAAAGAGTTCTTGCCCCAGCTTGACCCCTTGCTCGGGCGAGTCGACATGCAAGCCCCTTACCTTTTCGAGGCGCGTGCGCAGACCCGCGCGATTGGCGACTTGTACCATGAGGCCCGCACGCGCATTCGTCTCAAGTAATACGGGGCCGTCCTTCTCGTCAATTACAATATCTGCAGCGAGATAGCCGAGATTAGTGTGCAGCTGGGCACTCGCAGCAATCTGCAGCACTTCATTAAAATGAGGAATCGGATGCCCGCCTGCAGGGATATCCCCTGGCAAGTTTTTGAGGAGCTTGTTGTATTGGGTCGCGTAGGTCGTCTCCCCTTTTGCGAGATCGATGCCAAAGCCGTACCCGCCAAGATGCACATTTGCTTTGCCTTCACTCGCAGGCGTCGGCACGCGCAGCATCGCCATGACAGGGATCAGGTTGTGTACAATGACACGAATATCAGGCAGCCCCTGCACCTCCAGTCCTGGAATAAACTCAACCGAATTCACCCGCTGCTCAAAAAAGGCGATATCGGGCAGCGCAGCGATGCTGAACTTACCATCGAGAATATCGCGGATGTGATCGTAGACCTCCTCGCGACTGATCGGTGAACCGCTGACCTTTATCCAGCCGCGGTCGCCATCTTTTTGTGAAATAACCAAGATACCTTCCCCGCCAAAACCAGCATTGGGCTTCAGTACGAAGCTATCAGGCAGTGTGACAAAATCGAATCGCTCCAGCTCGGACATGCTGCGGATCGATGCAAAGAGCCGTGGCACAGGAATGCCACGCGTGGAAAGGAAATGCTTGGTCGCGAGCTTGTCATCGGCCATGCGTACCGCCTTCTTGCGATTGAAGGGGCGAATGTACTCCAGTCCACGCGCATTGAGACCGAGGATGCCGTAATCGGGAAAGAAAGAGAAGCCCAAAGAAAAGCAGTTATGAATGCGACCATTTTAGCAAACTGATAGAATTAAGCGCACAATAATCGCTCATCAATCTATGTCTTATCTCTTTACTTCTGAATCGGTCACCGAGGGCCACCCCGACAAGCTCGCCGATCAGATCAGCGATGCTATCCTCGACGACATCTTGAGTAAAGACAGGCATGCTCGCGTGGCTGTCGAGACCTTTGTCACGAATGGGCTCGCGCTCATCGGTGGCGAAGTAACGACCAGCTGCTACTGCCCCATCGCCAAGATTGTGCGGAATACCGTCAAACGAGCTGGCTACGACTGCGATGAATATGGCTTTGATTACCGCAGTATTGCCGTGCTGACGAATATCAACGAGCAAAGCCCCGACATCGCGCTGGGCACGACCGACAAGCTAAAGAAGAAGCAAGGCGCGGGTGACCAAGGATTGATGTTTGGCTATGCCTGTCGCGAGACAAAGGAGCTGATGCCGCTGGCGATCAGTCTCGCCCACGGCCTCACCCGCCAGCTCGCCGCCGTGCGAAAGAAGGGCGGACTGAAGTATCTGCGCCCCGATGGCAAGGCGCAGGTCACGGTGGAATACGATGATAATCACCAGCCGCAGCGCGTGGACACGATCGTGCTCAGCACGCAGCACGACCCCGACGTCACGCAGGCAAAGCTGAAAGCTGGCGTGCTCGCGAAGGTCATCAAGCCGATCATCGGGAAGTGGATGGACGCGAAAACGAAGGTTTTGATCAATCCGACGGGGCGCTTCGTGCTCGGCGGGCCGCCGGTCGATACGGGACTGACGGGCAGGAAGATCATTGTGGATACCTACGGCGGCTACGCTCGTCATGGCGGGGGAGCGTTTAGCGGCAAAGACCCGAGCAAGGTCGATCGCAGCGCTGCCTACGCAGCTCGGTGGGTCGCGAAGCACATCGTGGCAGCTGGTGCAGCCGAGCGCGCGGAAGTGCAGGTCGCCTATGCGATCGGTCATCATCAGCCCGTGTCGATCCATATCGAGACCTTTGGCACGGAAACTATTGAAAAGGAAAAGATCGTGCGGGCCGTCCAGCAGACCTTTGACCTCAGCCCTGCGGGGATCATAAAAGACCTCGACCTCGTCCGCCCGATCTATAGCCAGACAGCCACCTACGGCCACTTTGGCAAGACGGGCACGGGCATGACTTGGGAAAAGACCAGTCGCCTCGCAGCCTTGAAGAAGGCGCTAAAGTAACTGCTCTGGGCACGAGCGAAATGAGTCGATCCAGCATCCATTCGACGGAAGTAGGCTTCGGCTGACCAACTTTTGATTTGAGTGCAGCTAATTTCAAATAGATACCCGTTTTCACGGGGATGACGATCTAGCATCTATTTGTGATATTTCGCCCCCGCGAGGATGGAGAACCCGCGGTAGAGCTGCTCCAGCAGCATGACGCGAAAGAGCTCGTGCGGCCACGTCGCCTGCCCAAAGGCAATCGTGAGATCTGCCCGCGCTCGCAGCTCGTCGGACAGACCGTGACTCCCGCCGATGAGGAAGCAGACTTTTTGGCTATTATCTCGCCAACCAACCAACCGCTCCGCAAGTGCTGGTGAATCCAGCTGCTTGCCACCCCGATCACAGGCGACGATCACCGCGTCTATCGGCAACTTCGCTAATAAAGATGCCTGCTCGCGCACCACAGCTTTCTCCGCGCCGAGTGTATTTTCATCTTCGGGCGAGACGAGATCGATCGTGACTGTCGCCAAGTGCCCCAGCCGTGCTTGGTAATCGTCCTGCGCCTCCGCGACCCAACCGCGTGGCCGCTTCCCGACGGCAAGAATATGAATATGCATGTCCGCAGTTTATCAAAACAAAAAGCTCCATTCAGGGAATGAAGATCTTTGTTTGGAGCAATTATCTGGACGAGGTTGTTACTTATTTTAAGTAAATAAATGTCTCATATATTTTGAGATATTATCTAAGCGCTACTTTGCATGCTTCGTCGCACTGATTTTTATCTTGCCAGCTTTTTCAATAATAACAATGCTATCACCAGCCTTGATCGTACCTTCTAGGAGCTGCATGGCGAGCTCGTCGAGCAGGCTCGTTTGGATCAGGCGCTTTAATGGGCGAGCACCGTAGACCGGGTCAAAGCCGCGCTTGGCGAGGAATTGAATAACTGACTTGTCGAAGATGACTGTAAGTTCTTTTTGAGCGAGACGTTTTTTGACCAGCTCGAGCTGCAGCCCCACGATCTCTGCCAGCTCGGATTCGCTGAGTGGCTGAAAGATAATTTGGTCGTCGAGACGATTGAGAAACTCCGGACGGAACTTCGTCTTGATCACGCTCATTACGGCAGCCTCCTGCTCTTTTGCTTTGCCGGCATGCTCGGCGATGAGATCCGAACCGAGGTTGGAAGTGAGAATCAGGATCGTATTTTTGAAATCCACCGTGCGGCCACGGCTATCGGTTAGCCGACCATCATCGAGGACTTGGAGTAATGTATTAAATACATCGGGGTGTGCCTTCTCCACTTCATCAAAGAGTACGACCGAGTACGGCTTGCGACGCACGGCCTCGGTGAGCTGACCCCCCTCGTCATGTCCGATATAGCCGGGAGGCGCACCGATGAGTCGCGCGACGGCGTGGCTTTCCATATATTCGCTCATGTCGATGCGGATGAGCGCCTGCTCATCGTCGAATAGGAAGACCGCCAGCGCTTTGGCTAGCTCGGTCTTACCCACGCCCGTCGGTCCGAGGAAAAGGAAGGAACCAATCGGTCGACCTTCATCGCCGATACCCGCACGACTGCGTCGCACCGCGCGAGATACCGCCGCGACGGCTGCTGTCTGACCGACAACCCGTTTACCGAGCTTCACTTCGAGATGCACGAGCTTCTCCGATTCCTCGGTGAGTATGCGACTGACAGGGATGCCCGTCCAGCGACTGACGATCGCCGCGATGTCTTCGGTCGTTACCTCTTCCTTGAGCAGGCGACTACCATTTTTGCTTTCCAATTTCTTCTTCGCAATAGCGAGCTTCTTTTCCAGCTCGGGGATCTCGCCATAATTGATCGCCGCAACCCGCGCGAGATCGCCACGGCGGTTAGCTTGCTCGACCTCATCTTTCAGCGTGTCGATTTGCTTACCGGCATGCTTGAGTGCGTCGATGTGTTCGCGCTCAGATGACCAAATGACTTCGATTGTTTTGAGCTTTTCTTGGAGATCGGCAAGTTCTTTTTCGAGCTCAGCAAGGCGCTTTTTGCTTGCTTCGTCCTGCTCTTTCTTGAGTGCCTCTTTTTCTATAGACAGCTGTCGAATCTTTCGATCGAGCTGGTCAATCTCAGTTGGCTTGCTATCTAGCTGAATACGCAGACCCGAGGCAGCTTCATCGATGAGATCGATCGCCTTGTCTGGCAAGAAACGATCAGCGATGTAGCGCCGACTGAGCTGCACAGCGGCGATGAGCGCGCTATCTTGGATACGCACGCCATGATGCACTTCATATTTTTCTTTTATCCCGCGGAGGATCGAGATGGCGTCTTCCTCACTCGGCTCTTCCACGAGCACGGGCTGGAAACGTCGCTCGAGCGCAGGATCTTTTTCGATGTGTTGGCGATATTCACGAATCGTCGTCGCACCGATCGCATGCAGTTGACCACGCGCGAGCGCGGGTTTGAGCAGATTACCCGCATCGACTGCGCCCTCCGCACCGCCCGCACCGACGATGGTATGCAACTCATCAATAAAAAGAATCACCCCGCCGGCTGCTTCTTCAATCTCTTTCAATACGGCCTTGAGTCGATCTTCGAATTCACCACGATATTTGCTACCAGCTAGGAGTGAGCCAAGATCGAGCGCCATCACGCGCTTGTCTTGCAAAATCTCGGGGACATCATTATCGATAATTTTCTTCGCGAGACCCTCAGCGATCGCGGTCTTGCCCACACCTGGCTCACCAATAAGAACAGGATTATTTTTACTCCGGCGTGTCAGGATTTGCATGACCCGGCGGATCTCTTCATCCCGTCCGATCACGGGGTCGATCTTGCCGTCGCGGGCGAGCTTGGTGAGATCAATCGCATATTTACCGAGCGCGTTGAGCTTACCTTCGGGATCACGGTCAGTCACTTTTTTATTGCCGCGCAGTTTTTTGAGAGCCTCTTCAGCCTGCTCGCGCGAGATGCTCAAGACCTGTTGAACCTTCTCATCTGCCAGCAGAGCCAAGAGAATATGCTCAACTGAGAGGTACTCATCACTCATTTTCTCGCGCTCCTTTTCGGCCTGCTCAAGTGCTTGCTGCAGCTCCGCAGCGAGATAGACTTGTCCGCCCGAAACGCGCGGCAGTTGATTGAGCTCATTTTTTATGGCCTCCGCGAGTGCTGCGGGATCTTTTCCTAGCTTACGCAGGAGCTCTGGCGCGATACCGTCGGACTGGCGGATCAGCGCAAAAAGGACATGCCAAGCCGTCACAGCTTGGTGACCGAGCTGATTGGCAGCCTCGAGCGCCCCTTGTATACCCTCAGCCGCCTTCGTCGTGTAGTGGGAAAAGTCAGGCATGATGTATGGCGTTTAGTGCACTCAATATCTTACTCTGCTGTGACAGCATGTAAAGTGTTTATAAAGTTCGAATCCAATCTGGGGTAGTACAAAAAAATCCCTTATGTAAGGGATAAATTTATGGAGCGAGTAAAGGGACTCGAACCCTCAACCTCCACCATGGCAAGGTGGCGCTCTAGCCAATTGAGCTATACTCGCGAGCCGAAGTATTTTAGCGAAGGCGTGATGAAATGCAAGTCATACTACCATCTCACCTCTGCTGTGGACGACTGGTAGCAGATATTATTCACTTGATTTCGATAGTTCGACATCGGAGTGAAAGCTATCGCGGTAATCACGATTCCCTTTGCCTCTTCAGCCGTTTTGTCTGTAATAAAAAATGATTTTATACCTTCCCATTTCTCGATCGCGACCCTTTTGATGGCCTCAAGAGCTGCCTCGCTAGACCCGCGCTCAACAGACTGGGGCATATTTAACTGCTGAGCCAGATTAGCTCTTTGATCAATGCCGCGCATTTGATCTGCAAAATGAACTGCGAGATCTGTCGCAATATACAGATCTGTCCCCACGAGACTGCTTGCAAGTGCAACACTTGTTTTAAGTACTTTTTTACCTTTTTGTTTCATCATATACGCGTGCGTTGCTTTTTCGTATTTGAAATATAACTCATATCCCCAATAATTTTGAAATTGTGTCTCGAATTTTTCTGCGCCTGGTAGAGCTTTGCTGAGAGACTGCCAGATATGCCCAAAATAAGCCCCCTGCTCACGTTGATCCAGGTCATTTTGACGGGCACGTTCTGCGCTACGAAATAAATTGGGGTCACCTGGGCAGAGTGGCCAGGTGACTTCGTAGCTCACGCCAGCCCGCAAGTTTGGCTCATAGGATTCTCGTTTTATGCCAAGTTGATCATATGTAAAATCCGTCACTGCCTCTGCGGCTACACCTATTGGCTGCGCCACAGCTCCCAGCGGATCCTGCAGAGTCCGATCCATTTCTGCACGAAAATTAGCACAACTAGATAGAGCTAATCCAGCCAGTATAGCAAGCGTTGGTTTTGTTATTTTTGAGCTGTTTATGCGGTCTAAAGACATCTTATTTTTGAGCTGTTGTTAGATTTTGATGCACATACGGCAGGTCATCATTTGTGTGATTCACGAATGCGCCATTTTGTAGTCGCACCACATTACCGTCGGTGTCTACAATCAAATAACCACTTGGTGTACGCGCAACGATCGATCCATCACTATCTACGATGATAGATCTTCGGTCAAAATCGTAAGCAACAGTAAACCAGCCAGCTTCGCCAAAACGCTCACCTCGCACAATGAGCCCCTCGTTCGTGAGACGGGCTCTTGTATTGTCGCGAAAAACAGCGAAATCCTTTTCTTCGCTGTTATTATATTCCGTCACATCGCCCTGCAATACGAGCTCTTGTGGCACGTGGATGCCACCCTTCATCGTCATGAGCTCATTCGCGTCAGATCGATCCAGCCCAATGAAGCGCTGGTCCAGCGTGCGTTGCATATCTATGCTGGCCGCATCGGGGATACTACCTTGCGGGAGGCTATCGAGGACTGCGACGACCTGCCCTTCCCCGTCTCGATATACCCATCCATTTTTTTCTCTTCGCATTTGTACTTCATCATAGAGTATCTCGCTGCCATTTTTTACGACCAGATAGACCGTATTCACACCAGCAAGCACGACGATCGCCGCACCGTTGACAGTGTGAATAGCCGCCTTGCCGAGATTAAAAATAGCCGAACCAGCTGGGGCAATATACTCTCTATTTTGATCCTGATTGCCTGTGATAGCGTCGTAGCTGCCGCCGATCGGATTCCAGACAAATTCAGAAACACTTGTTACCGTAAACCACAAATCACCTGGCACTTCAGCTAACGGATTGAGCGCCTCGCCGTACTGCTGAGCATTCCTATTAAAATCTGGCGCAACAATGTCCTGCGGAACGGTACAGGCTGCAACAATTGGACTCACAGCTACAGTGGCAACGAGTCCAACAGATCCGCGCAAGAATCGCCGCTTCGTGGGGTCAGCTACTTCTTCTCGGGCTGGATCGATATCGGAAAAGTCATCTAAAGGCATATTTAAAAGGGTGTGGCAATGTCGCATTATCGGGTATGAATACTAATTCGGCAATAACAAAGTAAAGTCTCACTTCTAAAAAGAGTATTTTTATTGTGTAACCTACGTTCGATAGCTATCGAATTAGTTTTGTGTCAAATCAATCACTTTCCTTACGTGATCGATCGTCGGGGCAACCTCTGGCGTCTGCCCGACCACTTGAGCCACTCCCAGCACTTGCTCAGCCTGCTGAACTACCTCTACAGCCTGATTTGCCCGATCTATCGTTTGGGCGGTATTCATGACAGCGCCGATCTGATTGAGGTGATTAAATGCAGCTAATTCTGGCAATAGGGCGTGTTTTACGGCCCCTCTTATTTGACGATTTTTCAGCCCCGCCGTCACCACATCTGCCGCTGCACCCCCTGCTTGAAGTACAGACTGTCCAGCAGCCACGACAACACTGCAAGCCGAAGTAGATAATACTGCTCCAAGTACTAAGCTAAGTCGCGCAGCATGTCGAAGGCTAGGCATGCTATACACCTTGTTGAGACTGGCGATCGCAGTTTCGATTTCAGGTACCGAGATGTCAGCTGTGTTGCTTGACATAATAAGCAAGTATATCTTTAATATGCTTATTATACAACTCGGAAAATAAGATAAAAAGTGAGAATAACCACTTGAACAAGACATATACTCGATACCTGTCTGACCCATAGCAGCCCACAATATTCTCGCGCGTACTGACAAGTCGCTTTTCGAAAAAGCACCTTTGCAGATAAAAATAAAGATAGCGTGATATGCACTATCAAACCATTTTTTAGAAATAACGCAAACTTGACAGATAACCCGCCTACTTCAGCAGCTCATCGAACGCTGCCTCGGAGAGCACTTTCACACCCAGCTCTTCGGCTTTCTTCAGCTTACTACCCGCCTTCTCCCCAGCGATGAGGTAGTCGGTCTGTGTAGAGACGCTGCTCCCGACTTTGCCACCGTATTTTTTGATCGTGTCTTTGATCCCCTGTCGCGAGTAATTTGTAAGTGTGCCCGTCGCAACGAAGGTCAGCCCAGTGAGTTTTTGTTCAGCTTGTTGCTCGGCTTTTAGTCGTATGCCGACCTTTGCAAGTTTTGTGAGCAGCTCGAGATTGTGCCAATCAGCGAACCACGCTGTGAGGATCTCGGCGACCTTGTCCCCGATACCCTCGATCTCAGCCCAACGCTCCGTCGGGATCTCCCGCGCCCAGCTAGCGAACTCCTTGATCGAATACTCCGTGCTGTGCGATTGATATTCGCGCGCGACATCTCCCGCGCTCACCTCCCCGACGAAGCGAATGCCGAGCCCAAAGAGTAGTCGCGCAAGAGATACTTCTTTTGCATCTTCGACCGCCGCGAGTAGATTCTCGACGCGTTTATCCTTGAAGAGCGGCAGCTCCAGCAGATCGCCTGCCTGCAGGGTAAAGAGATCGGCAACATCCTCCACGAGCTGCGCAGCGAGCAGTGCTTCGATCACTTTGCCACCGAGTCCATCGATATCCAGCGCAGATTTACTTACAAAGTGCTCAAACATTTCTTGATGCACCGCGCCACACTTTGCATTCGGGCAACGAATCGCGACCTCGCCATCGGTCTTCTCCACTGGCGTATTGCAGACTGGACAACGTGTCGGAATGACTGGCTTCTTTTCATTCCCCGAGCGGAGCTTCGTAATCACTTCGACGACTTCGGGGATGATGTCCCCCGCTTTTTGCAACACAACCGTGTCTCCAATCCGCACATCCTTTCGCGCGATTTCGTCGGCATTGTGCAGCGTCGCGCGCGAGACGGTCGAGCCCGCGAGCGCGACTGGTCGCAGCTGCGCGACGGGAGTTAGCGCGCCAGTTCGCCCAACCTGCCAGATGATGTCCTCGACGACTGTCGACGTTTGTTCAGCAGGGAATTTGAGGGCGATCATGCCGCGGGGAGTCTTGGCGGTCGCACCCATCCGTGCCTGCTGCGCAAGCGAATTGACCTTCACGACGACGCCATCGACATCGAAGCTAAGACTGTCGCGCTGCGCCTGCCACATCGCAGCCACCTGCTCAACTTCAGCAATCGAGCTACAAAGCTGCCGATGTGGACTCACTGGTAATCCGAGCTGTTCAAGGAATTCCAGCACGCCCAGCTGCGAATCCTGCCCGCCGCCATCTGCTCCCGCTGCATAGACAAACATCGCCAGCTCACGCCCCGCCGCGATGGCTGGATCCAGCTGTCGCACCGCACCCGCCGCCGCATTCCGTGGATTGGCAAAGAGAGTTTGCTCTTTTTTACCTGCCTTTTTCAATTCTTCATTTTGCAGTTTCTGCTCCGCAATCAGCTTTTGAAAAGCCGCGCGCGGCATGTAGACCTCTCCCGAGACTTCGATAGTCAGCGGCTCGGTCAGCTCCATCGGGATACAACGAATCGTGCGAATCGTGTGACTGATATCCTCTCCGACCCGCCCATCGCCCCGCGTGACCGCCCGCGCAAACTTGCCATCTTCGTACCACAGCGCGACATTCAGCCCATCGATCTTCAGCTCGGCCAGATATTCAATCTTTTCGCCCGGAACAAACTTCACCGCACGCTCTGCCCACTCCTCCAGCTCATCGGTCGAAAAGGCATCTGTAAGGGAAAACTTGCGACTTTGGTGCGTGACCTTTGATAGCCGACCACTGAGTGGTGCCCCTACCCGCTGCGTTGGGCTATCTGCCGTCACAAACTCGGGAAACTGCCTTTCGAGGTCCTCCAGCTCGCGCTTCAGCTGATCGCGCGCCGCCTCAGAGAGGCTCACCTGCTCACCATCACCCGCGTGATAGCTGGCATTCCAGTCGAGCAGCAGCTGTCGAAGCTTTGTAATACGGTCTGAGGCTTGTTTTTTGTCCATATTTTTGCTATAATACTACGATACATTTGCCAAAACAGCACGTAACAAACACACAACATGGGTGCAGAAAAAACAACACCAGCCGCAAAAACTGCCACCGAAATGGTCGAGCAAGTCGCCAATGACACCGAGACGACTGACCTCAACGAGGACAGTAAAAACGCGCTACGTGAGCAGCTCAAGACTGATTTGGAGGCCGCAAAAGATAAGCAAATCCACTGGAGTCAGCGAGAACGAGGTGATTTTGTAAATGAAATGAAAGCCCAACTCGATGGCGATACGGCAACAGATAAGCTCGACAAAGTAGCCGATCTGCTCAAGCGTGAGATCGAAACAGAGGTCTTTGAAACTGAGATGGACGCCGCTGCACAAGATTATGAAGGTGCAGATAGTGACGCCGCTGAGACTGACGAAAATCCTGCCCGACGAAGCATCGAGCAGACCTACGAGCGCCTCGCAGCTGAGTTACCCACTTTGCAACGTAAGGAGCTGCAGGCGTTTCTCAAGGAGCAACTCGCAACAGCCCACGATGAAGGCGGCTGGATAGACAGCACTGTCAGCCAAGAAGAAGCTAATGAAGTGAATAAAGCAATCGTTATAAAAGCAAATGAGCTCGAGCCAAACCTATTTGAAAAAGGCGGAATACTTATCAATGAAGTAGCAGAAACAGCAGGCATCGCGGTAGCTACAATTATGGAAACAATCGGCCTTGGAGAAGGTGAATCAAATGTAGAAAAGGCTACTGTCGAACAGTCAGTCGATACAAAAACGAGCACTGCAGAGGCAGTCGTAGAATCTGCACCGACAGTGGTGGCTGCCACCGTGGCAACAGAGGAGATAAAGAAAAGACCAGCAGCCGAGCGCATGCAGGAATCCGAAAAAAAGCTCAAAGAAAATCAGGCAAAAGTGCCAAAGTGGTACGATGCCAATGCAGAAATCCACAAAGAGATAAAAAAGAAGCCAAAGGCAAACGATGAAAAAGCTCAGCAGCGCGAAAAAGATCTAACGAGCTCCATTGGCAAGCTGAAAGAATGGGGCGTAACAATAGATGAGAAAAAAATTACTGATTCAGTTCAGCGCTTGATGTCCAGCAAGCTGAATAATGAAGGCATGGTATCTGCAGGTTTTGGATCATTTTTTGGTGGCGGTAGCGCCACAGAAAAGCTTGGTGACAAAATGATCAATCGACTTGTGACACTGACTGATAGCATCGAAAAGGCATTTCCAAATAAAGAAAGTCAGACTGCTGCAGTAAGTCAATTTTTAGAAGTCAAAGGGCTAAAGGATGGCAATCCTGACAAACTTGTGCAATACATTGCCTTTGCCGATGTCGGAAGTGATATCCCTGAGCTCGTAAAATATATGCAGGCAAAAAATGAAACTGTAGATGTAGCATCTAAAATTAAAATTGCAGAAAATGCTACAGAAGTCGCAGAAAATGCTAAGACAAAAACTGATACACTCGATTCTGAATCAAGCGAGATGCCTCAAGGAATCGCAGAGGCACAAAAGTCACTTGAGGCTGCTATGGATGCATTTAAAGCTGGAAATGCATGGGAGGGCCTAAAAGGCCTATTTAAGGCATTTGGCGATCTAATGAGCGGCATAAGTAAGATGATACTTACTGAGGTGCCAGAAGAAATGGCAGATGTACCACTCATTGGTGGCGCTGTTGCTTGGGCAAAAGAAAAAGAAGCGGCAGATAAAGCAAAAACACAGGCTACTGAAACAGCAGCGACAACTCTCAGCACCTCCCTAGAAACAACAGACAAACTCAGTAAGTCAATTATTACAGCCCTGCAGATATCCGAGCTAACTATGGAAGATTTCAAGTCTGACTCAGAAAAATTAAAAGAGTTTAAAAAGAAAAATAACATCGCAAATGACAATGCTGAATTTACTACTTTTACAAAAAAGATAGCTGACAAACAAGATGATAAAAATAAGACAACTCTAGTCTGGAAGTATCTCTTAGCTAATCAAGAAAAAACAAAATCTGCATAATGCCCGACAACACAACTCCCATCACGGATCCTGCAGCGAGTAGTTTTACTCCCCTGCCAGACGAGACGACTCCCTCCACTGCATTCACAGGAGCGAACCTCGGTGGCGGTGTGCAGCCTGCGCAAGCAGTACAAACAAACGATGTACAGACGCCACCTGCCAATGCAGGTATTCCAACTGGTGTGAAGACGATCGCCATCGCGCAAGCGGATATTGAGAAATACAAGATCCCAGCGGACTGGATAGAGAAAGACCCTGCGCTGATCGCGCTGATCCTCTCGACCGAGAGCATGAAAGAAGAAGAGCGGAAGTACTGGTTTCAGCTCATGCCTGTGATGAATGATGAACAAGTCACGAAACTGCGTGGCATCCTCCAGAAGGAAAAAGACCAACTCGCGGCACTGGATGCGAAGTATGCCAACGAAGTCGAGCGACTGAATAGCAGTCAGGCTGGTGCGTGGAAAGCGGAAGAAGCGACCAAGAAGCGCCGTGATATTGAACAGCGCGAAGCGGCTCATGAGGCAGAAGAGAAAAAGGATGAGGAAGATATCCTGAATCAAATTGAAAACTTTTAAAAAACACCACTGTCATCCTGAGCCTGTCGAAGGATGTAATAATAAGCCATTGTTCGACAAGCTCACCATGACAAGATATAACTCAAAATAACAAAAATAAACCCCACCTTGAACCATCTGCATAACCGCCAGCTCGAACAATATGAAAAGCAGGACGACCTCCTGCCGGCTCGCTGCGTGTGGATGGCGGGTAATGGTGAGAGTCATGGTGGAGGGGGTGAAGATGAAAAAAATGAATCTATAACCACTGGTCCTGCAATGTGGAAAAATGCAGATCACGATGAGCCAGTTATTGTTACGGGATTTGCTGGAGAAAAAGATGGTAAAAAATATGTATATGTCGAAGGCAGCACGACAGCTATTCCGCTTGGTGAAATCGATTATACAAAGAAGCCATCAGAGAAGATGGCAACGAGCAAATTAGAAACGGCAAAAAGCAAGCTGGAAGAAGCAAAAGATAGCAAAAGAGACAAAATGGCAGCGCGCCTCAAGCGTCGCATTGATAAGGTCGAAATCAGCACGCTCGATGAACTACGCGATGCGACACGCCTCGAAGTGTTCGAGCTACTTGGCTATGAAAAAGAGGATGAGGACATCAAAGAAATGCGTGAATTTAAAAAGTTCACAAATGACATTGTCTTTCGTGTGAAAAGTATTTTGGATGATGGCAATGCTATTTTTAATGAAATACAACGAGAACAAGACCTCATAAAGAAGTGCTATGAAAAAACCAAGAGCCTCTTTCATAATGAGGGATACTGTGGTTTTCTCGGATTTCTAGCAAGTAAAAAAATTGACGCTGATGGAAAACAACTCACGATGCCGTCCAATATCCTTACTATTCTGAAACTCAGTAAAGACCCTGCATTTAAGCAATCTGCTGTAGCAAATGATAACAATGCGTATGAGGATTTTTCTAGCTTTGCTGATGGTGATCCGCGCTACTTCCTCGCAAGCATTGAGGCAACTGAAAAGTTATATAAAAAATGGGAAGCGGCAGAAGTAGAAAAGCAGGATGCGATAGACGAGCGTATTGAGGAATGTCAGAAAAATCTAAGCACGCTCAGCTCTGACCTGCAAGACCACCCAGAGATGCTCGCTCATATCTCAGATATAGCTGAAAATGATAAAGACTGGGGTCAGATACGAGCTGGACTGGAAAACAATCTGACATATATCAAAAAGCTAAACAGTGGCTCGCCGTCAAATAGCGACCGAAAACTTGCGGCGGCATTTTTAAACGGCAATGAGAGTGAGATAGCCGACTGGCGCGATATCGTACAGGCTGGTATCGATGCAAAGACTGAGGCAGAAATTGCGCATGCTAAAGAGGTACGGGCAGCTGAGGATGCCGAAGAAGATGAGCCGGGTAATCCAGAAGGCATCAGTGCGCCAAACTTCGCGAGCGGCGAGGCAGGCGATGGGTCATTCAAATGGCACCAAAGAATGAGTGATGTGGTGACAGCAAATGGTCGTATCACGTGGTATAGCTGGAATGACTTTGAGAAAATGTTTGAGACGATCAAACAGAGTGTCGAGGCGCACGTCGATCAGGCCAGTGGGTCCAAGGGTGGACTGCTCGCCATGTACCCGACTAAATGGATGGGCAAAGACGTGCACACACGATGGAGTATTTTGGATAATCAAGGTGATCGGGATCGAACAAGCAAGATCCTGCCCAATATGAAAAATTATAAATATGAGCAGCTCCTCGCCGATATTGGCAAACGCCCCAAAGTCGGCGTCGATCGTCGTCGTGCTGCGCTAGAGGTACTCGCTGAGCGTGGCAATCTACGCATGAGTGATCCACGATTGCTTGAGGCCATAGGTGCTTTTGGTGGTAATCATCCAATTTCAAAAGAGAAATGGGAAAATGCCCAAAAAACAGGTGATTACTCAGATATTCGTGTCGCCTTTAAACATTGCATCGACGGTGAATATATTGGCGAGCCAAACTATGGTGAAGAGCTACTTGAAAAACAAACGCAGGGCGCTGATCACAAGAAAGAGTTTGGCAAAAAGATAAATGACTACGGCATGGCTGGTACACCAGCTGCAGAAGTGCACTCCATATTCCATCAAATCGATGAAGGAAATCTAGAAGGCGACAATACCATTATCGGCCAGACTGAACGTAGCTTTGAGCGTGGCAATATCTGGAGTGGTAATGGCGAATTCCAAACGACGTTTATCAATTGTGGTAGAGAAGAAAAGGATGAAGGCAAGAAGATCACTGCCAACGCCAGCTCGGGCTTTGTGGCCCTCAAAATAATCGATGGATACCTGCAAGGACAGATAGATGCTGAAACTATAAACAATATTTCAAAGAGTGGTGAATCTGGTGGCTATAATCCTTTTGCTGCCTTCCAGGAACTAGTCATCAAGCGTGCTCCTGGGCGCGGTGATATGTTTGTATCAAAGATAGAAGACTGGGGCTGGGTAAAAGGCCATGAGATCACCGACCTAGGACGAACTGAAATTATTAAATTCTTTGACTCGCGTACAGCCGAAGATATCGATGGCAATGCAAGACATGTCGGTGTCGATAGCACGACCTACGCTGAGCACTCTGGTCGCCATAACTCTATCGGTGACTTTAAGGGCAAAGTTGGTGATAAGATGCTCGGCGCCTGTCTGAAGGGTGCTGGTGGTCCAGAAATCTATAACGCTGCGACTCAATACAACAGCGTAAATAAGCAACTATCAAGCGAAAACCGTGAGGTCGCTGCGCTGATCCGTGCTACAACAGAGGAGATCCAAGATGCGATCAAGATGAAAAGCAATGCTCGATATACAAATGGTATTGATAAATCATTTATCAAAAATGTAAATGATCGACTTGATCGTGGCTACGAAGGACTGACAACTATGCTAGAAAATATGATGAAGCATACAAAAGATAGAGCCCTTACAAACGCTACATGGGATGCCTACCAACTGCTCGAAACAGATGAGCATGGTATGTATAAAAAACGCAACGGGCCACTACTTACAAAAGATCGAAATGATCTTCGAGGCTTTCTTGAGAAGCAGCTCGACGTACTAAAAGCTGCTGATCGCTCAAAATATAACAGTATCATGCGTTCGGTAACTGATCTGTATGATCAGAGCAAAAACCACGGACATGACGTATGGCAAAAAATCGATTCAAATAAGGATCAGGTAACTGCCAGATCGGCTGCCTAGCCGCCGATATACCCAGACAGGCGCTCCTGCATGGCGACCTCTTCGGGCTGGATCATGTCTTGATGTGCTATCGGGAGCTCGGCTGCGAGCGGCTGCATAGCTGGCAGATAAAGCGGCTGCTGGTCCATACCAGCGAGCAACCCAGTCAGCCACGCCTCGGAATCACGATCGAGGATGTCACGGCGATACGCAGCGATAACTGTATCTATCAACTGGCTGACAGCTGGCTGGATATCGAGTGCGGCGAGATTACGTGCAGACAGTGCTGCATGCAGTTTGCGCAGCTCGGGTGTCGGTCGATAGCGATCACGTGTCGCAATGTCGAACTCAGGTGCACCACGGCGCAATGTCGGATCGACAAGGTAGTGATTCGTAATCGTCTCGAGCTGCGAAATGAGCGACAGATTAGCTGTCATAGCAGGCAACTCGTCTGCTCCAGCGAAAGCTGAGACCAGCCAGATACGCAGAGCAGCTGCCTCTTGTCCAGCGACAAACTCGATAGAAAGCGATCGCGAGAGCTGTGCCAGCTCGGCATGAATCATTTGCATGGCCTTTTTGGCTGTCTTCGACTGGCTATGCTGTGCGAGCACGAGTGCGTCGAAAGAGCGTGTCGTGAGGATATCTATCTGCGTCGCGAGCTGGACAATGTCTGTCCCTGCTGCAGCTGGCGCCTCATCAACTATGACAGCAGTGCCACCGAGCACAGCGCGTTCACCAGCGAGCAGCTCGGTCGATGTCGTCTCGGTCATATTGCGCACAGCAACGGTGTCTTCGCTCGTGATGACCTCTGTCGCGCCTGTCTGCGTGTCGATGCTCACGGCAAACTTTGACTTGTTCGCTTGGATAAGACCAGTCGATGTCTCAATCTCGAATGAGACTGCCGTATCGCTCTGTGTAACCTCAGTCTCCACGCTCCCCGACATCAACGCCACGCGTGTCGATGATTCATCATCACGGATGATCGGCATGGCACTCACTGGCTCGGAGTCGGTAATCGTGATCTCGGTACCTTCAGCAAGGTGCATTTCGCTCAGGTCAGCAAAAGCCAGGCTTGCTGCGCCATTTTGCTCGACACGAATCGTATCGCCCACACGAATCTGTGAGCCATCAGATACAGTGACAAAGAATGTCGCGTCTGCTGCACGCACCTTCACGATACCGTCGGTGATGTCGAGCACAGCCACACCGGCCAGCGTAGCTGACGAAGAGCTCATGAGTGAGACGCCAGCGACACCAAGCGTCACGACAAGGAAGGCAACAAATGCCGTTGCTCGGCGCAATAAAAAGAGCTGCGGCAGCTGCCGAGCTCGTGCGAGACGCGCGCGTGCTGCCTCATACCATGCGACATGTGGCAGCACCTTGGGAAGCAGTGTCAGCTCAAAAGCGACGACTGCTAACCAATCCATCATATCGACTGGTCGTGCAGATGGCTTGGTGCGAATTTTTTTATCAAGTAAAAAAGCATGATCTTGCTCATCCCGTGGCTCGATCTGGGCAAGTAATTTCTTTTTCAAATCACCCGCCTGTCGGCGTGAAATATCCAGTCTGTCCCGCCGTACGGGACGACGAGCGAAGAGACGCGAGATGAAATGATGAAATCCGAGCATACACTATTTACAACGCGAAAAAACAAAGCTTGTTACGCGTTTTCTGCTGGCTTTCGCACCATGTCTGGTGCGAAGTCTGGCATGTCGAGGAGGTCTTTCATCTTGGCGAGCGCACGAAACTGCAGCACTCGCACCGATCCTTCTGATCGCTTCATGATCGCCGCAACCTCGCTATTTGAAAATTCATTGATAAATTTCAACACAATTACCTGCTGATAGGTCTCAGGCAGCTGATGAATAGCCACACGGAGCTCAGCTCGCTCAAAACGCATTTGTGTCGCGTCAGCAGGATTTGCTTCGCGATTTTCAGCGACAAATGCCTCATCGAGCTCGATCGTCTCAGTGCGTGGACGACTGCGATAGTAGTCAATGACGAGATTGTGCGCGATGCGAAAGACCCATGCTGAGAAAGGATTGCCCGACTGTTTTTTGTACTTTTTGAGATTCTCCCACGCCTTGAGGAAAGCCGTCTCGGTCAGATCCTCTGCCAATTCACGACTACTCACACGATAGTAAATATAGCGATAAATCGGCGCAACGAGGATATCGTAAACCTCACCAAAAGCCTCCGCATCCCCCGCCTGCGCAGATGGAATGAGCGCTGCGAGTCGTCTTGTATCAATCTTTTGTTCAGTCATCTGTAATCAGTCTACCTCTTTTATACGAAATGCCAAATCATTCTTTAAGAATTACTTAAGGCTATTTCGCCCTGATAATGCCGCACCTAACGTGACCTCATCGGCATAGCTCAGCTCGCTGCCCGTCGGCAACCCGCGCGCGATACGACTCACTCGTATATCTACAAATTCTGCCAGCTGGCGTGTGAGGTACATCGCCGTTGCTTCCCCTTCTGTGCTGGGATTCATGGCAAGGATGACCTCCTCGGGCGACTGTGTGCGCACCCGCTCGACCAAGTCGACAATCGTCAGCTGCTCGGGTCCGATGCCATCGAGCGGATTGAGCGCGCCATGCAAGACATGATAGACCCCGCGGTAGACACCAGCCCGCTCGAAAGCGAGTACGTCCAGCGGCTCCTCCACAACGCAAACCTGCTGCGTGTCTCGATCGCCGTCATCACAAATTCGGCACAGTTCTTCATCGGTGATATTGCGGCAGCGTGGACAATATTTGAGGTTTTCTTTTAGCTCAGTCGCCGCCGTGCCCAGCTCGCGACTGACGCTATCTGGCGAGCGCACAAGATGAAATGCTAGCCGCTGGGCAGACTTTTCACCGACACCTGGCAGGCGGGAGAAGGCCTCGATGAGGCGCTGAATCGAATTGGGGAAATGAGCTGACATAAACTGTTAATTCAGATAAAAGAGCACGGCAGCTGCCAATATGAGATAGCCCGCGAACCACGCGAGCGAATATTTCTTTACAAAGGCGAGTAAGGCCGCAGCTGCGGCATAGCTCACGAGCGCCGACACCGCAAAGCCGGTAACGACGAACTCGGTCGCTGGCAACGTCAGCTCACCAGCCCAGACTTGCCAACCGATCAGCAGTACCGCACCGGCCGTCGCGGGCGCCAGCATGAGAAAGCTAAAGCGTGCAGCCGTCGCTCGATCGAGACCAAATAGCATGCCCGCCGCGATCGTGCTGCCGCTGCGAGAGACCCCTGGCAAGAGCGCGCATGCCTGAAAAACGGCCATCGCAACCACCTGTCGCCAGCCGACAACGTGCTTCTTATTGCGGGTATTTTTATGTCTCCATTCCGCCAGCGCGAGCAAAGCAGCAACGATGAGAAAAAGACTCGCGACAATAATCGTCAGATTTTCACCGCGCGTGGCTGCATCGATCTGATCGCCGAGCAGCAGCCCCGCCACCGCAGCGGGGATCGTTGCAACGACCAGCATGCCAAAGAGACGGCGACCTGCCGTCTCGTTTTTTACGAAAAAACCGCGAATAACCGATAGCCAATCCCGCCAGAAAAGTGCGAGCAGCGCCAGCAGCGTACCCGCGTGCAGTACGACATCAAAAGCCTTGAGATGCTCGACAGGTAAATCCAGAAAATGCTCAGCTAAGAGCAGGTGTCCCGAGCTGGAAATGGGGAAAAACTCTGTGATGCCCTGCAAGATCCCGAGAAAAACTGCGACGAAATAATCCATGTCTGAAGCATACAGCAAACACGAAGTCGCCTCCACCCAGCTAGTCGTGTGACCGGAAACCTGTCTTGAGACGTCGCTTTAGTTTATTTCTTTCACGACGTGCGAGTCGTGCCAGCTCGGTGCGCTTCATGCCTGCCACCCGTTGTACTCGTCGTACTTTTTGCCCAAAGATCTTTACAAAAGGCTGCATGAGTGCCATGAGATGCATGTGTCGCTGTCGTGCGACGTAGGACATACCTCCGAGCGCAATGAATACGCTACCCACCAAATCAAGCTGGAGATCAGAAAGTGAATCCAACATACCGAGCACGAGATCACCTGTGCCCGTCAACGCATCACGTCCTGTGAGCTGCCATACCCAATACTCAGCCAGCTCCCACAACGCGCCAAACGCCATGCCTATGAGAAAAGTAAACAACCCAATAAAAGGAATCGTCAGTCGCAGCTTGCCTGAGACGTGGAAGGCATACAACAATACAAAGGCAAGATAGCTCAGCACAGCCGAGCCGCCAACATGTAGCACATCATCCCACCATGGGTACGTCTGATACAGTCCTGCCGTGCCAGCCGACGACAGGGCGAGCCAAATCGTCAACCAAAAGTCGATTGGCCAAGGCAGATTGGTATCGAAATTATGATTGACCAGCGCAGGCATGAGAGACACCGCCAACGCCAGTAGTCCAAACAAACCCTCCAGCAATTGCCCTTCAAAAAAGAGCACGCTCGACAATACAAGCATGGCAACCTTCAGTGCCCATGAAATGGCGGCATTTGGCGTGAGCGTCAGTATATGAGACATATCTGTATCTTACCTACTCATCATCCAGATGTCGTGCAATCAGCTCGACAAAAGCTGCAGCATCCTCGACGTCCTTATGTTCGAGATACGGCAAGGTAACATCAGCATAGCGCTCATACTCTGCTGCACGAGCATGCAGCAGCTCGGGATAGCAACGCCGAAGCGCATCCTCATGACTCTCCCCTGTTTGCTCGTCAAACATCCCACCCCAACACACAGGCTTTGGACGAGCAAGGAAACGGCGCAGCATGCGCTGCTCCTGTTCGCGTCCTGCCTGTAAATAAATAACAAGTCCTGTTTTCGCCAGCTCAGTCATGGCATCAGGTGCGTAGATCACGCTACCACCAAGATCGAGTAAAATATCCTTTGGTAAATCCGACTGCATCAGTCGACGCTCTACCTGCAGCAGCGCCTTTTCACGCTCAGCGAAACCATCGTCCCACGGCATGCCAAAATAGTGCCCCAATTTTTCTACTTTGTCTTTGCCAGGACAGTCGGCAATCAGCTGATGAAACTCAGGTGAATCTCCAATCAAATCATCTAACTCGACCCGCGGATAATCAAATGCCTGCGCCAATCGACGTGACCAATGCGTCTTACCAATACCGCTCATACCGAGAAACATAATACGCTGACGCGGGACACTGCCTGCGAGCTGATCACGGAATAAGCTGCGAGAGATTTTCATATTATGTGTTCGACTGTGTGTAAATGAGTATTTGCGTGCATCCATCAGCACGGTCGTGCGTCTCAGTCGGCTGCCAATCTGGCATGCTAAAGGCAGCTGACACGACCCGCGCACCTGGCTTGAGCTCTTTTTTAAATATCGGTGCCAACCGCTTCATGACTGCGGGCAAGAGATAACAGGTCACCACATCTGCCTCGCTCAAATCAGCCTGAAAAAGATTGCCGCGACGAATCGTCGCTGAGGATCTCCACAGCAGCTTATTTAGCTGCGCGAGCAACCAGACAGGAAATGAGATCTCGTAGCCCGTCGCAATCGCACCATAGCGCGTGTCCGCCCGTACGACGATTCGTCCATCGCCGCAGCCGAGATCAACGAGCTTTTCACCTTTTTGAATCTTGGCGAGCCGCAGCATCTTATCCACCGTTTTGCGGCTGCTCGGTACAAAAGGTGAGCGAAAAAAACCTGCAATAAACATCCAGATGAAGCCAGCCATGATGGCCAAGCCAAGTAAGGCAAGAACGAGAGACATTATTTCTGACAAAGACATGAGAGAAGATATTAAAATAACTATAACGCAATAATCACAAAAATGCAGTAAAATGCCATCCCATTTTTACTTTACTACCATGCTGAGCTCTATCCCCGATGCACTCAAAGACGTCAAACGCGGCATCCCCGTCATTGTCGTCGACGATGAAGATCGTGAAAATGAAGGTGATCTCATCATCGCTGCCGAGAAGACCACGCCAAAGATGATCAACTTTATGGCCAGCCACGCGCGCGGCCTCATCTGCACGCCCGTCAGCAAAGAAATTGCCGATCGCCTGCACCTGCATGCAATGGTGCCCGACAATGAAGAAACCGAGCAGTGCAACTTCGCCGTCTCGGTCGATCTGCGCCACGGCATCACGAGCGGCATCTCGGCCGCCGACCACGCAAAGACCATTCAGGCAATTATCAATCCAAAGTCCAAAGCAGCAGATTTCGTGCGTCCAGGGCATGTCTTCCCGCTGCGCGCTCGCGATGGTGGTGTGCTGGTGCGCGCTGGTCACACTGAGGCAGCGGTCGATCTCGCGCGACTCGCAGGATTCCAGCCAGCTGGCACGATCTGCGAAATCATGAAAGACGACGGCACGATGGCTCGTCTGCCTGACCTGAAGAAATATGCGAAAAAGCACAAATTGAAGATTATCTCGATCGCCGACCTCATCGCCTATCGTCGCGAATCCGAGCATCTCGTCCGCGTCGCAGCTGAGGCAAAGATGCCGACACGATTTGGTGATTTCAGAGTCGTCATTTTTGAGAATGAGCTCGAGCCAGGCAAAGAGAATGTCGCGCTAGTCAAAGGCGACGTCGCTGGCAAAAAGAATGTGCTCGTCCGCGTACACAGCGAGTGTATGACGGGCGACGTCTTTCATAGTCAGCGTTGTGACTGTGATGAGCAGAAAGATCTCGCACTACAGGCAATCGAAGCAAATGGCAGCGGCGTGCTACTCTATATGCGTCAAGAAGGTCGCGGTATCGGCCTGGCGAATAAGATCCGAGCCTACGCTCTGCAGGACAAAGGACACGACACGGTGGAAGCAAATAAGATGCTCGGACTCGGTGAAGACCTCCGTGAATACGGACTCGGCGCACAAATCTTGGCTGACATCGGACTGACCAGCATCCATCTACTCACGAATAATCCGCGTAAGATTGCGGGCATCGATGGCTACGGTCTGAAAGTCACGAAGCAAGTGCCGCTCGAAACGGTGCCAAATGCAAAGAATAAAAAGTATCTGACAACAAAGAAGAAGAAGATGGGGCATAAATTAAAGAAGGTCTAAAAATAACAACACATGCTCGCCGAAACCCGCTTTCTCGACAAAGCCATCCAGCTGGCGCGAAAGGCCGCAAACCCTAGCCCTAATCCGCGCGTTGGGGCGGTCATTGTAAAAAACGGAAAAGTGATCGCCGAGGGCTGGCATGAGCATGCTGGCGGGCCGCATGCCGAGATCATCGCGTTGCGAAAGGCGGGCAAACGTGCAGCGGGTGCAACGCTCTTTGTTACGCTGGAACCCTGCAATCACACAGGCAAGACGCCACCCTGCACAGCAGCGATCATACAGGCTGGCATCGCAAAGGTCGTGATCGGCATGGCCGACCCGAGCAAACGAGCTGGCGGCGGCGCAGAATTTTTAAAAAAGGCGGGTATGAAAGTACAATTCACTGGGAAAAAAATCGAACAGGCCTGCCGCGAGCTCAATCCTGCGTGGCTGAAGAGCCTTGTTTCGCCTCTGCCCTTCATGACGCTCAAGCTCGCGCTGACAACGGATGACTCGACAATCTCTCCGTCAAAAAAGAAATGGATCACCAACGCAGTCAGTCGGCAGCGCGTACAAGACCAACGAGCCGAACATGACGCCATCATGGTTGGCGTTGGCACCGTGATCGCCGATGACCCCCACCTGACTGTCCGTGGTGCCAAAAAACAGCCTGTTCGCATCATTCTCGATCCACATGGCCGCATGCCAGAGACGGCACGGCTGCTGCGCGAACCAGGCACGACGGTCGTTGTGACAAAAAAACCAGTCAAATTACCGCGCGCTGAAAACCTTGTTGTTGCCCATTTTCAATTAAAAACAATCCTACGACGACTCAGAAAGTGCGGGCTGATGAATATCTATGTCGAAGGCGGCGCGACGACCGCGCAGCATTTTGTAGACAAAGATCTGATCGACCGTATCTATCTTTTCCAAGCCGATCCGCCCCGCAGCTATCCGCAGCTCTTTGGGCAGCGATTCTCTGCAAGAAATACAGCAAAAGAAGTAATAAAAAGCGATGTCTTGTGGGATATTTCCCTACGTGACTATTGACTTTTAAGAGTCAAATATGATAAAATGGGGAGAACTCAAACACAAAAAATATGAATCACATATCTGTCGCAGACACTGCCGAGCCAATAAAAATAAAAATTGTCATCCCGACAAATGTCTATTTTTTATCTGGCATCCGCAACTTCACTCTTGATACGGCAAAGAATGTCGCTGGTTTTGATGAGCAATGGGCATACCGTTTTCAGACGGTTGTCGATGAGCTAACGAACAATGCCATCGAACATGGCAGCCGCGAAGGCGAAGAGGTTGAGCTGAATTTTGAGATTGATCGTCAAAAATCAGTACGTGTCACCGTAAGCGATCACGGCGATGGCAAGAGCAACCTCAAGGCTGCTGACATTCAAAAACTCATCGCAGATGCAAAAGAAAATGCTGGTAAGCCAAGTCTTGCCTTGCGTGGTCGTGGATTCCAGATCATGAATAACTGGTCAGACGAGCTAACCATCACCGATAATGAATATGGTGGCATCTCAGCATCAGCCTACAAAGAGTACCAGGCAGATGAACTCACGCTGCAGCCTGCTCATGTTGATGCAAGCAAAAATGTATTCGTCCTCGAAGTGTAATTTCATTCAAAATAAATAACCTATCAATTATGGCTCAAATACAAATCACTGTCTCGACCTACGAACACGCAGACCGCGTCGTAAAGATCGCTGGTCTCGTCGGTGCAGCTGATAGCAGCAATGTCGCTGATGTCGATACTGCCGTACTCGCACTCTTTGCAGAGACGGATGGTCCGCTCGACTTTATCCTTGATGCGACTGACCTAGAATATATCAACTCAACCTTCATTGGACATCTCACCGACTGGTACAGTCGTCTGGCTGCCCGCGATGGCAAAGTGCTACTCGTGAACCTCAAGCCAAATGTGGAAGATACACTCGCGACTGTCGGCCTCCTCGGTCTGATCTCACACTACGGCAATCTCGCCGAAGCAAAGCTAGCGCTCACGGAAAATGCGCCTGCAGCTGCGCCAACCGAAAGTCATCAGCTGATTATTTAATCGCAGAAAAAAGAACTATCTGAATCCCGCCAAAGCGGGATTTTTTTATGAGTAATTCTTTGTGCGAAATTCCTCTGACTTTGCCGCGCAACTCTTGACCCAATCTTGATTATTTTTATACCACTCGATGGTCGATGGGATCCATTCTTCAAAGGTGTGCGCCGGCGTCCAGCCGAGCTCCTTTTCTATCTTACTAGCATCCATCGCGTAGCGGCGGTCATGCGCCTGCCGATCTTTCACGAAGCTAATCAGCTCCTTCGGCTTGCCAAGCGCGTCGAGCAGGATCTCGGTGATCTCGAGGTTGGTCTTTTCGTTGTGCCCACCGATATTGTAGACTTCCCCTTCGCGCCCTTTGCGTAGCACGAGATCGATCGCGCGGCAGTGATCGCGCACATATAGCCAGTCGCGGATATTCATGCCATCGCCGTACATCGGTAGGGTCTCGTCTGCCATCGCGCGGAAGAGGAAGAAGGGAATGAGCTTCTCGGGATATTGGTAGGGGCCGTAATTATTCGTACAGCGGGTGATAACCACCGGCATTTGGTAGGTCTCGAAGTAGCTCCTGACTAATAAGTCAGCCGAAGCTTTCGCAGCAGCGTAGGGGCAGTTTGGCGCGAGTGGTGTTGTTTCTAGGAAATAATCTGATGTACCATCACCGAGATCGCCGTAGACTTCGTCGGTGGAGATCTGGTGGTAGCGTTTCACTTCGTATTTCTTCGTCATCTCAAGCAGCTCGAAGGTGCCACCAAAGTTGGTATCGATGAATTCGCGCGGGCTATGAATGGAACGATCGACATGCGTCTCCGCAGCAAAATTGACCACCACATCGAACTTTTTAGATTTAAACAGCTCTTCGAGCAGCGCGGCATCGCAGATCGAGCCGTGCACAAAGTCAATCTTGTCCGCGTCGATGAGCGACTGGATATTCGCGAGATTGCCGGCGTAAGTCAGCGCGTCGAGTACGGTGATCGTGTCCTCGGGATGCTCCTCCGTAAGGAAGTGCGTGAAATTCGCGCCGATAAAACCCGCACCGCCAGTAACTAAAATATTCATTTTGTAACGATTAACTTTTTAAATTCTTCATAATCCGTTTCGTAGTTTTGCTCGCCTGGCAGGTAATGCGTCGATGAGAGGCAGAGCAATGTTGCGCCATCGGAGAAATCATCAAACTCATGCCAAACATGCGTACTGACATACAAAGCCTTCGTCGGCGAATCTAAAAGAATCTCTTGCTTGCCCTGCCCATCTGAGTCGATCAGCGCGCGGCAGCTGCCACCGAGACAGATGAAGATTTCCTTCTCTTGCAGGTGACAGTGTCCGCCGCGAGCAGCTTTTGTATTGTAGGCGTAGTACACGCGCTGCGGCGTGAATGGCAGCGAATCGTCAAACTCGATGGGCGTCAGCGTACCGCGAGCATCCGTGTGGGCGGGAAATTCTAGAAGTTTGAAGTTACTCATTTGGAATCATTTTAACTCATTTAATTGTCATCCTGAATTTATTTCAGGATCTCGGCAATATACGGATTTCATCATTCTAAGATGCTGAAACGAGTTCAGCATGACATAATAGGGGCATGAAAATCCTTTTAACTGGCGCCAGTGGCATGCTCGGGCAAGCCCTCGCAAAAACATTCGCAGACAGCGAGCTGACTGCATGTGGTCGCGCCGAACTGGATATTTGTAATTTTGATGCGATTCAAAAGAAGCTCGTCGAGCTTCAGCCCGCGATCGTGATGAATGCTGTCGCGTACACTGCCGTGGATGCGGCCGAGACAGACGAACTAACCGCGATGCGCGTGAATGCTGCCGCGGTCGAAAACCTCGCGAACTGCTGCAAGAAAATCAATGCTCGGCTAATTCATTTCTCGACGGATTATGTCTTCGATGGAGCGAACCCCGACGGCTATCGCGAGGAGGAAGCGCCGACCCGCCCGCTCAGCGTCTACGGCGCGAGCAAGCTCGCTGGCGAGATCGCGATCGCGAATAGCGGCTGCAAGCACGCGATCATCCGCACGAGCTGGCTTTTTGGGCTCGGTGGCAAAAATTTCGTGGAAACGATGCTGCGGCTCGGCGCGGAAAAGTCCGAACTCAAAATTGTTGCTGATCAGATTGGCTGCCCGACCTTTTGTGATGACCTCGCCGCCGCAACGCAGGAATTAATTGAGGCTGGCGATACCGGCATTTTCCATCTCGTGAATAGCGAGCCGACAAGCTGGGCAGACTTTGCGCGTGAGATCTTCCGGCAGTCAGATTTGAATTGCGAAGTAAAAAATATCCCAACGAGCGACTACCCCACGCCTGCTGCACGCCCTGCCTGCAGCACTCTCCTGAACACTCGCCGGCCGCAGTTCCGCAGCTGGCAAAGCGCACTCGCTGACTATCTCGCCAAAAGAAGCTAAAATAATCGCATGAAAGGACTCCTCCTCGCTGGCGGCACCGGCAGTCGCCTCGCCCCACTCACCCGCGTCACGAATAAGCACCTCCTACCGGTCTACGATCGACCGATGATTTTTTATCCTTTACGGACACTGCTTGATGCAGGGATCAAAGACATCATGATCGTCTCTGGCCCCGATCACCTCGGTGACATCACCGAGCTGCTCGGTAGCGGTGCCGAGTGGAAGGCGCGCTTCACCTACCGCGTGCAGGACAAAGCCGGCGGCATCGCGCAGGCCATCGGCATGGCGGAGGATTTCGCTGCAGGCGGCGACCTCACCGTCATCCTCGGTGACAGTATTTTTGAAGACACTTTCAAAGATGCCATAAAAGGCTTTGCGAGTGGCGCGCGTATTTTCCTCAAGAAAGTCCCTGATCCTCAGCGCTTTGGCGTGCCAACACTTGCTGGAAAAAAAGTAATAAAGATAACTGAGAAGCCAAAAAAGCCTGCGGCGAATTATGCGCAAACTGGCCTATACGTGTATGACAACCGTGTATTTGACGTCATCAAGGGCCTCAAGCCAAGTAAGCGCGGTGAGCTGGAGGTGACCGATATTAGCAATTGGTATATCAAAGCTGGCGCAATGGATGCTGCCTTCCTGAAGGGCTATTGGACTGACGCTGGCACGCACGACAGTCTCTTTCGCGCGAGTGAAATGGTACGAAAGAAGAAGATGAAAAAATAAATGGCAGATTACGAATTATCCCCCGAGGCAAAACGAGTTCGAGATGGCACATGGAAAGATCGCCTCGGAGGCTATTCCGAAACAACAAGGCTGTGCGCAGAGGAACTAAAGCGTCTCTTTTTTGAGCTCGGCAATAAAACCCGTGAGCAACTCATGCGCCTCTTCTAAGGTTTCAACACGAACTAGATTCTGTCGTACCTTGCTCGCACCGGCTTCACCCTTTACATAACCCGCGAGGAATTTTCGCATTTCGATCATACCGCGCTGCTCACCCTTCACTTGTACCATCAGCTCGGCATGCCGCATGATGACGGGCAGTCGCTCCGCGAGCGTCTCGGGCTTTTTGTATTCTTCCCCGCGGATATGCGCCACCAGCTCGGCCATCAGCCACGGATTACCGACGGTACCTCGCCCGACCATCAGCCCGTCGAGATTGCCGATGCGCTCATCCCATGCCGCGACTGACGTGACATCACCATTGCCGATCACAGGGATGCTGAGCCGCTCTTTCACTTTATAAATTGCATCGTAAGCAGCCAAGCCTGTATACATCTGCTTCACTGTGCGCCCGTGAATAGACACGAGCTGCGCGCCTGACTCCTCTGCCATGACTGCAAAATCTATGCACTCGCTATCATCCGCCGTACCAACACGCATCTTCACGCTCACAGGAATCTTCACTGCCTGCACCGTTGCTTCCATAATCTCGCGAGCGAGTTTGGGATTTTTAAACAGTGCCGAACCGTGATCCGAGCTGACGACCTTCTTCGCAGGACAACCCATATTGATATCCACTGCCGCCACGCCAAGGCTCTCCAGCACCCTTGCCGCCTCGGCAAAGTGCGTCGGATTCTTACCAAAGATCTGTACCACAAGCGGCTGCTCCGCAGGATCAAACTTGAGCATCTGGAAGGTCTTCTTGCTTTTGAACTTAATCGCATCCGAGCTGACAAACTCTGAAAAGACTACTGTCTCAGGCGCAAGTGACTTGATCAGCTGACGGTACGCCGAGTCGGTGTAGCCTGCCATCGGGGCCAGTGCGAGGATGGGCTTATCGAGATTGTTCCAGGAAAAATTCATGAGCTGTATTCTAATGAATAACTAGTACCTGTGCGAACGCACACCTAATATCACATGTCTACATCACATGTTCTGCTAGCATTATATATATTCATGTAATACACATACATATGCGCCTTCTAAAGATCTATATCTTCGTATTCTTTGTCAGTGTAGCGATACTGGGAACATATATCCTTACTCAAAATAGCATGCCACCTATCACACCAAGCAATACCGAAACTCCCGAACAAATCGACATCGCAACCTTTGCAGGTGGATGTTTTTGGTGCACCGAAAGCGACTTTGAAAAGCTATCAGGCGTGACCTCAGTCGTATCAGGCTACACCGGCGGCAGCACCACGGATCCGAGCTACGAAGAAGTCTCCTCACATACGACAGGACATATCGAGGCCATCCGCGTGAACTACGATCCGTCACGCGTGAGCTATGACGAGCTGCTCGATCATTTCTGGCGACATATCGACCCGACAGATGCAGGCTGTCAATTTGGCGATCGAGGCAATAGCTACGTCTCTGCTATTTGGTATCACTCCCCCGCGCAACGCACAGCAGCAGAAGCGTCCAAGCAGGCGCTGGAGACAAGTGGTGTATTTGGAGATGTAAAAATAGCAACGCTCATCCTGCCAGCAAATGAATTTTATTCTGCGGAAGACTATCATCAGGATTATTACAAAAAGAATCCCCTCCGCTATAAATACTATCGTCACGGATCGGGACGTGATCAATTCCTCGAGAAGACATGGCAACATGAGAAAGATGAACTGCGTGCGCGACTCACGCCAATGCAATACGCCGTGACACAAGAAGATGCGACCGAGCCACCACATACAAATGAGTATGTCGATGAAAAACGCGCGGGTATCTATGTCGATGTCGTCGATGGCACACCACTCTTTTCTTCACTCGACAAATACGACTCGCAATCTGGCTGGCCGAGCTTCACTCACCCGCTGGATGCAGCTGCTGTCACCGAGCTAGAAGATAAGAAGCTCTTCACCGCACGCACAGAAGTACGCAGTGCAGATGCCGACTCGCATCTCGGGCACATCTTCCCCGATGGCCCCGACCCGACTGGCCTGCGTTATTGTATAAATAGTGCCGTGCTAAAATTTGTACCAGCGGATGAGCTGGAGACAGAGGGGTATATAGAGCTAAAGAAGTTGTTTGAATAAGTGGCAGCCGTACGGGGAAAGCCCTCGGCTCCGCCTCGATTACGCTAGCCTACGGCTCGCGAGCGAACCTGCTGACGCATGTCACTTCCAGCAGACTTCTAGAAAAAGAACCCCGACCCTTCGGGTCGAGAACCTTTTTCTGGCAGCCGTACGGGGAATCGAACCCCGATTGCCGGAATGAAAATCCGGTGTCCTAACCATTAGACGATACGGCCATACATGCCTTTGTCATCCTGAGGAGACCCAAAGGGTCGTCTCGAAGGACGAAAACAAGCCGAGAGATTTTAGCAATCGATCGTATCGCAAGCAAGCTAGCGTGAGAAGACATCCCCTGCATAGCGAGCAGCGTCACCGAGTATCTCCTCGATACGCAGCAACTGGTTATACTTTGCCATGCGATCCGAGCGGCAGAGTGAGCCGGTCTTTATCTGTCCACACGCAGTACCGACCGCAAGGTCAGCAATCGTGCTATCTTCTGTCTCACCTGAGCGATGGCTCATCACGGCGGTGTAGCCAGCCTCTTTTGCCATCTGCATAGCCGTGAGCGTCTCACTCACGGTCCCGATTTGATTCACTTTTACAAGTATCGAATTCGCGACCTTATCTGCAATGCCCTGCTCAAGACGAATAGGATTGGTCACGAATAGGTCGTCGCCAACGAGTTGGCAATTTGTACCAAGTCGCTCGGTCATCAATGTCCAGCCCTCCCAGTCGTCTTCGCTCATACCGTCTTCGATCGAGACAATCGGATATTTGGCGGTGAGCTGCTCATAAAAAGCGACCATCTCAGCCGAGCTCAACTCGTGCCCTTCGATATGATAGCTGCCATCGCGATAAAACTCAGTGCTCGCCGCATCCATCGCGATCTGCATCTTGCCTTCGTAGCCAGCCTGCTGGATAGCAGCCAGCACGGCATCGAGCCCTTCTTCCGTTGTTTTGAAGTTTGGCGCAAAACCACCTTCGTCACCGACGTTTGTCGAGTGCCCCTGCTTTTGCAAGATTTTCTTCAGCGCATGGAAGGTCTCCGCGCCCGCGCGCAGCGCCTCGGAAAAGCGATCAAAGCCCGTCGGCACGATCATGAATTCTTGGATATCGATGCCATTGTCTGCGTGCTCGCCACCATTGATGATATTCATCATCGGCGTTGGCAGGAGAAAATCAGTATTACCAGCCAGCTCACCAAAACGTTCAAACTGCATCATTTGATAAGCCGAGAGCTTAGCCGCTGCAAGACTAACTGCAAGAATAGCATTCGCACCAAGGCGAGACTTGTTTGGCGTGCCGTCCAGCTCGATCATTTTTTGGTCAATCGCCTGCTGATCAGCCACATCGAGTCCTTTCACAGCCTCTGCAATCTCGCCATTTACATGTGCCACCGCCTGTTGTACGCCTTTGCCGCCGTAGCGATCACCACCATCACGTAGCTCGCAAGCCTCATGTGCACCTGTACTCGCACCACTCGGCACAGCCGCGCGCGCCCAGCTGCCATTTACATCAAATAAATCAACTTCCACCGTCGGATTACCGCGGCTGTCGAGGATTTCCCGTGCGTGCACAGACTGAATAATAGGCATTATTTAAAAAACTTCTTAAGTGATTTGATTAGGCCTGTCTTGCCCCAACGCCAGCCAAGATCACCTTTCATTTTCTTCTCGGCAAAATAAGCAAAGACTGTGGCAGTAATAAATAATCTCCATACAAACAAAAATATTTGATCATCTGTCGGGAGGGTGTCAGCCATAAAGCCATGCAAATCAGCAAACTTCAAAAGGACCGCGATCAACACAAAGGTCATGAGCCAGCCTTCCCAACTTACAGGAAAAAATCCATAGCCATACATCTTCGGACGGAACCAATATTTATTGAGCTTGGTCATGACATAAAAGGATTAGAGACAATATGTGGCAGGTCCACTCGGATTCGAACCGAGATCGACGGTTTTGGAAACCGTAATTCTAACCATTGAACTATGGACCTATATTTCCCTTGCCGAGGGATTTTAGCAAAGTTATTTGTATTCCCCAATCGTTCGCGTCTGCATGAGCGCCTTTCGCGGATTGCGTCGGCCAAAGTGTCGTAGACGATATTTGATCGCGTCGCGCAGATGCTGCTGCATCGTCCACCGCACAAAAAAATCGGCGAAACCGCCCTCGCTCGCGCGCAGCCCGTCGGCATAGACCACCACCTCGGGATAATATACGACCTCTGCATCGTGCAGCCACGCCTGCCAGCAGATCTCGGGATCGGACATGAAAAGGAAATAGCGCTCATCAAAGCCGCCGACCGCTTCCCATAGATCGCGACGAATCAGCACAAAGCTCGACTGCAACCAATCCACCGGCTGCGTCACACCATAATCCAAATGTCGCATCTCATCGTGCTCAACCGCGGTCTTTAAAATTGGTAGATGCCGTAAGAATGTCCGACGCGCGATCTGGAGAATCAGCTTGGGAAAGGCACGCACCGTCATCGCGGTCTCGCCCGTCGGCTCGTCGATCTGTCGTGGCCCGACCATGCCGATCTGTGGATTGCGCTCCATGAAATCAAGCAACTTTTGCAAAGAATCTGGCTCGCGCATCACAATATCGGGATTGAGGATCAGCAGGTATTCCCCTGTTGCTTGCCTCGCACCTGCATTACACCCGCGGGTATAACCGAGATTTTTTTCATTGAAGATGAGCTTCACATTTTCATAGCTTTCGAGCTCACGCAGCTTTGCGGCATTCTCTGGATTACATGAATTATCTGCCACAATGATCTCCACTGAAAAATCAGTCTGCTGTCGCTCGATAGCTGCAACCGACTCGACAACGCGCTTACTCTTGAGGAAGTCGAGAATCACGATCGAGATTTTTGGCTTGGTAGTTATCATTTCATATTTTAGTTTGTCATTCCGGACGCGAACAAAGTGAGCAGGTCCGGAATCTCAGACGGGTGAATTTACCGAGTATTCGAGATGCTGAAACAAGTTCAGCATGACATTTTTCTTAGTTCTCTATCCTAATTAAATAGTGCTTCCATATCTGCAGGGCTCGTGACACGCTTCATCGCTGTTTTCTTGTCTTGGATGTCGAGACGCGACCGACGCAGTTTAGCGAATTCCAGCACGAGATAGGGCGCAAAAAGTAACGCAAAAGCAAAACGCTTCCACATCTCTATCGCTGTCGCGAGCCGTGTCTGCCAGCTGAAGTCTCGTGAATAATTCTTCAAAAACAAAATATAGTGTCCGACAAATGAGCTCGTCTTTTCAAAACGACTCGCCTTGATCCGCGCGGTAAAGCCGCGATCCGCCAGCTGTCGATCGTGCCATGCCACCGCTGTGGGTACGAAGAGGCACGTTTGTCCCGCCCAGTTCAGCCGATAGCTCAGCTCAACATCATTTTTATAATGAATCAATTCATCAAAATATTCCTGCTCAAACTGAATCGCTTCCAGCGCAGATTTTTTGAAGCAAACCAGCGCGCCGCTCGCCCCAAAGACAGGCTCTTTTTTAAATTGATCTTCCCAAGCTCTACCTTGCCCGCGATCAGTAAAGCGTTGTGCACGTGTCGCAAGCAATCCACAACTATCGATGTAATCTGTTTTTGTGGAGGTATCAAAATCCCAGCGCAGCAGGCGTGGCGCAGTAAATCCTGCATCTGATTCTTCCAAGGCGGCAACAAGCTTTGAGATGCAATCTGATGCATACAGCATGTCATTTGAACCAGCAATGTAATAATCAGAAGGAGCCTGTCCTGAGCTCTGCCGAAGGGCTTGCTGGATACAGACATTGTGTCCGCCGCTGTGCCAGAGATTCTTTCCTTTCGATAGCTTCACCCGCGGATTAGCTGCAATATCTGGTAGCTCATCCCATATAAGATCAAAAGCGCTCCATACGCCCTCTTCTTGATCGAGCAAAATAATCTCAAGATTGGGATAATCAGACGCGAGAAGACTCGGCAGCGATTCTTTCAGGTACTTTGTGCCAAAGAGGACGATGCCGATACTGACTTTGGGAGAGTTCATTTCAACCAGTTTAGCGAGGAAAAAGGATTGCGTCAGGAAAAAAACACCGCTAAAATCTCTCGGCTTTGGAAATGGTCGAGTAGCTCAGTTGGTTAGAGCGCGTCACTGATAATGACGAGGTCGGAGGTTCAAGTCCTCCCTCGACCACCAATTCGCTAAAGCGAATTGCCCTTCGTAGCTCGCAGAGCGAAGAATGGGCTTTTCAATAACTAGCTATGATTTTAAAAAGAATATTTTTTCGGCTTGCGATCCTCTTTTTCATCTTTGCCCTGCCAGCAGCGGTTGGCTTTGGTGCATATCAATACCAGCAGCCGCTGAGCTTTGCGGAGATCGATCTACTCGATATCGGACAGGGCGACGCGATCCTGATTCAAACTCCCGCTCGCCAAAATATTCTCATCGACGCAGGAGCCGACGGTCGTCTACTGCAAGAGCTAGGTAATGTACTTGGCTTCTTTGAGCGAGATATCGATCTACTCATCCTCACTCATCCCGACCTCGATCACATCGGCGGCGCCAGCGATCTCCTCCGCCGCTATGACGTACAGCGCGTGCTAATGACTGGCGTGCTACACAGCTCCGCTGCCTACGCCGACATCTTGCAAGAAATAGCTCGGCAGCGCATTCCCGTCGATATCGCTAGCGCTGGGCAGATGTATGTATTCGATGATGGTGCAGAGCTGGAGATCCTCTATCCCCTCGAGTCACGCGTGGCAGACGACCCCATAGATAACAACGCCACCAGTATCGTCGCCCGATTTGATCATGGTGCGTCCAGCGCGCTCTTCATGGGTGATGCTGACACAGCTATCGAAGCAGAGCTGATCACAGCAGGTGTGAATCTGCAGGCAGACATCCTCAAGCTCGGGCACCACGGCGCGACGACCAGCACCTCGCAGGCATTTCTCGATGCTGTACAGCCAGACATCGCACTGATCTCTGCTGGCGTCGATAACAAGTTTGGGCATCCCCGCCCCGAGGTCATGGAGCGCATCACAAATATGCAAATCTATCGAACCGATGAGATGGGCACAGTACAGCTACAAAGCAATGGGGAAACATGGCACACTAAAATGAATTAAGATACCTCCATGAAAAAATCATTCACCTACATCCTCGCGAATAAGAAGAATGGCACACTCTACCTCGGTGCTAATAGTAATCTGCCGAAAATGCTCGAAGAGCAACGACGCAAAATCACCAATAATCCTGACAAGAAGCATGAACTACGCAAGCTCGTATGGTTTGAGATGCATGACAACAAGGATGAAGCGGTGAAACGCGAAAAGAAAATACAAAAGTGGAAACGCAAATGGCGCGTGACACTCATCGAAGAAAAGAACCCTGATTGGAATGATCTCATCGATGACGTCGTCGAAGCACAACTCGCAAATGTCCGACCAAAGAAATAAAAAAATAGAAGTGAAGTGTGTTATTTTATATATAAATAATGCAATATTACTAATGTATATTAAATATTTGATAACTTTAGTAATTTATGATAATATTCTTATATATGGACCCACTTCACAATCCCTTCGCGCCTGGAGCAGGCTCGCCACCTCCTGAGCTTGCCGGCAGATCAGATCTACTGCATCAAGCAGAAATAGCCCTATCTCGCATTATGAAGGGACGATCTGAAAAAAGCTTTTTTTTGGTTGGGCTTCGAGGTGTTGGTAAGACTGTATTACTTCATAAAATTTCTGAAATTTCTGAAAAGCAGGGATATAAAACAGTCATAATTGAAGCTCATGAAAAAAAATCTCTTCCTTTACTATTGTTACCAGAATTACGTCGCGTACTTATTTCTCTTGACTCAGGGGAAATGATTAGCGATAAGGTTAAGCGAGGGCTGCGGGTCCTTAAAAGCTTCGCCAATGCTGTTAAATTCACCACTGCCGAAGGCATCAGTGTTAGTTTAGATATTGATCCCGAGGTAGGAACTGCCGATAGTGGTGATTTAGAGGCAGATTTAATACAAGTTTTTATTGCGCTGGGAGAGGCAGCAAAAGATCGTAAAACGGCAGTCGCTATTATCATCGACGAACTACAATATCTGAAAGAAGAAGAACTTAGTTCATTAATCATGGCGGTCCATAAAATATCTCAAAAATCACTCCCTTTGATTGTTATTGGGGCTGGACTTCCGCAGCTCGTAGGAAAAGCTGGTAATTCTAAATCCTATGCAGAAAGACTTTTTGACTATCCTGAAGTGGGACAACTAGAGCAAGAGGATGCCAAAAGGGCACTACAAGAGCCAGCAAAAAGTGAAGGGGCTTCTTTTACAAAAGAAGCCTTAAACGAGATTTTACGCGTAACAGAGGGTTATCCATATTTCTTACAGGAATGGGGATATCAAGCATGGAATTTTGCAGAAGAATCGCCAATAGAATTGAATGTTATTAAAAGTGTGGAAGAAGTGGTGACGACACGACTAGATAAAAATTTTTTTCGTGTACGATTTGATCGCCTCACTCCGCGTGAAAAAGATTACCTGCGTGCACTTGCAGAACTAGGAGATAAGCCTCAAAGATCTGGCGAGATTGCGGAAATATTAGGCATTGAGGTTCAGAGTGCTGGACCTCTAAGGAGCGGCCTTATAGGAAAGGGTATGATATACAGTCCCGCACATGGAGATACTGCTTTTACCGTACCGCTCTTTGGTGCATTTATGAAGCGTATTATGCCAGAGCTACCGAATAAAAAATCTAACTAAAACTTCAAATGCTGGCGGATGCGATCAGCAGCTGCTTGTACATCGACGACGCTCGGCACGAGCGCAAAGCGGATGAAATCCGCACCGGGGTTGCGACCATCGCCGCTGTCGGCCTGACTGATCCACTCACCTGGCGTAGTCACCACAGCGATGTCATCGGCGAGCAACTTCTTCGCGAGCTCAACACCGCTCACGCCCTCGGGTGCTCGCTGCCAGATATAGAATGTCGCATCGATCGATGGTGCTGGCAAGCCTGCATCGGCAAGTGCGCTGAGCATGATGTCTTTCTTTTCACGATATTCATCACGCATAGCAGCGACGTGACTATCGTCATTCATCGCAGCGATGGCACCCTCCTGCACGAAGCTCGGTGTACCTGAGTCAACATTCGTCTTCACTTTTTTATAAATATCAATCAGTCGTGCATCACCCGCGACGAAGCCCGTACGCCAGCCAGTCATATTGTTTCGCTTACTCATCGAGTAAAACGTGATGATGCCATCACGCGCTAGCTCGAGGATGCTGTGCGGCGGCTCGGATTCATCGAAGTACATATCGATATAGCACCCCTCATCGGCTGCGAGGATGATTTCATGCTTTTGTGCCCAGTCGATCAATCCACGGTACCAGTCAAGTGAAGCTGCCTTGCCTGTCGGTGAATTGGGATAATTCAGCCACATCATCTTTGCTCGCTTCGCGACATCCTCGGGAATAGCCTCATAATCGATCATGAAGTCATTTTCCGGAAACAGCCCGACGAAGTATGGCTCCCCGCCTGCGAAACGCGTACCGGTAGAAAAGGGTGGATACCCTGGACTGGCGATGATGACGAGATCACCTGGATCGATGAGGCCAAGTGGGAGATTGAAGATCGCCTCCTTCGAGCCGATATTTGAGCTGATCTCCGTCTCAGGATCGAGCGCCACACCAAAGCGACGCTGCATATAATCCGCGGCAGCTTGGCGAAAGCTCGGCATGCCGATGTAGCTCGGGTAACCGGTCGTGGCGTGCTTCTGCATACCTGCGTACCCCGCCTCGATGACGAAGTCAGGCACGGGTGAGCTGGGATCACCAACGCCGAAATCAATCGGTGAGATGCCCTTTTCTTTGAGCTGATCGACCAGCTTATTCACCTCGGCGAAGGCGTAACTGCCCGTGCTGGCGATCTTTTGTGAAGGAGTGATGTCCATAGAAGGAGAAGTTAAAGTGAAGAGAAATCAATAGTAGAAAAGTAGTCGTCCAGCGTCTCAGCGCGACGAATCTGCTGATAACTACCATCAGCTTCGATAAGTAGCTCGGCCGAACGCAACTTGGCATTGTACTGGAAGCCCATCGCATGGGCATGTGCACCTGCATCGTGAATCACGAGCACGTCGCCAATATCAATTGAAGGCAGGGTGCGATCAATCGCAAATTTGTCATTGTTTTCACAGAGCGAGCCGACTACATCGCAGGTCTGTGTTCGCTCGGCATCTTCCTTCCCGAGTACCGTGATGTGATGATAGGCGCCATACATACCTGGTCGCATGAGATTGGACATGCTGGCATCTACGCCGATATGCGTCTTGAAGGTCTGCTTAATATGCAGCACGTGTGTGACGAGATAACCACACGGCCCTGTAATCCAGCGCCCATGCTCGCTGACAATGCGAAGCGATGGATGATGACCCGAGCTCTGGATAAATGCCTCATACGCCTCGCGAATACCTGCAGCAACGACCGCTGGATCGAGTGGTGAATGCCCTGGCTCATAGGGAATACCAAAGCCGCCACCGAGATTGATAAATTCGAATGTGATACCGAGCTCCTTGTGAAGATCAGCAATTACATCAAAGAGGATCTGGGCTGTCTCGATATGATATGCCGGATCACGCTCGTTACTCGCGACCATCGTGTGCAGACCAAAACGCGTCACGCCCGCATCGCGCAGCTGGCGATATCCCTCGACGAGCTGCTCGCGCGTGAAGCCATATTTGGCATCATGCGGATTGCCGATGATGTCATTACCCGCCTTGAGGTCACCTGGATTGTAACGACAGCATGCAATAGTCGGCAGTGCGCCGACAGTCTGCTGATAAAAATCGATATGTGACAGATCGTCAAAATTAACGATGGCACCGAGCTCATGCGCCTTTTGAAAATCTTCAGCTGGCGTGTCATTGCTCGTAAACATGATCTGCTCGCCACGCAGTCCGACCCGCTCGGCAGTGATCAGCTCACCCAGACTGGAGCAATCAGCGCCCATTCCCTCGGCCGCGAGCAGCTTCAGGATATATGGGTTAGGTAGTGCCTTCACGGCGAAGTAATTGCGATAATCAGGCATCCAGTCAAAAGCAGCAGCGAGCTGCTGTGCTCGTGCGCGAATCGCGGGGGTATCGTACAAATACACAGGTGATGAATGCTCGGTGAGCAGCTCTTCAATCTGCGATTTCGAAAATGGGACGATGTGACTGTGTGGCATGGGCGTGAATACTAGCAAAAAATCATGATGATGCACGCGCATCCCAGCTCTTTTTGAGAAGCGTCTGCGTCGCCTCACTCGCACGCGTCAGCGGCAGGCGCAGACTCGGCTGGCAGCACCCCTGCTGAGCCATCAGTTCTTTGATCGGGATAGGATTCGTCTCGGCAAAGCACGCCTGCATCAGCGGGCGCAGTGCATAAAAAGCCGTACGCGCACCAACAATATCGCCCGTGAGCAACTGGCGAACAAGATCACTCGTCTCGCGTGGTAGTGCATTGGAAATGACTGAGACGACTCCGTGCCCACCCGCCGCGATGAATGGCAGGATCAGCCCGTCGTCACCGACCAACACAGCGAAGTCATCTGGCACACGATCGAGTACGTCCATCATCTGACAGATGTCCCCACTCGCCTCCTTCACACCGACGATGTTCTTGTGAGAAACCAGGCGGAGCAGTGTATCTGTCTCGATATTCACGCCCGTACGTCCAGCGATATTGTACAAAATAACTGGCACGTCAGTCGCGTCAGCGATGGCAGTGAAGTGCTGGTACAGCCCCTCTTGCCTTGGCTTGTTGTAGTAAGGGTTCACCACCAGCTGTGCGTCCGTACCTGCCTCAGCAGCGACCGTGGCAAAAGCAATCGACTCGGCGGTGCTGTTTGATCCTGTCCCAACGATGACCTGCACACGCCCAGCCACGGTCTTCGTCGCCCAAGCGATGATCTCTTTATGCTCGGCATGAGTCAGCGTCGGACTCTCACCCGTGGTACCGACGAAGACAATACCCTCGACTCCGCCCGCAATCTGCGCCTCGACGAGCTGCTCAAAGGCTGCCCAATCAATCGCGTTGTCGGCGGTAAATGGAGTGATGATGGCGGTGTAAGTTCCGGTGAATTTAGGCATCGGTGGAAAGGTTAAAAAGCTGATCAAAGACGATATTGAAATCATGCAAACCAGCAGGCAGCTCGGCGACTTTTTCGGCTGCGAGCACTGCCCCGAGCGCAAAGCCATCGCGACTGCGGGCCGTGTGCTTGAGCTCGATGCTGTCGACTGCCGAGTCCCACACGGCTGCATGCGTACCAGGAATGTTGCCAATACGACTCACGCCGATCGTGAGCTCATCAGGCGCGATCTCACGCTGAGGCAGCTCGGTGAGGAGCGTCTTCTTGGCTTGTGAATGAGCTAATACGATATCTGCTGCTGAGAGCGCGGTGCCACTCGGCGCATCCTTCTTTTGATTGTGATGCTCTTCAGACAAGCCAACGTCATACTCGGCAGAGAAGCGATCCATCAGCGCTGTCGTCTGCGCGAGCGAGCGAAAGAAGAGCTGCACCCCGACGGAAAAATTACTCCCAAAGACCCCCGGCACGCCAGCCGCTTCGAACTGCTGTGTGTAATTCGCGAGCTCATCAGCCCAGCCCGTCGTACCGATTACGACCGGCTTTTTCATTTCCAAAATCTGTGGCAGATACTCTGCCATTGCCACTGGCAAGCTAAAGTCGATCCATACATCTGGCTTAGCCGATACCGCCTGCCCAGTGTCTTCGATCCGCGCCACGACAGTATGCCCACGCTGCTGTGCGATCGCCTCGATGGCGTGACCCATCCGTCCGTAGCCGAGTAGTCCGATATTCATTGAGGTCAATATTACAGCATTGCTTTTGTCTGCGACACAAAAATGAGACAAAATACACTCATGCCTATCTGCATCCCCGACGATCTTCCCGCTCGCGACACGCTCGCCCACGAAGGTATCTTTGCTATCCCAGCGGGGCGCGCCAGCCATCAGGACATTCGTCCGCTACGCGTCGCACTACTCAACCTCATGCCGACAAAAGTCGTGACTGAAACGCAGTTTGCGCGCGTGCTGAGCAATAGCCCTCTACAAGTCGAGCTGACACTCCTCACCACCGAGACATACAAGCCGAAGAATACGAGCGAAGAGCATCTTGGCACCTTTTATAAAACTATTTCTGATGTGCGCGATGAAAAGTTTGACGGACTCATCGTCACGGGTGCGCCCGTCGAACACATGCCCTTTACCGATGTTGCCTATTGGACCGAGCTGACAGAAATCTTTGACTGGAGCCTGACAAATGTCTGGTCGAGCATGTTTGTCTGCTGGGGCGCACAGGCTGCGCTGCAGCACTTTCACGACGTGCCAAAACGTGAGTTGTCTGAGAAATTATTTGGCGTCTATCCACAAAAAATAATCAAACCAGATAGTCAGCTCTTCCGCGGATTTGATGACTATTTCAATGCGCCCGTCAGTCGCCATACCGAGGTGCGTCGCACAGATATCGAGCCAGTCGCCGATCTAGAGATCTTGGCAGAGAGCAGTGAGAGCGGTCTACATCTCGTGCGCAATACAAACCGTCGCCAATTTTTCATCTTCAATCATCCCGAGTACGATGCCGAGACACTACAGACAGAGTATGAGCGTGATCGCGCCGAAGAAAAGGATATCGTCGTGCCAGTAAATTATTTCCCAGCAGATGATCCCGCCAACGACCCACTCATCAGCTGGCGCGCGCACGGACAGCTGCTCTACAATAATTGGCTGAATTATTATGTCTATCAAGAAACACCCTACGAGCTACAGAAAATAGACCGTAACACGCCGCCGTGCAACGAAATGCGCGCATAAACCACTGCTTACAAGAGCTGCATATATTGCTTTTTCGCTTGTTTTTTGGTAAAATGATAAGATCAATACCTAGATATGAACCTAAATTTCAGCACAATTCTCGAAAAACTAGCAGCGACGGGTGCGCCAGATCTGATCCTCGTGACCAACGAGCCGCCTTTTGTGCGCCACAAAAATGGCAGCGTCGAACCACTCATGGAGGGCATCCACATGGAGGCAGCAGATATTGAAAAGATACTCACCGATCTCGCAGGGCAACCCGCCTTGGTCGAGTTTAATGCGAATAAAGAGCTCGAGACATCATTTGAACAGCCGGGCATCGGCCGCTTTCGAGCGACCTTTTATCAAGAGCTAAAGGGTCCCGCTCTCGCGCTGCGTCGCATTCCGTTTGAGATTCCATCACCGAGCGTACTGGATATTCCGCAGAACATCCAGGACCTCGTGCTGCGCCATGACGGCCTCATCCTCGTGACGGGTCCAAACGGGCACGGCAAATCAACAACACTCGCCAGCCTCATAGATCATATCAATACGAATCGATCGGCGCATATCGTGACCATCGAAGACCCAATTGAATTCGTTCACAAACGTAAAAAAAGTATCATCAGTCAGCGCGCTGTCGGCGCAAATACGAAGAGCTTTGGGGTCGCTATCCGCCACACGCTACGCCAAAATGTCGATGTCATTATGATCGGTGAAATGCGCGATCTGGAGACGATCCAGACTGCTCTCACGCTCGCCGAGACGGGCCATCTCGTACTCGCGACCCTGCACACCCACGATGCTCCGCGCGCGGTCGAGCGTATTATCGATGTCTTCCCTGCCGACCAGCAAGATCAAATCGCGCTCCAGCTCAGCCACAGCTTGACCGCCATCCTCAGCCAACGACTCATCACCGCGGCTCATGGCGATGACCGTGTCTGCGCCCGCGAGGTGCTCATCGTAAATGACGGCGTACGCCACGCCATCCGCAGCAAAAAGATCAGCGAGATTTACAGCCAGATTCAGGTCGGTCGCGAGCAGGGCATGATCCTCTTTGACGACAGCGTGATGCAGCTGGCAAAAGAAGGCAAGATCACGCCCAAGGAAGCCGTGCTGAATGCGCACGATGCGAAACAAATGAAAGAAAATCTAAAGGCAATCGGGGCAAATATATAAAAAGAATATTTGTAAATCAAGCCTCAAAGAGTAAAATAAAGTCATGCAAATCAAAAATTTACCAGTTGCGGCATGGCAAGAGGGCTCACTTTTTGTAGCTACCTGTCTGGTGAATCAAGTAACGAGTCAGGGTAAGACGCGTGAAGAGGCATTGATAAATCTACAAGAAGCTTTGGAACTTTATTTTGAAGATGACTCATTTTCCGAATTGCCAGATTTCAAGCAAGTTGAGGCGAGCAATTTGACGATCCAAGCATGAGTAAAACATACTCTGGCAAACAGATTATAAAATCTTTGCAGAAGTTAGGCTTTAAAATTGTTGGACAGCGCGGCAGTCACATCAAGCTGCGCAAAAATAAATCCACGGTCATCGTGCCAAATCATCGCGAGCTGGCCTACGGCACGTTTCAAAACATCTGCAAGCAGGCAGATATTTCACGAAATGAGCTCATTGAACATATTTAATTGATTACAAAATTGGCGTGTTACACGCCTTGACTGTAACTTTTTTGTCTGCTACAATTATGGCATGAACTTTGAGGAACTCGCCAAAATCGTCGGCAAGAAGAGCGGCACCGTCCGTGTTGCCTTCTCTCGGTCAAACTGGTCTATCGGCAATGCAGATGACGTCGCTGCCTACCTTGACCGCTTGAAATCTCCCCAGCGCTACACCACACCCCGCCCAGCCAGCAGCGCAGCGCATCTCGCACAGTATCGCTTCCGATCATCGAAGGCAATCGAGCGCATGCTCCCTGCCTTGTCGAGCGAATTCACTCAGCCTGACACGCGCGATCTCACCAGCTGGCTGCGCCGCCCACGCTATCTCGGCACAGCAGATGAGCTACTCCCCGAGAGCCGCCACGCACTCCGTGAGTTGGCAAATGGGTTACTAAAAACCAGCCGCGATCTGGCAGGTGTCATCATCACCGCCCCGCAGCTGACCACCGCCCCATCGGGCATCATCGGCGTCATCGGCATCTACAACTGGCTACCCGGAAATACCGAACTCGCGGCAGTCGCCGGCGATCTGGCGGAGGAGCAAAGCGAAGGACTCGGCTGCCCCGTCCGCTACCTGCCCACCGACCTCGCCCGCCTCGACGACACGCTCGGCAATCCTGCTAATGCGACACTACGAGAATGGCTGGAAGCAGGAAGAGTCGAGTACGGATATGGAACATTACCAATTTAAAAGAGGTGTCATCCCGAGCGAAGTCGAGGGATCCCTCCGCTCAGCTCCGCCTCGGTCGGGATGACAAAACTAACTAATTTTAACCCACTTTAAAATGATTTACGTAACTCTCGAAAAAAAAGACGAACAAGCATGCAGCCTCAATTTACTTGGGTCTGACTCCATTCTTACTCCGAATCTAGATAAATTACTGCAAGATTATGATCTATCTTATGAAGATAAATTCACTCTCGATTACAGTCAAATTCTCATAAGTCTTGCTAAAGATAATTTTATTCCCGTCTCCGAAACTTTCTTTTACAAAGTCTAATTCCTAAACTTGTCATTCTGAGCGCAGCGAAGAATCCCAGACACTCGGTAACATCACCCGTCTTAGATCCTTCGTTTCACTCAGGATGACACCCCATCCTTTATTAACAACCAAACTTTAACCCCATTATTATGTCTTACATTATCGGAATCGATCTCGGAACAACCAACAGCTGTACTGCCGTCATGCGCGGTGGCAAGGCTGAAGTCCTCGAAAATGCCGAGGGCAACCGCACGACCCCATCGGTCGTCGCGAGCAAGGACGGCGATCGTCTCGTCGGCACACCCGCGAAGAACCAAGCCGTCGTAAATCCGGAGAATACTATCTTCTCCAGCAAGCGCTTCATCGGCAGCCAGTACAGCGAAGTCAGCAAGGAGATCGAAGAAATGCCATTCAAAATAGAAAAAGGAGCAAAAGGTGAAGTCGAGATTGTGCTCGACGGCAAGCAGCACCGCCCTGCCGAGATCGGCGCGATGGTCCTGCAAAAGCTGAAGGCAGATGCCGAAGCAAAAATCGGCGAAGAGATTAAAGAAGCGGTCATCACCGTGCCAGCTTATTTCAATGACGCGCAGCGCCAGGCAACCAAAGACGCGGGAAAGATCGCAGGTCTCGAAGTAAAAAGAATTATCAATGAGCCGACAGCCGCGGCACTCGCCTACGGCCTCGACAAGAAGCTCGGCGCCGATCAAAAGGTCGCAGTCTACGATCTCGGTGGTGGCACCTTCGATGTCTCAATTCTCGAAATCGCGGATGTCGACGGGCAAAAGCAGTTCGAAGTGATCGCGACAAATGGCGACACCCACCTCGGTGGCGACGACTTTGATAGCGTGATCATCCAATGGATCGTCGAAGAATTTAAAAAGAGCGATTCGATCGATCTCAGCGAAGACAAGCTCGCGCTCCAGCGATTGAAGGAAGCGGCAGAAAAAGCTAAGAAAGAGCTCAGCTCGGCCGACGAGACAGATATCAACCTCCCCTTCGTGACTGCCGATGCCAGCGGCCCAAAGCACTTGAATCTGAAGCTCAGCCGCAGCAAGTACGAAACAATGGTCAGCGATCTGATCGATCGCTCAATCGAGCCATGCAAAAAGGCACTCAAAGATGCCGGACTCGCTGCGGGCGATGTCGACGAAGTCATCCTCGTGGGAGGTATGACCCGCATGCCAGCCGTGCAAAAGCGCGTCGAAGAAGTCTTTGGCAAGAAACCAAATCAAGATGTGAACCCCGACGAAGCCGTCGCTCTCGGCGCAGCGACGCAAGGTGGCATCCTCCGCGGCGATGTGAAGGACGTCCTGCTCCTCGATGTCACCCCATTAACTCTTGGAATTGAAACAATGGGCGGCGTGCGCACCCCCCTCATCGAGCGCAACATGACCATTCCAACTTCAAAATCTCAAACATTCTCGACAGCCGCCGACAACCAGCCGAGCGTGGAGATCCATGTCCTGCAGGGCGAGCGCGAGATGGCAGCCGACAACAAGTCTCTCGGCAAATTCATCCTCGATGGCATCCCACCCGCACCCCGCGGAGTGCCGCAGGTCGAGGTGACATTCGACATCGATGCAAACGGCATCTTGAATGTCTCCGCCAAAGATAAGGGAACAGGTAAAGAACAAAAGATCACCATCCAAGGTAGCAGCGGACTCAGCGATGAGGAAGTCGAGAAGATGCAAAAAGAAGCCGAAGAACACGCCGAGGCCGACAAAGCAAAGAAAGAAGGTGTGACCGTGAAGAACGAAGCTGACACCCTCGTCTACTCCACCGAGAAGACTATCAAAGAGCACGAAAGTAAGATCGAAGCAGCCGACAAGACTGCCATCGAAGAGAAGCTTGAAGCTCTGAAGAAAGAGCTGGCAGAAAGTGAATTCGATGCGGAGAAAGTAAAGACTGCGATGGAAGAGCTAAATAAAGTAAGCCAAGAAGCATTTACCAAGCTCTACCAACAGGCAGCTGAGGAGGAGAATAAAGAAGGTGCAACCGACGGCGAAGAGAAGAAAGATGGCGAGCCAGTCGAAGGCGAAGTCGTGAAGGATGAAGAAGAAAAGAAAGACGGCGAGGAAAAAGAGGGCGAGAAGAAAGAGGATTAATTACTACGCAAAGCTGTCATCCTGAGCCTGTCGAAGGATCTCAAAAACCCCGCTGCAGCGGGGTTTTTGTTTACCTAGCTTTTAAATATAGCAGACTGCTATTTTGAAATACAGAAAAATTTTGCTCGCCAGCGATACCTCATTATTCAGAGCCGCGCGTATCCCTACTGTCGGTTAGCTGACCGACAATGCTGATAAATACACTACTCATGCCACTACCAAATGAAACGCCTGTTTCAAAATCAAGAATGAATTGACGTCTTTCGTCGGAAACCTCCTTAGAATTTAAAAGCTCAATCAGTGCCAGTCGCAACGTTTCATTATTGTTTTCAAACATATTCTTCACTCTTGTGAATTTTGCCGCCCATATCTGCTTAATTGTTTTTTCTAATGTGGCATTTGCGGGTATCTCAACTGTCATCTGGTTGGCAGGAATAATATCGGGACTCTCTCCGTCTACTGGGATTGTCATGTCTGATGGATTTCTTGTGACTGGCTTATATTTCCTGGTTCGCACTGGTGAGAGGCCTGCCCTTTGCTTTGGCGTGATGATTCGTCCGCCATTCATCATGGTCTTAATCTCTTCTCTCATAGTTGTGAGAAAATTTTCAAATTCATCTTTTTCTATAAAGCTTTTATATGTTTTGTAGAAATGCAAACGAGCTTCTGTGATCACTGACTTCTTTCGATAAGCAATATCATTCGCACATATCCGACGAACTAACCCGCAGATAACATCCAGATTTGTAGTTGATTGAATGTATTCTCTTGGAAAGAGAGCAGAAAAATCTTTTACAAAAGAATCTGGCAATTCGATGCCTATTGCGGAAGCCTTTTCTCGAGCCTTCTCTCCGATTTCTAGATATAAAATCCTTGCCATATAAAAGTAATATTGTGATAAAAAATTGTATCATGCCAAGGTTAAGATTTGGTAAACGAAAAAGATAGCACGCCAAAGCAGTGATTCCCTGCTAGACTTTTCACCATGCCAAGCAAGAAGTCCATCACAGTTCGCGGTGTCCAGATCGGTGGCGGTGCACCCGTCGTCATCCAGAGCATGACGAATACCGACACACGCGATGTCGCCGCGACGGTCGACCAAATCCGCAGCCTCGTCAGTACGGGCTGCCAAGTCGTGCGCCTCACCGTGCAAGATCAGGCGGCAGCCGACGCATTCAAAAAAATTAGAAAAGAGTGCCCCGATGTCCCGCTCGTCGCGGATATTCATTTTGATTACAACATGGCGCTCGAAGCGATCACAGCTGGCGCGGACAAAATAAGAATCAATCCGGGTAATCTCGGCGGACCCGAGAAATTGAAAGAGGTCGTCGCAGCCTGCAAAGCAGCTGGCATTCCCATCCGCGTCGGGGTAAACGCGGGATCGTTTGAAAAGGATTTAAGCTCAGAAGACGCAGCGGCAAAACTCGTCGAGAGCGCGCTGAAAAATGTGAAGCTCGTCGAGGAGGCTGGCTACGATCAGATCTGCGTCAGCGCGAAGAGCAGCACGATCGCCGTCGCGGTCACCGCCTACCGCGAGCTTGCGAAGCAGCTGGACTACCCGCTGCACATCGGCATCACCGAGGCAGGCGGGCGCGAGACAGGCAGCCTGAAATCAGCCGCGGGGCTCGGCGCGCTACTGCTCGATGGCATTGGAGACACCGTTCGCATGAGCCTGTCCGACGATCCTGCTGTCGAGGTCGTCACGCTGAAGAAGCTGCTGCGCCTGCTCGGCCTGCGAAATGAGGGGGTCGAAGTCATTGCCTGCCCGACCTGCGGGCGCACCGAGGTGGAGATGATCCCGCTGGTCAAAAAAGTGGAAGACGCTGTCGCGCACATCACGCAGCCGCTGACTGTGGCGGTCATGGGCTGCGTGGTGAATGGCCCCGGCGAAGCCGCCCACGCCGACTACGCGATCATCGGCGGACGCGGGCAGTACGCGCTGATGGCGGCCGGCAAGCATGTCAAAAGCATCTCCGAGGAAGAAGCTCTGCCGGCGCTGCTAAAATTAATTGAATCTGAAAAATGAGTTTCGAACCACTCAAAGACGTCTTCGATCGCGTGATGGCAGACCGCCGCGTCGCCGTGACTTACACCGCTGCCGAGACGTGCTCGATGGCGGAGAAGATCATTCTCGCCGAGCTGCCCCAGCTCGCGGGGCGCGTCCGCGGGAAATTCGTGAGAAATGGCGAGCTACACATCGCCACCCGCTCGGCTGCCGTCAGCAGCGAGATTCAAATGGCGTCGGCGACGATACTTGGCGAGCTGCAACAGCGCTTCCCTAATATTAAGAAACTGCGTATCAAAACGGACTTCCAGCTCTTCGTCGAGTCGGACAATCGCGGCGATTTAGGATAAGATGAAATCTTAATTATTCAAATAACTTCGAAAATGAGCCATCCTGAACTAAACACGCAATATATAGAAACGAAAGACTGGAGAATTGCTCTACCGCAGCCTGCTGCTGAGCTAATGGGTGTTTATTCTGATCGGGAAATTGGCGCCATGATTCGAGCTATAAAAGAGACATTTCGCGGAAAAATTTTTGTGATGCTGCCAATTTCAAAAGAAACTGGGGGAATCGACACAAATCACACCGCTGTCTTTATAAAAAATAACTAAAGCTATATTCAGCTTCTTTGAGTCTGCTAAAATCTGCGCATGAATACTTCTAAATTCACTGCGATACTCGGCCTCCAATGGGGCGATGAAGGCAAGGGCAAGCTCGTCGATGCACTTGCTGGCGAGGTCGATATTGTCGCGCGTTTTGGCGGTGGCGCAAATGCGGGCCACAGCATTCACGTCGATGGCAAGAAATATGTCACCCATCAAGTCCCGAGCGGCGCGCTCTACCCACACACCACAAATGTGATCGGTAATGGCTGCGTGGTGCATCTACCGAGCCTCGCAAAGGAAATCGCCGAACTGGAGGAAGGTGGCATGCCAATCCGCGAGCGTGTCTTTGTCAGCAGTCGTGCCCCGCTACTACTGGATGCGCACAAGCTGATCGATGCGAAGAAAGAAGAACTGCGCGGCGGCGCCAATCTCGGCACGACAAAATCGGGCATCGGCCCTGCCTACGCCGACAAAGTCAGCCGCGACACCCTGCGTGTCGGTGAGCTGCGCGATTTTGCACTCTTTGAAGCGCGACTGCGTGCGCATCTGGCCGAGCTGGCCGAGCTTTATAGCATCGAGATAGACGTCGACACAGAAGTCGCTAGCTACAAAGCATTCGCCGCAAATATAGCCGACCGCATCATCGACACCGCTGCCGTGCTGTACAGTGCGCTTGCCGATGACAAGAAGCTGCTCATCGAAGGTGCCCAAGCAGCGCTCCTCGACATCGATCACGGCACCTACCCCTTCGTCACCAGCAGCAATACAACCATTGGCGGCGTCTTCGCTGGCCTCGGCATCGGCCCGCAGCGCGAGATGGAGATCATCGGCGTCGCCAAGGCCTACACCACCCGCGTCGGTGCTGGCCCCTTCCCAACAGAGCTGGATGATGAGACAGGTGAAAAGCTCCGCGAGATCGGTCACGAATTCGGTGCGACCACTGGTCGTCCCCGCCGCTGTGGCTGGCTCGATCTCGTTGCCACTCGCTACTCTGCACGGCTAAATGGCTGCACCGCGATCAACCTGACGAAACTCGATTGTCTGAATGACTTCGCGGAGATCAAAGTCTGCGTCGCCTACGAGCTGGATGGCGAACGCATCGAAACCCTACCCAGCACCGCCGCCGAGCTCGAGCGACTCGTGCCTGTGTACGGGACACTCTCTGGCTGGCAGAGCGACACCAGCGAGATCCGCAAAATCAGCGACCTGCCCGAGGCCGCGCAAGTTTTTGTAAAATACATCGAAGACTACTGCAGCGTGCCAGTGAAGTGGGTTGGCGTGGGCATGGAGCGCACGGCTTTGGCAGCATAGTGCTGCACTGTCTCATACCCTCTCGCTGCAGTAAATGCACGATCTACTAGCGAGCGCATCTCTGAGTCCTGCCCTACTTCAAAATCATCCAAGATTTTCTGGAAGATATCTCTATAAGCCATAGCCTGAAATTCTACATCATTATTTTTATCATAATATGGCAGCAGAGCGGTAGTCGCTCTGACATCTGCACGGATCCTCTCTGAGAGCGCATCTGGTAGATCCACATATTTCACTTTCCAAAAGTTATCAAAAGCAATCTGACGCAGATTTATAGGACCATCTGCAGTCGGTATTTCGTTTTGAAGAATTGTCTCAGACATATTTTTGAAATTCATAAAGCTATGCAATTAAGATGACAGCTACACAATTGGTAAGCCAATCCAACCATACTCCACCCGTCCCGCAGTCAGCTGCGTGCGAATAGACGCATTGCTCTCATGCTCCAGCGTCGCCGGTAGCGCCGACATATCCACCGCCATGAGTCGCATGTCCTGCCCACTACTTTCTGCCATCTGACTCACGATCAGCTTCGTACGCTCGCCCGCACTGCCCTGCGCCTGCTCGGAAAAGACAGCGATGAAATACAGCCCCGCACCCCCGCGCAGCCAGTCGCCCATACAGATCACACTGTAGACCTTAGGGCTCGCGAGGAAAATGCTCCGCACCAGCGACACGAGCAGCTTCTCCTTCGTCGGGTCGAGCGACATCTGCCCCACTCGCCGCGGTGTCGCCAGCCATGCTGAGACATCCCCCACCCGCGGCTCCGCACGATATTGAAAAGACTTCAGATGAGCCGTCTGTCGCCACGGCTGCTTTTCCCGTACCTCTTGCCGCCGATGGATGAGATGCAAGTACGCTGCCACATCATCGGACTTTTTGATAGAAAAACGCTTCAAATAAAAGGCCTGCTCGACCGTTTTACGCTTTTTTCCTGCTATTTCAGCTAGCTCTGTAAATGTCATACTAATATTAATACATTATTACGTAATAATTTTAGTATTTTTGCTTTTTGAAAGCAACTCCGTTAAAATATATCTATTGAACCGCTCGGGAATCGAGCAAAAAGAAACCGCCCAAAGAGGCGGTATTTTTATGTCTGAGTAGCTACCTACGCCAGCTGCAAATATGTACGAAGCTCTTCTTCATCAGAAGCTATTTGATCCAGAAATGGTCCTTTTGGAAATACTGGTGGCGCACCAGATAAATCACGATCGAGCAGCTCATTACGCACTTTTTCGAATGAGCCTGTTTGAAAAATAAATGGTATTTTTAGCCGCCATTCTTCGCGGATAAGCGCCACCTCACGATACAGGTCTATCCCATCGCGATCATGATCATCATTCCCATGTAAATGCCAATCGGAAATAATTGCAAAGGGTAGCTGCCTGCGAGAACAGTGACCAATACACGCAAGAGCATCCTCGTAGCTAGCCGCATGAAAAACAAGGGTAAATAATTCTTCGTGCATGGAAAGTGCATCGGCGAGCTCTCTGAGGCGCTCTGGCCAATCCTCGACGATGATCAGCGGGATGGGTAAAGAAAGTTGTTTCACAAAAAGCAAGACAATAGTCTAGATGACTATCGATACTTTGGGAAGACTTTATTTCCTCTGCAGTACAATCAAACCCCCTACCCCCACCAAAAATAGTGGTAGTGAATACGCCGCGCCAGTCGTCAATGGCCCAATGAAGCCCGCGATTGGCTCGCGCCAGCAAGTCTCGACGATCATGCGAAAAAGGCCATATAAAACCAAGAAGGTAAAGGTAATCTGCCCTGCACGAGCTGTGTGGCGAAAGAGCCAGAAGAGCACGATAAAAATAAGTAGGCTATACGCAGCCTCATATAATTGGCTCGGGTGGCGAGCCAGCAGATCACCTGCTTGCGGGAAGATAACACCCCAACTGGAGTTAGTTGGCACACCCCAGAGCTCACCATTTATGAAGTTACCCAACCGCCCAAAGGATAACCCGAGCGCGACTGGCGGCAAGATGAGATCAGCCAGTCGTAAAAGTGGCATTTGAAAACGCTGTGTCGCCCAAAATAATGAAACGGTAACACCGAGTAGACCGCCGTGAAAACTCATGCCGCCCTGCCAAACTTGGAAAAATTGCAGCGGATCGGTAAAAAGAACCTCCTGCTCATAAAAGAGAAAATGTCCAAGTCGTCCACCAAGGATGACACCGAGCAAGAGCGCAAAAAGAAGCGTCTCAATGTCGTCAGCAGAAAGCGATACGCGTCCCGCGGCAGCCGCCCGACGCAGCCACAGCCAGCCGCAGAAAAAACTGAGGGCGTACATCAGCCCGTACCAATGCAACTGCACGGGACCGAGAGAAAGCATGACGGGATCAAGGGCATGTGTGTAGATCATGTCAGCAGTTTAGCGCAGAGCTACAGTCACGTCGCGACAGAGTCAGGCGCTGGATGCAAACAAGAATCTGCACTGTGCGCTAGCTCTTCCAGAAAACCAGGCTCGGGCAATCGCGAAAGGGTAAAATATTTACTTACTTTTTCGTGCACATCGGAACAAAGTCTTTCGAGCTCATCTTTTTTGGGATCAGTGTAGGTATGCATACGAGGCGCAACTTTGAGCAATGCAGCAATCGTCACCCGAAAACGGCGACAATCTTTACAGCTCGTATCTATATCTTGTGCCAGATCACAACCTGGGCAGAGGTCGTGTATTTTTTTCTGCACCTCTTCTGCATTTGAGTAGAGTCCCCAATTGTGCTCCAGCATAGCCTGTGCAACCACATCAGTAAGTGCTGCCCGGATCTTGAGCTCATTTGCAGTATCACGCAATAATGCGTCTACCGATCCCAGAGAGGAAAAAGTCATAATAATAATGTTTAATGAATGCATAAGCCTAACAAGCAAACATGAAATAAAGATGAAATCAGTAATCCATATTTCATAAAATGAAACTTGCTAAACTAGACGCGATGAATTTAGAAACAGCTGCTGCCGAACTAAGCTGGAAAAACTTCCGCATGAAGCAGGTCCAGCACGCCCGCGAGACTGAGCTGGTGACCAGCTGGGACGCGATCACGACCCTCGCGAAGAACGATCGTGATTTCTTGAATGAGCACGTCCCGTTCGACATACTGCAAGAAGAGAAGAAAGAGACGAGCTCTGACAAGACGGCAGTCAAATGGCTGCTCACCGCTGCCAATGGCGAGTCGATCGAGACGGTGCTGCTGCTGCACACCGGCGGCAAGAAGAAATGGGGCACGGTCTGCGTCAGCTCGCAGATTGGCTGCGCGATGGCCTGCCAGTTTTGTGCGACGGGACAAATGAAGCTGACGCGCAATCTCACGACCGACGAAATTCTCGATCAATTCCTGATCGCGAAGCGCGAAGCGGCAAAGCGCGGCATCGTCGGTAATTTGAATGTCGTCTTCATGGGCATGGGCGAGCCGTGTCTCAATCTGCCAGCCGTGATACCGACTATTAAGACTCTGACCGACCCCAACCGCCACGGCCTCGCAGCGAGTCGTATCACGGTGAGTAGCTCGGGTATCGTACCAGGCATGGCAGACCTGCGGGCGGCTGCGCTCGGCATCAGCTTTGCGCTCAGCTTGCACGCGCCAAATGACCAGCTGCGCACACGACTCATGCCGATCAATAAGCAGTTTCCTCTCGCGGAAGTGCTGGCAGAAATAAAAAAATGGCAGCACGGCGGTGCGGAGGTATTGATCGAATATATCTTGATCGCGGGGGTAAATGATCAGCCCGAGCATGCCCACGAGCTGATAGAGATCCTGCACGGGCAGCGCGTGAAAGTGAATCTCATCCCGCTCAATCCCATCCCCGACACGGATCTGCAGCGCCCCGCCCGCGACGCGATGATGCACTTTTTGTACGAGCTGGAGTCAGCTGGCATGCGCGCGATGCTCCGCCACACAAAGGGTGATGATATCGCCGCTGCCTGCGGACAGCTAAAGACGAAATCAGCATGACCCTACCCGACCTCAGCCAATTCGAATATGCTTTCCTGCTTTCGCAAGCCTTCGCGGCCTGCGCGCTCGTCAGTGATTTCATCAGCTTCCAACTGAAGAGTCGTGTAGCAATATTACTCCTACTGACGCTCTCATGCGTCTTTCTGACTATTCATTATGTCCTGCTCGATAGCGCAGCGGCAGCTATCGTCGTCGGCATTTCAGCAATTCGTTTTTTCGTGGCATCGCGCACACAGCATGTTGCCGTCGCACTTTCATTCCTCGCCGCATCGATAATTGGCACGCTGGCGACGTGGCGCATCCCCGCTGACGTGCTCGTCCTGCTCGGTGGCGCACTCGCAAATACGGCATCATTTGCCGATACAGATAAAAAACTCAGGCTCATCATGATGCTCGCGACATCTTGCTTCCTCGTTTACAATGCACTCATTTTTTCACCTGTCGGCATACTCGTAGAAATATCTTTCCTAAGTAGTAATTTCATTGGCTACTATCGGCATTATTTACGAAAAACCTAATCAACCTATTTATGAATACTTCTAAGAAACTCGCCATCGTAACTGGCGCCAGCGCGGGCATCGGCGCGGCGACTGCCATCGCGCTCGCGAAGGCTGGGTATGATCTCGCCATCTGCGCCCGTCGACTTGAGAAACTGGAAGAAACTGCGAAGCTCTGCGAAGCCGCTGGTGCGACCGTGCTCGCGCGCGCCGTCGATATCTGCGAGGCAGATCAGCGGGCTGACTTTGTCGCAGCCACGCTCGAACAATTTGGCAAGATAGACCTCCTCGTGAATAATGCGGGCGGCGCAAAAGGATTTGCGAATTACGCAGACTACCCCGAGGCAGACCTGCGCTGGATGCTGGAAGTGAATGTCATCGCGACACACGAATTAACGAAGATCGTGCTACCTGGCATGCTCGAGCGCGACAGCGGTGATCTCGTTTTCATCGGATCAATCGCAGACAATCAGCCCTACGAAAACGGCAGCGCCTACTGCGCTAGCAAGCACGCCCAGCGCGCGATGATCGAAGTGCTTCGCCAAGAAATCGCCGCGTCTAACATCCGTGTCAGCACGATCAAGCCAGGCATGGTCGAGACCGAGTTTAGCGAGGTGCGCTTCGCGGGAGACAAAAGCAAAGCTGCAAAAGTCTACGAAGGACTTCAGCCGCTCGCGGCGACGGACATTGCCGATCTCATCACCTTCGCTGTGACCCGCCCCGCGCATGTCAATATATCCGAGCTGCATGTCTTCCCTGTGCATCAAGCTGACGCGAGGAAAGTCGTGCGAAAGTAAAAAATGAGATACTCCAATCCAAAATGCTACGCAAAAAAAATGGGCAACTGTTCGTTAAAAATTTCAAAAGAACATCATATTTCAGCAGGCATTTTAAAAAAATTAAGTAAAAAAAATACGGCAAAAATAGCAGGAAGCAAATCAATTCCATTAAATATAAATCGATTTCAGATATTTGGCATTGGAAGCCTTGCCTCAAAGATATTGTGCCTAAGTCACAACAGCGAATTATCAGAATTAGATGAAGAAGCTATTAGGCTTTTTGAGAACATAGATATCTTTGATAAAGACAGGGTAGGCGGATTAAAAGTGAATATAAATGGAGGCAAAATTGAAAGATGGATTTTAAAATTAGCGTTTGGAGCCATTGCCAGTGGAGCATGTAACTCCAAACTAAAAATGCAACCGCACTGTTTAGATATCCTTTTTGATAAAGGCAGGCTTCCTAAAGGACAGGGTTTATACGTTCAATCAAACACACTACATACCACAAATTTTGACTTTCAATTAAAGCATAACCCAAAAACAATGGAGGTCTTGCTAATTGAAGTAAATATGGGATTTTTAAGACTAAACTTGGTTTTAGGAAATCCAAATACTCCAACATCGTTTGGCATTTTTAGACCACATCCAATAATCTTGAATAATCCAAAAATTCCTAATAGCTTTCTTGGCATTCATTGGGATAATCAAACTACTTCCACATTCATAGAATTTAAGAGAGTTGGAAGTCACCAAGGCAATATACCCACCCATTGGCCTTCATGGTCACATGATCGTTAGCAACTAAAGCACAATAAACTCTCGCGGCAGCTGATTCTTTACCTTGCCATCGCGCAGCAACCCGAGCCCCAGCACGAAGCCGCGATGACGGATGACGCATTGTCCTTCTGCCAAATCCCCCCGCTCGCCCGCTTCGCCGGACTCGCCTCCCCCCTTTTTCAAAGGGGGGTTGGGGGGGATTTTGAAATCCCGCCCACTGAGATATTCATCGCGCTGCTCGTCGGTCAGTTCGAGCACGTGCTTCGTCGCATCTTTTAATAACAAACTTGCACCGAGATGAGTCACCCGCAGCAGCTTGCCTTCACGATTGAGCTTCAAAATACGATTGCCTGTCCGCTCAAAATCAAGCTCGCGCGCCCAGCCTTCGATGAGATTTGCCCGCAGCCAGACTTCGTTGTCGCGCTGGGAAAGTGAATAACTGCGCGGCAGCTCGACGGTACAGCCGAACCATTTCTTCAGCTGTGCGAGCAGCTCCATCTCCCGCTTGTCTGGCACGCGAGAAAAAGGCGAACGCCCACGACGCGGTTGGCTGGGCATGATACCCGTCTCGGTCGAGGCCAGCTTGCGCAGCTTCGCAGCGAAGAATCCCTCGCAGTCCTCGCGGTGCGGCCACAGTCGGCGCGTGCCCGCGACACGGGGATCATATTTTTCATCACGAAACTCAGTCAGCCCATTTGCCCCTTCCAGCGGGACGAGCTCAATCTTGTCGCCAAACTCGATGAGTAGGCGTGACACGATGCTTTCATTCTCTTCGGGGCCGAGCGTGCAGGTGCTGTAGACCATCTCACCATCGGGACGCAGGCAATGAAACGCTGCCACCGCCAGCCGATATTGCAGCTGCGCCATTTCGGCGATTTTATCTTCAGAGAATTTGAGCAACGCTCGCTTGTCTTTGCGCGCAGTCCCCTCGCCCGTGCACGGCGCATCCAGCAAGATGCGGTCGAGCGTATTCGGCAGATATTTAGCAAAAGCCGAGCCGTCTTTGCGCGTGAGCACGGAAGTCGCGACACCCTGCTGCTCCAGATTGTGCGAGAGACTTTTGATCCGCTTGATGATCGGTTCATTCGCGATGATCACGCCCGTGTTGCCCGTCAGCGCCGCCAGCTGGGTTGTCTTGCTCCCCGGTGCGGCAGCCATATCGATGATCTTCAGATTGCGACTGCCCGACTCGACCTCGGTCTCCTCCGCGCCCGCAGACAGCAGCATCTCGGGTGGGAGCATACTAGCCGCCTCTTGGATATAAAACAGCCCCGCCGCGTGCATCCAATGCTTACCCAGCGGCACAGCGTGACTCTCACGGTCAATCCAAAAGCCCGTCGGACACCACGGCACGGGCGTCAGCTGCCAGCTCATCTCAGTCGCCATTTTTTGGAATGCTTCCACCGAAATCTTCAGCGTATTTACGCGGATCGCCTTCCGCAGCGGCGTCTGCATACTTTCGAAGAAAGCCGCATGCTCAGCCTCGGGCAAGATTGATTTGAGTCGTTCGACGAAAAGATCGGGAAAGGTAATCTGGTTTTTCACAAATGAATAATATTAGACATAAAGAATTTCTCTTGAAAAAGTGTAGCCGCACGAATTTCATCGTCAGTATAACTCTCTCCTTTTGCTACCACGACAAGTTTATCATCGTCGTCATCGCGACGATGAATTACTGCAATACACAAACCCGTATAGGCAGAGACGGCATAATCTATACCTAAAAGGTAAGCATCTACCTCGCTACCATCTGGCGCACAAGTACCGGGCACATAACCATAATTGAGCGGATATGTATAACCCCACTTTGGATGAGGCTCTCCAAACGGACGATCTATAATAATATTTACTGTCTGCCCTAAAAAGCGTGTTGCATAATCCATGCCACAAGTTTAACTGATTTGAAATCTACCCGCCCTCCGGCGTAAGCTAGAGCTACTCTTTAAAATACAAAAACCATGCCAGCTCAAAAACTCCTTCTCGCACTCGCTGTCTGCTTCTTCGCGACGAGCGCAGCCTTCGCCGCCACGCCGGTCAGTCTGACCGTCGACGACGCGGGAGTTATCCAAATAGATGATCGAAATGAACGCTACCTCACCGGATGCTGGGACAGCAACGAGCAAGCGGTCTTTTATTATCGCGACGCAAGTGGGGCGGTCACACACGCGGAGATCTGCAATGAGCCAGATGAAAGCCATCATGGACTCGGCGAGACAAATAAAATTCGCGCGCAGAATTATTACGACTTTCTCAAAGCTGAGCGAACGAAGGTGAAGGTCACCCAGCCACAGGCCGAGATAGTACTCGGTAGCTTGTCAGGCTACAATCCCGAGTTTGTATACGAGCTCCTCCAGCTACCCGACGCCTGCAGCCTCTTCGATGTCTTTGCGTGGCATCCCTACCATCTCGGCGTCGCACCGGACGAGATCGACACGGCCAAAGACAGCTGGCACAGCGTGCCGCAGTGGGCAGGCATGTACCGCGCGTTACTTGAAAATCAAGGCTGCGGAGGAAAGGAAATGTGGGTGACGGAATACGGCTACACAACCACTGCAGATAATAATGAGAAAGCTGTCGACAGCCGCACGCAGGGTGTCTTCACCTTCCGTGAGTTGATCAGCCTGCTGGCAAGCGGCGTAACCCGCGTGAGCTACTTCCACGGTGACAGCTACGCGCTCGACGACAGCGGCGTCTTGATGTGGAACAACCTTGCAAAAGAACTCGAAGGCACGAGCTATGACAGCAGCCGCGAGACGGGCGCCAGCTACTGCCCTGCTACCCCAGCCGTTTGCTGGTATGACGACAGCATCCTGCGTGAACTCACGGGACAATCCGTTATAGGTATTGAAAATAGCCAAGAAAACAAAGTCGAAGTCGATCATGTCTTTGCCAAAGGTGACACATTCCTACATGTCAGCTGGACGCGCAGTAGTGCAGATTTTGAGGTCGAGGAAAATCAGTTCCGTGATCTGAGCCGCTTTACGCGCTACGAAGAAGCCATCCTCGGCATCGCCGCCCGCGAGATCATCTCGGGCTATCCCGATCAGACCTTTCGTGCGGACAACTCGGTCAATCGCGCCGAGCTACTGACTATTCTCATCGGTGCAGTCGAGGCAAATACCGCCAGTCATGCAAACTGTTTCGCAGATGTACACACCGAATGGTTTGCGCCATTTGTCTGCGCCGCCAAAGCTCGCGGCTGGGTACACGGCTACGGTGACGACACCTTCCGCGCCAGCCAGACCGTCACCCGCGCTGAGGCAGTGAAGATGACCGTCGAGGCATTTGGACTGACGCTCCCGACATATATCCAAGCCCCTGAGAACTGGTACGATCCCTACTTCATCGCCGCCGAACAAGCAGAAATACTAACCTCTGCCGAGGCCGCCGAGCCGAGTCGCCTCGAGACGCGTGGACATATTGCCGAGCTCGTCTACCGCGCACTACAAAATTAAATGTTGTATCATTGAGTCAATGATCTTTATTCGCTGACTCATGGCCTCTCTGGAAAACACCTTCGCAGCTCTCTCACGCATCCCCGCCTTCACGGGACTCGATCTCACGAAGCATGCTGCATTGCTGGAGCAAATAGACTTACTCAAATTGGAAACTGAAGATGTCGTCTTCTATGAAGGTGATGCGCCCGACGGACTCTATGTCATCAAGCGCGGTGAGATCGAGATCATCCGTATCCGCGATGGACTCGGCGAGCCTGTCGCCCACCTCAAGGCTGGCGATGTCTTTGGCGAGCTCGGCATGCTAACTGGCGACCCGAGGAATGCCACCGCCCGCGCCTTTCGCGAGGCTGCCGTCTTTCATTTGAGCAAAGATATCGCAATCGCTCTCGCAAAAGATCTACAAGGACTCGACTTACTGATCAGCGCGAAGTATCTCGACCGCAGCAGGAAGAATAAATATTACGGCGTGACCAGCGACGAAAAACCTATTTCGATATATACCAAGGAAAAAGAAGACAGCAGTGACGAAGATTAGGGGATGCATTTTTTACAAACTTTGCTAAAATCTCGCGCGGAGAGATGGCAGAGTGGTCGAATGCGATAGTCTTGAAAACTATTAGGCCGGCAACGGTCTCGGGGGTTCGAATCCCCCTCTCTCCGCCATTTTTTGGCGCATATATCCTTTGCCACTCTTTTGAGATGCATTTATACTAAAAATAATTCATTATTAATCCAATCAAGCTATGAGTATCACAATGAAAAAACTGACACCAAACCTAATGGTCGATGACGTTCGCCAGACGATCACATTTTATACAGATATGCTGGGCTGCTCGCTGCGCATGGCCGTGCCAGCAGACAAAAGTGGGGTGGCTGACGCGATGAAGGACGGCATCGATTATATTTATGCGCAGATGGCATGCGGAGATATTGAGATCATGTTTCAAGAAAAAAATAGTTTGCGCGAGGATGTGCCTGCCTTTGCCGAGCAAGATGTCGGTGGATCGGTCGCACTGTATTTTGAGGTGACAGATATCGATGCCGTGTATGCATCGCTGCAGGGCAAAGTGGATGTCGTGAAAGATCTCGAGACGGCGTGGTATGGCATGCGCGAATTTTATATTCGTGATTGCAACGGCTACATCCTTTGTCTTGCCGAGCAAGCTCAAGCTGAATAAATACGCATGCAAGAAATAATAGCCACCCTTCGCGAAATAATTGTAAGCATTGCGCCAGACGCTCACGAAAAGGCAATGTACGGCGGCCTCGTATTTGAGCTGGATTATCTACAGCCAAAGCGGCTTTTTTGTGGTGTTTTTGAGCGCAAAGATTATGTCACCATCGAGTTTGATCGCGGCACCGAGCTGCATGACCCGCAGCAGCTGCTCGAAGGATCAGGCAAAGGGCGCCGCCATTTGAAGATAAACGATCTCGCGGAAATCGAGTCAAAAGGCGCTGCCGACTTTATTCAGCAATCATTTCAGCTCAGCTGAGCTGGCACGGTGTTCAATACATCACTATTCTATAAGTCAGAATCATGTTTAGATTGGGCATCTTTTTAGTTATTATGAAACTCACACACATACTCAAGCTCGGCATCATGGTAGCCCTCATCGGCACGGGCGTCGCGATGATCTATGCATCGGACATGCACGAGCTCGCCGATATGAAAGTCATCTTGCTGGTCACCACCGCCCTCGGTCTGTGGATCACGGGACTGCTTCCCGAGTACATTACGGCGCTGCTATTTTTCTTATTCGCGATGCTCTTTGCGGTCGCACCACCCGAGATTATATTTTTTGGCTTTGGATCTACTGCTTTGTGGCTTGTCATCGGCGGGCTCATCTTGGGGCTGGGCATCACCAGCACGGGACTCGGCAAACGAATAGCGGAGACTGTCACGCCGTATTTGCACGGCAGCTACGTAAAGCTCATCGGTGGATTGGTGCTAATAAATGTGCTGTTTAGTTTTGTCATGCCGTCTGCAATGGGCAGGATAGCCCTGCTCGTGCCGATCGCCATGGCGATGGCAACGCATTTCGGATTTACGACAAAATCGAATGGCTTTATGGGCATCATCTTAGCCACGATACTTGGCTCATTTATTCCTGCTTTTGCCATTCTCCCCGCAAACATACCAAATATGATTCTGACGGGCATGTCTGAGTCGCTGTATCAATATGTCCCGTCGTACGGCGCGTATCTCCTGCTGCACTTTCCGATACTCGGCGCGCTGAAGGCGCTCATCATCACGGGGCTCATCGTCTATTTCTATCCTGATACACCGACCGTCAAAGATCAGCACGACATGGATCCATCGGAACCCATGACGCCGAAAGAAAAGATATTGTCGGTCGTTTTGGTCAGCCTAGTGGCTCTGTGGCTCACCGATGCCTTCCATCATATTTCGCCAGCATGGATTGCATTGGCGGGCGCCATCGTCATCGCGCTGCCGCGCATCAATATAATTAGTAAAAGTGATTTCAACGAAAAAATAAATTACGGCTCGATATTTTTCATCGCGGGCATACTCGGCTTGGGCAATCTCATTCAACATTCAAATATTGGCAATGCCCTCGCGACGCATCTGACCGCTGTCATGCCGCTAGACATTCATACCCCATTTATCAATTTTATGACGCTGAGCATCTCGGCTATGCTGACGGGGATCGTCACCACCCTGCCCGGCGCACCCGCCGTGCTCACGCCACTTTCGAGTACGCTCGCGCAGGCATCTGGCCTGTCCGTGCCCGCCGCAGTCATGACACAGATAGTCGGCTTTTCGATGGTTCTCTTTCCCTATCAAGCGCCACCAATCCTCATCGGCGCACACATTGCGGGGATTCCGCTGAAGTCGATATTGAAAATCTGTTTTCTGCTAGCGATCATTTCAATCCTATTTTTACTGCCGCTCGATTATCTTTGGTGGCAGCTACTCGGCTGGATTTAGTATTACAGGACACCTGCTAAACTGCGTGCATGCCCAAGAAAAAAGAAATCACACTGATTAGCTGGAATGTAAATGGCATTCGTGCCGCCGGGCGCAAAGGTTTTCTTGATTGGATCGCCGCGCGACCTGCCGACATCATCGGCGTGCAAGAAACCAAAGCCCATCCCGAGCAGCTGGGGATGTTTCTCCTGCACCCCGATGGCTACGAGAGCTACTGGAACTCCGCGATGGAAAAGAAGGGCTACTCGGGTACCGCGATCTATTCGCAGATCTCCCCCATCGGCGGCAGCAACCCGCTGGGAAACAAAACCCTCGACACCGAAGGACGCATCGTCTGTCTCGAGTACGAGCAGTTTTATCTCTTCAATGTCTACTTCCCAAATGGTGGCGGCAAGCCAGAGCGCTTTCCATACAAATTGAAGTTTTATGATGCCTTTTTTAGGCTCATTCAAAAATATCGCAAAAAGAAGCCGGTCATTTTCATCGGAGATGTGAATGTCGCCCACCGCCCCATCGACATCGCCCGCCCCGAGGCTAATAAAGATTCGATCGGCTTTCTCCCCGAGGAACGCGCCTTTATCGATCGACTCATCAAAGCGGGTTACATCGACACCTTCCGACATGTCCACGGCGATAAAGTAGATGAATACAGCTGGTGGAGCTATCGCGCCGCCGCGCGGGAAAGAAATGTCGGCTGGCGGATTGATTATTGTTTTGTGTCCGACGAGCTAAAGAAAAACATCAAAGATGCGTGGATAGACCAAGCACGCGAAGGCAGCGACCACTGCCCGGTAGGGGTGAAATTAGTCATCTAAATTTAAAGAAGCTTCGTATTTCATCCGTTACCACTTCTGTTGTTAGCTCGGTTGGTTTTTGCTTATTAGCATCACACTGGCGTTCAATTTCTGAAATCTCTTTTTCTATGTCATTTAAAGGAATATGTAATTTTTTAGCCCTAGCTCTCCACCCTCTTACTTCAGCATATATCAAGTTGCGCTTATGCACTTTACCTTGATCTCCAGAGAGAAGACGAGCTTTATCCAGTTTCTTATCAATGCAATTTTGATAACCAATTTTGCATATCTCAATAATCTCCGGACTCACAGATTCGTAGTCTATTGAATCTTCCTCCACTCCATCGCGCAGACCCAACTCGATTTCCATTAAAGTAATAAATGCAGAATCACCCTCCTCCGCAAAGCCTCTAAACTCCTCTAGCCGCTTTTCCCTTTTTAACCCCAGATTTTCATCTAGAAAGAGTGGTGGCGGAAGTGGTAAATCGCGTTCAGTCAAAAAATTAAAAATGAAATTATAAGTTCTTATCTTACTTCAAGATAAGATATCCCACAACATTTTACATCCTCTCCGGCGCGCTTATTCCCAGCAGTCCCAGACCTACTTTGAGAATCTCCGCTACCTTGCCCACCAGCGCGAGACGCAGCTGCTTTTCGCTTTCCTGCTCGGCATTCATTACCGAGACATGATGATAAAAAGAATTAAATTCTTGCGCGAGGTCGAAAAGATACTGCGCGATGTGATGCGGCTTGTACGAGCTCGCAGACTTCTCCACCGCTGCTGTGAACTGCAGCAGCTTCATCGCCAGAGCCCGCTCAGCAGGTTCGGTGAATTCACCGAACCCACTTCCCCCCCCTGAGGGGGGGGACTGAGGGGGGGTGAGCTCGTCACTACTTTTTCGCAAGATCGATTTCGCACGAGCATGCGTGTACATCAGATACGGCGCTGCGTAGCCTTCGAAGCTGAGTGCATCGTCCCAGGTAAACGTAATATCGCCTTCGCGGTCGCGCCCAAGGTCGGCGAATTTCACCGCACCGACGGCGAGACTCTCGATCAGCTGCGTGCGCTCATCACCATCGATATCACAATTCTTTTCATCCAGAATGGCAGTCATTTTTTCAGCCGCGGTGTCGAGTAGATCTTCGAGGCGCACCGTCTTGCCACCGCGGGTACTCATTTTGCCCTCTGGCAGACGCACGAGTCCATTTTTTACATGCACGAATGTCGTGTCACCAAGGTAACCAGCACGAGCCGCCGCATCATAAAATTGCTTGAAATGAAGACTCTGCTCTGCCCCCACGCATTGCAGTACGAGATCGGGATGAAACTCAGAGACATAAAACTTCACCGTCGCCAAATCACGTGTCGCGTACAGCGTCGCACCGTCGGACTTTTGGATGAGCAGCGGTGATGGGGAGAATTCCTCAGGAAACTCAACCATAATCGAACCGTCATCATTTCTCACTGCGATCTTTTTCTCGACCAGATCAGCGATGATCCCCGGCAGCATATCTTCGAAAAAGGCTTCGCCGTGCATATTTTGGAACTCGCTCCCAAGTCGGTCGTACATCTTTTGAAACGACTGCAGACTTTCGTCCTTCATCCATTTCCACAGTTCGCGCATCTCGACATCGCCATCTTCCAGTTTTTTAAAAGCTGCGCGCGCTTCGTCGTCTAGCTCAGGATTATTTTCAACTTCATCATGAAAACGAACATAGAGCTTATTCAGCTCAGGAATGGGATCTTCCTCGATGATCGCGTGATCGCCCCACCTCTCATATGCAACGATCAACTTACCAAATTGCGTCCCCCAGTCGCCGAGATGATTGTCTGTCACGATCTCGGAACCAATAAAGCGAAAGATATTCACGAGACTCTTGCCAATGATATTGGAGCGCAGATGCCCGACACTCATCGGTTTGGCGATATTTTCTTGGCCATATTCAATTAAAACCTTTTTGTTCGGCAGCTCGGGCGCGGCGGCAGCCGCGGTGAGCGCTTCCCAGATCGCCCCATCCTTGAGAAAAAGATTGATAAAACCTGGGCCAGCAACTTCCACTTTTGCGATCGACTCGCTGTCTGCTAGTTTCTGCATGATCTCCTCCGCCATCTCGCGCGGATTCTTCCCCTGTTTCTTCGCGAGGATCATCGCCGCATTGCAGGCATAATCCCCCAGCTCGGGCTGTGGCGAGACCTCCAGCTTGAATGCCACCTCTTCAGGCAGTGCCGCTGCGATTATTGCGCGAAGGTTGTCGACTAACATGTCGAGATTTTAACACGAGAAAGCTGCATGATTACTTGTTGTAAGACTAAAACAGTCCTAAAATAAATTTACGATGAAGAAAGAACCAGCAAAACCACGATCTGCCGAGGACGATATTCTGCACAAATTAAGACTCACTGGTAATACTCTGCGCGCTGCGCGGACAAAAAAAGATGTGCTGGACCTCACACTCAAGCTCTTTAATAAGCTCGATTTTGATCGTGTACGTATTTGGCTCCTCGATGAAAAAGAAAATACTTTACGCTGTGTCCGCTGCAATTATAAAGCTTCGAAAAAACTCTTTCAGGCATCGCTCAGCCCACATGTCACAAAAGAGTCGTCTATGCTCGTGCGTGGGCTGGCATCTCGCAAGCCATTTATAAATAAGAAGAATGCCACGCTGCATGAGATATCTGACGACACCAATCGAACATTGACCTTCCCCATGCTCGCTGGCAAACGCATCCTCGGTGCAATCAGCGTAGACAATACCCCCAGCGGACGCCCCATCAGCCTGAAGAAATATGAGATGTCTGTCTCCCCATTTGTAAATCATGTTGCGCTCGTGCTCAATCGCGTTATCACAGATGATGAGCTGAAGCAGGCCAACCGCACCCTACAACAAGAAATATCTGCAGCGACAAAAGAACTCGAAGGGAAAAACAAGGAACTGGCATACATCGCACATCACGATGCGTTGACTGGTCTACCCAATCGTCGCGACTTTGATGACGAACTCACACGACAATATGCCAAAGCGACAAAGAAAAAGCCTATTGCCTGTGCAATGATGGATGTGGATTACCTCAAGCATATCAATGACACGAAAGGACATGTGGAAGGTGATAAAATCTTGCAACAGATAGCAGCCGTGCTCAAGCGACAAAAATCAATCTCGTACGCGGCACGCTATGCAGGTGACGAATTCGTCATGCTCGCACCCAGCCTCATGCATCCCAATGGCTATCGTCGTTTTGAGCGCATACAGCGCGCAATATATAAAGCAACTGGTCAAAATGTCTGCATCGGCGTATCGGATTATCCATCGCCAGATGTCAAAACAACCGTCGACCTCATCCGCATGGCAGATGATGCACTGTATCATGCGAAGCATCTCGGACGAAAAAAGGTCGTCTGCTGCGACGATATACATATGAATATCGTACCCGCAGCAAAACGTAAAAAGAAACTGCAAGATATCGAGCGACGCGGCACGGTGGTGACTGACTACATTGATCAATTAGAAATATTGAATGATATATCGACCGTCCTGCAGAAAGCAGTAAGGCGCAGTGATATCATGCGCGGCGTACTGCGAACGTTTCGAAATAAAATCGGCTTTGAGCGCGTACGTCTGTACCTCGTCGATCCAAAAGAAAATCAGCTCGCCTGTGCATATGCTGTTGGTATCCCGAAGGATATGTGGCATATCTTTGACCGTGACTTGAAAAAAAACAACAGTCTTGCGACGAATGTCTTTCAGTATGGCAAGATAATCGATGTCAAAAGCCGAGGTGAATATAAGAAATTCAATCCTCATATCACTGGTCTCATCGGCACCAAAGCGGCGCTCGCCATACCACTAGCGGTAAAACGAAAACGAGCAGTGGGTGTCCTAATCGCTGATTACAATCCCGAAAAACTACAATTTGATACGAAAAATCAAAACTTCTTTCTCGCGCTGGGACGACATATCGCACTTGCGCTCGATCAGGCACAGCTCTTTACTGAAGTGCACGACCTCAATCGTGATCTTTCAGAAAAAGTAAAAGAGGCGACGAGTCAACTTGTACATTATTCACAATCGCTCGAGCATAAAATTGAAGACAATCGCATCTTGCGTGAAGAAGAGCGACGCACGCACTTTGAAATCATCTCAGCACTTGTCTATAGCTTAGAATCAAAAGATTCATATACTCGTGGTCACTCGACTCGCGTAGCCAATTATGCGCACCAAATTGGCAAACTCACCAAGCTATCGCCTGATGAGCTCATCGATCTGCGCTACGGCGCACTGCTCCATGACATCGGCAAGCTAAGCGTCGATCAAAACGTACTACATAAAAATACGCCACTCACAGATGAGGAAATAAGTCACCTAAGTAATCATCCCGAGGTTGGTTATAAGATTATTTCATCGATGCGCTTCCTTTATAAAGCTGCCACCTTTGTGCGTCACCATCACGAACGCTGGGATGGCACAGGCTATCCACTCGGACTCAAGGGCGATGATATCCCACTCGGTGCGCGTATTATCAATATTGCAGACTCATTCGATGCGATGATCACACATCGCAGTTATGGAAAAAAGCTAAGAATAACAGATGCCGTGAACGAACTACACGAGGGCGCACATACGCAATTTGATCCAGCACTGACAAAACTCGTCATCACCGCGCTAAAGAAAAAGAAATTCTCAATCGCCAAATGATGCACTTATTACTATTTCATGGCGAAAATAGCTTTGCGCTGCGCCATGCCGTGGCAGAGCAACAGGATGCTTTTGTGGCAGCCGAGGGTGATATGAATATCTCACTCATCGAAGGCAAGGGAGCCAGCAGCGAGCAGATCATCACCGCTGCCGAGGCACTCCCTTTTCTCGGTACGCGTCGACTCGTTATTGTGCGTGATTATGATTTTGCCAAAGCGGATGATGCGCTGATTGCCTTTACTAAAGATGTGCCCGAGCATTGCACGATTATCTTCCAGACGGCGAAAGCCGATGGGCGCACAGCCCTTTTCAAGGCTATTAAAAAGCATGGCGAGATTCGCGAGTTTGTCGCGCCAAAGCCTGCCGAGTTTGCGGGTTGGCTGCGTAGTGCCGCGAGCGGCGCGGAGCTCACGCTGGAGCCAGCTGCACTGGAGCTGTTGGCGCTCTTTACGAGTGGCGACTGCGAAACGGCCAGCCACGAGCTGAAGAAGCTGAAGGCCTACGCAGACACACCGACAATCACCAAGGACATGGTCGAGGCGGTCGTGCATCCCGATCTACACACCTCCGTCTTTCGACTGACCGACCTGATCGGCTCACGCAATATCGGCTCGGCCATCGCGACGCTCACCGATCTACATCAGCGCGGAGAGAATCTCATGCAAGTGCTCTACATGATCGTACGACAGCTGCGCATCCTGCTATCCATTCGTGCGCTGCTCACACGACAAACACCCACCTCAGCTATCGCCAGCGAGCTAAAGCTGCATCCCTTCGTGGTAAAAAACTCACTCAGCCAAGCGCGAAATTTTTCAGACAAAGAACTAATCGCCGCACTCACGACTTGCCGCGATATCGACGCAGGTATCAAAACAGGCAAGCTGCATTACAGTGCTGCCCAGCAAGGCGAGCTCGCCCTCGCCATCGAAAAGCTCATTCTCCGCTTTGCCTAATTATTTCTTCGGCTCACGGATCCGCTCAAAGAGTGGATGATTCTTTCGCTGTTCACGTACCGTACGATAAAAGATATAGAGAAGCAGTGCGAGCAAGAGCCACAATAACCAGAAGAAAGTACGCTCGAGATACGGCGGATTGTCGACAGTGACGAGTATTTCACCCATGCGACTCTCGCCTGCATCATCAGTAATTGTGAGACGCACGGTGTATTCGCCGAGCTTGGTGTAGGTATGTGGCGCAATCGGCTCTTCGACGACAGGCGTATCATCACCAAAGTCCCATACGAAGCTGCGCACTTCCCCATCTACATCTTCCGACCCACTCGCATCGAAGGTCTCGGCAATATTTACTGTCACAAAGCGATCCCCACCAAAGGCGAGTACAGGACCTTGATTGGCGTCATTGGGATCAGCGTTGTCACCCAGTCCATCGCGGTCGCTATCTTGCCATTCAGTTGGGTCGGTTGGGAATGCGTCCTCTGTGTCGAGCGTGCCGTCATTGTCATCATCGGTATCGGCGTTGTCGCCGCGACCATCGCCATCGGCGTCCCTCGTTTCGGTCGCATCGCAGGGCAGCTGATCGTCAATATCGGGTGTGCCGTCATTGTCATCATCAGTATCAGCATTATTCCCACGACCATCGCCATCACAATCAGCTGACTCATCAGCATCAGTTGGGAAGAGGTCAGCACCGTCGCCTACGCCATCCTCATCGCTGTCCGTACATTCAGTCGGATCGAGCGGGAAGGCATCGAGTAAGTCGTTGCATGACTCAGCACCATCGGCATCTGTATCTGGTAGTAGCGGATCGGTACCGATCGCTGCCTCGGCATCATCCGATAGTCCATCGCCGTCATTGTCATCATCAGCGTTGTCCCCCGTGCCATCGGCATCCGTATCTACCTGCTCACCCGTATCGAGCGGGAAGGCATCAGTACCGTCATTCACGCCATCATTATCCGTATCAGCACGGCGGATATTCGTACCGAGCTCACGCTCCTCGTCATCAGTTAGACCATCATTGTCATCGTCTACATCGAGTAAATCACCCACGCCATCGCGGTCGGCATCTCCATCTACAAAGAGCTGTGCCTCGACGATATTATTGCTCGAGTCGTCCCCTTCACGATTATACGGGAAGAGCTGTGCCTGCACGGTATGCCGCCCAGCTGTCGCCGTCCACACGATGAAAACCTCATCAGGAATGCTCCCCTGCTTTACGCTCACTGGCTGATCGACATTGATCTGTACGCCATCGACAAAGAACTTCACCGTACCGAGCAGATCCACCTCACCAGCATTTCGTACGGTCGCATAGATACGTATCACCTGCCGCTCGATCACTCCACTCGCCGGCACAAAGCCGATCGGATCACCAGCAATACTCATTTCATTCGGTAGCGCAGCAAATACTGATTGCATGGCAAAAAGACATGCGAAGCTGAGAGAGAGAAAACGTGTGAGGAAAGTCATATATTTAGTTTAGCGAAGCGTGCGACGTGATGCTACATATGAGCTGACTATTGATTCCTACCCTCTAGATAAAGCTGATTCTCTAAATCAATCACTCTTTCAAAAATCTCCTGATAATTAAGGTCGGACTGATCTAAATTAACTTTCAGCTGATTTTTATCTTCTAGGGAATCATTATTAATAACTGACTCATAATATCTAACCCTTGATAAGGATAAATCTCTTTTTGCCTCATAAAAAATTCTACTTTGCTCAATAAATAAATTTAAAGCATCTAGATTTAAGTTATGTTTTTTATATGTATCAATTACATTCTTGCGTGACTGATTATCCATTTGCCCTAAAGTATCAACAAGGGATTGTAAAGAAGTGATATGGATTAATTCAATTTCATTAATTAAGTCTTGGGTTTTTTCTAAAAAAAGAATGCAGTTCTCAAAAAAGATATCTCTGCAAGTATTAATGTCACTATTTTGAAATGCATAATTTAATTCCCCTAAAAGAGAATTTAATTTCTCTTCAGGTTTAGATGATTCATTTAAAGCAGTAGCTATATTTCTTATAGCTATCGCTTCGTCAGAATCTCGATATAAAATTTTCCCAAAGACACCAGTTGCGATAATCATAAAAATTATAAGCCCAGTCAGCAATGCTATCTTTTTATAATTTGAAATTATGTCACATTTCTTAACTAAGAAGATATATAAAAAAATTGAACAAAAAGCAGCTGCTCCTATGCCCTCCTTTAAGTAATCAGCGGCTTCCGTTATGCCAAGTAAGCTAGAAAAAACTATATAAATAAAAAAGATAAATAAAGATCCCAGTAGAAATTTCGGTCTTTTTTTGATCTTATTCATTATGATTTATTCACCCGCCGCAGCAGAAGTAAATCCGCCAGCGCGAGCCGCGTCATTGCCTCACACACGGGCACTGCACGTGGCACGATGCAGGGATCATGCCGACCTGTTACCTTCAGCTTTTGTGTCTTGCCACGAATATTCACTGTATCTTGCTCTTTTGAGATACTGGCCGTCGGCTTGATCGCCACACGGATACTGATCTCCGCACCGTCTGTAATCCCACCGGCGATGCCGCCCTGTCGATTACTTGCCTTCTGAATGTCACCCTGAGCTTGTCGAAGGGCAATCATCGCGTCATTGCTCTCACTGCCGCGCAACCCTGCGAGCGCAAATCCATCACCAAACTCGACTCCCTTCACGGTACCGATCGAGAGGAGTGCGTGTCCAAGGAGTGCGTTTGCCTTGTCGAAGACTGGCTCGCCGAGACCCGCGGGCACGCCGCGCGCGAGCACACGAATGACCCCGCCGACACTGTCACCATCCTTCGCCGCAGCAAGAATCGCTGCTTCCATTTCCTTCGCAGCAGCTGGATCAGCTGCGCGCACGATATTTTTCTCGATAGCACTGAGCTGAATTTTTGTACCATGAATGCCCGCAATTTCTTCAGCGAAAGCGGTAATTTTTATCTTTTCTGTATCGAGGAGCTTCTGCGCGACCGCACCTGCTGCCACGCGGCATAGCGTCTCGCGACCGCTGCTGCGTCCACCCCCGCGATAATCTCGCAGACCAAACTTTGCCAGCCACGTAAAATCCGCATGTCCCGGTCGGAAAACATCTTTTAGTTTTGCATAATCCTTCGATCGCTGATTTTCATTGAAAACCGCCAGCGCGATTGGCGCACCCGTCGTCTCCCCTTCGAAAATGCCAGAGAGGATCTGCACCGTATCAGCCTCCTTCCGCGGGGTCGCTACCTTGCTCTGCCCTGGCCTCCGGCGATCAAGATCTTTTTGAATATCTTTGATATCAAGCTTCAAGCCAGCTGGGCAGCCATCAATCACACAACCCAGTGCCACCCCGTGACTCTCGCCAAACGTAGTGACCTTAAAAGCGTTTCCAAAGGTATTTCCTGCCATACTGCAATCTTAACAGTTTTTGCTAAAATGACCGAGTTATTCACTCTAGCAAACCCCTCCAATGATCGACTTTAAAGTTCTCCGCGATGATCCACAAGCCTTTTACAAGGCAGTTCAGCGCAAAGGTGCTGATATCGATGTCGATGAGCTGATGGAGCTAGACGACCAACGCAAGGAATATCTACAACGCGCCGAGACACTTCGTCGCACGCAAAATGAAGCCAATCAAAAGATAGCAAGCGAGCAAGACGCGGGCAGAAAGAGCGAGCTGATCGCCGAGATGAAAGCCGTATCCAACGAGCTCAAGCTGGTCGATGAAAAGCTAAACCGTGCTACCGAGACTATTGAGAAGCAGCTCATCGCCGTGCCAAACCCGCCGCACGAGAGCGTGCCCGATGGTGGCGAAGATGACTTCGAGACGGTGAAGACGGTGAATGATCCGCGCAATTTCACATTCGAACCACGCGACCATGAGGAGCTCGGACAGATGTGCGATCTGATCGACACCACTCGCGGCGCAAAGTGCTCGGGCAGCCGTTTTTACTTTTTGAAGAATGAAGCTGTCCTCCTCGAATTTGCACTCGCGCAGTACATCCTCGGCATCGTCCTGAAGCAGGGCTTTACCCCGATGCTCACGCCCCAGCTCGTCCGCGAGTCTGCGATGTACGGCACGGGCTTCTTCCCTGCTGATCGCAATGAAGTCTATGAAGTGAATCCAAGCACTGAGGCAAATCCTGAAGGCGATGACCTCTTCCTCATCGGCACCAGCGAAGTCCCGCTCACGATGTACCATTCGGATGAAATCATTGATGTCGAGAAACCGCAGAAATTCATCGGCTGGTCAACCTGCTTCCGCCGCGAGGCAGGCAGCTACGGCAAAGACACAAAAGGTGTCTTCCGCGTGCATCAGTTCAACAAGCTGGAGATGTACTGCCTGTGCAAACCAGAAGACAGCTGGCAGATGCACGAGGAACTCCGCGGTGTCGAGGAGGAAATCATGCAAGGACTCGGCCTGCCCTACCGCGTGATCAATCTCGCGGCCGGCGACCTCGGCGCACCCGCTGCGAAGAAATACGATATCGAAGTTTACATCCCCACGCAGAAGAAATACCGCGAACTAACCAGTTGCAGTAACTGTACTGACTATCAGGCGCGACGGGCAAACATTCGTCACAAAACCGAGACAGGTACCGCATTTGTACATACCCTGAATGGCACCGCCTGCGCCATGACTCGCATGCTGATCGCCATCATGGAGAACTATCAAAATGAAGACGGCAGCATCACTGTACCCGAGGTACTACGCAGCTATCTCGGTAAAGACACAATCGGGCTAAAGAATTAATGTATAAATAAATCTTGTGGCAAAGGATTACTTAGGCTAGTTGCTGTTGGTATATTATTATTTTGATGCACGTGCTGCCATAGATCACAAATCTTACTAAGGTCTCTACGAAAACAACGTCGTTGCAGAGCGTTATCACTTGGCATGGCTCGTACTTCTTCTATTGCATCGCGTATCTCGCACGCTAGATGACGCTCCATCATCACATTCTCATTCAAGCCGTGCAATGCCTTAGATAAGGTTTTAGTGACAGAAGCACGAGTTTGACCAATCTCTGGCTGAATGCTGTCGAGCATGTTGCGGATCGGAAGATTCTCTAAATCAAGCATATAAAAATATAAAATTAAGGCAGGGGCGAGTGGGGATGCATAGCCACAAACTGCGGATCGGTCGAGCTAACTGCTGGGCTGAGCTGCCTCTCATGCAACATTTCTTTCCAGCGCTCACAAACTGTACTGATTCGATGCCGAATATCATCTCGCTGCAAAGCTTGATTATCTGGCAGTGCGCACACATCTACTCGAAGAGATTGAATGGAATAATACAAATCGCAATCACCCGCAGCATTTTCTTTCAAGCCACATAAGGCGTCCTCCAAAATAAAAGCAACGCAATCACGTGTGTGAGCGGGGTCTGACTTGATTGCAGTCAGTAGACAGAGCGTTCGTGATTCACGACTTGTAAGCATGAAAAAATTATGAAGAATGTAAGAGTGCCAAATCAAAGATGAAATATAGATGAAATCAGTATTTCTTTTTTTGGGGTAATATAATCATATGGATTTTGTCATTCCCCCTTTTTACAGCCCCGAAGATCAGATACTCATTCGTCGTGCCCTCGCACATGCGCGACAAGCACACGATGGTCAAGAGCGTGCCAGCGGCGAGCCCTACGAGATTCATCCGATTGCTGTCGCCAACATCCTCATGCAGCTCCCTGCCAAGGTAGAGGTCGTCGCAGCGGGACTCCTACATGATGTCCTCGAAGACAGCGACGAGAGCTTCAAGGATCTTGAAAAGAGCTTTGGCTTTGAAATCGCAAAGATCGTAAACGCCGTCACCCATACGAAGAAGCTCACGCGCATCACGAAGGATCACGAAGAAGAAAAACGCAAAGATCTCCATCACCAATTCCTCGACACAATAAAAGACCCTCGCAGTGCGCTGGTGAAGCTCGCCGACCGCCTGCACAATACGCGCACGCTGGAGCACCTCGATCGATATAAACAAATGGAAATCGCCGAAGAGACCATGCTCATGTATGTCCCTCTCGCCCGCCAGATCGGGCTCAGCATGATCGAGCGCGAGCTAGAAGCCATCTGCCTCGATATCCTGCCAAAGTGGGACTATCAGCGTGCCCAAGGCGACAGTGCAAAGTATGAACAAGAAATCATCGGCAAGGGTTATCATCAAAACAAACTCGATGACTGCCTAATGCGCTAACTTCAATAAGTATGAATACATCAGCTCTCTCTGTCCGTGCCGCACAAAAAATCTATCAAAATGATAAAGAGTCTTTTGAGGCGTTGAAGGGCGTGAATCTCGAAATAAAGGAAGGCAGTATCCATGGCCTCCTCGGACCAAATGGTGCAGGCAAGAGTACGCTCATCGGCATGATCTCGAATATGCTGAGCATTACCAGTGGAGAGATCGAGCTCTTTGGCGTGAATGTCGCAGCCGAACCGCGCAAGGCAAAGCAGCTGCTCGGCGTCGTCCCGCAGGAGATCGTGACCGAACATGCCTTTACCGTCGCAGAGTCGCTCTATTACTTTGCGGGGCTAAATGGCGTGCCAGTAAGCGAGCGTGATGCGCGGATAGACGATGTACTGACGAAGCTAGAGCTCATTGATAAAAAAGATGAAAATGCGCGGCGGCTCTCGGGTGGCATGAAGCGTCGCCTCATGATCGCCAAGGCTATCATTCATCAGCCACGATTCCTTATTCTCGACGAGCCAACTGCTGGTGTCGACGTCGGTCTACGCCAGCGTATTTGGCAGCTGGTGCGCGAGATAAATGCTGCAGGCACGACGATTCTCTTCACGACGCACTATCTGGAGGAGGCCGAAGAACTCTGCGAAGAAATCACAGTCATCGATCACGGCAAAGTGATAAAGGCTGGCCGCACCCGTGATATTCAAGCCGAGTTTGATAGCGGCATGCTCTATTTTGAATTAAAAAAAGAAACGACCGACCACCTGCCCGAGCTCGAGGCGAGCGGCGACGGCTGGCTCATACCCGCCTGTGACCTCACTGCCACGCTAGAGAAATTGAATACAGCATACGGCAATAATCTCAAAACGGTCCGCAGCGAAAAAGCTAGCCTTGAAAAAGTATTCCTTGAGCTCACTAAAAAATGATTAAGTTAAGCGCAAAAGATTGCGAAATAAAAACTGAGCGACTTGTTTTACGACCGCATCGCATCTCAGATCTTGAGGCACTTTGGCCGCATGTCTCCGACCCAGAATTACCAAAATGGATGAGCTGGGATGCTCACAAAAAGAAAAAGGGGGCTTTGGATTTTATAAAAAGCAGAATAAAGGCACGAAGAAATGGCGATGCTTTTACGTGGGTAATTTTGTACGAAGGAAAACTATGTGGCTGTATCGGGCTGGATGATGTCGTAGGACAAGTCAGAGTAATTCGATTTGATATGGCTAACCTCGGATACTGGCTCGGTAAAAAATATCGACGGCAGGGTATCATGACCGAGGCTGCCAGTGCCGTACTAGCATTTGGCTTTAAAAAACTAAAACTTCACAAAATTACTGTTGATCACGCTGCCGCAAACATTGCCTCACAAAAGACGATTGAAAAACTCGGCTTTCGTTATATTGGCGAACAGCAAAAACACTTCTTCAAGCGTGGGCGCTGGCACGATCATAAAATCTATGAACTACTTGCCAATGACTTTAAGCTAAAAAAACGTATCGCTCTTGAAATAACGCATATATATGACCAATCAACCTAATAACCAAGTAAAATGATCAACTTCCTCGCTCTTTACCTCCGCGAAGTCCGTCGCTTTACCAAGATTTGGAAAGATACCATTGTTTCGCCCGTCGTCTCGACCGTGCTCTTTCTCGCGATCTTTGGCGTGGTCATGGGCGATCGTTTTGTCGGTGAGGTGAATTACCTCGCCTTCATGTATGCGGGCTTACTCACGATGACCATCATCCAGTCCAGCTTTGCAAATCCCAGCTTTGCGCTCGTGATCAGTAAAAACATCGGCACCATCACCGATCTGCAGATCACCCCGCTGACGAATCTCCAGATTGGCATTGCCTATGCTACTGCTGGTGCAACGCGTGCTATCTGCACCTTAGCACTGACTATTGCCGTCACGATATATTTCATACCGAACTTTACCGTATTGCACCCACTGCTTGCGATTGTGGGCATGTTGCTGACTGGTGTGCAATTTGGCGCACTGGGTGTGATGTTTGGCTTATATGCGAAGAACTTCGATTCACTGCCCTTCATCACGAGCTTCATCATGCAGCCGATGATCTTCCTCGGCGGCGTCTTTTATCCGATCTCCACCCTGCCAGCACCGTGGGACATGGTCAGCATGTGGAATCCGTTGCATCACAATATCAATTTCCTGCGCTATGCGACGCTGGGCACGACAGATGCCGATCCGATGCTAAGTCTCGGGGTGATCGCGGGCTGCACGCTGGTCTTCATCGGACTCATGCTATACATGCTGCACACCCGCCTACGGGACTAAAATAAGAAGCAAAGTGCTTGCAAAATAGGGCTGTTTTGTGGTAAAATGACCCGATATAACAAACAAAAATGCCTGAAAAATTTACATGCCAAATACCCGCTACTATTCGGGAAGAGGCTCAGGACAGTGCCCTTCCTGTGAGCTTTCTTCATGGCAGGCAAGAGGAATGTCCAAAGGAATGGCGAAAACACCCAGAAAATCAAATAGATGCCGGGGTGCAAAAAGCTGTTTTTGAAACAGCCGATTCCGCTGTAAAAACAGTTTATGACATATTAGACCCCTTACGGGGACTTGGCATGTTTGCGGGCATGAAAAATGGCGAGCAATTCAGGATTGCTTTTACGGATGCTCTTGCCGTAGAAATTCAAAACGGTAATCCCAATATGAAATCCAAAGATGCCGCAGTTGCATTCGCTGAGGATACTTATGGACAGGTGGTCGAGGCGATGTTATTAAATTCACGCCCAACCGAGGAAGAGTTTCGTGCAATGGTGCAAGCTGCCATACTCGGCACCAGCATGCCCGCTACCCAAATCGCTTCGCTCTAATTTAGTTTAAAATACAAATATGTTTACTATTACTTCAGACAGTTTCACGGGATACAGTCTCGATCGCGCATTTGAGATCGCGGCGGCAGCGGGCTTCGATGGCATCGAAGTGTCTATCCGCCACGATGACTTCGACACGCAAGACCCTGATTATATAAATGCACTCAGCAAGCGTCACGGTATCACCGTGACCTCGATCGCTGCACCAGAAAACAGCTCACCCGAAAAGGCCGAGCGCACGGTGGATCTCGCCATCGCAGTCGGCGCAAAAGTGGTGACCGTCACGCCGCCCGATCTCTTCGACTTTCATTATAAGAAATGGATCACAGAAGAGATGCGCAGCGTTCGCAAGAAAAAGAAGATTCACATCGCGCTGGTCAACGCACCTGCACAGACTATTCTTGGTATTCTGCCGAAGTACTCCATCACCTCGACAGCCGAGCTGAAGAACTTCCCCGACATCGCACTCGATAGCAGCAACGCCGCCGGCAAGCACGAGTCGCTCATCGACATTTACTCCGCGCTAAAGAGCAACATCGTGCATCTCTACCTCGCCAATGCCAAGCACGAACGAGATCACATCCTACTCGATGAAGGCAACGTGCCGCTCGAAAGCCTGCTCACCCGTCTCGCGCGCGATGAATACGCGGGTGCGATCTGCCTGCGACTCAGCCCCAAGGCGCTCGGCGTGGGTAATCTGGAGCGCGTAAAGGAGAATCTTATGAAGTGTAAAAAGTTCTTTGAGAAATATCACAAAGAAGAGTTTTAGAAAGGAGTTTGAATAATCTAATATTATATTTTATAATGTTGTCCATATGAAACCCAATTTAGAAAAAGATGGTCAGGCAGATAATGAAAGCTGCTCTGAATCTCCGAATACAAATCCCGTTACCATCGTTAAAAGGAATGGTGTAGATATTCAGGTTTGGCATCCATTTAAAGATGTGACAGAGCCCGAAAGAGAAAAAGGTGAAATTCTGAAAGTTTTCCAAAAGCAGGTGAATTGATCTAGTCTCTTTAAAGACTGGCGCAATCTTGTGCAAGATAATTTAGTTTCTATATTTTATATTACTGCTAAGCTCTTTTTTGATGAATAAATTATTTTGGACGGGCGGCGCTGCCGCTGCTGTCGCCGCACTCGATCTCGGCACGAAGGTGCTCGCCGAAACTCGGCTAACTGAAGCGGTCAATTTACTACCCCTCCTTCGACTCGAGCTGACGCACAATCCCGCGCTGGCCTTCGGCCTGCCGATGCCCCAGCCCGTCATCGTACTGCTGAGCATCGCCGTGCTCGGCTGGCTAATGTGGCTGCTACAAACAAAGACACAAAATAACTGGCAGACGATCGCAGCCTTTGGGCTGGTGCTGGGTGGCGCAATCGGTAATCTCTGGGAGCGTGCGATGCACAGCCAGGTAACTGATTTTATTTCATTTTGGATCATCCCAAACTTCAATCTTGCCGATGCCGCACTCACACTCGGTGTGATTCTTTTTATATTTTACCAGCGGCGTATTTTCTTATCTGCGTTTTTTGCGTAAACTAAAGCTATGAATGACATACCTGCCACCGAAATGCCAAATCCATCCGCTATTGGTCCACGCGCGGTCTCAGTGAGCACGGTCATTTTCAAGACGCTCGCGGGTCTCGGCACGGGCTTTCTCGGCACGATTCTTTTGCTTATCTTTGTCGGCATCGCACTGGCTATCTCGGCGAGCGGCATGCAAGGACCATTCATGGCGTTCACTGCGCTCATCATGGGGCTCATTGTTTCGCTCGTGACGAATAGTCTCAGCGTGCTCGCATTTAGTCAGATCGACCGCAATAAATATCCATCGATGCGTCCGCTGCTGCGCCACATCACCAGCCTAAATATTGTCATCTTCCTCTTCCTTGTGCCGGTCTATGCCATCGCGTCCGTGCGCGATATTCAGACAATCTTCCTCGTTCTCAGCCTGCAGCTCGCACTCTCTGCCCAAGCCAGCGCCTTTGTGCTGGAGCTGAGCGCTGCCAAAAACAGCCGCGAAAATATCCTCGCTGTCTACGGCGTGACTTTTGGCATGCTGATGGCAATACTTATAAATGGCATGGTCTACGCGATCGCTGGCTACGCGACGGCAGGCGTCTCCGAAGCGACCGCGCGCTTTACCTCGGGAGGCTCGACAATCTTGCTCTTCTTCATCCTGCCGATGACCTGGATGTTCTTTGGCTTCTTCACGACGCTCGTCGAGATCGTGTATCGCTGGATTTATACCGTCTGGGGCGTCGACTATCTCAATACTGATAACTAAATAAATAATGTCTGACGATGAAAAAAAGGGCGGCGTGGGTAAAGTGATCGCGGGTCTCGTGATCGGTGGCGCTATTGGTAGCGTGCTCGGTCTCGCCTTCGCGCCACAAAGGGGCGAAAAAACTCGTAAAGAATTGAAAAAGAAAACTGACAAGGCGGTCGAGATTGGACAAAAAATGTACGACGAGTATCAAAAGAACAAATAATGAGTGGCATTGACTCCATTGGCAATTTCGATGATGAAGGTGGTGGCAGCGGTGCCGCCGAGAAAAATCAGGAGCAATTTCGCGATAGCCAAAAAGCCAAACGCCAGCAGATCGCCGCGATAAAAAAAGCAGAAAAAGGCGCCCGCCAAAAAGACGGTCGCGTCGCTGATGTGCTCATGCGCTTTTTGCAGAGCAATGCCAATACGCAGCTCATGCTGCTGATCTCTCGCTGCCTCGCTCACAACATTCCTGCGGGTCTGATCCTCGGTATCCTCGCGCTGACCGAAGACGAAGCTCGCACAGAATTTGAAGCGCTCATGGGCGAGGCTGTGCTGCTGCTCAACACGCCAGACGATCACGAAACGCGCGCGCTGGTGACGATGGACGCATTCGATGCTGCCAATCTGCCAACGCATATAAAGAAAGCAATCGACGCGTGGGTACGTGGCTTATTGCAATTTGGGCTGACGCAGCCCACCCGCCTACTCGCAACGGCGCAGAGCCCGACCAATACAGAGACGGGCGAAGGCGGCATCATCTTCCCCGATCTCGCGCAGCTCAGCGCCGTCGTCTTGCAGACGCAGCTCGCGAGTGAAAACATCACGGCAGACATCGCAACCACACGCCCCTTTGCTGAGCTGCTCTTAAAAACCGTACTCGAACAAATTCGTGAGCGCATGGGCAAGACGAAGGAGCTAGGAAGCGGCGAAGAAGATGAGTAATAGACTTGTCTCTTTTTATACCTCCCCTCCGCGGGAGCAGGTTTGTAACCTGCTCCACTCTTTATAAATCTATTTCTACCTTCAATACATTTGACTCATGTGCAGATGAATACACCCAATGCTGTGGCTCGGCGACGTATTCTTTACGCACGGGATTGTCTTCGATATATTTCTTCTTTTGCATGAAATAATCTGCTGTTTCGATGATTTTTGGCAGATTGGTCTTTTGCCAGATAGTATAGCGTGGCGTAACAACAGAGCCAGAGGCGGGAGCTGACCGAGCGGGAGCAAGGTTATACCTTGCTCCCTTTCTATTATTCTCTTCAAATAGTCGCAAGACGGGCGGCTCTGTTTTTCGAATGTTTTCAATGAGTTCTTTTGTGCTGTGTCGCTTGAAATCACGCAGAAATCCAGCTACATCGGGGCTTTGAATGATGAGATGGATATGATTGAGCATGAACACGTAGGCATATATTTTTAGCTCTTTATGTTCTTGGCAGTACTGGAGAGAGTGGATGAGAATGTCGAAACGGTGGTGTCGATCAAAGAGGTAATACCAGTTTTTTACTGTGAGGGTCACGAAATACATCGCAGTATTTACTTCGCGGGATACTCGGATGGATGGCATGATATAATTGTAGAAATTTAATTAATCATGTGGAGCAGGTTATAAACCTGATCCCGCTGGGGAAAACTTATTTTGATGAGCTTGAATAATGAAGATTATAAATCAATTAGAAAATACAGTTATTGTTGAGCTTTCAAAGAGAGAATCTAGTTTTTGCGGTGCTGCTCTAAGAGAAATGTTTGAAGAATTGCGTGCAGATGACGAGGTGAAAAGAAGAATTGGCATTTTTCGAAAAACCCTCCAAGATTTCGCCTATTCGTTCATTCGCGAAATACGGTCCTTTCGAGAACAGAAGGGAGGAAACAAGAATCCAACATTTTTCAGAAATGATTTGATGAATAACGCAGATGTAGCTTAAGGTCTTTGTGTTTTGGAACTGACTTATGAGCAACTATCTATTTGTTTCATCTGTATTCGTGATATTTCCGAAGTTATGGGTCATGAAGGAGAACTTCATGCGCGAACGGGTTATTTGTCGCAAGAATTCCTAGACGTGGCAAAGGGTTTTCGCAGAGAATATATAAGTGCGGGCTTGCTAATGCCTGCGCAACTTCGTGCATGAGCACCTCTTTTTCTATCGAGAAAAAATTTTTAGGTGGCTGATGAAAACCGTGTCCAGAATCGCATTACCCCGTTCAGCCAAGTCTTTTTGACTTGGCTATCTCCATCCAGGAAAAAATGCACCTGACTTTATCCCATCTTTCGTGCAGCCCCTCAGCGGGAGCATAGTTGTACTATGCTCCGCAGGCTGGTGTTATTATATGGAGCAGGTTACAAACCTACTACCGCTGGAATCAGATCTGTGTATGTCAGGTTAAGGATCTGAAAGAAGCACAAAAAAATAATTTGACTCTGCCAAATCTTCCGCTATACTTTGTCGGCTATTTTTAATTTTGACATCCCATGGCAGCTACGAAAAAAGACGCGGCGGACGCAGCAGCAGAACCTGCAACCAAAGAAACGAAGAAGGCGACGGCTACCAAGCCATCTATTCGCATCATCGTTCGTGCATTCGATCATCGTATCATCGATGAGACCTGCAAGCAGATTGTAGACAGCGCAGAAAACTCTGGTGCGATCATCAGCGGCCCTGTGCCACTGCCGACGCGCATTGCTCGCTTTACAGTCAATCGTAGCACCTTTAAGTATAAAGATGCTCGTGAGCAGTTTGAAATGCGCACGCACAAACGACTCATTGATATCAATGAGAGCACGCCAAACACGCTCGCAGCACTCAAAACACTGACCTTGCCAAGCGGTGTCGATGTAGAAATTAAAATGGTTTAAATTAGTTGACTCATAGAGGGCACATCTGTAGAATCCCTCTACTTAAAAAATTGTTACTCACAGCTTGGACGGCTCCGGCACTCGAAAGAACCGGACGATGGCAGACTTTCTCCCATCACTCGATAAGACCCACCCAAACTATTAACCTCTACCCCTATGCCAGGTATTCTCGGCACAAAGATCGGTATGACTCGCGTGATCGCGGACGACGGTAGTGTGATCCCTGTCTCAGTCATTGAATGCTCTCCTAATAAGATCATCCAAGTGAAGACAACTGAGAAAGATGGATATCCTGCGTTACTCCTCGGCTTTGACGCGTACAAAAAAGAACGCAAGACGAAGAAATTCAAGAATGTTGCCGAATTCAAACTCGAAAGTGAAAGTGAAGTAAAGAAGGGTGAAGATGTCACCGTCGATACATTCAAAGAGATCAGTACAGTATCTATCGTCGGCTGGGCAAAAGGTAAGGGTTTCGCTGGTGTGATCAAACGTCACAAGTTCTCTCGAGGACCTGAGACGCACGGTTCGCATCATCACCGTCAGCCAGGTAGTGCTGGTGGTACAGTCACAGGTACGGGTCGTACGCCAAAAGGCAAGCGTTATCCTGGGCACATGGGTACACAGCGTGTCACTCAACACAAGATCCCCGTCATCTCTGTCGATACAGAAAAGAACCTCATTGTTGTAAAAGGCGCTATCCCAGGCGCAGCCGGTGGTCTCATCCGCATTTCTGCATAATCAATTATGAAAGCAACTATCTACACACAGGACGGCAAGGAAAATGGCTCAGTTGATCTGCCAGCATCGCTGTTTGAGGCTGAGATCAAGACACAGCTCGTGCATCAGGCGCTCGTTCGTCAGCATGCCAATGCACGTGTCGCTGCCTGTGCGCACACACTTCGCCGTGGTGAAGTACGCGGCACGACAGCCAAGAATTATCGACAAAAGGGCACGGGTAACGCTCGAATGGGCGCAAAGACCAGCCCAATCCGCCGTGGTGGTGGTGTCGCTTGGGGTCCACGAAATGACCGCAACTTCACGCAAATGCTCCCAAAGAAGATGAAAAAGGGCGCACTCGTGAGCTGCCTCTCCAGCAAAGCTGCTGATGGCAAGATCGCAGTCCTCGAAGGATTTACGCTCGACGCACCAAAAGCAAAAGATTTCCTCAAGATGAAAGCTGGGCTGCCAGAGAATCGCAGCGTGCTCATCGTCCATGACAGAAACGAGACGCTCGCGAAGAGCAGTCGCAATATCAAATACGTAAAGCCACTCGTTATCGACGTGCTGAACGTACACGACCTTACAAAATACGATCTGATCCTCATTGAAAAGAGTGCCCTCGCGCGAGCGGAGTCTATCTGGAAGATGGAGGAGAAAAAGGAAACACCAGCCAAGAAAGCTGCTCCAAAGAAGGAAGTAGTGGAGAAAGAAGCTGTGGCTGCTTAATGCGGGTGTAGTACACGTGGCGCAGCCAGCTAGCCTTCCAAGCTGGAGACGAGTCGCCATAAAGACCTCGATTAAAAAGACGGAGCATGCGGGTGTAGTACAGTGGCTTAGTATGCTAGCCTTCCAAGCTGGAGACGAGGGTTCGATTCCCTTCACCCGCTCCACTAAAATAAGTAATCAATTATCAACCTAGAATGTCAAAACTTCACACTGTCATCACGCGACCTGTCGAGACTGAAAAAGCTGCCACTCGTGGCGCAAACACAGCCACGTTCATCGTCCGTCGTGATGCTACGAAGACCGAGATAAAAGATGCAGTAAAGAAGTACTATGGTCTCGATGTCGAGAAAGTACGCACCAACACGACACACCCAAAGAAGCGCACTATTAGCCGCGGTAAAGAGATCAACAAGCGACCTATCCAAAAGAAGGCGATCGTAACGATCAAAGGTGGCAAAGCCATTGATGTCAATAAAATAACAGTTCAAGCCTAATTTCATACTTATGCCTGTAAAGGTCTACAAAAAGAACGCAGCCGGACGACGTGGAATGAGCACAGTAGATCGCTCTCCTCTATCCAAGAAGCGCCCCGAACGACGCCTGACCCAAGGTCTGTCGAAGCATGCTGGTCGTAACAACCGTGGTTGTATCACTGTTCGCCATCGTGGCGGCGGCGAAAAGCGTCTCTACCGTCTCGTTGATTTTGACCAGACACAAAAGCTCGGTATTCCTGCGCGCATCGAAGCACTCGAATACGATCCAAACCGTACGACATGGATCGCACTGACGACCTATGTCGATGGTGACAAGCGCTATCACCTTGCAGCGCACGGCCTCCGTGCTGGCGATCAGGTCCTCACTGCCGAGCATGTGAAGATCAAACCAGGTAATCGCTGCCAGCTTGCACATATCCCTGCCGGTTTCCAAATCTTCAATGTTGAACTCAACCCAGGCAAGGGTGGCCAGATGGCTCGCTCAGCTGGTAGCAGCGCAAAGCTGGTATCGACTGATCACGAGACACACGCACAAGTACAGCTCAGTAGTGGCGAAGTCCGTCTGATTCCAAAAGAGTGCTATGCGACTATCGGGCAAGCAGCGAATATCGACCATGGCAATGTGAAGCTCGGTAAAGCTGGTCGCGTACGCCGTATGGGCCGCCGCCCGCAGGTCCGTGGTAAGGTAATGAACCCGTGTGATCATCCGCATGGTGGTGGTGAAGCCCGCAACTCGATCGGTATGAAAGCACCAAAGACGCCATGGGGTGCACTCGCACTTGGTGTAAAGACGCGAAAAACGAAGAAATATTCTGACAAGCTTATTCTCAAGAAGCGCAAACCAGGTCGCTTCTCTACCCGCCGTAAATAATAAATTTATATGAGTCGTTCTAGTTACAAAGGACCGTACGTAGATCCACGCGTTACCAAGAAAGTCGCTGCACTCGACGCTGTTGGTCAAAAGAAGCCCATCAAGACATGGAGTCGCGCCTGCGTAATCTCACCAGATTTCGTTGGCCACACCTTCGCTGTCCACAATGGCAAGCAACATCTCCCCGTCTTCGTGACTGAGCAAATGGTCGGACACCGTCTCGGCGAATTCTCACCGACACGCACCTTCCGACGACACGGCGGTAAGATGGCTAAATAATCAATCTCTCTTAATTAAAAGATGAAAGCATTCCTCAAACAAGTTCGTATCAGCCCAAAGAAGGTAAGCCTCGCTGCCAAGCTCGTGCGTGGCAAGAGCGTGAGCGAAGCACTTACCCTGCTCTCATTCATTCCAAAGCGAAGTGCACCTGTGCTCAAGAAGCTCATCGAAAGTGCTGCGGCAAATGCAGAAAACAACTTTAAGCAAAAGAAAGATGGCCTAACTATCAGTAGTATCGTCGTAAATGCAGGTACAACCATGAAGCGTGGACGACCCGTCAGCCGTGGTCGCTGGCATCCAATCAAGAAACGTACAAGTCATGTGAGTGTCGAGCTCAGCGCAGCAGCACCCGCAAAGACTGAAAAGAAAGCGCCAGCCAAGAAGGTGGCAACTGAAAAAGCTGCTCCAGAGAAAGCTAAAGAAGCGCCAGTGAAGAAAGAAGCGTCGAAGAAGACTGAAGAAAAGGCGGCTATCAAAGAATCAACTAAATAATTCATTTATTACCTCCCTATGGGACAAAAAGTAAACCCAATCTCGTTTCGTCTCGGTGTCAATAAGACGTGGTCTAGTCGCTGGTTCAGCGGCAAGCGTGACTATGCAGACATCCTGCACCGTGATATCACCCTCCGCCGCGCGCTCAATGCTCGCCTGAAGGACAGCGGTGTCGCCAAGATCGAAATCGAGCGAAAGACGGGCGAGGTAATCGTAAATATCTACACCAGCAAGCCAGGTATCATCATCGGTCGTCAGGGTGCAGCTATCGAGGATCTGCGAAACGAGCTCTCACTGCGATTTGGCGAAAAGATCGAGGTAAACATCGTCGAGATCACCAAGCCGGACAACGAAGCACAGCTCATCGCTGAAAGCATCGCTAGTCAGATCGAGCGTCGTATGCCCTACCGTCGTGCAGCTAAGCAAGGCATGAGTCGCACTATGGAAGGTGGCACGGTAAAAGGAATTAAGATCCGTATCGCTGGTCGCCTCAATGGTGCAGATATTGCTCGAAATGAGATCTACAAAGAAGGCAATGTGCCACTTCATACGATCCGTGCAGATATCGACTTTGCCAGCATCATGGCAAAGACAACCTACGGTGCCATCGGCATCAAGGTCTGGATCTACAAAGGCGAAATCTTCATGAATGATACGGACACAGCTGACCAAAAAGCATCAAACGACAACTTCCTCGCAGCAAGCCGAAAGAAAAAACCTGCCGAAGAAGAAGCTGGTCGTCTCGAAAAGGAATTAACTAAAAAAGCCACGTAATAAGATTTACCCCACGAAATGCTCTTCCCTAAACGAACTAAATATCGAAAAGTCCACCGCAACCGTGGCAGTGGCAAAGGCCTCGCACAGCGTGGCAGCCGCGTATCCTTCGGTGAATATGGCCTAAAGGCAACCACACGTGGTGAGCTGACCAGTCGTCAGATCGAAGCAGCACGTCGCTCGATCACCCGCTTTCTCAAGCGTGGTGGTAAGCTCTGGATTCGCGTCTTCCCCCATAAGCCAATCACACAGAAGGCTGCAGAGGTGCCAATGGGATCTGGTAAAGGTAGCGTAGAATACTATGTTGCATGCGTAAAACCAGGCGCTGTCATCTTTGAGCTCGAAGGTGTGAGCGAAGAAATGGCTCGCGATGCATTCGCTCGTGCAAGTCACAAACTCCCTGTTAAATCAAGATTCACTACTTCTCACGTTCAGTAATATGCTCACAGCTACAGATATACGCCAGCTTTCGAATGCTGATATCGCACAAGATATCGAAAAGACGCAAGATCTCGTCTACCGTCAGTCTATGGGCGTCCAGACAGGACATCTCAAGGACTCGCACACGGTCGGCATCCTGAAGAAGCATCTCGCTCGCCTCAAGACAACGCAAACTGCACGGCGTGCAGCAAGTGAAGATGTCGAGAGCAATGCAGATGCAGCTAAGAAGCTCGCAACAGCACACGCTGACCTCGCGAAGAAAGCTGAGCCAAAGAAGAAGGCACCCGCAAAAGCTGCAGCCAAGAAAGTCGAAGATGCAGGTAGTGACGATGTAAAAGTAAAGAAAGTCGAAAAGAAAGGTCTCCTCGACAAGATAACGGGCAAAAAATCAGAATCTAAAGAATCTTAATTTTATAAAACATGCGAACTAAACAAGGCATTGTCGTCTCCGATAAGCAAGAAAAGACTATCGTGATCCGTGTGGATCGCTACGTCACCCACCCGAAGTATCAGAAGAAATACCGTGTCAGTAATAAGTTTCACGCACATGACGAAGACGGCGTCGCAAAAGAGGGCGACATGATCACGATCGCCGAGACAGCACCGATGAGTAAGCTAAAACGATGGAAAGTCATCGAGGTACAGAGCCAAGAAAAGGTAGCTCTTGCCAAGAAAGCGGCGAAGGAGGCAGTCATCGAAGAAGCCACTAAATAATTCATTCACGAACTAACGCAAAGATATGATCCAAATGCAGTCCAGACTCGCAGTCGCAGACAACACCGGCGCAAAGCTCGTGCAATGTATCAAAGTGCTCGGTGGTAGCCACCGTCGCACCGCAGGCATCGGCGATGTCATCGTCGTCTCGGTCAAGGTCGCTACACCAAAAGCAGTCGCCAAGAAGAAGAGTATTCAGAAGGCCGTCATCGTCCGCCAGCGAAAAGCTATCGGCCGCAAAGATGGCAGCTACATCCGCTTCGATGAAAATGCCGTCGTGATCATCAATGACAACGGTGAACCAAAAGGCACTCGTGTCTTTGGCCCGATCGCTCGTGAGCTGCGTGAACGCGGTTACCAAAAAATTATTTCCCAAGCTCCTGACGTACTCTAAATACCATGAAAATCATAACTTCAGATACCGTACTCGTGACCACTGGCAAGGATAAAGGCAAGACTGGCAAAGTCGTTCGCGCCTTCCCTGACGCTGGTAAGCTCATCATCGAGAAAGTGAATGTCATCACGAAGCACGTCAAAGCGCGTGGCGAAGGCCAGCCTGGCCAAAAAGTGCAATTTGAAAAGCCGATCGATGCCAGCAATGTCATGCTCGTCTGCCCAAACTGTAAAAAACCTGCTCGCGTTGGCTACACAGTGCTAAAGAATGGCAAGAAAGCTCGTGTCTGCAAGAAATGCTCAGAAGGAATTCCTAATCCGAAACTAACTAAATAATGGCTACTGCTACCCCCTCACAAACGTATACGAAAGAAATCGCACCTGCGCTCCAAAAGGAGCTCGGTAAGAAGAATGTCTTCGAAGTGCCACGCGTCGAAAAGGTAAAGGTATCTATCGGCATGGGCAAGATCGCGCGCAAAGGCGGATCGAGCAACTCGATGGACGAAGCGAAGATCAAGGTGATGGCTGAAAACATCGCTGCGATCACTGGCCAGAAGCCAGTCATTCACAAGTCAAAGAAGGCGGTCTCAAACTTTAAGATCCGTGCAGGTATGGATATCGGCATGTCAGTCACTCTTCGTGGTGAGCGTGCGCATGACTTCCTATCACGTCTCGTGAATGTCTCACTGCCACGTGTTCGTGACTTCCGTGGTATTCCAAGCAAATTCGATGGCAATGGCAACTACACCGTCGGTCTCCGTGATCACACGGTATTCCCTGAGATCCAGCCCGATCACACAGACTTTACGCACGGCCTGGAGGTAACTGTCGTGACTACCGCAAAGAATGATATCGATGGCAAGGCGCTGCTTACAAAGCTTGGCTTTCCATTTATCAAGAAAGAATCAACTCAATCATAATTCTGTTTACTACTCCCCCGCATGGCCAAAACATCTGAAATAGTCAAAGCCGCAAAAGCAAAACGAAAGGTGCTCACCGCACTCGCTGCAGGCAGCAAGCCAAAGCACGTGATTCGTCAGGTCAATCGCTGCCGCCTCTGCGGTCGTCGTCATGGCTATCTTCGCCGCTTTGAAATGTGTCGTATCTGCTTCCGCGAGCTGGCCAGTCGTGGCGAGATCGTCGGCGTACGCAAAGCCAGCTGGTAAATCCATTCAAACGAAAACTTACTTATAACAATCCTATGCACACCGATCCTATAGCCGACATGCTCACGAGAATACGTAACGCGCAACTAGCGCGAAAGCCCCTTGTGCGCCTTCCTGCAAGCAAGTCAAAGCGTGCCATCCTCGATGTCATCGTAAAGAGTGGCTTTGTGAAGGCAGTATCAGAAGATATGAGCACGAAGTTTCCTGAGCTCATCGTCGAGCTAGATGCTGAAAAGAAAGTCTCTCTGACACGCATCAGCAAGCCAGGACGCCGCATCTACCAGCAGGCAGGTGACCTCAAGACAGTCAAGAATGGTCTCGGTATCTCGATCGTCTCGACCAGCCAAGGCATGCTGACAAATACGGAAGCCTACAAAAAAGGAATCGGCGGCGAACTTATCTGCGAAATTTACTAAACCTACTCCCCCTCTCTGATGTCAAGAATCGGCAAAATCCCCGTACCAATTCCATCCGGCGTGACCATCACGATCACTGGCCAGCAGGTCAGCGTGAAAGGTCCAAAGGGTGAACTTAGCCATAGCTTTAATAAGCTCGTGAAGATCAGCCAAGAAGGCGAAGAGGTCGTCATAACGCCCGTCAATAACACTGGCGAGGCACGCGGCATGTGGGGCATGAGCCGTACACTCATCGCCAACATGATCGAAGGTGTGACGAAAGGCTTTGAAAAGGAGCTCACTATCAAAGGTGTCGGCTACAAAGTAGCGATGAAAGGCAAAGATCTCGAGCTCGCTCTCGGCTACAGCCACCCCGTCCCTTTCCCTGCACCAGATGGCATCACCTTTGATGCTGATCCAAAAGCAAATACCATCAAGATCAGCGGTATCGATAAACAGGTTGTCGGTGAGACCGCGGCAAATATTCGTAGTAAGCGCCCACCAGAGCCATATAAGGGCAAGGGTGTTGCATACACTGGCGAACACATCGTACGTAAGGCAGGTAAGACAGCCGCTAAATAATCATTTGTGAACTTATCATTATGAACTCTTCCAAGAAACTACAGACCCGTACAGCTCGCCGCCGCCGCATCCGCGCACGCGTATCCGGTACAGCAGCTCGTCCACGACTCGCTATCTTCCGCTCAAACACGGGTATCTACGCGCAAGTCATCGACGATACGACTGGCAAGACTATCGCAGCAGCCAGCGACATGAAGGCAAAGAAAGGCACTAAGATGGAGCGTGCGAAGGAGGTCGGCGCAGCTATTGCGACCGCAGCCAAGGCAGCCAAGGTCGAGACAGTCGTCTTCGATCGCGGTGGCTACCTCTACACTGGTCGTGTCAAAGTGCTCGCCGACAGCGCCCGCGAAGCAGGCCTCACCTTTTAATTAATTACTCAGTCTTACTAAACTATCATTATGCCACCACCACAAGGAAAAGGACGACGAAACAAAGGACCACGCGAACCGCGTGAATTCGAAGAATACATGCTGCAGCTCGACCGTGTGACCCGTGTGGTCAAAGGTGGACGCCGCATGCGTTTTCGTGCGACGGTCGTCATCGGCGACAAAGCTGGTCGTGTCGCCCTCGGTCTTGGCAAGGGAAATGATGTGCAAATCGCTATGCGCAAAGCAGTAGCAGAAGCAAAGAAAGATATCATCACCGTACCCATCATCAACGGTACGATCACTCATGATGTCCGCCTGAAGTACAAAGCCGCTCGTATCCTCGCGATGCCAGCTGCAGACGGTACGGGTGTCATCGCTGGTGGCGCTATGCGCAAGATCTTTGAGCTCGCTGGCGTGAAGAACGTCATGGGCAAGAGCTTTGGCACGAATAACCGTGTCGTCGTTGCTCAGGCAACGCTAAATCTCCTGATGGAACTGCGCATGACCGAAGCAAGCAAAAAGTATGTCGCTGAGCTCCGCAAAGAGCGCGATGCAGCCGTGAAGAAGGAAGCTGCCGAAGCAGAGAAGAACCGCCCACCACGCCGTGGCAAAGGTGGTCCCCGCCGTGACGATGGCGATCGTGGCGACATGAAGAAGGCAGACATGGCAGTCGCTGTCGCAAAGGCAGAGAAGGCAGAAGGTCGCCTGGAGAAAGAACTGAAAGAAGGCAAATAAATATTACCTCACAATCTAAAAAAGAGCCTCGCAGACGCGGGGCTTTTTTGTGTTATTTTTGCTTTATCTCAAGGCCTTTAAAATATGCGAATACGCTGGTCGATAAGTCAGCAGCACATGCCCACCGCACGGCAGGATCGTCGTATCGACACCCGGCAACTCCTGCCGCGCCCGCTCCCAGATGATATCGTCCCAGCGCGGGATCAGCACGCGCATTTTTGCTTTCAGATCATCTGAAATATCCCAGTTCGCCGCTGGGTCACGACGCAGGCACGCCCGCGCAGCCGACCACACAAAGATCGTCCCCTGCCAACAGCCCTGCCACGGTGTCGCCGAGGTGACCACGCGACGCACCTTTGCGAGAGTGGTGGGATCTGCCAAAGCCAGCACGGCGATCATGCCGCCCATGCTGTGCGCGAAGATCGCGATGTCTTTGGCTGGGCAGGCCTGAATCTCTTTTTGCAGCTTGGCTGCATATTTCTCGGGGCTCTTGAATTGCTTCTTCTTGCCAAAAAGTCGCACGGCATAACCCTGCTCTTCGAGATACTTTTTCAAAGCGCGCATGCTGCCCGAGCTCGCGCCAAAGCCCGACACGAGGAAGACGACGCGCTCGCTCTCGATGGTCTGAAAGTCTGCATCCTGCAAAGGCTTGATGAGCTCCAGCCAGCAGTACAACAATCGTGATCGGATTAATTCAAACATTATTTCTTCCATTTGATCGAGCAGCCCATGCTCGGGATCTGCTCTTCGCGAGCGATCGCCTCCCCCGCCAGCGTCTTTTCGATCGCGTCCGCCAGCTCGCGTTTGGTGACCTTCTCGGGCTCTTTCCAATTGTCATCAATCCGTCCGTGATACGCGAGCTTTCGCTCGGCATTAAAAACGAAAATGTCTGGCGTGCAAACCGCGTGATACTTCGTGGCGACCATTTGATCTTCGTCGAAGAGATACGGGAACTCCAGCCCAAGGTCGGGCATTTTATCAAAGCCGTCATCGGGATACGCCTCCGCGTCATTTGAATTGATCGCGACGAAAGCGACGCCGCGGTCTTTAAATTCGGCGTTCAGCGCGTTGAGGCGATCTTTCACGGCGATGACATACGGGCAGTGATTGCAAATAAACATGACCACGAGCACCTTCGCGTCAGCAAAGCTAGCGAGTGAATAATCGTGTCCGTCGCAGCCGGGCAGCGTGAAATCGCGGGCGGACGTATTTTCGAGACCTTTGATGGATTCAGTGAGGATCATGGCAGAAGGGAATTAATTACGAATCGAGTGAACGGATGCTGCGCGTGAGGTACATGACGGGCGTATCCAGCACAGCCACGACTGCCTTGGTCAGCCACGTAAAGAGGACAATCTCGACGAAGGCATCGGCAGGCACGAAACCGACTAGCCACGGCACGCTGGCAAAAGCTGGAATGATGAGCAGTCCAGCGGCGGTGAAAAGAATGGAGTCGAAAGCCTGCGAAACGAGTGTTGAAAGATTGTTACGTAGCCATAGTGCACGGCCGGCCGTCTTCTTCTTTAGCCAGTCAAAGAACCACACATCGAAGGATTGCACGAGTAGATACGTCGCCAGACTCGCCAACACGATGCGCGTCGTCGGGCTAAAGATCGTGGCAAAAGCTGTCTGTGCAGTGTCGAAATCATTTGGCGTGAAAGCGAGCGTCAGTTGCGTGGTCAGCAGCATGAAGACCCCTGCGCCAAAGCCAGCCAAGACCGCCTGCTGAGCTACGCGCCGCCCAAAGTGTTCATTGAGAATATCTGTCGCGAGGAAGCTCGCACCGTACAGCACGTTGCCGCCCGTGACCGCGAGGCCAAAGAGATCAAACTGCTTGACGACGAAAATATTAAAAAGAGCTGCCTGCACCGCCACCAGCGCGATCAGCCATGTCCGCCCGAGGCGAAAGGCAAGTAGTGTCGCTGCGAAGACAATAAGTGCGAGCAGGAGGAAAAGAACTTCATTTTGCATGGAACGAGTTTACGGGAAGACTACAAACTTCGCCAAACTTCGCGTAAAATCGAAACAAAATGACTATTCCTCTTGGCGACATCCTCGTACATGCTATCGATCTCTTTTTCCAGGTTTTGCAGCTCTTGATCTTCATTCGCATCATCATGAGCTGGCTCGCACCACGTGCAGGCGGCCAGCTTGCTGCATCGATCTACGGCATCACTGAGCCAATCCTTGGCGCATTCCGCCGACTACCACTGCAGATCAGCGGCATAGATCTATCCCCTATCGTCGCGCTGCTCGCACTCGATTTTGCACACGGCATCATTATTCAATTACTCTTACGCATCCTTGGCTAAGCTACGACTCTTCAATTCGCTCACGAAACAAAAAGAAGACTTTCAGCCGATCGAAGAAGGGAAAGTCGGCATGTACACCTGCGGCCCAACCGTCTACGGCAGCCCGCACATCGGCAACCTCCGCGCATACATCTTCTCCGACACGCTGCGCCGCACGCTGGAATTTTTGGATTACGAAGTGACGCAAGTCGTGAATATCACGGATGTCGGACATCTGACGACCGATAGCGACGACGGCGAAGACAAGCTGGAAAAAGGCGCGCGCAAAGCACAAAAGACCGTCTGGGAAGTCGCGAAGGATTATGAAGATGAATTTCGTGCGGCACTCGAGACGCTGAATATCAAAACCCCGACCGAGCTCCCCCGCGCGACCGAGCATATCCCCGAGCAAGTGAAGCTGATCGAAGAGCTCGATGCGAAAGGCTTCGTCTACGCGACCTCCGACGGGCTGTACTTCGACACGGCGAAGTTTGCGAGCTATGGCAAACTCTCGGGGCAAAAGATCGAAGACAAGATCGCTGGTGCACGCGTGGAAGTGAACGACGAAAAGCGCAATCCGACCGACTTTGCGCTGTGGAAGTTTTGCGCTGGCGAACACGCGACCCACGCGATGCGCTGGACAAATCCGCTCGGGATCGACGGCGATGGCTTTCCGGGTTGGCATATCGAGTGCTCCGCGATGAGCGAGAAGTACCTCGGCCAACACTTTGACATTCACACCGGCGGCATCGATCACATCCCCGTGCACCACGAAAACGAAATCGCGCAGAGCGAAGCTGCTCACGGACAGTTTGTGAATTATTGGCTGCACAATGAGTTCCTGACCGTCGAGGGCGGCAAGATGAGTAAGTCACTAGGCAATCTTTTCACGATCGCGGATATCGAAGCAAAAGGTATTGATCCTCTCGCCTTTCGTTTACTTTGCCTCGGCACGCATTATCGCCAAAAGCTAAACTTTAGCTGGGAGGCACTCGAGGGTGCGCAAACTAGATTAATGCGAATGCGGCAGCAATTCCAGAAAAACATACCTGAAAAGGGGGCGGACGACGAAGGTATTTTAAGTCAATTTAAAGAGGCTCTCGAGGATGATTTGAATACTGCAAAAGCACTTTCATTTTTAGAATCAATGCTGATCTGTGGCGGGCAACAATCAGCGCTAGAAATGGACAGAGTCCTTGGTCTCCAGCTCGACAAGCAGGTCGAAGAAGAAATGATTGAATTAACACCCGAGCAGCAAGCTTTACTCGATGAACGCGAAGCTGCCCGCACAGCGAAAGACTGGGCTCGCTCCGATGAGATTCGCGATGAATTCGCCGCGGCTGGTTTTGAGATCGAAGATGGCTCTGATGGCCAAATGATAAAAAAGCGATAATCATCGATAGCCTATTTCAGCGACTGTATTGCCGATATGTTTTTCTCGATATGTCTCGCCATCTTTTTCGAAATATCTCTGATCGTAAACACTTAATCCAATTTTTGGCTGAGCAGAAGCTTGTGCATATCCCACAACTTTATTTTCTTTGGGATAAAAAATAACTAAAAATGGTTCTTTTGCGTTTTGTAAATCAGAATTAGTTTTAATAACTTGACCGCCATCTTTGTCCATTAAATAAACTTTCCTTTCGTTACCTCCAAGAAAAATTACTTCCAGAAAAGTATCAGCCTGTTTTTCGTCAGCAAAACTAATATAAGCCGTGACATCTTGAGGCTCTTGCAGCTCGTTAATTTCCGATTTATATCTTTGCATCCTGCCATCTTCTTGGCGGCAGTAAATTGAACCTCTTTCGGTCATCACATACGTCACTTCTCCATCGACATTTTCACGATCGACATCAGTTACTAGCTGAATCGCATTTCTTACCTCCATTGGGACACCAAAAACGCGTTCGAGTATATTATTCGTTTCTTTTTCCAGTTCTGCATTCATCTTTTTGAAAAAAACTTATATTTCTAGCTATTTTAGCATTTTTAGCTAAAATTATCAATAGATGAAGCTCCTCCTCGCAATCTCGGGCGGTATCGATTCGTGTGTCCTGCTCAATCAGTTTTGTACTGCGGGAAAAGATGAACTGACTATCGCCTATTTCAATCACGGCACAGCGCACGGGAAAAAGGCAGAAAAAGTTGTACAGAAACTTGCAGAGAAATATCAGCTGCCGCTGGAGATTGGGGAAACAAAAAAGAAATTAAAATCGGAAAATGACTTTCGGGAAGCGCGCTGGGTGTTTCTCCGGCGAACTGCGAAGAAGATCGGTGCCGAGCGAATCGTGACCGCCCACCACGCCGACGATCAGGCGGAGACCGTCCTTTTCAATCTCGTGCGCGGCACGGGGCTGGCTGGGCTGGCTGGTATGACTGCCGACACCGGCGAGATTCTCCGCCCCCTGCTGAGCTTGCCAAAGAGCGAAATTACAAAATATGCGCGAAAACATCGGCTGAACTGGATTGAAGAAGCAAGCAATCAAAATGTAAAATTTAGTCGTAATCGACTGCGAAAACACATCTTGCCCGAGCTGGCGAAGATCAATCCACAGATCACAATGGCTCTGCTGCGCACGGCGAAGCAGGCTGGCGAGGCGGATGCATTCATTCAAAAGAAAGCGGCGGCATGGCTGCGACGCAATGCAGACAAGCAGCAGATTGAACTGTCAAAGTTTGTAAAAATCGAACTGGTCTTGGCGCGCGTCGTACTGCGTGAGATTCACCGGCAAGAGATCGGACACACACAGCAGCTGGAGGAAGTACACATCGCCGAAGTGCTTGAGTTGGCTCGCTCGGGACTCGGCAATAAGCAAAAGAAATGTGGACAATTAGTGTTTAAAACACTACGTAATACATCAAAAAAACGAGTACTCATCTGGCAGAAAACCAGCTAAAATAGCTCGGCTAAGATACATTAATCTCAAATACATGCCACCAGCAGCCTTCCGCCGACCACAGAAAAATGGTCTCCTCATTCTTTTTATCGTCGTGCTCATCACGAGCAGTCTTTTTGTCATATTCGATATCGACAGCAGCGATCCAGCGCGTGAGGTATCGATCTCGGCGGTGCAGCAACATGTCCGTGCAAATGAAGTCGAGAAGATCCTTGAAGAGGGATCAAAGATCACGGTCACGCTGAAAACAGGTGAAAAGCTCGTCTCGACGTTGCCGAGCCGTGAGACGCTCACCGAGCTCGGACTCAATGAGCCTGACAGCGGTATCGAGATCGAGGCGGTGGACAGCTCGGGCAGCGACTTTTGGTTGAATGTCATTGCAGGGCTGATCCCCTTTGTCTTGATTGCAGCCTTCCTCGTCTTTATGATGCGCTCTGCGCAACAAAGCAATCAAGGCGCAATGGGCTTTGGGCAAAGCACGGCGCGCGTGTCTGACAAGACAAAAAACAAGACGACCTTTGCTGATGTCGCTGGTGCGCGTGAAGCAAAAGACGAATTAATCGAAATTGTTGATTTTCTCAAGACGCCAAAGAAGTACACCTCGATGGGCGCAAAGATCCCCAAGGGTGTGCTGCTCGTCGGTCCTCCCGGCACGGGTAAGACGCTGATGGCGCGCGCTGTCGCGGGTGAGGCCAACGTGCCCTTCTTCTCTATTTCGGGTTCAGAGTTTGTGGAGATGTTTGTCGGTGTCGGTGCGAGCCGTGTCCGTGATTTATTCAAAAAGGCAAAGCGGAATGCGCCAGCTATCGTCTTCATCGATGAAATCGATGCTGTTGGTCGCCAGCGTGGTGCTGGTCTCGGCGGTGGCCATGACGAGCGCGAGCAGACCTTAAATCAAATTCTGACAGAAATGGATGGCTTTGAAGTCGGTGCGAATGTGATCGTCCTCGCTGCAACCAATCGCCCCGACGTGCTCGACCCTGCTCTGCTGCGCCCTGGCCGATTCGACAGGCAAGTAATGATGGACAGCCCCGATATCAAAGAGCGCGAGGAAATCCTCGAAGTGCATGCACGCAACAAGCCGCTCATAAAACAAATTGATCTGAATGCGATTGCCCGTCAGACACCCGGCTTTACGGGCGCTGATCTGAGCAACCTGCTAAATGAAGCAGCCATCCTCGCCGCAAAAAATAACCAAAAGACGATTACGCAAAAAGATGTCGTTGCAAGCATTGAGAAGGTCGCCCTTGGGCCCGAGCGTAAGAGCCGCGTACTCTCCGCAGAAGAGCGCAAAATCACTGCCTATCACGAAGCTGGCCATGCTATTGTCGGGCATTGCCTGAAGCACACCGACCCGATCCACAAAGTATCCATCGTCTCCCGCGGTCGTGCGCTTGGCGTAACATGGAGTCTGCCAACAGAAGACACGCACCTCAGTAGTGAAGCGAAGTTCCATGACGAGCTCGCCGCCCTCCTCGGTGGGCGTGTGGCAGAGGAGCTGACCTTCAAAAGTGCTACGACTGGCGCCAGCAACGACCTCGACCGTGCCAGCAAGATCGCCCGCGCAATGGTGACCGAGTACGGCATGAGCAAAGCACTCGGCCCTGTGACCTACGGCCACAAGCACGGCAATGTCTTTCTCGGTCGTGATCTCGGTGAACAGCGTAACTACTCGGAAGAGATGGCGCGTAAAATCGATGACGAGGTCAAACGCATCGTCGAACAAGCCCACGCCGATGCGAAACGCATTCTCACGAAGAACAAAGCCAAGCTAAAGAAGATCTCCGAGCAACTACTCAAAACTGAGAATGTCGATGGTCCCGAGTTTGTGAAACTAATGGGTGTGAAGAAGGCTGCTTAATCTCCACTCATCATGAGTATGCAACGCTGTACCTGGGTGCCCGATGGCGATGATCTGTACGCCGCCTACCATGACACCGAGTGGGGCGTACCGACCCATGATGACCGCGAGCTCTTTGAGCTGCTCATACTTGAAGGTGCGCAGGCAGGACTCAGCTGGCGTACCATACTCGGCCGCCGCGATGGCTATCGCCGCGCATTCGACGACTTTGATGTAAAAAAAGTAGCAAAGTACGATGAGGCAAGGATACGTAAGCTACTTAGTGATGTCGGGATCATTCGAAATAAACTAAAAGTGCGCTCCGCTATTCGAAATGCCCGCGTCTTCATCGAAATACAAAAAGAATACGGGAGCTTCGCCACCTATCTCTGGAATTGGGTGGATGACACACCAATAATAAATAGCTGGAAGACAGTATCGGAAGTACCCGCAACAAGTGAACTATCTGATGCTATCTCAAAAGACCTCAGAAGGCGCGGCATGAACTTTGTCGGCAGCACTATTATCTATGCCTATCTCCAATCTGTGGGTGTAGTAAATGATCACACAATCGACTGTTTTCGATACAAACATTGACAAGCTGGCTCATGAAACACTACGAAATAAGTATATTCTGCGTCGGAACATCAGCCCGTCAAGCGAAAGTACTGTATTTGTAGAGTTTAAAAAAGTACTTACATATAAGACTATGAGCATAGTCTCAGGCTTTTTTAGCATCTGAAATGCTACATGTGTAGCACTTTTTTGAACATGTAGCTTGCATCTCTATTTTTATAGGACTAGATTAGATAGGCTTTTGCCATTTAACCCCCATTTTCCATGGCTGCACTTACACAGGCGCAAACTATCGCGCTCATCGCTGACAACGTCGGCATCTCAAAAAAGGAAGCTAAGGCGGCTCTCGAGGCGCTACAGGCTGCTATCGTCAAGAATGACAAGGTAGCAACACCATTTGGCATCTTCACCAAGAAGATTAAGCCAGCTACAAAGGCTCGTAAGGGTATCAACCCATTCACAGGTGAAGAGACTATGTTCAAGGCTAAGCCAAAGAGCACAGTGGTCAAGTACCGCCCTAACAAAGCTACAAAAGATGCAGTTAGCTAGTCTAGCTAATCGGTAGTTTACAAAAAATCCCGTGTCACCCTGAGCTAGTCGAAGGGCACGGGATTTTTTTATATATGACGATGTTGAGCATTTAGCGATTGTACCTCGCGCGATAGTCCTCGGTGACTATCTCACCTGCTGGTGAAACCAGTTCGCGCTGCCAGAGGTAGCTAAGGTCATATCGCGTGACATCGGTCACTACCGAGCCATCGGGGTAGAGCGGCCCCTGAATGGCCGTCTGACGGCCGTCTGGCGTGCCGTAGAGCGTGATACGGACTGTCTGACCCTCTGCTGCAGCCTGCAGCAATATGGCAGACCCTGTGTCATTTCGGAATTTCAAATCCTTTTGTCCTGGATAAACAGATGCATCGAGTCCAGGTGGCTGATAATAGACGATCTTTACAGAATGTGGACTTTGCTCAGTAATTGGTAGTCCTGCAGTGAGCGCAGCGCGAAATACAGCTGAACTCACTTGGCAGACTCCCCCGCCCAGCTCGGGTACAAATTGCCCGCCAACGATCACCGGCTGATCAACAAAGAATCGCTCAGACAATGGAAAGAGGGCATCGTTGAATGAATATTCCTCATCTGGCTGGATCAGCCGACCAGATATCTTCACTGCTGCGGCATGGATGTTGTGTGTGCGCCCCTCGGCGCTGCCGCTATAATCCATGACGATACTCGCGAGCATGTCCTGTACGCCCATTTGTCGCAGCGTGGTATCGACCTCCACGCGCGGTGCGATCTCTCGATATGGGATCACGACCTCGGTCGTACCTGCAGCGACTGCATCCTCCACCCGACGTAGCATGGCAGTGATATCAATCTCACGACCACTAGCGGCTATATCATCAAAATAAATACCTGCATCATCCGACGAAATGCGTACGTCCTGTGCGGCAGTCGTAACAAGTGGTGCCAGCTCATATTCGATAAAGCGGCGAACAGCACGGCGGTTGAGAGCGGTCTGCTTGCTACTTGGAAGAAATGAAAACTCGGTCTCAGCTGGCAGGCGAATAGTATACCCTGCGACCAAATATACCTTTTGACTCATGAGCCAATCTGACCGCTCGGCAAGATCTACGCTAAAGCGACGATATGCCGTATCCACAAAATGAAGCTCGGCTGGCGCGTCCAGGCCTGCGAGCTGCTCTTCTGCAACCGCTATTTGTATACCAAAGAGCCCGTCATCTGCATGATCGCGTACAATGAAATAAGCTGCCTCCAGCGAAAAAAGTAGGAGAAAGACGAGCGTAAAACCCAGCCATTTGCGACGAAAGTGATTGAAATAGTGCAAAAGCATGTGCAGACATTTTAGCCGCTACATGCTAGATATGAAAGACTTTTGTGAGCTGTGCAAGTCGCATATCTAAGCAACAATTCCCAAAATCGGCGGCGGCTGCGTCTTGTGCCGATTGGCTATGACGCGGTGATAGACCTGCTGGGTGAGCTCATCCATGCCATCTGACGGCAAAAAATCATCATCTGCGAGCTGCTGAAGGATGGGATCCAGCACAGCGTAGCTCGCGCCAAGCTCACTCTCGTCGGTCACGCCAGTAGCCAACTCGGCCGTTGGCGGCCGATCTATTATTGTCTGTGAGATGTCCAGTGCTGCTGCGAGTGCATACACCTCCGTCTTGAATAAGCTGCCGATCACTTCCACATCCGCTGCGAAGTCGCCCCACTTCGTGCCGTAACCCAACAGACACTCAGATCTATTTGAAGTACCCAACACCAGCGCGTCGTGACTCCGAGCAAAATGATACAAAGCCGTCATCCGCAGCCGCGGAGCGATATTAATATCCGCATCCTGCGTCATCCTGAGCTTGTCGAAGGACCACGGCATTGCCTGCCTGAGGGCATCGACAGCAGCACCAATCTCCACCGTCTCGGTTGCCACGTCGAGCTGATCTGCGAGCTGCATAGCCAGATTGCGCGACTCATCGCTACTCAGACCTGTCTGTGGCAGCAGTACCGCTGTGACCTGCTCGGCACCCAATGCACGTACAGCAAGCGCGAGCGTGACGGCAGAGTCTACCCCACCCGACAATCCGACAACCGCACGAGTCATGCCCGTATTCTTCACGAAACTTGTTAATTCAGCTGTGAGTACTTCGATTGCCTTGTTGGGGTCGATCATGATTAGTATTTATTAGAACGACGCAGATCACGTTCGATATCGCGCTTTTTAATAGCTTCGCGTTTTTCATGTCGCTTTTTACCACGACCCAGTGCAATCTCCACCTTTATTTTATTTCGTTTCATGTGCAAATTGAGCGGCACTGCTGATACACCTTTTTCATTGAGGAAGCGCGCAATACGCGCAATTTCCTTTTTACTCAAGAGCAGCTTGCGCGCGCGCATACGCTCATGCGGCTGATCCTTTGCGAAACGGTATGCTGGAATATCACAATTCTTGAGCCACGCCTCATCATGTGAGTCCAACGAAATATATGCCCCTTTCAGATTTGGCTTTTGTGTACGACACGACTTTGTCTCGGGACCAGTGAGCACTACGCCCGCCTCGAATCGCTCAAGAATGTCGTAATGAAACCGCGCCGCGCGATTATCAACGATATGGCTGGGTGCTAGCTTTTTCACGCTTTGATTTTAGCGGAGCAGGTGCAGCCGCGCTATGCCCGCACTACTTCTTTTTCTCTCAAGAATGGTAAGACTACGAGGCACATCAGCGATGTGCCAACATTAATCCAAATGAGTAGCTCAATCGTCGGCACATGCACGGCCGTACTTTCGATACCCACTGGTAGCAGCTGCGAATACAGCCAGCCGCTCGCCCACGCAGAGAGTGCCAGACCAATATTCATGATCGAAGTGATAATCGCGAAGTTCGTGCCTTCGGCTTGCTTGGGCGTGATCAGCACGGCGAACTTCAGCAGTGGAATATATGCCAACATAAAGAGCGATGCACCGATGAAGGTCTCGACAAAAAGAAAATTCTCAAGTGGTGAAAGTGCAATGGCCGTCTGCCAAAATGCGGCAAAACCTCCGCCGAGCACGGCCGAGAAAAGCATTTCAAAAAAATATACTGGCAATGCGATCAGCGTAGCTGCCCAGTCAATCATCCAAAAATTACCAATAGCCTCCGCCAGCTCGGGGCGCGTGACGGCAAAGGAAGCAGCCCCAAAGAGCCCTGCTGTCAGTACAGTCGCAGCAAGTAATTTCTTGAGAGGAATACGATCAAAGAATTTCACGGCGAGAATCACCGCGAGGATGCTCGCAACTTGGCTGGCGGTGTCTACGAAGCCGAGCGTCTCCGTATTGAGCCCCAGCGTGTCCTTGAGATAAAAGAACATCGGACTACCCGCACCTGGATTGAAGCGCCACAGCAAGATAAAGAGTAGCGCAATAAAAATCATCCCACTTGTAAGCTTCAACTTTTGAAGCTTACGGAAATACACCGCCATCCAGCCAAAGAAGAACAGCCACAACCCCGCCGTGATCGCGGTGGAATTAAATGAAAGTAGCTCAGGCAAGAAATCTGACCAGATAAGATTGGCAATGATTGCAATGAATATAAGTAACAAGCTGCCAATGAATGGCGCGGAGAGCTCCCCACGCACCGCGTGTTCCAGCTTGGCAGAGACCTTTTGCTCGCGGATGAAAAAAGAAGCCGCGAAAGTCATGAGTGGTAGCGCCGCCGCGATAAAATACACTTGATGTGGCGTGAGTATCTCACGAAAAATAAGTAAGCCTGAAAAGAAACTGGTGATAAAAGCCGCCACGCGAATACTCGCCTGTGTGATACCTTGCAAACGTGCGGCATTTTTAGCGGTCGACTGCTCCACGATGAAGCCATCCGTCGCGACATCCGTCAGACCAAGGCCGATATTTGCCAGTACGAGCGGTAGTAGAAATGATACGAAATTATGTCCAAAAAGCGCGAGATACAGAAAACTCGCTGCCGCAATCAGCGGTCCTATATGCAGATAAGGCTTACGCCGAAAGCCGCCAATCGGTACGAGATCAGTCAGTAAGCCATAGAGTGGCTTGATACTCCAGGGAATCACGCTCGCCGCCCCGATCATGCCGATCTGCATGAAGTCTAGCCCCAGCTCCTCGCGGAGGATGAGCGAGGCTGCAATAGCCGTAATACCACCCGCACCCTGCACAAAATATACAAGTGCCACAAAAAACTCGTTGAAATTTTGGAAGGGGCAGATTTTTTGCCAAAAAATAGTCATGCCTTTAGCATAACTTTTTTCAATTTAAACCTCAAATTACTCCGCTGCGGCAGCTGTCACTGATAAAACGATGGGAGCAGCCTCACTCATCACGCTAGCGGCAGCCAGATCGTTAATCTCTGCACGCACTGCTTCTATTTCCTCATTTAGAAAGATTGCCTGCTTTTTGATAACTTCAATTTCGACAGCTGCTTGATGTGAAATTTTTCTGCTTAGATCATGCCAATGATTATGCTTTGTCGCTAAACTCAAATATGCAATCAATACTTCTGAATCTGCCCTAAGGCATTTTGTTGTGACTAAAGATTACATAAAAGATTACTCAATGGTTTGTCGTTATGTGTATTACGCTCTAGCATTTAATTAGGATTTTAATATAAAATAATGGATTTAGCTAAAAATAAAAAGTGGCAAGAGATCCATGCTATGTTTTCATTTCGCTTTAGTTACGCAGAACACGGCAGGATAGCTCCCATATTTCTTACCACAAAGAATTCATCAAAATTGTGGAAGACAATCAGGCGCTGGGAAAAGTAATTATAAGGATAAAGCATCATGTAAGAGTTTTTTTCGACTTCATGACTAATTTTTTGTTACCAATCTTTTCCTTGATTTCTTTGATCCTCATTTCATTGAGATTATGCATGATCTTTGCCAAATCATAATCATTAGAATGCTTTTTATGCTTGGGCTTTTTGGAAAGCGAGACATGCTCTAGATCATCTTCGATTTGATAAATCTCTTTATTGAGATGATGAATATGATGCGCACCCAAGTAAGGCTTGAGCACGACATAATCCACGCCCTGCTGAAATACTTCCAATCCTTCGCGTCCAGAGTTGGCAACGGCCACGACAATCGGCCTTTTGTGTGCGTCCATTTTTTTCAAATGCTGCAAGAGAAAATAATTATCCTCGTGATTTGGCAGCGTGCTGATGATGATCTCGGCATCTTCAATATCTAATTCCTCCAAAAGATCTTCATCTTCGGCATCCCCAAATAGGCATTTGATATTTTTATTCATCAATTTTCGAATGACCTGATCGTCATGATCGACGACAACATAATCCTCTTTGAAACTCAGAATCTGTTCCAGCACCTGCTCACCGACTTTGCCACAGCCAAGGAGGATAATATGATCTGAAAAAGCCTTCTTCTTGGCGGTCATTTCTTTTTTCTTTTTGAGCTCAAAAATAGAGAGATATTTCTTGAAGATACGGTACAGCTGGTTATTGTAGGTGATCATGTAGGAGGAGGTCACCATCGTGAAGATCGCGATGATGGCAACCATAGAAGTGATGGTCTCGTCGAGATGACCCAGCTTATTACCCAGTGCGACAACAATCAGAGAAAACTCACTAATATTTGCGATATTTAACCCTGTGAAAAATGCCGTCCGCTTGTCATAGCCCATCACACCCATGAGGAAGAGCACGATGATCGGATTGCCGATGAGCACAAAGAATGAGAGAGCGACCAGCGGTATGATCAGCGAGCCGACGGAGGAAAAGATCATCCCCGTGCCCAGCGCCGCAAAGAAAATAGTGATGAAGAAATCCCGCAATACCTTTGCCTTGGCATTGATCTCGAATGCGTACGGCAAATTCGCCAGACTGAGACCTGCAATGAAGGCACCGATCTCCATGGAAAAGCCAATCTGCATGGAAAGCAGCGACACTAAGAAACACCAGCTCAAGCTAAAGAGAATGAGTAATTCATGGGATGTCGCGATCTTGCCATAAACATGTTTGAGGACGTACTTCGAAGCCAAGATGGTAATGATCGAGAGCACGGCACCCTTGGCAAAGACGCCGCCAAAGTGGGCATAGTCGAAGACAAATGAGCCCTCTTGAAAGCCCGCCAGCAGCAGCAGTGCAATGATTGCCAAGATGTCCTGTACGATCAGGATGCCGATACAAATCTGCCCATAAAACGAATTAGTATCCTTTTTATCCGACATTAATTTCACCGCGATCACTGTACTGGAAAAGGTAAGCGCCACCGCCAAATACACGCTTTGGATGGTAGTAAAGCCAAAAAGCTGCACAATGAAATAACCGATTAAACCCGTAAAGAGCACCTGCCCGATACCCGCCACCAGCGAGACAACGCCGAGATCTTTGAGTCGAGATGTATTCATCTCTAGACCCACGAGAAAGAGCATGAGCATGATACCCACACCCGATATACCATGAATAAATTCGGGATCCTGGATAAGCCCAAAGCCAAAGGGTCCGATGAGTATGCCCGCTAGAATATATGCCAAGATGAGCGGCTGCCGGAAATAATACAAAACAACCCCGAGAGCAGCCGAAGCGACGATTACGAGGCCTATTTCAAATAGAAGATGTTCCATGCTGATGTAGATAATTATATTATGATAAGTATACATGCAGAGAAATGTATATAAAACGTGAATTGATATTCATGACAAAATATCCACCCTTCGGGTGGAGAACTGATCATGGCGCGAGAGATATCCAAAGGGCACACGGCGGGACAGTTTCCATATCTTTTACCACGAAGAACTGCCTCACTTCGTGAGACAAACCTTCGTGGCGCGAGAGACGGGACTTGAACCCGCGACCTCCGCCGTGACAGGGCGGCGCTCTAACCAGCTGAGCTACTCCCGCGTAGGAGCCGGAAGATTTTAGAGGAGAGTGCGTCTGTCTGCAAGCCCTACAATACAAAAACCCCACCGATCTGGCAGGGCTTTTGCTTACTTTATCTGCCGTGAATTAATCCCGTTTCCAGCTCCAAATCTTCTTTACCATACCCCACACGCCGCGCAGTACGAGCACCGCGAGCAGGAAGTAGACGACTGCCAGCACGGTGTACAGGATCACTGGCACGAGTCCAACTGTCAGACCTTGGAGAACCTCATTTATCGAGCTCACGACATTCTTCAGCTCATTCTTCCAGCTCTCTATGATTTGCTTACTATTGATGATTTTATCCTCCCAGACAGATACGTTGAAGCTCGTGTATTTGATGCGCTCCAGCTGACGTGCCTGCTCAGATGCCATCTGATCCAACTGTTCATTGAGCTGTATTTTTTCCTGTGCGAGACGATCGATCGTCGTGATCTTCAGGTCGATCAGCTTCGTTAGACTCTCGATATCACGCTGACGGGTAGCCAGTGCCTGCAGCTCGGTGTAGCTCTCCTGTGCCTCAGTCAGTGCTGCCTCCTTCTCGGTGAGCTGTGCTTTTAGAATATCCACACGACTTTCATTGTCTTGGATCGTACGCTGGATCGTATACACGTTGATATTGACATCATCTGGACTGTAATTCTTCAGAATTGCGAGGATCTCATCCTCCCGCTCACGTAAGACTTTGAAGCGATAATTACAGCTGCTATCAGACTCACTCGTATTCTCGAAAATGATTTCATCATCAGATTTCAGTGCTGCTATGCCATCACAGATCTCTGTCTTGTCTTGTGGGCGATAATTCGTCGAGTAATCACGTACTTCATAATCTTCTGCTTCACTATCGACTGCTTCATCATACAGAATAGGTGGAATGATACCCATCTTATTCGTCACGCGAGCTGAGCTATCCATCATGACTGACTCAGTATAACCCCCACCGTAACCACCATAGCCACCTGTGAATGGCTGCATGACCGTGCGCAATGAAAAGGAGATCAACATCGCCACCAGCGACAACCCGACGAAGCCGAGTAAGACTGCACCAGCGACTTTGCCAATACTTTTGAGAGACCAGTCAAAGTTTTGAAAGGGATTCATAGAAGTGAAATTAAAGACAATAAAAAGTTTACGCTACCCTATGAAAGAATACGAATATCATCTAAAAAAGTAACAATTTTTGAAAAAAATCTGAGCGAACGCAGCGACTTATTCGTGAGGTTATAAAAGCTGAACCCTAAATCAAAAAAGAAAACGCTTCTTCGAGCATCCTAATGCCGAAGAAGAAAAGAGCTCCCCCTAAAATCATATACATTTTTGAAATAAATTTTTCATTAGTGATAACCTGTCGTGCAAAAACAAAAAGCAGCAATATGGCAAGAGTCGAAACTGCATATCCCGACTCAAACAAGAAAAAGAAAAGTAGACCAGCATGTTCAGTTTCAGCCCCCAAAAGAGCTATTTTAGGGAAGTTAATAGTAATCCACGAAAGATATAAAGGAACACTAGTAATGGTTAGAAGGAATATTTTCTGGGATGAAAATAGTATTTTTTCACTCTCTATATTTTTTATACGAAATGTTTCTTGCCCCAGATAAAGAAGAAAAGAGCTCCCTATCAACAGCGTTATACCTCCCAATAACTCAAGAAAGGCGAAATTGCTTATCAGAGGAGAGAAGTGCTGAAAGAGATAGATAAAACCACCTGCCACAATTAAATCGAAGAACATTGCCCAAAAATAAACTTTCAGTCCCCCTCTGAATTTATGCTGTAAAGTTTCCGCTAAAAGCATCGTGAGAACAGGGCCTGGCACAAAGCCGTCAATAAAACCTAATGTGAAAGCTGTTAATGTGATTTCAATCATGGCTTACTGGAGAATGAAGATAGAAGCTATTTATTCCCACTCAATCGTGCCGGGTGGCTTATTCGTCAGATCATAAAAGACGCCGGTGATGCCATCAATCTCCCCAACTTTCTTGGCAAACTCGGTCACCGTGCCGGCTGGCAAGCGCGAGAAGGATGCGGTCATCGCCTCTTGGCTATCGACCGGGCGGAGGATAATGGACTCGTCTTCGCCCGTCGGTGAGACAGGCGCAAGCACAACGGGCATCTGCCAGACTTTGTCATAAGCCTTCTTCGATTTCAGCACCTTCAGTACGGCAGAGTCTGCCTGCTGCAGCTTTGCCAAGCGGTCGGTCGTCATGCCGCTCGGGCGCAGGCGATACATGCGGGGGGCTTTGCTGTCGGTCAGGCTGAGCACGACGCGGTTGATCTCGGGGAATTTTTGAATGATCTCTGTCGCGGCTTTATCGAGCTTGTCCCAGTCGCGGCTCGCGGTGAAGATCGCGAGCGGATTGCGGTAGGTGCGCGCATCGCCCTGCACGCCGACTGATTTGATCGGCAGCACTTTGGCATCCAGCTTCCATTTGCGACGGACCTCCGCTTCGATGCGGCTGGTGGTCGTTGGCTTAGCTGGCTCATCGGCGCAGAGACAACGGACACCCAGCCCAGGACCCGGGAAGGGGTGACGGTCTATCAGCGCAGCTGACAATTTTAATTTTCTGCCAACCTCGCGGACTTCATCTTTGTACAGCTCGGCGAGCGGCTCGACGACGAGTCCTTTTTTAATCATTTCTTCGACCTCTGGCACGCGGTTGTGATGGGTCTTTATCTTGTCGGCATGCTTCGTGCCGCCAGATTCGATCGTATCGGGATAGATAGTCCCTTGTCCGAGCAGCCACTGCCGCGGGTTAAACTTCATTTGCTTGAGCACTTTGCGCTGCACTTTCAGAAAGACACGCCCGATGATGCGGCGTTTGTCTTCAGGATCTTTGGCATTCTTGAGCGCGGCGAGGAAATGACCCTGCTCAGAAGCAACATGTAAGTTGTCAAAGCCAGCTTTTTTCAAGCTCGCCATGACAAGCTCAGCTTCATTCTCCCGCATCATACCGTGATCCACGAGCAAGCCATAAACTCTTTTCTTTCCGAGAGCTTTTTCGAGCAAGGCAAAGGCGACCGTCGAGTCCACGCCGCCAGAGACGAGCAGGAAGACTTTCTTGTCCCCGACCTGCTTTTTGATTCGTTTAACTTCATCTTTGAGGAATTGATCCATCGTCCAGCTTTTCTTCGCCTTTGTGAGCGTCACAAAATTTACCAGCAGCTTCTCGCCGATCTCAGTGTGCACCACCTCAGGGTGAAACTGCACGCCCCAGATCTGCCGCTTTTCATCGGCAACTGCCGCGAAACCACATTCTTTTGTCGTCGCGACTGCTTCGAAACCTTTTGGAAGATCAGTTACCTCATCCCAATGACTCATCCAGACTGTCGACTTTTTCGGCAATTTCGCGAAGAGCTTGCTCGTTCCCGTTATTTTTAATTCTGCACGCCCATACTCCGGTGTTTTCCCCTTCTTCACTTTGCCACCGAGCAACTTCATCGTCAGCTGATGACCGTAGCAGATCGCCAATGTCGGCAGTCCCAGCTCGAAGATCTTTTTACCCACCGTCGGTGAGCCTTTTGCGAGGCACGATGCTGGTCCGCCCGAGAGAATGACCCCTTTCGACTTTGCGAGCGATTTCAGATCAATATCCTCGGCGTGCACAATCTCGGAATAGACCCCCGCTCGACGAATACGGTTGGCAATGAGATGCGCGTACTGACCGCCGAAGTCGATGACCGTGATCTTATCCATAGGTATTGCATTAAGTAATGCAATTTTAACAGATCATATCAATCTCGAATCTTTCTTCTTTGCCTCGCTGCCTTTATACTTCTTTCGTGATTATCTTCGAAGAAGTAACGAAAAAATACGGTGATTCGACCGTGCTCAATCGTGTCAGCCTGCACATCAGCGGTGGTGAATTTGTCAGCGTGATCGGCGCCAGTGGCGCAGGAAAATCGACTTTTATCAATCTGCTCATCGGTGCGCTACGCCCGACCAGCGGCACCGTGACCGTCGATGGACTCGCTGTCGGCGAGCTAAATGATGAAGAGCTCGCGCTCTACCTCCGTCGTCTCGGAATTGTCTTTCAAGATTACAAACTGCTGCCAAAGAAGACTGTCTCAGAAAATGTCGCCTTTGCACTCGAAGTCTGTGGCGCCACAAATGAAGAGATCGCGCGCCGCGTACCCGAGGTACTCGAGATCGTCGGGCTGGCAAACCGCGCCCATGCCTTCCCTGCACAACTCTCTGGTGGCGAACGCCAGCGTGTCGGCATCGCTCGTGCCCTCGCTCATGAACCAGCGCTCATCATCGCCGACGAGCCAACAGGTAACCTCGACCCCTCGACGGGACAAGGCATTATTGACCTGCTGCAAGATATCAACGCTACGGGGGCAACTGTTATCCTCGCCACACACGATGCTGGCGTGGTAAACAAACTTCAAAAACGCGTCATCCAGCTGGAAGGTGGCAAGCTGATCTCCGATCGGGTAGGCGGATATACATAGTCACAGTTAGCTAGATGCTAGCTAACTAAAAAGAATATTATTGTTTCCTGATAAAAATATCCTCGCCCTCACGATAAATGAAAACCTTTTTGCTATCAATAATTAAAGTCAAATTGTCACCATCTCGTAATTGTGAAGCGCAGGCAACATTTGGCTCTTGTAACTTAAGAGGCTGAATATATTTCGGATCTTGCTCATACAGATCACAATCTGCAGATTGCTCTAGCTGATAGCCAACGCCAAAACGATCATCCACATCCTCTTTTGTTTCGCGATAAACGTGCAAAATTTGATCGACTACCACGCCATTTCTGTCGACAGGTAATTTAGTTTCTGTATGTTCGACGATACTCATGATACTAAAAATTAGAAGATTATAATCATAATATAGAAATAAACATGAAATTTAGATGAAATAAAAAAAGAAAATATAAAAAAATCTCAAAGCTCAAAAGGGGAAATTGCTGCTAAAATCCCTGCATGAAAACCTCTGCCAAAAAATATAAAACTGCTGGCGTAAATATCGCTGCCGGAGATGCTGCCAGCTCACTCGCTGGCAAGCATGCACGCACCACCTTCGCCAGTCGCGCAGGGAAGATCGGCAAGCCAGCTGCGCTGCCAGGTGGTTTTGCGGGTGCGCTCGACTTTGGGCAGTATTATCTGACCCAATGCGACGACGGCACGGGGACGAAGATGGTCATCGCCGAAGAACTGGGTAAATATGACACGATCGGAGCGGATCTGGCAGCGATGGTCGTGGACGACGCCGTCTGTCTCGGCGCGGAGTGTGTGAGCTTGAGCAACACGCTCGACGTGCCAAAGGTCGATGCCAAAGTCATCGATCCCCTGCTCAAAGGGCTTGCAAAGGCTTGCAAAGCGCAAAAGGTCGTCATCCCTGGTGGTGAGATCGCCGAAGTCGGCAAGACGGTAAATGGCTATGTTTGGAATGCCACCGCCGTTGGCATCCTCGAAAAGAAGAAGCTGATCGACGGCAGTAAAATAAAAGTCGGTGACGCGGTCATTGCGCTGCAGGAAAAAGGACTCCGTTCAAATGGATTTAGCCTTGCCCGCCATATTTTGGAAAAGAAATTTGGAAAGAACTACGCGAAGAAGGCGGCGGTCGTTGGCGGCAAGAAGCTGAAAAAAAGCTGGGGTGAGCTGCTGCTCATCCCAAGCACGATCTATCACGCAGCCGTGCTGGAGCTGATCGGTCGCTACGGTGCCAAGCGCAAAGTAAATGTCCGCGGCATCTGCCACGTGACTGGCGGCGGTATTTCTGGCAACCTGCCGAGAATTTTCAAGGCAAATAAGAAGAAGCTCGGCGCTAGCCTGCCTGATCTTTGGGCAACTCCAGCTTGGGTGAAGGAACTCATCCAACTCGGCAACGTCAGCGAAGCTGAGGCTCGCGAGGTCTGGAACCTCGGCAATGGCATGCTACTCGTCGTGCCACAAAAAGAAGTCACGCTCGCGCTGAAGTTACTCAAAAAAGCTGGCGTCCAAGCGAAAATAGCCGGTACAATCACTGGCGATGGAAAGATCACTTTTTAGGGTTTAATGAGCTTGCTCGGTTGGTGGTGGTGGGCCAGCATCTCCATCAGGACTTTCTTTTAAAATCTTGCGAATCGAAGCCAGGACGTCAGGGAATGGAACTCCATGCTCTAGCCCATCGCCGCCCTGTTGCTCAGCACCCATTTGAAAGTGATTAATTATACAAACTGTAATCTTATTCACATTATCTGTCAAATAAAAACCCCGCCGAGGCAGGGTCTTTTTGATTTGAAATGTGGTGAAGACTAGTACTTCGCCAGATGGGCAAATGCCTTATTGGCTGCTGCCATCTTGTGGACTTCTTCCTTCTTCTTACAGGCTGGACCTTCACCTTTGGCGGTCTCCATCATGATATCTGCAAGGCGCAGGTACATGTCCTTGCCTTTCATGCCGCGCGCAGCGTTGATGATCCAGCGGAACGCGAGGATACGCTGACGGTTGGGGCGGACTTCCATTGGCACCTGATAGACACCACCACCGACACGCTTTGGACGGACTTCGATAGATGGACTCGCCTGCTCAATAGCTTGCGTAAAGAGCTCTGTTGGCTTGTCTTCGCCGCGCTTCTTCAGCTCGGCAAGCATGGCTGCAAAGATCTTGCGTGCGATAGACTTCTTGCCGCCCATCATGATGCAATTGATAAACTTCTCCTGAAGCGGGTCGCTACCAGGAAGGAGTCGAGTTTTGAACGGGATGCCGTCAATGATTGAACGTTTCATAGAGTGAGAGGATTAGAAATGAATAGTGGGTACTAACGGCCTCCGCCGTATAATTCCCCGATTAACGATTTACTTTTCTGCTTTTGGACGCTTGTTGCCATACTTTGAGCGACTCTGACGACGATCGGCAACACCCTGTGTATCGAGTACGCCACGTACGATATGATACTTCACGCCTGGCAGATCCTTTACACGACCACCACGGATAGCGACCACGCTATGTTCCTGCAGGTTGTGACCTTCACCAGGGATGTACGCGATAACCTCGAAGCCATTTGTCAGGCGCACACGAGCAACCTTACGAATAGCTGAGTTTGGTTTCTTTGGCGTAGTGGTATAGACACGTACACACACACCACGTTTTTGTGGGCAGCCGCGGTCGAGCTCTCGGCTCGATGACTTGATCGAGTTGGAGATGACCTGCATAGCAGGAGACTTTGACTTCTTGTGCTGCGCGATGCGCGGCTTGCGAATGAGTTGGTTGATTGTAGGCATAACGCGAATTAAAAGGGTTTAGATTTTACAGATAGATGGATAAAAGGGCAACTTAGGCCTCCATCGCCTCGGGATGCATGCGCTGGTAGATAGCACCTGCTGGGATGAGCTTACCGATGATGACATTCTCTTTGAGTCCCGTGAGTGTGTCAGGCTTCTTGGTCGTCGATGCTTCGACGAGCACACGGATAGTCTCCTGAAACGATGCGGCAGAGAGCCATGAATCAGTGAAGAGAGATACACGCGTAAGACCGAGGAGGAGTCGTTCAGCTGTTGCTTCGTTTTTGCCTGCTGCTTTCATCTCCAGATTGAGCTTACGGAAGCGGATAACATCGGCTACCTCGCCCGGCAGGAGTGGCGTATCACCTTGATCGACGACACGGACCTTTGCCATCATTTGGCGAACGATTGTCTCGATATGCTTGTCATTAATCGTCTGACCCTGCGCTGCGTAGATAGACTGCGCTTCTTTCACGATGTATCGCTGAACAGTATATTCATCAGTCAGCTCGAGCAGACGACGGAGATTCTGATGGCCAGCCGTGAGCTGATCACCCACGTGAACCATGTCCCCTGTCTTGACGCGGAGCATCGTACGACCTGGGATTTCATATTCAACCTCCATAGCCTCACCATGGCGAACCACGATCTTGCCATTACCAATCGTATCGATGAAACCACCATGCTTGGCCTTGATAGTGATCTTGCTATCAGTTGCACGAGCAATGATTTGCTTGGCGCGAACCTGCTGACCTTCTTTGACATCTGGCTTATAAGTACTTGGCACGTCGTAGCTGTCCATGCTGGTACCAGCAGATGTGACAATGACGATGGTCTTGCCTTCTTTCTTCACGACCTTTGCCTTACCTGATACCTCAGCGAGGATGGCTTGGCTCTTTGGCGTACGAGCTTCGAAGAGCTCTTCCACACGCGTCAGACCCTGCGTGATATCTCCTTCACCAGCGACACCACCCATATGGAAGGTACGCATCGTAAGCTGAGTACCCGGCTCACCGATCGCCTGCGCAGCGATAATACCGACGGCAGTACCGATCTGAACAGTTTTATTCGTACCGAGGTCTCGACCATAACACTGCTGACATACACCATTTTCTGTCTCACAGGTCAGGACAGATCGTACGACGACATTGTCGATCTCATCTTTTTCAATCAGGCGGCTCATGTCACGATCGATTTCGACACCAGCCTCACCGATGATCTCGCCTGTCTTTGGGTCTACGAGTGGCTCAGCCAAGGTGCGACCAAAGAGGCGCTCTTCCATCGTCTCACCGATCTTCTCAGACTCGGCGCGCGTGACGGGGAAGAATCGTGTCGTGCCACAGTCATTTACTTTGACGATGATATCCTGCACAGCATCGACGAGACGACGCGTGAGGTAACCAGCTTCCGCTGTCTTCAGTGCGGTATCAGACTTACCCTTACGTCCACCATGTGTCGCCGTAAAGTACTCGAGGATGGTAAATCCTTCCTTCAAGGAAGATTTCACCGGCAGCTCGATCGTCTTACCGGCCGGATTGGCTACGAGACCCTTCATACCAGCCAGCTGCGTGATCTGTCCCCAGTTACCACGAGCACCCGAGTCAACCATGATGTAGATGTCGTTATTCTTATCGAAACCTTCTTTCATAGAGCGACTAATTTCATTCTTTGCGTCGGTCCAGATAGACAGTGTGTGCTGATAACGCTCGTCATCAGTCAACAGACCCTTCCAATATTGGTTGTTGATTTGGCGAACCTCCTCATCGCCAGCATCGATCACGGCATGCTTGGCATCAGGGATGATGACATCATTCAATGCGATCGTGAGACCAGATTTAGTCGCAAACTTAAACCCGACACGCTTGAGATCATCACAAAGCTGTGCAACGCGTTCTTCTGCTGTCGCCTCGAATGCATCGAGGAGAAGCTTCTTCAGTTGGTTCTTGCCAAATGTTTCATTGATATAACCGAGCTCACTTGGAATAAATGAGTTCAGGATGACACGACCGACCGTTGTCTCGTGAATCTCGCCATCAACACGACATTTGATTTTGGCATGTAATGTGACGAATTTCTGGCGGTAAGCGTTCACTGCTTCAGAGATGCTCGCAAAAGCCATGCCCTCACCTGTCTCACCATCTTTATTCATCGTCAGATAGTAGCAACCCAGCACCATATCCTGCGTCGGTGTGACGGTTGGCTCACCTGCTGTCGGCTTCAGCATGTTGCGTGCAGCAGAGATCAGCTCGCGAGCCTCTGTCTGAGCGGCAGTGGAGAGTGGTACGTGGACAGCCATTTGATCGCCATCGAAATCCGCATTAAAAGCAGGACATGCGAGTGGGTGCAGCTGGATAGCCTTACCCTCGATCAGTACTGGCTGGAAAGCTTGGATACCGAGACGGTGCAGTGTCGGTGCACGATTGAGCAGGACATAGCGACCATCGATCACACGATCGAGCGCATCCCACACCTCACGGCGACCCCAGTCGATGAGCTTTTCGGCTGACTTCACATTGTGTGCGAGCTCATGCTTGATAAGATCACCAATCACAAATGGCTTGAAGAGCTTCAGCGCCATTTCTTTTGGCAGACCACATTGGTGTAGCTTCAGCTTGGGACCAACCACGATAACCGAACGACCAGAGTAATCGACACGCTTACCGAGCAAGTTCTGTCGGAAACGACCTTGCTTACCCTTCAGCATATCAGAGAGACTACGCAGACGACGCTTGTCGCCAGCTGAGAAGACAGCCTTGGCTGCACGAGCCGAGTTATTGAGAAGTGAATCAACTGCTTCTTGGAGCATGCGCTTTTCATTTCGTGCGATGACCTCTGGCGCACCGATTTCGAGCAAGCGCTTCAGACGATTGTTACGATTGATAACACGACGGTAAAGATCATTGAGATCAGACGCGGCGAATCGACCACCATCGAGATGCACCATCGGGCGCAGATCTGGTGGAATGACTGGCAGTACGCTCATGACCATCCACTCTGGCTTGATATCTGCGCGTTGCAGAGCCATAGCCAGCTTCAGTCGTTTGATGAGCTTCTTATGCTTTTGACCGGTCGAGCGAGTCAGCTCTTCTTTGCGCTCTTTTACGAAGAGATCGAGATCGAGCTCAGAGATGATCTCACGAATAGCCTCAGCACCGATACCGGCAATAAAGACATGACCAAACTTCATAGAGAGATCACGATACTTCACCTCAGAGATGACCGCACCGACACGCATGTCGACGAGCTCTTCTTTGCTGGTGTGGTATTGCTCAGCGACATCCTCGAGGGCTGCGCTGCTCTCCTCCTCCAGCTTGGCGATCTCTTCGGTTGCTTTCTTCTTTTCAACGCCTTCTTTTTTATGACCGAGCTTCATCTCATTCAGCTTGGCATGGAACTCTTCTTTCACATTCTTCTGCTGGCTCTTGTATTCATCCTCCAGTGTCTCAAGCGCCTTATCGCGCTCTTCGACATTCACTGACTTGATGATGTAAGCAGCGAAATAGACAACCTGCTCAATCGTCTTGATCGGTGCATCCAGCAAGAGACCGATACGACTCGGTGTGCTGCGAAGGAACCAGATATGTGTAACTGGCACGGCGAGCTTGATATGAGCCATGCGCTCACGACGGACGACACTGCGTGTCACCTCGACGCCACAACGCTCACAGACGACACCCTTGTATCGAATACGCTTGTACTTGCCGCAATAACATTCCCAGTTTTTAGTTGGGCCAAAGATCTTTTCGCAGAAGAGACCATCACGCTCGGGCTTTTGCGTACGATAGTTGATCGTCTCAGGCTTGGTGATCTCACCAAAGCTCCATGACAGGATCTGCTCAGGACTCGCAACACCGACAGTGATCGAATCAAACTTTTGGAGCTTTTCCTTATCGTGAACGGGGTCTGTAATGTTAGCCATAAAGGAAGGAATTTAAATTAGTAAGGGAGGAGGGGTCGCTCTTATTCTTCGCTGAGCTCTTCATTCATTTCGTGGATCGCCGTTGCACCGTGTGCGTCTTCTTCGGCTTCATCAGTGATCTCAGCATCTGCTGCATGGAATTCACTGATTTGATCAATGACGGGAACCGTCTCGCCAGCATCTGCCTCTTCCTTGCTGACAGCGACCGAGAGCCCCTCTTCTTCTTCGATTGAAAGTAATTCGTCTGCACTCACCTCAGTATTATCAATGTTGTCGATCAAATCGACATTGAGACCGAGACTTTGCAGCTCTTTGACCAGCACGTTGAATGACTCAGGTGTACGTGGTCGGCGAATCTCTTCGCTCTTTACGATAGCCTCATATGATTTGGAACGACCATAGACATCATCTGACTTGATCGTGAGGATCTCCTGCAGTGTGTGTGCAGCGCCATAGGCCTCGAGCGCCCAGACTTCCATTTCTCCGAAACGCTGTCCGCCATGCTGTGCCTTACCACCGAGCGGCTGCTGGGTGACGAGGGAGTACGGACCGACCGATCGAGCATGAATCTTGTCTTCGACAAGATGGCTCAGCTTCAGCATATATTTCACACCGACGACCGTCTTATAATCAAATGGCTCACCCGTCATACCATCAGTCAGCTGAATCTTGCCATCGCGGGGCAAGCCAGCCTCTTCGAGGAGATCATGGATCTTACTTGCAGGAATACCATTGAGTGGCGGTGTTGCCATATTGTAGCCGAGTGTACGTGCAGCCATACCGAGATGCGTCTCCATGACCTGGCCGATATTCATACGACTGGCCACACCGAGTGGGTTGAGCAGGATATCGACTGGTGTGCCGTCTGGCATGTATGGCATGTCCTCCTCTGGCACGATGATAGAGATGACGCCTTTGTTACCATGACGACCAGCCATCTTATCACCGACCTGCAGACGACGAGTCTGCGCAACATAGACATGAATCTGACGAACCACACCGAGTGGCAGCTCGACACCATCTGAGCGAGAGAACACCTCGACATTCACGACCTTACCACCCGTGCCACCTGGCATGCGGAGGGATGTGTCTTTTACATCACGAGATTTCTCACCAAAGATTGCACGGAGCAGTCGCTCCTCTGCAGTCAGCTCGGTCTCACCTTTTGGCGTGATCTTACCGACGAGCAGCTCAGCTTCAGTCACATATGAGCCAACCTGTACGATGCCGTCTTCGTCGAGATTCTTTAGGCGTTCGTCACCGACATTGGGGATATCACGGGTGACCTCCTCCATGCCGAGCTTGGTATCGCGGACATCCACGATGTAATCCTCGATATGAATCGAATCATATTTACCTTTGCGGACGACGCGATCAGACATGATGATAGCATCCTCAAAGTTGAAGCCATTCCAGCTCATGTACGCCACGAGCAAGTTTTGACCGAGTGCGAGCTCGCCACCATCCATTGCTGCGCCTTCGGCGATGACATCACCTTTTTTGAATTTCTCACCACCTTCGAGCGCGGGTCGTTGGTGCATGCACGTACCCTGATTACTTCGTGTGTAATTGATGAGGTCATGACGAGCTTTCTTACCTGTCTTGTACATGACTTCGACATGCCCCGCATCGACACTGAGCACCTCACCCGCCTCCTCAGCGATGATGATCTGGTCAGAGTTTTGGGCAGCGACTGCCTCCATACCCGTACCGACGATTGGTGCCTTGGCAGAGATCAGATTCACAGCTTGGCGTTGCATGTTTGATCCCATCGATGCACGAGTATTGTCATCATGTTCGAGGAATGGAATGAGCGACGTCGTCAGCGAGATAATCTGATGTGGTACGACATCGATATGTGTCACATCATTCGCATGCACCAGCGTCGGCTCACCCTGTGTACGAGCAGAGATACGTGTCTTGATAAAGTTGTTATTTTCGTCGAGGATCGAGTTTGCCTGCGCTACCTTGAGCGTGAGCTCTTGCTCCGCATCATAATATGCATAACCTGGAACGGTATATGCACGGACAGGGCATGCGTCACTCTTTTCTTTCTTTGCTTCGGCGATGAGGATCTTCGCACCTTCTTTGGTGATCTGATCACCAGCCTTTACGACGACCTTGCGACCGTCTTTGATATCGTGCTTAGCGAGACGCTTCACGAGCTCATCTGCCTTGGCAGGTGCGTCCTGTTTCACATCGCGATACGGTGTCTCGATAAAGCCAAACTCATTGATACGAGCGTAGGTAGCGAGATGCACCACCAGACCGATATTCGGACCTTCTGGTGTAGCGATCGGACAGATACGACCGTAATGGCTAGTATGCACATCACGGACATCGAAGCCTGCGCGCTCACGAGAGAGACCACCAGGACCCATCGCAGAGAGACGGCGCTTATGCGCGATCTCAGCGAGTGGATTGGTCTGATCCATGAATTGGCTCAGCTGCGAGCTCGCAAAGAACTCACGAAGAGAGGCAGTCACTGGACGGCTATTGATCAGCTGCGTCGGGGTGACTGACTCGAGATCCATCACCGTCATACGATCACGAACGATACGATCAGTACGGAGGAGACCTACGCGGAACTTGTTTTGAACGAGCTCACCAACGGGACGAATACGACGATTCGCGAGATGATCGATGTCATCAGCTGTCTCGAAACCATTATTCAGGCGGATCAGATGCTTCACGATGAGCATGAAATCATCAACCTGGAAGACGCGCTGCTCCTTGCCACTGGCAGTCTTGAGGCCAAAGCGCTTGTTTAGCTTGTACCGACCGACAGGACCCATGTCATATCGACGATAATCAAAGAACATCTGCTGAATGAGTGATCGTGCATTATCTGGTGTCGCCAGATCTCCTGGGCGAATCTTGCTATAGATCAGCTGGTAGGCCTCATCGACACTCTTTGCAGGATCCTTTTCCAAGGATGTCGCGATGAATGACATATGCGCTGGATCATTGTCTACGTCAGCAAACTCCTTAATGATCTGCTCATCATCCCATTCGGTAAAGGCACGGATGAGTGCGGTGACAGGGATCTTTCGTTTGCGATCGATCTTGACTGAGATGATGCCGCGCTTGTCTGTCTCTAGCTCCAGCCATGCACCACGCTTTGGAATGATCTTCGCTGCGTGATACTGCGGGCAAGCAGCATTGATCGAGAAGAATGCACCTGGTGATCGCACAATCTGTGAGACGACGACACGCTCGATACCATTTACGACGAAGGTACCCTTGTCGGTCATCAGTGGCACGCCACCGAAGAATACTTCCTGCTCTTTGATCTCACCCGTCACTTTATTCACGAGACGAACCTGCGTCTTCAGCATGCCTTCGTAGGTGCCATTCTTGTTCTTTGCTTCCAGTGACGTCATCTTTGGTGCCTCGATGCCATGCTTGAGGAAGAAGAGCTCCAGCTTCTTACCTGAGTTATCGATGATTGGACTGATCTCATCAAAGAGCTCGGCAATACCCTCGGTCAGGAACCAGTTGTAGCTATTGAGCTGCACCTCGATGAGATTTGGCAGCGGCGCATCGTATTCATTGTTTGTAAAGAACTTTCGTTCATTCTTCGCACGCGCAACAAAAGCATTTGGCAATACCTTTGGTAAAGGATACGGCTTGGTGCGCATCTTTGTCTCGATCACCGAGTGCTTGCGAGCCGGAGCCTTCTTAGCGACAGCTGGCTTCTTTGCCGGTGCAGCAGGTTTTTTGGCTGCTGGTTTTTTTGCCTCGGCAGCTTTCTTTTTGGGGGCGGTAGCCATGAGAGTGTGATTAGAATACGAATGGAGAATGGGTCGTACAAAAGAAACCTGACCCGTGAGTACCCATCTATTTCCCTAAGAAAAACAAGATGAGTGGGTCGGCATTCAATACACAATCAGAGCTAGGCCGAATTAGCCGACGGATTTTAGGGAAAATCTTCTCATTCGTCAAAAGAAAATGTGAAAAATATGAACAAGAATGTGAACATGACTTCACTAACTTTTTTTATGATTCATAAATTTTTTTAGTGAAACTAATCTTTACTTTCCCTAGCTACAATTCATACACCTCTGGAAGAGGGATTTTGTATTTATTTAACTTAGATTCATACAATTCAATAAGCTGTTCTCTAAATGGAGATGGCATAGGAAAAGAAAAAATTACATTCCGGTATTTTATTAAAAATTCAAAAAACACATTTAATCCTTCGCTTGCGCCTGAAATAGAATTCTGTAATGCGCAGTCTTTAAGATGCTCAAACATTTGAACATCAAAGGCTTGAATTAACACACCAGCATCTAGCTTAATTGGTTTCTCCGCATCTTTTCGGTAGATAGTTTTGCTTAATGAGAAAGTTCGCGGGTCAGATATAGATATCTCAAGTATGTGAGTGGAATTTTCATACTTAGTTGCGCGATCACTATCGGACAGCAAGACAAAATCTAGCTCATTCAATTTGAGAGTATTTTCCTGTATGGCTTTATTGAAAGGCTCAATCATAGTGAGATCATTGTATCATTTGGTGGGTCTGACAGGGGTTTCGCCTGCATCACTCGGTTTGAAATCGATTGTTTTGTGTTTGTTTAAACTACAGACCCGCAGTAGTTTAGAAAATGAGACACGGGGAATACAAATAAAATCATACTCAATAAGCATATTTGAGTGTTCAAGGGGTCTATTTGTTACATTTAGTGCGTATATCCGCCTTAATTGTAACGCTCCTGCCAAATAACCCCGATAAAGCGCCCCGTGGCGGTCCAAATCCTCCCCGCTCGCTGGGGCTGGCGGATCAGGCGCCACAGCCACTCCAGCCCGAGCTGGCGAAATGCGGCTGGCGCGCGGGAGATGCGCCCTGCATGAAAATCGAATGCACCGCCGAGTCCAGCTGCGAGGCGCACGGTTGGCAGGCGCGGCAGATTGCGGGCGAGCCACTTTTCTTGGGCGGGTGCGCCGTAGGCGACGATCAGCACGGCTGCGTTTGAGTTTTGAATTTTTTGGATAATCTCGTCTTCATCTTCCGCTCGTGGCGAGCCAGCAAACGTCGTGACTTGTAAATCAAGAATGGCAAGCTGTTCCGCGGCGGCGGCTGCCACGCCTTCGGCTGCGCCGAGCAAAAAGACGGGCTGATCGTGCTTTGCTGCGAGTTTCAAAATTTCAGGAAAGAGATCGGTGCCTGTCACCCGCTCAGGTAGCTGGGAAAAAACTGCAGGACGACGCAGAGCGAGCTGAAAGAGCGAGCTGATCAGCGTGAACACATTCCGCTGTGGCAGAGAAAGGAAATAGCTCGCCCACAAAATGCCAATGCCATCGGGCACAGACAGTGCAGCGTTATTTAAAATATGTTTGAAATCAGCATCCGACTGCACAGCTACGACCATCTCGGGATTTGGCGTAACCAATAGGCTCTGCTCGGGAGATGATAAAAGGCGCTTCAGCTCGGTGACTGCACCGTCGAAGGTAACTGCATCAAAGGATACGCCGGCAACATGAATCTGATCTGACATGACAAAAGCATACCCGAGACAGCACAAAGAGGCGATGACTATCTAGCGTGCTTGAAACAATCGCTCAGCGATGACGACATTATTTGCGAGTAGTGCGAGCAGATTCGTATCCTCTGTCGAGAACTCTCCTTCTTTCTTGTTGATAGATTCGATCACGCCCTGCAGCTCACCTGCGCGACTGATGACTGGCATAGCCAATATCGACTGCGTCGTGAATCCTGATTTGCTATCAGCAGTTGGATCAAAGAGAGGCTCATTTTGAGCATCGTGTGTAACAAAAGATTCTTTCGTTTGTACAACATGCCCAACCACGCCACCTGCAGCAGGGATTTCGAGATTGGCCAAGTCATCACCACCACCAGCAAGTGAGCTAAACCGCAGCGTCTGCGTCTCAGGCTGATAGGCAAAGTATGTTGCACGCTCTGCCTCAGTGATACGTGTGGCAGCTTTGATAATCAGGGTCACGAGCTGATCCTTCGACTCAGCATTCGCCATGAGAAAAAATGTATTGAGCAAATCTTCATAATGCTCTTGCTTGCATGCGAGACTCTGCAAGGTCTTTTCTAGGCCGACAAGTGCTGGCTCACGTATCTCACCATCTTCGTCATGCGCATGCATTAGTAGCTGCTGTATCTCGTCAGGTAGGCTGTGGGTAGACATCATTAGTTGGATAACGATTGGATAGTTTGATCGTTTGGAAATTGCATCTTTGCTTCATAGATCGCAGATGATAGCTGCCCTGAACCTTTCGTGCGATACAAATCGATCAATAAAAGATGCGCCTGCTGATGTGTAGGTAGTAGCGCAATGACATCACGCAATAACGCCTCTGCGCGATCAAGATTATTGTTTTTTTCTATGAGAATATCTGCCATGAGATATCTCACCGTCGTATTGGTATCATCCAGCTCGAGCACCCGCTCAAAATGAGCAAACGCCTCATCACTATCGCCACGCTCGCGAGCTATGACGCCAATATTTTGACGAGCAGTCGCATTTTCTAGATCAATCATAAATACCTGATTGTATATCTCCAGAGCCTTGTCCTCATCGTGCTGCAAGCGCGCAAGGAAACCAATATTATTTAGTGCTCGTGTATTCGCTGGATCTATATCAAGGATACTTGTATACAGCGCCTCTGCTTCTACAAAATGCTGTGCTGCCTCTGCGGCATGCGCCTCATCGAACAGCGCCATAATGGCTGGGTCTACTTCTTCAATAGCTGGGTCAAGGAGAAGTGGCTGCACAACCTGATAACCAGCATATCCAATGCCCTGCAGAACAATAAGAAAAATACTAAGAATAACTACTTTGAGTCCCCATCGCTTATAAAATGGTTCATCTATGATTTCGTACAATGTCGCCAAGACTGTCTCGACGACACGCAGAGACTTCTTTGCTTCGGCAGTCTCAGTAGCGAGCGCATCTACCAATCGTTGTCCGCACACAGGACAAAACTTACCGCCAAAGCTGCGCAGCTCAGATGTCTGTGTAGTGAAATCGCAGTCAGGACAATGTAGGTCCATTGGGATAAATATGTGTGTATTATTTCTTCTAATGTTACCATAAAACACACTATTTTCCCAGCCAATCTAGCTTTATTTTTTCATAATACTCAGCACCTTGTAGCGACCACTGCCGATCGACTGTGTGGTGAGATCAGGGAAATCAGCAGCAATACGGACATGCACCGCACGACGCATAAAGGCATCCATCGCAGGCAACTGCTCGGCTGTGCCAGTCTCCATCACACGAGCAGCACGGCGAAGTGCTGTCTCCACTGACTGTTCGACTTTGCGAGCGCGATAGCCATCGACATCCACACGGATCTGATATTTCTGTTCATCTTCGACAGCCTTGCGACCGACGATCAGGCGCAGCATGTGCTGATAAGCAGCGAGGGTGTCGCCATTTTTACCGATGAGCAGTGATGCGTCGCTAGCGGCAACCTCTACGCGGTATTGCTGTACATCATCATTCAGTGAATTTTCGAGGATGACTTTGATCGACCCCTCTTCCACGGCGAGCCATGCGAGTAAGTCGAGGGCGACTTCTTTGATAGTTTGTTCGAGATCCATGGTGACGAAATTAATGAATTATTTGATAGTCTTATTTACGATTAGCTGCTGACCGATGCCAAAGAGCGTACTCGTACCCCAGTACAGACCGACAGCTGCAGGCATCGTCGCTGTGAAGACAGCGATCATACCTGGTAGGAAATAGAGCATGTACTTGGTCATATTTTGCATGGCATCTGCCATCGGGTTGTCAGGATTTGGTGCAGTCTGCGGACGCTTGGCAAAGGCGAGCTTCATCTGTGTGAACTGCAGGCCAGCCACCGCAAGTGGTAGTGCGAGCAAGAGCACATCAGTGAAGCCACTCTGGAATGTAACACCGAGCAAATCGAGCCCGTAAAAATTGGTCGAGACAATCGTGACATCAAAATCAGCAAGTGACTGATAGAGCATCACAAAATTATTTTCACCGAGACCGCCCTGCACGATCCAAAAGAGCGCGAGCAGGAAAGGCAGCTGAATCAAGATTGGCAGGCAAGATGAAAAGGGATTGACGCCGTGTTTCTTGTAAAGCGCCATCGTCTCCGTCGCGATCATTTGCTGATTATCTTTGTACTGCTTGCGAATGCGCTCGATCTCGGGCTGGAGGGTCTGCATGCGTCGCTGGCTCGCCATCGACTTTTGAAAGGGAAAGAAAAGAATCAAGCGAATGATGATCGTGAGTAGTACGATGCCCCAGCCAAAGCTCGAGCCTGTGAGACCCGTGAGGAAGATAAGTGCGTTGTAGATTGGCTTGTAAAAGATGGCGTCCCAGACGCCACCAAAGAAGCCTGACTCAGTGATCGCAAATTCAGTTTTGAAGACTTTGTCCGTACCTGCAATAGTGACTGGCACCTCAATACGATACTGTCCTGCCATATGCAAAATGCCACCCTGCCAATGCATATAGTTAATCTCGCGCAGCTCGCCCGCTGCGAGGACGAGATCACTGGGATCACAGCTACCATTGGCGATCGTTGCCTCCTCGAGGAGCCATGTCCCATTTTCATAGCGCGATACATCAAATGGTTCGGCTGGACAATCTTGCGCAAAAATAAGCTCATTTGCAGTATTATTCTTCAGTGTCAACACGACGGGCTTACCGAGTGTGATTTCCTCCTCGATACCAAGAATGAGATCATCACCATCGACGATGACTTCAGCATCGCCCTTGCTGAAAAACTGAAATGCCATGAGGGCAATCAAGAAAATAAGAACATAATTTAAGGTCTTTTGAAATGCGCTTGGCTGGGTTGGTTGAGTCATAATAATAATTAGTTCGAGATTTTGGAGAGAAGAGACAGCATGTCCTCGATGAGCTTCTCCCACGCGATGTCTCGGATTTTAGAGCTGCGCGCGACAATGAGCAAGTCTCGCCCCGCAGGCAGCTGATCAACATGCAGTCGAATAACCTCGCGTAGGCGACGCTTAATACGATTGCGATGGACGGCCTTTTTCTCGAGCTTCTTGCCAACCAGCACGGCAACGCGCGGCGTGGCGCTGTCGCTGCCGAGATGCTTGATCATGACGAGCCCACCGCTCACTGGACGTCCACGTCGAAAGACGCGATCTACATCTTCTTTCTTACGGAGACGATTTTGTCGGGGTAGCATAGGAGAATGTCATTCTAGACTCGGTCGGGAATTCACAAGCAGAGCAGGAAATTCTAAAGCGAGTTTAGGATGACACAGTCCTAAACGGTCAATGAGTGACGACCTTTTGCACGACGGCGAGCAATGACATTACGTCCACCACTTGAGCGCATGCGCTTGAGGAAGCCATGAGTTCGTCCGCGTTTGCGAGTGCGAGCTTTGCTAAGCATGATTCTAAAATTAGGGGCGCTCATTCTACTGATTGTCTGGAATCTCGTCAATTCCTACCACAAAAAGTGTTCACGGCGGCTTCCGCCTTTGCGCGTTCTCATTCATACTAATACAAAGCTAACCAACACTCATGCAGTCACGCATCGCCCACCTCCTCCTCGACAAACAAGCTGTGAAGATCCAGACCAATCCACCCTTTAGTTGGACCAGTGGTATCCAGTCCCCTATTTATTGTGATAACCGTGCAATGGTGTCATTTCCCGATGCACGCAATGATATTGTGGAGGCATTTTTACAAGTCATCAAAGATGAAAATATCGAGTGCGATATGATCGCCGGTGTCGCTACTGGCGCGATCGCCTGGGGCATGCTCGTCGCCGACCGACTGGGCAAGCCTTTTTGTTATGTCCGCCCCGAGCCACGCAACCACGGCACGGGCAAGCAGGTCGAGGGATTCGTGGAAAAAGGGCAAAAGATCCTCGTGATCGAAGATCTCTTCTCTACGGCAGGTAGCAGCGTGAAGGCCGTCGAAGCCCTGCGAAAAGAGGTCGATGCGGATGTCGTTGGCATCATCGCGATCTCGACCTATCAGCTGGAGAAAGCCCGTGCGCGACTGGAGGAAGCAGATGTCCGTTGGTGGACGCTGACCAACTTCAGCGCGCTCGTCGCCGAGCTCGATCTGCCCGACGAGCAAAAGCAGCTGATCGGTGAATTCTCAAAAGACCCCGCTAGCTGGTGGGAAAGCTATCAATCACAAATTAAATAAATCTGTCTGCTACAATTGCTGCCGATGAAATATCCTAGCTACACCGATCGCGCCAAAAATGCCAAGAATCCAATGGCTGAAAAGCTTTTTGGAATAATGAAAAAAAAAGAAACTAATCTTTGTGTTTCAGCTGATCTAACCAAGGCAAATGATATTATAAAGCTGGCAAAAGCTGTGGGAGATGAAATATGCGTACTTAAAACACATATCGACATAATTGAAGACTTTTCATTTAATGGCGCACCAGAAACCAAAACTCCTGCCGAGGCAATTAAAAATTTTACGAGTAAATTACGGGAAATCGCCGATGAAAAAGAATTTTTGATCTTCGAGGATCGTAAATTTGCCGACATCGGCAACACGGTCAAAATGCAATTCGATGGAGGAATTTACAAAATCGCCGAGTGGGCAGATATTGTAAACGTACATGCTTTAACAAGTTATGTTGATTTACCAATCATGAATGAAGTATGTCGTAAAAGAAGTCGCCCAGTTGGCATATTGGTACTTGCTCAAATGACACCAAAACAACTAAGTGCAAAGTTTTTTGACAAAGATTATGCTCAAAAAGCTTTTGCTTATGCAAGTGCAATTCATGATGTTGAAATGGAATCTGGGAAAGATTCATTTATTCTCGGTTTTATTGGCTCATCGGAACAACCAGAAATTTTAAATATACTTAGGGATTCAATTATGAAAGAGATTCCTGAAATGCTAATTATGACTCCAGGAATTAAAATAGCATCTGGAAAAGATGATGCTGGACAAACTTACAACACGCCCGAGAAATCAATCTCAAACGGCGGCGATGTCATCATCGTCGGGCGCGGGATTTATCAAGCAGACGATCCCGCCGCCGCAGCTGAAGAGTACCGAAAGGCTGGCTGGGATGCCTACCAGGATCGCTGCGCGTAAACTTACTCGCCGATAAATCCGCCGGCCTGCATTTCGAAGAACTTGCGATAACGCCCGCCGTCTTTCGCGACCAGCGTGGCATGATCCCCTTCTTCCACAATCTCGCCGTCTTCGAAGACGAGGATACGGTCAGCCTGCTTGATCGTGCTCAGGCGATGCGCCACCACGATGCTCGTGCGGCCAGCCATCAGCTTTGTCAGCGCATCTTGAATCAAGCTCTCAGAAACGGAATCGAGCGAACTAGTCGCTTCATCGAGAATGAGAATCGGGCAATCCGCGAGAATCGCGCGGGCAATCGCCACGCGCTGCCGCTCGCCGCCCGAGAGCTTTACACCGCGTTCGCCGACAAGCGTGTCATATTGCTTGGGTAATTTTTCGATAAATTCGTGGGCATGCGCCTGCCGTGCCGCCTGTTCAATCTCGGCTTGCGTGGCATCTGGCCGACCGTAGCTGATATTCTCTGCGAGGCTGCGATGAAAGAGAATCGGCTCTTGCGGTACGAGTGCAATATTTTTGCGAAGCGAGCTCTGCGTGACGATCGAGATATCCTGCCCGTCGATCGTGATCGTGCCCGCCTGCAGATCGTAGAGCCGCTGTGCGAGCTTTACGCAGGTGCTCTTGCCAGCTCCCGAGTGCCCGACCAGCGCGACCCGCTCGCCAGCTGCGATGCGCAGCGAGAAATTTTTGTAAGCCTCGGCGGTCTGATTGAGGTATTGAAAGTTGACCTGCTCGAAGGCAATCTCCCCGCGCGACACCACAAGCTCGGTTGCAGCGGCAGCATCCTGCACCTGCGGCTCGGTGAGACTGTATTCGACCATCTCTTCCATATCATTCACCGCCTGCTGCACTTCGCGGATGCGATTGCCGATATTACGCAAATGCCCCGAGAGCAACCCATACATCGCGATGACAAAAACGACATCGCCCACACTCGCACGCCCGACCGACCAGAGGTAGACCGCAAATGAAAAGAGGATGATCTTGAGCGCTGTCATAATCATGTTTTGAACCCATTCCACGGTATTTGCTGTCGTGTAGCGATGCCACATCGCCATCATCCAATCATGTATGACCAGAAAAAATCGACGATCTTCACGCTCCTCGCTACCAAACATTTTTACTGCCGCATTGCATGAGATGGCATCAGCCAGCGCGCCACCAACCCGCGTGTCCTCGGCTGCTGCTGCGCGCGAATAGGGCGACACAAAACGCGCCGCCATAAAAATACTCGCAACAGCATAGATAACCGTACCTGTCGCCATGATCCAGCCCATCTCTTCCCAGCGGATAAACATAAAAACGATAATGCCCGTGACTACTAAAACAAGCGGAATAAAGGTGTCATAAAAACGATCGGCAAACATTTCGAGGGACTTCATGCCGCGCTTAATCTTGGTCACGACCGACCCCGCAAAGCTATTATTGTGCCAATCAGTCGAGAAACGTTGCACCTGTTGGAAACTATCTACCTCACTGTCACGCAGCGCGGGGAATTTGAGGAAATGATCGTAAGTAAAATGCTTAATTGTCGTGACGGAATGAAAAATCAGCCCTGAAATAAGGATAATGCCGATGAAATACCAAGCCTCGTGAAACGCCCTTGGCTGGCTCGGATCGAGTGTCGCGAGCACATCGACCAGATCGCCAATGAAATAATTGATTGCAAGCTCGGCAATAGAGGTGATGATCATCATGACAAAAACTACTGCCAGCCACAGCGGACGTCGCCGAATATATCTCCAGACGAAGGATGCGACCTGTGAGAAGGAGATATTCATGAGAAGTCAGTTTAGCATACAAAATGTGCTCAAGATCCCTCTTCCCGAGAACGAGCAGGCGGACTAAAATCCGCGTGCTATATGGCCTCACTCCTCCTTGCCACAGCCGCCGTCTAATCCATCTGGACGGTTCTTTTTGTTATCCACACACCCACTCTCTCTCCATCATGACAGCAAAAGCCACAAAACGCGTATATGCCTTCGAAGAGGGAAAAGCCAGTATGAAAGACTTGCTCGGCGGCAAGGGGGCAAATGTATCGGAGATGACCCGTCTCGGCATTCCTGTGCCACCTGGATTTACCATCACCACCGAGACCTGCGCCGAGTACAATCAGCTCGGGATGAAATTTCCGAAAGGATTGGATAAAGAGATTACGACGCACCTCGGAAAATTGGAGAAGAAAATGGGAAAGAAGCTCGGCGACCCCGAGAATCCCCTGCTCGTGTCTGTCCGCTCAGGTGCTGCTGTCAGCATGCCAGGCATGATGGACACCGTGCTCAATCTCGGCATGAATGACAAGTCGGTCTATGGTCTCGCTGAGGTGAGTGGCAATGCGCGCTTTGCGTGGGATAGCTATCGTCGCTTTATACAAATGTTTGCCGATGTCGTGCTCGAGGTTGAACATCATCATTTTGAAAAGGAATTGGACAAGCTGAAGAAAAAGAAAAAAGTATCTCAAGACACCGATCTCACCGCAGCAGATTTGCAAGAGCTCGTGGCAATCTATAAACAAATTGTACAAAAACATCATGGCAAGGCCTTTCCGCAGGAGCCAAAGAAGCAGCTCACGCTGGCGATCTGCGCCGTCTTTGATAGCTGGGACAACCCGCGTGCGAAGTACTACCTGAGCATGAATAACATCACGGGCCTCATCGGCACCGCAGTGAATGTGCAAGCGATGGTCTTTGGCAATCTCGGCGAGACCAGCGGCACAGGCGTCGCCTTCACGCGCAATCCGAGCACAGGCGAGAATAAATTCTTTGGGGAGTATCTGATGAATGCGCAGGGCGAAGATGTCGTCGCGGGTATCCGCACGCCGCTGCCGATCAGCGCGCTCAAGAAGCAAAACCCAAAAGTATATGCTCAGCTCGAGAAAATCTACAAAAAGCTCGAGAAACATTACAAGGACATGCAAGACATCGAGTTCACCATCGAACAAAAAAAACTCTACCTGCTACAAACGCGCAATGGCAAACGCAGCGCGCGCGCAGCGGTACGCATCGCCTGTGATCTAGTAAAGGAAAAGATGATCACCGAGAAGGAGGCAGTCCTCCGTGTCGACCCGATGAGCGTGGAGCAGCTGCTCCATCCGATGCTAGATCCAAAGACGCCAAAAGCCGTTGTAGCAAAAGGTCTGCCAGCCAGCCCCGGCGCAGCGCATGGCATGGTTGTATTTTCAGCGAATAAGGCTGAGCGCTGGAAAAAGGAAGGTAAGAAAGTCATCCTCGTCCGCAAAGAAACATCTCCCGAGGATATTCACGGCATGCATGCCGCCCAAGGCATCCTGACAGCCCTCGGTGGCATGACCAGTCACGCAGCCGTCGTCGCCCGCGGCATGGGTAAATGCTGCATCTCTGGCGCACAGGATATCACCGTCGAACATAAGAAAAAAATCTTCACCACCAAAAATGGTGCTGTAATAAAAGAAGGCGATATCATCACGCTCAATGGCTCATCGGGCGAAGTCATGCTCGGCAAGATGGACACCGTCGAGCCAAGTTTTGATCGCCACTTTACCCAGCTACTGAAATGGGCGGACAAGTATCGCACCATGAAGGTACGTACGAACGCCGACACACCAAAAGACGTCGCCATGGCACGCAGCTTTGGCGCTGAGGGCATCGGCCTCTGCCGTACGGAGCACATGTTCTTTCAGCCAGATCGTATCCTCGCTGTCCGCCAGATGATCGTCGCCGATAGCGAAGACGACCGCCGTGCCGCACTCAAGAAGCTGCTCCCGATGCAGCGCAATGATTTTTACAAGATCTTTAAGGCTATGAGGGGCTTCCCAGTCACCATCCGCCTGCTCGACCCACCACTGCATGAGTTCCTCCCGCAGAAGGAAAAGGAGGTAAAAGCGCTCGCAAAATCACTCAATATCAGCATAAGCAAGCTGCATACCCGCATGATGGCGCTCCATGAATTCAACCCAATGATGGGCCACCGCGGCGCACGTCTAATGATCACCTATCCCGAGATCGCCGAGATGCAGACGCAAGCAATCATCGAAGCTGCGCTGAAGCTAAAGAAAGAAGGCATCGTGACAAAGCCCGAAATTATGATACCGCTGATTGGATTTATGGAAGAGTTTTATCATCTAGCCAAGGTCGTCCGTCGTGTTGCAACGGGTCGCATCGCAAAGAGCGGCACAAAGCTCGAGTACGCCGTCGGCACGATGATCGAGCTGCCGCGTGCTTGCGTACGCGCGAGAAAGATTGCTCGCCAAGCAGAGTTCTTTAGTTTTGGTACAAATGATCTGACGCAGTTTAGCTATGGCTTTAGTCGCGATGACGCGCCGAAATGGGTGCCTCAATATGTCGAAGAGGGCATTCTCGATGGCGACCCCTTCTCTACCCTCGACCAGCGTGGTGTCGGCGATCTCATGCAGATCGGTATTGAGCGCGGTCGTATGGACAAAAAAGATCTCAAGATCGGTATCTGCGGTGAACAAGGCGGTGATCCTGAATCCATCATCTTCTGCGCATCACTCGGTATGGATTATGTCTCCTGCTCACCATTTCGCGTCCCCGTTGCTCGCCTTGCTGCTGCCCATGCAGTGTTGAAAGAGGAAGCTAAAAAGAGAAAGTAATTTTGGCAAATACGCCACAGTCTGCTACGGTAGATGTATAATTGTGGCTAATTCAAAGAAACTCACTGTCGAAGATCTCACAAGCTGGTATTTGCAAGGTACGCGTCCGCATACGCGGCTGGTGACAGGCATCGAAGTCGAGCAGCCGCTCGTTTTTAGTGAGTCGGGCAAGGCGGTACCCTTTTATAGTGAAGGCAAGCGAAATATCGACACGCTGATCAAGCTGCTTGTGAAGCGTTGCGGCTGGAAGCTAGAAAAGCGCGATGCGGGCTATCCGATCCGGCTCAGTCGTGGCGAGACACTACTCACACTCGAGGTCTGGGGTGGACTCGAGATCGTCGGCAAGCCGCACCGCAATCTACATGATCTCACCGCCGAGTACGAGGTCGTCGCCTGTGAGCTCGGCACCGTCGGACGCTTGCTCGGCATCACATTTGCAGGGCTCGGCATACAGCCCGTTAGTACAACTGACCAGACCTATCATGTCGATCGTCCGCGCTGGTTGCTCATGATTGATCATTTCAAGAAAGCTGGCAGCACGACATTCACCGATTGGAATCGCCGCTCAGCGGCTATCCAAGTAAATATCGACTCGACGGGACGGAAGAATCTCGAAACGAAGTTTTATTTATTAAATCGCATTTCCCCCATCATTGCCGCAATGTTTGGCAATAGCATTGTCCAACACGGGAAATTAACAAGCTACGCCAGCAACCGCTACCACTACATGCAGACAGCCGAGGAAGCAAGATTCAATCCTCCACCCAGCTTCATATCGCCTGATTTCAAGCTCGAAGACCATACTGAGCATGCGCTCGATATCCCCATGATATTCATCGAACGTCGTGGTAAATCTATTCCTATCAAAAATAGAACCTTTCGACAGTATATGGAAAAAGGGTACAAGGGTCACACCGCACGAATCGCTGACTGGGAAAAACACCTCGGCTTCGTCTGGCAGGACGTCCGCATCAAACACTGGATCGAATTTCGTCCCGTAGATACCGTCCCCCCCGCTCTCGCTCCGGCTGTCGCGGCAGTAATAAAAGGACTCGTCTACGACCAGCACGGCTGGGATTGCATGGCAGAGCTCACGGCTGGCTGGAGCTACGATGAGTGGCGACGTTTTCGCAGTGATGTCGCAAAGCACGGCCTCGCCGCCGAAATACGCGGCGTGACCGCTGGCACACTCGCGAAGCACGTGCTGCGATCTGCCCATACCAATCTCACCCGACTCAATCACAAGAACGCCCTCGGCGAATATGAATCTATCTATCTCGAACCAATTGAAAAGCTTATTCACAAAGGGCATAGCCCCGCGAGCTTTGTCGCCGAAAAATGGCTGGCTGGCTGGCGCATGCCTGATCTGCTGAAGTGGAGCTCGTACTAATATGAGCTTATTGCCCTAAAAAATCCTGCAACTCAGCTACGAGAACACGCATCGTCTTGTTGAGCTTTTTTATCTGTACAGAATGACGAGCGAGTGTGCGCTCATTCATGTAGAGCTTGCGATTAAATTCTATCTGGATACCAGGCAGTTTGCGCCGTGAACAGTGATACCCTAATACATATCCACCTGGGTAAGGCTTATTGATCGCGACGCTGTATCCACGACTCTTAAAAAAGTCATAAAAGAACTCTGTTTGTGCGCGTGTACAGCTACTGTACTCCCTATTCCCCAATGAGATGTCGGCGCGGGGCTTACCGGCATCAGCCTTGGTCGCAGGACCAACGGATAAGAGAGAATGGGCATCGATGAGAAACTCAGCATTTTGCGTAGCTGTATCAAGCTGCTCGTGAAAAGTGTGATGATATTGCATAAGTCGTTTTTCTATACCGGCAGGACGCGGTCCGCGACGATAGATCGGCATGCCATCTTCCGTAATGCTGACGACGACCCCGTCTTCGTGTAGATGATATTCCATCGCGATATCATCGGGTGCACGGTTCGGATCAGCCACGAGGCGCGATGTTTTTGCCTTTACGATCTGCGCATCAGGAACATCAAAAATCTCATCAGTATAGAGATCAGCATGTTTACGAATGACCTTTTCATGAATGAGCATCTGCCGACGCAGAGCTGCTGGCACAAATATCGCTGCATGCGGAATGGCGATCACAATAGGTTTCGTGCTCATGTTTCTATATAAAAGACAATGATATGCTACACTGAAAATACATATTATGCAGAATACTAAGCACATAGAAAATATTTCAAGTGATGATTTGATTCGTTACCACCTCTCGGGCATTCGTCCGCGGCGTGAATTAAAAGTAGGTATTGAAGTAGAAAAACCAGCTGCGCTCCTATCCGATGGCACCGTGCCGCAGTTTCGCGGTAGGCACGGTTATCGACAGGTAATCGATTATTTTGTAGAACAGATGGGCTGGCGCGTGATAAAAAAGGTCAATGGACATCCATACATGCTACAGCGTGGCGACACTGTGCTGAGCCTTGAGGTCTCTGGTCTCATCGAATTTGCTGGCTCACCACATCGCAATCTACATGACATAGCACTCGAGCTCGAGCTACATCGCCATGAGCTGCGTGAGGTGAGTCGCAAATATGGCATTCGTTGGCTCGGGCTGGCAGTACACCCCCTCAGTCATCAGCGCGATCATGACTTTATAAAAAGTGAACGCTACACAATGATGCAGAAGGTGCAGGGTGATAAGTGGAGCGAGTGGAGCCAAGTGACGAATTCAATTCAAGTAAACTTTGATTTTAGTAGCAAAAAAAATCTAGAGCAGAAATTTCATCTCATGACACGCATTTCGCCTATTCTCACAGCTATGTTTGCAAATAGCGCTATTACACTCGGCAAAGTAAATAACTATGCTTCGCTGCGCGGCAAAATAACGACCGAAAATGATGGCGCGCGCTACACACCACCGCCTGAGTTTTTTTACCGCAATTTTACGGTCGAACGTTTTGTGGAGTATGTCCTAGATCTACCAATGGTCTTCATTATGCGCGATGAAAAACACATCGCTGTACCGCGCCGTACCTTTCGCCAATTCATTGAGAAAGGCTACCGCGGTCACCATGCCACGCTCGAAGATTACAAAACACATATATCCTTTCTGTATGCTGACGTGCGACTCAAGCACTATATCGAGTATCGTAGCGCCGACAGTCTGCCGCCCACACTCACGCCCGCAGTGCCCGCAGTAGTGAAAGGACTCATGTATGACTCGTCGGGCTGGAAATTTATCGATGAGCTCACAAAATACTGGACCTACGAAGATTATCTTCAGCTGCGTCGCGATGTAGTCAAACACGGACTACAAGCTGAAATCCGCGGTACAAAAGTACTGCAGCTTGCAAAAGACGTCGTGAGCCAAGCGAGTGAGAATCTGCGCGACGTCGCACGACACGATGCCGAGGGTCATGATGAAAGCATCTACCTTGATTCACTGAAAAAGTTTATCTTCATTCATGAGCAATCACCTGGCGAATGGACGCGTGATCGCTGGCGTGGCGACTGGCACGGCAGCGCTGCCAAGCTCATGGACTGGGCTGAATACTGAATAAAGAGCCGATATCATCCATCTTTTTATTGAAAGTAATATATTTGCAGGTCATTTCACAATGACTCAATCATGTTGCCTTTTTTGGCTCAAAACCACTTACAAAGCGTGAAAACCCTGCTAAAATCATGCGGACCTAATTCGCAACACTACGTATTATATGGCATCTTCTGATTACAACGCCGATCAAATCCAAGTCCTCGAAGGACTCACGCCCGTGCGCAAACGACCGGGAATGTACATCGGCAGCACTGACAGTCGTGGTCTACATCACTTGATCTGGGAGATCGTGGACAACAGTATCGATGAAGCGATGGCGGGACATTGTGATGCCATCACCATCACGCTAAACAAAGACGGTAGCTGTTCGGTCCTTGATAATGGTCGTGGTATTCCGGTTGAGACACACAAAGTAACCGGCAAATCTGCGCTGGAAACAGTGCTCACCGTGCTGCATGCTGGTGGTAAATTTGGCGGTGATGCCAGCGGCTACAAAGTCTCGGGTGGTCTGCACGGCGTGGGTGTCTCCGTCGTAAATGCCCTCTCAACAAAAGTCGTCGCCGAGGTCAGCCGTGACGGCAAGCTCTATCAGCAGATCTTCTCCGAAGGTGGTGCGAAGTCAGGCAGGCTGGAAGTTATCGGCACATCTACCAGCACAGGCACGAAGATGACCTTCTTCCCTGATGCCGAAATCTTTAAAAAGACAATTGAATTTGATCTGCAGACCGTGCTCACCCGCGTTCGCCAGCAGGCCTACCTGACCAAGGGCGTGCAAATCAGCATCGTCGATGAGCGTGTCAACTATCGGTACCGCTTCCGCTTCGAGGGCGGTATCAAGAGTTATGTTCATCATTTGAATCAAAACCGCGAGCGCCTGACCGATGTCGTCTATGTCGAGAAGGAATCCGAAGATGGCTATGTCGAGGTCGCCCTGCAATACACCAACGCATTCAACGAAGAGCTCTTCAGCTTTACAAATAACATCCACACCGTCGATGGCGGTACGCATGTCACCGGCTTTCGCACAGCACTCACCCGTGTGATCAATAGCTACGCTCGCAAACAGGGCATCTTGAAAGAAAAAGATACGAATCTCACCGCCGACGACGTCCGCGAGGGCCTAACTGCCATCATCTCCGTGAAGCTCGCTGATCCACAGTTTGAAGGACAGACGAAAGGCAAACTCGGTAACGCCGAGATGCAGAGCGCCGTGAATGCGGCATTTGGCGAAGGTCTGACAATATTTATGGAAGAGCATCCAAACGATGCCAAAGCGATGATCAATAAGTGTCTCCTCGCCGCTCGTGCTCGCCTCGCCGCTCGTGCTGCTCGCGACTCAGTCATTCGAAAAGGTGCACTCGAAGGCATGACCCTGCCGGGTAAGCTGGCAGACTGCAGCAGCAAGCGCGCCGAGGATAGTGAGATTTACATCGTGGAGGGCGACTCTGCTGGCGGTAGCGCAAAGCAAGGCCGCGACCGCGAAACGCAGGCCATCCTGCCACTTCGTGGAAAGATTCTGAATGTCGAACAAGCACGCCTCGACCGCATGCTGGCAAATAATGAAGTGAAGAACCTTATCATTGCCCTCGGTACGGGTATCGGCGAGATCTTTGATATTAGTAAGATTCGCTATCATCGCATCGTGATCATGACCGATGCCGATGTCGATGGCGCACATATCCGTACACTTCTACTCACACTCTTTTACCGCTACTTCCGCCCCGTCATCGATGCTGGCTATCTTTACATTGCTCAGCCGCCACTGTACAAGATCAGCAAGGGCAAGCAGATGTGGTACGCCTATACCGATGAGCAGAAGGAAGATATCCTCGAACAACATGGCCTAAAGGCTGAGCCAGTCGCTGAACTGGAGTCTGGTGAGGATGAGGAGGAAAGTGAGGAGGAAGAGGGAAAGAAGAAAAAGAAAAGCTCATCTCGTGTAAATATCCAGCGATATAAAGGTCTCGGTGAAATGAACCCCGAGCAGCTCTGGGAGACGACGATGGACCCTGAGCGTCGCAAGATGCTTCGCGTGACGATCGACGATGCTGAGAAATCAAACAATATCTTCGAGACACTAATGGGTGGCGAAGTCGCTCCTAGACGCAAATTTATCCAAACCCACGCCAAAGCTGTTAAAAATTTAGATGTGTAGTTGTCATCCTGAGCGAGTCCGTCATGACGGATGAACCAAAGGGCATACACACGCAAAAGCGGTGAAGAACTTGGATGTGTAATCCCCTTTTAAAAAAGCTTATCTAAACAAAAAGACCTGTCAGATCGACAGGTCTTTTTGCATGTTTTTATTAGTTGATCTGCCCTTTTATATCTCCCTGAGCACCGATCCAAGTAATTACATTACCATTTCCTTGGACAGCATCACCAGCTAGACCACCAGCACCACCGCCTGCACTACAGCCATTGCTGCCATTTGTCCCTGCCGTTCCTGGAACACCACCGTTTCCGCCAACAATTTGAATATGTGGTGCAGAGGAAGTGCCACCTACACCTCCCAACAGAGTAGTGCCATTAGTTCCATTGAAATAAGTGCCGGATCCTCCTGACCCAAAAACACTACCTGCACCTCCGCCGCCACCATTACCAGCTGACCATGGACAACCACAACCATTTCCGCCACCACCGCCACCACCGCCACCAGCCCAAATCTCACCACTGGCATTATCCAGAGTTACACTAAGCAGTAATTCCAGTCCATTGCCACCAGTCCCTCCTGGAGCTCCAGCTGGTTGACAGGCATTATACCCTGCACCACCATCACCACCTTTCCCTTGGATTCTGCCCTTATTCACAATTTTCACAGTTGATCCTGCAGGTAGGCTACCTGTACTCAGAGCAGCATTGCCCGTGCTCGTACTACCTACGATGATACCTGTATTTATAGTCAGGGTAACATCTATCGATTCGGTAGGATTGCCTAGCTCAGTGGCAATATTGTAATCAAAAGCATCTGCTGCAATGACTAAATCTGCAGCAGCTTTTAGAGCTGCATCACATTTGATACCATTTCCATTACCAGTCGTGACACAACCCAATCCAGCCAGCATCGGTCCATCTACGAAAACTGGCGTCGCGATATTCCCATCTACGGGGGCGGTCTGCGGAGCCTGTCCTGATACCCAAGTAGTAGCTGCATAGGCAATACTCAACGTGAGCACGATACCCAATCCAAAAGCGAGGCTATTACTGATTTTTTTCGCAATGTTATGTAAAAAGTGGTGTGTCATAGTTGATATAGTAAGAGATACGTGAAGTCTATTTTAATTCACGGAGCCCAAGAGATTTGGGCTTGTGCTGCCACCCAGCCAGGTAATTATGTTGCCATTCGTAATCACTGCATATCCAGCGGCGCCTCCTGTTCCTGGACCACTAACATATGTACAAGTTCCAGAATAAAGGCCGCTCTCCCCAGGCTCTCCTGGCCCACCGCCTGCGCCAGATGGACAAACCTCGTTCCAATAAGGTGATGCGCCCATATAGCTGCTATGGCGTGCACCACCATTAAGCTCGGTACCTACATATCCCCTAAACAGCCCAGGATCACCACCGCCTTCTCCAGGAGAAGATCCCGCGCCGCCGCCACCACCAGCCCCACCAGCTACATTTGCAACATTACCTCCGCCTCCGCCTCCGCCTCCGCCAGACCAGATTTGACCATTGCGATTATCAATAGTCATTGCAATGTTAGTTTCCAACGCGTCACCGCCTTTATGACCCTGTTTAACAGAGCTAGTATATAGCCCATAACCACCCTTGCCACCTTTACCCTGTATTTTTCCATTATTCACAATTTTTATTGTAGACCCTGCTGGTAAATCACCAGTACTTAATGCGGAACTACCTTCACTATTGCTTCCTATAGTTATTCCCATATTTATAGTCAGTGTCACATTCACTGGGTCGACTGGATTTCCAATTTCAGTAGCGACATTATAATTGAATATGTCTGCAGAGACGATGAGATTATGCACAGTCTGAGCAGGTCCATCACACTTGATGCCAGCACCATTGCCCGTGGCAGTGCATATTGCTCCGACTAGCATCGGTCCATCTGCAAAAACTGGCACGGCGATATTGCCATCCGCAGGGACAGCCTGTGGAGGCTGCCCAGGTGCCCAGATGGCACCACCAGTAATAATTGAAGAAGCATCGGATCCATCACACCTAATGCCAGTACCATTTCCTGTAGACACGCAGATTTCCCCAGCTATCATTGGTCCGTCTACCACAGCTGGCATGGTGATATTACCTCCATCAGAGGAGGCCTGTGGTGCTTGTCCAGGTGCCCAGCTCGTGGCAGCATAGGCGATGCCAACGATCAGTAAGGACACCATCACAATACTAAGGCCGGCGAGAATGCCATTATTGAATGACGCGATAGCTTTTTTGAATTGGGTCAAATGCTGTGAGTAATATTAATAGGCTGTTTCAGATGTATTTATTTGAGATGCATGTGCAAAAAGTGGTGGCGGATTCGTCTTGATGCGCGTGTCATATTTTAGGATAAAGGCCTGTCCTTCTGCATCCGCTGGTGGATTTGGTAAAAGCGGGTTGTCACTACCGTCGATATTGTACCCAGCACGGGCACCAAGTCCACTTGGGTAATATGTACGGAGATATGAGAAATCATATGCACGAGCCGCTGCGCGCTCTGCTTCATCAGCAGAAAGCATTATATTGTGTTGGGATTGATGAATAGCCTGTATGCCCGTAGCTAGAGCAGCGCAGTTTACGTGCGCAGGACAAATTGGCGGTGTTATATTTGATCCACCAAATGTATTTTGAGAAAAGATAGACCCCTGCCAATACAACTGATTGGCCAGCTCAGAGCCGCGATCTAAAAATACAGGCAGCCCACTACTAGATACCGATACGACAGCACTATCAGCGTACATTGCGCCGACGATATTACGCACATTTGGATATACACGCACAAGACCAGAATTAATATTTGTATCTTGCATAACTATGACGCCAAATGAAGCAATATCTGCGGGGTAAATAATATTACTTTTAATCTCAAGATTGCCATCGCGAATCAAGATAGTGCGGATATTCGCTGGCACCGCGACAATATCGTCACTTGTGTCCTCAATGACCACGTCGACCCCATTAAAAAATAAGATTGAATTATCCTGATAACTGCAGTCTTCCAGCTGAAACCAATTCGTATCAGTTATATGGACTTTGCCATCACCCGCAGCACTCGCTGCTCCACAGCCAGCTATGAGCTCATTATTTCCTATAAAATTCTTCACATTGTATTTTATGGCGGCAGTTGCCTCAGCGGAAGACAGATCACCGATACTCTTAGAGAGACGCCCAACATCATTTGAAAAATGTGAATTCGTACCAGCTGTGGCATGGGTACTACCGATCACATTCACGCTAGCATTAGCAGTCGTGGTGCCTGTTGTGCCAGCTCCTTGCACATTTGCGGCAAGATGACGAACATGTTTCGTGCCAATCTGATACCCCAAAAATAATGCCAAATTAGTGTCGATTGCTGTACCGACGCCATCGGATCCGACAAAAGATGGTGTGCTGCGCAAGCGCAGATATTTGGCACTTGCAGCTGGCACACTAGCAATTTCACCAGCTAAGTCATTCCAACTGGTTGGTCCTACTCCCGAGCTAGTAACGACTAGCTCTTCATTTACGACGACGCCATGATTCTTTTCAATAACCGTATTTTTCCATGCCATATTGTCATCTGCTGTATCTGCCAAAATACCCAATTCATTTTGTTCAGCTCCAACGCCAAAAGGACTTTCGTTAGCTAATTTTAGTACGAAACGTTTCGTGTTACCTAATGTCAAGCTATCCCAAGCCTCGTCTTGTACAGTAAGAGCGTCGCCCTGCAAGGCATCCAAATCTGCTGTCTGCATCGGTGCAAAATCGAAGATCCGCTCGGGATCGACACTCGTCTGCAAAGTAGGGGGAGCAGCGCCGACGGGATCAGTCGTGAGGTCGACCACTTCATAGGCAACTGATTCAAAATTGAGATCAAAACCAGCACTCGCAATCGGGGCAAAGCCCGCACTCGTCGGCGTGTATGACATCGCGTATACACGATATGCACCACCATTACCTGGCTTGCCAATCAGAGGATCGGTCATTGTGCCGCCATCGCGGACAAAATGTGTCGCGAAGCTATTGCTATCCGCCGCATAGCGAGCGGCATCACCTGTGCCCGCTATTTGATCGAGTTTCGTTGTATTCTTAAAAGAAAAGATAACTCTGACATCTTTGATACCAAGCTCGCTCTCTACAGGATTACCATATGCATCACGTAGATTTAACTGCACAAAATGAGGATCACGCCCGTCAGCAATCTTTGTAGGAGAACCAAAAGTAATAGATGAGCTCGTCGCAAGTGGTGCTGCAGCGACGACTTGGATATAGTTTATCGCTGTCTGCGTATCACAATTATCGAGAGAGTCACAGGCTGTCCAGGTCAGATCATAAAGCTTGGATTCACTAAAGTCATGCGTAAAGGTAAATGCACCTGTACTTGGATCGAGCACAGCCGTATAGGTAGAGCTACCAGCTGCAAAAGCGCCATCCACTGTCACACTGGCACTGACTATTTTAGTTGAATCAGCAAAAGAAAGAGTGATCTCTTTGGCAGCATTTGCTTCGAATATGAATGTGCCTGTTGCGAGCGTCGGTGGAGTCATATCGGTGTACACACCATAATCCTGATTGTTATACCAAGCAATCGCATTGAGATTGTCTCGTGCAAAGCTAAAGTAGCCGATCTCCTCGCTATAGCCATAACCGCTAAATGACTCACCTGAACCAAGAGAGACGCCAGGCATGAATACATTTGGTTCACCAACGCCAAAATAGCTCGTACCAAAATTACCAAAGGTCGTACTACCACTTAGCTTGTCTGTCGTGAGACTGACGCCTGTCATATCCAACCAACCAACATTTGGACTGTAGGCATATCCGCTCAGTATATTCGTTGTTGTGTGTAACGTAACTCCATACGATACGCCATTATTCGCGCATGAATCAATTGTTGAACTGCCTTTCGTTACACCACTTGGGAGTGAATTACCCGCCCCATCACAATAAAAGTTAATCCAGCCAATATTTGGACTATAGGCTTGTCCCCAAAGGGGCACATCGGCAGCACTTGAAGCGAGGCTAATATTTCCAGGTAAAAAAACCGCAATACACATGACAATCCCCAAAGTTACGATCTTTGTTGAAATGTCGCTCATTTTTTATTTTTAATACAAGTTTATTTTAACATAAAAAACGTATTTGTTTGCAACAACATCTAGTATTTCATCTTTGCGTTTCCAGGTGGCCTAATTCCTTTCCCTCTCCATATCATCCAAGATCCGGTTAGCATGTTCCGCTGCAGCTGCCTCAGGATCGGAGCTGGCTGCGCCACCTTCTAGCTCAGCGAGCTTCTCCGCGGTGATATAGATATCTCGTGGCTTGGCGCCTTGGCTGGGTCCGACGAAACCGCGCTCTTCGAGTAGGTCGATGATGCGCGCAGCACGCGCATAGCCGAGACTCAGACGACGCTGAAGCAGGCTGGCGGATGCACGACCTGTCTCGATAACCACGCGGGCGGCCTTTAGCGCGGTGGCATCATCGCCATTGTCATCACTATTTGATTCTGGCTGGACACCTGGCAGCATGACGGCTGATTGTTTTTCGGTGTCGATAATGTCTTCTTCATATTCTGGCTCCTCATCACCCAGCTCCAGCTTGATCGCGCTAGTCACCTTGCGCACTTCTTCCGTAGAAACATACGCACCCTGCACGCGCACGGGCTCACTCTGTCCTGGTGGGATATACAGCATGTCACCCTGTCCGAGCAGATCTTCCGCACCGACGGAATCCAAAATTGTTTTTGAATCGACGCCCTGCGCCACGCGGAAGGCAAGACGCGTCGGGATATTTGCTTTGATCAAACCAGTGATGACATCGACGGACGGACGCTGCGTCGCGAGGATGAGATGAATACCAACAGCACGCGCCATCTGCGCGAGACGACAGATCGCGGCTTCGACCTCTTTGCCCGAGACCATCATAAGGTCGGCAAGCTCATCGATCACGATCACGATGTATGGAAACTTCTCATTGGGGTTTTTTTCGTTGAATTCTTCAAGATTGCGCACATGCAGCTTGGCGCACTCTTTGTAACGGCGGGTCATCTCGGTGATCGCCCACTTCAGCGCAGCGACAGTCTTCTCGGGATCATTGATGACTGGCGTCAGCAAATGTGGAATGCCGTTGTACGGCACGAGCTCGACGCGCTTTGGATCAACCAAAATCAGGCGCAAGTCATTCGGTGAGTTTTGATAAATCAAACTCAAAAGGAAGGCATTGATACCAACCGATTTACCCGATCCCGTCTGACCAGCCACCAGCAGATGCGGCATGCTCGCCAGATCGGCAATGGCCGGCGCGCCCGAAACATCGCGCCCGAGGATGAGCTTCATATTGCCCTTCATCTTTTGAAAATTGCTGCTCATCAGCAGCTCCTTCATGCGGACAGTGATCCGCTTTTCATTTGGAATCTCGATGCCAACGAGATTCGTGCCAGGGATCGGTGCTTGGATACGCACCGACTTTGCCGAGAGCGCCAGCGCGAGATCGTGCTTCAGATTGACGATATTCTTCAGCTTCACTCCCTCCGCCGGCTTCAAGGTATATTGCATGACCGTCGGACCGATATTCACATCGTGCATCGCGACATCGATACCAAAGCTCGCGAGCTTTTGGCGAATCTGATCAGCCTTGGCATGCAGCGTTTCCTCATCCATCGTGGCCCCTTCTTCCGCTTCATCGAGTAATTCAAGACTTGGCGGGATCCAGTCCGCGTCGGAGATCTTTGACTTTTGCGGCTTGAAATCCGAGCCGACCTTGATCGAGGTCGGCTTGTTAATTTTGAATGCGGTCGCCGCCGGTGCGACCTTTGCCTCGGCTACTTTTGCTTTGAGCTCCTCGGCAGCATTTTGCGGCTCAGCTGCTACTTTTGCGGGCTTCTCTTTTTTAGATGTCAGCGGCTTGTCCTCCTCTTTTTCAGGCAGATCATGCCCCATTACCCAACTACTGACATACGCGATGACATCGCGGAATGAGAGACCAAAAGTCAGCAGCAGCGAAATAAGGAACAGGGCAAACAGCACAATCTTCGCGCCCAGCTCCGCCAGTGCCAGCCGGAAGAAAACTGAAGCCACGAAGCCCGTCAGTCCGCCATATTCAAATGACTGCGTCAGCATGTCCGCCTCGGGCGCCGACAAATGCACGATGCCGAGCATCGTCGAGATCAGCAGAAAGATACCAAATACGCGCGTGAAGTTGAACTGAATCTCTTTCGACCCGAGCATCACCACGCCGATGATACAAAAGATCGCCGGCACAACATGCACGCCGATCCCAAAAAGACCGCGGGCACTTGCCTCCCACCATTCGCCAAAAGGGCCCATACCGACAGACATAGAAAGGTAGGTCAACACCGCCAGTGTGATGTAGACCACCGCCCAGATATCCCGCGCGACACGACTCTCTACCTCCAGACGCATCTCCGTCTGCGATACCGCGCCAAACATGCTCGCAAAAATACCCTTCGTTCGGCGACGCGGTGCTGCTGTATTTCGACGGCGATTTACCGTGCGAGCTTGGGAGAGATTGCGGCGACGTCTACGGACAGGCATTCAAAAGAGCTATAAATTGAAGAAAGTATAGCAAGTCGCTGCACATCCAGCTAGGACATGCCCATAACCCAACCTGATAATGTGCAGCATAAATTTATTGCCCATTTTCATTAAAAACGAGAAGATGGACCTGCATTTTTTATTTTTCACCAAAGATGAAAATCTTATTTCAAAAAACACCTCTTTCAGAGGTTCAGACCAATGTCTGGAAAAAGGCATTGCAATCTACCAAAAAAGACACCGCGGTTGGCATTGCTCATGCAGAAGTGTGCGGAAACTCCGAATACCGAATTCACATTGCGGCGATTTCTAAAAAAGTTGCTTGTCACTTTCACCAAGTTGGCAATGAAGACTATCGCATTGTTTCTGGCACGGGAGTCCTTCATTGGGGAAGAGTAAATCATGCAGAAGTTAGCTGGGAAGAGGCAATATCTGTGCGGCAAAAAGACAGCTTCACTATCCCCGAGCAATGCGCGCACCAACTCGAAAACACGGGACCTGAAGATCTTATTATTCTATTTGGTTGTCCTGACACGCACTTAACAAGTGACCGAACATTTTTAGCAGACTGCCAAGAAGTAGCTAAATAATGAAGCCTATTTTTCAGATGAGCCCTCCTCGGGCACGCGATCAAAGACCTCCGTCTTGGTGGCTTCGGTGTCGATGGTGTGTGTTTCGAGGCCAACTTTTGCAGCGGCAGCGGTGACCACACCTTGCGCGGCGGCAGTTGCCTTTGTCTTTGCAGTCTCTTCAAATGAATGAACCTTGTCCATTGCCTGCTCTTTGAAGCTCGGCTGCGCGGCTGATGGCGCTGCTGCGGTGGCTACTTTTGAATCTTCTGAAACAGGCTTTTCGATATTTGTAGCTAGAGCTTCTGCTTTTTCCGCAGTCTTGCTGCCCATCACGCTGTCCCACTCTTTGTGGATCAGCGCAGACGCGCCAACCGCTTGCAGCGGCTTGCTATCGACGACTTTCTGAATGACATTTTGATCGGTCGTAGCGGTGACCTCGTCTGCTGATAATGCAGCAATACCCATATCAGCACGAGCAGCATTCTCGGCTTCAGCGTCAGACATGCCCTTGCCGTTTTTGTACTGCGACTTTTTGAAAAAAAGCTGCGCCTTCTCGGCAAATGAGAGCGTGCTCGCCACGCGAAGTGGAGTATTTGTCGAGGTTGGGGTGGTGTTTGTGTCAGGCATGTTATGAGGAAAAATAAGTAAATTAGTTGGAATCGTACATTTCTAGCTGAGCGAGCAGCTCTTCGTCGATGAGGTCATCGGCGATTTCTTGCTCCTTTTTAGGGGTGACAATCTCTACTTTATGCAACTGATGCTCTTTGGCGATTGCTTCGATCTTGGTCTCGTATTTGCCATGAATCTCGGCCATGCGGCTCTCATGTGCATCTTCTTCCCGAGCGATTTCTGCTGCGGCATCGGTGAGATGCCCTGCCAGCTCGTGCTGTGCATGGACGGGCAAATGCTCGTAGCGCTCCAGCCAAAACTGCTGCCGCTCTTCATCGAAGATCGGTGTCGCGGTGAGCAAACGATACAAATCGGCAGGCGGAGCTGCTTTCTTGATAGTTTGTTTTGTTTTGGCGGTGCGGATAGACATATTTTTTATGTTAAAGTTTTTATATTCTTCTTTTCATTATACCACATATTTGGACAAAAATGCAAGTGCAAAAGATCCTTCTCGCGACGCGCAACCCGAGTAAAGCCCGTGAAATTAGCGATCAGCTGGCCGATCTAGCCATCGAGCTGGTGACGCTCGCTGATTTGAATTTGAATGATCCCGACCCGATCGAAGATGGCGAGACCTTCGCAGACAACGCGCTGATCAAAGCGCGGTACTGGCATGCAAAGACTGACCTGCCGACGCTGGCAGACGACAGCGGTCTGCTCGTCGATGCCCTGCCGGGTGAGCTGGGCGTGCGCACGCGGCGCTGGGCGGAGGAGCTGGGGCACACGACGGATGAGTCGTGGCTCGATTATTTTATGAGTCGGATGGCAGATGTGCCGAGCGCGGAGCGCAGAGCACAGTTTCGTATTGCGCTGGCGCTGGTGCAAACTGATGCCGAGCCGCAGATTTTTGAATATGCTGTGCGCGGACACATCACCGAGACCATCGAGGCGCCGATCCTACCTGGCATTCCAGTCAGCAGCGTCTTTTGCGCCGATGGCGCAGGCAAAGTCTTTGCGACAATGACAGCCGATGAAAAAGCTCAATATAGTCATCGCGGTGGCGCGTTAAAGAAATTGCGCGAATTCCTGCTGTTAAAATAAAGATATGAAATCAGCCGCCAAGCAGATCGCCCTCGACAAGCTCGCGAAGCAAATCGCCAGCTGTCGCGCCTGCGCACTCTGCGAAGCAGCGACCCAAGCCGTGCCCGGCGAAGGCAATCCCGATGCGGATGTGCTAATCATTGGCGAAGGACCCGGCAAAGCCGAGGATCTGTCGGGACGGCCATTTGTCGGACGCGCGGGCAAGCTGCTCGACGAGATGCTCGAAAGTATCGGTTGGCAGCGCGCGGATGTCTTTATCTCAAATGTCGTGAAACACCGCCCACCAGACAACCGCGATCCAAAACCAGCGGAAGTGCAGGCCTGCTGGGGATTCCTCGCGAAACAAATCGAGATCATCCAGCCGCGCCTGATCGTGACCCTCGGACGGCACAGCATGCACCGCTTCTTTCCCGAGCTGAAGATCGGCGAAGCGCACGGCCAGCTCATCCGCCGCGATGACGGGCAGCATTTCCTGCCGCTCTACCACCCTGCCGCTGCACTTTATTCGCCGAGCCAAAAGGAGCTGCATCTCGCCGACTTTGCTAAAATCCCTGCAATCCTCAAAAAACTTCCCAAAAAATGAATTCCAAGCGCTATCTCACGGGCATCGCGATCGTCGGGCTGCTGGGTTGGCTGGCGCTCGGCATCACGCTGCTGCGCCTCGACCCCTTCACGAGCACGGCGCTGGCGCTGCCTTTTTTCTTTATTGCGCTCTTTCTCGCGCTGACGGGCACGCTGGGCGTCATCGGTTTTTATCTGCGGGTCTGGTTTCGCCACGGCGAAATTTATGTCAGTCATATTTCGATTGCGCTCCGCCAAGCAATCCTAATTTCGCTCGCGACGAGTCTGGCGATGGTCTTTCAAATACTGCGCATCCTCACCTGGTGGGACGGCCTGCTCATCGTGGCGGCAATCAGCCTGATAGAGGTATACTTTAGTAGCAATGACTAATGGATCTTTCGTGGCAGACAATCACGATCGCTACGGTCGTCTTTTATATCGCAGAAGTTTATGGCACAATTATTGGTGGAGGAGGATTTTTAATACAGCCAGTACTTATCATGCTTGGCATACCACCAGCTACTGCAATAGCCAGTGATGTGACGGCAAGTATTGGTGGAGAAATAGGAGCCATTTCAAAATTGCATAAGCATGGACATGTCAGCTGGCAACATGCTATATGGATAGTGCCTGGAACAATCTGTGGCGGGATAGCTGGTAGCTATCTACTCAATTATTTACCAGCAAACTTCCTTGAAAAAATGATTGGCGTTCTTGGTATTTGTATGGTTTTATACATGATTTTTGGAAAGCGTGATGGATTGAGTGAGCATCCTTTACCAAAACATTGGCGAGCATTAGCACTCCTGATTGGTTTAATAATCGGTACTTATATGGGCGTCTCTGGCGCTGGGTCGGGAACGCTAGCCAGTATACTTTTGGTTGCTATTATGGGCTTTGTCCATTTAAAAGCCCTAGGAACACGAAAAGTATTTTTATTTTCAGCAAAAGCAGCGGCTATCGGCGGCTATTTTTGGGCAGGCTTACTCGAAGTAAAATTACTAATCCCTATGTTCTTTGCTGCTTTATTGGGCGGATATACTGGCAGTCACATCGCGCTTAAAATCGGTAATATTTGGCTCAAGCGAATTTTTATCGTCGTCGTGTCAGGACTAGCTATCTGGTTGCTGCTAAAATAGCATTACTTATTTATATTTATGGAATCCCAACTCAAAGAATTACAAACGAACGCGGCGGCGGCCATCGCAGCTGCCCCATCGACTGACGCGCTCAAAGAGGTCGAGGTCGACTTCCTCGGACGCAAAGGTCAGTTGACTGGCATCCTGCGCGGGCTGAAGGATCTCGCGCCCGAAGAAAAGGGCAAAGCTGGCAAGCTGGCAAATGAAGTGAAGGAAGCCCTGCTCGCAGCTATCGAGACAAAAGAAAAGGAACTACAAGAAGCCCGCTACGCGACCCTCGGCGAGACCGAATGGATGGATCCGACCGCGCCAGGAGCGAAGACGCCACGCGGCACCCTACACCCGATCACGCAGAGCTTTCGCCGTGCCGAGAAGATTTTCACTAGCATGGGCTTTACCATCGCCGACGGTCCGCAGGTCGAGGATAGCTGGCACAACTTTGACGCGCTGAATATCCCTGCCGATCATCCAGCCCGCGACACACAAGACACCCTCTTCGTTGCAAACACTGAGAAAGTGCTGCGCACGCACACCAGCTCAATTCAAATTCGCTTTGCCGAAGAGCACGAACCGCCCTTTCGCATCATCGCCCCAGGAAAGGTCGCTCGTAAGGACGACTTCGATGCCAGCCATTCCCCCGTCTTTCACCAGCTCGAAGGCATGATGGTCGATCGAGACATCTCGCTGGCAAATATGAAAGCAGTGATGGAAGAGGTCGTCCAGCAAATCATGGAGCGCGATGACCTGAAATTTCGCTGGCGCACCAGCTACTTCCCCTTCGTCGAGCCAGGGCTGGAGGTCGATATGAGCTGCACCATTTGCGATAGCGCAGGCTGTGCTGCCTGTCAGCAGACCGGCTGGGTCGAGATCGTTGGCTGCGGCATGATCCACCCTAATGTGCTGAAGAATTGTAATATTGATCCGAAGAAATTCTCTGGCTTTGCCTTTGGCTTTGGCTGGGATCGGCTGGTCATGATGCGTCACAAAGTAAAAGATATTCGCTTGCTCTACGAAAATGACACCCGCTTCTTAAAACAGTTTTAAGTGAAAAAATGAAACTTAAAACAGTATATCTCATACTCTTTATAGTAGGCACAATTGTGCCGTATTATTTTTTTATTTCATTTTTAATAGAACATGGAATTGATACATATGCAATTCTACAAAACATGCTTGCAAATAAAATAAGCACTTTTTTTGTATCTGATGTCATCATATCAGCCATCTGCTTATTTGTTTTGAGTTTCGCATCGAGAAAAATGATTGGCATATATTGGATATTGCCAGTAGTCGCAACGCTGTGTATTGGTGTCTCAGCAGGCCTACCTCTTTTTCTATATTTACGAGAAAAATAATCCTTAAGGAAATAGTTTCCTTGCGGCAGATTTCTATTTTGCTAGAATCTATCGGTAAAAAAATGGGGCTGTAGCTCAGTTGGCTAGAGCGCTTCCATGGCATGGAAGAAGTCAGGGGTTCGAGTCCCCTCAGCTCCACCATGAGTCCTGCCGGGCCCACCATTCCCCCGTTCGCCGGGGTTCGCAGAGCACCTAAAACAAGCGATAAATCAACGCGTTGCAACCCTGGAGACGTTCTCCAGGGTTCGCTTGATTTCGCCTGCTTTTGGGTGTATTTATGGGTAGGTTTATGGGTAGAAACACACTTACTCTGTAATGACTGATTTTTCATATGACTAAACTTACGGCACTCCAGATCAAAAACGCTAAGCCCGGCATGCTTCATGACGGCGGCGGGCTGTATCTGCAAGTCAGTAAGTCCGGTGCTAAGTCGTGGGTTTACCGATATTTCAGTGACGGCAAGTCGCATGATCACGGTCTGGGCTCCTTCAAAGTGCTGACTCTGGCCGAAGCACGCGAGGCGGCGCTGCACTGCCGGAAGCTCCGCGCGCAAGGGTTAGATCCAATAGAGGAGAAAAAGAAGCAACGGTTCAACGCACGGCTGGAGGAGGCTAAGTCGATCACGTTCAAGACTTGTACTGAGCAGTTTCTTAATGCCCATGAGGTTTCTTGGAAGAATAACCGCCACAGGTCAAAATGGGGAAGGTCGCTTGAGCTTTACGCCTATCCCACGCTTGGTGATCTCCCCGTTGGACAGATTGATGCAAACCTTGTTTTCAACGCGATTGACCCAATCTGGCGAACCAAGAACGAAACGGCTTCGCGTGTTCGAGGGCGGATTGAAACCGTCTTGGACTGGGCAAAGGTGCGCGGATATAGAACTGGCGAAAACCCAGCGCGCTGGAAGGGAAACTTATTTCACCTCCTGCCAGCCAGAGACAAAATAAAGAAGGTCAATCACCTGAAATCTTTGCCCTATGCCGATCTGCCGAAATTTTGGCAGGACTTGTCCAAGCGATCCACACCCGCCTCTATCATGCTGCGCTTTACCATTATAACGGCAGCCAGAACGGGAGATGTCCGTTTTGCCGTGTGGGGCGAGATTGATTTTGACCAGAATATTTGGATTATACCTGAGGAGAGAATGAAATCTGGAAAAGAGCATCGTGCGCCATTATCTCCAGAGGCTGTGAAAATCCTGAAAGAACAAAAAAAGAAACGCATAAATAATTTCATCTTTCCGGGCCCAGCTAAAGACAAAGCCTTCTCTGAAAATGCCATGCTCACAGTCATTAAAGACATGGGTTACAAAGGAACGATTACCGTGCATGGCTTTCGTTCTACCTTCAAGGTCTGGGCTTCTGAGCAAACTGACTACCCCAATGAGGTTTCAGAATTTGCGCTGGCGCATGTGCAAGGGAATAAGGTGCAAGAGGCTTATAAGCGCACCGATCTTTTGGATAAACGTCGTCCTTTGATGGAAGACTGGGCTAGGTATTGTATTACGACAAACAGCAAAGATACGGTTGCCAGCACTGACTAGCGGCAAATGTGTTAAAATAACTCCTCTAACAAATTCACATATGAGCACAGAAAAAGGTAATAATCGGCCACACGAAAATTTGTGTTTGGAAGGTGTCCTTGAGCATCAAATTGCAAATATTGTTAGTCAATCAGCTAATCCTCAAGAGCTAACCGACGAGCTCATTTCTCTGATAAATGCCAGGGAGAACGAGCTACAAGTTAAATGGATTGAGCAGAGAGCGGATATTGAGGGAATATTATTATTACCTGCTAAAAGAGAGCAGTATGCTGACAGAGTTAACCCTAAAGAAGGGCCGATTGAATTTCTAAGAAGGGTGTGGCCTGAAAGTCGATCTAAAAATTTATATCAGTTTCAGTTACGACATTTAGACAATATACTATTCGTTGCAGTTCGGAACTGGACACAACGAAATGGCACGAATATGCGCAGTCTCCTTCCCCCTAAAAGTACCTATATTGATAAATTGATTTCAGAGCATCCCGAAGTGGTGAAACTGGCTGCAACTATGTACAGCTCATTGAGTCGGCGTCAACGAAAGTAAAAAATCACATATTTTTTGGTGATATTTAAGATGTTTATGTATGTGAATATTTATTAGCATAGAAAGAGGATAGTAAATAAATGTCTTTGGTCCGCAAAACTTCAATAAGCATAGCTAATACGTTTAGTTTTGTGAATAGTTATACAAGCATTATAATTTACGTTATTATTCCAATGATAATAAGTGTTGTACAGTTTCATGTACTGCGCCCTTTTTTTGTGGCAGCCCACCCAAATTTTTATGAAAATAAGGCTATAGGTGGTGAAGAGCTGAATCTTATTCAGACATTAACAACACAAATTCAAGTTCCATTTTATTTCAGTTTGGTGATTGCAGTGCTTATATTAAACGCTTTTTATGAATTCGTTTACAGCACGGATAATAAATTTATTTCAAAAGTTAAATACTATATATTTGATAGTGTATTTGACAAATTCATATTACTTATTTTCAATGCAGCTCTAGTTATGTACTTTATTCAGTATGTATTTGTATTTTTATATTTCAAATTTATTATAATAGACAAGAATTTAGACCCAGTTACTTCGAAGTTTTTGTTGTTTCAGGTTACTGATGACTTTCTTGCTGGTGTAGCTACGGTAATAGCCATTATTGCAGCAGTCTACCCCTTGCTATTTGTGATTTTGCCTTGGGAGCAAAATAAGCGGGTTGAAACTGCAGTAAGAATTAAAATCGAAGCCGAAGCCGAAGCCGAAGCAAAAGCTAAGACTATAGTCCCTCTAGGGTTTGATGTTGAAAAAATCAGAGAATGGATTGGCCCAGCTGCGGAAAAACTTGCTACAAATAATAAATTGTCACAAGACGCTATTGCCGCGATGTTAAAAGAAGCTACCGACAAAGGCAGTGATATACCACCTGTGAAGCATACTACTGTTGGCAGGTGGTATAATGGCACTACTCCAATGCCACCAGAAGTTATTGGCTTCTTTTTGATGCACGGTGTGATGAAATTTTTTAATCACGACAATTCAGATAGATAGCATCTCGTGCACACTCGTGCACACTCGTGCACACTCGTGCACACTCGTGCACACTCATTTTGATGACATGCCAAGCAATACCATATTCAGTATTGGTCATAGGTGAAGGTCTTTCACTGATGGCAGTAGTTGGTTTTGCTTTCAGTCCATCACGGAAAAATCCTCTCCAATCGGCAGGTTTAATTAATCTGTAACACCTAGTCCATTTGTGAATGCCGTTCTTTCGGTTGCTCGTGAATGAAGAGTGATCGTGCATGCAAAAACATCAAAGGAGTGGGTTGCAAGGGGGAAAATATTTTTTTCCCACCCCTTTTGTTTTCGTTCAACGAAGGAGAGATTAAATGAGCACAGGACCAAGTAACTCAATCATTGAGCAAATCACCAACAAGCTCCGCAGCCGTTGGCAACACCAGAACGCTGAAGCACACGGCCACGGCTGGTCTATAGAGCTTATCGATCAAACGACTATTGATGCCGTTGCTCGTAATGTCGCGAGCGAAATTTTGCATGAAATTAACAGCCTAGATGAAACGATTGCGACCATTAACAAGGAAATTGAGGCGACCGTAACCGATATTAATGAAGCAATTGCCCTTTATTTTCCGGGACTAAATAGTCGCTATGAGGAAAGCGATGCAGATCATGATGACAAAAAACACGAACACAGGGATTGGTCTGACTACAAACCTCATTACAAGGAGAAGGACGATGTATAGACCAGACAATCTTATTAAGAAAACCTGCAAGAAAGCGGCCGCTTTTGGCGAAGGTCTAAGAGATTTAGTTTTGCGGCTGTGGACTTCCAAATTTGCATTTTATGGCACGGCATTGATTTTGGCATTGGCTGTCATTGCTGAATTCAGCATTGCTCAAGAGCTATTTCGAGAAAAATACATCGCAGCCGATGGTGCTGTCGCCGACAGTAATTTTTGGCGGGCGGCTAGTAAGGCCGTGATTGTCACCATTGTGATGCTGCCGCTCAAACAGCTTTGGTGGATGCTGGATCAAGCCGCTGGTGGCGACTGGTTCATGGGTGAAAAGACCAGAAAGCAAGAGATTATTGGCACAATTGCAAAAACGCTACATTGGACACTTTTTCTCAGCACAATCGGCTTGGTTTGGTATGTCCAAGCGAATATGGGTCTAGCCACATTTAGTGACTTGGCAGCCCTTTATCAAGGTGAGACCGTTGCCGCTATTACCCCGAACGACAATAGCGCTGCTGTCGTTTCAGGGAACTCTGAAGCTGCCCAATATACGGCGGCACTCTGGCCTACTCTGATTGTTTCAGGCTTGGCTGCCAGCTTGGCGTACTTCTTCTTGGAACGGATGTTCAAGAGAAAGGAAATCATTGCAACGGTGCGGCCCAAGATTGCGCGTTGCGACCGCCTGCCTCAGCTCTTGGAACAACAGGCCACCTTGCATGCAGCTAGGGAATACATCAACTCGCCTGAATATTCGAGCAATCTTATGTTTGCTGCGCAGTCGCAGTATCGTGATGCATTTTACAATGGATTGCGTGAGGCCAGAGCGTTCCTGAATGACGGGCGCGATCTGGGCAGCAAAATCGTGTTCGAGGAAGGTCAAGAGCACATTGGTGAACGCAGAATCATCCCAGGACGGACGGAGAGACTTGCACAGGCAAAAGAGGCCGAGAAGGCACTCAAAGCCATCAAAATGATGAGTGCCGATGCCACGGGTCGCTTAATTGAATGCAAGGCTGAACCAGAAGATAAAAGGCCAGAACAGCCCGTCATCTTCAACTCGAAGATGCCTAGTCGCAGCGACATTCACAAGTACAAAAGAGGAGGACAAGATCATGAACTGGATAGCTAAAACATTGGTCGTCGCGAGCATGCTCAGCATGCACGCCGCGACTGCCGAAGCAAAAACGATAGTACTGGGACTGGACCTATCTAATAGCAGTCCGCTTTCGAATCAGAACTTTGCTAATCGCGTGGCTCAAAAAGTTGCAGATGAAATCAGCAGCCTGAAAGCTGAGGACAAACTGATTTTGCGGGCGATTGGTTTGTATAGTGAGCGCCCAAATAGCATCGCTCGTGAATATACATTTACTCGTCGTCTCAGGTCTGGGGCCGTTGCTGCGGTTATAAAGGGCTTCATCATAAGCATTCCAAATAGAGGTCTGGCGAACGAGGGCGGGACAAGTTTACTTGGATTCATGGCCAACATGGGATCGGCTTTTAATTGTGCTGATGATGTTCATTATATTTTGGTCACAGATGCCATTGAAGTCAGCCCGTATATTAACATCAGCAAAACGCTAACGGCTGGCAAAAAAACAAGCTTCCCGGCCTTGAAACATGTTCAGTTTCCTTCATGCGATTTGTCCATATACGGCATTGGGTATGGGTGGAGCGCGATCTATGTAGATGTTCTAAAAGATGCTGTCTATGCATGGGCCGAAGGTGAGAAATTCAATCGCCCTCGGCTTCTAAATAGCTGGTAGCAATCCTGCCTCGAATCCAGAGACGAGAAGTGTAGCTCAGCCGATTAGAGTTACACTTCAATCTCTCTAACCCAATTACTGTGTGGAGGCTCATGTTTGGCAATCTCTATATCCTCACTGTGCGCCTTGGCGATGCGATCAGTCTTGTCCTGAGCCAGCTCCTGACCGTGTTCGGGGCACTTCGCTTTTATTCAGCGGACGAGATCGCTAATCATCGTAACCCCGCGCGTTTCATGCGCTGGAATGAACGCAAGCGGCTGCTCAATCAATTCAACGTCGGGTTTTTGCTGGATGGCAAGGTGGGACGGCTTTCGCAAAAGAAGTCGTTTCAATCCATTCTTACGGTTGGCGGTATGGGTACGGGCAAGACCGCGAACCTCATCATGCCGAACTTGCTGACTGCGGATGATTGCTCGCTTGTGATCACCGACACGTCGGGTGAACTGTACGAGCAATCATCCGGCTACTTGGCCGCGCAAGGCTACGACATCAAAGTCTTGAATCTGATCGACCCAAGCCAAAGCCATGGCTATAACCCGCTGGCAAATGTCCATAGCTATGCCGACGCGGAACGCATCGCCCACATCCTGACGAAGGGTGCAGGTGGTGGCGGGCATGCCGCTGAGCCGATTTGGGATGATGGGGCAAAGCGGCTCGTGCGCATTCTCGTGCGCGCGCTCAAAAACAGCCCAGAAGGTGAAACGGTTAGTCTGGTGGACGTGCTCTACTGGCTCAATCATTTTGACGCCCACAGCAATGGAGGCAAACTGGATGCCTTCATCGTAGAGAACACGCTGAACGACACGGCGACGTTTGAGGATTACAACGGCTTCACCACAACCGCGCCGGAAAAGATGATGCTGTCGTTTGTCTCGACAGCTGCAACATCGCTGGCGTTGGTCGGCAATACGGACATCGCGCAAGTCCTGACCAAAAACGAATTCGATTTTGCGGCGATGAAAGAACGTAAAACCGCCGTGTATGTCCTTGTCCGTCAGCAAGACATGGACGCCTTTGGCTTCATCCTCTCGCTGTTTTATACAGAACTGTGCAACACGCTCCTGCAAGACCGCCGTGGCAAGCTTCCCGTCTACCTCTTTCTCGATGAATTCGGGCACCTCAAAATTCCAGGTTTTGAGACCTTCGCCACAACAGCCAGAAAATACAACGTCGGATTCTGGCTCATCGTTCAATCCCTCGCGCTACTCGTGGATAAATACGGAGAACAAGGCGCGCGCACGATCTTGGGTGGTATCGGCACGGAGAGCTATTTCGGCGGCATGGATTTGGACACAGCCAGAAACATCTCAGGCCGCCTCGGCACGGCGTTTCACCTCGACTGGTTCCAGCCAAGCCAAGGCCTACACGAAAAACCGCTCTTGCGACCAGATGAGTTGATCCGCCTCAGCGACAACGATTTGCTCATATTGCACTCAAACCGCGATCCGGTGAAGATGCAGACTGTGCCGTTTTATCAGCGGGGGGATTTGAGAATGAAGGTAGGAATGAAACAAGCGCAAATGCCTTAGCTTTCACGTTCATGCTCGGGCGTTCGTTGGGGACGCCCTTGTTGCAAAGTCGCAAGACGGCTCTCCACCAACTCGAACCGCGTGGCGGCGTCGGTGTAGGCTTCGGCTAGGCCGAGGGTGGTGAGGCGGTAGCGCCGTCCTCCAGGGGTTTGCACACCGATAGATCGTCCGCGTTGGTACAGCGTCAAGCCAAGCTTGGCGAGTTCTGTGTCCAAGGTCTTACGGCTGCGGGCATTCTGAAAGATGGTTGCCAAGTCCGCTGCAAGTTGCTCTTTGTGACTGGCCGTGCCGGTGCGGAGTTTTGCCGCTTGCTCGCGTGTGCCGCGTTTCACGCCTTCACGGGATTTGTCGTAATGCCGCGCCGTGCCTAGTTCTGGAAAGCGGGTTAGGCGATAGCCCTCAATGTCTTGCTGGATTTCAGCAAAGACTTTTTTCGTCAGCCACACCCGTTTCTTGGAAAGTACGGCATTGCTGCTGATCATCAGGTGCATGTGGATGTGCGCGGTCTCGGCATGGATCACGCCTAGGGCCAATTGCTGGGGAGCGCGGCGGTCGAGATAGCGCGCCGCGATTTTGCGAAGTGCTGCGATCTGTTCCCGCTTCGGAACGTCTGTGTTTGGCTCCAGCGCGATGATTTCGTGATAGAGCGCGTTGCCGTTGGCGCGCTGGGGCAACAGGGCGTGGTTTTCCGTAAACTCGCGGATGATGACCGTGGGCGTCTTCGTGCTGGCCGGAAAGTTGTGCGCCAGACAAACCCGCGCGCCGTCGGGTGCCAGCATATAGGTGGTGAGTTGATCGAAGCTCGGCGTTTTGCGCGACATGGATTTGATAATCATGGCTCGCCGTCATTATCGTCTGGAGTGACCCACGGCCTTTTCACGAACGCGCGCACGACGGACTCTAATTCGTCCAGGCTGCACAGCAAGTTTGGCTCGTCGAATGAGCCGTCCGTATTGAACTCGCGCGTTATCTGGTTGACGTTGGTGCCGATGCGCCGGAGCTGCACGATCAGCTCGGTGATGCGCTCTTCGATCTCCTTGGGCGGTAGGTACTCGCCCCGGGCGTAGGCTTCCGCCTCGGCGTGGATCTGTGTCCACACCGCGCGGCCCGCGTCCTTCGCTCGCCGCTCAAGCTCCGCGTATTCATCTTGCGTCAGCGTGCCATAGACGCGCTTGCGGGTTTGGTGAAACCGCTGCCAGTACCGCTGGCGATAGAGCCGCATTTTCTCGGTGCGCTCTGTATCGTCTTCAGGCGGTGGTGGCGGGTTTTCTTTTTTGCTCATGGCTCATTTTGGTTGGGGGTTCCAAGGGGGTATCTCCCCTTGGCAAGTTAGGGATTTTAGGCACGAAGTCATGGCTCCGTCCATGCTCTGTGCAGAATCCCAAACTTGAGACCCTACGTGAGATGGCGCGGGATATGCAGGTGGCTTTGTATCGGCGGTACGACACCAAAGAAGCTGTTGGTATTCTCAATATATCCAAAGACGAGCTTGAGAATTTGCGGGTGCGGGGAGAGATTGCATACTTGCTGATCGGCGATGATCACGTCGCCTTTTTCGGCTGCCAGTTGCTCACGTACCTCTTGCATTGCGTCGTGCCCGTGGGCGTTACGCCACAACCGCGTGAGCATGTCGTTGAGGAAAAGCCCAAGCCTGCCATCGCACCAGAAGCGGAGTTTCTGTCAGTCGATGAGGCGATCACTTTGCTCGGTATTGGCAAAACGAAAATGTACGACCTCTTCAAAACAAAACAGATCAATCGTGTTAAAATAGGCACGCGCACCCTGATTAAGCGCGCCGAATTGCAAGCCTTCACCGATCAACAAACTGCTTGAGTTCGCTGCCGTTCGCTTACCGTACACCAATCAAAGTTTATGGGTACATTTGTGGGTAGAAAAAACGTCAAAATCCACAAATCCTACAAAAATAAGTAATTTCAACAAACTATGAGCGACCTCAGCTCCACCATGATATTTACTCGTAAATCACATAACTATAATGAGCATGAAGTTCACAAAAAGCTTTTGGATCACACTAAGTGTAACTACTGTGCTATTTATACTTCCATCCATATTAACATATGGATATCCAGTAGCTGATGATATGGGAATATTCTACGGATTCCCAATGACCTTTTATTCAGCAGGAGGATTCTGCCAATACGCTCACTGTGGTCTTCCATTTAGTTATTTAAATTTATGTATTGATATACTATTTGTTATTGGTCTGCCAATATTAATTGGCTATTTAACAGCCAAATTCTCATCATTTTTTAAATACCGCCAACATGGATAACGAAGTGAAAGACAGCAACAGCAATCCCCTCGCAGATGGCGACAGCGTTCATGTGATAAAAGATCTGAAAGTCGGCGGCTCATCGATGACGCTGAAGCGCGGGACGGTCGTGAAAAATATCCGCCTAATTGAAGATGATGACGAAAATATCGAATGCCGAATAGGTAAAGCGACACTCGTGCTCAAGACCTGCTTCCTTAAAAAGAAGTAAAAACTTGAGCGTGCGTGCTAGACTTTCGGTATGGCACGCAAGAAGAAACTTCCCGTGATCATCTCTGCCCCACATGCATGTAGCACTATGCTGCCACGTTTTGCGAAACGTATGAAGCTCAGCGAAGAGCAAATATGGCGCTGCAGCGATCCTTTTACAAAGGACACCTGCCGCTATCCCCGTGCTCACTCTATTTATGTCGGCAAGAATCACAGGCTCATCGGCGATCTCAATCGTCCACCCACACCAGACACCGCGTTTCAGATAGAGGACTTTTATGGAAATCGTGTGTGGAAGAAAGGCAAAGAGCTCAGCCCGCTCGAGAAGGCCGAGCTACTTGGTAAGTATTGGTTTCCACATTACGAAGGAATTGTAAAAGATATACATGCCCTCTTTGACGCAGGACACAAGAAAGTCCTCTTTATCGATCATCACAATACCGCTGTTGATCATCCTCTCGGCAAGAGTAAATCTTATCTCCCCAGTCTCGAGATTAGTAATCTCGGCAGTCGCAATCGCGGGGCAAAGCTACGCGGTGGCCATGCCACCAGTATGCCTGCAGCTGCAATGAAGATCTTTCAAAAAGCACTCTTTGAAGAGACACATCTCGGTACGGAAGTGAACTCCATCTTTCGCGGTGGCTATGGCATTCGCTGGGTCACCGAACACGGCCTCGAGGAGCACAGCAAATGCAAAGTCTACGCCGTGCAGCTCGAATACAACCTCAATCTGATCCACAATCCCCTCTCTGGTCGAAACGATCTGATGGCACTGGAAAAACTCCGCGACGGCATAAACAAAGCCATCGACCAGCTGGCAGACTATCTCAAACTCAGCTAAAATCCTTCGGCTACAATATGTGGCCACGTCGCCAAGTGGTAAGGCAAGGGTTTGCAAAACCCTCATTCACCGGTTCGATCCCGGTCGTGGCCTCCACGCAGCATAGTCCCACAAAGTGGGGCTGTTCTGCGTGAGTCAGGGTCTGGTAGAAATGGTGTTAAACTTTGTTCTGTGCCTGGGTGGTGGAATTGGTAGACACTGGAGACTTAAAATCTCTTGCTGGTTAAACAGCGTGCGGGTTCAAGTCCCGCCCCAGGCACCATGAAAATTCTCGCCATTGGCGGGATTCTTTGTGATGCTTACTATAAGTAAATATAGTAACACTTACTTTAGAAAAGTTTTTATGATTTCTTAACCCACCTATGCCAAAATGGCATCATGAAAATCCTTGTCGTCGAAGATTACGAATCCATAGCAGCCAGCCTCGTACGAGGACTGAACAGCGAAGGATATGACGCCGCCGCAGTCACCGATGGTGAGATGGCACTCTCCCGCGTGAAAATGTGGAAGCCAGACATGCTCGTGCTAGATGTCGGCCTACCAAAGAAGGATGGACTCACTCTCGCGCGTGAACTGCGCCAAACTGGTTATACCATGCCTATTCTCTTCCTGACGGCGCGAGACACCATGACCGACAAGATCGCAGGATTTGACGCTGGTGGTGATGATTATCTTGTAAAGCCTTTTGACTTTGATGAGCTCCTTGCACGTGTGCGAGCACTCTTGCGCAGAGCACGACCACAGGCTGCTGGCGCACTGAAGTGTGCAGACCTCGTGATAGATACCGCAGGACACACCGTGATCCGTGCAAAACAGGCAGTGGATCTCGCACCGCGTGAATTTGACCTACTCACCTATCTCGTCAACAATGCGGGGCAAGCGATCAGCCGGACTGAGCTGTTGGATGAGGTCTGGGGTGGTAGCGAAGCATTATCCACCGATACCGTCGATGTACATATCAGCTACCTGCGAAAGAAGATAGACCGTAATCATGAAGTAAAGCTGATACAGACAGTAAAAGGAATCGGTTATAAAATAGCGCCATGCTAGCTAAACTCTTTGGATCGCTACGCTCACGTCTGCTGATCCTGCTAGTCACGACCGTATTCCTCGCGACGGCACTCGCGGGTGTCTTTGGGGTCTTTGCTCTGCAACATGAGGCAGCGAATCGTTTTGATGAAGCACTCGAATACGAAGCTTATGAGGTGTCTACCTATGCACGCACGGTACTACTAGATGTGCATACGGGCACAACACCAGAAAAAGTATGGGGGTCGGAAGCGGGGCAAAAGATACTCGAAGAATCACTCGAGCACACTATCCGACTCTTGGATGCAGAGTTTTATAGCTTGCTGACGAGTGGCTCGCTGAAGGACGCACCGACGCTCACGGCACACACAGCGCATGCCTTTCATGAACTGACGCAAGATGACGGCACGCAACTACGAATTTTTACTTTTGCGGTGGATGATCTTGGTTATGTGCAGGTTGCTGATAGTTTTAGTGCCTTTGCCGATGTACTCTCAGGGAATGTATTCATCGCTGGCTGGGGCATCGGGCTGGCGACACTGCTATCTATGTTGATCGGCTGGTGGTGGGCAGGCGCTATCCTGCGACCCGTGCGCCTGATGACACGAGCAGCGGCATCGCTCTCGCTGGAGAATCTGAATAAGCGCATTCAATATCACGGTGCAGCGGGTGGCGAGCTGCAGGCTTTAGCGCAGACATTCGACCAAATGCTCGACCGCCTCGCAGCCAGCGCCAAGAAGCTGCGCCAATTCACTTCGGACGCCAGCCACGAGCTGCGCACGCCGATCACGGCACTGCGGCTGTCTATCGATGTGGCCATGCGGGAAGATACAAAGGAAGGCTACAAATCTACACTCGACCACGCCAAGACTGAGCTGGATCAGCTGAGTACGCTGATCGAACGATTGCTGATTCTCGCCCGCGCGGATAGCAATGCGATGCAATCGGACATGCAGGTGCTGGAGCTAAAAGATGTCTTCGATCGCATCGGGCACACACTCAGCCCGCTCGCGGAAGATAAGAAAGTGAAGATGACCATGCCAAAGTCATCGGCTGCCGTGCGGGCAGATGCCGAGCTGCTCCAACATGCCTTGATCAATATCATTCAAAATGCGATCCAACACGCGCCACGCGGGACGAAGGTACAAGTCAGCCTAAAAGCAGGCAGGAAACAGGTCGAGCTCACGGTGCACGATGACGGGCCGGGTATTTCCGCCGAAGATCAAAAGAAGATCTTTGATCGCTTTTATCGCCGCGACTCGAGCCGCACGGGCAGCAGCACGGGGTTGGGTCTGGCTATCGCCGCCGAGATCATTCGGGCACATCATGGCCGTATCCGTGTGAAAAGTAGAATTGGCAAAGGAGCGAGCTTCATCGTGTCACTCCCCCGCTCAGCATGAAGACCGTGATCGCCTTGGCGGGACTACCTGGCAGTGGCAAGTCACACTGGGCAAAGACTCAGCAGCTGCCCATCGTAGCGGTAGATGATGAGCACCGCACAGCAAAGACGGGTGTCTCCCCTAGTCCTGATGACAATGCACAGGCACGACAGCGAGCCTACGAACGACTGATCGAGACATTGAAACAACATGATACAGTCATCTTTGATCACACAAATATAAATAAGAAACAGCGACAGCAGCTGCATGATTATGTGCATGAACATGCACCCGACGTCCGACTGGAGCTACGCTTTTTTGATACCGGCTTTTACACCTGCTTGCAGCGAAATACAGGACGTGAATTTGACCTACAGCCGCAGAATATATTGTATCTCGCGCTCGCGCTCGAGCAGCCAGCGGAAGATGAAGGCTGGGCTGAAGTACATATCGAAACGCAGCACGCTGATCCCCAGCCCAGCCCCGCACTCGCCGCACTGCTGAATGACCGTGTCTTTGATGCCACTGCACTGCTCACCGAGCTGCCTGAGATAGACATGCTCGCTGGCACGCTGGCACGCATGGACGAGTATTGGATAGCGGACGCCACGGCTGCTTGGCAGGAGCTACGAGCAACTGCCACCGAAAATAACATCGATCTCAGTGCAAAGCGCGAACTTATATTCGCATGGTTGCTGCGTGATCTGCATCGCATCGTGAACGAATATTTTGCTGCGGCACATCCCGAGGGGGAGCTACCAGATAGCAAACGAGTATGCGAGCGCATGTACGATACCGTGCTCGCCCCACGCGTGCGCGAATGCGGACTGGATGCTGATCTCGCACGCCGTCTCTTCGTCGGTGCTCAGCTGATACTCAGTGATGAAGATATAGACGAAGCAGACTATTCAAAAGACGATGCAACCCGCATTTCGCTGATTATTGGCTCTTAGGGCGTCTTTACCGACTCTTAAGGCAGGGCTGTCATACTATGTATATATTTAATTTTTATTCACATGGACATCCTTCGTATCAAGAAAGTCATCGCGATCGCTGGCTCATTTATCATCATCTCCAGCCAAGGACTTGGTGCTTTTGTATCAGTCATCACGCCGAGCAACTCACAGCTTTTTGACGCCGCGCAGACAATCACGCGCATGACCGCGCTCGCGCCAATCCCGACTGCCTTCGCGGGTAGTGGTGGCGGATCTGGTGGAGGTGGCAGCGGTGGAAGCAGCTCGTATGCCTCTTCGGGTGGCAGCAGCTATGAAAATGATAACGATGATTATGAAGATGACGATCGCTATGCAAATAGTGGTGGATACAATATACCCGGAGTGGTGCAAGACCCAGCAAACTGTGTAACGGGCGCCAGTGGTACGGTCGATTGCTCAGCACGAGATGTCACGCCACCGACTATCACTATTCAGTCACCGCGCGATGGTGATCGCATTCCTTTTTATCAGAATGCAATAAATATAAAGGCAACGGCAAAAGATGACTCCGATCCCCAGCCAGTCATCACGGGCACGGGCAATCGTGAGCTCACGCCAGGCGTAAACACTATCTCGGTCACTGCCCGCGACGTAAGCGGCAATAAATGGACAGAAACAGTCACGGTCATCCGTGATACAAATGGCGAAGTGCCCGCAGCACCGACAGGCAGCTGGACCGATGGCAGCTACAGTGGCATTGGGTATTATGTCTTCGGCAGCAATTCAGCCGAGATCAAAGTGCGCATAGCGATCAAGAATGGCAAGATCACAACCATCAGCTTTGTCGCATTTCCTACCAGCCCAGCCGTCGCAGCAAGTGATTTTGATGCAGCATTTTCTACTATCCTCAGCACGCAGAAGCCAACGGTGAACACCGTCACAGGTGCAAGTGGCACAAGTAACGCTGTGCAAGATGCGGTCGATGCAGCACTCGCTCAGGCAGAGGGCGGCGCAGTCATCCCTGTCGAGACACCGACAGCAGCGCCAACCGTCAGCGCCAGCCCTGCTGGTGGCACATTCAATAGTGCACAAGTCATGGTCCTGACTACAAACGACCCCTCAGCCGCTATTTATTACACGACAAATGGCGCAACGCCGACCAAGCAAGGCCAGAAATATACTCGTCCAATCGCCGTCGCACGCTCAGCAAGCATCCGTTATATCGCTATCAAGGGCGAGCAGTCATCATCGGTTGGCGTAGCGAAGTTTCAGATCAACACGCTCGAATCGCGTGATTTTGCTGATACGCCACACCCACTCGGCTGGAGCTCTATCCCCGATACAACACAAGTAAGCGAAATGAGCACGCCCGTACGTGATGTCCCCGCTGACCACTGGGCGCATGAATCGGTCAAGCGACTGGCTGTCGCAGGTGTAGTTTCTGGCTATGCCGATGGTACATTCCACCCTGACCAAGCAGTCAATCGTGCTGAGGGCATAAAGATGCTCGTCGAGGCAATGGGTCTCGAGCTCGATACACAAATCGTACATCGCTTTAGTGATGTGCCCCAAGATGCTTGGTATACACCATACGTACAAACTGCCATTCGTGAGAAACTAATCAATGGTGATACACAGTTCCGCCCAGCAGATCAGCTGACGCGTGCCGAAGCGGTCAAGATCATTATCACGGCTATGGGTTCTGAGGATATAGCTGGTGAATTCCCTCAAAAGACAAATTTTTCAGACACAGATCAGCTCGCCTGGTACGCAGTCTATGCCGAGTTTGCTCGTGCAAATGGCATTGTAAATGGCTATGAGGATGGGCGCTTTGGGGGCGGTGATGCCGTAACTCGTGCGCAGATGTCCAAGATGCTCGTAGCAGCTTGGGAGGTTGCTGGTTCAAATAATCTGAATTACGTCCCAACGCTCAGAGCAGCCGAGGTGCTCTCTATCCAAGCACAGCGTGACTCTGCCGCTGCAGCAGCGCGGGCACAGCAAGCACAGCGTATCGCTGCACAGCCAACCCCAGTACGCACACCTACTCCTGCACCTACCACATCAAATAACTCGCAACCGAGTACGGCAAATACAAATGCCGCAGTACAGGCTGCTGCACAGCAAGCTGCCGCAGATGCAGCCGCGAAACAGGCAGCCCAGCAGGCTGCCGCAGCTCGTGCCGCAGCTGCTGCTGCAGCCGCAGCTGCTGCTGCGGCAAATACAACGACTGCCGCCAGCTAATGCAGGAATACACCGCACATCAGCACGCACTTGGCACGGATATCACGATCACCGCGATTACCGAGATATCCGCTGCCGAGTTTGCTGAAGTAGCGGACAAGGTGTTCCAGCGCATTGCTGAGATCGAGCAGCGCTTTAGCCGCTTTCGTGGCGACTCGGAACTCAGCCAGCTGAATGTGCATGCGGGACGCGACGTCGCCGTCTCACCAGAATTTGCTGCGCTGACAAACCGTGCACTCGCCTTTTCGAAAAAGACTGCGGGAGCATTTGACCCGACGGTGCTAGCAGCGCTCAGCGCAGCTGGTTACGACACCTCATTTGAAGATATTTCAAAAGATGCGATACGGCAGATCCCCGCGCATGCCCGTCCAAACTATCGCGCGATCAAGCAAGACGCAGATGGCCTCCGCGTCGACCCCACAGCTGGTCTTGACCTCGGCGGCATTGCCAAAGGCTACGCCGTCGATGAAGCATCAAAAATACTCGCGCAGCATTTTACGAATTACTTCTTAAATGCGGGTGGCGACATCCGCCTCGCCGGCACAAATCTCGAGGGCAAGCCATGGCACATCGGCATCGAGAACCCCGATGGTGGCGATGACTACATCGGCATGCTTGCTGTGTCGGACGCATCCGTCGCGACCAGCGGTAGCTATCGTCGTCGCTGGGAAGCAGGTGGCAAAGTACAGCATCACATTATTGATCCGCGCACGGGCAACCCCGTGGAAAATAACATCAGCTCGGTCACGGTCGTCGCACCAGCCACCGAACTAGCCGACAGCCTCGCGACTGCCATGTACGTCGTCGGCGTGCACGATGCACTTCGTCTCGCAGAGGCGGCTGGAGCCGAAGCGGCGATTCGCAGCACTCGCGGTGAACTGCACACTACTTCTGACATGGATCGCTATTTGCTAACATAAAGGCACTTCTATCATGCCAACGATTAAAAATATCACGATCAAGCCGGGCTGCATCGCCTGTCATACCTGTCAGGGCATCTGCCCCGAGATTTTCAAAGTCGATGGGCAAAGTAAAGTCATCAGCGATGATTTTGTAACCAATGCGGACAAGATCCGCGAAGCCGCGAAGAACTGCCCCGTGCAGGTCATCGCCGTGGAGGAGGAGGGCGTCGAGGCAAACGTGAACACAAATACCGTGCAGGGCACGCTGACCGACGCCAAGAAACTCACCAGCGATGTCTTCGCTTTTTATATAAAAGTCGGCAAGGTGGATTACAAACCGGGGCAATTCCTTGCTTTCCAAATGAGCGACAAAGCGGGCGACTTCATTCGCTGCTACTCCATCGCAGGCTACGAAAAGGGCGTGCTGGAGTTTTGTATCAAGCTGGTGCCCGACGGTCGCGGCGCTGCCTGGTGGAAGAAGCAAGTCGCCGGCGCGAAGCTGAGCATGCTGCCACCGACAGGGCATCTCGTCCTGCGCGATACGGATAAGCCAAAGCTGCTCGTCGCCACGGGCACGGGACTCGCACCGATGCTCGCCATGCTGACAGCCCTCGCGGACAAGAAATCAAAAGCGAAGCGCACAATACTCATGGGCGTGCGCAACGAAGCCGAAGTCTTTTATGGGGATCGTCTGAATGCCTATCCCGACACAAAAGTCGTTTACACGCTCAGCAACCCGAGCAATAGCTGGCAGGGCGAGAAAGGCCGTGTCACCGCACATCTTGAGCAGCAGCTCACGTCCGATACGGAAGTTTATATTTGTGGCAACCCAGCCATGGTGCAGTCGGTCATCAGTCAGCTGAAGAAAATTGGCCACCCCGACGAGCTGGTCTGCGCGGAAGAATTTAGCAGCCCACCCGACGCGACACCCACGCCCGCAGCAAAAGACAGCTCTGCTGGTCTGCTGGGCAAGCTCAGCCTGCCCCGCCCCGTCGTGAGCGCATTGAATCTATTATTCATGCTCGCTGGTGCGAGTGTGCCATTCCTTTGGTATTACACCGACCCAGACTGGACGCTCTGGGACGTCAGCTGGTACGCCGTATTTGCGCTCATGGCGCTGCGCCCGCTGGGCGACATCTTCCCGCAGATTCCCCTCCTGCGGCAGCTCCTGCCCGTCCGACAGGGTCTGGGTATCCTCTCGGCGAGTGTCATCGCGACCAGCGCTGGGTTCAATTATCTACCCAATCTAACTGGCTTCCCCCAGCTCTATTTCAATCTTGACTATTGGCAATTTGCTGATCGCAGCTTCTTTGCCCACGGATCCGAGCTGGCGGGTATTATCCTGCTCATCACCTCGAATCGCCTCAGCCAAATATCGCTCGGCGTTTGGTGGAAGCGCATCCAACGACTTTCATATCTCTACTTTTACGGTGCGGGCGTCTATCTCATATATATTGGCAAAGAGGAGGCTCTCTACGCAATGGCCATCGTTGCCGTGCTGCATTTCATATCCTTCTTCCATCGGAGACAGCTGCTCGCACCAGCAGCAGTGATTGCTGCAGGATTGACCATCCTAAATTTCTGGCTGCAGCCATTTGCACCCGCCGACGCACCGCCAGCCCCCCCGCCTCCGCCACCAACTGCAAGCACGGCAGACATTACTCCGCCAGCGATCGAGTTTCTTTGGCCGACCGATGGAGCCGTCGTGAATCAAGCAGCAGTCGATGTACAGCTCGCACTCACAGATGACAGTGGGCAAGCCTGGGCAAAGCTGCAAGTGCTCGATCTCATGGGTAATGTCATGTCAGAGCATAATGCAAATGAGGCTGGCCTCATATCAGGCGTGCCATTGCAAATAGGCTTTAATTCACTTCTGGTGATTGCCAACGATAATGCAAAGAATATCATGACTGAACTAGCATTTGTGACACGCGAATAGAGGCTGGCTAATCTGAATAAACAAAAAACTCCCACATAATACAAAAGTGCTTTGCTGGTATTTATGACAAGCAACTCAAAAGGATGCCTTTTAACATCCAGCACAAGTTGAATAACGGCAGTAAGTGGATATCACAGCAGATAAGCAAAGCTCAACACGTATCCCTGTAACATTAAAAATAATTTTAATTATGACTAATAGTTACAATATTTGCTATCCAAAGATATCCAACGGATATAAATATAAATAGCATTCCTAAAAGGGGTGTATGTGTTGAGTGTATGATAGCTGCTGTAGATAGTGCCACACCCAATACAACAGCTACTACTGAATAACGCATGCGTGCAGAACTTTTCCTGTCATCTTCACGCCCGAATAGTTTTGGGATAATAATACTAAAAACTACACCTACTGCCGCAGGTATAAAAAGATATGAATCTTGCATTGCGAATCCAGCAGTAAGAAATAAAAGTACTGTAATTAGAAATCCCCCAAACCAATTCGTTGCTATGATTTGCCCAGGCGAGAGAGCCAGTCGACCAACTTTACTGAGTCGTAATACAAGATTGAAAAGAGGGTCAGCAATCCATGTCGATAATACGAAAAGCATGTAGATAATTACGATTCCTTGTGCGATTGATTCAAATGCTGGGTAATCCTTACCAATAGCAGAAATCATTTGTATGGCTACGATTGCTACGATCCAGATGCCCATCTGCGTACGACCGCTAAAACGAGATATCCAAAAAGTATATCCGAGGAAGAGGCGATAGATGGCATGGCGTGCCTTCATAGTTTCGATGATTCCTTCGCATGCGCGCTCGTGAGATGCGTCGATTCGCAGTGCTTCGCGAAAATGTTTCATGGCCTTCTCCTGCTTACCATGTTCGAGAAGTGCCCAGCCTTTATTAGCATGTGTCATAGCATTGTCGGGTTCGTGCGCCAGAGCCGTGTCGAGACTTGCATGAGCCTCATTTTTTCGTCCAAGCTTAGTGAGTGCTATCGAGTGAAGGTTGATGCAATTAATATGCTTAGGATCTATTGATAGACCTTTGTCAGTGGATGCGAGTGATTCTTTCCATTTACTGCCTGCTTGTTGTATGCCTGCGAGTACGCCAAAGTAGTCTGCGTCGTGAGGATCAAGACGGATTGCCTCTCTAATGGCATCTTCTGACTCTCTAGCAAGGCTGTTGCCGAGGAAAGCGAGCGCAAGTACAAAATGACAGTGAGCATAATCTGGTGCAAGTTGGATTGCTTCTCGCGCAGATTCTATTGCTTCTTTGTGTTTATCAAGCTGGGAAAGACATAACGAGCGCATTATATGTGCCAGGATATTCTCTGGATCCTTGGCTATTACCACTGCTGCCTCTTTGAGTGCGAGCTCATAGCGTGATTGACTGTAAAGGATCTCTGCCTTTGTTAGATGTTTATTCATATGAAAATATTATTTAGGTTGTTTTGGCATGACTAAAAATGAAATTATATATGTTATGAAAAAAGCTATAAAGAAAAGCGTAACCACTTCCTCCATAATCATCAATAGAGATTGTAATAAAGAAGCCGACAGGAAGATGCCACCCATAATCCATAAAAACCAATAATATATTTTCTGATACAACCTAACTTGATCAGATTCAGGAGCAATTATGCCATAGGTTGGTACTGCCATAAGTGCTATTAATACACAGGCTAACGATAATACTTCAAAATAGTAAGAGATTCCTATGAGTAGAGGTATGCCAATGAGCACTACCATAGTCATTCTGCTCGACATAAAATCTACGCGAGATAAAGCATGTCTACCTACTGAGTCAAAGCTCAGTATACAATTGAATAGTGGCTCTGCAATCCATGTAAATAACATGAATGACATATACAATACAGGGATTACAAGCACATATAGAAATAACTCAGAGTCGACATAAGACATAAATATCCATATAGCGACTGTTGTCATGATCGATAAAAGTAACCCCAGTCCATGAAAGAGCATGCCACCTCCCCAAGCTCCAGCTATATAAAAATATTTAAGAAATACATAATAAAAGATATTGCGTGCCTTCATTGCTTGAACCATTCCTTCGCGTGCCCAGTCATATTTTGGCTCTAATCTTAGTGCTTCACTGAAGCTCGCAAGAGCATCTATTCTATCTCCATATTCAATCGATAGCCATCCTGCATTTGCATGAACTTCTGCATTTTCAGGATAATTTGCAAGGGCTATCTTTAGTATATTCAGTGCATCATGTTCATTCCCTAACCTTGTTAAGGAAGTAATCTTGATATTTAAGCAGTCAGCATGTTCAGGGTTTATCTCTAGCCCATCAGAGGCAGACTTAAGCGCCTTTTTCCATGAACCCCTTTCTTCAAATATCCTTCCCAAGAATGCAAAATAAAGTGCGTTATGTGGGCTGAGGCTAATTGCTTCTCGTATTGACTTTTCAGCATCCTTCGATTTCTTTGACGCACGTAATGCAACCGCTAAATAATAATAACAGCTACTATTATTTGGCTGAAGGCTGACTGCCCCAAGCGCTTCCTCAAGCGCTTCTTCATATTTCTTTAACCTCACTAGGCATAGTGAAAATAGCATCTTTGCCTCGGCACTCTCAGGATCTTTTACAAGTTCTTTTTGTAGCTCCTGAATAGCTAGCTCGTATTTCTCTGTACCGAATAAGATATGAGCTTTGGAGATATGATCACTCATTTCATCTTGAGATACTCAAGAATGTCATCATAGACGCCACCTTGATTACTGTAGAGCGCATAGTTTTTTGCTGTTGCAAACCATTCCTTCACACTTGGTTTTACTTGCTTCGCTGAGCTGAGTAGATCAGATGTACTGAGGGGCTCAGGAGTACCACTCTTGAGTGCAGCTCGGAGCTTTTCCTCTATCGCTATATCGACCACTGCTTGCAGATCAGCACCAGAGAAACCACCTGTCTTCTTCGCTAATTTTGCATAATCAATACCATCAGTTGGCTTACCAGTAAGTAAGATATTAAGCACGCTTGCACGTGCGTCTTCATCTGGTGGTGGGACAAAAATAATACGATCAAAACGACCAGGTCGACGAAATGCTGAGTCAAGATGCCAAGGTGCATTGGTGGCAGCTAGTATAAGCACGTCGTCATTTGAGTATTTCACACCATCGAGCTCGGATAAAAATTGATTGATCACCTGACGTGTACTACCTTCGCGTATTTGCGTACGACTTGCGCCAAGAGCATCCACCTCATCAAAAAAGAGTACGCATGGACGATGTGCACGGGCATTTTCAAATATTGCGTGAAGATTGCGCTCACTACTGCCGATGTACATATCGAGCACTTCATTAATACCCACAGATAGAAATCCTGCCTTCACCTCTCCTGCCGTCGCTCGCGCGAGGTGTGTCTTGCCACACCCAGGAGGACCATACAGCAAAATGCCGCCGCCAGCGGTCTTGCCATAGGCTTTGTATAGGTCGGGTTGCTTGAGTGGGTGAATGATCTTTATACGCACTTCTTCTTTTACGTTCTCCATGCCGCCTACATCCTCAAAAGTAATATCTGGACGCTCTAGTTCACTAGGGCTTTGACTATCAAAAGCCTTCCCTCCGATAGGCATTTTAATAGGATCTTCGCCTAGTGAAAATTCATTATCCTCATTTTCTTCATCTACAGTCGTCATGTGATTTATGCCGAGATCAGACGCAAAGAGGGGGTCGGCGATGCTACGGTCCTTTTCAATGCCGGTCTGGTATGCCTGTTGAGCTGCCTCCATTTCATTATTTTTTAGGAGCAGTCGAGCATATAGGACATATGCCTCAGCTGGAGACTCCTTTTTACTAACAAGGTCTTCAATAACCACAAGTGCTGAATCGTAAGTTTCCAGCTGAAAAAATGCTTTCGCAAGACCAAGTTTATAATCCAGGTTATCAGGATCAAGATCGATAGCAGCACGATATTCTGTCTCTGCTTCTTTCGATTGTCCATATGAAAGAAATGTATCAGCTAAATGTTTTCTAAGTGGTGCATTGTCTGGCGAAAGAGTGACTGCCTCTTGCAGAGATTTGATTTGTTTATTGGTCATATTTATGAATAAGTATGATTACTAGTTTAGATAAATAGTTTATAACTATACATAATAAAAATTATTATGTCAATAGTGAAATGATCATATACAAAATCATAGCTTCTCATCCACCCCAGCCTCACCCAGCAAGAACACCCCAACTTCGTTGGGATAACCTTGCTGGTGGATTGGGAGGGGCTCGAACCCTCGACCTGCCGGTTAAGAGCCGGATGCTCTACCAACTGAGCTACCAATCCACGGACGGAGATTTTAGAGATTGTCTGGCGAACGCGCAAGTACTTTTCGTGCTGCTTCACAGTCCTGCGCGATGGTGGTGATCAGCGCGTCGCGACTGGCAAACTTCTGTGGATCACGTATTTTTTCAATGATTTCTATCCTCGCCTGCTCGACCTGCGCATCTCCTGTCCAATCCAGCAGATGCACTTCCAAACTCAGCTCAGCATCGGCAAAGGTCGCCCGTCGACCGAAGAAGAGTACGCCTAGCTCGCATGTACCATCCATCTGCACACGACAGGCAAAGACGCCTTCTTCGAGCGAGAGTTCGTCAGGCACGACAAAATTAAGCGTGGGATATCCCAGCTGCCGACCGATACCGTGCCCCGTGATCACAGATGCCGTGAATTGCATTATTCTTCAGCTGAGATAGCTGGCTCACCACCGCCCACAAAACTGGATATGACAAAAGCAATAGCAGGCATAGAAAACCAAAAATTATAATTGGCAGTCATCGTCTGCGCAAGCGAGCTGCTGCTCGTAATATCGATACCCGCGCCCTGCGCGATGGTCGGATCGAAGACAAAGCTACCGCCCGAAATATACACAAGAATAGTCGAGACAATCAGGCCAGCCGACAGGAAGCCAAAGGTGCCTGTCGTCGCGAGACTCATCAGCATCGAACGGTCTGCCGGCACATCGACAAAGAAGCTGCCACGAATGGCGAGCAGGACAATAGACAATACAAAAATAAGAATCTTCAGCACGACCAGACTACTCGCATCTGCCGCCGTGAAGAGATTGATGACAGCCCCCTCGGTCAGGAGGAGCTTGTCAACGAAGTTGCCGATACCATCGGCAGCGAGGATCGCGATGTATGTCGCGATGATAATCTTCAATGTGGCGTTGCGGCCGACGATGAAGGAGTAGGCCACGATGATGGCGAAGAAAACGAGAATGAAGAGGTCCCAAGTGGGAGCGAGCTGATCCATTATCAAAAGTTTAGCAGCTCATGCCCGAGCCAGCTAGCACTACGGTTTATCCACCCCGCCCACATTCCACGGATTGCAACGCAGGATCCGCCAGATCGTCTTTGGCACGCCTTTGAACACGCCATATTTAAGAATTACTTCTTTGCCATACTGCGAGCAGGTCGGATGAAAGCGGCAATAGCCATGTGGGAAAAAACGACGTAGCCAGCTATGATCGGGCGAGAGCGTCTGTTGATACAGCCAAATAAACCCGACGAGCAGATGACGAGGTGCGTGCCAGATATCGCGGAGGAGATCACGGATCATAGCCTAGTAAAAGGCGAGTGGATTCTTCTTGCGACCATTGTCGATGACCTCAAAGTGCAGATGAATACCTGTCTTGCCATAGCTGCGACCAGTATTTCCCATCTTGCCAATTTGCGTGCCTTGCTTGACCTTTTCACCCACGCCAGCGTAGAGCTTACTCATGTGAGCATACAGCGTCTGGAAGCCATCGCCATGATCGATGACGACCATACAACCATAGCCACCGTTCCAGCCACACTGGCTCTTTACGACCGTACCATCGGCTGAAGCCTGAATACCTGGCTGGCTCGCATCAGCAATATCGACAGCCCAGTGCCCACGACGCGCGCCAAAGTAAGTAGTATACACGCCAACCGTGGGCTTGATCATCCATTTGCCCGATTTGTCAGCTTGCCCATTGGCAATAATGACCGCACCATCGACAGCTGTAGGTGCACGATAAGCCGCATAAGTACCGGGCGCACTCGTGCTCGCGATATAATTGCCACTTGTAGCGATTGTCTTACGCCCACCAGGAATGATCACTTTGGCACTTGCAAGGAGCGGCGTATCTGCTGTCAGCTGATTTTGCTTTGCCAGCTTTTCGACATCTAGCTTGTATTTCTTCGCAAGGCTGGCAAGCGTATCCCCTGTCTTCACATCGTGCGTAATACCTGAGACAGGCAAGATAGCTAGCTGACTACCTACTTTGAGGTTATGACGATTACTTAGACTATTTTCCCAGGCGATAGTATCCATCGAGATACCAAAGCGATATGCGATAGACGACAGGCTATCCCCCTCCTCGACAGTGTAAGTAATGATATCTGAGAGATTGCTGCGATCAGTTGCGGCTGTCTGACCAGCAGATTTAATAAGAAAACCGTCCTCGGTCATAGCAATAGAATCGAGCACAAAGGTCGGGCTATCAATAGCGAGCAGCCCTTCTGTGTCTGAATATTCATCAGCTGCAGCGATAAAGACACCACTCGGCGAAACAAGTGGCATGATGAGCACGAGCAAAGCGACAAAGAGAGACTGGAAGCAGAGCTTACGACGCGGACAGCTCGTTGTCGTAGCTGCGCTCCCACGCTTCCGTGTATGTAGTTTTGATATGATCATAGATCGTTTCGTACCGATGGTAGATGATGAAATGACTGTCTACTATATCTAGTATATATGCCCTATATTCTTGAGAGTCAGTTTACTAGCCATGCCCCGTCTTACAACTATTTTCCGTTGACACTTTGCCTGTTTCGGGGGCTAGTTGAAAGACCGTGAAATCATGGTTTAGTCTGCATAAAATAGCATATTTTCACATTTCTGTGCAATGATCCCCCGCTTACTTCAATTTTTCGATCTGCATGCGCAGCTTGCGCTCAGCCTCGTCGGCTGCATCAGCTATCTCGGGACCACTGGCTTCAGCACGCAGGCTGTGCCCAGGGATCGTCATTTGCACGCGAATACCATAGTTTGGTGAGTTGTGACGTGTGCCACGTACAACCTGCACATGCACTTTACTGCTCTCATCGTCGAGTCGATGTCCGAGGTGTGTGAGCTTTTCTATTTTTGCTGCGATGAGCTCTTTGTCTTTGTCAGTCAGCACACAACCGTCGCTATCGTATTGAAATAACATAATAAAAGGGATTAAAGATTAAGTAAGTCCATTAGCCAGATCGCGCAGCACCACCGCAGGATCAGCCGCTTTGGTCACGCCCGATGCCAGCAGCACGCCCGCAGCGCCCAGCTCGATCGCTGTGCGGACATCGGCACCTGTCTTCACGCCGGCTCCGACCAACAGCGCCGTCTCACCGATCTGCGCCTTGGCTTGGCGAATAATATCGGGATTAGCGGAAGTGATCGAAATATCGCCCCCGATCAGCTCGGGCGGCTCCACTGCAATAAAATCTGGCTGCAGCTCGACAAACTGGGCTGCTTCTACGGCGTCTTCGACGCAAATCACCGTCGTCAGCCCCACCTCTTTTGCCGCCGCATGCGCAGCCGCCACGCGCTCGGACATGCGATGTTCGCTGTGATTGAGCAGTGTGCCCACCGCCCCCGCAGCTCGCAGTGCAGCTGGCGCGATCTGCCCCGTATACGATCCAAGCTCTGCTGCGTCAGCATGCTGGGCAAACACAGGAATATCGACTGCCGCCGCGACTGCCGCAATATCCAGCGCACCGACAGCCACGGCAATAGTTGCCCCTGTTTCGTGAGCGATTTGTTCGTGTAGTTTAGCGAGCTCGACTGCGCGAGTACCAATGGCTGATTCGTATGTCTTGAAATTTACGAGGACAAGCGGCGTGTTCATGTACCTATTTTAGCAAAAAATGAACAACTAATTGCAAGGAAAATATAGGATGAAATAAGCTGCCAGAATTGCTTTCTGTACACAAATTTGATACAATTAAATAAATAATAACAACATCTAAATCATACAAATCTATGTCCAATCTTTCAAAAATTGCTCTCATCCGTGAGATGATCGATTCAGCCGAATCGAGTCTTCGCTCTGCGAAAGCTCTGCTGACTGATGTCGCAGGTGGTGCACCTACAGGTGCGGCACGTGCTGGCTTTGCCAAAGCGGCGAGCGGGTTAAATAATGAAGTAACCGACGAAGGAAAGATCGTCGAAGGCATCTTCGATGGCCAAAAAATGATCGGCCCTGACAAAGAAGAATATCCCATTCCAGCAAATTACGCGAGCAAGAGCAAGCTCGTCCCTGGTGACGTGCTGAAGCTCACCGTCACTCACGACGGCTCATTCATTTATAAGCAGATCGGCCCCTGTGAGCGTGACCGTGTAAAAGGTCCACTCATAGAAGAAGATGGCCAATACAAGGTCATTGCAAATGGTCGCGCCTACAAGATCCTCCTTGCATCGGTTACCTTCTATCGTGCCGAGGCTGGTGATGAAGTCATCCTGCTCGTACCCGAAGGCGGCGACAGCGAATGGGGTGCAGTAGACAATGTCGTGCCAAGAATCCAAGCTGAAATGGAAGCTGAGGAAAGCATCATCAAAGAGGCGGGCAAGACAGCCAAGGAAACCGAACCAGTCGAGGAAATTAGTCTCGGCAGTATCGAAGACGAAGATTAGTCGTCCTATCTCAGGCTATTTCAAATGAAATTAAGACGCCCCAACAGGGCGTCTTTTTTATGCCTATACTCGACGAGCCGCAGGCCAGCCCCTAAACTGGCTACATGCTGCACGCAATCCGTAATCTCTTCTCGCCGACGAATCCCCTGCGACTTTTGTGGCATTTCCTATGGAGTGTGGTCTTTGCTGTCTACTACCGCTTCCCTGGCAAGCATCTCGTCGTCATCGGTGTCACGGGGACGAATGGTAAGACGACGACCAGCAACCTCATCGCAGGCATACTGGAAACCGCTGGGCATAGCGTGGCACTGGCAACGACGGCGAACTTTCAGGTCGGGAAAAAGAAATGGATGAATGAAACGAAGTTCACCACGCTCGGACGTGGTGGCATGTATAAGTTCTTACAAAATGCTGAGCACGCTGGCTGCACGCACGCCGTCATTGAAGTCAGCAGTCATGCTCTCACCCAGCACCGCACCTTTGGGATAGATTTTGATGCGGCGGTGCTGACAAATATTGCCCCCGAGCATCTCGACTTCCATGGCACGATGGCAGAATATATCGAAGCGAAGACGAAGCTCTTTTGGCAACTGATGAAGACGGACAAGCCTGGCGAGCGTGTGGCGGTGCTACCCGCCGAAGATGAGGCAACAGATTACTTTCGTCGCGTACCACTGGAGGGCATTATCGAATTTGGCTTTAAAAAAGGTGATTTGCGCGCAAAGAATATGCAGCTCGATAGCCGCGGACAAAAGTTTACCGTGACTGGCTGGAGTAAAGATTTTGAATTATCGACCCAGCTGCTCGGCGGGTTCAATGTCGCCAATATCCTCGCCGCCAGCGCCTGCTGTCTCGGACTGGGAATCCAGCCAGCGGATATTAAAAAATGTCTGCGTGACTTTGCGCCCGTGCCAGGCAGGCTGGAGCCGATCGAAGGCAATCAGCCATTCCGCGTGATCGTCGACTTTGCGCACACCGCTGATGCACTGGAGAAAATGATTCGCACTTTTCGTCCCGTCACCGCTGGCAAGATGTGGGTGCTCTACGGCGCCTGCGGCGACCGCGACCGCAGCCTGCGCGCACCGCGTGGCCGCGTGCTCGATCGCCTGGCAGATGAGGTTATTATTACGACTGATGACCCTTACTTCGAAAATGAACAGCAGACCGTCGATGATGTCTTACAGGGCATCAAACGCACTGAGCATCTCTTCGTCAGCCTCGATCGCCGTGAGGCGATGCGGCATGCACTCACACATGCACAAGCTGGCGACACCGTGCTGCTCTGCGGCAAGGGCTGCGAAACGGTACGCCCAACTAAAGGAAAAATGCTGCCGTGGGATGATCGCGTGATTGCCCACGATATTTTGAAGAAGCTCTATCCAAAGAAAAAACGCGCAGCCAAAAAGCCGCGCGGTTCAGCGCCGCGGCGGGTGAAGCTCGGGTAATTAGAAAAAGGCTGGCGCGAGTGCCGTCGCGAGGAGGGCAATGAGCGCGAGAATGACGACAATTTGCTTGAGACGATGCTTCATGCGACTATTCTACCGTGATCACGCGAGAATCGGTAGAGGTGTTGTTGTAAGGATCGAAGAGCTGCAGGGTAACTGTGTATTCGCCTGGCTTCATGAAGAAGTGTGTTGGATTCATTTCGATACTTGTCTCACCATCACCAAAGTCCCACTGCCCGCGAGCAACGGTACCTGTGCTACGCATCGCATCAAATGAAATAGACAGTGGCGCTGGACCGCGTACGCGCGATGGTACGAAGCTTGCATTCAGCGGCTCATTGGTCGCGATGATCTTGATCGTATCGGTCGCGGTGCTGCTGTCATCGGCATGCAAGGTCAGCTGCACCGTGTATTCACCGATGCGCTCAAAGACGTGCGACGTCTGCGCGCGGCTGGCGATGAAGCTCTTTTGCTTGCTGTCGCCAAAATCCCATTCGTAGCTGATAATATTTCTATTTGGCATGCGACTATTTGAGGCATCGAAATCGACAGTGAATGGTGCAGCACCCGCAACAGATGGCACGCCAAAATCAATCGTTGGCAGCTCGGCATCGACGGTAACATTTACAATCGCGTCGTCAGTGCCGCCATCGGCATCGGTCACCGTGAGCTTCGCACGGAAGGTGCCTTCTTCGGTATATTTGTATTCGGTTGAGCTGCCTTCCGCATCGATCGATCCATCACCATTGAAATCCCATTCATAATAGATAATGTTGTTATCTTTATCTTTTGAATCCGATCCATCGAATGAAACTATGAATGGCAATGGACCTGCAACCGCGCGCTCAAATGAACTGAAAGCTGGGTCGGTGCGGATCACGGCTGTCGGCGCAAAGGCTGCATCGGTGACATGAATGACGGTCGTGTCGGTGCGCGTAACACCACTATCATAAATTACTTTGAGCAAGATGTTGTAATCCCCTGCCTTTTCGAAGCGATAGGTGTTACTTACACCAAAGAATTTATCTTCGCCATCATTGATCAACCACTCGTAACGATCAATCTTGCCACCAGATGCGCGACCACTCTTGGCACCACTAAAGCTCACCGTAAATGGCGCAACGCCAGATTTATCGCTCGCTTCGATGATAGCGTCGGCATTCTTCAGATTACCTGGCTCGTGCACCGTGATGATACGCGTGAAGGTCTTGGTCTCGTGTTCGATACCTGACTCATCGAAATCACTGGATGTCACTGTCACACTGACAGGGTGCTCACCAATCGTATCGAAGGTGTGCTCGACACGTTGGTACATTGGCCCATCAAAGTCGCTGCGGCTGTCACCATCGACATCCCAGCTGTAATTGAGGATTTCAGCGCCATGTGGATCTTTGATCTGGCTCGCATCGAGCTTTGTCGTGAGTGGCACTTCGCCGGACACACGATCAGCAACGATCTCGCCGTACATTTCTTGTGTCGCGATCGAGATTACTTTTTGGTATTCCTTGGTCACTGTCTCACCCACGGTACCACGTGGCTGCATACGTACGACGAGGCTAACGGTAAATACGCCAGCGTCCTTGCCACCATGTGGGAAGTACAGCTGCACCTTCTTGCCTGTTGCATCGACATAGCCATCGGACTCGCGGTCCCACTCATAGCTGACGATATCGTATTGCTTACCAAACTCACGCTCGACCAGCTCGCCCGAGAGATTCACCGTGATCGGTGATGTAATACCGAAAGTATTAATCGGGTCGGAGAGAATCTCAACCTTAAATTCTGATGGTTGATTGATGAATGTCTGCAGATAGCTAAATGCCAGCACCCACAGCACAATCACAACGAGGAACATGCCGCCGTGAATGATCGCGTGCTTTTGTGCCTTTTGTTTGGTATCTGCCTCGCCTTTTGATGCGAGTAGACGACGGATCACATTCACGATCAATGCGACAATGAATGCCAGCGCGACTGAGCCAAAGACAAAATTGACGAGACCAACAGTCCAGTTTTTGAATGATGTTGGATCAAAACCAAAGCTGTTGATCGCTGCATCACCAGCTGCGAGACCTGCCACCATCGTGACGATCATCAGTGCAAAGAGTGCCAGCGAAACAAAAAGACAACCGAGGCCGACCTTCTTAATATCGACTGGCTTGCGCGGTGGTTTAGGGGCTTTTGGTGGCTGCGGTGCAGCTGACTGCTCGAGTGGAGCAGGCGGCGGTGTCACGGCACCCATCTTGTCAAAGTCGGCAAGGTTTGGTGTATTGTCTGGCATGTGTATTTACTGTTCGAAGAGATAGAGGAGGTTGCCCTGCACCAGATCACCGCCCTGCGGGCCGTAGGTAATGAGCGTATTGACGAAGGCATATGCAACCAGCACTACTATAATACCAATGGTAGTGAAAATAATCCCCTTTTTCGCTTTGTCGGCCTGCTCTTGCTCGCCCTGCGCCGTGACATACTGAAAGCCAGCATAGAGAATAGCAATCATCGCAATGAGCGCGAAAAAACCGAGAAAGAAGTTGGTCCACTTAATAATAGCCTGGCGAATCGAGGTTGTACCAGAGATACCTTTATAGGTGCCTGCACTTGGAATAACCAAACAATTATCTGCCTGACCACAATCAGGCTGAGCACCGCCGACATCGCCATAATTTACATCAAGCCCAAAACCATCTTCAGAGTTACCGCTAACACCAATACCCCAATTTTTACTGACTTTGATATTGCTAGCATCGAGACTAAAGGCGCCGAGCTCACTACCTGTCACACCAGCAAAGAAGCTACTCGCAGAGAGTACGGCAAGTGCGCAAATAAATACGACCGATGCGAGCCCAACGTACAGACGCGTTGACCAATGGTCAGTGTGACGGCGATATTTTGGCGTACGAGGAGACATAATGTGTGTGTTTATAAATATTTGCTTAGCCAGCGCTACCGCCAAGGACGGTGTTTACGATGGCATACGCCGAGAGAATCACGACGATACCCACGACTACCCAGAGAATAATATCTTTTGCTTTACCAACCTGCTCATCATTACCGAGGGCAGTGATATACAGAAAGCCCGCATAAATAATGGCTGCAATCGCAAGCAGAGAGACAAATGGCAGGACGAAGTTGGTCCAGCCAGCCAGCATGCCGACGGCAGAGCTGTAGGTATTGCCTTTGTACTGCGTTGCAAATTTATTGAGACCCGCCTCTGCACCTGGACCATCCAGTGTTGGCTTTGCCGATTTTGCACAATCACCAAAATTAAACTTGCCTACTGGCGTACCAAGGCTAATGCTTTTAATCGGCCCAAGACCGAGACCTTCACACGGTGCCTGCGGCTGATTTCGGCCGCCTGCCGCTGCCGCTGCTGCTCCTTGTGATTGCGACGGAGGCTGTGACAGAGTGTCAGATGCTGCTGGTGCTGATCCAGTAGCGCCATTACCTGTGCCAACAATACCACTCAACTTCTCTTGGGATTTATTTTGTGCAGAAAGAGATTCCTCGGCTATCAGCTTTTTTTCAGCAGCTTCTTGGGTAAGCTTTTTATTCTCAACATCTAGCTGAGCTACTTTTTGACGAAGAGCTTTATCGTTAGGATTTTTACTTAATTCCCTTCTCGCGGCATATAATTCATCTCTTTTTAGCGCCTGACTCTTCACAGAATTAGAATAATCCGCCTTAGATGTCTGTGCCTTATATTGGTCTCTCCGTAAGGCAGCCTGGGCCGCCTCTTCTTCGGCTTTGAAAGCCTCTTGTTGAGACTGATATGCCATCACTTGATTTGCATGATCTGTGGCAGTATCTTCATCACCAGAATAACTATCATAAGCAGTATTAGCTTTTTTTTGAGCATCTTTTTGATAACGATCTGCTACAGCCGCCTGCTCTTCTAATTTTTGAAGTTTGGTTTTATTCTTTTCTGCCTCATCAGCTACTTTTTTGGCCTCAAATTCTTGTAATTCCTGTTTATCGCAAAATAAAGATCCAAACACACATGCTCGTAATTGTCCTGCCTGAATAGACGTGCTCAGCTCATTCGCCTGCACAGCCGTATTATTCAGATTCCCAAAAACATGCGCGGTCGCACCGAGCGCGACCAACACGAGAAAGCTGAGGCTCATCGCGATCAACTTGCGATGAATACGCTGAAAGGCGCGAGCCGTGCGCGGGTTTGCGGTGCGGATCTTCCGCACCTGAAACGGTGCTTTTTGTGTCTTACGAGCTGTCTTTGTTGTGCGTGTCATAATATTTGTTTGTATGTCTTTTGTGCGAGACTCTCCCCCTTTTAGGGGGAGCTGGAGGGGGTATGGCATCGAGCTAAATTACCCCACCTAACCTCCCCTAAAAGGGGAGGAACCCCTCACTTAGAGAGAAAAGATCTTCGAGAGCATGCTCCCAGCGCGGTGCGCACGAAAGCCACGTGGATTCGCATTGCGGATCGCACGGATAGCGAAGTGTGGACGCTTAGCCGCTTTGCGAGTCGTACCTTTTCGAGTGGTGGCAGTAGCCATAGTGTGGGGGGTTAGTATGTGTATTTATTTGATTCGTATATGTTTGATATTCATTTTTTGAATCTTTTCATTTTAGCAGATCTGAGTCCAAAAAGCAAGATAGGCATTACTTACCGATCTGAGCATCGAATTGAATGCCATCGCTTGGATTCGAACGACCCTTCGTGATGGAATTGACTACGGCAAAGGCAGAAACAGAAATAATAATGCCGATAATCGAGCTTATAATAATCTTCTTTGCTTTGTCACTGATCTCTTGATTACCAAAGTTGGCGACCCACATGATACCTGCGATGAGGATGCCCATGAAAGAAAACACGCCGACAAAAGTCGCAACGAAATTGGTAATACCCGCAATATCTGCAATGCCTTGACTTGCATTCACGCTGATTCCGCCCGTATTGTAATCGGTGATAAAGAAGAACTTCTTCACGACGGTCTCTGACAGCACAATCACACCAAGACCAGCCATGCTCCAGAGCACCTGCTTTTTGTGCTGCTCGATTGCCTCTTCATTGCCAAATGATCCGATGATCTGGATAGCGCTGTACACGAGGAAAAAGACAGCGATAGCGCCGATGAGCGTTTGGAAGAAACGCACTACACCGAGGATATAGTCCTCACTGGCGACCTTGCCAATCTCGGCGGCAGACGTACAACGACCCGTCTGCGTCTCTCCATCAGCATTGAGATATTCGTACGTCGGTGCGAGCGTGAGATTATCTTTCGTTGCCGTACGTAGATATTCCAGACACTCTGGCTGCGTGACCGTCGCCGCGACATAGCTGATCTCACCGAGCTCATCAGTGACCGCGATATTGATCACATTCTCTGGATAGAGTCCTTGAAAGATGAGCGCATCCAGCATGAGCAAGACGACGAATGCCGTGAGCACATGCATGAGATACTTCTTGCCAGCTTCGATCGCCTCTTCATTGCCCGCAGCATTCACCAGCCAGAAGCCGATCATAAAGATCATGAGAATAGAAATAGCACTGCCGAGCACTTTGAGAAATTCAAAGAAAGCGCGGACATCTTTAGTAAAGTAATCGGCGATACTCGCCATGAGATTCTTTGTGAGATTATTCTCATCAGTCAGATCATAATTGATAACTGTTTTGCCATCTTCAAGTGTATGCTCGATCCCCACGAGGCTTTGTCCTGGCGTATTCAATTGTCCGCCTTCAAAAAAGGCAACGACTGCAAGATCAGCAACAAAGACAAGTATCAGCCCAATGAGCGCCCATTCAATGCCTTTCTTTGCACCCTGAATACGTTCATCATCTTGCGCGGTCACGAGGCGAAAAGCTGAAATCGTCAGCCATAGTATCGCCAGCGCCGCGGCAAAATACTTGAGGAAGTCTTTGATATTGTAAAATATAGCATTTACTTCGCCAATGCCCGCCTCGGCAAATGTGCCGCCGCGCTCATCTACGAGCGCATTGCGGGTTGTCTCGGAGTAGCGAGTAATACCGCCTGCTTTGTCGCCAAAGCCACGCCCGAGCACATCTTCTACTTTGCGCTCTGCGCGGTATGCATCTGCCTGTTGCACTTTTTCAAATGCTGCTTTGCGCGCAGTTTCTGCGTCGCGCAACTCCTGCTCAATCTTTGCAAGATCTGCCTGCTGAGATATAGGCGCTGGCTTTGAAATAGCGGCATATGCCCCAAGAGCTGCCTGTCTCTCTGTTGCGAGAGCCGCGAGCTCTTGTGTGAATACAGTCTTTAGCTCGGCTAATGTCTGGCGAGAAGTATTTTTATTGTAATCGTAATATGTCTGTGCTGAGGTCATGAGTGAGGCTACTTTGTCGGTATATGCCTTCGCGACATCTTGAGCCGACTTTAGAGCAGCCTGCTCTGCCACAGTCGGGCCAGCTGGCTGTGCTGGAGTCGTCACACTTGTTTTATCTGCTGGTGTATATGTTTTTGGGGGAGCAGCTTGTATAACAGGGGCTGCTAACTCTGGCTCGGCTGGCTGACTAGGAGTAACTGTCGCAGGTGCTGGGGTTGATGTAGAAGCAGCAGCTGTTGTGGCACGAGAAATTACAGCCTCACTTTGCTCGAGGGCACTCCTAGCTTGGATAAGTAATGCCCCTTGTCGCTCACAATCAGCATCACAGCTAGAATCATTTCGTAATTCAGTCTCAAGAATACTAATCTTCTCTCGTACGGTATCTTGATATGATTTCAAGAAATCAATATCACTTTTCGAAAGCGGATCAGTACCTTGTGCAGTCTTTGTATATCTTTGTAGGGCATCAGATACCTCTTTGAGGTCGTCCTCACAGGCATTATTATTCCCCATGCTACATAACACGCCAGCCTGGAGATATTGTGCTTGCACGTCTGATCTCAATTCATCTGGCTGTAATCCATCGTCTGTTGGTAGCAACATCAGACCACTCAGCAGAGCCGCAATAATCAACGATATACTCGCCACGCGAGCCAGCTGCTGCCATGCTTGTTGCAGGAGTGATGTCTTCGATCTATGTTTCGTGGTGTTCGACATATATTATCTAAAATTCAGGTCAATAGATGCATCTGGCTTGAGTGATTGCTGCGAGAGCACGGTGCTCACCAATGCATAGGCCGAGAGTGTCAACACAAGACCCAGAGCGGCTGCAAGCATGATCTTCTTGCCCTTCTCTGCCTGTTCTTCATTGATAGCTGCCGTGGAGAAGTACAGCGCGCCCACAATAAATGCGAGCACGGCCACAACGCTAGCAAATGAAATAATGAAATTGGTGATGCCGCCCATTTGCATCGCAAAGCTCTGTATCTCAGCGGCGCCTGGCATCGCGATGACGACATCCGTCACATTTTGTAGCTCGGGCATGAAGATATTGGAAAAGACCTCCGCAAACATGATTACGGCCAATCCGACAAATATCCAACTAATCATCGTGCGCTGTTTGGTAATCACCTCATCATTACCGCTCGCCATGACCATCTTGGCACCCGCCAGGAAGAGCATGAGTACTGCCGATGCGCCGACGAAGGTCTGGAAGTATTTAATATATTTCACGATCTCAGCACGAGCTGCAAAGCGACTTGCTTTGAGCAAATTGGCATGTCGCTCTTCGATCGAGTCGCCCGCTAGTTCAATGACCATCTGCCCCTGCTCACTATCGACTGGCACAAAGATACGATCGATGATGAGCGTCGACATCGTCGCGAGTATGAGGCCCAGTGTCGCCCAGACGATCGTCTTACGGGCGAGCTTGATCTCTTCTTCATCACCTGTCGCCGTAATGATACGGAATGCGGCCGAGCCCATAAAGAGCAGCGCCACCGCACCGAGAATATATTGGATGAGCTGCACCGCTGTGCGAATCGAGTAGCTCGCCACCTGCACACTTTCGCGAAGCGCTGCCTCGCTCGTGATGAAATTACCGCCTTCGCGTGCAATGAAAAAGGCATAGGCCACCGGCTCAGCAAGCGCGATGATGAGGAAGCCAACGAGCGAATAAATAACCTGATCTTTAAAATTACCGACCTCTTCATCATCGCCATGTGAAGTAATAAGCAGCACAATATAAATCGCAAAAAACATCATAAAGATGCCACCGAGTATATATTTGGCGATCGTAATAATACGCTGGATCAAGCTCTCGCGTGCGAGATCATACAGCAGCTTATCATTGTCGACATTGCCATTCTTATCCTTCCAATTTTGATCAATATAAGCATCTGTAAAGAGCGGTGTGTGATCTGGAGCTGATGCCTCAGAGAGGCTGAGCGTACTTGCCTGCAGCATATCTCCAGCTGGTGTCAGTGCAAGCGAGCCGATAAAAAGACCACTTGTAATGATGAGCAGCGCAATAAGACGGCTATGTGCGAGGCAAAAGCTCCGAAAAGAAAAGGGTTTTTGTGACACGATTTTTAGGTATATTTTGATTTATATTTCTGGTCATTTTAGCAAAATAAAGCGAAAAAGTCAAACGAGATGACGAATCCATATATGTACTCAGGAATGATTGACAAACAGAAAATGGGTTGCTAAGATAATCCCTTCGGATTAGTCATATCGCATCTGCCAAATCTGTACAAAAAGATGCTCCAACGTATTATTGACAGGTCCGTCAAGTAACCGTACTATTCCTCCTAACAGCTCAATCAATTTCGTTCATTTTTCCTTTATTTCTAGTTATTTAATCCCTCTCCCATGAGCACTGCTGCTGCCGCAAACTCAAACCTTGCGACCATCCTCGATGACATCTTTCTCGTTCTTTCTGATAAGGAAAAGGAGGTCGTCATCAAACGCTTTGCCCTTGAGAGTGGCCAGCGCCAGACGCTCGAAAAGATCGGTCAACACTTCAGTATTACGCGTGAACGTGTTCGCCAGATTGAGTCGATCGCCTTGCAAAAACTCCGTCGTACTATTGCGAGCACCAAGCTCAAATCGGTCAACGAAATGGCACATGCCATCCTGGCCAAGAGTGGTGGCGTACAGCTCGAGGAGCGCCTCATTTCAGATATTCTGAATGCTATTCATTCAGTATCAGATATCGATGGCAATATCATTCGCCTCGCACTCGCTGTCGATGAATCACTCAAAAAACAAGAGCGTACTCACCAGTTCAAGCCATTTTGGCGACTGGCAAAGATCGCACCAGCTGATATCGCACATGTTGCAGACAAGGCCGTCAGCCTTCTGCAAAAGCAGAAGGAGGTCACTGATGAGACAAAACTCGTCAACCTTATGCGTGCTGCATTCGCAAATACAGGCAAGGGCGCAAAGACCGAGCTCATCGCATCTGTCCTTCCTCTCGATCATCGCCTGAAGAAAGTAGAGAATGGCTGGGGTCTCATGACATGGCGTCATATCAACCCAAAGAGCATTCGTGATAAAGCACTGATCATTCTCCGTGAGTCACAAAAGCCAATGCACTTTGTAGAGCTAGCAAATGCCATCACTGATTACAGCTTTGATAAAAAGGTCGTCACCGTACAGGCTGTGCATAACGAGCTCATCCGTGATGAAAACTTTGTCCTGATTGGTCGCGGACTTTACGCACTGAATGAATGGGGCTACTCTGAAGGTACCGTCGCTGATATCATTGAGTCACTCCTCAAAGAAAATAGCCCACTCACAAAAGATGAAATCATCCGTGGCGTATTGAAACAACGCCAAGTAAAGAAGGGAACGATCAGCCTCAATCTACAGAAATGCCCATGGTTTGCTCGTGTCGGTCGTGCTGTCTATGAGCTCGATCTCAGCAAGAAGAAGGTCGATGACAGCAAGCGACGCCGACGCGGCTAATCAAAGTTCCAAAATATCATCATTTGAACCGCTTGACCTCAGGCGGTTTTTTTGATATAATGACCCGAACAATTATCAAAACACATATATCAATGAACCGTCATCAAGCGAAACCAACTTATTCGCGCTTTGCCGTCCTGCTTGCTCGCATGCTAAATCTCGCTCCACACGAGACGCCGCGTGTCACTTTTGCATGGAGCTTGAAGTTCTTTTGGTATATGGGCTATGCGATCGGCTGGACGATGCTGACTGCCATGCTCGTGAATAGAATGGGCATCGAGTGGCTCCCGCTTCTTTTTGTAGCAAGTGCGGGTCTCACTATCCTGGGTACGACGATCTTTTCCGAGATCATACACCGCTGGAATCGAAAATGGGTGCTGCTCGGCACGCTCATGAGTGGCGTCGTATTACTTGGTGCGGCACTGACCGCCTTGAATGGGTTTGGCAGCCTGAAACTCTTTTTTGGCTTTACGCTCGTAGCCCATGCTATCTTTTTCACACAATTGAATATTTTAATTGGCCTCTTTGTAGAGGATCTCTTCTCGCCAATGGAGGGTGAACGTGCATGGCCCCTGATCGGCACGAGTAAATACATCGGTGGTATCATCGGTGGTCTGACCATTCTATTTGGTATCAGTGTACTGCATTTTGAAGCAAGTCAGCTCACCATCTTTTGGGCAGGATCGGTCGCAGCCATCTTTCCACTCTTACTTGGATTTTATGCGTGGCATCGCCGCCTACCGTCACTCAGCGTGACAAAAGCAAAGACAACAAAAGTCTCCAGCCTAACTAAAATGCGCGAAGGCCTACGCCATGTCCGTGCGACGCCATTTCTCGTAGGGCTCGTCGTGGTGGTCATGATTCATAGTCTTTTTTATACCTTGCTAAATTTTCAATATACCAAGGCAGTTGATAGCAAGGTCAGCCATGCTACCGAGCAACAGCTCCATAATGAGCCAGTGCATGGCAGTGGTGAAAACACGACCCATCATGAGGATCTACTCACGCACGATCTCGGTGCCTTATATATCGGCTTCTCGTTACTCGCCCTCTTTTTCCAATTATTTATTACGAGTCGTGTCATCGAAAAAATCGGCATTGTGCGTACCATCGCTATTCATCCGACGGTCTCACTCATCAGTACGATGGGACTCACTGTCTGGTTTGGCTTCCCTGCTGCAGTCGCAGGTAAAGCGATGTTTGGCGTGACGACTGGCATGTATCAGTCAGCCTACTATGCGAGCTTTTATGCACTCAAAGAAGAAGTGCGCGAACATGCAAAGGAGTTTCTCGAGGGACTCGTCACGCCTCTCGGCGTACTCATCGGTACGGGACTCATGTTTGTTGCACAGTATTTCTTCCATGCTGAAGCGCTCACGCTCGCAGTGAATATCATCATGCTCATTGCAATGGCAATCATGGGTCTAGCAGTCATCTGGCTGCGCGAACGCTACACACATGTCTCAAAGAAGAATCTCGAAATCATGGGTGACCACCCGGCAAAATTTACATCTATCGAAGTACTCGCTCAGCGTGGTCATACCAATGCTGCCGAAATCCTCGTAAAAAATCTCCTCTACAAAAAGGAAAGTGAGATCATGCAGATAAAAATCCTAGAGACGCTCGGTCGCATCCGCGATCCGTGCACGATCCCCGAGATTCTCACGTGCTTTGAAAAGCCGAGTCCCGCGGTCAAGCTCGCCGCGGTAAACGCACTCGCCGAATTCCAAGACCTCGGTAAACACTTCTTCACGCAGGCTTTTACCCGTTTCCGTGTGGTCTCTGCGCTCAAAGAGCTCTTTGAAAAAGAAGACAGCAAGGAAATTCGTTCTGCGATCGTCCGTGTCTTTGCCAATATGCACCAAGCCGAAGTCGTTCCCTTCCTCGTCGAAACTATCGAAAAGGCAGACTCGGTCGTCCGTGCGGACTGTATTTTTGTCTGCGGACTCTTTCATGACATTTCAGCAGCACATTATCTCGAGCCACATCTAAAGTCCGAAGATGCTTACACACGCGCCAATACAATTATTTCGCTGTGGCAATTCCCGCAGTATCGCCTACGTCTAACTATCCTGCTGACCAGCCTGCTGGAAGCTGAAGATAAGACGAGTCAAAAAGCAGCTATCCATATGCTCGGTGAAATCGGCGCACTGCAAGAACGTCCTCGCCTCGAGAAATATCTCGAGCATGAAGATGCTGAGCTACGTCTCCTCGCAGCTCTTGCGCTCGCAAAACTACATCATGAGCAAGTCCCTGAGCTGCTAGCGGACTTCATCCTGCATGAAGATGCCTCGCTCGCGACGCTCGCTAAAAAACATCTCGCGCGCATTCCTGCGGACATGCAAGAACAAGTAAGTAAAATCGTGCATCATCGCCTGAGTCAGCGTCTCACCGAGCTGCTCGCCGATGTCGATGCCGAGAGTCTTTCAGAGCTCAGCCCTGCCATCCTCAATGAAATGAGCCGCCTCTATGCCAGTGCTGATGATTGGCATGAAGTCGCGAAGATCAAAACTGCACTCGCTAGCGTGAATTAATAATTAAACGTATGCTATCTACAATGGCACTCGCCACACAAAAGATCGATGTACCTGCAGATCTCGAGCACTCTGCCGATATGCGCATGGCTGCACAGACATTTTTTCGAGAGGCTGGTTGCGATGCACGCTGGATCAATCGACTCGTGCTAGTCGCCGATGAGCTCTTTATGAACGCGGTGAAATACGGTAGTCATACGGGCGATATGATCGAGGTCGAACTCAATCAAGATGATGAAGGGGCTGTGCATTTCGCTATCACGGATGGGTGTGCGAGTGATATATCCCCTAATGAGCTACGCGCAAAGATCGAGCATCATCGGGAAAATCATGCACCAGAGAGCACTTCTGGCCGTGGTCTCGCAATTATTACCGAGAGCTGGACAGACGGCTATGAGATAGAAAAACTGCCAAACGGAAAACTAAAGATATCTTTTATTAAATCAATCTAACCCTTTTTATATGGCTACTGAGCTCACCACACAAACCGAACAAAAATCCGTAGGCGGACAAAGCTACGCGCTCGTCACTCTCATCGGGCAGATCGATGAGAACAATCTTGGGGCACTTGGTGAAGCGGTCAATCCACTCATCGGTGGCGAGGCGAGGTATCTCGTATGTGATCTTGCTGGACTTGAATTTATCAATTCAAAAGTTATCGGCTATCTCGCAGAAACACACGGCAAGCTGACCGAGGCTGACCAGGTCATGCTCTTTGCAAATGCAAATCAAAATATTCTTGATATCATCGAGCTCGTCGGCCTCACGCAAATCGTACCGACCTTTGAGCGCCTCGAACAGGCCGAGATAGCTATTAAGGATGGCGAGGTCTAGCATCCATTTCAAAACAACTTATAAAACTACTTCATTGGTGGAATCGCGAAGTAGTTTTTTAGTAATTCGGCGGTAATGTCGTGAAAAAGTGGCGCGGCTACCGATGCGCCCCATTCAGATACGCGAGGCTTATCGATCTTTACGATCAAGACAAACTTTGGGTCGGTAGCGGGTGCATAGCCACCAAATGCAGCAACGGTCGTGCCGAGATCGGACAGCGCGCGGCCTGTCTTCGAGTAAGTCTGGCTGGTACCCGTCTTGCCTGCAATAAAATAACCTGGCACTTGCGCTGGCTTGGCAAAGCCATTTTCAACAGACGAAATAAGCATCGCTGAAAGCGTTGCAGCTGTCTCGGGACTGATGACGCGCCGAACCGTCTCTGGCTCAGTCATGACACGATGTCCATCGGGATGCAGTTCCTCAGATACAATATACGGTCGCATGAGCAGCCCACCGTTTGCGAGTGCTGAGTAGGCAGTCGCCATTTGTATAAGATTGACCGTGATACCCTGCCCAAAGGCTTTGGTGATGAGCTCGGACTCTGACCAGCGCGTGTAATTTTCGAGATAACCAGCATTTTCACCTTCGAGATCGACATCAGTGCGCTCGGCAAAACCAAACTTGCGCAGATAATCGTAAAAACTCGCGCGCCCGAGCTGCTGCGCGATAAAAGTCATGCCAATATTAGACGAGTGCATGAGTACCTCAGTCATCGTCTCTTTGCCAAAGTACTTGCCCTGCGCATTTTTGATTGTGACTGGCTTACCGCGCACCATTTCATCGATCGGCACGGGGCTGTTGTAGGGACTGCGTGTCGTCGGCGTTACCTCACCCGCGTCGATCGCCATCGCCATCACGATCGGCTTGAAGACAGATCCTGGCTCGTAGGGGTCGGTCAGCGCTTTGAGCGCAAAGGCGCCCGAGCCGACGCGATTGGCATAGATCGTGCGCTCTTCACCCTCGTGGAAGACGGGATAGCGATAGCCATCACGGATGACATATTCGTATTCGTATTCGACGATAATCTCCTCGCCCGCCGCGGTCTCCCACCATTCTTCTGGCTCTTCGCGCACCGTACCATCTTCGTCGACCCACTTCCGCATGCGCTCTTTGTGAATCAAGGCTTCGCGTTCATATACTGCGCCGTAATCATTGGGATCAAAAGTCGGGTAATGCGCCAATGCCATGATCGCGCCTGTGTGTGGATCCATTACGATAGCCTGCCCGCCATCTGCTCGCTGATGTTCGACGACCTTGGCGAGCTGCTCTTCGACGATACCTTGAATAGCACGATCAACTGTCAGCACGAGACTCGCACCGTCTTCTGCCTCATCGATCGTGATATCGCCCACCGTAATCTGTCGATTGAATGGATCGACCTGCGTGCGACGTAGGCCATTCTTACCCGCCAAGGTGCGCTGGTGTGCACCCTCGGTGCCATAGACACCCTCTTCGTCATGATTGAGAAAGCCGACTAGCTGTGCTGCGAGACTACCCTCAGGATAAACACGTCGATACTCGGGAATAGCACCAATACCACGAATACCCAACGCCAGCACAGCATTTTTGTCTGGTGAGGCAACACGTGTCGCGAGACGCACATAACGTACTTTTTTGCGCAGCAGCAGTGGATACACATCATCGTAGCTACCATTCAAAATCGTCGCGAGCTGTGTCGCCACCGTCTCAGGATCGTCAATCAGGGTTGGATTTACGGTAACCATTTCATTGCTCACGCTCACCCCTGGCAAGTGTGCATCAGCAATCAGCTCCCGCTCTTCAGCGGTCGTCTCACCCAGCACACGCCGTACGACATTCTTCGTCGCGAGACGGTCAATCATACTTCGTTTGAATGACTCGAGCGTATCGACAACCTGCTCATCTGTCACAATATTTTCTTCGAGGCCATCCGCCGTATCGGTCACCGATGCGACCGTGACCTCCTCCGTCGTGGCAGCGTTCAGTTCCTCCAGCTCAGCAGGCGGCACATACACCAGCGGTGCGACCAGATCAGCGATCTGCGACTCACTTTCCAACAACAACGGATCGGCGAAAATCGTATAGGTCGTCGAGTTCTGTGCGAGTGGCACCAGTTCATCTGTACGATAATCCCGCGCGTAAATATCACCACGCTTTGCTGGCAGCACGACGCCACGACTATTTTGCTCTTCGGCAAGCAATCGATACTCATCCACTTGCACGATTTGCAGCATGCCGAGCTTGCCGATGATGACGAGTGCCAACACAGTGGCAACGAAAAAAAGCAGCTGGAAGCGATCGAAAACCGTGTGTGTACGACCTGTAGAATAGCGAGTCATAACTACGCCCGAGTCTAACAAAAAAGCCCTATTAAGACAGCTTGTTACTTGAGTGAATAATCTACCGCTGCTTGCACTAATATTTCGATCGAATCAAAAAGCTGCACATCAGTATGGCTTTGATTAAAAGCTAAAGGAAGTTCAGTACAAGCAAGTACAATCGCATCAGCATCCTGCTTTAGAAAGTTACGCATAATCTCCTTCAGCTCCAACACATCATTAACGCCTTGGTGTCCGCCCATGACATGCTCGATCACACGATTGAGCACCTGTTGCTGGGCAACACTCGCAGTAACTGATGTGACATCCATCTCTCTAAGTGCAGAGACATACAAGCCAGTTCGATTAGTGCTTTCTGAAGAGAAAATACCGATTTTCTTCAGTTCCTGCTTTTGAATATGTTTTACAGTTTCGTCAACGATATTAAATATAGGAATATGAATTGCCTGCTGCATTTCTTTATAAAAGATGTGCACCGTATTGCATGGGATGATGATGATATCAGCACCGCCTCTCTCGAGATCTTGCAGCCCTTTAAAAAGATATTTCTTTAATTCCTCTTCATCAGCAATGCCTGTTTCATCAAAGCCAGATGGCGTGATGCTATTTAAGAGCACCGGCGGATATTCATTGTCCTGCACTGCTCCATAAGCTTTTTGGGAATATTGTATTATCTTGCGATAGCAAGTGGATGATGCCTCTGGACCCATGCCTCCGAGAATGCCAATAACTTTATGGTGATTCATGATAAAAAGATTTAAATACAAAAAAATAAGCCCCGTGCGAGGGCTTTTGGATGATTAGACTTTTGTCTTACACAGCATTACCCCGCACGATACTTCGTACGGCGGCGACGCGTAATGCTATAGTTAAAAGACATAATAAATTTTATTATAGCCAAATAAGCTGTGAAGTCAATCACTTCACAGTAACTGACTTCGCGAGATTTCTTGGCATATCAGGATTATTTTTACGCAGGATCGCGAGATGGTAGGCCAGCAGCTGGATTGGGATGATATTCACGATCGGTTGAGCAGCGCTGACATCCGGCACGCGAATCCAATGATCGAAGGTCTTATCATTCTCCGGCGAAACCGCGATCACCAGCCCACCGCGACTCTTCACTTCCATCACATTCGAGAGGACATCCTCGCGAAACCTGCCGACTGGCACGAAGGCAATCAGCGGCACGCCTTTTTCAATCAGCGCCAACGGCCCGTGCTTTAGCTCGCCCGCGGCGAAACCTTCGGCGTGGATATAGCTGACCTCTTGCAGTTTGATCGAGGCTTCCAGCGCCATCGGATAATTCTCCGCTTTGCCGATGACATAGATATTTGGCTGCTTGTGAATCGCCTTTGCAATTTTTTTGAGATGCTCGGAGTAGCGCGGGTTGAGCAGCTCGGTAATTTGCGAAGCTGCATCGCGCAGCACCTGCTGCCCTTCTGCGAGCTTGCCAGCCGTCGCGTAAGCTAGTAGGGTCAGGATCGTCATCTGCGCGGTCGTAGCCTTCGTCGAGGCGACAGCCTTCTCCGTGCCAGCATTCACTGGCAGCACGACATCCGACGCGCGGGCAATCGACGAGCCGGCAACATTCACGACGCCGACCCGCTTTGCCTTCTTGCGCTTCGCCACTTCAAAAGCCTCGAGTACATCCGCTGTCTCGCCACTTTGGCTGACTGCGAGCAGCAGCGATTTTTCTTTGATAAATGGTTCAAACGCGTCAAACTCGCTGCCCCAGACGACATTGATATGCCGCTCCGCGACGCGGGCGAAGATATATTCCGCCGCCAGGCAGACCTTGCCCGCCGTGCCACAGCCAACGAAATAAGTACCATAAGCTTTACGAATCATGCTCGCCACTTTCTCAATCTTCTTTGGATCCTGCGCCAATGCACGACTAATTGTCTCTTTTTGGTCAAAGATTTCTTTCAACATGAAGTGCTCGTAATCGCCCTTCTCCGCTTCTTCAACAGCCATTTGAATAGACACGACGCGCTTCTTCACGGGCTTGCCTGAAATCAAATTAGAAAAGTGCGCATGAAAATGATCGCCCCGCGGGCTCGGATGAATGACCACCTGCTCATCATCATCGAGATAAACCACATCATTCGTATATTCCAGGAATGCCGGCACGTCCGATGCAATAAAGAATGCCGATCCGTCGATCTTCTCTGCCACACGACCAGCAGCCTTGGGATAGAACCGCTCCACACCAAGAATCATCGGCGAGCCGTGACGCGCTGCGACGACTGTGGTGCTGCCTGCCTGCCCCGCGACGAAGGCGTACCGCCCGCGAAACTTCTTCGCAGCCTTACGGCAAGCTGTTGGCAGATCAGTTTTACCCTTAAGTAAACTCGCAATGAGATTGGCGATGACCTCCGTATCCGTTTCACTTTTGAACTTCCAGCCTTTCTTTTGTAAGTCTTTCTTGAGATCTTGATAATTCTCGATGATACCATTGTGTACCACGACCACCTGCCCGTCGCTCGATGAATGTGGATGCGCATTGGCTCGCGTCACACCACCATGCGTCGCCCAGCGTGTGTGCCCGAGCGCAACTACGGACTTTGCGAACTTGTTTTTTGTCAGCGAAAATTCTGATATCTTGCCAGTTGATTTGGTTGTTTTGAACTTACCACTCGCATCCTGCTCGGCAAAGCCAAAAGAGTCGTACCCACGGTATTCCAGCTTCTTGAGACCCTTCACGACTACTTTACCCGCGTCGGATCGATCACCGAGATAAGAGAAGATACCGCACATAACAAAGCCATTTTAGCATTGCTTATCTGTATAAAATAGGTATAATTACCTCTTCACTTAAGAAGAAAAAATATGACCCTTGCTGAATCGTCAGAAAAGCCAAAAAGTCTAAGTAGTAAGAGGATGGCATTTATCTTGAAAATATTTTCAACAAGGATGCAAATAATGCTACTTAAGCATCTTGCTCTTCCAAAAAAAGACTTACGAACAGTCATTCAAGAGCTAAGTAATGATGATTATATAAAATTAAAAGCAGAATTGCCAAAAATAATATTTGGCATGATCGAGGGAATGAAGGAAAAAAACTTCCTCACTGAAGAAGAAGGGGACGACAGTAAGCTTAAAGACCTATCTGAAGAGCACTTGGGAGAGTGGCTGGAAAATATACGATTAGGCAAAGAAGCAGAGATCGATCAGTCTTAAATAGACTGCTTATCATATCATTTTGAATGAAAATACAAAAAACCACCCATGCGGGTGGTTTCTTTTAGTTGATCAATGCAAATGTCCAAAATGTAGTAGAGAAGGCTGAAGTTTTGGTGTCTGCTCATCCGAAGACGAGACAGACCTCCCGACCCAGCATAAATGCTGGATTGAAAGTTCGACCGTATTGACCCGAAGGTCAATTACTCCCTAGAAAGGAGGTGATCCATCCGCAGGTTCTCCTACGGATACCTTGTTACGACTTAGCCCCAATCAAGAGTGTCACCGTGGTCCCCGGTTGTCCGGAGGCTTCGGGCGCCCCTCTCTTTCGTGGCTTGACGGGCGGTGAGTACAAGACCCAGGAACACATTCACCGTGACGTGGCTGATTCACGGTTACTAGCGAATCCAACTTCATGGAGGCGAGTTGCAGCCTCCAATCCGAACTGGGCCAAGATTTTGGGATTGGCTCCCCATTGCTGGTTGGCTACCCTTTGTTCTTGGCATTGTAGCACGGGTGTCGCCCTGGACATAAGGGCCATGCTGATCTGACGTCATCCACACCTTCCTCCGGCGTAAAACCGGCAGTCTCGTATGAAAAAACAACATACGACGTGGGTTGCGCTCGTTTACGGACTTAACCGAACACCTCAAGGCACGAGCTGACGACGACCATGCAGCACCTGTCACCGAGTTCCTTGCGGCACCCCTCTATTTCTAGAGGGTTCTCGGGATGTCAAGTCCAGGTAAGGTGCTCCGCTTATTATCGAATTAAACCCCATGCTCCTCCGCTTGTGTGGGTCCCCGTCTATTCCTTTGAGTTTTAGTCTTGCGACCGTACTCCCCAGGCGGGATACTTAATGCGTTAGCTTGGGCTCTGAAAGGGATCGAATCCCTCCAAAACCGAGTATCCATCGTTTACGGCGTGGACTACGGGGGTATCTAATCCCCTTCGCTCCCCACGCTTTCGTCCCTGACCGTCAGTACATATCCAGTACGCTGCCTTCGCGTTCGGTGTTCCTCCGACTATCTACGGATTTTACCCCTACAATCGGAATTCCGCGTACCCCTATATGACTCTAGATAGATAGTATCCAAGACGCTTACGACGGTGAGCGTCGTAATTTTACCTCGGACTGATCTATCCGGCTGCGGACGCTTTACGCCCAATTATTCCGGATAACGCTTGCACCTCTCGTATTACCGCGGCTGCTGGCACGAGATTAGCCGGTGCTTATTCGTAGGGTAAGCTCAAAAATTTGTTCCCCTACAAAAGAGGTTTACATCCGTTAGGACGTCATCCCTCACGCGGCGTCGCTCCATCAGACTTTCGTCCATTGTGGAAGATTCTTTACTGCTGCCTCCCGTAGGAGTATGGACCGTGTCTCAGTTCCATTCTGCCTGGTCGTGCTCTCACACCAGGTATCCGTCATAGTCTTGGTGAGCCATTACCTCACCAACAAACTGATAGACCGCAGGCCCCTCCCATACCGATAAATCTTTACTCCGTAGAGACTATCGGGTATTAATCCAGATTTCTCTGGGCTATCCCCGAGTATGGGGCAGGTACCAACGTGTTACTCAGCCGTCTGCCGCTCCCCCGAAGGGTCGCTCGACTTGCATGTATTAGACGCGCCGCCAGCGTTCATCCTGAGCCAGGATCAAACTCTTCGAAAAAAAGAATTTGGTTTGATTCACCCGAAGGTGAATCTAAAAGATTTCATAGACCTATCTCTACTACATCCTAGACATTTAGATTTAATTTGCTGATCGTTTTGAATGTAAGAAATGATCTTACATTCACCATGATTTCAAGGAACGAAGCTCGTTTTTGAGGGGCAATAAAGCACGCCCAAAAGGAGAGCTGGACAAGTGTATAGTAAGAAAAAAGAGAAGTCAAACAAAAAAGATTACTTTTTTATTCATCAAAGTCCTCTTCATTTTTTGCATTGAGAAGCATATTCTCAGCCTCCTTTTTAAGTTTTCTAAGCCCCCAATATCCAGACCAAATCGTCTGATCATCTAAATTAATTCCAAAAGTGCTTAATTTGGTAGCTAGTTTCTCGGCAGTATCAGATCGCAAGTCATGCAAAGACTTTATTAAATTTTGAATTTCTAACTCTTTTTTAGTGGATTTAAATTTCTCTGGGATATGCCCCCATTTGAGGTAACGACTAGAAAGAAATAAAAGGAGCAAGGCGGAAGCCATCCCGAAAGAGATGTTGCGCCAAAGCTCCTTTGTGGCTTTTTCTGCTGCTTCGCGAGCTCCTACCTTTTGATTGAGCTTGATAACTTTTTGCTGCGTATTCCAGGCTGCGCAATTTTTTTGCTTTGGTTGATTAGGACAATGAATATTTTGCCAAAATGTTTGACCAAGAGGCGAAAGATCTTTGTAAGGAGTCGCCTCATCTTCTACAGGATCTTGATTTTGTCGCGGTGCGGATGGTAAAGGTATTTGTGATGGAATCACCCTTGGTCGAAGATCTGAATTATCTTGTGGGTGAGTTGACGTCGGCATGGGAATCTCGACTGCTACTGCTTGCTTGGAAGGTGGAGGCGGCTTGCGTGGTGGAATAAATGGTGAAGCTTGTTTGTTCACGGCTACTGCTGGCTCGATTGGCGTATCTATATGATCAGTGTTGGTGGCCGTAGGCGACGTGCTATTTACTGCGGCAAGTGGTATATCTGCGTTCGATAAAATATTCGCTACCAAACCTTGAATTTCTTCTTTTTTGTATTGAGCAGAACCAATAAACTTTGCCAAAGCTAAAGCTTCGGGTGTAAATATACATGATTGACTCCCCCAATGAAGACTTACTTTATCTACTGATGCCTTTTGAATATTTAATTTTTTAACACTACCAACAGAATCAAGAACTGGATCAAGCATTTTCACACATTGCTCTGGTGAGTCATTACGGTGATCTACATGCACGGCCTGGGCATCGTGCGCGACTGAAGTCAGTAAAAGTGCTATGAGCGCGGTGCGTACTCCTGCAGGGAGCGGTGGAAAGGACACGGACTGTATAAATTCATGTTGCATAAAAGGTATTATATTTACATAAAAAATGTATTTTTGTCAAAATATTTTGATGAGCTTGCTAAACTAGCGCGGTGAAATATGCGCTTGTCGCCTTCCCGAGCAGTCCGCAGGCATTTACCTTTGCCGTGCATTTTAGCTGCGCGCCGGGCGATCTCGTTGCGGCACCGCTGCGCAATAAAACAGTCAATGGCATTGTACTCGAAATAACCAAAACTGAGCCGAGCTTTGCGACCAAACCGCTGATCGAAATGGTGCGTGAAAAGGTGCTGGCGGATTGGCAGGTGCAGCTGGCTGTCTGGCTGGCGGAGTATTACAAAGCGCACCTCGGCAAGACGCTGCGGCTCTTTGCCCCTGAGCGGGTCTGGCAAGATAAGCCGCTGAAAAATAAGCGAAAAGAGGTCGAGCTGTATCCAATGATGCGACCAGAAATGACATTGAACGCGGCGCAAAAAAAGGCGGTCGAAAAAATAATTGGCGGGGAAAAGGCTGCACAATTTCTTCTCCACGGCATAACTGGATCGGGGAAAACTGAAGTCTATTTGCACGCGATTCGCGACACGATGGGAAAGGGCAAACAGGCAATCTTGCTCGTACCGGAGATCGCGCTGACCCCGCAGCTGGTCGGCTACTTTGCCGCGGCATTCGACAAGGAAATGATCGCCGTGCTGCACAGCCACCTCGCCGACGGTGCGCGACTCGCCGCCTGGGAGCGGATACAGTCTGGCGAAGCGCAACTGGTGATCGGCAGTCGTTCGGCGCTCTTCGCACCCGCGATAAATCTTGATTTAGTAATTCTCGATGAGGAGCATGAATGGACCTACAAAAATGATCAGTCTCCGCGCTATCACGCCCGCCGAGCTGCACAGCAGATGGCGCAGCTGACGGGCGCGCGGCTGGTGCTGGGCACGGCGACCCCGAGCGTCGAGACTTTCGCGGCAGCCACAGCTGGCAAGATAACGAAGCTGGAGCTGCCCGAGCGGGCGACTACTGGCGTGCTGCCGAGCGTGCAGATCGTAGATCTGCGGCAGGAGCTGAAGAAGCAAAACTACTCCCCATTCTCCGAGCTGCTGACGGAGCAGATCAATGATCGCCTCGCGAAAAAAGAGCAGATCGTGCTGCTGCTAAATAAGCGCGGCTACTCCAGCAGTCTGGTTTGTCGGGATTGTGGTGAGTCGGTGCACTGCTCACAATGCGCGCTGCCCGCGACGCTGCATCATCTCGGCAGCAAAGAATATCTCCAATGCCATCTCTGTGGCCACCGCGGCCTGCCCCCGACTGCCTGTGGCCAGTGCGGCAGCCTGCGGATAAAAGCCCTCGGCGCGGGTACCCAGCAGATCGAGTCGGAGCTGAAAAAACTGTTCCCGACGGCGAATGTGCTGCGCGCGGATTTGGACACCACCAGCCGCGTCGGCAGTCATCAGGAGATCTTCGATGAATTCAAAAGCGGCAAGGCAGATATTTTGCTCGGCACGCAAATGGTCGCGAAAGGACTCGATGTGCCAAATGTGACACTCGTCGGCGTGCTGCTCGCCGATGTAGGCCTGCACATGCCCGACTTCCGCGCGGGTGAAAAGACCTTCGGCTTGCTCACGCAGGTCGCGGGTCGGGCTGGTCGCGCGGAGAAAAAAGGCGAGGTCGTGATCCAAACCTATTCTCCCGAGCACCCCGCTATCCGCGCCGCAGCGAAGCAGGATTACGGCATGTTTTACGCAGCGGAAATAAAAGAGCGCGAAGATCTCGGCTATCCGCCTTTTGCTAGAATTGTGAAATTCGCCTTCGTCGATCCGAGCGAAAAGACTGCCCGCGAAGCCGCGCAGACTTTTGCGAAGGAACTAAAAAATCTGTATTCCTCCCCCTTTGAGGGGGAGGCTAGGAGGGGGGGTGATACCTCAAGCACCCTCCCCCAACCCCTCCCTTCAAGGGAGGGGAGCTCTGTCCTCTGCGCCCCCGCGCTCATTTCGAAGATCTACAACAAATACCATTGGCATGTCGTTTGGCGCGGAGCCAATCCCGAGCAAATGCTAAAGAATATTGAAATCCCCGATGGCTGCCGCGTGGATGTTGATCCGATGCAAGTGGTGTAAAAAAGCCCCACCTTTTGGCAGGACTTCTTCTTAATTTCTTTTGAAATTTATTCAGCTGGCTGATAGATGAAGCCAAAGGTCGTGCTAGCTATCTCGCCAGCTGCGTTCTCGGCGACGATCTCGTAGCTGTTTGCCCCTGCCTGCATCGTGCCAAACTCGGTCGAAGCTAGATAGGTAAACGCACCGCTATTTGGTACGAAGCGTGTTAATTGAAAGCCGTTGATGCTGACCTTTACCGTAGCAGGATCAACCGTGCCAGCGATGACTGTCGGCATGCGACTGCTGGTCGCGCCATCCGCGATGCTGCTGACAACTGGAGCTGTCATCTCTGCAATAACTTCAACTGGAGCTGTCTCGATGATATCGGCAGCATCTGGCGTCGTGATTTCTGCGGATTGCTCGGCAGATTCATCACCGCCGCAGGCAGCGAGTACGAGTGGGAGTGCGAGAAGGAGGGCAAGCTTTTTCATAAGATGAAATTAAATTAATTGCGAAGAGTTTAGCAAATCCGTAGAATAATCGCACAAACCCATTCGAGCTTGGCAATCACCGAGCGAGGGGCTGGCAGAACGGTTCGCCACAGCGAACCAAGTAGACCCAGACGGAGGTGTAGCCCTCCGATACCAAAACTAGATAAGTAAAACGTCGAGGTGGTACCGCCCTAACGGGCCCTCGCGGAATAATCCCTACCACCATGCCCGACGCTTCTTTTCTCGACACCGTAGCTGCCACCGCTGCCGATCTGCGACAGCTCTTTCCAGCGACGCCACTGATCCGCTCCGCGCTTCTTTCCGAACGTTTTGATGCGGAGATTTATCTGAAGCGCGAGGATCTCACGCCAGTGCGCAGTTACAAGATTCGCGGGGCATTTCATTTCATGAGTCTGACGATGGCAGACGGTACGCCGTCAGCATTCGTCTGCGCCAGCGCAGGCAACCATGCGCAGGGATTTGCATTCTGTTGTGCGCGGTTTGAGGTGTCAGGAGTGGTCTTCATGCCCGTCACGACCCCCGCACAGAAGATAGAAAAGACAAAAGTTTTCGGTGGCGCCTTTGTCGAAGTGCAGCTCGTCGGTGATACCTTCGACGAAGCGGCAGCCGCAGCGAAGAAGTATTGTGAAGAGAAACAAGCTGCTTTTGTGCCGCCTTTTGATCACGCCGATATCACGACTGGCCAAGCGACCGTCGCCCACGAGATCTTTGAAGAAATAGAGCCCGACATCATCGTCGCACCCGTCGGTGGTGGTGGCCTCTCGGCTGGTTTTGCGCGCTATCTCGCTGCCGCAGACAAGCCAACTGAGCTGATCTGCTGCGAGCCCGCGGGTGCACCCAGCCTCACAAAGAGCCTCGCGGCGGGCGAGCTGGTCGAGCTGGATACGATCGATACTTTCGTCGATGGTGCAGCGGTGAAGAATATCGGCCGCTACACCTTCTCCGTGCTCAAAGATGCGCTGCGGCACCCCGTCGTGCTCGTGCCCGAGAGCCGTCTCTGCCAGACTTTGGTCCAATTTTTGAATCACGAGGGCATCGTGCTGGAGCCTGCGGGTGGTCTCGCGATCGACGCGCTGCAAGATATCACCGAGGAAATCCGCGGGAAAAAGGTCGTCTGCATCGTCTCGGGTGGTAATTTTGATTTCGAACGCCTGCCCGATGTAAAGGAGCGCGCAGCTCGTTTCGCCGGCACAAAAAAGTATTTTGTCTTGCGCATGCCGCAGCGCCCCGGTGCGCTGAAAGAGTTTTTGAGCTTGCTGGGCCCGGATGATGATATTGCCCGCTTTGAATATTTGAAGAAGTCCGCACGCAACTTTGGCTCGGTGCTCATCGGCATCGAGACGAGCGATCCGGCCAACTTTAATACGCTTTTTGCTCGTATGCGCGCCGCAGGCTTTGGATATTCCGATGTCACCGATGATGCTGTTCTCGCCGATTTTCTTATTTAATTTTTTATTTTTTTTAACATGTCTAAATCTGAGTGGCCATCTGTCGACCCCAAGCAATCCTTCCCCGACCTCGAGGAGGCGACTTTAAAATCTTGGCAAGAAAATAAGATCTTTGAGCAATCCGTCGAGCGCGACGCACCAGCTGGCGACTTTGTCTTTTACGATGGACCACCCTTCGCGACGGGTCTGCCGCATTATGGGCATATCCTGCAATCGGTGATCAAGGACATGATCCCCCGCTACAAGACGATGCAAGGCTACCGCGTGCCGCGTGTTTGGGGTTGGGATTGCCACGGGCTGCCAGTGGAGAACTTGATCGAAAAAGAACTCGGTCTCAAGAGCAAACAAGAAATTGAAGAACTCGGCGTGGATACATTTAACGAAGCCTGCCATGCAAATGTGATGCGCTACGCCAACGACTGGAAGACATTCATCCCGCGGATGGGTCGCTGGGTGGATATGGAGCACGATTACAAGACGATGGATCCCGCCTACATGGACTCAGTCTGGTGGGTGTTTAAAGAGCTTTGGGACAAAGGGCTGATCTACGAAGGCAAGAAGCCGATGCACATCTGCCCGCGCTGCGTGACCCCGCTGAGCAACTTTGAGGTTGGGTTGGGCTACAAAGATGTAACCGATCTCTCTGCCACCGCGAAGTTCAAAGTCGTCGGGGAGGAAAATACATATTTGCTCGCGTGGACGACCACGCCGTGGACCTTGCCGGGAAATATGGCACTCGCCGTAAATGCCGAGGTGGAATATGTGAAAGTAAAAACCTCACCAAAACAAGACTTTGAAATCGTAGAATTAGTGCAAAAAAAGGAGATTGAGGAATTGGCTGAATTCATTGAGGAACATCTTTACAATAAAGAAAATTTGACTGGAAGCATAACCAAAAAAGAAATTCTAGAAAACAAGGAGAAAATTAATTGGTTTGCTGCCAAACAATCTAATAAGATTATTGGCGCAATTTCAATGTTCTACAAACCCGATTCAATAGAAAAAATCCAGATTGGCTATCTGGTCGTACAATCTGATAAGCGCAATCAGAATATTGGATCAACCTTACTTGAAAAATTTTATGCTTTCGCCCGTGAAAAAAATGAGCATGAAGTTTTTGCCGATGTGCGACCAGAAGCACACGATTTTTATATTAAAAATGATTTTATAAAATCAGAAAAAAAATTTAAGTGGCGCGGCTTAACTCTGACTTGGTTTAGTAAAAAAATAAATACACCTCAGGCACAAAATAATGTTTGGCTCGCAAAAAATCTCGTCGAGACAGTTTTTAAAGATCAAGAAATTGAAATCCTTGAAACTAAAAAAGGCTCTGAGCTCGAAGGGCTCGAATACGAACCGCTCTTCGATTACTTCGCCGATCTGAAAGCTGATCATCCAAACATGTTTACCGTTCGGTTGGATAACTTCGTGACGACCGATAGCGGCACGGGCATCGTGCATATCGCGCCTGCCTTTGGCGAAGATGATCTGAATGTCGGCAAGCGCGACGATCTGCCACTGAGCTCGCATGTCCGCATGGATGGCAGCTTTGTGCCCGAGGTAACCGACTGGGCTGGCGAGCAAGTGAAGCCGAGCGACGACCCGCGCAAGACCGATCAAAAGATTGTTGATCATTTGAAGGCAGCAGGGAAACTGTTTGAATCCAAAAACTATAAACACAGCTACCCGCACTGCTGGCGCTGCGAGACGCCGCTTTTGAATTACGCGACCTCGAGCTGGTTCGTGAGCGTGGAGAAAATGAAAGAGCAGCTCATCGCAAATAATGAAAAAGTGAACTGGGTACCCGGCCACGTGAAGGCTGGCCGCTTCGGCAAATGGCTCGAAGGCGCGCGCGATTGGGCGATCAGCCGCAGCAGGTTTTGGGGAGCGCCGCTGCCGATCTGGCGTTGCGACAGCGAAAGCTGCGAAGAAATAACTTGCATTGGCTCGGGTGAAGAACTCGAGAAACTCAGCGGGGCAAAAGTGCCCGACTTTCACAAGCAATTCGTCGATGAACTGAGCTGGGACTGCAGCTGCGGCGGAAAGATGAAACGCATCCCCGAAGTGCTCGACTGCTGGTTCGAGAGCGGGTCAATGCCCTACGCCCAGCACGCGACGAAGGGCGACACGCAGCTCCCCGCAAACTTCATCGCGGAGGCGCAGGACCAAACCCGCGGCTGGTTTTATACTTTGCATGTCCTCGGCACGGCTCTTTTTGATAAGCCAGCCTTCCAAAACGTGATCTGCTCGGGACTGATCCTCGCGGAGGACGGGCAGAAGATGAGCAAAAGTAAGATGAACTATCCTGATCCGATGGAGATCATCAATAAATACGGTGTCGATGCGATGCGCCTGTATCTCATGAACAGCCCCGTTGTGCGCGGTGAGGCCTTCCGCTTCAGCGAGCGCGGTGTCGAGGAGACCCTGCGCGGTGTGCTGCTCCCGCTGTGGAACACCTATTCATTCTTCACGACTTACGCGACAGCCGACGGCTGGCAGAGCACGGGCGAGCTGGGGAAAGTCGAAAACAAGCTCGACCGCTGGATTCTTTCGGAATTGAATATCCTGATTCGTGAGATGACTGGCGCGCTCGATCGATACGAGCTGCAGGAGGCGACCCGCCCGCTGGCAGAATTTATGGAAGCGCTAACGAACTGGTATATTCGTCGCAGCCGCCGAAGGTTCTGGAAAAGTGAGTCTGACGCGGATAAAAACGAAGCCTACGCGACCCTGCTGCATGTCCTCACGACTGTCTCGAAGCTGCTTGCGCCCGTCTGCCCGTTCATCGCAGAGGAGATCTTCAAGGGGGTGACTGGAAATACCCCCTTTGAAAAAGGGGGTCAGCCGCCCGAGGCGGCTGGGGGGATTTCTGTGCATCTCGCGAGCTGGCCGAAGGTGGATGAAGGCAGAATTGATGAGGCACTCTCTGCGGAAACAAAAGTAACGCGCAAAATCATCTCACTCGGTCTCGCCATCCGCGCTCGCGAAGATCACAAAGTGCGCCAGCCACTCGCAAAAGCAACTGTGGCTCTACCAACCCATGCGGAACTAGAGCTCGACACAATTCGTGAAGAATTGAATGTCAAAATAATCGAATTCGCAAAAAACCCCGAAGATATCGCCACTCAAATTGTAAATGTGAATGCGCGCGCACTCGGACCGCGCCTCGGCAAGAAAGTGCAAGAATGTATCGCAGAAGCAAAAAAGGGCAACTTCGAAGTAAAAGAAGACGGTGTACATGTCGCTGGCGAAATCCTGACGGGCGAAGAGGTCTCCGTAGGATTCGAAGGGAAGGAAGGACTCGCTGCTGCGAGTGAAAGTGGGATCGTTGTCGCGCTAGATATTGAATTAACTCCCGAGCTGGAGCGCGAGGGCACGGCGCGCGATCTCGTTCGCGTGATTCAGGATCTTCGCAAAGCGGCTGATTATGCCGTCTCCGACCGTATTGAACTGGTAATTTCTGGCGCAGATGAAGTGATTGCTGAATGGGGCGAATACATTTGCACCGAGACGCTCGCCGAGCTGGCAGACGCGATCGACAGCCCTGATCAGACGGGCGAGCTCGAGGATGCTAAGATCAGCATACAAAAACAATAATCCCTTTTTATTATGCGCGCATTTATTCTCTCGCTCAGCCTCGTGCTCCTCGCTGGCTGTAATATGACTAATTCTACAGAAACGCCAACAGATACCTCGAGTGATGCGACCGCGACGATCGAAGAGGCGCTCACGACCGCGATCAATGATGAATATCACGCCGAGGCGATCTATGCTGGCGTACTGGCTGACTTTGGTGATGTACGTCCATTTAGCAACATTATCAATGCCGAACAAAAGCACTCTGCCCGACTGGCAGCACTCTTTGAGAGCTATGAACTAGTAGTACCAGAAAATACTTTTTTAGATAGCCCTGAAATCCCCCACTTTGACTCAGTCACCGCAGCATGCGCAGCAGCGGAAACAGCCGAAATAAAAAATGTGGCACTCTATGATGAGCTCCTCGAGAATATCAGTGATCCAGTGATTGTCGCTGTCTTTCAGCAGCTCCAGCGCGCCAGCCAGGAAAATCACCTACCCGCCTTTCAGCGCTGTGGATCGGGTGGCGGTGGCATGGGTCGCTCATAGTTGGCAAAAGACCCATTTTCAGCCAAAATACGATAAATGACTAAATATTTTCAAAGTTTCGTTCTGCATATCATCGCCAATATGGCGGGACTCTATCTCATCGACTATCTCGTCGATGATTTTTGTGCGGTCGGCGACCCACTTGTGACAGCCTGTCCCGCCATGCTGGAGATCCATTGGATGGCGCTCATCATCGCAGCAGTCACGCTGGCACTGGTAAATGGCTTTATCAAGCCAGTTTTAAAACTAATCAGCCTCCCCTTTGTCTTCCTGTCGATGGGGCTGTTTATGTTTGTCGTGAATGCAGCCGTCCTCGGTATCATGATCTGGCTGGTAAATGCTGCCGAGATCAGTGGCGTTCACTTCCTCGTCACTGGCGAAGGTTGGGTGACCTACCTCTACGCAGCAGTCATTCTCGGTCTGTTTAATCTCGTCACACACTGGCTCACAAAAGTTCGCTAAATTAATTACTTTAATCAAAAACTATGCAAGATATCCTCTATTGGTCTGAAATCGTCATCGCAGCGCTACTCATCCTCTTCATCCTTCTCCAGCAAAAATCTGCTGGTCTCGGTGCTGCCATGGGTGGCGGTGGTGAGCATTTTGCCAGTAAGCGCGGTGTAGATAGCCTGCTATCGATCGGCACGGTCATTCTCGCACTCGCCTTCTTTGGTAATGCGATCGCCTACCTCTTCGTCTAGTTTTTTAGATTTCACTTATGTTCAATCTGTTGCACGCACTTTCGCTGACTGAAAAAATATTGAGTGGTGCGCTGGTGCTCATTATTTTGATATCTAGCTTTCAGATTGGCGATGCCTTTTATCGCAGTCACAGCGAGCCGATCCCTGGCAGCGGCGGTACCTATGTAGAAGGCGTGATTGGTGAGTTTCAGTTTTTAAATCCGGTCCTCGCCCAGACTGATCTCGACCGTGATATTACGAATCTCACCGCCTGCGGCCTCACCCGCTTTGACCCGATCAGCAATGAAATAACTGATGACCTGGCAACACATGTCCTCAGCCCCGATCAGCGCACCTACACCTTCACACTAAAGGAAAATGCTCTTTGGCACGATGGCATGCCCGTCACGGCAGATGATGTCGTCTTTACCTTCCGAGAGGTCATCCAGCACGAGGCCTTCCCCAATCCTGCACTAGCAGCCGATTTTGCAAATGTACAGATCACAAAAATAGATGAACGCACCGTCACGATGACCCTACGTGAAAAGTACGCATTCTTTGTCTACAACACAGCGGTCGGCATTCTGCCGAAACATATCTTGAAAGATGCGCTCGTAGAAAACATGCTCTCTCTGGAATATAATCTGCACCCCATCGGCTGCGGCCCCTACCAGATAGAGGCTGTCACAGGTAGCCAAATCCGACTCAATGCCTTCACTGATTACTTTAGTGGCGCACCGCTCCTCGACAAAGTCGTCGTGCGTATTTTTCAGTCTGCTGAGCAGCTCTATCGCAATCTCGATGGCATCACAGGCACAAAAGACCTAGCAAGTGACCAAGCGGAAAATCTGAAGAATGACTCACGTCTAACTGTACATGAATTCACATTACCGCAATATGTCGCCCTCTTTTTCAATAGCGATCGATCAGTGCTGAAGGATAAAAATACGCGCCTCGGCCTGCAGCTCGCCACGAACAAAGAGGCCATTGCAGAGGAGATTGGCAATGTAAAAATAATTGACACACCACTACTCGAGATCGATACGAGTAACTGGAAGTATGAGCCATCTGCCGAGCGCGCCGACGGCGCACTCTATGATGCTGGCTGGAGCTATCCCGGCAGCCAGAGTGCTGCGAAAAAGGCGGCAGTGGCTGCTGTACAGCCAGATGAGACAGCTGCCTATATCACCCAGCCCAGCAGTGATCGCTACTTCACGACTGACAAGACTGAATTCTTTTTGCAGGGCACCGCCCCCGCAGGCACGACAGCAGTGATCGTAAATGGCTATCAGCTGAAGACATTCGCCGCTGGCAGCACATGGACATACAAAGCCAGTACGGCGATCAGCACGCTGAAAGATGGCGAGAACGAATATATCGTCGAGGGGATGGTAAATGGTGCCAAGCAAGAGCTCGACCGCCTGACTGTCTGGCGCGGTACCAATGCTGAGGCAAGTGCTAGCTGGCTCGCAGCAAAGACGACGAATGAAATGAGTCACTCTGAGCCTGTCGAAGAGCCTCATGAAGAAACTAAGGAAGTAGATGAAAATGCACCACGCCTTCGCCAAAACGAAGCTGGTGAAACGCTCAGCCTGCATCTCATCTTCCCTGCCGATCGTGAAGAATTTGTCAGTGTCGCCGATATGCTCAGCGAGCAATGGCTGGAGCGTGGTGTCGAGATCATTCTCGAGCCGTTATCGCAGCTTGCCTTCTTTGAGCGGCTCAATAGTCGTGACTACGACATGGCACTCTTTGGGCAAAATCTCGGCTACAACCTCGATGCCTACCCTTTCTGGCACAGCAGCGAAGCGCGTCCACATGGCAGCAACCTCAGCAACCTTCGCAGCAGCGCGGTGAATGCTTGGCTCGAGCAGACACGCAGCAGCTTCAACTCGAGTGAACGCCGCAAGCGACTCGCCAGCCTGCGTGAAGCCATCGCTGACGAAGTGCCCGCAATCATGCTCTACACACCGACCTATTCATTCGTGATTGATAAAAAGATTAAGAATTTCAATCTCGGCCGCATCGCCCTCAAGCGTGATCGCCTGAGCAACCTGCCCAGTTGGTACGTGCGCGAGAGCCGCGAAATCCAGTCAAATATCGGCATCTTTGCCTTCTTGAAATGGTTTTGGCAGGAAGCACTTTAATCACATTACATTGAAAATAGCAGCTTTTGATTTCGGCGCAGCACGAATCGGCGTCGCTATTGGCGATGACATGATCGGCGTGGCAAACGCCCGCAGTTTTTTGCCAAGCACTGCTGATGCAATTGAAAATATAAGCACGCTCATCAAAAATGAAAAGATCGGTCGCGTGCTCGTCGGGCATCCGCTCGGGCTCGATGGCAGCAGCACCGCCCAGACCCAGTCCGTAGAGAGCTTTGCCGCGCAACTTCGGCAGGCAGTGGATATCCCCGTCGAGCTGGTCGATGAGCGTTACAGCAGCCGCGAAGCCCATGCCAATCTCGTGGCTGGCGATATGAAAACAAAAGAACATAAAAACTATGTCGACTCCGAGGCGGCGCGTATTTTCTTGCAAACCTACTTTGATAAACATGCGGTAAACTAAGCATATGCATGCTCCGAGCGCCAGCACCGATCGCAACCAGCTCGTTCGCCGCGCAGCCATTGCTTCGACCGCAGTCGCCATCGTGCTCATTGCCAGCAAGGGCTGGGCATATTTTGAGACCAGCTCGGTCAGCGTGCTCGGCAGCTTGCTCGACAGCTTGCTCGACTCAGGCGCGAGTATTTTGAATCTCGTTGCCGTTATCCATGCAGCCAAGCCAGCTGATATCGAGCACCGCTTTGGGCACGGCAAGGCAGAAGCCCTCGCTGGACTCGGACAAGCTGTCTTTGTCGCGAGTGCAGCCGCCCTACTCGCGTGGCATGCCATCGCAAAATTTATCGATCCCGAACCAATCGCCAATTCTGAGCTTGGCATTGGCGTCATAGTCTTTGCAATCATCGCCACCCTCGGTCTTGTCAGCTATCAAAAATTTGTCATCGCACGGACGCATTCGACCGCTATCTCTGCCGACTCACTCCATTACACGGGCGATCTGTTGATGAATGCCGCCGTCATTGTCACGCTGTTGCTGGCAAGCTATTTGCCTGGCATACCCATCGACGCCATCGCTGGCATCGGCATCGCCGCTTTCATTTTTTGGCAGGCAGGCAAAATCGCCTTGCAAGCAGGCAATGAACTCATGGATGCCGAGCTACCCGATACCGAGCGCGCGCACATTCAGCAGCTCGCCATGAGCGACTCGCGCGTGCTGGACATGCACGACTTTCGCACCCGCCGCAGCGGGCATCGCATGTTTATTGAAATTCATGCCGAAATGGATCGTCGTCTCAGCCTGCTCGAAGCCCATGCCATCGCCGAGGGAATTATAGGAAGAATTCAAAAAGCATATCCGCATGCTGAGGTGATCGTCCACGAAGATCCTGAAGGTATCGAGGAGCACCGACAAGAAATTCAGAATTGACATGCACAATAGGTAAATATAAATTTACCCACCAATGTCTATACTCCCTCCCCCACAAGGGCTCGATCTTAAAATAATTGCTACTGAGCAAGGTTTTTTAAATTCTTTTAAAGATATTATTTCTGAATCAGAAAAAGCAAAAATAAAAGGAGAGCGTCTCTCAGGAAACAAGCTCGAAATTATGCAATTTCTGATAAATGAAATGCGCCGCAGAATAAAAATTCTCACACCTGAAACAAAAGCAGAGCTCGATGTCATCTGTCAGCAAGCAAATGAACAAGCCATGAGACATACCGCTGAGGGCATTCTCAGCGAAGCTGAATTATTAGTAAATCCAGAAAAAAATGAGCGTAAAATTTTTAAAATAAATAAACTCATGATCAAAATTGGAGCTATGCAAAGAGTCTGCACTTCTAAAAAAAATGACGCTAGCTATTTTACTGAATGTTTAAATTTACTTAACTTAGCTGAAAAAAAACTTCTTGACTCTGGCGTGCTTATTTTAAAAGATTTAAAGTCGTAAATCTTAATCCCGTTTCAATACGGCAAGAAATGCCTCCTGCGGCAGACTCACACTGCCCATTTGTTTCATGCGTTTTTTACCCTTCTTTTGTTTATCCAGTAGCTTATTTTTTCGTGTTACATCACCACCATAGAGCTTAGCAGTCACATCTTTGCGAAAGGCTGAGATCGTCTCGCGAGCGATGACGCTCGCGCCAATCGCGGCTTGGATTGGAATCACGAAGTTTTGGCGCGGAATAATCTCTTTCAGCTTGGCGCAGAGATGCACACCAACGCCACGCGCTTCACTGCGATGCACAATGAAGGAGAGTGCATCGACTACCTCATGATTGACGAGGACATCTAATTTCACCAAATCACCTGCGCGAAAATCGCGGTGCTCATAACTGAGGCTCGCGTATCCAGCGGTGATTGATTTCAATTTATCGTAAAAATCAGTAACGATTGATGCCATTGGCAGCTCGTAGGTCACGAGAGCACGGTCGGCATCGAGGAAGCTCAAATTCTTTTGGATGCCACGACGGACAGTGACTAATTCCAAAACGGAGCCAAGATACTTCTTTGGCACGACGATCTCGACATGTACCCATGGCTCGCGCAGCTCCTCGATCTGTCCAGGATCTGGCAATTCACTCGGATTATTTATCTGACGCAGTTCTGTGGAGCCACTTTCGAGTACTTCGTACTTTACACTTGGTGCAGTGATGATGAGGTCAAGATCATATTCACGCTCCAGTCGCTCCTGCACGATCTCCATATGCAGCAATCCGAGGAATCCGCAGCGAAAGCCAAAGCCGAGTGCCGTACTTTGCTCGGGCTCGTAGGTCAGCGCAGCATCATTTAGCGCGAGCTTTTCCAGCGCATCGCGGAGACTCGGATAGTCATCCGCATCCACGGCGAAGACGCCCGCGAAGACAAACGGCGTGACCATCTTGTAGCCCGGCAGCGCCGTCGGCTGCCACTCTTTTACGTCTTTTGGGCGACCAGCGACCTTCGGCGCTTGCCAGACCGTATCGCCCACGCGCGCTTCGCGAACGGACTTCAGGCCTGTCACAATATAGCCGATCTCCCCCTCTTCGATACTCGGCAGCGCGTGATATTGTGGCTTGAAACAGCCAACTTCCAGTGAATCAAATTTCACTTTTGTGCCGAGCAAATACAGCGTTTCGCCCTTGGCAATGCGCCCCGACAGCGTACGAACGTAAATAACAACCCCGCGGTAGGGATCAAAAATAGAATCAAAAATTAAAGCCTTGAGTTCTCCATCATTGTCTGACGGTAGGCGTACGGGCGCAGGGATGCGATCAATAATTGCGTCCAAAACTTTGTCACAATTAGTTCCTTCCTTCGCCGAGACCTCGATCACCTCCTCGCGGGGGATGCTAAGAATATTCTCAATCTCGTCTTTTATCCGCTCAGGATCAGCTGCAGGCAGATCAATTTTGTTGAGTATAGGAATGATTGTGAGATCGTTTTCAATAGCCTGGTACACATTCGCCAGCGTCTGCGCCTCAATGCCCTGCGTCGCATCAATCACGAGGAGTGCTCCTTCACAAGCCTTGAGCGAGCGAGATACCTCATATTGGAAGTCAGCATGCCCTGGTGTATCAATTAGATTCAGCTGATGTGATTCGCCCGGCTCTGCGGAATGAATCCAATCCATCCGCACCGGCTGGAGCTTGATTGTAATGCCGCGCTCCTGCTCGAGATCCATTGTATCCAGCGTTTGGCTGTTTTTCATATCGCGCTTCTCCATCGTGCCCGTCAGCTCGATCAGTCGATCGGCCAGCGTGCTCTTGCCGTGGTCAATATGCGCGATGATACAAAAGTTGCGGATGTTCTTCATAGCCGCGTGATTTTAGCAATATTTGAACAAAAAAGACGGCATGCTAAAAAGCATAGCGAGATAAATACCAAAAAGGAAAGATGGCGTAAAATAAAGAGAGGGAGGGGTGAACAGCATGCTCACCCCATCTCCACTTTTTTACAAGATTTTTGAAAAGGTCATAAAGATGACCGCTGCACCCACGAAAATGATCGAGGTAACAGCTGCATCTTCTTCGATGACTTCTCGATATTGCTCCGAACAAAGGCTGGGAGCAATCGACGACGTCGGCAAGATCACAAAGACCAGCAAGGGCAATGCAACTAATTCAAAGCCGTACCAGTACAAAGCCAGAGCTGGCGTGAAAACAATACTGCGAACAACAAACATCCGCAGCAATATCCGCCAGACTTTGTGTTTGACCGACTGCCAGTCCAGACCGAGACCTAGTTGAGCAGCCACGGTAAAGTTCAAGACAAACTTAAGCCCCGTAAGCGCCACAATCATCATTTCTTCCAATGAAAGAATGAAGCGGTGTAATAGAAGCCCAAGACCAATCAAACCAAGGATGACAATCGCATCCTTCAGCCAAACACGCCCATAAGCATGGCCTTGTAAGAGCGGATAAAAGAGCAGCAGACTGAGAAAATTCCCCAAGTCCGCAATCACAAATCCACCAAGTAAGTCCGAAGCTGCGAGCGTGACAAGCAACCATACACCTCGATTACCACCACCGAAGGTTGCAAACGAAAAGAAGTTGGCTGCCTGCTCGTCGCGTCCGAGCTTCATCAGCCCAAACCCGACCAAAGTTGGGAAGAGCTGGATGCCAACCCCGCCAAAAAACAGCAAGATGCTGCTTTCAAAGGCGGAACTGAAATTGCTCGTCGCAATGACGAGCGGAATCAGCCCGTACAACAACCATTTATTAGCTGTCTTCAAAACTGAATTCAGAGACTCCTTTGCGGGAGTCTCTTTTAACAGATAACCAGCTCCCAGAGCGGGAGCAAAGCTAGCCCAGCCAAAGCTGGGAATGAATTTGAGTGCCGCATACAAACATGCGGTAACAAGCGATGAGACATATCTGATACGCATGTTTGTGCTCCTTTCTTGAGCTTGTGAAAAAACAAAAACCTGATGACTTTTACGCCACCTTTTTGATATTCAGACGAGATTTCAAGGAGCAAAAAAACAGATGTAGAAGATATTTTAGATGTAAAAAGCATATTTGTCAAGAACCACGCCCCTCTTACACCTCTTCATTATAAAATACTTATTATTATAAATCCTTGCTTTTTAGGCGGTTTTTTGGTAAAATGAGACGAAACAAAAGCCTAAAAACACATGCAATATAAAGTCCCTCAGAACGTGCAAGTCGAGGATAAAATCCTCCCCTTCATGACACTGCGTCAGCTCATTATTTGTGCGATTGGTGGTGGCTTTGCTTATGTTATCTATCTCAGTCTGGAGCTCCAGCCGACAGAAATCTGGCTCCCACCCGTCGGCCTTTTGACTGTGCTGACCCTTGCCATCGCCTTTCTAAAAATAAATGATATCCCTTTTATACAGTACATTTTATATGTCATCGAGCACTATCTCACCGAGAATAAACGTAGCTGGGTAAAGTCTGCTGGCGATATTTTCTTGCATGAAGTACCACAAAACAGCACGACAAAAAAGGCTACTGAGCCAGTAAAGAAGAAGATGACTGCCGCAGATCTTGACCGCCTCAGTGGCAATCTCGATGCGGCCAGTCTCGATCAAATCAAAACAACTACTTAATTTTTTCGTCATGTCCGACTCGATTCACAAAAGTACGAATAAAAATCCCTCCCGTGCAACACAGATGTATCTGCGTATCGCTGAGATCCACGATGACACCGTTGTGCTAAAGAGCGGAGGGCTACGTGCCGTACTAGAGGTCAGTAGTGTGAATATAAATCTAAAATCTGAAGACGAGCAAAACTCGCTCGCCTACTCATATCAAGGATTTCTAAATGCACTCGAGTTCCCCGTGCAGGTCGTCGTCCGCAGCAAGAAGCTAGATATTTCAAATTATCTAGAAAAGATCGGTGATATCGGCAAGAAGGAAACACGCCCGCTCATGAAGAAGCAAATCAGTGAATACGGCGAGTACATTCATCGCCTCGTAGAATTTGCAGACATCATGGAAAAGAAGTTTTATGTCATCATCCCCTTCGATCCACCAAGGTCTATGGGCAAAGGCATGTTTCAGAAATTCTGGGAATACATACATCCAGCTGACTCAGCAACAGCATTCAAGCAGCGTAAAAATGAATTTGTCCACCTCACCAAGAGCCTCGGTGAGCGCATCGCACAGGTCAAGGGTGGACTAGAGAGCTGTGGTCTGACCTCACGACAAGTTGAGACAAAAGAGCTTATTTCACTTTTCTATGAAATTTATAATCCTGATACAGCTCGCCTCGAAAAGGCGGACCAACTCGAACAAACAGATATCAGCTCGCACGATCATCAGCCACTCCCCGCCACTACATAAATGATATCCATTCGCACAAGTCTTTTCGCAAAACTCATGATGATGGGTATTGTGCTCGTCATCCTTGGCATAGCTGCTTACGTTCTGGCGGCAGATCTGAGCTTTTCAACAGCGCAGCTACTCGGTGTGCTTAGCACACTCGCCATCATCTGTGCGGTCGTATTTGTGCGGCATATCATTACACCGCTCAAATATATGGCACACGAAGTGCGTGAAATGCGTGCTGGACGCGCATACACACCTATTCAGCTCGGCGATCGAAGCGATGAGCTCGGCATGATTGCTCGCTTTTTCAATGAAGTCATACGCACGATCGACACTGTCCGTGACAATATTCATGATCGTGAACGACTCAAGGCTGAAATGACATTTGCAGTCAATGTGCAAAAGCAGCTCCTGCCAAAGAAAGCGCCAATCATTCCAGGGCTCGATGTCGTCGTGCGTACGCGTTCAGCTACCGAGGTCGGTGGAGATAATTTTGACCTCATCACCCGTGACAATGAAACACTCATGTATATCGGTGACGCGACTGGCCACGGCTTTCCTGCTGGACTCGTGATGAGCATGGTCAACGTGCTTGTACAGGCAGCAGCCAGCATGTGCACCAGTGTCCCCGAGATTCTCACGCAGGTAAATAAAGCGCTTACGCCCAAGACAACCGCAACAATGTTTATGACACTTGCGATGCTGCGCTGGGAGCACGAAAGCCAAAAGCTTTTCTTAACCGGCTGTGGTCATGAGCACATTCTCATATACCGAGCGGCCAGCCAGACCTGTGAAGCTGTAAAAAGTGGCGGTATTGCGCTCGGCATGATTCCTGATTGCAGTAAAATAATTAATGAGAAGGAGCTCGCCCTGCAGCCGAATGACACGGTCGTACTCTTTACCGATGGTATTACTGAAGCAAAAGGAACCAACGGAGAAATGTATGGCATGGAAAGACTGCAAGCTGTTGTGCAAGAAAACGGTGGCAAAAAGAGTGCTGAGCATATCTTCTCTGCAATCTCAAAAGCATTTGCTGCGTATGTTGGTGATGGCTTTATACAAGATGATGACATCACAATGCTTGTCGCAAAATACAACTTCAAGAGTGTGCGCGAAGACAGCAAGCTACATCTCGATGTAGATACCAGTGGTATTGTTGGCGTCGGCGGTGCCAACTGGGAATGGGAAAAGTAAAGAATAGATAACATATCAATCTCAAGCTATTAAAAAGCCTCTCACGTGAGAGGCTTTTTAATATATATGTGAAGTTGTATGTATTGCCTATTCCGCTGTGAAGAAGGGCTGCACGCTAGCAAGATCAATCACGCTACGATTGAGCAAATCCTCTGCCGAGCGACGCATAGTGACCATTCCCTGATCAACCGAAGTCGCAATTGTATTTTCCATCTGTGGTAGATCCCATTGGCGAATAGCATTCTTGATGGCACTATTTGCCTGCATCAACTCAAACATTGCTGCACGACCGCCACCAATCTTTGGCACGAGCCGCTGGCTAACTACACCGAGGAGCGAGTCAGAGATGCGTCCGAGAATGGCATCGCGCTGATCCAATGGGAAAGCCTGCACAAGACGACTGACTGTCTGCGCAGCAGAGCTGGTGTGCAGCGTGGAAAAAACAAGGTGTCCTGTCTCACAGAGATTGAGAGCCGCGGCAATCGTCTCTTGATCGCGCATTTCGCCGATCATGACAATATCAGGATCCTGACGCATCGCAGCGCGGAGACCCGCTTCAAAGCTCTTCGTATCGTAATGCAGCTCACGTTGCGAGAAGACACATTTCTTATCAGTGAAAACATACTCAATCGGATCTTCAATCGTCACAATGTGCTCCACACGTGTTTCATTTATTTCTTCGAGCATTGAGCAAAGCGATGTCGACTTACCACTACCTGTTGGTCCGCAGACCAGCACCAGTCCTTGCTTTGCCTGGGTGAATTGATGTGCGGCAGCGGGCAAGCCAAGCTCATCCATCGTAGGTACTGTCTTGGCAATGCGGCGCATGACCACAGATACGCGACCACGACGATAAAAGGCATTACAACGGAAGGTAGTACCATCAATATGCTTGTAGCTGAAATCAATCTCACGCTGCTTAAAGAGATGATCCTTCTCAGAATCCCCTTTCAGCATACTAAAGATGAGCTTTTCGGCAGTCTTCTCATTGAGAATACCTGCTGTCTCGATGAAACGAATTTCACCAAAGATACGTAACGCAATCTTTGATTGCGCGCCGAAATGAATATCGGATGCCTCTTTTTCAATCGCGAGATCGAGAAGTTCCGCAAGATCGACCAACTGTTCATCAGCATCTGCAAGCGGTGTGAATGACTCAGATGCGGCACTGATATGGACTGGTGCTGCAGCGTCTTTTGTAGTGGTAGTTTCAGGCATGTATTTGTGTGTTATTTCGTTTCATTTTACCAGATTTTTCTGTAAAAAGCAAATGATGCTTATAAGGGGAAAGAGCCCCCGCATCAATGATAGGGGGCTCTTAATGGTAGAGGAGCGACACCCTATCAGCTACAACTTTTGGTGAGAAAAGTGGAATAGTAACTGAGGATGTAGATCACTCGATCTACACAGACAGGTGGACTCCTGTCGAAAGTATATTTCTTGCCTCGCTTGCGTGGTTAGAGTCACACGCAGACTGGGGGCTTCTGATTTTGATATTCGGGCGGGCTTTTGGGGCTCGCATGTTTGAAGATAAAATTGAAGTGTTTGTTTTGTGGGGGTGGGAATGTTGTTTAGGCATCTCCATCGCAAAGCAAAGAAAGGAACGAACCGCGATCCGAGAATGGATGGCTCACGAGCCGATCCTTTCTTTACTGGTATACTTTGACGGGATTTCAAGGAGCTGTTTGTATTTCGTTTTTGTGTCCTGTTTCCTATTTGTTTCTGTTTCCCGCTTTCTCCAGATTTCAGATCAGTCTACTCCCCGCTGCAAACTAAGTCAAGTAAGTAGCCCTTGCGGGATCTATATAAATCATTGCATACATATATTGTTCATGGAACTTATACCGCTCAAAAGTCGCTTGTGTAAGCCAAGATGTGACCTTATCGAGGAAATAGCATTTTCACTAAAAAAAGTCGGTGGCAAGCCAAAGAACGGTGATGTACTCGTCATAACGAGCAAGGTCGCCAGCCTCGCTGAGGGCAAAATCGTACCTACTGGCAGCCCAGCCGAGGAACTGCAACTCGCAAAAGAAGAGGCTGATCATTGGCTGAGTGGCACCCCCTACCCCTTCGCTGTAAAGGATGGCATCCTCATTCCTCGCTCGGGCATCGATGCGAGTAACGCCGAGACGGGCACGCTAATCCTCTGGCCGAGTAAGCCATGGGAGCTGGTAAGCAAGCTACGAAAAGAGCTATGTAAGAAGTATAAACTGACGAGGCTCGGTGTCATCCTTGCCGATAGCACCTGCCGACCGCTGCGCTGGGGCGTATCGAGTATTGCGATGTCGTGGGCGGGCTTTCAGGGCGTCGTAGATCAACGCCAGCAAAAAGATCTGTATGGCAACAAGCTCGCTGTGACACAAGAGGCGACCGCCGATGCCCTCGCTGGCGCTGCTGGCGTACTGATGGGCAGCGCAGCCGAACGTATACCATTTGTGCTGATCCGCAAAGCACCAGTAAAATTCACCTCCCGTACACAGCGTCCACAGCAATTCCAGCCCGCAGACGATCTCTTTGCACCGGTATACACTGCCAAGTTCCGTAACTTAAAAATCTAATGCCAAAAACCCCCTTCCGTGTCGTCGTCCTCGCCAGCACCCGCGGCACCGACTTTGGTGCGATGCTCGCTGAGCAAGCAGCCGGCAAGCTGAAGAATGTTGAGTTTGTCGGCCTCGTGACAAACAATCCAAAAAGCCTCGCCCAGGAACGCGCACTGGCTGCGAATGTGCCCGCCTTTGTCATCGATCCCGAGGAGGCAGCAGACTTTCACGCGGAGCTGCTTGAGACAGTTCAAAACCTCCAACCCGATCTAATTTGTCTCGTGGGTTACATGCGCATTCTCAAACCCGAGTTTGTACAGACATTTACGAATAAAATTATCAATGTGCACCCCAGCCTGCTGCCCCGCTACGCCGGCGGCATGAATCTGAATGTGCACGAGCAGGTGCTACAAAACGGCGATGAAGAGACAGGTATGAGTATTCATCTCGTGACGGAAGAGGTCGACGCTGGCACGATCATTTGTCAAAAGACGGTGTCTGTCATCGACGGCGACACGCCCGACACGCTGAAAGAAAAAGTACAGGAGCTCGAAAAAACATGGTACCCCGAGGTCATCCGCTGGTTCCGTGATGGTAAGATCCACTTTGGTTAGACCTTGCGAGCGTCCATCGCTGCAGGATGATGGAAGAAGTGTTGAGTCACCGCCTTTTCGAAGTGAGTTTTATTGCCAGCCGCAAGTGTCCAAACCGTGCCCATGCTGGCATCCCCTGCTGTCGTCGCGAGCACGCTGGCAGCGGGAAGTTTGAAGCTAGCTGGAATAAGCCCACGCGCTTTATCAAAATGGAGGGTCGTACTGGCTTGGCGCACCCAGACAGATTCCTTTTCAGTATTGAGAATATCTCCCGAGCGAATGAGCTCTTCGAGAGCCTTCTTGCTCATCTTCTTATCCAGACCGACAAAACGGTACTTTTGTAGTACTAATGGGAGTTTATTTTCTGCGAGTGCCTGCTCGACTGAAAGACGTTCGTTATCAGTGATTTGCAAGCGAATGAACAGCTCTGTTGGGAATGCCTGTTTTTTGAGTACTTTTACCTGCGGCGTCGCTGCCTTCATCTTTTTCGGCGTGCCTTTTTCTTTGCGCACGATCCATTTTTTTATCGATTGAAAGAGCTTGTCTCCATCTTCGCAACGCTCGGGATGCGGCATCAGCGCCATCACATTTCCTGCTGGATTGGTCAGCCCCGCGAGGTTCATGGTCGAGCCATTTGGATTGGCAGCGGGCGTGATATCCCCTGCCTCGTCGGCGTAACAAAAGACATTTTGACCATTTGAAATGACCTCTGCGAGCAGCTCTGAATCGCGCGTCGCGAAACGACCTTCGCCATGCGCAATTGGACAATGAATCGTGCCCTCAAAATCGTTGAAGGCATTGCTGCCACGCTCCGCTGGCGAAACCAGCGTGACCCATTCATTCAAATAGCCATCGAGATTGTGTGCGAGCGAAACCAGCGACTTGCCAAATTGCCCAGCAGGAACCAAACCAGTTTCAACCAAGATCTGCGCACCGTTGCAGATGCCCAGCACGACCTGCCCGTTCTTCGCAGCTGCGGCGACCTCTTTCATCGCGGGATCGTGGCTCGCAATCATGCCAGATCGTCCACGGTCTTCGAAGCTAAAGCCCCCGGCAAGAAAAATAGCTGCGTATTTTTTCAGGCTCTTGACTTCATTCCAGCGCAGCAGCGTCGTATCAAATCCGTTGCGCTCGCAGGCTGTCACGAGCTCCAGCTCACAGTTGGTTCCAGGAAACATGAGTACGGCAGCGGTTGGCTTCTTTTTCATGCGCCTATTTTATCAGATCTTGAGAATCCTCAATTTCTTTGGGGAATTTGTCAGAATCTTCGCACCACGCGCCTGCACGAGCACCGTATCCTCGATGCGCATCCCGAACTTATTTTCCAGATAAACCCCCGGCTCGACCGTCACGACATGACCACTAACCAACACATCTTTGGACTGCGGCGAATTGTTTGGCCATTCGTGAATATCCAGTCCGACGCCGTGCCCCGTCGAATGAGTAAAATATTCAGCCAGCTCGTGCTGCACCAGCACACCTCGGCAAGTCGCATCGATCTCGCCACAAACTGCCCCAGCTCGCACTGCCTGCGCCCCCGCCAACTGCGATGCTGACACCGCGTCGAAAACCCGCCGCTGTTCAACCGTCGGCGCGGCGGTGAATAAAACACGACTCATGTCGGAGCAATAACCCCCGACTTTCACGCCAATATCAAACTGCACGACATCGCCTTTCTTTAGCTTCCGTACGCTCGGCTTGGCATGCGGACAGCCAGAATTCTCGCCAAAAGCGACGATGCTATCGAAAGATAAATCCTCCGCGCCGCGCCTGAAAGCCTGCCGGCGAAACTCCTCGGCAATCGCCAGCTCGGTCACCCCGCGTTTCATACTTTTCAAGGTCGCTGCCAAAGCTCGATCGGCGATACCGCACGCTGTGGCAATTTGCTTGATCTCGGCAGAGCTTTTTACGCGGCGCAGCTCTTCGATGACGCCCGTTGTCGGGATGAATTTCAACCCCAGCCCGCGCAGCCGTTTCTTCAAATTTGTAAGATCCGCAACGGTCATCTTCGCCGCCTCAAAGCCGAGCTGCTTGCTGCGCCAGCTTTTGAGCGTCTTCTTAAAGACTTCATCGCTGCGCTTCGCCTGCACCGCCAGCTGCACACCCTTTTTCATTTCCTGCCGTGCTCGCAGCTCGTAGCGAGGATCGGTGATGATCGTGATCTTTTGCTTCTGGCAAAGCAGCACCCCCTCGCCCGTGAAGCCGCTGAGATAGCGCACATTTTCAGGTTTCGTGATGAGCAGCGTATCGAATTTAGATTTCATTTATTGGTACTCTTTTATTTTTTCATCAGAATTACTAAATAATTGATCTTTAATCACAAAAAAGTCTTCTTGGCTTTTAATTTCAGAATAGACAGTCTCATCGATTTGCGAAAATGTGTATAACTCTTCTTTTGTTAGAGAATCATAAATCCAATAACCTGTTTGACTCAAGTCTGATGGAAAATCAATATGACCCCCAAAATAAAGACAGGTATTTAAATTTGGATTGTAAGTATATTCATCTCGCAAAATTGTCCCAGGCATACCATCTATAACTTCTTTATGAAGCTTTTCGCCAGCAGAAAGACATTTCTGTTTAAAGGCAAAAATATCTTCTGTCTTAGAGCTATTACAGCCGGCCAGCAGCACCAGCGCGAGAAATGAAATAAATATCTTTTTCATAATTCAGAAGTTAATTACTTTAAATATAACTGATTTAATCTTACTTCTCCATCCCCTCCCCAGTCGGTTTATAAAAAACCTGCCCCTTCAGCTCCTCTGGCAAATAGGTCTGGCTCGAAGCTCCGCGTTCACCCGGCATTTTGTAGCCCTTGCCGTAGCCCTCCTGCTTCACCACACCTGAGACGGGATTGCGCAGATGCAGCGGGATCGCAGCCGACTGCGTGTCCTGCACGACCTGATTAGCAGTCTGGATAGCATCGTAGCTCGCCCGACTCTTCGGCGCACGCGCGAGATAGATCACCGTCTGGCTCAGCATGATCTGGCACTCGGGGTAGCCAACCTTCTCCACTGCGGCGAAGCAACTCGTAGCCAGCACGAGCGCGTTTGGCATGGCATTGCCGATATCCTCCGATGCGAAGACGACCATTCGTCGCGCGATGAACTTTGGGTCTTCGCCGCCGGCCAGCATCCGCGCGAGATAGTAGATCGCAGCGTCGGGATTGCTGCCGCGCATACTTTTGATGAATGCCGAAACGGTGTTGTAATGCTCCTCCCCGCTGGCATCGTAGCGGCGTTTTTTGTCGCCGTAGGCAGCCTCGATATCTTTTAGCTCGATGTTGCCGCCATCGGACAGCTGTGCCCCCAGCTCCAGCGCACCGAGCATGACTCGCGCATCGCCACCCGAGAATTGGATCAGCGCGCCGCGCGCGTCATCGCTTAATTTGAATTTTCCAGCCAAACCGATCTCTTCTTTCAACGCGCGAGCAAGCAAGCCTTCCAAATCCTCGGCAGTCAGCTCGGAGAACATAAACACCCGCGAGCGGCTGAGCAGTGCGCTATTTACCTCGAAGCTCGGATTCTCCGTTGTCGCGCCGATCAAAGTGAGTGTGCCGTCTTCCACAGCTTTGAGTAATCTGTCCTGCTGGGACTTATTGAAGCGATGAATCTCATCAAGAAAGAGTGTGAGATGCTGCCCCGTGCAGGACATGTTTTCTGCTAGCTCGATAGCCGCGCGAATATCAGCCACACCAGCCTCGACGGCGGACAGCATCTTGAGATCCGAACCAAGCTTTTCTGAAATAACCCGCGCGACGGTCGTCTTGCCCACGCCCGGTGGCCCCCAAAAGATCATGCTCGGCAGCATCGCACCCTCCTCCAGCGAATCAATCAGGCGGCGCAGCGGCTTACCCGTGCCGACCAAAGAAGTCTGCCCGACGAGATCATCGAGAGTGGTCGGGCGCAATCTGTCAGCGAGCGGCTGGTTCATGCAGTGATTTTAGCGGAATTGGAATACTGCACGCCAAAAAATACATATTTCATAATTCCAAAATCTATTTAATTCTTCTTTTTCATCAGTAATTCTTTTGCGATCACTTTGCCCCGCTCCACCCCCGGCTGATTGTAGGGATCAACCCCGAGGATCTCCCCGAGGAAGGCCACCTCCAGCATAAAGAACTGCAGCAGCCAGCCAATCGAACGCGGGCTGAGATCTGGCACATCGAAGAGAGCCAGCGGCCGCCCCGCCTCTTGCAACGCCCCGACCGTGCCTGTCAGCTCGGCGGCGAGGATAGTTTGGAGGGATTTACTTTTAATATAAGCAAACTCCGCAGGCAACTTGCTCGGCAGCTGGAAATCTTTTGCGAGCTGCTCCACGCCAAAGAAAAGATAAAACTTGTCATCGGGGCCTTCTGCCCAAAGTTGTAATTTTGAATGTTGATCTGCTGGCCCAACCGCGCTCTCGGGCGTGATGCCAATCTTTTCATGCTTGCCGATGCTCTCCGCCAGCAGCTGCCCGTACCAATCGCCGATTGTTTTGAGCTTATTTGAATACGGACAAGTAACCGTGATATTTCGTTTTTGGGTAAATAACTCCGCATGCACGAGCGCAAAATGAAACGCCTCGCTCGCCTGCACCTCTCGCGCGCCTGCGAGCAGCTCACGAATCTTGATCCCCGCCAAGGCGGCTGGCAGCAGCCCGCACGATGAAAGTACGGAGTAGCGACCGCCGACATTTTCTGGAATCTCGAAGCTCGGCAGCTCTTCCTTCTCGGCAAGTTTGCGAAGATAGCCGACTTTGGGATCGGTGATCACGACTATTTGCTTCCGCCAGCTCTTGCCCAGTTTTTCGCGGATTACGAAGAAGTTTGCCAGCGTCTCCAGCGTCCCACCAGATTTCGACACGACGAGGAAGAGCGTCTTGCGCAGACGGATATTTTTGAAGAGATCAGCCAGCTCCAGTGGATCGACCGTATCGAGGAAATGAAAGACTGGTGCGCGGCGCGTCTGTGCAGCATCGATGACTGCCTTTGCACCGAGACTGCTACCGCCCATTCCCAAGACAACAACGTGCTCCCACTTCCCTTTTTGCGCACGGGCGAATTGCTCGATCAGCTTCGTGTCTGCCTGTGCGAGCTCGGCAAAGGCTGGCATGCCCTCTTGGAATCGCCGCCAAATAGCCGCGCACTCGCGGGCGGTAGACTCGATAGAGTCGATGGTCAGACTCGGAATGTGCAGATTGAAAGAGGCAGGCATATGCCCCTAGTTTACTAAAGCTCGGCTATTCCTGCCCGACTTTTGTGCGATACTGCAGTGCCTCGGCGACATGCTGCAGGCTGATCGCATCGCTACCCTCGATATCAGCTATCGTGCGAGACAGGCGCAAAATGCGATAATACGCCCGCGCAGACAGCTGAAAGTGGGTCACGGCTTGGCGGAGCAGCTCCTCCGTCTTCTCGTCGATCGGACAATATTTCTTGACCTGCGTGCTGCTCATCTCGGAATTGGAAGTAATGCCGAGCTTCGCGAAGCGGGTCGCCTGCACGGCTCGTGCCTGCTCGACACGCTCGCGGATAGTCACGGAGCTCTCGCCCGACTGCACGGCAGCCAGCTTTTCAAATTTCAGACGTGGCACTTCGATATGCATATCGATACGATCGAGCAGTGGACCCGATAGCTTCTTTTGATAACGACTGATCTCCACTGGCGAGCAGCGGCAAGCCCGCTCATTGTCCGTCGCATAGCCGCAAGGGCAGGGATTCATCGCGGCGATCAGGGTGAATCGCGCGGGGAAATGCAGGGTGCCGCTGGCTCTAGAAATAGTGATCGTGCCGTCTTCGAGTGGCTGGCGCAGCACCTCGAGCACTTTGCTCGGAAACTCGGCAATCTCATCGAGGAAGAGGATGCCTCGATGCGCGAGACTAATCTCCCCCGGCCCGGGGGTCGTACCACCCCCGACGATCGACACGGCAGACGCGGTGTGATGCACCCCTCGATACGGCCGTGTATTTATCAGCGGCTGCTCGGTCGGCAGCAGTCCCGCGACGGAGTAAATCTTGGTAATCTCCAGCATCTCGGGCAGCGTCAGCCTCGGCAGGATCGTGCGAAACGTTCGCGCGAGCAAGGTCTTACCACTGCCAGGAGGTCCATTCATCAGCAAGTTGTGTCCACCCGCTGCAGCGATGATCAGCGCACGTTTGGCATGTTCTTGGCCCTGCACTTGATTCATATCCATCTCGTCGATCGCTGTCTCTAGCAGCTCAGATGGATCTAGCGTCGGCAACGGCTCGATGGCACTCCCCGTCGTATGCGCCATGAGCGTTTGCAGGCTGTCCACAGGAATGATCTCGATGCTCTCGATGATGGCAGCCTCCCGCGCATTGGCAGTAGGCACGAAGAAGCGCGTAAAGCCACGCGCCTTCGCTCCGATCACGATCGGGAGAATCCCTGCCACTGGTCGAGTAAGACCATCCAGTGCCAGCTCACCAATGAAAAGTGTCGTACTGAGATCGGGTAAAGAAACCTGACCACTGGCGAGCAACATACCCACCGCGATCGGCAGATCATAGCTCGGACCAGATTTACGAATATCAGCCGGTGCGAGATTGACCGTGATACGCTGCGGGTGAAACTCACACTCACTATTTTTGATAGCGCTGCGCACACGATCCTTTGCCTCCTGTACGGCGGCATCGGGCAGTCCGACAATGGTGAATCCTGGCATACCGCGCGCGAGATCGACCTCGACTTCGACGATCTCGGCGTCGAGTCCTGATACCGCTGCGGAGAATATTTTTGATAGCATGACAAAATCGTAACCGATTTCATCTTCCATTTTTCAGTTTTTACATATCCAGTTATTTTGTGATATTTATATATTTTGATTAGACTAAATATTGAACTAATAAAGTTAAATTATGAATACAGTAGGAATCATCGGCGGACTCGGACCTGAAACAACATCAGAATTTTATCTTGATTTAGTTTTTTCATGCCAAAAAAAATCCGCCGAAGCTCGACCAGGCATATTAATTGCCAGCGTGCCTTTGCCATATCAAGTCGAAGAGGATTTAATTACAAAAAATATTGGAGCTGAAAGATATATTCCATTTTTAATACAAGAAGCTCAAAGACTAGAAACAGCTGGTGCTGATTTTCTCGTAATGCCGTGCAATTCTTTGCATGTTTTTATCGAAAATATTCGGAACGCCGTTAAAATTCCCGTATTAAGTATTATTGAAGAAACAGTGAAATTTTTAAAAAATAATAATTTCAAAAAGGTAGGAATAGTCTCAACATCCGCCACAATCGAAAATAAGTTATATGAAACTGCTTTTGAAAAAGCTGGCATTGCATATGCCACGCCCGATGATTTCCAGCAGGCAAAAATGGGTAAATTCATTTTTAATCTTGTGACTGGTCAGCAAAAAAATCGCGATCGCGAAGATCTGATTCAGATAATTAATGATTTTGAAGAAAAGAACGTCGATTGTGTTGCTCTTGCTTGTACGGATTTGCAATTATTGATTCCGAGTCATCCGCGATTAAAGATCTTCGATACGATGAAAATATTTTCTGATGCAACTGTTGAGGAAATATTAAAATAATTATTCCCAGATCTTATCTGCCGTCACGGTCTCCCGCTGGCTGCTCACCTCCTCGCCATCACGGCGGACGATCTTGGTAATATCTGTCGGATGTGTACCCACCTGCTGTACTGTCTGCAGATCATAATCCGCAGTGAAATCTCCTGGCACGGTATAGCGCAGTACGACATCACGGCTCGTACCTGGCTTTACTGTGAGACTCAGCATGAAATATGTCAGCCCCGCTGACTCGTGCGTCTCGATACGATTGCTCGGTACGCCCTGTACCGTGAGCAGCTCACTGCCCGCAGGGACAAAGATTTTCATCAGATCGATATTGCGCCCGCGGCCAAGTATCTCTTTCATACTGTCTGGCAGTGGCACGCCGTATTCACGGGAGATGCGATCCAGCTCACGCTCAGCAGCACTATTCCAGCCATGCGTACGGGTGATACGCAGCGTGTTTATTGCCTGCCCATTTGAATCGATGTCCGTCTCGTGGGTAATCGTGTTGCGGGTGTAACGATCGGACTTGTTGCCCGACAAACTCGTGTCGACTACCGCGAGGTAATCGCTGCCTGTCTTTTGTAATTCGCCAGCAACGCCAAATGCCTGCGAAACCTGCTGAAAATCTGGCTCGCCAAACCACGCTTGCACCTCGCCTGCCGCCAGCGCGTCGCGGGCGGTGAGCACGAGATCGGCACGAGGAATACTCGGCAGCTGCTCGCGCAGCGACGCCCACACCTCGCGAAGGATTTGCTTCGGTGCAGCAGCGCCATCGAGTTTTGTTTCGATAATCATCGACAGCAGCAGCTGAATATCCTCCGCGGGCACATTACCAAAGCGATCGAGATCAACGCCGTCGGTCAGCTCAACTGCGCGGGTGAGCATGTCTGCCGTCACGGCGATCACGCCATCCACCGTGCCCCGCCCTGCCTGCTCGAAGAGCCAACTCGCTGCCGCAGCGGAGGTCGGGAAGTCAGGATGATAATTGGCATCGCGCAGACCCCAGCGATCGGTGATGAAGCCAAAGCCTTCGGGCGGATCGAGCCGCTCGGCTAGCTGCCCGTCGATCTCGTAAACGTCTTCTATTTCGAAGCTCTGCACAAACCCGTCATTCAAAGTGAGAATACCAACCGAGCCGATGAAGCCGCCCGTCGGACGGATCTCGTCTTGGTTTTGGAAGAGAATGAGATAACGCCGCGGCACGCGGTCGCCCAGCATGTCGGGGATCTGCGGCAGCACCGCCAGATACGGCTGCGCCAGCTCACGAATGAATCCCAGCTGGCTGCGAGCATCGCGCACCTGCCCTTGCAGACTAGCTGGCAGACTGTCTACTTCGACAAGATCGAGAATGGCAGCCGCAGACTCTAGCTCGGCAAAACCAGCAAGTGCCTCGCGGAGGACACCAGATAGCTCGGTTGAGAAGCTCGAAACAGGCGTCTTAGCCGCGACCAGTCGCTGACGACCTTCCCAAGTAGCTGCTGCCACGGCGAATTGCTCGCCCGCTGCTGCGAAATGCTGCCCGCTGCTTGCGATCAACTTACCAGCCGTAACCAATCGACTGCCCGACTGCACGCTCTCGGGCTTGGTAGCCAGCACCGCGCCCGCGCCACCCAGTCGCGCGATGTCATCTTCGGCAGATGCGAAGGCATCCAGCGCCGCGGAGAACTCGGCGTGAGATTGGAGGAATTTGCCCGCTGCGAAGGCGTGCCCTGCGGCGGTCAACTGCTCGACCCCGTGCATGGCTGTGCCGACAACGCGCTCGACCGTTGCCTTGCCCTCGCCAAAGACACCAACAAGATTGAGCCCCAGTACGATCACTACCGCGCCTACCGCTGCTACCACTCGCGGCAAGCGAGATGGGCGCTGCGGCTCAGCCAGATAGATACCCTCTTCTTTTGCATCCTGTTGCTTAGTTCGTTGCAGGTCAAAAGCTACGCTCCGACTACGCCCCGCCTGATCCAGATGCAAGATATGTCGATGATCCCGACGCTTCGCGCGCGCGAGATCCAGCGGCTCACCGTCGCGCTTTTTTAGATCGAGAAGACGCTTGCGGGGATTCATTTAAATACCAAAGAAGTAAGTAAGCTCGAGTGCCGCCGCGTCACCAGACAAGCTGGCAAGCAGATAGCGAAAGGGGCGGAGCTGAGGAATCTGACTATCCATATGTCTAAAGAATACGGCATCTGATGACAATCCGCTCGCGGCGACCAGCTGCGTAAATGCCCCCGTCTCGGCGGCAACTGCGCGGCTGATCATCTTTTCGATCTGCTCCCGCTCGCTGGCAACCAACACCGTGTCTGCCAGCTCGGCGGTGTACAGCTCATCTGCAGAACCGCGCGCTTGTAAGTGAGTGATCATCACGCCGTCACTTTCGAAGCTCGTCTCGCGCACCGTGCCCGCGGTCAGCCGCATGCCCGTGCTGTCATCCGGCAAGCGCCAGCGCTCCTGCCCAGCCAACAGCACGCCACCTCCTGCCAGTGCTGATTCTTGCAAAGTGGCAAAAGCGGTCGGCATGCCCGCGCCCGCAAAAGCCGCGAACCAGCCGCCCGTGCGCGTCTCGCCGAGCAGGCTCTCGCCCGCCAGCAGCGGCTGCAGTTGATTGAAATCTGTACCCAGCACGCGCTGTGTTTCGTTATTTAGATAGCCCTCCGCCAGCAGCACTTCGTGCGCCCGCTCTTTTTTGATTGCCGTGAATACCTGCGCCAGATCGCCCGCGACATCCTGCCCGATGACGAATCGAGCCACTTCCTCACCAAGCAAGTCAGTCAAGCTAGCAGTACCTGCTGAGCCTGTTTGAAAGACGCCCGCTCGCGCTGCTGTATCATTCAGGACAAAAGACACTCGCATGCGCAGTCCGTCCTGCTCAGCCGATAGCTCGACTCCTGCACCGACAAATGAATCGAGGAGCGGTACCGCTATCGCATAGTCCAGCCCACCCAGCTGGCGCAGCAGCAGTTGATCTGTTAGATTTTTTGAAATATAGCCAAAGCCAAGTGCCTGCCTATTTGCCCGCGCCTGCACCGCAACGAAACTCGCGCTATTTGCGAGTGAATCCTGCAAACCAGCCGTAGTCTCGAGAATATCGCGCAGCAACGTTTCATCCGCCGCGAGGACGAGATCATTGCCGATGAAGCTCGCCGTAAGTGAGCGGCTCCGTGGCCAGCTCAACACCGGATAGCCGAGATAAAGTGATTCATGCAATTCTTCCCCCGCCAAGGTTTGAGTGGCAAGATAATCGCGCATGCCAGCCCGATCGGGTACATCAGCGACGAAGACAAAGCGCTGCGTATCAAACTCATTTCCGAGGTAGGCCACGCTGGTTCGCCGCCCGAGCAGCGCGAGGAAATCTGTCGCATCGGTGAAGCCAAGCGCATCGATATCAAAGAGTGTCGCCGCATCAGCAGAGCCAAAGAGCTCCGCCAGCTGGCGTGCATCTACTCGCGCTGCATCAGTCTTAATATCCGCGTATAGCAGCGTCGATTCCGCTGGCAGCAGCTCGGCAAGTGAGCTCGGCTGCGTATATTTGGCAATAAAAAAAAGCCCCAGCATGAGCAAAATACCCAGTGCACACGCGGCGAGCATGCCACCGAATATGTGGGCAAAGAAGCGGCGACGAGATGTGCGAGGAGCGGTCAAAAAAAGAGCCTTCAAAGGAAGGTCAGTTTAGCGTGAAGTGCCTATTTTGGCGAGTTGCCAACACTTAATGCTGATCAACCTCAAAGCTTACAAATCCAGCTTTGCTTTGGCGATCAAATTGATCTCGTGCCACAAAACGCACAGTCGAACCTTGCACATTACTTGCCACCTTATGCACTGTGCCTTCCAGCAAGTGCGTCTTGATCTTTTTCTGATTCATCCCAGTGTGTTCAGCTGCCTCCGCACAAATAAGATTGAAATATTTTTCATTAAAAGGACCAAATAAGCGCGAAACAACTGATAACTTTTGTTTAGCTTCATAAATAGCATGATGTGCAAAGCCTTTTTCATTTTTATTATCCACAAGCACCAGCTGAATCTCAAAGGAGCGCGCATGCTCCATCGCGCCTGTCTTACCTCCTTCTGGCATGTTGATATGCCCCGTCAGTTTGAGGTCGGCGTAACAAGAAGATGAAGCGAGGTTCTCATCCGATTCAAAATGGATATCACAGCCCCCTAAGGGAAGATTTTTGGATGTAGCCATCAATCTTTTTATCTGATCAACATGTAGTAAATTTTTATTTTCAATAGTAATCTGAGATACCCGTTTATCAGCCAAAAATTGAATTAAAAATGGTGCTATTTTTTCAGCATCACTTATATTTTTAATTTCGAACCGTAAACCAAGCGCATCGCTTACTTCATCTGCATCCAGCTCGGGCTTACGAATCAATTTTGAAAACCAACGAAAATCACCTTTGCCACGAAAGGATGCTTTTACATCACTTATCCAAGAGTTGTTTGAAGTATGAATGCCAAGCGTGTCCCACTCAGCATCATGATGTGTTTTATGAAAATGCTGTGTGCCAGCAGCATCAGCCTGAAAAAGCTGATCATAAAAATACTCGCCCTCTTTTTGCATATTTTCAAAACCGTGCTTGTGAAACTCCCAAATCGCACGCATCGCCTTTGCCACGCCACAATAATAAGGCGCTAAATTAGCTTTCCCTGCTTTACGAAATGCTTTTGCGCGCTCCAGAAAAGAAACAACTTCTTCCCAATTTTTAAAGTTACTTTGATTTTGAATCTCTTTTGGCATCTGTAGATGCAATTCATCTAGCAAAAACTCTTTCACTTCTCCTAAAACAAGATTTACCTGTTCTAAGCTTTTTTTATCCAATCGTTCAATGCCCAGCTGCGCCTTGAGAACTTCCTTAAGATACTTCAAAGAAGTATCTTCTGGCAATGCAGATAAATCAAGGGCAGTCACATTTTCGCTGTTGATTGATGCGCCAGCCCCCTCTAGCAGTCGTTCAACTAATGCTCGCTCAGGCTGATTCTTCATATCTGCCAGACATGACAATGTCCCTAAATGGGTAACCGCGATTGGCTCAAAACTCGGGGGATGTACCAATTTAGAATGCATATGAAGCATGAAATAAAGATGCTCAAAATATATTATATCACTTTTTTTATAAAAAACAACCTTAAAGGCCTTCAAGTGAAGGCTAGTTTAGCGTGAAAAAGCGATTTTGAGGAGATTAAGCTGCATCCTTTTTCATAGCCTCACCCAAGCTTTTGAGTTCGGCATCCAGTGCAAATATAGATGATACAAGCGCAGCCTGAAGTATAGAAACATGTTTACGCTTTCCTTCGCCAAAGTTTTGAAGTAGTTGGTCGTGTGATATGTCATTCTGCTTCAATTGCTGCTCAAGAAGACCTAACGCAAGCTGAGCAACCGAAGCCTCATCCATAACAGAATTAACTTGAGGATAAATAGCTGCAACATTATGACGAAAATTATCTACTGCCTCTTGAGTTTCGGGCGGAAGCACTCTGTTATTTAGCTATCCAAACGATTTATTAATTGAGGATTTCATATAAAATATGAATTTTAAATTACGGGTGGATAAGTCATCTTACATCTTTATTTTATATTTGTCAAATATAATTTGTATTATTTTTCTCCATTATCTTATGTCATTCCATATCTCATTTCAAGGCTCGGCAGACGACGCCAAATCTAGTAAACTGGCGATACTTTTAGCTTTTTTGCATGACTTCCAATCAAATCCGCACCGCCTATCTCGCCTTCATGAAGGATAAGGGGCATGCCATCGTGCCGTCCAGCAGCCTACTGCCGGAAAATGACCCAACCACCCTCTTCACTGGCTCCGGCATGCAGCCGATGGTGCCCTACCTCCTCGGCGAGTCGCACCCGCTCGGCACGCGGATCAGCGACAGCCAGAAGTGCATCCGCACACAGGATATCGAAGAGGTCGGCGACAACCGCCACACCACCTTCTTTGAAATGCTCGGCAACTGGTCGCTCGGCGATTATTTCAAGCAGGAGCAGATCGGCTGGATGTTTGAATTTCTGACGAAAGAGCTGCAGCTCGATCCGAAGCGAATCTTTGTCACCGTATTCGCAGGGAATGAAGAAATCGGCATCGCCAAAGACACCGAGTCCGTCGCCCGCTGGCAGGAGCTGTACGCGACTGCTGGAGTCGATGCGAAGTTCGTCGAAGATGCCGAGGAAAACGGCATGCAAGACGGCCAAATCTTCAGCTACGACGACAGCAAAAACTGGTGGAGTCGCACTGGCAAGCCGGCAAACATGCCCATCGGCGAGCCCGGTGGCCCCGACACGGAAATGTTTTGGGACTTCGATCCGGCGAATGAAATGGGTCTCCACGAAGCCAGCGAGTGGAAAGACACGCCCTGCCATGTCAATTGCGACTGCGGCCGCTTCCTCGAGATCGGCAATAATGTCTTCATGGAATTTATTCACGCCGAGGGCGGCTTTGAGAAGTTGAAACAGCAAAATGTCGACTTTGGCGGCGGACTCGAGCGCCTCGCCGCAGCGGTGAACGATGATCCAGATGTCTTCAAAATAGACCTTTTCGATGAAATGCGCCTCGTCCTCGAAGGCGTGTCGGGTAAAACCTACGGCGCAAACCCCGACGAAACTTTTGCTTTCCGCGTCGTGCTCGACCATCTCCGCGGCGCGACCTTCCTCACCGCCGACGGCGCACCGCCGGCGAATAAAGATCAAGGCTACTTCACCCGCCGCATGCTGCGTCGCGCGATCCGCTTCGCTGCCAAGCTCGGCGTCACCGAGCACTTTTGCGTGCGCATGGCGGAGGCCGTCATCGATACATATCGAGAAGCCTACCCCGAGTTGATCGGCAAGAAAGACAAAATTCTCGCTGCTTTTGATAGCGAGGAAACACAATTCAAAAAGACACTCGAAAAAGGCGAAAAGGAAATCGGCGAAGCCCTCGAAAAAGGTGAAGCTATCGACGGCGCCCGCGCGTTCTATTTTTATGAGACCTACGGCTTCCCGCTCGAGCTCGTTGAAGAATTTTTGGAAGAACGCGATCTCAAATTCGACGATCACGCTGGCTTCGAGGCAGCAGCCGCCAAACACGCAGATTCATCTCGCACGGCTGCTGCGGGCAAGTTCAAGGGTGGACTCGCCGATAGCTCCGCTGAGACGACTGCCCTGCACACCGCTGCCCATCTCATGCTGGAGGCGATGCGCCGCGTGCTCGGCGAGCATGTTGAGCAGCGCGGGTCAAATATCACAGCCGAGCGCCTTCGATTTGATTTTAGTCACGATGCCAAGCTCGACGAAGCGCAGGTCGTCGAAGTCGAGCGACTGGTCAATGAAGCTATTCAAAATGGACTCGCGATCAGCTGCGATGAAATGCCCGTCGACGAAGCCAAGAAACTCGGCGCAACGGGCATCTTCGATGACAAATACGCCGCGATGGATAAGATCAAAGTCTATTCAATCGGCGATTTTAGTAAAGAAATCTGCGGCGGCCCGCATGTCGAAAACACCGCTGGCATGGGCACCTTCAAAATCAAAAAGCAGGAAAGTAGCTCATCTGGTGTCCGCCGTGTAAAAGCTGTTTTGTTAACAGATTAGCTCTGTAGGGAATGAAGATATTCATTCCAAAATGACATTTTAAATGAGACACACCCAATTCAAAAGCCCTACATTTCTGTAAGGCTTTTGTTTGAATTATAGGATCGAGATGGACACTCAGCTAAACACGCCAGAAAACTGCTTCGAGAAGAAACTGCGTTCGTTCTCGGGCAGCGTACCCGACTGCGTGAAGTGAGCTGCCTGCTTCTTGTAATGCTTGAGCAAGCTTTGTGAGCGCGTGTCGCGCTTGGGATCATACCCTTGTGCCTTGGTGAAGAGGGCTTGCGCCTGTTGTCCTTGTGGAGACATATTGGTATTGGGTTATTTGTATTTATTTCATTTTAGCAGATATTTACCAAATTGTCAAGTATAATACTTGCGTGATTTTATCACTTTAAAAAAGCGCTCATTGCTAAATCTGTACAAATCTATTACTCTAATTCTACTTATTTTTACTCAACATTATGAAAGATCTCATTCTCTTTGGCATGCAGGGCAGCGGCAAAGGTACGCAGGGACAGATTCTCGCGGAGAAGCTGGGCGCGCAGATTTTTGAGACAGGCGGACAGCTACGTCGCCTCGCTGCAGAGGATAGCGAGCTGGGACGCAAGATAAAATCCATCATCGATGGTGGCACACTCGTACCGACAGAAGTCGTAATGGAGATGGTCGCAGACTTTTTGGGCAAAACACCAACCAAACAATCTGTGATATTTGATGGCATTCCTCGCTCGGAGGATCAGCGTGAACAGCTCGAAGCAGAATTCGAAAAAGCTGGACGCAAACCAATCGCGATCTATATCAAACTAACCGAAGAAGAAGCACTCAAACGACTGCTCGGTCGCCAGACCTGCTCAGGCTGCAAGAAGATCTTTGGCGCAAAGGATGGACTAGAAATGGGCGCAGCCTGCCCTGCCTGCGGCAGTGAACTAAAGACACGTGATGACGACACTGAAGAGGCCATCCGTACGCGACTCTCCGTCTATGCCGAGCAAACTATGCCCGTCATACAAAAATACCGCATCGAACATCGACTCATCGAAGCAGATGGCGCACAGCCAGTCGAGGCAGTAACCGCTGCCATTCAAGCGGCTCTCGAAAAATAATCAGCTAAAAATTATTTCACGCCGATATTTTCAAAAAATCTCAGCAAATATCCATCAGGATCTTGCACGGCGAACTGTCGATGACCAACTTGCATATCTTTTTTTTGATACCACTTTTCTTCAGGCTCGAAAAAGAGTTTTATTTTGTGTTTGATGAGCTTTTGTAATAAAAGCTCGAGTTGTGAAACTTCTATTTGGAGATTGATGCCTCGACCGAGCGGGAAATCAAAAGCACCTGTTTTCCAAGTGCGCCCAATATCAATTTGATCAATCATAATCTGGGCATCTCCAAAAGAGAGGCACGCAAATCCTTCTTCGACTCTTTGATATTCAATAGAAAACCCAAGAATCTCTGTATAAAATCCAAGGCTCTGTCTGAAATCAGAAACACTTAATTCTGGCACTAATTTTGGTGACAACATAAAAATAAATTTTAGAGTATGCCAAAGCCATGATACTCTGGCTCATCGGTACTCCACTCTTGGGTAACCGAGCTCACGCTCGCTGCCGATGGTCCTTTGCTACACCAATCAATTAAGCAATCTAATTGGGGCTTTTTACCTGTTGCTGTAATGCTGACTGAGCCATCTGATTCATTTTTTGCATGACCAGATATGTTCATACCTTCGGCTATCTCTTTGCAGGTGGCGCGATAATACACACCTTGCACCGTACCAACGACACGCAGGTGAACTGTGGGCATTAGTCGATGATGGTAAAAATCTCGACAGATATCATGACAACATCTTCGACAGGCTTGTCAGCTGCACCGCGCTCGACTGCTGCGATCGTATCGACGACATCCATGCCGGTAAAGGTTTGTCCAAAGACAGTATGTTTGCCATCGAGCCATGGTGTGGCATCTGCTTGCACAATGAAGAATTGGCTACCATTGGTCGCAGGACCGCGATTGGCCATGGATAACGCACCGTGAATATTGGAGAGCTCGTTGTGTGGCTCGTCCTCAAAATCGGTGCCCCAAATGCTCGCGCCGCCCGTGCCGGTGCCAGTCGGATCGCCACCTTGAATCATGAAGTCCGGAATAACGCGGTGAAAGATAAGTCCATCGTAATAACCACGGTCAGTTAACCCAGTGAAATTCTCAACAGTCTTTGGCGTCTGCTCGGGGAAGAGACGCAGCCAAATGTCACCATGATTGGTGCTCATCTTGGCGATGGTATCACCCACAACTGGTGCGCGTGTCTGGAGCGTGTCGCCAGCGCTATCCGCAGCAGGAAGATCTTTGATTGAAATAGTGGCAGTGTCAGCCATAGAAGGGGTGGTTAAAGGACAAGAATAAAAGGCGCAATCTGCGGATGGATCGCGTGCAACAAATGAACCATCAGCACATGCCTGTACATCGGCAGAGCAGAAGACAACTTCTTCGGGCGTATCGGCAGGAGTGCCGAGACAGCCAGCAAGGAGAACAGCTGAAACAGCAAGGACAGGAGGTAAGCGCATAATTTAGAGGTTACGGATGATGTCGATCAGCGGGTCGGCAGGAGTCGCATCGCCACGCGTGATGACGAGGTGGGCATAGTTTGCCAGTGATTCAAAAGAAGTAAACTCAAATGTGAACTGTGCTGCGGTCTCGTCCCAACTGAGCAGTCCCAACTCCCATGCATCATACGGCTCGATCTGCACCAGCCATGCATGATAGCTGTCCCCCGCCTCCAGCTCAGGCAAATCAGCAGCAAGCTGTACGATAGTTTTTTCATCGACTGTCGTGAAGGTAGCGCTACCAACTGACAGATCATCGAGCATGATGGCATACTCTTCGAGCTGTGCAGGAGTCGGCTCTGGATCGGCTACGGTCTCGGGGGTGGCGATTACTTCAGTTGTCACGTCTGCTTCTGTCGGCTCAGTATCTACCACTGGCTCAGTCTCATCTACTGCGTCGTCTGGCGCAGGTACACAGGCCATCTCGGTACAAGCCAGACTGCCATCTGCCTGACAGACGCACGTGTTACAACCGTCTGATGCAGGAATACCGCCTTCGCCAGCACCGTACTCTTGCCCAGCGACCTCACAACTAAAGATCGGTCGTACCAGCTGTACATCGCCCATACAGGCGGTCAGCAGGAGTGGTGCGAGCAGAAGTGCCAAAAATGTATAACGACGCATAATAATCATATTAATTAATCTTTTCTATTTTAACCTTTTCTATCTTATTTTTGCTCGCTTGCTCGACCGTCAGCTCGGCACCACCAGCACGAATACGATCATTTTCTTTTGCCATGCGTCCGAGCTTTTCAAGAATGAGAAAGGCGACATTTTTTGTTTCGAACTCGTCGGATGCGAGCGCCGTATCGAGTCGTTCATCGATCTCACAAAGTGGCGTATCAGCTGGCACAAGCAATACATTTTTATTCAGCTCAATGATACCCTCATCGGGAATATCTCCTTCGTCTTCGATCTCGCCGACGATCTCTTCGAGTAGGTCTTCCAGCGTGACCAAGCCCAGCGTGCCACCGTGCTCGTCGACAACAATAGCGATATGAATATGCCGTGATTTAAACTCGGCAAAAAGCGAGCGGATCGGACGGCTCGCTGGTGTAAAGATGGGCCTCAGCAACTGCAAGCTGGAAACCAGTGCATCCTGCTCGCCGCGGTGCTCGAGAATATGCCGCAGCGTGACTACACCAACGACGCGATCAATAGATTGCTCAAAGACGGGAAGGCGTGAATGACTGTGATCGATAAAATAATGTTTTGCTTCGCGGATTGTCCTATCATATGAGATGGCATCGATATCGACACGCGGCGTCATAACCTCCTCTACTCGCGTATCGGTGAACTCGAGTACATTTTGGATGAACTCACGCTCGTGCTCGTGCAGCTCACCGCCCTCTGTGCCAATATCCACCGCTGCGAGTAGCTCTTCTTCCGTCATACTGACCTGATGCTGACCACCAACTGCATGAAACAGTCGCTCAAAAATGAAGGTAATCGGTGTGAGCATGAAGCTCAACCACGACAGCGGCAGCGCTGCAAAACGCGCAAAACCGACTGCGTGCCGCTGGGCAAAGCCTTTGGGGAGAATTTCACCAAAAATAAGAATGCCGAGCGTGACCACACCCGTCGCAATACCCAATCCAGCCGAGCCGAAAAATTGCATTGCCACGACCGTCGCGAGACTCGCCGTGAAAATATTGACGAGATTATTGCCAATAAGAATGGTTGTCAGCAGTCGCTCTGGCTGTGCTGTGAGTCGCGTAATCAGTCGCGTAATCTGTCCTGGCTGCTCTTCCTTTAATGCACGAATCTTTGCTGGCGAGAGACTAATAAAAGCCACTTCAGCCGCAGAAAAGAAGCCTGACAAAATGAGTAATGTCCCGAAGGAGAAAATAAGAATGAGCTGGCTGGGGTCTGGATCCATGTACCGCCCATCTTAGCAAAGATTATCTTGTTTTTCGAATAGGAAAACTAAAAGTTGATCCGCAGTGGTGACATGAATATATAGTGAGCCTCGTGTCCGTACCTGTCTCCTGCTCGCCAAGATAACTCGCATGAGTAGCAAGATCATCAGCCGAGCTAAACAGCTGTCCGCAATCATGCGTGAAGGGAATATCATTTGATTCCATGTGTTTTTACTATATAGAAATATCTATATATATACAAGTATTTTCGTTAATAAATTCACATATATACTTTTCTTCTCAAGCTATTTTTTGCAGAGTAACATCTATTAACTATGATCACTCGCTTCGACAAAAAAGCAATCATCGCCAATGTCCAGACGCTCATGTCCGAGCGGGGCATTTTCAAAATCAAACTCGGTGAAATGCTCGGCATAAAAAAGACTGCCACCAGCCAGGCAAAAGCTGAACGTGCTAATCGCTTTTTGAATGGCAAACAAAAATCTGTCTCGGTTGATGAGATCAATATGCTGTCTGACTTTTTTGGCGTGAGTATCGATGAGCTCAACAACCCACCCCGTAAGCTCGCACAAGAAAAGAAGGCATATAATGCAGCTTCGAAAGATTTGGTATCAACCCTTACTCGGATGGAACTAGCTGCCGATGAGCAAAAGGCAATTCGTGATCTGATCACTGTCTTCCAAAAGAAGCGGAGGAAATAAAGAGTCTATATGTAAAAAAGAAGACCCTACTACCGCACTGGCAGTACGATTTGTGTATGCATTATACTCAAAAGATCTCTCCCTCCGCAGATAAACGTCCACGTGAAAAAATGATCGAACACGGTCCGCGACTCCTGCGTGATGATGAGCTACTGGCAATCATCCTCGCAACGGGTATTCGTAGCGGGAAAACAAAACTCGGCGTGGAATCGCTGGCGAAGATGCTCGTGAAGGATTACGGCACGCGGGGCCTCTTTGGCTTTGGTGACGCCAATGAGCTCGCGGGCACGACAGGGCTGCCGCCGGTGAAGTCCTGCCTGCTCACTGCCATTGGCGAGCTGCTGCGCCGTGCTGGCGAGCGTGACCGCGCCGAGATCAGCTCGGCGACTGATGCCTTTGCATACTTCGATGACCTCCGTACGGCGAAGAAAGAACATGTACGCATCGCCTGTCTCTCGCCAGAGAACCTCGTCTTTTATAGCGAAGATGCTGCACTCGGCAGCAGTGATAGTGTCACCTGTCCGCTGATCAATGTCTTTCATGCGCCGATCAGATTCTATACGCAACGTATGATCATCGCGCACAATCACCCCCGCGGCATCGCCAAGCCGAGCAAGCAAGACCTGAGATGGCACCGTGAACTGCTAGATGTTGCAAAGAAGCTAGAGATCGAGGTGATCGATCACATCATTATCGGACAGGATAGTAAATATAGTTTTGCTGAAGCAGGACTTTGCTAATTAAATACAGCAAGAGCTGGTAATTAATAGACTTTTGTGGTAAAATGAAAAGATATATAAAACAAAAACTATGACTAACCCAGCACAAACTACAATATCTGCAGCTCAAGAAAAACTGTTAGCTGCCCTAAATGGGCTCTATTTGATAGATAAAGACTTGCGGACGCAGATCATCACATCGTTGCCACGACTGACAGATGAAGCCTGCGAAAAGCTACTGGCGAGCGTGCAATCGGGACTGGAAAAGCAAACACAGGCGTTCACTTCGCTTGCTGAGGAACAGCCTGAATTTGGGGAAAAGCTAATTGCGATACTAAATAATGCCCCTCGCAAGCTCCGTGAGGCAGCCGAGCTAGACTCGACGCACGAAGATGAAAATGAGCTGCAAGAACTCGAGCAAGAAATAACAAACATTTAATTTATTAAAAATGCCTATTGAGACACCAAGAATAGAAAATATAGATGCAAATCAAGATGGGGTGATAGATCGCTCAGAATTTCAGCAAACTGCTGATAAAATGCAGCGTGCATTAAGCGACGCTCTTCAGGCATCCAGTGATCTAAGTGGTGGAGCTGGTCTAGGCTTTGAGCACCAACAGGCTATAAATGAACTCATCTCAACTATCCAGCAGCTGAGAAACGAGCCTGATTATAGCGGTAATATCGCTGCTGTAGAAAGCCAGATTAATGCACAATTAGAAGCCGTATTCCAGCCGATACAGGAGGCAGATAACATACCCTACTTAGGCGGTGATTCAGGCCAAGGTGGGCAAGTCAAGATTGGACCAAATGCGCATATCAATGGGCCAGTCATAAATAATGGCCCCGGTGCTACGACGCACATTGGTACTGTCGGCAATAATATAAACCAAAACCCGCGCGGTGGTACGGCAGCCCAAAAAGCAAGCAATGCGCGCATGCGCGCAAAAGATTTGCAGCCATAAAACTATTACTTCGCTGCTGCTTTTACAAACCCGCAAAATAGCGGATGCGGCTTCATTGGACGACTCTTTAGCTCAGGGTGTGCCTGCGTACCTACCATGAACGGATGTCCCTTTACTTCACTCATCTCGACGAGATCGAGATCAGGATTGAGTCCTGAGAAGCGCAAGCCCGCCTTTTCGAGCTGTTTACGAAAAGCATTATTGACCTCGAAGCGATGACGATGCCGCTCATGTACGAGCTTTGCCCCGCCATAGAGCTTGGAAATAATCGAGCCCTTCACGAGTTGGCATGGATACGCACCGAGGCGCATGGTGCCACCTTTGTCTTTTATATTTTTTTGATCCGCCATCTGTGCGATCACCTGCGTGCCAGGGATGGATTCGAATTCTTCGCTCGTCGCATCAGCGATATCTGCCATGTGACGTGCAAACTCGATAACCATGATCTGCATACCCAGACACAGCCCGAGATACGGCTTCTTATTTTCGCGGGCATACTTTGCTGCGAGGATCTTGCCCTCGATACCACGATCACCGAATCCGCCTGGTACGAGGATGCCATCTGCGGACTCGACTTTCTTCCATTCAGCTTTTGACTTCTTTTCTAATTTTTCTGAATCAGCCCAGACAATCTTTGGCTCGTAGCCAATACTCCAGCTCGCGGCACGTAGTGCTTCATTGACTGAGATATAGGCATCATCGAGATCAGTATATTTGCCAACAGCACAGATGGTGAGCTCCTTCTTTGGAGCGGTGCGCTGATCATTTAGCTTTTGCCAGCCATCGAGCTTTGGGCGCTTCTTGGGAAGATTGAGCTTTTCTTCGACGAGCTTCGTCATGCCAAATGCCTCGTAGCGCAGCGGTACTTCATAAATAGATGAGACTGTCGGCGCGGGGATGACGGCATTTTCTGCGACATCGCAAAAGAGAGCAATCTTCCGAAGAATGCCATCGTCGATATCGACATCCGCACGCGCGAGGATGATATCCGGCGTGATACCGATGCGGCGCAAATCGCGTACGCTGGCTTGTGTCGGCTTGGTTTTGAGCTCCTTACTGGCTGCAAGATATGGCAGCAAGGTAAGATGCACAAAAAGTGTATTTTCCTGACCGATCTTGTGACGAATCTGGCGAATCGCCTCAAGGAATGGCTCACCTTCGATATCGCCAACCGTGCCGCCGATCTCAGCAATCACGATATCCGCACCACTGACTTTCGCAGCCTTTTTGATCCGATCTTGGATAGCGCCAGTAATGTGCGGAATGATCTGAATCGTGCCACCGAGATAATCGCCGCGGCGCTCTTTGCCAAGAACATCTGCATAGATACGACCAGAGCTGACGCTGGACTCTGCACTGAGTGGCTCATCGATGAAGCGCTCATAATGCCCAAGATCGAGGTCGGTCTCCGCGCCATCGTCTGTTACGAAACATTCGCCATGCTGAAACGGGCTCATCGTGCCAGGATCGACATTGAGATACGGATCCAGTTTCATCATGAAAACGCTGAAGCCAGCACTCTTTAAAAGTGCGCCGATCGAAGCGGCAGCGATGCCTTTGCCGAGTGAACTGCAAACTCCTCCCGTGACGAAAATATATTTAGTACTCACGGGATGGAATTGTAGCAGAAAGTTTAACGTTCGTCTTGCAGACGATTACGGATAGCAGTCATCATTTCTTGAGCCTTGGATATATAGGCAACACGGATTTGATCTAGATCATCTTTTGAAAATAATTGCCAAATATCACTGGTAAGTGTGAATATGTTGACCCCATCGGGAGCATTACCTTGTCTTTGAATTTCAGAGATGATTTCTTTAAATTGAGGTAATTGCCGCATCTGGCGGAAAAAAAAGAATCGACTAAAACCATATGCTGGCTGTTGCGCAACAGCCAAGCCATCTAACTTCCCTAATCCAGTCTGCGCTTGATAATCATCATTATGAATAAATGAAAGTAATGCAGAAAAAATATACTCATTTGAAACAGTGCAGCTAGCTGCATCAGATATAAATTCATGAATCTCTGCATGCGTAAAAGCATGATCTTCCGAGGGAATCAATAATGTGTTGCGAGAGTCATGCATTAAAAATTGCAAACTACTTGTGAGAATCGAATGCGCCATTTCATTTGCGAATGTGCTTCTTAATATTGCATCTCGATCAAAAAACGGCTGTTGGGCAGCCATGAAGTCTGTGAATGTCTGGTTAATGTAAATGAGATTTGTAGATGCGTCATACGCCCCTCCATTCCAAGGGGAATCTGTCATGCGCAAAACAAAAGCACTTTTTTGTGATGTTTTTTCGAGCTCTTTTGATGTAAAAATCTGCTGCATATCTTGTTGCATCTCCGGCGAGAGATGTATTTGCTGTTGAATTTTTTCAAGCATGTTAAGTCGCCCATCAAAGACAGCGAGCCGTAATGGCATAAATCCATATTTTCCAATCCACCTATTTAATACCTTTTGAAAGGTATTCAGCTCTTCCTCATTCAAGTCAGATTTTGTAAGAAAAGAAATATATATTTCTAAATCATGTAATAGTCCTGGAGGCGCATCTTGCACATTTAGGAAAAGCTGTTGGAAAAAATACACAACTTCTTCAAAAGAAGCCTGCCCCATGTCTATTTTGGCATGTAATACTTTTGCTGCCTCATTTACGTCCCTCACAAACGCCTCAAAATCCTCCTCTGGCCGCTCAGCCGATTCTGCCGCAGCGAACCCCGGTAAAAACAAAATACCTGCAGCCGCCAGCGCGGCTGCAATGGCTTTGCGACGTGTCAATCCTGTCGATGCTTGATCGGGGTTATTTGAAAGTGTCATGTGAATACAATAAGACGTAATTTTTACGTAAAAAGCATGAACCGTCAAACTAGCTTATAATTTTCGTGCCTTAAATTAATTCAAAATGCGCCTCTCCCAGCTCTTTACCAAAACATCCAAAACCAGCCAGTCTGACAACGACTCGATCAACGCCGATCTGCTCACCCGTGCGGGATTCATTCATAAGACCCTCGCTGGCAGCTACAGTTTCTTGCCGCTCGGACTGCGTGTTATTCGGAAGATCGAACAGGTCGTCCGCGAAGAAATGAATGCGATCGACGGCCAAGAGCTGCTGCTAAGCGCGCTCAGTCCACGTGAAAACTGGGAGGCGACGAAGCGCTGGGATTCGCTCGATGTACTATTCAAAGTGCCTGCCGCGGGCAATAGTGAATACGCGCTCAATCCGACACACGAGGAGATCATTACTCCGATCGCAAAGAGTTTTGTGAATAGCTACCGCGATCTGCCTTTCGCTGCATACCAAATCCAAACAAAGTTTCGCAATGAGCCGCGCGCAAAAAGCGGTGTGATGCGCGGTCGCGAGTTCATTATGAAAGATCTTTATTCATTCCACGCAAGCCAAGATTGCCAAGATGATTATTATGACCGTGCGGCGGCAGCCTACGAAAAAGTGTTTGCGCGACTCGGACTCGGCGAGAAGACCTACTTCACCTACGCGAGCGGCGGCAGCTTTAGCAAGTACAGCCATGAGTTTCAGACGCTCCTGCCAAGTGGTGAGGATACGGTCTACATCTCAGTCGAGGCAGAGAAACAAGGGAAGCTGATCGCAGTGAATAAAGAGATCTTTGAAGAAGGCATGGACTGTCCGCATTTGAATGTATCAACTAAGTGGCGCGAAGAGATGGCGAGCGAGGTTGGGAACATTTTTAAACTCAGCACAAAGTTTAGCGAGCCGTTTAAGCTCGACTTCCAAGACGAGGCTGGTGAGCGCAAGCCGGTCATCATGGGCTGCTACGGTATCGGCATCAGCCGCCTGCTCGGGGTGATTGCCGAGTACAGCGCCGACGAATCGGGGCTGAGCTGGGCAGAAAGCGTCGCGCCATACGGTGTGCACCTCATCACGCTGGGCAAAGAAGGCGAAGAAGCCCGCGACATCGCAACGGCTCTGTACGAAGAAATGAAAGAAGCGGGCGTGGAGGTGCTCTTCGATGATCGGGAGAAAGAAGGCGCTGGTGCGAAGTTTGGCGATGCTGATCTCATCGGCTGCCCACTGCGCGTGACTATCTCGGCACGCTCGCTCGAAGCTGGCGGCGCGGAGGTAAAGGTGCGACATGAAAAAGATGGTACTGTCACCTCGCTCGACGATCTTCGGAAACGCTTGTCAATCTAATGCTTCTCACTTAAACTCGTTCAGAATATTTTTAACCCCTATTCTCATGAGCAAAAAGCTCCTCGCCGCTCTCGGCACCGCTGTACTCCTCGCTGGATGCACCCTCCCAGGCATGCCTGCCGACGACGCTGAACCAACTCTGGAAGATGTGATGATGGAAGGCACTGTCATGGAAGAGGCTGCAGAGACTCCTGCTATGGAGGCTGTGAAAACTCCAGCAATGGAAGAAGCTACCGAGGCTCCTGCTATGGAAGAAGGTGCTGCAATGGAAGAGGCTGCAGAGACTCCTGCTATGGAGGCTACCGAAGCAGCTGCTCAGTAATCGCAGTTAGCTCAAATAAAAAACCCAGCTCACATGAGCTGGGTTTTTTTATGCTTTAGAGAAGTCCGCTGCTGCGCAGCAGCATTATAGCCGTGCCTGCCGCGAGCGGCACAATTACATTATCGTCGAGGATTTTTTGATTGAGTCGAATCTCCATTGCCTCAAAGGTCATCGCGGCAGCTGCCGCTGCTCCCGCTTCGATCGGCGATACGAAGAAGCTCGCCGCAGCCGCGCCCGCAATCACGCCTGCCAGTGTACCTTCAAGGAGCTTGATATTCGATAAATGTGTCTTGAGCCGCCCAAAGGGACCAATAAGCCCCGAGATGCCATCGCCAAGGGCGAGGATGAGAATGGCTGCCAGCGCAACATCCTGCGGGAAGAGCTGCAACGCCAAGATACACCCGATGAAATAGGTGATCACGCCGCGCCCTGGGAAATCCTCCGAGCGACGATCGAAGTTATCGAGAAACCAGCCGATAATCGGCACGCGTGCATGCCGAACGACGAAAGAAAGCAATACGCCCACAGCCAAAACCCAAAAGAGGAGCCAGCTCGTCAGCCAGCCTGTGTACACACCAAACACTAAAACTGGCCCGAGCGCGATATGCAGCAGGCGGCGGCGCAACTCCGTCGGCGTGATTTTGGCAAAGATGAAGTTCATGATGCATACTTATTTGTCATCCCAGACGTGAACGAAGTGAACAGATCTGGGATCTCAGACGGATGAATCTACCGAGCGCCTGAGATGCTGAAATAAATTCAGCATGACAATATTGCTAATTTTGTTTTTCATTTGTCATGACCGACAGATCGATCACGCCCTCGAAGTCATCATCGGGCGCGAGCTTGTTTGGCTGCTCGTGCTCACAGACGGTGCAGCGGTGAATAACGACCCAATCCCCGCCTGTTTTTTGAAAGACAGCCCCCGGCTCCATCGGCCCGCCGCAGTCGCTCGCGCGGTCACCCGGTGTGTCACCATCGACATGCAAAGACCACAAGCACCGTGGGCAATGATTCCGTGCGGTCTGCGCGGCAGGCGAAACTTCTGCCCCACAATGGCAACAGATGAAGCCGTGATTAGTTTCATTTTTGGAGATCATATGCCAAAGAAAGAAATGGCAACAGCCAACAGCTCGTTCTGCGTCACGATCCATGCAGATACATATGCCAGCACGAGTCCGCCACCAAGGTCAGATGTGAAGTGTAGACCCAGCCACACCCGACTCGCGGCGACAGCTGCCGCGAACGCAAGCGCAAAGAATGCCACGCTCGGCAGGACATCGGCGATGATGATCGCAGCGGCAAAAGGCCCCGCTGTGTGAGCAGATGGGAAGCTACTATCCAGCTCGCCATAGTGTGTGATCAGCCCTCCTGGTCGCGTGCGTCGAAAGACAAACTTCACAACAAATGCAGCAACGACGGCAATCGCACAGCTCGACAGCAGGGCAATCGCTTCTATCTTGCTACCAGGTTTCCACCAGAGAAAAAAGGGGAGCAAAAATAGCATGAACACAGAAAAGGGCGTCCATGAAAAAAATTGCGCCGTCATCGTCACGTCATGGCGACGCTTTGCTGCACGTTGAACAAAAGCGCCAACACGCTGATCCCAGCCATTGAAACCAGCGATGAGCAAGCCAAAGCCGATAATAAGAAACGAAAAGAGAGAAAGTGATTCAAACATTGCTGACATTTTAGCAGAGCTGTAAACTCCGCGACATGACTACCAAGCGCAAGCAACAGACATGGCTCATCACTGGTGGCACTGGCTTCCTCGGCTGTCATATGGCCAGCTACTTATTGAAGAAAGGTTGCCGTGTGAAGCTGCTCGACCTCGAGCCACTCACCGAACCCGAGCTGTGGGGACGCGTAGAAAACTACCAAGGCGATGTCAGAAATAAAGCAATGCTCGAACGCATCATGGCAGATTGCGATGTTGTATTGCACGCCGCCATGGCACTACCGCTCGCAAAGCCAGATGAGATCCTCGACACGGGCATCCGTGGGACAAAGACAGTGCTCGACACGGCAAAGAAGCTGAAGATCAAACGTGTTGTGCATATCTCCAGCACGGCAGTCTACGGCGTGCCTGAAGTACATCCCCTGCACGAGACCGACCCGATGGTCGGCGTCGGGCCCTATGGCACGGCAAAGATCGAGGCAGAGAAGCTCGTGAATAAGCAGCGTAAAAATGGCATGGTCATTACGACGATCCGTCCCAAGACCTTCATCGGCACTGGTCGGCTCGGCGTCTTTCAGATCCTATTTGATTGGATTCGAAGAGATTGCAAAATCCCCGTCATCGGCGATGGCGACAATCTCTATCAGCTGATGGATGTTCGCGATCTCTGTGATGCCCTGTGGCTCGCTGCGACGAAACCAGCGAGTAAAGCAAATGATGTCTTCAATGTCGGTGCAAAAGAATACGGCACTGTCGCCGAAGATCTGACGAAGATGTTTAAGGCGGTGAAGAGTAAAAGTAAAGTGCTACCGACACTCAGCGGCCCGATCAAAGGCACGCTCGCCGGACTAGAGGCAGTCAATCTCTCCCCACTCTATAAATGGATCTACGGCACAGCGGATAAAGACAGCTTTGTGAGTACTGAGAAAATTGAGAAACAGCTCGGCTGGAGACCAAAGTATTCAAACTCTGATGCGCTGATCAGTACCTACAAGTGGTATCGAAAAAACTGGGAACAATACGCCGAGACCAGCGGCACCACCCATCGCGTCGCATGGAAGCAAGGCGCGCTGAAGCTCGCCCGCTGGATACTCCAGCCAAAGAAATAGGTAGTGACCTTTAAGGTTGCCCCTACCTTAAAGGTGTGTGTTTTCTGCTATATCTGCTTTTAGCTCGAGTAGGCCTTCTTGGAGGACGAGCTCACGCATCTCTTGGAAGGTCGGGCTCGCAGATAAATCGGTGACTGTAGCGACGAAATAGATCATAGAGCCAGCAGCCAGCAACATCGCCGCCGCGCCAAGCAACAACCAGCCAATACCGCGCAAAAGCAAACCAATCCCCTGCAGCACATCGAAGGCAAAGTGAAGCACTAGCTTGAGCACTTTGAATACAAACTGTGCGATAGCCGTGACAACCTTTACGATAGTCTCCCAGATGATCGCAATATATTTTTCAAATGTTTTTTGCATAATAAATGTAATTAAAAAGTATGTTTAGTATGGCAGGCTCGTGAGGAAAGCGCCATCCACTGCGTCGCGTCGCAGCTGGATACAGATACGTCGCAAAAGCAATAAACAAAAACAAAATTCTCCAGTCTATAGCTGGAGAACCCTGTCTTTGGTGGATCGGGCGGGGCAACGCTACGCTACTCGCCTTCACTCATTCGCGATCAAATTTGAGCAAGCTCAATTTGTAGCCTCATTCGTTTGGCGATCGTCCCCGCGACTACTTCGTATCTCGTTTCTCACCCACCACTTCACAAGAAAAAGAACCTCCAACCTTTGGTTGGAGAACCTTTTTCTTGGTGGATCGGGCGGGGCTCGAACCCGCGACTATCGGCTTAAAAGGCCGCTACTCTACCAACTGAGTTACCGATCCATATATGCTCCAAACGGAGCCGGAAGATTTTAGCAAAAAACCGTGTTTTGCCAACTATTTTTATGCTTCGCTTTCGTTATCATCGGTGGGCATGCCTACTGCTGGGCCAACTTTGAGACGCTGGATACCTTTTATTTTATTCTGCTGCATGAGCTGTGCCTCGATGCTGAGTCGTGCAGACGTCTCGCTATCGTCGAGTAGCCACTCTGCCGTCTCTGCGCCAAAGACTGCTGTCAGGTCATCTGCGATATCGGCTTCGACGAATTGTGTCTTGCGAATAATATAATAACGACCAGCCTCTTCGAAGTGAAGTTGAACAGGCCTGAAATGCTCAGTGACTTTGACAAGGACGCCATCGCGATCGACGTACTCGGTATAGGCAGCTAGTCCATCATACGCCAAGAGGCCATTTGGTAGCTCTGAGAGGCCGAGCTGGGCGGTAGTGACCATCATCTCCCCTGCTGGGTCGGTCGTCTCTGCACGCGCTTGTAAATGCCTCTCGATGAGAGCCTGCAGTGTGCGCTGGTCGGGATCGTCTTGCTCGATATTAGTTGGTACACAGCCACAAGCAAGACCAGTTGTGAAGGCTGCCTGATACTGCGGGCAGGTGTAGCTGATCGCAGCGCAAGTAACTGGAGTGCGTGAAATAAATTCCCGATCCATAATCGGTGCATAAAAGTATGTTGCGAGGAGAGCGACAAGCAGGCCGAGAATGATAATGCTGGGGTGGAGTTTTTTCATGAGGAAGATATTAGTGAAGACATTGTAATGCAGTTTGATTTTAAATAAAGTCTTTGATGCTTTCGAGGCGTTCCTCGCGGTTAGTGGCGAAGTCATTCCAGCTGGCTACATAGTCTATCTGTGGATCTCGTTTCAACCCGAGGGGTTGGGGTAACCCGAGGGGTTGGATAAAGTAGTGATAGCTGCTCCACCCCCACTCTCCAGGATTATCTGCGAGCTTTGCTTTGACGGGATTATCGTGGATGTAGGAAATGAGTGTCTGATAATATGCATCGTCGCTCACATATTTTGATTTGTAGGAGCCTTGGAATACGCGCCCTGAGTGCTCTTCGTGCAGTAGATCATAATATTTTGCATAGGATGTCATGAGTCTATGTAAAAATTTTTGGGCGTTTGGCTCAAAGGGATGCTCGTCGGGGCTGACGATATTTGTACGACTTTCGATGGGGCGTATGAGTAAATGAAAGTGATTTGGCATGATGCAAAAGGCGAGCAGGTCGACGGGGAAATCGTCTTTGTATTGCTGCATTTTCGCAAGAAAGCGGTTGTAGTCTTTGTCTGTGTGGAAGATGGTTTTCTTGCCAGCGCTGCGGTTATAGATGTGATAGGTCTCTCCGCCGACGAGCTGTCTGAGTGGTGTGGGCATATGTGTAGTATAACTCAACCCCTCGGGTTGATACAACCCGAGGGGTTGGCATGCGCGTGGTGCTCAACGCAAAAAACCCCTAACCATCGCGGTCAGGGGTTTTGTGGTGAGTAAATCCCCCCGCTCGGTCGCTGAAAGCGACCTCTCGACCCCCTTTACCAAAAGGGGTGACGAGTGAAGCGAGTCGGGGGATTTTAAAAAAACTCTGGAAACACCAAACGGGCGGTCTCGCATGGCGAGCCGCCCGAATGATGGATTTAGCTAACCTGTGTAGCTAGATGATGAACCAAAGTACTTAAACTAGATTAATAGTTTGAAGCGACTTTAGGAGCATCGAGAGTAGCACTACCGAGGTTGAGTGAAGCTACGTCAGTGTAAGCGAGTTGATCTGTGTCGTAGTTTACATCACCAGCACCTGGTGTACCGTTATCAAGATCTGTGAACTTGATTTGGATAGATTTGTTACCAGTAGAAGTTGAGATAGCCGATGGGGTAGCTTTTACAGCGAAGTAAGCTATAGAGCTATTTTCGATCTCAGAGTTGACTGCATCTGCAGAACCGAGAGTAACGACAGTAGACATAGAAGCGGCAGCTGATGCGGCAGCGTGAACTGTAGCAAAAGTCTTGTCGCCTGTGCCACCAATACGCTCAATTGTCGTGCTATTTGCAGCCATGAGATCACCAGCGCCATCGATATCAGTAACGATGCTAAAGCCGAGGCGTGTGAGCTTCGTCTTGATAGATGCACCAGTAGTTGTATTTGTATTGCTAGATGCATCAGTCGTGACAGCGATGATAGCGACTACATTCTCACCATTGGTGAGTGTGCTATCTACATTTACCGTCTGTCCATTGACCGAAGCGGTGCTAACAAATGCAACATTGCTGATGCGAGTAGCGACTGTGCTAAATGCATTGCTAATGGTGCTTGCACCAGTAGCAGTAACAACCTTGTTTGAGCTTGCGCCCGTATTGTCAGCAGCGTTTGCTGCAAGTGTCAAGCCAGTAACAACTGTACCTGCCTTATCTTTACCCATGCCGAGTGCGACGACTTTTACATAGATGTTTTCGCTACCTTCAGCGATGACATGATTGATATCAGTGAAAGTAACTGTACCAGAAGTAACAGACTTACGACCGATTTCTGTTGTCTTGTCGTTTGCGTAGAGAACGATCTCTGAAACAGCAGTAGCAAGAGAATCAGCGCCACCAGCAAGCGTAATGCCTGGGATAGTAGAAGATGCAGTGTTATATACCAAATCTGTAGCTGTAACTGCAACGTTACTAGCTGTGCCTGTGAGAATCTTAGAAGTGAAAGTTACATTTGCACCAGATGAAGTAGCAGTTACATTTGTAAATGTAGTTGCTGCGATCTGAGCTGCAATTTCAGCAGCGGTAGCTGCATCAGCAATAGTGATCGCAACACCGTCAATGTTAAGATCTGCATTTTCACCAGTTGCATGAGGAGCTGGAACTGTAACAGTAACTGATCCAAGTTTGCCACTTGTGATTGTCAGATCATTGATCTGAACACCTTCATTTGTTGCAGTAGCTTCGAAGCTAGCTACGAAGTCTGAAGTTGCACCACCGAGTACATTCTTGGCAGTGTTTGTTGCTGTGTCAGTATTATCAGCAGTAAGAGTAAGTGAGCCTGCACCAGCAATAGTAACTGTACGGCTAGACGGAGTAGTTGCAAGCAGATTGGTAAGCGTACGAGATACATTATTTACCAAACCAGTAGTTACATCATCTGCATCGTAATCTTCAAGTGAAAGACTTGTGAGATTGATGTTGATGGTATCTGTAGCCTGATTTACATCGTCGATGATATCCATCTCAACACGGAGACGAAGTACGCCATTTGCAGCGATCATTTCACGGAAACCATCAAATGTAGCAACGCCAGTAGAATCTAATGCGCTACCAGAAACTGTATCGAGCAGCGTCGTACCCTTATACAGAGCGAGCTGATTGATACGAGTGTTATCAGCAACTGCTGTACCAGCGACACCAACGTTATCTACGATAATACCTTTTACCTTGATCTCGTCGAGGTAAAGATCAGATGCATTGCCAGCTTCGACCTCGAATTCGAGAGCGTTGATAGCAGCTGAGCCGATCACCGCACTTGTAGCACTCTGAGTCAGAGTAGAAATAGTAGCAGTAGCGGCAACACCATTTACCGTTTTGTATGTAAGTGAAGCAGGAGTGATGTCATCGACATTTGTATCATCAGCTGTTTCCTGTACGACGATACCGCCAGTAGATGCTGTACCAATACCAGCAATGCTTACATCGTACTTAGCACCAGTGATGATACGGTTGAGTGTATCAGCACGGATCTGGAACTCATGCGTGCTATCTATAGCGATAGTCAGGCTCGTGTCAGAGTAGACAGCAGAGTCATCGTAAGCAGTAGTGTTATCGATCCCAAGATCGTAGACAGAACCAGTCGTTACATCGTAGAGCTCTACATTCTCGATCTGACAAAGAAGATCTTCATCATAAGCAGATGCAGTACAGTCAGTACCAGCATTAGTAGTAGCACCAGTATTAGTAATAGTTACTTTGAACTGCTGAAATTCTAAGGCTGCATCTGTACCAGGGATCATGCTGAATGAGCCAAGAACAACATTGTCCTTGTTCTTTAGTACGTCAGTCATAGGAGCGTCAGTCGAAATGATCGTGAGCTGACCAGCCTGTACTGTAGCAGTAGGAGCAGTGTATGTACCAGCGATAGATGCGCCGTAACCATACTTCGTACCTTCAGCTTCGAGATCGAGGACATTGTCCAGACCGAGGATGACTGACTTACCAGCACCACCGACGATGTCAGCCTTTACGACTGCTTTCACGGTCTTGCTCGTCTTGACAGAGTAAGCACCGTCAATATTGAAAGTGATATACTTGTTGCTTGCACCAGCTGCAGTGGCGACCATTTCACCTTCGATGTAAAGAGTATAGTTCTCTACTTCAGTCTCTTCGTCGACCGTACCAGTCTCTTTCAGAGTGATAGAGTTGATAAGGACTTCGTTGTCAGAGTCATCGTTGGTCAGTTTGAACTTAGCAATTTCGATACCGCGTTCACCGAGTTTAGGATTTGAAACACTACCATCAGTAGCGATAGTCAGCTGTTGACCTTCTGAAGCACCAATCTCCATGCCAGCTCCAGCAGCTGGAAAGCTACCAGTAACAGACTGAGCGTTTGCAGCGATAGCGTCAACAGAGAGAATCTCCATGTTGAACTGTGAACCATTGTTTGCAGCAGCTGTACCGAGAGTAGCTACGACACGGACAGTATTTGTCGTACCAGCAGCGACTGTGAGACCACCACCAAGGAAATTGACAGTAGCAACGTCTGTAGAAGAGTTGAATGTCTTTGCCTTTGATACACGACCGTTGTTGTCAAAGAGAGCAATATTAGTAACTGCAGTGTCTAGACCGAGACCACCACGGTGGATCTCGACTGAAGTAACAACGACATCATCGCTCGAAGCAGTGAAGTCGAAGCTAGCAACAGTAACACCAGAAACTGTACCTGGGAGGGTAGCACTAGCAGGTGAGCTAGCAGCGACACTAATAGAAAGTGTACCGTCTGAAGTAGTAGGAACGACGACTACAGGAGTGTCATCCTCTACATCGCTAGCAGCACCAGCAGTGTAATCAGCGCGGCGCTTGCTACCGTCAGCAGCCTCTTCTACAGAAGACTGAGCGACAACAGCGACCTGCTCACGAGTGATAGCATCACCAGGACCAAAACGACCATCATCGTAACCGTTCATGAGACCATGAGCGTAGGCAGTCTCGACAGAGTCGAAGTACCAAGCACTAGATGCGACGTCAGCAAAGTTTGGAACGTTGCCAGCGTAAGCTGTCTCGAGAGCAAAAGCGTCTACGAGGATCTTGGCGCCTTCAGCACGGTTGACTGTACCACCTGGGTTGTACGTAGCCAGACCGTTTGCATCGAGAGCACCACCGTTGATACCACCTACAACACCGTTGTTGTAGAGAGTCTCAACAAACTGGTAGTACCAGTCAGAAGGAGCAACATCAGCGAAGTGAGGTGCACCAGTTGTATCTACATTGAGATCAGCAGCGAGAGTCGCTACCTTTGCGATTTCAGCACGGTTGAGCTGACCCTGTGGATCGAAAGAACCGTTGTCACGACCAGCGAGAACGCCAGCGTCGACGAGAGACTGCACAGAAGCAGCCGCCCAAGATGAGATGCCAGAAGCATCTGTGAAAGAAGTAGCAGCAGTTGCAGTGCTAAGGCCAAAGCTAGCTACAGAAGTAGCAAGCACGGCGATAGCAGAAACGCTAGCCACAGCTTTGCGGATATATGAATAATTCATTGTTTGATTGTTATGAATGGGGTTGTACGCAGTAAATATAAGACGCTCCAAGCGCTGCGAAAGCCACATGAGGAGAGAATGCGGATGACCGAGGTCATCCAGTTTGATTCTAATTTGGATTGTATGCGGAGTGCATACTCCCACTAGTCGATCACGTTACTTGTGATCTATACACTGTGGGGCGGCCTTTCAAGGAGCGAATACCGTGTTCTTCAGATAATGATGTCTGATGCATAAACGCATCTGTGGCCCCTCTATTTCCCACTTTTTTTAGAGGAGCCTCGAGTCTTTTTGCACTTATTCTTGCGGAGAATACTATGTAAACCGCGTTTTGCTGTCAAATAATAGGGTCTATCGTGTATATCGCTTGTGAGGCCATCGATATGGCCTGTTTCAGGAGCTGATATTTGTCTTATACTACTTGTTCTAAGGTCTTTTGCTTAGTCGCTTTTTGTGCACTTTGCGCTATTTATAACTGTTTTACACGCATTTCGTTTCATATTTCAGCTTGCGCATATTAGGCAATTATTGCCTGATCTACACATAGTGAAGCCTACTGTGTGTGGCTTCTTGGCTAGAGGATTCTCCCTGAGCACAAACTATAACGCATAGGGGCGACAGATGTTACAGTTTTTTACAGGAAAATCAAACTATTTCTTAAGAAAATCTTAAAACTTCTTTGTGCCATATTTCCGCAGGAGTAAGGTAAATACGCACAACCCTACATACACAACCCTTGGGGTTGGCTGATGTGATACAAGCAGATACATGCACTGATCGTCATGAGGGGAGAATGCAAACCCCAAGGGTTGGGCGTTTAAAACACACACGAAACCCTGCTCCACCAGCATATGGGAGACAGGTCACAGACCTGCTCCCGCAACCCTCACTGCTAAAACCTTTTTTTACTATATTTCCGCAGGAGTAAGCCCATTTCGTTTTTTTGAATAGCTGTACGAATCTCTGCGAGCAGATCAAAGAGAAACGTGAGATTGTGCAGAGTCAGCATGCGCTGCCCAAGAGACTCATTCAGCACAAAAAGATGGCGAAGATAGCCACGTGTATATCCGCCTGCACAGGCGGGACAACGGCAGTTTTTGTCCATGACCTGCTTTACGAGCTTATTTTTAGCGAGTTTTATGTTGGCACGTCCCACAGGTGTCCAGTAGGCACCGTGTCGTGCGAGACGGGTCGGCATGACACAATCAAACATATCGACCCCACGCATGACCGCCTGAATGATGTCGATCGGGTCACCAACGCCCATGAGATAACGCGGCTTATCCTGCGGTAATAGCGGGCATACCGCATCCAGTGCCGCATGAAACTGTGCCTTGGTCTCGCCCACTGCCAAACCGCCGATCGCAACCCCAGGGGTTGGCAGACTAGCCATGAAACGTGCTGAATCTTGCCGAAGGTCTTTGTACGAAGCACCTTGAACGATAGGGAATAAGGCCATTTGCCCGCTCCCCTCAACCCCTCGGGTTGACCCAACCCGAGGGGTTGATTTGCTCATCTTCTGCCAATACTTCACCGACTCCTCTGCCCAGCGATGCGTGCGATCCAGCGCAACCTCCGCAACCTTGCGAGAAGCGTCCCCTGGTACACATTCGTCCAGCTGCATGGCAATGTCTGTGCCCAGATCACGCTGTATTTGCAGTACTTTCTGCGGCGTGAAGACATGCTTACTACCATCCAGCGGCGAGCGAAACTCGACGCGGTCGTCGTACATCTTGCGCATCTTTGCGAGCGAAAACACTTGAAAACCGCCACTATCCGTGAGCATCGGCCCTTCCCATCGATTGTATGTTTGCAGACCTCCCATCTTTTTCACGACTGCCTCGCCCGGTCGCAAGTGCAAATGGAAGGTATTTCCGAGGATAATCTCTGACCCAATTGCTCGTAATTCATCGGGAGAAACGGTCTTTACCGCGCCATATGTACCCACTGGCATAAAGACAGGCGTGCGAAAAGAGCCGTGTGGCGTGTAGAATATACCCGTTCGCGCCGCGCTTTTCTTATCTCGATTTGTGACTTTGAATTCAAACATCGCGCTCGATTCTATAGGACCCGAGGGGTTCCGAGAACCCCTCGGGTCCGTCTCCAAGCCTCGCATCCTTCTCCATATTTGCTGCGGACCCTGTGCTGCATATCCATTTACAAAATTGGCAGACGAATACGATGTCACGGCATATTTTTATGATCCAAATATTCACCCTGAGAGTGAGTACAGAATGCGGCTTGAGGAAGCCAAGAAATACTTTTCCGACAAATGCGAAGTAATCGAAGGGCCGTACGATCCCGAGACCTTTTTTGAGCGAGCAAAGGGGCTCGAAAATGAGCCAGAAAAAGGCAAGCGCTGCGCAGAATGCTTTGATATCCGCCTCACAGGTACGGCACAATTTGCCGCTGAAAATGGCTTTGAGACCTTCACCACGGCGCTCACGATCTCCCCGCACAAAGATAGCGAACAGGTAAATACCGCCGGTAAACTCGCCGCCATCAAATACGGTATCAGCTATCTCGATAACAACTGGAAAAAGCAAAATGGCTACTTGCTCGGCACGCAACTTAGCCGCGCAGCAGGACTCAAGCGCCAAGATTATTGCGGTTGCATCTACTCGCGCCGTGATCGCGACAAGAAAAATGAAGAAAAAAATGTCCAGTCGTCAGACTGACGTGTGAGAACCACTCCCCTGCTCTGGTCTACTCGACATATGAATAAAAATAGTAGTCATACGCTTGTCGCCTCCTAGCTCGTTTTATGATTACATTGTCTAGTCAATAGCATGCCCTCCACTCCCCCACTTCTCGATAAAATCACGACTGCACACGACATTCATGTCGTCGGCGTGGCCGGCACCGAAGGCGCAGCCATTGCTTGCTGGCTGATGAAGCTCGGACATACATTCACGGGGCATGACTTCTCGACGCCAGCAACGTTTCATAGCAGTATCGCTACTGCACATGGCGGACTAAAGTCAGATAAAAAGAAGAAGATATGTGATCAGCTCGGGAGTATGAAAAAGAATATCCACTTTCAAAAAACATATCTCAAAAGTATCGAAAAGGCCGACCTGATCTTTGTATCGCAGAACTGGGATGCATACAAAGCAAATGCGAAATTAAAGCGCATCTTTGCGAAGTATCCCGAGCGATTTGTCACTATCACCCAGCTCTACTTCCAGCTCTTTGCGGGACGCATACTCGCCATCACAGGGACAAATGGCAAGTCGACAACGACACGACTTGTCGCAGACATCATGAATAAGTCTAGACATAAAATATGGTTCACAGGAAACGACAGGCGCAATGATCAAATGCTCGATCGTCTAGACAAAGTGAGTAAAAAAGACTGGCTTGTCATCGAAGTGTCGAATAGACAACTCAAATGGCCACTCGGACGAACGCCTGATGTTGGCGTCGTGCTCAATGTAACCAAAAATCATCTCGATGAATACGGTGGTTCTTTTGCGAAATATAAAGCTGGAAAATACAGTCTCATAAAAGATCAGCCACCCGAGCATATCGCTGTGCTCAATGCCGACAATACCGTAACTGCCAGCATGATCACGCGTGCGACCGGCAGCGTACTCCCCTACTCTGTCGACAAGCGACTCACGCGTGGTGTCTATATAGACAAAGACACTATTGTCTACAAAGAGCACACGCGAGCAAATGTGCTAAAAGTCGACAAAATACAAGTTCTTGGTAGACATAATCTCAGCAACATCCTCGCCGCCATCGCGTCTACTCGAGCCGCGGGTGTCGACTGGAAATCTATCCGCGATGCAGTCAAAAAATTCAAAGGTATGCCTCAGCGCCTCGAGATCGTCACCAAAAAGAGGGGAATGACCTGGATAGATGACAGCGTCTCCACCAGTCCCGACTCCACCATTGCAGCCATCAGCAGCTTCCCGCAGGGGACTGTGCGCCTCATCGCTGGCGGTGATCCAAAAGGCATGACCTATGCCAGCTTCGCAGCTGCATGTAAGAAATATAAAGTGATCGAAGTCGTGCTCATCCACAGCCCCGCTGGCACTGCCATGGCACACGAGCTACGAAAGAGGGGAGCGTCATACGTCACCGTGCCCACCTTCGCGCAGGCTGTGCAACAAACTGCAGCTGCAGCAAAGAGGGGAGAGATCGCTCTCTTCAGCCCGACAGCGGCATGGTTTATCTATCATCTCCAACACAAAATCCCTGGTGGTGGTAAAGGCTACGCTGAGCTAATAAAAAAATATGGCTAAGCCATAGAGTTATTGTTCTTCCAAAGGCTCCGTGCGAAAGGGCTTCACGGACAAGATCATATACTCCGCACCGCAGTCTTCACAGGTGATTACATTGTCTTTCATGAGGTCAGGCTCATCGAGCTGAATCTCATGTTTGCAAGCGGGACAGGGATACAATTTGGTCATTGCGGGGAGTATACGAAGAGGGGAGTGAATAAGTCAAATGAGTTGTCCATTGTGACAAACAATGGCAGTTGAACTGCGTAAATGTAATGACCTGATGCTATCATCAGCTCTTGACAAACCAACGCAAGTCCTGTAAAAAGTGTAGTACTAAACTGTAATTTCATACTTTAAAAATGGCTCTTGGCAGACTCAGCACGCTCGTAGTGGCAAGCACGGCACTTCTCGCAAGTGGAGCTGCTGAGGCTGGTGGCGCACGATGTGAGGATGATCTCCTGTGTGCAGCAGGGCGTGGTTATACCGAAGATACTACTCGTCTACTGCAAAAAAAGTCCCATTCACAAGAAGAATTAAATAATGCTCTTGTGAGTGCTGTTATTGATTGCAGAACTAATATAGCCCAAATGTTAATTGATGCTGGCGCAGATAAAGCCCATAAACAATATGGACTTACGCTAACGCATACTGCCAAGCGTGAGGGCTGTAGCACAAGACTTAAGGAAATGGTCAAAAATTAATTAGACTGCTTTATCTCGCAAATCATTAATGAACTGCCCATCGCCTGCGAAGACTTTTTCGTATGCGGTGCGGAGATCGTCAACATGATTTTGATGAACTTTTTGATCAGTAAACATCTTTTCTATTTTTTGTTTAATGTCAGCTTGCTGCGTAGTGCTCAAAGCAGCCTTACTCTTCGCTAGGCTACCTAGAATACCTGCCATCGCCGTGCCCGCTTCGTTTGGATCAATCTCATTATCTAGCTTACCAATTACAGAGTCGATATCCCCACTTTCAAAGACAACTTTGTGCTGGTCACCATCCTTCATGACAACGGTATAGGTGCCATCGGCATTTTCAACCTTCTGGGTTACCTGACCACGCACCTTGATATCATCTAGCTTGCCAACACCATCTGCTGGGGCAGTACCAGTAAACTTTGTGCCAGCCTTGGCGGCAGTGATGCCGGTATCAGTGGCATAACTCTGTTGTGCTTGTTCGGGAGTTTCTTTCGCATTCTTTGCAGCCTGAAGTGCGACACCGAGCTGCTTCGTGTTGACCATGCCATCGATGCCCTTGGTAGCATCACCTCTGTCTAATATCTGCTGGAACTTACCGGTGCTCATATCTTTTGCCTCACCAATATTTTTCACACCATGTGCAGAAAGGTAAGCATGGCGAGCTTGGTTTGCTTGACCATTTTCTGTATCGAGGAGGTAGCCGGCTGCACCGTCTGTCTTGAGCATCTTTTGATGTGAAGCGCCATCTGACATACGTGCAAAATTACCTACGGCATCGCGGGCTGCACCGCCACCACCCCAACCGCCAAGCTGGCGTGCTTGCTCCTGACTCTGCTCACGGAAGTGATTTTGCATCAGCTCTGGCTGACGCATGACAGATGACACCGATCCCACACCTGGGATGACTGGCAGGTATTTCAGCGTGCCAGCGGCTGCGCCAAACATGCCCTCAGCACCACCCTTGATCTTCTCAGTGACCGCAGAGACATATTCGCTCTTGGCTGCTGCCTTGAAGGTGCCAAACCAAATGACGAGGAGGGAGGCTATCCACCAGATGATGTTATTAAACGCGCTAGTGGACTCACCGATGCTGCTGAGACCATCACCGTGGAGAGTGAGGGCATGACCAGTCAAGATCATGGTGAAGCCAATAGCCAGCGGAATCGCGACAAAGACAGGGAGAAAGGCGTGTGTAAGGAACTCCTTCATGGGATCGAAGTCTGATCCTGCTTCGAATTGAAACATCTCCTTGAGCACATAGCCCAATGCAATGAGTGGCGAGATAGCGATGGTGATCCACAGGATAGCCACACGGACGATCATACCCACAGCAAGTGCGAAGATGACGACGCCTGTGGCGATGGATATGACGATAGAGAAGAGTCCATTTACAAAAAGGTCACCACCAGTACCGCCCGCATTGGCGATGCCGCCCGTGGCGGATACCTCCAGCAGGTTAGTCATACTCAGCATGTGCGTGAGCATGGCAAACATGCCGGTTTTCTTGTCAAAGCCGTCACGAAGAAAGTTGGTAGTATGACTACTATCCATATACTTGAACCATTGCTCGACTTGTTTTTGTGTGCGAGCTACCCAAGCTTCATCCGTTTTATCAAACGTCTTTCCCGCCTCTGCCATGCGCGCATTCATACAGGCGGTTATATCTCTGGAATCACTTTCACACGGCAGCCTCAGGCTCGCATTCGTCGTCATCGACACGCTACTCGGAATAGTGAATATCGCTGAGCTGAGCACATCACTCGCGGTCAGCACGAGACGTGCGCCAAAGAACGTGAAATTCACCGCGATGAGCGCAATGATGAAAGCAGGGAGTGACTTCTTTAGCATGCCTGTGCCGCCCTCTTGCCCAATGCCAAGAATGACCATGATAGCCATGACCAGCAAGATAATTATGAAGCCGATATTTACGAAGTTTCGCACGACGGTCCACATGGCATGCAGCGTCTCACCCATGCCAGAGCCCATGATATAGGTCGAGTCCATCAGGTCACCGAGGAGAATAGCAAAGATGGTAGAGATGTAGACAACGCCGATCGTGATATACACACTGGCAATAGCCAAGCCTTGTCCGAGACCGTCACCGATAGGGGTGAGCATCTTGGTGATGCTACCGATCGCTTCTTGCGCCTGTACCTCTGGTACAAAGATGCTACTCACGAGCAACACAGCAGTCAGCAGGCCGACAGTGCGTGGGCTAAGGAGTGAACGAAATCGTGTGAGGAGAGTGTCCATTTAATTGAGAAGACTACTAGGTTTGGTGTGATGCTCCGCAGCAGCACTCCATAGGAAATTAAACATTGCCTGTCGTGCTTTTGGATCTTGAATATACGGAAGATCATGAACCTTCATGCGATCAATAGGAGCATGAGGTGATGTAACCGATACAACCCCATCCAGCTTTGCCCCACCCGCTTCAATGGATTCTCCTGAGAGAAAGCGCGCCAAATAACTGAAGTCTACGCCATCACCATGTATACGCTGTGTCTTGAGCCAATTCGTGAGTTCTTTATTATCTGTAGAGAAATACTTTGGATCGATAGCGAGCGCCCAGTCTTCCAGCTGGGTCGCGACCGTCGGCTCGACACCAGGGAAGGTGGCCAGCTCACGTGCCTGCTCTTTCGTAGCCACAGAATAATCAATCTCGCCAAACAAGTTATTCATTGTACCGGGGTTGGCCATTTCAGTCATGGCTGCATACGCCGCAATGTAAGGTATAGAACTACCCCCTTTTGTATTTGGATTCATTTGCTGTGCAAAGAAGCCAAGTATTGGAATCTCTTTAATGAGATAAAGAAGGATGTCTGAAAGATCACCACGTCTACCAAGTAGCGTGCCTGAGGCATCGGCATTCTTCATCACATCATCGATCTCTTGTTTGTGCTCTCGCAAAAGTGCCACGGCACGCGGTACTTCGTCATATTCACCTGTCTTCTCATTGAGCACTTCATCCATTTGGAGATATTTTTCCAAGCTATCTTGCACATCAGAAAAGTGCCCAGTGCCCTCTGTGCTTCGTAACTCCTTCGCAACTTCCGCCAACATCTGCTCATAATCATCGGCAGTCATGTCCTCCGAGCCGACGACATACATCGTCACAAATTCGAGCTCTTGTCGCAGCAGCTCAGTCGGATTAGATGCATGCCCCTCCTGCTCCTCTATATTTTTATTTTTAAATTTCTTTTGCGTTGCCGTCTTCATAACAGCATCGACAATATAGGCCCTCACTTCAGCTTTATTCATGCTTCGCTCCTCAGTGAGGAGATCCAACATAAACATAGCAGATTCACTTATATTCCCTGCTCGCTGTATATCGAGCAGGCTGATCTTACCGCCCTCAGCTCCATCGCTTGCAGCTATCGCTTGTAGATCGCCATCCAGCTTCTGCGTCTCACGAATAGCAAACCATCGTAAATTCTCTTTGGCTACATCAGGCGATATGCCCTCTGACACGAGGTCATCTATTTTTACCGCCAAGCGTGTCTCAGCATCGCTGATCATACTGCGCTCCAACGCGCGAAAAAGTGTTTCGTATTTCTTGCCCTGTGTGCCCGATGCGGCAGAAGCTGGGTTGTAATATTCTTTCAGCGTAATAGTCAGCGTGCCCCACACGCCATTCACGCTCTCAAAAAGTTCTTTCTTTTTACCTTTTTCGATATCAGCAATAAACTCATTGCGTTCGGCAATGGTGTAGCTTTCTGCTCGATCCTGTGGAACAGCCTCGACTTCAGCAGGCGTTGATTGACTCGATTCTGGAGATCCGTTTTGATTCATTTTTAGAGGCGCAGTGCGCGTGAGAGAGTGTTTGAGAGTGTGTCGTCGCGATCCTTCGTTTCATCGATATACGGAGACAGCAGCGCACGCAGTGCATGCGGATCCTGCCCAAAGATATGGATCGTCACGATCGGTCGAAGATTACGTTTGAAATGCAGCTTCAGCTCTGCCTGATACGGCGGCTGCCAGTGAATCCAGAAGCTACGCATCTCACCAAAAGTCGTAAATTCGCCATCAATACGAATGCCATGCTTGGTGATAGCCACCTCGATCATGCGCGGCTCGCTATGATGCAGGAGGAAATACAACGCAAGAAAGATGAGATATGCGATCACGAGGGTCATCGCACCTGTCAGCACGCCAAAAGCGATTACAGCGAGGGAAATGACACCAGCCACTGCATACCAGCCTGGTCCACGCTCATAATCTACAAATTCAGGGGTAATGAAGCTGTGCTGCACCTCGCCATGATGCACAGTCATATCTACTTTTGCTTCGTGATGAGCTTTCTTTTTGAAGATCATTTGTGTTTATAATCATCCCATTTTAGCAGAAATACCGACAAAACACAACTTGTGTACAAGCAAAATTGCCTTGATTCAAGGGAATCGTTATAATCTTTCGGATGAAAAAAACTGCCACCCCCAAGGCGAACTCGCGCAAGCAGAGTCTCGCTATTTCCACGAAAAAGCTGCCAAAAAAAGTGCTCATTCTTGGATCGGGTGCGCTGAAGATCGGTCAAGCTGGCGAGTTTGATTATTCGGGTAGTCAAGCGATAAAAGCATTAAAGGAAGAGGGGATCACGACTGTGTTGATCAACCCAAATATTGCGACCAATCAGACGAGTAAGGGTATTGCTGATACTGTCTACTTCTTGCCAGTCACGCCCGATTTTGTCGAGCGAATCATTGAAAAAGAGAAGCCAGACGGACTTCTGCTCGCCTTTGGTGGACAGACCGCACTGAACTGTGGAGTTGCACTCGAGAAGAGCGGTGTCTTGAAGAAGCACAAAGTGAAAGTACTCGGCACGCAAGTGGATGTGATTGAGGCGACAGAGGATCGCGAAATTTTTGTGAGCAAGCTCGACCAGATCGGTGTCACCACAGCTCGAGCAAAGGCTGTCACGAGCAAGAAGGCTGGTCTCGCAGCTGCCAAGAAGCTCGGCTATCCTGTCATCGCCCGCGCGGCATTCGCACTCGGCGGGAAGGGAAGCGGCTTTGCAGTGAATGAGAAAGAGCTATCTGCACAGCTGGATATTGCCTTTGCTGAGAGTCCGCAAGTGCTGATCGAGGAGGATCTCCGCGGCTGGAAAGAGCTAGAATACGAGGTCGTCCGCGATGCCAATGACACCTGTCTCACGATCTGTAATATGGAGAACTACGATCCGCTCGGCATCCACACTGGCGAGTCGATCGTGGTCGCGCCGAGCCAGACGCTGGACAATCGCGAATATCACGAGCTGCGCGCGATCGGTATCAAGACCATCCGCCATCTCGGCATCGTCGGTGAGTGCAACATCCAATACGCCGTCAATCCTAATTCGATAAATAAGGACGGCGAGCTAGACTATCGCGTGATCGAAGTAAATGCACGTCTCAGCCGCAGCTCCGCGTTGGCGAGCAAGGCTACAGGCTATCCGCTCGCCTATGTCGCAGCGAAGCTCGGGCTCGGCTACCGCCTGGATGAGATAAAGAATGATGTCACGGGCGGCGCGACGACTGCCTGCTTCGAGCCAGCACTCGACTATCTCGTCATGAAAATCCCACGTTGGGATCTACAAAAGTTCCGTCGTGTATCTGAAGTTATCGGCACGGAGATGAAATCCGTTGGGGAAATCATGGCGATCGGTCGCAGCTTCGAAGAAGTACTTCAAAAAGGCCTGCGAATGCTGCAAATCGGTGCGTACGGCTTCTCCCATGCAGGTTTTGAGTTCAAAGACTTGAAGAAGTCGCTGCGTGAACCGACGCCGCACCGCGTCTTCGCCGTCGCCCGCGCGCTGCGCGAAGGCTGGAGTATCGACAAGATTTATGATCACACAAAGATCGACAAATGGTTCCTCGAGAAATGCAAAAATATCGTCGATTTTGAACAGGGCACGCTGAAAAAGAAGGCGAAGAAACTCGACAAAACCGAGCTCCGCGCTGCAAAAATGCTCGGCTTCTCAGATAGCCAAATCGCCTGGCGCGCTGGCCAGCACGAGCTGGACATTCGCAAGAAACGAAAGAAGATGGGTGTCTTACCAGTGATCAAGAAGATCGATACCTTCGCTGCGGAATTCCCTGCAACGACGAATTACCTCTATCTCACCTATCACGGCAACACAAATGATGCCGTTCGTACAACGAAGAAAAAGAAAGCAATCGTCCTCGGATCGGGTGCCTACTGCATCGGCTCATCGGTTGAATTTGATTGGAGCTGTGTCTCCGCAATCAATACTCTGAAGAAGCGTGGCTACGAGACGATCATGATTAATTACAATCCTGAGACGGTATCGACGGATTATGATAGCTGCGATCAGCTCTACTTCGATGAACTCAGTGTCGAGCGCGTGCTCGATATTGTCGACTCGACACAGCCGGCAGGTGTCGTCGTGTCTACCGGCGGACAAATCCCACAAAACCTCGTCGGCAAACTCGCGAAAGAAAAAGTAAAAATCTTTGGCACAGATCCCGTCCAGATCGACCGCGCCGAGAGCAGGGATAAGTTTAGTAAGCTCTGCGATGACATCGGTGTCGACCAGCCCGACTGGGCAGAATTTGCAAAGGAAAAAGATGCGCTCAGCTTTGCAGCGAAAGTAAAATATCCCGTCCTCGTCCGCCCGAGCTATGTCCTCTCTGGTGCTGCCATGGCCGTCGCATACAACCCAACGCAGCTCAAAGGCTTCCTGAAAAAAGCAGGAGACATCTCCATCGAAGCTCCTGTCGTCATCACAAAGTTTGAAGAGAATGCGAAAGAAATCGACTTCGATGGCGTCGCGGTCGACGGCAAACTCGTGATCTACGCAGTCAGTGAGCATGTCGAGAATGCTGGTGTCCACAGTGGCGACGCCACACTCGTCCTGCCACCGCAGAAGACCTATCTGGAGACAATCAAACGTGTGAAACGCGTCGCAAAAGAGTTGGCTGCGGAGCTCAAAATCACAGGGCCTTTCAATATCCAGTTCATCGCAAAGCAAAATCGCATCAAGGTAATTGAGCTCAATCTTCGCGCCAGCCGCTCGACACCATTTGTGAGTAAAGTCAGCGGGCATAACTTCATCGAGATCGCCATCGATGGCATGCTGGGGCATGTCCAGTCAAAGGAGTGGCGCAAGGCAAACTACCAAACCCTCGACCTCAATCATGTCGGTGTGAAAGTCGCCCAGTTCTCATTCAGTCGCCTCAAGGGTGCTGATCCCACGCTCGGTGTCGAGATGGCGTCCACCGGCGAAGTCGCCTGCTTTGGACATGGACTGCGCGAAGCATTTATGAAGTCGCAGCTAGCGACTGGCTTCGTCATTCCGCGGAAGGGGGTGCTGCTCAGCCTCGGCCCGATCCCGAGTAAGGCAGACTTCCTCGAGTCCGCCCGCACGCTGCGCGAGATGGGCTATCCGCTCTTTGCTACACCAGGCACGAGCAAATTCCTCACTGAAAATGGTGTAAAGAATGCGAAGGTCGACAAGCCAACGAAGAAATCTGGAGGCAATATGTTTCGCCAGCTGGAGGCAAAGAAGATCGATATGGTCATCAATATCCCCAAGAACTATCAGCCTGAAGAGCTTACCGCTGGCTACGCTATCCGCCGCAAGACCACCGACCTCTCAATACCGCTGATCGTGAACTTGCAGGTCGCCAAGCTGATCGTGGACAGCCTCACGGAGTACAAAGACAAAGAGCTGCCGATCGAAGATTGGGCAGCTTATGTTTCATAATAGACAATACTTGTGTTTTTATTAAAAATATGATATAATGAAAAGATATATTAATATTTGTATGAAACCTCTTGATATTTTACATGACGAATCTCCCGAGATCACACGCGCATCTGCCAGTGATCTGGAGTGGGCAAAATCCCTGTTGGAAGAAATAGATTGGGGATCGAGCAGCCTTGAAGATGTATTTGTGGCAAAGGTAGATGGTCTACCTGTCGGCATGGCACGAGCAGAGTTTTTTCGGGGCAAAGATACTGTCGAGATGGTGCCGGCAGAATTTTTTCGAAATAGTGATCTCGCAACTATCGCTGGAGTCTATGTGCTAAAAGAAGCCCGCCGTAAAGGCATCGGCCTTCAGCTCGTCGAAACAGTTATGGAGGCATTTCCTAATGTCCACGAATGGCATCTGGCGGGGCACGATTGGGTCGAAGATATTTATGAAAAAGCTGGATTTGTAAAAATAGATAAAGTCATCCCCGCGCTCGAACGAGATTTTGATGGTCAGGTCTTCATGGTTTTGCAAAACAAGCCAATTGAGTTAACTCTTACAAATCTTCTTACAAATCACATCGATACTGTCACGGCTGTTGAAAAACTTGTGATAGAAATAAAAAACGGCAATCAGGAAGTAATTGATGATAATCAATGCCCCGGATTCAATCTCCGACAAACTATTATCTTTCAAGTACGAAAAAATCCAACGAAGAGTGCTTGGGATATCGCCTGGGCAATCTGTGAAGATGCTTTGCAGGCACTTCAGCGAGAACAAATTAGCGAGGCGGCAAAAACATAATATTAAAACAAAACCCTGCCTTTCGGCAGGGTCCTGGTCCTTCTAAACCATTTCCTCCCGGAGCTTCAATCCTGTAAGCAAGTGGGCGGCCTTTCTCGGTTCGGAAGCGCGGTGGGTAAAACCCGTGCATGCCCCCGGAGAAATCTACGGCCTGCCATGTTAATTGGGAGCGATTTGGCTCGGTAAGGTAGGCGGCAAAGAAAGATTCATGAACAATTTAGTTGAACAGTAAAAGCCTGTCGAGCAAAGCAGGTTGACGGGATCCTCGGCTAGTTTTGTAATGATTTTTACGAAAAATTAGCCACCAAATCTAGTGGCCAGCATAATCACGGCATACACGATGTCGATCGCTGGCCCGAGAAAGCTCCATAAAATACTTGTTTTGAAGACCCAATCGACCGCAATGACCGAAAAGAGTGCAATTGGCCCGTAGCGCAGGAACGCGTCTTGCCAGGAGATTGGCAACAGTGGCGCGACTAAATTGCCGCCATCCAGTGGAAAGATGGGGATGAGATTGAAGACTGCCAGCACTATATTCACCAGCAAAGCCGTCTGGAGGAAGGTCACCAGCACCGAGTCCATCGAGAAGAGGAGGGTCAGCGGCAACGCGAGGAGGAAGGCCAGTAGGAGATTGGAAGCTGGCCCTGCCAGTGCTGTGAGGATTTCACCTGCCATCTTGTTGCGAAAATTATGTGAATTGACTGGTACGGGTCGCCCCCAGCCAAAGCCTACAAAGAGCAAGAAAAGTGTACCAGCAGGATCGAGATGCGCCCGTGGATCCAGTGTCACCCGCCCTGCGTGCCGTGCCGTTGGATCACCCAGCACGTCAGCGACCCACGCATGAGCCGCCTCATGGACAGATAGCGCAAGCAAAAAACCTGCGATCCAGGCGGCGATTTCGAGAAGAGGAAGTTGCAGTAAAAACATTTGCCAAAAGTATAACAGCTCGCTAAAATCTGTCGGCTAATTTTCTTTTTTATGAGTAGAGTCTGTACCATCTGCGCCAAGGGCCCAGCCGCTGGCAACAACGTCAGCCATAGTAAACGTCGCACCCGTCGTCGCTTCCTGCCAAACCTGGTAAATAAGAAGTTTGGTGATGTCCGCGTGAAGCTCTGCACACGCTGCCTACGCACCCTGAAGAAGGTCGTCGCAGCTGATCTGCAGCCAGCTGAAGCGGCAACATCCTCCGAAAGCTAAAGAGAACGTCCCCGTATATACGAGGCGGGGCAGAGATGCTCCGCTTTTTTATTACATCTCGACTGTCATCCTGAACTTGTTTCAGGATCTCGAATACGTGCAATTAACATATATGCGAGATTCCGGATCAAGCCCGGAATGACACATAACAAACGGAGAGGTGGCCGAGTGGTCGAAGGCGCACGCTTGGAAAGCGTGTAAGCGGGCAACCGTTTCGAGGGTTCGAATCCCTTCCTCTCCGCCATTTCGGACACCCCATCCGCCACTCTCACCTTCGTTGAGAACCGCAATAGCACTATAAAACAGCGGAATTGCAACAGTTGCAGCCCTGATGAGCATCGTCAGGGTTCGCTTGCGTGCGCTCATATTCGCGTGCTATGTATGGGTAGAGGTATGGGTACGGTTATTCGTACAGGATTCATTGCACTCTCACGCCAACAGATCATAAGCTGTTTTTATTATGGGTAAGCTCACTGCACTGCAGGTTTCACGACTAAAAAAACGCGGTCTGTATGGCGACGGCGGGAGTCTGTATCTGCAAGTCTCTGCTGCAGGCAACAAGTCGTGGGTCTTTCGCTACCGTATCACGGGCAAGCTGCGCGACCACGGGCTGGGGTCGCTCGATACACTCAGCCTTGTCGATGCACGTGACAAGGCACAAGTATGTCGCAAGATGCGTCTGGATGGTCTCGATCCTATCGAGGAGAAAAAGAAGCAGCGAATGATTGCAGCATTGGAAGCTGCACGCGCATTAGGTTTTGGGGATTGCGCAGAACAGTACATTGCCGCTCATCGGTCTGGGTGGAAGAATACTAAGCATGCTGATCAATGGTCACGAACGCTGGAAATGTTCGTCTATCCCATTTTTGGCAATCTGCCTATTGCCGATATCGACGTGACGTTGGTTCTCAAGGCTCTCGAGCCCATCTGGCAAACAAAACCAGAAACAGCATCACGAGTGCGCGGTCGCATCGAAGCTGTGTTGGACTGGGCAAAGGTGCGTGGCTATCGCACAGGTGAGAATCCCGCCCGCTGGCGTGGTAACTTGTCTCATTTGCTCCCCGCGAAGACGCGAGTGAGGCAGGTTGTGCATCATGCTGCCTTGCCCCATGCTGAGCTTCCCACATTTTGGCACCAGCTTTCCAGGCAATCTGGCACAGCAGCGCAAGCACTGCGCCTGACGATTCTGACAGCCACGCGCACGGGTGAAGTACTCGGGGCTACATGGGACGAGGTCGATCTCGATAATGCTATCTGGACGATCCCCGCTGAGCGCATGAAGGCAGGCAGTGAACATCGTATTCCACTAGCACCAGCAGCAGTGACTATTTTGGTAGAACTGAAAAAGGTACGCCGAGGCGATTTTGTATTCCCCGGTGCGAAGCATGGTCGCCCACTGTCTAACATGGCGATGAAGATGGTCTTGCGTCGCATGGGGCGTGACGACATCACCGTGCACGGCTTCCGCTCTACCTTTCGAGATTGGACTGCGGAGGCTACAGAAGTCCCCAGAGAGGTTGCCGAGGCTGCTTTGGCACATACCCTTGCTGATAAGGTAGAGGCTGCATACAGGCGCAGTGATTTGTTTGAGAAAAGGCAAGGGTTGATGGAGAATTGGGCGGGATGGTGTGTAGGAGGAATAGGGTAAAATAAGTGAATATGTCTATATTAATAGAACAAGCTATAATTAAATATATTCACTAAGTATGCTCTTTATACATGAATGGAGATATCAAGATAAGAACGCTTCTTGGGAAATTTGTTTCTCCAATAAATGCTAGAAACTGGTGGGTTCCAGCTCTTTTTGAATGCTATACAAGAAATATGTTACCCAATGTTATAGACATTATCTTGCCGCCTCCCAATATTCAATATAACTATAATTGTTTTGTGTATGCTGTTGGTAAACAGTTTGATCCATTTTATATCGGCAACACAGGAAAAGAATTTTCAAACACGATTGGAGATCGTATTGATTTCATGATAGATAACAGCAATATTTTAAAAAAATCTCCTGATAAAAATAATATTGTCATATATAGATCTGATGATGGATGTATTTCTCATGTCGGGCGGCTGATTAGCTCATCTCTAGTTATTTCGAAATGGTCATGGGGACCGTTGGTAAAACATAGGCTATGGGATGTCCCTGATCATTATGGAAATAAAATTGAATTTTATACTCTAACGAGTAAAGCAATAAAATTTATATTGTCTCCAAAAATTAAGAATTGGTGTAAGTAGAATTTTTTTCTTCAATGTAATCAACGATAGCCTTACAAATTTTTCCAGAAAATAGACGATCCACCCACCACCATGCCCCGCAAGTATTTAATTCAAGAAAATATAATTTTCCATATTCATCTTCAAAAAAATCTGCGGCGCAGTAATCTAATGAGAGTGTATTCATTAAAGTTTTTAACTTTAAAGCAGCGTTGTCATTAAAAGAGCATACCTCAAACCCTTCTCCAGTACTCCTTCCTAAGCGTATATCCTCTGTTATTTTATGTTGGGTACAACTGACAGTAAATATTTTACCTCCAATGTATATAACTCGAAAATCACGTTTGCGACGGTGAAATTCTTGGTAAATTACAGGTGCAAATGAAAGCTCTTTGTCATTAATAAGCCATTCCTTATGCACTAATCGTGAATAGGCAGCCATCGTATTTTTATCTTTTTCAATCCAGGGTGTTGCGAGATTTTTTGCAATGACTTGCCTCCCTTCAGAGAAGGATCGAATATCTTCGGGTAAGTTTGACACGCTGGTTGTCGGTACACTTAAGCCAGCCTTGTTGGCTGCTACAAGTTGACGTATTTTATTTGAAGCGAAAATAACATCGCTTGGTCTATTTATCCAAGGTATTTCAAGTATATCCCAAATACCACTTTGAAGAGTCAAAAGTGATTCGTTTTGTAGTGTTTGAGTTAAGTTAGTTGGTTCCCCAATAAATGGAGGCATTTGTTGGAACCAACCTATTCCTATTTTATGATTTTCTAATATTTTATTATCGCACATCAATTTAATTTGATATTTTTTTGATCGTGAGTTTGTCCAAGACATTGAAGAGGCGTGTTGAGAAGAGTCTGTATTAAAACGAAAAATAGGTATTTTTCGTAAACGTAATGCATCAATTATGGGATCAGCTTCAAACCCTCGTTGATGTGTGACTATGAGTACATGTTTCACTTAAATACCATATGTATAAATCCCCCTCACAAAAAATCATTATCAATGTGAGGGGGATGATTGATGTTAGTTTTCCTTATTATTTTTTACAGGGCTCATAACTTGCCCATCTCTATGGGACCAAGTTTGAGTAACTTGATCATACGATCCAATCTTATTTTTTGCTTGAGCTGGAAGAGAAATAAAAAGCTTCTCAAGCAAAGATGTCTTGGTTTCATGTGGCATGGTCAATTGTCTCCTTTTCAAGTGTATCCACTAAAAAGTGTATACACTTGAAAAAATACCTCAAGGGAAATTTACAAGCCGTTCATTAGGTGTTTAGTCTCGAGTTTTAATGGTGCATTATTTTTCTTCATCCTTAAGGGTCCCAAGGGGGCTTCCCCTTTGGCAAGTTGGTGTTTCCAGTCAGATGTCATGGTCTCCGACCATGCTCTGTGCAGAAACACAATCTTGCAGCCTGCTCACCGCTCATTTTTTTATCATTCATGGCTAAAAACTGCTGTGGGATTCTAAGGGTGTAACCCTTGGCAAGTGGGGCATCTACAGAGCATATATATGCTCTGTGCAGATACCCAAACTTGCAGCAGCCTGCTCACCGTTCATTTTTAGTCACCTGTATTAATGACAAGTAGGCTCACTGCTCACCACATTTTCCATTCGTGATATAACAAAAATAGCGGTGAAGAAAAAAGATGAAAGATATGCTGCTGCTTGCCGAGTATGTGGCAACAATTCAGATTTCTGGACGTAATATTTGACAGCTATGTTACTATTGCCTCGTTAGTCGCACCCGTACCTATCATCAGCGTTCGTAGTCGTTCGCGATCATTCAGACAGATCGCAGGTATGGGTCAAGGTATGGATAGACAAAAGTAAAAAACACCCAGATCGCCTATTTATATAGGTAAATCAATCACTTAATGTATCCCTTCCTCTCCGCCAGCAAGGTTCTCCTGCCAACGGCAGGGGGGGTTCTTGCTGGTGACGGGGACTGGAGATGAGAACCTCTGTGCAAAGCAGGGTTCGGTAGCCGCAGTGAGTAAGTGTCACGACAGCCGACGTGAGTCGAGCTGACATGACCGAGCGAGCGAGGCGAGGAAGTGAGCGTGAGCGAACGACAATCCCTTCCTCTCCGCCAGACAAAGATCTGCCCACTTACTGGGCAGGCTTTTGTCTTGGTGATGATGAATGGTGAGTGGTTTTTTATATTGAGCAAATTATAAAATTAAGATAGGGTGCTTGCATGAAAGAGTGACTCATTAAAGTTATGTTATCCGCCTTATCTGGTATAGGAATCGTATTTATTTTTAGTCCAATTATTTTATATTGGTGGATACATGGTGACTATGATCGCTATCTTTGGATTATTAGTGGACCTTTCCCATACAGCCATTTTGGCAGTGGCCCATTTCAGTTAGCTTTATGTGTAGGGTTATTTTTCATTGGCATTTTATTTATAGCTATCGCATATAAAGTACGCAAATAAATCTATCTGGTGACCCCGCCAGGAGTTGAACCTGGATCTACCCCTTAGGAGGGGGTTATTCTATCCATTGAACTACAGGGTCATGTGAAGTAAAAAGCCGCCTCTGGGCGGCCTTTTCTTTTCTTAATTGAAAGGTCGCCTTATTTCGCCGAAAGTATCCTAAGATCCATTCTGTCGCTTGGCAGGCCAGACTTGGTCGTCTTGAGTGTGTCGTCTTCGGTAATTTCGCCAAAGCCGAGCAGCTTGGCAAACTCCAGCTGCTCACCAGCAGCAAAATTCATAGGAATGACCATGCGTGGACCGATAGACTCGATCACAGCCTGAATTTGCTTTGGCTCCAGCTTGGCTGCTTTGCCTGTCGTGATGAAAAGAACATCGATATTACCAACCTTTTCTTCTTCTTTTTCTGACAAAGGCTCGCTGATAGCATCGACATGCGCGAAGGCAATGTTTTCGAAGATGACTTTTGTCACGCGATCTTTCTGCTCTTTACCAACAGGGATGATCATGACCGAGATGTCGCAGGCTTCGTATTCGCCTGGCCAGTCGCAGACAGCTTGGTCTTTGCTTGCTTTGACGGTCTCGTCGGCTGTGCGAGTCACGATGACATTCTCATTGCTGAGCTGCTTGGGATCGCACGCGATAGCAACACTTTCGCTCGCGCCTTTGAGGATGAAGCCTGTCTGACCTTTATAAGTAATATTCATGGGTGAGAGTTTAGCGATTCTGGCGACGACCTTCAAGACGAGGTAACATGATCGTATGCAAAAACTATTCTATGTCCGTCTATCCAACTGGGATGCGCCGCTCGCACAATGTGCGCTCGAGCAGGGAGCTGATGCGCTCGTGCTACCCACAGGCTGCACTGAAGAAGTCGCCAAGCTCGGCCTGATTGATGTGATCGCCAAAGATGGAAATGTGAAGCTGGGTGAAGCGGTACTCGATATTCAAATAAAAGATAAATCAGATGAGCAGCGCGCAGCCGAGGCAGGTGTGCCGGTCATCATTTCGAATGACAACTGGAGCATCATCCCACTGGAAAACCTCATCGCTGCAGGTGCAACGATCATCCAGTCAGTCGACACGGCAGAAGAGGCACGACTCGCGCTCGAGACAATGGAGGTCGGCGCAGCTGGTATCTGCCTCAGCCCAAGCAGCGCACAAGACATCATCGACACGGCGACAGTCGTCCGCTCAGTAAATAATGAGCAGCTGGAGATCGTCACGGCAACAGTGGAGTCTATCGAACAGGTCGGCATCGCTGATCGCGTCTGCATCGACACAACGAGCATCCTCGCGCCGGGGCAGGGTGCGCTGATCGGTGACAGCTCGGCAGCGATGTTTCTCGTGCACAATGAGAATGTCGAGAATGAATATGTAAACGCTCGTCCCTTCCGTATCAATGCAGGCGCTGTACACGCCTATGCTCGTCTGCCCGATGGTAAAACCAGCTATCTCAGCGAGATGCAGGCGGGTAAGCGCGTGCTGATCTGTGATCCTGCTGGCAACACCTTCCCTGTGACTGTCGGCAGAGCAAAGGTCGAGCGACGCCCGATGCTGCTGATCAAAGCGGTCGTCCACGACGACCGTCCTGAGCCCGTCGAAGGGCAAAAGAAAACAATATCACTCCAGCTGCAAAATGCTGAGACCATCCGCCTCACCACACCCGATGGTGGCTGGCTCTCTGTCACACAGCTCGCAGTCGGTGACAAGGTGCTCGCCTATACCGAGTCAGCTGGTCGCCACTTTGGTATGAAAATCGACGAGACTATTACAGAGAAGTAATTTTTTGTCATTCTGAGGCGCAGCCGAAGAATCTCAGAATAGTGAGATTACCGAGTATTCGAGATCCCGAAACAAGTTCGGGATGACAGAGTGTTTCTTTTTACGTATTTAAAAAGTGTTATTTTATGTCCAGTAGACAATAAAAACCTTGCGAGTGTCTTTTGGAGTGCTATACTTTCGACATGGCTACTAAAAAAAATGTCTACTCGGTCTCGCGCGACGAAGCAGCTGTCCAGCTCGCTGTGTCTACTCGGACACTCGATCGCTGGCTCAAATCTGGTCGACTAAAATCTAAAGCAGACGGCCGCACTGTATGGGTACATGCCGAAGAGCTAGAAAAGATGGTAGAGAAAGAGCAGCTGAAGGCCATTCGTCGTGGCAAAAAAGCAGGTACTACGAAAGCGGCGCCACGTGCTACACGCACGCAGACTAGCGAGCGTAACTCACAAGGTGGGGATGAGCTGGTCTATAAGAAACTCTTCGAAGAAGCAGCCAGCGATATCAAAGCAAAACAGGAAAAGCTCGAAGCCGCGCATTTCCGCGTGGGTCAGCTGGAAGCACAAGTCCAAAACAGCGTACCGCTACTAGAATACAAGCAGGAAAAAGAAGACCTCGTACACACCAGTGCAGTGCTCGCGACAGAGCTGGCAACTGAGCGCATGAAAAAGTGGATCTTCGTTGGACTGAGCAGCGCGCTCGGACTCGCAGCGATTATCTTTGGCTGGGTGCTATTTGGCTAGACTTTGAAAACTAATCATCGCGTAAAACTCAAAAAGTAATGTCATCCCTGCGAAAGCCTCAAAGAGGCGACTTCGCCGCAGGGATCTCTAATTTGGCACAGCTGTGGTATCAACGAGATCCCTCGTCAGGCTAGGGATGACAAAAGGAGGGGAAGTTACTCCTCTGATTCTGTCCGATGGATGATATCTTTGAAGCGGATATATTCACTAATACGTAGTCCTGTATAACGACCGAGGACAATATTGGCAGCGAGGAAAACAAGAACCAACTCGGGAGTCGCCAGCATGAGCGTGCGAAAGGCCTCCCACTGCCCCACGATGAGATAACAAATCACCGCAACGAGTGTCACCTCACCAAGAAGCCGCAGCGCAGAGCTAGCGCCCTTTTCTGTTTGGATAGAGACAAACTTCTCTGCGAGTGTACTCATGATGAGCATTGGGAAGATGCTTGCCGAGATCAAGCCAGCCATCGTAGCCGTATCTGAGAGCGGTGCGAGGTACGTGAGCATCACGATCGTCGCGAGCACGGCGAGCGCCACAGCAGACAATACGAGCGCCATGCGAGGCGTGTAGCTCATGCGGTAGCGGCGCAGCAGCCGACGGACGGCAATACTCGCAATGAGGACGACAGCCAGCGTGATGAGGCCCAGTTGTAAACCAATAGTCAGGAAGGACAGCGTAACGATGCTCGGTGTATAAACACCAAATGTCGTGATACCTACCACCTGCTTGAGGAAGGCAACGATCGTCGCTATCACAGGCAGCATGAGTATGAGCAAAATGACTGAAGCTGGGATACCCTGCGCGGTGAGATAATTGATAAAGAAAGATAGGGGAGCCAGTAATGAGAAATCCTCAACGCCACTCGTAACGACGCGATGTGAGATCGCCTGTGTGGTGAGTGCGTCGGGAGTCTCACTCTTCACACCGCCAAGTACGATATCCCGCAATGCATCTGGGCGCGTAAGTAAGATTTGCTCAGGTTGGAGTGTGGCAAATACGCCACGGGCGATACGCGTCAGCGCATCGAGGTTGCCCTCAGTAATGACGACGATCTGCTTCGTGTTGAGATCGATATCTGCCTCAGACTCCTGTGCAAAGCGGGTGAGACCATGCAAGCCACTCGCCCCACGACTCCAAATGATAATGTCATCCGCAGCACGAAAAGCTGCCGTATCTGCGCTCAGAGCCGTGCTGATAGCCCCCTCCTCGGTAAAGAGACCGATCGTCGCGTCAAAGCCGCGTGCCACGGCAAGCAGATCGCCCTGCTGGCGCATGCTGTCAGCTAGTGAAGCAATGGCCTCTTCTTGTGCCATATCATCGGTCACGAGCAGGGTGACTTCGTCAAAGACGAAAAGTGGGAAACTCACCTGATCACGCTCGGCACCGACCTGCATGGTCAGCTCGACCTCGTAGGTGCCTGAGTCGCGGTACACATGAGCGACCTCTTCACCACGACCAGCCGTGCTGCCATCACCAAAGTTCCATGCGAAGGACACAGGGCGCTCTGGCGTGGGATTGTATGAGCGCGTAGCATTGAAGATGATGTTTTTGTTCACTTGTACGTGTTCGCGTGCTGAGACGACCGCTTGCGGGCTATCAGCACCCTCCTGTGCCAGCGCGGTAAAGCCAGCGCTGCTACTGAGGAAGATGAGTGCGGCGAAAAAGAAAGAAATAAATTTATGAAACATAAGTCAGGAATTTAGTATATTTGGGAATGCGCCCCGCGACGAGATCGAGATATTGGTCACGGAACTGCGCGGTATACGCGCCCGTTTTGCCATTGCCAATTTTCTTGCTGTCGACGATCCCGATCGGCTGCACCTCGACCGCTGTCCCGACAAAGAAGGCTTCATCGGCTTTATACAGATCAGGCAACTTATACGTGCCTTCTTTTACTTTCAGCTTCATGCCCTTCGCCAGATCGAAGATTGTGCTGCGTGTGATGCCTGCAAGGATCATGCCAAGCCGCGGCGTATGCAGCACGCCTTTCTTTACGAAGAAGATATTCTCACCCGGACCTTCGGCAATATTGCCTTTGAAGTCGAGGAAGAGCGCTTCATCCATTTTTTCTTTCATCATCTCCAGCGATGCGAGAATGCTATTCACATAGTGTCCTGCGACCTTCGCATCAGCAATCAAGCTCTTTGGATGAATGCGAATGTATTTGCTGGTCTGCACGCGAATTGGCTCACCACCGAGATAGCTGCCCCACGGCCAACATGCGATGATCGTGTCGACTGGCGCGCCTGTCGGATTGAGCCCCATCTTGCCATAACCATAAAAAGACAGCGGGCGGATGTAGCCTGACGTTACTTTATTGACTTTCACTGTTTTTACAATCGCATCAAAGAGCGTCTTCTGTGTAAATGGCAACTTCATGCCAATCGCCTTCGCAGAATAAAACTGACGAGCAACATGTTCTTTCAGGCGAAAGATTGCCGGTCCTTTGTCGGTCTCATAAAAACGAATCCCTTCAAACACACCCGAACCATAATGCAGCCCGTGCGACATGACATGCGTCGTGGCATCTTTCCAGGCGACCATCTTGCCGTTGAACCAGATCTTCTGTGTCGTCGGATACGATGCTTTGGGAAGACGAGCCATAAAAAAAGATTAAATCTCAGCTAGTTTAGCTAAAAGCATGGATTACGCCTACTGAATAAACAGTGCTTTATAAAAAAATTGACAGATAAAGCAGATAAAACATATAATTATCTATCCTCATTTATTTTCTTTTAAAGAAACTCAATTATGACTGAGAATCAAGACGTGCCCGAATGTAAATATCTACAGAATGTACCACGCGCCCCAGAAGGGCATGATTTTTTACCAGCGGGCATAATAGACTACATGAGGCTTCCGCTCCGAAAAAAGATGAAATCTTACATTGATGTAGCAAGATGCATAGAATATGTAGATGGATCTGTTCTATACGCTGAAGGATGGACAATACAGGACGGGAAAATTATCGCTATGCCAATAAATAAAAATGAGGCGCAAAAAAAATGTAATCCTGAAATAGAACAACTTGCGCAAAGTGTTCAAGATACTTCCAGTAAGAAAACATTTATACTTGATTTTCTTGCAAGCAAAAAGGGGATTGAATGTAGTGGCAAAGACACTGCGAGCCCTGCCACCGAATTATTACGGGCATATCATATGCTCAATAAGCATTATCCTGAGGCAGCTATTACTCTCAAACAAGGAGTGCGAGAAGCCCTTGCAGAATCTCTTGATAAAGATGAGAAAAATGAAAGAAAAAGACCCTCGCAAACAAGTCACGACTTGTCTTTTGTTATAGGAAATGTGGATGGATGATATTACGGCGGGATTGCCGCGTCGGTCTCACGACCTCCTCGCAATGACAGAAGAGACTATGAAATTTTCTATATTCCAAATAAGTAGCGCAGCCACTTCGCAGGATTCGTTAGCGCGGCGTTTTCGAGGCGGCGTTCGCGTTGGTCATCGGGCAGGAGATCGGATAGCTGCTGTGATTTATCGGTCAAAATGATAACGCTCTCGCCGCGGCTCTTCAGCCCGAGGAGCTCTTTTGCCATCTTCTCTTGAAACTGTGGCGTGCGTGCATACGCCAGCTCGTCAGACTCAGACAGCGTCTCTGCCTGCTCGATAGCAATCAGGGATTCGAGATCATCGATGTAGCCGCCCACCTGAAATGAATCGCGATAAATAGACCGAGCCAGCGCAAAGAGCATGAGCGCGATAAAGATAAACCCGACTACCAGCACCACTTGCAGGAAGAATGACTGACCAGAACTGCGACGCTGTGAGGTGGGGGAATTCACTCCAGATTAGACTTTGAGAGGCATGATGAGATGCAAATAGCCCGCGCCTTTCGCAGGGCGCAGCACGGCTGGGGCTGTCTTGTCTCCCAGCTCGATCACAATATCTTTCGAGCCGATAGCAGCCAGCGCCTCGAGGAGATACTGCGCATTCAGTGCGACGAGATTCTCATCGCCCGTGATCGTACTCGCAGCCTCGGCACGCTCTTCGCCGATCTGTGTCTGGTCGGAGTAGATTTCGAGCGTCTTCTCGGGAGTAACCTCGAGGCGCACGCTGTGACTCTCTTTGGCAAAGAGGCTCACGCGCTTGACTGCGGTGGTCAGCTCGTCAGTCGCGATAGCAATCTGCGTCGTGTGTGCCTTGGGGATGATCGGCGTGTAATCAGGGAAAGCGCCTTCGATGAGGCGGCTTGCCAGCTCAACATCTTTGTAGAGGAAGAGAATTTGGCTGCCTGAAATATCGAGGGTAACGAGGTCGCTTCCTTTTTCGAGGATGCGTGCCAGCTCTTGCACGGTGCGCGTCGGGATAATGAGATTGATCGGCGTGTCAGGCGCTTTGGCGGCCTTGAGCGCTTTCTCAGACAGGCGATAGCTGTCCGTCGCAGCCAACTTGATCTCGTCATTTGTTGATTGTAGATTTACACCAGCCAGCACCGGACGCACCATGTCGCGCGCTGCAGAAAAAGAAACTTGTGAGATGGCATCGGCCAGATCACTCGCCTTGAGCTGCAAGCTGTTTTCGCGTTTGACCTGCGGAATGAGTGGGAACTCGTCGGCAGAGATGCCCTTTATCTTCGTCTTACTTTTCGATGCTTTTATCTGCAGATCCAGTCCGTCGGTGTTTTTCAATTCAACTGAACCGCCCGACAGCAGGCTGACATAGCTCGTGAAGAGCTTCGCTGGCACGGTGATCGTACCTTCGTTTTTTATCTCAGCAGGAATGTGCGTCGTGATCGCAATCTCGAGATTCGTCGCGGCAAAACTCAGCTTCTTGTTTTCCGCTTTGAGCAGAATATTATTCAGGACTGGCAGTGTGTTGTTTAGATTCACCGCTTTCGATACCGTCTGGAGGGCATCGAGGAGCGCGGACTGATCGCAAGAGAGAAGCATAGTATTCACTTAAATTACCGCTATTTTAGCGGGAGAGCGGGGGGAGTACAAATAACAAAAATATCTATGCGAAAGGTAAGGGAGCATCTATATGAGGACGAGCCGCTCTTGGGGAAGTGATGCCGTGTACTGTAGCAGATATTGATGTTCTGCATTGATGCTGCTGCCGCATTGCGACAGCTAGCACTGATTTTATATTCTCAATTGCTGGTGCTACGAGAGTAGATGTGTGTGGGTTATCAAAAACATAAGATATGTTCTCTTCTATAGTCCGCCTCAGATTCGGATCTTTAAGCACGAGCTGAATCGTATGCTTATTTGGATAAAAATATAAATCGCTCTTCCGCGAATCACGTAATCCGAGCGATATTTGATATCTTTTGAGAAATAAAACTAGCTTAGTATGCAATGCAGTATTTGCTTGTTTAGTATCAATCGTGCGCTGATGATCGTGAGTTCTTTGCACAGCCTCTTGTGCTTGTTCTACTGACTGAGGAGCTGCATCCTTGAGTAAAGCCGTCCGATCTACTGGCGACGCACGCAAGAGCATGAGTAGCGTAGCACCCATGCGGGGCGAGCGAGAGGCGTTACATGCTTTCAGTAAATACCTCGGAATAGCATTTACTTTTCGCGCCATGACTTTTCGCGCCTCAGCCCGATTGGCGCGCGCAGCGGCGAGCTTATCTGCTAGCCCCGACTTCTCTACAGGCAGAGCAGGAAGTGACTGCTCGGTTATTACGCCTGCTTCGTCGCGTGTCAATTCTTGTATGGCAACTTGTTCAGTACGATATGCTCGATTGAGTGATATAGCCTCCTGCTGATGCTGGAGATATGTGATGAGCGCCGTTTTTTGGCTTGGGTTTTTATCCAGCCATGCCAGTTCGCGCGCCACATCGCCAATGAGCGGTACTGACACGCCTTCGGATATTTCTGTACGCGTGCTGGCAGCATTGCTAAGAAGCTGCCCGACCTCAACTGGCGTCACCGCAAAAGCAGGCTCGACCTGCTTTTCAACTGCTTGCTGACTCCACGACGGCACTGCAGGATGAACAACTTTGCCAAGCTCCCGCCGCTCAGACTGAGTCGCACCAACTTCTGGCTGCTGCATATTGGCATCAGCACCTTCGGGATGTTTAGCAGCCTCAGGAGTCATGCAAAGGGATAAAAATAAAGAGTATATAATATATTGCCCTTCGGTTTGATATTTGTCAAAAGAAAAGTGAAGCGGTCGACTGAACCAAAACTGCAACCAATCAGCATTCCCAGACGGGGCTTTTCAGCTTACAATGAAGCTACTTTAAATCCTCTTCGCCATGCGCCTCGCCTCAACTGCCCTCATGCTCGTCATCATCCCCACCAGTCTGCTGCTCGGCGGCTGTGTAGAGAATGTCGAGGATGCCATCACCCAAGCAAGTGAGATACAGGCCGAAGTCACCAACAAAATAGCCGACGTAAAGCAAGGCATAGACAATGTCATTTCTGAAGTCGAGCAGGCACGCGATACGCTGATAGAAAAGAAACGCCAGTTGGAGCAAGCTGTCGCTGATATTCAGGATGCCATGGCAAGTATCGACAAACTGCTGGGTGACGCGACAGAGCAGGCGGCTGAAGAAGTAGCGGTCGAGACGGCAGAATCAGCCGATGTGACCGAAGAGGTGGCAAATGAGACAGCTGAGCTGGAGGCAAAGAGGGCCGAACTCGAGGCGGCGCTCGCTGAGCTAAGCACGGCGCTCACCGAAGCGGATGAGACGCTCGCAGTCGAGCCAGCTGCGGCCACCGCTGAATAAGGTCCATATAGTTTCATTCCGCAGCCAATCTAGCTAGACTCACATTATCTAATTTTTTGTTTATGTCATATTTCCGTATTGCAATCGTCTTGCTAATTACCCTGTCGCTGGGCGCACAAACAGCGCTGGCGAGCTTTACCGATGTCGCCGAGGATCATCCAAATGCTGCAGCAATCGAATATTTGCAGTCACGCGGCGTGGGACAAGATACATTCTTTCCGCGTCGCCCTGTCACGCTGGCGGAGTTCCTGGTGATGGGCTTACATGCGGCAAATACGGATCCAGCTCTGTTTACAGGACATGCAAATACACGCTTTAGTGATGTACCTAGTGACAGCTGGTTTGCGCCATTTGTCGCGCGTGCTGATCGCTTTGGCGTGCTGGCGAATTATCAAGGCAAGCTAAATCCTGAACGACGCATTACGCGTGGTGAGGCGGCTCGTCTCGGGCTGGCGCTCTTTGGCATCGGCGTACCGATGGACATCTTGGATGAAGAATTTGGCTTTCGTGATGTACGCCCGCAGCACCGCTACGCACCCTATGCGTATCAAGCTGCCAAGCTCGGTGTGATCGATCCAATCAGCGACAACACCTTTGGCATCGCCCAGCCGATAAACCGTGCCGAGACAGCTGAACTGCTCTATCGTCTCGCCAGCTATCAGCCGAGTGGCAGCGCGACCTTCGTTATTCATGGCAATCAAAGCAATATCCCACACGTCGAGCTGATGGAAGCCGTATGGGACGAAGTACAGAATAATTTCCTGTTCGATGAAAATATCGATGAAGCAGCTATGTTGCACGCCGCAATAAAGGGCGCGGTCGAGTCACTCGGCGATCCCTACTCCACCTTCCTGCCACCCGAGAAGAGCTCTGCCTTTGCTGATGGACTGGCAGGGGAGATCGAGGGAATCGGTGCCTATCTCAGCGAAGAGGAAGATGGGCAAATCATCATTGTCGCGCCGATAAAAGACTCGCCAGCCGATCAAGCTGGCCTGCGTGCGGGAGACATCATCACGGCGGTCAATGGTGTGGAAACACGTGGCCGTGAACTAGCCGATATCATCGCCGATATTAAAGGTCCACGCGGCACGACCGTGCAGCTCGGCATCCAGCGAAATGGCAGCACGCTCACCGTCACGGTGATCCGTGACCGCATCGAAATCACTTCGGCCGAGGTCACATATAAAAATAATATTGCCGTAATTTCAGTTAGCCAGTTTGGCTCGACGACCAGCGAAGAATTCGCCGCAGTCGCTGAAGACGTGCTCAAGCAAAACCCACGCGGCATCGTGCTCGACCTGCGCAACAACCCTGGCGGTCTGCTCACGACAGCAGTCGATCTGCTCGGCTACTTCTTGCCCGATGGCTCAGTCGCAGCCACTGCGCAATATCGCGATGGTCGTCGCGCTGATACGGTCTACCACACCAGTCGCGAGCCAGTACTAGCAAACTATCCAATGACCGTATTGATCAATGAAGGCTCAGCATCGGCAAGTGAGATCATGGCAGGTGCGCTGCAAGATCATGGTGCTGCCACAATCATAGGCGAACAATCATTTGGCAAAGGCACCGTGCAAGAGTTGTCGTTCTTTACCGATGGCACCGCGCTCAAGCTCACAATCGCCCATTGGCTCAGCCCGCACGAACAACCCATCGACAAGCACGGCATCACACCGAGTGTTGAAGTGATAGACAATCCTGACACGACGCAAGACGAAGCGCTCGAATATGCTTTGCAGCACACACGCTAAAGAGAATCTCTTTAGCGAAAGATGAAGGTCGCACGATAGATACCCGTATTCGTCTGTGCGACGCCGATAGCTACCTGCTCTTTATCGATATCGAGTAAGCCACCTTCATCGCGCACGCTCTCGACAAGGCGCGTGAATGAATCAGCCGAAGCGATGAAAGTACTAAACGAACCTGTGTAACCACCCGTACGAATGGCATCTTCGATCGAGGCGCTACCCTGCTCAAAAGCAAAAAAATCCTCACTGCTCATGCGGTCGCTCCAGTCCTGCGCGACGCTATTTAGTGATGTATCCAGCTGGAAAGATGGCGTCTGCCCGACTGACCGCGCGGTATTGAGTAGCGTCAGCAACTCGGTTGGCGAATCTTTTATTTGATCTGCATCGAGCAGAGAGCTGGTGAACTCCTGTACGAAGATCATTTCGCCAGCATCATTCTTGGCGACACCGAGGCCGACCTTCGTCCATGCAGGATTGAGCAGATTGGCACGATGCGCCGCAGATCGCATGAGACCAGCGTGAGCGTATTCGGTTGCCACATCTTTGGCAAGATTCTCCCCAACAGGCAGCGGAATGCTCACCGCGAGACGGCGATCATCGGGACCCGAGCCAGCAGGATCGACATGCCCAAAGAAATCCTCAGCTGACATTCGCTCGGCATAGGCCTGTGCGAGATCGACAAGATCAGGATCGAGCGAAACGGCAGATAATCCATAGCGCGCGCGCTCAGCATTTACGAGACGAAGCCAGATTGATCGTTCACGATTGACCGATAGCTTCTTGAGTGGGGTGAGCTGACGCGACGATAGATCGACAAAGTCAGGCAGCACGGGCAGCACGGGCGCAGCATAGATCGGATAATTCAGCGCAGCGAGATTGTCGGTGTCATTAATTTCGAGGATATACGTCCCCGCTATTGGCAGGTCGAGCGCGAGTGGAAATGTCGTGCCAGCAGGGATCGGGTCGGTCACAACAGCCAAATCAAACTCTTCGACGAGCCCATCGGGGCGAATAAGAAAGGCGGTCTGATTGAGCGGTACAGCCGCAGTCACGGCAAAACTAATTAGCTGACTGTCGTGCGTACTCGGCGTGACGTCCAGCGTGATCGCGTCGCGGCGATACTCGGCATATTCATGCTGTGCGAGCTGAATAGTGATGATGTCGCTGCCAGCCCAGCCCGTGCGTGGCTCGTAGCTCCAGCCGCGCTCAGAGCGCGCGAGAAAGACCTGCGCAGTAGCCGCACCCATCTCCCAATCGACAAAATCGACAGGATCGAGTATGAGCGTATCTGCGTCTGCAGTGACCAGCCGCTCGTAACGACGATCACCTTGTCGGATGATCACACGTGCAATATTTTCGGTGGTAGTCTGCCAGCGAATGATGGGCTGATTATCGATGATCGTGGTCGTCACGACAGTCGGTGGCACGCTCGCCACATCGACTATTGCAGGTACACATTCACGCGGGATGACATCGACTGTCGTCACAAAACTACGTCCCGTCGTACCCGGAATGACGGACAGCTGATACGAGCCGAGCGATTCAAAACTAATAGGAATAGAGAAGCTACCAGCCGTCACCGTGCCCACAAATGATCGTTGTGTACCGACTGCATCGGTATAAAAAACGGTTGCCTCAGTAACATCACTCGCGACTGTGCCGCGTACGGTGAAGATCTCATCTTCGAAAAAGACATTTGGCAGATCAGTAACCAGCGTTACGCCATCGAAATAATCAGCGGCGATGTGTTTTGTATTTTCATAAAAATGTGGACAAACACGATCAACACGATCGGCGAAGCGGTACATGATCTCTGCCAGTTTGCCGCGGGTCAGTGGTGTGGCAGGCTCGACACGACTGTTTGTAATCTCGATCAAGTCAAAGATGCTGGCATAACTCAAAAAGGAGTTGTACCAAGCCCCCACATCAGAATCGACAAAAAGCTGCTCGTCCGTCGCATAATTATCCAGCTGAACGGCATTAGCCGCGAGGCTGATCTTCAGCGCCTCGACGAGATTGACTGTCTGCTCGGGGCGAAAGAAGCCATCAGGGTAACCCGCGACGATCTCCCGCTCGTTTGCCGTCGCGACAAAGTCGGCAAACCACGCATTATCTGGCACATCAGGAAATTCGCCAGCCGAAGTCTGGAGCAAGGAAATACCGCTACCCAGCAAGATGATCTTCAGCGCCTCAGCGCGATTGACTGGCTGATCAGGACGAAATGTCCCATCGGGATAGCCGCCAATCACGCCCTCCGTCGTGAGATAATCGATCGCCGCAGCGTTTGGATGACTCGCAGGCACATCGGGGAAGCTGGCAGCAGCTACCGTCGGCGCGAGAAATACCACCAGCCCCACAGCACAAAGGGCAGCAGAAACAGCGCTGGCGCGAAGGTGGCGACAGCCAAGATAATGACGAAAATGATCAAGCAGCCTGTCAAACATGTGGACTGTATTTTAGCAGCAGGCGGGAACCCTGCACCACGAAATTGATTGAATTTAATCTTTTCTTTTCCTTTCGCTGACTGCTGTTTGGGCATGTCGGAGAGCACTTCACCTTCGAGAATGTCGGGGTCTTTATTCATTACAAAAGAAGTTTACCTAAAAATTAATTAACTAGTATCTAGTTAAGCTAGTGGTAATTATTTAAAGAGCCCCTGCCTGACTGCCTCGCGAAGCGGCTGCCCACAAACATCATCAAACCATCTCATCAAACTTGCAGATGTTTTTATATCCTTCCCGCAATGACGAATAAAATTAATATTCTCTTTAAGCCGAGAATACCCATGGCATACTTGTCCAGCATTTCGACTTATCTCTCCTACTATGTGCCTAGTTCTTTCCCGATCATTTTCAGTAATTTCTTTTCTAAGATCTGGCACTGTTAATAAATATGAAAAGACAAGCTTTTTTTTGTCAGAGAGTTCTTTTTTATATATTTCACAACCATTTATTCTAAAATCACTTGATGCCGTATTGTTATATACTTGGCAAAAATTTCCCCACTTTTCTTTATTGTCTGGATGTATACCATTGATCGCTGCGACATAATCGGAATCGAAACTGCCAGACATGCCAGGAAAAACCAATAGCACTTCTTCTAAGCCGCCTCGTGCAGCTTTTTGGATTACATTAATTAGCTCCGTGCGATCTGCTGGCAACTCGCCCAATGAAGAAGATATGAACCTCATCTTTTCGTCTACATATGTGCAATCCTCTGCTGCTGCTGGAGCAGCTGCTCCGGCTAGTCCGATTAGCACTGTTCCCGCGATTGCTGTCTCTCGAAGATTTCTCATACTTAAATATAATTAAGACCGCATCTTACTTCAGTCTAAATATTTTGTCAATCTTTCCTTGCAATCATAACTATATTTCTCGCCCGCCACCAGCTGACCCGCTCCCCGTGCGCCGCGGGAAAGACGTCAATATCGGCAAAGCCCGCTTCCTCAGCGAGTCCGAGTAATTCACTCGCCGTCAAAGCATGCACAAAGCGATCCACTTTATTTTGAAAAGGAATGCGACAGTCTCGCGGTGTGCCAGCCAAATAACTCTTCAAAATATATTTGAAATAGCGCGGCTGCCACAGATTCCATGCAGTCAGGAAGAGCTGTCCGCCGTCCGCCAAACTCGCGTGCAGATTTTGAAGGACTGCCAAGCGATCCGCTGCCGATGGCAGATGATGCAGTACCGCGATGCAAGCAGCAAGATTATATTTCGTGCTGCTTTTGAATTCGGTTAGATCAGCCTGCACAAACTCCCGCTCGGGAAAATTCTTTTTGGCATGCACAAGCAAGCCCGCCGAGCCGTCCACGCCGAGATAGCCGTAATTCTCGTTTCCCAGTTTTTCATCCAGCCAGCGAACAAGCCGTCCGTTGCCACAGCCCGCGTCGAGAATCCGAAACTCTCCTGCTCGCCCGCAGGGCTCGCTTCCCCCCTTAAAAAAGGGGGCGGGGGGGGTTCCCTCAAACAGCTCACTCAGGAAACTAAATTCACCCCACGCCGTCTGCCGCGTACGGTCCCAGTCTGCCGCCACCGCATCGTAGTCGTCAGTTACCTTTTGGCGTAAGCTGGTATCCATGTCTTTCGAAGAAATATTACGATTAGCCATCACTCGCAAGATTAGCAGCGAAGCCGAGTTGCGTCAGCTAAAAACGCTCGCTGCAGAAAAAACCGGCAGCCTGCCGAGCAACATGTCCCTCCTCGCCGAGTACCGCGAGCTAGTTGAGAACGGCGAACTAGAAGAATCTCCCGAACTCACGCGTCTGCTCACGAAGCGAAAGGTCCGCAGTCTGTCGGGCGTATCCGTCATCGCCGTGCTTACGCGACCCTTTGGCTGCCCGGGCAGCTGCACCTTTTGCCCGACGGAAGTAAACATGCCGAAGAGTTACCTGCCCAATCAGCCGGGTGCGATGCGCGCTATTCGCAATAAATTCGATCCATTCAATCAAGTCGCCGAACGGCTAAATAGCCTGCAGAAATGTGGACATCCTGCTGAGAAGATCGAGCTGATTATTTTGGGCGGAACGTGGACTGCGCTACCCAAGTGGTACCAAACGTGGTTTGTCCGCCGTTGCCTACAAGCTCTGAATCGCAGCAAGCTTGGCAGCTTAGAAGAATTGAAAATAGCCAACGAACACGCCAGGCACAAACTCGTCGGCTTCACCATCGAGACCCGTCCTGACTGGATCGATACAAAAGAAATTCGACGCCAACGACGCCTCGGCGTCACCCGTGTCGAGCTGGGTGCGCAATCCGTCTACGATGATGTTTTGGCACGAACAAAGCGCGGCCACAAAACCGCGAAGACTATCGAGGCGGTGCGCCTACTCAAGGACGCGGGTATGAAAGTCGGACTACACCTCATGCCAAATCTCCCACTGAGTAGTCCCAAGCGCGATATCGACATGATGCGGACAGTCTTTGAATCGGGCGATTACTGTCCCGATCAGATCAAGATCTATCCCTGCTCCGTGCTCCCACGTACGAAACTCGAGAAAGAATGGAAAGCAGGGGAATACAAACCATACAGCAATGCCAAGCTCGCCGATGTCATCGCGGAGGTGTATAAAGTCGTACCGGAATACTGCCGCATCAGCCGTGTCGTTCGTGACATCCCCGAGGGCAACATCCTTGCAGGAAGCAAAATGAGCAATCTCCGCCAAGTGCTGGATAACAAGGGCATCCGTGCTCATGACATCCGCGAACGCGAAATAAAAGGAGGAACTGTCGATCCCGCGGATATTGAAATGATCGAACGAGAATTCAATACCAGTGGCGGACAGGAAGTCTTCCTGAGCTACGAAGCGGTGAAGGCAGATAAATTAATTGCCTTCGCACGACTCCGCCTACCGGGCGCTGGGAAGACGGCGTTCATCCGCGAAGTGCACAGCTACGGCTTCGAAACGCCCGTTGGCAAAAGTGGCAGCCAGCATCGTGGCTTTGGGAAAAAATTAATTAAACAGGCTGAACAACTCACTCGAAAAGCAGGATTCGCAAAAGTTTGCGTACCTGCCGGTGTCGGCGTGCGAGCCTATTATGCAAAGCTTGGATATGAGCTTGAAAATGATTACATGGCAAAAACGCTAAACTAAACCTATGAAAACTCTCTTTGTTAAACAAGCCAAGCAGCTAACCATGCGAAACACCCGTTATCGCAGCTTCCTGCTGGATTACGCTCAGCAGATGCTCGCTGATGATATCGGCTCGGGCGATATCACGACTGCATTATTGGGTAGGCAGGCAGGCCAGATCATCACCGCCCGCATCACCGCGAAGCAGGCTGGCGTGATCGCTGGCATGGATGAAGCAAAGGCGATCTGGCAAAACTATGGCATCCGTGCGAGCAAGCTGGCAAAAGATGGCGCGCGCGTCCGTCGCGGGGAGGTGATCGCCGAGCTGCGTGGCCCCGCTGGCAGCGTGCTGACGACCGAGCGAACAGTTTTGAATTTGCTCCAACGAATGAGCGGCATCGCAACAGCGACCGCCGAGCTGGTAAAGAAGGTGGGGGCAGGACGTATCGCCGCCACCCGCAAGACGCCGCTTGGGCTGTTGGATTGCCGTGCGGTCATGCTCGGCGGTGGCCTGTCGCATCGACTCGACCTCGCCGATCAGATTCTTGTAAAAGACAATCACCTCGCAATCAGCCCCGACTGCTGGCGCGATATCAGCCCCGATCAGCCATTTGCAATCGAGGCAGACACAGCACGCTTTGCTTGCATTGTTGCGCTGCATTTTGGGAAGACGAAAAATCTCACCATCCTCCTCGACAACTTCACGCCAGCGCAGCTAAAGAAGCTGGTGCCCGAGCTGCGCACGCTGAATCCGCACATCACGCTCGAAGCCAGCGGGGGAATAACCGAAAAGACCGCGGCAAGCTATCTCAAAACAGGGGTCGATTATATTTCACTCGGCTGGCTGACCCACAGCAGCCGCGCGCTCGATCTCAGCCTGACAGTCACGAAATGAAAACTGACATGCTCATCATCGGCTCGGGCATCGCAGGGCTCACCGCCGCGCTCACGCTCGCCGAGCAGGGGAGCGACGTCTTGATTGTGACCAAAGCAAGCTTGCTCGAAAGCAGTAGTCGCTACGCACAAGCAGGCATCGCCGCCGTGCGAAATCTCCGCTGGGACTCGCCAACCGAACATGCCGCTGACACGCTCACCGCTGGCTGCGGGCTGAATAACAAGCGCGCCGTAAACTTCCTTGTTCGAGAAGCACCTCTCGCCGTCGATTGGCTCACGAGTCTCGGTGTGAGATTTGCAAAAGAGCCAACGCGAGAAGCCGCACACAGCCGCAGTCGCATCTGGCATACGAATGACTCGACGGGAGAGAGCATCGAAAAGGTGCTTGCCAAAACCGTCCGCAAGCATCCGAAGATCGACCTACTCACCGATACACAACTACTCGATCTCGCAGTGACGAAGAAGGTCTGCCATGGTGCCATCGTCCGCACAGGAAGGAACATCTATGCCATTCAGACTCGACAAGTCGTACTCGCCACCGGCGGCTATGGCCAGCTGTACGCTCGCAGCACCAATCCTGCTGTCTCCGTTGGCGATGGCCTCGCAGCTGCTCATCGCGCTGGTGCGAAACTGCAAGATCTCGAATTTGTGCAATTTCACCCGACGGCACTCGTCGGACACAAGATCCGTCTGACGCTCCTTTCAGAATCACTCCGCGGCGAAGGAGCAGTGCTACGCAATCATCGTGGCGAGAGATTTATGACAGCGCATCACCCAGCTGCCGAGCTAGCGCCACGCGATGTCGTCTCGCGCGCCATCTTTGCAGAATTAAAGAATGGTCCTGTTTATCTCGATTTCACTCGCGCCGACACTCGCTGGCTGCGCAGCCGATTTCCTTTTATTTGGAAAGAAGTACAAAAGGCAGGGCTCAATCTCGGCAAAGATATGATTCCTATCCAGCCCGTTGCCCACTATGCCTGCGGCGGCATCGCTGCCGACCTGCACGGACGGACAAATATACAAGGACTACTCGCGATCGGGGAGGTCGCCGCCACAGGTGTGCATGGCGCCAACCGCCTTGCCAGCAATTCACTCGCCGAAGCAGTCGTCTGGGGGCGGCATGTGCATACGCAACTGCCAACTGCCAATAAGCAAAAAATAAGCATACCGAAATATATATTCAATACGGCAGAAGACCGAGCCGTGCTAAAAAAAGTCCGTGATGCGATGTGGCAGCACGTCGGCATCGTGCGCAGCGCCGCTGGATTAAACAACATGCAAGACATACTCAAGCAGCTCAAACCAAAAAGCCTGCCCGCACAAAATGCCACGCTCCTTGCTCAACTCGTGACGATGCAAGCTCTGAAGCGAAAGAAAAGCATTGGCACACACTGCCGAGTAGATTAAATGCGTGTCTATAATGTCATTCCGAGCGTAGCCGAGGAATCTCTTTTTAAAAAGATCTACACACCTTCGGCGAAATAACCCTATTGGCGTGCCATCCGTAGCTCGTACTTTTATAAAAGCCGTGCTTCTAATCATTGCCCATCCTTCGCTAAAGCATCCTCCACTCTACAGGCGTAGGATGGTGCACGCGGAGGGATTCGAACCCCCGACACCCGGTTCCGAAGACCGGTGCTCTATCCAGCTGAGCTACGCGTGCATGCTGCCAATTGTACACGAAAAATATACTTTTGTTATGCCATATTTATATGATACGACCAGCGTACCAACTTGAGAAAAAAGCCTATTTTTGGTAAAATGGCCTGATTTAATTCACAAAAACCCACATAAAATGGCTACAAAAATCATCGCTTCGGCGCTCGCCGTCATGAGCCTCATGCTCACGACTACCGCGACATTCGCCCAGCAAATCCCCGCTGGATACGCGCTCGTACCGATCAGCTCGCTGTCTGCCCAGCCGCAGCACGTTGTGAATGCGCCGACTGCCCCCGCAGCCGCATACTCTTCTCTGCGTGCAGATACTGAGTTTGCCTTTGCAAGCACCGAACGCATTACGCTCACTGCCACGCTGCGAGACAACAGCGGCCGTGCGCTAACTGACCGCATCGTAAATCTCATTAGTAATCGTGCCACCGATCAAATCGCAGCGATCAAAAACACTACCGATCGAAATGGTGAAGCGGTATTTCAAGTGGTCGCTCACGAAGAGGGTGTCGCCACCTTTACGGCTGTCGATCAGGCAACAGGCATGACCATCGACGAGCGCCTGCGACTCGTATTTTTGAAAAACAAAAGCGGCATCGGCGGCAATGAAGCCGCGTTGCTGCGCAGCGATCTCATCGCGCAAGAAGGTGATTACACCGACTTTGTTACAAGTTATGACAGCTTTGTTGAGACGGACTTTCCCAGTACTGTCACCGCTGGCGAGCCACTGGACATCAGTATCGGCATCACCGACAGCAGCGGAAATATTGACACGAGCTACCTCGGCCTCGTGACATTCGAGAGTAGCGATCCGCTCGCTATCCTCCCACAGGGCGGCTACTTCGAAGAGACGGAGCAAGGTCAGCATACATTTGCGAAAGCAGTGACCTTCAATACGACCGGCTTCCATAGCTTCACTATCTACGCTGGCGATGACGTCGAGCCAAAAGAACTATTCATCGAGGTCGTCGGCGAGCGCATGGCTGCAGACGCGCCAACTATCAGCAATCCAGTCGATGGGCTTCTAACAAATGAATTTATTACGCTCACCGGCACCAGTATCCCGAGCGCCAACATCAGCATCATTGTTGATGATCAACCCCTGCTGGATGATGCGACAGATTTTGAAGGCAACTTTTACGTCAATCTCCCCGAGCTCGATGAGGGCGAACACACGATCGCCGTGGCCGTCCTCGATCTCGAGGGTAACCCAGCCAGCGTCTCAGACGTAGTCGCAGTGAAGATCGATACGACTGCACCCGAACTGATCGACTTCACGCTCGATCCTGGCGCAGTCGTCGCAGCGCCTGCCGTGCTGACCATCGGTCTAGATTCCGAGCCGGGCTTGTCCGCAGTCACGCTATTCGCTGGCGAAGCCGTGCTCGTGCTGGAAGAAAGCATCGAAATGCCTGGTACCTATCTCGGTCAAATCAATGCCAGCACGCCTGGCAGATACACACTGTCTGTCGAGTTAACCGATGCAGTCGGCAACAGGGCAACCTTCGATGAGCTACCTGAGCTCACGATCGAAGCGCCGCTCACGATCATCGATGTCTACACCGAGCCAGCAAATGGCCAAGCTAATCTATCATGGGCACCGCCGATCAATCACGAAGACGTCGATCATTACCTTATCAATTATGGTCCGATCAGCGATGCTCCAGAAAAGACATTCCAAACCGAACACAACGGCACCGCATGGTTCATTGATGGGCTGAATAACGACACGACCTACTATTTCAGTATCCAATCGATCAGCGCAGACGGCATTATAAATGGTACCAGTGAACAGCTCACTGAGACGCCAGCCGAGTTGCTCGGCCTCGCTGCTGCAACCTGCGATGGCTCTGCCACGATCTCATGGAAGGCGCAGGCAGATACGCGCATCACTCGCTATCAGGTTGCCTATGGCATCCAGTCGGGTGTCTATCTCGAGACGGAAGATGTCCTGCCGAGCCAGGTCTCACATGTCATCAAAAACCTCATAAATGGCGTGCCGTATTACGTGAGTATCCGTGGGCTCGATGCCGATGGCGCCGTCATCTTTGCGCCAGACGAAGAGACCCTCGCCACACCAGGCGGTGCAGCCTGCCATGCTGCCGCTACGCCAAGTGAATACCCGATCCAGCTCTGGGAAAAGGCGGATAAAGACGGCCAACTCTTCCTCGCATGGAACCCTGTCCCCGATGCCACGGGCTACCGTGTCTACGCGGGTACCGCGCCAAACCAATTCGAGCTGCCAACGACGACCGTCGCAGGCACCTCCTTCCGCCCCGCTGGTCTCACGCTCGACACCCCATACTACTTCGCCGTGAAGGCGATCCGCGAGGGCGGTCACGAGGCAGCCACGATGAGTAATGTCCTCCAGATCGAAGTCGGCCCACCGCTGGCAGTCCTGCTCGCCCTCGGCGCAGCTGGCGCTGGAGGCTGGCTCACCCGACGCCGAAAAGAAGTAAAATAAAACTCCCAAAGCCCCCTCAATCCCCCTTTTCAAGGGGGAAGCCCGAGCCAACAGGCGAGGGCAGGGGGTTCACATTCGCTCCTTGAAATCCCGATCTCTATCTGCGGTGGGGTTGCTGAATTCTGAAGCCAAAATTTTTTGTTGCTAGACCAATCCGGTCGGGCAAAACACAATCGATTGGGGTTTTAGATTACAACCCCCCCAGTCGCAGAAGGAGAACTGTTATGTCGACCGCACTTTCCATTTCCAAAGAAAAAACCGCACCCGCCAGTACGCTCATCACCGTTTTGCTGCTCGGCCTCGGGCTCTTTTTTGCCTGGGCAACCCACCAGTATACCCAAGAAATGGGCAACGCCATGACTTGGCAGGGGGCACTGGGACTCATCCTGGCAATCCTTGGCATCGTCATCGGCGCATGTCAAGCGCTAGAGACCACGCTCTACGCGCTTGCAGCGGTCATCGGCGACTGCCGCGCCGCCAAAAAAAACACCTGGCGGCTGTTTGAAGCAACCGCGTGGACGACAACCGCTGTTTTTGTTATCGCCATCGCGATAGCGTGGGGCATGTCGGGTGTGATGCCGCAAAGCGGCGTCAGTGCTGTCGACACCGTCCTCCACCTCTATTTCTAGAGGCGCCTGGGGCTTCAAAAGCCGGGACTTTCTTGCTTCGTTCATTCGAAGTTGAGACTGTCCCGGCTTTTTCCTATACCCGTATATACGAAACCCCCTCCAAATTGGAGGGGGAAGATCTGCCGCAGGCAGATCAGGGGGTGGAGATGCCCCTACTTCCTCTTTTTCTCCGCAAAGGTCGCTACCTTCGCTGGCTTCAGCTTGCCGTGATACAGCTTGAGCAACTTTTTGCTCATGCGTACTTTTTTTAGGTTCTGGCCCAGCAGCAGCTTGGTCTGGCGTGTCGCCTTCAGCCACTCTGCCTTGGCGGTTGCGGCTTTTTTTTGCATGTCAGCCACGCGCTTCAGCACGCGCTGCCCCTCAGCGAGTCGGAATGAACCCTTGATGTCATTCACGAGGTCGGGGTGCTTCGTTGCACCGCGAAGATACGCTTCGATTTCATTTATTGCCGCAGTTGGGGAGTCTACACGAGACATAATAGGAGGGGGTTATGTGAGCACGGCTTAGATAAGCCGTGTCTTTAGTATATGCCCAGCTAGTACACAAAGTCAAGCCAGCTATGCCTGTTGTATATACATACTATATGAATTGTATAACACAGCTATGGCACATGAAAGGTATAAGATATACACATACGAAAAGAGGTGCTGACACATACGCATACAGCACCCCTTATTCTATATTCTGAGCTAACCCTTAGAATGGCAGGTCGTCTACCTTGATCTCCTCAGCTGGTGCTGCAGGAGCGGGCGCATTGTCATTTGCTGCTGCCGCTGCGACAGGGGCTGCCGCGGCTGCGGCCATCGGGGCTGCGCCACCAGCGCCACGGCTATCGAGCATGATCATATTTTCTGCGACGATCTCCGTCTTGTAGTTCTTCTTGCCATCGGGGTCGTCCCACGTGCGGGTCTCGAGACGTCCATCGAAGTATGCCTTTGCGCCTTTCTTGAGGTACTGCTGGCAGATCTCAGCGAGCTTGCCCCAGACGACGATATTGTGGAATTCGACCTTTTCCTGCTTGTTGCCGTCCTTGTCCTTCCATGTGCGGTTGGTCGCGATGCCGATGGTGGCTACCGTCTGCCCGCTGGGTGTTTGGCGGACCTCGGGGTCGCGGGTGAGGTTACCGATGATTTGTGCTTTATTGAGTGAGCCAGCCATGATGAAAGTGGGTTAGAATATGTGAAATTTAGTCTGCGTGATTTCATGTTTAGATGCAAGTAAATTACATATTATGAAATGGATCCTACCAGCCACGGTGCTCCTCGCCGTCAGTCAGCTCGCGAGTCGGGCGCTGGGCGTGCTGCGTGATCATCTGTTTGCGCAGTCTTTTGGCGCGACGGGCGGCACGGGCATTTGGAATATTGATACTTATTACGCGGCCTTCCGCTTGCCCGATCTCGTGTATTCGCTGCTGATCTTTGGCGTGCTGTCGGCGGCCTTTGTCCCGCTCCTCGCCGAAAAAGAGAAAGATAACTCCGATGGCGCCTTCGCCAGCAACGTGCTGCACGTGCTGCTCATCGCAGTCGGACTGCTCTGCGGCGCGCTGTATCTCATCGCCGAGCCAGTCGCGGGCTGGCTGACACCCGGCTTCTCAGCTGCCGAGATGAGCCAGACGGCGGAGCTGCTGCGCATTCAGCTGCTTGCACCGATCTTCTTCACGGTCTCGGCGGTCTTTGGTGGGCTGGCACAGCACCTGCATCGCTTCACGTGGTACGCCCTCGCACCGATCATGTACAACCTCGGCATCGTCGGCGGTGCGGTGTTTCTCGCGCCCGAGATGGGTGTTTACGGGCTGAGCTGGGGCGTGGCAATCGGCGCTGGCCTGCACGCGGCTATTCAACTGCCGGGCATCTGGCGTGGCTGGCAGTACAAATGCATCTTCCGCCCGTCCGAGCTGGTCGAGCTATTCAATCTCGCGGGACCGCGCGTGGCTGCCATGGCAGCGAATCAATTTCAATTTGTGATCATCACAGTCTTCGCCACGCTCATCGGCACGGGTGCGCTGGCGGTGTTTAATTACGCGTTCAACCTCGCCAGTCTGCCGCTCGGCGTCGTCGGGGTGGCATTCGCAACCGTCAGCTTCGCTGGGCTCGCGCGGCTCGCCGATCAGCCCGCGGCATTCGCAGCCAAGCTCGGAACAAATATTCTCGGCGTGCTCTTTTGGGCATTGCCAGCTGCAGTCGGACTCTTTCTGCTGCGCTTCGAGCTGGTCAGTCTCATTCTCGCAGGTGGCGCATTCACTGATACTGATATCGATTTTGTCGCAGCATCACTAGGCGCACTCGCCTTTGGTATACCGGCAATGTCCATCATCCCTCTTTTGAATAACGCCTTCTTCGCTCGCAAGCAGACGGGCGTACCACTCGCGGCAGGGCTGATCATGCTACTCACCACCTGGCTCGGCGCACGCTGGCTCATGCCAACCTACGAGACGACCGGTCTTGCTGCGGCATATGCGATCGCAGCCATCCTTGCAGCGAACTATCTACTATATCAGCTGTTAAAGAACCACCGACTCGTCCTACTACGCCCACTCGGGAAGAGCCTCCTCGCCGTACTCGCTATGGCCGTACCCATTTGGCTAATCGGCGGACTATGGCAAGCGGGTGGCTTTGGTGGACTACTTCTTGAAACCATTCTTCTGAGCGCGCTCGGTGGTGGCATCTATCTCGGTGTCACGAAACTACTCGGCCTCGATGCTCGTCATTTGCTACAATAATAGCCATGCAAGCACTCCTCCTCGCCGCCGGTCGCAGCAAGCGCTTTTGGCCACTGCCAGACAAAAATTTCCTCAAGCTAGGAGGCAAGACATTGATTGAATATCAGGTCGCGGCACTACGCCAAGCAGGGCTGAAGAAGCTCGTTATTGTCGGTGGTGCGCACAACCTCACAAAACTAAAGAAACTCTTTCCGCGTGAGACAATAGTCGAGCAACACGAGCTCGATCAAGGCATGGCAGGTGCGATACTCGCCGCAGAGCAACACTTGAATCAACCGACACTCGTCCTGTCGACCAATGACCTCTTTGACCCTGCCGCGATAAAGAAGGTGCTCACGACCAAGACCACGGGCGGCGCAATACTCGCCCAGCTGGTGAATGAATACTTCCCGGGCGGCTATCTGCAGCTCGGCGCGAAGAAGCGCGTCATAGGCATTGTGGAAAAACCAGGCGCGGGCAACGAGCCGAGCAATGTCATAAATATTGTCTGCCATCTCTACCAAGAGCCAGCGCGACTCGTCGCAGCCATCCAAACAGTTTTGAAAAAACAAGGCGGCTGGTTTGCAAAGAAAAAAGTCATGGATGATGTCTATGAGCAGGCACTGAATCAGCTCGTGCAAGAGGAAGAGTTCCTCGCGGTCGAATACCGCGGTGCATGGCAGGCGCTGAAATATCCCTGGCATGTACTTGCCGCTAGTCAGCATTTCCTGAAAACAATAAAGAAATATCATGCAAAGACAGTAGAGATCGCAAAGACAGCTGTCATAAAGGGCGCGGTGATTATCGAGGACGGCGTAAAGATATTTGACCATGCCGTCATTATCGGCCCTGTGTACATTGGGAAGGGTGCAGTCGTCGGCACAGGCAGCTTGATCCGCGAGAGCATCATCGGTGCAGGTGCGGTGGTCGGTAGCCAAACAGAAGTCGCGCGCAGCTACATTGGTGAGCAAACGTGGCTCCACCGCAACTATGTCGGTGACTCGGTGCTGGGGAATAACGTCAGTCTCGGCAGTGGTGCGGTCACAGGCAATCTCCGTCTCGATGAAGAGGATATTTCAGTACGGGTTAATGATCAGCTCATTAGCACGGGTGGGAATAAATTTGGCACAGTAATTGGCGAAGGCTGTCGTGTAGGTATTAATGTCAGCTTGATGCCGGGCGTACTAATTGGTGAAAACTCATTCATTGGAAGTGGTTTGTTGATAAGTCAGTCAATTCCAAAAAACACCTTTGCGACGGGAATGACTGAACTGCAGTTGAAAACAAATAAAAAAGTAGCGTCGCCACGTAATCTTTTAAAGTAGTTATAAATAATAACTACTACAGATCAACAAGTTATATACAAAATTCACTAACTTTTAAACAAAAAGATATATTTATACTTCATTTATAGTAAATCTGTAAAGTATGTATTACTACTAATTAAATATATTATTCTCTTTTATTTATCTATAAATAAAAAATTATGTATAAAAATTAAAAAGTGATATATAAAAAAATAAGGAATGAAGTAAAAATTCAAACCTTATTTATATAAAAATATAACTTAATTATTTCCGCAACATTTTTTATACTTTTTCTCACTTCCACATGGACATGGATCATTTCGACCAACTTCATTTTTTTGAGTTATTTCACTGTTTATAGATTCATGTGCACTGACGCGAATTATATTTGGATTATCCGCTTTGGCTATTTTCACAGTAGGTAAGTTACCGGCGTTGATAGTTGATATACCATCTTTTCCAAGGTCGACTGTTTTTTTATCAACTTTCATAAAATCAGCCGTGGCACGTGAAACTTCTTTTTCATCAGCAGTGAATTCTCGATCACCCGTGAGTACATCCTCTACCTCATCTTCGTTTGTTTTTATTACAGTAGGCTGAGGTGTAGTTTGCTGGGTAGGCGCAGCAGCTTGCTGGACTTGTAGGCGGAAAAGAGCACCGACGGCGTTAGCACGGATGTTTCCGAGGAGTAGTTCAAACATCTGAAATGCCTCGCCTTTATATTCCATGAGTGGATCTCGCTGACCATAGCCGCGCAGGCTGACCTTCTCACGAAGGAAACGCATACTGTCGATATGTTCCATCCAAAGACGATCAATCGTCGTGAGATAGACCTGTCGCTCACTGTGGTGCACAGCAACAGTAGGGACTGGCTCGACTTTCTTGGCGTAGCCATGAACGAGATATTTTGTAATAAATGCTGTGAGTTCAGCAGGTTTCAAAAATTCTTGCAGCTTTGATTCACTCAGCGGTTCGGCAGCCTGATATAAATCACCAAGTCTTTTTATGATCCCTGCAGCATCCCATTCAATTCGTTCACGTCCTGCGGTTGCGAGCTCACAGATGCCAGCTGCCTCTTCAGAAATAAGTTTTTGAATTTCATTTGAAATATCGTCGTGCTCCAGCACAATCTGACGACGTGTGTAAATAATAGATCGGTGCTTATTCATTACATCGTCGTATTCGACGAGATGCTTTCGAATGTCGAAGTTATGCGCCTCGACCTTCTTTTGCGCACTTTCAATTGAACCAGAGATCATGCGATTTTCAATCGGCATATCATCAGGCACTTTGAGTGCATTCATGATGCCTTGCATTTTTTCACCACCAAAGAGACGCATGAGGCTGTCCTCCATCGATACGAAGAATTGGCTCGCACCTGGATCACCCTGACGACCTGCGCGGCCACGTAGCTGGTTGTCGATACGCCTGGACTCGTGTCGCTCGGTTCCGAGGATAAAGAGTCCACCGAGGTCGGCAACGCCCGTACCGAGCTTTATATCGGTTCCACGGCCGGCCATATTTGTTGCGATAGTTACTGCGCCACGCTGACCGGCATTGGCGATGATCTCAGCTTCTTGTTCGTGATGCTTTGCATTTAGTACGGCATGAGCAATACCTTCTTTCTTGAGTGCGCTTGAAATAAGTTCAGACTTTTCAATAGTCACTGTGCCGATCAAAACTGGCTGACCAGCAGCGCTGAGCTCCTTCACTTTCGTCGCGACAGCCATCAGCTTGCCAGCCTCATTCTTATACACAGCATCAGGTAGATCGTGTCGAGCGACGTCGCGATTCGTCGGGATGACTACGACATCGAGGCCATAAATTTTATGAAATTCCTCCGCTTCGGTCAGCGCAGTACCCGTCATACCTGCGAGCTTCTCGTACATGCGGAAGTAGTTTTGCAGGGTGATGCTCGCCAGCGTGCGAGACTCCTTGCGGATCTCCACGTTCTCTTTTGCCTCCAGCGCCTGATGCAGGCCATCAGAGTAGCGGCGTCCCGGCATAAGACGACCAGTGAACTCATCCACGATCATGATCTCGCCGTCTTGCACGACATAGTCTTTATCACGAGTGAAGACCGCCTGTGCCTTCAGCGCATTTTCAATATGGTGGACCTCTTCATAGCCACGCTCGGTATAGATATTATTTACGCCGAGGATCTCTTCCATCTTTTTAATACCTACTTCATTCAGTGTTGCCGTCTTTGCTTTTTCATCTAGTTCGTAGTGTGTGTCTTTTTCGATTCCCTGAATGAGCTTGGCATATGTACCGTATTTTTCCGTGCTGTCTTCTGCTGGCGCGGAGACGATGAGTGGCGTTCGCGCCTCATCGATCAGGATACTATCTACCTCATCTACGATGGCGAAGGCATGCCCATCATAATCATCACCCAGCTTGCGGCCGCCGCGCTGCACCTGTTCGTCTGTGCTGCGCGCCATATTGTCGCGGAGATAATCAAAGCCAAATTCGGTATTCGTTCCATATGTAATGTCGCAGGCGTAGGCGCTCTTTCGCTCTTCGGGCGCCATGCCATGGTCGAGTACGCCGACAGTGAGGCCGAGATAATTAAATAGCCCCGCCATCCATTCGCTATCACGACGTGCGAGATAATTATTTGCAGTGATCAGATGGCAACCCTTGCCCGTCAGTGCATTCAGATACATCGGCAGGGTACAGACCAGCGTCTTACCTTCACCCGTCTTCATCTCGGCAATGCCGCCTGCGTGCATCGCTGCGCCACCGAGTAGCTGTACATCGTATGGGATCATCTCCCACGTGACTGGATTGCCACGCACATCCCAGCTCGCCCTTTGCTCAGTCAGTCGTCGGCAGGCATTCTTTACGACAGCAAACGCCTCTGGCAGGAGATCATCGAGACTCTCGCCTTGCGTGATGCGCTCTTGGAGCTCACTTGTTTTTGCCTTGAGCGCGTCTTCGCTTAGTTCCTGAAAGGCCGTTTCAAAGTTATTGATTTTGCCAACGAGTGGCTGGAGTTTTTTTATACGGCTGTCGTTGCTGTCACCGACGAGACGGGAAAGGAGGTTGCGGAGCATGGTGTAAATATTTCAGTTATGCAGGGAACAAAAATTTTTGTTCCGAATAAATAAGTCCGCGTTAGTTTAGCGGAAAAAAGAACAGCAGGATGCTCAGGGCTTTTCACAATTAGTGCGAGTCGCGTTAGACTAGCTGCATGTTTTTTCCTGCACGACTTATTTATATCGAGAATAAAAATTCGGCTGAAGTTTCGCAGTCTGAAAAAACAGAGGCCGAACAAAACAAGGAGCGTCTTGGGCTCAAAGAAGAGGCGCAGCGACTTTGTGCTCGCCTGCCAGATGATATGCCTGGCGGTAGGTTTTCTCAGTGGGCGGAGACGTTTGAAAAAAATGACAAATTGTCTGCTGCACGTGGATCAGTGGAATGGCTCAAAAATGCGGCAAAAAACGCAGATAAGATAAAAACAGCCGATGGACTAAAGGCACAGCTCAGGGCATCGCCACTTCTCGGGCAGGCGGCAGCTGCGTATATCGATCAATATGAGGCTTGGCAAAAGACGGGCGCGATGAGCGATAGCCAGAGTGAACAAAAGAACAGCGAATTCCTTGCATGGGTTCAGGCAGAGATGTCACGCTTACCAAAGAGGGCTGCGATGCAGGGTAAGTTTAATAATTTTAAAAAGCAGCCAGCGGCAGGTGAGGCAGTTGATGATCTCGTGCTAAAACTTGGCTCGAAGGCGCAGGGTGGATTTAATAAAGAAGTGAGGGGTGTGGTCGATGATGAGGCGTTTAATCAGATGTCGCTGAAGCAGCAGGAGGCATATCTCGGCGCGCTCGAAGATGCCTACGACAAAAATATCGATGATACGCATCCAAAGGTTTTGGCAGAGCGCGACAAGCTACTTGCCAATCCTCGCATGCCAAAGAGCTACAAGAAAGGGCTAAACAATCCTGAGAGCTGGGGCAGCGGTAAGACGCTGAAGGAGGTCGTTAGCTGGATCAAGGGCGCTGGTCTCGCCGAGCTGGGCCTGCTGGAGGCGCGCTGGGATCGGGCGGGTGAGCGGATCTACGCCAAGAAAGGATTGGTAGATTTTTACAAAGACGAAGAGGGCAAGCCCCTTCTCGATGAAAAGGATTTCTGGGAAGGCGGAAGGAAAGAGCGCGCGGATTATCTCGATGGCTTTGAGCAAATCGAAAGAAAGTACGATGCAGCAGAATCTGGTCGGCAGGAGTCTAGCGAGGCAGCGGGGCAGGCCGTCGTGACCGAGACGAGCACCGAGCTGGAGCAGAGCGTGGTTGATCGCAAAGAGATGGCAACCGAGAAGACGCGGGAGCTGGCAGAAATTATAAAAAATAGCGTCGCCATCCAAAAGATGCGTGCAGATTACGAGGCAGCCAAGCTCGCTCAGCAAGCAGAGAAGTCGGGCGAGCAGGCGGCTTCGTTTGCGAATGAGGCTTCCAACGCGCGAGCAGGGGCAGTGGCGGGTGCAGGCACATTTGGCGGCACGATCAAAAGCATGTTTGGCTTTGGACAGCAGCAGCCCGAGGCTGCAAGAGACGATCAGCCAGCGCAGCCAGAAGCAGCGAATGACGATCAGCCATCGGAACAAAATGCCGAAGCAGCTTTTCTCGAGACGAAAGATCCCGTCGAAGCGCAGGCGCTCGATGACACAGTCGAGCATGCTATGGGCAATAAAAATGCCGTCGAAGAAATACAAAAAGTGTTTCAATTGACCAATGCGTCAGACAATAAAGATGTCGAAGTGCTCATGCGACTTGTTACGCAAAAAGATTTTATTACCAATTCAAAAGAGATCAGCAGCGTTTTTTCAGATGAAAGAAATGCGGTTGGGAGTGCTATAAATAACAGAAGTGATCTACTAAAAAAAACTGCTTAATAGCAGTTATATTTTCTTCAAAAAAGTATTTGACTTTGCCCAGATCCCCGCTAAAATAATCCTCCGATTTTGTTTGACTTTTGGTTTTTGCACCACTATACTCTGTCGGCTCTGTTTTCAGCCCGCGCGATTTTGACTCCCCCGAGACGCGCTGAGACAGCTTTAAATACGATATTAGATTCTTTATTCGCTCCTTGAAATCTCAACTGCATAAATTGCAATTTCAAATTTAAATTCAGAATTTGTATTCTGAAAACCTGAAATACAGATTACGATATAGCGTAATCGAATTTAAACCTAGTGTATTCGTTTGTACGAATTGCTAGTCAATCCTTGTCTCGCGTAAGCGAGACAAACGAAAAAAGTTACTTATGAGCATACGGCGGATGCCTTGACACATTGTTGCGATGAAGGGCGTAGTTACCTGCGATAAGCTACGGTGAGCCGGAAACAGGCTGTGACCCGTAGATTCCCGAATGGGGAAACCCAACGAAGCGAACCTTCGTTACCATGTACTGAATACATAGGTGCATGGAGCATAGCTGGCGAACTGAAACATCTAAGTAGCCAGTCAACAGAAATCAACCGAGATTCCCTTAGTAGTGGCGAGCGAAGAGGGACTAGCCCAAACCGGTATTTATACCGGGGTTGTAGGACCCCGTCTCTGATATATTCTATTAGCCAAAGTGTCTGGAAAGTCACACCATAGAGCGTAATAGTCGCGTCGGCGAAAATAGATTATATCGGTGGGGTATCCTGAGTAGGGTCGGACACGAGAAATCCGGCTTGAATCTGGGGGGACCACCCTCCAAGGCTAAACAGGCAATGTGATCAATAGCGGATAGTACCGTGAGGGAAAGGTGAAAAGCACCCCGGAAGGGGGATGAAATAGTTTCTGAAACCGTATGCTTACAAACAGTGGGAGCCCTTCGGGGTGACCGCGTGCCTTTTGCATAATGAACCATCGAGTCTGTTAGTGCTGGCAAGGCTAAGGGAGATACACCCGGAGCCGTAGCGAAAGCGAGTCCGAATAGGGCGATTAAGTCGGTATTACTGAACCCGAAACCCGGTGAGCTAACCATGGGCAGGTTGAAGATGAGGTAACACTCATTGGAGGACCGAACCAGGGCGTGTTGCAAGACGCTTGGATGACCTGTGGTTAGTGGTGAAATTCCTATCGAACCGGGAGATAGCTGGTTCTCCTCGAAATGCCTTTAGGGGCAGCGTCGGATTAATAGTCACGGGGGGTAGAGCTCTGTAAAGGTAATGGCGGGCAACCGTACTGACCCTTAACAAACTTCAAATACCCGATGACCGTATACCGGCAGTGAGACTACGACAGCTAAGTGCCGTAGTCGCAAGGGAAACAGCCCAGACCGCCGTCTAAGGTCCCAAAATTGTAGCTCAGTGGTAAAGGATGTGAGATTTCCGAGACAACCAGGAGGTTCGCTTAGAAGCAGCTAACCTTTAAAGAAAGCGTAACAGCTCACTGGTCTAGAGATCTTGCGCCGAAAATATAACGGGGCTCAAGCTACATACCGAAGACGCGGGTGCATATTTATATGCGCGATAGAGGAGCGTTCTGTTCGGCGTCGAAGCAGTACCGTGAGGTATTGTGGAGCGTACAGAAGTGAGAATGATGGTATAAGTAACTATAATGGAAGTGAGAATCTTCCACACCGTAAGCCCAAGGTTTCCCCCGCTACGATTTTCGACGGGGGGTTAGCCGGTCCTAAGACGAGGCCGAAAGGCGTAGCCGATGGACAACAGGTTAATATTCCTGTGCTACACATGTTCCGCCCAAACAAAGCAGGAGCAAGCATCTTTTCTGCGTTGAACCCTTCGGGGGGATACAAAGAGCTGATGTGAGCGATCGTGGCGTTAGCTGGGGGGATCGCAGAGAGTTAGTCAGAGCTGGTTAATGAATTCCAGTCTAAGTGTTATAGGAGGTGCGTAGGCAAATCCGCGCATCAATTCGAAGGCACGAATGGGAGGGTCCGCTTCGGTGGATCTGACTTTGATGATACGAACTGTCAGGAAAAACCTCAACAGTGAGGAACATGTGTATCCGTACCGTAAACCGACTAAGGTGGGCGTGATGAGTATTCTCAGGTGTTCGGGATAACTAAGCTTAAGGAACTCGGCAAAATAGCAGCCGTAACTTCGGGATAAGGCTCGGTGTAGTGACTTCGGTCATTGCACCCGCAGCGAATGAGGGGAGCCAACTGTTTACCAAAAACACAGGTCTCCGCAAAGCCGTAAGGCGACGTATGGGGGCTGACGCCTGGCCAGTGCCAGAACATCACGGGGAAGGCTTCACGGTCTGAACCCAAGTGCTGGTGAACGCCGGCCGTAACTATAACGGTCCTAAGGTAGCGAAATTCCTTGTCGGGTAAGTTCCGACCCGCACGAATGGCGTAATGATCTCCCCACTGTCTCAAGCTTAGACCCGGTGAAATTGCATTGTCGGTACAAATGCCGACTAACTGCGGAAAGACGAAAAGACCCTATGCAGCTTTACTACAGTTTGACATTGGTACTTTACTTTACACGTGTAGGATAGGTGGGAGCCTTTGAAGTCGCGACGCCAGTCGCGGTGGAGGCATCCTTGAAATACCACCCTTGTACTGTGAGGTATCTAACGACGACCCCTGAATCGGGGCGTCGGACAGTGTTTGATGGGTAGTTTGACTGGGGCGGTGGCCTCCTAAAAAGTAACGGAGGCGCGCAATGGTTCACTTAGGCCGGATGGAAATCGGCCTGGACGTGTATTCGCACAAGTGAGCCTGACTGTGAGACTGACAGGTCAAGCAGAGACGAAAGTCGGTGAAAGTGATCTGGTATCTGCACGTGGGTGCGATATCACTCAACGGATAAAAGTTACGCTAGGGATAACAGGCTGATCAGACCCGAGCGCCCACAGCGACGGTCTGGTTTGGCACCTCGATGTCGGCTCGTCACATCCTGGGACTGAAGAAGGCCCCAAGGGTACGGCTGTTCGCCGTTTAAAGTGGCACGCGAGCTGGGTTCAGAACGTCGTGAGACAGTTTGGCCTCTACCTTCCGCAGTCGTACGAATATTGAAGAGGTCTGTTCCTAGTACGAGAGGACCGGAATGGACGAACCTCTGGTGTACCAGTTGTCGCGTCAGCGGCAGTGCTGGGTAGCTATGTTCGGTTGTGATAACCGCTGAAAGCATCTAAGCGGGAAGCCATCTCTGAGATAAATATTCGCAATTACTCCCCAGGTAGACTACCTGGTTGATAGGCCACAGGTGTACGCGTAGTGATACGTTTAGCCGAGTGGTACTAATGGAGGATTGAATTTTTTTCGTTATCACTCCTTGGTGGCGTGTTATGTTTTGCCCTCGGGCAGAGCACTAGCACGCTTTCAAGGAAGTGGATTGGCTAGCAATTTGTGCAGATGAATAGATCCTGCCCCGTAAGGGGTGGGGTTATTCAAACAAAAAACCGTTTTATCTTGGTGGCTTTAGCGGCGGGGGTACACCTGTTCCCATTCCGAACACAGTAGTTAAGCCCGCTTGCGCCGATGGTAGTGCACCCCCTGGGTGTGTTAGAGTAGGCCGTCGCCAAGATTAAGCGGTTTTTTGATATGTGATTTTATTGCTTGATGAGGTGTAATTCTCTAGACTACTTTTATTCTAGATTGAGATTCAATTCGATCATAACCCCCCATCACTATGGCTATCGCCAAAAAAACTGCAGCTAAGAAAAAGCCAGCTGCCAAGAAAGCACCAGCTAAAAAAAAGACGGTAAAGAAGGTAGTTAAAAAAATAGTGAAGAAGGCACCTGCCAAGAGAGTGATAAAAAAGACAGTTAAGAAAATCGTAAAAAAGACAGCTGCGAAGAAAAAGACTATAAAAAAGGCAGTTAAAAAAGTCGTGAAAAAGAAAGTTCCTGCTAAAAAGAAAGCACCTGCGAAGAAAAAGGCCGTAGCGAAAAAGAAGAAATAATCATCTCACAATTTGTCCCACGTACGCGTGGGGCTTTTTGTATTGAGAGATTATCCGCGCCAAGTAATGTAACCGATGTAGCTCACGTAGCAAAGTATGAGCAGCATGGCATGCCAGCGGCGGAGCTCATGGGCTTTATTCGTATAAGGTAGGGCGGCGATGAGCACTGTAATACCAGTGAGTACGCCGAGGTCGAGGAGAAGGCTGCGGTCGTAGGTAATAGGATTTATCAGCGCAGAGATGCCGAGCACCCAAAAGATATTGAAGATGTTACTGCCGACAGCATTGCCGATGGCGAGGCCGATACGGTTTTTCAGTGCGGCGACGATGCTGGTGACGAGCTCGGGGAGACTGGTGCCGAGTGCGATGATGGAGAGCCCGATAAAGGCCTCTGACACGCCAAATCTCATCGCAATGGTGACGGCGCTATCGACGACGAGCTGTCCGCCGAGAGCGAGCCCGACAAAGCCGCCGAGAGCATAGCTGAGCGCACGGGGAATGCTGAGCTGTTTTGTGTCAGCTATTTCATCCAACATGCTACTGCCACGACCCGTGATGATGTCTCGCCAGACGAGATAGAGGAAGCCGACGAAACCTGCGATGAGCAGGCCGCCCGAAACAGTGTTTAGCACGAGTGAATCGCCCGCTGAACGCGCGAGAAAATAGATCGCCCCAGCACCGAGGAGGCTGATAGGAATGTCTTTGGTCAGCAGGCTGCGCTGGAGCAGCATGGGGCGGAGCAGACCAGCTGCACCGAGCACGAGCGCGAGATTGGCGATATTACTCCCAATAATATTACCCACGGTGATGCCGCTGGTGCCTTTGATGGAGCTCATGACATTCACAAAGAGCTCTGGTGCGCTGGTGCCAAAGGCAACGACCGTGAGTCCGATGACCAGCTCCGAGATGCCCCAGCGCTTCGCAAGGCTGACCGAGCCATCGACGAGGAGATCTGCGCCTTTGACCAGCAGGACAAAGCCGATCGCGAGAAGAAAGAAGGGGAGGAGCAGCTCAAACATTGCGCGCATTTTGGCAGAAAGCTGTCTCGCGGGCTAGTTATTCCTTGGGGCAGTGAGGTAGGCCTCGAGCGGCGATGATGCTTAATTGTGCATTTTTATTACATTTGATGCCAAAAAATACTCCTTCAGCACCACTGATTAATTTTTTTTGTTCGCCGATTTGCAGCACGCCTGTCGTAGAGTCTCCTGCTTCACGCGCAAAATTTGCTGCTGTATGTAGTTCTGCAGGAGTGGTCGGCTGGGTAGTTACGACAAGGTATTTGATTGTGCACTTTGATGCGAGTGCCGTGCGAGATGTCTCGATGAGATGGGTGACTTCGGCATGGGTAGATGCAAAGGGATGGTTGAGTTGGTATGTAGCAGTCATGCCATCAACACTAAGACAAGCTGTCACCTTTTCTTTGGGCGTGGTAGTGCGGGGCGGTTCTTCAGCGAGCGCGGGTGTTGCGGCGGATACTGCGATGGCGGCTGCTGTTGCGAGCGTGCCTATTTTTTCAAAAGCCATTATATAAGTTGTTTAAAGATCAAATCTTACTTTCTTTCGGCTGCCTTGTCAAGATTTATAAAGATGTAGAAAAGGGCAGCCGCACGCGAAGTGAGCTGCCCTTTGATGGGATCCCGAGACTCAACTTTTACGTTTTACCCGAGAGAAGATGGCTGCCCATCTTGGCAAGCATTATTGATGGCCTTCTTTGTGGGGTGGTCCAATAACGAGCCAGAACGAATCTGTATTTGGCGGTAGCTGTACGCAAACGCAGATACCACCATCTGGCTTTACGCCTTTGCAATTTTTGCTCAGCTCTAATCCTAAGCGCCTTAAAAAATCATTTGTTTGTGCTTCATCAGCCAGCGCGTGGCTGGGGATAGCTGCGAGAGCTATCAGCATCGTCGCCATCAGCATGGCTAGCAGTTTATTGAGCGGGTTGCTCAGAGAGATAGAAGTGATGTTCATAGTTCCCCTCCAGGGATTTCTGAGTTGAGTCATTAATTTGAATCAATTGCCGCCGTGTCATGTGACACGAGACAAAAAATTGATAAACAAATTTGGGATTTCAAGATCGCTTCTTGTGGAAGTGATGGATATATATTATGGCAAGCGGCTTAAGAGCGGCTTAACATGACTTAAGAAAAGCTTACAAAAGAATAATGTTAAAATGCCTGCATGAAGCAGTACCTCGACCTCCTCCGACATGTCCGCGAGCACGGTACCGACAAAGCCGACCGCACGGGCACAGGTACGCGCTCGGTCTTTGGCGCGCAGGCGCGGTATGATCTGTCGGCAGGTTTTCCACTACTGACGACGAAGAAGGTCTTTATGCGGGGGATCACACATGAGTTGCTCTGGTTCCTGACGGGGGATACCAACATTCAATATCTACTAGATAATAATGTGCATATTTGGGATGAATGGGCGACGGAGGCGGGTGAGCTCGGCCCAGTCTACGGTGCACAGTGGCGCAGCTGGCAGACACCCGATGGGCAGTCGGTTGATCAGATTGCCGATCTCATAACCGAGCTGCGCACAAATCCTGACTCACGTCGATTGATCGTGTCGGGCTGGAATCCTGCTGTGCTGCCTGATCCGAAGATCAGTCCAAAGGATAACGCCGCTGCGGGCAAGCAGGCGTTGCCACCGTGTCATACGTTATTTCAATTTTATGTTGCCCCTTCGACAGACTCAGGACAGGGCAAGCTGAGCTGTCAGCTGTATCAACGCTCGGCGGATCTCTTCCTCGGCGTGCCGTTTAATATTGCGAGTTATTCGCTCTTTACCATGATGCTTGCGCAGGTCTGCGACCTCGATCTGGGAGACTTCGTGCATACGATTGGGGATGCACATATTTACAATAATCACTTCGAGCAAGTAGACGAGCAGCTGAGCCGCGAGCCGCGAGCACTGCCGACGATGACGATCAATCCTGCGCGAAAGGAGATTGAAGATTTCGTGATTGAAGATTTTGAACTGAGTGGCTATGATTCGCATCCGGCGATCAAAGCGCCGATTGCAATCTAACGTATATTTGATGTATAGCAGGGTCGTTTGCCCCTATTTTTCATGTCTCAATAGTTGATATAAGACTAATTTAGTCCTATACTAGATCGGCTTTATTATGCCTACGCAGACACCTTCTGATCACGATATCATCAATGCAGCTACTGCTGAGTATGAGCACGGATTTGTAGCTGATATTGATGCAGATACACTGCCGCCGGGCTTGGATGATGCGACTATTCGCGCTATTTCTGCGCGAAAAGAGGAGCCAGCATGGATGCTGAGCTGGCGACTGGAGGCTCTCAAGAAATGGCAGGGAATGACAGAGCCGCATTGGGCGGAGATGAGCTATGAGCCGATTGATTATCAGTCGATGAGCTACCTCTCTGTGCCAAAGAAGCAAAAGGAACTGGCGAGTCTCGATGAGGTCGATCCCGAGATTTTGAAAACTTTTGATCGACTGGGCATTCCACTCGATGAGCAAAAGAAACTATCGGGTGTGGCGGTGGATGCAGTGCTGGATTCCGTCTCGGTGGCGACGACCTTTCGTGAGACCCTTGCCAAAGCTGGCGTGATCTTTTGTCCGATCTCAGTGGCTATTCGTGAGCATCCCGAGTTGGTGCAGAAATATCTCGGCTCGGTCGTGCCAGTGCAGGATAACTTCTTTACAGCACTAAACTCAGCAGCTTTTTCAGATGGTTCATTTGTCTATATCCCACCAGGAGTGCGCTGTCCGATGGAGCTGTCGACCTACTTCCGCATCAATGCAGCGAATACGGGGCAGTTTGAACGGACACTTATCATCGCGGATAAAGGCAGCTATGTCAGCTATCTCGAGGGTTGTACGGCGCCAATGCGTGATGAGCATCAGCTGCATGCAGCAGTTGTTGAGCTCATTGCGCTGGAAGATGCTGAGATCAAATATTCAACGGTACAAAACTGGTATCCTGGCGATAAAGACGGGAAGGGCGGCGTGTACAATTTTGTTACGAAGCGCGGTGTGTGTCGTGGTGCTAGGGCCAAGATCAGCTGGACGCAGGTGGAGACGGGCTCGGCGATCACATGGAAATACCCGAGCGTGATCTTGCAGGGAGATGATTCAGTTGGTGAATTTTACTCTGTCGCCGTGACCAATAATCATCAGCAAGCTGACACCGGCACCAAGATGATCCACCTCGGCAAACGCACGCGCAGCCGCATCATTAGCAAGGGCGTTTCGGTTGGGCAGAGTAGCAATGCCTACCGCGGGCAGGTCTCGATGGGGGTGGGGGCACAGGGCGCATACAACTTCAGCCAATGCGATAGTCTGCTGATGGGCGGTACTTGCTCAGCGCATACCTTCCCTGATATCGATACAAAAAATTCAACTGCCACCGTGGAGCACGAGGCGGCTACGAGCAAGGTGAGCGAAGAATTACTTCTCTACTGTCGCAGTCGCGGGCTCTCGGAGGATGATGCGACGGCGCTGATCGTGAATGGTTACTGTCGCGATGTCCTCCAAAAGCTTCCGATGGAATTCGCTGTTGAGGCACAAAACTTGCTCGCGATCTCGCTCGAAGGAGGGGTTGGTTAAATTATTTCTTTTTTTCTTACAATGCTTTCTATCAAAGATCTCGCGGCATCAGTCGCCGACAAAGATATCCTCCGTAGTGTTTCACTCGATGTTGCACCCGGCGAAGTGCATGCGATCATGGGTCCTAATGGATCAGGCAAATCGACGTTGTCTCGCGTGCTGGCGGGCATGCCAGAGTATGAGATTTCAAAAGGATCAGTCCAGCTGGATGGCGAAGATCTGCTCGCGCTGTCACTCGAAGAGCGTGCGAATAAAGGTCTCTTTCTCGGTTTTCAGCATCCTGTCGAGTTGCCAGGCGTGAGTATGGCGGCACTGCTCAAGGCAGCGGTCAACGCCAAGCGAGCAGCAGTGGGTGATGATCCACTCGATGCTTTTGAGATGATGGACCTCTTCAAACAAAAACTCGAACTACTCGGCCTGAAGACGGGCGTACTCGCACAGCCGCTGAATGTCGGGGCAAGTGGCGGCGAGAAGAAGCGGCATGAGATGTATCAGCTGGCGGTGCTCGATCCGCGAGTGGCGATTCTCGATGAGATCGACTCGGGGCTGGATGTTGATGCGATGCGCGTCGTTGCCGAGGCTATCGGCAAGCTCCGCACGCCTGACAATGCATTTGTGCTCGTCACACATTATCAACGACTACTTGAGCACATCACACCTGATCATGTGCATGTCTTTTATGATGGACGGATCATCCTCTCGGGCGGAGCAAATCTCGCACACGAGATCGAGAAGAATGGCTATGACGATATCATTGCCAAACACGCATCTAACTAATTTATCATTACCTCCACGGCTTCCCATCCCGCTTTCCTCGTAGGGCTCGCGCCAGAGGCAGATATCACACTGCCGACACAGCGTGATGATGGCTGGCGACACACTTCTTTAAAAGCTCTTTATGAACAGAGCTGGACGTCTGCTGGAGAGGTTGCAATCGATGCCGCTAGCCTTGCCTCATCACTGACAACAGATGCGGACGTGCTTGTCTTTATAAATGGTCGATACGCAGCAGGCAGCTCGACGGTGCCAGATGGTGTGACGGTGTCCGTTGTCGAGTCATCAGTAATCGAAGAAGAGGGCTTTGCCGCACTGGCAGTAGTAACCGCCGAGCAGGTGACGATCGCTATTGCAGATGGAATGATATTCACTCGACCGCTGGCAATTCAGCAGATCATCGACTCAAAAAATGGTAATTATGCTGCTGCAGATATTCATATAATTATTGGGAATGGCAGTCAAGCAAAGATCATGTATCTTCAAACGGGCGAGGCAGATATCTTTTTCCTCAATCAACGTATTCAGCTCACATTAGGAAAAAATACCAAGGTCGAACTTGATACTTTGATTGACGCAAAAGATGGCGTGCATAGCTTGCAAGACTGGCAAGTCGATCTTGCTGAGCAAGCTCACTTAACTACACGGACAATGCTCGTACGCGGGAAGTGGACACGGCAAAACTGGGACATCTCTCTCATCGGCAGTGGTGCGATAGTTGATCTGGCGGGGTTGTATGCACCCACTCGAGATAAGCTGGCTGATATGCATTTGACGGTTCGACACAGCGCTCCTGACTGTCGCAGTACACAACTCTTTCGTGGGATCATCGGACAGCAGGGCACGGGCGTGTGGCGCGGCGCGGTTATCGTCGATGACACGGCGACAGGCACCGAGGTACAGCAGTCTGACAGGAATATCCTCCTTGCGGACACGGCGGTGATGCACGCACAGCCGCATATGCAAATACATACTGATGATGTCATTGCGAGTCACGGCGTGACGAGTGGGCAGCTAGATCAGCAGGCATTGTTGTACCTGCGCAGTCGTGGAGTCTCTGCCGAGCAGGCAGCTGAGCTACTGATGCTCGCACATGCCGAGGAGGTTATCTCACGCGTGCCGTATGCAGCGTGGCAGGAACATTGTATGGCTGCTATTCATGATACGATATCGCTACAAAAATGAGTTATCCCACTGATCAAATCCGCGCTGATTTTCCTATCCTCCAGCAGGAGGTACACGGGCATCCATTGGCATATCTCGATAGCGCTGCCAGTACACAAAAACCGCAGGTCGTGCTGGACGCGATGACGGACTTTTATACTGGCTCGTATGCCAATATCCACCGTGGTGTTTCGGCACTTTCGGTTGCGGCAACTGACGCCTATGAAGGTGCGCGGCAGACTGTGGCAGATTTCATTCATGCGCCATCTGTCGATGAAGTCATCTTTACGCGTGGTACGACAGAGGCCATCAATCTCGTGGCGGCGAGCTGGGGACGTGCGAACATTCAAACAGGCGATGAGATCATCGTCACGCTCATGGAGCATCACAGCAATTTTGTCCCGTGGCAACAGCTGGCGCAGGAGGTGGGCGCGACGCTGCATGTGGCACCGCTGACGTCCGCAGGCGAGCTGGACATGCCAGCCTTCACTGCGCGACTGAACCCTAAAACAAAGCTCGTCGCAGTCGCGCATGCATCCAACACACTTGGTACGATCAATCCTATTCGTGAGATTGCAGATGCGGCTCACGCGGTCGGAGCAGTGGTTATGGTCGATGGCGCACAAGCCGTGCCACATTTACCCGTCGATGTGCAGGCTCTTGGGGCTGATTTTTATGCTTTCTCGGGACACAAGCTGTATGGCCCGACGGGCATTGGTGTGCTGTGGGGGCGGATGGATTTGCTTCAGGACATGCCACCGTACCAAACGGGTGGCGGCATGATCGCGAGTGTCTCGATCGAGCAGACCACCTTTGCTGCGCCGCCAGCGCGCTTCGAAGCGGGCACGCCACCGATTGCCGAGGCAGTTGGTCTTGCGGCAGCTATTCGTTATATCTCTGCTATCGGCTTCGATGCTATTCAGCAGCATGAGGATGCGCTCCTCAGATATGCGACGAAGCAGCTTTCACAGATTGCAGGACTGCAGATCATCGGACAGGCAGCTGAGAAGGTCGCTGTTATTTCCTTCATTCTCGATGGTATTCACGCCCACGATCTCGGCACCATCCTCGATGACAATGGCGTGGTTGTGCGCGTAGGGCACCACTGTACGCAGCCACTCATGACGGCACTGGGCGTATCTGCGACAGTTCGTGCATCGTGTGGCGTACATACGTCTGAGCAAGATATCGATGCACTCGTTGTTGGCATTCAACAGGCCATTTCTTTTTTCCATGCTCATGAATAGTCTCTCAGACATGTATCAGCAGATGATCCTCGATCACAAACGCAGCCCGCGTAATCACGGCGAGCTAACGGCTGCGACGGCACATGCCGAAGGATTTAACCGTGTCTGTGGTGATCATATCTTTGTGCATCTTGAGGTGATTGACGATCGCGTGGCAGATATTAGCTTCACGGGTGATGGTTGTGCGATCTCTACCGCTGCGGCATCGCTCATGACCGAGGCAGTGAAGGGCAAGACAATCAAAGAAGTTGAAAAGATCACGGCAGACTTTCAACAGCTCCTCACGACTGAGGACGAGCCAGCCGAGCTGGGTAAGCTGGCAGTCTTTGCCGGTGTGCGGCAGTATCCCATGCGGGTCAAATGCGCGACACTCGCGTGGCACACCTTACAATCCGCCCTCAAGGATTCATCACAACCCGTATCTACCGAAGACGATGCCTAAAAAGTCAGCTACCAAACAGCCCGCAGCACCAAAGACGATGAAGGCAAAAGAAAAGGCAGTGGTGACTACCTTGCGTACGATTCATGATCCTGAGATCCCGCTCAACGTGTATGATCTGAAGCTCATCTACGATGTTGCCGTCACCAAAGAAGACACAGTACACATCCTCATGACACTGACCTCGCCCAATTGTCCCGTGGCAGAGAGTCTACCGCAGCATATCAAAGATAGTGTGCGAGCTATCAGTTGGGTGCAAGGCGTCGAGCTCGAGCTGACCTTTGATCCGCCATGGAGCCCTGAGATGCTCTCGCCTGAGGCGCGTCTCGCGATTGGTATATTGTAATAGTTTGGTATAATAAACTCTTGACCAAATTATTACCCTCTCCAGAAATCACGTTTTGGACCACTCAGGATGAGAATCCTGACTCTAGGAAATTAGTTGAGGTCAAGTCGTCAGCAGATATTAAGTGCCTTGAGTTTTCCGGTCACTTGCCATTTATAGCATGTTCCAACCGTGAATTTACTGTCATACGAGTGGCAATTGCTAATGTAGCTATGCATGCATATTTATATGATGCTCTTGAGCAAGAAGACACACTTCTTTTAAGTAAAGGTTTTGCCGGCAGAGGAGAAACAAGTGTTGATTATATGTTTACAGAACAGATTGAGCTTGTAAGGCATATTCGAGCCTCAATAGAAGATTTTTTAAGTTAAACTGTTGGCATGCAGCCTATTTTTATGATTGTCGCCCTCGCAACGAATCGTGTCATCGGGCACGATAATGATCTGCCGTGGCAATTGCCCGATGATCTCGCATACTTTCGCGAAAAGACGCGAGGACATCCCGTCATCATGGGACGCAAATGTTTTGAGTCCATCGGTTTCGTGTTGCCCAATCGTAAAAATATCGTCATCACACGTGATACAGACTGGGCGCATGAAGGCGTGACAGTCGTTCATTCAAAAGAAGATGCATTAGCTGAAGCTGGTGTCCAAAAGGCGGCATTCGTGATCGGCGGCGGTGAGATTTACCGCATGTTCTTGCCAGACTGCACGCGACTGTATCTCACGGAAGTCGATGCTGAAATTGATGGCGAAATCACTTTTCCCGAGCTTGATTCAGCTGAGTGGCAGGAAAGCACACGACATCACCACGTCGCAGATGAGCGACATGAGCATGCGTTTGACTTCGTCGTATACGAGCGTAGCTAGTAATGCTTTCATAGTCTTTGCCTGAAGCACCGGACTGGTTATTAAAATAGCAGATTTCTTAGCCTGGGCGACGCGTCATCATCGTTTGAATTTGCGCATGATCAGGCGATATTTGCATGACATTGATATCAAGTGGATATTCACTGATGAGCTGCGTCAATCCAGCAGGGCCAAACTTTGCTGATTTAGCAAACAAAATGGGGCGATTCTTTCGCAGTTCCACCGTCTGGTTGCCGACTGTGATGGAGAGATCTCTGTGCGGCATAAAGTGGTATTCGATGGCATGCGCATGCGCATTCCACTTCGCAGAGACGAGGCCGTCGTTTCGATCAACGTTTAAATGCTCGAGTGCGGTAAATCCGAAATGTATTGCCTCGTCCGCTTGATATGCATGCTCTAGTTGGTCGATGCATTCGTCGTTGTGCACGGCCACCTGATGCGCACCTACGATGAGCTTGTCAGCAACATCAAGTGAACCGGCAATATTTTTTAGTAGGCTGCGGGCATCTCCATTGCCGATAGTATTACCGAGAAAGAGACCAATGATGTTGCGGCGACCATGCGCCTGCAACATGCGTTGTTGCATTTCTCGCAGTAGCTCGAAGACGAGATCGCGACGGTCAAAGTCTAGTTCGTGCGGTTCGACGATGAGATCAGGTACGCCTTGTCGTACTGTCTGCACACACTGTTGAAGAAGCGATTGGGAAATATCGACTGGGTGATACACGGGCGTGATGCCTTGCTCATGCAGCTCGCAGAGAAATGCACGTGTCGTCTCGCCACTGCCACTACCAAAATCAACCACGTGTGTACGCATCACACCATCTGTATCTCGTTGTATAGTATCGCTGCCGTAGGACTGCCGTGCAAGCAACTGCGCAAAATGTCTCATCAAATTACGCTCGGCATCTTTTGCGAAGTTATCTCGACGCTCAATATCAGACCAGCGCTTTGCTCCATCTGGAATTTGGTACGTGCGCTTGAGGGCAATTTCACGGTTCGCACGCAAATCGTACGCGATTTCATACAGGTCGGTTTCGGAAAATTGGAATGCTTGGCTCATGTAAATGTGGAAAAGGTCATAGTCTATGGTGGCATATTTTTTCGTCAATAAAAACTGACAATTTATTTACTGTCGCAGGGTGTATAATATTTATATATCTTATCCAAAGTAGTTTTAATAAAATATTATTTGTCGTTTATCAGACGACATTTCTATGCTCCATTCATGACTATTAAAGAATCTCTTATCTCGCTTGGTTTCACTGACATCGAGTCAAAGGTCTATCTCGCCGCACTTGAGCTCGGTCAGTCCACTGCTCAGGAGCTCGCCAAAAAGGCCGGGCTGCACCGGACGTACTTCTACGATCTTGCAAAAAAACTCCTTGCCAAAGATTTGCTTCGACAAACGAAGAGTGATTCAAAGAAGCTCTTTGTTGCGACGCCGCCAGATGTCCTTTTTCGCCAACAACAGAAAAAGCTTGATGATATTGGCCGCATCATCCCGCAGCTCAATGCCATTCACAATACGCGCGGCGAGAAGCCCAAAGTGTATTACTTCAATGGTCTCAGCGGTATCGAGGCAATGTATGATGATGTGCTCACAACAGGCGTGGATTATGTCGGTTTTGGCACGCCAAACTACGCCACCAAAGACGATCGCGGTATCATTGCAAAATACATCAAAAATCGTGTTGCAGCAGACATCCACGCACGCTACGTCAGCGAGGCACATCCGGTCATCCTCGCTGGCGTGAAGCGTAACACTGCAGAGCTGCGTGAGACACGCCTCTTTCCGCAAAAGCTTTTTCACTCTGAAGTTGAAATGAATATATACGGCAATAAAGTCGCTGTACTGAATCTCAAATCAAAATTTGGCGTTATCATCGAAGATAAAGATATCGCCGATGTACACAAACAAATTTTTGAGTTGGTATGGCGAAGTCACAATATTGTCGGCTAATAGCATTAGCATGAGCTAATCTGTCAGCTCAGAAATTTTGATCGGCACGATTTCGCGCCCGAGGCTTTTGAGGTATTTCACAAAGTCTGCGGGCGTGAGCTCCACCGTTGCATCATTTAGATTTGGGTGGAAGTTTACAAACTCTGCCGTGAGCAGATCTTCATCGATAAAAAATTCGACCGCTTGCTCAGGATCATTGAGCAGTCCGAAAGGGGAGACCGAGCCAGCTGTAAGATGTAGTCTTTCTTTTAGCCGCTCAGCAGAGCCGAAGGAGAGTTTGCTGCAATCAATTTGAGAGAGACGGCGGAGCGCCTGCAGATCGACTTTCTTTTCGGCGACCACTGAAATAAGAAAATGGCGTGTGCCGGGGCGGTCGCGTAGGAAGAGATTTTTGCTATGTGCACCGCGTAGCTCGCGATCAACGCGTGCTGCTGATTCGCAGGTGAAGACAGGCTCGTGTTCATGCACACGGTAACTGATCTCCAGTCCATCGAGATAGTCGTAGACTTTTGTCTTGGGCATTATGCAAACAGCGTCAGCACGAGCTCGGGTGGACGACCGAGTGCAGCAGCATTGCCGCTGATTACAATTGGTCTTTCGATGAGCTTTGGCTCGGCTGCCATGGCAGCGAGGATCGCCTCGGGCGCGCTGTCTTTCGTCAGTCCTGCCTCTTTGAACGCATCTTCTTTTGTGCGCGTGAATTCGATAGGTGATATGCCGAGCAGCTTCGCGATATTTTCTAATTCTGTGACCGTTGGGCGATCTTCAAAATACAAACGAACAGCTGCCTTGATGCCTTGTGCTTCGAGCAGCGCGAGTGTTTGGCGAGATTTGCTGCAGCGGGGGTTGTGCCAGATAGTTGTTTTCATAAGTTTATTTTAGCGGAGATAATCCAACACGGGGACAGCTCTTCACGAGTGGGCAGTCGACGCAGCGCGGCTTCCGCGCATCGCAGATCTCGCGTCCAAAGAAAACAAGTCGCAGCGAAAAGGCCCGCCAGTCTTTTTGTGGAAGCAGCTTCATGAGGTCTTGCTCGACCTTCACCGGATCTTTGTGCGTGGTCAGTCCCATGCGTCGTGCGAGGCGACCAACGTGTGTGTCTACGACGACGCCGTCATTTTGCTGGAAAAGTTCTGACAAGATCACATTCGCGGTCTTGCGTGCGATGCCAGGTAGTGCGAGCAGCTCGGGCATGCTCCTGGGAATTTTTCCTTTGTGATCACTCACGATGAGCTGCGCTGCGCCGATGAGATTTTTTGATTTATTTCGATAAAAGCCGGTGGAATAAATTAATTTCTCGATCGCTTCTTGCTTAGCTTTGGCAAAGCGCTGCACTGTCGGGAGGGCCTTGAATAGGGCTGGCGTGACGAGATTGACCCGTTCATCCGTGCACTGCGCCGAGAGCTGCACGGCTACGACCAGCTGCCACGGCGTCTGGTAATGCAGCGGGCAGATGGCTTTCGGATAGCGTTTTGTGAGCGTGCGATGGATGGCGACAGCTGAAGGCATGCATACATGTTATCAGCTCCAAAAACCTATTTGGATAAATAGGTGATGAATATCGGTGAAATGAAAAAGTGGTGGAGGTGGCGGGAATTGAACCCGCGTCCAGAAAGTCGAACGCTGTCCGTGTACACGTTTATTCAGCCTTAGAGATCTCGATCCGCAGCAATAGAAAGCTGACAAAAAATGCTGTGAATCAAAGCTCAAAGTTTTATCTTACGCGCGAGCAGTGCATAAGACGAGCCTACAAAAGACACTCAAGCGACCCGTAGGCGGGGCCAATAGAGCGACGGCCGAGGTAAAAGTCAGCCGGTTTTTTTGGCTTACGCCATAGCCATCACTGAAGGTGGCTGAGACACGACTGCCAATTTCTTGGCAAATGCGTCTGCTGCCGTAGCAGCAAGACTTCGTGCCTTTGTAACAGATGATTCTGCATTTAGGTTGTGATCGAACGGATGTAACGGGAGTCGATCATCCCGTACGTGCGAAACAGAATCCGAGGCTCTTCCTGTCGAGGCCTAGCACCCCCAAATATATCGCATGAGGTTATAGATTACAGTTTTTAGTTTTAAAAACTAATTACTACAACCTAACACCTATTCACTTGTATCACCGATATTTCAAGGAGCGATTCAGTTTACCACGGTTTTTCGCTAAAATAAAGTTATCTAATCCTCTTTCTTATGGATATCCTTGTCCAAAACATTGTGCTGGCAGTGATCGGTGCGGCAGTTTTTATACTTGTCTGGGCGATCATCTCTATCTTCCGCATGTTGCGGCACGCGCCAGGCGACCAGCAGATGCGAGCGATGGCGGCACATATCCAAGAGGGTGCACGGATGTGGCTACATCGGCAGTATTCTGTGATTGCGCTATTTGCGGTTGGCATCTTTCTACTCCTTGCTTTCCTCCTACCAGTGAATGGCTGGCATTTGGCAGTTGGCTTCCTCGCGGGTGCAGTGCTCTCTATGACTGCTGGGCATATCGGTATGAGTGTGGCTGTGCGTGCAAACGTGCGCACGACACAGGCTGCAAAGACAAGCCTTGCAGCTGCCTTTGACGTTGCCTTCACGGGCGCATCGGTTGCAGGTTTCCTCGTTGGTGGACTGGCGCTGCTCGGATTGGCAACATTTTTTTATTATCTCACAGTTGTTGCGGGACTGGGCATTAGTGCAGCGACGGAGTCGCTCGTCGGCTTTGGCTTTGGTGCATCGTTGGTCTCACTCTTTGTACGTGTTGGTGGGGGTATCTTTTCCAAGGCAGCTGACCTCGGCGCTGACCTCGTCGGTAAGCTGGAGGCGGATGTTCCCGAGGATGATCCACGCAACCCAGCCACAATTGCCGATAATGTCGGTGACAACGTGGGTGATGGCGTTGGCATGGGCGCTGATCTTTTTGAGACCTATACCGTGACGACGATCGCTGCAATGATCCTCGCGGCTATTGCACTGGGCGGCGAAAGCGGCCTGACTGAGCAGCACGTGTTGTTGCCGCTCGCTATTGGTGGCGTATCGTTATTGGCGACATTCATTGGCATCCTATTCGTTCGCCTGGGAAAAGATGGGGGCATCATGCGGGCACTCTATCGCGGCATGCTCGTCACGATCGCGCTGGCTGCTGCTGGTTTGTATTTTTTCAATAATACCATGACGGGGGATATCACTATCTTCTATGCGGGACTCGTCGGCTATGCTGTGACCTTGCTCATTACCATCTCGACAGAGTACAGCACCTCGGCTGAGTTCCAACCTGTTAAAGATATTGCTGCGGCATCGGAGACGGGCGCAGCGACCAATCTGATCGCAGGGCTCGCTGCGGGCATGCGCTCGACAGCAGCGCCAGTGCTCATCATCCTCGCTGGCATGATTATTTCTTTCAGCCTTATTGGCTTCTATGGTATCGCTATCGCTGCCGTAGCCATGATCTCGACGGCTGGCATGGTACTCGCGCTCGATGCATATGGCTCTATCACAGACAATGCAGATGGTATTGCTGAGATGACTGAGCAGCCTGCTAAGGTCTGCACGACGACGGGTACGCTAGATGCCGTGGGTAACACGACCAAAGCAGCGACAAAGGGTTATGCTATTGCAGCTGCCGTGCTAGCTGCTATTGTGCTCTTTCAGGCCTATAGCGATACTCTCACAGCTCACAATCCTGATCTTGATACGACAGCACTCTTTTCACTTGCTAGTCCCGCTGTCGTCATCGGTCTTTTCATCGGCACACTACTGCCGTTCCTATTTTCAGCCTTTTGCATGCGAGCAGTCGGGCATGTTGCGAGCCTCGTCGTCATCGAAGTTCGTCGTCAGTTTCGTGAGATTGCGGGTATCCTCAAGGGTACGGGCAAACCCGAGTACGGGACCTGTGTTGATGTCATGACACGGGCATCTATCAGCGGCATGCTGCTACCTGCCACTATCGCAATTTTTGCACCCATTATTACTAGCTATCTTTTTGGTCCTGCTGCACTCGCCGGGCTTATCCTTGGTGTGATCGCCTCAGGCCTACTCCTCGGATTGATGATGATAAATGGCGGTGGTGCATGGGATAATGCCAAGAAATACATCAGCGATGGTAATTGCGGCGGCAAAGGCTCACTCGCACACACGGCAGCTACCGTCGGTGATATGGTCGGTGATCCGTGTAAAGACACGGCAGGACCTGCGATCAATGCGCTCATAAAAGTCGTCAGTATAACCGCACTCATTCTCGCGAGCTGGCTGGCAAGTTGGGGTGGACTAATACAGCTCTAGAGAGACGAGCTAGATAATGACGTAGTAGGAGAGTGCCTCCTAAGTAAGGAATCTATGCATGATTGTGTGTTATATGAATAGTGTGTTATCATGATAATGATTATCATTATCAAATATACGTATGCAGTCACTCACTACTGCACAGAGTCACATCCTGCATGTTTTGCAAAAGAGCGGAGAGCATCTTTCTGCCGCTGACATCTTTGCGCGCGCGAAGAAGGGACAGCCACGTATTGGCATCGCGACAGTGTATCGTGCGCTCAAGCACCTCACTAAGATGTCTCATATTGAAAAACATAGTTTTGACGAACGTGAGACGCTTTATGAGATTCGTCCCACTATTCATCATGATCATCTTATTTGTGAACGGTGTGGCTGCATTGTTGAATTCCAAAATGATACTATCGAAGCTCTTCAAGAACAGGTAGCTCGTGAGCATGGATTTCGTCTGACACACCATGAGCTCGATCTATTTGGTCTTTGTAAAAAATGCTCATAACTTATTTTTTATATGTTCCCATCTTTCCTTCTCACCTTTCGTGAAGTCCTCGAGGCAGTTCTCGTTGCGGGCATTGTCACTACTTTCCTGATTCGTATCGGCGAGACCGCACGGCTGCGCTATGTCTGGCTGGGTATCGCTGCTGGTGTTATAGCCGCACTCACTGCTGCATGGGGCATTCATATGACACTTGGTGAGCTGCCAGCACGCATCGAAGAAATCGCCGAGGGTGTGCTGATGCTCCTTGCAGGCGCACTCATTACCAGCATGATCTTTTGGATGCTCCAACAGGAGCGTGTCGCTGAGAAGATTCACGCAAAGATCCATGCGCATATTTCTACCGGTCAAGCATGGGGCATTGCGCTTATCGTTTTCCTTGCTGTCTTTCGTGAGGGAACTGAATTGGCTATCTTTCTCTTTGCAACGGATAGTCTCACAGCAGGTGATATGCTGACAGGTGTCGCTACTGGCATGCTGGCAGCTGTGGCACTTGGTTGGGCATTTTTTGCAGGTATTGCACGGGCATCGCTGCACACATTCTTTCGCGTGACCAATATCCTCTTGCTCCTCTTCGCGGCGGGTATCATTGCTCACGGCGTACATGAGCTTCAAGAGGCTGGACTTATTTCATACGGCATGACGGAGCTATTCAACATCAAAGCAGTGCTCAATGATAAGGAAATGCCGGGCAATATCCTTCGCGCACTCTTTGGCTACAATGACAATCCAACGCTGCTTGAAAGTGCGGTGTACATCGGATATATCTTGCCAGTTGGTTATTTCCTTTTCCGACGACAGAACTAAGCTAGACTTTCTGCATGTTGGCACTCCTGACCGCGCTGCGACCGAAGCAATGGATTAAGAACCTCTTTGTCTTTATGCCGCTAGTTTTTGCAGGGGCATTTACAGACACAGGTAGTGTGCTGGCGGCGGGCGGCGCCTTTTTCCTCTTTTCACTCGCAGCATCGGCGGGGTATCTCATCAATGATGCGCAAGATATCGAAGTAGATCGGCTCCATCCACGCAAACGGCTGCGTCCGATAGCGGCTGGACTGGTCTCGGTTCGCGCGGCGTATCTCACTGCAGCAGTTTTAATAATTATCTCGCTGGGTGGTGGCTGGCTGCTATCGCCGATCTTTGCGCTCACCCTGTTTGGTTATCTTGCACTGACGGCGAGCTATTCATATTTCTTCAAGCACATTGCTGGACTGGATGTGTTGCTGATCGCGCTCGGCTTTGTGTTGCGCGTGGTGGGTGGATCGGTGGCGATCTTTGTCGAGCCAAGTGAGTGGTTGCTTGGATTGACCTTCCTACTTGCGCTACTGCTGGCGACGGGCAAACGTCTGCAAGAGGTCTCGGCGGCTGGTAAGGGCTCGCGCAAATCGCTGGATGGCTACACCCGCGAAGGATTACTCATCGTCATTGGCGGCTTGCTTGGTGCGGTGGGAGCGTCGTATTTGGGATATTTGCTTTTTGTAGAGCATCCGACCGAGCTACTCGTGACGCTGCCATTTGTATGGATTGGGCTAGCGCGGTACTTCTTCCTGATTCGAGATCCAGCGCACACGCACGATGGTCCGACCGAGCTGTTCTTTGCTGATGGCTGGCTGCAGGTACTCGTGGTGGGGTGGATGGCGGCGGTGCTGGCGGTGCTGGGCTTCCTTGCTTAGAATGCTTGCATGAATCTCTTTGCCCGCATCCCCACCCTTGCTTATCTTGCTATCTTCGTCGCGCTCGCGTTCGGGCAGGTATGGCTGCTGCGAGACACAGTGATGGGTGACGCCTTTATTCATTTTGTCTTTGCACGCGGGATCGTGGAGGGTACGCCATTTTTTTACAATGGCGTTTTCTCAGCAGGCTCTACTTCGCCACTTTGGTCGGCGATGCTCGCGCCGATCTGGGCGGTCTGCGGGGATTGCGTGGTCGACGGGGTCAAGATCTTTGCGAGCTTCTTCGTTGGGCTGGCGGTCGTATTGGGATATATTGTCTCGCGGCAGTTGGCGAGCCGCGGCGTTGCGCTCGGCGTTTCATTTCTCATGGCGACATCTTTCGTTTTGCCTTTTTGGGCGGCGAAAGGCATGGAGACGCCGATGTGGGTTTGTCTCGTTTTAAGCAGCTTTCTACTATATTTCCAGCTCCTCAAAAAGGACTCCCGCAGTCTCGAGCTCGCGCTTGGCGTGGTACTCGGGCTGGGCATCTTTGCGCGGCCGGAGGGCTGGTTTCTGGCGGCTTTTATCGGCTTGCCGCTGCTTATTACCAAGGGTTGGCGCGTGCTGCTGACTATCGGCCTGCCAGGGCTAATAATTGCATTGCCGTATTACATCTATCTTTTTTCGCAAACAGGTCAGATCTTCCCAAGCTCGGCGGCGCGGGTGCTGCACGCGCAGCAGTGGCTGGAGCCGATCGGAGGATTTCTCGTCAGCACGGAGATATTCAAAATTCTCGCGACGAAGCTCGCACCGCTGTCGGCATTCTTTTTGTGGTTTGGCTGGCAGTTTTTTCAGGACAAGCGAACGGAGCGAAGATCTTCGCTCCCTACAGCTATTCAAAATTGGTTTATTCTTGGACCGATTCTCGCATGGCTGGTCTTTCATCTTGTCTTCTTCAGCACCGTCATGCCGATGACGCAGGGTTATCGCTATCTGCTCGCGGCGCTGCCATTCTTTTATCTCATTTCTCTGCTCGGGCTGTGGCGCTTCCGCGCGCGCGGCTTCTTCCCGCATATTGCGTTTATCGTCTTCGCGCTGTCGGCGTCCTTTTCTCTCCAGCAGCTGATCGAGCGACAGGAGACTATCGCGAGTTGCGAAATGCCGTTTATTGATTCCGTGCGGCACGAGACGGGGCTGTGGCTGCGGGACAATACCGAGTCAGACGATCTCATCGCGATAAAAGAGGTCGATCAGTCGGCGTATTACTCGGGGCGACAAGTTCTTTCGATGGACGGCACGCTGAATCTCGCCGCCGTGCCATTTGTAAAAGAGCATGACCAGCTGGGTTATCTGACTGAGTTCCGACCAGATTGGCTCGTGCTCGAAGAGGAAATGTACAATTATCCAGGTTGGCGCGATAGCAATCTCCATCCACTGATCGATCCAGCTTTGCAGTTGGGCGAGTCGAAAGAGTTGGATGGGATGAGCTTCCAGCTGGCGCACAAGCTAAACGTTGGTACACAAAATGACTGCAGGCATTTCGTCGGAGGTAAAGAGGCAGACGAGCTGTACTTTTGGTATTTCTATAAGATAGATTATAAATGAAGACTGAAATTAGTATTCGCGAGTATGTAGAAAGAGATTTCACTGCGATAGCAGAGCTTATGACCGAGTTACAAAAAAGTTTGATTCCATTGGACCCAATGCAGCAACGATATATGCCATCAGACTTTGGCGAGCAATTTGTTACAGTGCAACTGGATAAATTGCAGAAGACAGGCGGCATGATATTGCTTGCCTGTCAGGATAATCAGGCTATTGGCTGTGTTATGGGTCATATAAAAGAGGATTCAAAGATAGAATCTATTGAAAAGTTACCAGCAAAAGTTGCCCTCATAGATGAGTTAGTTGTCAGAGATTGTTATCAAAGTCAGGGTGTCGGTGCACAGCTCGTAAAAGCAATAGAAAAATATTTTCGTAAGATAGGCTGTGATTTTGTATCGTTAGGCGTCTACACATCTAATGTGCGTGCACGAGACTTTTATCAAAAGATGCAGTATGTTGAAGCTGGCATCAAAATGACTAAAAAACTTTCATGACTTATTTAATTCTCATTATCGGCACTGCGTTCAATGCTGGCGGCAGCTATTTCCTCAAGCTGCTCGGGCAGCAGGCAGCGCCGCTGATTTCCATCGAGACGCTGAGCAATCCCAGCCTCTATCTTGCTGTTGGGCTCTTTGCCTTGAATATCGCTGGCTACGCGCTCTTCCTCCAGCGGGTGCAGCTCTCCATCGGTTATCCAGTTTATGTCGGACTCACGGGGGCGCTGGTGCTCGGGCTATCGGTCTTCGTGCTGCGCGAGTCGATCTCCATCACGCAGGCGGCGGGCATTCTGCTCATTCTCGCGGGTATTGTGCTCACAACGCGTTAGTTTTTTGAAACAGAATGCCAGTTCTGCCAATTGGCTTTTTAGCATGTCTAAGTAATAATCATACTCGTGAATGAGACTGCAAAAGCATATCGACAGGGTGGCGCGATCATCGCGCAGCGTGTCGATGGGCGCTATTTGCTCGTGCGCAAGCCGCGTGCGCGACATGCGTGGCAGTTCCCACAGGGCGGGCTGGAGCCAAACGAAACTGCTAAACAGGCAGCTCTTCGTGAGTTTTGGGAGGAGATCGGGACTGACAAAGTAGAGATCGGAGAGGAGGAGGCCATCTTCAAATACGATTACCCTGCCAATCCACACTTTCCACCGAGCGTCTCCGAAGAGGACAAGACGAAGTATGTCGGGCAAGAGATTCACATTTTTTACGGCCAATTTTTAGGAGATGATGCTGATATTGCTCTCGCGCCAAATGAGCTCGTCGAATATCGTTGGGTCGATGCAGCCGAAATTGCCGAGCTGGTGGAAGACCAGACCTATCTTTCTATTTGCCAGTCTATAATCCAAAAACATGCTAGCTGAACGCCCCCAACTCCCGACAAAGCAGCGGCTGATGCCGATCCGCATCTTGAAGCTGAATGCCAAGACGGCCACCGTCGAGCTGGTGGAGAGTGAGACGGAGTTTACACTGCCAGTTGCACTGCTGCCGCTGGATGTCGCGGTGGGTGATCGACTAAGTATCAAAGTGCTGGATCCGACAGCGGAGGAGGAGAATCACACGGTCTTTGCGCAGCGGCTGCTGACGGAGATTATGAATTAGAAAAATATGGCGTAGGGAGCAGCCATGGCTGCTCCGAGGAATTGCCATGGCAATTCCCTACAAGGATGACAAAACAAGGGCAGTTTTAAATTTGACGAAAAAGGTTGATTTTGAAATGATTAAATATAATTTTAATCTCCATTAAAAATGTCTAGCGAAACACCATCTGATTTAATTCGAGCCGAGATTATGAGGCAGCCAAATTTATGGGTACACGAAGTAAATATTGCTGTTGACCTTTTAATAAAGCAAACACCGGAAGAGAGGTTAGTCGAAATTTTAGGGGAATTATCAAATTTAGAAATTGGTCAATGTGCCGCAAAGGTAATGGGTGAAACCTACGAAAGAACAGCACACCACATTTCTGATGAAGCATTTGGGTTTGCCGGGTTTATTTATTTGGTAGCATGTGAAGAATTTGGAACAGATATTCGAATTGCTGTTGAGGCGCAGTTACCAAAAGTAGATGAGGCAGCTTAATCTTCCCTGCTAAACTAAGCGGGTGATTACTCAACTCACTGCCACCAACTTTCGCAATCTTGCTCCGCTGGAGCTTTCTTTTGGCGCGCCAGTTACCGCTTTTGTCGGGGAGAATGCGCAGGGAAAGACGAATCTGCTCGAGGCTATTTCTGTGCTCGCGCTGGGCAAATCGCTGCGGGCGAGCTCGGACACGCAGCTTATCGCCCACGGACAGGAGTTCTTTCGGATCACAGCTGAGCTGGCCGATGGCACGCAGCTGGCGGTCGCGCAGGATGCGAATGAAAAGAAATGTCAGATCAATGGCAAGCAAGTGCCGGTGCGGGAGCTGCTCGGGCGGTTGCCCGTCGTGTCGTTTTGGCCGGAAGATTTGAATTTGGTCTTGCTCGCTCCCGCGAAGCGCCGCCGCTATCTCGATACCGTGCTCAGCCAAGTCAATCCGGCCTATTTACAAGCTTCCCTCGAATACGCGCGCATCCTCAAGCAACGGAATGCCCTGCTCTCGCAGATCGCGGAAGGGCGGTCGACCGCCTCCGAGCTGGATTTTTGGGATGCGGAGCTGGCACGGCACGGCACGGTCATTGGGCGAGCGCGAGCAGACTTCATCGCGGCGATCGCGATCGAGCTGCAAGCGCGCTTCGAAGACCTCGCTCACGAAGCCAAGAATCTCACGGCACGGCTCAGCGGCTTCCGAGCGGAAGAGCTCGATGAAGCGAAGTATCTTGAAAATCTCACAAAACTGCGGGACAAAGATTTGAAATATGAATCAACAAATTATGGACCGCATCGGCAGGATCTCATCTTCGAGCTGGATGACGAGCCTGTCGCCGACAACGGCTCGCGCGGGGAGATTCGTTCGACTTTGCTGGCGCTGAAGTTCGCTGAGCTCCAGTTCCTCGAGGCACAGCTTGGACAGAAGCCGCTGCTCCTGCTGGATGATGTCTTCTCCGAGCTGGATCGCGGGCGTCAAGAGCGGCTGATGACTGGCATCGCGGGCTACCAAACGCTCATTACCACGACGAAGCTGGAGCATGTCGATGGCATCGCGGGAGAAAAACAGATTTTCGAAGTGGCTGCTGGCACTGTAAACTTGCAAATATGAAATCTCAAAAAAAAGTCCTCTTCAAGCTCTCGGGCGAGTCACTCTCGACCACCGGCTCGGGCGTGGAGGCGAAGGCCGTGAAAAAGATCGCGCAGCAGCTACAGAAAGTGAATGCGAAGGGCGTGGCTCTCGCGATCGTCGTCGGCGGCGGGAATATCTGGCGTTTTCGCGATAATCAGTCTTTGAAGAATCTTTCGCGGGTTCAGTCGGACTATCTCGGCATGACTGCTACCGTATTCAATGCGGTCGCGCTAACAGCAGAGCTCGTGGCTGTGGGTGTCGATGCGGCGGCATTCTCGGCGAGCGCCTGTCCGAAGGAGCTGGCAAAGCCATATTCCCCAGCAGCTGCAAAGCGCGTCTTGGCTCGCGGCGGGGTGGTCGTGCTGGCTGGCGGCACGGGCAAGCCCTTTGTCACGACCGACACGGGTGCGGCGATGCGGGCTGCCGAGCTGGGCGTGACACGCGTGCTAAAGGCGACGAATGTCGATGGCGTGTATGACAGTGATCCGCGGAAGAATAAGCAAGCCAAGCTGCTCAAAGAAATCAGCTATACCGAAGTCCTCCAACAAAAGCTCGGCGTGATGGACGAAAAGGCTTTTAAATTGCTCAAAAAGGCGGGGATCGAGACTTGCGTATTTAATTTCGAGAAAGCAGGACTCTTTGCGCGAGCAGCGGCAGGCAAGCATGTCGGCACGATTATTCGCTAGATTTTCAGTAAAAAGGACATAGCTTTGCTAAAATAGTCGCACCTTTTATTTTTTATTCTCCATGACCACTTCCGATCTTCTCCGCACGCTCGAAGCCGAGCTCGCCAAAGCTGTCGATCATTTCAAACACGAGCTATCTGGCCTACAGATTGGCCGTGCCAGTGCGGCGCTTGTCGAAGATATTCAAGCCGAAGTCTACGGCGCGCATCAATCAGTTAAAAACATTGCCTCAATCAGCGTGCCCGAGCCAAAGACGCTCTTTATCCAGCCATTTGATAAGACGACGCTGAAGAATATTGAAAAGGCTATTCAAGATAGCTCACTCGGTCTCAATCCAAATAATGATGGCGAGCGCATTATCCTGAATATCCCGCCGATGACTGAGGAGCGCCGTCGGAGTCTGGCGAAGCTGGTGGGCGACATGGCGGAGAATGCGCGCATTACCGTGCGTCGCGTGCGACAAGACGCGATGAACACTGCCAAGCGTCTCGCAAAAGAGGACGAGAGTGACATTACAGAAGATCAAGCCAAAGGCTTTGAGAAGCAGGCGCAGGAAAAAGTCGACGCGACGAATAAAGAGATCGATGAGATCGCGAAGAAAAAGGAGACCGATATCATGACCGTTTAATTCAATTACTTACTTCAAATGATCTTTATTTCAATTCTGGCATTTCTCGTCATTTTCACCGCGCTGATTCTCGTTCACGAGTGGGGTCACTTCACCGCTGCGCGACGGTTTGGCGTGAAAGTGGAAGAGTTTGGCCTCGGCCTGCCGCCAAAGGCAAAGACACTCTTTAAAGATAACAAAGGCACAGAATACACGCTGAACTGGCTGCCACTCGGCGGCTTTGTCCGCATGAAAGGTGAGGACGCGCACGATTCGAAATTACTAAAAGCCACGGATAGCTTCGCTCACAAAACAATTATGCAGCGCGTTATCATCGTTTGCGCGGGTGTTTTTATGAATTTTGTGACCGGCTTCGTGCTGCTCTCGATTGTCTTTATGCTGGGCACCAGCTATCTCGTGCCCGCAGGCGAGACCGAGCGCGTGCTGAGCGAGCGTCCGGGTGCCGAGCTGGTTCGTGAAAAAGAGATGGGCATTCTCATTCAAGAGGTGCTGCCTGAGGGTGCGGCTGCAACTGCCGAGATCAAGCCCTACGACTTCATCGCTGCGGTTGATGGGCAGTCGCTTGCCTCTGTCGAAGAATTCCAGCAGCTGGCAAGCAGCAACGCAGGACAGCCGCTCGAGCTATCCATGTTACGTCGTAACTTCGAATTTACTTCGACTGTCACCCCAAATGAAGAAGGCAAGATCGGCGTGGCAATCTCTGACCCGATGACGAGCGTGCAGCTGCGTTATCCACCCGTGCAGGCAGTCGGTGAGGCAGGCAAGGAGACCGTGCGCCTGACAGGGCTGATCTTCAATGCGATCGGCGGGCTCTTTGCGCAGATATTTACGACAGCGACTCTGCCCGATGATATCGGCGGGCCGGTGGCTATCGCGAAGGAGACTTTTTACCGCTCGACAGATTTCATCGCCCTGCTGAACTTCGCAGCGATGCTGTCGATCACGCTGGCAGTCTTCAACATCCTGCCGATCCCTGCGCTCGATGGCGGGCGCCTGCTCTTCCTAATCATCGAAGGCATCATCCGCCGCCGCCCGAGCCCAAAGTTTGAGGCGACGATTCACGCGGCTGGCTTCGTTGCGCTGATGGGGCTGATCGTGCTGATTACGTGGAAAGATATATTTGGCTAATTAATCTCTAAATTATGAAGAAAGCACTTTCTATCATCGCATTAATACTTTTGGCAGGCTGCAGCTCGAGCACAACATTTGATGCAAAAAAAGCTGATATCGAACTGGAAATTCAAAGAGATAAAGATTGTCAAAGTTATCAAGAAGTTCTCGAGAAAAAATTAGACCAAGAAGTAGCCGAAGGCATAATAGAAATTTTTTACAGTCCAAAGCAAGAATCTTGTTTAGCTATTTATCGCTTGGGCATATCGAATTGGGCGACAAAAGAAATGCGCGATGTACTTTCTGGGGAAGTTTTGGCAAGTATTCAATATGTCGTTGACCTTGCAGGATTTGATCCTGAATTTAAAAGCGAACAACAAACAAATTTTTTTGCATTTGATCAAAAAGTTACAAGTTATAAATAATAATTAACTCTTCTCTTATGAATTACGATGTTCTCATTATCGGTTCGGGTGTGGCTGGTCTCGGTGCGGCGATTTATGCGCAGCGATTCGACCTCAAAACGCTCGTCATCGGCGACTTGCCCGGTGGCACGATTACCAAGACTCATTTGGTCGAAAACTATCCTGGTTTTACCAGCCTGACGGGCATGGAGCTGGGGAATAACATCGCCGAGCATGCCAAAGCAACGGGCGCGGAGCTGAAGATGGGTTCGGTCAAGACTGCCGAGCAGATCGACGGTGGATTCAAAATAGTAACGGGAACCGATGAAGAGATCACTGCCAAGGCGGTCATCATCGCGACGGGTACCGAACATCGCAAGCTGGGTGCACCTGGCGAGGAAGAATTTAATAACAAGGGTGTCAGCTATTGTGCGACCTGCGATGGCCCTTTTTTCCGCGGGAAAGACACGGTCATCATCGGCGGTTCGGACTCTGCTGTGAAAGAGTCACTCGTTTTGGCTGAGCACGCGAGCTCGGTCAAGATCATCTACCGCAAAGACAAGCTGCGTGCTGAGCCGATTAATATCCGACGCATGGAAGCCAAAGATAATATCGAAGTGATTTACAATGCCAATGTCGTTGAAATCACCGGCGAACAAATGGTGACGGGCGTGAAGCTCGACACGGGCGACGAGCTAGCAGTCGGCGGCGTCTTCGTGGAGATCGGGCGTCTGCCACGCGCCGAGGTGGGCAAGCAGCTGGGCTGCGAGATCGATGAAAAGACGGGCGAGATCGTCACCGATCGTTATTCGAAAACAAATGTGCCCGGTGTCTTCGCAGCAGGCGATGTGACCAATACCGACTGGAAGCAGGCGATCACGGGCGTCGCCGAGGGCGCGCACGCGGCCAATCAGGCTTTCGAATATATCAGCTCATAAATTACTCTTTTATATTATTTATATGTCAGTTCTTCGCACCAAGGCACTCGCTTTTCATAAAAAACTCAAAGGCAAGATCGCCGTCTCACTCAAGGCAAAAGTTAGCTCCAAGGCTGATCTGAGCCTCGCCTATTCACCGGGTGTGGCTGAGCCCTGCAAGGAGATCGCGAAGGACACGAGCAAAGTTTACGATTACTGCTTCACTGCAAATACAATCCTGATCGTGACCGATGGCACGGCGGTGCTCGGGCTGGGGGATATCGGTCCCGAGGCGGCGCTGCCAGTCATGGAGGGCAAGAGTCTCCTTTTTAAGGAGTTTGGCGGGGTAGACTGTGTGCCACTGTGTCTCGATACGAAGGATCCCAAGGAGATCATCGATATCGTGACCAAAGTCATGCCTGCCTACGGTGGCGTGAACCTCGAAGATATCTCTGCGCCGCGTTGCTTCGAGATCGAAGAAGAGCTGAAGAAGCGTTTCAAAAACAAGCCAGTCTTCCATGACGATCAGCACGGTACGGCGATCGTTACTTTGGCAGGACTGATCAACGCTGCAAAGGTGGTGAAGAAGGATATCAAGAAGTTAAAAATTGTAATGAATGGCGCGGGTGCGGCGGGCCTCGCTATCGCCAAGCTGCTCCGTAAATACGGCGTGAAGCATGTGACGCTCTGCGACACTGCTGGCGCGATCTACTGCAAACGCCCAAAGAACATGAACTCCATCAAAAAGGCATTTGCCTGTGCTATCGGTGCGCCGCAGACGCAGGGCGAGCTGGTAGATGCGGTAGCTGGTGCAGATGTCTTCATTGGCGTTTCGGTAAAAGGCGCGCTGACACCCGCGATGGTGAAGTCGATGGCAAAAGATCCGATCATTTTCGCCATGGCGAATCCAGATCCTGAGATCCTGCCTGACGCTGCGAAGAAAGCCGGCGCAGCCGTGATCGGCACGGGGCGTTCGGACTTCCCAAATCAGATCAATAATATCCTCGCGTTCCCTGGGCTCTTTCGTGGAGCGCTGGATGCACGCAGCCAAATCACCGAGGAGATGAAGATGGCAGCAGCGCTGGCGATTGCCAAGTGCGTGAAGAAGCCAACAGCAAACAAAGTCGTTCCGGGCGCAATGGACAAGACCGTCGCGAAGAAGGTGGCAGCTGCGGTGAAGAAATGTGCGAAGTAGTTTTTATAAAAAGCCTGTTTAGTTTTGAGTGGGTTTTTTAATATCTTTCCAAACTAGCCATCCAATCAGCACAACATAATAAAAGACCACCGCAGCTTGCCCAAAGCTGGTTACCGCGACATCCGCAAACGGAATCGCAGCCAGCCAGTCTGCCACGAGTAGCATGTAGCTCAGCAGCAGATGCGGAATGAAGCCAAGTAGGATACCCAGCGGCAGATAGACCCAGCCAACAACTGTTGAAATTAAGCCAGTCAGCATCGCCAGCGGGATAGCTGGCGCGACGAGGATATTTGCCAGCGGGCTAATTAAACTGAGTCGATCGAAGTAAAAGACAATCAGCGGCACGGCGGTGACCTGCGCAGCCAGCGTCAGCGTGAGGCTTTCGCGAATGGCGAGTCGTTCCGTTACCCGTGTCAAATATGGCTTCAAGTGCGGTGCCACGAAGAGCAGGCCGAGCACGGCTGCGAAACTCAATTGAAAGGAAACATCGGTTAGCAGGATAGCGGGGTTCCACGCGACCATCATAGCGGCTGTGAGCACGATCGCAATGCCGACATGATATTGTCGCCCAATCGTGAGCGCAAAGAAGGCCAGCAGCCCCATAATCGCCGCACGGAGCACGCTCGGCCCCGCGCCGACGAAGAGGGTGAATGCAACGACAAAGACCGCCACGAGCGGGAACTGCCAGCGACGGGGGAGGTAGCGGCCGAGCACGGCGACTGCGAAGGCGATAACCAACGCGATATTGTAGCCAGAGATCGCGATGATATGCGTCAGACCCGTCGCATTAAAATCCTCCAGCACTGCCTCGGGAATGCCGCGCCGCGAGCCAGTCAGCAGTCCCGCCATAAAACTCGCCCCCGGCTCGGGGAAGACTTGATTGATCTCGCTCTCGAATCGGAATTTCCAGTTGTAGAGTGCAGCCAAAACGGGATTGCCGTGATCTGTCGAAAGTTTCGATACCTGTGGATAATAGATCACCGAGCGGATGCCAAATCTGGCGAGATAGTCTTTGTAACTGAATTCATCTGTTTCGAACGGCGTTTTTATGCGCCCGCGAAGCTGTAATTCATCGCCGTATTCGTAGCTCGGGAAGCGGGCAAGCTTCGCCAGCACGCGCCCCGTGATCGGCTCGCCGTCCAGCTGGCTGGTCTCAATGGTGAGTTTTATATGATCCATTCGTCGATCGGGTTCTTCTGCGACGATGCCGATTATTTCTACGATCTCTTCGCCATCATTCCAAAAAGCGAGATCAGCTTCGCTCGCCGTGAACTCGCTCATTTCAAATTGTGCGAAGCCCAGCAGGAAACCAACGGCGATCAGCAGCCAAATAAGTAGCATTGTATATCGTCGAAACAGCATACCCAAAGCACCCGCAGCAGCTGCGCCGCCGAGTAGCCATTGAAAAGGCAGCTCAAAAAACTCGCCAGTCGCGATGCCAAAAAGGAAAGCAATGAGAAAGGCGACCGTGAATGTGCTGCGTGAGAGTTGGCTCATGACCCAAAGTCTACTAAAATACCCGCCACGTGACACGGTAGCTCAGCTGGTAAGAGCGCAGGATTCATAACCCTGAGGTCGCGGGTTCAAGTCCCGCTCGTGTCACCACGCAGGTTATCCCCCGTAGGGGGATGTTCTGTGTGGTGCTGCAGTGGGCGAAAGCCGTGATGCGCAGCAGTCGCGGGGTTATAGGCCGAGGAAAATGAACAAAGTCGCATGCTTGCATGCTAGATTTTGTGAGTGACGCAGGCTGCCCGGCAGGGCCGATCCGCTCGTCACCACTTTACTTTTTTTAATCTAGCCCTGTTAAAATAAGGGTATGTTTTGGAATATATTTTCTCGAAAGAAGAAGAGGATTCGAAAGAAAAAAAAACTTAGCCCTGAAGAAGAGCTGAGAAGCGTTTTAAAAAAGTATCATTTGAGTAATCTTGAGCTAAATATTCTGAAAGTAGCAGAGCCTTGCTTTTCCATTGACTCTCTAAAAGAAGAACTTTCTCACAAAGCTGGCAGCTCTAGAATTGCCGGCAATCCAGACTTGCCTAAAAATTGGGATTGGCCAAGGGATGATGACGGTGGTTATTATACTTTTCTAGCTCAGATTAATTTGGGAGAATTAGACATGAGTAAAAATTGTTACTTGCCTAATAAAGGGATGTTATATTTCTTTTTAGGCAGCGAAGAGCATGTATCAGCAATACACAAAGTATTATACTTTGATGGAGATTTGGTTAAGCTTATCTCAACAGATATGCCCGATGGCAAATCATATAATGATATTTATGGTGACTGGAGAGAATTTCAAATAGTTAATCCTATTTTTAAAAAAGCACTTTCTTCAGTTTGTCATATTCTCATGGAAATAATTCCTGATAAAAACAATACGATATGGGCAAATGACGAATCACCTGAGCATAAAGCAAATGATGAACTCAATTTATTATTAAGTAATGAACGTACTCAATTAGGCGGATTACCAAAAACTTATTTAGGTGATCCACAAATGACGGCTTATCTTTATAAAAATGGGCTTGATAACCTTCAGTATTTTCACTATCGAGATTTAAAAGATGTAGACGAAGAGATTGCTAAAAAGAAAAAGAACAAAAAAAATGTAAAAGAAGTAATAGAATTACAAAAATCTAGAAAAGAACTTGCCAAGTATAAAAAAGAAGAAAAGGAGCATATTAAGCGATCCAAAGATTGGGTTTCATTATTTATTCTTGCTTCAGAGGACAAAGCTAATATGAGCTGGGGTGATGCTGGCCTGCTTTTCTTTTTAATTCATAAGGATGATTTGAAAAAAAGAGATTTTTCAAACACATTTTGTACTTTAGAATGTAGTTAATTATGTTCACTGGCATTATTTCCGAGATCGGCGAGATTCAAGATATCGAAACCCGTGAGGGGCTGACGGTCTTTACAATTCACGCGCCCGAGACCTGCGCCGATCTCGCGATTGGTGACTCAGTCGCGGTGAATGGTGCGTGTCATACTGCTGTGTCGATTGCTGATGGTAACTTCACGACGGAGAGCATGCCCGAGACGCTACACCGGACTAATCTCGGTAACCTTTTAGAAGGTTCAAAAGTAAATCTTGAGCGACCAGCCACAGTCGGTGGACGGCTGGATGGGCATATTGTGACGGGGCATATTGATCTCGTGACACAGCTCATCTCACGTGAACCTGATGGTGAGGCGGAGTTATTTACCTTCGAAGTATCAGATGAGGCAGCTCAGCTAATCGTAGAGAAGGGCTCGGTCGCGCTGGATGGCATCTCGCTGACCGTTGCAGCGATTACCGGCACGCAGCTGACGGTTGCACTCATTCCACATACACTGAGCTCCACGACGCTCGGAGAGCGGCAGATAGGTGATACAGTGAATCTCGAGCTGGATATCCTCGCCAAGCATGTTCAAAAGTTAACCAATCAATCTCATGACTGACTACCGCGGTGATCTCGAGGGGCAGGGGCTGCGGATTGCAGTCGTTTCAGCAGAATTCGCTGAAAAGGACGGCGGTGCGCTTGCCGAGCTGCGGAGCTCTGCCAAAGCGAAACTGACCGAGCTGGGGGCGGAGTTTGATATTTTTTATGTGCCGGGTGTGTTTGAGATCCCGACGGCTTGTCAACGAATCATCAAAACAGAGAAATATGATGCGATCGTGACGCTTGGCGTCGTGGTAAAAGGGGAGACGGCTCATTTTGAGTTTGTCTCGCAAGCAGCGACTGACGGCGTGGCACAGCTGGGGCGATCGAGCGGCGTGCCAATCCTTTTTGGCGTGTTGACTTGTCACACGACCGAACAGGCCGCAGCCCGCGGTCATCTCGGCGCGGATTACGCTGCGGCAGCCGTGCAAATGGCGAGCCTGACAAAACAGATTGATGCGCTAAAATAGCGCCATGCAACTCCAAACAATTCAAGATATAGATGTCGCGGGCAAACGCGTGCTGGTTCGTGTCGATTTTAATGTGCCGCTCGAAGACGGGCAGATCACTGATAGCACGCGCATCGAACAGGCGCTGCCGACGATTCAGTATCTCAACTCGCAGGGTGCGAAAGTGATTTTGCTGTCGCATCTCGGTCGTCCGAAGGGGCAGGTGGTCGACGAGCTACGGCTCGATCCTGTCGCTACAAAGCTGGCTGAATTGCTCGGACATCCCATAAAGAAGCTGGATGATTGTTTCGGTGAAGTAGTTCAGGCTGAATTAAAAACACTCAAAGCAGGCGAAGTTGCATTACTCGAAAACACGCGCTTTCACGCAGGTGAGATGGCAAATGATCCCGCCTTTGCCAAGGAATTAGCTGCGCTCGGTGATATCTTTGTACAGGAAGCCTTTGGCGCGGTGCATCGTGCACATGCCTCGACTGTCGGGATTGCTGAGCTGCTGCCAACTGTGGCAGGGCTACTCGTCGCGCGTGAAGTGACAGTGCTCAGTCAGATCTTCGAAGATCCCAAGCGGCCGCTCGTGCTGGTCACTGGCGGCGCAAAGATCGATACGAAACTCGGTGTGCTCCAGACTTTTGCTAGCATCGCCGATACCGTGCTGCTCGGTGGCGGCATTGCAAACACCTTCCTCGCCGCTGAAGGCTTTGAAGTGGGCGAGAGCCTGCATGAGCCAGATATGCTGGAGACTGCACGTGAGATCATCATGACAGCAGGGGAGGATCGTATCGTGCTGCCGAGTGATGTCGTCGCCGCAGACGCCGCAGAAGAACTGTCTGATAGCACACCGACTGTTGATATTCACTCAGATGGCTTGCCGCACACTATGCGTATGTTGGATATCGGTGCTGAGAGTCAATCTGCCTACGTCGACATCATTCAATCAGCTGGCACAGTGATCTGGAATGGTCCGGTTGGTCTCTACGAAAAGAAACCCTTCGCAGCTGGTACACGGGCAATAGCTGAGGCTGCAGCAGCAATAAAAGCCACAACTATCCTCGGTGGTGGTGATACATTAGATGCGATAAGACGTTTTGGTATACCTGTCGATCAGTTCACGCACGTCTCGACTGGTGGTGGGGCAATGCTGGAGTTCCTCGAAGGCAAGGAATTACCTGGCATCGCTGTCATTCCGACGATTTAGCGAATCGCATCTTTCAGCGTCTTGCCCGCACGGAAAGCCGGGACGCGCAGCGCAGGGATTTGAATGCGCTGAGTTGGGTCGCGTGGCGATACGCCACCACGAGCCGCTCGCTCGCTCACACGGAACGTACCAAAACCAGTGACAGTTACATCCGTCCCTTGTTTTAGCTGGTCTGTGATGACGCCGATCATGCTATCGACGATAGCCACGGCATCTTTTTTTGAGACGCCTGCGCGCATGGCGATCGCCTCGATGAGTTCTTGCTTATTCATAGTAAGGGGGTTTATGAAGAAACTACCTTCAGATTACTCCTCTCCCAAATATGAATGCAACTATTCTGCAGCTGTTTGCTCGACGGATGCCGTGAGCCAATTGTCTAGCTCATGGCTGCGCCGTTCGAACAAGGGGATGATCTGTGCCCAGATATCCTCAGCTACATCTTGGATGGGACGGTTGGCCGGCACGACTTTCCAGTCATATTTCTTCGCGAGCTTGCGGAACGCAGCCTGTGCCTTGCTAATGAGGCGATCGGAGCTTTCATGGATGTGCTGCTCCTCCTTGCCTGAGAGGAAGCGCTCACCATCCATGAGCACCTCGATATCTGGTTTTGTAAGGAATTTATTCACGCTCTCCAGCCAGTTGAGATCTGCGCCTTTTGCACTACCCCACGCGAGCCCTGTGCCCGTGTAATCCTCCGCCATGATGGTAATACCCGCATCCAGCTTCTTCTTCAGCTGGGGTTCGTATTGATAGCGATTGAGGCTGTACCACATTTGCAGCTCCTCCTCGCTGACCTTCTGGCGCACCTCCTTTTGTTTTATCTCCTGCAAGCGGAAGGTGTTGTTTTGTACGCCGCGGGTGCTGGGTCGGCGGACTTTTGTCCCCGGAAAGAAATCCATCATTGCCTGGCTCATCGACTGCTTTTTGCCGCGCAGGATTTCATTGAGCATTTTGCCGGTCGGATCGAGGTCGTAGATCGGATATTTAATATATTCCACGCGAATACCAGCCCGCATGAGCCGCTGGACGAGCAGGTTGGTTTGGGTGGATTTTCCGATATTATTAATCCCGTAAATGGCAATAAGTTTTCCTCGCATGTGGGAGCTAGTTTACTCCAAAAAAGCCCCCGCTGGGCAGAGGCCTTTGAGGTGAGATTGTGTTCAAGAAAAATGAGGCACGCCAAAAAAGGTGGGCGGGGGCTGGAGTAAATTCAAGTGAATCTAAACCAGCCGCCCGCAGTTATACCGCCCCAGCCAGTTTTCTTTTGCGCGCATGTATTTTGTAGGTCTCGTACAAGGCGACGACGAGTAGTAGTACGCCGAATGCAGTGATGCAAATGGACGCCAATAGCGCTCGTTCGTTTTGCCCCGCAAGGGGATCAAAATACGAAAAAAAGCTCCCGCCGCAAAAGATACTACCTAAGGCGAACAACATCACGATAATACGTGTCCTCATTTTATCCTCATTTCATTTCCATGGCTGGGGGGGTCGTGTTTGGTCGGCCCCCGCAGCGTTTTGGTTCTGGAGTTCCGACACAACAACCCCCACCACAGAAAATGCCGAGATTTCAAGGAGCATTTTAATTTATTCTATAATACCAAATCAGCTGAATAGCTGGCAGCGCCAGTTTCTCGCAGCATAATAAGGCGGTAGATGGTCTCGGCGACTTCGGCGCGGGTCATGCCCGAGCTTGGTGAGAGTGTGTTGCTTGTCGTTGGGATGATATTTTTAGCTTTTGCTGCGGCGACAAAGCTTGCAAACCATGCATCAGCCGAGACATCGTCGTAAGGTGCCGTGGTTACGGCGTTTGTCTCGATACCTGCACCGCCGATGAGGATCTTGTAATACTCGGCGCGGTTGACCGTGTTGCCTGGCTGGAATGTGCCGTCTGGATAGCCCTTGGCCATGTCGAGCTCGACTGCCTTGGCAACGAACGGTGCATACCAAGCTGAGCTTTCGGTATCAGGGAATGAGAGGCTGGCTGCTGTGCCTGCATCGATACCGAGTCCACCGAGAATCATTTTCATCGCTTCGACACGGCTGACAGTCTTGCTTGGCTGGAAGGTGCCATCGGGATAACCGCCGATGATGTCTTCGGTCTTCAGAAAGCTGATCGCGGCATAGTTTTGGTGGGCGATACTGACATCCGAGAAGAGTCGCGGATTGATCGTGCGGGTCGTGCCGATGATGGTTCCTTCCTGCGCTTTGATTGTAAAGCTGGTCGGTGCGGGGTAGGTCAGGCTGACTGCCGTCGTGCCCATGTCAAAGTCAGCGCCGGTCAGGGTCGCTGGCGTGAAGGTGCCGAGCCCTGTTGAGGTGCTGAGCTGGACGGTGCCCGCGATGCGGCTGCTCGGCGTTGGGTTGCCATCGACATCGACGGCCTGCAACACAATTTCCTGCGCTTGTCCGAGCACAAAATCTTTTGGCGCTTGAATATCAAAATTAGCGATACCAGCAACACCTTCGATAAAACTGATTTCATAGCTCGTATCGGCGATGCTCAGGTTTACTTTTTCTGCGGTGGTATTTGAAACTTGCACGGTAGCTACGCCACTCGAGAAATCACCTGCTCCCAAGCTGTTCTTATTTAGGCTGGCAGCACCGCTGACAGTTAGCTGAACAGCCGTATCTGATTGATAGTCGGCTTGGGTCGTACCAGCTGTATCTACAGCTTGTACCTGCACAGTTGCCGTATTGCCGACCATTGCAAATGAATCACCAGCAAAGGCAAAGAGCTGTGGCTCAGCGACTGGCTCGACAACGACAGGCGTTTCAATAACTGGCTCAGTGGCTGTCGGCGTTTCAGCTGGCGTATCTGTTGTGGTGGTGTCTGGCTCGACGATGGGCGTCGTATCGACCTCAGCTGCGCTGGCGTGCAGCTCGGTGCTGACGGGCGTCGTTGCGAGATAGCGCTGCACCCACGGCATCGGATTGATAGTGTTTATGTATGCAGCTTCGCGACCGAGACCAGCGTCGATGCCATCGGAAAAGCTAATTCCTGCGGCAGCTGTGTCGCGGCTGGAGTAGGGCCACCATGGATGCCACGGAGCCGTGCTGCGATCGATCTGGAAATGGAGATGCGAGCCTGTCGAGGTGCCGCTATTGCCGACTTCACCGATCTTTTGCCCGCGCGTTACGATCTCGCCCTTGGCGACAGTGAGCGCGGACAGATGGGCATAAGTAGAATAAAGTGTCTCGGTTTCATTGCTATCGAGGAGCGGCACGTTGTCATGGCGGATAAGTACATAATTACCAAAACCTGGTGCATCTTTGGCGATCTTTTCCACACGACCATTTGCGACCGCATGCACATCCGTGCCTTTTGTCATTTTAATATCGGCAGCGAGATGGCTACCATCACCTTCTTTGCTATGGCCCGAGTAGTTACCCATGTACGGCGTTGAGTAGGTAATCAGCTGATTCACGAGCGTCTTGTCGCTACTACGACTCCAGTTGAGATCGGCGATTTGTGTACCAAATACACCTGGATCATAGCTTGGTAAGTCGATCACTTTTTCGAGTGGCAGCTCAGCTGAGAGCAGGCTATATTCGTTACTGCTGAGTGCGACCCAGTTTGGAGACTTTGTAATCGGCAGGCTCGTACCATCAAATGGCGCTGGTTGCTGAATATTCAGTACGCTCGCCATAAAATCTTTTGTCGAGCCCTGCAAAAAGAACACCCCAACTGTCATCACGAGCGTTGCGCTGATGCCGATAATGAATTTTTGGTGCTCATGCCAAAATGAATGCTCAGTATGCGGATGGATGAATTTGCGTCCAGGCATAGTTTGTTGGTTTTAAATATTTATTTTTGATAGTGTATTTCAGATCATTTTACCAAATTATGCCCCCAAAATCAAGTTTTCAATCCAGTTCGGGGGAAGAGACGGTGGCACTTGCAGCACGGCTCGCCGAGCAGCTTCGCGGGCAAAATGTACTGTTCTTCGGAGATCTCGGAGCTGGTAAGACAACTTTTATCCGTGCTTTGGCAGGAGAATTAGGAGTTTCTGAAAAGATAAAAAGTCCGACGTTTGTGATCGAGAAAAATTACATGTTGTCGAGCGGAGAGCAGCTGTATCATTTTGATTTGTATCGGTTGGATGCGGTGGATGTTGAGATGGCGGCTCATTTAACTGAGTTATTTCAAGATAGTTCAACGGTGTTGATCGAGTGGGCAGAGCGGCTGGATGAAAAAGATCTGCCAGCTAAGCGAGTTGAAATTCATTTCATCGAAAAAGGTGCAGAGGAGCGGGAGATAGAAGTTAAGACATATTAAAAAAGAGGTCATCCTGGCGAAAGCCAAGATCAAACCAATGATGGGTATATCACTGGATTCTGGATCTACTCACTTCGTTCACCTCCAGGATGACGTCCTGTGTTTAACTGAGCAGTTCGCGGATGGGGGCTTCCCAGATTTTGCGGAGCTTCACTAGCTTTTCATCGAGGAGGATGCGTTTTGCATCGACAAAAATAGCATTTTGCTCAGCAGTGACATCACCGATGATTTCGATCTGAACGTCGTGTTTCTCGGCGAGCGTGCCGAGTTTTTCTGCGTATTTTGGATCGATCTCAATGAGAAAGCCGGGATTCTCCGAGAAGAGCTGCACGGGAGATACATCTGAAATATCAAGGAAAGGCGCGAGTGCGCTATCTGTCTGAAATGCCATCTCGAGAGCGGTGATCGCGAAACCGCCGCGGTGGATGTCGCGGGCTGCGCTGATCATCTTCTTCGCGGCGAGCATGAAATTCACTTGATTCGCAAAGTCAGTGAGATCGATCTTAAAGGCTGCGCCGGCTGACTTCCGCAATACATTCGCGAGTTCACTGGCGCCAAGATTCTTCGATCGATTGCCGACGAGCACGAGCAAGTTGCCAGCTTTTTGGAAGTTACTCGGGATGGCGTCAGCTGCGTTTGTGAGTTTCCCGACTGCGGAGACGATGGCGGATGGATTTACGCTGCCTGTTTTGGAATTGTTATATAGGCTGACATTGCCACTGACGTATGCGAGACCCAGTGCTTCTGCAGCTGATTTTAATCCTGTGATACCATCGACCAACTCGGCCATTTGGCTTGGATTTTCAGGATTGCCATAGTTCAAGCAGTCTGTCAGCGCGAGGGGCGTGGCGCCATGTGCCACCACGTTTGCGACTGCTTCGACGACAGCATGCTTGGCCTGCAGTCGTGCGCTCTGGCTACCGAGTGAGCTCGATCCGCCAATGCCAATAGCAACGCCTGTTTTTTTCAATTCTTTTGGCGCACTCGTATTTACGAGCGGCTGCAATATGCCCGATCCGCCGAGACCCGCGTCGACCGCAGTCGCGCCTTGAATATTCTTGTCATAGCGCTTCACAATATCCGCGCGGCTGGCGATGTTTGGGCTCTTGAGCAGCTTCTTCACAGCTGTTGCGACATCTTTTGCGCCGAGCTTGAGTGCGCTCTTCTTGATTACTTTCTTCGCGCGTTTGAATGGACGATTGTATTGCAGACCTTCTGTCAGCACGCTGGCAGGTGCATCGATGAGCGTCTCGCCGCGGTATTTCAAGACATAATTCCCGTTTGTGACATGCCCGACCTTGCTGGCCGCTGCGCCTTTTGCGACGCGCGGTAGCTCCCATTTCTTATTGTAATGATCGAGAATCAGCTTCGTCAGGCTCGGATGGCAGACCCAGCAGAATCGCTCCTGCGTCTCGCTGCAAGCGATGATGTGCGGCGGCAAGTTCGCGTCTGCGACATGCACTTTGCCGAGGTCGATCTCCGCGCCAAAGCCCTGTGGCTCGATCTGCTCGACGCTGGCGCAGACATTGCCACCAGCACCCATATCTTTGAAGCTGACTTTATTCAGCTTCTTTTTCTTTTTCAGGATTTCAAAGAGCTCATAAGTTGAGACAAGCAAATGCCGCTCGAGGAAAGGATTGGGCTCTTGCACCGCGCCTTTATTTGCCTCGCTGTCCTCCTCCGCCAGATCTGCCGAGGCGAAGCTCGCACCGCCGAAGCCGCTCTGATCTGTCGGCTTGCCGATGATAATGATGTCATATTTTTCCTTCGCAGCCTCCGCAGGGCAGTAGCTGTGGATGATCTCGTCCTCGCGCAGCACGCCCGCCGCGACGACATTTACGAGACAGTTCGTATCAAAGCTCGGATCAAACTCCAGATCGCCGCCGAGGTTTGGCACGCCGAGCGGGTTGCCGTAACCCGCGATACCGCGCACGACTTCTTTGAGTAGATTCTTCGTTAGATGCTTCCGTGGATCGCCAAAGCGCAGCGGATCGAAGCAAGCGACGACACGCGCGCCCATGCAGACGATATCGCGCACGCAGCCCCCGATACCTGTCGCAGCGCCTTCGTAGGGCACGACTTGGCTGGGGTGGTTGTGGCTTTCATGTCCGATCACAAAGCCCCATTTCTTCCCATTCTTTTCTTTAGCTATTTCAATAATCCCTGCATCTTCGCCGGGTCCCATCATCACATTTTTACCTTTTGTTGGCAGGTTCTTCAGATGCCTTCGGCTGCTGCGGTAGCTGCAGTGCTCGCTGCCTTGAATTGAAAAAATAGTTAATTCAGTCAGCGTAAGCGGCCGACCGAGCTCTTTTTGGAAATGTTGCGCTTCTTTCAAGGAAAGTGCGATGCGGTTCTCCTTCATCGTTTTCATGGCTGCCGTGTCGACTGCTGCGATGAGATCAAAAGTTGGCTCAGAATGGGTTTTTTTCATGCACAGATTTTAGCAGAAAAATTTCGTGTAAAATTTAGTCAATAATTTTATTATTAGCATGAAAGAAGCTAAAAAAAAGCCTATCTTAACAACAAGATCGATTACTAAGGTGTATGATGAACTGCCTTCCGAAATCAAAAAATACTTTGAGCACCTTCCCAAACTTATTGAGGAATTTCCACTTGAGGTTGTGTTAAGTTATCTTTTTACAAAACTTGAGGTGGCGCAGAATAACACAATTTATTGCGGGATAGTGAAGTTACATAAAACTGACTCCGTACTAACTCGATCAGCCATTGAGAAATGGCATATTACAAGAGATGGGTTTCAGGAGAAATGTAAAGTTGTATTTAGCAAGCAAATCCCAAAGCAGGCTTATAGCTACATTAAATCTGCCGGATCAGTACGAGATGATATTATGCATGGAAAATCAGTTAGTGATCAAAAAAAGAGGGCTGCGATCACAATCGTATTGTTGTATGCCATTTTATTCAATAATTTTGTTGAGAAACAAGCTGGCTTTAAGCCTTTCAGTAATTTAAAAGGCTTTAAAGGACGTGCTAAAACATTAGATAAATCAACAAGTCGTTGGATATTAAAAGGTATGGATTTTGACATTAAATAATGTTTCTTTCTGACTTTGATTTCGACCTGCCACCCGAGCTGATCGCGCAGACTGCCGTCGAGCCGCGGGATAGCTCGCGCCTGCTCGCCTTCGACCGCGATTCACAAAATGCCGAGCACCGCAGTTTTCGAGATCTGCCCGAGCTGCTGCAGGCGGGGGATGTTTTGGTTCTCAATAATACAAAAGTGCTGCCCGCGCGACTCTCGACGACGGAAGGGCGGGAGGTTTTTCTTGTAAAAAAAGTTAAATCCCCCCCAACCCCCCTTTATCAAAGGGGGGAGGCGAGCCCTGCGGGCGAGCAGGGGGATTTGGAAGTGTGGGAGTGCATGGTCCGTGGCGGGAAGTTTTTCCAGCCGGGAGCGCGGTTCGAGATCGGTGAGGATCTATCTGGCGAAGTGCTGGAGATCCTAGCCGACGGCGAACGGGTGATTCGCTTCACTTCCACTGATTTCGCTGCTGCACTCGACAAATATGGCGCGACACCGCTGCCGCCCTACATCGAGCAAACCGAACGGACGGTCGATCGCTACCAAACCGTGTATTCAAAAGAGGAAAAGAAAGACTCGGTCGCAGCTCCCACGGCAGGGCTGCATTTCACCCCCGAGCTTTTTGAGCAATTGAAAGAAAAAGGCGTGCAGATGGAGGAGGTCACGCTGGCGGTTGGGCTGGGCACATTCCTCCCCGTGAAAGTCGAGAAAATTACCGAGCATGAGATGCACACCGAGTTTTATGAGTTACCCACGGCAACAGCTGAGCGGATCAATGCCGCGAAGAAAGAGGGGCGGCGCGTGATCGCCGTCGGTACGACTAGCTGCCGCGTTCTGGAGAGCTGTGCGGACGCAGACGGCGTGTTGCAAGCAGGTGTGGGGGAGACAGATATTTTTATTTATCCCGGCTATAGTTTCAAGATCCTTGATGGGCTGATCACCAACTTTCACTTGCCCAAAAGCACGTTGCTCATGCTTGTCTCCGCGCTGATCGGTCGCGAGAAATGTTTGGAATTGTACGAAACAGCGATCAAAGAGAAGTATCGCTTTTACAGTTTTGGCGACGCGATGCTTCTACTCTAAATACTAAAATTATTACAAAAAAGGTGTATTAATTTAGTATTTTGAATTATTGATCATACTCCCTGCTAAACTCTCCCACGGAGAGGTGGCTGAGTGGTCGAAAGCGCTGCTCTCGAAAAGCAGTAGGCTGGCAACGGTCTCGAGGGTTCGAATCCCTTCCTCTCCGCCATTTCGGACTCTCTCTCCGCCATTATTCCTTTCGCGGAACTCCGCGAAACACTGAAAGAACAGCAGAAACAAAAGCTTTCGAGCCCTGACGAAGACCGTCAGGGCTCGCTTGCGTACGCCCAAATTCGTGTGCTAAGTATGGGTAGGGGTATGGGTTGGATTGCTCATACAGGATTTATTTCGTGCTCACGCTATCAGGTCATAAGCTGTTTTTGTTATGGGTAAACTCACGGCACTTTACGTTTCGCGACTAAAAAAACGTGGTCTATATGGCGACGGCGGTAGTCTGTATTTGCAAATTTCTGCTGCGGGCAGCAGATCATGGGTGTTTCGCTATCGTATTGCTGGCAAGCTGCGCTACCACGGGCTGGGGTCACTCGATACACTTAGCCTCAATGAGGCTCGTGAAAAGGCGCAAGCCTGTCGCAAGATGCGTCTGGATGGTCTCGATCCTATCGAAGAAAAAAAGAGACGACGGACGGCATCAGCATTGGAAGCTGCACGGGCATTAGGTTTTGAGGATTGCGCGGAACAGTATATTGCTGCTCATCGATCTGGCTGGAAGAATGTCAAACATGCCGAGCAGTGGTCGCGGACTTTGGAGATGTTTGTCTATCCTGTCTTTGGTGATCTGCCCATCGCTGATATTGATGTGACGCTGATACTCAAAGCCATTGAACCCATCTGGACGAAAAAACCAGAAACTGCATCACGCGTGCGTGGACGCATCGAAGCCGTATTGGATTGGGCAAAGGTACGTGGTTATCGTACAGGCGAAAACCCTGCTCGCTGGCGTGGCAACCTGTCTCACTTACTCCCAGCGAAGACGCGAGTGCGAAAGGCTGTTCACCATGCAGCCCTGCCTCATGCTGAACTCCCTACATTTTGGTACGAGCTAACAAAGCAGTTCGGCACGGCAGCACAAGCTCTGCGCCTGACGATCCTGACAGCTACACGTACCAGTGAAGTCCTCAAGGCTACGTGGGACGAGGTCGATCTCGACAATGCCATCTGGACAATCCCCGCTGAGCGCATGAAAGCGGGCAGTGAACACCGTATTCCACTAGCGCCAGCAGCAGTGATCATCTTGGCAAAACTACATAAGATGCGCAGGGGCGATTTTGTCTTCCCTGGTGCGAAGCATGGTCGCCCACTATCCAACATGGCAATGAAGATGGTTTTGCGACGCATGGGACGTAATGACATTACGGTACATGGCTTTCGCTCTACCTTCCGAGATTGGGCTGCGGAGGCTACAGATGCCCCCCGAGAGGTCGCAGAGGCTGCTTTGGCACATACCCTTACTAATAAAGTAGAAGCTGCGTACAGACGCAGCGATTTATTCGAGAAACGACGGGAATTGATGGAGAATTGGGCGGGATGGTGTGTAGGAGAAATCATGTAAAGTTATTTGCATAGGTTTGCCATCCCTGTTAGGATTTTTATACAGCCTATTATTTAAGGCTGAAATTTAATTCACGCTGAAATAGAAAGCTGAATCACTCCTTAAATTCTAAGGTGGATATAGAAAGTTCATAAATGCAATATCTCATTTAGGCTAAATAAATTATCTCTATATTAGAAATAGTAATATCACATACGCCTTAGGGGTCATAACCATGAAGAAAAAAACTACGTTAAATCCCCCGTTTTTAAAGCGAGTTGATGCGCAATATGATCGCATTCCAGACTTAAAAGATTATCCATTTTCAATACCAGCTATTTCATCAGGAAATTTTAAAATTGATTTTAATAGTCAAGTAACAATCATTGTTGGAGACAATGGCATAGGCAAGTCAACATTACTTGAAGCTATTGCCTCTCATTGCGGCTTTAGCTTAACGGGAGGCACTAAAAATCATGCTCATATGAGCAGTGAAGATGAGACCCTCTCTAAATACCTTCGATTTTCATGGTTGCCAAAAGTAACACGAGGATTCTTTTTAAGAGCGGAGACATTTTTTTCATTTATTCAGAATATTGATTCTATAGCGGGAGATTCAGGCTCTGGTATTTATAATGCATATGGCGGAAAATCGCTAAGAGAACGCTCTCATGGCGAGTCGTTTATAGAAATTTTTGAAAATCAATTTGGTGGCCAAGGAATATTTATTCTTGACGAGCCAGAGGCAGCCCTGTCACCGATGCGACAGATGGATTTTCTTAAGCTGTTGCATCGCATGTATCATGGCAAGGAATGTCAAATAATTATAGCGACACATTCGCCCATGATAATGGCATACCCTCATGCTCAACTGATCCGAATGACATCTGAAGGAATAAAAGAGGTTGAGTTTCATGAAACTCAACATTTTAAAATTCTTAGAGATTTTTATTTGAACCCAGATGGATTTATAGCAGGTGCTCTTATGGAAGAAGATGAATTTAATTAATAATCAAAAAATAAAGATTATATCTTGTATAAACTAAGATTATATCTAGGCAATGCTAAGCGCAGCATTGCCTAGATATATATGACGACTATGATTTTCCTTTAGCCTTACAGTCGATGCATACTTTATCCCCTGAATGTGCTCCACAGTATTTACATTTAAATGTATTTGATGTTGCATTGCAGTCGCATTTCGCGTTACATCCGCTTTCATTTTTTGCATCCATAACCAGTAGCTCCTTGTATAACAGTTGACAAGAACTCAACAATAAAGAGAGTGCGACTTTATGGCAAGCACTTATCGGATGTGCACCTATGTATTGGCGCTGAAATGCAGACGCGAAAATTCAAATGAATATTTGATACCATCATGGAGCATAATATTTTTTCCCTTTTCACGATTCTATCTTGGGGTCCCAAGGGGGCTTCCCCCTTGGCAAGTGCAGGGTTTCAGTCTCAGATGTCATGGCCTTCGGCCATGCTCTGTGCAGAAACCCAATCTTGCTATTAGCTCACCGCTCATTTTTTCCACTCACAGCTCTTCGCTTTTCACGTTCAAAATTTGGAAAAATAGCGGTGAAGAAACAAGGAGGAGGATACATTGATGCTAGCTACATATCTGACAGAACTTCAGATTACAGGTCACAAGATTTGACAGCCATGTTACTATTACCCCGTAGACCTTGCATGTATTGACCATCAACGTTCGCAGACGTTCGTCATCATTCAAGTAGATCACAGGTATGGGTCAAAGTATGGATAGACGAAATCACAAAATTCGCAAAACACCTATTTGATCAGTTATATCAAGCACATAATGCATCCCTTCCTCTCCGCCAAATAAGCTTATTTAAAAGGAAGTATGTTTGATGTTTTATTTGCGGGAGTCAGAAAAATGACTCGTGTTGTGCCGATACTTTTTAAATTTTTATAGACTTCCTGGGCTGTATATCCGGCAGATTTGATAGCTTCTCGTACACCGAGTGCGTCGTACATTTCAGGAGATATTGCGACCCCCTCTTCTCCTTTTTCTGCTGCTGCACTTTCGAGGCGGGCAGTCGTGCTGACCTGGTCACCAAAGAGGTCACGTACGCCATCTCGTGTCTCTACGATACTCTGTCCGTAGTGAGCACCGACGCGGATGCGCACCTGCTCATCTTTTGACTTGTTGGCATTGATATTACTGAGTCCGGCATGGACTAGAGAGATAGCTCGCACGGCATCGACAGGATCTGGAAAGTTGAGCATGGCACCATCCCCAATAGTCTTGATGACTTCACCGCGACTGCCTGTGACGATACACTCCAAAGTGTCGAAGAATGGTTTTGTGAGGTTGCTATAGACAGCCATACTGCCGAGACGACTTTGTTGTTCGGTGGAGCCGACCATATCAATAAAGACGATCGTACTGCGCTCTGTGCGGGTGTGCACGCATGGCTCAAAGCGTAGCTCCAAGATCCTCCCTTCCTGTCGAGCGGTGATATTCCAGCTGTGGTGATCGGTATTGGCTTTGAACCCTGTCAGGAGGTTGGACACGGTTGCAGGGTCGAGCTCTTTATCATTGGCATATCGAGCGAGCTCGTCTTGCAGAGTCTCTGCAGGGACGCTCAAGTGAAATGCATTGGTGATCTCGCGCAGTGCTCGTGAGCCACGCATACTTTGTCCATCCAATGATTGCGTGCAGGCTTGTTCTGCTGCTTTTACAAAAGTGGTGTTGATCCTCATGAATTTGCCCGTGTCTAAGTCTATCCAAGCGATGGGATGTGGATGAAACATGACAGCATCCACAGCGGTATTGGCGATCTGACCAATATCTGAATCAGGCAGGGGGATAGTATTTGTTGTGTGCTCTTTTTCATGATACGCCTGCAGGCGTTGAGCACTTTTTTGTAGTTCTGTGTTGTGGTCACTGATTCGAAAGTTGAGTAATCGTTGTGGGTTAAACACCTCGGTGATGCGTATTTCTTGGAGCTGCCCAAATTGTGTTTTACTGATTTTAAATGTTGGGCTGTTAGTAATTTTTTTGAGTGTGGCATAATTCATGTCATCTGCACCTGTCGTCAGGTCAAATTCAGCTAAAATCTCTTCAATGCGCGTTTGTTGTGCAATGCTGCCATCGACGACATGCAGGTGACTGCGAGTGTCTTTTGTGATGCCGTGTTGTGTGATTATCGAATCCACTTCGGCACGTCTAGTGGTAACCTGATTTTCATAATATGCTGGATGTAATGGTTTTAGGATTGTGCCGTATGCCTTTTGGAACAGACTCTCCATGGCTGAGTTGGTGCGGATGATTTCTCCTGCTTCACTGATCCAGAGTATGCCGCTTTTGTGATTTTGTACGAGGATGTCTGGCATAGTAGAGCTATCCAAACTGGCCTCCCTAGTGTGCTGCTTCCAGGCAGCTGCTACATCGTGTGGGCGTACAGATAGATTGAGGTCGTATGTATTTAGGTCCGTGGGGATACTGAGGCGCGTATCGTTGGCAAGGCCATACTGTCGCAACACTACAGCGCCGTCGGTAGCATGTTCTGCGCTGTACTCGAGTGCGAGATGTGAGTTTTCTTCAGACATGACTACTTCTTTAACACTTTATTTTTACACCTCAAAAACACTTGAGATACTGCTTATCATTGCCATGACTTGACATATATTTTGGGCATTGCAGATTAGAAAATAAAAAGAAGGACTTGGTCAATTACAAACATGCTGCTAAACTATGTCGGCTTTTGGCATATTGCCACCTTAGCTCAGTTGGTAGAGCGCCCGCCTTGTAAGCGGATTGTCGTCGGTTCGAACCCGACAGGTGGCTCCATTTTGCTATGTTAAAATGTGGCAACATGCATATTATTGTTTTTGATACCGAGACAACAGGATTACCCAGTCCACAGCTGACGCTTGCTGAACAGCCATATATTTGCCAATTTGGCGCGCTCCTCATCGAGTGTGATATGACGGCACGCCGTTTGATCGAGGTCGAGCGGGTTGATCAGCTCATTCGACCATTGGCACCAATACCGATGGAATGTACGCGGATACACGGCATTACTGATGATATGGTTGCTGGTAGTCCAACATTTGCTGAATATGTTGACCAGCTCATTATGCTTTTTCATAAAGCAGATGTGGCTGTCGCACACAATCTCTCATTTGATCAATCAATTATCGAATACGAGCTCGAACGGCTTGGTCGATCAAAGAAATTTCTTCCCGAGCAGCTCTTTGATACGATGGTGAGCACCAAGCATCTGTGTCGCTTGCCTGGTCGTCATGGTAATTACAAATCACCGACACTTATGGAGCTGCACGAGTTCCTCTTTCAAAGAGAGTTCGCTGGAGCACATAATGCCATGGAGGATGTGCTGGCAACAGCGCGCTGCATGCAAGAGCTGCTCAAACGGGGTGTCTTTCAGCCAGCTGAGCCAACATCTAGTCAGACAAGCTTGTTTTAAAAAAAGAAAATTTACGCTAAACTCCTTCGGCTACTTGCACGTGGGCAGGTTCCTGAGCGGTCAAAGGGGGCGGACTGTAAATCCGCTGGCTCTGCCTTCAGAGGTTCGAATCCTCTCCTGCCCACCATGAAGGTTGTCTCACCATAGGTGAGGCGTTCTTCGTGGTGAATAGAGATGAGATACGTATCTCTAGCTTGATATAAGGAAGTATGTTTCTAACGCATACCATCGTGAGATGATCTTCTTAATTATCAAAAATAACAATTATCTTTATCACTTTATATTTATGTGATTGCTAATATTTTTATATATTTAACACATAAAGTGTCGCGCACTTTTACTTGAAATCTATAACCTATGATTATAGGTGACTCTTCTCAAAGAGAAAGAAATATTGTGCGCTATATATACGTCACATCTATTTTTGTATTTTGTATATGGTTTTATGGCTTAAACATGGGAAATACCGACATTTTCACGACATATGATGTTGTAATTTCATGATGTTAATAATCATACGCATGCCCCTCGGAGAATCTCAAACATCCCGTCTCCTTACGGATCCCCCTGTTCGCAAGAAAATGCTATTTGATAGCGACGATGCCACCTTACTGACATGTGCATCATCAGATCTGGACAGTGCATTTCAGGAAATGCTGACATGTGCTCCTGAAGAAACATGTTATTTTTTGAATGAACGTGCATTGCGTACACAAAAACAATTGTTCGATAGTCATTTTTTGCCAGACTATCCTAGTCGTCATATTGCCTACGCAGTAAAAGCAAATCCACGGCGGCGCATTCTTCAGATATTATCTGAAGAGGGCATGGATTATTTTGATTGCGCATCAATAAATGAGATTAGTCGCGTACAGGCAGTACAGCCGAGGGCGACTAATCTATACAATCATCCGATCAAGCGTTCGTGTGACATTAAACAAGCTCTCAAGCAGGGCGTAGATACTTTTACTGTGCAGAGCAGAGAAGAAGTCAAAAAAATATTTGATAGTGCCGCACTCGGACAACCACTTAATATCATGTTGCGTCTTTCAACGCTCAACGCTGCGGCAGGTATTGATCTATCTACTAAATATGGAGCTGATATACACACTGCTCAGCAATTGCTCGTGTATCTGCGGGCGAGCTCTCGAGAGCACCTACGTACAAGTGTATCTGTTAATACTGGTTCACAAAACAGTGATGCAAATTCATTTATAGAAGGGATGAAATATATTCGTTATTTTGCTGATGCACATGAAGTATTTGATACGGTAAATTTGGGTGGCGGCATACCAGTATCCTATGCGTCTAACGATGATTACAGCACGATCCAATATCTAGACACGATCACAGCTGGCGTACAAGACATACTGTCAGATCACTTGGTGGCAGATAGTCATATAGTGATTGAGCCTGGTCGCTCACTGGTCGCTCCAGTCGTAGACCTCACTATACCAGTACTTGCTAAGGAAGAACGTGGCGGAAAGCCATGCATCTATGCCCATGATGGAATTTTTACTTCATTCACTGATCATGTGGTGCATGGCTGGCCTTATTATTTTCGTGTCTTAGATCATCATGGGAGAGAACGTACTGGCGCGACAGTATCTCATACCTTTTTTGGTCATACCTGCGATTCAGGTGATGTGATGCATGAGGTGCCGCTACCATCCGATGTGCAGGCAGGGGATTATCTCTGGCTACAAAATGCTGGTGCTTATATGGATTCTCAAGCAACGCGTTTCAATGGTCTCGAGCCAGCAAAATATATTTCTTTTAATTCTTAATTTTTTATTCCATGACCGAAATACTACATGACCACATGCCGAGCGCTGGTACGCATTCTGAGCTAGAAACAAGATATGCTGATGAGCAAGAATCAAACATGTCCACGCCTTCATCTGCCCATATAAATAATGTCGTCTCTACAAGAGAAAGCGTGACAGAGATCGCAGAGCAGCCACGATTTAGCATTGAGACATATCGATCATGCGACCTATCACCTGAGCTCATCCGAGAATTCGCAGATTTTTATAGAGAAATTTTTAGTAACGAGCCATATAATCAATTTCTTTTTCATATCGATGACCCTCTATCGCCCATATCTCCCCAAGAGGCTTTTGGTAAACCAAATCAAAAGTATTTTTCTCTTGAAGAGCTTGATAGTCTTGAACCCCCAGAAGGGGTAATGAGGTGGATGGATCCTGAAAAAGTACAAGATATTACAGAAAAAAAATTATTGGATGATTCATTTATTACTAGACTTGCAAGTAATGAAACTGGGAAAACAGTAGGGCTCGTGTTTGGGAGAAAGGCATCTTTAAGAGATATATTTGAAACAGAGGAAATGAAAAATCCGCTACTGTTTGCAGATTATGATGATGACTCACTTTTAGCAGACGAAGATCAATTCTTCGATAAAATGAAATATCATTTTAATGTTTGTCCTGAAAATATTATTTTTTATATTTCATGCTTAGCTATACATCCTGAAGCAAGAGGCTTCGACTCATTATATACTCTCATGAATAACTTCTTTCGCACTCTCTCTAAAGAAGAGCTCGATCTATTCTTATTTGCAGAAATTCCTGATGAAGGAGCTGCCGCAGACATTGACAGAGCGACTATGGAAAGAGAGGTATTTGGGATATTGGAGAATGGGCACCCTGTTGTTGCCTGCACATTAGAATACTATGCAAAACATTTCCTAATGGAGAAAAAAGAATTATTTGGAGTTTTAAAAAAACACTTAAAAGAGAAGAGGCAGATATGTAAAAATCATCCCAAGAATAACAATAAGATTGAGGTTATGAATGAAACCAAATTTGGAAGAGCTGTATTTGCCACTGCAGACATACAAGCGGGTGAAACTATTGGTATATTTGCTGGAGAAAAATATAGAGGAGAAACGGCATTAGACCTCCCTAACATCATGGTTGATCATGCAATACAAGTAGGGTCACATGAATATGTACATGGACATAAACAGTTAGCCGAACTTATTAATCACTCTTGTGAGCCTAATTGCGGTATTCGAAATCATACGGAAGTATTTGCTATGCGGGATATACAGGAAGGAGAACAAATTACTTGGGACTATAGAATGTCTGAAGATAGTAATTGGAAACTAGATTGTCAATGTGGCAGTATAAGATGTACAGGATACGTTGAAGGATTTACTAGCTTGCCAGATGATATAAAAATGGAATATTTAAAGAAGGGTGCCATATCAGAATGGCTTATCTAGTATGCAAATTGCTTAATCAATATAATCATTCATAATGTACGTAATTAGTATTAAATCGTACTATTATGTCACTTTATTCAACAATTCTATACTTCATTACAGGCATATTGTTGATGGTGATTGGGTCTATTATTTATTTTAAAGATATTAAGTCGTCTGCGGGAAAGAGCTTATTTCTTTTTTCGATAACAACTACTTTATGGATGTTGTCCATTTATCTTGGTTATTATTTTGTGAATCCTGATTCATCAGAGCTTTCAACATTTTTTATTAGAATTGCATTTTTGTTTGGTCTTTTTATGACCTTCTCGCTTGTTAGTTTTTCTTACTTTTATCCTAAAAAAAGTATTGAATATCCAGCATGGGTTACCCTAAGTTTCTTAGGGGCAACTGTATTTACCTCGCTATTGAGTACTTTCACCCCCTTAATTTATGAGGCAGAAGTGATTATAGATGGCATCCTTGCCGAGGATATTCATGGACCATTTCATTCTTTGTATTTATTTCACTATCTCTTTAATTGCTTTATAGCTACATGGATATCTTTACGAAAAATACAAAATAGTCGTGGAATTGAGAAAAACAAAACTATTATTTCCTTGGTTGGTATTTTAAGTGTCGTTTTACCGATAATTATATTTCACACAACATTGCCAAAATTTGGAATATATCTTCTTCAAACAGAAGTAACCATGTTTTCTCTCGTTTTCGTTGGTCTTATGTTTTATTCGATGCATAAATATCGATTTTTACATATATCCAATTTTTATCTGGGATTCATTCGTTTGTTTGTATTAATCGCAATTTTTATTGCTGCTACTGCAGCACTTCATTATCTTTTTCTATTCGGCTTTCCTACTATAATCGAGCCATTTATCTTTTTATTTGAATCTTTACCAGCACTGGCTATCACATACTTTGCCTCGCGCAAGATACCAGTCTTTCTTACCGAAGAGCTACGCGTATTTCAAAAAGCATTGCAAAATTTTTCATACGATCTCTATGCTTGTCACTCATATGGTGAGCTCAAAGTATTGCTTGATGAAATATTCAAAGTACAGCTCAACATAGTAGCTGTAGATCTTTATCTCGTCAGCAAAAGAGATATCACTATTGATGTGCCCGTGTATTATTATGATACATTTACGCAGGAGCTCATGCGCAGAAAAGATGTGCTGATAACTACTGAATTAGCAAAGCACAGTGATAATAAATCGCGTAATCTTTTACGTAAAATGAACAAACTAAATGCGGAGCTGTGCCTACCACTCATGCGTGATAAAGAACTCATTGGTTTTCTTACGCTTGGACGCAAAGGAAATGATATGCCCTATTCACCAGAAGAAATACAGACATTCAAAAATATCCAGCAAAATCTTGTTGTAAGTTTTACCAATATATTACTCAAAAGCCATTGGCAACGCGAGCTTGATTCTTTACAACGCGTGATTGAGCTAAAGACTAAGAAGCTACAAGATCGCACATTCAAGCTCAAAGAATTTTCACACAAACAAGCAGACTTTATAGCTGTAGCTGCTCACGAATTTCGTACGCCACTTACGATTGCTTTACTGCAAATACAGGAAATATTGCAAGAGAAGTCGCTTTCTGCCCGACTGAGGCATACGATAGACGACGTACATCAGGCGCTTGAGCGCTTGCGTGATTTGACTGAGAGCCTCTTTAGCACCGAGCAATTTGATCTCAATAAAGTGACACTAAATCGGAAAGACGTGCCTATCTTGGCATATTGCCAACAAATTTTTGAAGAATTTCATGCAGAGATACAAACAAGTGGGTGTGCATCAAAAGTGATTTCTTCACTCAAAAAAGATGTCATATGCTCTATTGATACAGTACGTTTTCGTCAAGTATTGCATAATCTGATTGGCAACGCGCAAAAGCACACACATGCTGGCGATAGTATTCATTGTCGCGTGGAGCGTCATGGTAAGCGGGTTCGTATTTGTATTGACGATAGTGGGCCAGGTATATCAGATAGCAAAAAAGAACAGCTCTTCAGCAAATTTGGTACGACGAATCCAAACGCGAGTACGGGTATTGGCTTGGGGCTCTATCTGGCGCGCAAAATTACTGAACTACATGATGGTCACATTTGGATGGAAGACTCTTCGCTTGGCGGTCTCTCTATCTGTATTGAGCTACCGTGCCAATAAGTTCTGCACACTTTCAATAAGGCTTGGTAGTGGCGTATTGAGCTTGATCAAGTATGCATCAGCGCCGAGTTTTTTAGCTCGCTGCTGTATGTTACTACTGCTGTAGTTAGAAATAATAATAATCTTGGCACCTGGTTGTGCATCGCGTAGCTCAGGTAGGATATCGAGTCCACTCTCGCTACTATCGGCGATGCCATGATCGAGCAAGAGCGCTGCAAATTTTTTTTGAGCAGATGCGTCTTTTGCCTGCTCGGTTGTCGTTACCCACGTTACCGCAAAGCCAGCATCTTCTAGATACTTGGCATAGATGCGACCTATGATTTTCTCATCTTCGAGAAGTAGAATATTTTTCATAAAGTTATTTTAAAAGGTGTATATAAGATATAAAAGTGAAAATTCATACCATCGTAGTCACACGATGAGAACGTATCTTTTGAACGGGCATTGCATTGCTACAAAACATATATCCCTGCCCGTGTATTGTTTTTATAGAGCATGATGGTATATACGCAAGAGCCTTTCTTAGTAATTGAATATTTGATCGAATATTTCTCCGTCTAATCAAATCATCATCACCCCACAGCTTTTCTTGTAAATATGTGATAGATAAGAGCTCTTCAGGTTGTCGTATTAGTATGAGTAATAATGCCTTTTCTGTTTTAGTGAGTGCTAAGGATTCTTCCTGATAATAAAATTCATGTTCTTTGGGATGGTAACGTATACCGCCATAACATAATTGCTCTTTTGTTTCGATTTTATGTGTCATGAGTAGCCACCGTTGCACTCGTAATTGTAATTCATGAGTATCAAATGGCTTTGTGATGTAATCATTTACACCATTCATAAATGCAGTCTCAATTTGCTTGGGAGAATGATGGCCCGTGATAATGATAAGTGGAATATCAGGCTGGCTGTGACGAATACTTTTACACAAATCAATGCCTGTGTAGGTGGGATGACCCAAGATAATATCTACCAAGATAACATCAAAGAGTTGTGAGCTTGCACAAAACATGCCCTCATCAAAGCTATGTGCCGCCTTTACAATATTTGTATTGGGTAACTGCTGTAAAAGAACAACTAACTGATTAGCAATAGACACTTCGTCTTCGACTATTAAAATATTCATAGAGGGTATACTTATCAAAGTTATATAACTTATATTTTTCATGTCAGATACGAAGCATCATATATTGCAGCATACGATACATAATGTCCTAACATCGATGGGGCTTATTCTTCAGACGAAGAAGCAATTGGATGAGAAGCAGACTGCTGAAATGTCAGAGTTGCTGTTTTTACTGACAGCATTGATTGAACACACTGACTTCTTGCTTGAAGGAAAGATCGATTTTTTGAATGAAAACATACAGATGAGTGAGTTATTAGAAATAATTTGCGTTATTTATGCTGATATATCAGTGCATACTTGCGAGGCTACGATAGACGACAGTATAGATGCCCTGATCTTAACAATAGACAAAATGCATTTTGCTAATGCTTTAAAATATGTATTGCGCTACTTTTTTCAAGCGTCTCGACGATTGGCTTTTTCATTTGAAAGTAGCAAAGGGCAGATGATCATTCAACATGATACGGATTACACGCATGTACGTGATAAGTCATTACTTGATTGCTTGTCGTGTGGTGTAGATTCACGAGAGAAAGTGTTAATTTATTTAGGATGCGACATCCTAGCTACGATGAAGATCGATGTTACATTTCAGTCTCAAAAAATCATCATACAATTCCCAAAAGGTTTACTAATAGGTGACTATGCGAGCTAGTTAATGAACTGGCTCATTTGCTTATGTGATGCATCTTATATGCAATATGACTATTTTTTTAGTGAAAATTTACACTTGCATGATAGGGTTCATTTTCAGATGAAAACCTTCTCTTTTATGAGAACTATTGTTTTATAATCTCTCAAGAGCCTCATAAAAAAGCTGTTATCCATCTTTTTAGGCCATTACAAAAAGTTCCGTCGGAAGCGGACGGAACAAAATGTGAGTGTCAATATATGTACGTGCTAAGCTGCGTTACGCTCAGCTACTACCGTCCAGTTTATGATCTGCCAGTAGTTCTCCAAATATTTTGGGCGAGCATTTCGTGTATCGATATAGTAGGCATGCTCCCAGACATCACAGGTGAGGAGCGGCGTAGCATCGCTTGTGAGCGGCGTAGCAGCGTTGCTCGTATTTACGATGGCGAGTGTGCCATCAGCTTGTCGTATGAGCCATGTCCAACCAGAGCCAAAGTTATTGACTGCACTGTCGGTAAAGGCTGTCTGAAATTCAGCGAATGAGCCAAAGGCTGTATCGATGGCAGCAGCCAGCTCGCCTTCGGGTAGACTGGATTCGTTTGTTGGCACAAAGCCATCAAAATAAAATGTATGGTTCCAGATTTGGGCAGCATTATTAAATACAGGACCAGCAGGCGCTTGTTTTATGATTTTCTCGAGCGGCATGTCAGCGTATTCAGTGTCCTCGATGAGTCCATTGAGCTTGTCGACGTAGGTCTGATGATGTTTGCCGTGGTGGTACTCGAGGGTCTCGGCGGAGATATGCGGCGCGAGCGCGTCGATGGCGTAGGGGAGGGGTGGAAGTGTATGAGTCATTGTATGATTGAGTTAGGACTGAATTAGTCTTAGCTTAGCAAATTGTCATCAAAATAAAAAACCCCACTCTAGAGAGCAGGGTTTTTTGAGATCGAAGTGGACTTCGTACCACTTCGTCACATCGTTTACCGCCTTCGGCGGACTGAGCTTTCGCTCTGGCACGGCTCGCCGTGCCAGCGATATGATAGGCCTATGAAACTTATTGAAGGTCCTTACGAGCTTTCTTGATGATGTCTGCAGCAGCATCTTTGCCACCGAGACCAAAAGCGAGACCAAATGCAGCAGCGAGTGCGAGACCAAGATTATTGAAGAATGAATCGAGGAATGCAGCGCCGATCTGCAGCTGAGCCAGTACAACAATGATCGTGAAGATCATGATTGCGTAGCGGATGATAGCAGCAACGAGTGTTGGGCTACCTGTTTTTGTAGCCTTAGCTGTACCGTGAGCGAGGCTAGCGACGAAATCAGCGATGATAACACCAGCGATAGCGATGAGGACAGCGATGATAACGTTTGGAATGTAATTGAGTACATTCTGGAGGAAGGTGATGACATCCGGCAGGTTGAAGCTGCGAGCAGCTGCGATGAAGAATGTGATCAGTACAAACCATTTCACTACTTCTTCGAAGATACGATCGATGTTGAGCTTGATGCCAGCTTTTTGGAAGAAGCCACGAACGCCAGCAGTAGCGAGGAGGTCGTCCAGACGGATGACTTCGACGATCTTACCGACGATCTTACCCATGATAGTAGCGACGATCCAACCGAGAATCAGGATGACGATGCCTTCGATGACACCAGGAAGGAGGTTAAGGACGCCATCTGACAGTTCGGTGAATGAAGCACGAACATTGTCAATGAGTCCAGTTACGACAGTATTGCCCATAGGAGAAGGGGTTATATGAATGAAAACCAAAAGAAAGGAATATAAAAAAGTGTTTAAGCCGATGGGAGAAAGAGCTGTCAAGGAGCGTATTTTGTGAATACAAAATTGGTTCAATATACATTGTCGGGGTGAGCGGATATCCTGTCAAGGATGTTCATAAAAGTAGTTCATACTATTGGCCTTAAATAAGGTTAAAAACTACTTTAAATAGCCTTGACAGGATTGCATCAATTGTGGTCTTAATGTTACATCTACCACTAGATATTGTATATATTTCATTCACTTCCACCTTCGATCAGGACGGCGCTCATTGTTAATTCTTTTTTGTTAAACTTTCTTTATTCTAATCTCTTTATATATGTACTCTATCGCTGAACTGAAGGCAGGTGTCAATATCGAACTGGAAGGTGAGCCATACAAGATCGTCTGGAATCAATTCTCAAAGACAGGTCGACAGGGCGGTGTGATGTCAGTGAAGATGAAGAACCTCAAGACAGGGCAGGTCATCCCCAAGACATTCCAGGGTGCAGACAAGATCCGACCAGCAGACATGAGTTTCAAGAAGGCGCAATTTCTCTATCAAGATGGCGATGGATTCAACTTCATGGATAGCGATACGTATGAGCAGTTTGCTCTGTCTGCCGAGGCGGTTGGTGATGGCGGTGTCTTCCTACAAGATGGAGAGGACTATGATCTGCAGTATTTTGGCGATGATCCGATCAATATAAATTTGCCTGTGAAGATGGAATTCACTGTTGAAGATACGCCGCCAGGCGTGAAGGGCGATACCGCTAGTGGCGGCACCAAGCCAGCAAAACTTGATTGCGGCGTATCTGTACAAGTTCCACTTTTTATTGAAAATGGTACAAAAATACGTATAAATACTGAGACGCTTGAGTATGTCGAACGAGTAAATTAGGCCTTTGTGGGTATTTTGCGCGATATGATATTTGGGTGACTTCTATAAAAAGAAACCGCCCCCGTCTTAATCTTTTTTGATTGATACATCGCTTGGTCAGCTTTTTTTATCAACTCATGCACGTTCTCGCCATCTTCGGGGAAAATGCTGACGCCGATGCTCGTGCTGATATTTTGATCGCTATCAGCCAAGCGTATTGGCTCTTGAAATGCATCTAAAATTTTGTCAGCTACTTTTTGCACAGTTATGGCGTTTTTTATTTCTGGCAGAAAAATAACAAATTCATCGCCACCAAGTCGACCAAGTACATCTGTTTCACGCAAGCATGTACGAATGCATTTTGCAGCTATTTTTAATAATTGGTCACCGTAATTGTGTCCGAGTCTGTCATTTATTTGCTTAAAATTATTTAAATCCAAAAATAGCACTGCCATCTTTCGTTTATAGCGAATCGCACTTTTTAGTGAAGCTTGTAATTGTTCTAATAAGTAAGCTCGATTTGGTAATCCTGTCAGTTGATCAAAATGAGCGAGTCGACGTAGTCTCCCTTCCAATTTTTTGCGCTCAGTAATATCACGGGCAGTTAGCTGTAGCACGCGCTCTCCTTTATAGTCGAGGGCAGATGCAGATACTTCAACAGTGATGATCGAGTTATCTAAGCAAATCCATGTTTCTTCATGCAGGGACACTTGCCCACCTTCTTCCAGCAAAGTTTGTATTTGCTTGCCAATTTCTTCTCGCTTCTGTGGAGGTACATATTCTGCAAGATCGCGTTGTAAAACTTGCTTCATATTTTTTGCCTTTAGCAATTTTACCGCTGCATCATTGGCAAATAAGACATGCTTGCCATTGTGCAATACTGCAGGATCAGGGGATTGCTCAAATAACATACGATAGCGCTCTTCGCTTTCTTGTAGCTTTTTATTTACCTGCTCTCGAATAGTTTTTGTACGTACCCAAATCCAGAGCACACTACCAAGTACTATAAGCAAAAAAATAGTGATACTAATGAGCTCCCATAATGGCTCTGTATGCATCCAGGCAAAAAAATGGTCGATAGCTTGATACAGATTACTAACATTACGCTCGGGTGGCATAGGGGCGTTTGATATCAATAATTCTGCTTTATATAAATGTGGCATAAAAGAGCGCCCCATAAAAAATACTGCAACTGACAAAATAGTGGCAATGGGCGTAAAAATTAAAACGAATCTTTTGAAGATATCTTTGTGCATTTTATTACATTTATATATTTTATTTTAGCCTGATATACATGTCTTATTTATAGGCTAACTTGCCAAAATATATATTTTGCGGGCTAATAACATATTACACAATATCTTATTTTTTTTGTAAAGTTTTTTATATCTTAAAATAAGATGAATAAGTTTTTTTATGAAAAAAGCTAGTCTGCCAGATGAACTATCTGTTAAGATAGATCAATCAAAATTTAGTGTTTCACTGTGCCATCCTCAAAAAATATTCCCTTCAAGCTCGTATCAAAATATAAGCCGACTGGGCATCAGCCGCAGGCGATTAGCGGTCTCGTAAAAGGCCTCAAAAAAGGCGTGCAAGCGCAGACGATGCTCGGTGTAACCGGCTCGGGTAAGACCTTTACGATGGCCAATGTCGTCGCCCAGCTGAATCGTCCGACGCTCGTACTCGCACAAAACAAGACGCTAGCTGCGCAGCTTTGCAACGAGTTCCGTGAGTTCTTCCCCGATAACGAAGTTCATTACTTCGTGAGCTATTATGATTACTATCAGCCAGAGGCCTACATCGCGAACACCGATACTTACATCGAAAAAGATGCGTCGATTAATGAAGAGATCGATCGCTTCCGGCACGCTGCCACACATGCCCTGCTGACGCGCCGTGATGTGCTTATCGTTGCCTCGGTGAGCTGTATTTATGGCTTGGGTGATGTGAAGGATTACGAAGCCGCTGCGGTGACGCTGCATGTCGGCGATGAGGTCAAGCGTGACGAGTTCCTGCGCAAGCTAGTCGATATCCAATACACCCGCGCGCAGCTGGATTTCAAGCGCAGCCAGTTCAATGTGCTGGGGGACACGGTCGAGATATATCCGCCCGATCATGATGAGAAGATTGTCCGGCTGGAGTTCTTTGGGGATGAGCTGGAGCGGATCACGCTCTGTGATCACATCACGGGGGAGTGCTACGATGACTTGCCTGAATTTACGCTCTTTCCCGCCAAACATGCCGTGACGACCCGTGCGAAGATCGAGTCGTCCGTCGTGGAGATTAAAAAAGACCTCGATGAGCGCTATGCCGAGCTGAAGAAGATCGGCAAGCACCTCGAAGCGGAACGTCTCAAGACCAAGACTGAATACGACATCGAGATGCTGATGGAGGTTGGCTATGTCTCGGGTATTGAGAATTACACTCGCTATCTCTCTGGCATGCAGCCAGGACAGCCGCCAAACACGCTGCTTGATTTCTTCCCCAAGGATTATCTGCTCATGATCGATGAGTCGCATGTCTCCGTGCCGCAGGTTGGTGGCATGCACGGCGGTAATCTCACCCGTAAGCAAAACCTCATCGAGCACGGCTTTCGTCTGCCGAGTGCACTGGATAATCGCCCGCTGTCATTCAGCGAATTTGAAGAAAAGATGGGGCAGACTATTTTTGTCTCCGCGACACCCGCTGCATACGAATTTGAAAAATCTGGCAAAAATATTGTTGAAATGGTCGTCCGTCCGACGGGCCTGCTCGATCCGTGCATCACCGTGCTGCCAAAGAAACATCAGGTCGATACAATTATGAAAGAGATCCAAAAAGCGGTAAATAATAAGGCGCGCGTACTCCTTACTACACTTACCAAGAAGTCTGCTGAAGATATGACTGACTTCCTCACTGAGCAGGGTGTGAAGGTGCGCTATCTACACTCTGATGTTGATACGATGGAGCGCATTGAGATCCTCCGCGATCTACGTCTCGGTAAGTTCGACGTACTTGTCGGTATCAATCTCCTTCGTGAAGGACTCGATCTTCCTGAAGTTTCGACCATCTGTATCCTTGACGCCGATAAAGAAGGCTTCCTGCGCTCGACGACGTCGCTCATTCAGATCATCGGGCGTGCCGCACGTAATATCGATGGGCATGTCTTCATGTTTGCCGATAAGGAAACCAAGGCCATGCGCGCTGCGCTGGACGAGACCGATCGTCGTCAGGCTGTGCAAAAGGCTTATAATAAAGAGCATGGCATCACACCAGCGGCTATCAAGAAAGCTGTCCATGATATTCATGCTGAGCATGAGCATCCAGAGGTAGAGAAGATCAATCCGAAGGAAATTCCTGCGGAAGAGATCGTGCATGTCATCGGTAATCTGGAGGCAAAGATGGATCTGGCTGTGCAAAATCTCGAATTTGAAAAGGCAGCCGAGCTGCGCGATCAGGTCGATGCGCTGAAGGCACTGCAGTCCGCAGGTAAGACGAGGATTATCAAAAAGAAGAAATAGGTTAAACTACCTGCCGTGGACCCTTAGCTCAGTTGGTTAGAGCAGCGGGCTCATAACCTGTTGGTCCTGGGTTCAAGTCCCAGAGGGTCCACCACTTAACTTCGTAGAGATGGGTAAAAATACAACGACATATATTTCTATCCTCCGTGGCATAAATGTCAGTGGGCAGAAAAAGATAAAAATGGAGGAATTAAAAAAACTCTATGAGAGTTTGGGAGTCCAGCATGTTCGCACGTATATACAAAGCGGTAATGTGATCTTTGAGAGTCAAAATGAAGACACTGTAAAACATGAGAATAATATCAAGGATGCCATCAAAGAATCTTTTGGTTTCGATGTGCCAATTTTAATAAAAAGAAAGGATGAAATCGAGAATGTAATTCAAAATAACCCTTTTGCAGATAAAGATCTAAGTAGCGTTCATGTTACATTTTTATCCGATTTTCCAGATACTCTACCGCTAGATGATATAAATCATATCAAAGATGTATCGGAAGAATTTTTAATAAAAGGAAAAGAAATTTATCTATATTGTCCAAATGGATATGGTAAAAGTAGATTGATAAATAATCTCTTTGAGAGAAAATTAAAAGTATCAGCCACCACAAGAAATTGGAAAACGGTAAATGCTTTATTTGAAATTGCCAAATAGCATTATGTATTTTGCTCTGAGATCATGAATGGCATTACTATTTTTTGATATGTACTTAAAAACTTGTAAAAAAGGCTTTTTTCTGCTAAAATGGCATGATATTTATCAAAATAAACATGGGTGAAAACCTCGAAGCGAAAGCGTGTCAGACCGAGACGGACGAAATTCCAGCGGGCGCTTTGGTCTTTGAGATTGGAAATAGTCCCGATGCGGAGTTTCCACAGGGTATGATCTTTAGCGAGGCATTTAAAAATGCGATGCGCGGAGATGTAAAAAACCCAGCAGGTGAAGTTCAGGTTTTGGCTGATTGGCTCAAGCGCGAAAAAAATATCGACGTTAGTGTTGTCCACACTGGTGATCGTTTTGTTATGGCAAATGATGCATTGGAGTTGACCAAAGCTAGTGAAGATAAAATAATTATCCCTTTGGGGCCGCGCTTTCGTGCGTTTACGCAGCTGCAGGTGGAACGTGCTAATTGTAAAAAAGAGGATATTCAAGAGAGGGAGGTCTTACAAGGCGAGTTGAATGCCGACAAAGAACCTGCTATCAGCGAGGAGGCATTGCGGCATGCTGGTATACATTTAGTTATTAGTGGCGTTCCGAGGGAAGAGAGATTAAATAGGTTTGCAGAGCTTACTATCCCTACACAAATTTTGGTCTTTAGCCTAGCTGAGGATTTAAAGATTCTTGGTTTACAGGCAGCTGATCATGCTATCCCCATGGAAATTAAATATTCAAATAAAGCTAGTAGGATGTATCGTCCTCCCGATGGGACTGTTATTGAGATATCAAGTGCCCACCGAACTCATGTAAATGGCAGAAAGGATACGGGAACGCATAGTCGAGGTGAGGCTTTTGATGTACGTACAAAAAATATTCCCAATGAAACTTTGCGTGCTGAAGCACGATTTGGAGAAATTTTGGAAGCTGAAATGGGAGAATTTCTTAATTTGGTTGTGGAAGACAAGCGTCTACCTAGTTATCGAAGAACTGCCAAGCAAGATGGTAAGCATTTACACTTTTCGACTAACGTTCCCTCAAATCAACTTGCAGACTTTCAAGCACGACTTGTTTCAGCTAGAGAAATAGCGAGAAGTACACTAGCTGAAGAAATGCTGGCTAACGAATTTGGCACTAATCTACAGCAGATTGCAATGAAGAAATCTAAAATTGAAGTGGCTTCGGCTAACTAGCTCAGCTTCTGCTGAATGTAGCTTACGAGGTCGTTGATAGCGACTTCCTCGCTTTTCATCGTGTCGCGGTCACGGACGGTGACGCAGTCTTTCTTACACTGGCCTTCGCTTTCTTCGCCGAGCGTGCCAAAGTCAACCGTCACGCAGAGGGGCGTGCCGATCTCGTCTTGGCGGCGGTAGCGCTTGCCGATACTTTGGGTCTCGTCGTATTCACACACAAATTCTTCTGCCAACTGGGCAAAGACCTCGCGGGCTTTTTCGTTGAGATGGGGCTTCTTCGAAAGGGGGAGGATGGCGACTTTGATCGGTGCGAGGAAGGCGGGGAAGCGCAGCACGGTGCGTGTAGCCTGTCCTGAGCCTGTCGAAGGGCCTTCTTTTATCTCTTCTTCATCGAAGTACTCGTGCAGGCAGGCGAGGAAGAGCCTGTTGAGGCCGACAGAGGTCTCTACGACGTGGGGGATGAAGCGTTCGCTGCCTTCCTCGAAGTAGTCCAGCTTCGTGCCGCTGAACTCGCTGTGGCGTCCGAGATCCCAGTCGCCACGGGCGTGGATGCCCTCCATTTCCTTAAATCCACCGAGCGCGGTGTAGTTGTATTCGATATCCTCCGCTGCCTTGGCGTAGTGAGCCAGCTTGTCATGCGGTTTGACACGGATGTTCTCATCTTTGAATTTTAAAACATCGCGGTACCAAGCCAGTCGCTTCTCGCGCCATGCCTCAAACTCGGTCATTTCATCTTCTGGCTTCACAAAGAATTGCATCTCCATCTGCTCAAACTCGCGGGTGCGGAAGATCCACTGTCGCGCGACGATCTCATTTCGAAAGGCCTTGCCGACCTGCGCGATGCCAAAGGGCACTTTCGCGCGCATGCTTTGACGGACATTTTCGAAGTTTACATAAATACCCTGACAGGTCTCGCCGCGTGGATAGACCGTATTTTCCGGGCTGAGCTCGTCGGTCGGGGAGCCGAGGTTGGTCTTCACCAGCAGGTTAAATTGCTTCGCGGGCGTAAAGTCCGTGCCGCCGCATTTCTCACATTTAATCTTCTTCTCGGCGTGCAGCTTGTCTAGCTCGATATTGATCTCGGCAATCGGTGCAGAGTCTTTATCGATATCGAATTGTTCCAAAATATGATCGGCGCGGTAGCGGGCGTTGCAGCCCCGGCAGTCGATCTGCGGATCGTCGAAGCTCTCGGTGTGTCCGCTGGCTTCCCAGACCTTTGGCGCCATGAAGATGCCGGCATCGAGCCCGTAGATATTCGCATTCTTTTGCACCATTTTCTTTTCCCAGGCGGCTTGGATGTTTTTCTTGAGCTGCTGCCCGAGTGGACCGTAATCGTACACAGCGGCAAACTGGCCGTAGATCTCGCTGCTGGGGTAGACGAAGCCACGAGATTTGGCGAAGGCGGTGAGTGTTTCGAGAGTCATTATTTTAGATTAAAGCAATAAGTTGTTGTTGTATTTTACGCAACCTCAATTTTTTTGTCGGACTAGATCGTCGAATAAAATCAAAAAGCGTCACAGCTGTATAAAAATTAGCTCTTTTTAAATCTTGCTCACTCGGCTGCAGCTCGGCAATGAGCGCATCAAAGTAGCGCAATTCTTTTTTAGGTAAATCATACAAAAGTGTCGTGCGCACAAAGCCCAGCCAATACATTACATCACCAGAAAATATCCAATCAAGATCAATTAACCCAACTAATTTCTGATTCTCGATTAAAACATTTTTAGTTGTCCAATCGTCATATAAATACTTTGGTGTTAATTTTTTAAATTCTGGCTTTAATGTATCTGCTATTTTTAAGTAGCTCTTAGGCGCTTTATTGCTTTTCAAAAGCTGCCGCACGAAATCTATCCAGCTATCAAAAATAACTGGATCAGCTTTGCTATGCCAACCACTGCCAATTGCACCAAATTGCTTTACGCGGGGTAAAGCTTGTAATTTTTTCTGCGCGGAGACAATTTTTTTCGCAAGGTTTTTTACAGCACGATCCGACATATTTGGCAGCTCATATTTTAGATCACGACCAGGCAATCGCTCAAGGAGTAGCCACGAAAATTCTTGGTTTTTATCAAAAGAATGAGAAATAATTTTTTGCGTTGGCAGACCTAGCTTTTGGCAAAGTTGGATATTCTTAATCGTTGAGTTAAGCGTTGCAGAATCCTTATTCATGCGTATTACAACTTCTTTTTTTGTGAGCTGAGCTGAAAATATAACATGACTTGAGTGAGTAAATTTTTCTCTCCATATTTTTAAAGGCTGCTCGCCACAAACTTGCGTGATGATTTGTTTCGCGATTGTTCTTGGATAAGACATGAATTGAAATAAAAACCCTCGGAGAAAAATACTCCTCGGGACCCCGTTGGGGCGGTTCCACCCGAGTTCCCCACAGTGTGGGACAACTTTTAGTACTGATGACTTGGTGCCAAATTCCAAGCTATAACAAGTTTAACAAAAAAACCGCATGCAAGCAGGGGCGGTATTTTGATTCAAATTTACTCTGCCTGGCGAGCTGCGCGGACGCGCGGCATGCGTTTCTTTTGCTGTGCCTCTATAATTTCTACTACTGGCTCTTCAACGTAATTTTCCAACTGCCAGTCGGCGTAGCCATCTTCGCTGTATGGTGCACTGCCATGCAGGCTTTGCACATAGGCGATCTGTGAGTTTATCTCTTTGCCATTTGTCATGACTGCGGCGAGCACAGTTGCGTCGAAGGCGTATTCATTCATCTCAGCGAGTAGTGCAAGCTGGCTAAGCACATCAGCTGCTGCAGTGGTCTCACCAGCATGAGTGAGGACGCGGGCGAGACTGAGGTAATCTGCGATTTCATTGGCAGCAGCAGTATCGGTTGCCGTTGGCATATCAAAATAAGCAGTGAAGATAGCCGTCTTGCTTGGGTATGTTTCTGCAAGTTGCGCTAGTTGATTAGCAATCATTTCAGTTGCTGCTGCTGTTAGCTTAGCTACCTCGATATTTTTTTGATATGCGGCGAGATACTGCTCGACTGCATCTGCATCTGCAGCGGCAAAGTTTAGCTGCTGAGCAGCTGCGTGTACGGGTTCGAGCGTCTCGACACCAGCTGCCTCTGATAGCTCGGTGTCTATCTCAGCGAGCGTGGCGAGGGTTTCACGTGTTGTATCGGGTAGGGCATCACTGACGGCAAAGCGAGCATAGGGCACGATAGCAGCGAGTACGTCGCGGGCCTCGGGATATTGCGCGACTTCATTTGTTACGCGATCCCAGTCAATGCTATTGGGATTGTCGATGGCACGTGCAAGTACGACGCCGACATTTTTTTGCCAGAAGCGTTTCTTTGCAGCTGGTAGGACGGTGAGCACTTCTCTCATGTTGTCAAAGAGAGATGGCTGATACGCGGCGAGTGTCGTTTCTAGTCGATCGACAAGCTGATTGGCAATGAAGGCATCACGAGTGATGTTGTCCTTGTAAAAGGTGTCAGCAACGAGCTCAGCACGCTCAACTTCACTTTCCCAGGCGAGTGCACGAGAGACCTTGTCCGATGCATTGAGCAGGGCTGTTATGAGCTCGGGTGAGATAATGACAGTCTTGTCGGGGGCGAGTGCCGTCTCAAAGAATATGTCTTCTGTGCCGGGAGCCAGCAGCCCAATAGAGCTTGCGCCGCTGACAGCAGTGATGCGCGTGTATGACGTGCCATCTGCAGCATTGATGCTCTTGTCAAAGAGCAGTGCGCCACCGTCATTTGTGATGACGAGCTGGTCATCCGCGAGGCGGATGGTGCTGCCCATGACATGATTGGTCAGCCACACGCGGCCTGCACGTACGAATACCTCGGCCTCACTGACTGTCTGAGTTTGCTCATCAAAATCAACGCCAGCAAGAGCAATCTCGGAATACTCATCGAGACGGATCGAGCCGAATGAGCCAAGCATGAGCTCACCAGCTGTATTGATCGTTGCACGTGAGGAAATATCATTTACCTGCGTACCATCGACATCAGTAAAGCTCAAATATGCTTCCGCAACTGCGGTGAGTGAAATGGGTTCATCGCTACTCGTTGCAGCTGTGAGCGTACCCACGAGGAGTACGATGCTGACGAGCACGCTGGCCACACGCATGAGGAGTGTTTCTGTTTTCATATGTTTGTGTTATTTCACCCCATTTTAGCAGAAAATAGCTGTAAAAGCAAGTTTCTCTCACCATGTTTAGAGAGGCTTTTGCCATGACAGGAGTACAGGAATACGGCAGAATGCGTGTAATGAAAAAAGTAGTTTTCATCGGTGGCGGATCAGGTTTGCAGGATATTATTCCTGTATTTTTACAGATGAAATGCGAACTCACGGCGATTGTTTCGGTGTTTGATTCGGGTGGTAGTACGGGGCAACTACGTCAAAAACTCAACATCCCTGCAGTGGGTGATCTTCGTCGGGTCTACTCGGCTGCCAGCCAGCCAGCGATGGCTGAGCTGATGGAGTATCGAGAGAGCATACATCCTGTCGGTAATCTCGCCTTAGCCTTCTTCATACAAAAATATGGTTTTGCGAAAGGTCTACAAAAATATGCTGAACTGACACAAGCCAAGGCGACTGTCGTACCTATTAGTTTTGACGTGGCAGATGTCATTGCCGTGCTAGAAAATGGACAGGAGTTACTGGGGGAGCATCAGCTGGATGCGCCACCAAAAAAATATGCCAAACAAAAAGTTACTGAGCTGAAATTAAACAAAAAGGTGCAGCTCAATCCAGCGGTCAAAAAAGCACTGCGTGCGGCAGATGTCATGGTCACTGGACCAGGGAGTCTGCTCGGTTCGCTGCTGCCTAATTTTCTCGTGCCGGACTTTGCTACCAGCTTTGAAAAGAGTAAGGCTACGAAGATCTTCGTAGCGCCAGGGCGACCAGAGTTTGGTTATCGTGGGGAAGATGCGCTGGAGATGGCGGAGCGCCTTCCTGTTTCCTTCGATGAAATACTCGAAAATCCAGGCAAGCGCTGGGAGGCGAAGCAGCTGGCTGCGGAGATAAAAAAGCTGATCAAATGAAAATCCTTGGCATCGATCCCGGCACGGCTACGACGGGCTTTGCAATTATCGAAAAGAAGGGCGGCAAGCTCGCCGCGCTGGACTACGGCGTGATCACGACGCCCAAAAGCATGACCGCGGCTCATCGCTTGCTCGTGATTTCCGACGATCTGACTGAGTTGATTGCGCAGCATCAGCCAAAGAAGTTGATTATCGAGAAGCTCTTCTTCACCAAAAATGTCACGACGGGTATTGCCGTCGCTGAGGCGCGCGGCGTGGTCTTGTCGGTCGCGGCGCATCACGGGCTGACGATCACCGAATTCACACCCAATCAAATTAAAAAAGTGGTGACGGGCAATGGCGCAGCCAAAAAACCACAAGTGCAAAAGATGGTGCAGCAGATTTATAATCTCCCCGAGCTGCCCAAGCCAGACGACGCTGCCGACGCGCTGGCTATCGCCTTTGCTGGTTCATAGATGATAAAAGAAAAATAAATTAAAAAAGAGGCGATAGTTATCACCCCCTCCTAGCCTCCCCCTTGAAGGGGGAGGAATGTCGTTTAGCTATGCTACTTTTACGATCTTGTATTTGAAGATGCCAGCAGGTGCGATAACCTCGACTTCGTCACCTTTTTCTTTATCGATGACTGCTGCGCCGATGGGGCTTTCATTGCTGATCTTTGATTCACGTGGGTCTGTCTCGGTACTGCCGACGATGGTGTAGATCTCTGGATCGCCCTTCTCAGTGATATTTTGAATAGTTACGGTCGAGCCGATTTTTATTGTTTTGGTGCTTGCGCCGCTCGATTTCTCAGCGATGATTTTGGCATATTTGATCATCTGGCTGAGCTCGATGATGCGTCCTTCGACGAATGCCTGCTCATTCTTTGCATCTTCATATTCGCTGTTTTCACTCAAATCACCGTAGCTAATAGCTTCCTTCAGGCGACCAGCGACCTCCTTTCGGCGGACGTTTTCCAAATGCAAAAGATCATCTTTCAGCTTCTTCAGACCCTCTTTTGTCACGAGCGTGTCTTGCACATCAGCAGGAGCGACAGTCGCCGCAGATTCATCACCAGCTTCACCTTCCTCATCTTCATCATGATTTTCCTCTTGATCCGCTACGATCGCCTTGTCTTCGTCGGTCAGCTCGTTTGCGGGCGTAGCCGCATTTTCATCTTTTTGCATGATTATAAAAAGTTAATTTATAGCCGAAGAAGTTTAGCAGAAGTTAGGCTGTCGTGGCGAGTTTTTTGCATTTATTGGATCTTGAATCAAGTTCAGGATGACAGCTCCGCTGTCATTTTTTCGAGGGCAAGTAGCTTTGCCCATTCAGCATCGACATGCGCCTGCAGCTGATCTTTGAGCGCGACATTTTTTGGGTCAAGGAGATGCTTGAAACGCTTTTGTCCCGTCAGCCAGGCATCGATTGGTAGCTTCTCTTTCGGCTTGTAATTTACCTTCCAGACGCCATTCGTCACTTCAAACAGCGGCCAAAAGCAGGTATCGACGGCTGCTTGCATGAGTCGCATGCCGTCTTCCGGAAGCGCCTTCCAGTTGGTCGGGCAAGGGGAGAGGGTATTGATAAAAGCTGGTCCAGCTGTGTGAAATGCCGTGTGCGCCTTGCGCATCATGTCTGCCCAGTTGTGCGGGCTGGCTTGGGCGACGTAGGGGATGTTGTGGGCGGCGAGGATAGCGGTCATATCTTTTCGATTTGTCTGCTTACCATGGATTTCGCTGCCATTTGGGCTGGTATTCGTATCTGCGCCGAGGGGGGTTGCGGAGCTGCGCTGGTAGCCGGTGTTCATGTAGCCTTCGTTGTCGAAGCAAAGATACACAAAGTCGTGCCCGCGCTCGACCGCGCCCGAGAGCGCCTGAAAGCCGATATCGTAGGTCCCACCGTCTCCGCCGATGGCGAGAATTTTTGCTTTCTTTTGAGATTCATTTGCTTTGCCTTTTCTTGCGAGCGCCTTCAGCGCGGCATCGACACCGCTGGCGACGGCGCCCGTATTTTCAAAGAGGCTGTGAATCCACGGCGTGTCCCACGCAGTCTGCGGGTAGGCGCTGGTGCAGATCTCGCTGCAGCCAGTCGCATTCACCACGACGATCGGGTCGTCGGTCACAGTCATAACTTGCTTCAAGATGACTGAGATGCCGCAGCCGGGGCACATGCGATGCCCGCCCGTCAGCCGCTGCGGGTTTTGGCTCAGCTTCTTTAGATTCGGGATGAAGGGGGGAATGTCAGACATTATTTTGAAGGAATCAAAGAAAAGCGGCCTTCACTTAAATTTTTGACAACTTCTGCGGGACTAAAGAAACGAGCATTCATGGCAATATAAATTCCTGGCTCAATCGATTCTAATCGAGCAATTGCAAATCCAAGATTAAATCCACCATCAGATCCTGTAAATCCATCCATCGGAATCATGGACCCCGTTAAAATAATTTTTTGATCTTTCCGCTTCAAATTACTTTGTAAATAGCGTGCAGTGTTGGGCATTGTGTAGGTTCCATGCGTAATAATGATCTGTTTTGAGTTTGTTTTCTCTAGTTCACGCAATAGTTTTTTACGATCAGCTTGCACAAATTTCCTACTGTCTTTCATGCATATTTTTGTACACTTGAATTTAAAATAAGGCTTTAGGCTTTTTATAAATTGAGGAATTATTGATTCTTTGCGCGGCACGGCGGTGTCTTGGGAACTATCCCAAACTGAGTCAATTGTGCCGCCAGTGAGGAAAAAATGGATCATAATTAGTTTCTTAAATTAACAAAACTTACTATTTCAGCTTTTCCAGCTTCCATCGCATGAAAAATATCTTCGGCGTGGCTCGGGAAGAACTCGCGCTGCCCGATGGAGTAGATGAAGTTGGCAGTCCTTGTCGCTGCATCAGCCTGTTTCAAGGCCGAGTTGATTTCATTGAAAAGAGGGCCGCCGGTTGCACCACTTGGCATGGTTCGGTCGAGGATTGCCAACGTTTTGAGGTGTTTTACCGCTTCCACGATCTCGCTGCTTGGGAAGGGGCGGAAGCTGCGCAGGCGCAGCAGGCCGACTTTCTGTCCGTCCGCACGGAGCTTATCGACTGCTTCCTTCACGATACCTGCGTGGCTGCCGAGGAGCACGATCGCGTGATCGGCATCTTCCAGCTTGTAGCTTTCGAAGTGCTGGCCAAAGTCGCGACCCGTGAGCTTGTCATATTCCGTGCCGACCTCGAGTATCTTTGCGCGCGCATTTTCCAGACCCTCGTGTTGGCTGCGGCGGCACTCGAAGTAAAAGTTGGGATTCGTATAAGTCCCGTAGCTAACTGGCTTCTCAAAGTCGAGCAGGGGATTTACCTGCACCGTCTCACCGATGAATTTTTGCACTTCTTTATCTGCTAGCAACTCAACATTCACGGTCATGTGGCTGACATCGAAGGCGTCGTAGCAAACCATCACGGGCGTACGAACTTCCAAACTCTCACCAATGCGGAAGGCTTGGATAGCTAGATCGTAGGCTTCTTGTGGATCCTCGGCGAAGAGCTGTATCCAGCCCGTGTCACGCTCGGCCATCGCGTCGCTGTGGTCGCCGTGGATAGAGAGTGGGGCAGACAGCGCACGGTTACCATTGAAGAGGACGACAGGGAGGCGTAGTCCCGCAGCGTTGAAGAGCACTTCGTGCATCAGCGCGAGGCCTTGGCTGGCGGTGGCTGTCATCGCGCGCGCGCCGCTGGCTGCTGCACCAACACAGGCAGACATGGCAGAGTGTTCGCTCTCGCAGGCGACAAACTCGGTCTGTACCGTGCCATCGGCGACATACTTACTAAAGATCTCGACAACATAGCTCGATGGCGTGATTGGGTAGGCAGCTACGACGTCAGGATTTATCTGGCGCATAGCCTCTGCGAGTGCAGCGTTACCGGCGAGAGTTTTTTTAATCATTATTTTGGACAAGTATTTTAGGGTTCTCCCAGTTAGTATTATCCACTATCCAGTCAGCATTTGCTTCAGGATCATGTAATTTTCGATGTAATGCCTGTCCAGGTAGATATTTTTCTCGGTAGCGATCTTCGATGTTCAGTGTCTGATAAAATAGTGGTCGATGACTGTCGCGCGCACGAGCACGCACGAGAGCCTGTTTTTCGTCGACACGAAGATACACTTTGAAATCTAGGAATGGCAGTAGCTTTGGTTGGAACAAAAATATGCCTTCGAGTAGCACAATTAGCGGTTTTTTGAGAGCGATTGATTCCTCATAACCTTTATCCTCATCGACATCAAAGTGCTCAAATGTGATTAATTTGGTTCCTAATTCTAGAGGTTGTAGAACCTCTTCAATGAGTCGATCAAAGTTGATCGTGTGGTGTACAAACTGTTCTGGCTCAGTACCAGGACTGGCGCGTCGCTCGGCTTTTGGGAAGTGAAACCAATCTGCTCCGATTACCACAATTTGCTTTCCACAATCTTTCAATTTTTCAGATAGTTCTGAGGTTAAAGTTGATTTGCCAGCTGTGTCCGGTCCAGAAAGACCAAACACAAAAACATCTTTTCCAGCTGATAGCACTTGGATTTCATCTGCGAGATTTTGAATGAAATCTGACATATTATATTTTTTTATCTTCTTTTCGTTCTTCAAACAGACTTTTTTCTGGCTTCGTTGGGCAGGCGACGATGCAGAGTCCGCAATTGGTGCATTTGTCTTCATCCACGCCGACCATGTTGCCTTCCGCGTCATTTTGGATCGCGTCGTGCGGGCAGACGACCCAGCAGAGATTGCAGTTTATGCAGATTTCTTTTTTCCAGCGGGTCGTGGTGCGCGTCCAGTTGCCCGTGTCGTAGTCACGCGCGTTGCCAGCAGCTGTCACCACACCGCCATTTGGTAGGACACGCCAGCTGGGAATATCGTAGTGCCCACCACTCTCAGTGTCAGTCTTGGGTGACTCCAGCTCACGGGGATCGATCTTTTTCTTTTCATTTTTCATAAACCGTTGGGTGTCATACTGAATTTATTTCAGTATCTCAGGCGGGTGAGATTTGCATGTTTCTGAGATCCTGAATCAAGTTCAGGATGACAGAGGGGGGTTATTTAGTGACTTCATTATAGCCTCTTTCGAATGCTTTCAGGTTTCCTGCGACGATCTTTTCTGGCAGACCACGGCTGAGATATTCTTTCAGTTCTTTTTTGAAATCTTCTATATCGACGAGCTCGGCAATTTTCAAAAGTGCACCGAGGATTGGCACATTTGGGATATCGCGCCCAATTTCTTCCACGGCGATCTTGCTAGCATCCAGGTGGTAAACATGTGCGATCTCGCTTGCAAAAGCGACATTTTCTTGTGTCGTATTGATGAGCAGTTTGCCATTATCGGTCAGACCAGCGAGGACCTCTTCGGCAGGTACTTCATCGCTGGCAATCAGGCTGGAGTCGAGCAAGATGACAATATCAGGATTGCGAGGCTTGCTGGTGTCGCGGATGTCGCTGTCACCAATGCGATTGAAAACGAGCACGGGAGCGCCGCGCTTTTCTGCGCCAAACTCGGGGAAGCTCTGCACAATTTTGCCATGTGCGGCGAGGATCTCGGCGAGAGCCTGACTAACGGTGATGGCACCCTGTCCAGCACGGCTGTGCCAGCGGATAGTGAGCGGTTGGGACATGCGATTATTTTAGCAAAGCCTTGAAAAAATAGTCCAAATCTGCTAAAATGGTCAGATTAATTCTCAAACAACATGGAAAATCAAACAACAACAAACATCCCCCTTCGCTCCTCTGAAGCTTCGGAAGGACAAGCCGCAGCAGCCCCCGTCGTCGCGCCACCGACCCCCGTGCTAGCACCGACTGTCGTCGCGCAGCCTGCAGCCGCCGAGCCTGTGTTTACAGCGATTCCGACTGAACCCACAGTAGCTCCAGCTGCACCCGCTACTGCTTCCGTACCTGCACAGCCAGCCCCGACAGCCACCGAAACGAAGCCAGCTGAAGCCAAGAAAAGCTTTTTTGAGAAGCTATTTGGTAGCAAGAAAAAGGCACCTGCATCAGCAGATCCTGCCGCAACGACTGCACCAGCAAAAGAGGTAAAGCCAAGTAAGTCAGCTGAGAAGAAGATCGAGCATGATGCCGAAAAGCTGTATCAGCAAGGTCTCGCATCGGTCAAAGATCTGATTGCACCGAGCTCATTCGAAGTTCATTTCAATAACATCAATGTCTCGGGACGTTTTGCGCGAAGCTTTTTCGTGTACGCTTATCCGCGTTATCTCGATACCAACTGGCTTTCGCCAGTGGTGAACTTTGATGCGACATTTGATCTGTCACAGTTCATCTACCCGATCTCATCGAAGGAAATTATGCGTGTACTGCAACGCAAAGTAGCACAGATAAATAGCTCGATTCACATGGATCAAGAAAAAGGGAATGTGCGTGATCCTGCGATGGAGACTGCACTGGAAGATGCAGAAGGCCTGCGTACGGATATCCAGCGTGGTCAGGAAAAGTTCTTCCAATTTGGTATGTATCTCACGGTGTATGCAGAGGATGAGAAGAAACTAGAAGCCGTCACCAAGCAGCTGGAGAGCATGTTGGGTGGAAAACTCGTCCTCACGAAACGTGCTGATATCCAGGGTGAGCACGCCTTCAATAGCTGCCTGCCGATGTGTATCGACGAGCTGGAAGTACAGCGCAATATGAATACCAGTCCACTCTCGACAACCTTTCCCTTTGTTTCATCTGATCTTACCTCTGACGAGGGCATCCTCTACGGGCTGAACCGACACAACGATTCGCTTGTCATCTTCGATCGATTCAAGCTGCCAAATGCGAATTCAGTCGTCTTCGCGAGCTCAGGTGCAGGTAAGTCCTATGCAGTTAAATTAGAAATTCTTCGTCAGATGATGCTGGGCACAGATGTGATCGTCATCGATCCGGAGAATGAATATGAAGATCTTTCCAATACCGTTGGCGGGACATATCTCAATGTCTCCCTGAATTCCGAGCAGCGTATCAATCCATTTGATCTGCCGCAGCCTTTCGACAATCAAGATGCCCAGCCGGGTGATCTGCTCCGATCCAACATCATCACGCTGACCAGCCTCATGAAGTTGATGCTTGGGGAGATGACTGCGACGGAGGAGAGCCTCCTCGACAAAGCATTGCTGGAGACCTACGCCGTGCGCGGCATCACGATGGAGTCTGCGGGTGCAGGCGATATCGAACCACCGACGATGGACGACTTCCACAGCGTGCTGTCTAGCATGCGCGGTGCCGAGAACCTCGCCGAGCGCATCCAAAAGTACACCACGGGTACCTTTGGCGGCATCTTCAATAAGCCAACCAACGTCGATCTCGACTCGGGCCTCGTCGTCTTTTGCGTCCGCGATCTCGAAGATCTCCTGCGTCCTGTCGCGACATTCGTCATCCTCAATTACATTTGGAATCGTGTCCGTAGCAAGCTGAAGAAGCGCATGCTGGTCGTGGATGAGGCATGGAGCATGATGCAACACGAAGACTCGGCGCAGTTCCTCCACGGTCTCGTGAAGCGCGCGCGCAAGTACTACCTCGGCATCACGACTATCACGCAGGATGTCGAAGACTTCCTCGGTAGCAAATACGGCAAAGCCGTCGTGACCAATGCCAGCATGCAGATCCTGCTAAAGCAGTCCGCCAGCTCCATCGCTATCCTCCAAGAGACATTCAATCTCACCGACGGTGAGAAGTACATGCTGCTCAATAGCGGCGTCGGTCAGGGCCTCTTCTTCGCCGATCGCAAGCATGTGGCTATCCAGATCATCGCCAGCTACAACGAAAATCAGATAGTCACCACCAACCCCGAAGAGAAGCTGGCACAGCAAGCAGCGGCAGCGTAAGCTACTCGCAGTAGTGCTGTATGCATAATGCACACCCCCTGTATGCACGATGCATAGCCCCTGCACGATCATTCCTAAAACACTTTCAAAATAACACTTTCCTTAATCACCTCTCTCATGCCTACGAAAAAAGCACAGTCAAAGACCACAATCCGCTCCGTCGCCGACGTGGAGAAGAAGCTTGCCGCCCAAATCCGCGGTGAAAAGCTGCACGGTAAGAAGCTCGCTCGCGTGCCAAAGCTCAGCCGCCTGAAATATTTCACGGCTGCGCAAAAGAAACTGGTGAAACTGCGCAAGGAAGAGGCGACCCTCGAGAAAAAGATCGCCGCAGTCCGTGTGAAGCTAAATATCGAAGCTACGAAAGTACAGACAGCTATCAAGCACGACCACGAAATCCAAGATGGTTACCTGAGCAAAGCCCAGATGAAAGACTTCAAAGTGAGGAAGTAGATTATCACTTCTTGCCTATAAGAGATTGTAAACCTTCTCTAATAGCAAATAAGAGATGTAACTGCTTCACAATAGTCATTGCTTGTTCTATTTTGACATGTTCTCCGTTTGGATTAGTACGATCTATATATGAGTCAGGGTTAATATCTAATATTGTTGGGTGTGCTAAAGGTGTGACCTCACAATCATGTGCGATAGCCTTTCTGATTTCATCTATTGATCCTGACGTAAGTGCTATTATAAGTTGCTCTAACTTATCATAAGAAGCACTGTCTGGTAGTCTATTTATTAGTTTTGTATCAGCCATAATATCTTTTAGCAGACTAATTAGTTGATCTATTTTAAATAGATCTTCGGGATTTCTTTCTGCCACCTCTCCAGTTAATAGTTGAAGTTCATCTGTGAAATTTTGAGAAGTAGTAGTTTGACCATCAATAGATGTAGACATGGTTTTTTGGATTAAAAGTAAGATATAATTATTTCAAGTAATTGTATATTTGTCAAATATACTTTTTAGGTTCTTGCTTTCGTGGGAATGACGAGTTATTTTGTCATGCTGAACGAAGTGAGGCATCTCAGACACTTGGTAATTTCATCTTTCTGAGATTCTTCGCTACGCTCAGAATGACAGGAAAGAGGTCGGAAGAATATTTAAACACCCATTCCCACGATTCCCAGCACGACGCCAACGCCAGTCAGTACCGCACCCACCAGCCAAAAGCGCATCGTAACCTGATGCTCTGGCCAGCCGAGCTTTTCGAAGTGATGATGAATCGGTGCGATAAGGAAGACTTTTCGACCGAGGAATTTCTTCGACAATAACTGAATAATGACCGAGATCGTCTCGAGGATGAAGACGCCGCCGATGAAAAAGAGCGGCACGATGCTGTCCGTCAGCATGGCCACGACACCCAGCGTCGCCCCGAGCGCATAGCTGCCCGTGTCTCCCATGATGAATTTGGCGGGGGGGATATTCCACCAGAGGAAGGCAAAGAGTGCACCGACGATAGCAGCGCAAAGTGTAGAAAGAAGAAACAAACCTTGGAAATAGGCAATGACGGAGAAGCCGCCGAAAGCCATGGCGAGCAGTCCGCCAGCGAGACCGTCGAGACCGTCGGTGATATTCACTGCATTACTCGTTGCAATGATGACGAGGATAAAGAGTGGCACATACCATAGCCCGATATCGAAGTCGCCGAGGCGGGGGATGTGCACCAGACAGGCGTCGGCGACGCCGTCGAGACAGCCGAGCTTCGTATAAAACCACCAGGCACCCAGTGCCGCGAAGACCGTTAGCCAGATGAGCTTTGGGCGGACATGCAGACCTTTGTGCGTGCCGATACCGCGGATATTGTACCAATCATCGAGCATGCCAAGTAAACCACAGGTGACCAACGTGAACAGCGGAATGAAGGTCTCGGCGCGGTTCCACAGGCTGTAATTCACCCAGCCGAGCTGCTCGGGGATGAACGAGAGCCCGACCATCGCGAGTACCGTGCCCCAGACCAGCACGCCACCCATGGTAGGGGTGCCACTTTTGTGGATGTGCAATGCGCGAAAAAGTGGACTATCTTTGCCGTCCACACCAGCGGAACGAATTTGCTTGCCAACCTTATTTTTTAATAAAAAAGCAATGAAGGGTTTCGCCAGAATAAGCGCAGCGAGCCAGCTGAGGGCGGCGAAACCAAAGACGAAGATGAGTTTGTCGAGCTGTTCCATAGTTGGCAGTTTACCAGCGATGACTGCTGAGTGCCCATTCCAGCATTATCTTCGCTTCATGAAACCTACTCGGGGAGTCGAGCACGATGGCGAATACATTATTCTCCCGATTGCCTCGCGCAATGGCAGCGAGCGACTGCCCAGCTGCGGGAGTGGTGCCAGTCTTCAGCCCGTGGATATCGAGATAGCTGCCAAAGAGGTCATTTGTCGATTCGAGCTGGTGCCGTATGCCATCTTCACTTTCAATAGTTTTCTTTTGCGTCTCGACAATATCACGCAGCACGGGGTCGCGTAGGACACGTTGGGCGATCAGACTGATATCTCGTGCTGAGCTATAGTTCGCCTCATCATCGAAGCCGAGCGGATTGGCAAAGTGGGTATGCCGCAGTCCGAGTGTGGCCGCTTTGGCATTCATTGCAGCCACGAAGTTGTCCAATCCGCCAGGAAAGTGCTCGGCAAGTGCGACGGCAGCGTCATTGCCCGACTCGATCAGCGCAGCATTTAGCAGCTGCTCGACCGTGATCTGTTCATATTCCTTTAGCCAAACTTTGGCTGGGGGTTGCTCGGCGGCATGTTTTGAAACAATTACAATCTCATCCAATGCAAAAGCATCGCGGGCGACTATGGCAGTCATAAGCTTAGTCAAGCTAGCGATAGGGCGGGGCTCGTCGACGTTTTGCTGGAATAACACTTTGCCGCTTTCAATATCGATCACGAGCGCCGACTCGGCTGCCACGACGGGAGCAGGGTAGGGTTCGCTGATCTGCGGGATGGGCGCGACAGTGAGCTGTTGTGGATCGGGTAACTGCACGGCCATCGTCGTACCGAAAAGGAGAGATAAAGCGTCGAACATTGATGATAGCTTACAGCTGGCTAGCCAGACAGCAAGCTACTTTTCAATGGAATTATAATTAGCTTCTATTAGCTTCTTAATTTCAGTGAATTTTGATTCGTCCCCTATATATTTGAGAAATATTTCTAATATTGCAGATTGTGCTTCTGTGTCGGGCAAAGACAGTAATTCTTCAATGCCAATTTTTAAAGTGGCAGTGTCCATCAGATTAAGCATCTTGGAGATGCAGTTATCCACATTAAACATAATTTTTATTTCAGAGGGATTTCCCTCCTCATCCTTGCACTTGAGATGATGTGAGCTGACTGCATCGGGCAACCCCAAATATTTTGGTAGATCATGACCAGTGTTACATATTTTTAATATTATTGATGGCCATTCTTTTGGATGATTTTCAATCATTGAATTAGCAAAAAGGCCCCAAAATATCTGCATATTTGGATCATTCAGAATTTGCGTGCATATTTTTTGTCCCTCCTCGGAAGACCGTGTTAGTCCAGCTAAACATCCTGCGATACCCTCTACTTTTATCGAGTCACCAACATATTTTCTTGCTTCTAGGCCTCGTTCTTCTTCAGATTTACTATCTTTTTTTTCAGTCGCACTAACGGCGGGTAAACTTAAGCTCAGACTCTTTGTCTGAAGTGCAGCTGCCAAAGCAGGTGCCACATTAAACATATCTGACAAAGCTGCACCCAAAGCTAGTGCATTTACTTTGCTTATCAAAGCATCCTTTTGTATGATTGTATCTGCGTCTTGTTCGCCATTTAAAATTTCTAATTTTTCAGTGATATTTTTTAAAGCTTGGATAATTCCGAGTTCCAAGGCTTCTTTTTGTTCTGAGGTCGCTGATTTATAGATTTCTGGTATTAATGAGGATAATGCATCTACTTTTTGATTGACATAAAATGGTCTAGTGTTGCCTTCATTGAAGTTGTTTATTACCCAGTTTTCGAGATTGATACCTTCATCTAATATTTCTTGTGTACTTTTTTGAGTATGAGTATCTAAGCTCATTTTATGAGGGATTTAATTAAATAAGATCTAATCTTATTCCTCTTTACTTATTTCTGCAAAAGCATCTTCACTTCTTCCTCAGTCAGATAGCGCCACTGTCCGAGCGGTAGTGCGTCTTCATCGAGCTGTAGTTCCTTCACGCGTACGCGCTTCAGCTTTGTCACTTCGCAGCCGACTTTGCCAAAAATACGGCGGACTTGGCGGTTGCGGCCTTCGCTGAGGATGATGCGTGCGCGCCGTGGACCGAGCTGTTCCATCTTGGTTGGCTTTGTCTTGCGGTAATCGAGGGGCATACCATCCTCGATCTTGCGAATACGCTCGGCGGTTAGGACGTCATTTAGTACGGCTTCATACTCCTTTTCACAGTCAAAGCTGGGATGGGTCAGGCGGTAGGCGAGCACACCATCGGTCGTTAAAATTAATAATCCGCTCGTGTCTTTATCTAATCGTCCAACAGGAAAGATTCTCTCAGGTACATCCACGAGGTCGAGCACGATCTTTGGCTCGGCGGCAGTTGCCATGTTGCTCGTGACATAGCCTGTTGGCTTATTTAAGAGGATATATATCTGTTTTTTCTGTTGCTCAATGACTTCATCGGCGACGCGGACTTCGTCTGTCTCGGGGTCGACCTGCTGTCCTATCTTCCCGATTTCACCATTTACCAGGATCTGCCCGGCAGCGATCAGCCCGTCGGCTTTGCGCCGGGAGGCGATTCCCAGGTCGGCGAGATGCTTATTCAGCCGGACGGTTGACATTACTCGGCGAGCTTAGTTTCCACAATTTCTTTCAAATTACGTGCACCACGGACGACTTCGCCATTTACCACAAAGCTCGGTGTGCTATTCAGCCCCGTGCGGCTGGCGGTGCGGACGTCGTCGAGGATTTTATCAGTGAATTGTTGCTCATCGACACATGTTTCATATGCGGTGAGATCAATATCAAAGCCATATTTACTCGGTAGCTCGCGCAAGAATTCATCGGTGAATGTACCGCTATTCTCAAAGAGTGCTGCTTCAAATTCCTCTGCTTTTCCTTGAGCGACTCCGCATTCAAAGGCATTTGCTGCGGCAAAGCTAGTCTCGTGACCAGGAATGTCGAGGGGGAAGTTACGATATTCAAAATGAACATTTGGCAGGCGACGTACCTCACGGGTGACAGGATAGCTGGCTGCGCAGGCAGGACAATTGAAGTCACTGAACTCGACGACCGTGACTTGCGTCTCGGCGGGAACTTCGGTTGTTGCGAGATTGCCACCAGTCGATCCACCACAGGCTGCGAGTAGTGTGAGTAATGCCAGTGAAGGAATAAGAATGAGTTTTGAAGTGTGCATGATTGAATACAATTAAAGGATGGCTCGAGTTTACGCGGGGGGACGTGATCGGTAAACTAGCGACCCAATTATCTTTCATATGAGTTTTTACCGCACATATCGTCCACAGACACTCATCGAGCTCGTTGGACAAGAGCATGTGCGGCAGACGTTTCTTGGTGCGTTGAAGAAGGATATGCTCGCGCATGCCTATCTCTTCACGGGACCGCGTGGCACAGGTAAGACAAGTACAGCGCGTATTATTGCGCGCGCGATTCTCTGCGCCACGCCCGCTGCTGATGGCGAACCGTGCAACACCTGCGATCTTTGCACCGATGCTATTGCTGGTCGACTCGTCGATCTGATCGAGATCGATGCCGCTAGCAATCGTGGTATCGATGAAATCCGTGACCTAAAAGAGAAAATTAGTTTCTCGCCAAGCCGAGCAAAAGCCAAGGTTTACATCATCGATGAGGTGCATATGCTGACAAAAGAAGCATTCAATGCACTGCTGAAGACCCTCGAAGAACCACCAGCGCATGCGTACTTCATTCTCGCGACGACCGAGATTCACAAGGTTCCCGAGACAATCATTTCTCGTTGTCAGCGATTCGACTTTCATCGTATCGAGACAGCAGCCATCGCTACGCATCTCGCTGCAGTCGCCGAGAAGGAATCCATCACAGCCGAGCCAGTCGCACTCGAGCTGATCGCCAAGCAGTCTGCTGGTGGTCTGCGTGATGCGCTGGGCATGCTGGAGCAGATCGGTAGTAGCGGTGATATTACACCTGTCACCGTTGCCGAGCATCTTGGACTGACGCGTCCACAGGCTGTGGAAGATTTTGTCTATGCCATCATCGCTGGGCAGGTCGATGTCGCACTCACTACGATTACTTCACTGGTCGGAGAGGGCGTCAATCTCATGCAGTTCAACACAGCAGTGCTGTCACGCTTTCGTGAGCTGATGCTAGAAAAGATCGCTGAAAACAAGCTCAGCGAAGCAAAAGGTATTGTCGAGATCATCGCATCATTTACTCGTGCTGGTGATGAGCTAAAGAATGCCATCATCCCACAGCTACCACTGGAGACAGCTGCTATCGCAGTCTGCGCTGCAGACATCACTGCGGCACAGGTCGTCGTAACGCCAACGACTGCTGCGCCGACACCACCTCCTGCCTCAACGCCTGCGGCTCCTGCCGCACCAGCTGGTGGTGATCTCACGCTCAATGCTGTACAAGCTGCCTTTGGCAAGATCGGTACCGAGATCAAGAAGCCTGCTACATGCATGTCACTCAAAGAGTCTGTCGTGTTGCGCGTTGCGGGTGCGCAGATTGTGCTCGGGGTGAGTAGCGATTTTCATCTTGCTAAGCTCGACACTGCCGAAGCAAAAGGTGATATCGCTGATGCCTTTTCTGCCGTATTGGGTACGAATGTCTCGATTGTTATCGAGCGCACTGAGATCGATATTGCGCCAGCTGCACCCGCGCCTGTCGCTGCGGTAGCTCTAGCTGCTTCATCCGAGCCAAAGAAGGTCGATCTTGCACAGGCAGCTGAAGACATGTTTGCCGAGGGCGGTAGTTTCTAAGCATCTTTTTGTTACACTAATTATATGCGTAAAAAGCTCTCTTTCTCACTCCTCCTCATTCTGCCATTCATTGCCTATTTTATTGGCTTCATACATGGCAGTGACCAATTCGATTCGCAGGGTCTCTTGCCCGAGCTAGCTATTGAGGAAGAGCGTGATCTGTCTTTACTGTGGCAGGTCTGGGATACCGTCGCGGCAAAGTATGTCGATAGCGAAACACTGACAGACGAGCAGCTGATGTATGGCGCAGTGAAAGGTGTGGTGCGCAGCATTGGCGATCCCTTTTCCGAGTTTCTCGATCCCCAGGAGAGCGCAGCATTCCTCGATGATCTCAACGGTAGTCTGACGGGTATCGGTGCCGAGGTCGGCATTCGCAATGATGTCCTGACGGTTATCTCACCACTTCGTGGTTCGCCAGCAGAAGCAGCAGGACTGCTGCCAGGGGATCATATTTTCAAGATTGATACGGCAATCTCGGCTGACTTTAGTATTTTTGAGGCAGTGCAGCATATCCGCGGTGAGCCTGGTACGACGGTGCTGCTCACCGTCTTTCGTAATGGCGAGCTGCATCCGCGAGAGATTCCAATTGTGCGTGACTTCATTGATATCGAAAGCGTGATCGTCGAGCAGCGTGACGATGGCATCGCGGTCGTGACCGTCGCGACCTTTGCCGATGACACCGCCGCAGAATTCACCAAAGCCCTGCAGCAGCTCGCGCTGACCGATCCTGCGGGCGTTATTCTCGATCTCCGTTTCAATGGCGGTGGCTATCTCGACGCCGCAGTAGACATGACGAGCAAACTGCTTGCCAGCGGCGATGTGGTTATCATCCGTGAGCGCGGTCTGCCCGATCAGGTTTTACGCGTCTCGGGCACGCCGATCCTGCCGCAGACACCACTAGTCGTGCTGATAAATGGCGGCTCGGCATCAGCCAGCGAGATTATGGCGGGCGCACTGCAAGACGCAGGTCGCGCCGAGATTGTCGGTGAACAGAGCTTTGGTAAGGGCACGGTGCAGGAGCTGATCAGCTCATTTACCGATGGCTCGACGCTGCGGATTACCGTGGCCAAGTGGTTTACACCGAGCGGGCGCAATGTCACGCTCGATGGTATTGAGCCAGATGTGCTGGTCGAGATGACAGCAGAGGACTACGAGCTTGATCGAGATCCCCAGCTCGAAAAAGCAATTGAAATACTACGCGAAGCCCGCTAAAATCTGTCGGCTGTATTTTACAGCCTTGGCATCTTGCTCGGGTGGCGGAATGGTAGACGCGCACGCTTGAGGGGCGTGTGGGCTTCGGCCCGTGGAGGTTCAAGTCCTCTTCCGAGCACCAACAAGGTTATCCCGACGCAGTCGGGATGTTCTTGTTGGTGGGCAAGTGGCGAACCTTAAAGGTTTGCACACTCACTAAGCCAAAATGTGTGCGATGACCTATCGGTATCACATTCGCCAACCTTTAAGGTTTGTGCGAGTTATCTTCGCAGCACCCCCACGCCGACGAAGAAATAAAGTAGCAGTGGTGCAAAGAATAATGAATTCACAAAGACGGCATGTACGAGTAGTCCTGAGCCGCCGGCGAGGAGTCCGAGTCCTGCCCAGCTCATTCGTTGCTGCCATGCTTTTTGAAATATTGAAAAAAGAAGTCCGAGAAAGGCGAGTAGGCCAACGGCACCTGTTGTTGCGGCGACATTCAAAATACTACTGTCACTGCCCGTTGCGGCATGACTTTCGCTATCTGAGAAGGTCTGCGCGCTCGCATAAGCTCCGTAGCCAACACCGATGACAGGGTTTTCTGTGAAAATGCGCCAGCCTTCGTGCCAGCTGTCCACGCGCAGTTGTGCAGTCGGATCGAGTACTTGTTGGCTGGTATCGCCGAGGCTGGCTGCCGATTGGGCCAGCTCGCCGAGGCGCTCCTGCAGACGCGGGGAGAGGCTCGTGCCGAGGATGCCGAGCACGATGCCCGCGATGAGCAAGCTGCGACTCCGTAGCGCCCCTAGGATGAGTCCTGCCACGCCAAAGGCGAGGAGCCCACTGCGAGAGAAGGTGAGCAGTAGTGCAACGAGCAAGATACCTGCGAGTCCGATGAGCACTGCCTGCTCGAATGCTTTTTTCGTATGTAAAAATCGTGCGCCAGCAAAGGCGAGAAAGAAGGCAAAAGCACCGCCAGCGAAGTTGGGGTCGAGCCAGCTGGCAGTGAGTCGCCCGATATGTGGATCCCAGCCGAGACCAGCGAGACCAGCTTCGGCAAAATCGGGCAGCAGACGCATGAGTACAAAGCCAGACAAAGCGAGTAATGCGCTCGCTAAGAGTAATACCTTTAATACATTTTCGCGTTCGCATTCTGCATGCACAGCATCACGTACGACGAATATGAGACCCGAGATCGATACAAAGCGAATGAGATGTAGTGCTGCTTCTTGCAGTTCGCCGATAGATAGCTCAGGCATGTTCCAGGCTAGACTGAGAGCAGCGACTCCCCAAAAGGCGATGAGCCAACCGCCGATAGCATCGAGCTGCCAATTTTCTTTTTGTACTACTTTCTTTAGCGCCCATATGCCTAGTACAGCGGGTGCGAGTAGGTCGAGCGGGAGCAGGCTGAGTCCACCGATCTGGATACGTGCAAACTCGCCACCGAGTGTGACCAGTATCGCAGTTGCAATGCCAAAAAAGGGCCAGCGCCAGATGCTTGCGATGATGAGTGCGACTCCGCACAGTCCCAAAACGAAAGCGGGCGCAAAGACCGCCGCTGTGGCAACAGACAGGATGAGCACACTCAGTAAGACTTTTTGATCAAACATAGCTTGATATTAGCTTGTTTAACAGGTATTTTGAATCGGCATAATTATCTTTTATGATTGTTCAAAAATTTGGTGGCACGAGCATGGGCACGATCGAAAGTCTGGCGCAGGTCGCCGCGATTATTCAAAATGGAAAAGAAAAGAAGGTCGTTGTCGTTTCAGCGATGTGTGGCGTGACCAATCAGCTCCTCGAAGCGACCGAGCTGGCTATGAAAGGGCGTCGTCCAGCGGTTAATAAACTCCTAGCAAAGATCGCTGCGCGACATATCGAGACAGCGCAGCACTTCGTCTCAGACACGACAAAGCTGGCTGATCTCATCGAATATATTACTTCGACAGTTAAAGGTCTCGAGGAATTCCTCAAAGCGATCGCCTTTCTCGGCGAGCTCACACCGATCTCGACCGATACAGTCATGGCGGTCGGCGAACGTCTTAGCTCACGTTTACTCGCAGCTATTCTCACGGCACAGGGTATGCCAGCTGCCCAGCTGGATCTCCAAAAGGCGATCAAGCCAATCCATAAGACGGCGGATCATGCATTTTATGTAAATGCAGAAAAGGTCTTTGCACAGTCAATCAAACAAGCAATGAAAGGCGGCGTCACGCCAGTTGCCACGGGTTATTTTGGGCGCGTGCCAGGTGGCATGCTCGCACAGGTTGGTCGTGGCTATTCAGATTTTTGCGGTGCACTTGCTGCGGCGGGTATGCGCGCTGAGCGCTTCGAAATATGGACAGACGTCTCGGGCATTCTGTCTGCGGATCCACGCAAAGTAAAAAATGCCAAGATTATCGATACGATCAGCTCCGAGGCAGCAGCTGAACTCGCTCACTTTGGCGCCAAGGTCATCCATCCGCAATCGATTCATCCTGCCATTCGTGCCAATGTGCCCGTCTGGATCAAAAATACCTTCCGCCCACAGGATCGCGGCACCGAGATCGTCCGTGAGATCAAAAAACCAAAAAACATCTTTACCTCTATTACGAGCAAGAAGGGTGTGACTGTCGTCAATATTGCGAGCTATCGTATGCTCATGCAATATGGTTTCCTGGCTAAGATTTTTGAAATCTTTGCGCGATATAAAGTATCGATCGATGTCGTATCGACGAGTGAGGTGTCGGTATCACTCGTGATCGAAGATACGGTTCACCTGAAAGATATCCTTGCCGAACTAAAACCATTTTCAAAGACCTCAGTCGCCAAGGAAAAGGCAATTATCTGCCTGATTGGTCTCGGTATGGCAAAACAAAAAGGTGTCGCTGCTGGCGTGTTCAATATACTTGCCAAGACGGGCATCAGCGTCGATCAAATTAGTCAAGGTGCAAATGAAATCAATATTACATTCGTCGTCGACGGGTACAATGCTGATAAAGCCGTTTGCGCACTTCATAAAAAATGCTTTTAATATTTTTTGTATGTCTTACAAAATAGGTGTGGTTGGTGCGACGGGCGCAGTCGGTGCTGAGATGATCCGCGTACTGCACGATCGGAGCTTCCCTGTATCCGAGCTGCATCTCTTTGCCTCCGAGCGCAGTGCGGGCAGCGTGATCGACACACCATTTGGCGAGCAGACTATCGAGCTCTTCTCCGTCGAGGCAGCGCGTGAGATGGATATTGTATTTCTCGCCGTATCAGGTAGCTTTGCAAAAGAACATGCGCCAGCTATCGCAGATCAGGAGGGCCCTTCGACAAGCTCAGGACAAGCTCCATTCGTTATCGATAATTCCTCAGCCTTTCGTTATGACGATGCGATCCCGCTCGTCGTACCCGAGATCAATGCATCCGTGATCGGAGACGCAAAGCTCATCGCCAACCCCAACTGTACGACGGCCATCGCTGCAGTCGCGCTGTGGCCACTACATCAGGTATTTGGCTTGAAAAAAGTAATCGTCTCCACCTACCAAGCAACGAGTGGTGGGGGACAGCCAGCTATGGACGAGCTGCGTGAACAATCAAAGAACTATCTCGCTGGTGAAGAAGTGACGTGTGACAAATTCGCCTATCCGATTCCATTCAATCTCATTCCGCAGATCGATGTCTTTCAAGAAAATGGCTATACAAAAGAAGAAATGAAAGTCACCTGGGAGACGCGTAAGATCTTCGGCTTGCTGGAGCTGCCCGTGAGCTGCACAGCAGTGCGCATCCCGACGTTCCGTGCACATGCCGAGTCCATCACCATCGAAACAGAAAAAGAGATCACACCCGAGGCTGCCCGCGAGATACTCGCATCTGCAGCGGGGGTCGAGTTGGCCGATGACACAGCAAACAATCGTTATCCAATGCCACTAACATCGACAGAGAAGTATGATGTCGAGGTCGGACGCATTCGCCAAAATATCGTCTTTGGCGATCATGGACTTGATCTTTTTGTCTGTGGCGATCAGATACTAAAAGGGGCTGCACTCAATGCCGTGCAAATCGCTGAAGTGGTGGTAGCATAATGCTATGACTCACAAACATCACTCTCATCATTCACACGAGCATACATCCATTGCACCTACGCATAAGCGCAAGGCTATTCTCATAGCTATTCTTGGCGCAGTTGTCGTATTGACTGGTGTCTGGCTCGATCACCTCAATCGCGATGTACTCCTTACGCGTGATCAGGCGAGTAACTCATGGAGCTACTTTCATCAGAAGTCCATCAAAGAGCGCATCTACGAATCCGAGCTATCCCTTACAGATTTGCCCACAGAGCGTGTCACCGAATTAACGGACAAGGTTGCACGGTATCAAACTGAGGGAGACGAGATTCGAGCACGTGCCGAAGCGCAGGAAGCAGATATTGAGCACTTGCTCGCTCAGATCATGTACACCGAAATAGCCTCGACGCTATTTGAGTTAGCGATTATTCTGATCTCTATCAGTCTCATCGCACCACTTGTGTGGCTAGAAGTATTAGGAGTGCTCGCATCAGTTAGCGGTCTTTTGTCAGGTATTTTTGGTTTGATTAGCTGATTAGCTGTAAATCTACTAAATTTCCTTCTTCCATTTTCCAATGTTCTACGCCAGGCATATTTTTGCGAGTAATTTTAAAATTTGCATTTTGGCATGCATTTAAAATCTCTTCAGCATCAATATCTTTCAATGCTTCTAAATCTGTAATACCACGAGCCTGTAGATATTTTAAGATTTCACCATCAGATTTTCCATCTAACTCCAATGAGGCTACTTCAGCATTTAAGCGCTTTTTACCTAAAATTTTTTCTACATCTGGTCCCGTCATAGCATGATAAATGTCTGGTGCAATATCACAAATATCATTAACCAAGAGCCCAGCAGATACTGCTGTAACAGCCCAGCCAGCTACGGGCACAAAGGCACCAGCAACAGCAGTTCCGGCTCTCTTCCCTAAAATCTTTATAGTTGCCAGCGTCAAAGCAGCTGCACTTACAGCCATAATTTTCTTATTTGTTTCAACAAATTTCATCATCTTATCTTTCGCCTTTGCGAGTAATTTTTCTTTACCCTTAGATATAGCTGCTTGACCTTTTTCCAAGCCGATACCAATTTTTTCTCGCGCACTTAAGCTTGCACGGCGTAGAGATGCCTCCAGTTTTGTATTTTTTCCCATGTTATTAACACCACTCTTTTCTACATCTTCGAGCACATGCCCAATTTCTTTTGGATCAAATTTTAAATCACTTAATATACTCCGCAATTTATTTTCAGATGCCTTAATAAAGCTGTCTATATTTTTTGTCGATAGGCCGACGCCCTTGAGATATGCTTTTTTTGCATGTAGATATTCTAGCTTTGCCATAGCTCTTGCCTTATCTACGGCTGCTTTATCTTTTGCTCCCAGATAGTCCCTGCTAGCATATTTCATTTTTGCCTTATGTTCATCAATTGCCATTTTTCCCAATCGAACAGTTCTGCCTGCGTGATTTGCAGCGCGCCAGGTAGTCTTTGCTGCCGAAATATGTTTTTGTACAAATGTGACAGGGAAGGCGAGTCCTCCGCGTGCACCAGCAAGGCCATTTTTTGCAAACCCAACACCGATAAATGGAGCGGCACCGACCAAATAGGTACTTGCCATATCACTCCATTCTCCAGTGATGAAATCACTAGCTGTTTCCGCAACAGTGCTGCCTGCATGATAATAGGTCCACTTTGTGCCATTCCACATCATGATAGCTGCACCTGAGACAGCAAAGGGCCACCCCTTTTCTTTTAGGCTTGAAAAAATATCAAGTATCAAATTGCCAGAATCAAGCCAAAAATCAGCTGAAACTAAATCAGGATTTTTATTTTGATCTAAATGATCTTGAATGAGTTTTTTTATCTCAGGAGCACTTTCGCCGAAATCATCAGCAATATCGAGAAAGAGTCCTTTATAGCTTTCGCCCATATTTTCTAGTCCTGCGCTAGCTACTTCAGCCAGCTTTTCACCAGCTTCGCCACTGGCCTCACCAGCACTAGCTAGTTCTGCCTTGGTGCGATCGGCTAGTTCTGTTGCTTTATCTCGCGTTTTTTTATCGATGCCTAATATTCCCAATGTTGTATCCATGAGAGCACCATCCATGTTGTCATTGATTACAGCGAGACCAAGTAATCCAGCTAGTCCGCCGAGACCCCATTTCCAAAAACTTGTGCTGTTATCAGTATTAACCTGATTACTCTTCTCATCAAAGAATAGTTGCTTGATTGCCCACAGGCCGCCTAGTACAGCGAGTCCTGTTAGCATTTTATTTTCTCCCATCCACGTGAAGGCTTCATCTAAATTTGTCTTTTTAATATCTCGACCAGTCGCCTCGGCTGCTGCAGCCCAACTGTCTTTATCATCCAATTTGAATTCTGGACTTGTGACAACCTCTGCTACATCTAGTCCATCTTGGGCGATGCTTTTTACTTCTGCCCAGACAAGTGGATCCTCATCGATCGCTGCTTGCAGTTCGGGATCCGTAATGAAGGGCGCTGCGTTTTTAGCTTTGATTGTATTCAGATCTAACTCGGGATTTGCCTGCATCTCTTTGATCAGATCGAAAGCAGCTTCGGCTTTTTCGACGAGCAGGAGATCTTCTTCGATGAGTTCTACTTGTTTTTCAAAGGTCTGATCATTCATCAGCTTCTCCATCTCCAACGCTAGTTCATTCTTCTCTGCCTTTGTCTGTGCGGTCTCTATCTTTTCACGCAATGCCGCCAATTTTTCATGACTGACGCCCATGCGCTCGATGAATATATCAGCTCGCTTATTGAGCAGATCGATACGTTGATCGACTGGATCACTCGACTCAATACCCGCATCATTTATTTCTTGAGCTGCTGGGGGAGTTGATTTGACCTTTTCTGGCGTTTGCGTACTAGGAGATGCCATATATATTTGTTTTAGGGTTTCATGTCATTTTACCATTTTTAGCCTAAAAACTCAAATTAGATTTGGCAAAAAGCTTATTTTTCCCTAAAATCTGTCGGCTATTAATTCTATCTATCATGCCACGACGAGGAAACAAGACAGTTGTATCAGTTTGGGTCTGCGATGCTTGCAAAAAGCAGACAGGCACGACCTATCTCAATACCGCTACGCACGGCAAAAAGCTGGAGCGCAAGCGCTTTTGTCAGCATGAGCGTACGCACACCGAGCAGTTTACTCGCCCAGAGAAGAGCGGTTCACTCGGTCTTGCACGTAATAAGTAGTTCATTCCACATCATAAAAAAGGCTGTCTCATGTGAGGCAGCTTTTATTTTAGGAATTTGTCATTGCGAGGAATGAGTCAGCCTAAGGCTGACGAATGACGCGGCAATCCCAGATTGATAGATATGCTAATGCTGCCTTTTTGAGATCGCCACGGTCGTCCGCTGCAGCGGACTCCCTCGCGATGACAGGTTACATAGCACGCCAACGGGCGGCGAGGAGGGGGTCCCACATGGCTGCCGTGGCAGACATGACGATATCTGCACCTGTGCTGAGGCGCTGGTCAATATCAGCTTCTGTCATCACGCCACCGCAGCCAACGATCACTTTGTCATCGCCCAGTTTTGTCCGTAGCTCGGATAGTCGGCGCGTCCAGTCGAGTCCTGCTGTCTGGATGCAGCTGCCGCAGATGCCTGACTTTTGCCTATTGGGCAGGATATCACTGCCATCAGGATTGCTGACATGCATCTGTACAGTATTTATACCTGCGTAGCCATCGACCCATGGCGCGTTTGCGAGTACGACTTCTTCCAGCCGTCCAGCAGGTAGATTCCCCATCTTTATCAGTAGAGGAGTATTGCCGATCGCTTCGCGGACAGCTTTGCTGATCCTGCTGCTGAGCTCGCTATCTGCGTAGATACTGCCTTCACCACTGGCGAGATTGGGGCAGCTGTAGTTCACTTCGATGATTTTCGCACCTGCTTCGACTGCCATGGCTGCCGTACGGGCATAATCCACCTCGACAGGCTCATCTTCGCTCGCGGTGCCCATGCAGCTCACGATCATGACTTGTCCGTCGCCCATATAGCTATTTGCGAGCTCGACATCTGCTTGCCAGACTTGTGGCTCTTTGCTCGGCACACCAAAAGAATTGGTAATTGAGAGATCGTGGACGGCATCGGGGATGGTGAGATCTCCGCTTAGTCGTCCACCCGCATCGCTATCGCTGAGCTGCTGCTCGGGATGCACGAAGACGATATTGGGACTTTGATGGCAGGGGATCGCGCGGCTGCGTACAGTCTTGTATATTGGCATATCCCAGCCGCAGTCAGCAAAGAATTTGATCCAATTAGCATTTAGCAGTGGACCAGCTGGCACGCCAAGTGGGCTATTCACACGGAATCCGAGGAAGTCGATCGGTTGGCGCGCAGGCAAGCTTTCTGGCAGCTCAAAATTGACGATCGGGCCGTTTGCGTAGTTCCAGTCGTAGCTCTGCGTGATGTCGTATGTTGCCTGCATTACAGCTAGTTTAGCATGTTGGCCTAGCTCATCTCCTCTAGCTCGATCACACTCTGCAAGCCACGGAGGGTGTTTACGCAGGCGCTGGCACGACGGAGCGCGGGTAGATGTCGTTGTCGCGTGAGTCCATGTAAGTGTAAGGCATACCACGACTGATACACCTTCTCTATCTCGGCGCGCGGAATTTTTTCTAGGAGGGTATGTCGCGGCTCATAATCTAGCTTATCTAGTTGCTGCAAGAAGGCATCAAAGAAGTCTGCCTCAGTCTGATCGCGTCGTCGGCGTAGCCAAGCTGGAGCATGCTTTGCCTTTGCATTTTTTATTTTCCAGATAGTTTCTAGCTGACGTGCGACATCATCTAGCCAGCAGCCCCATTTCTTCAGAGATGCTTTATCTGCTGTGTTGAGCGCGGGTGGCAGCTCATCGGGCACGGTGAGCATGGCGTCTCGTGCATGATTCAAAATATGCTGTCCAGCGCGCCGCAGGGGGCTGCCTTCCTTGAGTGCTTCCATCGTCATCGCCAGAGTTGTAATTGTCTGACTGAGGTCTTCTTTTGGTGTTCTGCTCGTACGCATGGAGTGTTTATTAATTGATATTAATTTAATTTATTTTAATCAATACTTCAAAAGAATGCAAATCTGTGCTATACTTAGCTTCGCATTTCCCCAAAAAGTGCTTTAAACATAATTCCAAATAGACATGCACAATCATTTTGAAAAATTCTCAAAAGAAGCAAAACGTGCGCTGATCGTCGCCCAAGAAGAGGCGCGGAGTGCTGGTTTATCGTACGTCGGCACGGAGCACGTGCTGCTCGGCATCCTCACGCAGCCGGAAAGTCTCGGTGCGTCGGTCTTACTCGGTTTTGGCGTAACTGCCGAAAATGTCCGATTAGTTCTCAAAACAGTCGGTCGGTCGCGTCCGCCGCGCGGTGCTGCTCCCGATGAGACAGGTGGTCTGTCGGGCTTTGCGAAGAAAGTGATCGAAGATGCGGTGCGCTGTGCATACCAGTTCAATCATGCGATGGTCGGCACGGAGCATCTGCTCTACGCGCTGATGACGCAGGAAAACACGGCAGCGACGGTGATTCTCGAAAATATGAAAGTGCGCTCGACGGACGTGAAGCGCCAACTCGAAGAAATATTCAAAGAAGCGCAGGAGGCGCAGAGTCTGCCAAAAGGGGCGCATCCGCTGGAAATCCTGTTTGGTTCGCTGCAGCAGGTGATCAACCGCGGGCAGCCAGCTGATTATGGTGATAGCTATGGACACAAAGATGAGGGCGGTCCGATGGCAGGGCAGGGTGCGACACCTGCTGGCCCAACAGGCGGCAAGAAAAGTAAGACGCCCGCGCTGGACTACTTCACGACGGATCTCACCGCCGAGGCACGCGCGGGCAAGCTAGATCCGATCATCGGTCGTGAGATAGAAGTAGAGCGTGTGATTTCGATCCTCAACCGAAAGACAAAGAACAACCCCGTGCTGATCGGCGAACCCGGTGTCGGTAAGACAGCCGTCGCTGAAGGGCTCGCACAGCGGATTGTGTCGGAGCAGGTGCCTGCTGCGATGCATGACAAGCGCGTGCTCATGCTGAGCATGACGGCGCTTGTCGCTGGCACGAAGTATCGTGGTGAATTTGAAGATCGTTTCAAGAAGGTGATCGATGAGGCAACAAAGCTCGGTAAGGAGGTCATTCTCTTTATGGATGAGCTGCATACCTTGATTGGTACGGGCGCAGCCGAAGGCTCACTCGATGCGGCGAACATCCTCAAGCCGGCACTGGCACGTGGCAAAATACAGTGTATCGGTGCGACGACGACAGATGAATATCGCAAGCATGTCGAGTCTGATAAGGCGCTCGAGCGTCGCTTCCAGCCAGTGATTGTTGCTGAACCGACCGAAGAGGATGCGCTCAAGATTCTCACAGGTATTCGCAAGGGCTTTGAAAAACATCACCAGCTCATTATCGACGATGAGGCACTGGCCTCTGCAGTTACGATGAGTAAGCGGTATGTGCCTGATCGCTTCTTACCTGACAAAGCTATCGATCTCGTCGATGAGGCAGCATCGCTCAAGCGTATGAAAATGCCTGTCGCCAAGAAGCCCGATAACACACGCACGTTAAAAGATGAATTGGCAAAAATCATGACAGAGAAAGAAGGCGCCGTGAGTGGGCAACAGTATGAAGAGGCAGCTGCGCTACGTCAAAAGGAGTTGCAAATAAAGCAAAAAATAGAGGCGAGTAAGCAGGCAGTTCCCGTGCCAAGCAATGATCAGCCGCATGTCACTGCCGAGGATATCGCGCGCGTCATCAGCAATTCGACAGGCGTTCCCGTGGGTGATCTGCTGTCTGCAGATATTGTACGTCTGCAGGATCTGGAAAAGACGCTGCACGAGCGCATCATCGGACAGGAGACAGCTGTGAAGGCGATCAGCCTCGCTGTGCGTCGTAGCCGTGTTGGCATTGCCGCGCCAAATCGTCCCATTGGCTCATTTATGTTTCTCGGGCCGACAGGCGTAGGTAAGACTGAGCTGGTCAAGACGCTCGCCAAAGAGGTCTACGGCAGCGAAGACGCGCTGATTAAGATAGATATGTCGGAATTCATGGAACGGCATCAGACCTCACGTCTAACAGGTGCGACTGCTGGCTATGTCGGCTACGAAGAGGGGGGGCAGCTGACGGAGCAAGTGCGCCGTCGTCCGTATTCAGTCGTACTATTCGATGAGATCGAGAAGGCACACAGCGATGTACAGAATCTGCTTCTCCAAATACTCGAAGATGGACAGCTGACCGATGGCAAAGGCCGCCGTACGGACTTCCGCAATACGATCGTGATCATGACATCCAATATTGGTGCAGATCGCATGACGACAAAGGCTGGCAAAATTGGTTTCGCAGCGGGCGAAGATGAGATCGCTGATGCAAAGGCCGAGTTTGAAGAAGTGAAAGGTGACGTGCTGAATAAGCTGGAAGAGCAGTTTCGCCCTGAGTTTCTCAATCGTGTCGACCGCGTTGTCGTATTCGAGCCGCTCACGCACGAACAGATCGAACAGATCGTGAAGCTCCAATTTGCTGATCTCGCCGAACGTCTGTCTGATAAAAACATTACACTTGAGCTGGAGCCAACTGCGCTCGCGTATCTTGCCAAGAAGAGCTACGATCCCAAGTACGGCGCGCGTCCTGCTCGTCGTGTGATGATGGAAAAGGTCGAGGACGAGCTCGCGAGTCGATTACTCGATGGTGAATTCAAAGAAGGGGATACGGTTAGTATCGGCTTCATAAAGAAGGATGAGGTGCTCACGTTCAAGAAGAAGCGTAAAGTAGCGAAGAAGAAGGCATAGGAAATAATTCAGTGTAATAAAAAAGAGGGGCGTGAATGCCCCCCTTTTTTTTATTATAGCTTCCTATTTACGAACAATCAGCTCTTGTTCGGTAAAGCGTATTTTCTTGCCATCAGCATATTTGTCATCAGTGCTGCGATAGCCGATGGGGCAGACCAGCACGCTGCGCAGACCTTCTTTTTCCAGCCCGAGCACGCGGTCGTACTCAGCGGGTGTAAATCCTTCGACTGGGCAAGCATCGATCTCTAGCGTCGCTGCGGTGGTCATCAAGTTGCCTAGTGCGATGTATAGCTGGCGTGACATCCATTCATTGACCTGCTCAGGCGTCTTCGCACCGATAAAGCCCATAATAATTTCCTTGAAAGCTGCAATGCTCGCATCGTCCATGCCGCGTAGCTTGGCCATGGCAGCGAGATAGGCATCGACATACACCTCGTCCATCCCGTCTCGTCGGCAGAGGACGATCAGATGTGAACAAGCAGCGATTTGGGGCTGGCCCCAGCTGTGACCCATGAGCTCTTCTTTGAGTGACTGATCTTCGATAATGACAAACTTCCACGGCTGTAAGCCAAAGCTGCTCGGTGTGAGGATAAGCGCATCGATCAGCTGCTGGAGCTGCTCCGCGCTGAGTTTTCGCATCGGATCAAATTGCTTGGTGGCGTAACGCCACTGCAAGGATTGAAGAGTATTCATAAAATATAGATTAAGGAAAAAGCTATTTTAATAAATTATACCCTTTATACCGCTTTTAAGAACCAGCTCACGATTGCCTCGCTCGAATCGGTATTGACAGGCAGTTTCGTGAGGACTTTCTTGATCTGGCTCTTTTTGTAGCCGAGGCTCTCAAGTGCGTCGATAGCATCATCGACAGCTTCGCTGATTATCTCGGGCACGGTGATCTCGCCATCGCCATTGATCTTTCCTTTCAGTTCCAGCACGATGCGCGCCGCGGTCTTGGCGCCGATGCCGGGTGTCCTGCCGAGCGCTTTTGCATCATTTGCTACGATCATCTGCTCGATTGCACTACGGGGCTGCTCGAGGATTTCGAGCGCGGTCTTTGGTCCGACGCCATTTACACTGGTGAGCAGCTCAAAGAATCTCAGATCAGATTCCTCCACAAAGCCAAAGAGGGTGATGGCATCGCTGGTCTGATGGCTGTGAATCCAGAGCGTGCACGCGCTGCCCTTTTTCTTATCCGTGATCTTTGCATTCACGCCGACGCGATAGCCGACACCGCCGACTTCCAAAACGATTGATTTCACGCTGCTCGCGACGATAATTCCTTTGAGATAGCCGATCATAATAGAGAGCTTTAGATGCGCAAGAAATAATACAGCATGCCGTGGCGGCAATATAAAAATTTACATATTTTATTTATTCTTGACAAACATCTGCTGGGTCCAGCTCGTGGGTCAAAAACGCCTTGCCAATGACGACTGCCTCGACGCCTGCCGCATCGTGCGCGAGCTGTATTTGCTGCTCTTTTGCAAAGCCGCCGCGCAGCCAGACCTTCAGCTTCGTCGCGCTGGCGAGTCGCTCGGCCATGTCAAAATTGGGAAAACTGAGCGTGCCCGAGCGGGCGATGTCAGTGAAGAGCACGCGTTGCACGCCTTTCATTTCGAGGTCGAGCGCAAAGTCGAGTGTGTCGATCTGCGTCTTTCCCTTATTTCCGAGTGTGACTTTCTCGCCACTCTCACGAGCAGAAATGCCGACGATTATTTTATCTGCGCCGTATTTTTCTAGTAGTTCCTGTAAGAACGATTCATCTGTCACAGCGGGGGTGCCAACGATGACGCGATCTGCGCCCGCTGCGAAGAGTTGCGCTGCGTCGTCCATCGTCCGCACGCCACCACCCATGGCAATCGCCCCATTGAAATGTTGGCGAATCCGCGCGAGGGTCTTCACATTCACGGGCTGCTCGGCTGCTACGCCGTCGAGATCGATGAGCACGAGGCCGTCTACGCCTGCTGAAGCAAGGTCTTCGGCAATGTTCCAGCTGGCGCGTGGAAAGGTCTCGACCTGCTCCAGGCTGCCTTTGTACAGGCTGACGGGTGTGCCGTGTAAGAGATCGATAGCAGCTATAATTTGGAAGTCCAGCGGAGAAGGGTAGAATATGTGCATCTATTCTACGCTATTTCATTTGTGATCGATTCCCACTGCCATCTCGATTTCCCCGACTTCGATGCTGATTGCGGTGAGGTGTTCGCTCGGGCACGCGCGGCAGAAGTAACGAGTTTCATAAATCCGGGTTGCGATCTGGCCAGCTCGGAACGAGCTTTGGCTTTGGCTCGTGATGAAAAAGATGTCTTCTGCGGCGTCGGATTGCATCCGAGCGAAGCGGCAGCTTTTACACCCGACTTGATGACAACATTCGAGAACATGGCAGCAGATCCCAAGGTCGTGGCGATCGGGGAGTGTGGACTCGATTTTGTAAAAAATAATGCCAGCCGCGAGCAGCAGGAAGTCGCATTTCGTGCGCAGATAGTGCTCGCTCAAAAATTAGATTTGCCGTTGATTATTCACAGCCGTGGCGCGGAGGCGCGCTCGGTCGATATTTTGAAAGAATATGACGGACTGTGCGGGGTGCTGCACTGCTACACAGGCGACGTCGCACCAGCCGTACAGGCAGCAGAGTTGGGATTCATGATCGGGTTTACAGGAATCGTGACATTCAAAAATGCGACCCTAGTACAGGAGGCAGTGAAGGCATTGCCACTTGAAAAAATCCTCATTGAGACGGATGCGCCTTTTCTCTCACCCGAGCCGTATCGCGGGGAGCGTGCCGAGCCAGCATATGTCGTGGAAGTCGCAAAAAAGATCGCCGAACTAAAAGAGCTGTCGGTCGAAGAGGTCGCTGCACAGACTGCGGCAAATACGCGGGAGTTATTTAGTCTTTAAATGTTGCCGCATGCTCAATGCATAGTCTGCTTGACCTACAATAGCTGAGACCGCAGGGCGTATTACGTTTCGAATTTTCCCACTATCTATATCCGTATTTCGTGTAAAAATGCCATGTTCATTTTTATGAAATCCAGAAGCAAATAAGGGGGTTACTGGATTGAGATGATCAGATCCTTTTTGCTTGAGGTCAGCTGTTATTAATTTAAAATCATATTTTTTACCAAACTTACAAAGTCCAGCCAAAAGAGTGTTAAATGGATGTCCCTCGCAGAAATCTATGCATTCCTGCAATTCTGTTTTGCCACTCAATCCCACCTCTTCTAGAGCTGATATCGGGCCAGGTCCTTGTATGGACAATAGTATTATTTCCTCCCTGGTTTTGAAATGAAATTCGATTTGCGCCACACGGAATGCTCTCATTCAATTTAGTTATGCGTTCTTTGGAGATGACCACTTTTTCTTGAACTTCAGACATTTTCAAAATTAAAGATAAGATCTTATCTTCACATGTTAGCCATTTTTTGTCAAATTACCATCGCCCACCGCCACCTCCACCCGAGAAGCCACCGCCACCGAATCCACCAAAACTTGATCCACCTCCGCTCGAGCGTCCACCTCCCGCCCACCAACTCGGGGAGCGACCGATGCTTTTTGCTGCTTTGTACTCGCGGCTGACCGCCGCATCGAAGATGAGTCCGATGATGCCAAGGATTACTGCGAAGAGCCCGATCCAGTAGAGGCCACCGAGTGCCAGCCAGCCCGTCAGCGCGCCACCACCCGCACCGAGTACACCACCTGGCCAGATCGCTTTGCTGCGGCCGAGGACAGCACCGAGCCAAGGCAAAACAAAGAAAATACCGTAAATAATGAAGTTCCACCACATTTCGATATCTTCACCATTGATGCCATTACTCATGCGTAGATCGGTAAAGCTCTCGCCTGCGAGACTGGCGATCATCGCATCGACGCCTGTAATTACACCATTGTCGATCTCACCATTTTGGAAATAGGGGATCACAACTTCATTCACAATTGCCGCGGCTTCGATATCGGTTAGTCCACCCTCCAGCTGGCTGCCGGGGGCGATGTAGATATCGCGCTCTCCAGGCACGTCGTCTGTCTCGATCAAAAATATGGCACCGTTATCCACGCCTGCCTTGCCGACGCCCCAGCTATTGCCGATACCCGTTGCATATTTATTGGCACTCATGCCATCGGGGATCAGTGGGATGATGACTACCGCGATCTCCGTGCCTGTCGCGGCTTCATAGCTTGCGAGTTCCACTTCGAGCTGCTGTTCCACACCTGACGAAAGCAGTCCAGATATGTCTGTCACATATGCATCGTGCACGGGATATTCTGTATTCGTTGATTGAGCGAATGTAACGCTAAATTCAAAGAAAAAGAAAAATACAAAACCAAGCAGAGCTAGCACGAGTAATAAAATACCCGCAACGGTTGCTCCAATTTTGTCAGACATTAATTAGTGAAATTAACTGTTGGTGCGTCCTCGCTGCCCTCTGCTGCCGCGAAGAGCGCTTTTTCTGCGTCAAAACCGAAGGCTGCTGCGATTAGATTGCGCGGGAAGAAGCGCACCACTTTGTTGTAGCTGGTCGCCGAGTCATTGAATTCGTTGCGGGCGAAGGCGACACGGTTCTCCGTGCCTTCCAGTTGCACCATGAGATCACGGAATGCCTGCGTGGCCTGCAGCTGCGGATAGGCCTCCACTGTCACGAGCAGACGGCTCAGTGCCGATTCAAAGCCATTTGCAGCCTCGACCTTCGCATTCACGCTGCCAGCAGACTGCCACTGCGTACGAGCTGCGGTTACCGCGGTGAAGGTCTCTTGTTCGAATGCTGCCGCACCCTGCACGGTCGAAACTAAGTTCGGTATCAAATCAAAGCGACGCTGGTATTGCGTTTCCACTTTGGCGAATGAATTGTCGACATTTTCCTCGAAGTTTACGAGTGAATTGTAGCTACTCATGATGAAAAGGCCGAGCACGACTATGCCACCGACGAGCCATACGAGCGGATTGGTGAAGAGAGATTTCTGAGCCATAAGGTGGAGGGATTATAAGTAGGAAAAGTTTAACATGCCTTGCTTAGTCTATTTTTATGATTTTAGATTTCATCTAAATTTCATCTTTCTTTTACTAGTCTGCTCTTCCAATGTTTACCAAACAGCAATTTCGTATCGATGATTTCCCACCTGGGCGTACGGGTCGCGTGCGCTTATCTGGTAAAAATAAGGCAGAATTTGAATTCTGCTGTGGGCGAAATGTGGTGATTCTCAATAACCACATTTCCTCACCAAAAGGTATTTTTATCTCTTTGATCGAAGAAATTATCGAAATTGATTAGCGGTGAAACTTCTCATGAATCTCGCGTAGACGCTTATTCGTGACGTGAGTGTAGACCTGCGTCGTGGTGATGCTGGCGTGCCCGAGCATTTCTTGCACGCTGCGGATATCCGCGCCGTTGCTGAGTAGTGTTGTCGCAAAGCTATGACGGAGCGTATGCGGCGTCACTTTCTTCACGATGCTGGCTTTGAGTGCATATTTGCGTACGAGATAGGCGACTGCCCAGGCGGTGAGCCGTTTGGCATTCTTCGCATTTACGATTTCATCTTCTTTTTTACCCGACTTGGGGCCGTGCCCGATGAAGACAGCCGCGAGATTGTCCGTGCGGCGGTCGAGGTATCTTTCGATCTTTTCTGCAGCGAGAGGCGTGAGGAAGACGATGCGAGCTTTGCCACCTTTTCCGCGCACGGCGAATTCGCGCCGTTTGAGATCCACTTGCTCGCAGTCGAGGCTGCACAGCTCACTGACACGCAAACCAGTTGAATAAAGTGTCTCAAGGATTGCCTGATCGCGCAGATCAATTAATCGGTCTCCGACAGCCGCAGCAAAGAGCCGCTCGACTTCGTCTGCCTCGAGGAATTCGACTATTCTTTTATCCAGCTTGGGCACATCCACTTTCTCGGCTGGCAGACAGTCGATGTCGTGCTTGGCGAGGTACTTGAGCAGCGCCCGCAGCGCTATGGCATGATAGCCGCGCGTCTTCACCGATAGCGGCTTGCCTTTGCTCGTCATCTCCGCCAGATCCAGCATCCATTTTTGAACATCGTGAAATTGGATCGTCGGCAGCTCGCGATCCGCCCCAAAAAACACGACAGCTCGCCTGAGGTAGTGGGCATAATTGCGCGCGGTCTTTTCGGATTGGTTCTTCTCGATTCGCACGGCGGTGAGGAATCGATCGATGGCTTCAGAGAGCTGCATGGCTTGAAAATACTATAAAAATAGTGTACAATGATCTGAACACTAAAACAAAAAAATATGGATATGTCAGCAAGAAATGTTGTGGATGGTGGCTATAATCCAGTTGAGGCTGGACGACTTTCTGCCATCGGGGAGATTGAAAGAATTAAGCAGGAGCTATTTGGAGCGCTCAATCAACAATCATCATTAGATGTGCACGAGTTTGCAAAACTCAGTCGACCGCGTCAATGTGCCCAGATCGATGCTGAATATCTGAAATTAAAAGCGGCTGATAAAATTGCCAATATGCCATGGATGGATCAGACACTGCATTTGGCTGCAGAGAAAATAGATAATATGCGGGCGCTACCCGAGTCTTTGGATCATTTAGATCTTTCAGTTGATTTCATCCCAACTACATCAAACGATGCCATGCTAGGAATAGATGGCCTCTTTGTTGTTCGACTCGGTAATCAGAATTTATTTTTCACAGCTAAATGGGAGGCTCACAAACCTCGGCAGTGGGATACTGCTAATTTAGTGTTGCACGGGAAAGAGCTGCATACAAATACCATAGCAAACATGATTGCCGATGCAACATGCATCATGCAGAAAAGTTTTACGGCTGACAATCCTTCTAAAAAAATGATTGCAGTCGCTCCAGCAAAAACATTTATGCCGCCCTTAGAAAAGAGAGCTGCCGCTCGTCATGCGGCTTGGGAAGAAACGAGGGGGCCAACTCGTGAAGAAGTAAGTCAATATGTCGTTGGAGAGGCTTAGTCCAGCCCTACTTTCTGCCGTGCTTCAGCCAGCGTCTCTTCTACAAAAAGTGCTCTTGATAAGAGATTTGATTTCTAAATGAGATGAGATTATCTTTAATGCATATAAGTTCACCATATAAAAAATGGGAGATAGGGCTCTGCATACACGAGTGGCTACCGAGCATCGTACTCCAGAGGAGCGACGAGCGGCAGAAATTGAGCGCTGTGCACGCACGCAGGAGTTTGTATCTGAGAGAAAAGAGGCTATTTTTGGCTGTGCACCACAGATCGAAGATCCATTGGAGGCCGGCTGTCTAGCGTACAAATCTTGTGTAGAAATAGCGCGTATACATATTGATAGAGCGTGGCATTCTTTTTGTGATAAGCCGCGAGAGTGGCATCTCGCTCGTGCTCCGCGCATTAGTCACGCAGAAGATTTTTTACGACAGCGGATTACCGATCATGCTGCTCCACTTTTTGACGGGTTCCACATACCGCGTGATTGGACTGCGGATATCATTTCTACTGTTGGCACGCCGCTGAGTCGATTTTGCAATATCGAGGCCTTGGTCAGTCTGCATGCATGCAAGGGGACTTCGCCTCATATGTTCGTAACTATCGGTACACCTCCACAACTAAAAAGTCGCCCACGACAGGCAAATATTACCTTGGAAGATCAGAGGGGTATATCAGCTGCCAAAATAGTTGGAGCTGTTTTAGATAGCTTAGGAGATGTTTTTGATGGATATTCAGCACAAAATATAACCGCACAGGGACTACTAGTGACTCCGGGGCAGCGTTGTCGTACATCCCGACGTGAGTCTTAGCTCAATCCCACTTTTTCTCGCACATTCGCGAGTGTTTCTTTTGCGATAGCTTTCGCTTTTTCCGCGCCCGCAGTGAAGACGCGCTCGATCTCGGCTGGGTTTGCCATCAGCTCGGCAAACTTTGCCCGCGCTGGGTCAAAGGTCGTGTGGATTTTTTCGAGCAAGGTCTTCTTCGCGTCACCGTAGCCGATGCTGCCAGCGCGGTATTTCTCCGCAAATTCTGCAACTTCACTTTCGCTTGCTATCAATTTGTACAACGCAAAGACGTTGCAAGTCGCGGGGTCGAGTGGCTCGCCGAGGTCTTTGCTGTCGGTCTGGATGCTCATGACCTGTTTCTTCAGCTCGGCGTCCGTGCCGAAGAGGTCGATGGTATTGCCATAGCTTTTGCTCATTTTCGCGCCGTCGGTTCCAGGGACAGTCGCGACGGACTCGGGAATCTCTGGCTCGGGCAGTTGGAAGACCTCGCCGTATTGATCATTGAATTTACCAGCCAGATCGCGGGCGATCTCGACATGCTGCTTTTGATCTTTGCCGACCGGCACGATATCTGGTTTCACAATTAGAATATCGGCTGCCATGAGCACGGGGTAGGTAAAGAGCCCGACATTAGCAGTCAGTCCGCGGGCCGTTTTGTCTTTGAAGGCATGCGCGCGCTCCAGCAGACCCATCGGCGCGATACAGCTGAGGATCCAGCTCAGCTCGGGTATTTCGACGATATCTGATTGGCGGTAGAGCGCGACTTTTGCAGGGTTCAGTCCGCAGGCGAGATAGGCCGCTGCGACTTCCTGTACGGACTTTTTTAGCGTTGCTGAATCGCGTACGGAGGTCAGCGCATGCCAGTCTGCGACGAAAATAAATAGCTCATCGCCAGCTTCTTGCCGCTCGACGAATTGGCGAATCGCGCCAAAGTAATTGCCGAGGTGGAGGTTGCCGCTGGGCTGGATGCCAGAGAGGATGCGCATAGAAAGTATTTTTTAAATATCTGTCATCGCGAACCGAACGAAGTGAGGTGTGGCGATCCCGTAGAAAATGAAAGTGATATTGTGACGGGATTGCCACGTTGTCCTATCGGACTTCTCGCAATGACATTTTCTTCATTTTAGCGTATTTCTTTTTTGAGGAATTCAATAGCTGCTTCTTTCGTGCTCACCACATCTTCGACTTGCGCGTCATACAGTAATTGTTTCAAGCGTCCCAGCTCGGGTCCAGGTGGGAGATCGAGTGCGGTCATGACCTCTTCGCTTGTTAGTAGTTCTTTGGGAGCTTCGAGCAGCTTCGCTTCGTGGTCGTTGCGATACATCTTTTCTACTTCTTCCACGAGCGAATAGTCCGCGGGCGTCGTGCCGCCGACATCTGCGCGAAAGACGTGCAATAGCTCTGTAAACCATGGATGGATGAAAAGACGATGCCGGTGCGCACCGCGCATCTTGGGAATGCTGCCGAGGGTCATGTGCTGCTCGATCAGCCAGCAGATCTTCTCCGTCGTTACCCGATCAAACTTGAGTCGCTTCAAAATATCGCGAGTGAGGCGGGCAGACTCATTCGCGTGGCAGGGGAAGGTCAGCTGCCCCGACTCTGTCTTGCAGGCTGCCGTGGTTGCCTTGCCGATGTCGTGCAGCAGCACCGCCCAGCAGACTGCGAGGCTCGCCTCGGTGGGCAGGGCAGCGAGACTGCCGAGGCTGTGGGTAAAGGCGTCACCCTCGCGGTGGAACTCAGCAGGCTGAGCGAGTCCCTTTAGCTGCGCCAGCTCGGGCAACAGGATTTTGAGCAGTCCGAAACGATCGAGATCGCGGATGGCCGCTGCGCGGTGTTCGTCTAGTAACATTTTATTCAGCTCATCGCGGATGCGCTCTGGCGAGATCTTCTGGGTCAGTTCCGCATGAGGAGCGAGTGCCGCCGCGGTTTTTGGCTCGTACTCAAACTCTAAGGCACTTCGAAAGCGAATCGCGCGGAGGATGCGCAGATGATCTTCCGTGATCCGCTCTGTTGGATCACCGATGAAACGAATTACTTTTGCTTTCAGATCATGCTGCCCACCGACAAAATCAAATATCTTCTTTTTTACTGGATCCCAAAACATGCCATTCACTGTGAAGTCACGACGCTGTGCGTCCTGCTCGGGATCAGTAAAAAAAACTGTCGCCGGATATCGACCATCATAATCTGTCTCTCCGCGAAAGGTCGTGACCTCAAAAGCATGCTGATTTTCGATCACCAACGTCACGCCAAACTGCGTTGCAAGTGGCGTTGTCTTTGGGAATATCTCCGCGACCTGCTGCGGCTCTGCGCTGGTCGCGATATCAATGTCGTTGCTCGGGCGATCGAGTAGCTGGTCACGCACGACACCACCGGCAAAATAAGCGGTAAAGCCCGCCTGTTGCAGTTGTTCGATGATGTGTTCTGCAGTGGTGTGCATGTTTGCCTTTTAGATAGAAATATGGTAAAATGATACGAACTACAAACACAAATATGCGTTTATTTTCTCACATTCTCGCGTCACTTGCGCTGACTATCTGCGTACTCGTCGGTGCAGGGCAGGCCTTCGCAGCTGAGCCTATGACGCTGCAAGAGCAGCTCACAACAGCGAAAGAGCTACAAGATGCAATAACAAAGATGCAATCAGCCTGTGTTGGTAATTTGAGTGGTAGGGATTTGAAATATTGTGATGACTTACAAAGTGATTTAAATAGTAAGTTGCAAGCTGCTCAAGTAGATTTAAATCTAAACACAACTCCATCATCACTATTTGGGAAAGATGAGAAGGCCGCCCAAACAGAAGTACAAAAGGTAAGTCAAAAGGTGCGCGAACTGGCGAATCTGATCGAGCAGAATCGCAAGGTATCTGTCGGCATACTCTCGGTTAGTGGGCAGACACATTTCCAGAGTGCGAAGATTTTTCTCGATTCGGTTATCGATCTTCTCATCAAGCTCATCGGCATTGCTGCACTCATTTTGCTTGTCTTTGGCGGCTTTCGCCTGATCATCGCAGCGGGCAATGACACTGAGATTCAGCGGGCAAAAGACATGATTCAATACGCTGTGATCGGTCTCATCGTCGCGTTGCTTTCGTTCATCATCGTGGCAGTTGTGCAAGCTTTACTTTTCCGATAGGTGGCACTTGACAAGTATATAATAATTTGGTAAAATAAATTCTTACTTTTCTAAAAAATCTATGAAATGGCTTTAGATACGAGAAAAAATCACGCTGAAAAAAATCACGACAAGCCGTCAGGGCTGCGTGGTCATGCACGGCGTGCACTTACTGGCATAGGTGTATTTGCTGCTAGCATGGGCGCGATGGCGGAAGGTGCACAGGCCGCAGTCGATACAGGATTATCAGCACAGCCATCGATGACGCGCGCGGGGGATATTGCTCCTGCTATTCAATATGGCGCGGCAGAGTCGGCCATGAATTCACTTGGTTCCTCTTTTCACCTGGATGACCTCAACGATCCTGAGACTGGCAGCTCAAAGCTGCGTGCCATCGCGTCGCTCATGCGTAGCATGGGTATCTCGGTACCAGGGAATGTCAGAGACTATCAATCTCTCAAGCCAGCTGTACGGGAGTTACAAAAAAAAGTTGGCACAACCCCTGATGGGCAGTTTGGCTCTGGTACACAGCGTGCAGTAAAAATATATATTAAGGCTCAAGAGCTTTCGGAGCAGGCGATGCAATCCCAAGCGCCTTCTGCACCTCGGGCTGCTCAGCCTAATCCTGAGACGGTTGTAATCAGCGGCTCTGACGCTGGCATTATATACCCAGGCACCCACACCCTAAAAGTAGGTCAGCCTATACAGCTGACTATGAAAAATGGCTTTACGATGTCTGGAGTAATAATTAGAAATTATGACAAAAGTTTTGATGTGAAGATGTCAAATGGGGAGATACAAACAGTGCCTAAAAAAAAGATGGGCCAAGTAGATCAGCTAAAATTTCCGCCACATTTATTTCAGGAACATGCGCCAAAGGCGGCGCCATCGGTAGCAGTGTCCCTATCTATCCCTGCAATTGCATCGACTTTGCACATGCCCGAAGCCTCATCGAATAATAAGGCTCAAAACGAACTTACATTTTATGCACAAACATTCGGAGGTAATTTGGAAGATTTACTCACGCAACATGCTGGTGGGCTAGTTCAGCCAGCAGACTTTCATGACTTCTTGGTAGAAGTGCGAGATGTCTCTAGAGAATATCGTTTGCCGGGTGGCATATCGAGCCGCCTCGAAGCACTGCTGAGTAAGCCAGTGGATCTGAGCTCACAGTCTGCGATCAAAAGCTTCGTCGATAAAGCCCGCGCTGCACTCAAAGGATTTCAGATAGATGCTGTCGCATCTGCGCGTACTGCACCCGCTGAAGTAAGAAGTCGTGATTATGCAGGTGGAAGTGCTGGAGATGGCAGCCTGACAGCCATACTTTCGCGACCCATGCCGCCTAGCGCTTCTACTGAAAAATATGAAAAAGAAGGCAAGCCGACTATCGAGCGCAAGCCAATTAGCGAAGCGGCAGATCAGCTGGTGCCGGGTAAGCAGCTCATATATGTCACAAAAAAGGGTATTCGGAAAATGGCTACCATACAAAAAAAACTTGATAGTGGCACGATCACATTATGGGCTGGTCATCCTATTATTGTTCGAGCTGCTTCACTCATGAGCATGAGCATATCTTCGACACATGCGATGCAAGCTATCGTGCATGACGAGTATGCCAATCAACTGACGCCTGAGGAACTACGCGAGACAATATTTCCATCAGATGTTAGTCGCCCAGGCATGGCTGGTAGCCCAGCTCCAAATGTGCTGCTAGACAAGAGTTTGCTGCCTCAAATACCTGCATGGCCTGAGTTGAATCGTGATCTTGGCGTACAAAATCCTTGTGGGAAAAATTCTATTTTGGATACGGTGGCGATGACTCAGTTTATAGACCTTATTGGCAGTCGTGTCATAGACAAAACTGTGCTTGATAATATTCGTAAGAGAGGGTCTGATCCAGATGTTTTCGTGGGTGATCCTATGCGAGATACAGCTGGCAAGGCTCAGTGGATCACAGAGCAAAATGAGCAAGATGTAGTTGGTATCATTGAGGATATTGTCGTGGTATATGCTCAATATGAGCCAGGGCGCACTGGTGGTGACCGTCGGCATGTATATGCAAAAGTAAATGATATTTGGTTTGCCATCGCAGAGCTCATGGATGATGGCAGTTTGAGACAATTTAATTTTAAAGTTATCGATCCCAAGACAGGCGCAGTGGTAGCTGATGGCGAGACGAATACACGACCACAGTTTCCAGATCGTATTCCAAAAACATGGAAGCCTTGTCCAAAGCCTGTGCCAAAAGCATCTCCATCGATACCGTCACCACTACCCGCACTAAAGGCTGCGCCAACCGTGCCAGTTGAGGTTGCACCAATCTCAGATCTATCGGTAAAAGTAGAGGAAGAGGCGACCCCTGAAAAGGTTTGCCGAAGAGATATTACGCAAGTTTACGGTGAAGCTGGTGTGGGTGCGAATAATTTGTCTGGGTATTTCAGCACTGGAATGATGAATGAAGATTCACGTTTCGATTTGCAAGGATTTGCTGGTGATCAGAGTCGATACTTGAAGTGGGCATTTACCAAGGGGCTAAAGGAGTGGAATTATGCAGAGTATCTCGATCTTGATCGTTTTACCTTGGGCGGGAGCCTTGATGACATTGAGAATCAAATTTCAGCTTATGCCGGTGCAGCTAAAGACTACAAGAGTCATAGTTTTGAGGGGTTTTTGCGGTACATGCAAGGTGATGGCACTTCTACAAAGGACACACTCAGCCTAGGAGCAGGTGCCCCTGTGACTCTTTGGTTGGATCGGGATACGGGGGCTACTCTCTCGGCACACCCAATGTTTGGTGTGAGCACAGATCTTGGGCAGAGCTGGCAGGAATGGGGTGAGGTGGGCGCTAGTTTGGACGGACTCAAACTTAAAAATTATAAGCCACTCAAAGATTTTGAATTAAATCTCAGCGCTACTTACAAGACGGACTTTAGTGAGTCTGGTCGGACAATCGGTGCCGAGGTGCAGTACATCGGTGATGTGCCATATTTACCAAATGGCGTGCACCCTTTTGTTTCATTACAAGCTAGCAAAGCTGCTGATACGCTCGGCTATAATGCCGACGGCCGTACGGTAATGTTTGGTTTGACCTTCAATGCTGCGATCGAAAATGGTACGCCGATAACAAATATTTTTGATCAAGAGAATCAAATTCGTGATGCACACCTGGCTTGGATCGCAGCTGAACGCGCTTGGTATCAGCGCCATCCGACTGGAGTCTCTGCCTCAGAAAAAAACTTTGCCGACGGTGCTGAGATCAGCATGGCAACCGAAGCCTTGGACCCTAACCAGGTTGTTGAACCAAATTGTGAACCTGGTAAGCGTACTGTGCTACATCACGTAAAACCAGGCGGCGCACTGATAGCCCAGCCTGGCGTGACAGTGAGCCCGCTGAGTGGCGGACCTCTTGGAGGAGATACTGATACTGGTACTGGTACCGATTTGCCACCTCCTCCACCTACGACACCCACTCCTCCACCTCCTCCACCTCCTCCACCTCCTCCACCTCCTCCACCAGGTCCGTAGGTATGGATGTAGTACAGTATCGATTTGCAATCAAAGTGCCTAAACCATAATATTTTGGTATACTCTTATCTTGCCACATAAAAAACTCGCCAATTTCGTCGCAAAAATGCTAGCTGGGCTAGTTGGACTGTTTTGTTTCTATATTGCGCTGACTGTTTTTGCGCAAGCGATTGACTATTATGGTCATTATTACAATCCTGCACATACGAATCATTCGAATGATCATTATGCCGTTGCGAGCACAAATCGCACCATTTTAAATTCATTTGATTTTTGGTATATCGATTCAAATAATATTCCTGTTTCTCCACATGACTTTAGTGGTACTCCAGTGGCGATGTATGTGTACCTTTGTAATGGGACTCCGCCAGTATGGCCAAATACTTTTGATACGGTTTCTCCCGGCCCACATCTTTGTCCAGATGGATCGTATGGTCTGATCGGGTACTCGCCTTATACTTATTATCCTGGCTATAGCATGAGCTGGACATCAGCTGCTGGACCGGTGGATTTGACTGGTCGGTATGTGCTTGTACGGTCTGTATATAGCGCTTTTACCAACACGGGCGAAATTTGGACACAGCAGCAAAATAATCCAGATGGAGTCTGGAGCAAGGTTACTTTTAATTTTGCTGGCGGTATTACTTTGCCGACTGATGTAGTTACGCAATTTGGCTATTGTGGGGATGGAATTACAAATGGCCCTGAAACATGCGATGCTGGAGTAGGTGGTGTTGCCACCGTTAGTGCAACATGCACTATTTCTTGCCAAATACCAACCACGCCAGGTACTGGAGGTAGAGTTTGCGGAAATAATGTAGTCGAGTCTGGTGAGACCTGTGACGATGGCAATATCGTATCCGGAGATAGCTGTTCTTCCTCATGTCAGATCGAAGGTACAGGTAACGGTAGCTTGAGTGGCGTCTGCGGTACTGATGATGGCACGAGCACGAGTACGGTACCGACTAATCTTTGCTCAGCTGGCACAGCTAGTGCCGTGACTGATAATGGCACGACGTGGGACTGGACGTGCGCAGGCAGTAGCTCGACAGCGACCTGTCAGGCTACGCATACGCTGACGACTGGTAGTACAGGTAATGCATGTTCATTTGTCATCGCACGGGATCCAGATGGCACGACGGTCTTTCCCGCTACCCTGCCTGGAAGTATACCGACGGTTGCGCCGCAGCGCCGTGTGAATAGCTATGGTGATCGTTGGGTGGTGCCTGTACAGCTCGATCCCAATGCTGATGCGCTCTGCTTTGATCCTGCGCTACTCAATGTGCAGGTGCGCACTGAGTCTATCAACGCAGAATATCGACACAATCCTGCGAATCAGACATTGAGTGCGCCGCTGAATCTGGATGATCCCGCAACATATCCACAGTACGAATTCGATGCGACAGCTGGCATTCTCTACTTACCAGTCCAAAATAAGCAGTCGTACGAGATAACGGCGAATGTGTATGATCCTGCGACGGGTACTGCTGTATTGCCAGCGCCTGCCTCATCGGCATATTTTGACACACGCATTCCACAGATTGAGATCATCGGACCAGCGCGTGTGCAGACCGACGGAGGCGTGGGTGACACGAATTTCATCGAAGTCCGCAATATCATGAATCCAAGCATTGCACGCATCCTTCAGCCCTTTGAGCACTCGCTGAGTATTGGTCGTTGTGATGCAACAAATGGCGTGACGCTGTCGAGTCTCAATCCAAATGAAACATTTTACGAATGGAGTGCGGCGACCAATTCACATAGCACATTGCGGACACTTTCCGAGTGTATGTCAGCGGACGGTCGTGTCATCTACTTTGATCCGACGCCCTCTGCGGGACCTGCTTGGATAGAGTTTGCTGGTAATGCGGTAAATGAATTTATGCTGCCCAATCGCGCGACGACACTGCTGCTGCGCGGTACGGATTTACATTTGTCAGCAGATCTCAAATATCCACTCCTCGGGTTTGGCGGAAGCTTTGGCGTGATTTCACTCAAAAATACCGTGAATAGTGTCACATACGGCGGCAATGTCCTCGTCAATCCTGCGCCGACAAGTATCGTGGGTGCGTATTATATCGAAGGGAGTGTGATCGCTGCAGAAGCTGGCTGGAAGGTGCCGACCGATGCTGGCATGCCATCGCGTGATAATACGGCATGGTACGACACCTTTCATAATCAGCTGTATTGGCAGGGGACAATCATCTCGCGCAATACTGTCGAGGCATCGATCGACTCTAGTATCTTGCCAACAGCGACAGCAGATGCGTATGCCAGTACGCCACAGTGCCCCGCGGCAGATGGCCTTGGTGTGACCGTATGTACCTGGCCAGAGGCTGTTGCTTACGATCTCGCGCATCTTCGTGAGTTCCATCGTTGTCTCAACCCGAGCTCGCTGACGACTTATTCATCGAGCTGGAGCGTGTGGGGCTGTACAACAAATTATGTACCTGGCACGAGCTGGGAGATCGTAGATGACGAAGATAGTGCGCGTGCTGCAACAGGCTTACCAAATCGATTAGATAATACTTCGGTCGTTATCAAATACGACGGTCGTCTCTCAAGCAATCCACCTCCGGGATTTGAGGGCGTCAGCTCACTACTACAGAAAGAGATCGGTCTCTAGCGCATGAGGGGCGCGCTTCGCTCTGCCCCTCCTACGAAACCTCCCCGAGGATGGATTCACCAGACTTCGCATTTCGCCTTGGCTCGTTTTTGGGCTGCGTCGGCACAGGTCCGCCTACGCCAAAAACTACGCCCAGCTCAAAGCTGCGCTGGTTCAATTTTATAGCTTGCTTCCTACGAGCTCGGTCAATTCGACGAGCCTGTTTGAGTAGCCCCATTCGTTATCGTACCAGCTGACGATTTTTACGAGATTGCCTGTCGGATGTAGCCCGTCGGGCGAAGGCTGATCTCCGACGGCGAGGGTGCTCGCGGCGTCCACGATGCTGCTGCGTGGATCGCCTTTGTAATCCATGCTGACGAGCGGACGTGTCTCGTAGCCCAGAACCATGTCATCTGCTGCAGCTGCGAGCGCAGCATTGACCTCTTCGGCAGTGGCTGGTTTTTCTAGCTCGACGACGAGATCGACTACCGAGACAGTCGGTGTTGGCACGCGCAGCGATAGGCCAGTTAGCTTGCCCTTGAGCGCAGGCAGTACTTCACCGACAGCTTTTGCTGCGCCAGTCGTTGTCGGAATGATACTCAGCGCAGCGGCGCGTGCGCGGCGGGAATCGCGGTGTGGCGCATCGATGAGTCGCTGATCAGCAGTGTAGGCATGTGTGGTGGTCATGAGTCCCTTCACAATGCCAAAGCTGTCATCGAGCACCTTCGCAATAGGCGCGAGACAGTTTGTCGTGCAGCTGGCCATGCTAATGATGTGTTGACTGGCTGGATCGTAATCGCCGTCATTTACACCGAGGACGATGGTCGCGTCGGGATTTTTGGCGGGAGCTGAAATGATTACTTTCTTCGCGCCAGCAGTGAGGTGTTTGCTCGCACCGTCGCGATCAGCGAAGAAGCCCGTGGACTCGATCACGACATCGACGCCGAGATCTGCCCACGGCAGGGCAGCTGGGTCGCGCTCAGCAAAGATTTTGATTGTTGTACCGTTCACAAGCAGCTGATCGCCATTCACTTTCACTTCGCCATCGAAGCGACCATAAACTGAATCAAACTCGAGCAAATGGGCGAGCTGATCGGCGGGCACGAGATCATTGATCGCGACAAGCTGGATAGATGATCCTTTCTTCAGCGCAGCGCGCAGAAACTGGCGACCGATGCGACCAAATCCATTGATGGCGACTTTCATACACATAAGATTAATAAGTGCATGGATTTTAACTTTTTACACGAAAGAGTACACTTATTTTAGATAACCCATTCATATGACTGATACTTCTTGCGTCTTTTGCAATATCGCAGCTGGACAATCGCCCGCGACTATTGTCTACGAGGATGATCTCGTAATTGCCTTTAATGATCTCTATCCTACTGCACCAGTGCATATCTTGATCGTGCCGAAGGTACATCTCGAAAAGGTATCGGACATGCATGAGGAGCACGAAATGCTCTTTGGGCACATGACGTGGGCTGCGAAACAGATTGCCGATGAGAAGGGGCTGGAGGGCTATAAATTACTCTTTAATGTCGGCAAGAAGGGGGGACAGGTGGTCATGCACGTTCATTTGCATCTCATGGGTGGCTGGCAGGATGCTGCGGGAGAGGGGGCATAGTAAGGCTTATGTTTGCAAAAAAGTATGTTTTATGTTAAAATAATTTGAACATACTTCTCAAAAACCTTCCTATGAAAAACAAACAGAAGATAATAAATCTCCTCAAGGGAGTAATTGCAAGTGCTGTCGTGGCGCTGCTTTTTATGCCGAATCTCGGTATACAAGTCGACATGCTGCTGAGTAGCGTGGTTGATATGGGCGGGCGCGCAGACATGCGGGCACGTATCATCGAGATGCAGCAGCCCTATGTGCCAGGTGAGGTAATCGTGAAGTACGAGGAAAACCGCGCACCGCAGGCATCTTTGCTCAATGCAGCTATTTTTAATGCTTTTGCTGAGGCAGGCGTAGCTGGCGATATTGAGCTATTGGAAGTCATTGATGAAGAGACGATCCTGCTTGAGACATCTGAAGAAGACGTGACAGATATTGCTGAGCAGCTCACTGAGATGCCATTTATTGAGTATGCTCAGCCAAACTTCATCTATGAGCATCGTAGTATCGTTACGAATGATCCGAGCCGTGCTCAGCAGTGGGCATTGGACAACACTGGTCAGTCTATCAACGGGTCGGCTGGTATAGTGGATGCTGATATGGACGCGCCCGAAGCATGGCAGATCAGTGGCGGTAGTCCTGCTGCTGGCGGTGGCGGAGGCAGTAGCTCAGTTGGTGATATCGTCGTGGCAGTGCTTGATAGTGGCGTGGCTTACAATCATCCCGATCTCACGGCTAATATGTGGAACGGCTCAAGTTGTGTGAGCGATACGGGTGCAGCACTCGGCAGCTGTGTGCACGGCTATGATGCGGGTGACAATGATCGCGATCCAGCACCGAGTACCAGCGCACACGGCACGATGGTATCAGGCGTGATTGCTGCGACACAAAATAATGGCATTGGTATTACAGGCATTGCACCGCAGGCCAAGATCATGGCTATCAAAGCATATCCACTTACGACTATCGCGCTCATACAAGGTATTGATTTTGCAACAGCAAATGGTGCAGATATTATTAATGCAAGTTGGGGTGCATCTACTACTAGTTGCGCTGCCATTTTCGATCAGAGTATGTTCAATGCCATTGAAGCCTTTCCAGGTCTTTTCATCGCCGCTGCTGGCAATAGTGCCGCAGACCACAATGGCAATAATCATTTCGATAGCCCAGCTGATTATGGGCATGACACAGCTTGCTGGACTGGCCTGCCAAATGTGGTGAGTGTGGCGGCCACGAATCAACAGGATCAGCTCGCATCATTTTCAGATTATGGAGCTGGTTTTGTCGATATTGCCGCACCTGGTCAAAATATTTACACGACGACACTGGCAGGACACGAAGAGAATTTTTTATCCACCTTTACCCAGTTGCCAACTGGCTGGATAGCAGATGCTGGCAGCACGTGGGGCGTCGCCAATTTTTATGGCATGATTGCTAGTCTATATTCAGATGTACAAAATACGCCATATCTCAGCGGTATAGACACAGCAGTTACCAGCGCGCCAATCGACATGTCGGGCCTCAGCAATGCCCGTGTCTCCGTCAACACGGCTTGTGATACTGAATATAATGCGACAGATGATTATATGACCCTTATCGCATCTTCGAGCGCTGGCGACACCGAGCTGGCTCGTTGGAATGAATACGTGCTAGATCAGGCAACTGGTGATAATCAGCCGTCTGGCTGGTCATCAGGTACGATATCGCAATCAATTCCCGCACAATATATGACGGCCGATTTCCGGCTTCGTTTTGGCTGGGTGACAGATGCCGATGCCGATACTGGTACCGAGGGCGGCAGTTGTTATATTGATTCAATTAACATAACGGCTGATGGGGAGGTCTATGAATATGTCGATGGCACATCATTTTCTTCGCCATATGCAGCGGGCGTCGCCGCGCTGATCTGGGGGCAGGACTCATCGCTGACACGTGATGATGTAAAAGACATTCTTCTTAGCTCGGGCGATAGTCTCAGCTCACTCGCTGGCAAGACGGTGACGGGCAAGCGGGTTAATGCACATCGTGCACTCAGTTTGCCTCGAGCTACATCTGTTTCAGCTCTTTCACCAGATGGCGTGTACGGCCTTAGTCAGACGATTGAGATCGTCGTGACTTTTGATCGGTCAGTAGCAGTGACGGGTACACCAATACTCGCACTCTCCACAGGTACGAATGCACCTTTTGCGCGCGTAGATGGTTCGTCGGTTATCTTTACATACACCGTGCAAGCAGGCGATGAAACGGCTGATCTTGATTATGCCAGCAGCTCGGCTATTTCGCTCGCTGGTGGTATGATCAGCGCAGCTGATATTGCCGATCTACCTGCTGCACTTACGCTGCCTGCGCCAGGTATGGCGGGGTCGCTCACAGCGAATGCAGCTATTTCATTTGATGCTGCTGCGCCAGGTGCACCGACCATCTCATCCTTTTCAAAAGATGGTTACATCAACGCGAGTGAAAGTAATGTTATTGCCATAACCGGTACTGCTGAGGTTGGCTCATCTGTATCAGTGACGCTGAGTGACACAGCTGGCAACACTATTTCTGCGCCAGCAAAACAATTAGCTGTTGGTACAACAGATTTCAATATTTCTATCGATGGTACAACTGCACAGCCAGCTGCACTAGTAGATGGTGTCATTACAGCGACTGTCACCGCGACTGATGCTGCTGATAATGCATCAGCTGCAGCAACGTTGCAAGCAACGCAAGATACAGTTGCACCGACGATCACATCTATTACCTCTCCGACGCCAAATGGTATATATACCACTGGCGATAAAATCGAGGTAGAGGTTACTTTTTCTGAATCCCTTAGTCCCTCAGAGCTGTCATTAATGTTTGATAATAAACATGTTCTTGAAATGACTGACTTTAATGACACAAAAGCTACTGCTACATATACCATACAGTCTGGTCATGATACTGAGTTCTTGGGAGTGATTTCTTTAATGTATAAAGTGTTTGATGCAGCAAAAAACAGAGCAGATTCTTTATCTATCTCTAATCAATTTTATGAAAATGGGAAAATATTCAGTATCGACACGACGGCGCCACATGCGCCATTTATCAATACTGTCTCGGGCAATGGACAGATCAGTAGCGGTGAAGAGATAGCAATTGAGATCCTCGGTACTGCCGAGGCGGAGAGTCTCGTCTCGATCACTGCACGTGACGCAAATGGCAACAGTGTGCAAGGATCAATGCAGCTTGCTGCGGGCGAGACGAGTTTTACTATTACGCTCGATGGTACCGCGGCTCAACCTGCACTGCTCGCTGATGGCACGATCATGGTGACGGCGACAGCTACTGATGCAGTCGGCAATACATCTATTGAATCAAGTCTGTCAGCGCAGCAAGATGCCAATCCACCGACGCTCACAGCTATTCAAATAAGTTCTAATAATCCTGCGGCAGGATGGGCACGTGTGGGTGATGCGGTGACTGTAGACATCACTTCCGATGAAAGCCTTGCCAGTCTCATGGGTAGTATCGCTGGTTTGCCAGCGACGATCAGTGGATCAGGACAATCATTCTCTGCACAGGCTATGCTGACGAACGCCATTGCTGATGGTGCGCTTAGCCTTAGTTTCACGGCGATAGATGCTGGTGGCAACAGCTCGATTGCTACGGCAACGACAGATGATTCACGAATTATCTTCGATAAAACTGCACCAACTGAGCCGACAGGCATTACTATCAATGGCAGTACAAATGCCGTGCTGACAGCGGATAGTATTTCTGCAGTTGCTATTGCTGGCATTGCAGATGCCAATACTGCCGTGACCGTCATCATGACGGATAGCGCTGGTACGAGCGCAACAGGCGCGCAGCAGCTCGGTAGCTCGGTATCTACCTTTACTGTCTCATTGAATGTTGCTCATCTTATTGATGGTCCTATTGCCGTGACTGTACGATCTGTAGACACAGCAGGTAACGCTTCATCGATTGTGAATATCACAACACGAAAAGATATGCAGGCAACTGCCTTTGCGTCTATTCATCTGACGAGCGATTCGACACATGTGGGATTTGTGAGTACTGGTGATACCATCACACTGGCCATTACCACACTGGAAGACGTCGCATCACTCACTACGACGATTGCTGGTAATACAGCGACAGTGACGGGCAGTGGTACCGACTTTGTCGCGACATACGTGCTCACAGGTGATGAGCCAGAGGGCACTGTTGCAATACGAATCACTGCAACAGATGAGGCAGGCAATATCGCCACGGCGACCGCCACGACAAACGGCTCGACTCTCAACATTGATCGTACTGCGCCAAGGTGGGAATTAGGTCTGCCGAATATGGCACCAACATATTTCGTTCTCAGATTAATGACAAACGAGCCAGCAACCTGTCATCTCAAATTAGATGATTTGGATTGGCAGGCATTTAAAATCACGGGCGCGCTACAGCATAACCAGCACCTCGCTGACTTGTCAGTTGGTGCGCATAGCATGGCTGTCTCGTGTGTCGATCGTGCAGGCAATGCGTCGGACATAACTTCTTCTTTCAATGTTTTCGAGCAGGCGGAAATATCTGCTGGCGGCGAAGACATTGAAACCTCGACAGACCGCCCAGGCGAATCGTCTGTTTCAGCTGGCGTGACGCAGATTAATTTTGATGATGATACGCATCTCGATATTTCAGCTGGCATGAGCCAAGCGGCAAATGGCATTATCCAAATTGGTGGTGCCGATCAGCAGCTCGACTCATTTACGCGCGGTGATCTCGATGGACAGAATCTTTCACAGCCGATCACGATTGGTGGTGTCGCTACGCAGGTCACGCAGGCAGTTTCATTGCGATCAGGCACGGCAGGCACACCACTCACACTCACAAATAACAATCGAAAAAATATGACAGTCGAGTTGCCAGATGGCGTTGCCGTGCTCGCAGGTAGTAGCTGGGACGGTACCGTGCAGCCACCAATAACCACGACAGCATCTGGTTCTGCGCCAGCAGGATTTCGTGTTGGCTCGCAGACATTCTCTGTTGGCTCGGCTACGAGCACGCTCCTTTTTGATCAGCCAGCCACGCTGACGCTTACGGGTGTCACGGGCGCATTTGCGTATCAGCCAGCTGGCTCGACCGCTTGGCAACAGATCACAAATACCTGCGGAGGCAGCTATGCTGCGCCGACCGCGCCAGCTTTTCCTGGTGAATGTACGATCTCGAATAATACCGACACAAAGATAGTGACTTACCATTTCACATCTTTTGCGACGCTCGACGCTGTCGTATCTTCTGGTGGCGGTGGAGGAGGTGGCACCATTATGAATATAACCGAGGTATTTACTATTCCGACGACCCGATCAAGCAGCGTTATAAAGCTGAACCGCCCCACTTCTCTTGAAAAGATTGATGGCACGCTGCCACGGCCACTGCGCATTGAGCATTACTATCAGAAGCATGTTTTTGCTGCCCTCAAAGGCACGCAATTTACCACAGCAGATGGCAATGCCTACACCGGCATCATCACGCCGCCGACGACAGTTGCTCGCGCCAAGGTGCCGCTTGCTCCGACAAACACCTTTATTACATCTGTTTCATTGACCGCTGATAGTACTTTACTCAAGACGGATACACCGTATGCACTGAAGATCATGCTGCCGCGACTGCCGGCAGGTGTGCGCGCAGATGATCTCATGGTTTCATATTATGATCCCGCATTGCGCAGCTACCAGCCCGTAGCTCACGCGCTGAGTGCTGATGCATCTTCGCTCATTATCAAGCCACAGCAGCTCGGCTTTATTATTGTGACGGCAGGCGGTGCTGATGAATCTGTAATATCTGCTCAGCCTGACACGGCAGTGCAGTCGACGACGGGCGAGCAGCCAGCCACCAGCTCATCGACACTCACCGTCGAAACAGCCTTTGCTGATCTGTCTGGTCACTGGGCGCGCAGCTTCGTCGATGATCTTGCTGCGCAAGATGTGGTGCAGACAGCAGCAGCCTTTCGACCTTCTGCAGCTATCAACCGCGCCGAGCTGGCAAAAATTATTGTGACCGCCTTTGATATTTCGCTGCCAAATACGGTGACCGAAACGGGCTTTACCGATGTACCAGCCGATAGTTGGTTTGCACCATTTGTCGTGGCAGCTCGTGACGCAGGCGCCGTGCGTGGCTATGCCGATGGCAGTTTCCGACCCGATCAGCTGGTCAATCGCGCCGAGGCACTCCAGATGATTATGTTGGCAAGTGGCTTGCAAAAGGAAGATGCCGCTAGCTCATTTGCCGACGTACCTGCTGACAGCTGGTTTGCGGCTGCGGCTGGTCGTGCACAGCAGCTCGGCATTGTGAATGGCTACGATGAGATCGCGGCATCTGACATACTGACACGCAAGTTGCAGATTGGTCACAAGGGTGACGATGTTCGCCTTGCTCAAGAAATGCTGAAGGAGCAGGGATACTGGTTTGTGCCTGTCAACGGCTATTTTGATCGTAATACCCAAAAGGCCGTTGCTCGCTATCAATATCGCTTCCCGCAGGAAGAGCTGCGCTTGCCAGATGGTCTCGGTGCTGTCGGTTCGCGTACCGCAGAAAAGCTCCTTCAGGTAACGAATCGCGCTGATCTGGCGACACAGACGGTCTTCCGCCCAGCACAAGCAATTACCCGAGCCGAGATCGCCAAAATAGCCGTGCTTTCACAGCTCAAAGTCGCTCAAAAATAGCTGTGTAGCCGCATGTTTCCATTGCATTTCTCCTTGTTTTCTGCTAAAATGAGGAGATGAATTGGCCAAAATATAAACAAATCGTTGCGGCGATCGTAATCGCTACATTGGGGCTTGTTGTCCTCATCGGCTTGGACGCGGCGCAGCTGCGTGCTGAGCTGCCAAGTGATGCGCATATCGGTCCAGAGGCTGTATTTCAGGTGTCTACGGGCTCGACCGAGGCCATGCAACTGATTCATTTCGACGCGCGCCAGAGTCGCGATGCGCGGGGTGATACACGCGGACTGAGCTATCGTTGGGACTTTAAAAATGAATTCAAATGGACGGAGTGGGATAGCTCACCCGAAATCGATTATGCCTACACCCGTAAAGGTTTTTGGCAGGCGCGCCTGCAGGTGCGGGACAGCGATGGCTATATCGATGAGACTGTCGTTGGTATCAATATCAAAGAGCCTGATGCACGCATCATCCTGCCATATGGGAAGTTCGATGTGTCGCCGACAGTGGGTGATATTGACACTATTTTTACCTTTACCGCAGCACCAGACTCACGTCTGAATACGCCAGAGTATCTGCTCGAGGTTCGCTGGGACTGGGATCGTGATGGTACGTGGGATACCGAGTGGAGTACTGCGCGGACATTTACGTACCAGTTCGACACGGTCGGTTCGAAGGAGGTGTGGATGCAAATCCGTGACCCAAAAGTTGATAACACTGCTATTGAACGTGGTTATTATGTGACCGGTAAAGAGGATGATGGTCGCCGCTCAAAAGAGATTGGCCGCATACGTGTCGAGAAGACTGAGCGTCCGCGTGCAGCTTTTCGCGTATATCCTGGTGGGGGTAGCGAGCCTGCGACATTTCGTTTTGATGCGCGTCGTAGCATCCGTGCCGAGATGTTCCGCTGGGATTTCAATGGTGATGGCACATGGGACAGCGCGTGGATGACGCATCCGATGGTGAAGTATATCTATCCTTATAGTGGGGTCTATATGTCTCGTCTTGAGGTAAAGAGTACAGCTGGGAAGACAGATAGTGTCGAGCAGCAGGTAGAGGTCGTCGAACGACCATTCATCGCGCCAGAGGCCTACTTCACTGTACGCAATACGACCAACACCGCTGATGCTCAGATCGGGGCAGTGCTGGATTCATTTACCTTTAATGCGAGTGGCAGTCGTGATCTCGACAGCGCTAGCAATCTGCTGCGCGTGCGCTGGGATTACGAAGGCGACGACCGCTGGGATACGACCTTTGCGACTACCAAGACAGCTACACACGCGTACACAGCAGCGGGGGACTACACGCCGCGAGTGGAGGTACAGGATGATCGTGGCAATCTCGCGACATATGAGCAGCGTATTCGTATCACCAAAAATACTGGTCCTGAGGCACGACTCGCTATCCGACCACTGATTGGTACGGATGAGACTGAGTTTTATTTTGATGCGAGTAAGAGCACTGATGGGCAAAACAGCAGCAGCAAACTGGAGGTGCGCTTTGATTTTGATAATGATGGTCACTTCGACACAGTCTGGACTCGTAGCAAGACAGCACGTCATCGCTATAGTCAGCCAGGATTTTATACGGTTGTTGTCGAGGTGCGTGATACAGCGACTATCATCACACGCACAGATATGCAGATCGAAGTTGTCGATCCATTGCCGCCTGTTGCGACATTTACCACGCCAACACTGACAGGCACCTTTGCAACGAATTTCTCATTTGATGCATCACAGAGCTATGATCCATCGGGTATCGGTGGCCCACTGAAGTACCGTTGGGACTTTGCCTCACAGGGCAAACATGATTTCACTTTTGATACGGGTTGGCAGTCATCCACAAAAGCCCGCCATCGCTATCGCGAGGCGGGACAGCATCTCGTGCATCTCGTCGTGAAAAACAACCAAGATGAAATGAGTGATTATTTCCAAACAGTAGTCGTACATGTGGATAGTCAGTACACCGATTATCTTCGCAGCCGCGGCTTCATTCGCACGGAGGCGCCTGATCAGCTGGTGACCCGCGCTGAATTGGCTGAGGTGCTCACCCGTGCAGCTCGTGTACGAACATCAACAGACAAGATCCAGTACTTCACAGATATTGATGTGCAAGAGGCTATTGCACCGTTTACTCGTGTCGCAGCGGAGCGCGGTTGGATGCCTGCACGTGATGACTTCTCATTTGATCCTGATGCTGCGGTGACACGCGGTGAGGCTGTGCGTGCAGTGGTTTCGGCCCTGTATCCACGAGTGTCCGTCTATGTCGGACAGCCAGACTTCACCGATCTCACACGTGGTGATGGACTGAAGCGCTTTGCTCATATTGCCCTGCTCGAAGGACTCGTAATTGACCGTGAGGATCGCCGCTTGCTCCCGAGCCAAAAGATCACGCAGGGTGAGATGTCGCGCATGATCGCAACATTACTACAAAAATATGGTCAGCCGCACGCGCAGACAGTATCCCATGTTCAGCCTGCTGGCATGATGAGCTCTATTCTCAATTCACTTTTCCTTGCTAAGTAAGGTACACTTTCTCTTGAAATATGCGTGATCACATCATTCCCTTTGCGATAGCTGTTGGCACACTCGTGGTGTCAGTGTCAGTATGGGTTGTGCTGCAAGCACAGACGCCGAGCGCACCATCGATCGATTTCCCCGAGACGACCGAGACAGAGCAGGGCTTCTTTGACCGACTCGGCTTCGCTGATCCACTCGATAGCGATGCCGAGCCAGTCGAGCCAGCAGTCGTGACCGAGCCAGTGGATGCACCTGCTGATATTACTTTTAAAGAGACGACTGAGCCAGATGAGTCACCTGAAGAAGGTGCAGATACCGGCTTTTTCTCATTCGACTTTGGCAGTGATACTGAGGCAGAAATTACCATTGGCGATGCAGCAGACGCTGTCATCCCTGCTCAGCAAGCAGATGTTGTCGTACCTTCCCAGCCTCAGACCTATGAAGATCGTATGGCCGCTGCCGAGTCTGCACTACTCGCGACTGACTATCTCGTCGCTGCGACACAGTTTGCTGCGGCAGCTCAGCTCCAGCCGGAGCGTATCGAGCCACTGCTCGGCCTTGCTGAGGCGCAGTATTATTTGAAGGATTATGATCAGGCGCGCGCCAATCTGGTTGCTGTTGAGCAGCTCGATGCAGTACATCCTGAGCTCATGATCCTGACAGGTCGTATCTTGCTCCGCCAGGAGAAGTTTCCCGACGCTGAACAGATCTTTGCACGCGCAGGGGACACAGGCACTTTTTACCGTGCAGTTATGGCTGCTTTTTATGACCGATCAGATGAAGCCACTGAGCTCTTTCGTCGTGTCGCTGACACGGCTGGCGCAGCACAAGCAGGGGATGCTGACATCTTCCTCACGAGCTATAGTGAATACGCGATCTTCCCTGATAGTCCCAAGGCGCATCTCGACACGTTGTTGGCACGCAGCTTCGTCTCTATCGGTGAGCACGAGCTGGCTATTGCAAAGCTGACGCCCGTCGTCGCAAACGACCCTGATTACCGCGATGCATGGACATTACTCGGCTATGCCGAGTTCGCACGTGAAGAGTACGAGCTGGCACGTCAGGCGCTGCAGACAGCATACAACCTGGATCCGACGCATCCCGACACACAATATTTACTTGGCCTGTCATTTATCGAGCTACAGAACTATACCGAGGCAGAGCGTTTTCTACTCCTCGCCGAGGAGAGCAATCCTGATCGCGCTGCCGAGATTTCACGCCGTCTCGCTGAGATCTACTTCGAGACAGGTAATCATCGTGCGTCTGCCGATCGCTACACGGCTCTGCTGACAGCGAGCGAGAGCACATCTATCCAGGACTACATCCGACCGATGCATCTCTACCTCGACCTTGTCGATGATGGTCGTGCAGCATGGACAGTCGCCAGCCTCGCGCTGGAGCGTCACGGCGACACCGCCATGGCTTACAACCTCGCTGGTTGGGTCAGCATAGCCAATAACTATCTGCCCGAGGCAAAGAGCTATCTCGATCAAGCAATCGCGATTGATCCCAACCTTGCCGCCGCGCATTACAACCTCGGACGCTATTATCAGACGGCAGGCGATCTCGAATCAGCACTTGCTAGTTACAAGCGCGCCTTCGAGCTCGATCCAACGGGCGGTGTGGGGCAGTTGGCTGCTGAGCGCTACAACGGGCTGATCAGCGAGTAATTTTTAGCACTGCTACGAGCGCAGCTTGCTTTTTCATCGTGCTCGCCCGAGAATGAGTCAGATGTCTTCCGCCCGCAAAGTACTCGGCAATACTGCTGCTCAGATCATTGGCAAAGCAGTGACCGCCGTCATCTCGATCATCATCGTGAAGCTGCTCGCTGTCTATCTTGGCACGGCTGGTTTTGGTATGTATACCACCGTGTACGAGTTCCTTGCTTTCTTTGGTATTGCAGCTGATTTTGGTATCTTTCAGATTGCCGTACGTGAGATGAGTCGTCATCCTGAGCGGCGTGAGCAGATTTTTAGCAATGTATTGAGCTTACGCATATTGCTAACAGGCATCAGCATGGCTGCGGCTATGGCTGCCGTGTGGCTGATCCCGAGCTATGAGAACACTGCCATCCCGATGGGTGTGGTCATTGCGACGCTGACGACCTATTTCACGCTCATTCATGGCACACTGAGCTCGGTCTTGCAGGCTGATCTCAAGATCCAGTGGGCAGTCATCGCACAGGTCGTGGGTAAATTCGCTGCGTTGGGCTACATGGTCTGGACGGTTATCTATGCCTTCCCTGATGATCCAGCGGCAGGATTTAATCAGTTGCTCGTCGCGGGCATTATTGGCAATGGGCTGATGCTGGTGCTGACCTATTTCTTCACGCGCCGACTCATTCCTGTGCGGCTCGCATGGGATTGGGAGTATCTGCGCTCGATCATCCTCAAAGCACTCCCGTACGGAACGGCGATCATTCTTGCGACAATTTATTTTCGTATCGATGTCATCCTGTTATCTATCATGAAGGGCTCAGAGGAGGTGGGTGTGTATGGTGTGTCGATGCGCATCCTGGAGAATCTCCAGATGATCCCTGTCTTCTTTATGAATGCGGCACTGCCAGTCATCACACGGCTGCTCGCGGACAATCGTGCGAAGCTGCGACTGTTACTACAGTATTCATTCGACTTCCTCGTCATGCTGGCGCTCCCGATGATCGCGGGTGGCTTTGTGCTCGCTTTTCCCTTCATTGCCATCGTTGCTTCACCAGACTTCCTTACAGATATGAGCAGTGGCTTCTATGGTTCGGATATCGCGCTACGTATCCTGCTCTTTGCGATGGGGCTTGCCTTCCTCGGCAATCTCTTCAATTACACATTGCTCGCGGGTAATCAGCAGATGAAAGTTTTGTATATTTCCGCCGCCGCTGCCGTATTCAATATCATTGCCAATATACTCGTGATACCCGAATGGGGCTTCCGTGGCGCGGCGATGACATCAGTGGTCAGTGAGATCATTGTCGTCGTTGCGGGTTGTTATCTCGTTTCACAAATGATCGGCGGAGGATTCCAGCTCAAAACAGCTGGCAAGGCATTCCTCGCAAGCGGCATCATGGCGGCGGTGATCTGGTGGCTGCAGCCGATCAGTTATGGCTGGATGGAGAATATGAATGTCCTGATCCTCGTGCCACTTGGTGCGATCATCTACACAGCTGTCTTGCTCGTGACACGTGCAGTTACGCGTGAGCACTTAGACTTACTTAAAAGAGCTAGCTAATCTCCTTCGCAGAAGGATACTGTGCTATACAGCAGCAGCTGTGAGCATAGTAGCTACTTGGTATACAAGACTTAATATAACTAGGATGCTAGCGCCAATTAAATAAGGTCTGCGCCCCGCAGAGATAGTTATTACTGCTCCTGCCAACATAAAACCTAATGATGCGATAGCACCTGCAAAGGCAAATTGTCTTGCCATCCAAGCGAGTAGCCCACCTTGAATAGACTCAGGATTACTAAATGGATAGTCACCTACGTCAGCAATATAATTAGTGAGGTTAACTATAAAATTAATTATTGTACTAGAAAAAAGTATCAAGCATATTCCAGCGACCACAAAAATTAAATTTTTAGCATATTCTTTCCAAGTGGGTGCAATAGATAATAGTTTCGCTTGTTGCTTTGTGCACCAAATACTATGGATAACACCAATTATCACATACAATGGCATCAACATAGCAATCCAATTCAGAATAGGTAGAAGCGCTTCTCGTATCGGCATAATATAAATATATTACATTTTTTTCATCTTATATTCTTTCTTAAGATTATAAAAGAATCTAGATTAAGTCGTTATCTTGCTCGTGACCCGTGCAGTTACGCGAGAATATTTAGATTTGCTCGCACGGCGATCTTCCTGAGCCAAGACTTCGAACGTGTCGGCATCGATGAGCCGCACGATATCAGCAGATGCCTCCACAAAAGTTGGCGGTGACAAATGACGATCGTCGCCGACCCAGCTGCCCGTATTTGCCATGATTCCTTCGGGGTAGCGGCGGATTTCTTGGCGGTGGGTGTGACCGATCACACAGACATCCCATTTTTTAGAGCGCAGCATGTCGCGAACGCCAGCATCGTACTCTTCAAATGTGCCACCGAGCTTGGCAAAATCGGGGTGGGCGGGCGTGACGAGATTGGCATAATTCAGCGTGTCATGGCTGATGGCTCGCAGTGTTTTCTTATAATTCATATACAGCTTATCGAGTACATTATCGAGCTTTGGATGTACGTGTCGCTCGAGATGTCCGAGTACCGTCGCGATGCGATCACCAGGTGTGCTGCCTTCGGAGATATCGAGGATGTCCTCTTTACTATTCCACGCATCGAATTGATGGCCGTGCAAGGCGATGACGCCGAGTGCTTCATTGGTATATTCGGGTGTCACGAGGATTGGGCTACCGAGGAAATAGCTCGGCGCCTCGGGGCGATAATCCATGGCTACGAGTGCATCGTGGTTGCCGATGACGTAGGTCACAGGGATCTTTCGCGCGACATCGAACAGATGCATAAACAGCTCATGATGCTGCAAATATACCTCTGTCAGCTCACTCTGGAGTAGCTCGAGGATATCACCATTGAGCACAAGACCAGATGCATGCTCTGCTGCATAATCTAGCAGACGATGGAGCTCAAAGGTGAAGTGAAAATCATTGGCCTCACCAGCACCAAGGTGCAGATCTGAGATGAAAATAACAGGCTTTTTCATAGGTCTATTTTTTTGTGTATTTCTTATTATTTTAGCAGAAAATAAGCCTTTTTACAAGATTAGATATACCATGTAATATACTTGTGTGAATATACAACTCATGACTATCTCGCTCCGTCGTTGCTCGCGTATGCAGCCCTGCGCGAGGATATAGTTGTGATGAAATAATATAGATCAAAGCAGCGTCCCCGGGCAGGGGATGTTTTTTTATCTATATGTTATTTCACTTATTATGACTTCTACTCTTTCCATCCAAAATGCATACGATCTATCGATTGCAAATCTGCCCGAACAGCTCTCTGATCTTACTGAACAGTTTTCTCCTGATGTACGTTTCGTTTCGCCGGAGAGCTTTTATCAGCTGATCTCTGATAGTAGGGTGCTTATTGCGCAGTCTGTTTTTCAGCCAGAGTCTATACAGGGCATGATTCGCTACGAGAGCCGTGGTGCTGGCTTTATTGAGATTGGCGGCGTGCTCAGTTCTGGTTCTGGTATTGGCAGAAAGCTGCTTGCAGCAGCCTTGGCAGAAAATAGCACAAAGGCAGCTACGTTCATGTTAGTCACACGCGTTGAAAAACAACAGATGATACATCTTGCAGAAGATTTTGGTTTTCAGTTTTATAAAAATGGCGAGATTGCTCAGCTTACATCAGCTGATGCACGTACGGCTGCAGAGATGTGCTATTACAAAGATGCCTCTGATCATGCCGATGATGCAGGCAGGGTGATCGGTATCCGACCGGCTAGCGCGCTTTGAAGCTCACATTCTCGGGTAGCTCGGGGACGGTGCGTGCCCAGAATGGCCAGCTCGAAATCACTGCGTTATTCACCTCAGGTAGGTTGCGGATATATTTCTCAGCTTCTAGTACCGACTTGCCAATAATACGTGCGCGGATCTTCTCCACGAGGCGGGCGCCATCTGCTGATACTTCAGATAGATCGAACTCTTCGATGCCATTGATGCCGACAGCGAGCTTGGCAAAGCTCTCATCGAGCTCGAGCTTTTCTACGCGGATACTTGCCTTCTCAAAATCTATCTTTGAGAGGCGCTTCTCGGGGTGCACCTTGGTATCGAGCTGATTGTAGAGCAGTGCGCGGAGATCATCAGACTCATACGCTACGCCTTTGACACGTGCGCTCACAGCGACGCTAAAGTCGTCCTGTAGGCTGCCAGCAAGGTCGGGTGGTACGACGAGTGACTGGATCTCGACTTCAAAGGCTTGCCTGTCGGTGAGCAATGCAAGCTGACGATTCTCCAGTTTATTTTTTTGCTCGACGAGCTTGCCTAGTTCTTCGCGAGCGAGATTGATGATCTCGAGTGTGACGGTTTCTTTTACATTTTCGATATCTGCTTCGGTGACAAACTTCGTAATATCAGTCACGCCGCCCGTGAATGGCTCGGTCGACTCTGCCCAATAGAGTGATGGTGAGAGACTCGGGATGGCTGGCATGACGAAGAATGCCGGCTCTATATTGCCGTAGTCACCGACGAATTTCCCTTCGCAGCTCTCGGGATCATTGATAGTGTCACACTTGATATCGTTTTTTTCAGCGGCTATGAGCGTCACTTCGACCGAGCCAAGTACGTCACCGATTGCTTTCGGAATAGTGACTGCGCGCTCGGTACGGAAGATGAGCTGGTCACGCACAGAGAGGAAGCGACTTGGTACGATGAATTTATCGCGCGGAGAGCGATTGAAAATAGTGGCACTACCACGAGCGGACTCACCCTCGAATATCTGCCCTGTTGCACCGATACGGATATCTCTTGAAAAGGTGAAATCAAAAAATTCAGACGGAATGACATGTGCGCCCGCTGTGAGTGGGCCAGCACCGATCTGATCGGTGAGCGTGACATTGACCACCTTGCTAATCGGATCGGCACGTGGAGTGACGTAGATCGTCGCAGTCGGTACAGCGATATACATGATAAAGACGAGCAGAAGCACTGCCGCGATGATGAGCGCGGACAGCAGTCCGCGGCTCGGCGCACGCACGACGAATTGCTGGCCACCCTCACCAGCCTCCTCGATGCCGCCAGCTATCTTGTGCCAAAGCTCTTTTGCGCCTTGCGTGGGGTTGGCAAGAGGAATATCTTCGCGGGCGATTTGCTTCACTTTTTTCTTCGCGGTCTCGGTGATTTGCAGTATGCGTCGACCAAAGCCTTTTGCACTTTTGCTTTTGCCTGTTTGGATGACCTGCTCGATCTCGGTTCGTGTAGCTGGCTTGAAATGCTCGATCGTTACTCTCTTACCTTCGACTTGTATGCGCTCTGCTGTGGCAAAGCCAGCTTCGGCGGCGAGGCGACGACCAACAGGATCGGTCGTGGCTATCGTGATGTCCTTCTCTAGATTTGCTGATTTGTGACGGAGGATCTTGAGACTGACGAGGCTCTGCAAGATATGCGCCCGCGCTGGTACGACGAGCACGACAAAGGAGCGACGCGCTTTGCGAATATGCTCAAACAGCACGGTGACCTCATCATCGAGGTCGGCGTAGATCACATCACGAGCTGGTTCGGCTTTCGCTTTCATGTAGGATATTGATTTTAGAGCAAAAAGTGAGTATTGGGTACGATTGAAAGTAGCGGCATGCTGCTGTGTGCCCTTTGGGTAAATTTATTTCAGCATCTAAGAATGGTAAATGTAATGAGTATCTGAGATCCCGAAACAAGTCACAAGGTGATCCCTTCGGGATTCGGGATGACAAGTGGTTTTTTAGTTTCGTACGAGTTTCACCGCTTGTCGTAGTAGACCAGAAATCATTGATTCTTCCCCAGCCAGCTCGAGCCCGAGGCCAGCCAGCGCGAGCGGGGTGATGTCCTGCACGCTGCGTAGCGTACCTGTCTCGTCGGTGATGCTCGGCATGTCGTCGGGACAGAGGAAGCGCACGGTCGGGCTGCTACCAAAGGGCAGATTCTTTTGCCAGTTCTTTGACTCCAACGCTGCTTTTATCTCGGGCAGGCGTGCGCCACCACCGCAGAGATAGATGCGCGACGGCAGCTGGCCGTCCGCTGCCATTTCCGACAGTGACAGCTCGACACCTGCCAGCCAGATCTCAATATCTGCCGCCAGCGCGCGACGCACAGCCGTCGTCGTGCGGGCATCCAGTTGATTGGCCGCGTACTCCAGTTTGATTCGCTCCGCTTCGAGATGCGAGGTATTGAAGGTCTGGGCGAGCCGCTTCGTAAAGGTTCGTCCGCCGAGGGCAAACATCTTCATGCTCATGTCCCGTCCACCACGGATGAGTCCGATATCGGTCGTGCCTCCACCGATGTCGATGGTGATCGCTGAGATGTCTCGCGTGCTGTCGGTCATCAGACTGCGGGCCACGGCGTAAGGCTCGGCTGCGATAGTCAGCACGTCCAGCTCCAGCTCGGCGGCGATGGTCTGCAGCGCCCCAAAATGCACCAGCGGTGCAAAAGCATTAAATACCGACAGCTCGATATCTTTGCCCTGAAAGCCGATCGGATTTTCGACTTGCGCGCCGTCGATGCGGGTGTCGATGATCGCGGCGTGGGCGAGCTTTACATCGACCTCGGTGTGTCCCGTCTCGCGCGCTAGCTCGGTGCGCACCTCGGCAAAGGCCTGCTGCTGCACGCGCTGCACGATGCTGCGTAGCTCGGCCATATCTATTCGCTGCTTTGCATCCTCGCGGGTGTAGCTTAGCTGGAGGGTGCGTCCGCGCACGAGCTCGCCAGCGATACCCAGTACTGCCTGCTCGGGGATCACGCCTGCCATCTTGCCTGCCTGGCGCATGGCAGCTTCGCAGTTCGCTGCGACACCAGCAATATCTGCGACCGTGCCGGCCGTCATGTCGCCGAGCTTTTGGCGGACTTTGGCGTAGCCAGTCACAAAACCGTGTCGCTCTTCGACGCGGTAAATAAGGCATTTTACAAATTCGGTGCCGATGTCGAGCACGAGCACCGTCTGCTCTTCGACGTGCGCTTCGGGGCGAAATTTTTTGAAAAAGCCAAACATATGTGGACTCGATTTTACCTGTGAAGGGGAGTGAGGCAAAGCGAGGGCGGGCACAAAAAGAATTCAGCTTAATTTTGTATTTTTGAACGGCAAGATTATAATGAACTAAGTGTTGGGTATATTTTTTATCAAATATTATTTTCTAATCTTAGAAATTAAATGACTGCCTTAATAAATAAAGGAACGGTCCTTAAATTTGAGAACGGGGTAGAAGTTAAACTGCCAGCAGCTATACCGGATGAAAAATACATTACCCACTTTAATAACTTAGTACTTGTAACTAATAACAATGTGGATGAACGAAATATTTGGTGTTTTGATGAATTAGGAAAAAAGATTTGGGAAATAGAACCAAGTGTTGAGGATAGCCCATATTTTTTAATTGAAAAAAGTGATGGTGAGTTATTAGCTTATACCCAAAAAGGTGAATGTTATTTAATAAGTATGTCTGATGGCAGCATCTCTTGGATTGGTGGTGAACAAGGGGGAGATGCAGAAGTAAAAAACGCTATTTTACTAAAACGCCGCAAAACAAGAGGGGGTATTTAGATTTAGTTATTCGCAAGGGTATTTTTTGCGCTGTCGAGTGAGAAGCCGCGGCGAATGAGGAATGCCATCAGCTTTTGGCGTTCTTTATAATCTTCGGGCACGGGCTGTCCGCGGAGTTTCGTGGCGAGTACTTCCGCGCAGCGGGGTGCTTCATCGAGGTGCTGCTCGATGGCTGCTTCGATCAGCTCTTTTTCGATGCCTTTCCGCATCATTTCTAGGCGCAGTCGCTGGCCGCCCCAGCTGTGTTTTGCTTGCACAAAGCTCTCGGCAAAGCGTTCATCGGATTGCAGGCCGAGTTCGATCAGCTTATCGAGGGCTTGCGCGAAGATGTCTTCGTCTTCGATAAAACGGGTTTTGAATTTCTCCAGCAGGCTGGCACGCGAGTAATCCTGCCGGGCGAGGAGCCAGGTGGCGTATTGCAGTAGCTGCCGGACATCGGGCTGCTTCTTCGCCTTTTTTACTTTTTGGAAGTTCATCGCTTTAGCTGCGCGCGTTCGAGTGCCCAGTCATCCACCTCGCGATCAAAGCAGGTCTCGCCAGCGTCGTGCTGCCACGCGGCATCCCACAGTCCTTCGCCGCGCTCTTTGGCTGCCAGCTCAAATGTTGCGCAGAGTTGAAAGCTGGTTCCTGTGCCTGCTGTGTAGCCGTAGCGTGCGCCGGTCTCGTCGTCGGTGAGGTCACTCTCAAAAGTGCGCTTCGCTGCAATGAGCGTGTCGAGATCGGCTGGCAGAGTGTTTTTTTCGGCGTAATAATTGCTAATTGAATTAGATAGGCTCGAGAGCTCGCTGACGCGATCGCCGTCTTGCTGGGTGTCGCGTGCCGTACTCGGTGTGCCTGCAAAGTACATGCCAGCTACGAAGACGGCGATAACTGCCGCTAGAAAGCCTGTATTGAAATAGGTTATTGCCGAAGTTCTTTTTGTCTCCGCGCGGCGGATATCATGGCTGTAATAGCCCAGCACACTGCCTGCGAGCGCGAGGATAGTCAGCACCTTCAGCCCGACACGAAGCGTCATCTCGCCACCGAGGTAGCTGGTGAATGCAAAGATGAGATCGCCAATGCCCGTGCCTGCAGCGATGAGCAGGATCGCGTAGGTCAGCCAGCGGCGCACGCCCGCGTCGAGCGAATAGTCACCTGCGACGATGCCACTATTTATTGAGCGCGTCGTGAGATAAAAGATCGGTGCGGCGACCAGCATGCTCGACAGACCAAAGCGCAGCACACCCAGACCGCCATCGCCATAGCTATCGCCAATGGGCAGCTGTATATTTATTATTTGAAATAAGATTTGCCCTGCGCCGAGCACGACAAAGAAAAGCGTGAAAAAGGCTAGCAAATAAAGAAAGGCATATTTGGCATGCTGTGTGTGAGGCATGGTGATACTTGGTTAAAAAAGGAATCCTAAAAAGGCTACTCCGCGTCACGCGAAAGCACAACTTATTTCCAGCCGAGTGCTTCCAATGTCGCGCGGGCGGCGTCTTGCTCAGCCTCTTTTTTATTCGCTCCTGTACCAGTTTGTTGTTTATCTTTGCCAAAGTAGGCGACGATCTCAAATGTCTTGGCATGGTCGGGGCCCGTCTCACCGACGACTTTATAGGCGGGCGTGATAGACAGCTTTTCCTGAGCGAGCTCTTGCAGATGACTCTTGGCATCGACATGCGCGCCCGTGGCGAGTATTTCTTCCAGGCGGGGAAGCAGCACGCGGTGCACGAAGGTCTTGGGCACGTCGTAGCCGCCGTCGAGGTACATCGCGCCAAGTACTGCCTCAAACATATTTGCGAGCAAGTAAGCCTTCTCGCGGCCACCGCTGCGGGCTTCGCCTTTGCTCATGCGCAGGTATTGCCCGAGCCCCAGCTCGGTTGCGATATTTGCCAGCTGTTCGCCTTTTACGAGCGCGCTGCGCCAGCTGGTCATGTCTCCTTCGGGCTTGTTTGGATAGTTGGTATACAAATACTCAGTCACCAGCAGCTCCAGCACGGCATCCCCGAGGAATTCGATGCGCTCGTTGTGCTCGGTGGCAGCGTGCTCATTGATATAGCTGCGGTGGGTGATCGCCAGCTCCAGCAGAGCTGGATTTTGGAAACGGTAATCGAGCAGAGCCTGCAGTTCGTCGAGCTGTTTTTCATGTTCAGTCATTTGTCGTTTCAAGTTCTTTTTTCAATGTCGAGAGGACGCCATTCACAAAGCGGCGATCGGAGTCTTCACCATAGTTCTTAGTTATTTCGACATATTCATTTAGCGTGACAGCTGGCGGGATATTTTCACCATCCATAAATCGCAATTCAGCAATGGCTGCGAGCAACACAGCGCGATCGAGGCGAGCGATCTTTTCATATGGCCAGTCGGGGGCATGCACCGTGAGGAGCTCGCGGATGGCATCCATCTTTTCGAATACTGCTGCAAAGAGCTGCTCGGCAAAGGGACGGTCGAGATGCCCGACTTCGTCCTCTATCTGTTCGAGTGCTGTCGCGAGCGCGGTGTCGCGCTTGTCAGTGAGCTCACGAAACTCCACTTCAAAGACTGCCTGAATCACGGCTTCCCGTGTCGCACTTCTATTTGATGCTGCCATAGAGAGGGGTTAGGCTGAGACCTTGGTCACCTTTGTGGGTGCCTTTTTCTTTGTCAGGACTGAGCGACCACGATATTCACCGCAGGCAGCACATGCCACATGGCTGAGGCGTGGCGCCTTGCATGATGGGCAGGGGACGATAACGGCAAAGTCATTGAGCTTCTTCAGCGCACTCTTGAGGAAAGTGCTGTGACGGCGACTGCTGCGCGTATGCGTTGATCGATGTTTTGGGACTGGATGTTTAGCCATAGCTGAGGGTTTTTAAGTTACACGAGTTTACTCTTCTTGAGCGATTTGTAAAATGAAAAACGAGTCACAATCAACGAGCCAAGTGTTGCGATGAGCGCGATAGAAACGAGTAGTAATCCGATAAATGGTACAAAGCTGAGCGCAGCCAGCACACCTGTGCCGAGCGTGAGCGCGAGCAGGCGGCGGGTAAAGCGTGTCGTCGCCGTTAATTTAATAAATATAGATCCGATCATCAGCCCAGCTAGCGCGCATGCCGCTGCCAGTCCGAGCAGCCAAATACCCGAAAATGCGAGCGCAAGAAATGATCCAACCTGCGTGATGAGTAGCAGCGGCACCAACAAAAACGAGATTAGTCCGAGCAATCCTGCAAAGAATGACCACGCGACTCGCTGCTTCGCGACAGTTGCGATCTCGACCGCTTGTCGCCCGATCAGCCGCAGTAGCAGCGCACCCAGCACGAGCGCTGATGCCGCTACTTGCAGGGTCAGCCAGATTTGTTTTTCCAACGTCCACTCCCAGTTTTCTGCAGCGTGCAGTACGAGCTGCTGATTAATCACCTGTTGAAGATTCGTGAGCGCGTTTATATCTGCCCCTTCGAGCAGTGCGCCGATCTCGGGCACGATCTCTTCCGTCGGCGTCTCTCGGAGGAGGGTGGCAATATCCGGCAGTAGTTCGGACGTTTGTACTTCGTCGAGCAGCGTCGCGACCTCGGGCAGCACCTCTTCTATTTGTTCTTGGGTCTGCGCCTGCGTGGTGAGCGGCACGGCGAGCAGCACGAGCGTGAGTATGGCGGTGATGAGCTTATTCATTTGAAAAGTATTAATTATTTAAATATTAGCAGTTTAGCTCGCCGCATAGCGAAACATTTCCTCGATGCATTTCTTCGCACCAGCTTCGACATCCGCATCGATAGTGATTTCAGCTGCTGCTTTTGGCTCTTTTAGGACGCGTAGCACGTCGGGCAAGGTATTTGATTTCATATATTTGCAGAGCTGGCAGCTGCCGATGAACTGCTTGTCGGGCATCTCGACGCGCATGCGATCTGTCAGCCCGCATTCGGTCAGCAGCAGGAATTGCTTCTTTTCCGACGCTTTCATATGTTCCATTAGTTGCGTGGTACTGCCCGTGTAGTCGGCGTGATAGACCACCGCGGGGCTGCACTCGGGGTGGGCGAGCACTTCCACGCCCGCGTGCTGGCGACGAAGACTGCTGATCGTGCGCGCATCATATTCTTCGTGTACATAGCAGGTGCCGTCCGTCCATTTCAGTTCCTTTTGTATCCCGCGTTTGTTTAGCTCATTCGCGATATTCGCGCCCATCAGCCGATCAGGCAAGAAATAAATATTCTCATTGGGTATTTTCGCGATGATATCTACCGCATTGCTACTGGTGACGCAGACATCACAAGCGGCCTTCACCGCGGCAGTCGTATTAATATAACAGACGAAAGTAAAGTCGGGATGCTCGGCGCGTAACTTTTTCACCTCCTCTGCCGTGATCGAGTCGGCGAGTGAGCAGCCACCATCTGTGGCGGGGAGGAGGACTGTCTTGTCAGGGCTGAGCAGCTTCGCTGTCTCCGCCATGAAGCGTACCGCCGCAAAGACGATCACCTCAGCATCGGTCGCGGCAGCGTCTTTACTCAGTTGATAACTGTCACCCACAAAATCCGCCACGCCGTAGACAATCTCGGGTAGGACATAGCTATGTGCGAGGATGACGGCATTCTTTTCTTTCTTGAGCTGCTGTATGTCGCGGATCATCGGCACGAGCTCGGCGCAGTAGTCCGCGGTGTACTGGCAGCCAGCGCTGGCGAGGCGGGCATGCAGCGATTCTGGAGTTATTTCGTCTGACACAGATTCATTCTAAAGAATTGACAGAGTAATGCCACTCCCGCTAAACTCTGTCGGCTAATTTTAATTTTCCTAATTTTTCCGCAATGCTCGTTATCCGATTGTCTCGACAAGGTCGCAAGAACCTCGCTCATTACAAGCTCCTCGTGCAAGAGAAGACCAATCCAGTGAAGTCCGGTAAATATATCGAAATTGTCGGTCATTACGACCCAAATGATGCAGATAATAAGCTGACATTTGATAAGGACCGCATCGAGCATTACCTCAAAAATGGCGCCCAACCAAGCGATACCGTCGCTCGATTGCTCAAGAAAGCTGGCATCGAGAATGCTGCAAAATTCATCAAGAAGTATACCCATCAAGTAAACGAAGAGAAGCTCAAGGCTGAGCAGGAGGCAAAGGAAGCAGCAGCCGCAGAAGCAAAGGCAAAGAAGGAGGCTGAAGCAGCCGAGAAGGAGGCAGCTGCCGCAGCAGAAAAAGAAGCTGCAGAGGCGCCAGCCGAAGAGAAAGCAGAAGACGCTCCAGCTCCAGCAGAAAAAGAAGAGCCTGCTGATGAGGCATCATCCTCCGCCGAGGCTACGGACGACAAGCCAGCCGAAAAGGCCGCTGCTGAAGAAAAGCCAGCTGAATAAGTATTCCCATTGCCCGTGCAGTGCATGGGCTTTTTCTTTTTTATATTTCTTTCACCCCGATTGCCATGACTGATAGCTCTCTCAACCCCGCTGATCCGACCGTTGGTCCGGATAAGGATTTTCTCGAACAGGCTGTTCGCGCTATCGTCGACAATCCTGATGCAGTCGTCGTCACTCGTACGATTGATGATCTTGGTGTTCTCCTTACTCTACAGGTCGCACAAGAGGATATGAGTAAGCTGATCGGTAAGGCTGGACGCACGGTCAAATCTTTGCGTTCACTGCTGCACGTGGTCGGTGCCAAGCACGAGCTGCGCTCCAACCTGAAGGTACTCGAAGCAGATGGCAGTGAATATCGCGCACCCGAGCGTGCTGATCGACCCGATCGCGGACCGCGCCGTGATCATCGCGATGAGCGACCCGCCGCACCAAAACCAGCGCCAGTTGAGCCAGGCAATGAAGGCGCTGATGCCATGAGCGCCTTTGACAGCTAAGGTGCTGGCAGATAGAGTTAGCTCATCTAATATACTTTCATGAGTCTCATTCCTACTGCCTTCGCCCAAGCAGCTCCAAATATCACCGAACTACAGCAGATCAACCTCGTTGACCTGATGTATGTCTTCGTTGCGATTGCCGTCTTTGCAGCGGGTGCACTTTCCATTGCCTTCATCTTCTTTGGTGGCTTTAGTTTCATCCTCTCGGGTGGTGACGAGACCAAGGTAAAGGAAGCAATTCACACGATTCGTTATGCCATTATTGGCCTCATCGTGACACTGCTGTCACTCTTTGTGATTCCACGACTCATTGGTCCCATCTTTCATGTCAATTTCAGCTTTCTCGACTTTGCGACGCTGTCTGATCGTATGAATATCCTGTATCAGCAGTTTCAGACGGCAGCACCCGCACCGCAGGCTAGCTCAGATATTCGTACGCAGCGTGAGCCAGTATCTGCGAGCACGACGACGCAGCCAGCCACACGCACGAGCGTGCCAGTGACTGATCTCATTCGTTAGTTTTCCATTCAAAAAAACGTCACCCTGAGCCTGTCGAAGGGTGGGTTTTTGATCATGCTTCGACAGGCTCAGCATGACAGGCAGCTTTTTATTTCTTTGTCGCTTCGAAGGCTGCGCGGGTGATGCCTTGCCAATCGTAGCTAAAGCGGTAGCTCTCGGTCGCTCGGATCAGTGCTGCTAGCAGACCCCACACACTCTCATCAGCTGCGAAGAAGCTATTGCCAGCCTCGGAGACGGGATCATAGTCCGTTGCAATATCTTTTGGTGCGATAGATGCGGTCATGACGGGCACGGTGCCAGCCGCGAGAGCGGTCGCGGCACTGCGACCAGCTGCGAGATTCACCGTCGGGAAGATGGCAATATCTGCCGCAGTTATTCCTGCCGCATCGACGGTGTCAATCTCGATGACATACACTGCCAAGTGCTTACACGCCTCACGTAGTGAGCTGAGCATCTTTGTCTCAGCATCTGCTGTGACGATTGCGATGATCGGTGTGCGACCAGCCTTCTTCCAGTTGTTTGCCAGCAGACAAGTGTCGCGAGCTGCGCGTTTGGCAGCTGTACGATCGGCAATACTGAGAGCGGCTGTTGGTTGCTTCAGTACTTGTTTTTTTGCGGCGGTTTTTGTTGGCATGATGTGTATTTTATAGATCAGGTCAGTTTAGCAGAAATAGCTGCTAAAATCAAGCACATGCAAAAGCTCGTCCTTCTCGATTGCCACGCCATTATCCATCGCGCATTCCATGCTATTCGCCCGCTCAGCACGACCGCAGGCGAGCCAGTCAATGCGGTCTTTGGCTTTGGTAGTATGCTGCTGAATGTACTCGAGATCGAACAGCCAGATTATCTCGTTGCGACATTTGATGAAAAAGGGCCAACCATTCGTCACGAGCAAGATGACACCTACAAAGCTAATCGCAGCAAAGCCCCCGATGAGCTCATTAGTCAGTTTGGGCGGACGCGGGAGCTTGCCACTGCATTCAATGTGCCGATCTTTAGTCAAAGCGGCTACGAGGCAGACGATCTCATCGCTACCATCGCCGAGCAGATGAAAACCGAAGCTGACGTACATACGATCATTGTCTCGGGTGATCGTGATCTGCTCCAGCTCGTCGATGCCAAAACCAGCATGCATGATCTGACGGGTGGCTATCGTAAGTCAATTAATTTTGATCCTGCCGCTGTGCAAGAGAAGTTTGGCTTTACGGCTGAGTTCGTACCCGACTTCAAGGGGCTGGCAGGGGATAGCAGCGACAACATCGCCGGCGTGCCCGGCATCGGGCCAAAAGGCGCGACTGATCTCATTCAGCAGTTCGGACATCTGGAAGAGATGTATCGCCGCCGCGAGGAGATCGCGAATGAGAACCTGCGCGCCAAATTCACCGCAAACTACGAACAAGCCCTGCACTGCCGCCAGATGGCGACGGTCATCCGCGATGTCACGATGCATTTCAATTTACCCGACTGCCACCTGCACGACTTCGATGCGGAGCATGTACTGCGGCTCTTCGATGAGCTGGAGTTCCGCAGCCTGAAGGCGCGTGCGCAGAAGATGTTTCCTGAGCAGTTTCACGCTGCCGCCAACCCACATCTCAGCCAGCAGCAGAGCCTGTTTTAGATTTTGAATGAAAAACTATTTTGTTTATATTCTTACGAACCCACGAAGTACAATTTTTTATATTGGGATGACAAATAATTTGGAGCGAAGGATGTCCGAGCACAAGCAAAAATTAATTGAAGGTTTTTCGAAGAAGTATAATTTAAACAAGCTGGTTTATTTCGAAACAGGCTCGGATGTGCGCGGTGCGATTGAGCGGGAGAAGCAGCTCAAGAATTGGCATCGGGACTGGAAATTGAATTTGATTCGCGAGAAGAATCCAAAAATGAAGGATTTGAGCGATGATTGGGATTTGGAATAAGTAGTCTGTCATGCTGAATTTATTTCAGCATCTCGAATGTTTGTAAAAATAGATCATGCGAGATCCCGAAACAAGTTCGGGATGACAGTATTCTTGATGGCTGGACAAAAGATGAGCTCACGGCAGGGTTTTATTTTGTGATAATATTTACACTTTTTGGCAAGTCTGATATTATTTTCTATAAGTCTGGCACTCGTGCTGGCAGTGGATCTCGATCACGCTGCAGCCACCGCCCGACTTCGTTCCTTGACTTCTCGAATCTATTCCAAAAAGTGGGAAGGATCCTGTCTGCGAATTTCGCGGGTAGCATCCTTCCCACCCGACACTCCGTCGGTCAATATATCTCTAAAACTGAACGCGACTATCCTGGGAAGGGGTCGCAAAAACTTGAGGAGAATATCGTGAGTGACACACAAAAATCTTGTCGCGGTTGTTCCCGGCTTTGCATGGGTACCGCCGTTTTTGCCTTGGCAGCAAATGCCGTGCAGGCCGCGTCGATTGTCGAAGACAAAGCGCCGGCAATCAACATGGAAGCCGCCGACAAAGGCAATGGCCAAAGTTGGACCGCTATCAAAACCGCACTGATGATTGCTGCTTCGGACGAGCGCGGTCTGGTCAAAGCGGCTTTCATCGATGGTCGAAAAGTGATGCAAACGCATACGGCCTACTTCGACGACATGCGGCCGATCGATGAAGAGCCGAAAGCCGATGATAACACCCATATCGCTTGGAGCTCTGGCGATATGGCTCTTCCCGAGCCGATGCTCCTGGCGGCTGTCGCTGGGCACACCGACCAGGGTCACACAGTCCAAGTCGGCGCGCATATCGGCATCGGCGACACTGCCAGCGCTCCCGCTCCTTCATAAAAGCGGGTTGGAAATTTCAAGCCGGGAGAGGCTCCTCCACCTCGCAACAGCACAACTACCAAGTCTCTCGGTTTGAGGGGGAATAGATTCCAGAATATCGGGATCGAGCACATCTTTGTGCAAAGGCGACCATTCCAACCGGTCGTCTTTTTCCTTTGCCATTTTATTTCAATATGACATCTAACTTTGCGATATGGCATATCTATAATTTAGTTGTACTTGAATAATATACCGAACACTATCTGCATTCATACTGAACACGTTTTGTACTCCGAGATGCTACTATTGTAGCCTTTTTGTATTCAAGGCTTATTGCGTGAAATGCCATGAAAACCTATAGTATCCTCAATACTTCTATTTCTCCATCTGTGGCAAAAGACAACATCATCGTCGGTATCGACATTGGTAACAGCAAGATTCGCACCGTAGTCGCGGTCGTGGAGGGTGAGCGTGAGCTCCTGCCAAATGTCGTCGGTGTCGGTGTCGCCCCCAGCGCAGGTCTGCGCAAGGGGGCTATTGTCGATGTTGGCGAGACGATCTCTGCCATCACTGCCAGTCTGGAGGACGCCGAGCGCATGTGCGGGGAGCCGATTCATCATGCCTTCATCGGCGTGGGTGGCGCGCACCTCGCAGCACAAAACAGCACGGGCGTGATCGCCATCAGTCATAGCGGCAGCGAAATCAACGAAGACGATATCGCTCGTTCGCTCGAGGCAGCACAGGCGGTGAATATCCCGAGCAACCGCCAAATCTTGCGGACGATCCCGCAGGTCTACACCGTGGACGACCAGACGGATATCAAAGATCCACGCGGCATGATGGGCGTGCGCCTCGAAGTGGCGACGCATATCATCACTGGCCTGACGCCAGCGCTGAAGAACCTCGAGAATGCCGTGCACCAGAGCGGTGTCGATGTCGATGATTTCGTACCTGCTGCGCTCGCCGCAGCCGAGGCGACGATCAGCAAGCGCCAAAAAGAGCTCGGCGTGGTCGTGATCGACATCGGTGCAGGCAGCGTCAGCATGGCCGTCTACGAAGAGGGGGTCGTGCTCCACACGGCAGTCCTGCCCGTCGGTGGTGACAGCGTGACGAATGACATTGCTATCGGCCTGCGCACGAGCGTGGATACCGCCGAGAAGCTGAAGATAGAATATGGCACCGTGCAGCCAGCAGATACGAGTGATCGAGATACAGTCGATCTCTCCGCGCTCAGCCGCAGCGAGACACAGGTCGTTAGTAAGAAAGAGCTCGCTGAGATCATTCATGCGCGCTACGCCGAGATCTTTGACATGGTCAATGCCGAGCTACGGCTCGTCGGTCGTGACGGACAGTTGCCAGCGGGTGCGGTCATCACGGGTGGTGGCGCAAAAATACCTGCCCTCATCGATCTCGCACGCGACACGCTGAAGCTGCCTGTGCAGATTGGCTTCCCGACAGAGATCGATGGCATTGTCGATAAGATCGATGATCCGAGCTATGCTACGGCGATCGGTCTCATTCTTTATGGCACCAAAGGTCCATCTCGCAGCTACGGCCCATCGAGCGTGAACTTTGGCAAAGCTGTCGATGGCATCAAATCATTTTTACGTAAATTACTTCCTTAATTCACCTTCTAATCCCTTTCCTATGTCCGATTCCCTCAAAAATCTCTTCGGTGGCGCAGCTGCCAACAATAACACCTCTTCCGCGTCCAGTGAAGAAGTCAGCCCCGGTATTAGCCCGGTCGCCAAGATCAAAGTCATCGGCGTCGGTGGCTCTGGCAACAATGCCGTCAATCGCATGATCAAGGCGCAGCTTAGCGGTGTTGAGTTCATCGCCGTGAACACTGACGCACAGGCGCTCTACCACAACAACGCGCCAAGTAAGATCAATATCGGCAAAGGTACAACACGTGGCCTCGGTGCAGGTAGCGACCGTAGCATCGGCGCAAAAGCAGCCGAAGAGAGCAGTGAAGAGATCAAAGGTCAGCTGGAGGGAGCTGACATGGTCTTCATCACTTGCGGTATGGGTGGCGGTACCGGCACGGGCGCAGCCCCTGTCATCGCTGACATGGCCAAGGAAATGGGCATCCTCACCGTTGGCGTGGTCACCAAGCCGTTTGGCTTCGAAGGTGAAAAGCGCGGGACGCGCGCAGGTGAAGGTCTCGAAGAGCTGAAAGAGCGTGTCGATACGCTCATCACGATTCCAAACGACAAGATCCTTGCAATCATTGATAAGAAGACGCCACTCACTGATGCGTTCACCGTCGTCGATGATGTACTTCGTCAGGGCGTGCAAGGCATCGCTGATCTCATTACTCAGCATGGTCTGATCAATGTGGATTTCGCTGATGTGAAGAATGTCATGAGCAACGCAGGTAGTGCTCTCATGGGTATCGGCTACGGTACTGGCGAGAGTCGCGCGACCGAAGCAGCCCGTGCAGCAGTCGACAGCCCACTCCTCGAGCAGAGCATCGATGGCGCGAAGGGACTCCTCTTCAATGTCACAGGCGGCAATGATCTCTCCATGTTTGAGGTCGATGAAGCAGCGAAGATCATCACCGCAGCAGCCGATCCAGATGCCAATATCATCTTCGGTGCGACGATCGACGACAGCTACACTGGTGAGATGAAGATCACCGTCATCGCGACAGGTTTCACGGGCGAGCCAGTTACCCCAAAAGCAGCAGCAGCACGCCAAGGCTTTGGTCACAATCCAGCAGGTGCAGGGCAGGGAGCCGAGGATGAGCTGGAGATTCCAGCATTCATCCGCAAACGCATGAAATAATCACTTCAATCGAGTAATCTATAAAAAGCCCTGCGGAAGCAGGGCTTTTGTTTGCAAAATAAATTTTATACAGGGAAGTTGTCTTTTAATATTTGAGCGTGCATGGCGGTTGGCTCGCCATAAACGAGCTCACTTGGGTTAAAACGTGCAGGTGGCAAGTTGGCCTTAGTGCCATCTGTTGGTGTTCCAACTAGGTAACTGGCTATCACATCATCTCTTTTATTAAAGGCACCTTGCCATTCTTCAAGTGACTTAATGATCGATTCTTCACCTACTACGGCTCCACTTTCCATGATTAATATTGCCCTGATGGACCAGCGAATACCTCCTGTAAGTTTTACATCAGAAATTTCTGAGCAGCAATTTATAGCTTGTAAAAGAGTGTGTCTTTCTTCACGTAGTCCTTGATCAAAAGAGCGTTTGGCATATGCTGCTTCTGCAGCCTCTTCTGCTTTTCGGGAAAGGGTGTCAGATGACATTTAGAAAGAATAAATACTAAGATAGTACCTTAGTAGAAATGAGACATCGCATCAAATCAACTTACGTTTCTTCATCAAACAGACTCGCTGCCTGCGAGAGCTCACTCTTCTCGATCGGTGCTTTTGGTGCGGTGAGCCCGCTGACCTTCGATGCCTGCTCTTCGAGGCTCTTCGTGAGCTTTTTCATGTCGGCATCTTTCAGCTTGAAGGGCTGTTTGATCTCGCCACGCTTTGCTGCGATGTCGCTTTGCATATCTTGGCTCAGCACGCGTTTGTCCTCGATCACTTCGATAGCTTGCTCGGCGAGGAGGATATTTGCCGCGTTTTGATTGCGGATAAACCACTCAAAGCGAGATAGCACCTTCACAACATTCTCGCGCTCCTGCGGGTCGAATTGTTCGGCAAATTCATAATTGCTGATTTTCTTAAATGCGGCGAGGATCGGCTCGAGTGCTTCTGGTGAGATCACATAAAATGAAATGCCGTCTTGGTAGGCATTCAGGCTTTTGATCTCAGCGATCGCGCTCGTCGGCACGACGAGGAAAATAGTCGGATAGATTTGCGTATTGCCCTTCACTTTTGCCGCAGTCTTTTTGAATTGATCTTTTATGTAGGTTTCCAAGTTCGCACTTTTGCTCATCTTGGCATCGAAGATGATGTACTGCCCGAGGAACTCGATCATAAAATCTGGTTTCAGCTTGCCGTCGAATCCTTCGGGGAGGTCGTTATTTGCGTAGCTGGTGAATGCCAGCTCGGGCTTTGCGCACAGCTCGCGCAGGCGGGCGTAGACCGTGTCTTCATGCTCTTTCCACATGCGGTCGCGGTTCGCAATGGCGGCGTCGCGTCGCGCCTCCTCGGCAGCTTGCACGCGGACTTGTTCATTTTCTAGCTTTTTTTCAGCGCTTTCCAGCTTGGCTATTTTGTCCTGAAATTCTTTTTCTTTGCGCGCGGCGGCTTCATCATGCTGGTTGAGTCGCTGGGTCAGCTCGTCACGGGCTTGGCTGATATTCTTATAATCTGCTTCGAGCTTTGTTTTTTCTACAAAAATAGCTTTGCCTTTGCCCTCCAGCTGGTCGCGCTCGCTGGTGAGAGAGGCGAGCTTTGCTTCCAGCTCGCCGAGTTTTGTATTTTTCTGCTGCAATTCAGATTCGAAACGGGCGTTTTCAGCGACGAGGCGGTCTTTTTCTTTTTCCAAATCACCCGACCCAGCAGTGGCGAGGGGGTGCTTGCGTAGCTGCACAAAGCCGATCACGATGAGAATCAGAATAGTGGCGAGGAAGAGAAGAATAAAAGTGTCCATGCAGGCAGTTTAGCGGATGTTGTGGACACTTAGAATCATTTTTACATGTGTGTATTCAGCACCTTCTTCATTGTTCGGTGTGGCGTGTAGAATAGGTGAGTATGTCCAAGAATGATTTTCAAACCGAGCTCGATCGACTCAATCCCGCCCAGCGGGAGGCTGCCGATACCATCGAAGGACCAGTGCTCATCGTGGCGGGTCCTGGTACGGGCAAGACGCAGACCGTCTCGCTGCGCCTCGCGAATATCCTAAAGAAGACACAGTCTAAGCCGCAAAACCTGCTTGCGCTGACCTTCACCGAGGCGGGCGCGGTCGCGCTAAAGGAGCGACTCGCGAGCATCATCGGCGCAGAGGCGTATGGCATCACTGCGACAACCTTTCATAGTTTTTGTCAGCGGCTGACAAGTCTCTTTCCTGAGGAATTTTCCAGTTACCGCGAGCGTACGCCGCTGGATAGTCTCGGTAGCTTCAAGCTGCTCCGTGATGTGCTGGCAGCAGGTAGCTATCCCGAGCTCGCTCCGGCAAAGAATATCGACGGAGCTATTCCAGATATTTCTTCTGCACTTTCTACTTTGAAACGAGAAGGTGTGACTGCTACAAAATTAGTAGAGCTCATCGGACAGGATCAAACCGAGCTGGATGGGATGGAGCGGATCAATCCGCGAACGAAGAAGCCATTTGGCAAAGTGATCGACCTAGAAAAGAAGATCGCAAAGAACCGCGAGCTGGCACGGATCTACGAGGCGTATCAAGCGATGCTGCTTGAGCGTGAGCTCGTGGACTTCGATGATCTGATCCTCGATGTTGTCGCGAAGCTGCAGGATATAGAAAATCCTTTCTTACTCGCGTATTTGCAGGAGAATTATCTATATGTCACGGTCGATGAATTCCAAGATACCAACGGCGCCCAAGATGTGATCCTCCGTGCATGGGCGAGCTACGATGACAGCCCCAATCTCTGCGTCGTGGGTGACGATGATCAATCGATTTATCGCTTCCAGGGAGCCAGTCTGGCGAATATTCTCGAGTTCCGCACGAATTATCCGAAGGCAAAGATTGTGAGTCTCACGACGAACTATCGCAGCACGCAGACTATCCTCGACGCCAGCCGAGCGGTAATTGAGAGTAATAAAGAACGACTGGTGCATGAAGTCGACGGACTGGTGAAAGATTTGACTGCTGCCCAGTCAGCCACTACGGACAAGCCAAAAGCTCTGACTTTCGAAACAGCAGAGGATGAAGCAGCGGGTATCGTACAGGAGATCCAAAAGTTGCTCGCAGCCAAAGTTGATCCTGCTGAGATTGCAGTTTTGTATCGGAAGAAGCGGCATGCTGATCTTCTCGCGAATTATCTCGAGCGAGCTGGCGTGCCACATATCCGTCTCGATGGACGCGACGCACTGAAAAATAAACGCATCCAGCAGCTCATTGCTCTGCTTCGCGCACTCGCAAAGCCAAATGATCCCGACGCGCTGCTCGCAATTCTTTTTGCGGATTACACTGGTATCGCTTCGGTGGATGCCTATCGCCTCGCGCGGGCTGCCGACCGTCACCATGGCTTTCTCGATGTACTGACCGATGAAGCTCTTTTGGCAGAGCTCGGGCAAAAGACTGACAAGCACCCCGAGATTATCTTCTCCGATTTAGAAAAATTAAAAGCATTCTCCAAGAAGCTGATCAGCTGGCTCGCGAAGAAACAGGATATGAGCCTGACCGAGCTCACCGAGACGATCTCTGCCGAGAGTGGGCTGGCGCAGCTGATCATCGCCAATGAAGAGTACGAGTCTGGTGAAGCTATCGCGACGCTTATCGATTTCCTTCGACAGTTCGAGGCGGCACGTGACGAGCCGAGCCTCGGCGAATTACTTGCCGATCTGAAGCTCATGGCCCAGCAGCATATCACTATGAAGCTGCCTAATCGCGGTGAGTCAGCCGTACAGCTCATGACCAGTCATGGCTCCAAAGGGCTGGAGTGGGAGCATGTCTTCGTGATACACGCGACAGATAATGACTGGGGTGGACGCCGCCGTGGTGAACGAATTAAGTTACCAGAGCTCGTACCGACCACTGCCGCGCATGAACATATCGAAGATGAACGCCGTCTTTTCTTCGTCGCGATGACTCGCGCACGCCAGCAGCTGACCATCACTCGTGCGACGGATTACGAGGGACGTGAGCTTGCACCGAGCCGCTTCCTCGAAGAGGCTGGCGAGACTATCCAGGCTGAGCAAGTCGAAGTCTCTGCCACCGTGAAGCTCCCGCTCACTGTACCGACAGAGCTGCATCCCGAGCTCGACCCCGAGAGTCGTCGTTTCCTCGGCAGTCTCGTTGAGTATCTCCGAATCAGCCCGAGCGCGCTAAATAGCTATCTCACTTGCCCGCGCAATTTTCTTTTTCAGAATCTCCTCCGTGTGCCCGCCAGCGCTGATCCAGCCGATCGCGCTGGTGCGATCTTTGGCACGGCAGTACACGCAGCTTTCGAAGCTTATTTCGGCGTTTTGAAATCTACTGGTACGCAGCCTGATATATCTGTCGCATTGGACGCACTTGAGCTCAGCCTTCGTCGTGAACCGCTGACCGCGAGTCAGCGCAAGATCTTCCTGCGCGATACGGCTCGTGCCGTGACGGAATATATCGAGCAGCATGGGCAATCTATCCAGCCACCAGTGGAGAATGAATACAATTTCTCTCGGCACGATGTCCGCCTCGATGATATCCCGCTCACGGGTGCTGTCGATCGTATTGATTTAATCGAAGGTAGTGAGCGCAATGTCCGACTCATTGATTATAAGACCTCGCCTGTCTCTACCCGCAATGCCATTCAAGGACTGACGGCAAACTCGACAGGGGACATGTACCGCCAGCTGACGTTTTATCGACTGCTTAGTCAGCTCGACAGTCGCTTCATCTGGGATGTGAAGGAGGTAGTCATTAGTTTTGTCCGTCCGGCAAAGAATGGTGACTTCGTCGATGAAAGCTTTGATCCGACGGCCGAGGAGATAGAAACACTCAAAGGGCAGATCAAAGAGACACACGAAAATATCAAAGAGTTGAAGTTCGATTGTCTCGATCCATCGGGCTGCTGCGATCGTTGCCGCAGCCTTCGTTAAATACTTGTTATGAAATTTATATCTACGCTCAAACATCTCCTTCCCGGTCTCGCGCTTGTCGCGCTTATCACCTTTGCCGCACGCTATCTCGCCGCATTGCCATTCTTTCAGTCCATCAGCTTTGGACCACATATTCTCGGTATATTGCTCGGGCTACTCCTGACCAATGTCGTGTATCTGCCGGGTGGCACGTTGCCAGGGATTGGTTTCTCCACGAAGCTCGTCCTCCGTCTAGCTATTATCCTCCTCGGACTCAAGATTACTCTTTTTGATATCTTTGCCATCGGTCCGACAGGGCTAGCGGTGGATGTATTCATGGTCGCGAGTACTGCCATCCTCGGCATCTGGCTGGGTACGCGCGTGCTGCGACTGGATACCGATACGAGTATCCTCGTGAGTGCGGGTAGTGCTATCTGTGGTGCGAGTGCAGTGCTGGCCACCGAGGGCACGTTAAATAGTAAGCCACATAAAGCTGCGCTGGCAGTCGGCACGGTCACGCTCTTTGGTACGATCATGATGTTTCTCCTGCCGACATTACAGAATCTGGGCATCCTCGGTTTATCCGAGCAGAGCTTCGGTATCTTTGCTGGTGCCACCACGCACGAAGTTGCCCAAGCTGTCGCTGCGGGCTTTACAAGTAGCAATATCGCGGGCGAAACGGCTGTCATTACCAAGCTCCTGCGTGTTGTCTTACTCATTCCATTCCTCCTCGGAGTGATCTGGTGGCTGCGCCAGGACAAGGCTCAGCACCACGCGCCGGTGCCGTTCCCGTGGTTTGTGCTCGGCTTCGTAGCAGTCAGCGTGCTCTATACCTTCCTGCCGCTACCCGAGCAGGCTGTCGATTATCTGCTGGCAGCGCAGGACTTCCTCATGACAATGGCAATGACGGCGCTCGGACTCAAGACAAAATACCGCGACCTCGTGCATGTCGGCTGGCTGCCCATCTTGCTCGGACTGATACTGACCTGCTGGTTGATTTTGGGTGGCTTTGGCGCTGTTTCGCTTGCGAGTTATATCTTTGGATAGGGGACAAAAAACTACTATTTTTATAAACTCTGCAGATGTTAATCTGAATAAAGAGAAGCGACTTTCGCGCGTTCGCGTAGATATGCCACGAGCTGCTGTAATTCGTCGGCAATCTCCTCATGCAAATGAAATCGATCTGGATGTGCTGATGGCGCAGTTTCTTTTAAAATTGGGATGAGCCATTCTTCAGTCGAATCACAGTTTCGTTCGACTCTCTGTGGTAAATTTTGCATTAATTCTGGCGTATAAAATTCAGGATGGTCGAGAATTTTTTGCTGTAATCTCCCAAAAGAACGAAAATTACTCTTGCGATCATCGCCTTTTCCTCGCGCTGCAGCTGCATCTTCGTGAAGAATAGCTTCATATTCTTCGGGGTTTAATTTATGCCAAGCACCATATTCGTCTGGCTGTATATTAGTATATAAGTACATCAAATACGCAGCATCTCTGCCGTATGGACCTAGTTTTTTGATTAATTTTTTGTATGGCATATGGCGCACATCGGTGTCTTCCATCAAATCATGTCCAAGACGTCCCAAAATGTGATCGGGCGGTTCACCAGACAAAACACCCGTAAGGGCAACTTCATCAAGATGAAACATGGTCGAAACACGACGCCCATTTTCATCTTTTTCGTCTCGAAATGCATTTTGGAATGCTGGTTTAATGACTTTTTCACGAGCTGTCCATATTGGCTCAGCGCCTGCATGCTGAAACGCTAAATTAAGTTCCAGGCGCAGCATTTCCGACATGGCGCGCGTGGCATACGGCGTTGCTGATTCAAAGAATGCAGCATGAGGCAAAGTCGGAATAGTTTTAATAGCTGGGGTAGCTAATTCATTTAGCATAAGGTCTTAATTTAACGAGAAATGATGGAAAAGGCAACTCGCATGTAGACAGGGGCAAATGGGCTGCTTGAGCTGGCTTTCGCCAAGGAACGAAGGTAGAATACTTGCCCTTTATTTTATCTTTTTCCATGTCCAAGCCTATTGTCACCCTCGGCGTCATCGCGCACGTCGATCACGGTAAAACTACACTCGTCGATGCTCTGCTCACGCAGGGTGGTGCGTTTAATTCGCACGAAGCAGTTGGTGAGCTGATGATGGATAGCAATGATCAAGAGCGCGAGCGCGGTATCACGATCACATCCAAGAACTGTGCTATCCAGCACGATGGCGTGAAGATCAATATCGTCGACACACCGGGACATGCTGACTTTAGCTCCGAGGTCGAGCGTGTACTGAAGATCTGTGACACAGTGCTGCTCCTCGTCGACGCACAGGAAGGTCCGATGCCACAGACACGATTCGTCCTCTCCAAGGCTATTGCCCTCGGGCTGAAGCCGATCGTCGTGATCAATAAGATTGACAAGGCAGGTAGCGATCCTGAGAAAGTGCACGATCAGGTCTTCGACCTCTTCTCCGAGCTCGGCGCGACCGATGAGCAGCTCGACTTCCCGATGGTGCTCGCGATTGCTAGAGAAGGTGTTGCCAAGATAAAAGTAGAAGATGATTCAAAAGATCTCACACCGCTCTTTGATACGATCAAGAATCACACCGTCGCTCACGTTGAGCCAGCCAGCGAGCCACTGCAGGCACTGGTGTACAGCCTGGAGTATGACAATCACCTCGGTCGTATCGGTATTGCACGTGTCCTGCGCGGCACGATGAAGTCAGGTGACCAGATTGCACATATCCGTCGTGATGGATCGGTCGGTACGGGCAAGATCTCCAAGATGTTTACCTACCAAGGTATGCAAAAGGTAGAGATTATGGAAGCACCCGCAGGCGAGATCGTCGGCGTGGCAGGCTTTGCAGATATCACCATCGGTGAGACATTTGCTGATCCAGCTCAGCCAGATCAGCTGCCTGTCATCGAGGTTGGTGAGCCAACGGTTTCGATGTCATTCAATGTAAATGCAAGTCCATTCGCCGGCAAAGAAGGTAAATATGTAACGACGCGTCAGATCCGCGAGCGCCTCATGCGCGAGCTGGAGACAAATGTTGGTATGACGGTTGAGGACATTGAAGGAAGTGATTCATACAAAGTATCCGGTCGTGGTGAGCTGCATCTCGCCGTGTTGATCGAGAGCATGCGCCGTGAAGGCTTTGAGCTGGCTGTCGGTCGCCCCGAAGTGATCTTTCACGAGGAAGCGGGCAAGAAGATGGAGCCAATCGAACAGGCTATCATCTCGGTGCCAGATGATATGACGGGCACCGTCATCGAGAAGATGGGCAAGCGAAAGGGTGAAATGAAAGACATGAGCAGTAGCGAAGGATACACCCGCATCGAATTCGAGATCCCAACACGTGGTCTCATTGGATATGCATCCGAGTTCATTCGTGATACACGTGGCGAAGGTACGCTCGATCACATCTTCCTGCGGTATGATGAATACCGTGGTGCTATCCCAGCTCGTCAGAATGGCGTGCTCATTAGTCAGGCACAGGGTGTTACTCTCGGTTTTGCACTTGGCAATCTCCAAGAGCGCGGCATACTCTTCATCGGTCCCCAGACAGATGTCTATGAGGGCATGATCATTGGTGAATGCAGTCGTCCTGATGACATGGTCGTCAATCCGCTCAAAGGTAAGAAGCTCACCAACGTCCGTGCCAGTGGTACTGATGACGCGCTGAAGCTGACGCCACCTCGCGAGATGAGTCTCGAGCTAGCTATCGAGTATGTTGGTGATGATGAGCTCGTCGAGGTGACGCCGAGCAAGATCCGTCTGCGCAAAAAGTTTCTCACCGAGACCGATCGTAAGCGTAGTAAATAAGGCTAAAAATTAGATCAAACAAAAGAAGACAGGCTGCGCGAGCCTGCTTTTTTGTACTTGAAATTTTCCGTGAAATTTGCTAAACTGATATGATCTAAAAAAATAATAAACACCCACATACCATGCCACAAAAAACAACTGCAGATCTCATATCACACGCTGAGACACACCTTGCATCCGCTGAGTCTCGTGAGAGCCAGCGCGAAGCAGTGATCTCTATTGGTCTCTTCTCACTCGCAGGATTCATCGTCCTTGGTCTCGCGATCGAGCTGATCAGCCAGTCATTGCGTGCAGGCACACCAGCTTATGTCGCTGGTGATTCGGCTGATTATGCAGCTCAGCAGGCGTTTTATACAGGGACAGAAGTGATGCATGGCGCAGCAGGTAGTGTCGTAGAGGCACAAGAGGCAGTCCATGCAGCCGCACAGGCTGCACAGGCACTTCCTGTTATTTGGGCGATTGGTGGCGCTTTGCTTCTTGCTGGACTATGGCGGCTGGAGGCGAATGGCTTCTTTGCACGCATGCGGCCGTCATTCACGATCCACAAGATCAAATAAGTATGGGAAACCCAGAAACGCCTCATGCACCCGAACAGGAAGAAATGACTGTCGAGCAGCGTGAGGTTTTTGATAATCTGACCGCAGCACGTGATGCGCTCGCTCGCGTCGAGCGATATGCGGAGATTATGGACAAGTATCCAGTCGATGCACTTGTTGGCTTAGTGCCAGGCTTGACGGACTCCCTTAGCTCATTAGTTTCGAGTGCATATTTGCTTCGTTGCTCAGTGCGGGCTGGTCTCGGCAAGACCGAGATGGCGAAGATGGCTGGATTACAAATAGCTGATGCGGCAATTGGCACAGTGCCAGGGATCGGTGATATTGCCGATTACTTCTTCAAAGCGAATAAGATGTCTTTGAAATACTTCAAAAAACGAGTAGCAGAGATGGAGCAACAGGCAGAGGAGATGGGTATAGCTGTCAGCTAGATTTCATGCTTTGTTCACGTTAAACTGCCGGCATGCCCAGGTGGTGGAATTGGTAGACACGCTAGTTTTAGGCACTAGTGCCGCAAGGTGTGAAGGTTCAAGTCCTTTCCTGGGCACCACAAAGACGCTCCTGATTATTGATCAGGAGTTTTTTGTAAGAAGGTTCTAATCTTTAATAAGCACAGCTGCCTTGGCAACTTCTTGCATTGGCTCGATACGCAGATGCAGCGTGAGCGAGATCATCCATATCGCGAGTCCGACGCCCGTGGCCGTACAGATGAATAGACTGCTTTCGAAGCTGTATGTGGCATACATGAGCCCCGCAATGACGGGTGCTATTGCCCAGCCTACATTTGATATCATCCTGCCAAAGGCATCATATGCACCATCTTCGCGATGATCGATATCATAGCGTTCGAGTGCATGTGTAGCTGCATAACAGGCGATATTATTACCAATACCTATCACGACGCCTGCCGCGATGAGTCCCCCGAGGGTGGGGGCAAAGGGCATGGCGATCGTGCCAGCAGCGATCATTAGCCAGCCGATGATATGCATATATCGCCAGTTGTACCTATCGGCTGCCCAACCAGCTACGCCAGCGAGGAAGATAGTGATGAGCTCATAAATACCGAGCTGGAGTCCAGCTCCTGCACTACTCGTACCTAGCTTCGCAAGATGCAATGGAATCACGAACCAAATCGTGCCATAAAAGAGCCCTTCAAATAATTTTGAGCCAATATCAAAGAGGGGAATATATTTATTTTTTTTAATAAAATGAATGCTGTGCTTCACAGTTGCCAGTGAATTAAGTGCTGCTCTTAGCTTGATTGGCTTTGGCTTTGGGAGGTCATTTTTTACGAGCATTAATATAAATAGAAACAATGATGCTGTGCCAGCCATCAGAGCACCAATGATCCAATAGTTCTCTGGGGCAAGAAAGAAAGACAGGGCGAGTGTGGAACCAAAACAGGAGATCGCCATGATATTGTCCCGCAGGCCAAAGATCAGACCACCTTCTTTTTTTGGTGTCGTGCGCAGGAGATAGGTGCTATCAACACGCAGGCTCCAGCTGACAAAAATGAAGAGTGAGAGGATCGTCATCCCGAGCAGGCCAGAGCCAAACAGCATCCAGCTGAGTCCACCACATAAGAATAAAATCATAGCAATGCGCAGTACTTTTCGTGCGCCGAGTGAGTCGGCTAGATTACCACCGAGTGGGTCGGTCACGGCGAATTGCATGACGGTAAATGCTGCGATGAAGAGTCCAGCAAAGGCTTCATTACGCAGATCTGTCAGTATGACTGGTAGCAGCGCATAAAATAAACTACCAGCAAATCCTGCAAGGCTCGCACTACTCGCGATGAGAAGGGCGGATTTGTGATGCTTAGCAAAGCACGTGATGAGCTTGGGGACGTGGTAGAGCATTTATTTTTGTACGATGAGATTATTGTTTTCGACCAGCTGTGCCGTCACGATCAGTCGTTTCAGCGCAGTGCCGAGTGGCGTACAGGTCATGAGGGTCAGGCGGTAGTCGTCGGTATCGGCGAGCACATCTGTCTCACTCGGGTCGACTTCGCGAATGTTATGCACGCGATAAATATACTTTTTACCACCGTGAAAGACGACGATATCATCCTGCAGCTCGACTTTGGTCAGTAAGGCAAAGATATCTTTGTATCGACCACTATCCCATGGATAATAGCTGCTGTGCCCTGTGATAAAAGCATTGCCACGCTCGCCCGGCTCGGCGGTGCCCGGAAAACGCACGACGCCATCGCGTAGAGCTTCTTGGATTTGTTGCTCGACATAGGTCCAATCACCGAGATAATCCACGCCAGCTGCTTCTTTGATGGGCGCCTTGATATTTAGCCGTGGCAGGAAGATATAGCTTTCGGGAGGGGTAACACCGAGATCGAGATTGGGGAGTGTCGTCTTTTGTTCGATTACTTCTTCGCGCTCGGCTGTCGCATGAAAGACAAGTTTTTTCTGCTTTTCCTTTTCTACTATTTCTTCATTCACTGGCATATCGACGAGACTTGCGACGAGCTCACTTGTTTGCGGCTCGCCGATGAGAAATGAAATGCGCTTGGCATAGGCAGAGAAGTTGAGTCCGACAAATGCTACGACGAAGATGACGACAGCGGTGATGGCAAAACGACCTATTTCGTTCATCGCGCCGCGCGTCTGCGAACCAGCTAACTTACTTGCGAGCTGCTGCTCTTCACGCTGGATCTGGGCATGGTATTCGGCAGTATTTTGGTGTGTATTTTCTGGCATTTGTTTTTTTGTTTGTATCCGAGCATTTTAGCAAAAAACAGCCTAAAAATCAAGCTGAATACAATCCAAAGCCTTTAATTGCTTTATCATTTCGCCCTGTATGCCGGCGCCCAGAGCTAATTTTAATGTTATTAAATCAAGAAAGCCTGCCTCTTTATATTTTCTTTGTAGGTAGTTTTTCATTTTTTGCATTTCAATTTTAGAAACTATGATTTTCTGGCCAGTTTCTGCTGCAGAAAAAGCACAAACGCCGTCTATTTTTTCAACTTTCAAAGTCCTTTTATCACCATCGCAACCCTCGATGAGCTGAGTGAGCCGATAAAGTACGGGGTGTCTTTTTTTGCAAATAAAGCGCTGACCTTCGCTCATGAGATGTTCGCGCTCTTCAAAAGTAAGGTCGTCATTTATCTCACCGATCTGAATTGTACAAACAGGCTCGTATCTCCGTTGATTATATTCCTTCCATGTTCCATTTTTTCTAGCTACCTTGCGACTATCTCTTTCAGTGCACATATTCTCGAGCCCTTTCGGAAAGTCTGCCTGGGCAATCGAGGGGGAGGTAGTAGATAAAAAAAGAGCTGCTAATGCAGCTCGACTTGTGTTATTTACAGCGAGATTTTTGATCGTATCAAGCATCTTCTCACATAATAATACCACCCCCCAAGACTCTATCGCCATCGTAGAGTGCCACGGCTTGGCCGGCTGTCACGGCGCGGATCGGCTCGGGGAAGGTGATTTTGAACCCGCCTTCTGTCAGCTGCACCTTCCCGCGCACGGGCTGCATGCGGTAGCGGACTTGCACATCGCATTCAAAAGTCTGCGCGGGCGGTTGTCCCGTGCACCAGCTGACATCGCGGGCGATGAGATCAAAGCTGAGGCTGCCGCTGTCCTCGCCGACAATCAGCTCGTTCTTTTTCCAGTCAAATTCGATGACATAAACTGGATCGACGAGTCCGCCGATATCCAGCCCCTGCCGCTGACCGATGGTATAGAGCGGCAGGCCAATGTGCTCACCGAGCACCGTGCCGTCTGTCCGCACAATTTTGCCTTTTTTGAGCGCGCTGGCTGGCAGGTTCCGCTGGAGAAACTCGCGTGGCTCAGCCTCGGGAAAGAAGCAGACACCCTGACTTTCACGCTTCTCGGCGATGAAATCGAGCCCGAGCTCCTTCGCGCGTTTGCGTGTCTTGGCTTTATCATCGATGTCGCCCATCGGAAACAGGATCTTACTCAGCTTCTCCGGCGTGAGATGATAGAGGAAGTAGCTCTGATCCTTGTCGGGGTTCGTGCCGCGCAGCAGCCGTCCATCTTCCACACGCGCGTAATGCCCACTAGCAACGACATCGCAACCGAGCTCGGCGGCTTTGTCCAGCAGCATGCCAAACTTGATCTGGCGGTTGCAGGTGGTGCAGGGGTTGGGTGTGAGCCCCGCAGCCGTGTCAGCGAGATATTTGTCCACGACTTCCTTTTTGAATGCATCAGCGAAGTTCAGCACATAAAAGGGGATATCCAGCTGCCGCGCGACGCGACGTGCATTCTCCAGCTCGGCGACACTGCAGCACTTGTTTTCCTGCACCTTCGTGCCCGCCGCAGGCGAAAAGCCCTCTTTCCAGAGGTGCATGTGCACGCCGATGACCTCATGCCCAGCCGCGACCAGCTCCGCAGCCATCACGCTGCTATCCACGCCACCCGACATCGCTGCAAGTATTTTCATATTTTTATGCCATAAATAGTATCACGCTTGCCGACGCGCAGGACAAGGATTGTTTCGGTTTTTTTATCGAGATCGACGATTGCGCGATAATCGCCGACACGAAAGCGTGATTCACTGCGACCACTTAGCTCTTTTGCAAAAATACCTGGATCAGACTGGGCTGCGTAAGTGTCCATTTTATCCAAAATGCGCAGCTGCACGGTCTTGGGTAGTTTTTTTAAATCCGTAATCGCTTTGGCAGAATATTCGAGGATAAACATTACAAGCCGAGTTTTTTACGAGTTTCAGCCGCGCTGTATTTCTTTGCTTTGCGCGCAGCTGGCAGACTGGCAAGGAGCTTTATATTTTTTAGCAAGGCTGCCTCTTCGATCAAATCTTCGATCTGCGTGACGAGACTTTCATCGTAGGGAAGCGCGAGAAAGACAGGCTTGTTATTTCGTAGCACGGTCTGCAGGCCGCCGCTGGCGAGGCTGGCGGGGTCCTTTTTTACGCTGCTGATGGGAGTGAGCTGGGGCATTTGAAAAAGGTTAAATTTCGTACTTAATTTAGCACGAATTTTAATTTATTACAAATAGTAAAAACATCGTCATCCTAGCGAAAGCTAGGATCCAGTGAATTCTGCGAGCCGATTGGAATATGGATTCTGGATAGTCCCAACGGGAACTCTTTGAGCCTCGCTTCGCTTGCTTCCAGAATGATGGTAAGTGAAATGCCACCCGACATCGCTGCAAGTATTTTCATATGGGAAATTTATTAATTTATCGTTAAGGTGATTCTATTTTTGAAATAATCTTCATTCCAACATAGTCCTTATTACACTTATATTTCCCCTTATAGTAACAATCAAAGTAGCTGATTATTCTTCGCTTTGTTTTTGCATAAAAAATAGGATTTAGTGTAATAAATTTTTTTAAAATCTCTATTTTTTCAGAGTTCATATTCTTATAAATAACCATGAGTATTTCTTCAACATATTCACCCATAAGTTGCATTATGTATGGGGTAATCCAGAGCTCCTCAATGCAAATAATATTCATTAGATATTTTTGTCTAATATATCCGTCATGGTTTCTCGTTAAAATGCAGCTTAAAATCTGGTGTTGTCTTTTAGATAGTTGATCCTGATTGGCAAACTGCTTTTCATCCAAATAAGCTCTATATGGCATAAAAATCTTTTGCTTTTCAATATCAGCTTCAAATAAATCAGGATTTGAATTTGAGATGATTTCAGAAAAATCATAGCTCTCGTAAAGATGATCAATATCATTTTTAAATTCAGCAGGGAAGGCACGATAAAGATCATTTTTTGTAAATAGATTCTTTGTCATATTCTTGCAGGTTAGATATTTATTCTACTCGCTCGATACTCGCTCCCAGCGCGGTCAGCTTCTCCGCGAAGCGGTCGTAGCCACGGTCTATATATTGAATGTCATAAATCTCGCTCGTTCCCTTCGCAGCCAGCGCAGCCAGCACCACCGCCGCCCCCGCGCGCAGATCGCAGCTGGTCATCTTCGCAGCCTTTAGGCGCGTCTTGCCGACGATGATTGCCTGATGCGGATTGAGCATTTCCATCACGACGCCCATCTTTTCCAGTTCATTCAAATAGGCGAGGCGACCTTCAAAGAGCGTCTCGAAGATGCGGGATTTGCCGCTGGCCTGGGTCAGCAGCACGCCAAAGGGTGCTTGCAGATCAGTCGGGAAGCCGGGGAAGACGGCAGTTTGCAGTTTTGTCGGGGTGAATTTCTTTGTCGGAAAGACCTCAATGTAGTCCGCGCCAACTTCAAATTTTGCACCGATTTCTTCCAGCTTTTGGAAAAAACTATCGAGCTGCTTTGGCACGACGCCCTCCACGCGCACTTGCCCGCCCGTGATCAGTCCTGCGACGGCGAAAGTGCCGACCTCGAGATAATCTGTCGTGACGGTGTGGGTCACGCCCTTTGGTTTCGCGACGCCCGTGATTTTCAAAGTATGCGTGCCGACGCCCTCCACTTTCGCGCCGAGCTTCTTTACGAACGAGCAGAGATCGACGACATGCGGCTCGTAGGCAGCCATACGGATCTTCGTCAGTCCCTTCGTCAGCGCGGCTGCCATGATCGCGTTTTCCGTGGCGGTGACGCTCATCTCAGACATATTAAATGCCACTTCGCGGGCTTTGCCGCTGAATTTCAGCTCGTTCGCATTCGACTTATTTACAAAGCCGATATTCTCGAGCGCGTATTCGTGGGCGTGCGTGCTGCGCTTGCCGATCACACAACCACCCGGAAAGGGCAGCTGCGCCGTGCCCGCACGGGCGAGCAGCGGGCCAAGCAGCAGGATGCTCGCACGCATTTTGGCAGCGAGCTTTTGCGGAATCTTCGTCGACTTTAGCTTCTTCGTTTGGATATTCAGCGTGCCATTTGCATATTCAAATTCCGTGCCGATGGACTGCATGATCTCCAGCAGCAGATGAATATCTGAAATGTCGGGGACATTCTTTAGCACGCAGGGCTTGTCCGTCAGCAGGGTCGCAGCGAGCAGCGGCAGGGCAGCATTTTTGCTTCCTGACACTTTCACGGTTCCGCGCAGCGGCTTACCGCCTTTGATGATGAATTTTGGCATGACAACAGTTTAGCAGCTAAAATCATCGTAATTAATATATTTTCCATGCGCTCCGATTATCTCAAAAAAGCAGTCGAAACCGCACCGCACCGCTCGTTACTCCGTCGCTGTGGTGTCGCCAAGAGTGATTTGAATAAGCCGTTCATCGGTATCGCCAATTCGTTTACCGAGACAATCGCGGGGCATGTGCATTTGCAGGAGGTCGGCAGACTCATAAAAAAGGAAGTCCGCGCGGCGGGCGCGGTGCCTTTCGAATTCAATTCGATCGGTGTCTGCGATGGCGTCGCGATGGGGCATATTGGCATGCATTATTCCTTGCCAAGTCGCGAGTTGATTGCCGATTCGATGGAGACGATGGCCGAGGCGCACCGACTCGATGGCATGATTTTCATCGGCAACTGCGACAAGATCGTGCCAGGCATGCTCATGGCCGCGATGCGGCTAAATATCCCTGCGGTGTATGTCTCGGGCGGACCGATGGCTGCTGGGCAGACGCCCGAGGGCGCGAAGGCAGATCTTATCTCCGTCTTCGAAGGGGTGGGTGCGTACCAGCAAAAGAAGATTACGAAAAAGCAGCTCGACGAGCTGGAGGAGTGCGCGTGCCCGACGGCGGGCAGCTGCTCGGGCATGTTTACGGCGAATACGATGAATTGCCTGGCGGAGGTGCTCGGCATGGCACTGCCTGGCAATGGCACAATCTGCGCGACTGATAAACGCCGCATTAGCTTGTACAAAGCGGCGGCGAAGCGCGTCGTGGAAGTGACCAAGAAAGATATCAAGCCGCGTGACCTTGTGACCCGCGCCAGCTTTGATAATGCCTTTGCTGTCGATGTCGCGCTCGGTGGCAGCACGAATACGACCTTGCATCTGCTCGCGATAGCCAATGAGGCAGGGATCAAGTATCCGCTGAAACGTATCAACACGATCGCTAATAAGACGCCGTATCTCTCCAAAATCTCGCCAAGCGACCCGCAGGTGCACATCGAAGATCTCGATCGCGCGGGCGGTATCTCGGGCGTGATGGCAGAGCTTGCCAAGAAGAAAGGCGTGCTCGATCTGACAGCCAAGACCGTGACGGGCGAAAGCATCGCGCAGCGCATTCGTGGAAAGAAGATCAAGAATCATAAAATTGTGAAGCCAGTCACTGCACCGATCACACCGCAAGGTGGGCTGAACGTACTCTTTGGCAATCTCGCGCCAAACGGCTCGGTCGTGAAGACCGGCGGTGTGGACGACAAGATGAAAGTCTTCACCGGAAAGGCGAAGTGCTATGACTCGCAAGAGCTCGCACTGAAGGCTATCCTCGCTGGCAAAATAAAAGCAGGGGACTGCGTGGTCATCCGTTACGAAGGTCCGCGCGGCGGTCCGGGCATGGTGGAGATGCTCAGTCCAACAGCAGCGATCGTCGGCATGGGTCTCGGCGACTCGGTCGCGCTGATCACCGATGGGCGCTTCTCTGGCGGCACCCGTGGCGCGTGCATCGGGCATATCTCGCCCGAGGCAGCGGCTGGTGGGCCGATTGCTGCCGTGCGAAATGGCGACTTGATCAGCATCGACATTCCAAAAAATAAGATCGAGCTGAAAGCTCCCGCTGCGGAGATCAAAAAGCGGCTGAAGAAGCTGAAGCCATTCAAGCCAAAGATTAAGACAGGCTGGCTCACTCGCTACGCACGACTCGCGACGAGCGCGGACACGGGGGCTATTTTATCCGCAGAGTAAATAGGTATATGTAGCAATCTCCCTCCCCTTGAAGGAGAGGGGTTAGGGAGGGGTGCAAATATAAAGAAGTGTAGAATAAAAGCATGCGCTCCAAGCTCACTCCACTCGCTAGAAAGCTCCGTAATAATCCAACTGAAGCAGAGAAAAAACTTTGGTACACTCTTCGCGCACAGCAATTTCATGGACTCAAGTTTCGAAGGAAGCAGATTATCGGTAATTATGTTGTCGACTTTTTCTGTGCAGAAAAGAAATTAATTATCGAAGTAGATGGCGGACAGCACACAGATAATGCAGTTGATCAGAAGCGAGATGATTGGTTGTTGAGCCGAGGGTATCGCGTGCTGCGATTTTGGAATAATGAAATTAATAAAAATATGGATGGTATATTGGAGAAGATTTTTGAATCTATCTCCCTCTCCCCCAGCCCCTCCCTCAAGGGGAGGGGAGTTCTCTCTTTTACCGATCGTGTCCGCGAAGTCGTCCGAGCTATCCCACGTGGGCAGGTTCGCAGTTACGGCGAAGTCGCTGCGCTGGCTGGTAGTCCGCGGGCTGCTCGCGCTGTCGGCACGATCATGGCGAATAACTTCGATAAAACGATCCCATGTCATCGGGTCATCGCTGCTGGTGGGAAGGTCGGGAATTACAATCGTGGTGACACGCCGGATCATGGTCGCCAGCTCAAAATCGCTCTCCTTAAAAAAGAAGGGGTACGGGTTGAAGATGGACGAGTAGCAATTTGATTGTGAATCAGCAAATCATACCACCAGCCATTTTGGGTCCTTTACTATGAGGATGATTGTATATGTCACCAGTTGCCCTCCTTGCTTTATCAGCTGCCTCATTTGCATCATCAAAAGCTTGTCGAGCACTATCCTTCACATCATGACCATCATTTCCTTCAATGTTTGACCATTTTGGTGGCCAGCTTGAATCTATTTGTGCATGGCTTGAATCTACTTGAGGCTCTTCGCCCCTTCGAAAAACTAGCCGGCTCTCCCGGAGCGGGGAGCCAGTGGAGCCGTGATGTTGCCTGAGGAAGAGCAGAGTAGGCTGAATAAATAATGTATACATAAAATCCTCCTTCTCACATAGAAAGTCAAATGTTTTTTCCTTGACGTTTTCTCATGTACATTTCAAAAGAGCTTCGTGCTAAAAAACTGGGGCGACCGATGGGGCTCGAACCCACGACCTCCTGGACCACAACCAAGCGCTCTAACCAACTGAGCTACGGTCGCCATATTGTTTTTAGCCGATAGATTTTAACGTAATTATTCTGCGGCAGCTAGTCTGCTACTTTTCTCTTTCCAAAAAGTTGGTAGATCGTAGGCGACGAGCGTGATATCCCACACACGCTTGCCGTTTTTCATGTCGCGCTCGCCTTCGTACTCGGCGCCGTCAAAGACCTCTTGCTTGAGGAAGTCATATTTTGCCTGCAAAGCAGAGCTCTCAGTCGCGAGTGCGCGAAAGTCATTGCCATGGAGGATGTAAGCAATGAAGCTCTCGGCAAAATCTTCAAATGGATCGCTCATGGCATAGCCTGAGATGAAGTCATTTCGGTCGGCGCTGAATTTTTTTGCCTCGGCATCACGCCACGAAATGCCATAAAATTCAGCAGACATATCATCGACAGGTATCACGATCGATCCATCGACGAAGCCACTGGGTTGCTCGCTGATCCCGCGGAAGGCGCCGAGATCGGCGATATGTCCTAGCTCGTGCACGAGTACGGCGACGATCTCCTGATCGGACAGTTCGCCGCAGCGAAGCTCCATCACGTGGCTATTACTCAGACCACGTGGCTCGCGTGCGCTGAAGTACAGCGTCATGTCATCGAGGCTCTTCGTGAGCTTATCTGGTACGACTGCGAGCGTGCGTTCGATGACTGCCTTGCAGTGCGCCAGTTCGCTTGGCGTGACACCATCGGGGTCGGCAGAGAATACTTGGAAATCAAAATCACGGGCATCAAATCGCGCAGCTGCTGCATGATCGGAGTCAGTCGGCACAGCGATCTGCGGTATGGCAGGTAATTCCTGCCGCTGCGGGACAAATGGATTTGCAGAGGTGCTTGGCAACAGTTTCCTGCGCGCGGTGCGACCGTTGTGGCTCGGCTCAGCGTGCAGATCGTCCTCTAGCTCATCTTCGTCATCATCATCTTCTTCTTCTTCTTCTTCTTCTTCTTCACGCCGGCCTTCTAGGCGGCGTAGCTCTTCCTGCTCACTTTCCGAGCGACGGCTCGCTTTTTTGTCATCTTGTTCGAGGGCAGCTAGGTCTACTGGAAATACGCGCTCATGCAGATACAGTGTCCAGCTTGCATCAAAGGCCATCATGCTAAAGATGAGCGTGACACCGGTCGTCCAGAGATAAAAGAGGGCTTTGTACATTGTTTATTTTTTGTTTTATTTCCCCTCATTATAGCAAATTTAAGGATAAAAATCAACCCTTTTAAGGCTGCGGTCTCTCATGTTTCCTTAAAAATTACATATATTTAAACGTAAATTACATATGAATCTATGTAAAAAATCAGCTAATTCTGTAAAATTACATATTATCTGCTAGAATGCTTATAAATCCACAATATCTTTAGGGCATTGAGCCGAGACAGACATGGGGGAATCTACTTTCGACAAGAAGCTGATAATTAGTGAGATGAATTTAATCCAAGTAATATGAAGCTTATCTTATACATTTAAAAAAAACGCTCGTTTCGGCAGAGGGGCGACCCCTTCACAATGTCGAGCGTTTCTTGAAGAGGTAATTTCTTAGTCGAAACTACTTTATCAAGTTTTGGGATCTCCTGCCAACCTTTTATTCATCCGTTCACCACCATTCAATATGGCCACTAAAGTCAAATGCGCTCCACGAAGAGTCGACAAGAAGCCAGGACCTAAAACAGTTTGGGTCCCTGGGCACAAAAGAAGTCCTCCAAAGAGTCTTCCGAAGTGCAAATAAAGATCTGGGCGGCTTCGGCCGCCCTGTTCTTTTAAATTACTAATTTCGTAGCCAAACCAATATAAGTAGCGGGCGTCAGTTCCAGCAGCCGCTCTTTATCAGCTTTTGGTAGATCTGTTGTCTTTACAAATTCATCGAGCAGGAGTTTTGTGATCTTTTGCCCGCGGGTGAGCGCCTTCAGCTTCTCATAAGCATCGGGGTCGCCGCAGCGGCGGAGCACGGTCTGGATAGCTTCGCTGAGCACCTCGGGGTGGTCGTGGAGGTCGGCGAGGATCGCTTTTTTATTGATATCCAGCTTCTCAATACCGACGAGCAGGCTGATCCAGCCGAGATAAGCGTGCCCAAATGCGACGCCGAGATTTCGGAGGACTGTCGAGTCGGTCAGATCGCGCTGCATTCTGCTGATCGGCAGTTTGTCGGCGAGATGGGCGAGGAGCGCGTTTGCCACGCCGAGATTGCCTTCCGCATTTTCAAAGTCGATCGGGTTCACTTTGTGGGGCATCGTGCTGCTGCCGGTTTCGCCTTCCTTTTTCTTCAGCTTGAAGAAGTTCATCGAAATGTAGGTCCACGCGTCGCGGGCAAAGTCGATCATGATCGTGTCGGCGATCTTGACCGTGTTTGCCGTCTCGGCGATGTAATCATGCGGCTCGATCTGCGTGGTCGCAAAGTTTGGCGTGAGGCCGAGACCTTTTACAAACTTCGTGCTGAATTTGATCCAATTTAATTTCGGATAGGCAGCCAGCTGAGCCGAGAACGTGCCGGTCGCGCCATTCAGCTTGCCGAGAAATTCTTGTCGCCTCAGCGCGTCGATCTGCCGCTGAACACGTTCGGCGAAGACCCAAACTTCCTTGCCGACGGTCGTCGGGGTGGCGGACTGCCCGTGCGTGCGGGACAGCATTGGCACCGCTTTCCACGACTTCGCACGACGGCGCAGCTCACGCTCGACCTCTTTGAGCTTTGGCAGGATGGCGAGCTTCACGGCATCGCGGAGCATCAGACCGTAGGCGAGGTTATTCACGTCTTCGCTGGTCAGGCTGAAGTGCACGAAACTGAGTCGATTCTTCAGGCTGGTCTTCTCGAGCTTTTCACGGATGAAATATTCAACGGCTTTGACATCGTGATTGGTCTTTTTCTCGATTGCCTTGATTCGCTGCCCGTCTTTCTCATTAAATTCATCGACAATCTTTACACAGATCTTGCGCTCGGCTGCGCTGAACTTCTTCACCTCCTTCACGCCTGATTCATCTCCCAGCGCCTCGAGGAATTTTAATTCAACTAGTACACGATACTTTTGCAGTGCATATTCGCTGAAGTAAGGACGGAGCGCATCCAGCTTTGCTGCATAGCGACCGTCGAGGGGGGAGAGGGAGGTGAGGCTCAAGATCTATAAATTAAGGATATTCATCTTATCCCAAAACAGACTTATTTTAAAGCCGTGAGTAAAAAATTTGACAGCAGTCATTCTAACTAATACACTAATTAATAATTTAACTATTCATAATTCGACTTAGTATAATGGCACTTGAAAAATTCCCCCTTTTCGAACAGCTAACTATCAGACAAATTGCTCGCAAATTAGTAAATGACCTTCATGCTGCTGATGAAGCTGAGCAGGCAGAAATTATGGAAAAAGTAATTGTAGATTTTATGTTTTTTATTGGTGCCGAGAGAAACTGGGCACGCTTAATTTTAAATGATGCGCTGGTTGCCGAAGAGGAAGAAGTTGAGTTCCCAGAAATGCCAGCACCTCTTTGCGTTGCCGTGCCACATGCAGGTACTTACATTGATGATGGTCGCGGTGGCAACGCTCTTTAGATCAGCTTCAAAATCCGCGCGGCTGCGAGCGCGCAGTTGCCGGGGTCGATGACGCACATGACCGGCGTGAGGCTCGGCATTTGGAGTGTCGAGTTGATATTCACCATGTAATCATCTTTGTCTTTGTGCGGTGGGCAGGCGAGGACGGGCTTGTCTGTATTTGCGGCGACGACACCAGAGAGCGCGTTGCTGCGACCAGCGATGGTGATAAAGATGATCTTCGACTCCTTTGTTTTTTCTTCGACGAATTCGAGCACACCGCGGGGGTCTTTGTGCGCGCTCTTTGCAAGGAACTCGCTCTCCACGCCTTCCGCGGTGAGCGCTGCGGCGATCTTGTCACCGTGGTCCTGATCGGAGGTCGATCCCATGAGAATGTAAGCTTTCATGATTTAGGGGTTAAAGTGTTTTAGTTAGATTGTCATCCTGAACTTGTTTCAGGATCTCTGAGATTCCGGATCAAGTCCAGAATGACAGTTTAAAAGTATTCTCCCAAATTCTTCTTGATACGCTCGAGCACGGGTTGGTTATCCTCTGGAGCAACGAAATCCTGTCCAGTAACTGCTTCGTAGAGCTCGATATATTTCCCGCTAAATTCAATGACTGTCTCAGCAGGGATGTCCATTGGCACGGAGAGATCGTAAGGATCAGCACGGTTATTTTTTACCCAGAGTCGCAGGAATTCTTTATCAAGGCTCTCCGGCTCGTCGCCTGCTGCGAGGCGTGCTTCGTAGCTATCAACCTTCCAGTATCGTGATGAATCGGGCGTGTGGATCTCGTCGGCGAGTGTGACCGTGCCATTTTCATCGAGTCCGAATTCATATTTCGTATCCACCAAAATCAAGCCATTTTTCGCGGCGATCTCTTGCCCTCTTTTAAACACGGCGAGTGCTTTCTCACAGATCTCTGCCCAGACAGCTGCATCGATATTCATCTCAGCTGGTACAGCATCCACATCCAGCGGCATATCGCGCTCATCCTTTGTCGTCGGAGTGATGATGACCTCTGGTAGTTTGGCATTTTTCACAAGCCCTTCAGGGAAGGTGTGGCCGTACATCTCGCGCTTGCCGCCCTCGTACATTGGCCAGATGGAGGTCTCGGTCGAGCCGGTCATGTATGCACGTACGATGACTTCCACGGGTATCATATTGAGCTCTTTTGCGACGATCACATTTGGATCAGGGTAGCTGATCACTTGATTCGCACAGAGATCTGTTGTCTGCTCAAACCAAAACTTCGCCGTCTGCGCGAGTACTTGTCCCTTGAATGGCACGGCAGGGAAGTCCGTCCGATCGAATGCGCTCTGGCGATCGGTTGAGATGAGGATTCTCTTGTCGCCGACGGTATAGCAGTCACGGACTTTACCGAGGTAATGGTTCGGTAGTTCGGAAATGGTCGCGTCGATGAGTGCGTTGTCGAGCTGGGCTTTGATTTGATCGGGAGAGATCATGTTGGCATGTGAGTTAAGTTGCACATAGTTTAGCATCGCTTCGCGAAATACTTTGTGCTAATATTTTATTCCATATGACTGATTTTCAAGAGCAACCCATCGGTATCGGCAATCTGACCAATCTAAAGAAGCGTGCGAAAGCTGCGCTCGGTGGCGGTAAGGCTGTGCTGAAAAAAGTGCCTACTGAGCCGCAAGATGATGATGTCGCACAGCTCGCAGTGGATGTATATGAAACGAATGATTTTCTGTATATTCTCGCGCCACTCGCTGGTGTCGCCGCCGAAGATGTCCGCGTGGAGATCACCGACGATGTCGTGATCATCGAGGGCGAGCGTGAAAACCCGCTCGGCGAAGCCGTGGAGGCGGATGATCAGCTGGTATCTGAATGCTACTTTGGCGAGTTTAGTCGGTCGATCGTGCTGCCCGAGAGCGTGGATGCTAAGCGAGCAAAGGCAGAATTCCAAAAGGCGGTGCTGGTGATCAGTCTGCCAAAGCTAGATAATCTCCGCACGCGGATTATAAAAGTAAAAGGTAATTAATTTTCATCCGTGCTCTTGAAACCAGCCATCGCTCATTTCAACGTTAGAGTTTGGCGAGCTATTTTTACCGCTGTTAGGGCGATGCAGGATTGTCGTTTGCACTTGCTGGCAGTTGTTTTTGATCGATTGTTTGAAAATGCCGCATGTGATCATCTAGCAGCATGACTCTCTCTAAAAAACTAAAAGCTGGATCAAGGATATCTTGGATTTCAGGATAAAAAGGATCAGTATTTTCATCTACTTTTTCAATATACCGTATGACTGGCTGTAGCTTAGCTCTTACGCGTTGGTAATGCTTTCCTATGTCGGCTAGTTGAGCAAAGGAATCGGGATGAAGACCTCGATTTGTAGAGTTTGTATTTTCACTAGAGATCACTGTTTTACCCATATTTTTCAAAAGCGTCTCGATTAATAATAGGTCATACGCATAGCCAATGCGTGCTTTTTCGGCGATTTCCAATGCGCTTTTAGTATTTGGCAGTATCGTCTGCTCGAATAAGCATTTGAGCTCAGATCGTGCTTGTATTGCGGCCTCCAACTCTGATTCGTTTTGTTCTTTTATATGTATTTGAAGATAGAAGATGAATATTATTCTATTTTATAGAATCCCAAAAGGCAGTGTTGGTGATCAGTCTGCCAAAGCTAGACAATCTCCGCACGCGGATTATAAAAGTAAAAGGCAATTAATCTTCTTCATTCTCACCAAATTGTTTCATTGCTGCTTTGAGTGCCTCCGTGCTGGGGACGTCTTTTAATGTTGGCGGTGGTGCTTGCACTACCCCGCTTGTTAGAGCTGTAATTGGTTGTTTTGCCGGAGGTGTCATGTTAGCTATCGCTTGAACGAAGCCAGCAGGGCTTTGCTCGGCTGAGCTGGTGCTGATTTTGACTTGTTAAATAAACTAGTAATTTCAGGGCGTTTATTTTTGATGGGAAATTCGATGATATTGTCTCCTGGGTCTTTTATTTTATTGGTCATTTTAATGAAGTTAAGAGGATGATTTTATCTGTTTTTCGCGCTAAAATCAAATAACAATATCCTTATGCACAAACACACTCAAAAGATCCGCAAAGCAGTGATCCCCGTCGCAGGGCGAGGGACGCGCATGCTGCCCGCGACGAAAGCTGTGCCAAAGGAGCTGCTGCCGATCGTCGACAAGCCAGTTTTGCAATTCCTCGTGGAGGAGGCAGTCTCTGCTGGTATCGAAGAGATTATCTTCGTGACGAGCCCAGGTAAAGATGCGATTCAGAAGTATTTTCATACTGATGCCGAGCTGGAGCAGATGATCGCTGAGAAAGAGCAGCAGAATGTGCTGGATATGCTGCAGCGAATACCGAGGTTAGCAAAGTATGATTTCGTCATCCAAGATGAGCCGCTCGGTGATGGGCATGCCATTTTGCAGGCTCGTGATTTTATTGGTGATGAGCCCTTCCTCGTGCTCTTTGGCGATGAGCTCGTCTTTGGCGCGACACCAGTTGCGAAGCAGCTCGCAGCAGTCTGGCATATGACCGAGAAGGCGGTCGTTGCTCTGCAGCGGGTGGATGAGGCGCAGGTTAGTCAGTATGGCATCGTCGAGCCAGGAAAGACGGCTGATCGCGCGGTGGAGATCAGAGGCTTCGTGGAGAAGCCGCTTCCTGCCGATGCGCCGAGTGATCTCGCGATTGTTGGCAAATATATTTGCCCGCCTGAGATATTCGACATTCTTGAAAAGGGATTATGCGATTCAGGAGAGATTCGTCTGATCGACGCACTCGCTGAGCTGCAGCAGAGTCAGCAGATCACTGGCTTTATCTTCGATGGCATGCGCTATGATACGGGTAGCAAGGCTGGTTATGTAAAAGCAATTATTGATTATGCGCTGCATCACCCTGAGACGGCAGACGCTGTGCAAGCGCACATCGATAGCGTTGCTCGTGGCGGCGGAGATCAGTAAACTGTGGACATGAGTTATAGTGACCAAGTCCGCGCCCTACTAGAGCAGGCAGATGACCTCAAAGCCGAAGATAAAAATGAGGAGTCCATTCGCATTTGTGAGCAGATTTTGGCGATTGATTTGAATTGCGTAGAAGCCTACGAAGAGATCGCTGACAATTATATTTCCATGCGCGAGATCGATCGCGCAGAGAAGGCGCTGAAGCATGCACTAAAGCTCGACCCCGACTCAGCAAATGCGCATTACCTGCTTGGCTTTTTGCATTCCTGCATGCGCAACTGGAAGAAGTCTATCGTCGCGCTGGAGCAGGCGGACGCCCTGCGCCCCAACCATCCCGAGGTACTGCGCTGCCTTGGCTGGAGTCTCTTTCAGAGTCGGCAGCACGATCGTGGGCTCATTATTCTCGAGCGGGCACGTACGCTGTCGCCACATGACATCTTCATACTCACAGATCTCGGAGTTTGTTATCTCAACGAAAAAAATATCGATAGAGCCCTGCCGATCTTTCGTCGGGTGCTGGATCTCGATCCGGGCAACAAAAAAGCGCGCGACTGCCTGCTGATCGTGGAGGAGTATGCTGCCGCGCGTCGCAAGTCGACTAAGAAATAGTAATGCAGGATACGGACGCGGCATGTCGACAGGCTGTGCAGATTCTTCGAAATGGGGGAGTGGTGGCGCACCCGACAGACACGGTCTGGGGGCTGGCAGCCGATGCAGCGAACCCCGCGGCCGTAGCAAAGGTACACGCGATCAAGCAATCCGATTCCAGCAAGCAGCTGCTGCAGATCGTGCCAACTATTGATTATGCAGCAAAAATAGCTGAGCTGTCGCCCGATGCTGAGCGCCTCATTGCGGCTTTTTGGCCAGGTGGGTTGGCATTGGTGTTGCCGATGAAATCTTCACCCCCCCTCAATTCCCCCCCTCAAGGGGGGGAAGGCATATCAATTGGCCTGCGCCATCCTGATCATGACCTCTCCCTACGACTTGCACATGAACTGGGACGACCGATCATCTCGACCTCGGCAAATATCACGGGGCAGCCGACACCCACGACGGCAGCCGATATTCAAAAAACCTTCGCCGAGCACGATGCCCAGCCAGATCTCATTCTCGATATTGTCGCGACTACTGCGTCAGCTGGGGAGCCGAGTACGATTCTAGATCTATCGGGATCAGCCCCTCGATTACTTCGATCTGGTGCGGTGCCGGTGACAGCCATTGAAACAGTTCTAGGCCGCCCGTTACGATAGCTAGCATCACAAAGCCAGACAAGATCACGCCCGTGCCGACCAGTAGCACGGCATATTTTTTGGGGATATCGAAGAGATAGGCGATCAGCGCGCCCGTGTAGCCACCACTGCCAGGGATGGGAATGGCAACAAATGCGAGTAAAAAGAGCGCGCCAAAACGATTAAATTTTTCACTATGCCGGTGTCGTGTTTTGGCAAATATCTTCTCAGCGAGTTTATTGAGCGGTTTGGAGTGCTGGCGAATGAGCTGCACGACAGGATCGAGCAGATAAATCGTGATGACTGTTGCGGTCAATGTGCCGAGCGTACTCCAAAAGAGAGCTGCGTAGGGCGCTAGCCCAAAAGCAACGCCCAGTGGTAGCCCGAGGCGCAGCTCAACGAAGGGCAGACCCGAGACGATAAAAGTGATGAATTCATGCGACATTGAAAGTAGCATAGAGAATAACGTAGAAAGAATAAAGTACACCATTTGTCATGGTGAGGAGTCCCGAAGGAGTGATGCGGTCATCCCGCAGTAGTAGCTTTTATTTTTTTATGGAATTGCTTCGTCCGCCGTGGCGAATTCGCAATGACAAGGTGTTAAATAAGATTTGACGCATTACAAAACAATTTCCCAGTCTGACAGCACTACTTTATTTCATGATCTTGACAAGGCAGCAGTCAAAACGGTACATTTACCCTAACCGCGCAAAAAATGTGTTCATGAGTGCTGATCTTCATACTCCCGTGCTCCTCACGGAGGTACTCCAGCTCACCGCTCCCGAGGCGGGAAATGCCATCCTCGATGGTACGCTCGGACTCGGTGGACACGCAGCGGCGTTCCTTGAAAGGATCGGACAATCAGGGCAGCTCCTCGGGCTGGATGCCGACAGCCGCAACCTCGCGCTCGCGCGGGAGCGATTGGCGCAGTATCCCCAGTTCCGAGCTGAGCAGACGAATTTCCGCGATCTCGCAGAGTTCGCCCAGCCAGCATCGATGGATATCATCTTCCTCGATATTGGCATCAGCTCACCACACTTCGATGACGCCACCCGTGGCTTCAGCTACCGCGCCGATGGCGCGCTGGACATGCGGCTCGACACCGCGCAGGAGCTCACCGCAGCGGGGATCGTGAATGAATACCCCGAAAATGAGCTGGCAGATGTCTTCTACCAATTCGGTGAAATCATCAGTTCACGCCGACTGACGGCAGACATTGTAAAGATACGAAAAGAGCAATCGATCGAGACGACGACTCAGCTGCGTGAAATAATTGAAGAAAGTGTCGGCGGACGGGTACTCGGGCAGGCCTTCCAAGCCCTGCGAATAGCCGTAAATGACGAGCTCGGCGCACTGACCAAAGGTCTCGAAGCAGCATTCAAAGCACTGAAACCTGGCGGCAGGCTCGCGGTGATCAGCTTCCACAGTCTGGAAGACCGCATCGTAAAAAACTACTTCCGCGAGCAAAAGCAGGCCAAGCTCGCCACCGTACTTACCAAGAAGCCCGTCGTCCCCTCCGCAGCAGAGCTCGAACAGAATCCCCGCTCCCGATCCGCCAAGCTCCGCGTCCTTAAAAAGAATTAAAAAAATTGTCATTCTGAACTTGTTTCAGAATCTCAGGCACTCGGAAGATTCATCCGTCTGAGATCCCAGACCTGCTCCTCCCGCCTACGCGGGAGTCGCGTCTGGGATGACAAACTACTCAAATATCTAATCAACCTCACTCACCCCGTGCTCACACTCAGCTCAGCACCGACCGCAGACACCGGCCTCCGCCGGCGCACGCTCAGCCAGCAGATTCAGGTTGGGGCAGTCAGTCTTACTTTTGTGGTTATTGTGCTGGCGCTCATCGTGAGCCTGATCTATCTCACGCATGCCAATCGCGTCGCAACACGCGGTTATGTGATCAAACGCCTCGAAATAGAAAAGACCCAGCTGGTGACCGAGAATGAAATCTGGCGACAGCAGGTGAGCGAGGCAAAGAGCCTGCGCGCGGTAAAAGAGTCGCCCGTCGTGCAGAGCATGGTCGGGGTGCGCGATCCGGCGTACATCCGTACAGAGCTAGCTGTCGCAAAGAAATAAAAAATTAAAAATCCCCGCTCGATAAAATATATGAAATTATTGAAAGGGCTTTTCGCTTCCCCCTTTGAAAAAGGGGGACTGAGGGGGATTTAGGAAAACTAGGCAAAGGGGAAAAGCCGGGTCTCAAATAAATTAATATTAGAGAGCACCGACTTTTTGAGATCCCCAGCCAGTTGTTTTTACGGCAGTGACATAAAAATACCTTCTCCCGAAAGAAGCGGCACCCACATTGTATCCTGGTTTTGCGGCATGTCTTTCCGCCATGCGTTCTGAGCTTCTTGCTCTTTGATGAGATATGATGCCATCATGGCAAATGATTCGTCTCTAAAATCAAGTCGAGCTTGGTCGCCGATTTTTGTGTCAGCCTCACATGAGGAATATTGCGTTGACCGATCTTGACACCAGATTTGAAAATTAGCCTCAAGCATTTCAGCCTGAAGATCAGTGGCAAAAGCCGTATTGGTATTTGCGGAAAAAAGAAAGATTGCAACGAAAACTGAGATAATTGTGGCCTTCATGATGAAGTTCTCCTTATTCGGCTGGGGGGGGTCGAGCGACGCTGACCCCCTTAGCAGCCTTTGTTTAAAACAAACGTTGTGTCCGTCGGATGACGAACGGGGGAGCCTGACGACAGACAACAACCCCCACCGAGTTCGGAGCCGGGATTTCAAGGAGCTAATATTGCTTTAGACTTTTTTCTTTTTCGCAGCAGTTTTTGCTTTTTCGACCGGCGGTTTCTTCGCTGCTTTCTTTTTCGCATCTTCTGCGCTGCTCGCAGCAGCTATCTTCGTTGCGATGTCTTCCAGCATACCGCCAGTTGCGTCGGGCAGCTCGACTGCCGCTGTGCTGGTGTTCGATTCATCGGGCGGCAAGATGTTGAGTCGTTTGGCCTGGTACGCTTGGATGCGCTGAATCACTTCAGGCAGGGCTTCTTCCACGGTTTTGCCCGGCACTTTGAAGCCTGCGGCTTGCACGTGTCCGCCGCCGCCAAACATGCCGCTGATCTCGATGGCATTGCAGCTCGGGGTGGTGGTGCGCAGGCTGCCGGTCGCGCCGACACCATTTTGCTTCAGCAGGAGCACCACTTCGGCGCCGGGGGCGTTGGTCATTACTTCGTCGATCACGTCGCCGACATCGGCATCGGTGCCGTCTGCCTCGGCGAGGTCGGTGCTGGTCACCGTGCTCCACACGATGCGGTGCAGGGGATCGTACTCGATCTTACTCAGCACGCGCCCCCACAGTTTCAGCGTGGCGAGCTGTTTCGTCTTGAAGATATGATTGATGATTTCTTGCTGGCGACCGCCTAGCTCGATGAGGTCAGCGGCTACTTCTAGCGCGCGCGGGGTGGTATTGGCATGCTGAAAGCTGCCCGTGTCGGTGATCAGTCCCGTGAGCAGCAGGGTCGCGACATCATCGTCGATCAGCTTTTTATTACTTTCTGTTTCGAGGTTTTGGATCACGCGCAGCAATATCTCGGTCGTGCTGGCTGCGGTCACATCGATCAGATTTACTTTGCCGTAGGCAGTGTTGCTGGCGTGGTGATCGACATTCACGACAGCCGTCTCATAAAATAGATCGGGATTCACCTCAAAGAGGCTGCCGAGCATCGGCAGCTCGGGGGTGTCGCAGGTGATGACGAGATCATAATTTGACTCGCCCGCGCCGAAGGCGACCTGCTCCGCCATAAATGGCTCGCCGTTGCTGCGGATAAATATCTTCAGCTGACCATCTTCGATCTTGTGGCTGATCTCGGCGTCTCGGTCATCCAGTGGGATGGTGAGCGCAAGGTCACTCGCGCCAGCGATATTATTTTCGATCGAGTCAATATTCGGCAAGAACTGATACATAAAGCCCGGCTTATCGGCCGTGGCTGGGGTGACGTGCTTGCCGAGTTTGCCGATCGCATTTGCGAGTGCGAGGATGGATGACAGGCCATCGCCATCGGCGTGCGCATGGGTGAGTAGCAGTATATTTTCGCTGCGCTGGATCATATTGACCACTTGCTGGAGGGGGGATAGTTCAGACATTAGGTAGTTTCGTTTCGTTAGATTTGTGAATAGTTCATGTCATTTTAACATATCTTTTTCATAAAGTCAAGTATCAGAGTATAATGCTTATTTAAACTATTATTTCACTATAATAAACAAGCTTATAGTTCTTTATGTATTTTGTAAAAAAGAGTTGACGGCAGGGGATCACATCCGTAAAATCCTCCCACTTCTTTCTTCGTGGCGAGCAAGACTCGTCGCGGTTAACTCCACAAGAATAATGACTACCACAAACTACGAAATCGTAGCTGTCTTCCCTGGCTCTCTCAAAGAGTCTTCACGCAAGAAGGCTATCGAAACAGCCACAGCTGAGATCGCCAAAGTCGGCAAGACGATCGATCAGGCTATTTGGGCTGCGCGACCGCTCGCGTACAAGATCGGCAAAGAGGCTACGGGCAGTTACCTCATCTGCCACATCGCAGGTGACTCGTCCAAGATTGCCGAGCTGGAGCGTGCGTTCCGTCTCGATACGCAGGTGATCCGTCATCTTATCTACAAGACACCAAAGAATTACGTTTGGGCAGAATATACGGCAGATGACCTCGAACATGATTACACCAAGCTCGACCGTGATCTTTTCAATGAAAAGGAAGACAAGAAAGCACCTGCCAAGAAGGCTCCTGCAAGAAAGGCAGCCCCAGTCAAGAAAGCTGAGCCAAAGATTGTCGACAAAGAAGCGACTGATAAGAAGCTCGATAGCGTTCTCGACAAACTTTCATAAACCTCATTTAGTATTCCTCGTACCATGCGAAGCATCAATAAAGTCATTCTCGTCGGTAATCTCACCCGCGACCCCGAAGTCAAAACAACGGGCACGGGGCAGGCTGTTGCGACTTTTGGCATCGCGACCAATCGCGAATGGGTCGGTAAAGATGGTGGCCGCCAGAGCAGCTCCGAGTTTCATGAGCTGGTTGCCTTCGCTCGTCTCGCCGAGATCTGCGGCGAATTTCTTTCAAAAGGAAATCTCGTTTATATCGAAGGTTATCTCAAGACACGCAGCTGGATCGACGAAGCATCTGGCCAAAAGCGTTTCCGCACGGAGATCGTCGTTGGCGACATGATCCGCCTGGAAAAGCGCGAAGACGCACCAGCCGCTGCGCAAGCTGTCGCTGCCGCAGCCGAAGCAGCTGCCGAAAACTTCTCCGCAGGCGCTGCTGCCACCGATGCTTTCAATGATAGCACGACGCCAGCTGACAATGCCGTCGAGGCAGCAGAAGCTGAAGCAGACGCGCCCGTCGAGACGCCAGCACCCGCTGCTGAAGCAATCACTGAATCGGCATTTATCACGACCCCCGTCGAGGCAACACCAGCCGAGCCAGTCGCACCGATCGAGACTCCAGCCGCAGCAGCACCCGCTGCGCCAGCTGACACCGTCGCACCTGGCGCATCCGCCTTCGACGCCCCAACCGATGAATCTACTCCTACTCCCACCGCATAAAGTTTAATTTCCTTTTTTATGACCAAACGTGCCCGCGCCATTTGCAAGTTTTGCACCGCAAAGACCACCTTCATCGACTTCAAGAATGTCCGCATTCTGCGCCGTTATGTGCAGAGTGGTGGATCTATTCAGCCCAGCCGTTACTCTGGTGTCTGCAGCAGCCATCAGCGCATGCTCGGTAGCGCTATCAAGAAGGCGCGCATGGTAGCTCTCGTTCCATTCGTTCGCTAGAGAACAAATCTGCCGCCATAGCTCAGTCGGTAGAGCGCACCCATGGTAAGGGTGAGGTCATCGGTTCAAACCCGATTGGCGGCTCCATCCTTCGCTCCTCACGGAGCTTCGGACGGCAGGCCACAGGCATTCGTTCAAAAACATTCAACTATTCATTCTCCAGTATCTAATACAACTATCATGACTACATTTGCAATCATCGGCGTCGGCGGCAAGCAATACCGCGTCGCAGCTGGCGACGTCATCCAGACCGAAAAGGTCGAGGGTGAAGCGGGTAAGACCGTGAAGCTCCAGCATGTCTTCCTCACGTCTGATGGTAAAGATGCCAAGGTCGGCAGCCCACTCGTCGAAGGCGCATCTGTCGAGGCAAAGATCGTGGAGACAAAGAAAGGTGACAAAGTCCGCGTCTTCAAAATGAAGCCACGTAAGCGTTATCGTATCGAGCGTGGTCACCGTCAGCTGCACACACAGCTCGAGATCGTGAAGATCAATGGTTAATTAGATTCACTCCATATAAATATAAAAGCCCTGCTACCCTGCAGGGTTTTTGTTTTGCGGATAACAGTGATCTTGCGCTGCTTCTAGCTTCGCGGTTAGTTTTTTATTGATTTCCAATGCGCCAGCGCGGCGGTCCATAAATTGCTGGCGCTCGGGCGAATCGGGCAGGATGGCGCGATATAAGCCCACTATGCCTAATCGTGCGGGGAGGCGTGCCATGTCTGTTTCGTGCTCTGCCGGGGAATATATTTCAGTAAATTTTTTCTCTGGGCAGCTGACTCCTTTATGATTTTTTAGTGGATTGATATATTTTAACTGCTGTCTATATGACATCCTATCTTCAACAAACATTCTATTCATAAGCTCTGGCGTGATAGCTGCAACGACGAGACCCCAAAACATAACCTTGACTGCGAAGCGTACTTTGCTGGCGCGAGATCTTTCTGTTGACTTAGTGGCTGCTGGTGTTTTCTTGTCGGATTCCAAGGTAGATGGGGAAAGGGATATAAGTTTGCATAGTAAATGAATGCATGACATTTGTCAATTTTCTATTATGAGCTGGAAATATATCATGCGAGATACATAGTAATAGGGTTTTTTATGTTGCATGCTAAAATCTCTGCAATGACTGACAAAACACCTTTTTTCATTACGACTGCGATTGCCTATGTGAATGGCACGGCACACATCGGACATGCGCTGGAGTTTATCCAGGCGGATGCCATCGCACGGTATCAGCGGCAGCGGGGGATGGACGTGCATTTTCTGACTGGCACAGATGAGCACGGCGTAAAGATTGTGAAGACGGCCGCTGAGCAGGGTATGGAGATCAGCGAACTGGTGGATGCGAATGCCCAGTCATTCAAAGATTTGCGTGAGACATTCAATCTCTCATGGGATGACTTTATCCGTACGACTGATCGGGAGCGGCACTGGCCAGCGGTCACGAAGCTCTGGAATAAGCTGGTCGAGGCAGGGGATCTGTATGAAAAAGAATACGAAGGGCTGTATTGCTATGGCTGTGAAGAATTTAAAAAAGAGAAGGATCTCGTCGATGGTAATTGCCCCAATCATCAGCGTCCGCCTGAACTGGTAAAAGAGAAGAATTGGTTTTTCAAACTTTCAAAATACTCTGATCAGATTTTAGAAAAACTCGAATCCCGCGAGGTGGCGATTGTGCCGGAACGCCGCGCGAAGGAGATCATCAATGTTGTGAAGAATGGTTTGCATGACGTATCTTTTTCTCGACCAGTAGAAAGCCTGAAAAACTGGGGTATTCCTGTGCCGAACGATCCTGACCAGCTAATGTATGTGTGGTGTGATGCGCTAACGAATTATGCGTCGGCGGTGGATCTGGCAAATGAAGGTCCTGACTTTCAAAAGTGGTGGCCAGCGAATGTGCACTGCATCGGCAAAGATATTGTCCGTTTTCATGCGGGGATTTGGATTGGCATGTTGCTCTCGGCTGGCTATGCGCTGCCAAAGCAGATTTATGTGCATGGCTTCGTGACGAGCGAAGGGCAGAAGATGAGCAAGAGTCTCGGTAATGTGGTCGACCCAGTAGAAGTAGCGAATGAATGGGGCGCCGATGCACTGCGCTGGTATCTGCTGTCTGAGATCCCGAATGGACAGGATGGTGACTTCTCTGCAGGACGATTCAAAGAAAAGTATGATGCCGAGCTGGCGAATTCACTCGGTAATCTCGTCAGTCGTGTGATTGCGATGGCGGTGAAGCAGGGTGAAGAATTCACAATTTCCGAGCTGGATGCCAGTGGAGCAGCCGCAGCCGCGAAGATGTGGCAAGGAGTCGAGTCTGCGATGACGGATTACGACACCCGCCGCGCGAGCCTCGCTATGCTGGAGCTGCTGGACTGGGCCAATGGCTGGGTGAATGACAAAGAGCCATGGAAGCTAAAAGATGATCTAGCGCAGCAGCAAGTTATCCTCGGTACATTGCTCGAGGTCATTCGGCAGGCTGCGTTGGCGCTCGTGCCATTCCTGCCTGCGACCGCAGACAAGATCGCTGCGAGCCTTGACGTCGAGTTGACAGGCGAGCTTGAAGAGACCAAAAAATGGGGTGCAGTGACAGTATTTCAACTGAGCAAACCCGGCATTCTTTTCCCAAAAAAGGAAGACTAGTTTTACATCTCTTTTATTGCTTGCAGCACGAGCTTTGATTTGCGGAGAAGGTCAGTCTTTTTATTACCTGTTTCAAAATCAAAAGTGACTGTGACATCGGCAGCGGCTGCGTAGAGTTCGCTGCGCTCGCTCCAAAGCTTTTCTAATTCTGCCGTGGGATCATCGCCAGTCAGGCTCGGACGGTTAGATGTGGCGACGCGTTTCTTCAAATGTTCGAGCGGAGAGTGGAGGAGTACGATGATGCCTGTTCTTTTCAGATTTTTAATATTCTCAGGGCGCAGAATAACTCCGCCGCCCGTGCTAATGACGGCCTGTTTGCGCACTGCGGCGCGCTCGACTGCTGCGCTCTCGAGATCTCGAAAGTGCCCCCAGTCGTGCTGCTTAATGAGCTCGGGGATGGATATGCCTTCTTGCTCCTCGATGGTGTGATCAATATCTGTAAAATCCCATTTCAAATAATCAGCAAGCGTGCGTCCGATGGCAGTCTTGCCCGTGCCGCGCATGCCGATGAGGACGATATTTTTGTCAGCTTGATTGAGCATGTTGATTTATTTGAAGGCGACGCCAAGCGTTTTTAACGTATCCCAATAAGACGGAAAGCTCTTTGCCACGCAGTCGGAACCCGTGATGCGGATGCCAGGTACGCGCAGTCCTGCGAGGCTGAATGCCATGGCGATACGATGATCGTCATAGGTATGGATGTCGGCTGGTTGACCAGTAGTCGCGAGATTGCGATCACCATGAATGATGATGTTATCGCCATCCTCTTCGGCGATGCCGGGTTGTATTTTATTTAGCTCGGTTACGATAGCGACGATGCGATCACACTCTTTTACGCGCAGGTTGGCGATGCCGGTGAAGCGAGTTTGTCCATCGGCAAAGGCGGCGAGCACGGCGAGGGTCGGGATGGCATCGGGGAAGTCTGATCCATCGACCGTGCCAAAAGCATGTGGAAAGCGATCCATGATTGCACGACTCTCAGCATCGGGCTGGATCCATGCTTGTGGCGCATTGCCCAGCGTGATCTGCCCGTTGGTTAGCTGCTCTGCTGCCCAAAAGTACGTCGCTGAACTGGCGTCTGGCTCGACGGTGTAATTAGCACCGCGATAATGCTTTTTTGGCACGACGAAGCGCTCGGTACCTGATGCCAGCGGCGTGACACCAAAGGCGGCCATGATCGCTGTCGTGATGCCGACATAGCCGATGCTCGTGAGACCACCTTGCACGATGAGCTCAGTTTCGTCATCGGCAGCATAGGGGAGAGTCATCAGTAGTGCTGAGACATATTGACTGGAGATATTTCCCGCGACTTGCACGCTGTAGCCTGTCAGCTTACCAGTGGATGTGATAGTTAGCGGTGGGCAGCCGTCCGTTGTTTCAATCTTTACCGATAGCTGCTCCAGGGCATTCGTGAGATCAGAGATTGGCCGGCGCAGCATGCGGTCACTGCCGGTGATGACCATTTCACCCACGATGAGACAGGCAGCCGCCGTGAGGAATCGTACTGCCGTGCCTGCATTACCGAGAAAAAGTGGTTCGCTCGATGCAGCGAAATGTCCATCAACGCCGTGCACAACGAAGCTCGTCTCATCTGGCTCTTCGATCTGCACACCCAGTTGGCTGAGGGCAGTCGCCATATATTTTGTATCATCGCTCTTGAGCGCACTGGTGATCGTCGATGTGCCATGTGCGAGCGCAGCGAGCAGCAGCGCGCGATTAGTGATCGACTTACTCCCTGGCAGGGCGACTGTGCCAGTGATCGGTGCAGATGGTGGGATGATCTCGATGACTTGATTCATGTATCTATAATACCGTATTTTAGTTGAAAAAAAGGGTGTTTTCTGGTAAAATGAGCAGAAAAAATACCCAAAAAGACACACTAAAATGACGCCCCAAGAATACAAACAACAGCTCAAACAGCTCTTCCAGAGCATGTCGCCGAGTGAATCTGACACCGACAAACTGCGCAAAATAGACGATTTTCGTCGTATTCGTGGCGTAAAGAAGCATCTCAAACGCCTTCCCTAATTTATGCAGATGAGCCAATCAGTATCTCGTTTCTTCCAAACCGTCATCAAGCGGGTGCTCGCTAGCGCAATGATCGCTTTCATTATTATCAGCTTGTCCCTGCTGTCTTCCGTGCAGGTGCTCGCGCAAGAGACCCCGCAAGCGGCCCGTGCATCGGTCACCCTCATTCCCGAGGGCGGCGACTTCGCTGCCAAGAACTCAAAATGCGGTGATATCACCGAGCGCTTCCAAAGTGGTCAATTCGAGATCTGGCACGTCCCGTGCTATGTGCAGTATCTTTCTCAGACATTTATTTATTTCGCGGGCGGTATCGCCGTGCTCTTTCTCGTGATCGGTGGGTATCAATACATGATCGGCGGTGTCTCGGAAGACAAAGAGGCTGGCAAAAAGACGATGACATACGCCCTCGCTGGCTTTGCGCTCACCATCGTCGCATGGACGCTGGTCAATGTCTGGCAGGTCTTCATCACGAGTGGATCGGATGAGGCGAGCTATGCAGTGACATCGGAAGCAGGCACGTATTTTTCTCATCTGGGTAATGGTGAATTGCACGAAGTAAATTGGAATGCGTATGTTGAGAATGTACGAACATATTCGCAGGAACGCTTTGATAATAAGGATGTCCTACAGACTCAAACAGAATTTGAAGGATACGAATTCAGCATTGACAGCAATGAAGAGCCAGCAGTCGATAAAGTGGCTGACGGATTTGAAGTTGAACTAACTTGTATGAATTCTGATGGATTGGTTGAATTTCAGCAGATGCTGATTACTGAGACGACCCAGCGCAGCGCGACAAAAGACGCCGCACGGCTATGCATGCGCAAGCTGAAGAAGCTGGAATTAGAGGAAGCAGCAAAAAAGGCAGCCCAAAAGGATTGCAAGAATGCGGATATTATTGCGGCTCTGAAGAGTAATAATGGCGACGGGCTTGCCGCTGCGACCGAGCTGGCAACGACCTGCTCGGCAGCATCTCTCGGTGGCTCAGCTGGCGGAGCACCAGCAAAAATTGAATGTAAAAATGAGGATATCACTGCTGCTTTAGATAAAAATTCTGGCGATGGACTCGCAGCTGCGACAGAACTTGCGCAGACCTGTTCAGCGGCATCTCTAAAATCAGATACAGCTAAATAAAATTAATAATTCACTTCACATGACTAGACGAGAACTCAAAAGACTGAAAATAAAAATAAGCAGCTGGTTGCGCGACCCGATTTTCATCATCGGCGGCATCGCCTCATTTTGTATCGGCATCGTGCTTGGTTTGCAGCTTCTATCCGGCGGCGTGCAGGGCAGTGCCTTGATGAGCAAGGCACCGATTAGTCTAGCTCCACCTCCGTCTCCGCCATCTGCCCCTAACGCTTCTAAAGATGACATTGCAGCACAAACTAAATCCGTGACTGGAATACAAGAAGACATAGCTGCCGCTGCGCCAATCTCTGCGCCCTCGACTCAGACCTCGACTCAAAATCCTCATGCCACGATGCCAATAACTTCGAAAAAAGGAAAATTTTCCACTGCCGCATCCAACGCCCCCGCAAAGCGCGTTTATACGTCCGATGAATCAGCCGCGACGAAAATCTGCGCGCTCGAAATACAGCAAAAGTCTTCGATTGCTGACGATGGCTGTGAGAAGATCGTAGATCTGCCAAAAAAGACTGCCGAGCCAGCGCATGCCGCCGCTCCAACTTCTGGCACGCCCGACTTAAAGCCAGAGCCAGCTGCAACTGGCACGACAAAAGGAGCGGGTGGCTCATTGGCACCTCCCACAAAAGAAGAGGTTTGTGCGATGAGTGAGGCGGAGATCAAAGCAAAGAAAAAAGCTGAAATCAAAAAAGTCCAAGCGACGGTCGGGACGAAAGCCGATGGGGAGTGGGGGCCAAACTCAAATACAGCTTTTACTAAATTCTGTTCAAATAACTCTGCCGATGCTCCTCAGACCATCACTAGTAATTCTGGCAAGAAATATACTTTGATCCCAGGCAAGCAAAATGAATGGAAAAATCCTGAAGGGACAATTTATATTGGAGAAGTAAGGAATGGCACGATGAACGGGCAAGGAAAGTATGTATTTGCATATTCCGATAAGACCAAAAATCATACCGTAGCAGGCACCTTCAGAGATGGCGGCATAGTCAAAGGTAAGAGCTCAGGGGAGCGGAATGGGCCATTCAGCTATGTAGGTGAATTTAAACATCCGGTTTCAGATGGAAAAATGATACGCCATGGCAATGGCGAACTGTCGATTGTAGATACGCAAGATGGTGTAAATATTCTTATGACTGGAATCTTTGAAGATAACAAGCTGATATCTGGAGTGAGCACGACAAGAACGCAAGATGTCACTCTAATTTTAGATGGAATACTTAAAGATGGACAGCTGATATCTGGAGTTAAAAAAGTAGTTTATAGTGATAGAACCAGAATTTTGCATGGTAAATTTCAAAATGGAAAATTAGAAGGGCCGGGGATATTCACCCTCACCACCACGAGTGGCGGAAAATTTCGTGCAGATGGTATTTTTAAGGGCGGTGATTTATTTCATGGAATACGTATTAATGGTCCAAAAAATGAGTGTGTCATACAGGGCAATCCTGAAACAAATGAACAAGTTTGTGATGCTCAGGGATTTGTGAGCGGTTAAGTACTTATTCTAGTTTTATTTGCCACTTTTCTTTCCCTCAGCTAAGCTGCTTCGGATGAAAGATAAGCTCACGCTATCGCTGCGAGACGGGACGAAAGTCTCGGGTGAGTCTTTTGGTGCCCGTTCGGCAGGCTCAGGGCAGGCTCTGCTCGGTGCGAGCGACTTTCAAAATGCACCGCGTGGAGCGGGGGAGGTCGTCTTCCTGACCGGCATGGTCGGCTATCCCGAGAGCCTTACCGACCCCAGCTTTGCTGGGCAGATCCTCGTGCTGACCTATCCACTTGTTGGGAATTACGGTGTGCCAGCGGGCGGGCTGGAGAGTAGGCAGATTCAAATAGCTGGGCTGGTCGTCTCGGAATACAGCGAAAAGCACAGCCACCATGCAGCGACGCGATCGCTTGCCGAGTGGCTGAAAAGTGAAGGCGTGCCTGCTATCACTGGCGTCGATACGCGTGCGCTGACCCAAGAGCTGCGCGAGCACGGCACGATTCTCGGGCATTTTGATAAGGCGGCGGACTACGATCCGAGTGCGGAGAATATCGTCGCGCGAGTGAGCCCGAGTGAGCCGACCTTTTACAAAGGTGCAGAAAAGAAAACAATTGCCATCATCGACTGCGGCATGAAAGACGGCATCCTGCGTAACTTCCTCGAGCGGGGATACTCGATCTGGCATCTGCCGCACGATCACGATCTGTCGGACATCGAGTATGACGGACTCTTCATTTCCAATGGACCAGGTGATCCGAAACAGGCGAAGAGGACAATTCAAACAGTGAAAAAAGCGCTCGCTGGCCAAAAGCCGATCTTTGGTATTTGTCTTGGTCATCAGATTCTCGCGCTGGCCAGCGGGCACAAGACATTCAAATTGCCCTACGGACACCGCTCCCAAAATCAGCCCGTGCGTGAGACTGCTACGGGGCATTGCTTCGTGACGAGCCAAAATCACGGCTATGCTGTATCAGACAAGATGCAAACTGGCTGGGTAGTCGGCTTTGAGAATATAAATGATGGCTCGGTCGAGGGGATTCGTCACAAGACGAAGCCATTCTTTTCTGTGCAGTTCCACCCCGAGGCTTGCCCTGGCCCCGTCGACGCCAATTATCTTTTTGACGAGTTCATTCGAGAGTTATAAGCTATTTGTAATATCTCTGAGATAAGACTTGACAAGTATAAATAAATCTGTAAGATAATATCTTATTCACATAAACCCCTTTCCTATGAACCTCAAAACAGCTCTCCGCAGTACGCGTGGCTTCACGCTCATCGAGCTACTCGTGGTCATCGTCATCATCGGCATTCTTGCGACTGGCGCGGTGGCTGTCTTTGTGAGCGCGCAAGAGAAAGCTCGTGATAGCCAGCGTGTTTCCGAGTTTCAGGCAATTGGCAAGGCGCTTGATCAATTTTATCTTGAAGACGATAGCTTCCCATATCAAGACACGCTCAACGGTACTCTGGATAAGACAGAGTTTTGGGCCTATTTAGATAAGTTCCTCAGCAAGACGCCGCTTGTGGATCCACAAAATGCTCAAGGATATGTATATGTGTATTGTGTTGCACCAGGCACAAATGGTCTTGATGGTAAGAAATATGCACTTGCTACACGTAGAGAGGCAGATGCAAAAGGCGCAGTTGCAGGATCTATCTACATAACTGGTAATAATCCTGAGCTCATAACCAATGCAACATCTGCTGTCGTAACTGATGTAGCGGCATGCACAGGATCCACCGCCATCTTGTTAAATTAGCTTTTAGGTACTCTTTTCATATAAACTATCCTCAGTCATTTAATTCTAAAATCATATGTCCTTGAAAAAAGTTATCCAATCCACACGCGGCTTTACACTCATCGAGCTCCTCGTGGTCATCGTGATCATTGGTATACTTGCCACTGGTGCGATGTCTGTCTTCACCAGCGCACAGGCAAAAGCACGTGATAGTCAGCGCATCACTGATCTCAAGGCACTTGAAAGTGGGCTAATCCAGTATTATAGCGATGCAGATGAGTATCCAGCTGATGCTGGTCTAACAAATTTTAAGACAGCACTTTCTGAGTATGTCTCACGTTGGCCGAAGGATCCCAAGCATACGATAAATACAGGTTATCAATATGTCTATTGTATAGCTGCTGCAGCGAGCGGCATTCCACTGCAGGAGTATGCACTCGCAGTGCATCTTGAGCGTGCGCAGAGTGCACGTGGTAGCTCTCTCTTTGATCTGACAGGCGCAGCTGGCGGTGAATCAACATACGTTGTTGGTAACGCGAGTTTGATTGCGACCGTGTCATCTCCAATAGCTGCTGCGACTTGTGGCGGAGGAACCCCTGCTTCTACAGGTGGCATAATCTCAAACTAATAAAAATAGCAATTATTTCAATAATAAAAAACCGCCTTCGGGCGGTTTTTTTGTAGAGTATTTTCCAGTTCAGATGAGCTGACTAATGCATGTCATCGTAGCTCTTCATCGCTTCGTTCATCACGAGGAAGGTGAGCAGTATCGCACCGGTCTGGAGGAAGATGGTCTGGAGCATATTTAGATTGGTTGATTGATTTAAGCGAAGAGGAAGCCGTTGCCCTGTCCATCGAGGAAGATTTTTTCGCCGAGGCGGGGGGAGCGCAGCGTGCGCCCATCACTTGTCTCGATGCGTGTGTGCCCTTTTTTCTTATAAACGATATTCTTCTCATCGACCCATGTTTTTCGATTGAGTTTCCATACTTTCAGCATGCGATGGGGGATTAGAAGATACGGCAAAGCAGCGCATGCCTATCTGGCATGTTTTCTTATTCAGGATGTTTACATATTATCTGCGGTGATTGCCGAGGATCGGCGTGAGCAGATGGAGTCCAAAGGTCTTCTTTTTTGCTGTCTGGTGTCGTGTGTTCATCTCATTCACGGTCTGGCAGTAGGGGCAGCGCTCTTGCTTGTTACTGATCGGCTTGTAGCAGTGATTGCAACTGTGAATTGCCACGGTGTGGAGAAGGTTAGATGTGCACGAGAGAAGATTCGAGGAAGGCATTCACATCGGATTCTTTTATCCGGTAGACCCGGCCGAGTCGCGCTGCACGGAGTTTTCCTTCTTTTATATATCCGAGGATAGTGAAGGGGTGCATTTGCAGCATCTCGGCGACCTGATCTGGAGTGAGTATGCGATCCATGTTGTGTGGATTAGGGTCATCTATTCTACCTAATTTCACACAATTTTTCAATAGTTATTTCAATTTAAGTAAATGTAGCTAAATCTAAAACAACTAGATATAGTATATAGCAGTTAAGACATGTTAGCAATAGTTAGGTCAAGTCTATTTAATATAACTAAAGTTAAATAAATCTAACTCAATTCTAGTTAGGTTTAGAGCGGTTTTATGCGATATAAAGCAGTTTATTTATGGTCTTTTGTATTTTGTGTTGCTTTTCCTAAAAAGGGGCAGACACAAGATATTGTAGCATGTTTGTGTTCAGTTTGGCATATTTTTTATGCATATAGCATAGTTGTGTAAGTATAAAAAAGCCCAGCTGAGAATAGCTAGATTGTTTACTGGCATGAGAATGAATTTATCTAGAAGCAACGACCTGATCTTCTAGAGGTTCGCCTTCTGTTTTACAGGCATTGAATGCAGTCAGATCAGGTTGTTGACCTTGATCAACTGCTGCATATAAATCTGCGCGAACACCTGTTTTGCAGGCATTGAAAGAATTTACTTCGCTGGCAGTTAGCCCACCAGTCAACACTAGTTGCGGATGCTGGAACGCATTATCTACGTCATCGCGCCATCCGTTTCGTTGCTCAATGCCAGCTAAGCGAGCAGTTTCACTTGCAGCCTGATTGTTAAGCTTTGCACTATCTGCAGCAACCAGCCGAGTTGTTTCAAATTCATTAGGCCCCTCTGAGAGGACTTTATTTGCGCCAGCGGTAAAAGCAAGTGCTGCTGCTGCGAGAAGGGGGACTTTTCCGAATTTCATTTCTTGACAGAAGATTAAATTTACAGTCTCATAATACATCTTCACCATGAAATGTCAAGAGGTACAGCCCCAAAATGTGGGGGATCAGATGCTGCTATTGAACAATATATAGGTTTTTTACCTTATTTAAGCCAAGAAAGTGTGATCAATCTTACAAAAGTCTCACTTGTAAACCATGTCATTTTTATGTCGGAAATATATTTTCTAACACATTTTTATATCTTCAAAAGAGATCCCTCGACTGCGCCCAGCATGCGCTGGGCTTCGCTCGGGATAACTAGTCTGGCTGGTCAGTTATTAAACCGGAAGAGGCAGACGTCGCCGTCTTGCACGACGTATTCTTTGCCTTCGCTGCGGATCCAGCCCTTCTCTTTCGCTGCTGCTTCGCTGCCGGCCTCGACCAGCTTGTCCCATTCCACCGTCTCGCTGCGGATGAAGCCTCTCTCAAAGTCGGTGTGAATAACGCCAGCTGCTTGCGGGGCGCGCATGCCGACTTTTATCGTCCAAGCGCGGGTCTCCTGCGGGCCGGCGGTGAAGTAGGTGATAAGACTGAGCGCTGCGTAAGCTTCACGGATCAGATTATTCAAACTGCTTTCAGTCAGCTTCAAATCTTCGAGAAACATCGCGGCGTCGTCGGGGCTGAGCTCGATGAGCTCTTCCTCCAGCTTGGCGCTGACGGGCACGACATTTGCCGTGGCTGGCAGGCCGACTTTTTCTTTCCAGCTGGCTGCATCGAAGCTGGCGACAGCGTCCTCGGCGACATTCACCGCATACAGAATAGGCTTTACGGTCAGCAGGTGCAGCTCGTTGATCGCTGGCTGGTCGTCTTCGGGTATCTCGATGGTGTTGGCTGGCTTGCCATTTTCCAGCGCTTCTTTGATCTGCGCGACGAGATCACGAATGCGCAGGGCGTCTTTGTCGCCGCTTTTTGTCTTGCGCTCGAGGTCACCGTGGCGCTTCTCGACGGTCGCGAGGTCGGCGAGGATGAGCTCGGTCTCGATGGTCTCGATGTCATCTTTTGGATTGGCCGTGCCAGCGACGTGCTGGATATCAGCATTCTCAAAGTCGCGAACGACCTGACAGATCGCATCGGTCTCGCGGATATTCGCGAGGAATTTATTTCCCAAGCCTTCGCCTTTGCTCGCGCCAGCGACGAGCCCCGCGATATCGACAAACTCGATAGCTGTCGGAATGACCTTCTTGGAGTCATGCACTTTTGTCAGCTGGTCGAGGCGGGTGTCGGGTACTTCAACGACACCGACATTTGGCTCGATCGTGCAAAAGGAGTAATTCGCAGCTTCGGCGGCATGGCTGCGGGTGAGAGCGTTGAAGAGGGTGGACTTGCCGACATTTGGCAGGCCGACGATACCGATCTGAAGCATGGATGAGTTTGTAAAAAGCTCGCGTATCTTAGCGCAAGTTTTGAAATGAATCTCAGTCTTTAGAGTTAATCTTTGATAAGTCGATTGAGCAGGTCTCTTGTGTGCTGCATTTCTTCGGAAAGCTCTTCGTTCTGATTATCTTTCAGATTTGTGTACAGGTCGCTGATTACATCAGCAAGCATCTGACTTGCTTCTTCAAGATTTTTGCCGTATCCATGCAAGTTTGGCGCTTGATACACCTCCAAGCTAACATCTGCATCCGATTCTTTAGAATGATGCTCCCAGACCAAAAAAGATTTTTCTTTCGCGCCATCGGTTAGAGTTGCGACGCTCACGCGCTGACCTTCTCTCAAGTACTCAAGATAATTTGCTGATAACTCCTTGGCATTTGGTACAGGAAAATCGTGTATTGTAGCAAAGTTATTAAATTGCTCTTGATTGGAAAAGTCTGCTTCGGTGATTCCAATTTTTAAATTGATCATAAGATTCTTATCTTAAGAGATGATTAAGGTCTAATCTTAATTGGCAATGACATAAAATGTCAATTTATTTTTTACCCAATTAACTTGGGTATTCTGCAATCAAGCCTTAAGTTATTGATTTCTTGCCCTAAATCTGCTAAAATGGCAGGAATACATTACACAATATCATGCTAGAAAGAATGCTATCTCATGCTCGCTCTGTCCGTGGGTTTACGCTGGTGGAGCTGCTGGTCGTGATTACGATCATTGGCATCTTTTCCATTGCGGCGCTACCAAACATGCTGGCGGGGTATCGTAATGTTGTATTTTCAAATACCGTAAAAGAGGTGACAACTCTGATTCAAAAGGCTCGCACACAAGCACTCGCGTCGGAGCTGGACGCAGATCTCAAGATTCCACCTGGGGGCTATGGCGTGTGGATTGGGCAGGTAGCTGGTGATATGAAAGCAATTCTTTTTGTAAATGATTGGAATGCTACAGCTGGTGGCGGTACGGGTGCAAAGGTAAATATGGATTATGCCGATAAGGATATCGTGAGTCGTGTTGCGCCAGACAGCGTCTTTACGCCTGGTTTCGATACAGTGCTCGAAGAAGTACAGATTAATAAGAGTCCGTATGTCGAGCTGACGAGTCTGAAGGGACTGGCACCTGGGGCGCTGGACATCCCAGCAAGCTGGACAGCCGCATCGAACCTCGCTGCGGCGAGCACGGGCATGAGTATTATTTTTGCGCCACCATATGCTGATACGAGTATTGAAGCCGCGGGTACTGACTACCAGCTGCTCGAAGGTGTCTTCACATTGCGTAGCACGGGTGCGACCCGTACACTTCGTATGGATCGAATTACTACTACTCCTCAGATTACTAAATAGTGTCTTTACTCTCTATCTATCGCAATCGAAAGGGCGAAGCCATGATTGAAGTGCTTGTCGCGCTCACGATCCTCATCGTCGGCGTAGTGGCGAGCATGCGTCTCATTGGTGCGGCATCGATCACGAATCAACTCAGTAAAGAGCGCGTCATTGCGACGAATCTTGCGCGTGAGGGTATCGAGGCGGTGCGTAGTATCCGTGATACTAACTGGTTGCGCTCGGCTGGTGAGCGTCGTCGCTGCTGGAATAATGCGAGTAGTACGAGCCAAGACTGTAATGCGGTAGATCTCATGGCTCATGAGCAGAGCTATCGGATTGATTATAATCAAGCAAATTATCAATTTGAGCTGGCAGCAACTGCACAGCCGCTCGATATAAAAACAGGCACAAGCACGGATAATCTGCCATATCGAATGTATCGCGACGTGAATACGGACATCTATACGCACGACGATGCCAGTGGCGCCAATGATGGCACGTTGTATTTTCGTCAGATTTACTTCGAATATCTAAATGATGCAGGCACGGCGATGACGCCAGAAACAACCGAGGAGAATGCGAATGTATTGCGTGTGACATCTACTGTGCAGTGGGCTGATCGCGGCGTAGTAAATGATGTTGCGCTCACAACCATCCTTACTGATTATCTTGGCCGTAAAGACCATCAATAATTTATGAAATTTTTGCTTATACTAGTTCGAAATACAAAGAAGCTCATGTCTTCCTTCATGTCCACCTCCTTCGACAGGCTCAGGATGACAGGCACAAAGGGTTTTACACTCGTGGAGACATTGGTTTCAGTAGGTGTATTCACGGTGATCATGGGGCTGGTTGCGACAGTCATGTTCAATACCTTTGCTCATGATCGCAAGACACGTGTGTCACGCATGCTCTATGAAGAGACGCGTGTGGTACTCGAACGAATGGTAAAAGAGGTGCGCAAAGGCACGATTGATTTTGAAGAGTATTATAGCTGGCATCGTTGCGCTGGATCATGTGCGGATGTCCCCGCAGATGACACAGATTATGGTAAAAATTATGGGTATTATGCTTTGCAGTTTTATCGGGATGCGAGTGCTGGCGTGACACAAGCGCCACCAGATCCAGCTGAGCTGAGTCGGCAAGATGAAAATATTGGCATAAATATCAGTCCACTTGAGCCGGCGCTGGGCGACGGGCGAGCGCATGTGCGTTGTGATGATGTTAATTTGCCGAGCTATCCTGGCACGACCGATGGCTATGAGCAGTGCGAGCTGTATATCATTTCGATGGATGGAACTGAAAAAACAATTTTCCGTGTCGAGCAGGATGGTACGGAGTACCGTCTCAGCATGTTGAAATTGCAAGGTCACGATTATGGCATAGATCATGTCGCAGCTATTTCTGGCGGTGACCCAACTGAGAATGATGGGCAGATGGATACGTGGTTAGCGGATTCAAATAGTGATTTTGCGGGTTATGATTTTCGGCTTATTCAGCCAGACACAATTAATATCAAAAGTCTGAAATTCTTCATATCACCGCTCGAAGATCCACGCAAAAACTTTGCATGTTTTGAGGCTGGCGCTGACTGTTTGGCTGGCGTGCAGATTCAGCCACATGTCACGATCATACTCACGGCCGAGCCGAGCCTGCCTCAGCTGGCAGGCATAAAAGGCAAGATTCCAACCGTAACACTACAGACGACTATTACAGCGCGTGCGCAAAATGAGGTAACTAGCGTGAAATAAAAATGACTTCTCTTCTTCCCCAGTCCGTTACAAATACCCGTGGTGCATCACTCATCGTTGCACTGGGTCTGGTGCTGCTCCTCATGATACTCGGTATTGGTGCGAGTGCAGCTGTGCTGGGATTTCTCCAGACGACCCATCAAGTCGAGCGGGCGAATGCGGCATACTTTGCAGCGGAGGCAGGTATGGAAATGGCACTGTATGATTACGCGGCTTATTCAGATGGCTATCAACTAAATGAAGATGATATGGCTTGTGTGGCTGGCGTTAATCTTGTTGGGGCAATGACTGATACATCTATTTTTTCACAAGCCTGCGATACGACCGATCCATACAAAGTCGTGAATTTTACTGATCGTTCGTTTGATGCGAGTGTGAATAGTGGTGACAATGCCGCCATCGACCTTTCAGGTGCACGTGGCTTTTGGCGACTTTTTTCCCGCGCGATGAAAGAGCAGGGGGCAGTGAATGATTATATTTTACCCAATCCGTATTTTGTGGGGAATAAAGACGGTGAACTGACGCTGCCTGAGTGGGGACGCCTGACTAAGCGTGCCCCGCTAAGCATCGGACTGACCAATGACATCGCACCGCGCGCAGTCGATGTCGATAACAACGCAACAAATGACAGTGATGCCGCAAATCGCTTTGCATATCTCGACCTCGATAAGATGGATGTCGCACAAGTCGCGTTTACTTTTGATCCAGCTGAGACGCCCGATATCAACCAAAACTCAGCTGCAAATCCTGATCGCGCAGCCGATGCAGAAGACGTCTTGGCATGGACGCTATCTGCTATCGATGGGTATGGTGAGGAATATACCTTGCAGGGCGTTGTTTGGGAGAATGACTTTCAGTCGCAGGACTGCGATGGCGATGGTACAAACGAAGTATGCTTTCTACTCAATCTGCAGAATGCGATCAGTGAAGTGAGTATTGGTAGTAGCGATGGACATGCGCTCGCTGGTGAAGATATTAATAATAATATCGAAAATACAAGTGGCGTCGCCGAGACTGAGACTGGTTCGGCGCTCTTTAACCGTGTGTCTGGCCTACAAGAAGTCTTTCACTTCAATACAATTGCAGACTTCTTTACGCAGATGAATGATGCGAATTTGACCGTGAATGAGGATGATCGCTGGCGACATGTGCGCTTCTCGGTGAGTTTGATCGGCACGCTGTCTGAGACGAGTAATGTCCTCAGTGATAGTCTGCTATATCGTGTGCAGGCAACACCTAACAGTAATTGGAATATACATTTACCAAGTAAAGGCGCTGCAGTCATAGCATCGCCACTAACGAGCGATGTTATTTACATTGTCTCTGAAGGTTTTGCTGGACCAGTGAAGCAAACGATCGAGACGAGCTTCCGTCCACAGTCGACGATCTCTATCTTTACCTACGCAATTTTCCAGTAGTCGCATGAGGGGCGCGCTGCGCTCTGCCCCTCCTACGGAACCTCCCCGGGGGAGGATTCGCCAGGCTTCGCCCTTCGCCCTGGCTCGTTTTTTCTTTACGGCGGCACATGTCCGCCTTCGTAAAAAACTACGCCGGGCTTTCGTGCTGTGCTGGCTCATTTTTTTAAATCTGTTTGCCGTCTGGCTGCTTGGCTGTATGATGTAGCTCATGAAAATAACTCTTTTTGCTGATGGTGGATCTCGTGGCAATCCTGGCCCTGCTGCGGCAGGGGCGGTGCTGCTCGATGAGGATGGGCAGGTCATCGCGGAGGTGCAACGCTACCTTGGCACGGCGACGAATAATGAAGCTGAGTATGCCGCAGTGATTTTTGGGTTGGAGCAGGCAGTCATGCTTGGTTGCACAGAGATGGCTATCCGTCTCGACAGCAAACTAATCGTCGAGCAGCTGAGTGGTCGCTGGAAGATAAAAGACATCAAGATGCGTCGTGCAGCAGAGAAGGCACATGTCTATCTCGCGCAGATCGGCAGCTGGGAATTGGCGCATGTTCGTCGCGAGGCAAATACTGCCGCTGATGCACTCGTCAATGCTGAGCTGGATGCACGTGGCTTTCGAAAGAGTTCGTATTGAAAGAATAAAAAAATATGTTTGAATATACACAGCTTTGTGCGTTTATTCACATGGGTCGAGTGAGACTATTTTGAGATTTTTACTAGGGTATTTATCATGACTACATGCTATCTGCGTCTCGTACTCACTCATCTCATCTCATCTTTGCGACAGCAGCTGTCTGTATGTTATTGGCCTTTACGCTGCTGGCATCTAGTATTTTTCAGACAGGCAAACACGCCCGCGCTGTTGAGGCGAGCGTGCTGCGAGCAGACTTTGAGGTCACTTCAAAATAATTTAATTTCCTCATTTATAACCACCGTTCCACTTGCCCAGTCATGAGGAAAGACTTTCCCCCTTGAGAGGGGAATGGTTATAAATAAAATAGGAAATGACCATGCAATTATAAATGCTATCGGTCGTATGATTAATCTAAATAAAGATGCTTTTTCACCATTTTTATTTTTGATTTCCATATCAAGCATCATCATGCCAAATGTACTATTAAGAAAATATGGAATAAGAACCCAATATAAAAAAATAGGAAGAAAAAGTGCAAGAAACATAAGAATCATCGTGATCCATGCACTTGAAGGCGCGTCTGTAACTAGCTGATATAAAATATCTCTTAACGGTATTACAATCATATCTCCAAGAAATGGCATTGCAAATATGAAAAAAACATAAAATAAGACAGTGTCTGCAAATAATGCAGCAGAACGTTTCCAAAAATTAGCAAAACCGTTTTTTGGCTGAAATTCCTTCATAGTTATTTCTGTAGATTCTTTAGGTCCAGTAGTGGCAGAGCATCGCCTGGCAAGATGCCCCAGCTGATGTCGTCTGCCATTTTTTGTACGAATTCAAATTGAATTACACCAGGGTTATTTCGTAGCTGGTCACCCTTGAGGCGAATAGCTTCAGCTTCGGCGCCAGCCGCGGTGACCTTTTGTTCAGCTTCGATCTTGATACGTTCGAGATCATTCGTCGCCTTTTGGATGGTCTGCTGAGCGATCTGCTTCTCTTCGATGGCATTCAGGTAAGCTTCGCTAAACTGCACATCGCGCAGCACGACTGCGACTAGCTCGATGTCATTGTCGCTGTAGCTATCAGCCAGCGCGACTTCCATTTGCGCAGCAGCTTCTTTTCGCTTGCCGTCGGCGAAGAGATCAGTACTGTCATAGCTCGTGATCTCATCACGGATGACTTTGCGTGCTTCAGGATAGACGACCTTCGCAGCAAAGTCGGGGCCGATGCCTTGATAGATCTCGCTGGCCTTGTCGACGGGGATACGGAATTGGATAGAGATATCTAGTCCGACTGATTGTCCATCTTTTGTGAGTGATTGCACTTGGTTGCCATATTGTCCACTAAAGTCGAGCGTCGTCAGACGTGTATCAAAAAGGGTGGCAGCCTGCCAAAAGGGGATCTTGAGATGGAGTCCCTCGGGTAGCTCTTCGTGTAGCACACCGCGCCCACGATCGTAGAGCACAGCCACATGACCAGCTGGCACGGATACGAGCCCATCGAGGATGATAAATAACACGATAAGCCCAGCCACGAGAGCAGACCAAAAACTAAAGCCGGGTAAGCGAAATGACGGCATCGTGAGGTCGAATTCAGGGATTTGGTTATTCATAGCAGAAGGGGGTTATTTAACCCGAAGTCTGCCCGTTTTTATTGTTTGCGTCAAAGACTTCGAACACGGGCTGTATTCATGTAGAATGTTTGTAAACGTATTTTTATCCACATGCCCATGTCACTCCTCGATGTCCAGCTCGGCGCCGACGCTCCCCAGATATGCAATGCCATTATCGAAGTGCCGCGCGGCTGCAATAATAAATACGAGTTTGATAAAGAGACGGGCACGATGCAGCTCGACCGCGTGTTGCATTCACCGTTCTTTTATCCTGCTGACTACGGTTACTTCCCACAGACGCTCTGCGACGATGGTGATCCACTCGATGTGCTCGTGCTCATAAAAGAGCCTGTCTTCCCAGGTATCGTCCTCGCCGTGCGCCCTGTCGGTTATCTCATGATGAAGGACGAGAAGGGTCAAGACGAAAAGGTCATCGCTGTCGCTGATGGTGATCCCGCTTACGCCGATGTGAAGGATCTCAAAGATCTGCCACAAAACACACTTGATGGCATTGGGCATTTCTTTACCGAGTACAAGCGTAACGAAAAAGGGAAGTGGGCAGAGGTTGCTGGTTGGCATGATGCAGCCGAAGCGATCGAGCTAATCGAACGATCAAAGGTGTAGAAGAGAGGGGTATCTTTATCTTCTCTTTAACTCGATATGACAGACTATATCTGTTCGCTTTGCAGCGTCTGCATCGCAGCAGAGAGTCGTAGCGACACCTTGAAATCGCGCGACATATCAATTTAACAGAATAAGGAACATCAAATGTGGGCACGCTTATCTCTATTTTGGCATTGGGTATGGAAGAACTACCCAATCTAAGTTTTATTTTTTGGACTTATTGCTTTGCTCGGCAGTTTTCACGCCTTGGTTTTCTTGGCTGCAATAGCAAATATAAAATCATCCCACTAGTAGTTGTGGCTTAGTCGCGCAATTTCAAAAGCAGCACCTGATTTACTCAGCGTGCTGCCTTTTGTTGCATTACATTATTTAGTTCAGTGCTGCCTCGATAGCTTCCTGCAGCTTTTCTTTGCCGACGCCACCGGTGACGGTGCCGACCTCTTCGCCGTCCTTCAGGATCTTGAATGTTGGGATGCTCATGACTGCAAACTTTTGCGCAGTTGCTTGGTTCTCGTCTGTGTTTACCTTTACGATATTTACCTTGCCATCATACTCAGCTGCGAGCTCTTCGACGGCTGGCATCATCGCTTGGCAGGGGCCGCACCAATCAGCATAAAAATCGACGAGCACGACGCCAGAGGCAGTTGCATCTGCGAAGGTGTCGTCGGTGACAGGGGTGACAGTAGCCATAAAAAAGAAAGTTAAATAGTGAGCTTAGTCTAGCGATTCTGCAAAGGTGATGCTAGATGTGCGTAGTGCATATTTGCACAGCGTTTTTTTTATTTATAAAAGATTTTATTTCGTACACGTAGATCGATATATTCATATTTTGTTTCACCGAGATTGATTTGGCTGTTAGCTTGTGTGAGTTTGTTTAGCTGGGTGCGATAGTCGGCTGTCAGGTCGATCCAGATGGTTGTATTGCCCTCGATCATCAGATGCGCCTCATGAGCTGCAGGCAGGTAGCGCACGGCGAGCAGGGGAATGTCGAGTAGCGCCTCGAAATAAAAGGCGGCATCGCGCATGGCGATGAGGTGGGTAGGGCGTACGATCTGCTGGCTGGGGTCGTCGAGCTGCATGCTCTCGCCGAGGGTCAGCGTCAGCGTGTCGCGGTCGGGCGTCTCGCCATCCACGCGGTAGCCATTTTCATTTATAAAGATTCGCTCCGTGCCGATGCGCAGCTCGGCGACGATGGGGTACTTGTACACGGCGACTTGCAGCGTGCTGGGGTACTGCTTTTCGATCTCCACACGGGCGATGTCGGGACGCGTGGCACGAATATCTTTTTCGAGGCGTACGAGATCCAGCTTGAACATATTCTTTCCAAAGGCCTGCTCGGATACGAGCTGCTCGATCTCTTCGAGCGGTAGATCGAGGGAGCTGCGCAGGACAGATACCTTTTGTACGTTGAAGCTGCCAGAGAAGTAGGTCAGCCCGATAGAGCTGCCGACCATGATGACGACAAGTACGACGGTTAGCCGTTGGCGTGTGCTGAGTGCCTGCTTCGTGCGAGGTGTCGAGTGAAAGACGCGCGCGCGGGCGTGCTGCTGACGACGCTCGAGCAAAAATCGTGGCACAAAGCGGCGCAAACGAAACCAGCGGCTAGAGCGATCTGAGAAGATATTCTTGAGGTCGGGCACGGGGAGAGTTTATCATCCTTCGTCAGTCGTGAACTGACTTCGGAATGACACGCCCTCCTTCGCTCCAGCGAGCTACGTACGGTTTTTGACATGTGGCAAATAAAGAAAAGCCCCGGACGTTCTGTCCGGGGCGAGTTCCTGCTTATGGTACCTTTTGAAGTACAACATCTTTATTCGGATTGAATTTGAGTATATTACTCATGACGGTCTCACCATCGTAATCCGGCAGATAGATCATCCATGGGCTATTTTCCATGTTACGACTGCCAAAAGTACATGAGATACCTTGCTCATTTCGCATTTCCTTGAGGCGACGCACTTTGCCTTTTGGGTAAATACAGAATGATTGTTGACAGCCTTGTCCGTGGTATACAGTTACCCAGACATAGTTACGATAACCATTCAGAATTTCTAAGAGCTTTTCTAGAGTCAGAAAATCGAACTTTTTTCTCTCCGTCAGAAACTCTGGCTGGCCTCTTTCCACAGCAGCGGTTGGATCTCTATATTCAATTTCCAATATTCCAGTTGAGACATAGCATCTTTGTTTTATGGTTTTGAGTTTCACGATATTTTCCTTTCGAGATGTCAAAGAGCACCTGAGCCGAAGCGGCAGGTGTTGTGGTTTTCGCCAACTTATTTTCACTATTTCAAATTGAGATCATCATAAATCACCTTAGCTTCGGAGCGAAGATGAATGATGATGGATTTCCATTTGAAAGGGGTAAAAATAAGCAGGGTTTCGAGGAGTCTCGAAACATTCCCAGATTACTTTACTTGCAATAGAAAATCAAATGATTTCTCATGTTTATAGGCTCGTTGGTCTCGCGCCAACTGCCGCGCTAAAGTGCTTCCCGTAGCCTTTGCCTGTCAGGCGGTTGTCGAGACAGATGACCTGCTGGGTGGCGGGTCGATTGGCACAGCTGGTGAAGGCACGCCATGCTTTCTTCCAGGTGAGTACGGCGGTTGGCAGGGTTTCGGTGCTCCAGTCGGCGCCATCGCGGACGACGAAGGGAATCTTCACAATGATGAGATTTTGCGCGCGCGGCGGCATCTGCCACGCGCTGGTGGCGAGATAGGCGGCTTGCTGTTGCTGGCTGAGTTCCAGCATGATCTTCCCCTGGCTGCCACTGGCGCGCTCGGCGAAGACGGGGCGGGTCGCGCTGGCATGGGTTTTTTCAAAAAATTGTCCCTGCGCGTAACGCCCATTAAAGAGTACGACGGTGATGCCGGGCAGGGTATTAATGAGCTGCATGAGCTGGTGCTCGGTCTCCGCTTGCCAGCTCTTTTCATTTGGCAGGGGCAGGCTGGGCACGGTGAGCAGTTCAATTTTATTTTCCTCGGCTTCAGCTTCGAGAGTGGGTGTGTCGGCGGGTAGGCCGAGCTGGGCGATGATGAAATTGAAATTGGCAGGCGTGGTGGCCAGCGCACTGTCGGCAAACACGACGCTGCCGAGCTCGCTGGCGAGCTGGCTGATCGCTGCGGGGTTTGGCTGGGGGTCGAGTGCGATGGTCAGGTTGCCGCCACTGTCGGTGCGCAGGGTTCGCGTGAATCCCGGTTCATCACTCAAATATCTATCCAAAGCAGTCGCGAGTGCGGGCGGGAGGCGGTCGCTGACTTCGCTGAGTAGGTTGCTTCCAGCTTCGCGCATGCTGCTGTAGGCAGTCAGCCCTGTGCAGTCATCCAGCGTGGCTCGGCCGTAGAGCGGCTCGGCTTGGCGAAGCAATTGTCCAGCTAGTCCCCACCAGATCGTTAGCTGGGTTTCGCAATCGGGGAGCAGGGTCTCCAGCGCGGGCAGGTCGAGCGCGATACTCTCGCGGCGGGCGAGGGTGCCAGATAGCGCGGTGGCGCTGTGCACAACCGTGCGGGCGGGTTTGAGTAGCTCGGCGACGGCAGGCAAACTGGCGTGATGGGTGATGGCGAGCGGTGCTGTGCTGGCAGCGGCGAGATCTGCTGGCAGGGTCTCTGCCGCGATGAAGTCCCAGAGCAGGCGTTCGGCGCGGGTGAGGTTTCTCTGGAAGAAGTCTGCCGTTGGGTGGAGCAGTAGTTTCGCAGCGAAGATCGCCTCGACAGGGGATAGCTGCCGAGTCAGGAAGGCGTCTCGCTTCACTGGGTCGATGTAGCAGTGCGGGGCGAGTACGAGTGGTACTTGGTGTGTCTCGGCGAGCTGACGGGCCTCAGCCTCGCTCGCAGCGACCAGCAGGGTCGTGTCGCCTGCGGGCAGGCTCGCAGCGAGCTCATCCACCGAGGCAGTGGTCTCCAGCAGGCTGGGCTGATTCCTGCCAAGGAGCTCGGTCAGCTGAGCAGTGAGTGCTGTGTCAGTCGGGCTGGTGGGGTCGATTGCGCTCGCTGCACCGCTGTGACCTTCCTTAGCAAAGTGTGGCGGAATGGGCTGACCGTCATCCAGTACTAGCTTCGCAAAGCTTTGCAGCCAGTTTTCTTGCGTGACTTTGAGCGCCAATATTTGCTCCCACGCCTCGCGCGGCAGCTTGCGTGCCTCGGCCACGATGCAGCGGAAGAGGTCGCGGGTTGCCTCGGCGTCGGACAGGGCGCGGTGAGCGCTCTCGTGCAGCACGCCAAAGTGTGATCCCAGCGCGATCAGGCTCATGCTCGGCATGCGTCCCAGCACGAGGCTAGCGAGATCGTAGGTGTCGTAGCGCGGCGCAGCAGAGAGGTCTAGGCCGTGCGTACGGATGAATCCAATATCAAATTGCACATTGTGCCCGATGATGGTGGCATTCTGTGTGTGCGCGGTGAGCGCGGGCAAGATCTCGGCGAATGCTGGTTTGCCAGCGACGTCGTCATTGCTGATGCCTGTGAGTCGTGAGACAAAATCTGAGATTTGCACGCCAGGGCTATACAGCTGATCGAATATTTCGCCGTTTTCTCCGAGGTTAAAGCGTGTTGATCCTACTTCGATGATCTTATCCGAGTCACAGGAGAGGCCAGTTGTCTCACAGTCGATGGCAATAAAGTCATGATCTTGCATACAAATTTTGTTATGTGGATAAGGCTCGAAGTTTATTGAGATTGTGCTCCGTATTTCAGCTATTTTGCAATCCGCATCCCAACTGGTCAATGCAAAAGTGCTTGCTATCGTTTCCATTTTTTCCTAAAGTCTGCCGCCCAGGTCGATGACAAAAATATAGTTTCGATAGCCACCAATTGAATAAAAAGTGTGTCCAACAGGCGCGGTTTGCCTGCTTATTTTCTGCGTTCTCATCTTTTTTTCTCCCGTATGGATTACAAAGCATTCTGGCTTACCGCACTGACCCGCCTGGAGCCAACTATCGCGCGCGGCACATTCCTGACCTGGTTCAAGAATACCACAGCACTCGGCATCGAAAATGATCATCTTACCATCGGCGCGCCGACAGCTTTTGCGCGTGACTGGCTGTCCAGCAAATACGCCCTCAAGATTTTGCAGGCTTGCAAAGAGCAGGAGGCAGCTCTCGCCGAGATCGAGTTTGTCGTCGATGCCACGTTGGCAGATGGTGCTGATCCACGCACGGTCGATCTGCAAGCGCACTTTGCCAAAGCAGGCGATAAGAAAGTCCGCCGTGTGGCAGGTACTCAAGAAATCAAAGTCACGAGCGGCGGCCTGCGATCAGCTCGACTGAATCCACGCTACACCCTGGCCAACTTCGTCTCGGGCGAGGGCAATCGCCTCGCGCACGCAGCAGCTTTGTCTGTCGCGCGTCTGCCCGGCCAGACCTACAATCCGCTCTTTATTTACGGCGGTGTTGGCCTCGGCAAGACGCACCTGCTGTCCGCCATCGGTCACGAGGTCATTACCAATGACCCGACAAAGGTCGTCGTCTACAAGACCGCCGAAGACTTTATGAATGAATATGTCACCGCGGTGAAGGCATTCAAGACGCACGAGTTTCGCCGCAAGTATCGCGACGCCGACTGCTTTCTGCTGGACGACGTCCAGTTCCTCGAAGGCGGTGAGAAGACGCAGATCGAGTTCTTCAATGTCTTCAATGCGCTGCACAATTCAGGCGCGCAGATCGTCATCACCTCCGACCGACCGCCATCCGAGCTCACCGAGATCATGGATCGCCTCCGCAGCCGCATGACCTGGGGACTCGTCACCGAGATCGAGCAGCCCGACTTCACCAGCCGCCTTGCCATCCTCCAATCCAAAACCCAAGAACGCCGCGCCATCATGGACGCCGAGGTGCTCGAGTTCATTGCCCGCAATGTGACCGACTCGGTCCGCGCCCTCGAGGGACTGCTGGTCACGGTTCTTGCCGAGTCCGACCTGCTGCACACCCAGCCGACCATCCGCTCAGTCGGAAGGCTCATCCAAAAGCTCAACCGCCGCGAACGCATCGTCGGTCTGCCCGAGACCGTCGCCACCGAGGCACGCAGCCCAGCCCAGCTGATCCAGCTGGTCGCGACCCAGTTTGGCGTGTCTATCGCCGACATGCACAGCAGCTCCCGCCGCAAAGAAATTAAGACCGCCCGCGGCGTGGCAATGTACCTCCTCCGCGAGATTCAGCATCTCGGGCTCGCATCCATCGGCGAGCAATTCACCCGCACGCACGCCACCGCGCTGCACGCGATCAATCGCATCCAAACAGACATCACCAAAGACGCCCAGCTCGTTGGACAGATCAATGCCGTCAAGCAGGAGATGGGTCTTTAGGCAGCAGTAGCATGCGTCATGAGCGTTTTCTCGTGTCCCGCAAGGATATTTGATGTAGCAGCGAGATCTGCATCATCAGGCGTTTGCTCAAGTAGAGCGTTCATTTTTTGACGCAGCTCTCTTATCTTTTCATCTGCGCCTTCGGCTTGCGTGTCAAAGTCAAGTGCTTGATTGAGAAGGTCGGATGATGATGTCATTTTTAGGGGAGAAAAGAAGGTTCCATATTTTATGTATTTTTTTCTGGTTGTCAAATTTTGTCTCGTGCAGCTTTCCGCTAAACTGTCGCTCATGAACCTCGAAGTAATCATCGGTCTCGAAATCCACGCGCAGCTTGCCACCAAGACAAAGATGTTTTGCGGCTGCGACAACGATGCGTACGGCAAAGAGCCCAACACGACCGTCTGCCCCGTCTGCACCGGCCACCCCGGTACGCTGCCCGTGCCGAATGAGCAGGCGATCAAGCTCGGGCTAAAGGCCGCGCTCGCGCTCGGCTGTCAGATCCGCAGCCCCAGCAAGTTCGACCGCAAGAATTACTTTTACCCCGATCTGCCCGCTGGCTACCAAATTTCCCAATTCGACGAGCCCGTCTCCGAGCACGGCTCGGTGGCTATCGAAGTCTGCGATCCCAGCACGGGCGAGATCCAGCTCGCAAAAGAGATCGGTGTGCATCGCCTGCATCTCGAAAATGACGCTGGCAAGCTGACGCATGTTGGTAGCTCATCGCTTTGCGATTACAATCGCGCTGGCACACCGCTCATGGAGATCGTCTCCGAGCCAGACATGCGCTCCGCCGCCGAGGCGCGCGCCTACGCCGAGGCCGTGCAAGCCATCGTGCAGTACGCCGAGACCAGCCGCGCCGACATGTTCAAGGGCGAGATGCGCTTCGATGCGTCGGTCAGTCTGCGGCCGATGGGGGAGGATCAGCTGTACCCCCGCGCCGAGATCAAGAATCTCAACTCGTTCAAAGCGCTCGAGGCGGCGATCAATTACGAGATCAAACGCCAGACCAAGCTGTGGGAGGCGGGCACGCCAGCAGACAGCGAGACGACGATCGGCTGGAACGACGAAAAACAGGAAACGTATTTAATGCGCTCCAAAGAATCAGCTGCCGATTATCGCTATTTTCCCGAGCCGGATATCCCACCGATGGAGTTCTCCGATGATTTCATTGCCGAGCTAAAAGAATCACTGCCCGAGCTGCCACTCGCGCGTCGCCAGCGTTTCGTGCAGGATTTCCAGCTCACCGAGCAGGATGCTGCCACGCTGGTTGCGGACAAAGCTTTGGGGGATTATTTTGAAGAGGTAGCTAAAGCAACGAAACAGCCAAAAAAATCTGCTAACTGGATATTGAATGAGGTTTTTGGGAGAGAGATTGGTCACGGAATAATTGCAATCAATGAAAAGGCTGGGAATAAGCAACCTCTAGACGGAAATGATGGAGATTTTTATACTATTCAAAGCCTCAAGGATATTCCATTTCCTCAGGAATCATTGGTGGAAATTATAAACATGGTTGAAAATGAAGCAATAATTTCCGGAAGAACAGGTAAGGAAATTCTAAATGGTATTTGTGATATGAGAGATGGAGGCTCGAAAGTTTCTCCACGTGAGATTGTTGAAAGAGATGGTCTCAAGCAGGTCTCCGACACGGGCGCGATTGAAAAGTTCGTTGACGCTGCCATCGCAGCGAATCCAAGTGTCGTCGAGGATTTCAAGAGTGGCAAAGGCAACGCGCTCGGCTTCCTCGTCGGACAAGTAATGAAGCTCTCGGGTGGGCAGGCAAATCCAAAGCTGGTAAATGAGCTTTTGGCGAAGAAGTTAAAATAAAAAAGCCCTATCAGTACGATGAGGCATTTTTTAGAAAATATTACTTCTTTTGAAGCTCTTTTTCTTGCAAAGTGAGATATCCAATTCGTGTTATGAATATGTAATATATGACTGGTAGCATGAGCCATATGGATTCAACGAATGCATAAATAAGATACCCAATTACACTTGTTATCAGGGTAATAAAATAGAACTGGGTCATTAGTCTATTTTTTGACTTAATTCCTATAGCAATAAAAATATAGGCAATCACAGAAGATAAGAGGCATATTCCAAATGTAGAAAAAAATTGTGCTTGATTGTTTACCTGTGTTACTAATGATGTATGAATAATTGATAGTGCATCTGGCGATAAGCTTGATATCACGATGTCGGTTTCCGATTCAAGAGCTGTTGTCATGGCTGCAATCATTGAATCTTGCGCCAGTCTTGCGCCAGCAGCCGCTAGCAATAACAGCAGTCCAACTACAGCTACGAGCACACCATCTATAATGCTCGCGATAAAAAGCAGCAATGGAACAACTGATTTCTTTTTAGTCATAAAAATATATTAAATTGATAAAAGTGTAACTTTTATATTTTTGGTTTGCAAAATTAGCTACTTGAGTTAAATCCTATTCGTCATTCCCGCGAAAGCGGGAATCCAGACATTTGAAAATAGTTTATTTTCTGGATCCCAGATAGTTCATCCGCCGTAGCAGACTCACTTCTGGGATGACAGATTGTGGCAGTTGCAAAATTAGCTTCTTGAACCTAAAATTTGATCATGTTTACTACTTCTGCTGATCTTCTCAATCTCGCCTTGGCCGCTGGCTTTGGTCTGATCGCGATCTTTCTCTGCATGGTCATGTACCAGCTCATCTTCATCTTGCGCGATGTCTCCGAGACGACGAAGGCGGTGAAGCACGCGGCGAAGCAGGTGGATGATCTCATCGTGCAGCCGACGAAGATTCTCAGCTTCATCTTTGATCAAATAAAAAATGCTGCTGGGTCGGTGGATATCGCAGCGCTGCTCAGCGGGGGAAAAAAGAAGAAAAAATAAATGCAGAAAAATTTGCATTTCACTACCAAATCTGGTATAGTATTCTAATCACTTGACACTATAGTGAGCATTCCCCAGTTGAGCCCTGTGCCATTTCGTCGTGCACGAAATTCTAAATGTGCGGGCGGAGCAGGGGGAGCAGCGCCAGCCAATCATCGAGCGAGAGGTCTTCGGGGCGCTGGTCGGTATTCACGCCGCTTTGCTCCAGCAGCTTTCTCGTTTCATCTTTTGCGATGGGCAGGCCAGCGATCAGGCTGCCACCGATCTTTTTGCGCGGGGCACGAAAGCCGATGTGCAGCATCTTGAAAAAGATTTCGATATCTTCATTTGGAATCAGCGGCTCGGGCCGTAGCTTTATCTGGATCACGGCTGACGCGACTTTTGGCGTTGGCAGGAAGCTGTCTTTTGGCACAATCCGCACGATTGCAGCTTCGCCAAAGATGCGCACTTGCCAGGCGAGCACGCTGCCTTTGTCCGCGACGATTTTCTCCGCGACCTCTTTTTGGATCAGCAGCACGGCACGCTGGGGGCGGCGATCAGTCTCTGCAAAAAACTTCCGTAGGATCGGGGAGGTGAGGTAATACGGGATATTTGCGATCAATTTATATTTCTCCGTCGGCAGCTCAAACGTGCGGACATCGACATGCTGGATATCGAGGTTGTCTGCGTCGGCACAGCTGAGCCGCAGGGCGGCGACCATGTCGGGGTCTAGCTCGACCGCAGTAACGCGCTTCGCCGCCTGCACGAGCCGTTGGGTGAGCGCACCCGGCCCTGGCCCGATCTCCACGACGGCGTCATCTGCATCCAAATCGCTGGCAGATAAAATAGCATCGAGCACAGATGCATCAATCAAAAAGTTTTGCCCAAACTGCTTTTTGGGTGCGAGCTGATATTTCTTCAAAAATTCTTCGAGCTTGTCACGGTCGGATATGTTCACGAGGCTAGTTTAGCAGCTCATTGTGCCTCTTCGAGACACTGCATGATGCGATCATCAAATCTTGGCGATAATATTAATGCGAGAGTAGATTTTAAGCCAATGCCTTCTTGCAAAGAAAGACCGGCTGCCGCGCGAAACTCTTCATGTGCAAGCCATAGCCTTTTGTCATTTACCGTGTTGGTGGTGTGATTAATCATTACGCCTTTTGGATGAAAGCTGAGGAAGCTTGGTTCATATATAAATCTATTTATGATTTCTTCGTCATTCAATAGGCTGTTTGAAACAGTGCGCAACAAAATCTCAAATTTTTTATCGCAATTAATCGCTCGTTCACGAAACGCTAACCTCTTGAGGCGCATAGCACACTCTTGCCTGCTTTCACGATCTACATCGTGCGGATCAAATTGTTTCACGGCTAGCTTGTCTGCGGTATGGGATAGTATTTGAGAGAAATAATTTCTTTTTTCAAAGATGGCATTTAGCTGATCGGGAAGCAGGTGATGACTTAAGCATTGAAGATAAAAATCATTTGGTCTTAAAAATGAAATATTCGCACTTGCTTCTTCTGAGATTTTAACCAAGTTTTGCACCCCATCTTCAAGGCTGGATTGCAGATTCTCTGTTAATGTTTGGTATGTAATATTTTGGCTAAAGCCGAGGGATACGCTGTTTTCTTGTTCGCCATGCACATGAGTGAAGAGTGATTGTATTCGGCTTGCAATAGACGCCCAATCACTCTCGCTTGATCTTAGAAATATGGTAATTGCATACAATATACTTGGATCAATATCTGGTATGCGCGCTGATTCTGTAAAATCGTTTATGTTATTTAGCAACACTAAATGAATAGGCTCTCTTTGTGTATGTCGGAGCGTGTTCTGTGCGGCTTTAAATGATTCTTCTGCATCGGGATGAAGTTCATTTATTGATGATTTTTCTCCTCTATCCCAATTGGGGCAATGTGGGCATTCACCACTGCATGCTTGATCTTGGGCAGACAGCTCAATCGTACTAATGTAATCTGGCTTAGAATGAGTCATTTCGGATAGGCAGCTTTAATCGCTTGAAAGATAAGAGACATGGCAAAAAGATGAAATAGTAAACTAATAATTTTTATTTGTCAAATTTTACTTCTCTATTTTTACCAGCTTGTGTGAGTCGGTTGCGCCCGAGATGATCTCGACCTTGTCTTTTGTTGTTTCAAAATCCTTCGCGAGGAACTTCTTTAGCTCATCATTTGCTTTGCCTTTTTCTGGCGTCGCGGCAATACGGATCTTTAATGTGCCGTCCGTCATCATGCCGACGATGGCATTGCCAGCTGACTTTGGAATAATCTTGACAGGGAAAGTGACCTGTCCTTTCGCGGCGAGCTGGGCGGAGAGATCGTTTGGTGATGTTGGATTCATTGCGCACAGGATAGCATGACACGACTGTTTCAAGAAAAGGATCGCTTGTAAAAAGAATCACTTATGTTTTTAATGACAGACTATGGCACTTAATCATGGGTCTTGTCGAGACGCCATTTTCTTATTTTGCCGTGATTTCCTGTTAGTAGCACAGAGGGGACTTGCATGCCTTTGTAGTCCTCAGGGCGAGTGTAGTGGGGATATTCCTTTTTCCTGTCGAGTGATTTTGAAAAGCTCTCTTCGTGCACACTGGCTTCTTTGCCGACGACGCCAGGGATCATGCGCGAGATCGCATCGATGAAGACGAGCGCGGGCAGCTCGCCGCCAGTGAGTACATAATCACCGATACTCATTTCGTGGGTGACACAAGCGTCAATGAAGCGCTGATCGACACCTTCATAATGTCCACAGACGAGGATGAGTCGATCGTATTTCGTGCCCCAGACTTCCACGGCTGGTTGATCGAGTTTTTTCCCGCGTGGGGAGAAGTAGATCACAGGGATGTCTTTTTTGCTTGCGCCTTTTATTTTTTTCACCGCATCAAAGAGTGGCTGGCAGGTCATGACCATACCAGCACCGCCACCAAAAGGAGTGTCATCGACCTTGCGCCATTTGTTCTTTGCGTAGTCGCGCAGCTGATGCAGGCGTACATCGATCTTCTTCAGCTTTATCGCGCGAGCGAGGATGCTGCTCGCGAGTGTACTTTCAAAGCTTTCGGGAAAGAGCGTGATGACGTCGATACGGAGCATTTGACTTTTGTTGGATGTATGAATACAGTTTGGTCTTAATTATTACCTTTTACCTTTTTTATCACAATAGCCAATTTAGATTCATCCCTTTTCGATCATGTAAATGAGATCATGCCTCGAGATGGGACTCGCTGTACTATTTATTTTTGTCTCACGGGGTCTTTTGAAACAGAACGTCGATCGGTAACTCGCTTGTTATTTCGTAATCTGCATGGCCCTATGTCAGCTTATCGAAGATTTGCTTCAGGTGATGAGGATGGAATGTCGATCATAAAAGGATGCGCCAGGAAGGTTAATATTGGCAATGGTAATCTTCGCGAAGAGAACTGCAAAGCAATTAGTAATTACATCGCCGAGAAGGGGTGGGAAGTAGCATGGGGACCAGATGCAGCACGGATGGAGCCATGGCAGATATCCCAAGTTAATATTGGCGATAATAGACTCGATGGCGGTATTTTTTAGTGCATAATATTAGTATTTAAAATATTTTTTATATTTCGCAACACTTTTTCACTTTCTTGTTCACTTTTTGTACCCAAATAGTTGGCAGATTCGCATATCTTAGGATATAATCTGTCGGCTCTATTTTCATTTGAGTACAAATTGGCCTAAAAACCACATAATCCTTATTCGCTCGTATGGCACGTCACTTCAAACAACAGAAGCAAGTCGTATATAACAAGCGAAAAGAAGCTGAACCAAAAGCAGAAAAAGAAGTAATTAGCGCAGATGGCCGTGTGATGGATCTCATGCCAAATGCTGAGTTTCTCGTCGAATTGCTCGACGACGCTTATAACAAGCATCAGCTAAAGGCGAAGATTTCTGGTCGCATGCGCATGAACAATATCAAGATCTTGCTCGGCGATTATGTCACGGTCGATCTCAATCCCTACGATCTGACCCGCGGACGCATTACGTATCGACATCGACAAAAGCCTGTCCCAGCCGAAGAAATGGTTGATGATAGCGAAACTCCTACTCCTCCTACTCCTCCAACTGCATAATATGAAAGTCCGACCTTCCGTAAAGACGATGTGCAAAGACTGCAAGATCATCCGCCGCCGCGGTGTCGTGCGTGTCATCTGCAAGACCGCCAAGCATAAGCAGCGCCAACCAGGTCGCGCACGCAGCCGTCCATATCGCGTGTCTACTGCAGCCGTTGCTGTTTAATTCATTTTTCACCACTCTCTCATGGTTCGTATCTCAGGCATCAATCTTCCCGGCAAAAAGCGTATCGTCGCTGCCCTCACAGCTGTGACTGGCATTGGTGACACTCGCGCACAAAAGATCTGCGAAGCAACGGGCGTCAATCCTGACACGAAGGCAGACGACCTCGGCGAGGCTGAGGAGGGCAAGATTCGTGATGCAGTTGCCAAGTATCCAACTGAAGGCGATCTCCGCCGACAAGTATCTGGCAATATCAAGCTCCTGCAAGACATCGGTACCTACCGTGGCACTCGTCACAAAAAGCGTCTGCCCTGCCGCGGTCAAAAGACCAAGACAAATGCCCGCACGCGCAAGGGTAAGGCAAAGATGGCTATCGCTGGTAAAAAGAAAGTTTAATCAATCTATCCTCCCATTTTTATGGCAACTAACGTAAAAAAGAGCGCTCCTAAGAAAAAGAAAGTCCGTCGTATTGTGACAGATGGCTTTGCGCATATCCTCGCTGGTCCAAACAACACGATGATCACGATCACTGATGATGCACATGGCTCAATCAGCTGGAGTAGTGCTGGATCTGCAGGATTCAAAGGAACACGAAAGAGTACGCCATATGCTGCTCAGACAGCTGCTAAGGCTGCTGCTGAAAAAGCAAAAGAGTTTGGTCTTGAAAAAGTTGACGTCATCGTAAAGGGTATCGGTCCAGGTCGTGAGCAGGCTGTACGCGGCCTATCTGGGGCTGGTCTGACTATCCAATCAATCCGCGACAAGACACCGGTCGCACACGGCGGTTGCCGCAAAAAAGGCGCACGTCGCGTTTAGTTCATTTTTCTTACTTTATCTATGCATTACACAGGTCCTCTCTGCCGACTCTGCCGACGCGAAGGCGTAAAGCTCTTCCTCAAAGGCGCACGTTGCAACACACAGAAATGTGCGATTGTGCGTAAAAACTACGTGCCTGGTAAGTACGGTAAAGATCAGATGGGTAAGAAGACTGAATACCACGGACAGCTCCGTGCCAAGCAGAAGGCAAAACGTATCTATGGCGTACAAGAGAGCCAGTTCATCGCATATTACAAGAAAGCAAACAGCCTCGCTGGCAAGACGGGTGAGAATTTCCAGCAGCTCCTCGAGCTCCGTCTCGATAATGCGGTCTTCCGCTCAGGCCTCGGTGAGAGTCGCAATCAAGCCCGTCAGATCGTCAATCACGGCCTGCTCCGCAAGAATGGCCGTCGTGCCAATATTGCTTCGATGCAGGTCAAGGTTGGTGACACGTTTGAGGTATCAGATCGCCTCAAGACATCGCCACTCTTCGCCGCATTTGCAAAACAGAAAGATGGCAGCCCAGCTTGGATCAAGGTAGACAACGCAAAGCTATCATTTGAGATCGTTGCCATGCCAGATGCTGCGGATACCGAGCAGATCGACATGCAGACTATTGTTGAGTTTTACAGCCGTTAATCATTCGGCTCGTTCTTTTTTACTTCTTTATTTCCTCGCGTTATGCATATCATCCAGGCTGAAATCGGCGCACCAAAGATCACTGCGAAGAGTATCGGTAACAATCACACCCTCTTTACCGTCGCTCCGCTTCCGAGCGGCTACGGCATGACGCTGGGCAATACCTTCCGTCGCGTACTTCTCTCATCTCTTCCTGGCGCAGCAGTGACTGCCGTCAAGATCAAGGGTGCAAATCATGAGTATACGTCACTCGCTGGTGTGCAAGATAGCGTGCTGGATATGCTGCTCAACCTGAAGGAGCTGCACGTCAAGATGGACGGCAATGGTCCTGCTAAGCTGAAACTGGAGGCAAAGACAGCTGGCGAAATCAGAGCAAAAGATATTGAGACGGGGAGCGAGGTTGAGATTATGAATAAAGACCTGCTCATCACCAAGCTTGATAAGAAAGGCTCACTATCTATCGAAATCACGATCGAAAAGGGTGTTGGCTATGCGCCAGCTGCCGAGCGCCAAAAGAATAACAAAGAAGCTGGTCTTATCTATCTCGATGCAACCTTCTGTCCGGTCGAGCGCGTACGTTACGACGTAACTGCTACGCGTGTCGGTGAGCGCACCAATCTCGATAAGCTCGAGCTGGAAGTCCTGACCAATGGCTCTATGAGCCCCGAGGATTCTGTAAAGTTTGCAAGTGATATCATGAGCAGCTACTTCTCACTTTTCAACGATACCAACGAGATCATCGAAGGTGACTTTATCGCAGACGCAGCCAAGGTTGCTGCTGCAGAAGCAGCCGTTATCGCATCTGCTGCACCACAGGTCAGTAGCACTGGCGAAGTGATCAACGCAGCAAGCGATGGTGCCTCAGCAGAGAAGTACACGCCAATCGAAACACTTCAATTTAGCCCACGAACGCTCAATGCACTTATCAATGGCGGTATTGGTTCTATCGAACAACTGGTCAAATGCAGCCCAAACAAGATCGCAAATCTCCGTGGCTTCGGTGCAAAAGCGCTCGATGAAGTGGCTGACAAGCTTCGCGAACACGGACACGAGCTCGGCGGCGGCGACGAAGATTAATTTCCCTTTCCATTTATTTTTAGAACATGCGACACAACGTACACAAGACGAAAAAGCTCGGACGACAAGCAGATCACCGCGGACTGCTGCTGCGCAACCTCGCGACATCACTCGTGATGCACGGCTCACTCCAGACGACGCAGGCAAAGGCGCAGGCACTCCAGCCCTACTTTGACCGCATCATCTCGCGTGCCAAGTCGAGCGAAGGCGCACTAAATACTGTCCGCTATCTCAAGACTGAGCTACTCACCGAGCGTGCCCAGAAAAAGGTCGCCGATGAGCTGATCAAGACTTACGCAGATCGCAGCTCTGGCTTTACTCGCATCACCCCGATTGGATCACGCGCTGGTGACAACGCGCCAAAAGTACAAATCGAACTTGTTTAATCTTATTATGACTTCCACCTCTACTTACCTCCCGAAGGTCGCCGATCTCCCTACTACTGCTAAGTGGTACATCATCGACGCTGCTGGCAAGACTGTCGGCAAAGTCGCCGAACGCGCAGCTCGCACGCTGACTGGCAAAGATCGTGTCGATTTCACGCCGCACATTGATCTTGGTGATGGCGTGATCATCATCAATGCAAGCCAAATCGTCATGACAGGTAGCAAGCTGCGTGACAAGATGTATCGTCGTCATAGCGGCTACCGCGGTAACATGAAAGAGATTTGCGCAGGTGAGCTCCTCGAAAAGAACCCTGAACACCTCGTCGAACTGGCCGTCAAAGGCATGCTCCCAAAGAATAAGCTCGCAGATGCTCGTCTGACACGTCTGCGTGTCTTCGCTGGTAGCGATCACACACACGCTGCACAGCAACCTGTTTCACTTTCACTCTAATTCATTCACTGAACCCATTTAATGGCTACTGCTACAAAAAAGACCGCCCCAAAGACTCCCGAGTTCAAGGGTAAGTACACCTACGCCGTCGGCAAACGCAAGACGTCTATTGCTCGCGTGAAGGTATACAAGGGCGCTGGTAAGTTCTTTATCAATGGTCGCGATGCAAAAGATTACCTAACGATCGGTTACTCATCATTTGTCGCACCTATTCAGGTCTCTGGCGCAGTCCAAAAGGACTATGATATCGATATCAAAGTTATCGGTGGTGGTATCAATAGTCAGGCAGAAGCATGCCGACACGGCCTATCAAAGGCACTCGAGATGGAGGACGAAGCACGTCGTACTGAGCTAAAGAAAGCAGGCTTCCTCACTCGTGACAGCCGCGTGAAAGAACGCCAAAAGCCAGGTCTCCGACGCGCACGCCGATCACCACAGTGGTCAAAGCGTTAAATCACTTCAGATTTCAAAGTATCAAGACCGCTCGAAAGAGTGGTTTTTTTATAAGACAGAGTCTTGTAATAAATCCTATTTTCTGCTAAAATGACTGGAGATATAGTCTAAAAATAAATATGAACATCATACAAAAGACTGGTCTGCCGAAGAATACATTTTGGACTATATTCGCCTTTGGCGTGATGTGTTTCTTTTGGGGGCCAGCCGATGCCTACTTCGCTATTTATCTAAAAAGCTTTTCTGATAGCTATACTATGGTCGGTTTTTTAAGTTCGCTTGCCAAGCTCATTCCATTATTTATAGCAGTGCCAATTGGTATTTATGCAGATAGATCGCCTGCGCAGCGCATCGCGCTGTATGGCGTCATTGGCATGTTAATATACACACTTGGCTATTATCTTGCCGGTATTACTGGGTCACTAGCTCTCTTATCTGCGACGCTTCTCTTCAATGGTATCGCAAACATTGTACGTAATGTAGGGATGGAGACATATATCAAAGAGACTGTTTCAGGCGGCAAGGCTGCCTCTGCCTTTTCTTATTTGGGCGTAATGAATGCGCTCTGGGGGGCTGGATTTCTACTCGGCGCGGTTCTTATTGCATTTGTTGATATTACATTATTCTTTATAATTGCCCTTATCGGTGTCATCTTTATGACGGTGGTTTATGCGCGTCTGCCAAATGCGCGAGATGGTTTTCATGTGCGCTATCCGATACTGGACAAGCAGCCTATGCTCAAGCGCCTCAAAAGGGGCTGGATGAATCTACGGAAGATGGACGCACGAGCATTGCATATGTTTTGGTTGTCATTTGTTTGCGCGATGACTGTCGGGGTGATTGATATGTTTGTGGCACTTTTTATCGATGATCTCGGCCTCAGCTTGGCACTTGTCGGCGTGGTCGGTGGCGGTTCGTACATTGCTCTATTGTGCGCACCGCAGATAACCGCATATAGCAAAAAATCAATTGGCGTCTTTGCCGCGATGGCTATTGGCCTTCTTGTTATGATTTTTACAATGGCGATTTTTTACTTTTTTGCAGCGCAGTCTATCTATATCCTCATCGCCTGTGTCGCAGTACATCATTTGTTTTTTTGGTCTCTCGTCAAGTCAGTACGAAATGGCGTGCTGACGACTTTCACGCCAAAAGATATGCAAGGTGAAGTAACTGGCATTCAGATGACTTTGCTCACGCTGGCGAATTTGCTTGGTGCATTACTCTTTGGCGTGATTGGTGATATATGGGGGTTGGCATTTATTTTTGTGGTAATGATTGCTTTGTATGTTTGCATGTTTGTTGGTGTTTCGTACTTGCATGTTGTCTATCACAAGCGGACATCTCACCATTCCATTCCCAACATTCACAGTCTAGCCATGGTTCATTGGGATCATCTCGGTGGTGCGCTCGTAAAAGATTTTGGCAAGCTCGAAAAGGATATTACAAAGGACGTTCGGCATATGGGTAAGGATGTGAAAAAAGAATTTCACACTAAAAAATAACTAAGTTAATCCAGCTTCTGCAGCTTCCACAGCCGTGCAAAGTGCCCGCCACGCTTCTTCGCCAACTGATCAAAACTACCATCCTCGATAATCCGACCATCTTCAAATACCAAAATACGATCAACATGGCGGATCGTACTCAGCCGATGCGCAATGATGAAAGCCGTGCGCCCGACAAACATCTCCTTCATTGCCGCCTGAATAGCCCGCTCACTCTCCGTGTCCAGCGCGCTCGTCGCCTCATCAAAGATAATAATCTCCGCCTCCTGCGCGAGCGCCCGCGCGATGCCGATGCGCTGCTTTTGTCCGCCCGATAGCTTTACCCCGCGTTCACCGATGAGCGTCATCTCTTTCTTGGGCAACTCATTTACAAACTCGGTCGCGTGCGCCATCTTGAGATATTGCTTGAACTTGCGCGGATGTTTTGATTTGATCAGCACATTTTCCTTGATCGAAATATCAAAGAGCTCGGTGTCCTGCAGAACGACAGCGACATGCTCGGTGAGCTGGTTGAGCGGGATATGCCGCGTGTCGAGATTGTCGAAATAGATGCTGCCGCTCGCAGGGAGGAGCTGCTTGAGGAGGAGCTTTACAAATGTGCTCTTGCCAGCGCCGCTGGGGCCGATGAGGGCGACCTTTTGACCGCGGGGAATGCGCAGACTGATATTACTGAGGACTGGGCGATGGTCGTATGTATATGAGAGATTATCGATCATTATTTCCTGCCAGTTGGGTGTGAGTTTTTGTAAGGGCTGTATATCAAGCTGCGCGATGGGCTGGTTGAGCGTTTGGCAGATGCGCATAAAGCCGATGCGTTTTTGAAAATAGTCTTCTTGCATGCCAGCGATGCTCTCCAGATTTGTCCAAACGCGCTCACCGAGCCAAAGAATGGTGATAAAAGATACCACAGACAGCTGCCCTACAGTCACGAGCCAGAGCCCGTAGGCAGCGATACCGCCATACACGACCCACGAGCTGACTGCGACGAGCGTGCCCCAGCGTACCCAAATTAGCTTATATAGCCTGAGTAGCTTTTTCATTTGTACAGACTCGGCTCGCCACGCACGCTGGCGGACGTATTTCAAAAGTCCCATGACCTTTACCGTTAGTGTATTTGATGAGAATTCATAGATTTTACCGATAATGCGCTCAAAGTATTCTTCAATTTCCTCATTCAGCTTAATCATGCCGCGTGCCATATGCAGACCAAGAAAAATATAACCTAGTACATACAGAGTGAAAAGCAGAATAAAGAATGGTTCGTGGAGTGTGGTCAGCGTAATAATCACGCCAATGAAGAGGCCAATCAGTGGCAAGACTCTTACGTACCACATAAAGAGCAGGTCTTGCATGGCATTTCGCGCGGTGAAGATGCGCTGCATTTTGTTGCCCGTGCCCTGTCCCTCATGCCAGCCCAGCCCGATCTGCAGCATGTGATTCATTGCATAGAGCGTCATTTCGCGTTTTACTCTATCCATAAAAGGTCCTTCGATCTTGGCTCGCGTGAGACCGATGATGCTCGCAAGTGTGTGTGCAATCACGATTGCCGCCAAACAGTAATAAGCCTGCTCCGTTTGTCCAGCCTGCACGACTTGGACCGTCTTTGCTATTAGCAGCGGTCCGAGCGACCAGAGGATATTGGCGATGATACGCACAAATGTAGCCAGCCAAAATTGCGTTCGATGCGGTCGCATAAAGTACCACATCCATGGCAAGAGCGACTCGCTGGTCGGCAAAGGCTGATCGTAGCTAGCTGGCTGATTTGATTTCATAATTAAAATGAGAATACCAGCTTCTCTCTGGGTAGTAAAAGGTTGATTCATATTTAGCAGTATTACTTCTGTCCGTTTTCCCCTAAAATGCCATCACTAACCTCTTTCTGTGGAAACGCTCACGCTCATCTGGCATTTCATTCTCAGCTACTACCTCGCGATAGTGGGGGGTATTGTTGCGCTGTATATTGCCATGCAGCTGCTGCGGCGCTATCTCGATTTCAAGCGATCACTCGATCTCGTCTTTCTGAAGGTCTTGATTCCGAAAAAAGATAGCAAGGAAGATAAAGAGACTGATCAGGAGCAGTTCGGTTCGGGTAAGGATTTTCAAAAGGTGACGGGCCTCATGGTGCATCTGCTGCAAAATTTGCAGGCAATCTTTTCGAGTAAGTTTTCGGCAAAGATCATCGGACAGGATTTTTTCTCGCTCGAATATGCGGTAATCGAAGGCGAGATTTATTTTTTCGTCGTCGTGCCGCGGAGTCTCGAGTACACGGTCGAGAAACAGATCGCATCGTTTTATGAAGATGCAGTGATCGACAAAGTGCCCGATTACAATATTTTCGCAGTAGGACACAGTATCGCTGGTACATCGCTACTTCTTACAAAGAGCTGTGGTAATCCACTCAATACTTTTCAGAATCTGCACTCCGAGACAATGAATCCGATCATTGGCGCGATGGCAAAGATCTCGCGCGATGAAGGTGCGTCGCTGCAGTTTATGTTGCGTCCGACCGCGAGCAGCTGGCAGGCAAAATGTCAGACGGTTGCTGAGGAGTTGCTCGGAGGCAGATCGCACGGCTTTGCGTGGTACAACCCGCTCGCCTGGCTCGGCAGCATTCTAAAATTAATTTTTACTGGCAGTCTCGGTGAAGAGGGGGCTGGTGGTGATAAAGGGCAGGTCACGCAGGACGCGCAGGATCTCTCGAAGCTCGCAGCTGACAAGGCGGGCAAGCCAGGTTATGACGCGATTATTCGCATCATGGCGGCAGCGCCAAGCCAGTCCAAAGCTGATTCAGTTGTGCAGTCGATCAAGGCTTCATTTGAGCAGTTTAGTACGGCAGCAAACAGCTTTATCCATACCGATTATCACTCGGTCAAGACGCTCGCGCGGAATTATATTTTCCGCTCATTCAAACGCAGCTGGCCCGAGATATTTTCGCTGTGGGCGCGTGGCGAGCGCGAGATGGTGCTGGGTATCGAGGAGATCGCGAGCATGTTTCATTTCCCCAATATTCGCTACAATCCGTCGGTTGCGATTGCGTGGCAGGACTTCAAGATCGAGCCAGCGCCACCAAATCTACCCAAAGAGGGACTACTGCTCGGGCACAATACGTACCGCGGCGAGAAGCGCGAGATCCGCATCAAACTCAATGACCGCCGCCGCCATTTTTATCTGATCGGTAAGTCGGGTACGGGTAAATCGACTTTGCTCGAGACGATGATCCGTCAAGATCTCCAAGATGGGCACGGCTGCTGCGTGATCGATCCGCACGGCGATTTGGTTGAAAATGTATTGCCCTACATTCCTCGTGATCGTGCCGATGATGTCATCATCTTTTCGCCGGGTGATCTGGAGCGTCCAATGGGCCTCAATATGCTGGAGGGGAGCACGCCTGATGAGCGTGAATTCATGGCGCAGGAGGCTCTCGCGATCTTTATCAAGATGTTTGGCGAAGAAATCATGGGGCCGCGCTTGCAGGATTATTTCCGCAATGGCGCACTGACGCTGATGGAAGATGAGGATGAAGGCGCGACATTGATCGATCTCACGCGCCTCTTTGCCGATGAAGAATGGCAGCGCTACAAAGTGAGTAAGGTGAAGAACCCCGTCGTGCGTAATTTTTGGACGAAGCAGATGGCAAATACCGGCCAGCGTGAAAAGCAGGAGATCATCCCATATTTCGCATCGAAGTTTGGCCCTTTTGTGACCAACGGGCAGATTCGTAATATCATCGGTCAGACCAAATCAGGCTTCAATATTCCTGATATTATGAATAATAAGAAGATATTGCTGTGTAATCTCTCGAAGGGCAAGCTCGGCGATATCAATGCGCAGCTCATCGGTTCGATTCTTGTTGCCAAAATTCAGATGGCAGCGATGGCTCGTGCGAGCATTCCCGAAGATCAGCGCGCTGACTTCTTCCTGTACGTCGATGAGTTCCAAAACTTCGTGACCGATAGCTTTGCGAGTATCCTCTCGGAGGCTCGTAAATATCGTCTCGGGCTGATCGTGGCGCATCAGTACATCTCGCAAATCACGAAGATGAAAGTGGGCGGCAAAGGCACGACAGAAGACACGACGATTCGTGATGCTGTCTTTGGTAACGTCGGCTCGATGATGTGCTTCAAGATCGGTGCGGGCGATGCGGAGACGATGGCAAAAGAATTTGCGCCGACCTTTACCGAGCAGGATCTCATCAATATTGCGAACTATAAAGCTTGCATCAAGCTAAATATCGATGGCACGACGAGTCGTGGCTTTACACTGGAGACGCTGTATGACACGGGTGGGGCAGACCACGAGGCCGCCGAGGCGATTCGTCAGCTGAGTCGACTGAAGTATGGGCGCGACCGAGAGTTTGTCGAGGCGGAGATCTTTAAGCGGGTAACTTAACTTTTTTGTTCACGGGTTGATAGAGGGCTTTTTGGTTTGACAGCTTATATAGTTTATGGATAAACTATGTATCCATTTACCTTTTTGCCATGAAAGCTCAAGATATCGTCTTTCTCACGGACCCGATCGTCTGCACCGCTGCGCGACTCGAGAGTATTGCCCAGCGCTTTGTTTTTGAGCCGATGGGGTTGACTGCTGCAAGCGCCAAGATTATCAAATTCCTCGCGATCACGCCGAGCGGGCAGTTGACGCCAACGGAGATCATGCGACAGATCGGGGGTACCAAATCTAATATTAGTCAGCGATTGAATTTTCTTGAAAAGCTGGGTTACATCCAGCGCGTAATGCGCAGCACGGGGGATCGTCGGCAGACGCCAGTACAGCTGACGGCAGCAGGCAAGAAGAAATACAAAGAAGTGCGCGCTCGTCTGCAGGGCCCCGTATTGATGCTCGAGCAGCACTTCACAAAGGCTGAGATCAAGACACATCTTGCTTTTATGAAAAAGATGAATCACACACTTAATATGCATGAAAAAGAGCTTCCCAAGATATTCAATGTTTGATTTTTTTATTTATATATGTTATAATCATAAGATGACTACACTCAAAAAATATACGGCGTTCTTGCTCCTCCCGCTCATCTTGGCGGGCTGCGGTGCGACCGACGAAATAGTAGAAATAGCCGAGTCCTTGCCAGTCGTGACTGTCCAAGAAATCGCGGCGGGCGGTACGCAGACATTCTCCGTGCTCGGGGAGGTCACGGCGGCGCAGTCGGCTGATTTCACGGCGGAGTTTCGCGCGACGGTGACAGCTGTACTTGTTCGCCCAGGCGACACGGTGCGGGCAGGGCAGCAGCTCCTGCGACTCAGCTCGGACTCGGTCAGCAGCTCGGCTACTACAGCTGGCCGCAGCCTGACGCTCGCGCAACAGCGCTTGAGCGAAACAGCAGCGGCAAATGAAGAGGCGATTGCGTCGGCAAAGATATCTCTTGCGCAAGCTGAGACGGCTCTTTCCAATCGGCTGACTGAAAATGAATTGGCACGCAAAACTGCGGCGGAGTCTCTACAAACTGCCAAAAACTCGATCGATGGCGTGATTGCCACGACAAAAACAACGATTACCAGCAGCGTGAATGAAGCTGACAAAATCCTGCGCGTCTCCAGCGTGTACGCCGATGAGGCATATACCGATCAGATTGGCGTGCTCGATAGCGATTCGTTAAACACGGCTGAGCGAGCAGTGCAAGGCGCACTCGTGCTGCGTTCGCTATCTTCCGACGATTATCAGACGGTGCGCGCGGCGGCAGAGCAGACCGAGAGTATGCTCGAGGCTGTATTGGTGACGCTCAATGCATCTGCAACGGGCGGCAGCCTGACACAGGCGACGCTTTCCGGATTTATTAGTACGATTAATACACATCTTGCTAGTATTCGCGGTAATCTCACGAGCCTTGTTAGTACCTCAAACGGTTTAGTAAGCGCGCAAAGTATCGCTTCTGCGGAGGCGACATATGCGTCGACTATTGCGAGTCTTGATTCTGCGGAGGACGTGGCACGGCAAGCGGTCGATGCTGCGAAGACCGCACTGCGCTCGGTCGAACGCCAGGCGGATCTCTCCGTGACGGGCGCCGAGAGCCAGCTCAGTGCGGCACGCGATGCGGCGAGTCAATCATCAATTAACCGCAACAAGCTGTCGATCACGGCAAATTTTGCAGGGACGGTGGCAGATATTCCCGTTGCCGTGGGCGATGAAGTGAGTCCTGGCAGCGCATTGGTTAGCGTAGAGAATTCAAATACCTTGAAATTAATTGCCTACCTGACACGCAGTCAAGCCGATCAAGTATCTGTCGGGGATGAACTGCAGATCGGTGCCAATTCAAAAGATGTCATTTCTGCCAAGGCTGCTGTGATTGATCCAGCGACACGCAAAATCAAAGTCGAAATACTGCACGAAAACCCCTATCTTGCGCCAGGCCAGTTCGTTTCACTTGCATTTACGGGGCGTGGCTCAGCTGATGGTCAGATACTGCTGCCGCTGTCGGCTGTGCATGTTACTTCGGGTGGTACATTTGTCTGGACAGTCACTGGTGCCAATCTAGCTGAGCGTCGGAGTGTGGTATTGGGTCCGATCGCGGGTAGCGATGTCGTGATCGTGGCTGGATTAGCGGCTGGTGATCGTGTGATCGTAGCTGGTGGTCGCAAGTTGAAAGAAGATGGTATCAAAGTAGCTATCGAAGGGTCCAGCGATGAAGTGGCTGAGATGCAGTCAATCTCAGTGGAGGAAGCACCTACAAAATAATTTAAGAAATTCACCGTGTCACCAGCAGAAGAGCATGAAATCTCGATCAAGTCACAAATGATAGAAAAGGCACGCGGCAGCTGGATGAATATTTTTATTCAAAATTCCAAGATCGCTTACCTTATTGTTGTTTTTATCGTGGTCTGGGGAGCGATGTCGGCTTACGAGATTCCCAAGGAATCTGCCCCAGCGATTGATTTTGGTATCGTGCAAGTCTCCACAGTCTATAATGGTGCTTCGGCTTTTGACATGGATCAGCTCGTGACGCAGGAGATCGAAAATAAAGTCAAGGATGTGGATGGCATTAGTACGATTCGTTCGGGTTCACGGCGGGGCTTTTCTCGTCTGACTATCGAGCTCGATCCGCAGACTGATACGGCATCTGCACTCAATGATATCCGATCCAAGGTAGATGAAGCCAAGTCCAAGTTGCCATCTGAGGCGGAGGATCCTTCTATTCAGACTGTCTCATCCAACCGAGAGCCACTATTTGATATCCAGCTGGTTGGTGATATACACCCAGCATTATTGCGTGATTATGCGGAGCAGCTCAAGACGCATCTCGAAAGTGATCCGCAAATTCTTGAGGCTGAAATCACGGGCGGAGCAGAGCGAGAGATTTTTGTAGATTTGGATCCAGCACAATTGAAACAGTACGGTCTCTCAGTTGATGAGGTTATCGCTGTCATCGGGCAGTCGCATCGCGACAATCCTGTCGGCGAGCTTACGATTGACTCACTTGAATATTCCTTGCGCTTCGAGGGGCGACATCGTACCGCTGAAGATGTACGCGATATTATTATCCGTGTGCAGAGTGGCTCTACAGCGAGTTCAGCAGTCTCGGTGGGGGATATCGCCACGGTATATGAGTCTGATGAAGAGACGGGCTATCATCTGCGCTATGTAGGTACGACAAATGGACGCGAGGTGAAGTCGACGGCGAAGCTGCATGTAATCAAAGTCGAGAATACTGATATTTTCAAGGCTGATCCGCGGATTCGGCAGATGACGCTGGATTTTGTCGCAGAGCATTTTGATGCAGCGATTGAGGTCGGATTCACGAGCGAAGCACTTGAAAATGTTCGTGATTCGTATGATACAGTCTTGAAATCAGGTGTGCAGTCGATCATCATGGTTATTCTACTTTTGATCCTCTTCATCCGCGTCAAAGAGAGTCTGATTGCCAGCTTAGTCATCCCACTATCTTTTCTCATCACGATCGCGGTCACGAGCGCCATGGGTAGTACGCTCAACTTCATGGTGAATTTTAGTATGATCCTCGCGCTGGGTATTCTCGTCGATGTGTCGATCGTGATTATTGAAGGTATTCATGACGGCATTAAAAAAGGTTATGAGCCAAAAGAGGCGGCTGAGTTAGCATTATATGAATTCAAGACACCGCTAATCTCAGGCATGTTGACTACATTGGCAGTATTTATTCCGCTGCTGGTCTTACCAGGAATCATGGGGAAATATCTTTCCCACATTCCTATCTCTGTCTCTATCACGTTGACAGCTTCTTTGGCTGTTTCTTTATTGCTGGTGCCTGGCATCGCTGCCTCTATTCTCCGCAGTGAGGCTGAAGAAAAAAAGCGTCAAAAAAATCGTTTTGAGCTTGCTATGATACGCTTTTATACATGGCGTGATGGTTGGCTCGATGCGCTGACGGCTTGGTATGAGTCTTTCATCGGCTGGGCCTTGGCTCGACGTTGGTATCGTATCGGCGTATTTTACGTTATCCTCGCTCTTTTTGCAGGTAGTTTTTTGCTACCAGTAAAATTTACCCTGTTTCCAGCAGGTGACATGCCGATCATATCTGTCACGGTAGAGCTGCCAAAAGGCATGGTAAAGGAAGAGACACTTGCAGCAGTTTTGCCTGTTGAGGCGATTATTTTACAAAATGACGAAGTGAAAGTTGTGCAAACGACTATTCAAAATAACTCAGCAGATATTTTAGTTGAGCTCTATAAAAATGAAGTTCGCGAGCAGGCTGGTCAGCGTACTTCTATGGATCTATCAAAAGACTTGCGAAAAGAATTCCAAATCTTCCAAAACTATGATGTGCGCCTCCGCGAGGCTCAGGGTGGTCCACCGAGTGCGGCACCAGTGAGTTTTCGGGTGATCGCAGCTGATCCAGACCGCTTTTACCAATCCATCGAGGTTGCGAGGGATTTCAAGCATATTCTCGAGAGCCTGCCTGGCACGGCGAATGTGCGCGACGATATTGACAATATTCCCGGTGAAATGACCTACCGCATCGACCGTGAGGCCGCCCTGCGTTTGGGTGTGCAGCCATCTAGTATCTCTACTGCGATGCGTGCAGCGATCGACGGCGTGACTGCGGCTACCATTACCCGCGGCGGCCGAGAGGTGGATATTCGCGTGCGTTATATCGAGGATGCCGTGACTGACTTTTCTGATGTCGAAAATATCCAAATCCCCAATGCTCGTGGCGATACTATCTCGCTTAGCCAAGTCGTGAGCTCAGAGTTTCGCTCAGCCTTTTCTGAGATTAAGCGTGTGGATCGACAGATCGCGGTGACTTTATTATCAGATCTGGCTGCTACGGGTAATGCTGCTGAGATAACAGCCGCCTTCCAAGAGGCGATAGCTGATTACGAATTGCCTGCTGGCGTGACGGTGCTCGATGCTGGTGAAAATGCTGAGAATGAAGAGCTTTTTATGGCATTCACTTTTGGTTTTGTCATTGCCATTTTATTAATCTTTAGCATTTTAGTTATCCAATTCAATTCATTTGGCTTGCCGGCGATTATTCTCTTCACGATCTTAATGTCACTTTTGGGTGTTAATTTTGGTCTTTTCGTCACTGGCACGATGCGCTCGATGGCATTTATAATTGGCATTATTTCACTATCGGGTATCGTGGTAAATGACGCGATTATCCTCGTTGATCGTATAAACAAGCTTCGCCACGGCTACGAAGACGAGCGCAAGCTGGAGCATATCATCGCACATGCTGGCGGTAGTCGTTTGATTCCTATCATGCTGACGACGCTCACGACTACAGCTGGTATTGGTCCGTTGATCTGGGTGGATGAGTTTTGGGCGGGGCTATCTGTCACAGTTATTTTTGGACTCATCGTGGCGAGCACGCTTACACTCTTTGTCACACCAGCGATGTACACGCAGATCAGCTGCGAAGGTAAAGTCACCTTTGCGCCACTGGGTATCTTGGCAGGAGCGGGGATGCTGATAGCGGGTCTTGTCATGCTAAATTTTGTCTTAATCGGACTGGGGCTGGTAATTGGTGCTATCTTTGCCTGGATGTTTTGGAAGGGCTACAAGATTATTCGTGAGCACGGGGAAAGTGAGATCATGTCCACTTGAATCGAATAAAATCTTGCGGAGGTTTCTTTTTGAGCTCCTGCTCGTTTTGACCTGCTAAACTGCTTTTCGTATGCCAAGCAAGACTCACCAGCCTCGAATTGCCATCGCGCACGATTTTCTCACGCGTCTCGGTGGCGCCGAGCGGGTGGTCGCTGTGCTGGCTGACATCTTTCCCGATGCCGACATTCACACCCTGCTGTACGACTCCGCAAAAGTCGGGGCGGTCTTTCCGCCGTGGCGGGTGCAGACGAGCCGCTTGCAACGCTGGCCAGCCTTTTTGCGCCGACGGGTGAAGTTCCTCTTGCCTTTCCTGCCCCAGGCGGTGGAGGGGATAGATTTCTCTCAGTACGACATCGTACTCACGAGCAGCACGGCATGGATGCAGGGTATCGTGACAGGTACGAGTACGCGACAGATTTGCTATTGTCATTCACCGGCACGTTTTCTATGGGACTGGGCGCATGTCTATCAAAAGGAAAATAAGATCTCAGGCATCAAGCTGTGGCTGGCACGTCCGATGTTGCGTTGGCTGCGGATATGGAATCGGCTCTCGGCGCATCGCGTGGATAGCTTTCTTGCCAATTCTCAGACGGTGCAGCAGAGGATTCAAAAATACTATCGGCGAGATGCCGAGGTGGTCTATCCGCCCGTGGATACCGACCGCATTACGCTGGGCGATAGTAACGAAAATTACTTCCTGATCGTCAGTCAGCTTACACCGTATAAAAAGATCGATCATGCGATCTCCGTCTTTAATAAGCTGCGTCGGCGACTAGTAATCGTTGGTGAAGGCCCGCAGAAAGAATATTTACAAGCTATCGCGGGTCCGACGGTGGAGGTACTCGGTCGACAGTCAGATGAGACCGTCAATGAATTATTACAAAACTGTCGCGGATTTATTCTGCCAGGCGAGGAGGACTTTGGCATCGCGCCAGTCGAGGCGATGGCAGCAGGTAAGCCAGTCCTCGCTTTTGGGCGCGGGGGCGCGACGGAGACGGTGGTCGATGTCCGATCAGCCAAAAAGAGCAAGCACACGCCGACGGGCGTGCTCTTCTCCGAGCCGACAGCGAAGAGCCTCGAAGATGGCTTGGCGATGCTTCTTTCAAAAGAAGAAATATTTGAACCAGCGAAGATTCGGAGACATGCTGAGCAGTTTTCGGAAGCGATTTTTCGGCAAAAGATAGAGCAAATAGTCGCGGCGTGCTGGAAGGACATGCAAAAAGAGCAGGAGAAATAAGAAGCTTGTCATGCTGAACTTGTTTCAGCATCTCAGTCACACGGTAGCCTCACCTTTCTGAGATCCCGGATATGCTCATTTCATTCGCGTCCGGGATGACAGTTTTTTGCTAAACTAGATGTATGACTGAACATCGAAAAAAAGACGCCACTGAGAAGCTCGCACATAATATGGGGCATGCGGGCCTCGATGAGTTTGTCAGCTATCTTCGCAGTCCATGGCGGATCATTTGGACAAACTTGCTTGCGGGCATCTTTCGTGGACTTGGCTTCTTGCTCGGTGCAACGGTAGTCTTGGCTATTCTCGTTTTTGTGCTTGTGCAGGTGCTCGGCAATCTGCCGTGGGTTGGCGAGTTTTTTCAGCAGGCAGGTAGTTTCGTGCAGGATATCCAGCAGGCAGGGGAGGCGCTTTCCGAAATCGGACGTTAATTATTGGCTACATTTTGTGCCCATTTCAAAGGGCTTTTTAGCTGCTAAAATGCCGACCCCGCATGCCAGATTTCAATCCTGCCGACTTCGTCCATTTGCATTTGCACACGCATTATTCCTTCCTTGATGGCCTTGGTCGTCCGAAGGGCTATTTTGCGCGCGCGAAAGAGCTGGGCATGACCGCGATGGCGCTCACGGACCACGGCGTGACCGCTGGTCTGCTGGAGTGGTACCAGGAGGCGCAGAAGGCGGGGATCAAGCCGATCCTCGGCATGGAGGCCTACGTCGCCCGTCACGGTCGGCATCAAAAGCGCCCCGGCATCGACGCCAAGCCATATCATCTCATTCTTCTCGCGGAAAATCACACGGGCTATCTCAATCTCCTCAAGCTGACGACGATCGCGCATCAGGAGGGCTTTTACTATAAGCCGCGTATTGATTATGAATTGCTCGAGCAACACGGCGAGGGACTGATTGCGTTGTCTGCCTGCCTAAATGGCGAAGTGGCCAATAAGGCGCTCTCGGGCAATGAAGAAGAGGCAGTGCAGGCTATCGAAAAGTATCAAAAGATCTTTGGGAAGGATAATTTCTTCCTCGAGCTGCAAAGTCACCCCGCGATCCCTGATCAGATGGCAGTCAATAAGCATTTGATTGCACTATCCGCCAAGACGGGTGCGCCACTCGTCGCGACAAACGACTGTCATTATGTAATGGAAGAAGATGCAGAGGCGCACGATATCTTGCTGTGTATCCAGATGAATAAAGATGTGAATGATCCCAAGCGTCTCAAAATGGCAGATGGTGATCTCTATCTGAAATCCGGTGAGCAAATGGCTACTGCCTTTGCAGATACACCTGAGGCACTCGCAAACACACGTCGCATCGCTGATCGCTGCAATGTAGAGATTGAGCTGGGTGCACGTCTGATTCCGACCTATGATACGCCTTTTGGTATTTCCCCACAGGATTACTTCGTCGAGCTGTGCTGGGATGGCCTTAATAAACGTTTTGGCATCCCTGTGCCAGATGAGTACAAGCGCGTGGACGGTACGGAGAGCGGCGCAGGACAGCATGTCGTGCGGCAGACCGAGGCCGATCTTTCACTCGAGAAGCAGCAGCAGATCATCGAGCGACTCGAGTATGAGATCGGTGTGATCCTCGATATGGGCTTTCCAAATTATTTCTTGATCGTCTGGGACTTTATCAAATATGCCAAAGAAGCAGGTATCGCCGTCGGCCCTGGTCGTGGCTCGGCCGCGGGATCACTCATTAGTTATTGTCTCGGTATTACTAATCTAAACCCGCTGACCTACGGGCTGCTCTTTGAGCGCTTCCTTAATCCTGAGCGTGTGAGCATGCCCGATATCGATATCGACTTTGCTGATGACAAGCGTATCCAAGTGCTGGATTACGTTTCAGATAAGTACGGCCGCGATCATGTCGCGCGCATTTGTACTTTTGGCACGATGGCTGCCAAGGCAGCGATCAAAGACGTCGGGCGCACCTTTGGCGTGTCCTTTGCTGATATGAATGCCTTTTCCGCGCTCATTCCTGCGCGTCCAGGTATCTCGCTTGCCGATGCATTCGCAGCAGAGCCGCAGATTGCCGAGCGCATCTCCACCGAGCCGTATCAGACTATTTGGAAAGTAGCCTGCAAGATCGAGGGTAATATCCGCCAGATGGGCGTGCACGCCTGCGCGGTGGTCATCGCGGACAAAGAGCTGACCGAGTACACCGCGCTGCAGCCCGCACCAGGCAAGTCGGACGAGGTCATCACGCAGTACGATGCCAAGCCGCTGGAGACCATCGGACTGCTAAAGATGGATTTTCTTGGTTTGCGTAATCTGACGATCATCCAAAAATGTCTGCATATCATCAAGCGCACCAAAGATATTGATATCAATATTGATGCATTGCCAATGGATGACGATACGACGCTCGCGCTCTTTCGTCGTGCTGAAACAATTGGTGTCTTCCAGTTTGAATCAGCGGGCATGCGCCGCTATTTGAAGGAGCTCAAGCCGACTGCCTTCGAAGATTTAATTGCCATGTCGGCGCTCTATCGCCCAGGCCCGATGGATAATATTCCGCAATATATCAAAGGTAAGCATCACCCCGAATCGATCAAATATCCACATCCTATCCTCGAAGAGCATCTGAAGGAGACCTACGGTGTGGCGGTGTACCAAGAGCAGGTGCAGCAGGTCGCGCAGAGTTTTGCAGGCTTTTCGCTCGGGCAGGGATACTTAATGATTAAGGCTGTCGCGAAAAAGATCCCTGAGCTGCTCGACGAGCAAAAGGAGTTATTTGTCGAGGGCGCGCAGGCAAAGGGGCATACGAAGAAGGAGGCCGAGACACTCTTTGCGCTGATTGAGCCATTTGCTGGTTATGGTTTCAATAAATCCCATTCGGCGTGCTACAGCTTCATTGCCTATCAGACAGGCTATCTGAAGGCACATTATCCGACGGAATTCATGGCTGCACTGCTTACCTCCGATCACGACACGATGGACAGGCTGACGATCGACATCGAAGAGTGCAATCGCATGGGCATTCATGTCCTGCCACCGAGCGTAAATGCCTCACTGAAGAACTTTACCGTGGCAGCGGCGAGCGAGATTCGCTTTGGGCTCTCGGCTATCAAAGGGCTCGGTGATGGACCGATCGAGGCGATTATCGACGCGCGCGAAGCGGGCGGGGATTTCAAAGATCTCGCCGACTTTGGCAGTCGGGTCAATCCGATTGCGATCAATAAACGCACGCTGGAGGCGCTCGCAAAGGGTGGCGCGCTCGATGAGCTCGGTGAGCGCAATGCCATTCTCGCCTCCACAGCTGAGCTATCCGAGTTTGCCAAGACCGTGCACACTGAGACAAATACAGATCAGGCGAGCCTCTTTGGCGATACTGCAGCTGCACCCGCGCTGGAGTTTCACCTGCCAAAGGTTGATCCTGCCACGCGCAGCCAATGCCTGCGCTGGGAAAAGGAGCTGCTGGGCATGTACGTTTCCAGTCATCCGCTCGCTGGCATGAAGAAGTATCTCGGCAAGAAGATTGTGCTGATCGAGCGGCTCGATCCTGACAAGACAGGCCAAGCACACAAAGTCGGCGGTATCATCACGACCTGCCGCCAGATGATGACTAAGAAGAATAATCAAATGATGGCCTTTCTCACGATCGAAGATCCGACGGGGACGATCGAAATATCTGTTTTCCCGAAGACCTATGCCCAGTTCAGTAGCGAGCTGGTCGAAGGGGAGTTCATCATGGTTACTGGTACGCTGGAGCGTCGCGGTGCTCTGCAGGTCGTCGCCAATGAGATCAAGCGTATGAATCTCGATAAGATGCGTGAAAAGGCTGAAGCGGCTGGTTTTCTCGATAATTCCACGGGCCGACCTGACCCGAGCAGCATCATCGAAGCTGGTCCCGATGCAGCCGTGCCGCAGCCGTCCGCCATTCCGCCGTATCGCATCCGCATTCCCGTGAATGCCGACGCAGCGGTGCTCGGCGAGCTGAAGTCGCTGCTCGTCGGCGCGAAGGTCGAGCAGGGGGGCAGTGAAGTGGAGATTCTTATTTATCAAGGCGAGGGTAATCATAAACGCGTTCAAGTACCTTTCCGCGTGGGGATCGGCGATCTGCTGGAAGAACAAATCAAGAAGTTGCTCAGCTAAGAAAAAAGCGACCCAAAGGTCGCTTTTAATCTTGAGATGATGTCGACTTACTTCTTCTTTGCCTCAGCGACACGCTTGTCATGTTTTGCGCGTGCCTCGTCGATACCGCCGACCATATAAAAGTCGCTTTCAGCGAGATCGTCGTGTTTGCCGTCGAGCACCTCTTTGAATGAGCGAACGGTGTCTTCGAGCTTCACATACAGACCTGGGTTGCCGGTAAAGACCTCGGCAACGTGGAACGGCTGGCTGAGGAAGCGTTGGATCTTTCGGGCGCGAGCGACGGTGATCTTGTCTTCCTCAGATAGCTCGTCGATACCAAGAATGGCGATGATATCTTGCAGATCTTTGTAGCGCTGGAGAATCTTCTGCACGCCACGAGCGACATCGTAATGCTCATCGCCGACGACGAGTGGGTCGAGCTGGCGGGAGGTCGAGTCGAGCGGATCGACGGCAGGGTAGATGCCGATTTCAGTCAGCGCACGATTGAGCACGACCGTCGCATCGAGATGAGCGAATGTATTCGCTGGAGCAGGATCGGTAAGATCATCCGCTGGCACGTAGACAGCTTGGATAGAGGTCACCGAACCGTCTTTCGTCGAGGTAATACGCTCTTGTAGTTCACCCATTTCAGATGCCAAGGTCGGCTGGTAGCCCACCGCAGACGGCATACGACCGAGCAGGGCAGATACCTCCGATCCAGCTTGGCTGAAGCGGAAGATATTATCGACAAAGAACAGCACATCACGGTGCTCGACATCACGGAAGTACTCCGCAATAGTCAGGCCAGTCAGCGCCACACGCATACGTGCTCCTGGGGGTTCGTTCATCTGACCGTAGACGAGAGCGACCTTGTCCAGCACGCCGCTGTCTCCCATTTCGCCGTAGAGATCATTTCCTTCACGCGTGCGCTCGCCGACACCAGCGAAGACCGAGTAACCGCTGTGCGCCTTGGCAACATTATTAATTAGCTCAGTGATCAACACTGTCTTGCCCACGCCAGCACCACCAAAGAGTCCAATCTTGCCACCCTTGGAGAAGGGCGCGAGCAGGTCAATGACTTTAATACCCGTCTCAAAGATCTCAACTTTCGTCGTCTGCTGGGTAAAGTCGGGGGCAGCACGATGGATAGACCAGCGCTCTTTGCATTTGACTGGCCCAGCTTCATCGACAGGGTTTCCTTCGACATTCAATATGCGACCAAGCGCACCTTCGCCGACGGGCACGGTGATCGGGTTGCCTGTCGCCACGACCTCCTGTCCGCGGACGAGACCGTCAGTGCTGTCCATTGCAATAGCGCGCACGACGCCATCACCGAGATGCTTCAGCACTTCGAGACCGAGCGGGAGCTCATCTTTGCCGCGAGCAATCTCCAGCTTGTCGAGGAGTGCAGGCATGCTGTCGGTCGGGAAGGCGACATCGACGACCGGGCCGATGATCTGGCGGACGTCGCCAGTCGCGGTTTTAGATTTGGTAGCTGCAGGCATGAATTAATATAATTAAATTAAGCGCAGAGATTTTAGAGGAACTGCTCGATAGGGTCAATCAGCTGCTTTTTGTGTACAAAAGATATATTCATAAATATATTTGACAAATGTCTCATTTAAGGCAAAAATGCTGACTGCATAACTATTTTTAACTTATTGCAAGTCATGGAATTAAGGCAGGCGCAACATGCCGAAAAAGCAGGGCAAAGAATATTTCCTTTTGCTGCCGTGCTTCCGCGGCCGAGCATGACTGCACGGCAGTTTCACGGCAAGCCTGAGAATTTTTTAGCAGCTCATATTCGTCTGACAGAAGAGCGTGAAGAAGAGCCGAATACTCCTGTTTTTTCAAATAATCGGCCTGTTATTAGCAGTCTTTTGCTTGAAGAGGCTCTTGCTGCTGCATCAAATGATGGAAGAGATGATTGCCAGCCAGGGACGGAAGGCATGGAGCATAGTATTCGACAGGCGGTAGTCCAAAGCTATTTTGTAGATTCGATGTATATTCATTGCTTATTGGATAATGCCCAAAAAGGACTCGAAAGAGTCGCAAGAAATGAAATTCCCACTTTTAGCGTTCCAATACATGCAGACCTTGTGCCCCGCGCAAGAGAGGCGCTTATTGTCTTGTTATCTGAGCTAAAAGAAGAGCTTCTTCTCACGGAACATGATCATGTTGGCGATGACGGAGTCCTTATAAAAATGTTTTCTTTGGCAGAGACTATTCATTAAATCCCAAACCAGCCTTTCTTGCTCGTCGGCTCGACGCCGGCTTCTTTTGCCAGCTCGGCGAAGAGTTCTTTTTCTTTCTTATTCAGCTTCTTTGGGATATCCACGATGATCGTCACGAGATGATCGCCTTTTTCACTGCTATTCAGCCGCGCCGCGCCGTAGCCCGTCAGCTTAAACACTTGCCCCGATTGCGTGCCCGCAGGAATTTTTAGCTTGGCAGGGCCGTGCACGGTGGCTATCTCGACCTCGTTGCCGAGGACTGCCTGCACGAGATGGATCTCCTGCTTCGAGTAAATCTCGCTGCCGCGTCGCTCGAAGTCTTTACTCGGCTTCACCGCGACATGCATGAAGAGATCGCCCGCAGGACCGCCTTTTGTACCCGCTTCGCCTTTGCCAGCCAGTCGGATGACCGAGCCGTTGTCCACGCCAGCAGGGACTTTTACTTTCACTTTTTCATGCACGCGCTCGCGACCCGTACCGTGGCAGTTGCTGCATTTTTTCTCGGGAATCTTGCCTTCGCCCGAGCAGTCGCTGCAGGCTGCGGTATGCTGCATCGCACCGAAGACAGTCTGTCGCACGGCGGTCACGGTGCCCGTTCCACGGCAGGTGTCGCAGGTCTTTATCTTCGTACCAGGCTCGGCGCCGCTCCCTTTGCAATGTTTGCAGCTCGCGATCTTTTGCAGCTCAAACTCGGCAGTCGTGCCAAAGATGGCGTCTTCAAAGCTCACGCTGATACGAACTTCCATATCTGATCCGCGCGTCGGACCACCTGCTGCGCCACCGCGCCCGCTCTGGTGCTGCCCGCCAAAGAACTGTTCAAAAATGTCACCAAAGCCACCTGCATCGAAACCGCCGCCGCCCTGAAAGCCGCCTCCTCCGCCAAAAGGATTGCCACCGCCACCCGCGCCCGCGCTGCCAAATTGGTCGTAGGCAGACCGCTTTTTATCATCGCCGAGCGTGTCGTAAGCTTCGGAAACCTTTTTAAATTCTTTTTCTGCCGCAGTTTTGTCACCTGTTGCCTGATCGGGGTGGTGCTTGGCAGCGAGTCGTCGAAATGCCTTTTTAATTTCAGCTTTGTCAGCATCGCGTGATACGCCGAGAATGTCGTAGTAGTCTTTGGACATGTTAAATTTTTAGTGCCGCGTGATTTTAACAGAATTTAATAAATGCTTTATTCCATTTCCATTAAGGCATTAAGCAATGCCTCCTTTTCCCCATCTGATAATTTGCCATCATAATATCTTTGCATTTGGAGTTCCCATCCTTCTTTTTGAAGTAAGGCATCTTTTATCTGCGCATGGGCCAATAAGCATTGGATTCTCTCTTCTGTGGTGTTTTTTTCCTTAAGGATTTGCTGGATTAGATTATCTGGAGACTGTTCTTTTTTAAAGTTTCTAATTTTTTTATTTGCCCTGCTATGAAATGGGTTTCTCCGCAATGCTTCTTCTCCTAGAAGTCGCGTAAGATTTTCTTCATCTAGTGAGCTATTTCTTTTTAGATATAGATATAAATGTCTATTATGTTTTTCTAGTTTGTACGGAGACCATTTTTCCCCATCGGGCAGCGTAATTAAATATGCCTGTAATCCTGTTTTTGCCATATTCTCACTCCACTCTTTATATACTTTTTTTTCAAAAGGGTTTCGCAATATGGCCTCTGCTCCTGCTAGTGAAATGAGATCTACTGTATTCATTAAGCCCTGCTGAGATAGCCATCTACGCAAGTTGGTATTGGCCTTATCAAGGGTTTGTGGTCCCCAACAAGTGTTGTCAGTTAGCCCAGCCAAAAACTGCTTTAATTGGCAAATTTGCTCAGGATATATTTGAATGATTATTTTTTTACGCACAGAATCATGTAGCTGATCAAAATCAACCTGGCAGCTTGGGATCCCAAAGACTGCTAATCTCATTTGTTTGCAGAATGTATTTAAATCTTTTGCTGATTGAATCTCTTTGAACTCAATAAGTTCATTAAATTCATGCAAAAAGTCTTCCCAATCAGGGTTAAGGCTGTAATCTTTTTCCTCTGCCGTAGAGATAATGAGAGCTTTTAATCGATCGAAATTAACATAACGTTTTTCTGACATAAGATGTCATCTTAACAAACGAATATTGCTTTGACAATGTAAAATACTGATATGGACCTCTCGACCCGACTTGCCGATGCTCTGCCCACGAAGGCAAATTATATCAAAGCGCTGGCTGAGATGAGCCTGCTGACGGTCGATGATTTACTGTCATATTATCCGCGGCGGCACGCAGATTTCAGTGAAGTGTCCGATCCGAGCGGGGTAATCGTCGGGCAGGACTGCACGGTCGCGGGGGAGCTGGCACAGCTGCGGACTGTCCGCACGAAGTTTGGTAAGACGCTGATTACAGCAAAGTTGGTTGGCCAGAGCGGCTCGGTCATCGAGCTGATTTGGTTTAGCGGGGCGTGGGTCGCGCGCCAGCTCAAAAACGGCGATGAGCTCGTCGTGACGGGGCGGGTGCGCATGCAGGGTAGTCGACATCAGCTGGCAGTTACGAGCTTTGAAAAAATGAGCGCAGACATGTTGCACGCAGGGCGGCTGGTGCCCGTCTATCGCCAGCACGGCAAGCTGATTACCTCGCGTTGGTTGCGGGAGAAGATCTGGCCGTTGCTGGATCTCACCCAAAAACTGGTGGATCCACTGCCGACGGAGATACTCGAGCGGCAGGATCTTGCGCCACTGGGCATGTCAGTTCGCGCGATTCATTTCCCCGAGAGCGAAGACGACTGGGAGCACGCGCGGCAGCGTTTGGCTTTTGATGAGCTCTTTTTTCTGCAGCTGGGAGCGCTGCGTCGCAAGCTTGATTGGCAGATGCGCACGGCGGATTCGGCTATGGCAATATCTACCGATGGAGCTATTTTGAAAGAGTTTTATGATATTCTTCCGTTTCAATTTACGCGCGCGCAGACGGTCTCAGCGAATGAAATTCTCGCTGATCTCGCTAAGACGACGCCAATGAATCGGTTGCTCGAGGGCGATGTCGGCTCGGGCAAGACGGTCGTGGCAGCGCTGGCTATTTTTCTCACGATTCGTAGCTCCTCTCCCCTTGGGAGGGAGGCTGGAAGTGGGGATGATATTTCCTCACCCTCCCCCAACCCCTCCCCTGAAGGGAGGGGAGAGACTCGGCAGGCGGCACTGCTCGCGCCGACGGAAATTCTTGCGGCGCAGCATTTCAAAAACTTCCTCAAGATCCTGCACCCGCTCGGCGTGCGTGCGGAGCTGCTGACGGGCAGCACGACCGCAAAGAATAAAAAGGAAATTGCTGGGAAACTTGCAGCTGGCGAGTTGGATTTGATTGTTGGCACGCACGCAATCTTAGAAAGTAAAATTCAATTCAAAAATCTGGCGCTGGCGGTGATCGATGAGCAGCACCGCTTTGGCGTGGAGCAGCGGAATGTGCTAAAAAAAGAGGGCACTCCACATGTACTCGCGATGACCGCGACCCCGATCCCGCGCACGCTCGCGCTGACCATCTTTGGCGATCAAGATGTCTCCATCATCGATGAGCTGCCGCCGGGCAGGCAGGAGATCATCACCCGCATCGTCCCCGCGAAGAAGCGACTGGAGAGCTACCGCTGGATCGAGAGCGAAGTAGCGAAGGGTCGACAGGTTTATATTGTTGTGCCGCTGGTGGAAGAAAGTGAGGCGCTGGAAATCAAATCAGCGAAGGCAGAATATGCACGCTTGCGCGATGAGGTATTCCCCACGCTGAGCGTCGGGCTGCTGCACGGCAAGATGAAGCCAAAAGAAAAAGAGGCGACAATGGCCGCCTTTGCGGCAGGAGAGATACATGTGCTCGTTGCTACGACGGTCATCGAGGTCGGTATCGATGTACCCAATGCGACGATCATGCTGATCGAAGCGGCCGACCGCTTTGGGCTCGCCCAGCTGCATCAACTGCGCGGGCGCGTCGGGCGCGGGCAGCACCAGAGCTACTGTTTCCTCTTTGCCGATACCGAGTCGGAGACAGCTATCGAGCGGTTGGGTGCGATGGAGCAATATGGTGACGGATTTAAGCTGGCGGAGATAGATCTGCAAATGCGCGGGCCAGGGGAGGTCTTTGGTACGCGGCAGGCAGGTATTCCTGATTTCAAGCTTGCGCGCTTCTCTGATATTGATCTCATCAAGCGTAGTCGTGATGAAGCGGAGCGATTGCTCATAGCTGATCCACATCTAAAAAAGCATGATGCGATCGCAGGGAAGCTGACAGAGCTTGAGCTACAACACGAAGAAGCCTAAAATAATAATATGTTAGACATTATTCACACAGCGCTGCGCCAGCTTCCCATTTTTGAGCATCTTGATCTCAAGGCGCATCGAAACATCATTGAAAAAATAGAGCTGATGTATTACCCAGCTGGGTATATCATCTTTCAGGCAGGTGATGAGGCGACGGATATGTACATCGTAAAGTCAGGCGAGATCGAGATCTTCATCGAGGAAAATGGCATGCGAAAAGGCGTTGCTGGCATTACGACAGGTGGTTTTTTTGGTGAGATGGCTCTCATCGAAGAGACGCAGCGCGCAGCCTCTGCTGAGGCAATGACTGACGTTGAGGTTTTTGTGATCACAAAAGATATTTTACGAGATCTCATGGCTGCCGTACCAGGATTGGATATGAAACTTGTAGAGGAGTACCTACGTCGCAAGCAGGAAAATACAGGCAAGCACTCTTTATAGCTCGGGAATCACTTGCACTTCGCGTTCGAGTCGCACGCCGTGGGTTTGCATGACTGCTTCTTCCACGCGTTCAGCGAGTTTCAAAAAGTCTGCTGTCGTCGCGCCACCTTGATTGCGCAGATAGTTCGCATGCTCGACCGCCACGCTCGCGCCACCGATCTGCAGGCCACGCAGCTCGCAGGCGTCGATCAGCTCCCATGCTTTGTGTGGGTGATTGGGATTTTTCCAAAAGCTGCCGGCCGTTGCACCGCCGGGTTCTTTCAGCGCGCGCTCTTTGGCGGTTGCATACATTTTGTCTTGTACAGTTTTGGGATCAGATATCTGTAATTTCAGCGTTACGGATATCAGGATATCACCTGACCATTGCTTGAGGCGGCTATTTCGATATTCGAATTCAAACCAATTACGATCGACTGTTTGCACGCCGCTGGCTGTCAGCACGTGTGCTGACTCGACCAGATCGCCGATTTCTGTACCGTAGCTGCCAGCATTTCCCGCCACTGCGCCACCGACGGTGCCAGGCAGTCCTGCCAGCGCCTCCAGTCCGCTGAGTCCCGCTTTGCCAGCTCGTGCGAGCAGTAGTCCCAGCGCCGCACCGCTCTCGACTGTCACTGCGTCATCGCCGAGCTCGATCTTTGTGAGTTCATTTCGTATGATCATTCCCCGAAAGCCCTCATCGGCGAATAAGACATTGCTCCCGCCGCCAAGCAAAAAGGTCTTTAGGTTCTTTTCTCGCGCAAATGCGAGTGCCTTCAGTAGCTCTGCTTCGCTCGTAGCTCGTGCAAAGTAATCTGCTGGGCCACCGACACGCAGTGTCGTAAATTGTGCGAGCGAGATATCTTGTTCGATATTCATTTTGATTTACAGGTAGATGGCTCAGGTGCGATGGCACCGCGTGCGAGCTGTTTTGATCGTTTGCCCGCAGGGACGCTCGCATCTTGCACCGTAATCTCAGATTTTGTGATACGTACGATCTGTCGTGTGTCGATCAGCTTGCGCTCGGTCGGGATGTTCAATATCTTCTTCGCGACATCCAGCTTGATTATGATCCAGCCATTTGTTTCAAATTCTATATCAATGACCTGTCCGAGCCGTTGTCGTGAGACAGTCGTGACACGATTATCAATGATGGCTACGTGCTGTTCGATTACCGCAGCGATACGCACAATGTCTGACGGGGGACAGATGGCTTCCATGCTCTCGACCCAGACATCGCCTTTTGCGAATCGCTGAATATCAACAGTTGGTAGTATGAGCTGTCGGTTTGTTCCCACAAAAAACGCAATAATCTCGCCATTTGTTGGATTAATAATTGGCTTATCCATACGGCCAATGACCTGTCGTGTGTACTTGTCACGAATAGCTGCACCGAGAAAATCCTTTAAAAAGCATTTCACAGAAACAGTTTAGCTTTTTTTTCATTTCTGCTAAAATCTGCCAGCTCAATTTCATATTGAGACCCCTGTGTCGGGGTGTGGCGAAGTTGGCTATCGCGCTCGGTTTGGGACCGAGAGGCCCCCGGTTCGAGTCCGGGCACCCCGACCATTTATGATTTTTCACAAAGTTTTCTTGACTATACCAACCAGTATGTATAGACTTGCAAAGTAAAGTAATTAAAATACTGCAAACTCAAGCATGACCTCCCAAGCAAAAATTATCGTTGCCGCAGAAGAGCTCTTTTGGCTGCAGGGCTACAAAAATACTGCCATCGCAGAGATCATCGAGAAAGCCGCGGTAAATAAGGGGAGTTTTTTTCATTTTTTTCCAAATAAGGATGCATTGCTTTTGGCAGTGGTTGATCATTTTTATGATAAAGAACTCGTCCCACTTTTTAAAAAAAACTTTCAAAATTCGAAAAAAGTGGAGACACAGCTATTAGGTTTTTGTGATGACATCAATTCTATTTACCAACGACACGCATTTTGTGGAGGTTGCCTACTGGGCAACCTCGCTCTTGAGCTTTCTGATGTCAATGAAGATTTTCGAAAAAGGCTGGAGGACATTTTACTAATCTGGCAGCAGGAGCTGGCGCAAGTCCTCAAAAGGGTAAAGTCAGAAAAGACCGCGAAAGAGATTGCAGACTTCATCATTTGGGGCCTAGAAGGGATCACACTAACAGGGAAAGTCCATAAAAATAAGGCAAAAAATAAATCTGAGTTTGCGCTTTTCCAGCGACTTTTAAAAAAGCTTTTACAAGAAAGAGCTTAAAAAATATTCTTTTACTATTTTTTATCACTATGAAAACACTTATCATCACTGCTCATCCTAGCTCAAAAGGATTCACACACCAGATTGCCCAGCGCTTTGCTGCGACGCTCGCCGAGGTGGAGATCATCGACCTTTACCAAGATTCTGCGGAGGATTTTCTCCACTTTGAAGATTCGAACAACATTGCACTGAGCGACAAGTCAAAAATGTACCAAGCAAAAATCGCTGAGGCGCAGAATCTTGTTTTCATTCACCCAGTTTGGTGGGGGAGTGTGCCAGCGATTTTGAAAAACTTCTGTGATATTGTTTTTTCTGCTGATTTTGCCTTTCGGTATGAAAAAGGAAAAAGCGTCCCCAAGGGTCTACTGAAAGGCAAGAAGGGGTATGTCTTCATGACGGCTGACGCGGATACATGGATGTTTTCATTTCTCTTCACTTCTCCCAAAAAGTTTTGGGCGAATCCGCTTTTTGGGATTCTTCCCTTTTCGGGCGTACAGGTGAAACACCTAGAAGTTTTTGGGGGGATGCGAAAGGCTTCTGAGGAGAAAAGGCATAAGTGGCTTCAAAAAGTAGAAAAAATTGCTCAAAAAACTTTTAATTAAATTTTTTATATAACTTGTTTTTTCTTAAAGCTACTCATTATGAAACTCTCAAACAAAGTACAGGTATCTATCGTGACGGCAGGTTGTCTTCTGGCATTGGCATATGTCTCCAGAAAAATTCTTAATGCTGACCTCGATCCGATTTCCCTCTATGCGCCTGTTTGGATCTATTTTGCTTATACAGGACGAAAAAATGGCGACAATCCATTATACTGGTCTGCAGCAATAATTTTTGTGACTGTGGCAATTTTGGGAGTTTATACACTTTAGGTTATCCTGTATCCTTTTACTTGTCGGTTCGAGCTGTGGCTTGAAAGGCTAACCAAAAATAATAATATTAATAATAATATGGATACAATCAATTGGGACGATTTCGAAAAAGTATTTTTAGCTGTTGGTACTATCCTCACGGCAGAGGATTTCCCTGAAGCTCGAAAGCCTGCTTATAAAGTGACGGTAGATTTTGGTGAGCATGGCGTAAAAAAATCGAGTGCACAAATAACAGATATATACATAAAAGAGGAATTAATTGGCAAGCAAATAATTGGTGTGATCAATTTTCCGACGAAACAAATTGGACCATTCCAATCTGAATTTTTATTGACGGGTTTCTATCGCGATGATGGCAATGTCGTCATTGCGATACCAGAAAGAGAGGTAAAAAATGGTAGCAAATTGGGATAGTACTGCGAGGGCGCTATTTTTCGCGTAAACTACTTTTATCTAATTCACTATTCCCATGCTTGGTAAATCCATCCGCCTCGAACGTATCCTGAATCGTGACGACGGTCGCACGGTCATCGTGCCGATGGATCACGGCGCTGGTATGGGACCGATCGATGGGCTTAAAAATATGAAAGACGCAGCAAATGCAGCTGCCGAAGGTGGTGCTGACTGCGTGTGTGGGCATATGGGGCTCGCACTACATGGACACCGTGGTGCGGGACGTGACCTCGGGCTGATGCTGCATTTTAGTATTTCTACTGAGCTGAACCCCGTCGATGGCAATGCCAAAGTGCTCGTGAATTCTGTCGAAAATGCGCTGAAAATGGGTGCTGATGCTGTGTCGCTACACCTCAATCTTGGCAGTTTGACTGAGGCGGAGCAGCTGCGTGATTTTGGGCAAGTATCTCAAAAATGTCTCGAATGGGGTGTGCCACTGCTCGCGATGGTCTATCCACGCGGACCCGAGGTGCCCGTGCCAGCCACGCTGGAGCAGGTAAAGATCGCCGCACGTGTCGCTGCTGAGCTGGGAGCGGATATTGTAAAAGTGCCATACACTGGTTCGATCGAATCATTTAAAGAGGTCGTCGATGGCGCGCTGGGCATTCCTGTTGTCATTGCTGGTGGCAGTCCGCAGGAGGATCTCGTGGCGCTAGAAATGGTTGAAGGTGCAATAACAGCTGGGGGAGCAGGCATCGCGATGGGTCGATCAGCCTTTCAGCATGCATTACCCGCAAAATTCATCGCGGCAACGAGCGCTATCGTGCATGGCGGAAAGACTGCAAAAGAAGCACTTTCCGAGCATCTGTCTTAAAAAGATCTCGAATACATCCCAACAAAATCTAAGCACTAGAAAATAGTGCTTTTTTGTGTATACTTTGTGTGTTCGCCACTATTTGACGGATATTTCCTCCGAAGGGAAAATATAGTATCTCTAAAAAGATTTCATACAACTGTCAAAGATTTGACAAGATCAAAATAATTTGATATAATGAAGTCTTATACCTAATTTTTACTATCATGAATCCCGAAAGAGCACTTACCCCCGAAGATCTCATTGCTTGCCAAGCGGCTGCACAGACTGGAAAATCAACTGAAATGCTACAAACTGGTCAAATACCAGCAGGGGCTCGTATCGCTGCTTTTGGCACTGGTGAGCCTCTTCCAGCTCACGAGCCACTCGCAATGCCAGCCCAAGTGGTTGGCGCAGTTCGCACAGAGGTCGCTAATGTCGCTACTGAAACTGGCGATGTGATCAATTTTATGACTGCTCGTGAAGCCATGAAGGCGCAAAACACGGCCTTTGTCGAAAGAGGGCCGGTAAGCGTTGGCGGAAGCCCTGTTATATTATTTGACAGAAAAGCTGCAGCTGCCGCAGCAGCAGAGCATGAGAAGTTATTACAAGGATTGCATGATTATCGTTAGATTTTTAAAACTCTCTTTTCTTTCACTTTTATAAAAAGCACGGCATACTTCTGTCATGCTTTTTTTAGGTATTGAATCCAGCTGCGATGAGACTGCTGCCGCCGTCGTGCGTGATGGCTGTGAGGTTCTTAGCAATGAAATAGCCAGCCAAGCGGAGCAACATGCTGAGACGGGCGGTGTCGTGCCCGAAGTCGCGGCACGGGCGCATGTCGGCGCAATCTTGCCCGTGATTGATCGCGCGCTGGCAGCAGCTGGTGTGACGCTGGACGAGATCGATGCGATTGCCGTAGCGCACGGCTCCGGGCTGGCGGGCAGCTTGCTATCGGGGGTCGTGACCGCTAATACGCTGGCAGCATTTACTGGTAAGCCGCTGGTCGGCACGCATCACATTCTCGGGCACATCCGTGCCAACTGGCTCGAGCGGGACGCTGCCGAGATCAGCTATCCGATCGTGACACTGACGGTCTCAGGCGGGCACAACGAGCTCGTGCTGATTCATGATCCAAACTCACTTCCCGAGCTGCTTGGCGAGACGCAGGATGATGCGGCAGGGGAGGCTTTTGACAAAGTCGCGCGTCTGCTGGGACTTAGCTATCCTGGCGGGCCAGCTATTGAAAAGACAGCCAAACAAGGCACAACTGAGCCGCTGCCGCGGGCGTGGATGCTGCCCAAAGATATCTCACGAAACTTTAGCTCGGAGCAGGCGGGGGAGCGGCTGCGAGATGGGCGCTTGCAACTGACTAATTTTGATTTTTCATTTTCTGGGCTGAAATCAGAAGTGCGACGACGGGTGCAGACAGGGGATTTCGATACTGCTGCGCTGGCTCACGAATTTCAAGAGGCGGTGGTTGATGTGCTCGCGACGAAGCTGATCCTCGCGGCTAAGCAGTTCGATGCTGCGGAGATTCACCTCGCGGGCGGGGTGAGCGCCAATCTGCGGCTGCGGGAGCGGGTGACTGAGCTGGCGGGGGAACTGCCAGTGCGGCATCCAGTGAAGATGAGTTATTGCACCGACAACGCGGCGATGATCGCGGGGGCTGGCTATTTCCTTTTTCAAAAAGATCCATCGAAATACAAAAAGAGCGACCCATTGGATGCCGAGCCGAATCTCGCGCTTTGACGCTCGGGCGAGCAGCCGTTATTCTTACTGCACACTTTCTTTTTCATCATGCCTACACCACTTTGTGACAATGAATATGGCTTCTCGGTCGCTGAGCACAATCCATTTTATATCTTTCCCTACCTCCAAAAGCTGGCTGAAAAGCATTGGCAGGCAAGTGAAATCATCGATCTGTCGCGTGGTGATCCCGGTCTTGGCTTTTGTCCGTCGGCTCGCGGGCGAGCTTTCTTTGGTTTTCTCATGGCCATCGATACCGTGCTCAATTCCAACGAAACGGGCTTTCGTATTCATCGCGCTGACGAAGATGCGCTAGCTGAGATTGAGGCAATGATCCACGCGGAAGCGCAGCGGCAGTTTGCTCCCGCGGTGGCGGTGGAGCATCTCCAAACATTCGAAGAGGTCATTACGAAGCTACAAAGCCTCGCCAAAGAAGAGGGCTGTGAGATCAGCCGACTCGATGTTTTGCAGGGGATCTTTCAGCGGTCGACGCTGGCTGGCGGCAGCTATCACACACCGTGGGGCGAGCCGCTGGTCAAGCTCGCTATCGCGGGCATGTATCGCGATGTGCTGCACGATGACGCGATCCGTTCACACGATCTCATTTTCACGCTCGGGGTGAATGATGCCATCGGCACAATGTTTAAAATGTTGGGCGAGGAGGGTTTTGGCTTTTTGAAAGCGGGGGACACCGTCGCCGCAAGCACGCCGGCTTATTCGCCGTACTTCAATGAGATCAATCAGCGCAAGCTGAATATTGTGGAAATACCGAGCGATGTACCGAGCGACGAGCTGACACAGCTGGAGCAGACGACCGAGCGGATCAAAGTCATCTTCCTTATCTCGCCAAACAATCCGACGGGCGTGAGCTACGATGCCGAGCAGGTAAAGAAGATCGCCGAGATCGCCGAAAAGCATGACGCACTAATTATCACGGATGAGATTTACGCCCAGTTTTGTGACAACTTTCAGACGGTCTGGCAGCACGCCAAGAAGCGCACGCTGCGGCTCTGTGGCCGCTCAAAGATTGAGCGCAGCCCAGGTCTGCGCTTTGGCGATGTACTGATCACCGACGAAGCAAATGCGCATTTAACCTCTTATTTCAGAGGCTATTCCGATGCACCCGACTTTCGCACGCAGCTGATCTGGTCCAAGGCGCCAGGGGGCACCTTTGCCAGTTTTCAGCACACGGCATCGGTACCAGGCCCGAGCCAGATACTCGGTATGCTGCATGTCTTGCTCGGCGCGGCTGAGCAGCAGAAGTATGTCGAGATGGTCGATAAAAATATGAATGCCTTCTTCGACGGGCTCGGGCTGGAGCGCAAGAACGCGATGTATTATGGCCTTTTTAATTTGAATGATATCGCTGGTTCGAAGAGGTGCGACGTGAGTATTGATAAAAAGCTACATGATCTCACAGTCCAGCACGGCGTCGTGCTGATTCCAGCGATGAAGTTCTTTTCCGAGGCGGCACAGGCAGCGACTGACAAGTCGCAGATGGTGCGCGCGTCGCTGCCCAATCTCACGACCGCGCAGGCAGCCGAAGCAGCCGAGCGGATCAAAGCATATCTTTGCAGCTAAGTTTTAGCTTTTCTTAAGCTTTTTGGCGTAAGCTATCATTACTTTTTTAATCACTAGCAACATGTCAAATCTCTTCCAAAATACGCAAGCTCTGATCGCCAAGGCGGCCGACACGATGCAGCTATCGGGCGATATTCGCGCTGTGATGAATGAGCCCGAGCGCATCCTCGAAGTGAATTTTCATATTCATCGCGACAATGGTGAGATGCAGATGGTGCAGGGGTTTCGTGTGCAGCATTCGACCTTGCGCGGCCCTGCGAAGGGCGGTATCCGCTTTCACCCCGAGGTCGACATGAGCGAAGTGAAGGCGCTGGCTGGCTGGATGACGATCAAATGTGCGATTGCCGACATTCCCTACGGTGGCGGCAAGGGTGGCGTGATCATCGATCCGCGCGAGCTATCCGATGCCGAAAAAGAGCAGGTTACCCGTGGTTTTACCCGGGCGATTGCGCCGATTATTGGTCCGCGCCGCGATGTACCCGCACCCGATGTCTATACTAACGCACAAATTATGAACTGGATCGCTGATGAATATCATCAGCTGCATCCAACCGAAGATCATTGGCAGGCAGTCGTGACGGGCAAATCGCTCGACAACGGCGGCAGTCTCGGCCGTGACTCCGCGACCGCGATGGGGGGCGTGCATGTGCTGGCGGCCTATCTCGAGACGGTTGGCGAAGACATCGCTGGCAAGACCATCGCCATTCAGGGCTTTGGTAATGCTGGCTATCATGCAGCGCGCATTTTGCACGAGCGGGGTGCAAAAGTCGTCGCAGCTACTGATTCTCGCGGCGGCGTGTATTCCGAGGCTGGATTTAGTCCCGAAGAGGCGCTGGCCTGTAAAAAGGACAAAGGCGCACTCGGCGAGTGCCTTGCTGAAGTCATTCGTGAATGTACCGACAAAGAAGGTGAGCGGTGTCGTGTGATTACCAACGCCGAAGTACTCGCGCTGGATGTCGATGTACTCGTGCTGGCTGCCTTTGAAAACCAAATTACCGATACAAATGAAGCAGCAGTGCGCGCAAAGATTGTTCTTGAGTTGGCAAATGGTCCAATCATGCCCGTGGCTCATACAGGCCTTGTGCAGGCAGGTAAGGTCGTCCTGCCTGACGTGCTAGCAAATGCTGGTGGCGTAACAGTTTCATATTACGAATGGGCACAAAATCTCGCAGGCGAGACGTGGACAGAGGAAGTCGTCGCCGAAAAGCTGGGGAAGTCACAAAAAGCTGCTTTCGCAGCCACACATGCCGTCGCTGAAGAATTTAAGACCGATTATCGCACAGCGAGCTACATCCTCGCCCTACGCCGTATTGAAGCAGCCTTCCATGACAAGCATCAGCATTAAAAAAAAGTTCACCATACCAAAAAACAACCCAGCTGGGTTGTTTTTTTAAATAGCTATTTTTCTTATTTACTTCGCGTAGCCAGCTGCCATCTCCTCTAGGCTCATGCAGCGACCAATCTTGTCTGCTTGCCCTGCAGAGCCAAACGCCTCGTAGCGCGCTTCACAGATGTCTTGCATGGCTTTTGTCGCAGCCTTGAGGAACTTGCGTGGGTCAAAGTTTGATGGGTTCTCTGCGAGGAACTGGCGGACGGCACCAGTGCTCGCCATACGTAGGTCAGTATCGATATTCACTTTGCGCACACCGTGCTTGATGCCTTCGGCAATCTGCTCGACAGGTACGCCGTAGGTCTCAGGCATATCACCACCAAAGTCATTGATGACCTTGAGCCATTCCTGCGGGACGCTGGATGAGCCGTGCATTACGAGATGTGTCTCGGGGATGGCCGTGTGGATTTCCTTGATACGGCTGATAGCAAGTGTGTCGTCTGTTGGCGGCTTGCTGAATTTATATGCGCCATGGCTGGTGCCACAAGCGATAGCAAGTGCGTCGACACCAGTCTGCGCGACGAAGTCCTTTGCCTGCTCGGGGTCGGTGAGGAGCTGCCCGGCGTCCAGCTTGCCCTCGGCGCCACTGCCATCCTCTTCACCAGCCTCACCAGTCTCCAGGCTGCCTAGCACGCCCAGCTCGCCTTCGACGCTCACACCGCAGGCATGTGCCATCTCGACGGTTTGCTTGGTCACAGCGACGTTGTACTCGTAGCTAGCGGGCGTCTTCATATCTGCTTCGAGGCTGCCGTCCATCATGACCGAGCTAAAGCCCATCTGGATGCTCTGCATGCAGACAGCTGGACTGGCGCCGTGATCTTGATGCACACAGACAGGAATATGCGGATATTGCTCGATAGCAGCTTCGATGATCTTCGTAAGGAAGGGGACACCTGCATAGCTGCGTGCGCCGGCGCTGGCTTGCACGATGACGGGGGCATTCAGTCGATCAGCTGCCTGCATGATGGCCTGCATTTGTTCCATGTTATTCGCATTGAATGCGGGTATGCCGTAGCCACTATCGGCGGCATGGTCGAGGAGCTGACGGAGGGATATGAGCATGATGAGGGTTTTAGATTGTCGCTAGTTTAGCGAATTGTTATTACGGTCGGCAGCCCATCGTGCAAGATGTGTATTCATGCTTCTTGCTGGTCTTTGCTAAACTCTGTGCACTTCCTAACTCTCACTCCCTGCATGGCTGCTCCTAAAAAAATCCGCGTCGGTATCAATGGCTATGGTCGTATCGGTCGCTGTGTGCACCGTGTGATACTCGGCACAGACGATATTGAGGTAGTGGCTGTGAATAGCCGTGGTGATGTAGAGGCACGTGCACACCTCCTGAAGTACGATTCACTCTATGGCAAGCTGGATCATGGCGTAGAGATCAAGAATAAGAACTGCTTTCTCGTAAATGGGCGTGAGGTTGCCAGCCTGCAAAAGCGTCCACCAAGTGATGAGAGGATATGGGATGAATATGGCGTAGATGTCGTGCTGGAGAGTACGGGCGTCTTTCGCACACGCGAAGGTATGGCATGGCATCTCGATGCTGGCGCAAAGAAAGTTATTCTATCCGCACCACCAAAGAGTGAAGATGTGCCTGTCTTTGTCATGGGGGTCAATCATACTGATTATGCGGGGCAGGAGATCATCTCGAATGCCAGCTGTACGACAAACTGTCTCGCACCAGTCGCTAAAGTTCTGCACGAAGCTTTTGGCATCAAGGCGGCTCATATGACCACGATCCATGCAGTGACGGGTGACCAAAATATCCTTGATAACACGCACAAAGACCTCCGCCGTAGTCGCAGCTTCATGCCGAGTATCATCCCGTGCAAGACAGGCGCGAGCAAAGCGATTGGGCAGGTATTGCCTGAGATTGGCGACTATTTCACCGGTATCGCGCTGCGTGTACCGACACCTGTCGGCTCGATGGTCGATCTCGCTGTCCAGCTGGGTCAGGACGTCTCTGTCGAGGACGTGCATGCAGCCCTCGAGGCGGCGAAGGCTGGCGAGATGGCAGGCCTTATCGATCTGAGCTACGAAGAGCTCGTATCGGTGGATTACGTTGGCAATGCACACTCGGCGATCATTGATACCGATAGTACAAAGATGTTGCCAGGCGGCTTCCTAAAGCTGCTGACCTGGTATGACAACGAATGGGGCTACAGCAACCGCGTGGTAGATATGATGCGCCACGTCATGAAAGACGCATAATGACACGCCACACAATCAGTGACCGCTTTGCTGAGCGCTTCCGCGAGGAACACGCACAGCTCTGCGATCGATTATTGCCCATCGTAAATAGCAATCCACAGCATGACACACTGGAAAAGCTATGGCGGTTCTTTGTGAAGACAAAGCGCGCGCTGCATTTTCATCGGTATCGAGTGGTGGAGTGGAAGCGCCGTCTGGAAAAGCTCTTGCATCTCTACTCCGAAGAGCCAGCAGTGCAGAGCTGTATCCGTGATCTCATCCGGCTGCTGTCTGATGTGCTGACCGAGACGAAGGGGCAGAATTAAACCGTTTTTAGTTCGTCCTGAGTTAGCAATCTTTTGAATCCAAAGTCACGTAAAAACTGATGACGCGCATCATCACTCACTGCTTTTGCTGCTTCCCATTCTACAGGGGAGTAGTGCCACCATTCCTCGGGATGGCAGGTGAGTCCGACCGACTCCATAGCGGTATGTAGCTTTTCCCAATTCTCAAAGGCAGCAGTGCTCCATTTCTCAGGCTGCACAAGGTTGCCAGCGGCATCTTTTTTTGGTGGATGGGCATAGGCCGGTTCGAAATGGTCGAACTTCGACGGCATCTCGATCTCGTCTCCACTCAAGTCTGCCAGAGTGAGATCGACTGCGAGACCGACATTGTGGTCAGATTTTCCTGGAAAGCCAATGTATTGTTCGGTCGGTCCATCTAAATTTTTCTCACCCCAATCCCACAGGATTTGCTGTGCGCTCACGGGACGATAGCCATCCCAAATGAGGATTTGAATATTGCCTCTCTTCAATATTTCATTTGCCTGCTGCAGACGCTCGGCCATGATCCTCGTTGTTCCGACACTAGCGTTAGATAGATAGAGTGGCGTACTGTCATATTTATCTTTCATCCAGTTGGTATCCGCATAAGGAGAATCTACTTTGATATCAAAATCGGCAAAATCAACGCGCTCTCCGGCGGATTGTCCAAACGGCAGTATGCAATCTGCAGCATTCATTTAAGAGCTTTTACTTCACGACGATATTCACCAGCTTCCCTGGCACGACAATCTCCTTCACCACTTCCTTCCCTTCGATCCATTGCTGGATCTTTTCACTATCCTTTGCCGTAGCCAGTGCATCGTCCTTGCTGATATCGGCTGCGACCTCGATAGTGTCGCGCAGCTTGCCATTGACCTGCACAGCCAAAGTAATGGTGTCTTCTACGATCCACTTCTCACTCCACGCTGGCCAGCCTTCGAGGTGGATTGATGCCGTATTGCCGAGGATGTCACGCCAGATTTCTTCTGCGAGATGTGGTGCGTAGGGCGCGAGCAGCTTCAGGAATTTCTCGAGCAGCGGGCGGGGGAGTGTGTCTTTCTTGCCAAGTTCGTTTACACAGATCATCATCTGACTGATCGCCGTGTTGAATTTGAATTCATCGGTGTCCTCGGTGACCTTCTTGATCGTCTGATTGATGATCCTGCGTACGTCGGGCGTGGCGGAGAGCGGACAGCCACAGCCTTCACCTTCGCGTTTCTGCTCGATCTCCTTGTCTGTGAAGAGTCGCCAGACTTTCATGAGGAAGCGGTGGATGCCATCGACGCCGCTGGTCGCCCACGGGCAGCTATCGGCGAAGGGCCCCATAAACATCTCATAGAGGCGCAGTGTATCCGCACCGTGGCTCTGCACGATCTGGTCAGGGTTGATCACGTTGCCTTTGCTTTTACTCATCTTGTTCCCGTCCTCACCGAGGATCATGCCTTGATGACGTAACTTGTAAAAAGGCTCATCGACAGGGGAGATGCCGGTACGATGGGCTGCTTTCGTAAAGAATCGTGAATACAGCAGATGCAGCACAGTGTGCTCAGCGCCGCCGACGTAGAGATCGACAGGCATCCATTTTTCTAGGATTTCTTTGGCGGCCATTTCATTAGCATTTTGCGGGTCAGCAAAGCGGAAGAAGTACCAGCTAGAGCAGACGAAGGTGTCCATCGTGTCACTCTCGCGCTTGGCTTCTGTGCTGCCGCATTTTGGACAGCTGATGTCATGAAATGACTCAGACTGATGCAATGGGCTCTCGCCAGTCGGTACGAAGTCGACATCAGTCGGGAGCTCTACTGGCAGTTGATCCTCTGGCACCGGTACCTCGCCGCAGTCGGGGCAGTGAATGATCGGGATCGGACAACCCCAATAACGCTGACGTGATACGAGCCAATCGCGCAGGCGATAGCTTGTTTTTGCTTTTGCAAAGCCTTTTTCTTTGCAATGATCAATAATGAGTTGGCGACAATCTTTCACAGTTTTGCCTGCAGCCTCCGCTGGCTCGGTGAGGATGCCTTTTTGAAAATCATTGAAACAGTACTCAAGGTTTTTTATCTTCTCTGCTTCGGTTTCATCAGTTGGCAGGAGGCAGGCTTTGAGGCGGAGGTTGTATTTTTTTGCAAAGGCGAAATCTCGTTCGTCGTGCGCGGAGCATTTCACGATTCCTGTTCCGTAATTCGCGAGTGCATAATTCGCCACCCAAATAGGCAGCTCTTCGCCATCGAGTGGGTTCACGAGGTATCGACCCGTAAAGATGCCTTCAGGCTCTTTTTCTTCGCGGCTGCCCGCGCGTTCGGCGACCATTTTTTCTGCGGCAGCGAGCACTTCCTTTTCTTCTGGAAGACCAGCGACGAGAGTTGGTAGTAGATCATGCTCAGGTGCGATAGCAACAAAAGTGTCAGCATAACACGCTTCGAAATGGGCGGAGAAAGTCTCGATCTCGAGATCCATATCTTTTACCGGCGCTTTGAAAATGAGGCCTTCGCTCTTTCCAATCCAATTCTTTTGGCTTACTTTTGTGCTATTTGGCCAATCAATCTTGTCGAGGCCATTTAGGAGGCCACTGGTCTTTCTCGTTGTCGTAGCCTTTAGGATTTCGGGGGATTCTTTTTCTTGGAAATGCCCACGACCATCAAACTGCCAAACAGCTTCGCCAACAAGCTGAGAGAGAGCAGCCGTGTCTTCTGCGACGACAAAGGGGTCATCAGTAGAATAGAGTATTTCAAATTCTGCGAGTTTACGAATGGCAGGGGAGACGGGTAATGCTTTCACTGCCTCGGTCTCGGCATGTTTGCCACCAGTTTTTGTTGGCGCACCAACGAGCACGACTTTCTTCAGCTTCTGTTGCCGTGCCTCGAGCCAGCGAGTGATGATGGTGCCACCGAGGCTGTGCCCGATGACGACGGTATCTTCATCGAGATTGAGTTCATCCAGCGCAGCGAGCCACTCCTCGGGGTTTGGATTATCTGCATGTGGCAGCTGAGGTACATCGACCTGCCAGCCTGCGCTTTTTAGCTCGCTCGCAAGCCATGGTAGAAAGTTGCTTTCTGGTGATCCGCTCCAGCCGTGCAGCAGTACGACGCGACCGGGCTTCATTTCTGTCCGCTGATCCTCGATGAAGTCCGTGATTTTGAAGAACCATTGATTCATTTTTTTCTGCTCTACTGCACTGTCACAGCGCTCGCAGGCGCCATTCACGACTTGCTCATTTGCCAGCACGGTCACGCAGCTCGGGCACCAGTTGACTGGCGCTTCTTTCTTATAAGCCAATCCCTGCTCGTACAGGAAGAGGAACCACCACTGCGTCCAACGGTAATAGTCGGGTCGGCAGGTCGCGAATTCACGCTGCCAATCGTAGCTAAAGCCAAGGCTCTTGATCTGTTTGGTGAAAGTCTCGATATTTGTCTCCGTGCTCTCGGCGGGTGGTGTGCCGGTCTTTATCGCGTAGTTTTCCGCGGGTAGTCCAAAAGCGTCCCAGCCCATCGGATGCAGTACTTCGCAGCCTTCCATCCGCTTCTTTCGGCTAATAATATCGGTGGCGGTGTAGCCCTCGGGGTGGCCGACGTGCAGTCCCGCGCCACTCGGATAAGGAAACATATCGAGCGCATAGTATGTTGGCTTCATCGAGCTGTCATCGGCGCGATCGAGCTGCTGCTCATCCCAGTTTTTTTGCCATTTTGCTTCGATGTTTTGGTGGTCGTATTTCATAATTAATTTTTAATAGGAAGGAGCATTAGTGCGAGCGCTACGACTGCAAGGGTTGCGCCAATATATTGTATATTGCCGAGTCGCTCGCCAAAGAAAAGATGTCCGACTGTGAAGCTAACCAACAAAGTGACAACCGGCTGAATAACAACAACAAATGAAATGCCGCCCATGCGAATGGCATTCATTAAAAAGAAGCTAGCGATTAGATAGAGGCTGAGTGCAAGTAGCGCCCAAAGCCAGCTGTGGTGCAGCGACCACATTTTACTTGCTACATCGCCTACGACATAGGTTAGTGCAGCGCCGAAAACGAATGCCAGGAGGGGAATCTGCATTTTTGCAGTGAAAGAGTTAAAATCTAGCTAATTTTAACAGCTTTGGCAGAAATCAAAACTACCGGCATCGTACTCTGGCGGCGGGATACGGGCGAGGCCGATCGTGTGCTGCGTGTGCTCACGCGGGATTTTGGGATGGTGTCGGCGATAGCCAAGGGCGTGAAGAAGACGAAGAGTCGGCAGGCAGGCGCATTGGAGCTTTTTGCCGAGGCGGATATGCATTTGCATCGGCGGACGGGGGAGCTCTTCCTCATCTCACGGGCACATCCAGCGGGGCATGCCCAGCAGCCACAGCTGACGGATCTCGCATCGCTGAAGGTCGCTTATCTCATGGCGGAGTGGCTGGTCGCGCTGCTCCCAGCGGAGCAGGCGATGCCGCAGATCTACGAAATGACCTGCGCGGTACTGCATCAGTTATCACAGACAGATCGACTGCCCGTACTAGAGCTGGCATTCCAAGCACGGCTGCTCGACACACTTGGCTTTTTGCCATCAGAGTTTCGTGATCCGACTACGCAAAAGATCATTCGGTTCTTCACAGCGCATGAACTACCCGATATCCTGCGGCTCACACTGGACACAGCTGCATTCAAAAAAGTCTCCGACACGTTGCAGGAGGTATATCAGCACACGACAGAAAAAGAAGGACGCGTGCGTGGTGTTACGCGGGATTGGTAGCGTCTTGTTCGTCGAGCGTCAGACGTTTTGCGAGCTCGATACCTTCAGTACGACTGAGCCGACCGAGGAGGCGCGTGAGCTGAAATACATCGGTGATCTCTACACTGATCTCTTGCATGATGTCGTGCTTGTCGCTTTTGTGCATATTGATATCCACGATATTTACATGCATATCAGATATTGTCGCAGCTATATCACGCAGTAGACCAATGCGATTGCGCGCACCGATCAAGATATGCACGATCTCTGGCTCGGTAGGTGCGCCCCAGCTGGCAGACAGGCGTCGCGCAGGGTTGGCACGGGCAAACATCTTGCAGTCCATGCGATGGATCGTCGCTCCTTTGCGCGGGCTCATGAGTGCAGCAATGCGTTGTCCTTCGCGGGGTTTGCAACACTTTGCGAGCACATGTGGCAGGTCTGTCTCGCCGGCAATGACAATTTTTTTCTCTTTTGCATCATCTTCTTTTTGCACTACCTTCTTTTTTGGCTTACTAGACACCTCTTCAAGGTGAAATATTTCCTTAATCACAGATCCTGGCGTCACGCTACCATTACCAATACGCTCAAGCATGCCTTCGCGCTCACGGACTGGTAGGTCACGCCCTTTGTAATTGCGCAGCACGGCATAGTCATTCGTCAGTTTGTCTTTGCCGAGGCGGGCAAGGTGGATATTGAGCAGCTCTTTGCCAGCGGCGATATTTTCTTCGCGATCGAGGGCATTGAAGTAGCTTTTTATCTTACTTTTTGTGCTTTCCCCTTTTACAAAGCTCAGCCAAAAGCGATTTGGCTCGCCACCTTTTTTACGCATGATTTCTACGACATCACCATTTTTTATCGCGCTATCCAGCGGAGCAATCTTGCCATTTACCTTGGCACCGACGCAGCTGTGACCTACCTCCGTATGTACGGCATAGGCAAAGTCTATCGGCGATGCATCTACAGGCAGATCGAGTACCATGCCACCTGGTGTGAGTGCAAAGATACGATTGCCCAGCGCATCGATCGCGAGACTCTCGACAAATTCATCATTATCCTCCATGCGCTGATGCAGATCTACCAGCCCTTTTACCCAGCTGAGGCGCTGTTCACTCACTTGTACCGATTTCTTTTTTTCTGCGTATTGCCAATGGGCAGCGGCACCATGCTCCGCCTCGGCATGCATGGTATGCGTACGTATTTGCACTTCTGTTGGTAGACCCGATGGATCTAGTCCGATCACGGTGGTATGCAGACTTTGGTAGCCATTTATCTTTGGTACAGCGATGAAGTCTTTGAATCGGTGGGCGAGGGGCTTGTACTTTTGATGGATGATGCCAAGCATGCGATAACAGTCGGCCTCAGTCTCGACAAAGATACGCACCGCAAAGAGGTCATAAATCTCCTCCACGCTGTCAAAACCTTTCTTCTTCATCTTCTTCCAAATGGAATAGAGATGCTTCGTTCGTCCGGCGACGCGTCCCTCTACGCCAGCATCGCTGAGTAATTGCTGGATGTCTTTCGTTGCTTTTTTTATAAACTGATCGCGACTACCCTCTGTACCAGCGACTTCGCGCTTGACTCGCGCATAGGCAGCTGGCTCGAGATATTGAAATGAGAGGTCTTCGAGTTTTTTCTTGAAATCAAAAATACCGAGACGAGCAGCAATGGGTGCGTATACTTGAATGGTTTCCTGTGCGATACGCTCTTGCTTGTCAGGGCGCATGACATCGAGCGTTTCCATATTGTGAATACGATCTGCGAGCTTGATGAATATCACGCGCAGATCAGCCGCCATAGAAACAAACATTTTGCGGAGGTTCTCCACTTGGCGTTCTTGTCCTTGAAACTGCACCGTACTGAGCTTTTCCATGCCGCCACAGAGCTTGGCGACCGTCTTCCCAAACTTCTTTTGAATAGTCGTGATATCAACATCGGTGTCCTCTACTACGTCATGCAGCAGGCAGGCAATGATCGTATCTTCATCGGGCTGCAGTGCGAGCAGGTGCTTCGTTGCCGCGACAGGATGGGTGATGTATGGCTCGCCTGAAAAGCGCAATTGTCCTTCGTGCGCTGTCTTTGCACACTCATACGCATCCTGAATACGATCAGTATCTGCCGTAGGTAGATAGCTCGTGACTTGATCGAGAATAGATTGAATTTCGGAAGGCATGAGACTTCATATTCTACGCGCTTTTTTCCCAAAAGCAAAGACAGGGTGCCTATATCTGAGGCATCTGTCATACGAAGCTATTGGGCTTTATGAAGGTCAGAGCTTTGTTCCCGACATGCGTAGTATTTCTTTGAATTCTGCTGCCGTGACAGGACCAACAGATAAGCGACCTTGCCGGAGAAATTCCATCTGCTCAAGGCGATCATTCGCTTTCATATCTGCAAGTGTCACCGGCTTCGTCAGCTCCTTCACGGCAGCGACATTTACCATCTCCCAGCGCGGGTCATCTATTGCCGTGTGATCGGGGTAGGCGAGCCGGATCACCTTCACGATGCCGACGAATTCCTTCGGACCGATAGAATGATAAAAGAGGCCAAGATCGTCGACTTGCATGGCGCGCATATTGTTTCGCGCCTGATAGTTGCGTACGCCATCCCATGGCTCGCCCCTTGCTTTGCGGGCGACCTGTTGCTGCCAGCTCCAGCAGTTTGGTTCGGATTTGAAGTACCAATAGTTCATGAGATTATTTTAGCGTAAATAAAAAGCCCCACCGATTTGGCAGGGCTTTTATTTTTTAGTGGTTGGTTACCATATTGGCACCTCTTGCATCGATCTCGGTCATTATTTCTTTTGCCTTCTTTCACACAAGATCACGAATTTCTGGATGCGCCTCCATGAATTGATCAACTTGGGGCAAAATATGTTCAGCTTTCCCCCAATCGCTCAATGATTTAAAAGATGTCGCCATCTATTTCTTGCGGTGTTTCGCCTGTCATTGCAGTGATTGGTTAAAAATTACTTCTTTTTCTTTGCTACTACTTTTTTCTTCATGACCTTTTTTATCACCTTCTTCTTTGGCGCAGCTTTCTTAACTGTCTTCTTCTTTGGTGCAGCTTTTGTGCCCATTTCAAACATGCTGCGGATTGTCTTGCCGATCTTTTCGATATCATGTGCTTTGTCGCCCTTGCGCATCTTCTTCAGCTTTGGGAAGCCTTTCTTTGCGTCAGCGAGGTAGCCACGAGCGAATTTGCCACTCTCGACATCTTTGAGGGCGAGCTTCATGCGCTTCTTCACATCCTTGGTGATGATCTTTGGACCGACTGTGCGTCCGCCGTATTCAGCTGTATTACTTACTACATCGTACATGTGCTCGATGCCGCCTTCGTACATGAGATCTACGATCAGCTTCAGCTCGTGCAGGCATTCGAAATAGGCAAACTCCTTCGGATAGCCAGCCTCGACCAGCGTCTCAAAGCCAGCTTTTACCAGCTCGACAGCGCCACCACAGAGGACAGTCTGTTCGCCAAAGAGGTCTTCGTTTGCCTCCTGTGCGAAAGTACCTTCGACGACGCCAGCTTTTGTAAAGAACATTGCCTTACTCATCGCGAGGGCTGTTTTCTTTGCTTGCTTGCTCGGATTCTGATGCACGCAGATCAGCGCTGGCACACCAAATCCTTGGAGGTAGCATTTTCGCTCCTCAGTACCAGGGCACTTTGGCGCGACCATGATGACATCGACACCAGCTGGTGGAGCGATCTGTTTGAAGATGATACTAAAGCCGTGGCTGAATGAAAGGGTCTTGCCAGCAGTGACATGCTGCCTGATGTCCTTTTCGTAGACAGCTCTGTGATGCTCATCTGGTACGAGGATGTGGATGATATCCGCTTTCTTCGCAGCATCGCTGATGCTGGCGACCTTGAGGCCATCTTTTTTTGCGAGCTTCCAGCTGGGGCCGTCTTTGCGTGCGCCGACGATGACGCTGACTTTGCTGTCGTGCATCATCTGCGCTTGGGCGCGTCCCTGAGCGCCATAGCCGATAACGGCGACGGTCTTACCTTTGAGCACCTTCGTATCCGCGTCTTTGTCATGGTAGAGTTTCATAATGAGAAAAATTAAAGTGAATGGATTTTAGCTGGTTTACATGTTTTAAAAAAGCGTGCGTAGGTCAAATTCGATGACTCCTTCGGGCACGACTTCGCTCGGCGGACCCGAATCAGGCGGCATGCTGGGCGCGGGTGCGGTGTTAAAGTTTTTAAACTTGGTCTGCCAACTGGCGGTCAGGTCAGAGCCACCGAAGATAGCCGTCTCAGTCATCAGTTCACCACGGATGTCGCGGGCAATGAAATCAGCCGCATTGAGTGTGATGTCCATGCTGCCATTTGCGCGAGGAGCTACTGACTCGGTCATCGTAGGGGTCGTGAATAGTGCTTCGCCATCAGCGTCGAGCTGGAGGGGTTGTATGTCTGTGGGCGGCGGGGCGATAGATCGGCTGACAAGAAACATGCGTGACAGTGTGATGAGCTCGTCTGGATCGAGCTGGGCGGTGAGCAGGATAGTGTCACGGTCGATGCGGTGAGCCTCACTCGGCTGGAGAGCGCCGCGCCCGGCAAGTATTGCAGTGAGCGTATCGCCGCCCGCTGTGGCGAAGTCGTCCAATGTATCGGCTGGCAAGAGATACCATGAATTTTTAAAGATATTTAGATATGATTGCCACTTTGGCTGTAGCTCATTACTCAGCTGAAAGTCTTCGAGACGTAGGAAATAGCGACCTGCAATAACGCGCGCCTCCAGTGTGCCCGTAATGGCATGGCGGGTCTCGCCTGATCGATACTTAATTTGTCCTGAGATGCGGCTGGCATAATCAGCCTCTGTCTCTGCGGGTGATGCGGTGACTGTTTCGATACGAAGCGTACCACCGATAGATGTATCATGTTCATTACGCAGGGTAAATTGCACATCGGTCGAGTTGGCAAAGGTGCTGAGGAGTTGTATATTACTTAGCATTTGCGCAAAGATTGCCTCGGGCTCGGGGATGCGAGTCATATATTGGATGCCTGCAAAGATGGCACTGACGAGTCCGATCGCAATGACAATTGCGAATCCGAGGTGCGCTCTATTGTGCGGGAGCTTCTTTGTCATGATCGGGGGAGATGAGCGTCGGTGGCAGTCGCGCCAGTGCGAGAGATATGCAACAGACCGTGCTTACCTGCTTCTTTCAAAAATGTATCGATGGTCTCGGGCGTATCGACAATCTGTACTGTCCAGCTAGTAGTTAGTTTTTTGATTGTTTTTGTCGTGCGATATTTCTTCAAAAAGGCTGTGAGACGAGCATTGCCACGAGAGGACGCCTTGAACGTCACGAGTGCGAGATCACGGACAATCACTGTCTCGGGATCCAGCTGGCGTACCTTAATCACTTCGATGATCTTATATATTTGCTTGATTGCCTGCTCGATATTTGCCTGATGATGCACTTCGATAGTCATGCGTGATAGACCCTTTTTCTCGCTCGGACTGACTGTCAGACTTTCGATATTGAATCGACGACGGCGAAAGAGGCTGGTCACACGATTGAGTACGCCAGTTTTATTTTCGACGAGGATAGATAAGATATGATTCTGGATCTTCACAACAAAAAATAAGCCGTTATATTTTAACAAATTTTCACTCTTTCGGTTAAACTCGCCGCATGTCCAAGACACTTTTTATCTTTGGGAATCATCCGACCATTTCGCGCGCCGAAGTACTGACGGTCTTTCCGCAGCTGGATATATCAGCATCAGGCCCCGACTTCATCGCGGGTGAGGGTGTCGATGCAACCGTAGTCGACCTGAAGCGGCTGGGCGGCGTGATCAAGGTTGCTGAGGTATTTGCCGAATGTGACCAGCTGAATTACGAGCAAATTGCCCAGTTTTTGCAGGATAATATGGGCGACGGCAAGCTGGCGTGGGGCGCGAGCATGCACGGTATTTCGCTGCGCGAGCTGAAAACGCTGCTGATCGGCGTGAAGAAAGAGCTGCAAAAGGCGGGTCGCTCGGCTCGTTTTGTAAATAAAGATTTCGCCAATCTCAGCTCGGCGCAGGTCGAGCTGCAAGGCTTGCTCGGCAAGGGTATCGAAATCATCGCTGCCCGATCGGGGCGGGGCTACTTGCTGGCGCGCACGATTGCCGTGCAGCCATTCGATGACTTCAAAAAGCGTGATTATGAAAAAGCAGCCCGCGATGCTCGCGTCGGCATGCTGCCACCAAAGCTGGCGCTGATGATGATCAATCTCGGCTGTGGCGATGCGCCGCCGTCTGATATCACTGTGTACGATCCCTTCTGTGGCACGGGTACCGTGCTCGTCGAGGCGGGGCTGCTCGGGCTCGGCGCACATGGCTCCGATCTCGATCCGCGGATGGTCGCAGCCGCCGAAACAAACTTAAATCAGCTGCAGCTAAAAGGGGAGGTCTGGCAGCAGGATGCGGCAAAGTCGCTCGCTGGCAAGAGCTGGGATGTAGAAAACACCGCCATCGTGACTGAGGGCTATCTCGGGCCCGTCTTTTCAAAACTGCCCGATGCAAAGACCCGCGAGCATGTCATGCGCGAGCTGGCTGGGCTCTACAAAAATTTCTTCGGTTGGGTACGCGCCCGTCGCATTGTACTCACTATGCCGGTTTATCTCGAGTCGGGACGGCCACGATACTTCAGCTCAAAAATGATCCAGCCAGTCGTCGAAGAGCGGGGCTGGGAGCGGATAGATGACGGTAAGCTGATCTACTCTCGTACCAATCAGGTTGTTGGACGTGAGATCACCGTGTGGGAGCGGCGTTAATTCTGATCTGAATCTGGCTTTTGCTGGGCTCGTAGTGCATCGATTAGACATTCAAGAATAATTGCACTATTTGGATTGAGATCCCTAGCTATTAATAATGCAACTTCCGCCTCAGCAAACTTACTTTGTTTTAGAAGCACAAATCCTAAATTACCATGCGTAGTAGCATGTTTTGGATACAGCTTAATGGCTTTACGCAAGACCTCTTCTGCTTCAGAAAACTTGCCTTGCTCAACAAATACATATCCTAAATTACCATACAAAGCATCATTTTTTGGATATAGCTTAATGGCCTTACATAAGACCTCTTCTGCTTCAGAAAACTTGCCTTGCTCAACAAATACATATCCTAAATCGTTCCATGCGGCAGCATTTTTGGAGTTTTGCTCGGTAGCTGTTAGTAATGCAGCTTCTGCTTCGGAAAGTTTACCTCGCTTATAGAGTGTATTTCCTAAATTATGCCACACAGCAGAATCTTCAGAGTTTTGCTCAGCAGCCATTTGAAGTGCACTTTCTGCGTTCTTCCAGTCTTCCAGCACACGATACACTTCGCCACGAATTACATCATGACAGTTTGCATCGATTATATCGAGCAGTTCAGCTATTTGCCCATCTTTTGTTTTATACTTTAGAAGTTCGCAAACCTGCTGCCTTCGCTCTTCGAAGCTTCCTGCTGATTCCAAATATGCAGCCACGGCGTCGGGATTATCTCTTATTTCCGTAGCTGTTGGCGCTGTCGACGCTTCATGGGATCCACTCATTCAAAAAAAGTTAATTCTAAGAATTTATTATCTCATCTTTATTTCGAGATGTCAAATCTAATGCTCCTGCCAATAGCTTTCTTGCCTGCAGAGTAGATGCTCTGCTTTCTCAGGATGAGCCAGCATGCGCGCCACCGCCTGCTCGACGCGAACCTTATTTTGGCTGCCCTTCGCTAGCACCAGATCGCCCGCTGCCAGCCGCGTCGCGAGGTAGTCGCCAGCCTCCGCTGCCGTCTCGAAGTACTGCGCTGCCGTGCCTGCGGCCTTTGCTTCTTCCACAAAATACTGGGCATCGCCGTAGACCCCGATGACCTCATCGGCGACCTGCGCGGCGTACTGCCCGATGTCGCGGTGTTGCTGCTCGCTGCTTGTGCCGAGCTCATTCATTTGGCCGAGCAGGGCGATGCGTCGCCCCGAGACATCGAGTCGGGCGAGGGTTTCGAGTCCCGCGTGGGTGCTGGCGGGGTTGGCGTTGTAGCTGGCATCGAGGATGTAGCTGCCGTGCAGACCAGCCAGCAGGTTGCCGCGCCCGGGTGGCAGCTGAAAGTCGTTGATCGCGTCGCAGCACTCTTGCAAAGTCATGTCGCTTGCCAGACCCACGCCGATGGCGGCGAGGATGGGGTAGAGATTATGTTTGCCGAGCAGGGGGCAGTTGAGTTGGGCAACGTCGCCATGGCAGCTGATCTCGGCCGTGATACCTGTGGCAGATTCATGAACGCCGTGCGCGGTGAGATTGGCAGGATTTCGCATGCCAAAGCTGAGCTTGTCGGCAGAGGTGGTCATTTGCGCGGTGCGAGCATCGTCGCCATTTACGATGGCGACACCATTCAGATCCAGACTGCCGATTAGCTTGCCTTTCTCGGCGGCGATCTCGACAAGGCTCGTGAATTGTCCATCGGCGAGATGCACGGGGGCGACGGCGAGCATGACGCCGATATCTGGCTGCATGATATTCAATAGAACGTCCATATCACCAGGTGCATCGACGCCCATTTCCAGCACGATCTTTTCTGCGGGCAAGAGGTGAAAACTCTTCAGCACGCTGCGAGCGAGTATGCCCAGCCATGCGAGCGGGCTGGAATAGCCCGATTGCTCCTCGAGTAGGGTCAGTGGCACGCCAAACTCAGAGTTCATGCTCTTTTTCGTCGCGAGCACGCGGTATTTCGTCTCGAGGATTTTGACCAGCGCCTCCTTCGCTGTGGTCTTGCCGACGCTGCCCGTGATGCCGATAATGGTCGCGTCACGGCTGATGCGCCTACGTGCGAGTGACGCGAGCAGGTCGAGGATAATGTTTTTTATAAGTAATCTCATATATAGATGCTTGTATTTTGGCACGATATCTGCTAAAATGGTACGAAATAATTAACAAACACATCATGCAAACAAAAACACACCACATCATTGCACTCGCGCTTGCATTCACTCTGCCACTCAATATTGCGGCAGCTCAGGCTGATCCGCTTGCTGATCTTTTTAGTAATCCAGCTACGATCACCGAAGAGGCTGCTCCAGCAGTAGTCGAGCCAGCCGCTGTCGATACAACCACTGTTGAGCCGGCTTCGGCCGTGGTAGATACAGTGACAACTCCTGTTGCGAGCACAGGCTATCTGGCCGATGTTGTTGGTCTTGCAGCGACTGGTGTTGCTGGTGGCATCGAGCTCGGCTGGAATGCTGTCGAGGGTGCTGATGCATATACCATTCACTATGGTCCAGTCAGTATCTACGAAGTAGCCGATGGCATATATAGCTCCACTATTGAGCTGGACAATGTCACGAGCTACACCGCGACTGGTCTCACAGCCGACATCGAGTATTTCTTCGCCATCACTGCTGAGGATCTCGCGGGCGGTACAGGCAGCGAGTTTTATTCTGATGAGGCGTCTGCCATACCGCTTGTAGCCTCAGAAGTTACCGAGACAGTAGCAGAAGAGCCTGTAACTAGCAGTACGGCTGTCGAGGTTACCGAGACAGTAGACGAGCCATTGCATGGCGCTGCTCCTGCATCTCTGCCACAGAGCGGCCCACTCACGGGCGCATTACTCGCTAGCGCGGTAGCTGGTGCCTACGCATGGCGTCGTCGTCAGGCGTAATCAACTGATATTGTATACTTCATTGTTGGGCCTCCGAGGGATCGGGGGCCTTTATTTTGTAGGAGTTTTTTGTTTCCATAAAGTAGCGCAGATCCGCGCTCCCTACATCTGATCAATTGCACCGTGGTGAACGGACATGTCCGTTCCGCGGAATAGATATACCTATTCCCTGCGATATTGATATAAAAAACCCCGCCGAGCTGACAAGGTTTTTTTGAGATTACGACGGGATTGCCGCGTCATTCACTACGTTCATTCCTCGCAATGACAGTGCTGGAAAAATCTTTAAGGTCTCTGTTTGAAACTACACCTTCACTGTCATTGGGATGACGACTGGTTCACGGTCGAGATCTTTTAGCAGGAGGTCTTCTACAGCGCGTACGATGGCTGCTTGTTTTGCATCAGCACTGTCTGCTTTGGTGCGGTCAAAGGCTTCGCGTGCTGTCTTCCGTACGCTCTCGAGGATCTTCTCAGCGCCAGCCATGCTGGCAAAGCCATTGGTCTTTACTTCTGGCTCATCAGTGAGTGTGCCATCGACGCCGATCTTGAAGAGCAGGATGATGACGCCATTCTCGCTCAGCCTGATGCGCTCATCGACAGTTGCCTGTGTGACGTCGCCAATACCGAGTCCATCGATGAATATGCGTTCGACATTCTGATTCCATTCGACGCTACGGACGGTACCGTTCTTTATCTCGAGGATGTCACCATTGTCGAGGAGGAGGATATTCTTTGGGTCGATACCCATCTCAATACCCAGCTTGCCGTGAGCTTGGCGCATGAAATGCAGACCATGGACGGGGGTGAGATTCTTTGGTTTCATAAAGTTGATCATCATCTTGCAGTCTTCCGCGTAGGCATGACCCGAGCAATGGATGTCGAGGTCTTTATTTGTACGGAGAATACCACCAGCTCTAGCGAGGCTGTCCATGACATCTGCCACGGCAGATTCGTTGCCAGGGATTGGGCTGCTGGAGAAGATGATCGTATCAGTCTTCTTCACCTTTACATCGGGGTGGTCACCACGACCGATGCGGCTGAGAGCAGCGAGCTCTTCGCCTTGGCTGCCAGTACAGATCACGAGTACTTTGTCATCGGGTAGTTTCTTGAATTCCTGGCTCGACTTCTTCAGCTCGCGGAGTAGTCCCGCAGGCACCTTTAGGTAGCCGAGGTCGACTGCCATTTGGATATTACGCACCATCGAACGACCCGTCACAAAGACTTTGCGATTCGTAGCATGCGCGGCATTGATCACGTGTTGCACGCGTCCGAGCAGGCTAGCAAAGGTTGACATGATCACACGACCTTTTGCGCGCTCGATCTCGTGTTTCAGGTTTTCAACAATCTTTGCTTCGCTCGGCGTGTGGCCAGGCTTCATCGCATTGGTCGAATCCGACATCAGCACATCGACACCAGCACGACCAATGGCGGTCATTTTTTCCGTGTCGCATTGCACGCCATCGGCTGGGGTGAAATCAAACTTGAAGTCGCCGGTGTGTACGAGCGTGCCCGCATCGGTCTTCACCTTTATGCCGCACGCATCGGGGATGCTGTGACTGACACGGAAATAGTCGATCTCAAAGTTTTTGCCGACCTTAAAGGCTGGCTCTTCGGGGTCGATCACACGCCATTCGACCTTATCTACCATTTTGAACTCTTCCAGCTGTGCACGTGCAAAGCCGAGCGTGAGCTTCGTACCGACGAGGGCTGGGAAGCCGAGCTTTGGCAGGATGTAGGGGAGTGCACCGACATGATCGAGATGACCATGTGTGATGAGTACGGCTTTTACCTTCTCTTTGCGCTCTTCGAGGACGCGGGTGTCTGGCAGGATATAATCCACACCTGGCACGCTGACATCGCCAAATTGGACGCCGCAGTCGATGACGATGATCTCATCTTTATAAAAAATGGCCTCGACGTTTCGACCGACCTCTTCGCAGCCGCCGATTGGGACGACACGCATGACCTCGTCCTTCAGATCAAATGGCGCAGGGCCGCTCGCGCGAACAGGGACATGATGCACGTGCTGTGGCGCGACGCGCTCACGATGACGGCTGGGCTTGCGGACCATCGCACCAGGGTCACGCGCGACATTGCGCGGATGAACGCTGCGATTGGCATCGGGGCTGCCGCGACCGCGACCACCACGACGACGTTTTTTGCCACCTTCAGGCTTTGGCTGATTGGTCGCTGCGCCATCGGGGCGTGGTGAATGAGCCTTGGGCGGATGTGCTCGAGGCGGGTGCGCAGGTTTTGCTGCGTCTGAGTGAGCAGACTTATCTGCTTTCTTTTCTGGCTCTTTTCCCTCGAGCCATTTACTGAGTAATCCTGACATTTCAATTGGAAATTAAATAATTGAATGCCACCTTTTTCAAATTTTTACTTTAGAAGTAACTTCTCCTTTTCAGGGGATCTCTTTGGCGGTGGTGGCGGTGGGGCGGAGCGACCTATAGGAGATCGAGCTGCAACGCGGGTGAACTTTTTATAGTTCCGTTATGCTCATTGTAACAGAAATGTGTTTAAAAAGCGAATGCTGTTTCGTGACGTCATCCTGAACTTGATTCAGGATCCAGTGAATCCCGTGAGCTTTGTGGTATATGGATCCTGGATAGTCCCAACGGGAACTCTTTGAGTCTCACTTCGCTCGCTTCCAGGATGACGGAGGCTTTCGCGGGAGCATGTCTGAGACATGCTCCCAAGAAGGGGGGGGGGTGGAGCAGGTTACAAACCTGCTCCCGCTGAGTTGTGTTCAAAAAGCGAATGAGGATTTCGTCATCACGAAGGAGTCAGCCGCAGCTGACGACTGTGGCGATCCCGTGGGATGTGAGACCACGACGGGATCGCCGCGTCGTTCGTAATCTCACTTCTCGCAATGATAGCTTATGCATCGCTTGTTCGCTTCTCCGTGATATGCCCGTATTGCTTATGGTCTTCTTTCTTATCTAGCAGATAGGTCAGCCAAAAGAAGCCGCCGACGAGGAAGGGCACCGCGAGCGTCAGCCAGAGCTGGGCTGCTATCGGCGATCCTTCATTGGCATAGTGCTGGCTCATGCCCATGAGAAAGTCGAAGGTGCCGTGTAAAACAGCTGCGAGCAGGAGACCTTCGAGGATCTTCTCTTCGTGAAAGAGTGTTTCAGATTTTAAATGCAGTACGCGGTGCAGCCAGCCGATGAGTGGGAAGCGTTTGCCCATGTGGAGCTTGTCTTGCAAGACAGGCTGAGCAAAGTGCGCCACGCCGTAATAATAGCCAAAGATGCCACTGGCAAAGACATGCAAAAACATGCTGCCGATACTGCGAAAGCTGTAATAAAACCAAAAATTATCAATGAGTGGATTGTGCCAAATGGAGTAGAAATAGAGTATATTCTCCAAAAATGCGAAGCCGAGTGCGCCGATAATAGAAAATTGAATAGCGTCATCAATCGAGCAAAAGAAGCCATCATCAACCTTCTTCACAATCCAGTGTTTTGCCGTCTCTTCATAAAAGCCAACCCATAGCGCTGCGAGGACGATAGTCAGTATTGCTCCGCCACCAAAGCTGGCGAGCGCGTCACCGATACGACCGATCTCTTGTTGGAATATGAAGATTGGAATCACGGCAAACATGCCCGCACCAAAGGTCAGTGCAACGCGGACTTTATTCTCTGGTTGATGTCGTAAGAAGAGATAGAGCCACGCCAACACAGGTATGAGTGCGAGTACGATGAAGAGGAGGTGATCACCATCAAAAGCACCACTCATGCGCCCAAAGGCGTTGGCTGTGCGGTCGATAAAGTCTGGCGCGAGGTTGTCGTTCATGACGGATAGATTAATGAGTTATCCAGTTAGCAGGTGTCATCCTGAGCGTTAGCAAAGCCCCAAAGGGGTCACTTTGTGAGATCTCAGATAGATGCATTTTTCGAGTGTCTGAGATTCTTCACTGCGTTCAGAATGACAAGTTTTTTTGCATATTCAATTCCTGAACAATATATTACCTCAAACGAGCCACGAAAATGAAATCATGGATGACGGATGTCTTCATTTTTGCTAAATTTCACTTGTTTTTACACATAAATATTCTTCTCATGTCTACTCCTCCCCGCGGCTCGACCAAAGATTACATGCTGCCGTTTCTGATCATCATCGCCGTTGGCGTGATAGTCGTGCTGCTTTTTGATCTGTGGGGGAGCTACACTGGCAAGGACACAAGCATCGGTTTTGATGCCGGCACGCCGAGCAAGGTCATGCTGAATGTCGAGGCAGGCGAGGTAGAGGCATACCTGCCCGCAGCTGAGGCATGGAAGATCGTCGCCGCACCTGGTACGACGCTGAGTGAAGGAGAACGTGTGCGCACTGCAGCTGATGCATCTGCCTATCTCGTGCTGGAGGATGGCACGCGTGTGACGCTCGCCGCTGGCAGTGAGGTCGATCTCGTCGAGCTGCGCAGCTCATTCCGCACCAAGGCAGCTACGATCAAAGTACCACGTGGCACAGTGCTCATCGACACGACTGCTGCACGGAGCGGATCGCTCACACTGGAGTCACGCCTCGTGCATGCAAACGAGATCGTCGGCACGATGTTACTCACTGTAGGTGACGATGGCGCACGTGCTGATCTCTCTGTCATCTCGGGTGGTGCGACAGCCACGGTGCGCGATCCACAGGAGGGCGCACGCAAGACAGACTTACAACACCTCATCGTCGAGGCAGGGCAGACTCTCGGGCTGACCGAGCGCCGCGTCAATCTCATCCGTATCGGTGGCGAGCTCGACCTCGTGAAGGACACGCCAAAAGAGATCGCTAGCTCTGATCTATACGTCAGCGCAGCACTCGCAAATGTCATCGCTGATGCTGGTGATACTGAAGAAGCGGCTCTCAAAGGAGACGCAGAGGAAGATGTAGCTACCGATGTCGAGGCAGTAGAGCCAGCCGCAGCCGATACTGCCTCAGCAGTCGATGGGGCAGCAGCCACCACGCTCACCGCACCGACAATCACCAGCGTGACTGCTGGGCAGGTCATCACGACCGATCTCCTCGAGCTGCGTGGAGCAGTATCTGCCAGTACGGCAGCTGTCGAGGTCAGCGCCAATGGTGGCGCACCGTATCAGCTGGGTGGCTACACAGCGGGTAGCGCGACCTACCTCTACCGTGCCAAGACAGCCTTTGCCAATCTCGCAGAAGGGGAGAACACCTACAGCGTCGTCGCGATCGATGCCGATGGTAACCGCAGCGCAGCCGCGATGATCAAGATCACATATCAGCCGAATAAAGTTGATGAGCCAGTTGCTAGCCCCGCGGAGCTCGAAGAGCAAAGTGGGGAAACTGGTGCCCTTCGAGAGCCTCAGGATGACATGACAGGCGTGCCTGAGGTTGGCAGTAGCGCTTTTGCGGCACCAACGGTCACATCACCTGCCGATGGCGCGACATTCACGACCGAGCCAGTTGCCTTCACGGGCACTGTATCTGCCGGCACTACGAGTGTCGAGGTAAATGGTTACGCGCTTACCCAAGGCTTCAAAGCTGGCAGCACGAGCTGGTTTTATAATGCGAAGACCGACTACGAAAACCTCAAAATAGGGGAGAACGAATATGAAATCGAGGCGATCAGCGAGGCGGGCGATCGCAGCTCGGTCACGATCAAGATCGATTTCGCGCCAGCAGAGTAAAAGCGGAAGGACATTTTATTTACGAAAGAGGTCTTGCGATCAGCAGGGCCTCTTTTTAATAAGCTAGGGGTCTTGCATTTTTGGCTGTTTTTTGGTAAAATGATCTGATATACAACACAAAAAACTATATAAAATGAACGCAGAAGCGCCAAGAAATGTCGAATCAGAATCAATTGAAAACAAGGTGTTTGATCGCTTGTGGTCTATTGTAATGTCCGAGGATTTAGAAAAGATACAAGATGCTGGCAAAATTGATGATTTAATGAATTTTATGCTGCAAGAACTGGCAAAGATCCCAAATTTTGATTTAAACGATGATCTCCTAGATGAGATGTCAGTCTCGCCAGAGAGTCCTGCCAATAATCCCTGGCTGACTAGAAATAGACGTATTTTAGGAAGTAGCAAAATTATCCGTGATACTTTTGTAACATGGTGCAAAGAAAATAATTTTCCGCATAAAACTGCCAGTATAGAGCTTGGTTCGGCGGAAGATGTCGAGGTTACAGATTCGGCGAGAGAGGCTGCTGAGATTGCTTGGAAATTATTTGAAACTTACAAAGCAGCAGACCTGCAGAGACTGAGTGATGCTGACAAGGCATCTTTGCGCTCATTTATCGAACAGGAATTATCGAAAAAAGAGCAGAGTGGACTCGATATTTCTGCATTTGTCACCAATCCGCAAAATAGCAGCGAATTGCTTGATCTATTTGATAGCTGGCAGAATCGAAAAAATCAGGCTGAGTCTGCTGCCAAAAAGACTGCTCCCGAGCTCGAGCGGGATATTGGCATTTGTAAGTATACGACCAAGCACTTTCGAGCCGATCAGCTTGCGATGGGGCTAAAGCATCTCTTGGATGCGACTACTCAAGATGCTTTTGATGAAATATCAAATACTAAATTACAAGAAACCTTTTTAAGTATTCTAGAGAGCACCTTATATGGCGCCGTGATCGGAGACGGACACAGACCAAAAAAATATACGGGCGACTTTAGTGAATTTCCAGCCAAAACATGGCAAATAGCATGGTTGGAGTGGGGAAACTATCTCACCAAACTTGCCAAGGAAGATCCAGCAGCACTTGAGGAAGATAGCGAGGCGGCAGTCAAAAAAGGCGCTCGTGCTCGTATTGGCGGTTTATGGAACAAAATACGACGCAAAGATGATTCATTGATCGGCTCAGTCAAGAGGTCGGCGAAAGATCGTGCGAAAAAAGCGATCAAGCAGGCACGTGCAGAGCAGGCTCGAGAGGATGATACAGTCCGCATGCACAGAGAAGGAGTGAAGGGCGCACAAAAGCGTAAGGCAGCCCAAAAGCCGCGTGTTGGTAGCCCAGTCTGGCGAGCAGAAAAGCAGAAGGAAAATAGAAATGCAGATCGCACCGAACGTCAAAAGGAGATTACTGCTCAGGCAGCAGCCGAGGAGGCGCTACGCGCAGCTGGTCAGCATCCCGACCAGCTCGAGGAGGAACAGCGAGCTCAGCTTGCTGCCGATGAAATGACTGCCAAGGGCGCAGCTGACCGTGCGAAGCGCGAAGCGGAAGCCCAAAAGAAAATCGATAAGCTTTCGAAGCCATTTTTTGATCGCGGACCTGTCCGTCGAGCAGTATCGGGATTTTTCAAAGAATTTGGTAGTGAGGCAGTACGCTTCGCCGTAAACGGTAAAAAGAAATCATAAAATATGAGCACCAATCCAAACATACCAGTACCGAAGCCTCAGCCAGATGCGCTACCAGCGCAGCTCGAGACGACCGATAGTCTCAACGAGCTTCGCATGAGCACTATGCACATCACTGATCTCAACCATTACCTGGTCGAACATGATATCGATTTCAAGAAATGGATCACCGACCCCGGCAGTATGCAGGCAGACCTTGCTTCCGCTGCCGGACAGGAGGGCTTTGCTGGTCACGAGGCGCTTCTTGCATCCCTGCAGGCCGATGGGCAGATTGATAAAAAAAAGGTACGTCTCCTTGTCGCCATGCTCGAGAAGCGTCAAGGCATTGGGCTTGGTGCAGCATCCAATACAGAAAAGCTCAATCAGCGCACCAATCTCAATATCGGCGGCAAGCTCATCCGTGGCATGGAAAAGATGAGCAGCGAGCATCTTATCCTTGGTCTCGCTGGCATAGCTTCTGCGCTCTATGTACTGTCTTTACAGTCGGACAATAAGATCATCCAAGGTGGCAAATGGGCGGCTATTCTTGGTACGATATGGGTGTCGGCAGGCACTTATGCAGAAAAGTCTGATTTTGGTACTGATCTCGGGCTGAGCGCCACCGCCGATCTCATCGCAGGTGTACCACCAAATGCCGAGAAGAATGACTTCTCAGATGCCATCTATCGCATGGATGTCGCCAATGAGCTGAGTGAAAACAGTATCGCGCGACTCTTCCCACTGCCGACGGACCAGCTCATTGCTGCCTATCTAGAGACCGACACCGATCCCTTCGCTAGCTCTATCGGCTCGGACAAGGTCATCGATATCAATCAATACCCACTGCTCAAGCGGCAGTTTCCCCGCGTCGGTAAAGATACCAAGAAGCAGATCGGCGCTAATCTCTACAAGACACTCAATAAGCTCTTTGGTCCCCGCGGCTACACCAATAAAAAAGGCACCTATTTCGAAGGGCGTGATCTCTTGAATGCTTACGAGGAATCAGAGGCGCCCTTTGGACAGTTCCTCATCGGTGTCGAACAAGAGACGGAGCAGTCATGGGCAGCACGGACCACTACAATGGTCGCTAGTGCTGGCGCTGCCGTGTTCAGTGCACCGCGTCACGTAGGCGAGGCGATTGTCGATCCAGTTATAGGCGTTATCGGCAGCGGCATAGATGCAGTAGAAAATGCATTTTCTGATGACGAAGAGGTAGTGCCGGCTCAAGCGCCTGCAACAACTCAGACTCCCGCCACCACTCAGGCACCAGCTGCGGCACCAGTCCTGCGGCAATCAACCGAGATAAGTAATCTACTTCCACAGCTATTCACGGCAGATGCGTATGCCAAGCGACATGATTTGGCGGTATCTCTCAAGTCTATTGTCGCGAGCGGTGAGGTCACCGACGTCTTAGCAGCTGATGGATGGACGCAGGCAGCAAATGCATCAACGTATCGCCAAGCGCGTTTCACGTTCAAATTTAACGAAGAGAAATACCAGCTTATCTTTAATAAAGATGCAGACACGGTCGTCTTTCGGCAGGAGAGTAATGGCGCGCAGATAAATGGCGACATCCCTCTCGATACGCTTTCGGGCCAGTCGCTTGCTCATGCGATCACAGCAAAGCTGGCGCAAGTTTCCATAGCTCATCAGTCCGCACCGCCGCCAGCACCAGCGGCAGGACCAACATCTCATGAGACAGTCCAATCACATCAGATGGACATTGCCTTTTATGAAAAAGATGGCGAGAAAATACAGATAAACAATCTCGTATTTATTGCGGGTCAGGAGGTGCTGATAGTCGAGGAGGGCGGTGTTTCTGTTCGTCAAAATGCTACCGATGCACCAAATGCCAGCCTGAAGAAGGGAGAGAAAACAACGATCACGGGTGTAGCCGTTGGCCTGTTTGACAAAGGTGCCAATCGTGTCTGGGGCGCGGTAGAGGGTGGCTATATTCCACTGACCTATGCAAATGGTAAGCAGTTGAATGCTATTCCAGTTACTCCAGCGATTCCAGCTGCATCAGCTCCTGCTGAGCCAGTACCAGCTCAAGCACTATCCACTCCTGCTCCAGCTGCATCAGCTCCTGCCGAGCCAGAGCCAGCACCAGCAGGACCGCTCAATCTCAAGCAAAAGCCAGCACCAGCAGAAGAAAAAAAGTTAGCTCGTGGTGCGCGGGCACCGATCGAGATAACAAGAGAATCACTGTCCCATCCAATCAAGACACAACTGCGCGTGCTCGCCGATCAATTGAAGGTAGATCCGACAGCTGCGGTAGATATACTCATTCCGTCTGGCACCGCACACACCCTCGGCAAAGAGATAAAAGATTATCTTAGGGATCAGGGGATACACCCAGACAGAATTGACCTGCGCGATCGAAAGCAAACTGATTCAATCACGGGACAGATCGATATTGAAATCAAAGACTAACACATGCTGATTTATCTCTAAATCCGATCGCTCTGATGGAGGAGAGTTTTTTATCACACAAAGAAAAAAACCCCACCGATGAAAACTGATGGGGTTGAGAAACACAGCAGAGCTGGTTTCTCGAGTTGGGGAGTGCATGCAAGTGCGAGCTGGCGAGACTTTCTGTCCCGCCAGACCGATCTCAGAGCTGGGCGACAGCAGCACCGAGGAGGGCGACGACGAACACGACGCCGATGATGATGATCAGCCAGGTCTTTGGGCTGATCCCGCTAGGCGCGCTCTCATTGAGAGCATCGTCACCGATGGTCAGGCTGCCACTGAAGTAGCCAACACCGACGAAGCGACGCTGATGTTTACCGATGGTCACATCCCCCTCGTAGGTACCGATGAGAACATCGGCATCCGCGGGTAGTTGCGGCGTACCGAATTGGCTCAACATGTCTTTTGCTGTTGCAGCCAAGGTGTTGCCAACCTCTTGTCCGAGGATGACGTCTTCCTGTTCTGCGCCGTGGCGCGTCGCAGGAATATTTATCGGGCTCGCGGGTACTGCGGGCTCGATTTTCTTCTCTTTCTTCGGGGCTCCTTTCTTGCCCTTTAAGAAGAAATAATACGCCACAGCGATGACGGCGATGGACGCCAAAGCGCCGACAATCGGCGTCATTAATTCGCCGCCAAATTGTAAGATGCCCATCAAAAGCAGTCTAGCGATGATGAACATCGCCAGGATGAGGATGGCTGAGATGATCAGCCTTTTCATATTGATGCCCGATTTCTTCGAGCTGGCGACATCCAACGGCTGCGGTCTTACGCCGTCTTTATCTTCATCATCCGGCATCTCTGGGACGTCGTCATCATCCCCGAGGGGGCCGAGATGTTCCGCGCCGCCTTCTGTGATTGGTGCCTTGGCTGGCTCGGGTTCCACTGGTGTTGCGTCTGCCGGTGGCAGTTGTAGTTCATCCTTGAAGCCCGCGAGTGTCGTCGGGGGCTCCTTCTTGTCATGCAAAGGAGCAAAAAGACCTGCCGATACTAATGGCAGGATATTATTTGTAATATCTCCTTTTTCATTCGAGACGCAAATACGAAGCTCGCCGTTTTCCTCGAAGGCGAGCTCGTGGCGTTCCACGATGCCGACCACTCCATGGGCCAGCACATTCCCGTTTGGCAGGATCGTGTATTGCTGCCCGTAAGGATAGTCCTTGTGAACCAGCAAGACGCCGACCTGCAGCTCTGACTGCACGTCTGTGCTCGTCAATGCTGCTGCAGGCTTCTTCGGAGCCGCAGCAGGTTTCGCCGCCGCTGGAGCTTTCTTCGCCACAGCAGGTTTCTTCGCCGCCGGAGCTTTCTTCGCCGCCGGCTTCTTAACCGGAGCTTTCTTCGCCGCCGGTTTTGCCGCAGGCTTCTTCGCCGGAGCCTTTTTAACCGCAGCTTTTGGTTTTTCGCTGTCACTCATAATCTTGGCCTCCTTAGCCATATTTTGCCCGCCATACTGGCGAGGCTTCTGGTGAAGCCCGTGCCAACGGGCGGGTGGATAGTGATATTGATCTTTGCAAAGATCTGGGTTTTGGCATGGATACCCAGACGGCAGCGGCGTGCGTGGCCGACACGGTCCGGGCATCCATATTTTTATTTATTAAGCATGCATTCCCACGACTCTCTGAATGAGAGTAGACCTGCCGACATCTTCGCTCTGTAAGCTACAGAAGAATTAGTCAGGCAAGTCACTCCCTGCCAAAGGCAGTGGAAAAGCGCGAGATATCAAGGAGCAAAAGACCTTTCATGAAGGTCTGATCTTCTCACGGATTTAGCCTGCTGTCAAGCCTTAGAGGCTTTTTTTGTGTTCATACTTACAACAAAAAACCCGCCGATTGGCGGGTTTTTGGATTCTTCGAGATGCCCCTTTGGGGCTCCTCAGAATGACAGTTTTTATGATTACTCGATGATCTTCGTTACGACACCAGCACCGACGGTGCGGCCACCTTCGCGGATAGCGAAGCGAGTGGTGTCATCCAGAGCGACACTGCTGCCGAGCTCGACGACGAGCTTGACGTTGTCACCTGGCATGACCATCTCAGTGCCAGCTGGCAGCTCGACGTCACCAGTTACGTCCGTAGTACGGATGTAAAACTGTGGCTTGTAACCTTTGAAGAATGGCGTGTGACGGCCACCTTCTTCCTTTGTAAGGATATAGACCTCGCACTCAAACTTCTTGTGTGGAGTGATAGAGCCTGGCTTACAGAGGACCTGACCACGATCAACCGCCTCTTTTTCGATACCACGGAGGAGGATACCAGCGTTGTCACCAGCCTGACCACGATCGAGCTGCTTGCGGAACATTTCCACACCAGTCACAACAGTCTTTTGCGTATCTTTGATACCGACGATTTCGATCTCATCATTGATGTTGACGACACCCTGCTCGATACGACCAGTCACGACAGTACCGCGACCTTTGATAGAGAAGACGTCTTCTACTGGCATGAGGAATGGCTTGTCAAAGTCACGTGTTGGCTCGTCGATGTTTGCATCGACTGCATCCATGAGCTTCTGGATAGATGGCTCACCAAATTCACCAGTGTCACCTTCGAGCGCTTTGAGTGCTGAACCACGGATGATAGGGCACTTTGCAGGATCGTACTCATACTTCTCGAGGAGCTCTTTGATCTCTTCTTCGACGAGCTCGAGCATGTCAGTGTCATCGACCATGTCGCATTTGTTCAGGAAGACGACGATGTTTGGTACGTTCACCTGACGAGCGAGGAGGATGTGCTCTTTGGTCTGTGGCATAGGACCATCAGATGCAGAGACCACGAGGATAGCACCGTCCATCTGGGCAGCGCCTGTGATCATGTTTTTCACATAATCGGCATGTCCAGGACAGTCAACGTGTGCATAGTGACGTGTCTCTGTCTCATACTCCTGATGAGAGGTAGCGATGGTGATACCACGCTCACGCTCTTCGGGAGCGTTGTCAATAGCTGCGTAGTCACGTGCCTCAGCCTTGCCAGACTTGGCGAGGTAGGTACAGATAGCCGCTGTCAGAGTGGTCTTACCATGATCAACGTGACCAATGGTACCGATGTTTACGTGGGGTTTGCTGCGATCAAAATCAGCCATTTGGGAGGGGTTAAATATATAGCCGGAAGATTTTACTGCTTTCGCACTGAAAGTGCAAAGGTTTTAGTGCACTTTTTTTACACGAGTAAATGCTTAGATTTTAGAGGAAAGGATTGAGTTGGCAGAAATATTCTTCGAGCTTGTCGAGAAGAGCTATGTAGTCTCTCGACTTCGTTTCACTTCGCTCTAGAAGTTATAGCGGGAGCATAGTTGTACTATGCTCTGTAGGTTATTATTACGTGGAGCAGGTTACAAACCTGCTCCCGCTGAGGCATTTCACGCTCTTAAAAATTGATCTTTTGTCTTATCTATGCTAAAATGGGAAGAAATAAAACTCAAAATGTAATATAAAAATTATGACTCAACAAGTATCGAGTATTTCGCAGGCTACTGAAATAGAGGTGATAGAACTCCTCAAAAAGTCGCCACTCGTAAAGACCGAGGCCGATAGATCGGCATGGCTAAATGATATTTTGCCGCAGGCAAATGATGGTCAGCTACAGCGGGTGAAGCAGGTTTTACTAGATGCCGAGCGGGTCATTGCCGATGAGATGCAGATCATCTTGCAGGGAATTGCTGGCCTGATGAAGGAGGCGCAGGCTGCTGTGCTGCTCGCCAATGAGGAGCAGGCAGAGAAAGAGGACGAGGTAGCGCTCGCTGAGCTGGAGACGGAAATACAAAACGTGTAACTTACATATCTACATATAAAAATAAACAAACCATGACTTTTTTTACCCCAAACCGTTTAGTGTTCCTCGCTGCTGGCGGCGGTGAGCAGCCAGTGCAGATCACGCAAGAAGTTCAAAATGAAATTGCTGATAAAATTGGTACTGTTCGTGATACGCTCGATGGCACCGAGGAGGACATCGTGCAGCATGTGCAGGCTTTTGAAAATTTCTTGAATGGTCCCGATGCGGAAAATCTGCCAGCTGGGAAAAAACAGGAGCTTGCAAAACAGGCAAAGGAGCTGGCGGTGCAGGTTGATCGGCTGACAGATCCAATGTGGATGGGGGAGTCTGCACAGGTGCGGATATTTGCTCAGCAGCTCGACAGCCTGAAGGCAGAGATTACGACTATAGCTCCTGCACAAGCACCAGCAAATATTGCTTCGATGGATGATGCAGGTCTTCCACATGCACCAAAAGGAGAGAGTGCCGAAGTAGCTAATAATGGGCAGTATCCCACACCTGCAGAGCGCCGTCTTGCTCGCCATGGGGGCAGGGCTGGGCAATCGGGAGATGCAGGTCGGCAGACCGAAACAACTGGCAATGGCAATGTCGATCAATCCACTCAAACAGCAGCAGCGACTGCTGACACTCATGACATGGATGCCTATGCTAATCGCCCTACTCAAACAGCAGCAGCGACTGCTGACACTCATGACATGGATGCCTATGCCACTCGCCCTGCTCAATCAGCAGCTGCGACTGCTGATGCGCAAGATGATCTTTCCTTTCAGGAAGGTGAGAAGAGGCAAATCGCAATAGGTGATTTACAAGATGCCGTTAGATTTGCGGCACGGGATGGTATCCATGAGCTCGAGGCAGCTTATGCGGTAGCCATGAATGAGGCAACAGAAAAATATACTCCAGAAGGAGGACCAGATGCAGTACGGGCTGCTTATGAAGCTGCCAAGCAAGCCATTTCCAATAAGGACACCACCGCCGCACTTCTTGCTGCCAACGAGAGATTAGGAGGGAAGGTCGATGTCGCTCATACTGAATCACCACCAACTCCAGTGGTTGCAGAAGTGGCAGCTCAGGCAGATGCAGTAGAAGCTATCCCAGCTTCACTTGCTACGTCAGAGGTGGCAGGTCAGGAATATGTCATTCAGAGCGGCGATACGCTCGGCGCGATAGCTAAGAAATTTCTTGGGGATGCCAGTCGTTATCCAGAAATTGCTGCCGCAAATGGGATTTCAAATCCTGACAAAATTTTTGCAGGACAAAAACTTACAATACCTGGGGTAGAGGCAGCGCCTGCAACGCGAGTAGCCGAAGTTTCGCATCCACAGCAGTCGCAAGTGTCAGTCGACCAGCTGCCCGATGCGCAGCCCGCCGTCCTGACGACAGAGGCAGCAGAGACAGCAGTTCCTGCTACTGAAGCTATTTCAGCATTTAATGAGTTGGCAGAGTCGGCATACAAGCGTACATTATCCAGCTTGATCGAGCAGGGTGAATATAATCTCAATGGTGTGAATGCTGGTTTCTTGGGTAACTTCGAAGAAAGTAGCCGGCAGGAGCTGGTAGATGCGATCGTGCAGAGCTGCAAAGAAAGTGGCGTCGTGCCACCGCAGAATGCAGCGGACGTGCAAGCAATGCTCGGTGACAAAAGCGTAAATTTTGGGCACCGCGCAGATCAGTCTTCTGCTCCAGATCAATATGCGAGTGAGACTGTCACAAATCAAAAATTTATAGCTGACCGAGTAAAACCGTGGGTGGTGAGCCAGAAAAAAATCATGCCAAGGTCAAACGTAATAGTAAAATCACCAGCGCCAATGCAATCAGATTCTGACACGATAGCAGTTTAATAATTTCAAGTGTCAAAACAAAGAGCCCCGTCGGGGCTCTTTTTGATTTGATTGAATCACATTATATTCTTCGACAGGCTCAGAATGACTACTTTGCATACTCGATCGCACGCGTCTCACGGATGACATTGACTTTGATCTGGCCTGGATAGGCCATTTCCTTTTCGATCTTCTCAGCGATGGCTTTGCTCAGCTTCAGTGACTCGACGTCGCTGATGTCCGTCGGATTCACCAGCACGCGCACCTCGCGGCCAGCCTGAATAGCAAAGGCTTTGTCAGCACCAGGGAAGCTGGTAGCGATATTCTCGAGCTCTTGCAGGCGCTGGATGTAGCTATCGAGGCTCTCGCGACGGGCGCCAGGGCGGGCACCAGAGATGGCGTCGGCGGCTTGGACGATCATGTCTTCGGCGGTGACGATCTCGATGTCTTCATGATGGGCTTCGACGGCGTGGATGATCGCCTCAGGAATTTTAAACTTACGCAGGATCTCGGCACCGAGCACGGCGTGCGGTCCTTCGATTTCGTGATCGACGGCTTTGCCGAGGTCGTGCAGGAGACAGGCTGCCTTGGCGACTTTGATATCTGCGCCGATCTCGCTGGCGAGTGCTGCGCCGATGAAGGCGACTTCGATGCTGTGCTTCAGATTATTTTGACCGTAGCTGGTGCGGTAGTTCAGGCGGCCGAGCAGCTTCAAGATGGCTGGTGGCAGGCCAGGGACACCGACTTCGAGGGCGGCTTTTTCGCCGAGCTCTTGCATGGTTTGATCGAGTTCCTTTTGGCATTTTTTTACGGTCTCTTCTATCCGGGCTGGGTGGATGCGGCCGTCGGCGATGAGCTTTTCCAGCGTCATCTTGGCGATGTTTCGGCGGACGAGATCAAAGCCCGACAGAATGACGGCACCGGGCGTGTCGTCGACGATGACATCGACACCCGTTGCCATTTCAAAGGCGGTGATGTTGCGGCCTTCGCGACCGATGATACGCCCTTTTAGGCTGTCGTCGGCGAGATTGACGATGGTGACCGTGCTTTCGGTTGTGACTTCATTTGCCAGTCGCTGGATCGCGCCAGCGATGACATTGCGAGCTTTTTTGTCAGCGCCGTCTTTGGCGCGAGCTTCACCTTCGCGGATCTTCTTCACCAGCTCCTCTTCGCTGTCTTTCTCGACCTGGTTGATGAGCTCGGTTTTTGCTTCCTCACGACTGAGCTTGGCGACCTCCTCGAGCTTGCCTTTTTGTTGGTCGCGATAGTCTTCGGCTGCCTGCTTCGTCTGTTCAATCTCTGCCGTTCGGGTTTCGACGTCTGCTTTGCGCTTGTCGATATCTTCCAGCTTGCGGTCAATATTTACTTCCTTCTCAGTGAGACGTTTTTCAGTGCTTTCTAACTTTTCGCGGATCTGCTTTTCCTCCGTCTTAGCTTCGGCGAGCAGGGCCTCTGCGCGAGCACTCACTTTGTCGGCTTCTTTGCGCGCCTCCTCGAGGCTGACATGCTTTTTTTCATCGGCTTCACGAGCGCGGGTTTCTGCCTTGCGGGCATGCTCTTCTGCCTCAGCAATGATCTTTTTTGCGCGGGCTTCCGCGTCGTCGGCGTCGCGTTTATTCTTGGTGCCAGCATAATAAAAGCCGCCAGCGCCAGCGCCGCCTGCGGCGACTATGAGGAGTATGAGTGTGGTGATGTCCATGAAATAGGGGATTAAGAGGGGATCCCCGAAGCTGCTATGCTATACAAAAAGACAGGCAGTGATGCGTATTTTTCTCAAGTACGAGCGAATATCTTATTATGAAAGTCATAATGCTGCGTGTCTGCTTGGCTAGTTTCAGTCGAAGTGCTTCGGAGGATATATAAAGTATATCTATGCAAAGTGTAGCGTAGATATTCATTGATGGTCAAAGTGATTTTATGAGACGATGGATGTCGTGACGGTACACCCTTCTCGCTTTTTATATGGCATGGTAGTCGCCAGAGGAGTGAGTGCAGGATAGCAAGGAGCTTTTTCATTTCGCATGAAAAGCTCGCCAGCGTCTCGACACATTTGACTTCTGCCTCGTGCAATTGAATATACCCCTTAGCAGGGGTCAAATTGATAGCCGACACCACGGATGGTACGAATACTCTTGCTAAGGCTGCCGAGCTGTTTACGTAGACGGCGAATATGTACATCGATCGTATTACTCATGACATTCGCATCGTGATCACCCCAGACTTTCTCTATTAGCTCGCTGCGGGTCACGGGTTTTCCTCCTCTCTCAAGGAGATAGCGGAGCAGCTGAAACTCTTTGTTATTTACCTCAAGTTGGCGGTTACGGAGGAGTGCCTTGCCTGTAATGCGGTTGAGCCGTAGCGGTCCAGCGATAATGTATGGTGATTCTTTTTCCTCCACCTTGTCACGACGTAGTAATGCCTGCGTGCGTGCGACGAGCTCAGGCAGATAAAATGGCTTCGTTAGGTAATCATCAGCCCCGCATTGTAGACCGGTTACGCGATCTATGAGATTGCCGCGACCAGTGAGCATGAGTACGGGCAGTTTCTTTTTACCTTCACAGATCTGACGCGTGAGATCGATACCATTCATTTTTTCGCCCGCAAAACACCAATCAAGAATAGCAAGATCGTAATTATTTATCCTGATACGCATACTTGCCTTTTCTGCTTTCTCGACAGCATCGACAGTAAAATGAGCCTCCTGTAGAGCGGTAGTGATGAGAATGCGAAGATTGTGATCGTCTTCGGCGAGGAGAATGGAGGGCATAAGTAAGTAAATTATAGATTAGATGAAACCATCTTTATGAAAAAAAGAAGTAAGTATTTTCACCTCGCACGACATTTATTTTCTCTTGTATAGTCTGCGTTGTGGTGTAACTAGTCATTTTGGCACTGGTGTGAGAGTGATATTTCATATTGACGGCTATGGATAATTGGCTTGTAGTCTTGTCTCTTTTCTCAAAAATAGTACTGATCTTTGCCTCTTTATCTCTATTTTTTCTATATTAGAGAAGTGAACATGAACTGAAGATGAAATCGTTAAAGATACCCCCTTTATTATTTTTTGGCAGTGCCTTCGACTCTTGAATGTACTCAAGCGGCTAGTCACCGCTGCGGCAGCGCGCTAAGATGCTCGCCCTATGTCAGACACCTCAGCCACCAGCTCGAAGAAGGTCGCCCCGCATGCGCTCGATGCTGAGCGTGGCGTACTGGGGTCACTCCTGATAGATAAGGAGTCGATGCTCCGCATTGCCGATCTGCTCACGGCACAGGATTTTTATGATCCGCGTCATGAGCTCATCTTTGCTGCGGCAGCTGAGCTCTTTGCCACGCACGTGCCGATCGATTTGCTCACGGTGCAGCAGCGTCTCACTGACCAAAAGCAGCTGAAGACGGTCGGTGGTCGTGCGTATCTCGCCGAGCTGACCGAGGAGGTTCCGACGAGCAGCCATATCTTCGAGTACGCCAGCATCGTCAAGCACAAATCAACGCTTCGCCGCCTGCTGCGCGCGGGGCAAGAGATCGCGGGTCTTGGCATGGACGAAGCTGCTGCGGTGAATGCGCTGCTGGAGAAAGCCGAACAGAGTCTCTTCAAAGTCACGCAAAATCTAATCAAGGATAAGTTCGTCGCGATCAAAGACATTCTGACTGGTCGCTACGACGAGTTTGCCGAGCTGCACGAGGCCGATGACAAAGACGCGATCCAAGGCGTGCCATCTGGCTGGAAGGCGCTCGATCACCAGCTGAATGGCTTCAAGCCAACCGATTTCAGCATTCTCGCCGCCCGCCCCAGCATGGGTAAGACCGCCATGGCACTCGGTCTCGCCCAAAACGCCGCGCTCAATTACGGCAAGAAGGTCGGCTTCCTGTCTCTGGAAATGAGTAAAGAGCAGCTCGTCGATCGCATGTTTGCCAGCCTGCTCGGCGTGGATAGCTGGCGCCTGCACAAAGGCCAGCTCACTGACGAAGAGTTCAGCCGTATCGGCGGCGTGATGGACGAGCTCTCGAAGGCCGATATTTTCATCGATGATTCCGTCGGCTCATCCGTCGTCGAGGTGCGAGCAAAAGCCCGCCGCCTCCAAATGGAGCATGGGCTGGACCTGCTGGTCATCGATTACTTGCAGCTCATGACCACCGAAAACGCCGCCTACGCAGGAAACCGCGTGCAAGAAATCTCCGAGATCAGCCGCAGCCTCAAGGCACTCGCCCGCGAGCTGCGCATCCCGATCATTGCGCTCAGCCAGCTCAGCCGTGCCGTCGAACAGCGCCCCGGCAATATCCCGCAGCTCTCCGATCTGCGCGAGTCGGGTGCTATCGAGCAGGATGCCGACGTCGTGATGATGATGTATCGTGAGGACTACTATGAAGAAGACAGCGACCGTCCGGGTGTCACCGACATTTACATCCGCAAGAATCGTAATGGCCCCATTGGTCGTGTCGAGCTGATGTTTAAGAAAGAACAGCTCCGCTTCTTTGACCTCGACACCACCCACAAAAAAGGCAGCCCAAATGCTCAGCTGCCAGCAGGCGGGGAGTCATCGGGCGGCTTCGACGCCGGGTTTTAGTCGGTCAGCGTCGCCACCGCAGCGGTCATCAACTTCCGGAGTTGTCGCAGGCGGGTCATTGCGGCGACGTCTTTTTTCATAGCAGTCAGCTCGCGGCGGCGTGCGAGCGCCCAGCGCGTTTGCAAGGTTCGCAGTGTTCGCCAGTTCTGGCCGCCATTTGCCAGCGAGACCATCCGACGTAGCTCGGGCTCGTCTTTCATCTTTTGGAAATAGCGGGGGATATATATGCCACTTTCTTCGCCTGCCCGCCGACACGCGCTTGGTTTGAGCCAGCGCGGACTGCCACGCGAGCTGGATCTGCCCGCCAACAGCATCTCCGCGGCGAGACTTTCGCTAATCATATCTTCGATCATTTCCTCGTAATTCATGCGATCACGGCGCTCGTGCTGCGGATCGGCGTGGTGTAGGAGACGGCGAATCTCGGCGCTCAGCGCCGGCACATGCAAAAATGGCAGGCTTCTATTGCGCCGTGAGCAGATGTCGAGTAATTGACGAACATCTTTCGTAATAGTATTATTTTGCAATCGCGACATGACATCTAAGTTAGCTAAATAATTATATCATAAAGTTAGTTGTCATAAAAATTGCTGATATGTGATGTATGCACGCGAGAGATAAAAATCAGGTTTTGTGTCGCCTATTCGTACCCAGTCGGCTTGCGTATTTGACCTGTATAGCTACAATGATGCGGAAATTACCTTTTACCACCCCTAAACATGGCTGACGAAGCCCAGACCCCCGAAGACGCCGAGCCGATCGACGGCGAGACCGTAGATGACGAACAGGAAGTCGCGCTTCCATCTGATGTATCGCTGCACAGCGTTGAAAATGAGATGGAGACGAGCTATCTTGACTATGCGATGAGTGTCATCGTGTCTCGTGCGCTGCCTGATGTACGCGATGGACTGAAGCCCGTACATCGTCGTATTCTCTATGTCATGCATGAGATGGGCTTGCGTCCTGGTGCGAAGTTCAAAAAGTCGGCGAATGTGGTCGGTGAGGTGCTGGGTAAGTATCATCCGCATGGCGATAGCTCGGTCTACGACGCGATGGTACGTATGGCGCAGGAGTTTAGCCTTCGCTATATGCTGGTGAATGGTCAGGGTAACTTTGGCTCGATCGATGGTGATGGCGCGGCTGCTTATCGATATACGGAAGCCAAGATGCAAAAAATAACGGAGGACTTGCTGGTGGATATTGATAAAGAGACGGTGGACTGGCGTGATAATTATGATGGGTCTCGCAAAGAGCCGACGGTGCTGCCGACGCGTCTGCCAAATCTGCTGCTGAATGGCACGACGGGTATTGCCGTGGGTATGGCGACGAATATCCCGCCGCACAATCTGGGTGAGTTGGTCGACGGCATCATTCACATCATCGACAATCCCGAGTGTGCGATTACCGATTTGAACAAATTGATCAAAGGCCCTGATTTCCCGACGGGTGGTGTGATCTTTAATAAAAAGGCGATCGCCGAGGCCTACGCGACGGGTCGTGGTGGCGTGCCACTGCGGGGTGTGGCGGAGATCGACGAGCTGAAGAATGGCAAGCCAGTTATCATCATTACCGAGATCCCGTATCAAGTAAACAAGGCGAACTTGGTTATCAAGATTGCTGATTTGGTGAAGGATAAGAAGATTCAAGGCATCACGGACATCCGCGATGAATCGACGCGTGATGGTATTCGTGTCGTGATCGAGATGAAGCGCGATAGCTATCCAAACAAAGTGTTGAACCAGCTGTACAAGATGACAGAACTGCAAAACAACTTCAATTTCAACATGATCGCGCTGACGGATCGGGGTATGCAACCGCATCTGTTGAACCTCAAGCAGATTCTCGAGCACTTCATCGTGCATAGACAAGAGGTGGTGACGCGTCGTGCGCAGTATGATCTACGCATTGCAAAGGATAGAGCTCACATCCTCGAAGGTCTGAAGCTGGCGCTGGATCAGATCGATAAAGTGATCAGCACGATTCGCGCGAGCAAGACGAAGGAGATCGCGCACGCGGCTCTCGTGAAGGAATTCAAACTCTCTGATCTGCAGGCATCTGCCATCCTCGCGATGCGCTTGCAAGCGTTGGCTGGTATGGAGCGCAAGAAGATCGAAGATGAGCTGAAAGAGAAGTATGCGCTGATCAAAGCACTCGAAGATCTGCTCAGTAGTGAGAAGAAGATCCTCGGCGTAGTGAAGGACGAGCTGGCAGAGATAAAGACGAAGTATGCTGATCCACGTCGCACCAAGATTGTGGCGCGAGATGTCGGTGATTTCAGTGCGAAGGATATGATCCCAAATGAGGACATGATCGTAATGCTGACCGAGACTGGTTATGTGAAACGCGTCGTGCCAAATAGCTTCCGTCAGCAGAAGCGTGGTGGTGTCGGCGTGATCGGACTGACGACCAAAGAAGAAGATGAAGTCAAGATCATGCGTCATGCAAAGAACCATGACGACATCATGTTCTTCACAAATACGGGTCGTGTGTTCCGCCTGCCAGTTTATGAAATGCCGCAGGCAACGCGCCAAGCGAAGGGGACGGCTATCGCCAATCTGATTCAAATCCAAAGTGGGGAAGTGATCACCGCGATGCGCGTGATAAAAGAAGGCGCCCCTTCGACAGGCTCAGGGCAGGCTGCAGTTGGTTTCCTCTTCTTCGCCACGAAGATGGGTACGGTGAAAAAGACGCCGATCGAAGATTTCAAGAATGTCCGCAAGAGCGGCCTGATCGCGATCAAGCTGAATGACGGCGACGAACTCGATTGGATAAAGGGCACGACGGGCGACAATGAGATCGTGTTGGTGAGCCATGAAGGGCAGTGCTGCCGATTCAAAGAGGGGGATGTCCGCTCGATGGGTCGCTCGGCTGCCGGCGTGCGCGGCATCAAACTCGGGGCAAAAGATTATGTCGTCGAGATGGACAAAGTCGGTAATGCCGATGATGAGCGCCTGCTGGTCGTGACGGAGAAAGGCCAAGGAAAAGCAACGAAAGTAAGTGAATATCGCATGACGGCGCGTGGCGCAGGTGGCGTGAAGACACTGAACGTGACTGAAAAGACAGGCAAAGTGATCGGCGCAAAGATACTGACGCCCGAGCTAGATGCCGATCTTATTTTGATCAGCAAGCGGGGACAGACGATCCGCATGGACCTCAAGGATATCCCAACGCTCGGTCGCGCGACGCAGGGCGTGCGTCTGATGAAAGTTTCAAACGACTCAGTTGCCAGCGTGAGTCTGATGGAAAAGACCCCCGATGCGATCATTGGTGCAGTAGAGGAGGCGACGGGCGAGGCGGTAACCTCCATTATCGACAAAGAGACTGGTGCCGAGACTGAGCTGACACCCGAGCAGGCCATGGCTGCTGCGGAGCATGCGGCAAATAAGGCTGAATTTGCTGAAGGCGGGCTGGATGATCTGGTAAAAGCTGCAAAGAAAGACGGTGTCGCGCAGAAAAAAGATGGTAAGAGTGCCGCTGCGAAGAAGAAAGATGACGAGGACGGTAAAAGGGCGGTAAAGAAAGCAAAGAAGTAGGGGAATAAAAGTTGATATATAAAAAATAAGCGGGTAATATCCCCGCTTATTTTCATGGAAATATATCGCACATATCTCGAACAAATCGCACATGCCGAGTTGTGTGATGAGCTCGTCGGACGAATCATGCAGGATGTGCGTTCTGCGCATCCCGAAGAGCAGATACAGTTTTTACGCGAGCTCGCCCGACAGCGATTTACAGAGACCTTCGATTTTACAGAGATGCCACGTGAACGCTTTTCTCTTCCTGAAGATGTGCGAAATACAGTATTGAATTGGCTGCAGGATCCAAGGCGTGATTTAAAAAAAGAGATTTATCTGCCTCAGCAGTATGTCCTATCTGTGCTCATAACTAGATGCAATAACGTATTGGCCCTTAATCTAACAAGTAAAGAAGAAGACATTGCTGGTTTTGAGTGGAATATAAATACTGTCACTAGTTATCAACGCATGGTTAAGTCTGGCTGTAATATGCGTCGCCGAGGTATTGCCCGTGCGTTGTTTTCGCTGGGCGAGGATATTCTCTCGCGTAATAAAGTGTCTACTTTGTGTGCCAAAGTTCGCGGCAATGAATCAATACGATGGCTCATCGGACAGGGTTATATACCTTCGTCTGCGATAGATATGGAAGAGGTGTTATTGACTCTATTAAATAGGGATGCATCTCTGCCATTAGATGATATTTTTATGGTGAAATCTATACTATCTGCGGATGGAACTAGCTTGCAAAGTATATAATTCATCTGTAAAATCCCTCGGCTTAATAAACTACCCATGAAAACAGGAATCCACCCTACTTATCACGCAGCAGCAAAGATTACTTGTGTTTGCGGCGCATCATTTGTCTCTGGCTCGACGACCGAAGAGATCAGCACAGAAGTCTGTTCACAATGTCATCCGTTTTATACGGGCAAGCAGAAGCTGGTCGATACGGCTGGTAAAGTCGATAAGTTCCGCGCACGCACCGAGGCAGCATCTGGCGCCCGCACCAAGAAAGTCAGCGACGCTGTCACGACTGCCGCTGCGAAGAAGTCGGCACGCAAAGTGTCTGCTGTCGCCAGCGGATCGGTGATCAAGAAAGTGCAGGAGGCTCCTGCCAAGAAAGAAATTGAAGAGGCACGCAAGCAGGAAGCCGAGGCCGCCGCAGCTGATGAGGCTGCAAAGGCAGCTGAAGCAGCAAAAGCTGCCGAGGAAGCAGCTGCTTCAGCAGAAGAGGCAAAAGAAGAAGCTCCTGCAGCAGAAGTTGAGAAGCCAGCTGAGGACGCAGCACCCGCGGAGGCAGCAAATGACAATGCAGAGCCATCAGCTGAAGAAGAGCAGAAAGAAGCTGCTTAATTATCATTTCAATCAAAGAATAAAAAACCCCGCTCTGGCGGGGTTTTTGTTTACTCGACAAAAAGTTGATTCAGGCCTCGGGTGCTTGCCGCACGGCGACTGTTTGATTGATATGCGAACGGATAAAGAGCGCCATGCCACCAATAATGAGTCCCGCGCCGAGTACCTTTTGCGTGCTGGGGACATCGCCAAAAAGCAGCCAGACGCCGACCATATTCATGATTGGGCTGATGAGGAGTCCCATCGAGATCATGCGCAGCGGCATGTGGCGCGCCGCATGAAAGAAAGCTGCACGCGCGATAAACGTGGACACAAGGCCGACGACTGCCAAGCTCGCGAGCACGGGCAGGGAGGGCAAACGGATCGTGTCCGTGATGATGAGTAGCGTGCCAGCGATGGGAATCAGCACGCCAGCACGCAGCCAGACGAGCGTGAGTAGTGGTGCATCGGGTAGATATTTTTTGATGAGCAGGCTCTGCGTGGCATGCATGCTCGCCGCTGTCATAGCCATGCCAGCCGCGAGCAGCGACATCCGCTCGGGCAGCGAGACAATGAGCAGCAACCCACAGATCGCTACTGCAGCACCAGGTAGCTCGCGCCAATGGAGATGCTCTTTTAAGAAAAGATAGCCGAGCAGGCTGCTCACAAGTATTTCGATTTGTACGAGCAAGGTGACATTATCTGCGCTGGTTAGCTGCAATGCATTGATAAAAAGCAGCGCCATCACCGCGGTTACGCAGCCGAGGAAAATTGCCCACCAGCCGTGTTGACGGCAGGTTTTTATAGTTGTGCGGTATTGCGATAATGAAAGATAATAGGGTGAAACTAGCACGAAGGCAGCGACTGAGCTCCAAAAGAGCAGCTCGATCGGCGTGATGAGATCGGCGCGGAGCAGGCTGTCATCGATCAGCGCCTCGGCCGAGAAGCCGAGCAGGGTGAGCGTGAGAAAGAAGAGTCCAAGTTTGATATTTTTCATGGCGGGAGTTTAGCAGTCTTCTTTGAATGAGTTATTGGGATTCTTGTGGATTAACTCGCAGCTGCTCGCGAGTAAAAAAGTAGAGGCCGCCTAGCACTAGCGAAGCGCCAATAACTTTTTCTTGGGTGACAGGTATGTTCAGTATGACCCAGCTAACAAAAAGTACTGCGACGGGAACTATCATAAGTAGTGGATTGAGAACACTGATTGAGAGGTAATTATGTGCTTGAAAATAAAAGGTACGCCATAAAATAAATCCAATAAGCTGAACTGCGCCAAAAATAGGAACGGCCGACCAAGGAAGTGGCTGTAGCTTGCCTAGTGTTGCGAAAGTGACGCCCAACATGACTGCCATCATGCTTGCACGCACAATAGAGAAAGATAGTCCGTCGAGACCTCGTGTAAATTTTTTAATGAAATAGCTTTGCAAGGCAAAGATGGCTGCGGCGGCAAGTAATGCTCCGATCACGATTGGTGGTGCAAAATCTTTCGCTGAAATTACAAAATAAATACCCAACATAGTGATCACGAGTGTCATAAGTTCTCGCCAGGATGTTCGTTCTCGTAGCAGGAACACGCCCAGCGCAAATACAAAAATAATCTCGCTTTGAGCGATGAGCGTTATGACATCGGGGTCGGCAATGGTGAAGCTCCACTGCCAGAGGAGCGCTGCGATACTGCTCATCGCGCCGATGGCAGGCAAGAGCACAGGGTATTTGCAGGCTACCTCTTTAGCTTGCTGGATGCCATTTCGTCGCAAGAGTTGGATAGGTATTGTGAAGCTGAGTGCTGCAATGAGCCCAAAAAACATAGACGAAGGAGCATTCACTGTCGGAAATGTCTGAAAGCCATAATCAATGAGAAAATACATAGCCGTGAGCATTATTATGGCGGCAGAGATATTTAGGTAGCCTTTCTGGGCTGAAGTCATGACATGAGTTTAGCCTTTTCTATCGAATCCGCTAAAATAGCGGGGACTTTTTATCTTTTTCCATGACTGAATCCGAACATAATATTCGCCATTCAGCCGCGCACCTCTTGGCCGCCGCGGTACTCGAAGTGATTCCCGCCGCCAAGCTCGGCACGGGGCCTGCAACGGAGCAGGGTTTTTATTATGATTTCGAGTTGGCAGAGCCAATTACCGAGGCTGACCTCAAGCAGATCGAAAAGAAAATGAAACACACGATCAAGCAGAATCAAGTCTTCGAGCGCAGCGAAAAGACGATCGATGAAGCGAAGAAATGGGCTGCAGACGCAGGGCAATCATTCAAAGTAGAGACCATCGAGAAGCTAGCGGGTGAGGGCGAGACCGCGGTGAGCTTTTATCAAAATGGCGAGTTTAGCGATCTCTGCCGCGGACCACATATCGAGAGCACCAAAGAAATCGGCGCCATTAAATTAACTCATTTCTCAGCCAGCTACTGGCAGGGCGATGAAAACCGCGAGTCGATGCAGCGTATCTACGGCGTGGCATTCGCGACATCTGCCGAGCTGGAAGAATATGAAAAGATGATCGCGGAAGCGAAGAAGCGCGATCATCGCAAGCTCGGTAAGGAGCTCGACCTCTTCACCTTCTCTGAGAAAGTCGGCTCGGGTCTGCCACTTTTTACGCCACGCGGGACATTCTTGCGTGAGCAGATTGCCAATACTATTCAGCAGATCCAAGCGAAATATGGATTCGAGAAAGTAAATATCCCGCATATCACAAAGAAGGATTTGTATGAGACGAGTGGGCATTGGGAGAAATTTAAAGATGATCTCTTTCATGTGAATGGTAAAGGCGACACAGAATTCGTAATGAAGCCAATGAACTGCCCGCACCATACACAGATTTTCGCCAGCCAGGCGCGTAGCTACCGCGATCTGCCTATCCGCTATGCGGAGGTGACGACATGCTACCGCGATGAGCAGCCGGGTGAGCTACTTGGCCTTAGCCGCGTTCGTGCGCTGACACAAGACGATGGGCACACTTTTTGTCGTATCGATCAAGTGAAGGAGGAGAGTCGCAATATCGTAAATGTCATCCGTGAGTTTTATACGAAGCTCGACATGTTCAATGAAGGTGACTTCTGGGTGTCACTCTCAGTCCGTGATCCTGCCACTCCTGAGAAGTATCTCGGTGACACAGACAACTGGGACAAGGCGGAGGCATTCCTCGAAGAGATCGCCGAAGAAGAAGGGCTGAATGCAAAGAGGGTAGAGGGTGAAGCGGCATTTTATGGACCGAAGCTCGACTTCCAGTTTCGTGATGCGCTCGGACGCGAGTGGCAGCTGGCGACCGTCCAGATCGATTTCGTGCAGCCAGAAAGATTTGAATTAGAATTCACCAACAATGAAGGTAACAAAGAGCGACCGGTTATGATCCACCGCGCGATCGCCGGATCACTCGAGCGATTCCTCTCCGTCATCATCGAGCACTTCGCGGGAGTATTCCCGCCATGGCTCGCACCCGAGCAGGCGCGCATCGTACCTGTCGCGGGAGATTTCAACGACGGCTGCGCTGCTATCCAAAAGACATTGCGTGAAGCAGGACTCCGCGTCGAGCTGGATTCATCCAATGACGCACTCGGCAAGAAAGTCCGCAAGGCAGAGAAGATGAAGATTCCTTTCATCCTCGTCGTCGGGGAGAAAGAGTTGGCGGACGGCACGATGACTGTGCGGATGCATGGGGTAGAGGAGCAGGAGACTATGAAGATAGAGGAGTTTATAAAGAATTTTGAAGAGTAAAATGCAAAACAAAAACCCGCCCGGTTCGCTTACAAGTAGAGGCGCGGCAGGTGTTTCTACGAATAATCTATATCTAATTATGATTTAATGCAAGTCCCTTTCGATAAAAATCCATTGACGATAGACGAACAAATTGCTTTATTGAAAAAGCGCGGATTGTTATTCTCCGATGAGAATCGAGCACGACTTTATTTGGAGCATATTAGCTATTATCACTTCACACCTTATTTTAAAGCTATTCAAGATGCCGACAATAAATTCAATACAGATTCTGATTTTGAAGATGTTTTACAGTTATATATGTTTGATAAAGGATTGAGACTGCTTTTATTAGATGTTCTAGAGAGAATTGAGATGTCTTTTAAGTGCAAGTTGGTTTATTACCTCTCCTTGTCATGCGGTTCTGATTGGCTGTCTGATGCAGCTTGTTTTGCGAGTTCAAAAAGACATAAAGAAGCAACGGATGATATTATGAATAATTTGAAAAATAGTAAAGATCAATATATCCGTGATTTTTATATCAAACATGGAGAGGTAGATTGTCCACCTGCTTGGATGGTAATAGAGTCGCTTAGCTTTGGGCAATGCGTGCATATATATGCAAATCTAAATAAAGCTAATCAGAAGAGAGTATCTAAGAGTTATGAGATTAATCATTTTATCCTAGGAAAATGGATGCGTTCGTTAAGCGTGCTACGAAATATATGTGCTCACCATTCACGACTTTGGAATCGGTCATTTCATCGAGAGGTAAATAAGAGTCGCGGAACTTTTTCTTCCTTATTCCAAGGTGTTGAATTAAATTCTCTTTTTGCGTACATCATTCCTCTTATGTTTTTTCTATATAAAATGAATCCAGAATCAGAATGGCTTAATAAACTTAAGGATTTAATTATATTTCGATCTGTCGATACAAATAAGATGGGATTTCCTAATGATTGGAAAGATAGATTAGAAAAATTTAAACTTAGGTAATTCGATTTTCCCTATTCAGTTACAATTCTTCCGTGATCAAACTACTCTCCTTCCTCGTCGCACTCCTCCTCCCATTCACAGCCTTTGCTGCGACTTTTTCCGATGTCGGCAGCGATCATGCTGACTACACGGCCATCGGCTACTTTGCGCAAGAGGGCTTTGTCGGGGGCTATCCCGATGGCAGCTTCCAGCCAGAAAAGAGCATCAACCGCGTCGAAGCGCTGAAGATCATCCTCAATATCCTCGGGGTGGACGCCACGAGTTACGACGCGCTCGCGACAAAAGACTTTCCTGATATGCAATCCGAAGATTGGTTTTACCCATTCGTACAATTCGCCGTGCAGCGGGGGATCGTGTCAGGTACCGACGCGGGTGAGCTACAGCCGGGTCGTATCGTGAATCAGGCAGAATTCTTCAAATTACTTTTCGAAGCGCACGGGCTGTACACGAGCCGTCGCGGAGAGGTGGCAGGCGTGCCTGCGAGCGCGTGGTTTGCGCCATATGTTCATCTCGCAGATCAGACGAGACTCATCGCAGATGGCACGATCGAGCCAGGGCATCAGCTGACGCGTGGAGAAGTGGTGGCAATGGGCTACCAATTCCTTCAACGGAAGAACGTGATTCTTACACAGGCAAATCTGAATGAGGCAGAGGATTACGTGCTCGATGCGCTGGGCTTGCTTGGTACGCAACAGATAGATAAGGCAGTCTCGGTCGCGACGGCGGCGGTTGCTGCGGCGCAGACAGCGAAGGATCGCTTGCCGACGCATGAGGCGACGGACATGGCATACAATATTGCCATGGCAGTACAGCATCTTGCGATTGCGCAGACGGTGCCATTTGTCGACCAGCAGGCGCATGTCGGGCAGGGGCAGAGCTATCTCAATCTCCTACGGGACACGAGCGGCGAGCTATCGGGGACGGCAGCGCTGATCGAAGCTGCGCTCGCTGCGCTCGACGCATAAAAAAAACGGAGCCCGTAGGTCCCCGCTTCTTTTTTGCTGTATCTATACTTATTCATAGATAACCTCGAGTGCTGCCTTGATGCTTCTTTGGTCATCATCTGAGTGGTACATGCGTACGATGTCACCAGCAGCGAAGTCGAGTCCAGCTATGCCCGCGATAAATGTCGTGCTGATAGTTGGGCTTTGGCGCACCTCGATCTTGGTCATGACTGCATCTTCATTGAACGTACCACCGTCATTTTTTGTAATGAAATATGTGCCATTGAACTTTCGTCCTTTTCCACTGAGGCTGAGTTTCTGAATACTTCCTGCTCGTGTCATGACTGCATCATCGAGCTGTCCAATATCACCATTTTTGATTTTCCCATTGGCTTCTGGGATGTAATTCCAGTTGAATGTATTCACTACGTTGCTTGCGATACCACTTATGCTATTTTCCAATGCGATGAGCTGAGCTGTGATCGCGTCGAGTCGCGTACCGTCGGCAGCGATATCACGTCCGTCTACGAGTCCATCGACATAGATGCTGCCAGAGACAGCCAGACTGTCGTCAACGAAAACACCATCATTTATAGTGAATTTTCCAGCAGTCGTGTCATAGCTGATTGATCGGGCGAGCGTGCTGCCAAATTGCAATGTACTGATTGTGCTCGCATCACCGTTGTTTAGCGTGAAGCTGGTGTTGATTGTACCAGTGTCAGTGTTGGCAGCATGTGCTACTGCCTCGACTGATCCGACTCGTGTATCGAGCGCGGCGATAGCCGCATCGGATGCGGTGACTGCCGCTGTGATCGCATTCAGATTGGTGCTATTTGTGGCGAGTTGGCTGTCGAGTACTGTCAGTGAAGTAGCGAGCGCATTCGTATCGGCCTGTGCCTGAATGATCACTGCTTCAAGATTTGCAATATCAGTTTGTGCAGCTGTGAGTGCAGTATTTACTGCGTTGATCGATGCTGTATTTGTTGCGATATCCGCGGTGAGTGTTGTATCGCTACCTGTGAGCGCAGCGATCTCTGTCTCGACAGCATTCAGTGTAGTCGCAAGTGCAATAATATCTGCAGCGAGTGCTGCGTCTTCTGCTGCCACTGTCGCACCGAGTGTATTAAGGTCGGCTTGCACAGTCGTGAGCGCGTCACTTAGCTGGGTAAGGGAAGTCGCTGTGTCTGCCGTGGTGATATCGAGTGCTGCATTTGTAGCTGCTACATCGGCAGTCAGCCCGTCGATATCCGCTTGGATCGTTGTAATGGATGCTGCCGTGCTGTTTGTCAGAGCTGTAACAGCTGCCTCATTTGCAGTGAGTGCTGCTGAGATATCCGCCTGCGTAGCGCTGAGATCGGCAATAGCCTGTTCGGCTGCTGCAATAGCAATAGCATTGGCAGTGATATCTGCTGCGAGTGCGGCATCTGCGGCTACTTGTTCTGCCTGGACTGCTGCAAGTGCATCAGTCAGTGTTGTCGTTGCAGCTGTCAGATCGGCCTGTGTCTGTGCGAGTGCTGCATTTGTAGCTGTAATATCTGCCGTTAGATCAGCGATACTAGCTTCGGTAGTTGCGAGATCAGCGGCTTGCATTGCGTTTGTATTTGCAAGTGCCGTGTCGATCGCGGCGAGCTCGGCAGTCGTAGTGGCAAGGCTAGTTTCCAGAGCAGTAGCTGTGGCTGTGAGTGCTGCAACGTTGGCGACAGATTGATCGAGTGCTGCCATGTCGGCATTGAGATCACGACCATTGAGTAGTCCATCGATAAATACATCGCCTGAGACGGCGAGATTGTCATCGACAAAGAGTCCGTCATTGATGATGAATTTGCCACCGATAGTATCATAATTAATTGTTTTACCGAGAGTGCCGCCAAATTGGAGTGAGACATCACCTGCGCTACCATTGGCGTTTAGCGTGAAGATTTCAGCATTTGTACCATCTGCCATTTGCCCGACCGTCCATGTGCCGCCCGCACCGAGCGTGGCGAGCTGCCCTTCGGCTGTACCGATATCGGTGTTGTCTACGGTATCCGAGTTGATAGCAAAAGGGCTGCTATTCAATGGCTTACGATCAAGTGTAGTTGTGATGTCTTGATCGGGGTCGAGTAGGAGATAGTCACTATCTGCTGCGCCAGCGGGCTTTACCTCGACCTGGAGGTAGCCATGATCAGCGATGTTGAGGTTTGGCAGGGGGTTCACCGCACCGACCTCAGCAAAGAAGCTGCCGTCGTCATTTGGCGTAATAGTCTGCTCTTCGATGTAGCCCGAGTAATTTACTGCTGCTGCGTTGATACTATTGAGTACGGTCGTGTCAGTCGTCAGATAGTCGCCATCGGACCATAGTGAGAAGCGAAAATCATACTGACCAGCTGCAGGTGCGCCCGACTCGTCGATGAGTGAGCCTGTGTAGCTAAATTTATTTGGCACAGAATTTGCTGCAAGGGTCATCGGTGCAAGCTGCGCTGCGAATATGAGTGCGAGTGCTCCGCTGGTTATTTTTTTCATATTAGTCATGTTTATTGGTGTTATGAGTGAATTTGTAATAGATACGAAGGAGGAGGAATGCTGCGATCAGCAGGAGGAGATAGTCAGTCATGGGCGGGCTTTGCGTGCCAGCTGATCCATGAAGGGTCTCGATCGGCGGGTCGTCTATTTGCTCAGGCACGATAGGCTCGGGCACTGTTTCACTTTCCAGCTTGGCCGCTTTCCTAATCAATGGTTTCGTTTCATTTATTTGCTCTATTGGCTGGCTTTCGTGTAGCGGCTCCATTGTTGTTGGCGTTGGTGCGCTGTCGTGTAGCGGTTCGTCTATTTCAATTAATTCATTTGGCGCGCTGATTTGTTCAATAATTGTTTCGAGTATTGTCTCCGTGCGTGGCAGCTCGGTCCTTGGCACAATTACGTCGGTGACGGGAGCTGCTGTTGGTATTCTCGGTCTCGCTGGTCTGCCAGCTCCGCGTGGCTGCGCTGGTGGCTGTACGACAGGTTGCACGATGGGGATAATCTCAACCGCCTTTTGTCTGATAACGATCGTATCGGGGCTGACTGCACTGATGAGTGTCTTGCCCTGCACGGCGCCGATCTGAAAGAACAGTGGCTCAAGATTGATATTAGCTGCGTGCGCGTAGGCAGGCAGGAGGATACAGGCGAGTGTGGCGAGCAGAATGCTGCGCATATTTCTATATTTGTTTTGCTGGATTTTTTTCTACCTCTTTATTTTGTTGGTGCGGGCTGTGCCGCAGTTTGCTCGGTCGGTACCGCTTGGAATTCGGGCTCTTTTGCATCTTCGATGGCATGCAGCTTTTGTAACATGTCTGGCTGTGGCTTCAGCACCTTTTTTGTTGTGTTATCCATGCGCAGTGTCTGCGTGGGATAGGGAATATCGATGCCAGCTGTTTGTGCAGCCTCGAGTAGCTGAGCGGTGAGCTCACTTTGGGTTTCGATCCATTGACTCTTGCTATCTACCCAAAAGCGGCACTGTAGCACAACGGCTGAGTCACCGATCTCATCTACAATAATCACCGGTCCTGGCTCTGGCTCAATGGCGTGATGCTTGCGCATGACATTGAGCAGCACCTCTTTTGCCTGTCGGAGATCTGTGCCATAGCCGACGTTCACTGTGATTTCGCGGCGGCGGATAGGATTTTTTGTATAGCAAATAACTTGCTTTGTCATCAGATCAATATTTGGCACGGTGATTTCAGTGCCATCAATGCCGCGCAAGCTGGTTGCACGGCTCGTGATATCTACGATAGTGCCTTTTGCTTCGCCGATCGCGATGAAGTCACCGAGGTTATATTTATCCTGTGTAAGCAGCGCGATACCTGCGATAAAGTTGGCAACGGGACTCTTGAATGCGAAGGCAAGACCGAGACCGAGTGCACCAGAAAAGAGCTCGAGCGGCATGCCAGTGATCATGAGTGCCATGAGTACGCCAGCTACGAGTACTGAGGTAAAGGCAATGCGACCATATAAAATAACGAGCTGCTCATGTTGGTCACCCTGCTTTTTGCGAATAGCGTATTGCACCCATTTTTTCAGGCCGAGTGCGGCAATCAATGTCGCCATGATGAGTACACAGGCGAGAATTATCTTGCCAGCGAGTGCTGCAAAGTCGAGGACGCCTGTCTCGGCGACATCACTTGCAGCTGCATAGGCAGTAGGTATGAAAGACATAGTTTTTTGTGTTATTTTTGATTTTAATTTCTTAGCATTTTACCAGAAAAGGCCATTTAAAACAAGCGAGGTGACTACTTTTTGCCGAGATATTTCTTCACCGCAGCAGCGATCGTTTTTTCATCGACAGATTTTTTGAGTCCTAGCTTCTTCGCTTCTGTATGACGACGTTCTGCTTGTGTGACGTGTCGTATCTCACCTGAGAGTCCCAGCTCGCCCCAGGCGACTAGATCTACAGGCAGGGGAGTTTTTGCCTTGCTACTCGCAATAGCGAGTGCCACAGCGAGATCAGCAGCTGGCTCGGAGAGGCGCATGCCCCCGACGACATTTACAAAGACATCACTGCTGTCCAGCTTCACGCCAGCGTGGCGCTCGAGTACGGCGATGAGGAGATTTAACCTATTCAGGTCGAATCCGCTAGCGGTGCGGCGAGGGTAGCCAAAGGCAGTCGCGCTAGTCAGGGCCTGTACCTCTACGAGCAGTGGGCGGGTGCCCTCCATGGTCGCGGTGATACAGCTACCGATGGGCTTGTCAGCGCGCTCGGCTAGGAATGCTTCGCTGGGATTTGCGACTTCTGCAAGACCAGTCTCGGTCATTTCGAAGACGCCGACTTCGCTCGTTGCCCCAAAACGATTCTTCATCGTGCGCAGTAGTCGCATGTCACGATAGCGATCACCTTCGAGTGTGAGCACGACATCGACGAGATGCTCCAGTACGCGTGGGCCAGCGACTTCGCCGTCTTTTGTCACATGTCCGATCAGTACGACGGGCGTGCCAGTCGTCTTCGCAAAGCGCATGAGACTCTCTGCTACGGCGCGAATTTGCGGTACGCTGCCAGGTGAGCTATTGCTCACATTACTCGCCATGACCTGCACTGAGTCTACTATCAGTAGCTTTGGTCGCTCGACCTCTGCTGTCGCGAGGATAGCATCGATATCCGTCCCTGCCACGAGTCGTAGCTCCTTGTGTGCGCGACTGGTCCGTGTCGCTCGTAGTGCAATCTGCTGGGCGGATTCCTCACCGCTGGCGAGCAACACTGTGCCGAGCGCTGCAGCGATGCTGGCTGCGAGCTGCAGAGTTAGAGTTGATTTCCCGATGCCCGGTTCGCCTGCCAGCAAGATCATACTGCCTGGCACCAGACCACCACCGAGTACGCGATCTAGCTCACCGATGCCCGTGTCGTGTCGCGCGAGGGGCGTCGCCGCGAGCGAGCTGATATCCTGCGAGCTGATGGCTGTCGCTGCGGGGCGTGCTGACATGCCGCCGCTCGGCATGCTGGGCGCGGTGACGCGCTCCTCCAGCGTATTCCATTCGCCGCAGCCGCGGCATTGCCCTTCCCAGCGGGGATGCTCGGTGCTGCAACCGGCGCAGGTAAAGATTGTTTTGCTTTTCATGGCTCAATTCTAATCGAGCAGATCATGACCATTCGAAAAATTACATTTGACAGATTTAGTAAAAAATTTTGCTCTTAACAGAGTTAAATAAATTTTGTATTAAGTCGGCAAGAGGTTGTGTTTGCTGGTGATTGCGCATTACTTTATAATCGCACTAGATTTCTTACATTTAATGTTTATGTCGTTGGAGTCACGCAAGAACGAGCATGATGATGGGGGAGTGCTGGTTTTGCAACGGATTGAGCATGCCAATGAGACACTGGGGCTTGAAGATCTGACTACAAAGCAGCTGGAGCTTGTGGAGGCTTTTCGTGAGTTTTACGCAGAGCTCCTTGAGACGAAGGGGGTGAGCAATATTTCTTCCCACACTAATGTGGAGCACAATGGTGAGATGGCACAAGCTGTGTCTATTTTTCGAACTCAAATCTTGGAAATGATCGATATGACACACGAGGATGTACAGTCGGTACAGTCAATGCTCATGGCGACTAGGGTTGAATATAATTTCGAATTATTGACCATTTTACAAAATGACGAAATTCGCCAGGCGTTACAGTTAGCCCTGGAGCCTGCCCGACACTTGCGAAAGACATCAGGGACTGATTTATTTATCAATATGATTAGTAATGTAATTACACGATTTAACCGAGCTGTCCGCAAAATGCAGTTAAAAATTGACTCGGGAAAGCAGCCGGCAAGTCCACAGACGGAGGAGCCAGCAGTGCAGCTGCGGGTGATTGCTTAAATAATTTTCTGAATCTTGCCAGTCAGCTTGGCATTACTAGCGCAGATTGCCTTGTAATGCTTTGGCATGTGCTTTTCGGTGTGATCATAAATCACACCGCCAGCCTCGCGCACGATCACCATTGCTGCTGCGACATCCCAGAGCTTCGTAGTGCCCGAGAGGTCGATGTAGGCATCGGCAAAGCCACGGGCGACCATCATGATCTCGTAGGCGGCCGCGCCAAAGCTACGCACACGAAAGACATTTTTGAGTATCTTGCTCATTTTACGAGCAGCTTTGTCGTGGTTTGGTCCGTAGCACAGCCCCGGAATGCCCGCGATGACGGTCGTGTCCTTCAGCTTGTTGACCTCGCTGACCGCTAGTTTCCTGCCATTTAGCTTCGCGCCGCCACCTAGCCGCGCCGAGTGCATTTCGTGCAAGACGGGGCAATAGATCACGCCGATGATCGGCTCGCCATCTTTTAGCAGTGCGATGGAAACACACCAGATTGGTAGTTTTGCCTGAAAGTTTCGTGTGCCATCGAGTGGGTCGATCACCCACGTGTATTGAGCGACCCCGGGGGTTGCGGCAACCCCCGGGGTCGAAACACCGCTTTCTTCGGCGAGGATGGCGTGATCGGGAAATTGCTTCTTGATCGCTTTAATTATTAATTTTTCACTAGCGATATCAGCATTGGTTGCAAAGTCATTGCAGCCCTTTTGGACGGTTATCTTACTTTTTCCAAAGTGCTTCAGCAGCAGCTGTCCTGCTTCGTGGGCGATCGTTTCGGTGAATTTTTGGGTTTTGGCGAGATTCAAAATAAATAAAAAAGGCGGGGAGTGCCCACCTAGTTTAACATTTTATTATTTCTTTTACGGGCTTGCTTTTTAAAATGGATGGAAATAGCCTATGATCCGATGGCTTTAAAAAATTTCCCCATCATTCATTATATTTACTCGCAAGGCTCTTGAGATTAACTCAAAGAAATTGACTGAATGTGATTTTTTCATTTGTGCTTCCGAGTTAGCTCCGGTTATGGTTTCCCAGATCAGATTTAAAACTTCCTTGGGGATATTTGGCATTTCGCTAAGATAGTAAGTTTTTGCCATTCCAATAGAATATGTTAGTCGTGATAATGTTTTTAGATATTGATCTTGTTGTTTTATAAAATCCAATGATTGCTCAGTCTGATCATAATATTCACTATTGAGTTTGCCTTTTAGGGTTATTAGATCTTGTGAAAATTGTTCTAGCTCTTTATGCCAAGAATTTTCAATTTGCTGCAAAGTTTCAGCATCTCCATCGATTTTTTCATTTAAGCTATCTAAACATCTTAAGGCATAAATTTTAAAACGAGTACTACCTAAAAGTCCCTGCAATGCTTGAAAAAAATTAGAGTCTTCACTTTCTTCAGGAAGCATTTTTTTTAGAAAACTCTTCTCTGCCCCAGTAGTCATGATTTTAGGGTTTAAAGAAGTTAAGATATCTGAAAATAAAAAAGGCGGGGAGTACCCGCCTAGTTTAGCATTTTTACTATTTATGCGATTAGATAGCCAGTCGCACGAAGCCAGTGATCTCGGCGCTATTTTCGCTGAGGAACTGCTCAACCATCTTACTGCTATCCATCGCGAAGGGCTGCTTGATCAGTGCGCTTTCTTCACGGAATTTCTTTAGCTTTCCTTCCATGATCTTCTCGATCATCTCTTCTGGCTTGCCTTCATTTTTTAGGATCTCCAGCTGGACACCGCGCTCGCGCTCGACCTCTTCGTCAGTGACTTCATCTGGTGTGAGGTAGCTCGGGCTCATCGCTGCTGCGTGCATGGCGACTTGCTTGGCGATATCCTCACCACCACTCGCCAACATGACGAGTACGCCGATTTTGTTATTGCTGTGAATATAGCTACCGATAGTAGCTGCTTCGACAACCTTTACCTCGCCGAGCTGGATATTTTCACCGAGCTTCTGAATGGCGCCTTGGAGCGCCTCTTCGCCAGCTGCTTGCGCAGCTTCTGCACCTTCGGTGAGTGCTTTTTGTGCGAGCATGTTGCCAGTCTCGACAAAGTTTTCATCGCGGGCGACAAAGTCAGTCTCACAGCGAATCTGAATAATGGCAGCTTTGCCGTCTTCTTTTGCGATGAAGATCGCACCTTCGCCAGTCTCGCGATCTGACTTCTTGGCTGCGTCTTTTTCACCTGCTTTTCGCAGGATATCACGTGCTGCTTCGAGGTCACCATTTGATTCTTCGAGCGCATTTTTACACTTCATCATGCTGATGCCAGTCGCGTCGCGGAGCTCTTTTACTTGTTGGGCGGTGATAGCCATAGTTTTTTTGGTTAATGATTTAATTAGATGTATGTGTCATCCTGAGTGGAACGAAGGATCTCAGCGGGATAAATTTACCAAGTATCTGAGATTCTTCACTTTGTTCAGAATAACAGGAGAATTTATTCGTTGTCGTTCTTTAGACGCTCCTCATTGCTTGCTTCCTTGGCAAAGAGATTGAGCTGACGGCTCCATTCAAAAATAGTCGGAATGCGGAACCACTGCCCTTGAAAGGCGAGCATGAATCCGACCAGCCATGCGACCAGCATGACAATGATCGTGAACGCATGAAACCATGGCAGTACAAAGCCAAAGAGGCGACCGATGATCTCCGCTAGCATGAGAATAACGAAGACGACCAGCGCTTGCGGACCATGATGTCGGCAAAACTCGCTATCGCGACGGAGTAGTAGGGGAATGAGCGCGAGAATACCGATGTAACCGAGAGCGGCGATCATCTTCTCGCCTTTATCCAGCGCGAGACCGTTTGAGCGTTTGCCAGTCGTAGGCAGATCGCTTGGCTTACTGATGACTGCTGATTGTGGCTCGGTCTGCGGAGCAGCAGGAGTTGCTTCAGCTGGCACAGGTGCGGCGGAAGTATCGGGTGCATCTTCGGTAAAGATCGGCTGCTGAGTAGGCTCGGCATCTATCTTGTCACCGTCACGTTCGGGTGCGCCTTGAATGACGATTTCTGGCTCAGTAGGAGCGGGAGTCGGCACAGGTGCAGTTTCGGGAGCTGCGGGTTCGGCTGGAGCTGTTTCGATAGTTGGCACAGTCTCGGCAGCAGGAGTATCTTCGATGATCTCTTCGACAGGACTGGTCGCAGCTTCGTGGGCTGGTGCTGGCATAGCAGAAGCAGCCTGCTCGGGAGCAGGGACTGCTGGCTGTCCGTCTGCTGACGGCTCGGGTACGGGTGCTGTGGTCTGGTCAGACATAGTCGTTCAATTAAATTGAATTAAGCCTTCTTTTCCTCAGCCTTGTCCTCCGTAGCTTTAGCAGAGGATGGATCTTTTTTAGCTGACTTGTCAGCTTTCTCCTCAGCTGCTGGCTTCTTGTCTTTCTTCACTTCGTCCTTCTTTGGGGCAACTTTTGCCACGGGCTTCTCCGCCTTGCTCGGATTCTTCTGCCCTTCTTCGATAGCGTTTGCGACGGCGGTCAGCACATAATCAATTGCTTTGACCGCATCATCGTTGCCAGGGATAGGGTAATCGACTGCGTCAGGGTCAGAGTTGCTATCGCAGATACCAACGACAGGGATCTTGCGTAGGCGCGCCTCAGTGACAGCGAGGTTATCGCGAGCAGTGTCGAGCACAAAGACGACATCTGGCAGCTTTTCGAGACCCTCGATACCTGAAAGCCACAGCTCCAGACGATCGATCTGCTTCATTTTGCGATTGCGTTCACTCTTCACATACTTCTTAAAGGCTGTTTCATCGCGCTCAGTCTTTAGATCACGCAGCTCTTTGATACGAGCTTTGGTCGTGTTCCAGTTGGTCAGCATGCCGCCAAACCACTTCTCAGTAGCGTATGGCAGACCGAGACGATGTGCAATATCCGGCATGATATCTAGCGTCTGCTGTTTGGTGCTGATCAACATGATCACCTTGCCAGCTGCTGCCATCTTGGTCAGATAGGCGCACGCTGCAGTGAGGCCATCGGCTGTCTGCTGCACGTCAAAGATATGAACACCATTCTTTTGGCCGTAGATGTACGGCTTCATTTTTGGGTTCCATTTGGCTGTTTTGTGGCCAAAGTGCAGGCCAGCTGCGATCAGGTCCTTTACCTGGTGGGTAGGAGTGGGCATAAAAATGGGGGTTACCTTGGGGTCATAGCTCGGCTGCAGCCCACGACGCGAGGGAAGGGGAGGTATATGCAGCTCCGCTGGAAATAAAAGTGAAGAGAGTCTAGCAGGAGAAGTAGTTTATGTGCAAGCTGTGCGGGTCTTCTTTTGTATACAAGTGAGAGCGCTAGCCCCCCGAGCAAATCGGGCGTAAAATCGGCGTACTTCTTTATATATTTGAAATATGTCTTACAAATCTAGTTTTTTTATCAGCATGCTATTTGGTACACTCGTGCTTGCCGGTTGCGGCGATGCGACCCCAGTCGAGACTGAGCCTGCTGAAGAGCAGGCGGCCTACGAGACGCTGACGGGCGTGATTCGCCCACTTGGCGTGAGTATCTACCAGGAGGGCACGCATCGACTGGATGTCGGTGGGCAGTTGGCCGCCCTGCTGACTACGAGCAGCAACCGCATCCATCTCGAGAATTACATTGGTGATACAGTGGATGTGCAGGGCATCATTCGTCCCTCTGTCGAGGGTAATATTGATGTGATGCAAGTCGTAGCAGTCACACCACTTGAGGTAGCGAGTACAGGTGAGGTGAGCTACGAGACCTTTGCCGATGCTGAATATGGTTTCTCAGTCATGTATCCAAATACTTTGTCTGCTCGAGAGAGTCGCACAGGTGCGAGCTTTCATGATGGCGAGACGAAGATCATCGAGATTGCCGTACTAGAAAACAAGCTCGCACGTGAGCTGACGGATTACCTCATCGATCAATATGGCTATGCTGCCGATCAGCTGACGCGTATCTCAGTCGGCGGTATCGCTGGGTACCAATTCGAAAATGCGACAGGTACAGTGATGTACCTCGGGCAGGATGCACAGATATTTGCACTGGCATGGCTGGACACTGATGCTGACCAGCGTGCACGCAACAAGCGCTATTATCTCGAGCTGGTACAGAGCTTTTCTTTCATAGATGAGTCGCTGGCCGAGCTGGTGCCGGGTAAGCAGCTGGCTGCACTGGGCGAATTCTGTGGGGGTATCGCAGCGGTGCGCTGTGCGACGGGTCTGTCCTGCCGCTATGACGCACAGTATCCCGATGCAGGCGGTACGTGTATGGCAGCTGAGACGGGCGAGGGCGGCGAGGGCGTGGCAGCAGTGCTGAGCGCTGATACTGCCGCAAATGAAGAGCTGCCTGCCGTGAGTGAAGTCGAGGCTTTCCGTGGCTGGTATTATGGCGAGCTCGATAGCAAGAAGCCCGACACACCGGATGATTGGCTGCTCGTCGATGCGGGTACACGATTTGCAATGTGGCGCCGACCAGACACGCTACCTGAGGCCGAGGCGGTGCTGACCGAGACGACTGCAACTGCTGATGCGCTTTCAAAAGATCAGCGAACAGTATTTGATCATGTCCGTGCCAATATCGCATCCATCGCGCCTACTGCGCCGACAGAGGGCAGCTGGGAGGTGATCCAGCAGGCTTTTGCTGCACCGAATTATGCATATGTCGTTTACAAGTCTGCTGAGCAAACTCGCAAGCTGCTGCTGGTCTACACTGTGCAGGGCGACACAGTCACGCTCGAGCCGACGGGTTACTTCCGTCCTGGGGTCAATCGTGACTGGATCACGACCGAGGGTGTCGACTCTGCTTTTGGTAAGTCACTGGCCGTTGTAGATGCAACGGGTAAGGTGGCGACGACCATCCTCGAAGGACTGCGTGAATACAAGAATCGGCACATCGGGTATTCATTGCAATATCCAAAGAACTGGTACTGGCAAAATGTCGAAGAGGGTCGTGCTGTCGAGTTTTCAGATCTACCATTTCCCCGTGGTCTCGTACGTATCCGTACGGAGATTGTCGATGGAGCTGACTATTATTTCGATGAGCTCCAGCCAAGTGAAGAGCCCGAAGGGCGACAGATCTATATTCGCTTCACGCCCGAGCAGAGCATGTTGATCAGCGGCGATAAGGAGTATGCTCAGCAGATGCAGCAGATGGTACTTACCTTTACCAAGAGCTAATTTATGCGCGTTGTTATCCTCACATCGCATCATAGTCCTGCGGCAAATGTCGCCGTGAAGACGCTACTCGAGCACTCACTGCTGCGCAAGCACGGCATTGAGATAGCTGGCATCGTGTCGGTGGGGAGCTATGCCTTCAATAAGCAAGGCTTTCGCAATTTCACCCGCATGCTGCAACGCTCAGGCTTTGGCTTCACTGCGCGGCTGATACTTGGCACGACGGCAAAGTCGATCTTTACCCGACTGACCAAGTGGTTTATTCCACGACGTCACCGCAGCCACTTTGAGATGAATGAGCTCGCGGCACGACACAGCGTACCTTTTCTCGCGGTGTCTGATATCAATGCGGTGAAGACGCTCAATTGGGTACGCGCAAAGAAGCCTGACTATCTCGCCTCGGCGATCTGCATGCAGATAGTCAAAAAAGCACTACTTGCCATCCCTAAGCGCGGTTCGATCAATTTCCATCCTGCGCTTACACATCAGCATCGTGGTAGTTTTTCTGCTTTTTGGGTGCTGGCCAATCGCTGGCGTACATCGGGTGCGACGGTGCACTTCATGACGGAGAAACTCGATGACGGAGAAGTCATCTTGCAGCGAAACTTCTTCGTACATCAGTCTGATACCATCGATTGTCTCAATCAAAAGTCGGCTGCTCTCGGCGGACGCTTGCTCGCCAAAGCACTGGTAAAGCTGAAGAAACAGCGACACCATCAGGCAATCAAGCAACGGTTGGGACGGCTCTTTAGCTCGCCAACACGCGCGGACATCCGCGACTTTGAGCGACGCGGCGGGCGCATGTTTCGCTTTTGGCGCTTATTCCGCTTTTAGCCAGACGACCTCCTCAGCGAAGCTGCAGTTCCGAAACCACGTCATTTGCCTCTTTGCGTAATGTCGCGTGTCTTTTTTTATTTCCTCCACCGCCGTGTCGAGGTCTTTTTCATCTGCGAGATGGTCGAGCAGTTCGCGGTAGCCGTGGCCGCGTAGGGCAGGAGCGTGACGATCGTATTTCTCTTTGAGCGTCATCACTTCGTCCAGCAGGCCCGCACTCATCATCGTATCTACGCGAGCGTTGATCCGCTCATACAGAGCCTCACGCTCGGTCTCTAGCCCGAGGAGGAGTGGCTGGTATTTTCGTGGAGCAGTACTTTTTTCCTCTAGTTTTCCTAGCTCAGCTAGCTCGAGTGCGCGGATGAGGTGATGCTTGTTTTCCTTCGGAATAGTCTCTGCTGCTTCGGCATCTTTCTCTTTTAGCTCCCCCCATAGTTTTTCCGCACCACCGTCTGTATCGTATTCTGCCTCTAGCTCGGCACGTCGCTCAAGATTCACAGCGGCATCTGCAGGGAACTGGTAATTCTCGACAATCGCAGAGATGAGTAGGGTATGGCTGCCTGCGAGGATGGGTATCTTGCCGCGCGCCAGAATATCATCGATCGCTGCCTCGGCACGCTGCCGATACTTGGCGACGGAGAGAGCGTAGCTCGGCTCAATATCAGAAATACAATGATGTGGGGCTGCTGCTAGTTCATCTGCATCGGGCTTTGCCGTGCCAATATCCAGCTCACGGTAAATAGCCCGCGAATCCGCCGAGACGATCTCGCCATTCACTTCTTGTGCGATCGCAATCGCGAGCGCGGTCTTGCCGCTGGCGGTCGGGCCGAGCACGGTCACGAGTGGGCGTTCGGGCTGGGTCGCGAGGAATTCTTTTACGAGCTGCACGGCTTTTGTCTGCATGCTGGATAGTTTAGACTGATTGCATGAAAAAGATACTTCTCCTCGCAGCTCTGCCACTTCTTGCAGGATGCAGCCTCTTCGCTCCTGCACCGCAGGATGACACCGCCGCGCTGGATGCACTGCTCGATGACGCCGTCACACAACAGGTCGAGCTGACAGAGGCGAGCTTTATGCAGTTGTCAGCAGAGCTGGTCTGTCTGCGCATCCGTGACCCACAGGCGACTGATGCCGTGCTGGAGGCTGCTGCACTGGATGTTCTCGATCTCTATGCCGTGACCGAAGCATCTTTCGACGCGTATCAAGCTGAGCTGATGGCCGATCCTACTGCTGCTGAGCGGGTGGCCCTGGGTATCGTAGGGGAGGTGCAGACGCGTTGTCAGAGCAATATATCTCCAAGTGCTCCGACAGAAATATGATTTGACTTTGCATGATTTTTCTATAAAATCTCTTCACATCTTGGGTCAGAGACAGTGGGTTCGCTTGCGAATAATCCCCACCGAGACACATACCAGCCGTTTACGGCATCGCGTCTGTCTTTGATTCAATACCTATCAAACGACAGATTTTTTTAAACTTCATTCCTATGGCTGTTACCCGACAACAAAAAGAAGCAATCCTCGAGGGTCTCACGGAAGAGTTCAAGACTGCTGGCGCAGCTGTATTTCACAGCTTCATCGGCATGACAGTCTCTCAGTCCGAGGCACTTCGCCGCTCACTGCGTGAGCAGGGCGTACGCATGATCGTCGCAAAGAAGACGCTCATTCAGCTCGCAGCGAAGAACGCTGGTCTCCCCGAGATCCCAGCAGAGTCACTCACTGACGCGGTCGCTGTCAGCTTTGCTCATGAAGATGAGCTCGCAGCTGCACAGAGCGTGTTCAAGTTTGGCAAAGACAATGACAAAGTACAGCTCCTCGGTGGTCTGATGGACGGCGCGATGGTCAGCAAGGCTGAGATCAATCAGCTCGCAACTCTCCCAAGCCGCGATCAGCTCCTTGGTCAGCTCGTGTCTGTCCTCATCGGACCGGTACGTGGCATGGCTGGTGTCGGTCATGGCATCATCTCTGGCTTCGTTCGTGCGCTGTCTGAGGTCGAGAAAAAGAAAGCCGCAGAGGCTGCATAATTTGTTTTCAATTCATTTGAAATATTCCATTCATCATTTTTAACCCCCATCACTATGTCTGACGAAAAGACAGCAATCGAGCTCTCAAAGGAGGCTCAATCAATCCTCGACTCAGTAAAAGAGCTCAAGGTAATCGACCTGGCTAACCTCGTGAAGGCTATGGAAGAAGAATTCGGTGTTAGCGCTGCTGCTCCTGCGGCTGCTGCTGCTCCAGCTGCTGGCGGTGACGCTGGTGCTGCTGCCGAGGAGAAGACATCATTTGATGTCGAGCTCACGGCTGCTGGCGACAACAAGATTGGCGCTATCAAGGCAGTGAAGACTATCACTGGTGCAGGTCTTGGCGAGGCTAAGGCAATGGTCGAAGAGGCTCCAAAGGTCATCAAGACTGGCGTCCCAGCTGCTGAAGCTGAAGAGATGAAGAAGTCTCTCGAAGAGGCTGGTGCCACTGTCACTCTCAAGTAAGTTACGTACTTTTTACAAAAGACCCTGTCGAACGACGGGGTCTTTTTTATGCAAAAAAATATATCCTAAAATAACGATAAGCTATGTAAATAGCTGTGATATGCAATTTCGTCGCTACAGCTAACTTTGGAATATGCTATATCGACAAGTTAGCTGTCATGAGAAAAGGCTGCCTTTACACTTCGGCTATCGCGTCGATCTCCACACGCGCACCTTTTGGCAGCCCCGCCACCGCGATGCAGGCACGGGCTGGCTTGTGATCACTGAAGACTTCGCCGTAGACTTCATTCACTGCCGCCCAGTCGGCCATGTCCACGAGGTAGATCGTCGTTTTCAGCACCTTCTCGGGCGTGCTGCCGCCTGCTTTGAGGACCGCCTGCAAATTACTTAGCACGAGTCGCGCTTCCTCGGCTGTGGTTCCTGCTTTGAATTCTTGCGTGGCGGGGTCGAGTGCGATCTGCCCCGAACAAAAGAGCAGATTCCCAGCCTGAATAGCTTGCGAATACGGACCGCAGGCGGCGGGTGCGTCGGGGGTGGAAATAACTTTTGGCATGTTTGGAAGGTTAATTGATCGAGTACAGCATACAGAATCGGCGAAACTTGGTACAATCTCTGCAATGCATCGAGCGAAATACTATCTCCGACGGATGAAGATCTGGCAGTGGCTGCTGGGTGGTTTTGTCGTCTTCCTACTGGTCATGACCTCTTTCATCTCGATGAGCATGGGGCAGCTGAGTGATCTCGGCTTGCTGCGACTGACAGGCTTTCCGGGTGGACAGGATTATCTCGTGATCTTCCAAAATGATGCTGAACGACGTCCGACAGGGGGATTTATCTCAGCATATGCGACGCTGAAATTCCGCTTGGGCATTCCGCTGATTTCCTTTGGCAATGTCTATGACGAGCGATTGATCGAGAAAGGTACGCAGTTTCCCGACCCGATTGTACAAGAGCTCATCGGCGGGCCGCAGTATCCAGGGCATGGCTTTCGCGATGGGAATGCTGATCCCGATTGGCCGACGAGCGCAAAGGAGCTGCTGCGACTGTACCGGTTGGGCTATCCTGATGCGGCGTTTGACGGTGTGATCGCGATCGATTTCACCGCCTTTGCGGGGCTGGTGGATGCGGTGGGCGGCATCCACGTGGGAGATACGACCTTTGCGGGTGATACGCTCTTTGCACAGATGGAGCAGGAGATCCAGACAATCGATCTACACAATCCAGAGGAGCTCGCCGCACGAAAGGGGATCCTCGGACAGCTGGCAAAGGGCTTGATTCGCAATCTGATCTTCTCACCGGGTAAGCTGAATGATGTTGCCGATAGTCTCGTTCGTAGTTTGCGCAGCAAGCATCTGCTCTTTTACTTCACCGATCCCGAGCTGCAGCAGCGCGCGAGTGCACACGACTGGGCGGGGGAGCTGCCAGTGGTGACGCGTGGAGACATGCTGGCGCTGGTCGAGGGGAATTATGGCGGCATGAAGAGCAGTCGTTATCTGCTTCGGAATACAAATTATGATGTTTATCTGTCTGACACGGAAGACGGCAGTCTCGTTGCGCGGGCTGAGCTAGCTATTGAAATTGAGCATCGTGGGGACGCCGCCGAGCCGATCTCGGGGTACTACAAGGGCTACTGGCGGGCATATGCACCGCTTGGCTCCGTGCTTACGAGCGGGCGACACAACACGATATTTGACGATGGCCTGCGACAGGTCGTAGGGCGGGTGATCGAGATGAATCCTGATGAGCAGCGTGAGATTAGTTTGAATTATGATCTGCCCGATAGCGTCGTGCAGGATGGCGTGTATCGGCTGCAGCTGGTGAAGCAGCCTGGCAGCGCAGCGGATCATATCCGCGTGACGGTGAAAGCGCCACCGGGCTATCTCTTCGCGAGTGAACAGTTCGACATTCGTGAAAATCTTGCCGTCTTCGAGACGCAGCTAATGGAGGACACTGAGCTGGAGCTGGAGATTCTGCCCGACACAGTGATACCTGGCATCGCCTGGCAGGAGTTTCGCGGGGCAGTGGGTGCGTCGGGACTGCGGCAGATCGACCTGCGCTTCAATGAGCCGCTGAGCTCTGCGAGTGTCGCAGGGGCGAGCTTTGCTATGACGGACAAGAACTACCGCAATGATCGCAGCGACAGTATCAGTGTGCAGAGAGTGGAGTTTGTCGCACCACAAAACATCCGACTCTATGTCTCGGGCATACGCGAAGAGTGCCGTGAATGGTATGGCCTGACTATCGACGGCGTGGCTGACGTGCATAGCAATGCAATCGACAATCGTGAGATCACGGTCGTACAATCAATCAATGATCTCGGTCAGCTCTGCGATCCTGAGCGAGCTCTTTAAATGTATATTGCCATTGCATTATCCTCGCGCCGAATGGTTGTTTTTTGTGCTTCATTAAGCAAAACATCCTTAAGTTCTATGTTGTGTCCATTTGCTATATGAGTCGTACCTTTAAATAGGTCTGCCGCATCAAATTTTAGTGACATGCCACCAGTGCCGCTATCACTCTTGCCATTGGTATCTATATGCTCATAGTGTCCTGCTACGATATTAGATATAAATACTGCATCAGCATGATCGTCGGGATTTTTATCACAGACACCATCTTGATTGGTCAGCAGGATGAGCTCTCTGGCATCGAGCGTGTTGGCAAGGCGCGCTGCGAGAATGTCATTTGACATGTATTCCAGCTCGGCGGTTGCCAGCACGTCATTTTCATTGAAGACAGGTATGCCACCAATTTTCCACATTGCTTCCACGGCAGCGCGCATATTTTTTACGGTTATTTCACATTTCAGGCTGCGTGCATCTACCAGCACTTGTCCCGCATGCAAGCCATGTGTCTTGAATGCCTGTTCATAGCTGCGCATGAGCCTGCCTTGGCCAATACTTGCGAGCGCTTGCTTGAGCGCCAGATCACCATTTGTCTTCTCGCTAGTCTCAGCGACGCCGGCCGCTACCGCACCACTTGTAACAATTGCAATCTTTGTTCGCCCCTGAGCGCGCAACTCAGCAATCTGCTCAGCGACTCTGTCAATGTATTTAGTATTCAGCGTGCCATCTGTATTTGTCAGCAGGGCAGTGCCGATCTTCACGACAATTGGCTGTTTGTTCTGTGATAGTTCTGGGGTCAAGGGATGAGTATAAATGAAATGCCATAAAAGAAAAAGCCCGCGACAAGGTCGCCCCTTTGGGGCGAGAGCGGGCTGATGTAGATAGTTTTGGATACCAAACTACACGCCCGCGCCTGGTGGTGCGGGTGGCGGTGTCTGGCTACTGCTCTTCTTCACTTTTTTTGGCGCAGCTTTTGGCTCGCCGAGCTGCGTCTGAAAGTCACCATTGAATGCATTCAGGAAGCTCTTCATGTCGATGACATCGGATGGATTGACGCGGTTGCTGAGTACCTTGCCAACCTGCTTTTCGCGGCGCTCGATCTTCTGCTTAAATTCACGAACACTCATGACGACCATTGTCGAGGTATTACAGTGTGCGCATGTCGCAGCGAAGACGCCTTTGCTACCAATGATATCGACGACGTCGACGCTGTGCTCAGCAAAACCCTGCTGGCATTTTGGGCAGGTCAGTGTCTTCTGAACATTTTTTACGATCTCGCTTAGGTCGGTGAGTCTCATTTTTTGTAAAGTTTGATAGATAAAGGATATGCCTGCTTGGCGAACTTGTAAACGGGTAAGAGGTTACTTTAATGGTTATTCTTCAGCTTGTCAAGTTCTTTTGTAATCCGCTGTATTGAGCGTGTTTTACCGAGTAAGGCAGCTACCTCGAAAGTTCCTGGACTAAACTTTTCGCCAGTCAGCGCCACACGCAGTGGCCAGAGCACTACGCCATTCTTTATTTCCGCGGCAGTGATAGCAGTGATAAGTGCTTCCTGTAGTGCCTCTTCGTTCCAATTATCTTCGCTCAATTCCTCCAAAATAGGCAGGCTGAACTCGAGCGCCTTCAGGGCATCGGGCAGCTCGACTTTCATCTTTTTGTGCGGATACAGCTCGGGGTCGACGTCTGGCTCGACGAAGAACATGCGCAGCTGATCGGGCGCTTCACTCGGCAGCTTGAGTCGGTCACCAGCCAGCTCGAGGCATTTCAAAAAGAAGGCATCGTCGTCGATCGGGAAGTCGCAGTGCGGACGGACGAGCTCGGCGAGCTCCGCTTTCGGCAGCTCATTTAAATAGTGCGCGTTGATGAACTTCAGCCGCTCGAGATCGAAGATCGCGCCCGACTTTTGCACGCGATCGAGACTAAATTCCTTGATCAAATCAGCCATCGAAAAGAACTCGCGGGTGTCGCCATCACCCGGATTCCAGCCGAGGGCAGCCAGATAATTCACCACCGCAGCGGGCAGGTAGCCGTCCTCCTCGAGTCGTTCCAGCGTCATCGGGCGACCCGTCGCATCGCGCTTACTCATTTTACTTTTGTCCGCATTCAGCAGGAGCGGCAGATGCGCGAAGGCCGGCAGTTCCGCGCCAAATGCCTTAAAAAGCAGGATATGCTTGCTCGTATTCGAGATATGATCTTCGCCGCGGATGACATGGCTGATGCCCATTTCGATATCGTCAGCGACGACGACAAAGTGATACAAGAACTGCCCGTTAGCTTTCCGCACGACAAAATCTTTGATGTGCTTGCCTTGCTCCTTTATCTCCCCGCGGACGAGATCGGTGAATGCAATCTCGGCATCTGGCACGCGAAAACGCCAAACGGGCTTGCGGCCTTCCGACTCATATTTCTCAATTTGCTCCGCAGAAAGATCGCGACAGCGACCGCCGTATCCGGGCGGCAACTTCTTTTCTTTTTGCTCCGCGCGCTCAGCGTCCATTTCCTCGGCTGAGCAGTAGCAAGGATAGATCGCACCCGATTCTTGTAGCTGCGCAAAGTAGCGCTCATAAATCTCGTAGCGCTCCGACTGACGAAATGGCCCTTCGTCCCAGTCGAGACCGAGCCACTTCAGGCCGGTCATGATCTCTTCTTCGAATGCTTTCGTCGAACGCTCGCGATCGGTGTCTTCGCTCCGGAAGATAATCTGACCATTATTGCCCTTTGCAAAGAGATAATTAAACAGCATCGCGCGGGCAGTGCCGATGTGCATCGGGCCGGTCGGACTGGGCGGAAAGCGGACTTTGATATTCATGAGCTGATTTTAGCAGGAGCGGGCGGGTAATCTGCTTGTTTTTTAGGCTGTTTTGTGATAAAATGGTCTGATGCAAACACAAAAAACATCGCACATTCTCGTGAATCTCCGACGGCTCGCAGCTGGTCTGCTGTGCCTGCTGCTCTTTGTGATCGGTGGCGGGCCTGTGTGGGCGGCAGAAGCTACTGCTGAGGAATTAAAGGCAGAGGAAGCCCTAAAAAGTGTGACGAAAACGGCCAATGAGGAAACTGCCGTGGCAAATGAAGCAATAGCCGGGTTGAATGAAAAAAAGAAGCCGCTGACAAAAGAGCTTGCAAAATTGCAAGCCGACGCAGATATCAAGCTAAAGCTTATTCAAACAAAGCATGCAGAAGATTCTAAAGCTCCCCTAAAGACTGCACAAGGTGAGATGAATAAGGCAAAAAAAGAAGCCGCTGGCATATATGAGAGCAGGATAGTTTTTTGTAAAAATAAAGTTAGTAATAATGCTGAATGTATAAAAAAAGCGGTGAAAACTCGTAATGATGCATACAAAGCTGCGGATAAAATATTGAAAGATGAACAGAAGGTGCAAGATGAAAAGTTTAAAAGCCTGGAAAATTCTTTGCTACAAAGGCTCGGTATAATTACCGACCCTGGCCCCCCTGAAGTGATTGGCTTACGAGAGCAGATTGATACCATTGACGCAGAAATTAATATAGAAAATTCAAAAATTGAATTTCATCGAGCAAATGTAAAAACGGCACTGACGGCGCTCAATAAAGCTCGCGGGTGTCCTGACCCAAAAGATCTTGAGGAGACCGTATTCGAAGTCGAGCTCGAGGCTGGTTTTGAGCGCTTGCCAGTAGGAAAGGCTATTACAGCGGATGGCGTTATCATTCCCGGCGTAGAAGGAGGTCGAAAGATGAATGAAGACACGGGTACGTGCTTCATCTGGCATGGCAACGAGCAAAATGGTCGCTGGTATCAGCTCATTGAGGGCGGTAACAGCACGGATATTATGACTGCTTTTGCGCGACAGATTTACCTCTTCCTCGCGGGGACGGTCGGTCTACTGTCGGTACTGATGATCATCGTTGGCGGCATCCAGATATCCGTCGCCGGAACGAATCAAGAAGGACTCGAAGCAGGTAAAGACCGCATCATGGCTGCCATGGCAGGTCTCGCGCTGCTCTTTCTCTCCAGCCTCATTCTCTACACAATCAATCCATTATTCTTCGGGCTCTAAATATGTTTCAGCGAATCTTCGCCAGTCTCGTCCTGATGTTCATGATCGCAGCTCCGCTGCAGCTGGCTTTCGCTGCACCTGACGCAAAATCAGATACCTTGCCTGCTACACAAGCAGAGCTTGCAGCTGATCAAGCTGCAGCTCAGTCATCTCCCGCAGAAGGTTCTTTTGCTGCCACAATGAAAGAGTCTGCCGGCATACCAGACGACGCATCGCCAGCGCGACCCTCCCTGGATGTATTGGCTGAAAACGGACATACACCTTCTGCTAATAAGATAGATGACGAGCCCGTTTCGGCGACTGGTCCAAAGAAAGAGCATTTCGATATCATCAGCGGCAAGCTCCTGCCCGGCACGCAGCAAAACCTCAGCGCGGCGAGCGCGGGCAGCATCGAGACATGGTTACGCGAAGGCACCCTGCAAAAGTTTGCCAATATTCTCATTGGCTGGACAGCAGCACTTGCGGTGGTCTTTATTATCATCGGCGCGTATCAATACTTGACCGCGATGGGCGACCAAGAAAAGCTCGGCGAGGCGCACAAGACGATCACGTGGTCGCTCCTCGGTGTGGCAGTTGCCTTGCTCGCCTTCGCAGTCGTACAGATTATCGTGAATATCCAATTCACGGGGCAGGCGCTAACGGAGGCGGAGCAGCCAACGGCTGAGCCAGCGGCGCAGCTATGTCCAGCTGATATTAAATCATTTCAAACGAGCTGTTGGACTGAAGATAAAAATGGCGTACAAATAAAGAAAGATAAGTGCATTGAAGAAAAGCCAAATGAAGATACATGCCAATTCGTTGGGCTAGCAGCAGGTTGTGCATGGGCTGATGTGCAGGTCGAGCTGACACTCGCTGAGCTGCCATCCAAAGATGCTGCGACGGGTTCTATTGGGTGGGCACAGATGAACATTCTCAATCCAAATAATGAAGTGGTAAAGTTTGGTGAATATGGTCCGCGTACCCAAGATGTCTTTGAGACATATGTTGCTACGCATGTTTCAGCAGGTATTTGTCCTCAGATGCCACCGAATGCCTATGCCAATATCCAGCCCGATACGCCACGTGCAGATCGCCTGAAAGAATTACTCATGGCAGCAGGCATCGCCGCTCTCATAGATCATTTCTTTGGCACAAATGACACGCCTACGCTCGAAGATCCGCCAGTAGATAACCCAACACCCCCAGTTGGTCCGCTCTGTGGCAATAACATATTGGAAACAGGCGAAACCTGCGACGATGGCAACACGAGCTCTGGCGATGGCTGTTCAGCTGTGTGCGTGATTGAGGCGACGAACCCAACAGACCCAACGGATCCAACGGATCCAACAGACCCAACGAACCCAACAGACCCAACGGATCCAACAGACCCAACTAATCCAACGCCGCCAACAGACGATCCAGGACTACCATTTACCGATGGACCATACATCTGGCCAGAGAACCCAACTGATTTACCAGATGGTTCGGGCGGCACATTCATCCCACCGACTGTACCGACTGATAACGATGATGATACTGATGGTGGCACATGGACACCGCCAACGGACTCAGGTGACGATAGGCCGACTGACTCAGGTGATGACGATACGAGTCGCGATGAGCTGATCTCGTTGCTCGACAGGCTCGATGGCGATGCTGACCGTGACGCTCTGCTCGGTGGTGCACCTTTTGTCGGTCCACCAAACCCCGATGCTGCAGGTATTTCTGATGATCTCTACGAGACAGGTCCTTCCATCTTCGACCCAGCGCTACGTCTATTTGCAGATATCGATCCGCGCCAGCTGATGGCGTACGTCGATCCTCGCAGTGCCATTATTCCCTGTTATCAGGGGGATTGTGAAAGTAATGAGGTAAAGGGTCTTCCGACAGGTGACTTCCGTGATGAGATATTACCGACGATTGCACGTTTCCTTATTTATGCGATCACGACTGTCGCACTCATTGTTTTCTTTGCGACTGGCGCAATCCTCGTCTTTTCATTTGGTGAGCAGGAGATGCGTAGCACAGCTCTCAAAGGTCTTGTCTGGGGTATCGTCGGTCTTTGTTTTGCAGCCGGTGCGTATGCTATCGTTCGTGGCATACTCGGTATTGATCTCGGAATATTCTAAAATATGTTTTTCTTCCGCTTCATCTCGTTTGCGATTATTATCGCTTTCTCGTGCCAGCTCGTGCTGGCAGCAGGTGCGCCGAGTGAGTATCTCGATGAAGTTGGTCGTGGTGATATCATCTTCGGGGAAGATGGTACACCAAAAGCACGGACTGGCGTACGGATTAGCGACACATATTGTCCTTATGGCTCAGTGAATTGTGGCGTGAATGAAAACTCGGATGATGAGAAGAATCTCGAAGGCGAGGAAGGTTTATCTCGTTATCTCATGCGTCTTCTTGGTGGTATTTTGAATTTTGCAGCGATTGCAGCAGTGATTATGTTGATCATTGCAGGTATTCGTTTTGTTATTGCAATGGGAAATCAAGAAGATATTGAAGCTTCAAAAAAGCATATTATGTATACGCTTGCTGGTCTTTGCGTGATAATACTTTCGCTCGTCATCGTTGGTAATATCACAGACGTCGTTTATGAAACGACTGATGAAGGCGTTGTTACACTTACACGCACACCGGACTCCACGACAGTGCGACCTGATGGCAAGGAGCCAGTCGTCACACAGCGGTCTGTTGCGCCAGCAGCGTCTCAGCGGGGTACGTATTTGGGCGCCCTGTCTTGTACCAATGGCGCTCAAGTTACCCGAGAGGCTGCATATATCACTGCCAATGAAGGCTTGAAATATAAAGTCTATCAGCCAGACGGGACTGATTTACTCATTTCTGGCATCGGGCACAAAGAGACTGGCAAGGGTGTATCGGAGGATGATCCTCGCGATGCAGCGACTATTATGTCGAATTTCAATGCCGATTTGTTGGCGCATCGTGGGCCTCTCAAATGGGCTGGCTATAATGATTTAAGCGGCATTCAGCAGGCAGTGCTACTTGATATGACATTTCATGCCGGCAATAGTAATATCGCCAAATTTACTGATTTGCAAGCTGCGGTCAGGGCAAAAGATAATGAAAAGGCGAGCCGTGAAATACTGCTCAATTCAGCCAGTAACGGCTTTAGCGACATCTATCGAGATGCTGGTGAAGATATGAAGAATACAGCTTTGCTACAGCGACTGATGAGCAATCAAAATATTACCGTAGCGGATATTGCAGGCCGCGCAACGCGCAATGCCTACCTTATGCTGAATCAGTCGGATGCTACATCAGTATTTGATGCATATATAAAAGAAGACGTACAAGGCTTCTCATTTCTGTGTAAAAATTCTGCAATTGATTGGAATAACCCAAATCAAAGAGTCTCGCAGTATTTTACCGTTCGCGAGGTGACGCTTGATGATGCACGACGTAAGCCAGACCCAGGCAGTACGCAAGAAAAGAATATTCTTAAATTGGCGGCTGAGCTGGATAAAATACGCGATGCATGGGGCAGTGGTATTCAGATTACATCGTGGTATCGACCGCCGAATATAAATAAAGAAGTCGGCGGCGCAGCGCAGTCGCAGCATATCAGCGGACTAGCGGCGGACATCAAACCGACAAATGGCAAGATGAGCGAATTTCAGGATTTTCTGAAGACGCATTGGTCGGGCGGTCTCGGCACCGGATCAAAGAGCTTTGTGCACGTCGATATACGAAACAATGGCTCATTTATGGAAGCAGGTAATGCTACTCCGAGTGTGACATGGACATACCCATCTGCCTAAATAAAAACCCCAACCAAGCGGTCAGGATTTTTAGAGATGTCTAGATTATTTGAGGAATTACATGCCCATCATGCCGCCCATACCTCCCATGCCGCCGCCCATCGCGGCTGCTGCTGCGGACGCACCTGCACCGTCTTCTTTCTTGCTTGGCTTGTCGGCGATCGCGCCTTCTGTCGTGAGGAAGATGCTCGCGATGCTGGCAGCATTTTCTAGTGCGCTGCGCGTGACTTTCTTTGGGTCGATGATGCCTGCCTTCACGAGATCAATAAATTCACCAGTCGCTGCGTTGTAGCCTTCGTTGCCGCTGCGGTCCATGACCTTGGAGATAATCGCACCACCATCTTCGCCGGCGTTTTCTGCGATCTGACGAAGTGGCATTTCGAGTGCCTTCTTCACGATATCTACACCGTGCGCCTCATCAGGATCTTTCATATCGGCTGAGAGCTGCGTCAGTACGGCTGCTGCACGCACGAGTGCGACACCGCCACCTGCGACGATGCCTTCTTCGACAGCTGCCTTGGTCGCTTCGACAGCGTCCTCGACACGATGATGGCGCTCTTTTTGTTCGACCTCAGAGGCTGCACCGACCTTGATCACACCGACACCACCAGTGAGCTTCGCGAGGCGCTCGGCGAGCTTTTCCTTGTTAAAGTCGGATGTTGCTGCGTCGAGCTCGTTCTCGATCTCATGGACGCGTGCCTCGATGGCTGCTTTATTTCCTTTGCCGTCCACGATGATCGTCTTCTCTTTATCCGAGACGACTTTTGCCGCCTGTCCGAGCTGGTCGATCTCGATATTTTCCAGCTTTAGTCCGACCTCTTCCGAGATCACCGTGCCGCCAGTGAGTGCTGCTATGTCTGCGAGCATTGCCTTGCGGCTGTCGCCAAAGCCAGGGGCTTTCACTGCGAGTGCGCTGAATCCACCACGGAGCTTATTCACGACGAGTGTTGCGAGCGCCTCTGCCTCGACGTCTTCGGCAATGATGACCAGCTCCTTCTTGCCGTCTTTTGCGAGCTTCTCGAGGAGCGGCAGGATATCTTGAATGCTACTGATTTTCTTATCAGTAATTAAAATGCTGGCATCTGCCATTTCAGCCTTCAGGCCTTTTGTATCAGTGATCATATATGGACTGACAAAGCCATTATCAAATTGCATACCTTCCACGACATCGATCTCGAGTCCGAGCGTTTGCCCTTCTTCAACTGTGATGACGCCATTTTCACCGACACGCTCGATGACATCAGCGATCACCTCGCCGACCTCTTCATTTTGCGCAGAGATAGTCGCGACTTGCTGTTGTTGCTCTTTTGTATTGACTGGCTCACTCAGTTTACCAAGCTCCTCGACAACGGCTGCGGTGGCGCGGTTGATGCCATTTTTCAGATTCATTGCGTTTGCACCAGCAGTCAGGTACTTCAGTCCTTCACCGACGATCGCATGGGCGAGGACAGTCGCGGTAGTGGTGCCGTCGCCAGCTGCATCGTTCGTCTTGCTGGCAACCTCCTTTACCATTTCCGCGCCCATATTTTCGAACTTATCTTCCAGCTCAATATCCTTGGCGATGGTTACACCGTCATTCGTGATGACGGGGGAGCCGTAGCCCTTCTCGAGGATGACATTGCGACCCTTGGGGCCCATGGTAATGCGGACTGCATCGGCGAGCTTAGTCACGCCAGCAAAGAGAGCTTTGCGCGCGTCTTCGGAGAAAATGATTTGTTTAGACATAATTTAGAAGGGGTTAGGTTTTAGTGAATAGGTTTTAGTTTTTGTAAAAGAACGTTTCAGAAATAGGAGTGAAGTTATTTTTAGCAAGGAAGTCTAAAATATAACTTTGAAGCATTACTTTATTTTTATCGACTCCTTCTTTTTTGAGATAGTCTAAATATTTTTTTGTAAAAACCTTAGATGCTCCAAAAAAACAGACATTATTTTCTACCACCTCTAATCTTTTATCTTCAGATATTGTGCCATCTTCGCTGAAATATATTTTCGCGTAAATCATTTTCAAGGTTATTAAATTAGTTATCTTGTCATCCTGAGGCAGAGCCGAAGGATCTCAGACGGGTGAATCTATCAAGTTTCTGAGATTCTTCGCTGCGCTCAGAATGACATGTTTCATTATTTTACAACGGCGATAATATCGCTGTCTTGAATGAAGGTGTGTTCGACATTTTCGATCTTCACTTCAGTTGGACCGTACTTTGAATACAAAACAACGTCGCCTTCTTTTACGCTGAGTGCTGCGCGCTGGCCGTCTTTGCCCATTTTACCCGGGCCAACAGCGACGACTTTTGCCTGTTGGGGCTTGTCCTTGTCAGCGGTCTCAGGAATATAAATTCCGCTCGCGGTTTGCTCGGCGGCTGTCTCGGGCTCGATGAGGATATAGTCGTTTACTGGCTGTATGTTGGTCATGTTGAAAGAAAATAAGTAAGTTTCTGGGCGAGCATTCTAGTTTATTTGCGGGCAGATATCAAGGTAGCTAATCGAGTTTTCAGCTTAAGAAAAGCTAAAGAAACAGCTTGTAAGACTTTGACAGCCAAAAGTTGGGGAGTAGAATGGATTCACTTAACAAATTCATTTCATAATCACCTTTCTCATGAAAAACGTTTTTCTTACTATCGGAGCAATGTTGCTCCTCACGGGCTGCTGGAGCGCCAACACCGAGCCAGTACCAACTGAGCCAGTCGTGATCGAAGCGACACAAAGCCAATCGGCTGAATATCTTGAGCAGGCTGCCGAGACCAAAGCCAAGCTACAGAAGCTACTAGACCAAAAGAAGGCTGCTGAGCAGACCAGCTTCATGAATTTCATCGTGCCGTCTGCCTACGCGCAGGAGGCAACAACAGCTGCCGAGCTGACACTTGATGAGCAGATCGCTGAACTGGCTGCCGAGCTACAAGCACTCATGGAGGCTGCTGCCGAGGCTGCCGCTGCCGAGGCTGCCGTTGTAGACTCGACTGAGGTACTCGACGAGGTGGCCGCTGAGCTCGCCGATGTGACGACAGTCATTGAGGCTGCCGCCGAAGCCACCGACGATGAGGCGCTCGATGCTATCGCTGAGACAGCGTCCGCATTTGAGGAAGAGCTGGAAGATGCCGTAGCAACTGCCGAAGAGGCTATTGCGCTTGGTGAGACTGGTGTCGAGATTGTGATTGAGACCAGCGGCGCCGAAGCACTCAAAGTTGCTGACCGTAAAGCATATTTCAAAGAGAAGCTTGACGAGCGTCATGCGAAGATGGAGGAGCAACGCAAAAAGCGCGACGAAAAGCGCGTTGAGCATCTCGCTAAAGTTGAGGAGCGCATAGCTGAGCTACCCGAGGAGGAGCAGGCAGCTGCAGAGGCAGAGTTCGCTGCGAAACAAGCTGAGAATGAAGCAAAAGCTGCTGAACGTCATGCTCGTTATGAGGAAATGAAAGCAAAGCGCGAGGATATCCGAGCTGCACGTGAAGCTGGTGATGAGGCTGCTCTTGAGGCTCTCAAAGAGGAATTTAAAATGGAGGCACAAGCAACTCGTGAGCAAGCACAGGAGCGCCGCGTTGAACGTAAGGATGATCGCATGCAGCGTATCGAGCAGCATATTGAAAACCTACCTCCAGAGGAGGCCGAGGCAGTTCGTGCTCGATTTGAAGAACAAAAGGTTGAGCAGGCTGAGCGCATAGAAGATCGTGAGGCTGCAGGCGAACGTATTCGTCGTCTGCCACCAGCACGCCAGGACGAGTTGCGTGAGCGAGCTCGAGAAGAGCAGGAAAATCGTATTGAATTCCGTGACGAAGATATTCGAGATATACGTGAAGATATGAAAGATGAGCGGGATGCATTCCGTGAGGAACAAAAGGATGAGGTGCAAGACCATCGTGATGATGTGAAAGAGGCTATGGATGATCATCGTGAAGAGCAGGGAGCGCTGATTGATGAGGCAAAAGATGCTATGCAGGCAGGTGATGTCGAGGCTGCACAAGCACTTCGTGACGTGATTAAGGAAAATAAAAAAGACTTCCGTGAAGAGGAGAAAGAGCAACAGAAAGATTTTCGCCAAGATCAGAAAGAGCAACAGAAAGATTTTCGCCAAGAGCAAAAAGAAGAGGTAAAGGATATGCGTGAAGAAAAGAAGCAGGAAATGCAAGATCATCGTGAGGAAAAGAATGGAGTAAATGCCCGTCGCGAGAATATGAAAGATGATGACAAAGACAACGAAGAAGAAGATGATGATGATGATGATGCCGACGATGAGGACAATAACTAATTCAAAAACTCATATAAAAGCCCTGCCGCATGGTGGGGCTTTTTATTTGACCCCGTTCTTCCTTTGCAGCTAAGCTGCCCGCACTTCATTTTCTATTCATGTCTACCCTCGTCATTGTCGAGTCTCCGGCCAAAGCCCGCATGATTTCCAAATTTCTTGGCAAGGATTTCATCGTGAAGGCGAGCATGGGGCACGTGCGCGATCTGCCAAAGAGTCAGACGGGCGTGGATATCGAGAATAACTTCGAGCCAGAATATGCCGTGACTGAGGATAAGAAGAAGGTCGTAAATGAGCTTAAAAAAGATGCGAAGGGCGCGGACAAGATCATACTCGCGACTGATGAAGATCGCGAAGGAGAGGCGATTGCGTGGCATCTGCTGGAGGCTTTGCAGATAAAAGGAACCAATAAAGAGATTTCCCGTATCGTCTTTCACGAAATTACCAAAGAGGCCATCCTTGCTGCGCTGGCGTCGCCGCGCACGGTCGATCTCGCCTTGGTCGATGCGCAGCAGGCGCGCCGCGTGTTAGATCGCCTCGTTGGCTACGAGCTGAGCCCGCTGCTCTGGAAGAAGGTGCGCTATGGTCTGTCGGCAGGACGTGTGCAGTCGGTCGCGGTGCGGCTGGTGGTTGAGCGCGAGCGTGAAATCATGGCATTCGACGCGGTGGAGTATTGGACGATCGGTGGCATATTCGAGACGCCACGCGGCGATCACTTCACTGCCGAGCTTGCCAAGATCGCCGGTAAGAAGGCGGTCGTTTCGAGTAGAGGCGAGGCAGAGAAGATCGAGTTTGATGTCAAAGATGCGCCATTCACCGTCAGCGCTGTCGAGCGCAAAGCCGTCAAGCGCAATCCGCCTGCACCATTCATCACATCTACGCTCCAGCAGGAGGCCAGTCGTAAGCTGGGATTCAGCGTGAAGAAGACGATGATGCTCGCGCAGCGGCTCTACGAAGGCACCTATGGCGAAGGTCTTATTACCTACATGCGTACCGATTCCGTCAATCTCGCGAAGAGCGCCGTGCAGTCGGCGCGCAAAGTTATTGAAAAAAGATATGGCAAAGAATACGTGCCCGCGGAGGCGCGTGTCTTCAAAAGTAAATCAAAAGGCGCACAGGAGGCGCATGAAGCTATCCGCCCGACCGAACTGGCTCGTGCACCCGATCAGCTGGGCACCGATATTGAAAAGGATGCCCGAAGGCTTTACGAGTTGGTCTGGCAGCGCACGATAGCCTGTCAAATGGCAGAGGCACAGCTGGAACAGACAGGGGTTAATGTCGATGTCAAAGATTACACCTTCCGTGCGACAGGGCAGGTGGTCAAGTTTCCTGGTTTCTTCGCGGTCTACACTGAGGGCAATGATGACGAGCTGGCAGCAGCCGACGACGACGAGCGCATCCTGCCCGAGATCATCGAAGGCGAGCCAGCCAAGCTGGAGAAGCTGGAGTCCGAGCAGCACTTTACCAAACCGCCCGCCCGCTACACAGAAGCTTCACTTGTTAAAAAATTAGAATCCGAAGGCATCGGTCGACCATCGACCTACGCCCCGACCATCGGTACCGTGCAGACCCGCGGCTACGTGGAGAAGGAAGGTCGCGCACTCCGTCCGACAGATACGGGTTTTGTGGTTAGTGACTTCCTCGTGGAGCACTTTCCCGAGATCGTCGACCTCCAGTTTACTGCCAAGATCGAAGAAGATTTTGATGAGATCGCCGAAAGTAACAAAAAATGGCAAGACGTCATCCGTGCATTTTATCAGCCATTTCATGCGAATGTCACCGAAAAGGACGAGTCCGTCGATCGTGCCACCGCCACCGGCGCACGCCTGCTCGGTAAGCACCCCGACAGCGGTTTGCCTGTCTTTGCCAAGCTCGGTCGTTACGGCGCGATGCTGCAGGTTGGTGAGACTGAATCAGAAGAGAAGCCAAAATTTGGGCCAATCCTGAAGACACAAAGCATGGCGACGATCACGCTCGAGGAGGCGCTCAAAAATTTACAATTGCCCCGTGAGGTTGGACTTGCCCCTGATGGGAAAAAGGTCGTGACGCAGATCGGTCGCTTTGGGCCGTACATCCGCCACGACAAAACTTATGTCTCCATCACCGAGGACGAGCTCTGGAGCGTCGAGCTGCCCGAGGCATGGCGCCTGATGGAGGAAAAGCGCGAGTTGCAGGCAAAGGCGCTCGTGCACGATTTCACCGACGAGGGGATACAGGTGAAGATCGGGCGCTGGGGGCCGTATGTCACCGACGGAACGAAGAATGCGAAGATCGCGAAGGATGTCGATCCCGAGAAGCTGACGCTGAAGGAATGCCAAAAGATACTGAAAGAAGCGCCGGAAAAGAAGGGGAGATGGGGCGCGAAGAAGGCTGCTGCTGGCGCGAAGAAAAAGCCTGCGGCAAAAAAGAAGAAAGCGCCAGCGAAAAAGAAGCCAGCTGCGAAGAAAAAACCAGCTAAGAAAAGTAATGAATAAGCGCCTTGATCGCAAACGAATGAGACTGAAAGATTTTGATTACTCAGCTGACGGCGCGTATTTCATCACGATTTGCACGAAAGATAAGCAGCATTTTTTTGGGGATATCAAAAATGACAAGATGATTCTAAATTCGATTGGCAATGTGGCAGAAAAATGTTGGCAAGAAATTCCAGATCATTTTCCAGATTCTGAAATAGGTGAATATGTAATCATGCCAAATCATGCGCACGGGATTATTTGGATCAAGAATGGCTTTGTAGGGAATGAAAATTTTCATTCCCTACCTGCGGAAAACACGCATCTGCATTCCCCACGCGGTGCGAAATCACGCTCCTTGTCATCGATTGTGCGTGGTTTTAAAATTGGTGTGACGAAATGGTGTCGAACAAATGGACATGAAAATTTTGCCTGGCAATCCTCGTTTCACGACCGCATCATCCGTGATGAATTAGAATTAAATCGTATTCGGGAATATATTCAAAATAACCCTTTGAATTGGGTTTTAGATGAGGAGAATAGAAAAATATAAAAACTAGCCGCGAAGAAAAAGCCTGCTGTAAAGAAGAAGTCAGTTAAAAAGAAATAAAAAATAATCTGCCCTAATTTAAAATAAAGCTTTTAAAAAACTAAGCATGCGTTCCTGAGCCCTGTTCGTCCATATGACGCTTAATTATAGAAAGGTCAGGATGAATTGCTTCAACTGCCACTTTTCTTATTACATCCATTCCTGATTCAATATTATCTTCATCTAATGGGGATAGATTTTCATCAAAATATTGCATTGACCACCTAAACTTCACATCATCAATTTCACCTTCGCCCTGATTGAAATCAGTATTTTTTATTGTTTCAAAAATTTCCTCGCGTGTTTTCTCAGTTAAACAATAGAGAATATTATCAAAATTTATATATTGAGGTGTGCACTCAATCTTTTTGATAAAAGAAATATCATCTTGCTCTAAAGTATTTTTACTCATTATAATTTAAGTTAATTACTTAATTAGTTTACTGTGCTGTTGCGACATCTGCAATTTGCATGATCGGTTGCATGATGGCTGCCACGAGGAGACCAACGAGGCCACCGACAATGACAATGATGACTGGTTCCATGATAGTCGAGAGGTTCTTCACAAAAGTATCGATCTCTTCGTCGTAGAAATCAGCGATCTTGCTGCTCACAGCGGAGAGCTGGGCTGTCTGCTCACCGACGGCGATCATGCTGACCACGAGCGGCGGAAAGAGCTTCTCTTCGGTTGAGATTGATTCATTGATCGGCACACCCGACTCGACATCCGCCTTCACGTCGAGCAGGACTTGTTTGTAGACCTCATTGCCGACAGCATTTGCGGTGATCTCAATAGCGCGGATGATGGAGATACCCGAGGCGGTCAGCGTGCTCAGCTGGTGGGCAAAGCTGGCGAGCGCGATCTTTTGAAAGAGCGGGCCAAAGACAGGAAGCTTCAGCATGAGACCGTCCCAGATAATACGGCCGCTATCAGACTTTTTCCATGCATTCACACCGACAATAGAGCCGATGATGATGCCAAAAAAGATGAGTGAATTAGGAATAAATAATGTACTACCAACGAACCAGTCGGAGGTCGTCATGAGCATCTTTGTCGATGTCGGCAGTTCGACGCCAGCGCCCGTAAAGAGCTCAGAAAGTTTTGGAATAACCTGTGTCATAACCACCCAAGTTACTATTACGATGATGCCAAGAATGATAGCTGGGTAGATCATTGCCGAGCGGATCTTGCCAGCGAGGCTGGCGTTCTTTTCGGTGCTGGTTGCGAGGTCTGAGAGTGATCGATTGAGCTGACCCGATGCTTCACCCGCAGCGATGACACCGCGCTCGGCTTCGGTGAAGGTATCGTCATAATCCGCGAGCACCTTTGCAAAGCCGCTGCCGCCTTCGACTGCTTCGGCAATTTCACCGAGGATTCGTTTGAATTTTGGATTCTGTAGCTGGGCAGCGAGCATGCGCAGCGCCTTCACGATCGGCAGACCCGCATTGATCATGACCGACAGCAGGCGAAAAAAGATGACTTTATCCTTGATGCTGACCGAGCTATATTCGATCAAAACATCATTGATCGCATTGCCCATGCTTTGCACATCTTTGATTTGAAATTTCTTGATTGCTTTTGCTTCGGCCGAGACATAGCTCTGCGCTTCGCCGATATGCATTTTGGTTGCATCGCGCTCATCGAGGGTCAGCGGCTTGCCGGCCTGCTGCTCTTCGGCTTCGGTCGCGAGATTGTCGATGGATACATCGGCGCTTGCACCCACTTCGTCGATCGAGACAATATTGAGCTTCTGTTCATTAAAGAGCTTGTCGGCTGCCTCCAGCTTGCTCGTGGCTTCGATGGTGCCGCGTACATCGGCACCGTCGGCGTCTTTGGCTAGGAATGAAAATTGCATTGCGAGGGAATTATGTCTAAGAAGTTATTTTAACTATTTTAATTTATTTTGTCTAGTCCTGGCTCGAGTATGTCTTCGGTGTGTCGTGCGACATTGTAGACCTCCTCGGGCGTGGTGATGCCTTCGAGAATACGCTCAATACCATCGTGTTCGAGCGTCTTCATGCCAGTCTTTACCGCTGCGGCCTCTATTTTGACTGTGCTTGCGCTACCGAGGATCATTTCCTTGAGATCATTATTCATTTCCATGATTTCATAAATACCAACACGGCCTTTGTAGCCAGAGCCACCGCAGGCATCGCAGCCAGCACCATGAAAGACCTTGATTTTAAAGTCGGCCTTGTCGGCGCCAATATTCTTTTTTTCCTCGGGGTTCATGCCATCGATTGCTTTTTTGAGTTGCTTTTCGACCTCTGGCGTTAGCTCGTCGGGTGTTTTGCAATGCTCGCAGATGCGGCGCACGAGACGCTGAGCGACGATCGCGTTTAGCACGGCGGTGATGAGAAAGGCAGGAATGCCCATATCAAGAATACGGGTGATGGTCGCTGCAGCACTATTGGTATGCAAGGTGGATAGCACGAGATGTCCTGTGAGCGCTGCTTCCACGGCGACTTCGACAGTTTCCTTGTCGCGGATCTCACCGACCATGATGATATCGGGATCCTGACGCAGTGCGCTGCGCAGACCAGTAGCAAATGAATAACCGATATCAGGGTGCACTTGACTCTGATTGAGACCATTCATTTGGATTTCGACTGGATCTTCAATTGTCATGATATTTACATCAGACGTGTTGAGGATCGAGAGACATGAGTACAGGGTGGTAGTCTTACCGCTACCTGTCGGACCAGTGGTCAGCACGACACCATTTGGTGCGGCGATAGCCTTTTTGATGATGTTGAGATTGTGATTGGAAATACCCAGTTCTTCGAGCGTTGGAATATCGCGGCTCTTGTCCTGTAGGCGCATGACGATCTTTTCGCCGTTTACGGTCGGCAGGGTAGAGACACGTAGATCCATCTCACGACCGTCACGAGTGGTGACTTGCGTGCGACCGTCCTGCGGAATACGCGTCTCATCGATCTTGAGGTTACTCATGATCTTAATACGGCTCACCACCGCTGCATGCAGGTTCGGCGGGTATTCCACGATCTGGCGAAGTACGCCATCGACGCGATAGCGCATGCGAATGGTACGCTCCTCTGGTTCGATGTGAATATCCGAACTGCCGAGATCCAGCGCATAGCTGATCAGGTACATAACGATCTGCGGCACATTGCTCGCAATGATCGCATTTTGTAGTCCGGTAAGTTTTTCGCTGTCAGGTGACATGAGGTGTTTTGTATTGGGGTATTTATTTTAGCCCTATTTTATTCGTCTATGCTTACTTTGCTGCCTGCGTGTCGGGGAGTGCGTAGGCATTCATAGAGACATCGACATCGATGCTTCCCTGTTCTTCGCCAGCAAAGCGGCGGAGTTCAGCAAGATTGCTGATTTGAATATTGATATCGCGCGTATCGAGGAGGCGCAGGGTAATGTTTTCATCTGGCTTAATAAAGCTGCCAGATCGCTCAAATTGACGGAGGATCTTATGCAGATTTTCCTTACTTGTATTGAGGGTCACCTTAAATGGTAGGGTGATATAATCAGTGTCCTTTTTTGCGATAGCTTTACCAAAATTGATTGTCTTCAGAAGTACGGGGTTACGTGTATCTTCGATAGAGTTGGTATAGGCCTCGATGATACGGACAATCTCTGTTTGCATGACGTCTGTTGGGAGGATATTACTAATGGCCTCTTGATTATTGGCTGCTTGCAGTGCGTATGATTCTTTGAGATCGCGATAGGTGTCACGCTCGGTATCGAGCTTGGCATCAGCATCTTCGATGCTGCTCGCTAGTTCGGTCAGGCGACTTCTGCCATCGGTGATGCCCGTATAGGCAGGCCAGACGACGAAGGTGATGATACCAAGAACGATTAGTCCTGATATCAAGAGCTGAAAGTGTGCGAGACGGGTAAGGCGTTGGGCGTGTTTGGTCATAAAAAAGGAAATAGTGTGTATTTAGTTATTGAGCAGTGCGTCGAGCTCAGATGTATCTGCGTCTGTCATTGACTCTGCAGTAGTTTCTTTGGTAGCGGGCGTTACCTCAATAGCTTCTTCCGTTACGATTGACTCAGTTGCTTTTGCCATTTCCTCTACTGGTGTTACATCTGAAGGCTCTTCGATGACTGTCTCTTGCATCTCTCCGACCGCTACTTCCATATCCGATGTTTTGATTGGTTTAGCAACAGTTGCGCTAGCAGCCTCAGCTGCTGTCTCTGCTTCGGTTGTTGTTTGGATTGCCTCAAAGTCTGGTAGTTCGATTTCTTCTTCCTCTTCAACAATGATTTTGATATCGCGCTCGTCAGCTATATTTGGCTGCTGAATCATGAGCTTGAAGTTCATTGGTGAGAAGAATTTGCCAGCTAGATCTTTATTCTTTGAGTAGCTTGATCCTTCGATATCCTGAAAACTGCTGCTGCCTTCGAATGCATCGACGAGATCAGCGAGCAGCGTAAAGTTTTGATTATCATAGCTGCCTTCGCCGACGACCTGTCCTTTGACTTCGATGGTATTTTTGTCTGCCTTACCGCTAAAGCCAGTAAAGGCAACGAGTGTATTTGATGGGTCGATATCACGACGCGCATCAAGAGGTGCATTTCCTTCGTCTGGTGTCATATCTGCGCCGAGGCGAGCGATCTTTTCAATAGTCTCGATAATTGGCGACCAGGTGATGCGTTGCGCACTTAGTTCATTGATGATTGTTTCTTTTGCGAGATTATGTGCAATGGTCGCTGCAGCTGCGAGATCACCTTCCTGGGCATCATTGTCGCCGATGATCTGTACGATCTTGCGGTACACATCAGGATCATTCACATTGCCGATATTGAGTGTAGATACCTGACTAAGTGCCATCTCAAAGGTGCTTGGCTTCTTGACTGAAAGGACATCGAGGATTCCCGTAAGACGAGTGACGAGCTCTTGTGTCGTCATATCTGTGTTGTGTGCATCAATCGTGCGTACCTGTTTTTTGAGATCGGCGACAAGGTTTTTCAGATTTTTTTCTTTTACCTCGATCAAGATTGAACGTGCCTCAGCTCGAGCTGCTCGCATGTCAGTCTTTGTGAGCGCAGACGGAAATTTCACTTCTTCAAAGTCGATGAGTGCGAGATGAGTCTGCATACGCTCAGCCTGATCACGCATCTTTTTTGAAAGATTTTTTTCCTCTTGCATATCTTGCATCTGCAGACTGATCTGGCGTAGGAGCGTCTTGGCATAGCTCATGCGATCTGCTTGCACACTCTTGAGTGCGTTTACCTCTGACTCAGGTACGTATACGATTTCACCGCTTTCTGAGATTATGCGGTACTGTGGCTCAGTACTGTTGGTCTCGTTACCACGAGGAATGACTGTGCCACCCGACGGTGCTGTGTAGTTGAGCACGGGGTCGTCGAGGTCGAGGCTGCTTACCAGTGTTGCGATATTCTCCAGTTTGATGAGCGCAATGAACTCACGCGTATCTTTGAGGTCTGTGGTGAGACGTGTGTTGAGCTCTTCTTTTATTGCGAGTGTTGCAGGGATATTGTATGAATTGAATTTGGCTAAGATGCGATTCTCTTCATCAAAGATGATGACAAAGAAGGTCAGCCAAATGCTAAAGCTGATAATGAGTGTCGCACCAAAGGCAAGATGAGCCTTTTTGAGTAGCTCGTGTGGATCTTGCTCTGCGGTCGCGCCAGGCTTCTTCATACCCTTTGCCTCCTGTGTGACAGCAATGCCATGATCAGCAATATTCTCGACGAGTGGTTGCTTGGCTTTCTTTTCAACTGAAGAGATGATGCTTTCTAGCGTACTATTTGTGTCGCTCGTCGTATCGTCCTTTTTTGATATGCGCTCAAGGAGTTTGTTCCAAAACGGCTTTTTTTCGGGTGTTTTCCCGTTGTCTGGCGTAGTCATAAGTATGATTTTTGAGAATAAATCTTTACATTCTATCAGATTTCAGCCGAAAAATCAAATAGAGCGAAGATGATATCTTCTACTTTCTTTCAATCTTTGTCAAATGTTATTGGCTACGCGGGCCAAAGAGTCCCGTGCCGATACGCAGGTGTGTTGCGCCAGCGCGCACGGCGAGTTGCCAATCGCTGCTCATGCCAGCGGAGTAGCTGGGCAGTTCGAGTGTATCGACAATCTCGTGACCTCGCTCAAAGACTTGCCGAATGTAATGCTCATCTTTGGTATGCGGCCCGATGACCATCAGGCCTTCCAATTGGAGATGTGCCATGCGCTTAATGAGCTTGGCCGCGTAGGGCAGCTCGGCTTCGGCAAAGCCCGACTTGCTCGCTTCGCCCGCGATATTCGCCTGCAAGAAGATGCTGACTTTTTTGCCAACGCGCTCGCATTCGTCATTTAGCTTCTCAGCGAGCCGCAGCGAATCAACTGATTGAATGCAATCAAAATTTGCCACGATGCCGCGGACTTTGTTTGTCTGCGTGTGCCCGATGAAGTGTCGCTCGCAGGGCAGCAGCTTGGGAAATTTGCCAAGTGCTTCTTGTACACGATTTTCACCGATGATTTTAATGCCGCTTTCGATTAGCTCATTTATTTCGGCTGGTTCGCGCTTCTTCGTCACGGCGACGATGGCGATCTCAGCAGGGTTGCGCCCGCAGTCGGCGCAGATGGTGGCGAGCTCGGCCTGTAGGGTGGCAAGATTCATTTTGCATGAGTGTACATTATTGGGGCGACTTTTACTGCAAAGTACTCTAAAATACTTGTCCTATGTCTGCACAACACCAGCTCCTTCGCGTCACCCTCGTCGGCCGACCAAACGTCGGTAAGTCGACCTTATTTAATCGTTTCGTTGGCAAGCATCTCGCCATCACGACCGAGGAGGCAGGCACGACCCGCGATCGACTGGAGCACGCGGTCACGCTCGGGCGTGGTCTGACCTTCATCCTGACCGATGTCGGCGGTATCGAGAGCAGCACAGGTGGCACACTGGATGATGATATTCAAGCGCAGGTGCGTCACGCAGTCAATCGCTCGGATCTCGTGATCTTTCTCGTGGATGCCAAGACGGAGCTGACCGCTGATGACATCGCTGCTGCAGATTATTTGCGCAGCGAACAAGTGCCAGTTATCTTCGTTGCGAATAAATGGGAGTCCGGCACCGAGACCGATCTCATGCAGTTCGCTGAGCTGGGACTCGGCGTGCCGTTGGGTGTATCCGCATTGCACATGGCTGGTTTCGATGAGCTCAGTAAGCAGCTCAGTCGCCAGCTGCGCGCTATCCGTAAAGAAAGTAAAAAAAGCCTGGCTGAGCCAGAGATTGAAATAGATGCAAATATCGCCTTTGTTGGTCGACCAAATGTCGGCAAGTCGAGCTTGGTCAATTGCCTGATGGGGGAGGAGCGCGTGGTCGTCTCGGAGATTCCTTGTACCACCCGCGATACCAATGATGTCTTGCTGACGCGTGATGATAAGACTTTCCGTTTGCTGGATACAGCTGGGCTGCGCCGCCGTGGGCAGATCGGCAAGGGGCTGGATCGCTACGCGACGGGGCGCACACTCAATGCTTTGCAGGAGGCGGATGTCGCGCTCGTGCTGATCGATGGTGAAGCGGGGATTATGGCACAAGATTGTCACGTGCTGGAGGAAGCGCTCAAAGCCGGCGTGAGCATCGTGCTCGTCGTAAATAAGATTGATACGTGGGAAGACTTCGAAGAAACCCAAACAAAGTTCATCCGTGAGCTGCAGCGTCGTTTCCATTTTGCGCCGTGGCTGCCCGTTGTCATGATCTCTGCCAAGACCGGTCGACATGTTGGGCATGTCTTTGAGCAGGTCGCCAAGCTGCAGGAGCAGCGCAATGTCCGCGTGAAGACACGCGAGCTCAATCTCTGGCTGAAGCGAACGATGGCCGAGCACATGCCAACCCGCGTACCGACGCGCGCCCAGCCAAAGATCAAATATATCACCCAAGCCGAGACCTGCCCGCCGACATTTGTGCTCTTTGTGAATAAAAATGCCGCGCTACACTTCTCATATACCCGCTATCTCGAGAATCAGCTGCGCGAGGCCTATGGCTTCGCGGGTACGCCGATTCGCTTGCAGATCCGCCAGCAAGATCCCGACAAGAACCCGTATTCACCAGCCAAGACTGGCAAAGATGCCAAACGCAGCAGTGCCAAGCCACGCATCGCGCTGCAAAAGCGCACGACTCGCAGTCGCGCCAAAAAGCCAACCACCAAGAAGACGGGGCTGGATCAATAGCCATATTTTAGACAAACAAAAAGCCCCGATCTCTCGAGGCTTCTTTTATTATTTTAAGCAGCTTACTTCGTTTCAACTTTTGCTGCTGCCTTTTTCGCAGGCGCTTTCTTTGCGGGAGCTTCCTTTTTTGGTGCAGATGCCGCTGTCTTTACGAGGCGGTTGAGCGTGCTCTTTTTGCGGGCTGCATTATTTTCGTGGAGGAGATTCCACTTGGCAGACTTGTCGATCGTCTTGAAAGCGCTTTTGAGCAGCTCGCTGAGGTTGTCTGCACCAGCTTTCGCTGCGTCTTCGACAGCCTTGATGGTGTCACGCAGATTCTCGCGCTTGAGGCGATTGCGGGCAGTGCGCACTTTGTCTTGGCGCATCTTTTTGATAGCTGATTTGATGATTGGCATGGATAGTTCTTTTAATGATGTAATTTAAAGCCGAGAGATTTTAGGGGGATTAGCCCCATATTGCAAGCGTGATCTTGCCACCGCAGTTTGCGCGCAGTTGGCGGAGGGTGCTGGCGCGGGTGCGGTCGAGCCGCACGATGACGAGCGGCGCGTCTTTGCTCGCCAGCTTGTCGGCCTGCTCAGGCACGCGGATATTCTCTTTCTCGATATCCAGCTTTTTTAGATCGCAATCAGCTGCGACGATCACGGCATGCTCTTTTATGAGGTTCTCCACGAAGCCATGTTCTTTTGTGCAAAAAGTAGCTTTTGCAGTGACGCCAAGTAATTCTTCTGCCTCGCGGCTGTTGCTCACTCGTCCACCGAGATAGCTAACCAGTAGTACCCAGCCGATAGAGAGTAGGACGCCTCCGAGCAAGGCTGCAACGAGCGTCTCTGGCAGTCCGCGCTTACTCATAGTGGCATCTTGCGCGCGTTTGCCGAGAGCGAACTTGTATTCACTGCTCGCGTTGTAGGCGCCGACTTCCTGTTGCAGGACTTCGCTTGCTGCATTTGCAGCTGTCTCTGCATTCGCTAGATCGGCAAATGTCAGGTCGATGAGCAGATTTTGTTTTGCTTGTGCAGCACCACTGATATCCACTGGCACACCTGCCCGCTCGCTGATCTTTGCGTCAAAGCTCGGGCTCTGTAGCCAGCCAGCCACTGTACGTGCAAAGTCGTCATTGACTCGCGTCACATCGAATGAGTTTGTCGTTGGCACGCTCTGCAGGGCGACCGAGTAGAGCTGCGTCACCTTGGCAGTGGGTGACTGTAGCTGTTGGAGCGTGCCTGCGGCGAGGAGTGTCGCTGTCACGATGACGACAAAGACGAGCCACTGGCGGCGAAGGAGAGCGATGAGTTCAAGGATGTTCATAGTGAAAAATAAAAGTGCTGCCAGTTTAGCAAAGTTTGGGATTCGCTCACGACTTCGCTAAAATAGGTTCACTTTAATTCCCTCAACATGAACATCGAAATTATCTTTTCTGCCGCAGCGAAAGCAGCTGGTGGCGTTCAGCCCAGCTCAAAAGCGGCAGCGAGCTATTTCGCTGCACTCGACTGCGATACCAAGGAAGGTGGACAATTCATTCACCTCGAAAAAGGTCGCATGACTGTGCTGTGGCATCTCGGCGCAAAGCATGATCTGACGAGTGAAGAAATGCAAAATGAAGGCGCTAAGGCGCTGCGCGCTGCTAAGGGCAAGCTCGGCACAGCAAAATCTGCGACAGTCACGGCTGCATTTGGTAAAGATATCAAAGATATCAAAGAGCATATCGAGAAGGGTATGCTCCTCGCTAACTTTGCAGAGGATGCTTTCAAATCAAAGAAATCAAAGGTCAAAGTTACCTTGAAAAATATCGGCTCAGCAAAGCTCAAAAAGATCGTCGATGCGATCCAGCGTCAACGCGAGCTGGCTAGCACCCCGACCAACCTGCTCGACACAGAAAAATTCGTTACGGAAATAAAGAAGCTGAATAAAGAAAAGGCGGTGAAAGTGAAGGTGCTCCGCAAAAAAGAGATTGCAAAAGAAAAAATGAATCTGCTGCTCGCCGTCGGAGCAGGGAGTGCGCGTCAGCCAGCTGTTGCTGTCATCGAGTACACGCCAGCTGGCACCGCAAAAGACGCGCCAGTCATCCTCGTGGGCAAGGGCGTGATCTATGACTCGGGTGGTTACGGGCTGAAGCCGGGCGACCATCAGGCGGATATGTACGCCGACATGGCAGGTTCGGCGACGGTCGTTGGCGTCATTCAGGGGTTGTCTCGACTGGGCGTAAAAAAGCGCGTGATCGGCGTCTGCGGCATTGTAGAAAATATGATCGATGCTGAGTCATATCGCGCGGGCGACATCATCACCTCGAAGAAGGGGCTGACCGTGGAAGTCCTGCATACTGATGCCGAGGGACGACTCGTACTGGCAGATTGCCTGACCTACGCGCAGGAGAAGTGGCCAAAAGCCAAAGAAATCTTCGACTTCGCGACGCTCACGGGTGGCTGTGTGTACTCACTTGGCGAGATGTACACCGGACTGTTTACCGACTCGGACCAGCTGGTCGAGCGGATGAGCAAGATCGGCAAAGAAACGAATGACTGGGTCTGGCAGATGCCGATGGACAAGCTGATTCGGGAATCAGTGAAGGGCAAACGTAGTGATATCATCAATCTCAGCTCGCTCACGCACATGCTGGGGCACAGCACGGCGGCGGCTTTCCTAGCGGAGTTTGTAAATGATACGAAGAAATGGATTCACTTCGACATAGCGGGTACGGGCATGCGCAACAAGCAAGTGCGTAGCTATGACCTTCAGAATCACTTCGGCTCGGGTGGCACGGTGCATCTCATGCTGGAACATTTGAGCAGGAAGTAAAAAATACTTTGTCATGCTGAATTTATTTCAGCATGACAGGCGGGTGAGGTAATTATATGTCTGAGATCCCAGATCAAGTCTGGGATGATATTTTTTGTATCTACTTCTTTTCGCAGCGTCTTCCTTGACAAAAATAAAATTTTAAATAAAATAATAACTAAATATTTTTTCTTCATAATCCATGGAAGGACTGCGCCAGCAAGAGGTCGTACGTATTATAGTGAGTCCGCTGATGATGAGCGTATGTGAGGTGCCGAGTCTGCTCGCTGCTCGAGAGCAAAATAGAGAATATGTGGATAGGGTGTGTCGCTTATCCCTAGGGGATTTTTATTCTTCTCATCATCTCATCTTAACTCAGGCCTTAAGAGTAATTGGTGTAGATATAAATGATGATGCCCTTCGGCCATTAAATTCAGAAGATTTGCAAAGAATTAGTAGTTGGTTAGCTCAATTCCCCACGGAAATTGACGATAATTTAGATTATGTAAATACATTTGTTCGTATCCACAAAGATGATATGAGTGTGATTGATGTCGATGGATACATTATTTCGCAGATAAGTCCAGATGATAAATGTTCTTTAGGTTATTTTAACTGCACTGGCCTAGCAGCGATTGGTACCTGCAAAGACACTGGACAGCAGCTTTCCCTCCTCACGCACCAAGAAAAAGATGCGCACACCAAACGAGCTGATTTTTTTGATAAATTGACAGAGACCTTTTTGGCATTTAAACAGCGTGTAGATCTCTCAACAGTTGATGTTGCTATGTTTGGCGGCTCTCTTAGAGATGAAGACAGGTCAGATTATTTTAGGCAAGTTGGCTTATTTACAGCCTTGTCTCAAGAAATTCTCGGAGCTGATATGAAGACGCTTTCTGGACCAAGAGCTGGCCTACCTAATAAAATGGGTCTACATGTTTTTCTACATACACAAATGCGCAGAATAGTTAGCTTTGGTCCTGGGACTATAAATCTCACTGCTCCTGGTCCACAATATTTGCCAGATTATCAAAAGTTTTACCTTGCCAAGCATAGTATAGAACAGCCTTAGTATTTACTGTCGTGCCCGTGCCGTATTCAGCGCGGCGACATAGCTCTTCGCACTGGCGACGATGATATCCGTGTCAGCGGCTTTGCCCGAGTAGACTTTCTTGCCTGCCACCTCTACCTTCACCGCCACCACGGCTTGTGCATCGATGCCTGCAGTCACGGCTTGCATGCTGAATTCCAGTAGCTCCACTGGTGTCTTCATCGCCTTATCTATTGCAGCGTAGACAGCGTCAACGGGGCCAGTACCTGTCGCCTTCTTGGTGACTTTCTTGCCTGTCGGACTCATGAGCTCTACTTCGGCGGATGGCTTGCGCTTGTTGCCGGCGGTCACGCTGACGCCTAGCACTTGCCACTCAGCGGCGGCTTGGCTGACGTCGTGATTGATGATGGCTTCGAGGTCTTCGTCGAAAACTTCCTTCTTTTGATCGGCGAGCTCTTTGAAGCGCTGGAAGGCTGTGGTGAGTTCATCTTTATCTAATTCATAGCCCAGCTCGGCAAGGCGGGTCTTCAGTGCGTTTCGTCCGCTGTGTTTGCCGAGCACGAGCTTATTTGTCTTTAGTCCGATGTCTTCAGCACGCATGATCTCGTAGGTTTCACGCTTCTTGATGATCCCATCCTGATGGATACCGCTCTCGTGCGCGAAGGCGTTGCTACCGACGATGGCCTTATTCGGCGGCACAGGGAAGCTGGTCAGCTGGCTGACGAGGCGGCTCGTGCGAGCGAGTTCTTTCGTATTGATGCGCGTGCGCAGCCCTTTAAAAATATCTTTTTGAGTGCGGATGGCCATGACGACTTCTTCCAGCGCGGTGTTGCCCGCGCGTTCTCCGAGGCCATTTATTGTGCATTCGATCTGCCGTGCGCCAGCCTGTACAGCGGCGAGGCTGTTTGCCGCGGCTTGCCCGAGGTCATCGTGGCAGTGCACGGAGATGGTCGCGTCTTTTGAGAATTTCTTGGCGATGTCGCCGACGAAGGCGCCAAAAATAGCAGGGGAGGCGTAGCCGACGGTGTCGGGCACATTCAGCGTGGTAGCACCAGCCTTCACTGCTGCCTTGAATGCCTTCATGAGGAACTTCGGATCGCTGCGGCTGGCGTCCTCCGCGGAAAACTCGACATCGCGGCAAAGACCGTGAGCGAGGCTGACCATCTCGGTGATGCGGGCAAGCACCTCCGCTTCGCTCATCTTCAGCTTGTAGCGCATGTGTAGCTGGCTGGTCGCGATGAAGGTGTGGATGCGCTGTTTCTTGGCAGGGGCGATGGCCTCAGCGGCTGTGAGGATATCTGTTGCCACGGCACGACTCAGGCCGCAGACGGTGCTCTTTGTCACAGCCTTGGCAATGGCATGCACGGCGCGAAAGTCGTCGGGTGATGCGACGGGGAATCCTGCCTCGATAATGTCGACGCCAAGCCGCTCGAGTTGGCGGGCGATCTGCAGTTTCTCGGCGTGCTGCAAGCTGGCGCCAGGGCACTGCTCGCCGTCGCGGAGTGTCGTGTCAAATATTTTGATTGCTTCAGTTTTGGTAGTCATAGCATGGGTGTTATAAAAAAATCCCGATTGATCGGGACGAGTGCGCGCGGCTGCTCATCCCGTATTAGCGGAGGAGGAGCAGACTGAGAAGCAGTGAATTGTGTTGCATTTCGTATCAATTTTAACATCGCCAGTATGGCTTTGCCAAGACGGCGACAGACTTATGTATTGTCATGAATGTAGCCCTTTGGGACGCGATCGACAGAGTTATACTTCTCGAGACGGTCGAGCATCTCACCGAGCTCGTGGGTCTCCACTTCGATCAGACCGCCATCATTACCCATAGGATTATCAAAGTCGACGGAGACATGATACATACCGTACAGCAGGAATGTCGCAATCGTTACAAAGACAACACCAGCGACGCCTGGCACAAAGAGGCACAGTAGTGTGATATAGACCAGCGTCGCTTGCTGGAGCATGTTGTCGTAGGCGGCGGGCGCCATGCGACTCTTTTCACCGAGTACGAATGCAGCATCACGCTTGAGCTTGGCCGTAAAGAGCGCGAGCTGCGCAGGTTTTTCTTCTATTTTTTTGACTTGATCGTAGAGCGTCTTGCCAGCGAGGTCCATGACAGCATGCGCTTCATATTGGTTTGCGGTATGCATGGATTTGGAAAAGGCCTGTAGCCATGGCTTGATCGTTTTATTGCCGAGGTCTTTTTGGCATTCATTTAGAAAGTATGAGAGTGATGCAAGGCTCGCGCGGATCTCGAGGAGAGTGTCATCGACCGCGAGAAACTTTTGGTAGACCACCGATATTTTCTGACCAAAGATCACGCCGAGCGCAAAACCAACGATACCGAGTAGCTCGATAAAGTCGGGGCTGGGATTCCAAATGCCACGATGTTCGAACCATAGCATGGCTGTCTTAAACAAGGTAAAGATGATGATGACTGGCATGACGCGCTGCAAAATCGTATTTTTATATTTAAATGCGCCAAAGATGGAGATATAGCGAAAGAGTTTGAAGACCCTCAGTATTCGCAGTGCTCGAGCGGCACCGCTATTGTCAATGCCGAGGAAGAACGGCAGGATCGCGAGGAGATCGACGATATTGAATATACGAAAGGGAAAGCGCCAACCATGTGGTGAGGAAATGAAACGTAAGACATATTCAATAGTAAATGCGCCAGTAATGACGAGCTCCACCCACCAAAAGGTACGGTGATACTCAAAAAAGAACTCGGTGTACTCGATCTCGATGATGACCATGCCAACTGAGACAAAGATGAGCGACACCAACAAAATGCCCGTTAGTCGTGCAAAGGTGGATGTTGGTTCTTCAAAAAAAGCATACAAACGCTCCCGCCAGCCTGTTTGCTGGATGCCCGTTTTCGTCTTGGCAGTTGTGTTTGCCATACAGTAAATAAAAAAAAACCGAATTGTTGTCACGCTTTTACAAAGTGTATTTACTTCTTCTTTGCCCCTTTCTTTGCGATGTGCAGGTGAAAGTGATGTCCGATAGCCCAGTGCGGCACCATGATGAATGAGCCAATGATAATCTGTGTGAGCGGTGTCGCGAGCGCGCCGAGGTAAAAGTACTCATCTGCGAGCAGTACGCCAAAGAAGATATTGATCAGGCTGTACAGACCGAGTGCCACGAGAATGAGTCCGATGAGTGCAGCAATGTAGACATACAATGCCTGCATAGCAAGGAAGGGGTTGTCAGTCATGAGGAGGGTGCGATAAAGAAGTACAACAATAATGAGCGTGATGATCACGCCTGTCGGAATGAGAAGTCCAAACATAAGTTCCATGGTATTTATAATAGGCTGAAACGCACTTATGCGCTAGTGCTGAGCTGCTGGAGTGCGGCGTAGACCTCCTCGGCATGGCCGGGGACTTTTACCTTATCCCAGCGCTGTACGATCTCGCCCGCAGGATTCACGAGGAATGTCGTACGTGCGATGCCCATATACTTTCGGCCGTACATGCTCTTTTCCACCCAAATACCTAGTTTATTTAGCAGCTCTTTCTCAGTGTCAGCAAGCAGTGGAAAGTGCGCATCCTCCTTCTCGGCAAACTTCTTTTGGCGCGCGGGCGTATCTGCTGATATACCAAATATGTGGCAATTAAGCTTCTTGAATTTATTTACGAGATCGCGAAAGTCGCGGGTTTCCTGTGTGCAGCCAGGTGTCATAGCTTTTGGGTAAGCATATATCACCACCCATGTGCCACTGAGATCAGCATTACTCCAGTTGCGCTCGTCTTGATCGGGGATAGTAAAGGTGGGAAGTGTAGTCATGTGGATATACTACGCCCATTTTTGCTGTGTTAAAATCAAACAACTATAATTTCATATTTCACATGCTCTGGGTCGATACTGCCGTTACCGATATCAAGACTGCCTTCGTAGACAAAATCGCCACAGGCGAAGCATTGATCGTGCGTGATGAGAAGACGCTATCGGGTCGCCCGCACATCGGCTCGATCCGTTCGGCGAGCATGCACGCCTTCCTTACGGATGCGCTTGTACAAGAGGAGATCGTAGTGAAATATCTTTATGAGATCAATGACACTGATGCACTGGATACCGTGCCAGCATATGTCCCTGCGGATTTTGAGAAATATATTGGCTTCCGCCTCAAGGACATTCCGAGCCCGAGTGGTACCCATGAAAACTTTGCCGAGGAGATGGCTGAGGATTATTGCAAAACAATGCTCGATGCGGGTTTCCCCGTCGAGTTTTACCGACAATCGGCAAATTATGAAGCAGGGAAGTATGATGAGTGGATTCGTATTGCACTCGAGAAGAAGGATGTCATCCGAAAGATTTACAAAGATATCAGCGGTAGCGACAAGCCCGAGAGCTGGCATCCCGTGCAGGTGATTTGTGAGGGCTGTGGCAAGATTGCTACGACGAATGTCACCGCTTTTGACGGTGAAGAAGTTACTTACGAATGCATATCTCGCAACGAATTCACCGGCTGCGGACACAGCGGCCAGATGTCACCATTTGGCGGGAAGGGCACGCTACCATGGAAAGTCGAGTGGGCTGCCAAATGGGCCGTCACTGGTACGGACATCGAGGGCGCAGGCAAGGATCACTACACTGCGGGTGGCAGCCGCCAGGTCGCCAATGCGATCTCAGAGCAGGTCTTTGATCGTGCGCATCCCTTCGACATGCGGCATGAGTTCATCCTCATCGGCGGCGCAAAGATGTCTAGCTCCAAGGGTGTTGGCGCTACTGCTGGTGAAGTCGCTGGTATGCTGCCGAAGCACGTCTTCCGCTTCATGCTCGTGATCAAGGACATCATGAAGACGATCGACTTCAGCCCTGATGGCGACACGATACCGCTCCTCTTCGATGCCTACGATGCTGCTGCACGCGCTTTTAGTGACCCAGAGAAGGCGAAGCTTCAGCCAAATGAGAGTCGTGCGTACGAGATCGTTCACGCTGGCACGACACCACCACCAGCCTTTCAGCTGCCAAAGTTCAGCCAGATTGTCTTCCTCTGCCAGATGCCACATCTCGATCTCGAGAAGTCGGTTGCAGAGATGAAGGGTGATGAGCTGACTGCCGCAGAGAAAGCTGAATTGAAAGTCCGTATCGAATATGCAAAGAAATGGTTGGCCGAGCTGGCACCAGAGCGATACCGCTTTCACCTCGGGGATTACTCTGCGGGACTGGAGATCAGCGAAAAGCCAAAACAAGCGATGCAAAAGGTTGTCGAGTTTCTCGAAGCAAATCCTGCAGCGACAGGGCACGACATACACACTCGCTTGCACGAGCTGAAGGGCGAGCTAGATCTTCAGCCAAAAGAGCTCTTCCAGCCATTTTATCAGCTCCTCCTAGATCGTGAGAGCGGACCACAGCTAGGATTCATGCTGGCATCACTGCCGCGTGATGAGGCGCTGGCAATTCTGAAGAAGGTACTATAAGATATCATCTTATTTATTTTCTCTAAAAGATCATGAAAATTACTTTTGTACCAAATGAAACTTGTAAAAAGAAAAAGAAAGGCGAATCTGCTTATGACCTTGATGTTTTTACTGATGAACAGAAAGCAGTTCTCCTCTCAGTCAGAAATGAGGCTCATGAATTATTGAGTTCAAAAAAAGATCCTCATATAAAAATGCTATTTGCTAAACAGCTTTTTCAGTGGAGATCGAAACAGGTTATTTCTCTTAAAAATAGAATAAATTCTAATTCTGCTTTTTTTGGTGATCCAGCTGATATGAATAAGGAATCATTTTTAAGTCCGAAATGCAGAAAGGCTACATTGGCTTCTCAAATATTGCATGATGAATTGAGAATATTGCGAGGTGAGGGGCGTTGGGAGATCAAAGAAAGTCAGTCAGAAGAGTTGGCAGCGCAGTAGCTCCCTGCTAAAATCTCTCGGCTAAAAATAGCATGTACCCGTAGCTCAGCTGGATAGAGCACCGGCTTGCGGAGCCGGGGGTCGTAGGTTCAAATCCTGCCGGGTACACCATTCTTCGCTCGCAGAGTGAAGAATGCCCTCCGTAGCTTTAGCGAAGGATGGGCAATCATCAGAAATATAACTTTTGTAAAATAGCGAGCTACGCATGGCAGGCCAGCAGAGTTCCGTCCCAACGGGGCGGGTTTCTGCGTGGGATACTCGCAAGATTTCACCTTGCATAGCAAAGGGCCCCTCCCTGCGAAAGCAGGGATTCAAATCCTGCCGGGTACACCACTTTGATTTTCAGCCATAGAAATCACTGGAGACAGTGATTTTTTGCTTCAATGCAGGCATATCCGTTGTTTACGGACGGTTCGAACAGCGATAAATGAATGACGACTGATTTTAGGATTTTTGAGGTAAAAAATGACACTATACTATTATATATAGTATATCCGTGAGTTCCATGTCCTGCCTGGCGTAATGCTGAAATAAAATGATTATGCTAACCTTTTAGGGGTTTCATCTTTTAGTTCCATCTTCAATGTGCGCATGATATGGAAGTGCGTGCTGGCGAAGATAAGAAAGTAAATATGAGTAAAAGCTTAAAAACAGCAATCGATTTTTCTATTATTGGGTTGAAACAATCGTCTTGGCCAATGACAATGTCTCATTTTTTTGAGAGACAAAAAAGATTTGGCACGATTCTTGATATTGGGATGCTTACTAGTGGCGGTGATGTAAATTTACAGCGTACCGTAATTGCAAATTATATAGTTGATTTATGTGCTGCAATGGAGCGAGCATTGATCGAATCAGTGTGGCTTTCTTTGCATAGAGCCTATTCGTATATAAAAAATGATAAAACAGGCGAAAAAAAGTCTTTATTTATAAAAATGTGTTCAGATATTTGCGGGCTTAGTGCCGACAAGATGATGCAGAAATTAAGCAGGGCAGAAGATCCACTGCTAGCCCTAGCTCTTATTTCATCGCACAGCCTAGATGATATAAATGCAACATTTACTCCTGTTTGGAATGTTTTAATGGATGATGATATTGAAAAATTTACGAATAAAATTCCAAATATTGTTTATAATCATGGCGAAGATTTTATCTTTCCATTTACGAAAAAAAATATATCTAAAAATAAATTTTATTCTTTAAGTCAGGGCGACAGCTCAGAAATCAATAAATGCATCGAGGAGTTTTTGATTATGCGAAATAATTTTTTACATAAAGCAGAGCTTCCTGAATCTATTAACGATAATTCTGACTTGGATTATTATACGAATGGTATAGCGTCATTTGTAATGGCTGCATTTTATATTCTTGATTTTGCAAGTGATCATGAATAATAAAAATCACAATATGCTTTAGCTTTGATTCCCTGCATCAGTTTTTTCTTTGAGCATTTTTTCATAAGTTTTGAATATTTTACGAAGTCGCATGAGTATGAGCACTGCCTCATCATAATTTAGTATAAATAGTTCGATACTTGTCTGGCATGGAACACCATACAAAGCTCCACTCCTCGAGAGTGGATTTTTGCTTGTGCCCACTTCGCTAAATAATGCTTCTTTCGCTAAAATCCCTGCATGACTATTCCCGCCACATTTGTACGCAATCTCTTCTATTTACTCTTTGTCGCCGCCCTTATTTGGACAGGCTGGATACTATTCAATCCACCAGCAGGCGAGACATTCACGCCCAATCCAGACATCACACTCTTTGGCTCGGAGAGCTGCCCACACTGCCAAGATGAGAAGGCATTCCTTCGCGATCTCTCTGCCGAGACAGGCGCGACATGGAATTATTATGAAATAGAGAAGAAAGAGAGTCGTGAGCTGTACGATATCTATCGTGATGCCTTTGGGCTGAATGGTCGCAGCGGCACACCGATGACCTTCCTCTCAGCAGTGCCAGGGGAGACTGCCACGGTCTTTGTCGGCTTCGGCGAGCCTGAGACCACAGGAGAGGGGATACGCAATGTCCTCGCGAGTCTGCCGCCCGAGGCTGTCAGCCCCGATATCTTGCTCGAGGTGGGCATTCCTGAGGTCACTGTCATCAATGCTGCAGCCTGCGGTGAGGAGACCGATTGCGAGGTCGTCAGCCCGTATTCGGTGAATATACCGTACGTTGGCGTCATCGACTTTGCCACGTGGGCGCTGCCGACAGCGACGGTCGTACTCGGACTAGTGGATGGCTTCAATCCCTGCGCAATGTGGGTGCTGGTCGTACTGCTGACGCTGCTGATCGCGACGAAAGACAAGAAAAAAATGTGGCTGATCGGTGGTATTTTCATCGTCGTCTCGGCGATTACGTATTACTTCTTCATCGCTGCACAGAATGTACTGCTGAATATGCTCGGGCTGAACTTCTGGGTGCTCAAGGGAATTGGCTTACTCGCTATCGGCGCAGGACTCTTTTATCTCTATGAGTTCCTCGTGGTCGAGGCGGGTGTCTGCTCGGTGACCGACGGCGCACAAAAGAAGAAGCTCGCTGATCGTATGAAGCTGCTCATTTCTCCCAAGGTCATGCCAGCGACACTACTCGGCGTGGTAGGCTTGGCCTTCTCGGTCAATCTCATTGAGCTGGCATGTACAGCCGGTCTGCCAGTCATCTTCAATGGCTTGCTCCAGTTTTGGGATGTGCCGTTTTGGGGACAGCAGGGCTACATCGGGCTGTATATCCTCATGTACATGTTGGACGATGTGATCGTCTTTGCAATCGCGGTCAAGACGCTGCAGTTGGTCGGATTCTCCGGTAAGTTCAGCAAAGCCAGTAATTTGATTGGTGGCGTGCTCATGCTCTTCCTTGGCATCTTGTTGATTTATAATCCGAGTTTGCTGAGCTTCTAATGCGATCTATCCAACCGACTATTCTCGGTATTCTCAATCTCACACCAGACTCCTTTTCTGATGGTGGGCGCTTTGGCACGCCACAGCAGGCACTCCAACGAGCGCTTGCAATGCGTGATGCGGGGGCAGATATGATCGATGTGGGCGGAGAGAGTACGCGTCCAGGCGCAAAGGCAGTTTCACCAACAGAGGAGCTGCGTCGTGTCTTACCAGTGATCAAAAAGCTGAAAGAAAAGAAAATCCGTATTTCGCTGGATTCGCGACATGTAGCGGTGGTCTCTGCATGTTTGCCATATATCGACTGGATAAATGACGTTTCAGGGATGAGCGATCCTGCGATGCGCGAGATCGCTGCAAAGAGTCGTAAGCCGATAATCATCATGCATGCGACTGAACTGCCGGTCGATCCGACGAAGACGCCGCGGTATAAAAATGTCGTGGCTGATCTCGCGAATTTCTTCAAAAAGAGGATCAAAGAGTGTGAGGCATCTGGCATGCAGAAAAAGAAGATTATGATCGATCCAGGTATCGGCTTTGGTAAGAATCTGACGCACAATCTGCAGCTGCTCGCGAATGTGGACAAGCTAGAAAAGATCGCCCCAGTTTGTCTCGGTGCGAGTCGCAAGAGTTTCATTGGCAAGATCGATGGCACGGAGGCTGATGAGCGCCTGGGCGGCTCATTGGCGGCAGTGCTCGCAGGCTACCAGCAGGGCGTGCAGATATTTCGCGTGCATGATGTCGCCGAGACTGCGCAAGCCTTGAAAGTGGCTCGTGTCATTGACAAAATGAAATAAAAAGATAAGATAATTCCTTACATTATCTGCATATATCTACACTTTCAGACATCCCGCAGATCGCACCAGCCGAAGGGGCAGAAGGACTCGGGGCCATTGTAGATGCCCTGAATCAAGAGGGGGGATGCAATTATTCTTTTGCTGGCGGTATGTTGGGCTGTCATCGCTCCGAAGATGCTAATGTCGAAGCGGACAGCCTCACTGCCAAAAGTGCGCTTGTCCAAGCTCATTATCTTTTCGATGGCGTGCGTAATGCCATCGCGACGACCACATTGCATCATTTGACCACGAGTCTTGCCAAAGGGGAGGAGGTACATGTTTTGTCGGGAAATGAGGACGCTCGCGAACGTTTGATAGAGTTCAAATCAATGATCCGAAAAAGTCTTGTTGCATCCTTGGGGCGCGCGGTTTTATTCCCGCTCGCGGGCATTGCTTTGGACGCAGCTTCTGTTGGCACGCCACCATTCCTAGAAATATCTATAAGCCTTACACTTGCTGCCAATGAGCTGCGACATGCATCGCGTGCAGTGCGCTTACTTGCGCGGGATGATTTGGGTGTGACGTTTTCGCTTGATAAAAACTTACAAAAATTTGAATCAGTCCTGAAAAGCGATGGTGAAACGGCAGCTCGTCAGTTTTTGGATGATGCGGATGGCATATTGGATAATGGCCTTTTTACCTCGGAATATGTAGGCCTCGCTGAGCAGCTTTCCATTTCGGATGAGCCTTTTGGTCAGCGTCTCAAAAAAGTTCTGCAGCCTTTGTCTGCTCGCCTGAAGGCAGTTTTATCAAAAAGGATGCCTCACTCGAAGCTTGGAGCAACGGAGTCGATAGCTTAGAATAAGTGCATGCACGTAAGTAAAGAATTTATTTTTCACGCGGCACATTACCTGCCAAAGTATCATGGTAAGTGCGAGCGCCTGCATGGGCACAGCTATCGCTTACGTATTACAGTAACGGGCGAGCCGGATGCCGAGGGCATGGTGGCAGACTTTGGTGAAATTAAAAAAATAGTAAAACAGAAGGTCGTCGATCGACTGGATCACACGCTGGTCAATGATCTCATTCCCAATCCAACAGCCGAGCTGATGACGTGGTGGATGTGGACGCAGCTGGCAGATGAGCTGCCGCTGGCAGAGGTGCGCCTCTGGGAGACGGCGGATAATGTAGCGGTGCTGAGGGCTGCTGATGTCGCACAGGCACAGGATGCGGATGCGGTGCCGGAGGGATTTCAGCTGACAGCGGAGGTCAAGAAATGGCGAGAAGAGCAGGGCTGGGGTTGTGAGCGCTGCAAGCATGACGGCGATGTTCAAGTCTTGGATGACTAAATTACTCACAAAATCGCTGCCGTGGATGCCGCCGCGGGCTTCTTTGGCGCGCCTGCCGAAGCGGCGGGGCACAGCGCTGCTGGAGAGCGTGCGTGGTGGGCGGTACTCGATGCTTGTCTGGCAGCCGCTCAAAATTATAAAAACACTAAAGGCACTCGAGCGGGCGCAAATGGGCTTACCGAAGATAAAAACGAAATTTCCCTTTGCAGGCGGGCTAGTCGGGCTGTTGCCGTACGAGTTGGGCGCCGACTTTGAGCATATCCCGCGACCTCAGAAAGATCTTTTCCAGCTGCCCGAGCTGTGGTTTGGCGTGTACGATGGCGGGCTGATCTTTGACCATGAGCTCAAAAAAGTAACCGCGGTTGGGTGGAGCTCAGTTCGCTTGAAAGAAATTGTGGATGTTATGCGAGCGCCCCTTCTTCCAGCTCCTTCCCAGGGGGAGGGGGAGCCGAGGCTCCGATCTAATTTTACGAAGGCACAGTACTGCGCGGCGGTGCGGAAGATACAAAAGTTGATTCGTGATGGTTACACATTTCAAGTGAATCTTTCCCAGCGGTTTGCAGCGCGGGTGGTGGATATCGATCCTGCGCAGCTGTACGATCGGCTCTGTCGCGCCAATCCAGCACCCTTCGCAGGGTATCTCGATGCGGGCGATTTTCAGGTTATCTCTAGTTCGCCAGAGCTTTTATTCAAAACGACAGGCAAGCGAATCGAGACATGGCCGATCGCTGGCACGCGACCACGTGGTACGGATGCGACGGAAGACAGGCGGCTCGCACAGGAGCTACGTAATTCGCCCAAAGAGCAGGCGGAGCACGCCATGCTGGTGGATCTCCTGCGCAACGACCTCGGACGGGTGAGTGCAGCGGGCACAGTGCAGGTAGATCGGCTGGCGCGCGTGGAGAAGTATGCGCGCGTACAGCATCTCGTCTCGCAGATTAGCGGGCAGCTGCAGCGAGACGTCTCACTACGAGAAATCCTGCGGGCAATGCATCCAGGTGGTACGATCACTGGCTGCCCAAAGGTGGAGACGATGAAGATCATCAGTCAGCTGGAGGACGCGACGCGTGGGGCATACACGGGCGCGCTGGGCTACATCTCGGCGCATGGTGACATGCAGTTCAATATCCTCATTCGCACGCTGACATTGAAAGATAGTGAGCTGAGCCTGCAAGCTGGTGGTGGCGTGGTGGCAGATAGTGATCCAGCAGCAGAATATGCGGAGACGATGGACAAGGCTGCAGCGCTCTTCGATTCGCTGATACAATAAACACATGTTTGTCTTTCTTAATTCTCGTTTTGTGCGCGCCAGCGCTGCGAAGGTGTCAGTCTTTGATCCAGGTTTTCAGCATGGCGAAGGACTGTTTGAGACACTGCTGGTGAAGCAGGGGGAGGCAGAGCTCATCACGCCGCACTTGAAGAGATTGCGTGCGGGTGCGCGAGTACTGGGCATGCGCGTGCCGCTGGCAGATGTCGATCTACGCAAAGTGATCACGAAATTGATCGTAAAGAATAAGATGAAGACGGGCATGCTGCGGATCACGCTGACACCCGAGACGCTACTCCTCACGACGCGTCTGATTCCGAAACGACCTGCCACAGCAGCGGTGGCCTTCGTGCCGATGGAGCGGGTACTTCCTCAACTAAAGAGCCTAAACTATTTACCGTCAGTGCTGGCACAGCGGATTGCCACTGCGGGCGGATTCGACGAAGCATTGCTTGTAAATCGTGATGGGTTTGTCACCGAAGGTGCACGGACAAATCTCTTTTGGGTGAAGCGCGGCACGGTCTTCACGCCTGATCTTGGCTCAGCCTTGTCGGGGATTACGCGCGGTAAGGTGATTGAAATAATAAAAAAACTTGGTCTGAAATGTACTGAAAAACAGGTGAAAGCTGCCGAGCTCACCATGGCTGACGAGATATTCCTTACGAATGCGCCGATGGAGATCTGGCCAGTGACGAAATTGGAAAAACGTCGATTGAAAGTCGGGCAGGTCACGCAGCAGATTCGGGCTGCCTACCAAAAGAAGTATGCCTAACAAAAATCTATCATTGCGAGGATTGAAAAATAATCAAAAGAAATGTCATCCTGAACTTGTTTCAGGATCTCAGAGAGCTTGCAGAATTCATAATTCTGAGATTCCGGATCAAGTCCGGAATGACAAGAGGGCGCCTGTCTTCATCGCGCTGGGGTCGAATATCGGCGATCGCGCTGGCTATCTCTCGGCTGCACTGCGCGGGCTGGACACACTGGGCGAACTGATTGCCGCTTCTTCTATATACGAGACCGAGCCGCTCGGGCCGAGCGTACAGCCCTTTCTGAATCAGGTTATCTCCCTACAAACCGAATTGTCACCACAAGATCTCCTGCGTCAGCTGAAGCATATTGAAAAAAAGCTCGGACGAAAAGCACGCGGGCACTGGGCAGCACGCGAGATCGATCTCGATATTCTGCTCTTTGGCTCGGTCTCGATGTGGCAGCCAGATTTACAGATTCCGCATGCCGAGCTGGCACACCGTCGCTTCGTACTCGCCCCACTTACCGAGATCGCTCCCGAGCTCTCACATCCTGCGCTCGGACTATCTATGCGTGAGCTGCTAAACTGTTGCCCCGATTCATTATCTGTAAAAAAATGGAAGATATAATCAAAAAATTACTCGAAGGCATTGGCGAAGATCCGACCCGTGAAGGGCTACGAGAGACGCCACGTCGCTCTGCTGCCGCATGGAAGAAGCTCACCGAAGGCTACGGCAAAGACCCCAGCGAGCTGATCACGACTTTTGCCAGTGAGGACTACGATGAGATGGTCATCGTGAAGCACATCGAGTTTCATTCGCTTTGCGAGCATCATTTGCTGCCGTTCTTTGGACGGGTATCGGTGGGATATATTCCCAATGAAAAGATCATTGGATTGAGCAAGATCCCACGACTGGTGGATATCTTTGCACGTCGTCTGCAAAACCAAGAGCGCATGACCAAGCAGATCGCCGACACCCTGCAAGAGCTCCTCGCGCCAAAAGGCGTCGGCGTGATCGTCACCGCCAATCATCTTTGCACGCGCATGCGCGGGGTGGAGAAGGAGGGGCTAGATATGGTAACGAGCAGCCTGACAGGACTCTTTAAAAAAGACCCAAAAACCCGCGAAGAGTTCCTCCGACTAGCGGGAAAATAGTTGCAAAAGTTCATGAAGCATTTTAAGATTGCATCTTAATTATATTTTATGGGGCTAGAAATTCAAAGAAAGGACGGAGAGCCGATTGAGATTAAAGGGTTAATTGCATCTGGCACGGGTCAGAATGTTTACCATGATGAATCTGGAGAGCTTGTTTTGAAAGTCTGTAAGCCAGGCGCTGCTTTGGCTGGGTATGCGGAGGGCATAAAAGACACAGAACCAAATTTTAATGCACCAGCATTTTTTACTGAAATCTTAAAAACACTTGAGAATACCAAGAGAATAAAATTTCCGCTACAGTGGTCTGTTGAGCCTAGTTTGTTATTAGTTCGATCTCAGGGGGTGACGAGAGAGACAATAGCTTTTTGGCAGACATATTATCGTGATTTGCTAGGTACAATTTATCAGCCAGAATTAGCTTTTTATTCTTGTCGAGACGAGAGAGATGAGCCTTTTTTTAGTAGTAAAACCGACAGTTTTCTCTTTTTGGATTGGGATAGGTTTTTATATAAAGCGCTGAAATTGTATTCAGAAAAAGAGCTGACACTAAATCAAATTTGTGATCAGATCCGCGAATGGGGCGAGCAGCAATCTTAGAGATACTTCTTCCCCAGCTTTTCCACGATCTTCTTCGTGTCCCCCGAGCGGCTCTTTGGCAAGATCAGCAGGGCATCTTTCGTGTCCACGATTACTAGATTCTCGATGCCGACCGTCGCGATCAGCTTCTTGCTATCCGACTTGATCAAGCAGCCTTTCGTTTCGACGCCGACATGATTCGCCTCGATCAAGTTCTCCTCTGTCGTAGCCAGCTCGTCTTTTAGGCTGCTCCAGGTGCCCACATCGCTCCAGCCGAGATCGGCGGGGAGAATGGCGACTTCCGACTTCTTCACCTTTTCCATGATCCCGTAATCTACGCTGATCTTCTCGCAGCTGCTGTATTCTTTGGCGATGACCGCTTTATCCGCACTGCCAGCAGCCTTCTTCAGTTTCCGCGCGGTGGCGGGGAGGTGATGCTTGAATTTATCCAGCAAGATATCCGTGCGCCAAATATAGAGCCCGGTATTCCAAAGATAATGTCCGCGACGGTGAAACTCGACGGCTTTCTTTAGGCTTGGCTTTTCCTTGAACCCTTCAAAAGCAAAGACCTCTTCGCCGTGCACATCATCGATCTGGCGGCCCACCTTCACCCAGCCGAGCTCAGTCGCAGGGTAGAGGCTCTTTACTTCGATGATCGCTAGTTTGCCGCCTCTCGCGACTTCGGCAGCCGCGAGTAGCTTGCGCTTGAGCTCTTTTTCTTCCTGAATGAGATGGTCGGCATACAGCACAGCCATCACAGCGCCCGGTTTCCGATTCTCCAGGATCTGCGCTGCATAGCCGAGACAGGTAGCGGTATCGCGGAAAGCTGGCTCAGCAATGACATTCTTTCGTGGAATTGTCGGGGCCTGCTTACGGACTTCGCTAGCATATTTTGCATTTGTCGCAACGAAGATATCCGCTGGCTGCGCAACGAGTCGTGCGCGCTTCATTGCTTCTTGGAAGAGCGTGCGGCTGCCAACCAGCTTTTGGAATTGCTTTGGTTTGGCCTCGCGACTCATTGGCCAGAGGCGTGTGCCTGTGCCACCAGCAAGGATGAGGACTTGAAGTTTAGGTTTTTGAGACATGTTAGTGCTTTAGATTATTGCCGAGGTGTCCATATAATATTTCGAAATATTGCATGAGGATATGCGTTCTGTAATTCTTGATTCCGCCGCATTTTTCTATTTCCATGGATGTATCAGGATCTATCTTTAATTCAAATTGAGATTCAACTGTTACAACTTCTTTCAGTGCTTCTCGCACAGATTCAAAATCTATTAATGAAATATTTTTTTTACTTAGATATTCCGTTAGACGATTGGATTCATATGTTTGCCAATCTTGCGGCATAGCATAATGAGCGGAGCTAGCTTTAGTTGCTTCAGCTCTTTGCACTGCGAAGTTCTTTAATTGCTTCGATGCGGTCATCTGCACCGAAGATGAAGCTACCAGCTACGAGTGCATTGGCGCCTGCAGCGACGACTCTTTTGGCTGTCTCGGCATTGATCCCGCCGTCGACACAGATATCCAGCTCGGGGTAGCCAGCGCGGATTTGCTCGATCTTTGGGATGCAATTTTCCATGAATCCTTGTCCGCCAAAGCCTGGCTCGACGGACATAATGAGCACGACATCCAGCTCGGGGAGTACAGATTCGATTGCGCTTACTTCCGTGCCAGGCTTGATACTCACGCCGGCTTTGCAGCCGAGTGCTTTGATCTGCGCGATGATTGCTGGCAGATCGTTCACTGCCTCGGCGTGGATAGTAATCATGTCAGCACCTGCCTTGGCATACTCTTCGATGAAGCTCTCGGGATTCTCGATCATGAGATGGCAGTCCTTCACGAGTGGGGTGTCGATGCATTTCACCACGGGAGCGCCGAAGGTGAGATTGGGCACGAAATGGCCGTCCATGACGTCGATATGACACCAATCGCTAAAGTCTGCGATGGAGGCAATCTCTTCGTTCAACCGACCGAAATCGGCAGAGAGGATGGACGGGGCTATTTTGAGGTCTGACATAATTGTGGTGGTGTCATGCTGAGCTTGTCGAAGCATGTTGGAAAGATCACCCTTCGACGGGCTCAGGGTGGCAGGGTTAGCTTAGGTCAATTTTACGAATACGATCTTCGTGACGGCCGCCTTCAAATGGTGTCTCAAGGAAGGCGTCGACCATTTCACGGGCAGTAGCCTCATCAGTCTGCCTGCCAGCGAATACGAGGCAGTTGGCGTCATTATGGAGGCGACTCATGCGGGCATCATCTGCATCGCGGCAGCGGGCAGCACGGATGCCAGCGTGGCGGTTTAGCGTCATGCTGATACCCAGTCCTGATCCACAGACGGCCATACCCATCTCGCCAGTCTCGATCATCTTCTCTGCGAGTGCGTGTCCATAGTCGGGGTAGTCGCAACGGTCTTCACTGTTGGGACCGAGATCCTCAAAAGCCTCACCACGCTCGGTGAGGTAGCTCTTCACGAGTTCCTTCAGCTCATAGCCAGCGTGGTCGCTTGCGAGGTAGATCATGGCTGCAGTTTAGCAGGCTTGTTGCACTGACTAAAGACTCCTCACTTGGGGAAATTCTTCAGCGGCGGTCTTTATGACAAAAAGTGCATTACCAGGAGATATGCCGTGCGTTTTTTCATATACTGTAGCTTGTACTTCTTGGCGACTAGTCATTGATAAAATATCATGCGTTATACTTTTTACACAGCCCTTATTATTCATGACAGCACGTATGATTTTCAAATCATTTGGATAAGATTTTGCAATCTTTTTTATTACGTGAAAGTTTTGGGGTGCGTGTAATGCTACAAGTAATTGATCTCTATCCATGCTTTTGACCTCACTAAGCGTTAGTGGCACTTGTTTTTCTAGTCCCGCCATTTGAAAGATATTAAGAATAAGAATCTACATTAGACATTCTCGCGTTTCTTGTCAAGAGATTAGCTGATGCGGGTGTTTTTGAGTGCCTCGCCAGGCGGAACCATCGGGAAGACATTTTCCTCGAAGTCGATGAGATACTCTACGAGGGCGGGGCCGTCGTGCTTCTCGGCTGCGCGCGTCATTTTCAGCGCCTCGCTCGGCTTCGTTACTTTCCATGTTCTTATGCCGCAGGCTTTGCCAAGTAACTGAAAGTCAGGGTTGAGGAGCGGTGTACTGGAGTAGTTCTTCTTGTAAAAGAGCTCCTGCCACTGGCGAACCATGCCAAGGTAGCCGTTATTGAAGATAGCGATCTTGATATTAATTTTGTCTTGCGTGAGGGTCATCAGCTCTTGTGGGTTCATCATGAATCCACCGTCGCCTGTGAGACACCACACGCTGTCTTTTGGGTGTGCCATCTTGACGCCCATGGCCGTCGGCAGGCCAAAGCCCATTGAGCCAAGTCCGCCTGAGCTGAGGAGACGATGAGGCTTATTGAAGCGAAAGTTCATAGCGGTCCACATCTGGTGTTGACCGACATCTGGTACGATCCATGCATCGGGCGCGACTTTGTTTACCGCATGCACGACCTCTACGGCTTGCAGACGACGGCTTGCAGTTTTTTGCTTGGCACGGGCGTGCTGCAGGGCAGTTGTTGTTTTCTTGTCATAGCTGCTTATCGCGTTGTGCCAGCTAGCTCGCTTGTGTGATTGAATTTTTTTATTCAATGCAATGAGCGCGGCCTTTGCATCGGCGACGATGGGTGCATTGGCGTAGATGATCTTGCTAATCTCGGCTGGGTCGATATCGATATGTACGACTTGCGCGTCGCGAGCAAAGTCGTCGAGCTTGCCGGTGATGCGGTCGTCAAAACGGCAGCCAACAGCAATGATGAGATCGGCATGCGCCACTGCATAATTAGCGCCTGCCAACCCGTGCATGCCGAGCATGCCGAGGTAGTTTTTGGTGTCAAAGGGGATACTGCTCATGCCATGCAGGGTGCTGACGATAGCTGCATCGGTTTTCTTCGCAAACTCTTTTAGTTCGCTCATCGCGCCAGCGAGTAGCACGCCGTGTCCCGCGATAATGACGGGTTGTTTTGCAGCATTGATTAGTTTGCTTGCTGCATTTATCTGTTTTGTGCTTGCTTTGTCGCGTACGAGGTAGCCTGGCAGATTGATCCGTATATTGTCGTACTTATATTCTGCTGCGTTGATTTGCGCGTCTTTGGTCACATCGATATGTACGGGGCCAGGGCGACCCGATCGGGCGATGTAGCAGGCTTCCTTGATCACACGTGGTAGGTCGCGGACATCATCTACCAGATAGTTATGCTTCGTAATAGGCAGCGTGACACCAGTCATGTCAGCCTCCTGAAAGGCATCAGTGCCAATCAGCGGGCTAGCGACCTGTCCTGTGATAGCGACGAGCGGCACGCTATCTGCCATAGCATCAGCGATGCCTGTCACGAGATTGGTTGCACCAGGGCCAGAGGTTGCGATGCAGACGCCGATATCGCCATGGGCGCGCGCAAAGCCAGCAGCCGCAAAGGCCGCGCCTTGCTCGTGACGGGTGAGAATATGCCGTAGTCGCTTATCATATCGAGGGAGTGTGTCATACAGCGGCAGTACAGCGCCGCCAGGGTAGCCAAAGACGATTTTTACTCCTTCTTTTATTAGGCTTTCGCAGATGATTTCTGAGCCAGTTTTTTTCATAGTGTCGCCAGTTTAGCGGAAGATACGGGCTGAGGTAAGCCTTTTCAGAGGGATATTCAGAGAGGGTGTGTCCGTGTAAACTGGCACGCATGAATATCCCTGCTCATATTTTTCGCGCCTACGACATCCGCGGTATCGCTGCTGGTGATGATCCCGAGATTACATCCGATCTGGCACGACTCCTTGGTCGAGCTTTTGGGCGATGGCTGCTGGCGCGACATGCGGAAGGTCCGCGGCTGCGCGTGGCGGTGGGGCGCGATCATCGACTGACGGGTGACAGCCTTTCTGTAGCTCTGATGGAGGGGCTGACAATGAGCGGTGTGGATGTGGCTGATATTGATTACGCGACGAGTCCGTATCTGTACTTTGCGGTCTGTGCGGGGGGGTACGACGGCGGCATTAGCCTGACAGCTAGTCACAATCCGCCTGAATATAACGGATTTAAGCTCACGCGCGAGGTGGCGATTCCTGTGGCGGGAGATGAGATTCAAGAAGTGCTGGCGATCATGAATGAGTTGAATGACACCGAGCCAACAGCCGAGCTGGGTAGTGTGCAAAAGGCTGATCTGACTGAAGCATACTTTGGCAAGCTCACCGAGCTGTGTCCGATGGCGCGTCCGCTGCGGGTCGTACTGGATGCGGGAAATGGCACGGCGGGTATCTTTGCGCCGGAGCTGTTTCGGCGGTTGGGCTGCGAAGTGACGGAGCTCTACTGCGAGCCAGACGGTACCTTCCCTAATCATCCTGCCAATCCGGAGGAGGTTGAGACACTCGAAGACCTGCAAAAGAAGGTGCTCGAGATTGGTGCTGATATCGGCATTGCCTACGACGGCGACGGCGATCGCTGCGGTATCGTGGATGAGACGGGCGCGGTGATTCCTGCGGATCGTCTGCTCGTCCTGCTCGCACGTGATGTGCTTAGTCGGCATGCGGGTGCGACGGTGCTCTTCGATGTGAAATGCTCCAACGTGCTGGCAAACGAAATTGAAAAAAGTGGTGGCGTCGCGACCCGCTGGAAGACGGGGCACAGCTTCATGAAGCAAAAGATGCGCGAATCGGGTGCGCTCTTGGCAGGTGAGGTGAGTGGACATATTTTCTTTGCCGAAGATTATTTCGGCGTGGATGATGGTCTTCTTGCTTCCACAAAGATCAGCTCGATTCTTTCTCAATCAAAGAAGACACTCTCTAGCTATTTCACTGATCTGCCCAAGTCATTTGCCACACCTGAGATGAAGCTGCCGATTGCCGACAGCGTGAAGTTTGAAACTATGAAAAAGATCATCGCAGATTTTTCAGCAAATTTCTCGTCGGACATGCTCGATGGCGTGCGTTTCTCATGGGCAGACGGTAGCTGGGGCATCATTCGTGCTTCCAACACGAGCCCCTATCTCACCGCACGGCTAGAAGCTAGCTCGGATGCACGGCTCGCTGAGATCATCACTGAAACTATGAATCGTCTCGCGAGCTATCCCGAGATTGATATTTCATCCCTTTCTGCCCTAAGATAGTAGTAATGCAAGTATTCATTTATGTCGTGTACGCACTCCTCCTCCTGACCTTCCTTGCGCTGGCAGGATTTGCCGTGTTTCATGCATTCAAATACGAATACATTAGCCCGCGAACCAAGCCAATTACGTATATTTTTATTATCGTATCGGCTGTTTTATTGGCGATTTCAATCTATTTTCTCTTTATGTTGGAGTTTTAGGATTTACTTTTTGCATTTCTTCATATTGTTTTGCGTGCTTATATCATGACATAGGTGGTTCTTTCTGCTAAAATGCCTACCCTTTTGCATCTTAATGAGTCATTTTTATGCCAGCAAAGAAATCAAATAATGCATTATTCATCGGACGCTTTCAACCCTTTCATCGGGGTCACTTATCGGTGCTGCAAGACATGCTGCCGCAGTATGATTTGGTCGTGATCGCCATTGGCAGCAGTGACAAGTCGCGCACGCCAGAAAACCCCTTCACCGTCGGTGAGCGTCATGCAATGATAAAGGCAACCCTTGAAGATCTCGGATTCACCGCAGAAAAAGATTTCAAAATTGTGCCCGTGCCAGATATTGATGATAATGACAAATATCCAAAGCATGTCGCTGATTTGTGCCCAGCGTATCAGACTATTATTTCAGGCAACCCGATTATTCACGATATTTTTGCTCAGAAATCAAAAGGTAAGACGGTGATAGAGCCAACACGCAAATATAATATTGCCGCGACGACCGTACGCGAAGCGATTGCCAACGGTGAAGATCTGGAGAAATATTTGCCAGCTCCCGTAGTGTCCTTCCTTCAAAAGATCGGTGCGGCACGAAAGATTATCGACATCAAAGAGGAGATCGCTGCTGCCGAGGCAGAAGAGGCCTCTTTGTCTGATGAGCAGCTAGTTGGCTAAAAAATGGTGCTCCCGGATGGATTTGAACCATCGACCTTCACCTTAGAAGGGTGCTGCTCTATCCAGCTGAGCTACGGGAGCATGATGTGCTCGTCATCTTGCTTATTTCACGGGCGACGCTTTGTTATGCGAGTTGATGCCTGTCCATCGAAGCCTTGGCGAAGATGGAGGCTACGAGAGCACGGAGGCTAGTTTAGCAGGTGTATGTAATTTTGATTATTTCTTTTTGTGTGCCTGCTAATATATCCGCAATGATCGAACGGCAGGCATCGGTATCGAGTGGCGCAGGCGCGCAGGATGATCGTGTCGTAGCTGCGACGGCTGATGGTGCTGAGCTGGCCCAATTCGATACAGCACTGCGCCCAACGAGTCTGGCTGAGTATGTCGGACAGACCGATTTAAAAAAGAATTTATCCGTCTTTCTCGCGGCAGCAAAGAAACGCGGCGAGCCGCTGGAGCACTCGCTTTTTTATGGGCCGCCGGGGCTGGGCAAGACGACGCTGGCAAATGTGATCGCCACCGAGCTCGGAGTTAATATCAAGATTACGTCGGGTCCCGCGCTGGAGCGGCCAGGGGATCTGGCAGCTATCCTCACCAGTCTCGAGGTAGGAGATGTGCTTTTTATAGATGAGATTCACCGCTTGCGGACTGTCGTCGAGGAGGTGCTTTATACAGCGATGGAGGATTTTGCGATCGATCTCGTGCTCGGTAAAGGACCGGGCGCCAAGACGATGCGTCTCGACGTAAAGCCCTTTACGCTGCTCGGCGCGACGACGAAGATGAGTGGGCTGTCGGCGCCACTGCGCGACCGCTTTGGCTCGACCTTTCGACTCGATTTTTATACGCCTGCCGAGATCGGTGATATTTTGCACCGCTCAGCGGGGCTGCTCGGCGTTGGCATTGCTCCCGCTGCGGCGGAGCGTCTTGCCAAAAGTGCGCGAGCGACACCGCGTATTGCCAATCGTTTATTGCGCCGCATGCGCGACTTTGCCGAAGTGAATCACGCTGGTGAGATCACCGAAGTGGTAGTCGCGGAGGGGTTGGCTGCACTGGGTGTGGACGAACGAGGTCTCGATGAGCATGACCGCCGAGTGTTATCGTGTCTCGCTGAGACCTTTGCAGGTGAGCCAGTGGGACTTTCCACACTTGCTGCGAGCTGTGCGGAGGAGGAGAGCACGATTGAAGAGGTTATCGAGCCATTCCTGTTGCAGTGCGGACTGCTCCAGCGTACGCCGCGTGGACGGCAGGCGACGGCAGCTGCCTACATGCATCTTGTCTTGCCCGCACCAAAAAAATCAAAAAACTAAGATTGCCTTTTAGGCAAATTCGAGTGAAATACGGCGAGCTCCCTTGCCTTTATTCTCTATTTTTGTGATCGTAATTGGCGTGATTTCGCTTGTTTGGCGCACATGCGTTCCGCCGCAAGGCTGTAGATCAATATCGTCTATTTTGACGAGGCGAATGCTGCCCAATCCGCGTGGTGGCTGGACCGACATCGTGCGCACTAGATCTGGCTGTGCGTCGAGCTCGGCATCGGTGATTGATGATATATTTACCATTGCATCGCGCTTGATGAGCTCATTGATGTCGTGCGATAACCGGTCTTTATCAAGACTCTCGGGGTCATCAGGCACAAAATCAATACGACTTTTATTTGCGCCAATTTGACAGCCATTGACGCCGCCTGCGACGAGTGAGCTAAGTAGATGTAATGCGGTATGCATTTGCATGTGGCGATATCGGTGGCTCCAATCGATCTCCTGTTGTACCTCGACACCAACCGTAAGTGTGGCAGGATACGCCTCGAGAACGTGTCGAATAGTTCGTTTTTCACGATCAATGCGTGTATCAATGACGCGCAGGCGGTCGCCATCGGGCAAGACGAGGTAGCCGATATCACCTGGCTGCCCACCGCTGCAAGCGTAGAAAATCGTTTGATTGAGCTCTACACCATCTTCGGTGATACTGCGTATTATGCCAGTTGCCGTACGTGCGTAGCTATCTGCCTCAAATAATTTCTCAGTCATACGATAAGTATATGCGATACCTTTTTAAGATGCCACTTCGCCTGTCTCCAGATTCACCCCGCTAGCTGCCGCACGGACTTTTTTGTCGATAGCTGCATACAGCGCTTCGTCGTCCATCACGGCTTGGCGCGCCTTTTCGAGGCCTTGGTACTTCGCGCCTTCCAGCGTAAAGAATGCACCAGCCTTCTCGATTGCGCCGAGGCGGGCACCCGTATTTAGCAGATCGGACACGCGGTCGATGCCGACGTTGTAGCGGATCTCAAACTCGGCCTGGCGAAAAGGGGGAGCTACTTTGTTCTTCACCACTTTCACGCGGGTGAGATTGCCAATGACCTGTTTTTGTTCATTCGTGCCGGTCTCGATCTTGCCGATGCGACGGATGTCGAGGCGGACAGATGCATAAAACTTCAGCGCGTTGCCGCCGCTGGTCGTCTCAGGATTGCCAAACATGACGCCGATTTTCATGCGGATCTGATTGATAAAGATCAGTGTCGTGCCGCTCTTGTGCGCGATCGCCGTCAGCTTACGCAGTGCTTGGCTCATAAGGCGTGCCTGCAAACCGGGGAGGCTGCCACCCATGTCGCCCTCGATCTCTGCGCGTGGTGTGAGCGCTGCGACACTGTCGATCACGATGACATCCACTGCGCCCGAGCGTACGAGCTTCTCCACGATCTCTAGTGCCTGCTCGCCCGTGTCTGGCTGGGCAATGAGCAGATTATCGACATCCACACCGATCTTGGCAGCGTACTCGGGGTCGAGTGCGTGCTCCGCATCGACGAAGGCTGCTTGGCCGCCTGTCGTCTGAAATTCTTTGATCGCGTGTAGAGCGAGCGTCGTCTTGCCGCTGCTCTCGGGGCCGTAAATCTCGATGACACGACCACGGGGCAGGCCACCACCGAGCGCGAGGTCGATACTGATACTACCCGTCTTCACGGTCTCGATATTGATGCGCTTCGCTTCGCCGAGACGCATGATCGCGCCTTCACCAAAGTCTTTGGTAATCTGGCCAAGTGCGTTGTCGAGCGCTTTTAGTTTTTCAGGGTTGAGTTGAGATTTGCTCATTTTAGAATTAAGTTTAGTTTCCAGATCGGGAAGTTCATCGACATTTTTGACAGCCGTCTTGATCGGCTTTGCCGCTTTGACCGCTGCTGTCTTCTTTTCGACGCGCTCTTTTTCTTTAGTCAGTCCCTCGAGGAGGTTTGTCTCAGCTGTCGGACCAGTGGAAGTGGGTGTAGGCATTGTAGAGGAGGTGAGTGTTTTAATAAAATGAGATTTATGTGAGTGCCAGCTCGATGAGCGCAAAGATGGCGGTGAGGATAGCGAGGCCCGTTAGGATGAATGATGCCATCGGCAGTGAGATGAGTTCGCTATGAGGTACAAAGTCACTGTGATGTTGGCTGAGGTGGAGTTGTGTTTGCATGAGGTGGGGTGATTAAAGTGAGTGAGGTCAGGGAACGCAGGCTCATACATGGCTTAGCGTGCAGCAACAGGCAAACCAACGCGCTACGAGTAGTTGCCAATTGTGATCGGGACTGGTGAGAGGTAGCAGTGACATTTAGCTTTTGAGTACGTTGATTACTTTTCCGCCGATTACAAAGTCATCATCGGCATGCAGATAGATCGGCTCGTGCTCAGGATTGCTGCTCTCAGGGCTGAGCGTGATGGTATCCCAGCCTTTACGAAAGCGCTTGAACGTGCCGCAGCCATCAATGTTGGCGAGTACGATATCGTTATCCTTGAGATCATTTGTTGCCTCGATTACTACGAGATCATCTTCTTCGATGCCTGCGCGATCCATACTGTCACCCGTTGCGACGAAGAGGTAGGTGCGCTCTGGCGCATGAACGATACGTTTTGAGATGCTGCGGTACTCCTCAGCCGTCTCGTCGATCAGATTCGTCGCTGGGCCACAGGCCACAGGATTGGGGAAGACAGGAATGCGCACGGTATTGACTCCGTCGAGCAGGATGATCCCGCGTTTGCGCCCCTCGCGGCGCAGCTTGCCAGCATCTTCCAGCGTCTCCAGATATTGTGTCAGGCTATTCAAACTGCGGATCTCGCCCCAGCCATGATGCTCCAGCCAGCTCTTTAGCTCGTCGAGCGTGGGAGACTGTCCGTGAAAATCAAAGTAGTCTTTCAGGAGCTCATAAAACTGTGTCTGGCGTGTAGTGAGAGGCATGATGTATGGGAGAGATATATAAATTCGTCTGTAATTACATACAGTTTTATGTAAAAAAGAGCCATAGTCAATGAAATTACATAGAAAAATATGTAAATAATGGTCAAATATATGTAAAAATTGCCAAAGCAGCTATTTACCTACTTTGAAAAACTATTTATCACACTCCTCCTTTGCATCCTGCATGGTTGTTTTTATTTTTCTATTAATTCCCATTGATTTTGTTAAATAATCACTTACGAGCTTATTTGCATCTGATCCGAGATGCCACGCCTTTACTGATTCTAATAATCCAATTTCTGGTAGCCGCTCTATATTAGATATATATGTGCTCATCGGATAAGCCTCTCTAAATTTTTTTGCCGCACAGTCGCCAGCTGCCTGCATCTCATCTGTCGCACTGGCATAGCTTGCTGGTTCTTTTATTTTCATATGAATAGCTGGCACAGCAGAAAATAGTGCTGCTATTGCAATAGCAGCAGAGGATAATAATAGTATCTGCCTACTTTCTTCTTCGCCAAACAAGCGAGCGACAGCTCCGCGTATTTTTTTCAGGGTTGGTGGCCGGATTTCTGGTGCAGACTCGTAGGTGGGTGCGTTCATATGCGTGGAGAAAGATGAATATCTCATCGTACGCCTCGGCACGCGTCTCAGTCAAATTATTATTTATGTATCCTCTGGAATATGTATGCGCCAACATTCAGGCGTAGGGGGGTGAAGAAACTAAGCAGATTGATCGAGGTATGGAGCGGTGTCGAGGCCAGCAAAGAATGCACGTGGATTGCTAATCTCGCTCAGAGACTGAATACCGTCATCGCCACTACATAACAATTTTTCTACAAACGTACGCGAGGCTTTGACGTCATTACAAACCTGCTCACGAAGGGCTTCTGGCAAATAAAGATATAAGCCAGCAAGTAAAACTGCAGTTTCTTTGACGACTAATTTTGATGAAATTTTAAAAAGTAGATAGCAGGATAACTAATGAGACTTATTCTGTCAAATAACAGCATTTTGTAGTAGACTACCCGCCTACGACGAACGAATGAATTCAATATAAGGAACGGTAGTGAATATGTTCGTGTCCTCCAGAGCCTCGGCGACGGATGGATTGTCGATCATTATTTCACCCCTTTTTTATGACAGATATACAGCAGACATTTGATGGCCTCGGCATCGCGCCGGACCTCATGAATTGTCTCGAAAAACTACATTTCACCACGCCGACGCCGATCCAAGTGAAGGCTATCCCGATTGCTATCGATGGTAAAGATCTCATCGGTATCGCTCAGACGGGCACGGGCAAGACGCTGGCTTTTGGTATTCCGATGATCCAGCGACTGGCGGGCATGCCCGATAGCGCGCAGGGTCTCATCCTCCTCCCGACGCGTGAGCTGGCGGAGCAGGTGGAGCAAAGCCTCAAGAAGCTGGTTCCTGGTATTCCTATGGCACTTATCATGGGTGGTGCCTCGGCGAATCAGCAGGTGGCGGCGCTGCGTCGTGGACCAAAGATCGTCGTCGCGACGCCGGGTCGCCTGATCGATCTAATGGAAGAAGGCGTTGCCAATATGCGCAACGTATCCATGCTGGTTCTCGATGAGGCTGATCGCATGCTCGACATGGGCTTTGCACCGCAGATCAATAAGATCCTCGCGAAGATGCCGGGTGGGCGGCAGACGATGCTGTTTTCGGCGACGATGCCAGCTGATATCGCCAAGCTGGCGACAAAATACATGAGCCTGCCACTGCGCGTGGAGGTCGCGACTGCGGGTACGACCAGCGAACGGGTGGAGCAGGAGCTCTTCGTCGTGAAACGCGAAAAGAAGTCGCAGCTATTGGAAAAGATTCTTAGCGAGTATCGCGGCACGGTGCTGATCTTCTCTCGCACAAAGCACGGGGCAACAAAAATTTCTCGGCTCATCCAAAGTATGGGGCACACGTCCGACGAGATTCATGCTAATCGTAGCTTGCCACAGCGTCGTCGTGCGCTGGAAGGATTCAAGTCTGGTCGCAATCGTATCCTCGTAGCGACGGATATCGCTGCTCGTGGCATCGACGTGAAGGGTATTGAATTAGTCTTGAATTATGATCTGCCAGACAACCCAGATGATTATGTACATCGCATTGGCCGAACGGGGCGCGCAAGCCATCGCGGCAAGGCGATCAGCTTCGCCACGCCCGAGCAGGCAAAGGAAGTGAATGCGATCGAGCGGGTGATTCGTACGCAGCTGCCCGTAAGCAAGACACCGACAAACTTGCCTGATTTCAAGCCGATGCCATTTATCCCATCTGACACGCGTCATGGCGGCGGTCGTCCGAGCGGCGGTCGATCATCTGGCGGACGCAGCGGCGGATTTGGTGGCGGCGGTAGCCGCCCAAGTGGTGGACGCCCCAGCGGCGGACGCGGCGGACGACGTTAGTCCGAGACACAGTTCACATAAAAAAAAGAGAGCCAACTGGCTCTCTTTTTAGTTTTAATATCTTTTGAAGTTTAAATGCTGACTTCGTACAGACCTTGCGCGGTGATGATGGACATCTTTTGCTCGGCGTCATCGACCCAGAAGTCACGGAGATCAGTCATGCCCTCGAAGAGGTATTGTGTGTTGTAGATGAGCTGCTTGTTGTCCACGCCAGCGTCTGGTGGATCTTTGTAAAAGCGGAGCACGCGGCCGTTGTTTTGGTCGAGCACGTACACAAACTTCATGTTTTCATTTGTATAGATCTTGCTCGGGCTGTCCATCACGTCTTCCGGCAGATCCTTGATCGTGAGGGCTTGCTTCTCACCTTTGCGGATGCGGATGATGTCATTGCTCATGTCTGCATCGTTGTCATTTGCCAGCACCCAGATATCACCATCTATCGTGAGGGAGACGGCCTTTGTCAGATCGGCATTCTGATTGTAATCGGTCGCGCCGCTGTAGCTATCACGCTTGCGATTGTACTTCCAGATTTGGTTATTGACGGGGTCTAGCAAGTAAATGAAGCTGGCGTAGGTGCCGATGTCGACAGATGACTTCCACGTCTCGTCTTCGGTGTCGGCTATGGTCAGTGCGCCATCGCGCCACTCGATGACTTTGCCATCGACAGTCGTGAAGACGAGTGAGTCACGATCAGCAAAGTAAGTGCCGCTACGGATGGCAGAGATCGCGTCGATCACGGCTGGGTCACTGACCTCATCGAGGGTGATATCGAAGAGATTGTGTGCATCGTAGGCGATCTTTCGTCCGTGGAAATCATCGAGACCAACGAGGGATACGGCAGCATCTTTTGCGCTGATATCGGCGACGGGTGTCAGCTCGGTGAAGCGGCGGATGTTGTCCAGCTCGTCGCGGATGGACTTGATCTCGGCGATGCGGGCATCAGCCTCTTCGAGTGCGAGACCACTCTTGACGAGATCATTTGCCATTTGTTCAGCTTCGGTGAGTCGCTCGTAAGCAGTAGTCTTGTCGCCGATATTGCGGCGGAGCTTGGCGACGTCGATATTTTCCTGCACACTGGCGAGCACTGTCTTCACTTCCTCAAGCTTCACGCTATTGCGCTCAGATGAGAGGCTCCAGCTGACCGACAGGATGACGAGGATCACGGCGACGAGAAAGCCGAGGATGACATAGTTCCTATCGACATTCAGTCCCTGCGTTCCTGGGATATGCGTGCCCTCGGGCAGACGATCGCGCATCCATGCGAGACCACGTTCGAGCTGACGGCTGACATCACCCGCGATGCCCTCAGTCGGTAGGCCGAATGCTGGTGCTGTCTCGCTGCGAGCTGCGACGGCTGGCGTCACGATATCGAGTGCGAGGACGCCCGTAGTCTGTGCACCTTCGAGTACGATGATCTCGTCGAGCTCTTCGAGGCCGAGGCCGATGTCTTTGTGCGGGGAGAAGATCTTCGTAATTTCATTTTTGGTCGCGTAGCGCAGCAGACGCTCGGATGCGAGTACGAGCTTGTCGTGGTTTTCTACTTTTCCGCTGGCAATATTTGTAAAGGCATCGACAGCATCGTCGGGCGTGAGACCTTCGGTGATGGTCGTGATCGTACCTTTGCGTACGAGATATGCCTCGGCATCGCCTGCTTGTGTGAGGTGCAGGTCTTTGCCAGAGATGATACCGACGATTGCATTGATGCGGCCGAGCGTCTTATTTGGCAGGCTGTCACGCGCTTCGCTGACGACAGCGTTGATCTCCTTGAGCGCCGTTTCGAAGCGATCGTATGGATCAGTCTGCTGGTCGAGGAAGCAGAGCTCCTTCAGCGTGCTGCAGATTGTCTTGATGATAGCCTCGCCATTCGCTGGCATATCAGCGAGCTCGATCAACGCAAAGACCTCTTCGCGGGGCGTCTCGTCGGTCGCGTCGATAGCGAAGCTGTAGCTACGAAGGAGGGTCTGGTGGTCGGTGCCAAGGCGGAGTTCCTCGGAGATAGTATGGAAAGCCATTAAAATAGGGGATAGATACGTTGCGATTAGTGTATGCCTGCTTGTGCTTTGGCGCAAGCGATAACACTAGATATAGTATGTTTTTGACTACTTTTTGTATTTTTCTCTTGCAAGAACATGAAATTAGGTTTATCACGGCAAAAAATAGTCGAAATATTTTAAAAAAATACAATTAAGTAATGAAGATGTGTTATTTGATATAATAAAAACACTTTCTAAATCATAAAAATGCCAATTACGTTTTTTGTTCTCAGGCCAAATTGGAGAGAAAATCAAGATTTCCTTTATGGAACTGATGACAAATTGAAGTATATCTCAAAAAAAGAAACTAATATAAAAGATAATATTATATTAAATGATCAATCAGAGTTGATAGTCTCTTCAAAAATTTTAACTATCATAAATAAATTTGCTCTTACAGGAATAAAGCAATCAAAAATTCAAATTACAAATAGTGCAGGGAAGAGATTTTTAAATTACTACTCCCTTCAAATAATTGGCAAATCAGGTGACTATGATACTTCACAGCTTCAGCCTACAAAAATAGATGTTGGCTTCGCCCAGTTGCCAGCGAAGAAAGGCTTTTTTCTACCTCAAGATGTTTGGGACGGCAGTGATATTTTTCATCCATCTTCTCGGTTAACGATTTTACTTTCTGAAAAAGCAGCAAACATTTTCAAAAAATTTCCTGAAGTAACAGTTACCCGCTTGGAAGACTTTGTTTGCTAAGGTCATTAATTTTTAATTTAATTTTATTCATTCAAGTTTTTCAATTTGATTGTAGTTGACTGATTACATATTACAATCGAGTTAAAAGACTCGATTTAGCAGCAGATATTCTCTCTGCTTGCGCTAAACTGCGTTCGTGCCAAAACTTCAGACGCTCATTATCGATAATTATGACTCATTTACTTTCAATCTTGCTCAATACATTGGCGAGCTAGGGGGCCATCCGATCGTGAAACGAAATGATGAGATCACATTAGCTGGCATCAAAAAGCTCGCGCCGACGCATATCATCATCTCACCCGGGCCGGGGCGACCAGACGACGTGGATTACTTCGGCGTAAGTCTTGACGTGATCCGCGATCTGTCAAAAACCATTCCAACGCTCGGGGTCTGCCTCGGCATGCAGGGTATTTGCCATGCCTTCGGTGGGCGGATCATTCGTGCACCAGCTGCAGTACATGGCAAGACGAGCCGCGTGATACACGACCGACAGGGTATCTTTCGTGGGCTACGATCACCGTTTTCGGCGATGCGTTATCATTCGCTCATTGCCGATCACGCCAGCATGCCTGCTGAGCTGCAGATCACGGCGACCGATGAAAAGGATGAGCTGGTCATGGCGGTACAGCATGTCAGTCGACCCCTCTTTGGCATCCAATTCCACCCCGAAAGCATCGGCACACCGCAAGGGCTGTGTATCATTCGGAATTTTTTGACACACAGCAAACGCCCGTAGGGAACGGACATGTCCGTTCCGCGGAATGCAGATCTGTATTCCCTACATTTATTTCAATGTCTTCAATCGATCTTCAATCTTCACAATCTTCGCTTCGACATCAGCTAGCTTTTTCTTTTCGCCATCGACGACCTCTTTTGGCGCGCGATCGACGAAGCTCTTATTCGCCAGTTTGCGAGCGACGAGGCTCTGGAATTGCTTTGCCTCTGCAAGGTCGGCAGTGAGACGCTTCTTTTCCTCCTTTGGGTCGATCAGCTTGTCTAGTGGGAGATAGATCTCCAGCCCACCTTCGAATTTTGCGACAGCGTGATCGATCTCTTTTCCGCTTTTGCTGACCTTCAGACTAGCGAGACGCGCGAGCTTCTTGATCTCATTGGCATTCTTCTTCACGAGTGATTCAGCTTTGCCTGCGTAGATCACCGCGGCGATTTTGCGAGATGGCTCGACATTCAGCTCGCTGCGCACCGAGCGGATAGCGGTGATGGCGGCGAGCGTCAGCTTCATTTCTTCTTCGACTTTCGGCTGGATGCGGGCGGTGATTGCCTTTGGCCATTTCTCCAGCGCGAGCAGCGGCGTCTTCTTCGCTTTCACAAAGAACTGCCCCCAGAGCTTCTCCGTCACAAATGGCATGAAGGGGTGTGCCAGCTTCAAGATCTGTGCGAGCACGTGCGCGAGCACTTTCGGATTTGGCTTGTCTTTACTCAGCTCCAGATACCAATCGCAAAACTCGTGCCAGACGAAGTCTTCGAGGCGCGCGATGGCCTCGGCGAAGGCATACTTGTCGAGTGACGCGGTCGTTTCTTGAATGACGGTATTCAGTCGAGAGAGTATCCATTTATCAGCCAGCGAGTGTGGCAGGGGACTTGCGGGGATGTCCAGCTTCGTGCCGAGCACGCCAAAGGTGAAGCGGCTGGCATTCCAGAGTTTATTCACAAAGTTGCGCTGGGCGTTGATCTTCTCTTCACCAAACTTGATATCTTGCCCCGGCGTGGCGCCCGTGGTCAGACTGAGGCGCAGCGCGTCGGTGCCGTACTTCTCGATCATATCCAGCGGGTCAATGCCGTTGCCAGTTGATTTGCTCATCTTCTTGCCATCCGCAGCACGGACCATGCCGTGCAAGTAAATATCTTTGAATGGCACTTGGCCAGTCAGTTCGATGCCCATCATAATCATGCGGGCGACCCAAAAGAACAGAATATCGCGGCCCGTTTCCAGCACTTGATTTGGATAAAAAGTGTCCATATCCTTTGTCTTCTTTGGCCAGCCCAGCGTGGAGAAGGGCCACAGCCCCGAGCTAAACCAGGTATCCAGCACGTCGGGGTCTTGCATTAGATTGAGATTGCCACAGTGCGGGCAGGCCTCGGGCTGCTTGTCGGAGACGATCGTCTTCATGCAACCCTCCTTTGTCTTCTTGCGGCTCTTCGGGCCAAAGTCAGCGACCTTCTTGCAATACCAAACGGGGATTTGGTGGCCCCACCAGAGCTGACGGGAGATGCACCAGTCTTGAATGTTTTCCATCCAGCGGAGGAACTCGCCCTCGAAGCGATTGGGCACAAAATTCAATTCTTTATTTTGCACGGCTTTGATGGCCTTCTCGGCCAGCGGCTTCATATTCACAAACCATTGCAAACTCTCGAGCGGCTCGATCACGGCACCCGAGCGACTACTAAAGCCGACTTGATGCTTGTGTTTGACTATCTTTTCCAGATTGCCGATGTCGTCGAGATAGCGAATGACGCTGTTGCGCGCTTCGGTGACGGGCATGCCTTTGAATCTACCGGCGTGCTTCGTCATGCGGCCATGCGGACCGATGACCACGATGCTCGTCAGCTTGTGATCGCGTCCGATGGCAGCATCCAGTGGATCGTGCGCTGGGGTGATTTTTACTGCGCCCGTACCAAACTTCATCTCGACGCGCTTGTCCGCGATGACGGGGATCAACTTATTCGTGATCGGGAGGATGACCTCTTTGCCGATGTATTCAGCATAGCGCGGATCGTCGGGGTGCACTGCCACGGCGACGTCACCCAGCATAGTCTCGGGGCGGGTGGTCGCTACGCAGACCGATTTATCCGTCGCATTCACGAAATAACGAATATAATAGAGATTACCTTCGACCTCTTTGTAATCGACTTCGATATCGCTGATCACACTCTCGGTTCCTGGATCCCAGTTTACGAGGCGTTTGTCGCGGTAGATTAGTCCTTTCTTGTATAGCTTCAGAAATGCCTTCTGCACGGATGCTGAGGCGTCGTCATCCAGCGTGAATCGCTCGCGATCCCAGTCGCAGCTGGCACCCATCTTTTTCGTTTGCTTCACGATGCGGTCGTGGTATTCATCTTTCCATTCCCAGATCTTTTCAATGAATGCCTCGCGTCCAATGACCTCGCGCTTGATGCCTTGCTCAGCCAACTTTCGCTCGACGACAGTCTGTGTGGCGATGCCCGCGTGATCGGTGCCTGGCAGCCAGAGCGCATCTTTTCCTTTGGCGCGCTGGTAGCGCGTCATGATGTCTTCGATCGTCAGCGTGATCGCATGTCCGAGATGCAGCTGCCCCGTCACATTTGGTGGCGGCATCATGATCGTCCAAGCGTTTTTCTTACTCTTGCCTTTTGCTGCACCGATCTTCGCCGCATCCCACATCTCACTGATGCCAGCCTCTACGTCCTGCGGAGCATAGGCTTTCGCTAATTCAGCTGTGGTAGCAGAGGCTTTCTTAGCTGCCTTTTTAGGTGCAGCTTTCTTTACCGTTTTCTTCGAGACGGTCTTTGCAGGGGCTTTTGCCTTTGCAGATGCGGTTTTGGTTGGTTTTTTGGTAGCCATATGTAGTGCGCATAGGATACCAGTTTTCATCTTTTTCTCGAAGTATGTTGGTGAACATAAAAAGTGTTACTTGGCTTATGAAAGCTATATTATCGTAGGCTTGAGAATAAATTTTACAATTCAATATTCATCATGCTCCAAACATTTCGTAGATTTTCTCGATTATTTGTACGTAGAGCTTCATAAAGTGCTTTGACATCTTCTTGATTTATACCCGTAGCTATTTGTGGTTCTGTACGTACAAAGTCTGCCGTGGGGCCACGATGGCCAGCCAGCTCTTTCTCATCTTGAAATAAAATAAAGTTCCCAATGGGATTTCTATTTGCATCCCATGTTTGTCCACCATGGATGATGATGGCTTTTCGCGCCTCGTTATCGACTGTCCACGTGCCGCGATATGCATTACAAGTTCTTTGCTTGGGCATGAGTTATTGAGCTAGAAGTCATTACTCTATATCTCTTGCTTGCGATAGGCAAATACTTTAAAATCTTTTCACATTTTATTTCCGAGGGAGCCCGTAGGGCGTTATCACCTCTAACCCCCATTACTATGTCTGATACTTCGACAAGCTCAGCACATGCTGATAACAAAGCAGTCGATCCTGCTGTTACCGAGGATCAAGTCACCGCAGCTCCTGCTGAGGCTCTTAGCGATGAAGAGCTGATGAAAGCAAAGAAGGAAGAGGCCAAGGCTGCCAAGGCTGAGGAAAAGGCAGAGAAGAAGGCAGCCAAGGACGAGCGTATTCACACAGCTCACCATGGCAAGGAGGCTGCAGCTGCTGTTGCCCAGGTTCGCAATCCGCTCAAGATGCACGGCAAGAAGCACCGCGCGGCTGCTGAAAAGATTGAAAAGCTGAAGCTGTATCCACTCGCCGAGGCAGTGAAGCTGGTGCAAGAGACCAGCACGACGAAGTTTGACGGTTCAGTCGAGATCCACGTGCGCCTCGGCATCGATCCAAAGAAGACAGATCAGCAGATTCGTAGCACGGTTGCCCTGCCAGCTGGCACAGGCAAGACACTCAAGGTTGTTGCTTTCGTCGCAGCCGAGCAGGCAGCAGATGCCAAGAAGGCAGGTGCTATCGAGGCTGGTGAAGAGGATCTCATCGAGAAGATCGGTGGTGGCTGGCTCGACTTTGACGTCGCAGTGGCTACGCCCGACATGATGAAGAAGATTGGTAAGATCGCGAAGACGCTCGGTCAAAAGGGTCTGATGCCAAACCCAAAGGCTGGCACGGTCACGGACGACATCGCGAGTGCTATCGCTGAGATTCAAAAGGGTAAGGTCGAGTTCCGCAATGACAAAGCAGGTATCCTGCACAACCTCGTTGGCAAAGTAAGTTTTGACGCTGCCAAGCTGGAAGAAAACATCAAAGTCTACCTCACTGCGGTCAGTGAGATGAAGCCAAAGTCAGTAAAAGGCACCTACCTCGCGAGTGTGAGTCTGGCGAGTAGCATGGGCCCCGGCGTGAAGGTCGATGCACGCGAGCTCTAGTCTATCGAATCAAGACACAACAAAACAAAAGGCGGCCGCGAGGCCGTCTTTTAAATTAAAGACGATGACCTTCTGCACAGCCATTTGATGCCCTGATTCCAAAATCGTTTGCACCTTTTATGCCATGATAGCCCTTACGCTCTCTTTTGCTGTTATTTGTATTTGAGCTCTTGTAGAATGACTCATGCAGCTCCACTGGTAACTGGCTGCACAGGAATGTATTTCTTATTTTTTTCCCCATCTGAAACGTCTTGATTCCTTCAAAGTTATTAACTGCAGATGGCTGAGTCTTTTTGAGATTTTTTACAAAATCCATCCAGCCATGCTTCGCGCTGCCATTTCTTAGCTCCCAATTGACCGTGTCGACGATACATTTTGCTATTTTTTTCCTAGCTTCATCAGCCAGATCGATCTCAGTTGCATCACAGATTTCTGTTAATAAGTTTGGCATTTTACTAGCATTTGTTCCTGCCTGGCCCTTTCTTGCAGGAAAGAACTTTTCATCAGCCGTGAATTTTGGAAACTGACTGTCGAGGGCAGCATGTAGCTGGTGGCGCAAGTCATCTTTTATTTCTTTTACATCTTCTGTGATCAGCTCATTTTCGAGAGCTGAGTTCATCAGTTTTTTGAACTCCGCAAAACTGAGTTCAGTTTTAATATCGCGTGCTTGCTCTTCTGCTACGAATTCAGCGATAGCTTTTTCTACTTCTTCTTGCGAGTATTCTGGCGGCGGAGTTTCGTCGACCATTTTTAATGAAAAAAGATTAGATTAGATCTTAGTAGATCTACTTCTGATCGTCAAATTAGTCTAAAATCGTGCCAGCATTATTTCCTTCACCCTCCGTCATGCAGGTCAAAATCAAACGTATCGATACCGATCTCCCGCTGCCGACCTACGAGACGGCTGGCGCTATCGGATTCGACTTGCTCGCGCGGGAGGAGACGACGATCCAGCCGGGGGAGATCGCGCTGATCCCTGGCAATGTGATTGTGGAGACGCCCGACGGCTATGCCTTCCTCGTGGCGAGCCGTAGCAGCACACCCAAGAAAAAGGGGCTGATGATGCCGCACGGTGTCGGGGTGATCGATCAAGATTATTGTGGGCCTGCGGATGAGGTGAAGATACAGGTCAAAAACTTTCGTGATAAGCCAGTTACCATCGCGCGCGGGGACAAGGTCGCGCAGGGGCTCTTTGTGCGGGCGGATCGGCTGGATTTTGTCGAAGTGGACGGAATAGATCGCGAGACACGCGGCGGCTTTGGCAGCACGGGCGGGCACGCCTAAGTACGATTATTTCAGCGAGTTAGCTGCACGTAACCTTGTCGTTATTCAACGACGACGGTGATGTTGGCAGACACGGCTTCACTTTCGCCGCTTGCCTGCAAATACAGCTCGTAGCTGCCTGCTGCATAGTCTGTCCAGACGGCAGAGAAGGTCTCGCTGCTGAGATCGCTAATGGTGGCGATGGTTGTGCGCTCGCCTGTCTCATTATTCTTTGCGATGAAGCTGATGTTTTCGACGGTTATCTTTTCGGGATCGTATTGCCCTGTGAGCGTGATGCTAGCGGTGCCCGTTTTTATACGACTGTCGTTCGTGGGGCTGAGCAGGGACAACTCGCTGATGCTGCCACTGCCTTCGACGACTGTGAAGGTGACCTGATCGCTAGCGAGGAAGCCGTGCAAGTCGGTCGCGAGGATACGTAGGCGGTGGGTGCCGAGGCGGGTGCGATCACGGATGATGAGCGGCACCTCGAAGGGTGGGTGGCTGAGCTCGGTAAGGAGCTGGCCATCGAGCTCGAAGCGGACGGTGGCTATATCACTGCCAGCATCGAAGGCATCGACGCGGGCGAGCACCGTGGTGCCGCGGGCGACTTCGCTATCTTCCAGTGGGGAGATGACCTGCACAGTCGGAGCCTGGGTGTCTTCGCCGACGATGACGGTGACCGAGCTAGTGTCGGTATAATAGAGCTTGTCAAAGACCCGAGCCGTGATGGTCAGCTGGGTGCCGTCGGCGGTGCGGGTGGGGATGGCGAGTGCGCCTTTCCACGGGGCGGCTGTGGCCGTAGCTTTCAGCTCGTCGTCGAGATAATACTCGACTTTTTCGGTGCCGTGGGGCGCGGTGATGTCGACCCAGATGCCGATGCCGCCCGTCTGCGTCGTGCTGCCAGAGACAGGGGAGCGGATGCTGATGTGTGGTGCCTGCCTTGCTGTAGTCGCAGTGTGCAGGTTGTCATACTCAGTCGGTGGTGACTCGAAGACAGCATGCTCATCTTCACGATTCTTAGCGAGCCACTCTTGCACAGGTTCTTCCCAATCACTACTCCATGGGCGCTCGGAGTGCATATTGCGGAAGGTCTTGGTCACGCGGGCAGAGTCGGGCGTGTATTCGGTCGGGAGTAGACCGCTGGCTGCATCGACGACGAGCGTGGTGTAGCTGTCATCTACTTCGAGGGGGACGTTGTAACTCGCGAATGTCTCGACGACGATATCATCGATCGGCGTGCCGTCGGTAGGGATCTTGCCCGTGACTTTACTGACGCTGCGCTGCACAATCTGTGTTGGCACTTCAAATTCCTTCACGGGCAGGCCGGCGTGCGCCGAGCCCATGAAGCTGCGCCAGATCGGACCAGCGGTGGTGAGACCCGTTGCATTACTAAAGAGGGGCGTGCCGTCGTTATTGCCGACCCAAACAGCGGCGGTGATCTGCGGAGTGTAACCCACGGTCCAGACATCGCCTGGGATGATCTTCTCGCCTGTTGGATCGTTGGGGTCTTTCTTATTTGCGGTGCCGGTCTTGGCAGCGTTTGGTCGGTTGGGCAGACTGAGATTGCCATTCCAGCCAGCGGGGCGTGCGTCCGTGTCAGAAAGGATATTCGTCATGAGGTAGGCAATGGCAGGGTCGAGCGCGAGCTCGGTGTCTTCTGCGCCAGTGTATTCGTCTATCACATTTCCTTTTGAATCCGTTACTTTCAAGATTGGCGTTGGCTCGACACGGTGACCGAGATTGGCAAGTGTGCTGTATCCCGTGAGCATTTCGATCATCGGCACTTCGCCTGCGCCGAGACCGATCGTCGGACCGTAGCGACCGCTGCGATCCAGCGAGGTGATACCCATCTTGGCGGCTTGATCGACGATAGCCTTCTCGCCTGCGAGGATGGCGATCTTGACCGCGGGGATATTGCGACTGTGCTGCAGGGCAGTGCGCAGTGTCATCGGTCCCATGAATTGCCCGTCGTAATTGCCGGGGGTGTATTTCTCGGCGCCAAACTCGGTCTCGACATCCCACAGGATGCTGGCGGGAGTGTAGCCCGCGAGCAGGCCAGTCAGGTAGGCAAAGGGCTTGAAGCTGCTGCCTGGCTGGCGGGGGCGGATGGTGAGATTCACCGCACCATCATTGCCGTAGCCGTCTTCATTTAATACTTCAAAATAATCGCGCGCACCGACCATCGCGAGTATTTGTCCTGTGGCGGTGTCGGTCGCCAGCAGCGCGGCATTTGTGGCGCCAGCAGCACTGTATTGCCAGTCGATACTGCCGTCATCATTCACGGTGTGTGGGAAGCTATTTTGAATGAGTTCTTCAGCGTTTGTCTGCAGGTCGGGGTCGAGCGTGGTGAAGACGCGCAGACCGCCGCGCTCGACGAGGTCTTTGCCGTAACGATCTTCCAGCTTTTCACGGACATAAAATACAAAATGCGGATGCTCAATCGCTTCGCGGTAGGGCTTGAAGATGATCTCTTGCGTCTCCTGCCAAGCGACGTCTGCTTCTTCCTCGGTGATAAAGCCGAGCTCCAGCATGCGTCCGAGCACATAGTCTTTGCGGCCAGCGATGTAGCGCAGGTCGTCTTTGCTCGTGCAGGCCTCGGCGAGGCTGCCAGCATCGAGCAGCTCCTCCAGATCGGCGCGGCTGTAGCTGGTCGTCGCGGCTGCGGCGGCGGTGCCTGCGAGTGCGAGATCGGTATCGGCGACGCTGAGCGCGATGTTGTGATTGCCATGTAAGACAGCGAATGAATCGGTGAAGGTGAAGGTCGCCTTCTCACCTGCATCACCTGTCCATTCTTTTACCTTTTTGCCATCTGTGGAGACACGTAGCCATGTCCGACTCGCGAAGGTCACGGTGAGCGTCAGCTCGTCAGGTAGGATGACTTCATCGCCCGTGTCGCAGCTGCCCGTGAGGAGATGTCGATTGGGTCCGTAGGGGCTGTATCTGCTCGGCGCTTGTGGGAGGCTGGCGAGGATGGCGCTCTCGGCGAGAGTGAGATCTTCGGCTTTCTTGGCAAAGAAGGTCTGCGCGGCAGCTTGGATGCCGTAGGCATTCGATCCGTAGGGAATACGGTTGAGATACATTTCGAGGATCTCATCCTTCGTAAAGGCATTCTCAAGGCGGGTCGCCATCATCAGTTCTTTTATCTTGCGGGTGTAGGTCTGCTCGGGCGAGAGGTAGGCGTTCTTTACGAATTGCTGTGTGATGGTGGAGCCACCGCTCTTGCGGCCGATGCCCAGCTCACCGAGTGTCGCACGGATGATGCCGTCCACGTCGAAGCCGTGATGATCATAAAAACGGTCATCCTCGGCGGCGATCGTCGCGAGCTTCACACTCTCGGGCATCTTTGCCAGTGGTATCTCAAAGCGGTTTTCATCACCATGGATCGTGTACAGCTCCGTGCCTTCACGGTCATAGATGATGGTGCTTTGATTCGCAAAGAGAGCAGTATGGTCCTCCAGTGGTGGCAGGATCGGGGAAAAAGTAAATGCCAAAATATTTAAAAGGATGAGCACGATCCACTGTCGGAGTAGGATACCTAGCGCGAGGACGCCCAGTCCGCCCAGCAGGAGCTTTGGCCAACGGCTCGGCTTCGTGGCTATCTTGGTCGCGAGTTTTCGCGAGCTAGCGATCTTGCGGATTTTCTTTTTATCAAACACGCGCTGATTTTAGCGAAAAGTTTCTTATTTGGCAGGAGTGTATGTACACAAAGGTGTTACACAAAGAGTTTGTGTATATATCCATGTACGTCAAAAAAATAAGAAAAAGATTTCGCGCTTTTTAGGAAAAAGAATGAGGGCGGCTACACTTCAGCAGCCACCCCCACCAAGTGAGCGTCCCAAGTTATAGGGGCGGGACGCCATCCTTCGGTTCTCCTCGAGGAGGATTATGTGTGAGAACCGAAGAAATCTCGGAGGAGGTCGGGGCTGCCAATTGTGCAGCAGCCCTTCCCCCGAAGGCTCGTCTGGTATGTCAGGAAAAACATTGTTTACACCCAGATGAACCTTTAAAAAATGGATAAAAAGAGTGGGAGAGGCGCACTGCGGCGACCTCCCCCAAGTTTTTAGGGAGTTTTAGTCTGGATATTCCGAGCAGCCACCACGTCCGCGTGGCACTTACCCGGTTTGAAATCCTGCTACCAATAGGGATGATGCATTTGCAGGATGTCAAACTCTGAAATAGGATAAAAAAATCGGACGGGCGAGGGCTGCAGCTTAAACTGTATGCCGCAGACCCTCTTGGTTATCCGTTTGTTCATTTCACGCGTTGCAAAATGCGTGAAAGAACGACGACCCAGTCGTCTGGCTGGGGCTCACTCATGCTCGTTATGCCGGTTCGCTACGGGGGGCGAGCATGGGTGTCTGAAGCAGCATTGCACTGCTCCAGTTTTTGCAAGTCCTGCTAAAGTGGGACTTGCGACTTTTTAGGGATTTAGATCGGGAAGTTTACCTATCCTTTCACCTCTTTTTCGTCTGATCAGGTAGACAGAGAGGCTATTGCCGACTTTTTTCAAAATCAGCATGAGCCTCTCTGCCTGTATGGTTTGTATTGGGTCTAAAAAGCGCGAAATCAAGGAACGAATAAGGTCGGCGTCTGAAAGCTGGCGTTAGTCGGTGACTCCGCACACTTTACAAAACATGAAAACATTGACCTTAGATCGTATTCTAGATTAGATTTTGTACTTTTGTCAAAGCAGCCCCTGCATTACTTTCTTATTCAGCTCGCTGCATTTTATAGCCAGCGTTTCCACTGGAAAAAGGCGACCATGATACCGACGACAGCCAGCATGCCCGCTGCGATCAGCCAAAAGGCGATGGGCTCATTCGCGTGGGGGATGGGCACATTCATACCAAAGAGGCCAGAGATCAGCGTGAGCGGCAGGAGGATGACACTAAAAATCGTCAGAATTTTAATAGTGTTACCTGTGCGATGGGAGATGAGGTTTTCATTGGTATCTTGAATACTTTCTGACACCTCCTTTAGGCTGGCGAGGCTGCCCCAGAGTTTCTCGGTCTTATCTACGACATCATCGAAATACACTTCCAGATCCTCGGGGAGGAATTTCTTATTTTTGTGCTCCAGTGCGGCGACGACCTGCCGCTCAGGCGAGAGGATGCGGCGGAAGGTGATGATATTTCGCTTCAAGATCATAATCTCCTTCAGCAGGTCTTGTGCTGCGTCGCTCTCCCAGACGGCCTGCTCGAGGCGGTTTGCTTTGCGCCAGAGGCTATCGAGCAGCGGGAAGCAGCTGTCAAAGAGGGTGCTGGTCAGCTCGTACAGGAAGTAGCCGGTGCCACGACCAAAGAGTGCGCGCTTACCTGCGATGCGCTTACAGTTTTCACGGATATTCTTGATCGGCTCCAGATCGCCGTCGTGCAGGGTGATGATGAAGTTTTGGCCGATGAAGAGGTCCAGCTCGGCCGTGCGGATACGCTTCGTCGCGCGATTGTACACAGGGAAGTGCAGCACGATGAAGAGGTAGCGATCGTATTCGTCGATCTTCGGGCGTTGCGTTTCATTGAGACAATCCTCGGCGTCCAGCTCGTGAAAGCGGTACTTTTTCGCGAGGGCAGCGACGTCTTCTGCCGTTGGGTTGGCGATATCGACCCAGGTGATATTCTTGTACGAGATGTCGTCGCGAGTCGATTCCATAGGGCATCAATTGTATAAAAAAATGACTCAAAGCGCAATACTGCTTGCCAGTCGGGAGATGGCAGCTTATGCTGATCTCAGTTATGAAGCAGCTCACCTCCGGTTTCGCCCAGCTCTCCCGCGCTCGTCAGCTCGTGCTCGCCTCGAGTGCTGTCGCTATCTTCTTTGTCTTTGCGCCGTGGCATGCCATTGGTGTCGACCCGATCGCGTACAGTGGTCTCCAAGATCAGAACTTCATTGTCGGCCTGCTCGTGCTGCTCTTTCAGGCTATCGCGCTGCTCGTCACGGCGCTCCCTGCTCTCGGCATGCGTCTACCGCGTCTGCCATGGCGCATGGGCAATCTCATCACCTTCCTCGGTGGGCAGTCCACACTGCTGCTTTTTGTCTTGCTGGTCATGCACACGACGACACTGACGCGTGCTGCTCATTATGACCTGCGCCTGGGTATCCAGATCGCCCTCGTCGCCTCGGCGCTCGTATTCCTCGGGGGACATCTCTTGCGTGTCGAGGAGCGTCGCGCAGGTATCGGACAGACAGTCGATCCACTCACGCAGGTGCCACGCGCTGCCCATCGACATGCCGCCGAGCAACGAGGTGAGCCGACGACGGCAGCAGCAGACACACCCGATCGCCCCGTCCAGCCACCGCGCCCACATCGCGATCCGAGCACAGAGGATGATCGTCGCATGCGTCTCGATATCTGATAAGATTCCTGCATGGATAGAGAAGCCCGCAAGATCGTCGCCGTCCCCGAAAACGAAGAGGACATCCAGCCAATGCCCTTGGCTTTTTATTGTCGTGATTGCTACGAGATGATCGCTGCGAAGCAGACACGAAAGAAATTTGTCTTCCAATGTCCGAAGTGTGGCAAGAATAATGTCGCCTATGGGACCGAGCTTTCGATTCGCAATTTCTACCACATCCCCGAGGGGAGCACGATGAATGACCGCGCGGCAAAGGAAGCACTGAAGCCAAAGCCATCACGACCAGAGCGCAAGGACTTTCAGAAAGACCGCAGTCGCGGCAATCCAAAGAAGAATTTCAAACCACGGGTGAAGAAGTAGAGGGAAATCCCATACATATAGAAATGTCATCCTGAGCGAAGCGAAGGATCTCAGACGAGTGATTTTTTCATGTTTCCGAGATTCTTCACCTGCCCGCGGCAGGCTCAGAATGACAGTTTTCTCGTGCGGTGGCGGGAATGACAACACCCCTTCATGAAATAAACATGAAATCATTTCATTAAATCCCTTTGATTTTTTTGTATAAATGAGAATGTGAGGATAGGGTTATTGGAGTTTATTTTTTAACTCATATCATTATGTCTAATCCAGCTATAGAGCCTATCAAAAAACAGCTATCAAAAATAGATGAGTTGTTAGGCTTGCCCTATGACGATCCAAGACAGCGAATGTGGCATGATAAAACTCGCAATTGCCTAGAAGAACTAGGGAATGATGACTACGTGAGTCATTTTGAATCAATTTGGTCTCCGGGAGTTATGTTGCTCGATGAGCATTCTGCACATGAGGACCATATGAATATGTTTACTGATATGAAAATATTTTTGGAGGCAATCATTAAAGAGGAAGAATAATTTTTCAATTTATTTCTTATGAAAGAATTACCGAAGAAGTTATCAGGCAGTACGACGGGTAAAAAAATGGCAAAAGCCGCACTTCAAGCCATTGGCGGAGCGGTCCCTGTTGCTGGAGGTATTCTTTCGGCAGTTGCTGGCGCATGGTCTGAAAGCGAGCAGGAGGAGGTTAATAAGTTTTTTGAATACTGGATCAATATGCTTCAGGATGAAATAAAAGAAAAGGAAACAACAATGATTGAAATCTTGGGAAGATTGGATTTGCAGGATGAAAAAATAAAAGAAAGAGTGAGCAGTAAGGAATACCAATCTTTAGTAAAGAAAACTTTCAGGGAATGGTCTGGGGCTGAGAGTAACGAAAAGAGAGAGTTGATAAGAAATATATTAGCTAATGCTGCCGCTACGGATTTAACGAGTGATGATGTCATAAGACTTTTTATAGATTGGATTAATGCTTATTCTGAATTGCATTTCCAGGTAATCGGAGCTATATATAACGATGATGGAATTACCAGAGGTCAAATATGGAAAAAAATTGGCAAGGGTGATGTGCGAGAGGATTCAGCTGAGGCGGATTTATATAGATTACTTTTTAGGGATTTAAGCACTGGAGGCATTGTAAGGCAGTGGAGACAAAAGGATTATAATGGTAATTTTTTAGCTAAACCTGCACCAAAGAAGCGCCCTGCAGTAGGTGGCATTAAGCAGATGAAATCTGCTTTTGACAATGAAGAGGCATATGAATTAACTGAATTAGGGAAGCAATTTATACATTATGCCATGTCTGATTTGCCACTTAGGATTGAGTACAAAAGTTCTTTAAATGATGAAAAGGATAGTAAATAGGCCTCTGCTTTTGCAGAGATGACAGGCGTTGGGGTGGTTGGCAGTATTCCTGCTAAACTCTCGCCACTATGGCCTTTTTCAATTTCACCATCCCCGACGATGCGGAGCCGATGCGCCTGGATGTCTTCCTCGCAGCAGAGCTGCCGCAGTACTCTCGTGAATTCCTGAAAAAGTGTCGCCTGAAGATAAACGAGGAGCAGGTAAAGCCAAATAAGAAAGTGGTCGCAGGGGATCGTGTGTGGGTTGGCGTACCAGCGCTCAAGAGTCTCGTCATCGAGCCGGAGGATATTCCTCTCGAGGTCATCTTCGAGGATGATGATATCCTCGTCATCAATAAAGCTGCGGGGATGGTGGTGCATCCCACAGATCATGGGGGGCATGTGACGGGGACGCTGGTGAATGCCGTGCTGCATCATCTGCAGATCCCTGCGAGTGAGGATAGGCGCCCGGGGCTGGTGCATCGCCTGGATAAGGATACGAGTGGCCTGATGGTCATCGCCAAGACAGAGGAGGCAAAGGCGCATCTGACGGAGCAGTTTTCTACTCGTACGGTCAGCAAGACCTACACCGCGCTGGTGGCTGGAGCGATGGCGGATGACTCGGGTCGTATCGAGGCGCCGATCGGGCGGGGAGCGGTGGATCGCACGCGACGGGAGATATCTACGCGACCTGATGCGCGGGAGGCGATCACCGAGTTTGACGTGGTTGAGCGTTTCGTCGTGTCGACAGGGCCAAAGATCGGTGCGGCGACGCTGGTGAATGTACGTATCCTGACGGGGCGTACGCACCAGATACGTGTGCACATGACCTCGCTGGGGCATCCGGTGGTGGGGGATGTGATGTACGGACACAAGAAAATGAATGCCACCTTTGGTGATCCGCGTCAGCTGCTGCATGCCAGCGAGCTGGCTCTGCGCCACCCAGCTACGGGGGAGGAGATGACCTTTACCGCGCCACTGCCGGCAGACTTTGAAAAGGCCTTGGCCGAGTTGCGGGAGCGGCAGTAAAATTGCCTGTCATGCTGAATTTATTTCAGCATCTCAGCAAGGTGAGATTTTCATATTTCTGAGATCCCGAAACAAGTTCGGATGACATTCTTTGTATCTGTGCAAAGACTTGACAAGTATCAAAAAATAAGTTAAATTACTTTCTTATTTTTAAAACCCCTTTCTCATGGATAATAAAATGCGTAACTTGGGAATTCCAACACTCGCTGCAGCAGCTGTTGCGGGAGGACTTGCTCTTAGTTCTGCCGAAGCAAAAGTGCAACCGCCATCTCCTGAGGAGGTCTACGGTCGTATAGCTGCAGTACTCGGTGGTGATGAAAGTCAGCGATTCGAGCCAGGGTTTCTACGTGATGCAGCAGCCCGCCTCAAGCCTGACTATACATTCTTTAATGCTTCAGATGCCGCTGAAATAGACTTTCCTGTTCCACAAGAAACTCCTTCTACTGCCATGACGCCAGAAATAACAAAGGCATTTGCGGACATGGGATATAGTGCCTCGAGCCACAAGGCAGATGATTACCTAGCTCAAACGAATTCTCGAGTTAAAGGTGGTATTCGCGAAACAAGCTATACCCTTATAGATGAGGCTAATGAGGCTGCTGTTTATGACGAAACGATAGTATCTAGCCTGCATGACTTTGTCTTAAGAGATGCTGGCAAAAGAACGGTCTGCCTTGCGGAATTAACCATGACCATCATTAGAAATAATGTTCTAAGTACTCTTGTTATCACATCTCATGATGATGATTGTGATGGTAACGAAGACGGCCAACGCATGCATGCATCACTTGGTGATGAAGTTATGGTTTACGGTAGTGATAATGGAGATGGCGGAGAACATTACACGAAATCTGACAATCCTTGGGATTTATCTAAATACAAGCAAACGGTTAATTTTCCTAAATAAAACAGTTTGTTCAAAAATTTAAAGGCGGGATTTCCTCCTGCCTTTTTTATTTTGTCATCCTGGCGAAAGCCAGGATCCAGTGAATCCTGTAACTGCGGTGCCGTGTGGATCCTGGATAGCTCGTCCGCTCCGCCGTGGCGGATGGACTCGCTTCCAGGATGACGATTCCTTTTACTTCTTCTTTTTGCTTTTCTCCTCGGGGTGATCGGTCGGATTGCCATCTTCGTCGAGATCGGCAGATCCACAGCCGCCAGCTGATGGGCAGCTACCACAGCCACCGTAGATCAGCTTCATTAGGTCGACATGATCCATGTCATCTATATGCAGTGGTGCATCATCTTGCTTTGCGGATTGTTGCGAGCTTGTTTTTTTATTGGTCATATCTTGTATAAAAATATAATTGAATGAATATTGAGTAGTCGTATTTGATGGTGATTAATTTGGCATTTTGCTTTCCCAGCCTGCAGCCCAGCTGCACATATTGTCTATCATCGGCTGAATACTACTTCCTTTTTGTGTGAAGATGTATTCTTCTTTACTTGTCTTTTCAGAGATGACATGTTTTTGTACGAGTCCTGCCGCTGTGAGCTCGTGCAGGCGATCGGCGAGCGTGCGGCTACTGATGCGTCCACCAAGCGCGCGCTTGATCGCATTGAATGTCTTCACGTCATTTCGAATGGCGCGAATAATAAAGAAAACCCAGCGTTTGCTGAGGAGCTGCATGGTATTTGTCACGGGGCAGCCGACATCGTAGACGGGGACTTCTTTTGGCATAGCTAGTGTGTATAGTAAATTAGGTAATAAAAATACACTACTTTTCTTAGAATCACAAATGAGACTCTATTTTTTTATTCTTTATGACTGGGTGCGAGTACGACCCAAACGGTTCGAAATAGTATTGTGATATCCAGCCAGAGGCTTTGTGTGCGGAGGTAGTCGAGGTCGAGCTCGACCTCCTTTTTAAATGACAAATCGCTGCGCCCCGAGACTTGCGGGAGGCCCGTGATACCGGGCGTGCCACGGAGCACCTCTTTTTCTGCTTTGCTGTATTTTGCCACTTCCTCGGGCAGGTGTGGGCGTGGGCCGACGAGGCTCATGTCACCACGGATGACCGCGATGAGATTGGGGAGTTCATCGAGACTGACTTTGCGCAGAAAGCGGCCGACGCGAGTGATGCGGGGGTCGTCGGTGATCTTGACCAGCGGGCCAGCGCGGTGGCTGGGCATTTCGTAGCGGCTGTGGTGATCGTTTATCACCATCGTTCGAAACTTCACAAAATGAAAGAGCTGGCCGCCACGACCGACGCGGAGCACCTTCTTCCCATCGGGATAGCTGCCAAAGAAGATCGGACCAGCGGAATCGAGCTTGATTGCAAGCGCGATGAGCAGCCAAAAAGGACTGGTGACAATCAGCGCGAGACTGCCAATGGCGATGTCAAAGACACGCTTGCTGATGGGCATCGGCAGGGGATCGAGCTTTGTCGGGTCGCTTGGCATGCGCGGGGATTAGAGCGTCTTTTCGATAGTTTCCTTCTTCCAAGCGATGATGCGATCGCCTTCTTCGACGATGATACCACCCTTCAGCTCGACCTTCAGACCACACTCGTGATTGATCTCGACTTTCTTGGCAGTGTCTTGCCCCTTTTGAATGCTGCTGATACGACCGATGCCGTATTCCTCATCGCCGCGGTAGAGACGGATGGCTGATCCTTGCTCGAGATAACCTTCCTTTACGATGCCGCCAATGATCATCTCTTTCTTCTTAGACAGGAAGATACCCTTCACTTCCAGCTCGCCAATGTCGGTCTCGACCTCCTCTGCCTCGAGCATACCGCCGAGCATCTTTTCGATCTCTTCGAGTAGCTTATAAATGATCTTGTGACGACGGATAGTGACACCTTCTTGATCGGCGATCTTGCTGACGTGCGGGTTGGCATCGACATGGAAGGCAAGCAGCAGGCCGCCTGCGGCAGCTGCCATGAGCACGTCCGTCTCAGTCACATCGCCGACACCTGCATGGATAATCTTTGGTTTCACCTCGGGGTTTTCTATCTTTTCAATGCTGGCGCGGATGGCCTCGAGCGAGCCTTCGACATCCGACTTCAGCACAATTTTCAATTCTTTTATTTTGCCCGTATTGATCTGACCGAGCAGCTGGCCGAGGTTGGTCACCTTTTGCTTGGCTTTCATATCCAGCAGGCGCGCAAATTCTTCTGCCTTTGCCTTGGCGCTGGTAGCGTCAGGGAAGGCCTGCAGGATCTCACCGATGCCGCGCTCGGGGAGCGTACCCATACCGACGATAAGGACAGGGTCACCCGGCTCGGCGATCTTCACTGCCTTGCCACGATGGTCGAGCATCTTCTTGATACGACCAGCATGCGGACCGACAATGAAGTCATCGCCAACGCGCAGCGTGCCAGTATTTATCAGCAGGGTCGCGACGGGACCGAGCGACTTGTCGAGATGGCTCTCAATAATCGTACCGACCGCCTCACGATTTGGATTACCTTTCACGGGGTCGAGGTCATTCGTCAGTAGGATAATATCGAGCAGCTCGTCGACGCCCATGCTAGTCGGTGCAGCGACGGGGACCATCTCTGTCTCACCGCCCCAGTCGGCTGCTTGCAGGCCGTGCTCGGCGAGCTCGCCCTTCACACGGTCGAGATTGGCGCCGTCTTTGTCCGCTTTTGTGATTGCCACGACGATGGGCACGCCAGCATCTTTGGCATGATTGATAGCTTCGATGGTTTGAGGTTTCACACCGTCGTCGGCAGCCACGACCAGCACCGCGATATCCGTCGCGCGGGCACCGCGGGCACGCATAGCCGTAAAGGCCTCGTGACCTGGCGTATCGAGAAAGGTAATCTTGCGGTCTTTCACGGTGGTCTGATATGCGCCGATATGTTGCGTGATGCCGCCTGATTCGCCGCTGGCAACATTCGCTTTGCGAATAGCATCGAGCAGGGTGGTCTTACCATGATCGACATGACCCATCACCGCGATGACTGGTGCACGATCGACGAGATTCTTCTCATCATCTTCGAGCAGCTTCTCGATATTTCCTTTCAATAGATCTTCACCCGAGACGGCGGTGGTGTCGCGCACGATCTCCACCCAAAAGGTGTCGGACATGATGACTGCTGTATCGAAATCAATCGACGCATTCACCGTCGTCATAACACCATTCTTCAGTAGCTCCATCACAATGCGGACAGGGGATACGCCCATCTTTTCACCAAATTCGCGGATGCTGATTGTGTCACCGAGAGCAATCTCGCGCTTTGGCTGGCTAGTGTCGATTACCAGCTCCTGCACTTTCTTTGGCTTGCGCTGTACCTCTGGCTCACGCACGGGCTTGGTGCGACCGCTACCCCCGCTCAGCCGCTGAATCTGCGGTAGGCCAGCTGGCTGTACTTTCTTTTCCACGCCCGTCTCTGATGCCTTCTTCGCAGCAGCCCAGCGATCGCGGGCAGCCTCTTGGTCGGCAGATGATTTTTGTCTGCGTTCACCTACATTAAATCCTGCCGCGACGACGCGCGCAGGCTTTTCTTCGTCTTTTTCTTCTGATTCTTCATCCTCACTATCTTCTTTCTCTTCTGATTCTTCATCTTTTTCTTCCACGGCAGGCTCTTCTTCTTCCTCATCGTCAAACATCATGCCCATCAATTCAGGGCCCTCATCATCTTCGTCGGCTACTGATGCTGCCGTTTCACCGCTATTCAGCTTTGCCATGATCTCGTGCGCGAGCTCGGTTTCAATATCTTTTGCATCTGTCGCCACGCCAAAGTCGGGCAATCTCTCGCGGAGATCGGCTGTTTTCATATCGACTTTTCGGGCAAGGTCTGTGACGCGCATGGAGATGGATTAAGCTGGGCTAAAAAGCCCAAAAGTGGGCTAGATTTTAGCAGAAATATGGGATATCGCTAATAATTAATCGCAAAAACGCTGTTGCATACGCGCAAACATTTTTGGCAGCATTGCATCGCCGGTGAGTGATACGGTACTTGGCTTTGTCTTGCCTCCTTGCTTGGAGATCTCTCCCGATCCAGTCACATTTTTTCGACTTGGCTTATCGTTTATATCAGTTATCTGTATGTTGATTGCAGCAGTGTCGCCTGGCTGAAGAAGCGTGTTAAATACCGCACTGCGAATTTCGCCAGCAAGCGGTGCGAGCTCGCCCCATTTAGCAATCATGAAAAGGAATGATGCTTGCTGTACAGCTTCTATTTGATCTGTTCCCTTTACGCAGTTACTGCCGTTTGGGTGATGTCCAGATATGGAATCTGGCATATTATCCCCTTCTGGAATATGCCACACGCCTGTCACTATGCATTTTTGTAGATATATTTCAGCGCTATCTATTCGTAATTCGCATTCATCGTAGTGCTTCGCAAGGAGCGTAGCGATTTCTTGGCGATTTAGGCGAATTATCTCACCCGCTTCACGTTGTTCGGCGAGCTGACTGAGGACGTCATCTTTTGTGATTTCTTGGTCGGGGACTGCGGCGAGGGATGTCATGTGCAAAATTGTAACATAGTGTAAATAGTCGCATATTCTACTTATGTTTTATCATTTGTCAAATAAAAAATCTCAGGCAGCCCAAATACGCAGTAAGCCGAGTTTTGTCGGGGATGATCATTTATCTCGGACGACTGTTGCCAGCCATCTCATGCGGTGAGCCAGATCGGGGACTGCGCAGTCCGATTCTGATCTGCCCATCTCACCTTGCAGCACGAAGGGTTTACCACGCACCGCTGTCACCAGCGGGCGAAGAGGGTAGCTTGCACATCCCTCTACTTTTCACCTTTGTCCGCCGTCCTTCGACAAGCTCAGGATGACAGATAGTATAGTCTCTGTGGCACTTTCCCTGGGGTCACCCCCGGTGGCTGTTAGCCACTTCGCTTGCGCGCGCTGCTCGGACTTTCCTCCCTGCTCGAAAGCAGAGCGATCATCTTGCGTACTTGGGCGAATAGCTTAGCAGCTTAGTCGCCCCTGTGCGAGCACACGTTCGCCATTTACGATCGTCTCGACTGCCTGTCCGTAGACGTCCCAGCCATGGAATGGCGTGTTGCGCCCCTTGCTGGCGAAGCTGTCTTTGTCGATCTTATATTTCTTCTTTGTATCCCAGACGGTGATATCTGCTGGGTCGCCGACGCGCAGCGTGCCAATTTCTTCGCGCATGATCGCGGCTGGCTGGCTGGTGAGCAGCTCGATAAGGCGGGGGAGGTCGATGACTTTCCAATCTTTCACGAGCTTGGTATACATCAGCGGGAAGAGCGTTTCCAACCCGACCATACCGACAGCAGCATTCTCAAATTCGACATATTTATCGACGAGGGTATGCGGGGCGTGGTCGGTCGCGATGGCGTCGACGGTGCCATTCATGACCATCTCGACGAGCATCTGTCGGTCTTCTTCGCTGCGCAGTGGCGGGCAGACTTTGGCTTGCGTGTCGTAGCCGAGGTAGGCCTCTTCATTTAGCACGAGATGGTGCGGAGTCACATCGCAAGTCACGGGCAGGCCGTCTTGCTTTGCCTGCTGGATCAGTTTCAGGGCTTCGCCGCTGGACATGTGCGTGAAATGAAACGGCGTTGGTACTTCGCGGAGGATGGCGAGAATCTTCGCCACATGGCTCGTCTCGGTGCTGGCGGGGGCGGCGGGCAGCCCCAGCTCGGTGCTGATCTTGCCTTCATGCATGCATACGCCGTGCTTTAGATCATGGTTTTCTGCGTGGCTCATAATAGTCAGATCGTGCGTGCGGGCGTATTGCAGGACTTTGCGATAGAGCCCGAGATCCTGGATATCGTCGCCATCATCGGTAAAGACTTTGACACCTTCATTTTTCATTTCCCACATCTCGGCCATCTCTTTGCCTTCGCCGCGTTGGCTGATATTGCCGCTCGTGAAGACATTTACTACGCCTTCCTGGCGACCGCGCTCGAGTACGAATTTCACGGCGGTCTGATTATCAATGCGTGGATTAGTATTGGGCATACCGAGAATGCTCGTCACACCGCCCTTGGCAGCTGCCTGGGTAGCGGTGCGGATAGTTTCTTTATCTTCACGTCCGGGTTCGCGCAGGTGGACATGCATATCTACGAGCCCCGCCGTTACGATTTTGCCTTTGGCATCAATGACCGTATCCGCGCTCGGGCGGTCGAGATTGGCGCCGATTTTCGCGATTATGCCTTCTTTAATGAAGACATCCGCGACCCGCTCAAGATTTCGCGCATTACTCGGGTCGATGATCGTACCGTTCTTTATGAGTATTGAAGTCATTATTTCTTCCATGGGTTAGTTTTCTTCTTCGTATTTGTGATGAGCAGCCACTCGAGAGCCATGCGGATCGCGAGACCATTTGCCACCATTTCTTGCACCAAGCTTTGCGGGCCTTCGAGGATTATGCTTGCCATATCAAATTCACGCATGACTGGGCCAGCGTGCAGGGCGACTGCTGTCTTCTTGGCGAGCGCGAGACGGCGGGGATTGAGCATGAAGTTTTTGCTGTATTCACGCGGCGTTGGAATGTTGCTGCCAGCGGCGTATTCTGTTCTCAGTCGCAGAATATGAATAGCGTCTACACCTTTTAACGCATCTTCTTCGAAGTGATTGAAAACCGTAATACCAAACTGCTCGATCTGAACAGGTCGTAGTGTCTCCCAAGCGGCGAGGCGCAGCTCGTAGCCGAGCTTCTTATAAAGTCGCGCCTGGCTGCCGATGCAACGATTGTGTTTTGCATCACCTGCAAAGAGGTAGACAAGTTTCTTCTTCCCAAAATGCTTGCGAAGCGTAAAGGCTTCTAACAGAGCTTGCGTTGGGTGTTCGTGCCAGCCGTCGCCTGCATTTAGCACGGGCGCGCCGATCAGCGGGGCGAGCTGAGCGGGTACGCCAGCGCAGCTGTCGCGCACGATTAGCAGGTCGGCGTTGTAGGCATCCAAGGTTCGCGCGGTATCGCCGATAGTCTCGCCCTTTTTCCCGCTGCTTGCGCTGCCGGAGATGTTTATCACATCCGAGCCGAGGTGTTTACCTGCCAGCTCGAAGCTGCTTCGCGTGCGCGTTGAGTTTTCATTGAAAAAGTTAAAGATGCTCGTGCCTTTCAGCGCATCCACTTTTTTATTGCCGGCGCCGCTAGCGACATGCCGCGCAAAGACATCCGCCACGCGGAAGATGAGTTCGATATCCTTGGTTGTCAGATCATCGATACTCACTAAATCCGCTGAACTGAGTTGCTCGCGCCCGCGCGCTTTCTTGAGTTCAGCCGAGAGATTCAGTTTAGTTGGCATCTGCTGGATTGTAGAATTGTTTTATTCTTCTGTCAAATTCTTTATTAATCCTGGCTCACCATCTTTTCTTTAATCAATGCTTGAAGCCACGTACGCCAGAGTAGGCCATGCTGATATTTGCGGCGTCTGCTGCCTTGATTACTTCGGCATCGCGGATGCTGCCACCCGGATGAATGACGGCCGCCACGCCAGCAGCCGTGCCAGCGGTGAGTCCATCGGCAAAAGGGAAGAAAGCGTCGCTTGCCATCACGGCACCACTTGCGCGGGTGCCCGCTTTGTCTACGGCGATCTCCACCGCGTCGACACGGGAGGTCTGCCCCGCGCCGATGCCGACGGTTACGCCGTCTTTTACGAGCACGATAGCATTACTTTTTACGTGCTTGCAGACATTTGCCGCAAAGAGCAGATCTCGTGCCTGCTTCGCTGTCGGGGTCTTCTTCGTGACAATTTTTAATTGCTTTTGTTCGATTAGACTGTCGTCGCGTCGCTGCACGAGCAGACCACCACCGATCTTTTTGATATCAATATCGGCAGGTTTGCGCTTTGTGCTGCCCATCGCTAGCAGGCGAAGGTTCACCTTCTTTTTGAGAGTGCGCAGTGCGGCTGGATGGAAACTCGGTGCGATGATGACTTCCAAAAACAATGTTGCGATGATTTTGGCAGCAGCAGCGGAGACGGGGCGATTGAGCGCGATGATGCCCCCAAAAGGGGATTTCTTGTCGGCATCGAGCGCGCGGGCGAGTGCGGTATCAATCTTGGCATGCGTGGCGACGCCGCAAGGGCAGGCGTGCTTGATCACGCTGGCAGTCGGCGCAGTAAAGTCGGCGACGATATTCCATGCGACCTCAGCATCGACGAGGTTGTTGTAGCTGAGCTCTTTGCCTTGTAAGACTTTGGCATGCGCGACGCCGGCATAGTCGTTCTCTGGCTCGCGGTAGAGTACTGCCTCTTGGTGTGGATTTTCGCCGTAGCGTAGTGGCACCGTCTCGGCGTGATGATGATGGTAGCTGAGCGCGTCTGCTTCGCTGCCGAGATATTGTGCGATTAGCGCATCGTAGCCGGCGGTTTGCTGAAATGCTTTTACAGCTAGCTCGCGGGGGAGTGTGCTGAGCTTCTTTGTCTTCAGCGCGGCAGCGGTGCGATCATAATCCGCTGGGTCTGCCACCACGAGCACGTGCGCGTGATTTTTCGCGGCAGCGCGTAGCAGGCTCACACCGCCTATATCTATCTTTTCAATCGCTTGCTTCAGCGTTACGTTTGGCTGGGCGATGGTCGCGGCAAAGGGGTAGAGATTCACGCAGACGAGATCGATATTTTCGATGCCGTGCGCTTTCAAATCCCGCGCATGCTTCGCGCTGCGATCCGACAAGATGCCGCCAAAGATTTCTGGCTGGAGCGTCTTCACGCGGCCGCCGAGCATCTCGGGGCAGCTGGTTATATCATTCACTTCGATGACGGAGACTTTATTATCGCGGAGGAGTGCTGCCGTGCCGCCGGTCGAAAGGATGCGGTAGTCGAGCTTTTTTAACTTCTTTGCAAAAGCTACGATGCCGGTCTTGTCGGAGACAGAGAGGAGGGCAGTTTTTTGGGGTTTGGATGAAGTGGCCACAGTCAAAAATGAAAAAATAAAAGGCGCATAGATTTTAGCAGAAAATATAAAAAAGTAGGCAGGATGGGGATCGATTGATCCGCACACCCTGCCTTTTGTCAGCTGGCGACTTGCCCTCAATGAGGGTCGTTACCCGCCGACTTGTTTTGCCGCTTTCGCGGCGTGTCAGGCTACTTCTTTTTCCCCCTTTTACGACTGTTTTTCCGCTTGCGAGGACCGCCTTTGCGTTTGACGGTTTTTCTGGAACCGCTGGGGCCAGCCATTAGCTGGTTCCCATTTTAGCGGCTTGGCGTTTTGCGCTGCGGTTCCTGCCGTTGCGTTTGCGACTGAATTGTCCCAATTTGCCAGGGCCACCTGCTTTTTTTTGACCTTGACGACGCAGTTCGCGTTGACTTCTGTTTTTCATAATCCCTCCAAGATTTTAAACCTGACACAACTTGTATTTTCTCCAGCACATGCCGGAGACAAGTCGTGTCTTCGACACAGCTGAAGCCAGAGATAACTCTAGACAAGCCGTATGTAAAGTATCTCACAATATATATTTAAAGTCAAATCATTTTTATGTCAAGTTGAGCAAAAAGCTTGGACAAGAATGAGATCTGACCTGATTTTTATATTGAATGCGGGCGACTAAGTCTCGTGTGGCGCCAAAACGGCGGCGATTTCTACGCGAAAATATTTTCCCCCAAATCTTTCTATTTTTTCTACAGCATATCGAACTATATCCATCCCAGCATTAATCTGTTTTCGAAAAAATTTCCGAACTGCTTTTAATATTTTCCGATCTAAATCACCACCGACCGTGCAGGTGACTTCACAAGATTCAGCTGTTTGCATCGCATCCATAATTTATGAAAGGTGAAATAGATCACATTAATTATGAAAAAAATCTCCCAAAAAAGCAAGTTATTTTTATTTCTCCAAAACCTGGCTGTAGATAGCCAGCGTTTCTTTTGCCATTTGTTCCCAGCTAAATCCTTTTACGTGCTTTTTACCATTCGCGATCAGCTGCTTGCGAAGCGGCTCGTCGCTCCACGCGCGGTAGATTTGCTGCGCCATCTCGGGCACGTCGTACGGGTTGAAATACGCGGCATTGCCCGCACCGCCGACCTCGGGAATGCAGCTCGCGTTGCTCGCTGCGACGGGCACGCCAGCTGCCATCGACTCCAGCAGGGGCAGCCCAAAGCCTTCATAAAAACTGGGGAAGACGAAGACGCGGGCAGCCTGATAGAGCGCGATGAGGTCGTCCTCGGGCACGAGCCCCGCGAAGATGACCGCGTGGCGCAGGCCTGCCTCCTCGATTGTTTTATGAATATCGGGCGCGTAGACAGCATCGGGGCGGCCGGTGATGACTAGCTTGCCGCCGAACTTTTTTTCGTGGCGCAGCTGCGCGAGCGCGCGGAGCATGCCGAGGATATTTTTGTGATCGCGCCAGACGCCGGTGTACAGCAGGTAGTCGCCGTGGATGTCGTATTTCTTTGTGATGGCTGCGTGGGTGGCTGCGAGATTCTTTGCCGGATGGAAGTCGCCGCTCATGCCATTATAAATAGTCGTGACTTTCTTTGGGGCGGTGCCGAGCATCTTGAGCAGGTCTTTTTTTGTATTTTGGCTGACGGTGACGATGTGACTCGCATGGCTGACCGAGCGACGGATGACCGTATTGTAGGCGGCGCGGTGAATCGGATTGACCATCTTGCGACCAGGGAATTTGCTCAGCGTGAGATCGTGGACGGTAACCACACTTTTGCCCGTGTAAAGCAGCGGCGCATTGAAATGAGTGAAGTGCACGAGATCGCATTTCTCTTTCCACAACGCGAGCAGAAAGCTGGTCTGCTCGGCTATCGAGTAATGTGGGGCATCGACGCGCACAGCTCGCACGTTTTTTGCTGGCTTTTTAAATGTTTTGTACTCCTCAGGATTGAGAAAGCAGACGTATTCATTCACCGCGTCCAGCTTTGCAAGATGTTGTACCAGCTCGTAGGCATAGCGCCCGATGCCCGTGAAGCGGGAGCCATACATCCGACAATCAATGCCAATCCGCATGTCTAATGCTGATTAATTTCAATATGAGTTTCCTCGGCGTGCTCATCAAGGTGAACTTCTACGTGCGCCTCATCGTCGTGCTCATCGCCATGCGGGTCGCCGCCGACATGTTGCAATCCAAAAATAAGCAGTCCACCGAGGACGAGCCAGATGAGGTTGTGATAACTGCGCTTTTCGTGCGTGCGAGGTAGGAGATCCGACAGGGTGATATAGAGCAGCGCGCCCGCCGAGAATGCCAGTCCGAGCCCAATCTCGGCAGACGAAAGATAATTTGAAATGCTCGGTGCGAGCAGACCCGCGAGCGGGGTAGCGAGCGCGACAAGCAGGACATAAATCAGACTGCGCTTCGTCGTGCCGAGGCAGAGCAGGCTGTGGAGGATCGCGCCATTTGGCAGCTTGTGCAGGGCAATACCGACGGTGGTCAGTAGGCCGAGTTGCGGTTCCACGAGAAAGGCAAAGACAATCAGCAGTCCATCGAAAAAGGAATGCAGACCGAGCCCGAGTGCGGCGATGGGGCCGATACTGTGATTTTTGCAGGCATGCTCACCGAGATGATCAGGGCAGCTGTGTAGCAAGATAAAGTGCTCGAGAAAATAAAAGAAAAGCACGCCAGCCAAAATCCACGCGAATGACTGTCCGCCAGCCAGCTCGACACTCTCGGGCAGGACATGCCCAAAGGTGATCATCAGCATGGAGCCACTTGCAAAAGCGACGACGGGTGCTGAATGTCGCGCCAAAAAATGCGCAAAGCGATGGCTGAGCAGTCCGCCCGCGAGCATAGCCAGCGCGGCTGTGCCCGTCGCGACAAGGATAAGAAAAAAAGGTGACATCTGCTAAGCTAGTAAGGAAATATAACCGTATCTTAAATGACTAAACGCAAAACAGGAAGCGAAAATAGATGGCTCATTGGCATAGCCGTTGTGATTGGTCTTGCTGTCGGTGCATTATTTGGACCGACATTTATGCAATCAGCAGTAGACGCGCCGCAGACGTCGATAGCCGCGGTGGCCGATATGACTGCCGAGCAGCAGCTTGCTTGGGCGGAGCAGCTCGTGCAGTCCAATTTTGCGAGCAAGCTAGCTGAGACAGATGTCGTGCTGGGTGATCCCGATGCACCCGTTACCATCGTTGAGTTTTCAGATTTTCAATGCCCTTTCTGTCGCCGGTATGCGTTGCAAACGCTACCTGAGATTAAGAAGAATTTCATCGATATGGGCAAAGTGAAGTATATTTACCGAGATTATACGCAACCAAATGAGAGTTATCACCCAGGTGGTTATTTCGCGGCGCAGGCTGCTGAATGTGCTGCTGAGCAGGATTTGTACTGGCAGGCGCATGCGCAGATCTTTGCCAAGCAAGCAGAGCAGGGTACGGGCACGATTCGCTTTGGTGATGCCGAGGTGCGCGCGTGGTTTGCCAAGATAGATGGGCTCGATCAGGCCGCGTGGCAGACCTGCTACGACGAGGGGAGATACATCTCTGAGATCGACAAAGACACGCGCGATGGTGCGAGCTACGGCGTGACGGGCACGCCATTCTTTTTTGTAAATGGCGTATCAATATCAGGTGCACAGCCGTATCCAGCTTTTGCTGGGGCCATTCAGCGCGCTCTCAGAGATCTTTAGCATGACTTTCCAAAAGCTCTTGTCGCAGCCGATCTTTTGGTTTAGCTTCGCTCTTGGCGCGCTCGGCATGTTTGCGCTGTCGCTCTGGCAGCTCGATTGGTTGAGTTATCTTTGGTATCCGAGCGTTTGGCATCAGATTGCATTTCTGAGCCCCGATGTCCTGCTGGCTGAGCTGATCTCCGTGCTCGTCGGGTTCAATCTTGCATGTTTCGTAGTATTACAGCGTAGCTGTCCAAATCCTGTCGCGGGGGCATCTGGATTATTCGGGGCAATTGCTGGCTTCTTCGCTTTTTACTGTGCAGCATGTCAGGCGACTTTATTCACCATCTTTGGCTTGGTCGTCGGGGCCGAGCTGCTGGCACCGTGGGTACCCGTATTCAAGTATGCCAGCGTAGCGCTGCTGCTGATCGGAGTCGTGCTGCTGCTAAAGAAAATACGCGACCCCAGTTGCAAAATAGGCTCATAAAAATAGCTTGACGGTTATTTGACTTGTGTCTGGTTATACCTGTACCCTAGGTATAGGTAACCACTTTTCCCATGCACAATAAAGCAAAAGTAAAGACCGCACTCAAGAAGACAGCTTCGTTGATCGCAAAGATTCAGAAGATGGCAGACGAGGACAAATATTGTATTGATATTATTCAACAGGTCTTGGCAGCGCAGGGTCTGCTCCGCAGCGTCACCGATTCCTTGCTCGAGGGGCATCTCTCACACTGCTTTCGCACAGCTATGCAGTCGGGTGACAAAAAGCGACAAGAGGAGATTACAGCTGAGCTACTAAAAGTAATGCGCACTGCCCAAAAGAAATAAATTATTTCAAATGCTTAAAAAAACTGTATTTCTCATACTTTTACCATTGCTATTTGCTGGTTGCGAGTCGTACTTTGATGTCTCTGAGGCGACAGATCATCATCAGGCTGATGTCTTCCAGAGTTTTGAGATCGGTGTGACTGATTTGGCTACTGCGCTCACAGGGGAGTATGCACCAAAGCTGATTGATGTTCGCGAGGCTTTTGAGTTGACAGACACGGGCATTGTCGCTGGCTCGCTACATCTCCCACTGGGTGGCATCTCGGCTGATTCACTTGCCGATTTGGGTTTCGCAAAAGATGAGCCAATCGTCACGATCTGCCGCAGCGGCTCGCGCTCGGCACAGGCAATGCGACTCATGAACGCACTGGGATATACAAATGTGCAGAGCTTGCAGGGCGGCGTGATTCACTGGGAAGAAGATGGCGCGGTGCTCGTTCCCTGGGCTGGTGCGTCCGTAGCTCCTGTGCTGAAGAAAGTAGAGCTTGAGAGACAGGATGCGGCAAATATGCCTAGATTTACACTTGGTCGCACGGAGCACGATTTTGGCGAGATCCTACAATTTGGTGGGGTGGTAACTGCCGATTTTCAAATTACAAATAGTGGCGTGGGCGAGCTGGAGTTGGGGCAGGTAACGACGAGCTGCTCGTGCACGACAGCCAAGCTTTCGAGCGTAAAGCTCGCGGCGGGAGAAATAGCGACCTTGCAAGTAATCTTCGATCCGGACTTCCATGAGGAGCCACTCGATCGTTTCCGTCGCACGGTTTTCATTCCGACGAATGATCCCACTCAGCCTGAGGCGGAAATAAATATCTGGGTGGATATCCTCGAAGGCCAATAATCTCTTAATTATTTATTATGAATACACATCATCAAATCAATTACATCGAGTTTCAGGCGAATGATTTAGGGCGCATCAAGACGTTTTATTCAACAGTATTCTCATGGGAATTTACAGATTATGGCTCTGAGTATCTTGCGTTTAATGATGGCGGGATAGAGGGTGGTTTTGCCAAATCTGAAAGCACAGATCGCAAATCAGGCTCGCTTGTTATTTTATATTCTGAAGATCTAGAATCATCGCTCGCAGCGATAGAAAGTAATGGCGGCTCAATCACGAAGCAAATCTTTTCATTTCCTGGCGGCAGACGCTTTCATTTTATAGACCCTGCTGGTAATGAATTAGCTATTTGGTCTGATAAATAATATCTTAATTTATAATTTATGAATTCAAAATTAGTCTTATTTTTCGTTCCGCTGGCAACACTACTTTTCATGGGTGGTTGCATGTCTACGGCTTCGCAATCTAATTTTATTGCTCCTGCGCGGGATGTCGCGCCAATAGAGGTCGTATTGGGTACCGATCCAGCTATTTTTGATTTTGACATTATCTCGATGAGTGAAGGCGTGGTCGATCAGACCTATTCACTCAAAAACGGCAGTGCCGAGCCGCGCACGATTCAAAAAATACAAACAAGCTGCATGTGTACCGTAGCCGAGATCGCGGGGCAGAGCTTTGGCATGCACGGCGGCGGTCTGGCGGGTATCGTGATCCAGCCAGGCGAGCGAGCTGAGATGATTCTCCGCTTCGACTCACTTGCGCACGGTTCCGATGCGACTGGCCCGATTACTCGCGAGGTTTATATCACTACCGATGATGCGGCTTATTCACAAACGAAGCTTCGCTTCAAAGGCGATGTTATTAAATAACTCTTTATATTTCTATTTATTTAACCCCCTTATCATGACCAAGTTTCTCACTCTCTTGCTGGCATTGGGGCTGGCTACTATCCCGACTTTCGCTGCGGAAGATCACGGTGACTTACCGACTCCAGCGGCAGTAAAAACACAAATCGAAGAACGGCTCGGCGGATCAATTGATTGCGAAAAAGTGACCGACGCAGAATTCGAACTCGCGGGCGAAGCGTGGATGGAAACGCAGCATCCTGGCGCCGAGCACGAGCTGATGGACAATATGATGGGCGGCGAAGGATCGGAAAGTCTGCTCGCGGCGCACATTGCGATGGGGCAAAGCTACCTCGGCTGCGGCTCAAATGGCGCTTTTGCTGGCATGATGGGCGGCTTTGGCTCTGGCATGATGGGGCGTGCGTGGTTTGGCGATCGTGATAGCGATAGCTCCCGTTTGCTCGGGCGCGGTAGCATGATGGGCAGCTCATCGTGGGACAACGATTCCGCGCGCGGCTGGATGCACTCGGGCTACGGTCTGCTCGGCATGGGCTCTGGCTGGCTGATCGGTGGTTTCATCCTTGGTGGATTGGCGCATCTCATCTTTTGGATCGCCTTCATCGCACTATCGACGTGGATTGTAAAGCTTGTCTGGCAACACAGTGGGAAGTCAAAAGCAGGCTCGAATCACAAAAAATAGATTTTAATTCATTGACTCATGACTGATTTTCAAATTAGCACACAAAGCGACCAGCCATTTACTGCGGTCAACGAAGCACTCCAAGTGGCGATCGTCGCGCAAAAGTTTACTATTTTGCATATTCACGATGTGCAGGCGACGTTTGCTGACAAAGGTATCTCGCACGGCTCGTATCAGATCATCGAGTTTTGTCGGGCGCCCGCTGCCAAGCAGGTACTCGATGCCGAGCTGCTGGCAGGATTACTTTTGCCTTGCAAGATCGTCGTCTTTGAAACAGATGGGCAGGTGACCGCCTCAGCCATGCTGCCGACGATCATTGGCTCATTTTTTCCCGATCTCGAGCTGGGCGACTTGCCCGCGCAGATCGAAGCCGACATTCGACATATAATTTCCAATCTCTAATTAGATGAGCAACCACTGCCACGAAGATCACGAAGACGCGAAACCTACTGAGAATAGCTCCGCTGGGCACAATCATAGTTCGCATAAAAAACGTTTCGATTGGCTGCTCTGGGGTTCGGCAGTGCTGATTGTTTTGGGCTACGGCTTACATCTGGCTGGTCTACCCAATTTCTTGATATTTCCAGTTGCCGAGACATTCACCGCTTCTACCTTTGAGCTGGTCAATAAAATGTGGTGGGGAGTTCTGCTGGGTGTCTTTTTTGTCGGCTTGCTCGACCGGGTGCCGCGTGAATTCGTTATGGCAATCCTCGGGCGAAATGGCGGCATGGGCGGCATCGTACGGGCGGCTGGCGCGGGTGTGCTGCTCGATCTTTGCTCGCATGGCATCTTGCTCGTCGGCATGAAGCTCTACGAACGCGGTGCTTCACTCGGCCAAGTGATGGCTTTCCTCATCGCCAGCCCGTGGAATTCACTCTCGTTGACCTTGATTCTCTTTGCGCTGATCGGCCTGAAGTGGACATTGGCAATTTTATTCTTGTCGCTCGTCATTGCGTTGATCTCGGGTGTGATCTTCGATTGGCTGGTCGCACGGGGCACTCTGCCCGCTAACCCAAATAAAGTTGAATTCTCCGCAGATTTTTCTTTCTGGCGGGATCTAAAGTTTGGGCTAAAGGAAACACGCTTTGACTTTGATTTTTTCACCAGCTTGCTGACTCGCGGACTAGCTGGATCGGGTATGATTTTGCGCTGGATTTTCTTCGGAGTAGTGCTGGCTGGCCTCGTACGGGCATTTGTCTCACCAGAGGTCTTTGGTGAATACTTTGGACCAACTCTGCTGGGTCTGGGCTTTACTGTGCTGGTGGCCACGATCTTGGAAGTTTGCTCCGAAGGCTCGACGCCGATCGCCGCTGACCTTATGACTCGTGCCGGTGCGCCAGGTAATACTTTTGCTTTTCTCATGACGGGTGTCTCGACGGATTACACCGAGATGCTCTCGCTGAAAGAAACGACGAAGTCGTGGAAGATCGCCTTCTTTCTGCCGCTGGTTACGCTGCCGCAAGTTTTGCTTTTAGCTTGGCTCTTGAATCAGGCTAATTTCTAAATTCATTTAGATGCCCGTTCAAAATATATCTGCACACGATCTTTATTTATTACTCGAAGGCGATCCTCCGCCCATTGTGATCGACGTGCGCGAGTCAATCGAACTGGCTGATACGGGGTGGATTCCAGGGGCGCAGCATGTTCCGTTGATGCGCTTTTTAGCGCAGCCGCTGGCCGAACTGGATATATCAAAAGACGTGCCAATTGTCGTGAATTGTCATCTGGGCAGTCGTAGCCAGAGCGCCTGCCATCATCTGGCACACCTCGGTTGCACACATGTCTTCAATCTCACGGGCGGTATTGATGCCTGGATTACAGCTGGTCTGCCGATCGAGCGGTGACGACACAGCCAAAAACCCTGATTAGTTTTGATCAGGGGCTTTGGCAGGGATTGCCGTGAGGCTTTTATGTTTGTTCTGTTTCTTTTTGTGTGTAGTTGCAGCTAGTTTTGGCTGCGTTTTGTTTGTTTGGATCTACTCTATTTGTTTGAGAGATCGGATCAGTTTATCATAACTAGTCTAAAAAATCAAGCCTGCTAAAATAACTCCACTTATGCCAAAGACTCTCTACGACAATATCTGGGAATCGCACGTCGTCTGCCACGATGAGGGTGCGCCTGCCGTGCTGTATATCGACTTGCAGCTCGCACACGAGGTCACCAGCCCACAGGCTTTCGATGGCTTACGACAGCGCAATTTGAAAGTGCGTCGACCGAATCGCACGAAGCTGACGCTGGATCACGCCATTCCGACTGTCGACCCTGAAAATGTAAAAGACTCTTTGGCGGCGAGGATGATGGCGACTGCCCGCGCGAATGCTGCCGAGTTTGGCGTGCAGCTTTTTGATCGCGATGGCGGCCAGCAGGGGATCGTGCATGTTGTCGGGCCCGAGCTGGGACTCACTCAGCCTAGCATGACCATCGTCTGCGGTGACAGTCACACTGCCACGCACGGCGCGTTTGGCGCGCTGGCATTCGGTATCGGTACGAGCGAAGTGGAGCAGGTCATGGCCACGAGCTGCCTGCTGCAGCAAAAGATGCCGCAGTTGGAGATTCGCGTCGAAGGTGAGCTGGCAAAAGGCGTTTCGGCGAAAGATGTTATTCTCGCCGTGATTGAGCGGATCGGCGTTGGCGGTGGCACGGGGCACGTGATCGAATACACGGGCAGCGCGATTCGTGCGCTTTCCATGGAGCAGCGCATGACCATTTGTAATATGTCTATCGAGGCTGGCGCACGTGCCGGGCTGGTCTCGCCCGATGAGACGACTATCGACTATCTCCGTGGACGCGAGTTTGCCCCCGCAGATTTTGATGCTGCAGCAGACGGCTGGCGACAGCTGGCAACGGAGGACGGCGCGAGCTTCGATCGGACAGTCGAGATAGACGCTAGCACGCTGACGCCACGGATCACCTGGGGTACCGATCCCAGCCAAAACTGTGGAATAGATGAAAGCATCCCAGCCGACGCACCCGCGAAGCCACTGGCTTACATGGATTTCCGAGCGGGCGAGCCGATGGCTGGCAAGCCGATCCAGCACGTTTTTATCGGTAGTTGTACAAACTCGCGCTTGTCTGATTTGCGCGACGCTGCGCAGATTTTAAAAAATAACAAAGTCGCCGACGGGGTGAGCTGCGTGGTCGTGCCAGGCAGCCAGCAAGTCAAAGCCGCCGCGGAAGCGGAAGGTCTGCACAAAATATTTTTAGCGAGCGGCGCGGAGTGGCGCGAGCCAGGCTGTAGCAGCTGTCTTGCTATGAACCCTGACAAAATCCCGGCGGGCGAATACTGTGTGTCTACTAGCAATCGTAACTTCGAAGGGCGACAGGGCAAAGGCGCGCGAACCCTGCTGGCGAGTCCGCTTACTGCCGCGGCGTCCGCCGTAGCGGGCTACGTGGCCGATCCGCGCGACCACTTGTCATTTTGACTCTACTTAAGGCATTGTCACCCTGAGCTTGCCGAAGGGCGCTGGCACAATCTGTATGAAAACATTTCACATCTACATTCTTCGTTGCTCTGACGCTAGTTATTACACAGGTGTTACAAGTGACCTTGAGGGACGATTGTATCAGCACAGAGAGGGCATTATTCCTACTTGCTATACCTATTCACGTCGTCCTATTGAATTAGTTTACTATGAAGACAGTACAGATGCCATTGCTGCCATTTCGCGTGAAAAACAAATTAAGGGTTGGTCTCGTGCAAAAAAAGAAGCGCTTATCGTTGGGGATATAAAAAACCTAGAAAAGTTATCTATCGCTTATAATGAACGTGTTTAATTATGTATCCTTCGGCAGGCTCAGGATGACAAATTTCTAAAAATTATCTACTTTCAAATGATTATAACTTCCGCTGTCATCCCGCTGCCCGTCGAGAATGTCGATACCGATCAAATTATTCCCGCGCGCTTCCTGCTCGGCGTGACCAAAGTCGGCTTTGGTGACAATCTCTTCGCCGATCAGAAGGCTGATTCCGCTTTTGTGATGAATCAACCCGAGATGGCGGGACGGCAGATCCTCGTTGCAGGGCACAACTTCGGCTGTGGCAGCAGCCGCGAGCACGCCGCGTGGGCAGTCGATCAGGCGGGGATCAAAGTAATTATCAGCTCGCTCTTTTCTGATATTTTCAAAAGCAACGCCTTTAAAAATGGACTGCTGCCAATCACGGTCTCACCCGCGGAGCTGGCTCAGCTTTTCGCCGAGTTGGCCGCCGATCCCGCAGCGGAGCTGACGGTGGACATCGCCGCTGAGACGCTGACCTTCCCGAGCGGGTATCAGCACACTTTCCAGCTCGAGCCTTTTAGGAAGAAACAGCTGCTGGCAGAGCAGGGGGATATGGAGTATCTGCTGAGCAAAGAGGCGGAGATCGCTGTGTACGAAATAAAGATGAATAAATAACCTTGCCTTGTTGTTCTAAAAGCTTGTTTTCTCAACCTTTCGTCTTTTTATCATTCTTGCTAAAATCAATCAAATTACACTTTTCAAACAATGCTCAAACTCCCCAAACGCATCGCGACTATTGGTAGTCATTCCGCCCTTCAGATATTGAAAGGCGCAAAAGACGAAGGCTTTGAGACGATCTGTGTGTGTGAGAAAAAGCGTAAAGAGCCGTACGAAGCGTACGGCGTGGCAGATGAGATCATCGAGGTTGATAGCTTCAAGAACTTCCTGAAGGTCGAGAAGCAGCTTGCCAAGCGCGATGCGATCGTGATCCCGCACGGTTCATTTGTGCAGTATCTTGGCACGGAAAAGATCAAGAAGATGAAGCTGCCGCACTACGGCAACAAGCAAGTGCTCGACTGGGAGGGCGACCGCATGAAGCAGCGTAAATGGCTGGATCTGGCACGACTCACGCAGCCACGTATTTTCAAAAATCCCAAAGATATCGATTGTCCCGTCATCGTGAAGTTTCACGGCGCGCGCGGCGGGCAGGGCTACTTCATAGCAAATTCTGCGAGCGACTTTCATAAAAAAATGCTTGATCACCCAGGCGAGAAAGATTATGTGATCCAAGAATATGTCGTCGGTGTACCGATCTACGTTCATTATTTTCAGAGTCCTGTTACGGGTGAGCTGGAGATTATGGGCTTTGACAAGCGCTACGAATCAAACGCCGACTCGATCGGGCGTGTCGCTGCGGCAGATCAGCTCGCGGCAAATATCGCGACGAGCTATACCATCGTCGGTAATATTCCGATTGTTGTTCGTGAGTCGCTCTTGCCATATTTCTTCAAGATCGGGCATCGCGTCATCGACGCCAGCAGGAAACTCGGCAAGCCAGGGCTGTACGGACCATTCTGTTTGGAAGGCATCGTGACGCAAGATCTCATCTTCACCGTCTTTGAGATATCTGCCCGCATCGTCGCCGGCACCAATCCGTATGTCGATGGCAGTCCATATACCGCGCTGAAATACAACGAACCGATGAGTACGGGTCGCCGCATCGCTCGTGATATCAAGATGGCGATGGAGCAGGGGACACTCGACAGTATTCTTGATTAAGAATATCGTTTTGAACGAACTGTAGATTTTTGCCTTAAAGATGTAAGTAGAGTGCCTGGCTACGACTGAGTATTGTATGTTATGTCTAATACCTGTTAACTTCGTTACGCTTCACTTTCTTTTTCATGAATACATCTTTTTGCATCAATGATTTCCGTGCTCAGGATTTTATATTTAATGGATATACTATTTTGGGTAGCACTATTAACCCTATCGCCATACCAGATGGCACTAGTAATCAGCTTAAAAAATATCTCTCTGCCGCACTTGTAGCTGATACGATGGGAAATAAATCAATAGATCGTACATTACAAGCATATGGTGATGGGTGGATATTTGATGATAAAAAATCTGAATTTGAAAAATATAGAGATGAATTACTGCAGACTGTACAGCGTTGTTACACGGTAATTTTAGATAGACGAAAACAGTTGGATGGCTTACCAGATCACATTGGTCTCATACGTGCAGGCGCGGCATTTATGCGTTTAGAAAATAGTTTTCAAATAACCCTCTTTCTTGCAAAAAGAGATCTTTATTTTGAGTGCGCATGCGTGCTAAAGCTTATCTTAGAGCAAATAGCTTGGGCATTTTCTGTGTATGAAATTGATGCTCATGATCATGTTAATGCTGTTTCTCCGAGTGGCTCTATTACTGCGCTCAAGACCATCATTCCTTATGCGGGGAAAGTGTATGGTTATTTGAATAATCTAGCGCACATAGATACAAAATTACTAAATGAGCTTATACATATTGACGAGCAAGGAGCTGCTTATTCAGCGCTCGGTAGGCCCACTAGAGTGTTTCAGCTTGGCTATTATGCATTAATTGTGGCTGATATTTTTGGCATTGTTATGGAGTTGATTTATCGCGATCATTTTTCCTCTTTTGATTATATTTGTACGCAGGGTGATCCGTTTGTCCTGCGGCAGGATAGGTGTTCTAAAAAAGATATTAAACTGTGGCACAAACGTCTGAATAGCGATTTTATTACCCGTCTTGCAGATTAGTAGTCTGTATTAATTGGGACTGCTTCTCATGTTATAATCAACTTATGAACTCAAAAAACCTCCTCGAAGGCTACGATCTCGATAATCTCACTATTGGCTGTCTCGGCGGGCACTCGGCGTTGGAGGTCAGTCTCGGCGCGAAGAAGCAGGGCTTTCGCACGGTCGTCGTGGCTCGACGGGATCGCGCGCAGACCTACGCGAAGCATCTGCGGACTGATGACAACACGATGACGGGCTGTGTGGATGAGGTGATCTTGGTCGATAATTTCGATGATATTCTGAAGCCGGAAATCCAAAAGAGGCTTCGTGAGCTGAATACGATTTTCGTGCACAGCCGCTATTTCTGGGTTTATTTTAAGGATTTCGCAAAAGTTGAAAAAGACTTCGCCGTGCCGATCCTCGGCACCCGCGAGCTGCTGCGACTGGAGGAGCGCGATGAAAGTCCGAACCAATATGATGTGCTCGAAGCAGCAAATATCCGCCTGCCAAAGATTTTTAAGATTCCAGAATTAGAATTAAGACGCGACAAATTTGCCGGACCCGATAACGAGTACTCGCTGAGTTTTTCTATGAAAGTCGGGGAAGATATCGCCTTAGAAAAGCCAGGTGCCCCAAAAATGAATCGATTAACATTGACGAAAATAAATAATGCGACTCGCACTTATGAGCGAGAAAATTTTGTTGCAAATAGCTGGCGTGAATGGATGAATATTGCGGCTAAAAAAATTCAGCTCGGTGAGATCACTTTTGAAGATTTACAAAAATGCACGATCGAAGAGTTTATTCTCGGCGCGCAGATCAATTTCAATTTCTTTTATTCACCGCTCTCCGATCGGCTGGAGCTCCTCGGCACGGACATGCGCCGCCAGACGAATCTCGACGGTTGGCTCCGTCTGCCTGCAAATGAACAGCTGAAGCTAACCGAGGCTGGCGTCTCGCCGAGTCACATCGAGACGGGGCACGTTGCCTGCACGGTGAAGGAGAGCCTGCTGGAGAAGGCCTTTGAGGCGGGTGAGAAGTTCGTCGAGACCTGCAAGGAATATGACAAAGTAAACGGCAAAGGCATGATCGGGCCTTTTGCCCTGCAGGGTGCTATCGAGACAGACGGCAAAAAAGAGGAGTTGGTCGTCTTCGATGTCTCCTTCCGCATGCCGGGTAGTCCGGGTATGTCTGCCACGCCGTATTCCAGCTATCTCTTCGGTCGCACGGTCAGCATGGGTGAGCGTATCGCGATGGAGGTTGCCGCTGCGAAGATGAGCGGGAAGCTCGGAGAGATTCTGACTTAAAACCCCATCTTTTTAGCATATGCCTCTGTTTCGATGACCTTTTTGTCTTCCGATAGAGTTCTTTTAATATCAGTAGGCGTGTTGTTGTTTTGAAAAACAGCAAGGCGTACCCATTCATTTTTATCTTTTGATAATTTCTCTAAAATATTGATAGGCGTATTAGAGTTTTGAGCAACTTTTGTACGAACATTTGGGTGTTCATCCTCTGCTAATTTTTCTAAAATTTTTACAGATACTCTGTCATTTTGAGCAACTTCTGCACGCACATAATCTACTCTATCTTTCGCAAGTTTTTCTATTATGTTAATAGGGGTATTAGTATTATTTACTACCGCAATACGAGGCCATCGATCCTCATCTTTTGCTAGTATTTTTAATATTTCTACAGGCGTATTTATATTTAGGGCTACTTTACTACGAACAATTGAATCTTCATCTTCCACCAATCTCTTTATACTACTGATAGGTAGATTGGGATTTTCTGCCGTCCTCCAACGAACACTTTCATCCGTATCCCTTGATAGTTTTTCTAGGATTTCAACAGGATTATTTGGATTCTCAGCTGCCGCTCTGCGGACGGACGCCTCACTTGCTAATAATCTATCTAAATGTTCAATTTTAATTACATCATCCGACCATGCCAAACACCCCGTAAGTAGAGCGATAGTAACGAGTAGTGTAATTATTTTTTTCATAACTTAAAATTAAAAAGTGTGATCAGATTTTACCTGAATTTCTTTGCAGACTTCTTGATTTCACTATGATCATGCCGTTTCTCTGGTGGCACATATTTCAGCCCGAGCTCTTTGAAGACCTCTTTTTCCGTCTCGCCCGCGAGCTGCTCGCCGGTCTTCGCGTCGAAGAGGCCATATTCATTTAGTTTCATGCCCTTTTGGATCGCCAGTTTGCGTGTCGCCACATTGAAAGACTGACTGCCCGTGAAGTACTGCAGTGCCGCACCAAAGCTCTCGGCAGGCACGACGCGGAGGTCGATTTGCATGCCATCGGTGGTCGCGATGCTCGATTTCGTTGCGCCCTGCGCGCTGACCTTCGCGACATCTGGCAGGCTGGTGAAGGCGCTCATCAGCGCTGCGCTGTCGGCGGATGCCGCGAGGATGTCGATGTCGCCGACGGTATCCGACTTGCGGCGCAGGCTGCCTGCAACTTCGATTTGTTCGGTGCCCGCTACTTTCTTTAGCTTCCGCAGGATGCGATCGGCGATCTTTTTCGCATCTGCATATTTCCAGCGGGTGTTTTTGCTGTGGCTGCCCATCGCAGCAATGCCCGCGAGGATGTTTTCTTCGGTGCGCTCTTTCACGCCTGGCAGCTCTTGCAGGGCGTGCGTGGCGGCGGCGTGTTTCAGCTTGCCGACGGAGTCGATGCCCAGCTCCCGCCAAAAGGCGCGGATTTTCTTTGGCCCAAGTCCGGGGATGCCGAGCATCTTTGGTAGGCCAGCGGGCAGCTCGGAGCTGATTTGCTTCAGCACCTTTATCTTGCCTGTTTCATTGTATTCGATAATCTTGTCCCGCAGTGCTGGTCCGATCCCGCCGAGTGCGCTGATATCTGCCGCGCTCATCTCACTTGTGTCGCGACGCAGGGCGTCTAATGTCTGCGCTCCGCGGCGGTAGGCACGCACCTGAAAAGGATTGGCGTCGGTCAGCTCGAGCAGGTTACCAATCTCGCGAAAGATCGCCGCGATATGTTGGTTGTTTTCAGACATCGACGATTTCTCTTATTCGCTCGATGCTGCGCGCGCGGCTGTCATCATCCAGCTCGATCACTGCGCCATTCACCACGGCCGCACCCGTTGCCGTGCTGCGCGGGCCATCGTTGCCGCTTATAAATCGTTTGATGGCAGCCTCTTTGTCGTCACCGATGACCGAGTCCAGCGGGCCGCACATGCCCGTGTCGGTCAGATAGGCGGTGCCACCAGGCAAGATCTGTTCATCGGCGGTGGGAATGTGCGTGTGCGTGCCGACTACGGCGCTGGCGCGTCCATCGAGATAGTGCCCGAGGGCCGTCTTTTCGCTCGTCGCCTCGGCATGCAGATCGAGGAAAACAGCCGCGCAATCGTGCTCGCGCGCGATCGCGAGCAGCTCGTCAGCCGTCTCAAAGGGGTTGGCGACTTCGCCGCGCATGAAGACTGTGCCGAGCAGATTTGTCACAAAGAGCTTTTCTCCGCTCTTTTCCAAGATCAAATAGCGTTTGCCGGGCACGTCGGCAGGATAGTTCGCGGGACGCACGACAGGCATCGCGTCATCATGCAAGATGTCCATGATCCGCCCATCATTGAAAATATGGTTACCGCTCGTAAGCCCATCGACGCCGGCCGTCATTAGCTCGCCAACCTGCTCACACATCCGCGCGTCATTGGTCGTCATATTTTCCATATTCGCAATCACGAAGTCTGGCTGCAATCGCGCTAGCAGATCGGGCAGTGCTGCCAGCAGTCCCGCAAAGCCGATATCATCGTAAATGTCACCAAAGAATAAAATTCGCATAATTTTTCGTTTACAGTTAGATTTTAGCAATGAAAGGCAAACGAGGCATCGGCGAACGGGGCGAGGCGCAAGCGGCTGCTTTCTTGGTCGCGCAGGGGCTCGTCGTGCTTGAGCAAAACTTTTATGTGCAGGGCGGGGAGATCGACCTCGTTTGCGAGCAGGACGATGAGCTGGTTTTCGTCGAGGTGAAGCTGCGCAACTCCGACGCCTTCGGTTCGGCGGTCGAGTCGGTCACGCCCAAAAAGCTCGCCTGCGTGCAGCTGGCGGCTGAGGAATGGTTACAAAAAAATGATAAAGAAGATCAGCCTTGGCGGATTGATCTGATCGCTATCCAACATGGACAGATCGAGTGGCTGCAGCATTTTGGCAGCTAAAAATTGAAGATTTTAGAGCGCGATGACACTCCAATTGACGCTCGTGCGCGCCGTTCCTTCGCGGCGATGACTGACAAAAACATCTTGTTCGCAGCATGTGCAGCGCTCCGCCCATTCAATATTTTCTTTTGTAATGCCGCTGTGGAGCAATTGCTTTTTTAGCACAGCATGCAGATCAACGAATGTTTTCCCGTCACGCATGATCACCACCTCGGTAAATTTTGATGCGACGTCACCTTGCACTTCGAAGCAACAGTTGCCAATTGCTGGACCAACCCACACGAGTAATTTTGTGGGGTCGCCGCCGATTTCTTTTATTTTCTCAATTGTCTTGATTGTAATTTTATTTTCCACGCCGCGCCAGCCCGCATGCACCGCTGCAATTATTTTTTGTACTGGCTCAAATAATAAGATTGGCAGGCAGTCCGCCGTTCGGATCGCCAGCACTGTGCCTGCCCGCGTCGAAATCAGCGCATCGCAGTCAGGCATCATCTGACTTTCTTCATTTGCGGCTGGCTCAAAATCATCGCAGTTGGCGACTGCATCCGAATGAACTTGCCCCGCTGTAAAAAAGTGGGTTTCATGTGGCAGCGTAAATAACTGCCTTGCTTCTGTGGCACGGAAGGTGGCGGTTTCAAAGGCTGGTTTTGATGCCAGCTCGGTTGCCTTTCGCGTCGCCATGCCAGCTCGTGCACCTGCCTTTTCGATATGTGTTGCAGTGATTATGTTCAAAGCATAACAATATTAGCACGGAGAGTAGCAGCTTTCGTTTTGCGATAATTAAAAAAAGGGCTTGAGAGGTTGTCAGCCTCTCAGACAAAAAAATGAGTCAACGTCGTTTTGAGTCGTGTATGCGGTTTGATGTAACAAGGAAAGTGAGCGCAGCTGGACATGTGCCAGCGAAGCGAACCGTGGGGAGCCTGAGGGGCCCGCGGCCCTTCAGACAAATAGAAAAGCCCCCAAAGGGGTAAACCTTTGGGGGCATGCGCGCCCGATAAGCGAATTTACATCATCTGCATACACAGCGAGTAAACACACAATAAACCGAAGCGGCACAGAGCGTGGGGGGCAGCAATCCCGTTGGTCCCTCGCGTTCCCTACCGTTTTTCGGTGATTGAAGTGTCACCTCACTGGTTGTTGCTATTTGTTTATAAATCCCAAAAGTTGGGGTTTTGGTTAGATCTATGTTTGTATTAGCGTAACCTATCCGTCATGCCGAGGCATGGGACAGTAGGCCTTTTGTTAGGCGGGCACGTTGCTGGCGTACCATCCACCGAAGCGGATCTCGTAAGTTCGAGCTATCAAAAGGTAGGGAGTGAGTCGTCGAATGATTTCGGCGGCCGGCTCCCTTCGCGAAGGAGATTTGTTAGAATGCTCCTAGTTGAGATTTCAAGAGATGACTTCGACTTTATCTAAATATATTTTATCATAAATTACTAAAAAAGTCAATATATGCAAAGCACTGGAAAACTCGTATTGATCGTCGGCCCCAGCGGTGTCGGCAAGGGCACGCTAACGAATATTCTGCGCGAGACACAGCCAGACTTTTACTTCCCGCCGAGCGTGACCACGCGTCCGCCGCGCGATGGGGAAGTGGATGGCGAGGTCTATCATTTCATTTCCGATGTCGAGTTCGAGGAACTAAGAGCAAAAGGTGAGCTGCTGGAATGGGCAGTCGTGCACGCGACGAAAAAATACGCGACGTTGAAAACACCGATTCTCGAAGCAATTACAGCTGGCAAGACGGTGATTCGCGAGATCGATATTCAGGGGCTTATTTCGATTCAAGCTGCGATGTCAGCAGGCGATCTAACAAGCATCTTCATTTCGCCGCCAGATCTCGAAACTATCAAAAAGCGCATCTTGCACCGCCAGCCAGATATCGATCCCGCCGAGCTCGCGCAGCGACTGGTAAGTGCGGAAAAGGAAATGAGCCAAAAGGACATGGCTGATTATGAGGTTGTGAGTCGCGAAAATGAGATCGATCAGCTTGTCGCTGAGGTGCTCGCGATTATCCGATCAAATTAATCTAAAATCAGTTCGCGGCGGAGGTAGCGATGGGTCGCCAGCAGGCTGGCAGTGATGCCGAGCAGGATGGCAATCAACATCTGCCAGCCGAGTATCAGCCCGATGTTTTCGAGATAACCCGTGCTAGCCAGCGTGAGCAATTCGCCGAGCCCGCCATAAATCTCGGCAGAGACGGCAGCGAGATCGAGCTGGGTTAGTAGCAGAGAAAATATGCCAACGCCGAGACTGCTGGCTGCGACGCCAAAGAAGATGCCCTCAAAAATGAATGGCAGGCGGACAAAGCTGGGTGTCGCACCGACGAGTAAGGAGACGGTGATTTCCGTACTGCGGGAGAGGATGGTGAGTCGCAGCACAGCCATGATGATGAGCGCGGCGAGCGCGCTGAAGGTGAGCCCCGTAATCCAGCTGAGACGCGTGAGCGCACTATCTATAGTGAGTATTTTTCGCGCGGCAGTGGTGGCGAGCTGGCTGCTGTCAGGGTCGGCAAGGTCGAGCATGCGTGCAAAGCGGCTGGCTGTCAGCCATTCAATGACAGGCGTATGTAGACTGGGGTCAGCTGCGATGACGAGCGTAGCTGGCAAGGGGCTCGTACTGGTATTGCCAGCTATCCAACGAGAGAGTGTTGGGTTTTGCTCGCTGAAGTTCTCGAGGAAGCGGTTGAAGGCGATATCGGATGAGATGAAGCTCGTACTACGAATGGCAGGGAAGGTGGTTGCTAATTCTGTGCGCAGGGTATCGACCTGAAAGGTGTCTGGCTCGTCTTGAAAATGAAGAGCGAGATCGAGCTTTTGATTGACGAGTGCGAGTGCGGACTGTTGGGCGAGATTGGCAAAAATGAGCCCATTCAATATAAGAAAGAGTAGCGTAATAATGAGTACGCCCGCTGTGCTCACGAGTCCATGACGGGTGATGTTTTGCCAGGTATTGCGAAGGATGCGAAGAAGGATGGTCACTTTTTTCGAAAGAATGAGGATTTGAATTTGTCTGGCTGGAATGATTTTAGCCGAATAATGCGGGGAGTGAGGCCGCGAGCTTTGAGTTTTGCCTTGAGGTCAGGAATAGAGAAGGTGCGTTGGTCGTAGCCGAGAGCAATGATGTCTGGGTTGATGCGTGCAACTGGCGTGAGAAAGTCGCTTGGATGCCCAAGCAAAGCGCGTGAAATATATGGATCGCGGGCGACGCGCATGAGTCGGCTGCGTTCATTATGTTCGGGCGTGAGCTTCTTTATCCGACGGACGCTTGCATCACGGGCGACGATGGCGCTGACGGTGCCGAGCTTCGCTGCCTGTGCGAAAAACTGCCGATGTCCTGCATGCAGGAGATCGAAGGTGCCCATGACGAGCACGGTGGTATGCTTTGGCATTATTTTGTAGCGAAAAAATCGAGCAGCAGAAAGCCGACAAAGATCGCACCCGCAGCGAGCCAGACAGCGATGGCGCCAGCGATATGCTCGGGGGTAGTCAGTCCAAATGACTTGATAACTTTCGCTGCGGCGACAGTGAGACCAGCGAGCACGAGCGGGATATCTATATAGTCAGCAATGAGGCTGAGCAAATCTGGCGAGACGCCGTTGCCCGCTAGCATGAGGCTGAGGAAATAGATAAGCGCAGCAGCAACAAAGGTGACTGTAGCGACGCGTGAGATGATTTTAAGGAGATCAGAATTCATTGACTCTATTCTCGGCTAGACGAGCATCTTTTTCAAGTCTCGACTTTCCGCTAAACTCCCCGCATGCAACTCACTGAAGAACAGGTCCGTCATATCGCCAAGCTCGCTCGGCTCAATCTCACCGATGAAGAGGTCCACACCTTCACCCCGCAGATGGGTGCGGCGTTCGAGCACTTCGATAAGCTCACGCAGCTGGACACCGATGGCGTGCCCGAGACGAATCAAGTCACTGGCCTTGCTGGTGTGACTCGACCAGATGAGATCGAGCATTTTGGTAAAGAAGCCGAGCTGATCAAATGCAGTGAAAATCCGATACAAGACAATCAAATCAAAGTAAAGAAATCAATCTAATGGAACTCACTGCGCTCAATCTCGCCGAAGCAAAAGCCGGGCTCGTAGCTGGTAATTTTACTGCAGCCGAGCTGGTACAGGCCTATACAAGCCGCATCGGCAAGCTCGATGACAAGCTCGGGACATTCTTGCATCTTGCGACCGAGTCAGTCCTTCGACAAGCTCAGGATGACGTGGGCACTGGCGCGCTAGTAGGTATTCCTTTTGCACACAAAGATCTGATCTGCACGCCGGATATGCCGACTACGGCAGCGAGCAAGATCCTCGAAAATTACCAACCAACGCACGCAGCCACTGTGCACGAGCGACTTGCAGACGCGGGTGCTGTCTGCCTTGGCAAACTCAATCTCGACGAATTCGCACTCGGGAGCTCTACCGAAAACTCAGCGTACAAAACAACCAAAAACCCGTGGGATACGAGCCGCGTGCCGGGCGGCACGAGCGGCGGCTCGGCAGCAGCGGTGGCAGCTGATCTCTGCGTCTTCGCCACTGGTACTGACACGGGCGGCTCCATCCGCCAGCCAGCCAGCTTTTGCGGTGTCACTGGGCTGAAGGTGACCTATGGTCGCGTCAGCCGCTATGGCGTGGTCGCTGCGGCTAGCTCGCTGGACACCGTCGGCTTCCTCACGAAGACCGTGCGTGACGCAGCCGAGCTGCTCGGTATCGCCGCGGGCAAAGATCCGCGTGACGCAACGACTGGCGATCAGCCGGTTCCAGATTATGCAGCCGAACTGCGAATGGATCTGAAGGGGCTGAAAGTCGGCGTGCCAAAAGAGTATTTCATCGACGGACTAAATCCCGAGGTCGAAAAGGCTGTCCGCGATGCCATCGAAAAGATGAAAGATCTCGGCGCGGAGATCGTAGAGGTCAGTCTGCCACATACCGACGCTGCGCTGGCTGCGTATTACATTATCAATCCCTCCGAAGTTTCAACGAATATGGCACGCTACGACGGTATCCGCTTTGGACCAGCAGGGCAAGGGGAGGATCTCGTTGAGGCTTATTTCGATGCGCGGACCAAGGGGTTTGGCGACGAAGTAAAGCGCCGCATCATGCTCGGCACCTTCGCGCTGTCGGCGGGCTATGCTGATCAGTTTTATAAAAAAGCCATCCAAGCGCGCACGCTCGTGAAGCAGGATTTCGACAGCGTTTTTAAGGAAGTCGATGTGCTCGCGACACCTGTCGCACCGACTACTGCGTTTAAGATTGGGGAAAAATCCAACGACCCGATTGAAATGTATCTCGCAGATATTTTTACCATTCCTGCCAGTCTCGCTGGCGTGCCAGGTATCTCCGTTCCAGCTGGGTTCGATAGCACTGGTCTGCCGATCGGCATGCAGCTGCTCGCTGGGCAATGGGAAGAAGCAAAGCTGCTCGGTGCAGCGCACGCATTCCAGATGGCGACAGATCATCATACAAAGAAGCCAACACTCTAATGGCGGCACAGACCTTCACCGCTACCGTATCGGCGCGTCGCCAGCTCGCTGGTGATTACTTCGAAGTGTCATTTGTTGTCGATGGCCCTTCGACAAGCTTACCCAAAGGGCACACGGCAGGACAGGCTACTGATTCATTTGATTTCCAGCCAGGACAATTCGTCACGGTAAAAGTACCAGGTGAGACGCTGTGTATGCGTGCGTACTCCATCGCCTCGGCGCCGCAAGGTAATACATTTGATCTCTGCGTCGTGCTGGTGCACGGACAGGCAGATGATGGCACGGCATATCGCGGTGCGGGGAGTGGTTACCTCGCTGATCTACAGGTTGGTGATACAGTTGAGATGATGGGGCCGAGTGGCGTGCTTCCTTTTGACGAAGCGGCAACGGATGATCTACTGCTCTGTGGCACGGGCACGGGTATCGCTCCATTGAAGGCAATGATCGAACGACTGACTGAGCTAGGTTCATCGCGCAAGATTCAGCTCTACTTTGGGCTGCGGTATGCGGCAGATGCTTTTTATGAAGAGGAGTTCCTCCAGCTCGCCGAGCGTAATTCTAATTTTAGCTTTACTATCGGTATTTCACGCCCTGATGATGACTGCCGATATGAGCATGGACGTTTGCCCGAGCTGCTTGCGGAGGATATTGCCATGGGCGTGCCGATGGGGACGACCAGCTATATCTGTGGCGGGCGGACAGCATCGGAGGGCATTCGGAATAAGCTAACTGAGCTGGGGCAGCCGGCTGACACTATCCACGTCGAGGGCTACGGGGAATAATCTTTTTCATACAAGCATGAAGACGTTGTCGCGCATCATTATTCCGATACAGCCGCGCAGTCTCGCCGAGGCGAAGAAAATGTTACGCGCGGCTGAGAGGGTCGGTGATGTGGTCGAGATCTGGCTGGACGGGCTGTCTGATTTCAATGATCTCGCTATACGCGATCTTATCGATTTTGCGCACAGGCCGCTGATTCTCAATCTAAAAGACGCAGCCGAGAAGGGGCGTTTCAGGGGTAGTATGTCTGATCGACTCGAGCTGCTCGGTGCGGGCGCTGCCGCAGCGACGCGAAAGGGGCAGCTCTTTATCGATATACCGCTTGCGTGTCCAGCTACACGAATACGCGCATTCAAAACACAACATAAAAAAATACAGCTCATTGTTAGCTGGCACGATTTCACAGGCATGCCGAGTGTGGCACAGCTGCGCAAGTTGGCACGAAAGGCCGAAATTGTTGGAGCGGATATTATCAAGCTCGTTGGCACAGCGAAGGCGATGACGGATAATTACCCTGTTCTAGGGATTACACGCGAGCTTGCTGAGGCAGGGCAGCCGTGCCTCACGATGGCGATGGGGAAGGCAGGGCAGATGACACGCGTGATCACGCCGCTCATGGGTGGTTGGGGCATGTTTGCCGCGCAGAGTGAAAAGACCGCCAGCGCGACTGGGCAGCTGGCAGCAAAAGAATTAAAAAAGCTCTGGGAGAAGATGAGCTAGGTAGCCAATGCCAGGTCGGGGTAGGCGAATTGAATTGCCGCTCGCACAGAGTCAATCGTTGCATCTCTTGCTTTTTGTATTTCAATTTGTGCCATATATATCTCGCCATTGCTATTTTGGCGAATCTTAATATGCGCCGACACAATCGAACTTTCTGTTTTTTTCGCGCGCTCTGTGATGATTTGCGCGCGGTCATGCGGGCTATATCGTGCGTCGTGATCAAGGCCGATTCCTGGCACCTCAAATAATCCTGCACCATCTTGTATCGCTTGCTCAATATCATCTACTGCTGCTCCAAGGTATGGGTGATCTTTATCGGCATCTACAGCCCAAAAGTTATTCAGTATTGCGTGCATGCCTGGAAAGTCCTTCTCATTTACTGCGTTGAGATGAGTAGTGATGATGAGATCTGGTCGTCGTTCAAAGATGCCAGTTGCCGCAGCAATGAGTGGATCGAGATAGCTGGGGTGGTTACTTATGAGCAAAAATGGGCCTTTTTTAGGAAGATTATCTATCCCGCTATCGCCAAGAGCAATGCCAACACCGCCAAGAGCGTGCTGCGCCGCGAGTCGAAATGACATCTTATTACCTATATTTTCTAGCGTGTTGCCATATACGCCTTCTGCAGTAGCGACTTGTTGTTGAATGTCTTCGTTCATAAAAAGGGGATATGGCGAGAAATCATATCGTATTTACCTGAGATTGTAAATGCGTGAGCTAGCTGCGCTCCATCAGCTCGGTCTCGCGGCTCACGAAGCGCCACAATGAGAAGCCGCCACAGCCACTGAGCAGCATGCTCGCAGCGAGTAGTCGCCAGCCTGAAAAGGGATTTGATTGCGCCTGCACGGCGGCGTAGCTGCCTGCCTCGGCTGCAGGGATAATCTGCGGCGTGCTCGCGAGCACGCGGGTCTCGATGGCGCTGCTATCGATCACGAAATCTCGCTGAAGGAGCTGTGTTTGTGCGTGCGCCGTGCCAGCAAATGACAGGGCCATGAAGGCGAGTGCGATGGTTGAAGTAGTGACTTTTTTATACATATTTGTTTTTGTTATCGGATCATTTTAGCACAGCATGGCTTTACTTTCAAGGTGCGCTTCCGTACAATTGATGGTACTTATTTCCATGTTTTTACGTTTGTTATGGCTAAGAAAGATTCTAAAAAAGACGCACAGGATGCACCGAAGAAGCTAGAACGACTGCAGGCGGTGCGCGGCATGAAAGATATTCTTCCTGAGGATCATGCATATTACACCCTGATCAAGAAGGTCATTCGTCATCGTGCTCGTCAGGCGGGCTTTCGTCGTATCTCCACGCCTATTCTGGAAGACAAAAATGTCTTCACACGTGCCGTCGGCGATGCGACTGACATCGTAGAGAAGGAGCTCTACACTCTAACGACCAAAGAGGATGGTCCCGAGTTTGCAATGAAGCCTGAGGGGACTGCTGGCGTCATGCGTGCCTTCATCGAGCATGGCATGGGTAGTCTGCCGCAGCCGGTCGAGCTATATTACATTGAGCCACACTTTCGTCACGATCGCCCACAAAAGGGTCGCTATCGTCAGTTTCATCAGTTTGGCTTTGAGGTGCTTGGCGAGTCGGATCCAGCTATCGACGCACAGATTATTCAGATTGTGCATCATGTACACGATGATCTCCAGATCGCCGATGGCCTGCGTCTCGAGATCAATACCATCGGCTCACTCGAAGATCGCGAAAGATATATCGAGCATCTGCGCGACTTCTTCATCGGTAAGGAGCGCAATCTCTGTGAGCAATGCGTGAAGCGCCTTGAGACGAACCCACTGCGTATTCTCGACTGTAAGGAGGAGGACTGTCGCCTGCTTGCTGGCATGGCGCCAAAGCTCAGTGACCATCTCTCAAAAGAGTCACAAGATCATTATGCAAAGACGAAGGAGTTGCTGGATATCGCTGGTATTGAATATACTGAAAATCCTGCACTCGTACGTGGGCTGGATTATTATTCACACACCGTCTTCGAATTTGTTTCAGAAAACGGTCTGTCTGTCGGTGGCGGTGGTCGCTACGACGGTCTCGCCGAGCAGCTCGGCGGCGCACATACGCCAGCCTGTGGCTATGCAGGTGGTATCGAGCGCGTCATCGCACTGATGAAAGAAGCGCGCCTCACGGTGCCAAATAAAGACAACGTAGATATCTTCGTTGCACAGCTCGGCTGGGAGGCAAAGAAGGTGGCAATGAGAATTCTTTCTGAGCTACGTGAACAAGGCGCACACACGCTGGGCGCACTGGGTACTGCCAGCATGAAGTCACAGCTCGGCAAGGCAGATAAATTTCAAGTGAAATACACGATCATCCTCGGCGAGGTGGAGATCCGTGAGGGTCGTGCCATCATCCGTGATATGGCAAAAGGTGTGCAGGAGATCGTCCCGCTGCGTTCGGTCGTGAAAGAAGTCATCGCCAAGCTCGGCAAACAAAATCTCGACATGTACGATCCATCGGATGATATCGGCGTCGAAGCAGTCGATCCCGCAGACGAGCTGCTGATTCGAGATTAAATTTAGCGCGCCTCACTCTCTTCACGCCAAGTAGGCGGAGTTTTTGGCATTCCGTAGCTGACTGTGTCATGTGCCATCGTGCCATCGTCAAGGTCCGGCTCTGTAAAGAATACTATTACATCTTCTTCGGATGCCTCTGTAGCCATCTGGCTTTTTAGCTGTTCTTGGTCAACCGAGTCAGGAAATGTTGTGCCGCTAAGATCAAGTTTATAGCCTCCTTTATCAACCACATCCTTCAGATATTTACGAAACATATCGATCATTTGCTGTTTTGTTTCATTAAGTTCAGAACTTTGTGATATTTCGGTCATATTGACATTATATTAAAATAATTGAAGAGTTGTTATTCTAGGTCTTATTTTAGTTCTTGTCAATATGCGCTGTAGAGCCATCGCTTTGCCTCTTCTGGCGCTATTTTGGTACACTGCTCGCACTATAACTCACATTTCTATGTTCGATAAAATGAAAGAGCTGTACAAGCTCCAAAAGCAAGCCAAGCAAATCAAGGCTGAGCTGGCGAATATTCACATCGAAGCCGAGGAGGAGGTGAATGGGCAGAAGGTCATCGTCACGGTCAATGGTGAGATGCAGATCGTGAAGACACATATCCCAGCTGAGCTGATGCAGGCCGATCTTGCCGAGCAGGTATCTGCTGCTGTCACGAGCGCAGCGAATAAGGGCGTGAAGAAAGCGCAGGAAATAGCCGCCGAGAAGATGAAAGGCGTGATGGGCGACATGCAGGGCATGATGGGCGGTGCAGGACAGCAATAAAAAAGCTCCCCTCCCTTTAGGGAGGGGTTGGGGGGAGGGTGCTTTAGGCTCGTATGCGACCTTCTTCATCCCCCTCCTCAATCCTCCCCCTTGGGGGGAGGAAGGCTTGTTTATTTCAGGAGCTTCTTTACCGTGCCCGTGCCGTACTTCAGCACGCGGTTGCCACGAACGACTGTCGCACTGGCGACACCGAGCTTGTCGCAGACATCTTTCACCGTCTTGCCTTTGTGCAGCTCACTACAGATGAGATAGCGCTCGATGAGATCGTGGTATTCCTTGGGCGTGAGTAGATCGGCGAGTGCGCTATCGAGATCAGCAGGCTTCTTCGCTGCGCGGGCGAGGAGGGCGAGGAGGGCTTTTTTGTCAGTAGTCATGTGTTCAGTATAAAAGTCTTGACAATCAAAAACAAGTCGTGCTAGCATGATAGCATAGTAAATATTTATGTCTTATGAATGAAAGTAGTAAAAAATCAGCAACCTTAACGCATGATGTAGATCAGCTTGCTCATGAAATTGCATCATTTGTAAGACGGGGGATAATATTTCCCGAGTCATCTATGGACGATGATGAAGCGTCAAAAAATGAGGCGGTAAAGCAAAAATTGCATGATTCTGTGGACTTGCTAGTCAAGCAAGGCCGCCTCCATATTTCTGATCTTCTTAATGCACATGCGCATGACAATAGCCTTTACTTAGATCCTCTTTTCTTGTCATTGCTCGGCTTTTCGTCGGCTGATCGTCAGTCTCTATATGATACATGTGTTCTCTCTGATAATGAAGCGTTTGAGTACTTAGCAGTATTTTCTATTGAAATTAATAAGCCAAAAACACTTACGCACGATGAACGTTATTTCCTCGGTACATTAAGGGCTCTTTCGGGCTTTGGTGCTGAGAATGTGCCGTTGGCGGATACTCCACGAAAAAAAGAAGTGTTGCGCCAGTTTCGCAAAGAGGTGCTTGCTTATGAGGCGGCATGCACTAGCGGGTGGTAAACTGGGGTCATGGATTCATTCCCGCTACGTCGCATCGTACTATTACTCGTCTGGCTGCTGGTATTCATATCAGCCATTGGTCTTGCGGGGTATTTTTATCTCTATCAGGTCTATTATCATGCGTCGCTCGGGGCGACGGTGGAGCTACCGGCACAGGTGGACTTTCAGATTGGACAGGGGGAGTCGGTTCGCTCGGTCACGGCGCGACTCGCTGAGCGGGGAGTGGTGGCAGATAGCTGGGTGCTCACTCAATACCTCCAGCGTGAGGAGCTGGATACACAGATGGAGGCTGGCTATTTCGTATTTACAGGTAGTATGACCGTGCCAGAAGTGGCGAAGCAGCTGCTGCGAGGTGGGGTGGAGCAGATCAGCTTCACTATCCTCGAGGGGTGGAATTCCTTCGAGATCGATACTGCCTTGGCAGAAAAGGGCTTGATCCAGCTAAATGATTTTGCACTCTTTGTCCGCGAAGGTGGTGGCGAGCAGCCAGTCTGGGCAGAGGATCGACCAGTGGCGAGCTTGGAGGGGTATATCTTCCCAGCGACGTATTTTCTCGATCCAAATAATTTCTCAGTGGATGATCTCGTGCAGCGGATGGTGGATGAGATGGAGCAGCAGCTCGCACGAGCTGGCTTTGATCAGTCGAGTTCGGCGCGTTCGCAGCATGACATCCTCACGATGGCGTCGATCATCGAGCTCGAGGAGCGCAGCGAGGACAATCAGCCACTCGTGGCAGATATTCTCTGGCGACGACTGGATGATGGTTGGCAGTTGGGTGCGGATGCGACGCTGTTTTATGCTTTGGGTCATCAGGAGAGTCTCACAGCAGCTGACCTGAAGACTGACTCGCCATACAATACGCGCATTAATCGCGGCCTGCCGCCGACACCAATAGCTGCGCCGGGAGCCTCAGCACTGCGTGCGGCTATCTCACCAGCGGCGAATGAGTATTGGTATTACTTGCACGGATCAGATGGGCAGATTCACTTCGCGGAGGATCTCGCGGGGCACAATGCAAATAAAGTGAAGTATCTGGATTAATACTTGACAAATAAAAATAAATAGAGTAAAGTATCCTACTTAACACAAGTAGGCATGCTCTCCGAACATTCTCCAGATCGTTCCACTTTTACTCGACGGTTGCAGCGCCTCATGCTTTTTAGTCTTCTCATGCTACCTTCGTCAGGCTGTGTGACTGTTTCAGGCGCTCTTTTCGGTTCCGAGGCGCAGCGTTTTGCAAAAGATTGCATTGCAGACAATGGCGTGCCGATGCCGATGCTGGATCCTACAAATAATTTTGCGCCTGTGCCAAACCAATATTTCTGTAAAGAAGCAGGTAAAGAGTTGGTGCAAACAGCAAACAACAGCTAATTCGAACATATCCTATCGCTTTTCCGAGAGGAATATGCTAAAATTGGCTGAAATTCTGCCCAAATAACATGCTCGTCCTTCTTGCTCAGATCGCCACACTGATAGCGGCTGTGGCCGTACTTATGCTGGGTTGGCGGCTCTTTATCGCGTGGCGGCGGCATAGCTATCGCGCCCGTCAGCCGCAGGTGCTTTTGTCTGTGCGCGTCAGTCGGCTCAATGAAAAACTGCCAATCGTGACAGAGCAGCTGTTTTCCGTCTTACATGGCAGTATGGAAGAACTGGGCTTGTTTGATCTCTTACAGGGGAAATCTGTTGATCATTTTAGTTTTGAGGTCGCACATGTCGATGGACAGATCATCTTCTATGCGCATGTGCCAAAGCATTTGCAGGACTTCATCGAGGGGCAGATCTACGCGCAGTATCCTGATGTCGAGATCGAGGAGGTCGAAGATTATGCCATGACCGAGCCAGCGGGCATCCTGCAGCCGACTACTGTCGATGTTGCGACTGCAGACAGGACTGATCTTGCCGAGACAGAGACGGGCGTCGGACAGCAGCGCTCATTTGAGAATGTTGATTACTTTGCACATGCGATCGGTGCCGAGCTGGCGCAGTCTGCCCCCGAGATTTACCCCATTAAACGGCATGGCCAGTTTGAAGACAAAATGACTCGCACGGCGGTAGATCCGCTATCGGGCATTACCTCGGTCCTCGCCAAGCTGCCGCATAGCAATGATCGAGCAATGATACAGGTTGTCGTGCGTCCGCTGGGTGACGCCTGGCGCGTGAAAGCGACGAAGTGCGCGCGTATCATGGGCGGCAACCTCTTCCTTGGCATCGTGAGTCTGCAAAACATGTATATTAGTGCATTTATGACACGGAGTGTCTGGAAGAGAATTGTTTTCTTCCCTGTTTATTTTGTCATGTGGCTGCAGGGTATATTCGCTGGCTCGAAGGTGAGCGCGTCTGGTGCGGTAGATGATGGCTCGAATGATGCGCTGGAGGAGATGAGCAGCTCACGTCACGAGACCGAGACCGCTGCGAGTGCGATGATTGATAAAGTGGTCAAGCTGCCATTCGAGGCGGAGATCCGCATGGTATATGTGCCGAGCAGTCCAGACCTAGTTGCTTCACGCACCAAGCTGCGTGAGCTGACAAGCAGCTTCAAGCAATTCAATTTGCCGCACCTCAACGGTTTCGAAGTAGCTATGACAGGCGGACAGGACATGCTCAACCGCTATCGTGAGCGTGCCATTGGGCAGCAGCCGATGATCCTCAATACTGAGGAATTGGCGACGGTGTATCATCTGCCAAATATCGAAGTAAAGACGCCAAATATCTTTTGGGTAACCAGCAAGAAGCTGGAGCCGCCGGTCGATCTGCCCGATCCAAAGCGACAGGATGGGCTGACTACGCTGGGCAAAGCAAACTATCGTGGCATGGAAAAGCTCTTTGGCATCCGCCAAGAAGATCGCCGCCGACATGTGTATGTCATCGGAAAGACAGGTATGGGTAAATCGACGCTGCTAGAAAACATGATCATCTCAGATATTCAAGAGGGTAAGGGCGTGGCTGTCGTCGACCCGCACGGCGATTTGGCTGATCATATTTTGGACAATATCCCGAGTCATCGCACGAATGACGTCGTTGTCTTCGACCCGTCCGATCGCGACTTTCCTGTCGCATTTAACATGCTGGAAAATATCGATCCTGCCATGAGCACGGTCGTGGCATCGGGCCTCATCGGCATTTTTAAGAAGATCTATGCCGAGAGTTGGGGCCCGCGTCTTGAACACATCTTGCGTAATACGATCCTGTCACTTCTTGAGTATCCAGGTACCACGATGCTTGGCATCCCGCGCATTCTCGTCGATGAGAAGTTTCGTAAGCAGGTCGTGCGGCATGTGAAAGACCCCGTTGTGCAGCGTTTTTGGGCGGATGAATTTGACAAGATGCAGGAGCGACAGCGCACTGAGGCGATCAGCCCAATTCAAAACAAAGTTGGTCAATTCCTAAGCTCACCGATTATTCGAAATATCGTCGGACAGCCAAAGTCGATGGTCGATCTGCGCTTTGCGATGGACACGGGCAAGATCTTTATCTGCAATCTCTCGAAAGGCAAGATCGGTGAGGATAATTCATCACTGCTTGGCTCGATGATTATTACGAAGTTTCAGCTGGATGCGATGAGTCGTTCAAATATTCCTGAAAAGGATCGTGTTGATTTCTATTTGTACGTTGATGAATTCCAAAACTTTGCGACAGACTCATTTGCTACGATCCTCTCCGAGGCCCGTAAATATCGTCTCAATCTCACGATGGCGAATCAGTACATCGCTCAGATGAGCGATGAAGTGAAGGATGCTGTCTTTGGTAATGTCGGTACGACGATGAGCTTTCAGGTCGGTTATGACGATGCCGAATATGTTTCGAAGCAGTTCTCCGAAGTCGCTCTGCCAAATGATCTCGTGCAGCTGCCAAAGTATAATTTGTACACGAAGCTGCTTGTGGATGGCATGCCAACACAGCCATTCTCAGCTGCGACCCTACCGCCGATCCCGAGTGAGGTGGAGGATGACCGCCGCGAGAAAGTGATCGCGCTCAGTCGTGAGCGTTATGCGAAGCCACGTGCGATGGTCGAGGACAAGATCAAGCGATGGAGTATTGGTGGGGATGAGACGCGTGAGGCACTGCCAGCAAAGAGTGCAGCGAAGCCAGCCGTCAAAAAAGATGTACCAACAAAAGTCTCAGAAAAGAAAGCAGGGCAGTCACTAAAAACAGTTCCCGTACAGTCTGCTAGTGATGCGCCTACACCGCCAGATGATGACGATACTGTACAGGTCATCACAGCCGAGCCAGTCGTCGCACAGGCTGAGAAAGCAGTCACTGCTACGTCAGCCCAGCCAGATGCTGATAAGCCAATTCCAGGTAAACCGCTCAAGATTCCTGGGCTGACTGGATTCACACCTGGCAAGAAGACCACAGCTGCTAGTGCGTCAAAGCAGCCACAGGCTCAACCACAAGCAGCTCAGCAGTCCGTACAGGCGCAGCCGCAAGCTGCTCTGAAGCCCGCATCAGCCCAGCCAATACTCACTGCTGCCGAGCAGCAGACAGTCGAGCAGTGGACCATTCATTACCAGCAGCAGTACAACATGCCAGCAGCGCATGCCCGCCAATCGGCGATTACAGCCGTGCTCCAGCAGCGCACGCAGCAAGTGGCTTCAGCAGCCCAGCCACGGGTGACTCAACCTGATCAACCTGCTCAACCTGCTGTAAATCCGCTTTTTGAGCCAGCGAAGATCGTGCATAATGAGCAAAAGAAGTCGGCTACACCAGTAAAAAAAGCTACTACAAAATCAGCTCAGCCAGCCGGCACATCAGCACCAGCACCAGCTATTCCAAGTAAGTGGACTGCGAAACCATCTGCTGCAAAAAAAGAGGCTTCTGTAAAAAAGCCCTCGGTTACAACCACCCCTAGAAAAGTAGTACCATCAAAGGCAGCGCCGAGTCGCACAGCGGTAAAGCCTGTCGCCACACAGAAGCATGGCTATCAGCTACCAAAAAAGAAGTCAGTGAGTAACAAGAAGCCAGTAAATACACAACGTACGCCAACGTCGCGCAAGCAGCCTCGACCCGCAAGCACGTCTGCTAAGTCTGATTCAGCGAAAAAGTAGATTAGATTCTCCAGTCGGAATATTTGAGAAAAAGGCTTTTTTGTGCTAAAATGTGGAGAATATTTATCAAAAAACACATACATGGGCGTACTCGCCAGACTTCTCGCAGCCGGACTTCGCGTCTTTCCGCTTGTTGCGGGTGCTATTTGGTTTGGCCTGACAGAGATTTTTAGTCCCGAGCATATCGCTTTTGTATGGGATTGGTATCGTGCTGATATGTGGCACAATACGTTGGTCATTATCGCGTGGGTACTCACTATTTGGACACTTTGGGAGGTGTCGCTCGCCGCATTGCGTACGTGGTATCAGCTTCGCTGGGCAAAGCAGCTCGTCTGTCTCAAGGTTACCCAACCGCGCCAAGAGACGCACAAAGACCGTGAGGAGGCAGTCGAAAAAGATTTTCGTGAAAAGATCGCAGCCATGGAGCAACTCTATCGCTCACTGCATGAAATAGGGGAGATGAACATGTGGAATACGATTCGCTCAGCTATTTTTCAGACAGATCTCGTAAGTTTTGAGATGCTCTGTGAGGATGGTAAGGTAAATTTTTATGTGATCGCGAACAAATATTACATCGACATTGTTGAGAAACAGCTGACGAGTTTTTATACAGATGCGTATGTCGAGCCAGTCAAAGAGCTGCCCGAGCCAGCACCGAAAGGCATGGCTGCGCGTTGTTATTACTTTTATCAAAAGAATGTAAATTGGCGTCCATTCAAAACCTACAAATCTGTCGAGTCGGATCCGCTGAACTCACTGACAAATGTCATGAGCAAGCTGCAGCCGACCGATCGCGCGAGCATTCAGTTGGTCATCCGTCCGACGAAATCTGGCTGGCAGAAGCAGGCTCGTCGTGAGCTAAATAATGAAATTCAAAAGAAGAAAAAGGGATTCAGTATCCCAGGTCTTGGTTGGCTGATCTCGCTTTTCAAGGTCATGGTTCTCGGTCGTGATGATGCCATCTCTGAGATGGGCACCAATCAGCCAGGTGCTGAGCATGGCGATGCTTTTACACAGCGTGATCAGGCGACTGATGAAAACCTCAAACATTGTGGTGAAAAGATTTCTCAGCCAGGCTTTTGCACGATGATTCGCATCGTTGCTGCGAGCCAGACCGAGGCCGAGGCAGAGCAGATCACAAATGGTCTCGCAACGAGCTTTGGCATGTACAAGTCCGAGTTTCTCAACTGGCTACAAAATCGCCGTATCTTTTTCATCGACTCAATTAATGATTGGTGGATGCTCTTCAATTATCGCAATCGCCTGCCTGTACAGGGCGTGTGGCCGCTAGCTGAGCAGGAGTGTTTACTCGTTGCTGAAGAGCTCGCGAGTATTTATCATCTCCCAACCAGCCGCTACAACTTCACGCCAATTATCGAATGGCTGAAATACAAGATCATCCCGCCGCCAACCGATCTGCCTGATCCAAATGAAAAAGGGAATCTCAAGATTGGCATTTCGAAATATCGTGGCGAAGAAAAAATGATTTCCATGAAGCCCGAAGATCGTCTGCGTCATTTTTATCTCATTGGTAAATCTGGTTCGGGTAAGTCCGCGCTGATCAGCTACATGGCACGGCAAGACATCGCCAATGGTGACGGTGTTTGCGTGGTCGATCCGCATGGTGATCTCGTCGAGGATATTTTGAATTACATTCCAAAGGAGCGTGCCAAGGATGTCATCGTCTTTGATCCGGGAGATATCGAGCGTCCGATGGGTCTCAACCTCTTGGAGGCGAATACACCTGAAGAAAAAGACTTTGCATCGCTCGCGGCGATGGAGATTTTTATCAAGCTCTTTGGTAATGAGATCTTTGGTCCACGTCTCCAGCATTACTTCCGTAATGGCTGTCTAACATTGATGGATGATGAAGATGAAGGCGCGACGATCATCGATGTACCACGTCTCTTTACTGATGATGAATTCAGCAAGTACAAAGTAAGTAAGGTAAAGAATCCTGTTGTACGCTCGTTTTGGGAACGTGAAATGGCGAAGACAGGTCAGCGTGAAAAGGAGGAAATGATTCCGTATTTCTCCGCAAAGTTTGGTGCATTCGTCACCAATACGATGATGCGTAATATTATCGGTCAAAAGAAGTCAGCCTTTGATTTCCGCAAGATCATGGATGAAAAGAAGATCCTACTGGTCAATCTATCGAAAGGAAAGATTGGCGATATCAACGCACAGCTACTCGGTCTCATCTTCGTAAACAAGATGAATATGGCAGCTATGGGTCGCGTAGATGTACCCGAAGATCAGCGTCCAAACTTCTGGTTGTATGTGGATGAATTCCAAAATTTCGCTACGGATACTTTTGCGACGATTCTTTCAGAGGCGCGTAAATATCATCTCGGACTTACGATTGCTCATCAGTATATCGGGCAGCTGACACATCCAATGGGTAGCGAGAGCAAGGGTGAAGACCCAACAATTCGTGATGCTGTGTTTGGTAATGTCGGTACGATGATGAATTTCAAGATCGGTGCATCTGATGCCGAGTATATGGCAAAGGAATATGCACCACTCCTTTCTGAGCAAGACGTGATTAACATCGCGAACTACTCGGCCTACATGAAGCTGAATGTCGATAACACAACGAGTCGACCATTCTCTATCAAGACGATCTGGGATGAGACGGGTAAGAATCCTGATCTCGCTGCGCTCGTGAAGAATTATTCACGACTGAAGTACGGCCGCAAGAAAGACTTTGTCGATGCAGAAGTCTCGGCTCGTATCGGTATCGATATGTCTGCCTTCGAGGGAGGAAATGAACATGTCGGCGGCATGACCTCACCTGTTGATGGTGAGCAAAATCCCCCCAACCCCCCTTTACAAAAGGGGGGCGGCGAGCCGCAGGCGAGCGGGGGGATTTCGCATCCACTCCTCGACAGCAGCAAAGCATTTACCCCGCTACCAGCCGAGCTGGATACCGTACCCGAACACGGCGCCAAGCCAGAGAAGGTGACTGCTGAGCATGTGGCAGTCGTTGAGGAGAGTCGTGCGTCAAAGACAGCGGCATAATCAGCCCCGTGCAATCACCAGTCCCCATACAGCAGTCGCCCCATGCTCGCGCAGTACGCGGGCGCATTCATTGAGCGTTGCTCCCGTGCTTGCCACATCATCTACGAGGATGATCGTCTTACCGCGCACATCAGCCGTGCTGGTGAGCTTGAAGGCGTTGCGCAAATTATCGAGACGGGATTTTCGCCTGAGTCGTGCCTGCGCACGTGTCCGCTTCACCTTTATGAGTATTTCCTCGACAGGTAGATCCAGCTCGTTCGCGACTGCACGTGCGAGCAATTCACCTTGGTTGAATCCGCGCCAGCGTAGGCGGAGTGGGTGCATGGGGACATATGAAATGACGCGTCGGCTGGGGTAGGAGGTCTCGCGAATGATGCCAGCAAGTATCTGACCAAGGCTGGTGGCGAGCGGTTCGCTGAAATGATATTTCAACGTTGTGATTGCCTTTTTGAGAGAAGGGTTTTTTGCGTAGCTCGTGGCAACACGTAGGCCAGCGAGCGGCGTTTTGTCTGCACAGTTGGCATGTGTGATGCCCCCTAGACTGGGCTGGCGACAGCCAGGGCACACTTGTGTTTCCTGTAGACGGACATGTTGGCGGCAATTGTCACAGAGCCACGCATCTGCACGATGACAGCCGACGCAGTGGATAGGAAAGAGGATATCGAGGGCGATCTGTTTGATGCGGTTGAACATGCGTGAGCGAGTGTAGAAAAGACCACCTTTATTTTACGTCAAAAGAGGTAGAATATGCTCATATTAATTTCATGATTATGACTCAAGTTACATTGTACACAAAAGATTATTGCCCATATTGCGTTGCCGCAAAAGAGCTGCTTGCTTCAAAGGAAGCAGCAGTCGAAGAGATCAACCTGACAGCAGACCCCGATACGTTGGGTAATTTGGTCGAAAAGACAGGACAGATGACTGTGCCACAGATTTTCATTGGCGATGAGTTTATCGGTGGCTTTGATGATCTCAAAGCTTTGGATGAGGCGGGGGAGCTAGATGCTAAACTCGCAGCGTGATTGGTGTTTTTGACTCTGGCTACGGTGGCCTGACGGTGTGGCGCAAGCTCGTGGAAGCATTTCCACAGCATGACATTAGTTATTTAGCAGATACTGCTCGGGCACCATATGGCTCGCGCACTCCAGAGGAAATTTACCACTTCACACAAGAGGCAGTAGAGCTGCTTTTTGAGCGCGGATGTCAGCTCGTGATCCTTGCTTGCAATACCGCTAGTGCAATTGCCCTTCGTCAGCTGCAGCAAGAGTGGCTACCGCAGCGTTATCCTGAGCGGCGCGTACTGGGTGTGCTGGTGCCGCTTATTGAGGAGGTTGTCGGTCAGCCTTTTGCACTGGAGACGCCGCGTACGGACGCCGATCCGCGTTGTATCGGGCTGCTCGCAACGGAGGGGACCGTTCGTAGCGGCGCTTTTGAGCGAGAGATCGCCAAGCGTGATCCATCGGTTTGTTTTGTCAGTCAGGCATGTCCGCGACTAGCAGGCGTGATCGATGACGGTGCTGATCCAGCTCATTTATCCGAGGTAGTCACGGAGTATGTCAGACAACTCAAGCACAGAGCACCACAAAAATTAAGAGCAGTGCTGCTTGGCTGTACACATTATCCACTTGCTGAAGAGCTCATCCAGGCTGAGCTCGGGGAGGAGATCGATCTTTTTTGTCAGCCGAGCATTGTGACATGGTCACTGCGACAGTATCTCGGACGGCATGGCGAGTTGCCCATCGGGAAAAGCGCGAGGCGGGTATTCCTTACGACAGGCGATCCCGAGCTGGTGAGCAAGCGGGCAAGCGGGTTTATCGGACAGCATCTGGTTTTTCAGAGAGTTTGAAATGTATTCAAAAGTTGCTAAAATCTCGCGGTCGTAAAAAACGGGCTCTTAGCTCAGTTGGTTAGAGCGCATCATTGACGTTGATGAGGTCAGAGGTTCGACTCCTCTAGAGCCCACCAGAAAATACTCTCCTATAAAATGGAGGTTTTTTCGTAAAGTTATTTTTTGTTATCTCATCCCCTAGGGATTAAAATGCCTCAGACTTTTTTATGAATAAATCACCTAAAAAAATACTTCTCGTTTATTTTAATTATAGAGATCAGCTATTTACGCCTCTGGATGTTGCTCAGGCGGCTGGTTATGTACAGCAGAATTCACCAGCTACGCAAATCAAGATATTGGGGGTTGGCGCTGGACGCAATAAGCCGATGGCTAGATTTGATCTGGATGTCAAAAATATAGTGAAGCTGCAGCCAGATGTGGTTATATTTTTCGCAGAAAATATCCTCTGGAGCGGGATGCTCTATGAAGGTCTGATAAATCAGCTCTCAATCAAGCTAAAAAAAGTCGCACCAAAGATCAGTGTGGGCATGCAAAGCTATAAGATTCGCCGAGAGCGAGCAGATGAGGCACTGAAGCGACATGTAAATATAGATTTTATTTTGCGCGACGAGGCAGAGATTCCTTTGTTGGATTTTTGTACTCATGCTGATCGTAGGCAGGTGCGTAGTCTGACATATCGTTGGGGTAGGCAGATCCGTTCTAATCCTGATGCACCGACAGTGCAGCAGCTCGACGACATACCATCACCATATCTATCAGGTGGCCTTGACCGTTTTATTGATATCCAATCAAAAAATCAACCAAGCAGCATCTTTTTTATGCAGTCTACGCGCGGCTGCCCATATGCATGCTCATATTGTTTTCGCAGTGTGAAGTTTGCGACACAGCGGCATTTTTCTGCGAAGCGTATTGTAGATGAGCTGCTCTATATGCGTGATAGAGGTGTACGACGCATCTTCTTTCTGGATGATACATTTCTGACGCCAAAGAAGCATTTTGGACAGCTGGTGCGTGAATACAAAAAGCGATGTATAAAAGAGGAAATGCCTCAGATATCTGTCATGACGCGCCCCGAGCTCATTACGCCAGAGATAGCACAGTGTATGGCAGATATGAATATCTGGTATGTGCAGCTCGGACTCCAGTCGGTCAATCCTGCTATGCAGACGGCGATTACTCGTCCAGATGATTTTGCTTTTACAGATTTCAAGAGAGCGACTGATGTATTAAAGAAATATGGAATTTTATTCCAAATCGATGTGATCTTTGGTTTACCGGGTGATGATCTAGTGACCTTCAGGCACACGGTCGATCTCGCAATGTCGCTCGAACCACGGTTTCTCCAGATGAAGCAGATGTATCTCAATCCCGATACGCTTTTCGAGGTCTCTGCGAAGAAATATGCCATCAAAGCAACTGGTAAGATGGATCGTAAAGTGCCGCTCGTGCGTAGTAATATGACATGGACAGTTGCCGATATGAAAGCGGCAAGTGATCATGCCATGCAGACCGTGCACAACATGGGAAAAAAATATCCAAAAATGGGATTTAAAGTAGTATCTGAATATGACTTCCACCGCAGCTAAGAAGAAGCGCCTTCAAGAAATCATCGCTCAGAAATCAATTGTCACCGCAAAGAAAGGTGACAACATTGTACTGCCAAATGGCGGCAAGGGTGCGTGGCTGATCGATCTGCGCGTGACCTTCATGGATCCGGAGGGACTCGATCTGATCGTCAAATTATTTTGGGAGAAGTTTGAGGGTAAGTTGCCTTTCCAGGTTGGCGGACTAGAGGCGGGATCCGTCCCGCTGATTGGCGCGATCCTGATGGAGGGGCAGCGGCGTGGTACGCCAGTGAATGGATTTTTTGTCCGTAAGGAGCGCAAACATTATGGGCGACAGCATGTGATCGAAGGTACGCTCAATAAGCATCCGATCGTAGTTGTGGATGACGTGATGAATGGCGGCAGCACGCTCGACAAGGTCGTCGTTGCGCTGGCAGATGTGAAGAAAAAAGTTCGTGATGTTTTTGTGGGAGTTTTTTATCAATCTCCTCGTGGGAAGGCATACCTGAAGGAAAAGGATATTAGCATCAACTATATTTTTCAGTTGAAGGATTTTGGCCTGCAGCGTTCCAAAAAAGTCACGCAAAAGCAGTCCGTATTTCAAAACCATTGGCGTTTTGCTCCGCTGGAGCTCGGTCGCTACTTCGTCGTGCCAAAGTCGACACCTGTACTCGATAGTCAGAATCTCTATTTTGGTACAGACTCATCAATATTTTGGGCGGTAGATCAGCGCACGGGTCAGCCAGTCTGGCAGTTTCAGTGTGGGCGAGACAGACAGGGTAAGGGGATATTTTCCCAGCCAGTGCTTCACCGTGGGCGCGTCTATTTTGGTAGTTATGATGGCAATGTTTACTCTCTCGATACAAAGACTGGCAAAGAAATCTGGCGGTTTGCCGAGGCTGATTGGGTGGGGAGTAGTCCTGCCATCGCACCAGACCTCGGGCTACTCTTTGTCGGGCTAGAGCACGGCACTGCTGGCAGGCACGGTAGCGTGGTCGCACTCGACCTGAAGACAGGTGAGAAGCGTTGGGAGTACTTTGTAAAAGAGCTCCTGCATGGCTCACCAGCCTACTGCAAAGAGCGAGGAGTGATCGCTATCGGGACAAATGATTCCACTCTGCTGCTCTTTGATGCAGCGACAGGTCGCCGCATATGGCAGTTCCGAGCAAAAGGGTCTATCAAGTATCGTCCTGTTTTTGACCTCAAGAGAAATACAGTCATCGCTGGTTCGCATGATGGCAAGATATACGTTATCGATCTCGAGACGGGTAAAGGGGTCTGGTCAGTGCAGACAGAGGATGTCATCTATTCCACGCCACTCATCGTGCGTGATCGGGCGTATATTACCTCCACGGACAAGCGACTTTACATCCTCGATTTGCGTAGCAAACAGCTCATCACTAAAATCTGGTGTAGCGGACGACTCTTCTCTTCCCCACGACTGATCCAGGGGCGAGTCTACTGGGGCTCGACAGATGGTAGAGTCTACGAGCTAGATCCGCGGACAGATAAAATTACCGGTCGGGTGCAGCTGCCTGAGCGCATCACCAACTCAGTTGTGTATTCACCCCAGACGAAGCTCTACTACGCGCTATCCTACGACAATCAACTCTTTTCCTTTAAAAAACTCTCATAATGGATCCACAAGCAATATTCCAGCAAATCCGCCAGCTCAAGCTGACTAAAGATGATCTCAAAATGAAAAAATTCACCGCGACAAGTGGGGTAGTATCTGTCACGGTCAATGGTGAGCTGAGGATCCTCGATATCATGATGCCAAAGAAGGCTGACGAGGTAGTGCTCAAGGCACTCAAGTCAGCGCTGAATAGTGCGATAAAGAAGGCACAGAAATCGAGCCTAGCTGCCGTGCAAAAGTTGGCTGAGGTATAAGTTATATTTTGCTATATCCTAGGCATATTCTCAAGAATGAAGACTTGCTCATTTGGATGTTTTTTGAGAAGATGTGATATCTATTTTTTTATTTTTTACCTTGTCAGACACAAAAGGAGAAGAGTTATCGACCGCTGAGCCTCAAGGAAGGATGGATGAGGCTGTGAATCTCTCGAGGAGAGAGCTATTTCAGGTTATGGCTGTCGCGGCTGCAGCTGGTGGTACAGTGGGGACTCTGGCTGCATTAGGTATTGAGCGTCTAGTAGTGTCTCACGATGAAGCTCGCCCAGAGAGTGAGCCAGAGGCAGCAGACTTCATAGACTCTGGTGCATATAGAGAGGAAGTGTCAGGCATGCTCGTGCAGCAGAAGATATATTATGAAATAATGAATATTATTCAGTCTGAGGCATTTGGTATTTTTACAAAAAAAACTGATGTGGAATTGGAGCTAGAAAGAGAGCAAAAGATAGAGGATCAGCTCAAGCTGGCAAAAGAGCGGGGTCTCACACAGGAAGAGCAAGTGGTTATCAAAAAGTTTTTCGAAGCGGAGGAGATATTAAAAGTGCGTTTGGCAGGCTGGGGTTTCACGGCGCGGCGTTTTGGTCGCAAGAGTAGCGCAGTCATTATGCCAAAGCATATCGGTGCTAGCTCGTGCGCTGAGCGCAGGCCAACCTATATCTATCCGCTCAAAAATGATCCAAAAAATCCGCTCGCAAGGAATGGTCTATATGCTCGCGTGTCTGCTCCAGATATAGATGCTAATCCAGGAAAGGTAGATCTAGATAGATATGTGGTTGCAGATAATGAAAAAGACATCACGGGCATAGGTCTATCAGCCGTGCATGGATACAAAACGATATTTCAAGATGTAGATCCTCTCCCTCTATATACAGGGGAGATACCGAAGGGTACGCCGATGATGATGGCGGGCTGGCAGCATGGACTCCTTGGCTCTAGTCAGCAGCCTATGCAGCTGACTGTTGCTCATGTTACCAGGCACCAGCTAGCCAATGGCAGCATAGTCATGACAAGCAATGCTCCGAGTACAACATCGGGAGCACCCTTTATAGGTATTAATCCTGAGTGGATAGCGCATCAGAGTGGTCTCGAGCAAGCTGAGCCGCCCAAATACGTTATTTTTGGATTTGTATCAGATGGATTGGGCGAGCGTGATGATGCTGGGGTCGATAGGAGTCGAGCTGGGCCAGGCGCCATCATGGTGCCGAGCAAAATAATTATTAAGGAACTTTTAAGCAAGGAGAAAGAGGCAGAATTTGTTGCGCGCGCTGATCCGACTAGTTGGCATGAGCCAATTCCGTGTTCAGATGTGGAATAGGGGAGTGTTACTTGACAAATATATTTATATATTATAAGATAATATCTTCAATGTGAAATTTATTTCATCTTTGGCATGTTGTTTCTTGTCAAGAATGTATAATAGTAAGTACTCGTTCCTTGATATCTCGGAGATAAAATACTCTAAATAATATATACAGAGATACGCTGAAATAATCAGCACTTCATCTGCGTGGATCATGGTGATCAGCGCACTCATACCAACACTAGACAATGAAAAGGAGAAAGCCCATGCGCTTTTTCAAATCTCTGGTCGCGGCTTGCGCGGCTACCATCATCATCATCGCTACCCCTGTTATGGCTGCCGATCAAGGTGCCCGTGATATGATCGAAACGTCAAAAAACTGGAAGGCAGTCCCCGTCGTAGAATGGGCAAAAACCAACCAGGCAGACGAAAATAACGGACTTGGTCCGATCATCCAGACTTCTACACAGGCGCCGGTATCTACCCAGACAGACGAAAATAACGGACTTGGTCCGATCATCCAGACTTCTACACAGGCGCCGGTATCTACCGGTGGCTTTGGCGTCGACACTGAGAATGGCCTCTTCATTGTCCCAGGACAAGAGCCTCACGAGATCTCGCACGTCAAGGTCTGCGACAAGCCAATCACTCCTGATTCATGGGGACCTGGCTGGGTACAAGCAGGGCCGGAATGCCAACGAGTCTTTGTGGTGAAGAGCTGGGACTACGATATGTGCCCACCAGAAAAGCGCATGGCATTTCTTATAAGTCATGGCGATCCAGTTGATCAAGATGAGCCAGGCATGCTCAAGGATTCTTTCGATCGCTATCCGACAAGGTTTGCCAGCAAATTTGGCGGCTGCACCATTGCTATTAGTCGCTTGCGTCCTGGTCACTTTGATCGTAACCACAACTATTCAAGTGGCTCTGCGCGCGTCCAGGGGCCGAAGCCAGGTAAGCGCGACTATCAAGATAACAATAGCCGTTATTCAGTCAATGTGAATGGGGCATCAACCCAAGAGCTTAGGAGAGTATACCAATTCTCAAAAATCATGCGCTATGGCAAGTCGAGTGGCGGTAATGCTGAACTGCTGGAAACAGCACTGCATCCCAACGGCACCATTGCTCTGTATGGCTATGCACCTTCTTGCATGTTCCATAAGTGGCGCGATAGCAATCGCGATTCCACCAAAGCGAGTCTCGATCCAAGCCAGTACTTGGATCGCATCCCAAAAACGGTCAAGATCCTCTTGGCCGGCGGCGGACGCGATAGGCAGGTTAAGCCTCGTTTTGTAAAGGGCTGTGTCACGAAAGGCAGGGACCTTGGCTTGGATATCTCATATCTCGAATATCCTGATTTAGGTCACAAATTCAATAACAATGAGATCAGCTCGACGATCAACGAACTGATGCCCGACATCGAAGCGCTCGTTGCTGCAGCGCGCTAGCAGGGTGCGCTGGCACAAAAATGACAATGCGGACTATTTCTTCTCACAGAAGGTGAGAAGGCGGTGGTTCGCGGTCGCACACTTTTGACCTCGTGGTCTCTTTTGGAAATTTTCCAAGCGAGCGCTACGGGGTCTTTTTTTGTGTATGCGTACTTATTCCCCCTCCGTTGGAGGGGGTTAGGGGGTGGCTGAGGTGCTTTATTCACCACCCCCTGTCCGCCACGGCGGACCTTGTGCGGGAGCAGGGCTGTGCCCTGGTCCCAGGTACATACAAGGAGCATAGTACAACTATGCTCCCGCTGAGGGACACACCTGCTCCCGCTGAGGGATTCCGCCAACCCTACGGGTCGGGTGGCTTAGAAGGGGGGAGTCTTGGGTGATGTGTCTAGAAGGGAGACTTTTTTCACTCATATTCCCTCTGACATCGAGTGCAGATATGCTAATATATATCAGTCAAATAATCCCTCACGGCATGGCAAAATCCACCCACATAGTCACCGAACAGAGACGAGAGACATCTCGCCTCCTGCTCTTTGCGCTCATCGCTGCCCTGCCTGCTGGTGCTGGCATAGCCCTCGTGACTCAGGGTGACTCGGTCATCTGGGCAAAGGCGGAGTGTAGCCTGCGTCAGATCCTCGTGCCCGAGGCGACTGCCCAGTCGGTGCATTATGACTTTCCCTCAGGCTGGACCAGCACCCCTGGGTGGAATGTCATCGTCACCGACTGTGACTGCCCACCACCACCACCACCTGACTGTAGCGATGGCGATGGCGATAGTAGTGATGCTGGCAGCAGTTCTGATAGTGACAGTAGCGATAGCGACTGTTGTCCGTAGTTTTCCTCTTATGTTTATACGCATTGTGTCCAGTCTCGTGGTGCTGCTAGGGGCACAGCTACTGAGTCCAGCGTCGGCGCTGGCACTGGGTACTGCCGAGCAATCCTGCTATGCAGTGCTGCAGCAGCAGCTGGACACATTGCCGCATACCGACGCGTATCTCGCAGCTGCGCCAGCAGATCTGGCAGCACGTGCGAGTGACGCGATCACACTGACATCGAGTCATGATTTTTTCACGCAGCTGGGATTTGATCACGATCTCTTTTCCAAGCGCATCTACAATTTTGGGCCCGAGTACGGATTCACTGTACTGGATGCATTTCCCTCGGTAGCTGCACGCTCACCCAATTTTACTGACTATACTTATACGCAGTTTGCTGTCGATCTCGTATATGATATTGATTCAGATGATTTCCTCTATTGCATGGCTACGGAGTTTTCTCCGGCTGACGAGCGGACGAGTCTAGCTAGTATATCTACTGCGAATATCGGCATGATCACGCCACCCAATATCATAGGTGAGCAGGTCTACTACCAGGAGTATGCCGGCACTTCGTACCAGGTAGCTACGACCAAGACGAGCATCATGTATGCAGACTATACGCAACCGTATCTCGACTCGTATCACGTCGTCGTCGTGCCCGAGGCATCACGTACTGATTTTGACCTCTATCAGCTCGTGGCTGAATTTGTAGATCAAGTGAATGCATTTCACACAGTATATCTACCTCAGACACAGGCTTGGCTCGAGGAAAATAACATCACGACGGAGTCTATTGGGTCGTGGTATGGTGGTGCGATCGAGCGTGAGCGAGCAGCGACAGCATATTTTATAAATTCACCGGTCCTCTTCAATGGGGGTCTGAATAATCTGGATAACTATACGCCATGGATACGCTACTTCATGGCACAGGATATGCTCAGTCTCGGACAGACTGATGTGACTGATATGAAGTTCACCTATTTCAATTCTAATAATACGGAAAATAGGACATTTATAGATTACCTTTCAAATCTTGCTACACAGACTGTCGCCTATAATAAAACGATCGGCATAGCTGAGCCAAACAAGGCTGACAACACACAGCTCTTTTACCGTATCCAAAAGCAGCTCGAAGCAGGGGCAGATGATGCAGACCTCAAGGAATACATCGCAGCATATCCCAGCTATCTCGATGATTTCGAGACTGCCAAAGCGAGGATGCAGGCAGCCGAAGACCTCGAGACCATGTCCGACATCGACCTCGAGGCGTGGTATGTGGGCTTCATCTATGACCTCATGAGCTGGGGTGCCATGAGCGGCTACGATGACGGTACCTTCCGCCCGGCGGATCAGACCAATCGTGCCGAGCTAGCAAAAATTGTAACAATTATTTTCGATCTCAAGCTTCCATATAGCATTGACTCAAATCCATTTTCCGATGTGCCAGCAGACGCATGGTATACGCCATTTGTTGCTGCTACGAAGGATGCGGGTGTCGTTGGTGGATACCCTGATGGTACATTTCACCCGAGTCAGTCGGTCAACCGTGCCGAAGCTATGAAGATGATCATCTCTGCTGCCGAGTCGAGCGATCTCTCTACGGACAAGCAGTATTTTGCCGATGTCGTGCCTACCGCGTGGTATACGCCATTTGTAAACTTCGCTCTCGAACATGGCATTGCTGGTGGCTATGGAGACGGGACATTTCGCCCTGGACAGCCAGTCACTCGTGCCGAGATAGCCAAGATGGCAGCTCAAGCCCGCTGGATACTGCGTGGAGAGTAAGATATGCATATGCCGAGTCATACAGACATCTCTCAAAGTCTAAAAAACAATCATGGCATACATCTGAGCCATGCCGACTTTCAGACTATTACAGTCATTCCGAGCTATCGGAGCAACATAAGTAGATCACAACATGCGCTCTTTGCTGAGCGATTTTCTACAGATATGCAGGTGCGTGATTTTTGCTGGATGATAGATCGTCTACAGACGACACAAGGTCTCAGGCGAATTATCTTTACTGGTGGCGAGCCGACGCTTTGGGCTGGCCTAGATGAAGCACTCTACTATGCGCGTCAACACAGCATAGAGACTATATTGCTGACAGACGGATTCGCATCTCCAGCAAAGTCATTACCTGATCAGGTATGGATACATGCACATGCATATCTGCAAGCAGATCATATGCATAATGAGGTCGAGAAGGTGATCGACTTTTATAAAACACATACGCGAGGCGTTCGCCTCAAGCTCTTTGTGCTTCCTGATATCACTGCTTCACAGATAGACGTGATCAAACATCTCGCCAAAAAGCTGCAGGTGCCTCTGGATGTACAAGCGGGCTATGCCATGCAAGATCTACACTGTGCCAATTGTCCCTATGCGCGTATGACTATCCAGCCAGACGCGCAGACGGTGACTCTGTGCCACTTCTTGCCGTACACTGGTCAGCTAGATACGGCACTTACGCTTTCAGATATATATGAACGATATTTTCGAAAAAAGCTGGCTCGGATATCAGAGCCAGCCTGCAGACAGACGAACGATGGTCTCACGTCAGCAGATGAGTCTCTGTAGCTGATCGGAGCGATGATCACATATATTTGCTATTTAGTGACCGAGCTCTGTGGAGTTATTACTGCCAGTACCTACAAAGAGTGGCGGTGGATTTGCCTTCACATTACCAGTATATTCGACGATTACTGCATAGTTATTATTCACATCATCTGGTGGATCGGGGAGTGCATCGACGCCAGCACGCGTGCCACCAGATGTCTCATGGAAGGCACGTAAATAATTGAAGTCAAAGATGCGAGCAATAGTACGACTACCGCAGAGACTAGAGAGCAGAGTAGGACATTGCGCAGGGCTGCGATCACTGCCGCCTATGGTATTTTGGGATATGATGAGCCCTCGCCAGTAGAGCTGATTGCGTAGCTCATAAGAGCGATCACAAAACCCAGCAGAGCCGTCAGCTGGGCAGCTCGATCCAGTGTATTCTACGATTTGACCGGCATGATTTGTGCTGACGACATTCCCCTCTGCGTAGAGTGCCGCTGAGATATTAGTCACTTGTGGGTAGATATATGCATTGCCCCCATCATTAAGCGGGTTGCTGTCGCCGTTGTCAGTGCGGACACCGATGATGCCAAGTGAGCTACTGATGGTATCTGCTGTGACAATATTACTCTTGATATGTACATTGCCCCCCTCATTGAGGATCGTATATGTACCATGCGGCAATGTGAGTAGTCCACTCATGTCACTCATGACGACATTTGCATCGCGCACATATACGACTATGCCACCGCCGCTTTCAAATGCGCAGGGAAGATTCGCCCAGTTTGTCGAGCTATCGATAATGAGGTCATAGCTGCAAGCACGTGACCGGTAGGTCGGACTGGCGATGAACGCTGCGATATTTCGATCGACATCAGTCTTGGCTTCATTGATAAATACATCACCGAGATTTCGTGCGACTTCGCTGTCATCGAGATTGGTACTAAAGCCAATATTGGAATGAGCCGTGCCAATAATTTGCACATTTACATTGTGAATGAGTGCATTCACGCCAGCATTGAGCTCTCCGCTTTTGTGCTTTGTATTTCGTCCGCCAACTATATAATGTAAAAAGGTTTGAAAATCAGTATCAAAAGAAGAGCCCGTTGTCGTGCCACTTGCGAGGACAGGTGTACTCTGCATACGAAAGATCTCCTCAGTATTACTATTGACGGAGCTGATGGGTGTTGGGAGCGTATTCCAGCCTGGGACAAATGGCGTAGCTGTATCGAGCACGAGTGTTTGCGCAGGAAAAAAGAGCGTGCTCTCTGCCTCTTCTAGTTTTGCCTGTGCCCAGGTGACATCGCTATCGCTGCTTTCGATGAATAGTCCGATATGCGCATCGGAGACGGTTTCTGTCGCACTATGATTTGATAGATGCATATTGAATCTCTTCGCTGCATTGATCGTGATATTTTGCATTGCATCTGCAGCCTCTATGTATGATCCACCATCAAAATTCAGTGCAACTGGATCTGAGCTCAGGGCTGGCTGAAAAGCGAAGTCTTGGTATTGGCTCAGGAGGTTCTGCTCTTCGCCCACGCCAGTATTGCTGCCGAGTGCGCGTATGCGGTATTCGACACCCGTCAGAGCGATATCTATACCACTACCAATGACAGGATAGCCACTACTCGTCGGGGCATATGTCCGCACAGATAGCTGATACTCGCCATCGCCACTGGGGGGCTCAGTCAGCCAGTCTGTCTCAGTTAGTTTTGTCGTGCCGGTATTTGCACCAGTCTGGTCATAGCTAAATTCACTTGCGACAAAGCGCGCAGCATCTCCGCTATCTGCGATTTGATCGAGAGCGACTGTATTGTCGAGGTGATACTTCACACTGACGTCTTTTACTCCAGCTTCCGAGACGATACGATTGCCATAGCGATCGGCAAGGCGTACATCGACAGCATGCGTATCACTGCCGTCAGACACTTTCGTATCACTAGAGGAAATGATTGTAGATGGACAGCTCGTCTCATAATCATCGCCAGAACAATTGCCAGCATCCCACTCGGCAGCACCTGCGACCACCCAGAGAAAGTCATTCTCAGAGCCAGATGATTGATTACCAACATTGTCTGTGGCGGTCCAATTGATATCGTACAGACCAGCTTTACTAAAGTCATGTTGAACATTTATTACCGTAGATCCATAACTCGTACTCGTACCTGTTGGGCCCGAGACAGTCACGCTCGTGGCCGCTACTCCTGATAGCTCGCGTCCGTCATATATGTCATTGAATCGCACAGGAATAGATCCATTGCTGTCAGCTGCGAGTGGAAGTGGACCGATGGACTCTAAATTTGGCGGCTCAGGATCGTAGCTGACATTGCCCGTGCCAGTTACGCCACGAGTTGCATGCTGAGCTCGGTAGGTATTGATGCCAGGTATTGGTGCGAAGATGCCATAGGTGCCCGCATTATAAGATGTAAATAGACTCAATATATTCCAGCCTGCTAAGGCAGGTGTGCCAAAGCTGCCAAGGGTAATCATAAAAGCTAAGACACCTCCTGTTATCCTTAAAAATAAGCTGAAGATATGTGTATCCATAATTTGTATTATACAAGATTTGCTTGTAAATTTTACGCGTTGCCAATGCTCTAAGTCAAACAGATAATACTTATACATACGATGAAATCAAATTCTAATGCACGAAAAGTACTGACTTTTCAGTGGCATATCACTGATAGATGCAACTGGCGTTGCACGCATTGCTATCATGATGCATACGCAGAGGATGGCATGTCGCTTTCTGAGTTAAAAAATATTTTTGATGATTATGTTGGCATATTGGAAGCAAATAATTTGAAAGGTGAGCTCACGATCACTGGTGGAGAACCCTTCATACGTGATGATTTTTTAGATCTATTGGCATACATTTCTCGCAAAAAACATCTGCTTAGATATTGCGTCATACTAACAAATGGTTCATTTTTCACACCAGAGCTGCTGGCTGATCTACAAAAAAAAGCACCAGTCGTGACAGGGATGCAGATTAGCATAGAGGGTGATGAGGATATCAATGACGCAATACGTGGCAAAGGTACATTCCAAAAAATACTCACAGCTGCTGCCTTGGCAAAGGAATATGGTTTTGCTATTCACTTGGCAGCCACTATCACAAAATTAAATTATAAAAATATTTTCAATTTACTAGATCTCTTGCTGATATATGATTTGCGATTAGTCTTGCGTCGTTTTGTACCAATTGGTCAGAGTAAAAAAGCTATGGAGGATCTCATGCTGAGTCCTGGGGAAATGAAGCGATTTTATCAAGATGTTTTAAAGATAAATACAGAGCACCTTCATCATGATGCGGATAGTACATTTTTTTCTGCTAATACTTGCACAGGCGGTATCCAATATGGAGAATGGCGAGATGATCAGTTTCAGACATGTGGCGTGCGGCGTAAGGATATCATCGTTGTTATGCCAGACGGCACAGTGTATCCATGTCGACTACTCCCGATCTCGATTGGTAATCTGACCAAACAATCTTTGGATGAGATTTATGAAAAAAATTATGATCAATTTCTCTATCCAAAAAAACAAGATAAAGCCTGTAAGAGCTGTGCTGCATACGACAAATGTCATGGGGGAGCGATGTGTATCAGTCATGCTATGACAGGTGATCTCTATGCCAACGATCCTCAATGCTGGCTATGAATAAAATACCTACACAGATCGATCTCGTGACAGGGATAGTCGACATGACCTTTGCCTGTAATGATACGTGTGCATTTTGTTTTAATCAAAAGATGCTGAATAAGCATCCAGGTCTGAGTAAAGAAGAGATAATAAATAAATGCTGGGCTGTAAAAAATAAGTGGGGCTTGGATCAGATAATTCTCTCTGGCGGGGAGCCAATGATGCATGAAAATTTTTGGGACATCTTTGGCTTTTTTTTAAACGATTTTCCTGCACAAATATCATTGAATACCAACTCACTGTTACTAACAGATCCACATCGTGTGAAAAAAATGAAAGATGCATTGTTGTCCGCTCGAAATAAAGAAAGAATGTTTTCTCTCTCACTTTCTTCAGTAGATCACTTCCCTGCACAGACCGCAAAAGAGAAGCTAAAATTAGCAGGAGTCCGAGCAGCTATTCGAGTGGCTGAACAGACAAATACGGAAATTATAATTGTAATTGCTATTACAAAAACAAATTATCGTATCGTACCAGATCTAATAACATGGCTCGGAAGCGTAAGTAAAGGGAAAATGGTTATTTCTCTGCGAGGTCTATATCTGGATAGATATATGAGCGTAGAGCAAAAGCAAAAAACTCTGCCAGTAGATTGGATTGTGATCCGCCCTTTCGCTATTCAAGCAATTCGTAATGTATTGCGCTATAAGCGTTTTCAAATACGACTTTTTAATCTGCCGCTCTGCTATTTCCGAGATGAGCTGTGGTTGGATCGGGTAGTGGGTCAAACAAAGCGTTTTTTTCATGAGATTCGTATTGGCATACGCAAGGGCGTCGTCTTAAAGGCGGGAGAGTTTCATAAAGATACATGGCTACCCCCAGAGTGTATATCCTGCCCTTTGTCTGGGGCATGTAGTAAAATACAGCCAGAGTTTATTCAAAAATATAATTACCCAGAGCTACGATCGATATAGCAGTAGCCTTGGTCTCCTAATATTTATATGCAGAAAGCGCCCATTAAAACTATTCGCATTGTTCCAACCTACGCCTGTAATCTAGCGTGTGATTACTGTTATGCGAGTAAGTATATCGGTGAGTATCCGCAGATGTCTTGGCAGCTCTTTTCGCGAATTGTCGATCGTCTCGTAAAGGCTGGCATTACACAGGTCGTATTTATCGGAGGTGATCCGACGATGTGGGAGCACCTAGATCGCGCGATAAAGACGCTGTACGCTCTCGGGATGAGCGTGACGCTGCTCTCCAATGCGATCAAGCGAACAAGCGGTGTCGTACCAATGTCCATCACGGTGAATGGTACAAATCTCGGTAGCGATCGTCTGCGAAAGATTATCTTGCCAAATCTGGAGTGGTATCGCGAACAGGGTGTGTATATCAGCCTGCGCTTCAATCTACGCGCGAGTGACTCGTCGGCGTTACTAAAAAAGTATGCTACGTGGGGTAAGGAATATGCCGATGAGGTTTACTTTGCACCAATCGTGCCGTATGCCTTCGAGAAGAAGCTCGGGAAGAATCTATATGATTTTGCAAAGATGGTCAGGGCACATGGCCAAAAGATTACACTCAATCGTGCGATGCCATTTTGCATATTCACCAAGCCACAGATGGATTATCTGCGAGAGCACGCAGGTCTCTATACCCAGTGCCAGACGGGATGTAATCAGATGGCGATTAATCCCGATGGCTCTATCTTGCCGTGTGTCGATATCAATATGCCGTCAAAGATTGATGCAGATATCAATCTGACAGGCGAGAAGCTGCGTAAGCAAGGCGTGGCATTGCGTGATATTCCGGCTCGCGAGGAGTGTCTGACCTGCAAGCATTATAAGAAAGACTGCCAAGGAGGCTGTCTGACGACCCGCGTACAGTAAAGTCTACTGACAGTTGACTGGTGCGGAGTAGGAGTCCTGTAATCTGCCTACATCTGCTTGTCCGATAACGCCTGTATCTGTAACTGTCACGACATGCGCCATGGTGCCGGGTGAAATTTTTGTAATCGCTACGCGGACACCATCTACATACAGTGCTCGAACTTCAGATTCCGTCATTGGATTTGTTGCTGCTAGTAGATCTTCTCGAGTTATCCTTCCATCCCTGATGTCATTTTGGACATCGGCATCCTCGATAAGGCGGTTTGGGTTGGCATAGTAGGCGATGATCTTATCCATAATTGCTGGGTTTTTGACAGGGTCGAGTACAGCCCAAGCGAGCTGCTGTCCGCCTTCGCTTTCTGCTGCTTCGGGACGATAAACATCTACGCGTGAAAATATGAATGATAGATTGTCCTCAGGTATGAGTCGTGGATAGTCTCCATACAATTCATATATCCATGCATCATGGATACCCTGCTGGGCGTCTCCAGGGCGCAGGCGAATGCCAGCGCTCCGCACCATGGTGCCGATGCGATCTGACATAGTTTGAATGATGGGATTCCAGCTGCTGTCATACTCGCGCTCTGCCCCCCAGATTTGCTCGAGGAATACATCTTCCTTTTCGGTGTCATGCAGCTTTGTCGCTAGGCATATATCGATCTGACGTGCTGCCTCTGCCTGCTTGTTTTGCTCATCCTGAATGCGTTTTGCCTCATCCGCTTCTGCTTTTTTTATCGCGAGTAGCTCCTCTGCTGCCTTATCTTTCTCCGCCAATTGTGCACCTTTTTTTGTACTTATTTTGATATCTGACTCAACTGATTCCTCTTTTGCGTTCGTCTCAGGCTCTGTGTTCTGTGATTTTTCTGCTTCCTTATTATTTTCTTGCTCTTGCTGAGGTTCTGCATCACTTACCCTTGTCCTTTCTTTGAGTGCCAGCTCTGCCTGGCGTTGTGCTCTCAGCTCTTCTAGCTGTCTTGCGTTCTCTTTGGCCTCTTGCATAATTGACTCTAAGTCCTGCTCGGTCGATTCGAGACGTTTTGCTTCGACTTCTCGCTGGATGGCGTCATGCTTATCCAGTCCTTCTTGCCGTATCGCTCTTTGCTGGAATGTCTTTTTTTCTACTGGATCGATTTCTATATCTGCGCGAATAGTTAATAGCTCTTTTTTTAGTTCGTATTCTTCAGATTCAAATCGTATTGTTGCGTAGCCTTTTTCAAGTAGGGCAAAGTCAGTGTTGTTGGTCGCGCTATCTTGACCTGCTAGTGCGTAACTCTTGAGTGATTGTAGTGTGGCCTGACGATTGGTAACTGGGCTTTTATGGATGTCTTGTTCGATGAGCTGGCGTTTCAGTACTTGCATGGACGTTGTGCTGTGCTCAGTCTCACTTCCTGCTCTTGCTATTCTTTTTGTATCTGAATGCTTTTGGATGACATATAATGGTGACTGAGGGCTTACCTTGATAGCTACTTTCTTTTTTTGCATAATTCTCTGTTCGACATCTTTGATGTGTGTGATATCTGCAGATCGCTCATTTCTATACCAGTCTGCTCGTCGTACTTTTTCTGGAATTGGCTTTTTCTGAGTTAATTGATTTATTTCTGAACGAATAACGGCTACTTCTTCTTGAGTAAGCTGAGGATTTTCCTGTACCTTTTTCTGCAATGCTTTTAGCTTATTGCTTGTCGCTCTCGTTATGCTCGCTTGATTATTTTCAGTGACGGGTATCGTGGTGATAATTTCTTTTGTCTTGGGGTCGATAATCTCCAAAGATAGATCATGCTCGCTGGCGTAGGTGGTCGTTTCGCCACGTGCATCTACCGACATAGCAAAGGCAGATCCACGAATAGTCGCTGCTGTCGTAGCGGATCCAACACTGAAGGTGTTATCAGGATCGAGTGGGCGAATGACTTTATTCCAGACAGTGCCCTGTGCGAGCTGCCCATGTATGTCAACACTCAACGGATTCGTCGCGTCTTGCGCGATGGCTGTGATACGGTAGCTCGTCTCTGGCTCGAGGCGGGTGACGGAGTCCTCGAAGTAGGTGATCGTCGCATAGCTATCTACACCTGTCGTGATACTGTCGCCCGCGGCAACGCTCGTGCCAATGGTCGCGGCATGACCATTGAGCATGACATCGCCATCCACATGTGTCAGTGTTGAATCTTCATTCAAAAATATATCAGCATAATCTACATCGCCTGACAGTAGCGGAGCCAAGAGAATATCGGGGTACTGGTATGCGGTGCCAGTACCCAAAATGAGAATGCTAAGTGTGCTAATAATGAGCGTACGCATATGGTGTAATTAATTACATGACAGGTTTATTATACATAGTATGGCGCGAATGCTTTTTGCGATGCTGTGAAAATATTCTCTACCATTGGTGGGTGAAGTATGTGATCTCTTGGCACAAATATAAAAAGCAAGTAAACTGCCTCGGCGCAGTCATACGGAGAGGTACTCAAGTGGCTGAAGAGGCGGCTTTGCTAAAGCTGTAGGCGGGGGCAACCTCGCGCGAGGGTTCGAATCCCTCCCTCTCCGCCAGAAAAGCGTCCCGTGCAGCGGGGTGTCTTTTTTGGCTATGGGGATGGTGAGCAGCCGCGCTGCAAAGCACGCGAGGGGACCTCTTTGGGGCACGAGCTCGATTGCGAACGACGCAGCAGGGGAGCGCAGCGACTATCCCTCCCTCTCCGCCAGAGAGGTTCTCATCGCGCAGCGATGGGGTTCTTGCTGGCGCATGAAGATGATGTCTCATGTCGGACTAATATCCAACTTCACCAGTCATGAGCTCTGCTATTCCAGAAAATAGCGGCGGTGGATTGCTCTTTATACGACTGTCGTATTCAATAATAAAAGTATGATTGTTATTTGTCGTATCTGGTGGATCTGGAAGTATGGGGTTTTCACTTCCATCAGGATTGCGTCCGGCACGTGTACCTATGACATTTTCATGAAATGCGCGTAGATAATTGAGATCAAATATACGTGTGAGTGCGCGGTATTTTTCGCCATCACCTCCTGTGATGATTTGACATGGGATTTCTATCTCAGCAGGACATTCTGCGGGGCGTCGGTCAGATCCACCAATGGTATTGAGTGAGCTGATGCTCCCGTTCCAATATAATTGATTTCTTAGATTCATTATTGTGTCCGTGGTGTGCTCTGTAATGAGCACACCTGCGGTGTCGAGGCCTGCTACAGTGCCATCAGCATATAGATAGCTAGCTATGTTTGTAACAGATGGGCCTATATATACATGACCACCACCATTGAGTGGGTTGCTGTCGTTGTCGTCCTGACTGATGGCAAGCATGCCAAATGTGCTCGTTGCATCTGGATACACAATATTGCTTTGCATATGAATATTACCGTTGTAGACGAGTATAGTTTTTGCGCCAGTTGGTAGCGTGAGCGTGCCACTCGGATCCTCTAGGAGGACGCTCGTATTTGCGAAAAACATAATAGAATTATCCGCAAATAGGCAGGGGAATGTATCCCAATTTTTGCTTGTGACTATGGCTGGACTCGTGCAGGCACGAGCAAAATTACTTGAATCATTTAGAAATGGTACAATATTTTGATGTATAGCAGTTTGCATTTCTGCATCAGCAAGGTCTCCAGTTGAATCTTCGATAACATCAGATGTACGGCTCGTAAGCCCAAGGTCACTGTGGCTAAGACCAATTACCTGTATGCCATTAAATTCAAATTGACAGGTGGCGGAGCAGCTATCGCCATTATCCTTATTGCCATCGTCACACTGTTCGCCAGTATCTATTACTGCATTACCACAAAGTACATTTGACTGATCCTCAATAACGACATCAGACTCTATAACAACATCATCATCACAGCTCGCTGCCGCCTGGATTTGCATTTTGAGGACGCCTCCACCGACATTATCTGCATTATCTTTCGTGAGATAGTCGATAAGGTATTCACCTGTTTGATCAAATAAATGATCAAAGCTGACTTGATCATTTGTTGGCACTGGCTGATACGAATTTTTTGACTCATCGGGATTCGTAATTGTGACATGTACTTGGCGCAAGCCTGAGAGACCCTGCTCATCAAAATCCATCTGAATAGTCAGTGTGTTGCAGCCAGCATTGCTATAGTGCCAGGCATCCATGATGGGCGGCAGGGGATCGTATTGTACGGTGCAGCTACTTGCTGCACCTGCGCTATTGCTTGCGCGGTGGGTGAATGTGCCTCCTTTGAATTCGTCTGGCACTGTGAAGCTGTATGATCCTGCACTCAGCGTGACACTGCTATCCCAGCCATCCATGACAGCTGCAAAGGCAATACTCATGCCAAAACCAGCAATGATACTTATCATAAAAGCTGAAATTGCGTGGATGAATGTTCTCTTAGGCAAGAGCATGTTGAGGTGTGGATGATGGGACGCGAATAACAATCTTTGTAGATTCAGGTGTATGGGCTAGCAGCTTTCCAGTCGCACGGAAGAAAGCAACAACTATGCGGCCACCAATACGACCAAAGATATTGTCTCGACTGCGAGCACCAAGCATATATTGCTGGTGGAGCATCCATGGTCGCGCGAAGAATGCATACCATGCCGTCCATGCCTTTGAGCGCCGCATACGATCGGCAGCGGGCTTTGCCCAGTAGGCATAGCCGCGGCGTATATCAGCATCGAGAAGATAGCTATCATTGTATTCCTGATCCCAGTCGTAAGATTGCTTTGAGATGAGGCCTTGACGATAGAGCTCATGGCTAATGAAGCCATTTTGGATAATATTGTGCACGAGCATGCCATCGGCATAGTAAGTATGATTGCCATCGAGTATGAGATTGTATACCGTCTCGCCAACTGGCAGCCAGACAGGCTCGAGGTTTTTGATCATTACCGTACCACTATTTGTGATTATTTCATTACCGACTTGTAATCGACCTGCGATCGGTAGCCAGGCATGTCGGGCTGAATTGTATTCGGGATCTGCTGACTTCCAACCAGTTGTCGTCTGGATAGGATGGTCGTGGGTCATGAGTATACGCTCGCCATTGATGCGATATGCCAAGCGCGCCGCCGCTTGTTTTTCTTTTTCAATACCAAGAATAGTATTCTGTGATCCATCCTTGCCGATTACAATGTCGCCATATTGTAGTTTTTCTATCTCTAGCATTTGACCATTTGCTAGCCGGATATTTGTTCCAGCGGTTACGCAACAGCCCGTACTGCCGCCACCCGCAGTAGGATCTAAAACATTACACTGACTGTTTTGAGCATTGTGCGCTACAAATCCATCGGCGAGATAGCTGTGATTTCCATCCGTTTCTAATGTATAAACATACCCACTTTCTAAGTTTTGTTCTTTGCTTAAATTTTGTACAGATATCCTGCCTGCCCCCGTTATTAATTCACTTCCTGCTTTTACTTGCCTAACCTCAAGGTTTTTATAAGATTTTGCGGTCGCTGTTGGATCTTTCGATACCCATCCGCTTACACTGAGTAGAGGATGATCGATGGTAACAAATGGCTTGAGTTCATTGATGCCATAGATTTTTTTACCATTTGCAGGCAAGACAATTACTTCTTGAATTGTATTAACCCCCCCATCCATTCCTAAGATTTGGTCACCAATTTCCAAATCTTCAATAAGTTTATTTTTACCATCTGCCATGGTAACAACAGTGCCTGGTATGAAGCAGCAGCCACCGCCACCGCCATCAGATGCGGGAGGAGGGGGTGGGGGCGGATCAGCGACGGTGAGGCTCATGTTTGGATTGTTGGTCCATCCGCTTGGACAGCTGTAGCTGACCGATCCGCCGCCGCCAGCGTAGGTCGCGCTCGCGAGCATGGTGATGACGACGACAGCCGGAAATGCGGCTACGAGTACGCGTATGATATATGATCTGTGATGTGCCTTACTCATAAGTTTATAGTCTAGTAATGTTATACGAGTGCTTCTTTTTTTATGCTACCAGTCTTAGCTTTATCAATGAAAAGTATACCATCGAGATGGTCGATTTCGTGCTGGATAGCACGGGCATTTAGCCCTTCCATCGTGAGCGTTTGCTCACGACCTTTTTCATTTTGAAACTTCACCGTGGCAATCGACGGGCGGGTAACCTTGGCATAGATCTTTGGCAAGCTGAGGCAGCCCTCTTCGTCAGTATCTTCCTCTTTTGAGCTTTGTATAATCTCAGGATTGATCATCGGCAGGATGCGCCATTCGTCTTTACCTAGCTGAAAGTTCAGCACGGCAATGCGCTGGTTTACGCCGATCTGCGGAGCGGCGAGGCCGACACCGTCTTTCTTCAGCATGGTCTCGGTCATGTCGATGAGCAGCTTCGTGAGCTTCTTGTCAAACTTCGTGACCGGCGTAGAGACGGTGCGAAGAATGGGGTTGTCGGTGCCAGTTTGTACATCAAGTAGCATACTGGTATGATTTTACCTTATTAATAAATAATATTGGATCAAATTACGCCAAAAAGGTCGTCTGAGGAGCTGGTAATGTTACGCGATACTCAGCATCCAGCTGATTTTGGACTCACTCATGCCGAATTTTCTATTATGTGGGCATTAGCTCATGATCGACATCTCACGCATGAAGATATCAGTAGCCTACTGTGGCCGGATTCAGATACATCCCCCTTGACCTACACAAGGGTGGTTGCGGTGCATATATGCCGTATAAGGAAGAAATTGTGCGAGGCTGGGCTTGCTGAAAAGTATAAAATTAAAACGTTTCGCGGCAGTGGTTATTCTTTGTATATTGTGGGTGACGATAAGGATCCTGCGCTACTGCACAGCATGCAGTATGGCAAGTTTACGTTACATGAATATCCCAATGCTTTTGTCCTAGAAGAGGGTAAGAAAAAAG